>ENA-ORCR01000002-ORCR01000002.1-marine-metagenome-genome-assembly--contig:-NODE-2-length-1003948-cov-7.158872_pt1 | contig 1003948 bp, 1031 predicted proteins | sample MGYA00237782_ERZ508514 | MGnify/ENA primary metagenome ERZ508514 (study PRJEB26185, sample SAMN06268960) | marine metagenome | isolation source: Eden Landing Ponds, San Francisco, CA, USA | place... | reverse complement strand
CGCTCGACGGGGTGGTCGGTGACGTAGCCCGCGCCGCCGTGGACCTGGATGGCCTCGTCGGCCACGTCGACGGCGTGCTCGGAGGCGAAGAGCTTCGCCATGCTCGAGTACTTCATCGCGACGGCTTCGTCACCGTCTTCGACCTCGGAGGCCGCCCGGTACACCATCGACCGGGCCGCCTCGACCGTCGTCGCCATGTCTGCGATCTTGTGCTGGATGGCCTGGAACTTCGCGATCGGCCGGTCGAACTGCTCGCGCTCGTTGGCGTACTCGATCGCGGCGTCGAGGGAGGCCTGGGCGGCGCCCACGGCCTGGGCTGCGACCCCGACGCGACCGTTGGCGAAGAAGTTCATGAGCTGGTAGAAGCCCTGATTCTCCTCGCCGACGAGGTTCACCTCGGGGACTCGGACGTCGTCGAGGAGGAGTTCGCCGAGGTCCGAGGCCCGGATGCCGAGCTTGTTGTCGATCTTCACCGAAGAGAAGCCGTCCGTGTCCGTCGGCACGAGGAAGGCGCTGATGCCCTTCCGGCCGGCGCCGGGGTCGGTCTTCGCCATGATGATCGCGACGTCGGCGACGGTGCCGTTCGTAATCCAGGTCTTGTTCCCGTTGATGACCCACTCGTCGCCGTCCTTCTCGGCCTGCGTCTCCATGCCCGCGACGTTCGAGCCGTGGGCCGGCTCGGAGATGGCGCTGGCCGAGACCGCCTCACCAGCGGTGATCTGGGGTAGCCACTCCTCCTTCATCCACTCGTCGCCGTACTCTAAGAGCATCGCCGAGCCGAAGCCGGCCGAACCGATGGCCGAGCCGATGCCGGGGTCGGCCCGCCAGAGCTCCTCGGTGACGATGATCGAGCCGAGCGTGTCCATCCCGGCGCCGCCGTACTCCGGCGGGATCGAGGGTGCCACGAAGTCGTAGTCGGCGGCCTTCTTTCGGAGCGCTTCGGGGTACGCCTTGTTCTCGTCGTGCTCGCGGGCGACGGGCTCGATCTCGTTCTCGCCGAAGTCGCGGACTGCGGTGCGAATGGCCCGGTGCTCGTCGGAGAGCCTAAACGTCATGATTGTCCGTTTTCGTATCCGCGGAAATAGCTTTCTAAGCGCGGCGAAGTCTTCCCGCTCGGCGGTGACTGCTGGCCGACCCCGCAACCGACGACATTAATTATCACGAATCGGTAGTTCTCCCCGATGCCGACGCGATACGACGCCAGCCGGCCGGCTCAGCTCGACCACGAGGAGAAGGGCTACCGGTACTACCGCAACGCCGTCGAGCGCCACTGGGACCCCGCCGACGTGGACCTCTCGGCCGACCGCGAGAACGTCGCCGAGCTCGACGACCAGGGATTCGAGCAGCTCAAGGTCTCCCTGGCGAAGTTCGGCGCCGGCGAGCAATCGGTCACGGAGGATCTATCGCCGCTTGCAGTCGTCCTGGAAGACGTGGAGGACCAGCTGTTCATCACCACCCAGCTCTACGAGGAGGCCAAGCACACGGACTTCTTCGACCGGTACTGGTCGGACGTCGTTCACCCCGAAGAGGACGACCGAGGAATGGAGCGGTCCTCGCCGCTCGACCCCAAGTGGTTCGACGACGACTACGTCGAGCTCTTCGACCGGAACGACGAGGCGATGCACCGCCTCCTCACCGACGACACGCCGGAGAACCGGGCGGCGGCCTTCTGCCACTACCACCTCGTCATCGAGGGTATCCTTGCCCAGACCGGCTACTACGGCCTGACGAAGGTGTGGGGCCCGAACATCGACCAGACCCCCGAGCTCCCCGGCCTCGTCGAGGGGATCACCCTGATCAGGCAGGACGAGGGCCGCCACGTCGGCTTCGGGATGGCGAAGCTCCGCGACCTGGTGCAAACCGGTGCCGTCACGCCCGAACTGCTCGACGACACGGTGAACGATCTGGTCGGCCTCGTCCAAGGCACCCTGACCCCCGACGAGGACGCGGCGATGGAGGCGGAGGAGCCCGTCCTCGACGAGGACGAGCTCACGAACTACGCGATCGAGAAGCACACCGAACGGATGGGCCAGATCACGGACGCCGCCTCGGCGATCCCTGACGTCGACCAGCTGACGGCACTCGAAGGCTAGCGGGTTGGACCGGCGGTCGCGCTCTCCTCTGTCTCAGTCGTGGACGAGCACGTCAAGCACCACCGGGCCATCGGCGGCCACGGCCTCCTCGACGGCTGACTGGATCTCCGCTGGATCGTCGACGAGCCGGCCGGTCGCGCCGTGGCTCTCGACGTTCGCCGGGATGTCAACCGGCGGTTCGAAGTCCATCCCGAGGAACTCGTGGTCGGCCTCTTCGCCGCCGAGGATCGAGAGCGTGTTGTCCTTGAGGATGCGGTAGTTCCGGTTGTCCGGGATGACGACCGCGAGGTCGACGTCGTAGCGCGCGGCGGTGTAGAGCGCGTGCGGGTAGTAGAGGTAAGAGCCATCGCCGATGTAGCCGATGACGTCCCGGGCCTGGCCCCCCTCCTCGCCCAGCTGGTCTTCGGCGATGGCCGCGCCGATGGACGCCGGGAGACCGTAGCCGAGCCCGCCGCCCTTGTTCCCGATGTACTGCTCGGGCCGGAACGGCCACCGGGCGAGCATGACGTACTTCGAGGTGATCCCCTCGTCGACGATGTTGGCGTCCGGCGCGGCGGCCCGCATCGCATCGACGAGCTGGGCCTTCGAAGCCCGTGGGTCGTCGTTGCCCTCGCCCATGGTGGCCATCCGCTCCTCGACGAGCGCCTTGAACTCCGAGACGCGCTCCAGGCGCGCATCCCGCTCCACTCCGTCGAGTCGGTCCTCGACGCGTTCGGCGATCTCGGCCATCACTTCGCCGGGGTCGCCCAGCACCGCGGCGTCGGCTGGGTAGTTCTTCGCCACCTGCCAGGCGTCGTGGCCGACGTGGACGCACTCGGCGTCGTCTGGCACCAAGGGCCCCTCGTGGTAGGTCGTCGTCGTGTTCGTCGAACAGCCGACGAAGGCGATCGTGTCGGTGTCGAGCAGCGGCTGGGCCATCGCCTCGACCGGCGGGATGTGCGATACCCACTGGTCGTGCTCTCCGGGGAAGCCGACCTCGTAGGCGAGCATCTCGGCGTGGACTCGGGCGCCGCTGGCCTCAGCCAGAGCGACCGCGGCCTCGACGCCGTCGGCGTGGGCCACGTGGTCCCCGAGCACCATGACCGGCTCCTCGGCCTCGACGAGGAGGTCAGCGGCGGCCTCGATCTGGGCGGGGTCGCCCCGGCCGGCCGTCGGGATCGGCCCGATCGGCTCCGGGTCGTCGTCAGTCTCCGCCATCATCACGTCGAGGGGCAGCGCCAGGAACACGGGTCCGGTCGGCGGCGTGAGGGCGACGCGGAACGCCCGGCGGAGCATCGTCGGCAGCGCGTCGACCGCGAGCACCTCCTCGCTCCACTTCGTGAACGGCTCGGCCATGCCGACGAGGTCGCCCCCGAGGATCGGCTCCTCGTGGCGGAAGTCGGTCTCGTGGTTCCCGGCGGTGACGACCAGCGGCGCACCGGTCATCATCGCCCCGTAGAGGTTGCCGAGGCCGTGAGCCAGCCCCGGCGCGATGTGGAGGTTGACGACGCCCACCGGGTTCACGTCGGGGTCGTGGTGGCGGTGGTAGCGCCGGGTGCTCGCATAGCCGGCCGCCATACCCACGGCGATGTCCTCGTGGAGGCCGAGGACGTACTCGAGGTCGCTCTCGCCGAGGGCCTCCATGACCGGCAGCTCCGTCGTTCCGGGATTTCCGAAGACGCGGTCGACGCCGTAGTCGGCGAGCGCCTCGACGAAGAGGTCGGCGCCCGTCTGGCCGCTCATCGGTCCCGTCCCCCTGTCGGCGTCGCGAGGTGCATGAACGGGGGGCGATTCGACAGCCCGTGCCTTAAACCCCGACCGCCTCAGCCGAGGAAGTCGACGAGGTGCTCGGTGTAGGCCTCGGTCCGGTCCTCGACGACCCAGTGGTAGGCACCCTCGAGCGGGACCACCTCGGCCGCCCCGGCGATGTCGTCGGCCAAGCGCTCGGCGTAGTCGATCGGCTGGAGGATGTCGTCGGCGCCCCAGAGCAGCAGCGTCTCCGCGGTGACCGTCGAGTAGTCCAATTCAGTCGTGTGGCTCGTGTTCGTTCCGACGGCACACCGCTCGAGCGACGCCCGCCCCTCTTCGCTCCGCCACGGGGCCTTCATCCCCTCGACGAACTCGCCGTGGTCCGCCGGGTCGCCGTGGAGGCCCTCGGCGAAGGCGAAGTCGAGCGTCTCGTCGAGCTCGTCCTCGTCCAGGTCGGTCACGGCGCCCGGGGCCCCGAGGCCGTTGATAAATTCGACTGGCCAGGAGTCGTAGCAGGCGGCGTTCGAGAGGACGAGGCCGTCGACGCGTGCCGGTTGGTGGACGGCCAGTCGGAGCAGGGCGCTCCCGCCGATGTCGTGGCCGACGAGGGTCACCGACTCGATCCCGAGGTCCGCCAGGAGCGCGTCGACCATCGCCTCCTGGGCGCGGATGGACCGGTCGAAGTCGTCGCTCATCGCGGAGTTCCCGTAGCCGAGCAGGTCCGGGACGATGACGCGATACTCGTCCTCAAGCGCGGTCGCCACGTCTCGCCAGAGGTAGGACCACGTCGGGATGCCGTGCTGGAAGAGGACGGGGTCGCCCTCGCCGGCGTCGTAGTAGGCGACATCGCGCTCGCTGCCGTCCACCGTGACCGGCGTCTCGGACTGCGCGTCGGACCATTCGTCGTGGTGCATGGCGGGCCGGTTCGCCCTGGGTTGGCATAACCCTCCGGGCCGCGGGGGCGAGTTTTATGGCGGCGCCACGAGACGCCGGTGCCATGGACTTTGGACTCGACGACAAGACGGCCCTCGTCACTGGCGGGGGCGGCAACATCGGGAGCGAGGACTGCCGGACGCTGGCGGCCGAGGGCGCCGAGGTCGTGGTGCTCGACGTGGACACGGACGCCGCGGGGGACGTGGTCGACGCGGTCGAGAACGATGGTGGGGACGCCTTCGCCGTCGAGTGCGACATCACCGATCGCGACGACGTGTCCGAGACGATCGCCGACGTGCGGGACCGCACTGGCGGCGTGGACATCCTCATCAACAACGCCGCGTTCGTCGACGCCCAGGCCCAGCTCAAGGACTACGACGACGACGTCTGGGACCGCGACGTCGCGGTCAACCTCGACGGGGCCTACAACGTCAGCCGCGAGGTGTTCCCGGCGATGTGCGAGCGTGGCTGGGGCCGCGTCGTGAGCATGAGCTCGATGGCCGGCTGGTACGGTGGCTTCGGTCAGGCGTCTTATTCGGCAACGAAGGCCGCGCTCATCGGCCTCGGCAAGACGATGGCCCTCGAGGGCGCCCAGAACGGCGTGACCTCGAACGTCCTCGCCCCGAGCATCGTGCTGGCCGACCTCGCCGACATGGAGCCCGAGGAGTTAGAGCAGTTCGCGCCGATGTTCGAGCGCATCCGGCAGGCGACGCCCATGCGGGCGCTCGGCCGCGAAGAGGACGTCGCGAACCTCATCGCCTACCTCTGCTCGGAGCAGGCCAACTACGTCACCGGGCAGGTCATCGGCGTCACCGGCGGCGTCGACCTGTTCACGTTCTGAACGGGCCACTCCGACCGGCCTACAGTATCACGCCGTCGTCGCGGAGCGCCTCGACTTCGTCGTCGCCGTAGCCGTGCTTCCGGAGGAGCTCGCCGGTGTGTTCGCCGTGGCCCGGGAGAGACTCGTCGGGTCCGGTCGATCCGGTCGACGATCGGGCCGGGAACCCGACGCGTGGCGGCGCGCCCTCGGCCCGCCGGAACACCCCTCGCGCGTCGAGCTGGGGATCGTCGACCATCTCCGCCGGCGTGTTGACCGGCCCGACCGCGGCGTCGACGTCGGCGAGCCGGTCGAGCCATTCATCGCGGGGCCGCTCGGCGAACAGCTCCTCGATCTCTTGGCGAAGCGCCGACAGCTCGGCCGGGTCCTCGGTCCCGTGGGCCTCCACGAGGTCCTCGCGGTCGATCGCCTCGCAGAACGCTTCCCAGAACTTCTCCTCGAGCGCCGCGAGCGTCAGGTACCGGCCGTCGGCCGCCCCGTACACCGCGTACCAGGGGTACCGGCCGGTCAGGGGCGTCTCGCCCGGCCGAGGGTCGTCGCCGGCGAGCGCGTCCGCCGAAACCGCCTGTGACAGCGAAGCGACGACATCGGTCATCGCGACGTCGATGTGCTCGCCGCCGGTGTTCCCGAGCTCGCGGGAGGCCAGGGCGCCGACGATCGAGAACGCGGCGAAGAGGCCACCCGCCATGTCGGCGATCGGATAGCCGGGGATGCGCGGCGCCTCGTCCGTCCCGTTCCGGGTCATATCGAGGAGCCCGGCAACCCCGACGTAGTTCAGGTCGTGGCCGACCCGGTCGACGTAGGGCCCCTCGGCGCCGTAGCCTGACAACGAGCAATAGATCACGTCGGGGTTGTGCTCGACCACGTCGTCGTACCCAACGCCGAGCCGGTCGGTCACGCCGGGTCTGAAGGTCTCGAAGACCACGTCGGCCTCGGTCGCAAGCCGGTGGAACGCGTCCCGTCCGCGCTCCTCCTTGAGGTCGATGGCGACGCTGCGCTTGCCCCGGTTCACCGCGTCGAAGATCCGGCCGACGCCACGCTCGGTCTCGGGCTGGCCGTACCGGGCGTAGTCGCCGGCCCCGGTGTCCTCGACCTTGACCACGTCGGCTCCGGCGTCGGCCAGGAGCTGTGTGGCGTAGGGCCCGGGGAGCAATCGGCTGAGGTCCAGGACGCGGACCCCGTCGAGTCGCATGCGGCCGGCGACGGTGCGGCTGGGGAAAAGGTTAGGTGTGTCATGGATAATCACACCCACGACCATGATGGACGAGCAGCTCACGTTGCAGGCCGTCCTCGACCGTGCGGTCGATCTCTTCGCCGACCGGGAGATCGTCACCAAGCAGCCGGACGGGAGCGTCCACCGGTACACGTACGCCGACGCCTACGGGCGGATCTGCCAGCTCGCCCACGCCCTCGACGAGCTCGGGGTCGAGCGGAGCGAGCGCGTCGGCTCCGTCGCGCTGAATCACTACCGACACTTCGAGCTCTACTTCGCCCCGGCGAACTCGGGACGGAGCCTCCACATGTGCAACATGCGGCTCCCGATGGAGCACTTCGTGCACACCATCGAGGACGCCGGCGATCGCGTGGTCTTCGTCGACCCGGCCTTCGTCGAGAAGGTGGAGGCCGCCGCGCCCGAGCTCGACAGCGTCGAGCAGTACGTGGTCCTCGGGGACGCGGTCCCTGACACCTCGCTGGAGCCGGTCGTCGCCTACGAGGACCTCATCGACGGCCAACCGACCGAGTACGACTGGCCCGAGCTGGACGAGGTGGCGGAGTGCGGCATGTGCCATACGTCAGGGACGACTGGCCTGCCGAAGGGCGTCGCCTACTCCCACCGTGGCCTCTACCTCCACACGCTCGCGTGCGGCCACACGGACGCGAACGGCATCGGTCAGGACGACACGGTCATGCCGATCGTGCCGATGTTCCACGCCAACGGCTGGGGCATCCCGTACGCGGCGGCCTTCGTCGGGGCGAAGCAGGTCCTCCCGACCGTCCACACCGACCCGGGGCCTGTCGCCGAGCTGATCGACGACGAGGCCGTGACGTTCTCGGCCGCGGTGCCGACCATCTGGCTGGAGATGGCGGAGTACTTAGAGGAGCATCCCGAGGTGGACATCTCGAACATCGACCGTCTGACTGTCGGGGGGAGCGCCCCGCCGGAGTCGCTCATCCGGAAGTACGACGAGGCGTACGACGCCCCCATCCTCCAGGGCTGGGGCATGACCGAGACGTCGCCGCTGGGGACGCTCTCGACGCTCCGCGAGGAGCTCGAGGACGCCGACCCCGAGACCCGCTATCGCTACCGCGCGAAAGCCGGCCTGCCCATTCCCGGCGTCCAGCTGCGGGTGATCGACGACGAGGGGGACGACGCCCCACACGACGGCGAGACGATGGGGGAGCTCCAGATCCGCGGCCCGTGGGTGGTCGAGAAGTACCACAACCGGCCCGAGGAGTCAGCCGAGTCCTTCACAGACGACGGCTGGCTGAAGACCGGTGACATCGCCACTATCGACGGGTTCGGCTACGTCGACATCGTCGACCGCACGAAGGACGTCATCAAGAGCGGCGGCGAGTGGATCTCCTCCGTCGAGCTCGAGAACGAGCTGATGGCCCACGACGCGGTCGCGGAGGCGTCGGTCATCGCCGTCGACCACGAGAAGTGGCAGGAGCGGCCGATGGCCTGCATCGTGCTCCGCGAGGGCGCGGAGACGACCGCCGAGTCACTCGAGGCCCACCTCGGCGAACGGTTCCCGGACTGGTGGCTCCCGGACCGCTACGAGTTCGTCGAGGCCATCCCGCGGACCTCGACGGGGAAGTTCGACAAGATGGCCCTGCGAGAGCAGTTCGGCGACGTCCGCCTCGAGGCCGACTGAGGGGCGGCCGTCCCCGATTCAGACTACCGCGTTCGCCAGGGACTCCCCGGCCGCGAGCCGACGGGCGTTCTCGCGGACGATCGCCGCGACGCGCTCGCCGTACTCGACGGTCGAGCCCGCGGTGTGCGGCGTCACGATGACGTCCTCCCGGTCCCAGAACCGCGAGTCCGCTGGAAGTGGTTCCGTCTCGAAGACGTCGATGGCCGCCCCGGCGAGCGCGTCTGCCTCGAGGGCATCGAGGAGGGCCGCTTCGTCGACGACGCCGCCCCGCGCGACGTTGATGAGGTAGGCGTCGTCCCGCATGGCCGCGATCTCCTCGGTCCCGATCAAGCCCTCCGTCTGCTCCGTGAGCGGGACCGCCGCCGCGACGAAGCGGGCGTCGGCGATCGCCTCGTGTAGCCGGTCGGTCGGGTAGACCGTGGAGACGAAGTCGACCGGGACGGGCGTTCGCTTGACGCCGACGACGTCCATCCCGAGGACGGCTCCCCGGTTGGCGATCCCCCGGCCCAGAGTCCCCAGCCCGACGACGCAGAGTGATTCCCCCGCGATCGTGAACGGCTCGTCCCACTCGGGCCGGTTCCACGAGCCGTCGCTCTGGCCGTCCCGGTACACGTGGAGGCGGCGGGCGAACTGGAGCATGTAGCCGACGGCCATCTCCCCGACGGCGTCACCGTGGACCCCCGTGCTGTTCGTCAGCGAGATCCCGCGGTCCCGCAGCTCGTCGAAGGGGAAGCGGTCGACCCCGGCCTGGATGGAGTGGATCCACTCGAGGTCTGCCGCGAGGAACGCGTCGTCGTAGGTGAACGTCACGAGCGCGTCGCAGGCGGCCACTTCGTCGGTTTCGACGACCTCCACCGTCGGGCCGGCCCCGGCGATGGCGTCCCGGAGGTGGCTCGGGGGGAAGAGCACGCCCACGGAGTCGTGGACGCCGATTCGTGAGACCATGTCGGGGTACCGACCGGCGTGGGAATGAAGCTTGCCACCAGCCGGTGGGCCATCGCGGCCGGCGTGCGGGGGTCGGGGCTTAAGGCGACGCGGCCGTACCCATCGGCCATGGCCACCCAGGACGCGAGCACCGACGCGGGCGTGAGCTTCGCGACCGACCAGGAGACCCGGCTCATCCTCGACAGCATCGACGAGTTCATCGAGCGGGAGGTCGAGCCCATCGAGGAGCGGCTCGGCGAGACGAACGAGAACCCGCGGCTCCGTCACCAGGCCGACGGCCGGATCGTCCCCGAGGTCCTGGAGGCGATCCGGGAGGTCCGGAAGAAGAGCGCCGAGGCGGGCTTCTACGCGATGAACCTCCCCGAGGACGTCGGCGGCGAGGGCGTCTCGACCGTGACGTGGTATCGGGCGAAACGCCACGTCGCCTCGAAGGGTGCGGGCCTCTCGAGCCACGTCCTGGCCGGTCCCGAGGGGCCAAAGCCCCTGTTGCTCCAGGCCGAGGGCGAGCAGGTCGAGCGCTACCTGAAGCCGACCATCCGGGCGGAGACCTCGACGGCATTCGCCCAGACCGAGCCCGCGGTCGGCTCGGACTCGCCGAACATGGCGACCACCGCCGAGCGCGACGGCGATGACTGGGTCCTCAATGGGAGAAAGCAGTGGATCACCAACGCCCCCTACGCCGACTTCATCCAGGTGTTCGCCCGGACCACCCCCCAGGAGGAGGCCGGCCGGTACGGCGGCATCACCTGCTTCATCGTCGAGGCCGACGAGTACGAGGTCGGGTCGTTCAACAACGCCGTCGGCTCGGTCGGGATGCAGGCCGAGGTCGTCCTCGACGACGTCCGACTCCCCGACTCGCGGGTCCTCGGTGAGCCAGATGCGGCCTTCTACGACGCGATGGAGTTCCTCTCGCTCGGCCGGCTCGAGCTCGGTGCGGAAGCGGTCGGCCTCGGCGACCACCTCGTCGACCTCGCCGTCGACTACGCCACGGAGCGGGAGGCCTTCGGCCGCACCATCGGGCAGTTCCAGCAGATCTCCACGAAGATCGCGAAGGGCCGGGCCAAGAATTACGCGGCGGACGCCGCCGGCCTGCGCTGTGCCTGGCAGATGGAGCGCGGCGAGCCGGCCATTGAGGACTCCTCGATCTTCAAATGGTTCGCGACGGACGCCCTCTGGCAGCTCGCCGACGACGTCGTCCAGGTCCATGGCTCCTCGGGTCTGGCCGAGGAGAACCCGTTCATGGACTACCTCCACCAGGCCCGAATCCTCCGGATCGTCGAGGGAACGGACGAGATCCAGCTCAACACGATCGCGAAGCAGCTCGGCGTGCTGTAAGGCCGCCGGCCGGTTCGCCTAGCCGTCCGGCGCCAGCGCTTCGATCGTCCCCTGCGCGAGCTCGCCGGCCCCGGAGGGCACCACCAGGATGGGCCGGTCGACGACCGTCTCGGCCATCAGCTCCTCCAGGGCTGCCCGCGCGTCGTCGGCAGTGCCCGCGATCCCGAGTGCGTCGACCATCTCGTCGGTGACCGCCGATCTGGCGTCGTCGCGATCGCCGGATCGCCACGCATCAGCGACAGCGTCGGCGCCGTCGGGGAACGCCTCGGCCACGGCCCGCTGGTAGCCCTCGCCGCTCCCCACGTAGTAGGCAACGTGGCCACGGATGGCCGCCCGTGCCGCCGCCGGATCGTCGCTGACCGCGATCGGGACGTACGGCGCGACGGTGATCTCGTCGGGGTCGCGGTTCGCCTCGCGGGCGGCCGCCGCGACCGTCTCGAACGACTCGTCGATCCGGGTGAATGGGACGTTGTGGGGCATCCACCCGTCACAGAGCCGCCCGACCATCCGCCGGTTGGCCGACCCAAGCGCGGCGCCGTAGACCGGGACAGAGTGCTCCAGCGACGGGAAGTCGGCCACCGAGAACAGCTCGCCGTCGTAGTCGACCCGGCCGTCTCCGCGGGTGAACTCGCGGACGAGCTCGATGGTCTCGTGGGCGCGCCGCACCGGCCGGTCGAAGTCGGCGCCATGCAGGTCCTCGATCGCCTTCCTCGTGCTGGTGCCGACGCCGAGGACGAACCGGTTCCCGGAGCGCTCAGCGAGCGAGACTGCCGTCATCGCGAGCACCGCCGGCGACCGCGAGAACACGTTCATGATGGCCGAGCCGACCGTGAGGTCGTCGGTCCGCTCGGCGATGGCCGTGGCGGTGACTGGTGCGCTCTCCCCCCAGAGCTCCGGGAGCCAGACCGCGTCGTAGCCGAGCGCCTCGGCGTGCTCGGCGATATCGACCGGGTCGTGGCTGCCGAGCCCCGAGAGCAGGAGTCCGGGCCGCATGGCCGTCGCGTCGTCGCCCCCGGGCAAAAGCGGTCCGGTCGGGTGCCCCCGTTCTCCCGGTCATCCAGACGGCTCAGACCGTGACCTACCGCGGCAGTGGGAAAAGTATAGGAGGGTAATGGTCAATCATACGGGTTGCCATGATGGACGTCCAGCTCACGTTACAGGAGGTCATCGGCCGGGCGGTCGATCTCTACCCCGACCGGGAGATCGTCACCAAGCAACCAGACGGGAGCATCCACCGCTACACGTACGCCGACGCGTACGAGCGGATGTGCCAGCTCGCCCACGCGATGGACGAACTCGGGGTCGACCGCGGGGAGCGGATCGCGACGGTGGCGATGAACAATTTCCGGCACTTAGAACTCTACTTCGCCCCGGCGAACTCGGGCCGCAGCATCCACATGTGCAACATGCGGCTGCCCGACGAGCACTTCCAGTTCATCATCAATGACGCCGGGGACAAGGTCCTCTTCGTGGATCCGGCCTTCGTCGAGAAGGTCGAGGCCAACGCCGACGAACTCGAGACGGTCGAGCACTACGTGATCCTCGGCGACCAGGTGCCGGAGACCTCCCTCGAGCCGGTCAGCGCCTACGAGGACCTCATCGAGGGCCAGCCGACCGAGTACGACTGGCCCGACCTCGACGAGGAAGAGGAGTGCGGGATATGCTACACCTCCGGGACCACCGGGCTGCCGAAGGGCGTCGCCTACTCCCACCGGGCGATGTACCTCCACACGATGACGCTCGGGCACACCGACGTCACCGGCATCGGTCAGCGCGACGCGGTCCTGCCGGTCGTGCCGATGTTCCACGCCAACGGCTGGGGGATGCCCTACGCCGCGACCTTTGTGGGCGCCAAGCAAGTCTTCCCCGGGGTGCACATGGAACCCGAGCCGATCGCGGACCTCATCGCCGACGAGGACGTGACCATCTCCGCGGCGGTGCCGACCATCTGGCTGGGCATGGGCGAGTACCTCGACGAACACCCTGAGGTCGACATCTCGAACATCGATCGGCTCGTCGTCGGCGGCTCCGCGCCGCCGGAGTCGCTCATCCGGAAGTACGACCAGGAGTACGACGCGCCGATTCTCCAGGCGTGGGGCATGACCGAGACGTCGCCGCTTGGCTCCGTGAGCACCCTCCGGAAGGAGCTTGAGGCCGAAGACGACGAGACGCAGTACGCCAACCGGGCTCTCGCGGGTGTCCCCTGTCCGGGCATCCGGACGCGGATCATCACCGACGACGGCGAGGAGGCGCCAAAGGACGGCGAGACCTTCGGCGAGCTCCAAGTGAAGGGCCCGTGGGTGCTCGAGGAGTACCACAACCGGCCCGAGGAGACGGCGGCGTCGTTCACCGACGACGGCTGGTTGAAGACGGGCGACATCGCCACGATGAGCGAGCTGGGCTACATCGACATCGTCGACCGGGCCAAGGACGTCATCAAGAGCGGTGGCGAGTGGATCTCCTCGGTGGACTTAGAGAACGAGCTCATGGCGCACGACGCGGTGTCAGAGGCCTCGGTCATCGCGGTCGATCACGAGAAGTGGCAGGAGCGGCCGATGGCCTGCATCGTCCTCCGGGAGGGCGCCGAGGCCACGGCCGAGGAGCTGAACGAGCACCTCGGGGAGCGGTTCCCGGACTGGTGGCTCCCGGACCACTACGAGTTCGTCGAGTCGATCCCACGGACCTCGACGGGGAAGTTCGACAAGATGTCGCTACGGGAGCGCTTCGACGACGTCCGCCTCGAGGCCGACTGAGGCCTCACTCGCCCGCGGCCACGGCACGGAGCCGCGGCAGCACGTCGGTGACGTCGTCTCTGAACACGTACTCGGCGAGCTCGTCGTGGGGCGTCGGCTGGTCGTTGACCACGATGAGCGTCGCGTCCGTGTCGGCTGCGGTCTCCGGAAGCGACGCAGCCGGCTCGACGGTCAGCGAGGACCCGGCCACGAGGAAGGCCTCGCTCTTCTCGGCGTGCACGTGGGCTCGGAGCAGCGCCGACTCCGGCAGCGGTTCGCCGAAGAGGACGCTCGCCGGCTTCAGCGCGCCGGAGCAGGCCTCACAGCGCGGCGGCAGCTCGCCGTCCCGAGCGCGATCGACCACGGGGTCGGCGTCGCCGCGTCGGCCACAGCGCTGGCACTCGACGCGGTCGTGAGCGCCGTGGAGTTCGATGACCGTCTCGCTACCGGCCGACTGGTGGAGCCCGTCGACGTTCTGGGTGAGGACGGCGTCGAGCAGGCCCTGTCCCTCGAGCTCGGCCAGGGCGGTGTGGGCCCGGTTGGGGGCGATCTCTTCGCCACCGAAGACGTCCGTCTGGACGTCGACCCAGAGCTCCCAGAAGGCTCCCGGGTCGCGCTCGAATCGGCGCACGTGGAAGTCGTCTGGGTCGTACCGGTCCCAGAGTCCGCCCGGGCCCCGGAAGGACGGGACGCCGGAGGCCGTGCTGACCCCCGCGCCGGTCATCGCTACCGCCCGGTCGGCGTCTGCGATCGCTCGGCCCGCTGCCTCGAGCTCGTCCACGCGGGCGCATCGACGGACCGGGCGGTAAAGCTATCGCCGGCGGGTAGGAGTTATGGGGGTGCCGCCGGTCGGGAGGCCCATGGGAACTTTCGCGGAGACGGAGATCGGCGAGACCTTCCAGACGGGCGGTCGGACCATCACCGAGGCGGACGTGATGAATTTCGCCGGCGTGAGCGGCGACTTCAACCACCTCCACACAGACGCCGAGGCGATGGCCGAGACGCCCTTCGGCCAGCGGATCGTCCACGGAGCGCTCGTGTTTTCGATCATGACTGGGCTCCTCTGGCAGAGCCGCCCCGAGGAGGCCAAGCAGGACGTCGTCGCGTTCTACGGCGTCGACAAGCTGCGCTTCACCGCCCCCACCTTCATCGACGACACGGTCCACGTCGAGCTCGAGGTCATCGAGAAGGAGCCGCGGGACCACCCTGTCGCCAACGGCGTGCTCCGCTACCAGGCGGAGGTCAAGAAGGCCGACGGCGAGGTCGTGCTCGCCGCCCAGACGCTCTCGCTGATGAAGTGAGCGGTTCGCTGGGTTAGGCGCCCTCGAACTCGGGGTCGCGCTCTTCGAGGAACGCCTCGACGCCTTCGCGGTGGTCGGCCGAGCCGAACACGAGTCCCTGGGCGTGGGCCTCGTCTTGGAGGGCCCTCCGGAGCGTCTTGTCGAACCCGTCGCCGATGAGCCGCTTGGCGTGGCCCAGGGCGACCGTCGGGCCCGAGGCGATGTCCTCGACCATCTCGTCGACCTGCTCCTCGAACTCGTCGTCCTGGTAGACGTGGTTGATCACGCCGAGCTCCTCTGCTTTCTCTGCGGAGAAGATGTCGCCGGTGAAGACGAGCTCTTTGGCCACGTTCTCGCCGACCAGCCGGGGCAGCAGGTAGGAGGTCCCCGCGTCGACGGAGAGCCCGACCTGCCGGAAGACGAAGCCCATCACGGATCGCTCGCTCGCGAGCTGGAGGTCACAGGCGATGGCCAGGTTCGCGCCAGCGCCGACGGCGGGGCCGTCGATTTTCGCGACCGTCGGGAGCTCGACGTCGACGAGCCGGCCGATGAGCCGCTGGGTCGTCCGCCCGATTCGCTGGGCTCGCTCGTGGAGCGGCGGCTGGTGTTCGAAGGCCCGGCGCATCCGGTCGATGTCGCCGCCGGCACAGAAGGCCCCACCCGCGCCGGTGACGACGACACAGCGGGCGTCACTCCCCTCGACGTCCTCAAGCGCCTCGAAGATACCGTCGCCCACATCCTTCGAGAGCGCGTTCCGTCGCTCGGGCTGGTTCAACGTGATCGTCGCTACACCGTCCTCGATGTCGAGCAGCACCGGGTCGTCGCTCACGTCGTTCCCTCCTGGGGGTGGTCCGTGTGGATCATGCCGTGGCCGCCTCCTCGCCCGGGCCGCGCAAAAGCGTTTCCGGGGACCGAGCCGGGCCGTTTATGCCCCGAGCCGGTCTCCGTGGGAGCGATATGTCCCTCGATGCGTTCGACCTTGACGGGCGGGTCGCGGTCGTCACCGGTGGCACCCGCGGCATCGGTCGCGCCATCGCCCTCGGGCTGGCCGAGGCCGGCGCCGACGTCGTGCCGACCTCCCGAACCGCCGAGGCCGTCGAGGACGCCGTGGCGGCGGTCCGCGACCGCGGTCGGGACGCCCTCGCCAGGCCGACCGACGTCGCAGACGAGTCGGACGTCGAGGCCCTCTTTCGCGAGGTCACCGACGAGTTCGGCGCCGTGGACGTCGTCGTGAACAACGCCGGTGTGAACCCGAACGGCGCCCTCGGCGAACCCCAGGCCGTCTCCACGGAGGCGTTCGACCAGACCATCGCCGTGAACCTCCGGGGCGCCTTCGCCTGTGCACGGGCGGCGGCCGAGCCGCTCCGGGCCGGCGGTGGCTCGCTCATCAACGTGGCCAGCGTCGGCGGCCTCGTCGGCCTGCCCCGCCAGCACCCCTACGTGGCATCCAAACACGGCATCGTCGGCCTCACGAAGAGCCTCGCCCTCGACTGGGCGCCCGACGTGCGGGTGAACGCCATCGCGCCGGGCTACGTGAGCACCGATCTGACGGCCGAACTCGAGAACAACGACCGACTCCGCGAGTCCATCATCGACCGGACCCCACTGGCCAGGTTCGCCGACCCCGAGGAGATCGCCGGGCCGGCCGTCTTCCTGGCGAGCGACGCGGCCTCCTATGCGACGGGCTCCGTGCTGGCCATCGACGGCGGCTGGACGGCGCGGTAGCTCAGAACCAGCTAAAGAGCAGGTAGGGGACGAGGAAGAGTAAGACCGTCAGCACGGCGAGGATCGCGACGTAGCCACCGGCGGTCGCCCCCGCGGTCAGCCAGGCCGGGTGGTCGAACTGGGTGAGGAGACCGGCCGCTTCGGCACCGTCGTCTGCCATGTCTGCGGCGAGGGTGGCCGCCGACAAAAAGGCTCCGTCGCCGTGTCTCAGGCGAGGATGTCACCGATTCGCCGCGGCTCGCCGACCAGGGGCGGCTCGGGCTCGACGAGCTGCAACACCTCGTGGTCGGTCGCGTCGAAGTAGGGCTTCTCCAGGGCTTCCTCGATGAGCTCGCGCTCCAGCCGGAACTCCGTCCCGTCGAAGACCACGTCCACCCCCTCCTCGTCGAACGAGAGCGCCGTCATGGCTCGCCGTACACGCCGGGGTTGCAAAACCGCACCGGCTTCCGGCCGGAACCGTCAGACGGTCGTACGACGTTCCGCGCGGGGTTTATTATCGCCGACCGGGACGTCCGGACGTGCAGTTCGCGCCCGACCCGCTCGACGAGCTCGTCATCCCCGACGGCACGACCGCGGAGGAACGCGACCTCGTCACCGACCGCGACGTGCTGGTCGGCGGCCAGTCATCGGTCGAGTTCGGCGTCCGGGCGAAGAACGTCCTCGCGGGCGAACGCGTGAAGTTCGGTGGGGCAATCGAGGCCGACGGCGACTGCCGGCTCGACATGTGGTGTGACGTCGACGGCAGCGTCCTCGTCGGCGAGGACGCCTACCTCGGCGAGCGGGTGCACATCCGCGGCCAGCTCGTCGTCGCCGGCGACTTAGACATCGGCGACGACGTGAACATCGAGGACGGGTTCGAAGCGAACGGCTGGATCGTCATCCGAAACCCGATGCCGACGATCGTCTTCCTCGTCGTCTATCTCTCTCACTTACTCCGTATCGGCGAGGAGGAGGCGGCCGAGGCGTTCGTCGACGAGGTGTTCGAGGACGAGACCGAGGGAGAGCCCCTGGTCATCCCCCGCAGCAGCCAGGTCTCGGACGACGCCTGGCGGGTGTCGACGCCCGCCCGCATCGGCGACGGCGTTCGGCTCCACGGGAACCTCCGGGCCGGCGAGATCGAGTTCGGCCGCGACGGCGTCATCTTCGGGAGCCTCCGGGCCCGCGGCGACGTGGTCGTCGGCCGAGGGAGCGAGGTCAAGGGTGACGTCACCACGCGAGGCGGCGACGTGAAGGTCGGCCCCGGCGCGACGGTCTGGGGCGACGTCTCGGGGAACAACGTCGCCATCCACGAGAACGCGACGGTCGAGGGTGCCATCCGGGCCCGCGGCGAGACCCGGATGCACACCGAGCCCGTCATCGACCGCCCCGACGAGACCGCCGAGGCGATGGCCGAGGAGGCGGCGGCCCTCGAGGACGAGGAGGCGGACGAGGGCGATGACGTGCCCGACCTGGCCGCCGTTGAGGAGGAGGAGGCAGCCGACGAGGAGACGGAGGACGAACCCGAAGCGGCCCCACCCGAAGAGCAGGCCGACGCCTCGGACTGAGCGACCGAAAGGCAGTTCCTCGGCCCCGGGGTAAGCCCGCCATGCTCTCTCTCGCCCTCGCCGGCAAGCCCAACGCCGGCAAGTCTACCTTCTTCAAGGCGGCGACGTTGGCCGACGTCGACGTCGCCAACTACCCCTTCACCACCATCGACCCCAACCGGGGAGTCACGGCGGTCCGGACGGATTGCCCCTGTCTCGACCGCGAGGACCGCTGTGACAACGACCGGTGCCACGACGGGAAGCGCTACGTGCCGATCGAGCTCTTGGACGTCGCCGGTCTCGTCCCCGGCGCCGCCGAGGGCCGCGGCCTCGGCAACCAGTTCCTCGACGAGCTGATGGACGCCGACGCCATCCTGAACGTCCTCGACGCCTCGGGCGGCACGAACGAGGAGGGTGAGCCGGTCGACGTCGGCACCCACGACCCGGTCTCCGAGGCGGATTTCATCGAGACCGAGATCGACGCGTGGCTCGCCGGCATCGTTGAGCGAAACTGGGAGACCGTCGAGCGGCAATCCCGCTCGCCGGACTTCGACCTCGAGGACGCGCTCACCGAGATGCTCTCGGGGCTCGGCGCCGGCGAGGCCGACGTCGCGGCGTGTCTCCGGGCGGTCGAGTACCCGGCGGACCCGATCCAGTGGGCGGACGACGACCGGGCCCGGCTCGCCCGTGAGCTCCGCGAGCGGACGAAGCCACTGCTGCTCGTCGCGAACAAAGCCGACGTCGCCCCGCCCGAGAACCTGGACCGCCTCCGGGCGGTCGAGAAGCCGGTCGTGCCCGCGACCGCCGACGGGGAGCTGGCCCTCCGGAAAGGCGCCGAGGCCGGCGTCCTCCGTTACGACCCGGGCGACCCCGACTTCGAGGTCGCCGGCGAAGTCAGCGACCAGCAGCGCGAAGGCTTAGAGCGTATCCGCGAGGTCATGGCCGACCTCGGCGGCACCGGCGTCCAGGCCGCCCTGAACGGCGCGGTGTACGACCTCCTCGACATGATCACGGTCTACCCCGTCCAGAACGAGACGCGGTGGACCGACGGACAGGGCACCGTGCTGCCGGACGCGTTCCTGCTGCCCGACGGCGCCACGCCGACGGACCTCGCTTACGCCGTCCATTCGGACATCGGCGAGGGGTACCTCCACGCGGTCGACGCCCGCGCGGGTCGCCGAATCGGCGAGGACCATTCCCTCGAGGAAGGCGATGTGATCAAGATCGTGAGCACGAACTGAGAGTCGTCAGTCGGCTAGGGCGCTGACCCGGTCGGCCAGCCAGTCCGCCGCGGCCGTCACCTCGTCGGGATCGGTGCCGGTGACCTTGATCCGGTTCGGGGCGGTACGCGACGGATAGCTCCCGACGACCACGTCGTAGGTGGCTCGTGCCTCCGCGATGAGGTCGAGCAGCGCCCCTTCGGGCGCACCGGTCTCGATCGTCTCCGAGACGGCCTCGCCGGCGAACTCCTCGGCGACCGACTCGAACATCGCCTCCATCTCCTCGGGGATGCCCGGGAGGACGTAGACGTTCCCGACGACGCAGCCGGGCGAGAGCCCCGGCCCGTTCAGCAGCGGACGACTCCCCTCGGGGGTCCGGGCCCAGGCCTCGACGTCGAGGTCCAGGTCGTACTTGCTCACCAGCTCGGGGTTCTCGTCGCGGAACGCGGCGGCGTGGGCGACGACGTCCTCGATCACCTCGTCCTCGGCGACCAGCTGCCGCCCGAAGGCCTCGGCGACGGCGTCCATGGTCACGTCGTCGTGGGTTCCGCCGAGCCCGCCGGTGACGATCACGGCGTCGTAGGTCTCTCCCCACTCCCGGACGGTCTCGGCGATGACCGCGCGGTCGTCAGGCACGACAAGTACCCGGGCGACCGTGACACCGCGCTCGGTCAGTTCCCGGGCGAGCCAGGTCGCGTTCGTGTTGACCGTGTCGCCGTCGAGCAGTTCGTCGCCGACGGTGAGCAGCGCGACCTCCATGCCAGGTCGGGCGGGGGGAACCGGGTTAAGCGTTCGTCCGCGAGCCTGCCAATGCGGCGCAGCCGGCTGGCCTCATTGCACGGCCCGCGTCGCCTCGCGCATGATGCCGATGGCCTCCTCGAGCTCGTCCATCCCGGTCGCGTAGGAGAGTCGGGCGTAGCCGTCGCCGCGTCCGCCGAACGCCTCGCCGGGCACGACGATCACCCCACGGTCGATGACTTCCTCGACCCAGCCGTCGGGGACCTCGGGCATCGCGTAGAAGGCGCCGCGGGGCGTCGGCACCTCGAGCCCCATGTCGCGGAGGCCATCGAGGAGCACGCCGCGACGCTCCTCGAACGCCGCGACCATCTCGTGGACGCGGTCCTGTGGGCCCGAGAGGGCCGCCTCGGCGGCGTACTGGGCGGGGGCACTCGCACACGCCTGGGCGTACTGGTGGACGCGGAGCATCCGCTCGATCCGCGGCTCGCTCGCGGCCACCCACCCGAGTCGCCACCCCGTCATCGAGTAGGTCTTCGAGCAGGCGTCCACCAGGACGACGTTGTCCGTCTCCGCGAACTCCATCGGGGAGCGGTGCTCGCCCTCGAAGACGATGTGCTCGTACACCTCGTCCGAGAGGCAGACGACGTCGTGTTCGTCCGCGATGCGGGCGAAGGCGCGCATGTCTTCGACCGACTGGACGGCGCCCGTCGGGTTCGCCGGCGAGTTGACCACGAACATCGCCGTATCGTCGGTGATCGCGTCCTCGACGGTGTCGGGATCGAGCGTCAGGTCCTCTCGGAGGGGCAGGGGGACCGGCGTCCCGCCGGCGAGGTTGGTCAGCGCCTCGTAGGAGACGAACCCCGGATCTGGGATCAGGACCTCGTCGCCGGGATCGACGTGGGCCATGACCGCCAGGTGGAGCGCCTCGCTGCCGCCGGAGGTCGCTATGAGGTCCCCTGGGTCGACGTCGAGGGCGTTGTCCCGGGCGTGCTTCTCGCTGATGGCCTCCCGGAGGGGCAGCGTGCCCTTATTCGAGGTGTACCCGTCGGTGTCGCCGCGGTCCATCGCGGCCTTCGCGGCCTCCTTCGCGTGGGCCGGCGTGGGGAAGTCCGGCTGGCCGAGGCCGAGGTTGATGGCGTCCTCGCCAGCGGCCTCGAACACCTCGCGGATACCGCTGATGGAGACCTTCCCGACCCGGGCTGCGAACTCGGTCATGGGCGTCCCGGCGGCACGGACGCATATACCTCTACGGGTCTCCACTGGGCGACCGGTTTATCTCGCCGCCCGTCGATGGGCACCCAGCCATGCCCACCTACGTCGCCTTCCTCCGGGGTATCAACGTCGGCGGCCACAACCGGATGACGATGGACGACCTGCGGGCGCTCGTGGCGTCGCTCGGCTACGACGACGTCCGGACGTACATCCAGAGCGGGAACGTCGTCTTCGAGGCGGCAGAGGCCGACTCCGATTCGCTCGCGGCCGAGCTCCACGCCGCCATCGAGGTCGAGTTCGGCTACGACGTCACCGTGATGGTCCGGACTCGAAAGGAGCTCGAAGCGGTCGTCGACGGCCAGCCGTTCGACGTCCCGGGCACGGAGGGGGTCAGGCACTACGTCACCTTCCTCGAGGACGAGCCCCGCGGGGACGGCATCGACGCCCTGCAGGACGCGGCGCTCGAGGGGGAGACGTTTGAGGTCGTTGGCCGTACGGTCTACAGTCGGCTCGATAAGACCGTCATGCCGGACGGCCGCTCCACCGACGCCGGCACGAAGCTCGGCGTGTCGGCCACCCGACGGAACTGGGACGTCGTCACCAGCGTGCTTGAGGTAACTCGGGGGTGAGCGACGACCCGATCTTCTTCGAGGACCGCGAGGAGTTCCGGGACTGGCTCGAGGCGAACCACGACACGGCGGAGGTGCTGTGGGTCGGGTACTACAAGGTCGACGTAGACAGGACCGGCATCGGCTACGAGGAGTCCGTCGAGGAGGCGCTCTGTTTCGGCTGGATCGACGGCCTCATCCACGGCATCGATGACGACACCTACACGCGTCGGTTCACGCCGCGAAAGCCCGACAGCAACTGGTCGAAGGCCAACGTGGCGCGGGTGGAGGCGATGATCGAGGCCGGCCGGATGACCCCGGCCGGGATGGCGCTGATCGAGGCGGCGAAGGCGTCGGGCGCGTGGGAGGGCGCCTACCGGCTCTCCGACGATCACGAGATCCCCGAGGAGCTCGAGGCGGCCCTCCGTGAGAACCCGCCCGCGTGGGAACAGTTCCAGGCGTTCTCGAACACGGACCAGTACGCTTACATCGCGCTGTTCGTGCAGGCGCAGACCGAGGAGACGAGGCAGCGCCGCCTCGATCGGACCGTGGAGCTCGTGTCGCAGGGACTCCGGGCCTACGACGAGGACAATACGCGACGGCTGTGAGCGGTGTCTTCAGGCCGATCTGCGTGCGGCCAGCCAGTCCCGAACCTCGCTCGCGTGCTCGTCGGGCGGGAACACCGGGTAGAACACGTGCTCGACCGCGCCGTCGGTGAGCACGAGCGTCAGCCGCTCCAGGAAGGTTTCGCCCTCGACGGTGAAGGTGGGCAAGTCGAGCGCCCGAGTAAGCTCGCCGTCGGCGTCCGAGAGAAACTCGAACGGGAGCTCGAGACGGTCCCGGGCCTCCCGCTGGTAGTCGGTCGTCTGCAGCGAGAGCCCGAAGACGTCGGCGGCACCGGCGTCCCGGAGCTCCTGGTAGTGATCGCGGAAGCCACAGGCCTCGGGGGTGCAGCCACGGGCCCCAGGGATCTCCGCCCAGCCCTCGGGGATCACGTCCGCGTCCGGCCGCCCGGTCTTTGGGTAGGCGTAGACGACGACCGTCCCTGGGAGCGCCGACAGGTCCACGGCTCGGCCGTCGGTCGCCGGGAGCGAGACGGCCGGCACGTCGAGGCCCGGCAGGTGGTCGGCCGCCCCGTCATCCTCGGGCTCGGGCAGGTCGTCGGGCAGGGGGAAATCCTGGGCCACGGGTATCGATCCTCGCCGTGAAGGAACGTGCGGGCGGTGGAAAAGCGTGCCGGCGAGCCGGCCGCGCTACTGATACATGCTGGCGTTCGCCGGCGGCTGCTGCTCCTGGCTCTCCTGGGCGGCTTGCTGGTACTGCCGGGCGATCTGCTCGAGCTGGGACCGGATCTGCTCGGATTGGTCCTCGAGTTCGGTCGTGTCGATGTCGAAGTCGACCATCGGCTCGAGTGCGTTCTCGATCACGGACTGGGCGGCACCCGGGTCGGGCAGCTGTGGGTGGGCCTTCACGATGAGCACGGCCGCGGGCACCGACTGCTCGTAGCAGCCGGACACGAGCGCGCCGGTGACGCCCCCGACGAGTCCGGATCCTTCCGCGAGCTCGATGCCGGCGTCGCGGATCTGGGCCTCCGTCTCGTCGGACGTCGCGATCCCGATGACGTCCCCGATCTCCTCCTCGTTCCGGGCGGGTGCGCCGGCGAGGAAGATCGCCCGGTCGAATTCGGCCGCGAGGTCGGTGAGAACGCACTGGGTCAGCTGATCGAAGGCGTTCGGCGGGATCACGAGATCGCTCTGGAGGGTCATGACCGCGGGGTCCTCGCCGGCGTAGACGCGCACGAGGTCCTGCACCCGGCCCTCGTCGTATGAAGCGACGGGCGGGAGCGCGGGACAGCGCAGCTGGCCAAAGTACTCGAGGCCGAGCTGGCTCGTGACCTGGTCGACGGCGATGGAGGCCACCAGGCCGAGCCCCGGTAGCCCTTCGATCAGCGTCGGCGACTCGACCTCTGCGGTGCCCGTGCGTTCGAACTCGGGCAGGTCCTCGTCGTCGGACATCTCGGCCGAGGGTCGGGCCGCTGGGCCATTAAACCCGCCGCACACTCTGATGGGTCTGGAGCCGGTGGGCGACGGGTTTATCAGCGGACCGGGACTGGCCGGCCCATGGACCCGCTCGCCCGATATGAACCCCTCCTCGACGACTACGAGGGTTTCCGGGCGGCCTGCGAGCGGCCGCTGCCGGCCGTCGTCCGGGTGAACGGGATCAAGGCCGACCGGGAGCGGGTACGTGGGGCCCTCGACGAGACCGGTGTCGGCTGGCACGCCGACCAGTGGCACCCGGACCTGCTGCGGCTCGAGACCGACGCGCCGGGGAACACCTGGCCGGACGTCCTCGGCTGGATCCACGGCCAGGAGGCGGTCTCGGCCATCCCGCCGGTCGTCCTCGACCCGTCGCCCAGCGAGACGGTCTGGGACACCTGCGCCGCGCCGGGGTCGAAGACGGCCCAGCTCGCCGACCTGATGGACGACCGCGGCCTCCTCGTCGCGACGGACGATAGCCTCGGCCGGCTGGCTCCCCTCCGGTCGAACGCGGAGCGGCTCGGCCTGACGAACCTGGCCGTGGACCGGGCCGACGCCCGCCATTTCTCGCTTGACCGGCTCGGCATCGACGCGGTCGACGCCGCCCTCGTCGACGCGCCCTGCTCCGGCGAAGGCACCGTCCGGAAGAACCCATCGGCCCTCGAGGACTGGTCTGAGTCCTTCGTCGAGGGCATCGCCGGCCTGCAGAAGGGGCTGCTCACGCGGGCCGTCCAGGCCACCCGGCCCGGCGGAACCGTTGTCTATTCGACCTGCACCTTCGCCCCGGAGGAGAACGAGGCTGTGCTCGACCACGTGCTCGCCGAGGCGGACTGCCGGCTCGTGGAGTTCGACGTCCCGCTCCCGAGCGTGCCGGGCGTGACCGCCTGGCGCGATGCACAGTACGACCCGACGGTCGAGCGCGCACAGCGCTTCTGGCCCCACCAGACCGAGGCGGGTGGCTTCTTCTGCGCGAAGCTGGAGGTGGCCGGGTGAGCACGGAACGGTTCGACCGGCTCCCGGCGACCGCGGACGCCGCCGATGACCCCGATTCCCTCACCCGGGCGGCCGTCGTCGACTGGTGGGGGGAGCGGTTCGGCGTCGACTCGGGGACCTTCCAGGGGTACACCTTCTGGGAGCGGGGCGCCGGCAAGGTGTGGGCCTTCCGGGGCGACCTCCCCTCGCCGGTCGAGGTCCAGGGCCTCGGGATGCACGTCCTCCGGACGGGCGGCGAGCACTGGAAGCCGACGACGAACGCGGTCCAGCGCTTCGGCGCCGGGGCGAGCCGGAACGTGCTCGTCCTCGACCCGGCACCCGCGGCGACCTTCCTCCGCGGCGAGGACCAGACCCTCGAATGGGACGGCGACTGGGGCTACCTCATCGTCGCCCGGGCGCTCGCGGGGACGACCGCGCCGATCGGCGTCGGCTTGTACGTCCACGGCGAGCTCCGCTCGCAGGTCCCGAAGGGGCGGCGCCGCGAGCTCTAGCGGTGCGCGTGGCTCATGACTTAAGTGACGGAGGCCCCTACCGGGTGGCGATGGATAGGGGTCGACCTCTCGCGATCGTCGTTGGAATCGTGCTCTTGATCGCGGCGGGCGCCCCCGCCACGGTCGCCGCCCAGGAAGAACGGGTCACGATCACCATCGCCGTGGTGACGCCGGGGGACGACGCGGTGCCCGACGCCAGCATCACGGCCTACTGGGACGGCGGCTCGACAACCGGCACGACCTTCTCGAACGGGAAGGCCTTACTCGACGTGCCCGAGGACGCGGACCTCGAGGTCCTGGTCAGCCACGACGACTACGTCCGGAACTTCCCCGCCCAGATCGACGACGCCAGCGAGCGGGAGGTCGAGGTGACCGTCTACGAGAAGGCCACCCTTCAGATCACGGTCGAGGACGCGGACGGCGCCGTCTCGGACGCCGAGGTGAGCTTCCAGAAGGACGACCGCGAGGTCGTCAACCGCGCCACCGGCTCGGAAGGCGAGGTGGCGAGCGGGACCCTCGAAGCCGGCACCTACCGGGTGCGCGTCTCCAAAGCCGGTTACTTCGTCGAGCGCGAGACGATCGACCTGAGCGGCGACGAGACCGAGACGATCACGATAGAACGGGGGACCGTCACCTTGGAGGTCAACGTCACGGACGACCACTTCACCCCGCCGCGGCCGATCGGGGAGGCCACGGTCGAGGTCGCCGGCAGCGGCTCGGTGACCACCCAGCCGACCGGCGTCGGTCGCATCAGCGTTCCCGTGAACGCCTGGGCGTCGGTCCGGGTGACGAAGGAGACCTACCGCACCGTGGAGCGCTCGGTCTTCGTCGCCGAGGAGGACACGACGATGGCCGTCACGGTCCAGCGACAGCCGGCGATCTCCGTCGACCTCCTCTCGGAGCGGGTCGTGGTCGGTGAGAGCGTCTCGCTGACCGTCACCGACGAGTACGGCGCCCCCGTCGAGGGCGCGACGGTCAACCTCGACGGCGAGGCCGTCACGGAGACTGACGCGAACGGCGAGGCGGTCATCCGCATCGAATCCGCGGGCGAGCACGAGGTCACCGCCGAACTCGATTCCCTCAGCACGGGCGCCAACACCGTCCGCGGGGTCGCCGAGGGCGGGGAGACGGCGGCAGCCACCGACGCCCCGCCCGAGACCGAGGTGCCGGGTGGGATGCCTGGGTTCGGAATTCCGGCCGTCCTGGTCGCCCTCGCCGTGTTGCTCGGCGCGGCCGCACGTCGTCGCCGCTAGAGGTCGCCAGTCATCCGCTTCTGAAATCCTTATCCCGGTGTGGTCCAGACCAGCAACCATGACCGACACGGCCGACGCCGAGGAGGACGGGGAGACGCCCTCCGACGAGGAGGCGCCCGGGGCCGACTCCGACGCCCCCGACGACCTGGTCGCGCGGGTGGCCACCGTCGACGAGGCGGCCGCCGCCGAGGTCGAAGCCCTCCGCGAACGCGTCGACGAACTCGAGGCCGAACTGGCGGCGGCGACCGAGACCGCCGAGGAGCTCGAGTCGAAGCTCAAGCGCGCCCGTGCCGACTTTCAGAACTACAAGAAGCGCGCGAAGGAGCGGGAGGAGGAGCTCCGCGAGCGCGCCACCGAAGACCTCGTCGAGCGGTTACTCGACGTCCGGGACAACCTCGTGCGGGCGCTCAGCCAGGACGATGACATCGAGGTCAGGGACGGGGTCGAGGCGACCCTCTCGACGTTCGACCGCGTGCTCGACGCCGAGAACGTCTCGGCCATCGAGCCCGCGGTCGGGGGCGAGGTCGACCCCGAGCGCCACGAGGTCGTCCACCGGACCGACAGCGACCTCCCCGAGGGAACCATCGCGGAGGTGTACCGGCCGGGCTACGCCATGGCCGGGGCGGTGCTCCGGCCGGCGCAGGTGACGGTCAGCGAGGGGGCCGACGTGGACGCCGAGGAGGGCGACCCGCAGACCTCCGGCGCCGAGGGCGAGGACTGACGCCACCAGCGGTTCGATATAAAACAATCGACCGGCCGCGCCTACCTCGCGAGGAATCGCCACCATGCGACGGGGTGGAACGGCTCACGCGACGGCACCATCCAGTAACCTTTAACCGAGCCAAACCGGTACAATCTGCCAGCAATGACGAGCCAGAAGATCCTGGGGATCGACCTCGGGACGACGAACAGCGCGTTCGCGGTGATGGAGGGCGGTGACCCCGAGATTGTCGTGAACACCGAGGGCGACCGGACGACCCCGTCGGTCGTCGCGTTCACCGAGGAGGGCGAGCGCCTCGTCGGCAAACAGGCGAAGAACCAGGCCGTCCAGAACCCCGAGCGCACGATCCAGTCGATCAAGCGCCACATGGGCGAGGAGGATTACACCGTCGAGATCGGTGACGACGACTACACGCCGGAGCAGATCTCGGCGATGATCCTCCAGAAGATCAAGCGGGACGCCGAGGAGTACCTCGGCGACGACGTCGCGAAGGCCGTCATCACGGTGCCGGCCTACTTCAACGACCGCCAGCGCCAGGCGACGAAGGACGCCGGCGAGATCGCCGGCTTCGAGGTCGAGCGCATCGTCAACGAGCCGACCGCGGCCTCGATGGCGTACGGGCTCGACGACGAGACCGACCAGACGGTCCTGGTCTTCGACCTCGGCGGCGGGACCTTCGACGTCTCCATCCTCGACCTCGGCGGGGGCGTCTACGAGGTCGTCGCCACGAACGGGGACAACGGCCTCGGCGGCGACGACTGGGACCAGGCCATCATCGACCACGTCGCCGACGAGTTCGAGTCGAACCACGGCATCGACCTCCGGGAGGACCGTCAGGCCCTCCAGCGGCTGAAGGACGCCGCCGAGGAGGCGAAGATCGAGCTCTCCAGCCGGAAGGAGGCGACCATCAACCTGCCCTTCGTGACCGCGACCGACTCCGGGCCGGTCCACCTCGAACAGGACCTCACCCGGGCGACGTTCGAGTCCCTCACCGAGGACCTCATCGAGCGCACCGTCGGCCCGACGGAGCAGGCCCTCGAGGACGCCGGCTACGACGCCGACGACATCGACGAGGTCATCCTCGTCGGTGGGTCGACCCGGATGCCGCAGGTCCAAGAACAAGTCGAGGAGCTGGTCGGCCAGGAGCCAAAGAAGAACGTCAACCCCGACGAGGCCGTGGCGCTGGGCGCGGCAATCCAGGGCGGCGTCCTCTCCGGCGAGGTCGACGACATCGTCCTGCTCGACGTCACCCCGCTCAGCCTCGGCATCGAGGTGAAGGGCGGCCTCTTCGAGCGGCTCATCGAGAAGAACACGACCATCCCGACCGAGGAGTCGAAGATCTTCACCACGGCCGCTGCGAACCAGACGTCGGTGCAGGTCCGGGTGTTCCAGGGCGAGCGCGAGATGGCCGAGGACAACGAGCTCTTGGGCGAATTCATGCTCTCGGGCATCCCGCCGGCCCCGGCCGGCACGCCCCAGATCGAGGTCAGCTTCTCCATCGACGAGAACGGCATCGTCAACGTGGAGGCCGAGGACAAGGGCTCTGGCAACAAGGAAGACATCACGATCGAGGGCGGCGCTGGCCTCTCGGACGACGAGATCGACCGCATGCAGGAGGAGGCCGAGCAGCACGCCGAGGAGGACAAGGAGCGCAGAGCGCGCATCGAGGCGCGGAACGAGGCCGAGGCGTCGCTCCGTCGGGCGGAGACCCTCTTAGAGGAGAACGAGGAGGAGATCGACGACGACCTCCGCGAGCAGATCGAGGACGCGATGGCGGCGGTCGAGGCTGTCCTCGAAGACGACGACGCCGACACCGAGGAGTACGAGGAGGCCACGGAGGCGCTCTCGACCGAACTCCAGGAGATCGGCAAGCAGATGTACCAGCAGCAGGCCGCCCAGCAGGCCCAGGCTGGTGCGGGCGGAGCTGGCGCAGGTGCGGCAGGCGCCGGCGCCGGTGGCCCCGGCGAGCCGGGCGCGGGCGACGACGAGGAGTTCGTCGACGCCGACTTCGAGGACGTCGACGAAGACGACGAGGACTGAGCGGCCCCGTCCGAACCGTTATTCCTGCGGACCACGTCTCCAGGCCCAGCCATGGCTACGACCGGGGACACGGATGGGGCGGATGCCGACGGCGACCACCTCGTCGTCTCGCGGAACCCCGCGACGCACGACGTGAACGACGAGGTGCCGGAGGCGGGTCCGGCCGAGGTCCAGCAGGCGATCGCCGACGCGCGGGACGCCCAGGCCGGCTGGGCCGACCGCTCCATCGAGGAGCGGCTCGCCGTCCTCCGCCGGTTTCGGTCGTTGCTGCTCGACCGCCGAACCTCGGTGGCCGGGACCGTCCGGTCCGAGACCGGCAAGCCACTCGGCGAGGCCATCGCCACCGAGCTCTCACCGGTGCTCAACGCGCTGCGTTTCGCCGAGACCGAGGCCCCCGGCATCCTCGAAGAGTCGGTGTCACTCGGCGGGTTCTCGGCGACCGGCGAGAGCACGATCTACCGCGAGCCACTCGGCGTCGTAGGCATGATCACTCCGTGGAACTACCCCTTCGGCATCCCCGGCTCGGAGGTCGTCCCGACCCTGCTCGCCGGCAACGTGATCGTGCTGAAGCCGGCCGAGGAGACGACCCTCACGGCGCTGACGCTGCGTGACCTCCTCATCGAGGCGGGCCTGCCCGAGGACTGCTTCGCCGTGGTCCCCGGCCGCGGGCGGGTCACCGGCCAGGCGCTCGTCGACGGCGACATCGACTTCCTCTCCTTCACCGGGAGCGCCGAGGTCGGCTACGAGCTCGACGCGGCCTGCGAGCGCCGCGGCATCCCGACCTGCCTGGAGCTCGGCGGGAGCGACCCCGCCATCGTCCTCGGGGACGCCGACCTCGACCTGGCGGCCGACGGCATCCTCTGGGCCCGCTTCTCGAACGCGGGCCAGTCGTGTGCGGCCGTCAAGCGGGTGTACGCCGAGGCGTCGATCGAGCCCGCCCTCCGGGAGTTGCTCGTCGAGCGGGCCGAGGCGCTCCGAGTCGGGTACGGGGACACCGTCGACGTCGGGCCCATGATCAGCGCGGAGGCCGTCGAGACGATCCACGACCAGGTGAGCCGTTCGGTCGAGATGGGGGCTGAGGTCCTGACCGGTGGCGAGCTACTCGAGGATCGTGACGGCCACTACTACCCGCCGACCGTGCTGACGGCTGTCACCGAGGAGATGCCGGTTCTCACCGAGGAGACGTTCGGCCCGGTGCTGCCGATCGTGCCCGTGGCCGACGCCGACGAGGCGATCCAACGCGCCAACGACACTCGCTTCGGCCTCACCGGCAGCGTCTGGACCCGGGACACGGACCGCGGGGAGCGTCTCGCGCGGCGGGTAGAGGCGGGGACGGTGACGGTCAACGAGCACCTCTACACCTTCGGCCTCCACGCGACGCCGTGGGGCGGCTACAAGGACAGCGGCGGTGACTACTCCCACGGGCGCTGGATCCTCGAAGACGTCACACGGCCCCAGCACGTGCACGTCGCCCCGGGCGAACCGGGGCTGCGGAGTGGCCGGGTCAAGGACCTCTGGTGGTTCCCGTACGCCGACGACTACCCGGCGGTGGTCGGCGACACGATGGACTTCCTGTATGGTTCAGGCCTCGCCACCAAGCTCCGAGCGGCGCCGACGCTGCTCCGGACGGTGCTCGGCGGGGACGGCCGGTAGTCGGGCCGTCGGCTCGCGCGCCGGACCCGATGCCGACACGACGGAGCCGTTCTTTTCAAGTGGTTCAACCGAATACCGTCCCCACGACCAAATGAGCGAGGACTTCTACTCGGTACTCGGGGTAGGCCAGGACGCCTCCGAGGAGGAGATCAAGCGCGCCTACCGCGAGAAGGCCCGCGAGTACCACCCCGACGTGAGCGACGACCCGGACGCCGAGGAGAAGTTCAAGCAGATCCAGCGGGCCAAGGAGGTCCTCTCCGACGAGGAGGCCCGCCAGGCCTACGACCGGATGGGCCACGACCGGTTCGAGCAGGCCCGGAAGCAGGGCGGCTTCGACGGTGGCGGCGGGCCGGGCGGCGACCCGTTCGGCGGGATGGGTGGCGCCGGGGGCTTCGGCGACCTCTCAGACATCTTCGAGCAGTTCTTCGGCGGCGGGGGCGGCCGCGGCCGGCAGCAGCCCCGTCAGGGGGCCGACCTCCGGACGGGCCTCGAGATCGACCTCGAAGAGGCCTTCGAGGGCGTCGAGAAGCAGGTCACGCTCCGCCGTCCCGAGCGGTGTCCCGAGTGTGACGGCCGGGGCCACCCGCCCGACGCGGACCCCCGGACCTGTCCCGAGTGCAACGGCCAAGGTCAGGTCACCCAGGTCCAGCAGACCGCCCTCGGCCGGATGCAGCAGACGACGACCTGCCGACGCTGCTCGGGGGAGGGCGAGCTCTACGAGGAGCAGTGTGCCGAGTGCAGAGGTGACGGGACGGTGCGTCGGGAGCGCAGCCTCTCCGTTGACGTCCCCGCGGGCATCGCGGACGGGCAGACCCTTCGGATGGAGGGCGAGGGGGCTCCCGGCGAACGGGGCGCCCCGAACGGCGACCTCCTCATCGAGATCTCGGTGCGCGAGCACGACCGGTTCGACCGCGACGGCGCCGACATCTACCTGGTGCAGCCGGTGTCGTTCCCCCAGGCGGTCTTCGGGGATACGGTCGCGGTCCCGACGCTCTCGGGCTCGGTCGAGATGGACGTGCCGACCGGCACCCAGAGTGGCGAGACGTTCCGCCTCGGCGGGAAGGGCATGCCGCGGCTCCGCGGGCGCCGCCGAGGCGATCAGTACGTCCAGGTACAGGTCGTCACGCCAGAGTCCTTGAACGAGGAGCAGCGCGAGGCGCTGGAGGCGTTCGCCGAGGCCTCCGGCGAGGAGCTCTCCGTCGAGGAGGGCTTCTTCGAGAAGATCCGGAAGAGCCTCTGAGGCCTCACCCGAGGTGCGTCCGCTCCGGGCGGTGATCCGACATCCGCCGCGCGCTCACTCCACGCGTTTGGCCGCCAGTCGACAGTCCGTGAACTGCTCTTCTGCCCAGCGAAGCGCCGCCTCGTCCTCCGTGATCGCCACGGATCCCAGGACGCCTCGCTCGTGGTCGAACCCGATCACGACGAGGGTGTCGTCGTAGACAGCCTGGTCGTGCGGTATCGCATCCCGGACGAACACTGCGGTCTGCCCGTCCTCGGGAGCGTCGGCCGAGAGGTCACCGTGTGCCGTATTGAAGTGGTCGTAGGTCTCGGTCGGGAGGACCCACTCGACCCGGACGCCCGCCCGAATCCGGTCGAACATCGCGTCGGCCAGTGCGGGGGAGCCCAGTCCGGCCGTCATCCCGAGCATCCGCTCCTCCGTGCCCTCGATGACCGCCTTCACCCGGTTTTCGACGTGATAGGGGCTCGACGCCTGGGGGGTGACGATCTCCGCGTCCGTGAAGAGCTCCGCCCGCCGGACGATCGCCGAGTCGCCGACGTGTTCGAGGAGCGGTTCGAGGCGCTGTGTGCCCTGGAGCTTCCCGACGAACTGCCGAACGTGGTCGAGCGTCGCCCGACCGGCCCCGGTGAGCCGGTAGCCCCGGTTCGTTCGCTCGAGCAGTCCCTCGTCACTGAGTTCGCCCGTGGCCCGGTAGGCCGTGGACCGAGAGCAGCCCGCCCGGTCGGCGATCGTGGATCGATCGGCTGGGTGGTCGAGACAGGCGTCGAGTACCGCCGCGCGCTGGACGAGGGCGACCGCCTGCTCGACGTCCGCACCATTCATGCGGTCGGTGCGAGCACGAGTGGTATAGCTGTTCACGTTTGACCCAGCGTCTCACCCCTGACTAGCTGTCCGAAGGGTGGTTATACACCGGGGGCCCCTCGACGCAGTGACACGATACATCGCATGGCAGGAGGCAGGATATTCGAGCGGCGGTGTGCAGATCGGGGCTCCTCATCACCACGTGCCCGACGCGGGTGGCAGACCAGGCTGTTGACTTCTCCGGACCGAAATGGCCCGACGACGGGCGTCCACGGGTGACGGCAGGCCCGTCGGCGCGGCTCCGGGCCCTGGCGCTCTCGGCGATGCTGCTCCTCTCCGTCCTGGCGGGCGTCACCGCCTTTTCGGCCACTGCAGCCGCCGCAAACGGCCCGGCAGGCATGGCCGGGAGCGGCACGTCCGACGACCCGTACGTCGTCACGAACGCGACGCAGCTCCAGGCCATGGCCGAGGACCTCGACGCGCACTACGAGCTCGGGAGTAACGTGGATGCGTCGAACACCTCGGCCTGGGACGGTGGCGACGGCTTCGCGCCGGTCGGGAACTCGTCGAGTCAGTTCACCGGCTCGTTCGACGGGAACGGTTACGCCGTCAGCGGGCTCTGGATCGACCGGGCGAGTGAGACGGAGGTCGGGCTGTTCAGTCACGTCGGCTCGGGTGGGTCGGTGGCCAACGTCACGCTCGTCGATGCGAATGTCACTGGTGGGGAACACACGGGGGCCCTGGTCGGGTTCAACGACGGAACGATCTCGAAGTCGGGATCGACGGGTACAGTCATAGGTGGGGATCAGACGGGTGGGTTGGTCGGACAGAACAAGGGCACGATACGCGAAACCTACTCAATCGCCAACGTCACGAGTACCGGGATCGGGGGCGGCCTGGTCGGGTACACCGGCTACGCCAGTGGCCTGATGGAGGACTCCTATGCCCGAGGCAACGTCTCCACCGAGGGGAACGCTGGGGGCCTGATCGGGCGAGCGTGGAACGATGGCACCGTGCGAGATTCCTACGCGACTGGCAACGTCTCTGGGGAGGGGAGCCACGTCGCCGGCGTCATCGGCTACAACGAGGATAGCGAGACGGCGGACCTGTACTGGGACAATGAGACGACGGGTCAATCGATTGGGGGGGAAACCCGCGGCTATGACGGTGACTTCACCGGACTCACCACGGCGCAGCTGACCGGGTCGAGTGCCGAGGCAAACCTGGACCTGGACTTCGCGACGACCTGGGCCGAAACGGACGGGTACCCGGTGCTGCAGTGGCAGATCGACTCCTATTCTCAGTCGCTCGATCGGACGACGATCGTCGATGGTTCCTCGACCAACGCCACCGTGACGCTGTCCCTCGATGACGGCTCGACGGTGACGGCGACCGAACCCGCGACGTTTTCGACGACCGATGCGGGCGTCGCGACAGTCTCCTCGGGCGGTCGAGTCGACGGGCTCACGGTCGGCTCGGTCGCGATCTCCGCGACGCACGTCAGCCGAACCGACTCGGTGACGCTCGACGTGGTCGACACTGAGAACGATGGGTGGTGGACCGGTCGGGCGTCGCTCGGCCGGACGGGCTACACCCCAACCGCTACCGGTCCCGGCTCGTCCATCGGGTCGGCGTGGACGTTCAACTTCACGTACAACGCGAGCGACCCCGATGAATACCAGGGTTCGGCCTACGCGACGAAGAATCCGGCCATCGTGAACGGGACGCTCTACTTCACCTCCGGGAACGGCCGGCTCTACGCACTCGACGCCGCCACGGGTGAGCAGGCGTGGCGCGTGGACACCGAGGGGACGTTCTGGTCCTCGCCGACCGTCGTGAACGGCACCGTCTACGTCGCCGACGATACCCGATACGATTCCTCGACACAGAGCTATGCCGGCGGCTACCTGTATGCCCTCGACGCCGAGACCGGAACCGAACGCTGGCGCTACGACATCGACGCCTACGACAGCCGTGGCGACGATTACCGGCGATTCGGTGCGTCCGGGTCGTTCCCGGTGGCGAACGGCACCATCTACTTCGCCGACGAGAACGCCACGGTCCACGCCGTGGACGTCGAGTCGGGAGACGCCGACTGGACCGTTCACGCCTACGAGGACGAAGGTGATTTCGAGCATGCAGACTTCGACTACGGTCCGGCGATCGTCAACGGCACCCTCTACGTCCAGGAAACCGACGGTGAGCTGTACGCGATCGACGCGGCGACCGGTCAGACGGAGTGGCGGGTCGAACCAACCAGATTCGGGGTTCGAAGTGGATTGGCCGTGGGGAACAGCACGGTCTTCACCGGCGGTTATGACGCGGACAGGTACCGCTACCAGCTTATAGCGTACCACGCCGAGACGGGCGACGTGGCATGGACCGCACCGTTCGCGGGCCAGTACGAGCAACCTGTCGGCTCGGCAGCCTACGCCGACGGAACCGTCTACGTCACCACGAGTGCAGGGAACCTCTCCGCCTACGATGCCGGCAACGGCACCCGACTCTGGGTCACCGAGAGCACGCCCGATGGCCACAGCTATTCGCGCTACGAATACGGCCCCGTCGTCGCCGACGGTACCGTCTACACGAACCACTATAGCTGGAGTTACGGGGGCTACGTCCATGCAGTCGACGCCGAGACTGGCCAAGAGGAGTGGGCCTACGACGTCTCGACGAAGTACCTCTACACGACACCGACCGTCTGGGATGGGCGGGTGTACGTCGGCGGACAGCACTACAGGCGCACCGACGGGGGCTACCTCTTTGAGGGACGGCTCCAGGCCCTCAGCTCGGCGGTGACGCTCTCCATCACGAACACGAGCGCCCCGGTCACGGAGACCGAGACCCTGACGGTGAACGCCTCGGTGACGAACAACCGGGGGGCGTCCACGACGGAGACGGTCCGGCTGCGTGCCCCGAACGGGAGCGTCGTCGACTCCACGTCGGTTTCACTCGACGACGGCGAGACGGAACCCGTCGCGCTGACCTGGTCCACGGCGCTCGGCGATGACGGGAACCGAGAGATCACCGTCGAGGTCCCAGACGAGGCCACGGAGACGGCGACGGTGGCGATCCTCGACGACGCGCCGCCGACCGCGCGAGCGGGTGGGAACGTGACGGTCGGCACCGACGACGAGGTCGGCGTCGACGGCTCGCGCTCGACCGACGTGGGCGGGATCACGAGCTACGACTGGGACTTCGGCGACGGGACGAGTGGGGCCGGTCCGACGGCGGCAAACGCCTACACCGCCGATGGGAATTACACGGTGACGCTCACGGTCACCGACACCGTCGGTCAGACGGCGACCGACACCATGGGCGTGCGGGTCATCAACGACTCACTGCTCATCGCCGACCCCGGCACGAACTACACGGTCGAGGAGGGCGCCCAACTCGAACTGAACGGGTCGGATTCGGCGGCGAGCGCGGGCATCGCCGCCTACGCGTGGGACGTCGACGCCAACGGCACGGTCGACGAGACCGGTGCGACGCCGACCCACACGTTCGACGAGCTCGGGGACTACCCGGTGACACTGACCGTCACCGACGCGCTCGGGAACACCGCCGCGGCGACCACCGTCGTCGAGGTCACCGACGCGACCGACCCGGTCCCCGACGCTGGGAGCGATCGGACGGTCAGGGAGCGGGACCAGGTCGCGTTCGACGGCACCAACTCCACCGACAACGTTGGCGTGACCCGGTACCGGTGGGACTTCGACGGTGACGGAACCTACGACGCGAACGGGTCGCGGCCGACGTACACCTACACGGACGCCGGCACCTACACGCTCACCCTCGACACGACCGACGCGGCGGGGAACAACGCGACCGACACCGCGACGGTCGATGTCATGGAATTCACGCCCCCGAACGTGACGCTCCGGATCGACCGGACGGACTCGCCGGTTCTGGCGGGCGAGCCACTCACCGTGAACGTGACGGCCACGAACTTCGGTGACGCCAGTGCGACCCAGACCATCAATCTCACCGATTCCGGTGGCGTCGTTCGGGATGGTCAGCAGGTCACCCTCCCGAGCAACGAGAGCCGGCGTTTCGCGCTGACCTGGGCCACTGCCAGCGGCGACGACGGACGCACAACGATCGCGGTGCAGGGCGACAACGATACGGCGACCGAAGCGGTCACGATTCGGCGTCGGGCCACGTTCGACGTCGCGATCGCCGAGACCAACGCGCCCATCGACGAGGGCGGAAACCTGACCGTTCAGACCGAGGTGGAGAACGTCGGCGACCTCGCGGGCACCCAGACGATCGAGCTGACGGCCTTCGACGGCACGGTCGTGAACACGACGACGCTCACACTCGACCCGGGTGAGCGTCGGACCATCCCCATGACGTGGGGGACTCAGCGGGGCGACGCGGCGACGGACCGCGTCTCGGTCGCGAGCGACAACGAAACCGCGAGCGCGGTCCTCAGGCTCACCGAGCTGAGCCCCGCGAAGTACTCCGTCGCGATCCTCAGAACGGACGCGCCGGTGGCCACGGGCGACGGGTTGACGGTCCGCGCGAACGTCACGAACGTCGGCGACCTCGCCGGGTCCCCGGCCGTGAACCTCACGGTGAACGGGAGCGACCGCGCGAGTGACCTCGTTTCGCTGTCGGGTGGGGCGAACCGGACGGTCGCGCTCACGTGGACGCCCGATCCGGATGACGTGGGCAGCCACGGGATCGACGTTGCGGTGCCTGGCGCGAACGACTCGACGACGGTGACGGTCACCGACGGCACCCCTCCTGAGGCGACCGTGGGTGCCAATCGGACGGTCGTGCCGGGCGCCGTCGTCAGTTTCAACGGCTCGGGATCGACAGACAACGTCGGCGTGACCTCGTACACGTGGAGCTTCGAAGACGGGACCGACACGACCGGCGCGACGGTCGATCACAACTACACGACGGTCGGGACCTACACGGCGACGCTGAACGTCAGCGACGCGGCGGGGAACACGGACACCGAGGCGCGCGTTATCACCGTTCGCGAGCCCACCGGGGATGGCGGCGGCGGGGGTGGCGGCGGTGGCGGTGGAGCAGGCGGGGACACCCAACAGGTCGTCGTCGAACAGATCGGTGCTGCCGGTGAATCGGCATCGGCGGCCAGCCGGGTCACGATCCAGAACGCCGAGCCGAACACGCGGGTGTCGATCGACGTCAGTCCGGATGCCCAGCCGGATCGGAACGGCGGCGGAGCCGACAGTGGCGTGTCTGGTGGCGACGCACCGCCCGCTACCGGCTCCATCCTGATGGACCGCGTCGAGATGACCGTCGAGCGGGGTGGGGCCTTCCAGCTCGAGGTGGAGACCGAGGCGTCACCGCTCGAGTCGATCCCCCTGGCTGCGGGTCAAGACGAGCCCATGCTGATACCGGACCTCTCGACCGCCGCGATGACGGCGGACGAACAGCAGTTCCTCGAGGAGACCGGGCGACGCTCGGCCGGGACCATTCGGATCGACCACGCCTTCGCGGACAGCGAGGTGCGGGACGTCAGACTCCAGTTTCGGGTCCGGAAATCCCACTTGCGGGCCACGAACGTGGACCCGGAGACGGTCCAGCTCTACCGCTCGGAACCCACCGGGTGGCGGGCACTGCCCACGAGCCAGGTGGCCGAGACCGAGGAGTACTACCGGTTCGCGGCCCCCTCCCCGGGGCTCTCCGTGTTCGCCATCGGCACGGTCGCGCCGGTCTTCGAGATCGAGTCCGCTCACATCGATGCCGGTGGCGCACCCGTCCGCCGCGGTGACCCGATCACCGTGACGGTGACCGTTCGGAACGTCGGGGAGGCCGACGGCCGGTTCACGAGCGTCCTGACCGCGGGCCCAGACCGACTCGCCAACGCGACCGCCATGGTGCCGAGCGGAACGACCCGGACCGTCGAACTCGAGGCGGTCCTCCAGCGTACCGGCCGTGTCGCCCTCGAACTGAACGGTGACCCAATTGAGACGGTCGAAGTCGTCGAGCCGGGGGACGCCACCGGACCGGGACAAGTCGACGAGGTGGCCTCGGCGGTGACCGAGGCTGTGACCGACGCCGGTGCGAGCCCCTGGTTCGTCGTCCTGGGGGGGCTCATCGCCGTCCTCGTGGTCGCCCTGCCCATCGGTTTGCGACGGCGGTTCCGCGATTGAGCCGGCACCCTCATTGTCCCCGTCCGCGTCGCCCCCTCCATGGCCCACACGAAGGTCAACTACCGCGATGTCGACCCCGCGGGGGACGCGCTGTACTTCCTCCGCGACCCGCTTGCGTGCGAGCAGCTCGGCATCTCGGTGTTCGAGCTCTCTCCCGGCGACGACGGCAAGGGACACGACCACGGCCACGACGGCCAGGAGGAGGTCTACCTCCTCCTCGAGGGCGGCGTGACGATCGAGGTCGACGGCGAATCGATCGAGATGAGCCCCGGCGACGCGCTTCGCGTCGACCCGGAGCACTCGCGACAAATCCACAACGGTGACGAGTCGAGCCGGCTGGTGATCGCCGGCGCCCCCTGACCCGACGGTAAACGCTTTTCCCGTCGGGTGTGGACGTACGGGGCATGTACGTTCGGGCCGCCCGGAACCGCGACGAACTGTGGCTGCTCGATCGGATCGAGGAGCTCGGCCTGGATGAGATCGCGTTCCGCTCGCGGGACTACGTCATCGCCGTCGACGAGGAGACCGGCGAGAAGGGAGGCTTCGGACGCATCCGAATCCACAAGGTCGAAGACGGGGAGGAGTACTGCGAGCTGACGAGCGTGGGCGTCCTAGAGGGGTGGCGGGGCCAGGGCGTGGGCCCACACGTCGTCGAGCGCCTCGTCGAGAACGCCGGGGACGAGGGCTTCTCAGAGCTCTACACCTTCGTCGAGAACGCCGAGCCCTACGAAGAGCTCGGCTTCCTGCCGGTCGACGAGAGCGACCTGCCGGAACCGTTGGCCGGTCGACTGAGCGAGAAGCGCGGCGACGTGGCCCCGGACGCGGTCCCTCTCCGCTTGTCGCTGGACGCCTTCACCATGCCCGAGCGCCACCGGGAGGCGTTCAAAGCCGCCGGAAGCGAGGCGGAAGACGTCGACGACGAGGACACGGCCGAGGACTTCGGCATCGACCCCGACAGCGCCACGTACAAGTACGACACTGGGCGCTGAGCCATGGTCTCGGCCACGCCAGAAAGGGTCACGCTTGCGGTCCACATCGCGGCGGGATTCCTCGCCCTGCTGGCCGGCGCGGTGGCCCTCGGGAGCGAGAAGGGTGGGTCGCGCCACGTCACCGCCGGCAAGGTGTACGTCTGGTCGATGGCCGTGGTTGTGGTGACCGTCGTCCCGCTGTTCCTCCTCGAGCCGGGCTCGTTCTTCCGCCGCTTCCTCCTGCTAGTCGCGGTCTTCAGCGGCTACTTCGTCTTCTCCGGCTACCGGGTGCTCGACCGGAAGGGGGCGACCGAGGACGCCGACCGTATCGACGTCGCCGCGGCGGTGACCGTCTCCCTAGCCTGCCTCGGGCTGGGTGCCTGGGGCGCCCTGACGGTGGTCGGCGGCGACACCTTCGGCGTCGTCATGGCGGTCTTCGGCGCCCTCGGGCTGTCGTTCGGGGTCGCCGATCTCCGGGCGTTCTGGAGCGGCACCGGTGGTGGGTCCTGGATCTCGAGCCACGTCGCCCGGATGATCGGTGGCTACATCGCGACGGTCACAGCCGTCTCCGCGGTCAACCTCGCGGGGGTTGCCCCGGCAGTCCTGGGCTGGCTCTGGCCCACCGCCGTCGGGGTGCCGCTCATCTGGTACTTCCAGGCCCAGTACGCGAACGAGGGCCCGCTTGTGGCCTACGTCTCGAGCTGATCCCGGGCGCCCGGCCACGGACACCGTTAAGACGCCAACCCCCGTCGAATCGGGCATGTTCGACCCGGAGGACTTAGCGCGCATCCGGGAGTCCCGGGAGTCCTGGGAGGCGGAGACGCTCTCGCCGACCCTGGACCGGTTCGGCGAACGCCAGGAGCACTTCGAGACCGACACCGACGGGCTCCCGGTCGAGCGGCTCTACACCCCCGCCGACGTCGACGGCGCCGACTACGCCGGGGACCTCGGCTTCCCGGGCGAGCCGCCCTACACCCGGGGCGTCTACCCGACGATGTACCGCGGCCGGCTCTGGACGATGCGCCAGTACGCCGGCTTCGGGACGGCAGAGGAGACGAACGAGCGGTTCCACTACTTGCTCGAGGAGGGTCAGACCGGCCTCTCGCTGGCCTTCGACCTGCCGACCCAGATGGGCTATGACTCCGACCACGCCATGGCGGCCGGCGAGGTCGGCAAGTCTGGGGTGGCTATCGACTCGCTCTCGGACATGCGCACCGTCTTCGACGGCATCGACCTCGGCGAGGTCTCGACGAGCATGACCATCAACGCCCCCGCCTCGGTCCTGCTCGCGATGTACGTCGCCATCGCCGACGAGCAAGGCGTTCCCCGCGAGGAACTACGTGGGACCATTCAGAACGACGTGCTGAAGGAGTACATCGCCCGGAACACCTACATCTACCCGCCGGAGCCGTCGATGCGGATCATCACGGACGTCTTCGCCTTCTGTGCCGACGAACTCCCCAAGTTCAACCCCATCTCGATCTCCGGGTACCACGTCCGGGAGGCCGGCTCGACGGCCGCCCAGGAGATCGCCTTCACGCTCGGAAACGGCGTCGAGTACGTCGAGGCGGCGGTCGAGGCCGGCCTCGACGTCACCGACTTCGCCCCGCAGCTCTCCTTCTTCTTCAACGCCCACAACGACCTCTTCGAGGAGGCGGCGAAGTTCCGGGCGGCCCGGCGACTCTGGGCGTCGCTCGTCGAGGAGCGCTTCGGCGTCTCGGACCCGGACAGCCGGCGGCTGAAGTTCCACACCCAGACCGGCGGCTCGACGCTCACCGCCCAGCAGGTCGAGAACAACGTGGTCCGGGTGGCCTACCAGGCCCTCGCTGCGGTCCTCGGCGGCACCCAAAGCCTTCACACCAACGGCAAGGACGAGGCGCTCGCCCTGCCGACCGAGGAGAGCGTCCGGACGGCGCTCCGGACCCAGCAGATCCTCGCCCACGAGTCGGGCGTGGCCGACACCATCGACCCGTTGGCGGGGAGCTACTACGTCGAGCACCTCACGGACGAGCTCGAGGCCGAGGCTCGGGAGCTGCTCTCGGCCGTGGACGACCGCGGCGGGATGCTCAGGGCGGTCGAGACCGGTTGGGTCCAGCGGCAGATTCAGGACGTGGCCTATGATCGGCAGCAGGAGATCGAGGACGGCGAGCGGGTCGTCGTCGGGGTCAACGCCTACGAGACCGACGAGGAGCCCGAGATGGACCTCCAGGAGGTCACCGAGGAGGACGCCGAGCGCCAAGTCGACCACCTCGAGTCGGTCCGGGCCGAGCGCGACGAGGCGCCGGTCGAAGACGCCCTCGCCGACCTCCGCGCCGCCGCCGAGGGCGGATCGAACCTCATGCCGCCACTGATCGCGGCCGTGAAGGCCGAGGCAACGGTCGGCGAGATCTGTGACGTCCTTCGGGAGACCTTCGGCACCCACGACCCGGGCCGGGGCTGAGCCCGGTCCTTACTCCTCGCTGTCCTCGTCCTCCTCGCGGTCATCGAGTTCCGCCTCGACGTCGCGCTCGCGGCGCCAGCGCTCTTTCTCTTCGCCCTTGTCCTCTCGGCTCTCTTCGGTGTCGGGCATGGGCCCGCCTACGTCGTCTATCGAGATAGGCCGATCGGCAGTTCCCGTTCGCTGGGCCCGTCCAGCCGACGCCCGCGGTTCTTTAGGCCCTGCCCGCCCCAGTCGACCCATGCGCTTCGACCACGCGGGCATCGCGACGGCGGACGCCGACGAGGCCGCGGAGCGGTTCGGGCGGCTCCTCGAGGCGCCGGTGGCCCACGAGGAGACGATCGACGACCTCCGATTGGTATTCCTCGAGCTGGAGAACGGCTACTTCGAGCTGCTCGAACCCCAGGACGACGAGGGCGTGGTGGCCCGATTCCTCGAGGAGCGCGGGCCGGGCATTCACCACCTCGCGGTGCGCGTCGAGGACGTCGCCGAGGCGCTCGGCGGCGCCAGGGAGGCCGGGATCGACCTCATCGACGAGACGCCCCGGCCGGGGGCGTGGGGCCACGAGGTGGCCTTCCTGCACCCCGCTTCGACCGGCGGTGTCCTTCTCGAGTACGTGGGGTGAGGGGCTTGCGGCGGTGCCGAGCCGCGGGCCGTGACGCCGTGACGGGCGCCGCGGTTCTGGTCCCGTACGCCGGTGGACACCTCGGCGCATTCGGCCGGTAAATTGGCCGTATGTCTATTTTTAGCCCATATCTCCTCGTCAAACCGGTTCGTTGTCCGACGAATGCGGGGGCCGAGCCGACACGCGTTGTGTGGTCCCCAGTCCCACATTCAGAAGGCTTTTCCTCCGGGGCTAACAAGCACATAGCAGAATGACGGCGGACGTAAACTGGGCTATCGGTGGGGAAGCCGGAGACGGTATCGACTCCACCGGGAAGATCTTCGCCCAGGCGCTCTCGCGGGCCGGCCGACACGTCTTCACGTCGAAGGACTTCGCCTCCCGGATCCGGGGTGGCTACACCGCCTACAAGGTACGGACGTCCGTCGAGCAGGTACAGAGCGTCGTCGACCGTCTCGACATCCTCATCGCGCTGACCGAGCGGACCGTCGAGGAGAACATGGACGAGCTCCACGAAGGCTCGGTCATCATCTACGACGGCGAGCGGACGATGATGGAGGACTTCGAGGCGCCAGAGGGCATGATCGGTCTCTCGGTGCCGCTGAAGGGGCTCGCCGAGGAGGCTGGCGGCGCCATCATGCGGAACGTGGTCGCCCTCGGTGCCGCCTGCGAGGTGGCCGACTTCCCGATCGAGAATCTCGATGAGTCCCTCCAGAAGCGCTTCGCCGAGAAGGGCGAGAAGATCGTCGAGAACAACAAGGCGGCGGCCCGGCTCGGTCAGGAGTACGTCGCCGAGAACCACGACCTCGACGTCGACTACCCCCTCGAGACCACCGACGCCGACTACGTCCTGCTGAACGGCGACGAGGCCATCGGCATGGGCGCCATCGCGGCGGGTTGCCGGTACTACGCCGGCTACCCGATCACACCGGCGACCGACGTCATGGAGTACCTCTCCGGCCGGATCGAGCAGTTCGGCGGCCACGTGGTCCAGGCCGAGGACGAGCTCTCGGCGGTCAACATGGCCCTCGGCGCCGCTCGGGCCGGCGCTCGATCGATGACGGCCACCTCTGGGCCGGGCATCGACCTCATGGCCGAGACCTTCGGCCTGGTCTCGACGAGTGAGACCCCGTTGGTCGTCTGTAACGTCATGCGTTCGGGCCCGTCGACGGGGATGCCGACGAAGCAGGAGCAGGGCGACCTCAACATGATGCTCCACGGCAGCCACGGCGAGTCACAGCGGTTCGTCGTGGCCCCGACGACCGTCGCCGAGTGTTTCCACAAGACGGTCGAGGCGTTCAACCTCGCCGAGCAGTACCAGCTCCCGGTCTACCTCACGGCCGACCTCTCGCTGGCGGTCACCGAGCAGACCTTCGAGCCCGAGGAGTTCGACATGGACGCCGTCGAGATCGACCGCGGCGAGCTCATCACCGACGCCGCCGACCTAGAGCCCTGGCTCGACGAGCAGGGGCGCTTCCAGCCCCACGCCGAGACGCCCGACGGCATCAGCCCGCGGACCATCCCCGGCGTGGCCGACGGCGCTCACATGACGACCGGCCTAGAGCACGACGAACTCGGCCGGCGGACCGAGGACACCGAGGTGCGGAAGCGCCAGGTGGAGAAGCGCGCGAAAAAGGTGGCCACCGCCCAGGAGGTGGAGGACTGGACGCCCCGGGAGTTCGGCGACCCCGACGCGGAGACGCTGGTCGTCTCCTGGGGCTCGAACGAGGGGGCGATGCTCGAAGCGATGGAGCTCTTAGAGGAGCCCGTCCGGTTCATCTCGGTCCCCTACCTCCTCCCGCGATTCGACCTCTCCGAGGCGGTCGAGGCCGCCGAAACCGTCATCGTCGTCGAGTGTAACGCGACCGGTCAGTTCGCCGACGTGCTCGAGCACGACACGCTCACCCGCGTCGACCGGATCAACAAGTACGACGGCGTCCGGTTCAAGGCCGACGAGCTGGCCGCCGAGATCGAGGTCGCCCTGGCCGGGGACGGCTCGGGGAGTCAGGAGGTGCGCGCATGAGCTCTGAGATCCGCTTCACCGACTTCAAGTCCGACAAACAGCCCACCTGGTGTCCGGGCTGTGGGGACTTCGGCACGATGAACGGCATGATGAAAGCACTGGCCGAGACCGGCCAGGACCCCGACAACACGTTCGTCGTCGCCGGCATCGGCTGCTCCGGCAAGATCGGGACCTACATGCACTCCTACGCGCTCCACGGCGTCCACGGCCGGGCGCTGCCCGTGGGCATGGGCGTGAAGATGGCCCGCCCGGACATCGAAGTCATGGTCGCCGGGGGCGACGGCGACGGCTTCTCCATCGGCGCCGGCCACTTCGTCCACGCCGTCCGCCGGAACGTCGACATGAGCTACGTCGTGATGGACAACCGCATCTACGGGCTCACGAAGGGCCAGTTCTCGCCGACCTCCCGTGAGGACTTCGAGACGGCCACCTCGCCCGATGGACCCCAGATGCCCCCGGTGAACCCGCTCGCCCTGGCCCTCTCCGCCGGGGCGACGTTCATCGCCCAGTCCTTCGCCTCGGACGCCCAGCGCCACACCGAGATCGTCAAGGCGGCGATCGAGCACGACGGCTTCGGCTTCGTGAACGTCTTCTCCCCGTGCGTGACGTTCAACGACGTCGACACGTACGACTACTTCCGGGACGCCATCGTCGACGTCGAGGACGAGGACCACGACCCCGCAGACTTCGACGCGGCCAAGGACCGCATCCTCGACCCAAACGTCGAGTATCAGGGCGTGCTGTACCAGGACCCCGACTCGGTCTCCTACGGCGAGGTCCACGGGCTCACGGAGGACATGTCGGAGATCCCCGACGGCGCCCCCGAGGGCGCCACCGACCTGGTCCGCGAGTTCTACTGAGGCTGGCTCAGCGCAGGTAGCCTTCGACGATCTCCTCGCTGTGGAGGAGCTCCTCCCCGGTGCCCTGCGTGACGATCCGGCCGTTCTCGAGTAGGTAGCCGCGATCCGCGAGGGTGAGCGCCTTATCGACGTGCTGCTCGACGAGCACGACGGTGATGTCGTCGCTGATCTCGTCGATCTTCTCGAAGACCCGCTGGGCGAGCTGGGGGGCGAGCGCGCCCGAGGGCTCATCGAGGGCCAGCACCTTCGGCCGGGTCATGAGCCCCCGCCCGATGGCGAGCATCTGCTGCTCGCCGCCCGAGAGGGTCCCGGCCTTCTGCTCGGCGCGCTCCTCGAGCACGGGGAACATCTCGTAGACGTCCTGGAGGGTCTCCTCGTAGGCCTCCCGCTGGGTGTAGGCGCCCATCTTCAGGTTCCGCTGCACCGAGAGGTCGTCGAACAGGTTCCGCTCCTCCGTGATTTGGACGAAGCCGAGCTCGACGATCTCGTGGGTGTCGAGCCCGCTGACGTCCGTCCCGAAGACCTCCACCCGGCCGTCGGTCGGCCGGATGATCCCGGACATCGTCTTCAGCAGCGTGGTCTTGCCGGCCCCGTTCGGCCCGATGACGGCGACCACCGTGTCCTCCTCCTCGACCGCGATGGAGACGTCCCAGAGCACCTGGAGGTCCCCGTAGTGGACGTCGAGCTCGTCGACGGCGATGACGCTCACAGCTCCACCCCCCCGAGGTAGGCCTCGGCGACCAGCTCGTCCTCTTGGATCTCGGCCGGCGGCCCGTCAGCGATCTTCCGGCCCTGGTTCAGCACGATGATCCGGTCAGTCGATCGCATGATCGCCTCCATGACGTGCTCGATCCAGAAGACGGAGATGCCCCGCTCGGCCCGGACCCGCTCGAGGGTGTCGGTGATCGTCTCGATCTCGGTGGGGGTGAGTCCCGCGCCGATCTCGTCGACGAGGACGAGCGTCGGGTCGGCCGCGAGGCCCTTCGCGAGCTCGAGGAGCTTCCGGTCGGCCAGCGTGAGGCTCCCCGCCTCCTCTCCCAAGCGGTCGTCCAGGCCGACGAAGGCAAGACTCTCGCGGGCCTGCTCCCGGGCCTCCGGCAGCGACGGCGTGGCCGTCGAGCCGAAGACGGCCCCGACGGTGGCGTTCTCGAGAACGCTGGATTCGTTGAACGTCCGGGCCGTCTGGAAGGTCCGGTGGATGCCCAGCTTCGCGATCTCGTGGGGCGAGCACCCGGTGACGTCCTGGCCCTGGAACTCGATCGTCCCCGCGGTCGGCGGGTAGACGCCGGTGATGGCGTTGAAGAGCGTGGTTTTGCCGGCGCCGTTGGGGCCGATGAGCCCCACGATCTCCTCCTCGTCGATCTCGAAATCGACGGTGTCGACGGCGGTGAGGCCGCCGAACGTCTTCGTCACACCGGAGGCCCGCAGCATGTCAGGGCGTTCCCCGTATCGCTACATAAGGCATTGGGTGTGGCCGACGACCCGGTCAGTGGTCGATGCCTTCGAAGAGGGTCGTGACCCCGGGCCGGACCGCGTCGGCGTTCTCCTGGGGGTAGGCGCCGATGCCCACCACGAAGTCGCCGCCGTCCTGGACGCGGGTCACCTCGACGTAGACCGGGATCTCCCGGCCTTGGCGCTCGACTGTGCCGGAGAAGCGGACAACCTCGGCGTCGGCACCGAGGACGCTGAGGGAGCGCTCGTCCTCCCGCTGAATGTCACTGACGGCGTTCTGGCCACTGGCGAGCTGGTCGACCATCTCCCGCGGCGACATCTGCCCGATCGGGTTCAGGGCCTGGCCGGCGATGGACGCCTGGGGCGTCGCGGCGACGACGAAGTACCCGAAGGTGAGGCCGTCATCGACGTCGACCTGGGCCGGTCGGCGATAGCTCGAGACGTGGTTCTGGACACGGACCTCCCGCTCCTGGCCAGCCGCCGAGACGGTGCGGTTCAACCACTCTGTGCGGGTGTCCTCGTGCTGGAAGTCGGTTTCCGAGAGCGCGGCGTCGCTCACGCCGACCTCGGAGGCGGTGAAGACCGCCGGCTCGCTGCCGGTCACCAGCCCGAGGCATCCCGTCGTGAGGACGAGCACCACGAGCAGCCCGGCGAGCGCGGACGCCCTGCTGTCGTACATGTCCGGGCAGAGGGGCAGGCCAGTTATGAACCTGCTGGCCGGCCGACGTGTCGCCCCACCGGTTTCCCGGCCCATTTATTACCGTCCGGCGGCCAAATCCGGCAGATGTCCGCCGAACGGTACGACATGGTCGTCGTCGGGGGCGGCACCGCCGGTGCGTTCGCCGCCGCGACGGCCGCCCGCGACGGGCTCTCGGCCGTCATCCTCGAGCGGAAGGACGAGGAGGCGGCGGGGCACATCGCCTGTGGCGACGCGATCAAGGGGACCAGCACGTTCCCGGACGTCATCGACCGGGAGCGGTTGAAGCGGGAGTCCTTCACCAACCAGCGCATCCGGCGGGCGATCTTCGAGAACCCAACGACGGACGAGACGATCGACATTCCCTTCGGCGACGGGACGACCGGTGCGGTGGTCGACCGGCACAAGTACGGCCAGGTGCTCTTGGACGAGGCCGCGAGGGTGGGCGCCGAGGTGCACTACGACACGGTCGTCAAGGACGTCATCCAGGGCAACGGCCAGATCGAGGGCGTCCGGGCCAAGCGGGACGGCGAGGCCGTCGACTACGAGGCTCCCGTGACGGTCGACGCGGCCGGCGCCCTCTCGATCCTCCAGGACCAGGCCGACTTCTCGACGGCGACCTTCGACACGAACGTCTCCTACCGGCAGTTCTGCTCGGCCTACCGAGAGATCGTCGACGTGCCCGAGCCCGTCGAGTGGGACGACGCGATCGTGTTCAAGCCGACCGAGGAGCTCGGGTACCTCTGGTACTTCCCGCGGACGGCCACGCGCATCAACGCCGGCCTGGGCTTCCAGATGAACAAGCCGCCGATGGAGCTCGTGGACGTCCTCCGGGACGACCTCCGCTCGCGGCCCGAGTTCCAGGGGGCGACTGTCGTCGATACGCTCGGCGGGAAGGACAAGCTGGGGGCGGCCCTACCGACGCGACGGCCCTACGACTCGGCGGTGGCGCCTGGGTTCATGGCGGTCGGTGATTCGGCGGGGCACGTGAACCCGACGACCGGCGGTGGAATCCCCGGCGCGGCCAAGGCTGGCCACTGGGCGGCCCAGGTCGCGGCCGAGGCGATCGACGACGGCGACGTCTCAGAGGCCGCCCTCTGGCGGTACAACCGCAAGGTCATGACCGACTTCGGGCAGCGCTTCGCCGCGATGGACCTCTACAACATCTGGGGCGGCGCCCACGACGTGGACGAGCTCGTGGACGTGGTCTCCTCCATCCCGGGCCAGCAGCTCGTCGACGTGATGGGGAAGTCCGGTAGCACGTCGATGCCACTCTCGCTGAAGCTGAAGACGCTGGTCGACACCTTCGGCCACTGGGGGCTGCTCTTCGAGCTGTATAAGATCAACAAGCGGGCGACCCAGTTGAAGGCGACCTACGACCGCTACCCCGAGTCGCCGGCGGGCTTCGACGACTGGCAGGCCGAGCGCGACGCCATCATGGCGGACGTCTACGAGATCTCGGGTGCCGAGCCGAAGTACTGAACGACAGGGATTTGGGGCGCGGCCGGTTAGTGGGGGTATGTCGTTCGACCCACACCAGAGCCTCCCCCAGGAGGAGGTCACCGAGCGCGTGGACGCGGCCATCGCCGACAACGAGGTGGTGCTGTTCATGAAGGGGAACCAGCTGATGCCCCAGTGTGGGTACTCCAAGCGGGCCCTCGGCCTCATCGGCCAGCACCGCGAGGACTTCGAGACGGTGGACACGCTCGAGTCACTCGACGAGTTCCGGACGGCGCTCGAGGCCCACAGCGGCTGGGAGACCATCCCCCAGACCTACGTCGACGGCGAGTTCGTGGGTGGCAGCGACGTCCTCGCGGAACTCGAGGAGCGCGGCGAGCTCGCCGCGACGCTCGGTCCGGAATGAAACGTGCGATTATTCCACCATCGAAGGTCAGATATAATGAGTAGGCCATATATCCGGCGGGGCGCGTAGCATGACCGTGTATCTCGCCGCGGCTCGACCTGGGCCCTCTCGACCAACTCAACCATGAGCGACTGCGTGTACTACCTCCACTCGACGGTCGAACTGCCCCTCGATGACGTCAACGAGTTCTTCGACGACCCCGAGCTCCCCGAGGAGATCGAGGACATCGAGATCACCCGGCGGAACAACACGCTCATCATCCGGGCCGTCGCCCCCGAGGGCAAGGTGGGCAAGTACACCCCGACCGCCCAGATCAAGGGGACGGTGACCGAGAACCGCGTGCCCGACCTCGACGCCCCGCTCCCCGAGGGCTTGAAGCGGGACGAGGACGGCGTGGTGACCACCATCGAGGGCGGGCCGGCCTGGACGGCCGAAGAGGACGTCGAGGAGCCCACGAAGCTCATCGAGGTCGCCGCGTTCAAGGGCGACCGCGAGGCGATCCTCCAGAACACGGCGCTCCAGTACCCGATGTTCGAGGTGCTCTGCAACCTGGCGAAGCAGGCCGACACCGGCATCCTCTCGGCCATCGTCGCCAAGGACGGCGAGCTCCGCGCCCACCGCATCGTCGAGGGCGAGGAGCGACCGGCGACGGTCGAGATCGTCGAGGAGCACAGCTCGAACGCGCCGGGTGGCGGCGTGGACTGGCGGGACAACAAGTACATCAGCGACTAGGACGGCCGTTTTCGGTCCGATATTTTCTCCCTACAGCACCGCCAGTCCATCGAACCTTGAGCTGTCCGTAAAGACTCATGTGGTCGCTTCGGGAAGGTCGCACCACGATGACCATCCATCCGATTACTGTCGAGACGTGGTGCCATGCTCGCCGATAAGACCCTCATCCTGGCCGGCGCCGGCAACGGCCTCGGCCGATACGCCGCCGAACACCTCGCCGACCTCGGTGCCACCGTCGTCGTCAACGACCTCGGGGCCTCCGTCACGGGCGAAGGATCCGATCCGGCTGTGGCCGAAGCGGTCGCCGAGACCATCACCGAGAGCGGGGGCGACGCGATTCCCCACCACGGCGACGTGGCCGACCCCGAGGACGCGACCGACCTCGTCGAGACCACGGTCGACGCCTACGGTCGGGTCGACGGCATCGCGAATTTCGCTGGCATCCTCCGGGACGGGTGGATCCCCAACCTCTCGGACGACGACTGGGCCGAGGCCCTCCGGGCGAACCTCGGGACCAATTTCGCCCTCCTCCGAGCGGCCGTCCGCCACTGGCGGGGCTACGAGGAGCCCCTCGAGGACCAGCGGGCCTACCTCGCGATGAGCTCCATGGGCGCCCTCGGCAACCCCGGCCAGCTCAACTACTCGGCGTCGAAGGCCGGCGTGCTCGGTTTTGTCCGCTCGGCGTCCACCGAGCTCTGGGACCAGAACGTCCGCGTCAACGCGCTGGTCCCGTCGGGGTTCACTCGGATGACCGCGACCGTGCCCGAGGCGCACCGCCCATACACCCGCGAGGAGATGCCACCGGAGCGGGTCGCCCCGATGGTGGCCTACCTGCTCGCCGACGCCGCCGAGGACGTCACCGGCTGCACGCTCTATGCGGGCGGCGACCGAATCGGTATCTTCTCGGACCCGACGATGGAGCGGTCGGCGTTCCAGCCGGGTGGGTGGTCGGCCGAAGAGATCGCTGACCAAATGGACGGGGATCTGGGTTCGGATGTTGAGCTCACCCGGACCGAGCGGTATCTGTAGCCGGGCGACTCGAGGGTGTCGACGTTTTCCAGCAGTGAGAGGATGGCCGTGCTGAGGACCGGTCGCTTGTATACACCTGATTTATCGCAAGAGACAGTGGCCATGGGTCCCCGACATCAACGCTGAAACTCTATGGGGCAGTCCGTCACTCCTCGCCCCGATCTGCGGCGGTGCCGATTAGGGGAATCCGCTCGAACGGGGAGCTCCCCCCGAGCAATCGCCACCTGATGAACTCCGGAAGGAATAGTGCGACGGCGCCCAACGCGAGGAACAGGATTCCCCGCGGGTAGCTGCCGGCGAGGATGTTTTGGACGCCGGGCAGCATCAGGGGCGCTGCCATCAGTAAGCCCAGCATCCACCAAATATCGTTGAGCATCCCCATTATTTCGGTACCTGAAACCGTGCCGTGTCCCGTTCGGGCCAGCCGAAACCGATCCCAGTCATTCATTAGGAGGTTCGGGCTTCGGGACATAAGCGAGGTGGTCCGATCGGGGAGTGCTAGATCTTGAGTTCGAAGGCTGGTTCCCGAACTCAACCTCTGTATACCTCAGTCTCCTATCTTCTCTCTATCAACCATCAGAAACGTCGTGCTGAATACAGGGCGCGAGTCGGTCACGAGCCCGTAGGCACATTTGAGGCGATTGCCCCATTAGATACAGAGGGAGGTAGGTTATTTTCAAACCCGGATCTGTGTTTGCCTGTGTCCGACTCAGAAACAGCGAGGAAAGGAGTTGCAATTGGTGTCGCTGTCGGTCTCGCTCTCGGGGCCGGGGTGGGGGTAGCGATAGATAACATCGGACTGGGTATAGGAGTCGGAATGGCCCTCGGAGCGGCACTCGGTGTTGCGTGGGACCAACAGGAAGCGTAGACTACCGACCCACGTTTCTGCTTCGTCATGCTACCGGAACTGGGCAATTGACGGTGCTGCATCAATTCGCTGTATTCAGCGTGGCCTGGGGATCCTGTTGCGAAAGTGATTGATTTTTACGTCACACCATTACCCGAGCAATCATCCCTTCAATTCAATGGCTTTGCAGGGACTCCCCCGATCTCACCCGAGCCCTCGCCCCTGAGCCTTCGACTCCCCCTCAGAACTTCCCTTTCGTCGGGATCGGCGGCCCCGCCTGCGGCCCGAAGTGGGCCGTGTCCAACCACTCCGCCGCGGGCTCCCAGACCCGCGAGAGCTCGCCCGCCAGCCGCTTCTTGACGTTCGGCCAGAGCCGCTCCGTGTAGATGTGCTCGAGCGCCTTGCCGGCGGCGTGCTCGTTCCACTCGGCAGCCTCCTCCCGGAGCCGCGCGTAGTTTTCGACGTCCCGCTCGGCGAGCGCCGCCGTCTCCGCGCCGAGCGCCGACGCGATCGCCGCACCGGCCGCCTCGGCGTCGTGGATGCCGGAGTTCATCCCCCGCCCGCCGAACGGCGCGAAGAGGTGGGCGGCGTCTCCCGCCAGGAGCACCCGCCGGTGCTCGTCGACGAAGCGGTCGGCGAGCACCTGCTTGAACCGGTAGGTCGACACCCACGTCACCCGGTCGGCGTAGCGCTCGCCCATCGTCGCCGAGACGATGTCCCGAACGGATTCCTCGCCGGAGAGCGCCTGGGGGTCGTCCGAGGTCCGGCACGTCACGTCGATGCGCCAGCCGCCCTGGAACGGCGCCGTCAGCACGTTCCGGCCGCCGACGCCCGGGTGGCCGTAGTGGAAGGTCAGCTCGTTCGGGCTCGGCTCGTCTGGGTCCTCCTCGACGTCCACGATGACGAAGGCGTTCTCGGACTCGGTGCCCGCCATCTCCACGCCGATCTGCTTGCGCACGGTCGAGCCCCCGCCGTCAGCGCCGACCACGTACGGTGCCTCCCAGGCCGTCCCGTCCTTGGTCTCGACCCGCACGCCCTCCGGCGAGGAATCCACCGAGTCGACCGGCGCGTCCCACCGGATCTCGATGCCGCGCTCGGCGAGGGCGTCGTGGAGGAAGTCCTCGACGACGGTCTGGGGGATCCGAGAGTGGTGGGGCAATCCCTCGGCGTCCGGGTCGAACGGGAAGGTGCGCGAGTACACCTCGCGGCCTCGCCAGTACGTCCGCCGTGTCGGACACACCAGGCCGGCGTCGACGATGCGCTGACCGAGCCCCGGGTGCACCGATTCCAGGATCTCGAGCGTCGCGCCGTGGACGTAGTCGGCGCGGCTGCCCGGCCGCGACCGGTCCTCGGGGTCGGCTTCGACGATTGCGACCGGTACGCCTCGAGCCGACAGCGCGAGCGCGGCGCTCATCCCCACGGGCCCGGCGCCGACGACGAGTACCTCCTCACCCACGGTTATCGACCAGCCGGGCCGCCGTCCGGATAGGCATATCGAAGGATGCTCACGAGTCGATCTCGACGCCGGTGATCTCGAAGCGGGCCCCGCCCGACTGACTCTCGCTGACCGCGATTTCCCAGCCGTGGTCCTCGACGATCTCCCGGACGATCGCCAGCCCGAACCCGGTCCCCTCGGTCGACGTCGAGAAACCCGCCTCGAAGACGTCCTCGCGCCGGTCCTCGGGCACGCCCGGCCCGTCGTCCTCGACGTAGAAGCCGTCCTCGAGGTCGCCCACCGTGATCGTGACGGCGTCGCCGCCGTGGTCGATGGCGTTGCGGATCAGGTTCTCCAAGACCTGCTGGAGCTGCCCCAGGTCGGCCTCGATCGTCGCGTCGGTCTCGGTGACCAGCGTAGCCCCTCCAGTCTCGACGGTCCGGGTGCAACGCGATACGGCGTCCGCCAGCGACACCGGGGCGAGTTCGCTGACTCGCTGGCCCTCCCTGGCCAGCGTGAGCAGGTCGTCGATGAGCGCCTGGCTCCGGTCGAGCGCGTCGGCCACGCGCTGGTGGTGCTCGCTCTCGCAGTCCTCGCGGGCCATCTCCAGGCGGCCCTGGGCGACGTTCAGCGGGTTCCGGAGGTCGTGGGAGACCACGCTCGCGAACGCTTCGAGGCGCTCGTTCTGCCGCTTCAGCTCCCGCTCGCGCTCTTTCAGGCCCGAGATGTCCGTCGCGAGGCCGATGACCCGCTCGGCGTCCTCACTGTCCTCGACGTCAACGCGGGCCATCCGGGAGCGGATCCACCGGGGTGCACCCGCGTCCGGATGGGTGCGGAACTCGATCTCGATCGCGTCGATACCGCCCTCGATGACCGCCGTCTGGCGGGACTCCACCCGTGCCCGGTCGTCGGGGTGGACGGCCCGCTCGTAGAACGCCTGACTCGTCCTGACGAGGTCGTCGGGCACGCCGAAGAGCCGCTCGAACGGGCCGTGGCGGCGCTCGACCGCACTATCCACGTTGACCTCGAAGATGACGGAGTTCGTCGTTGCGAGGGCGAACTCCATCCGGTCCTGGATCGCCGAGAGTTCGCGCTCCCGCCCCTGGCGCTCCGTGACGTCGACGTAGACGCCGAGTGCCTCCCGTTGCCCGTCGTCGCCGCTCACGAGCTGGCGGGCCCGGAAGAGGAACTCCCGTCGGCCGTCGGGAGTCTTCCGCTCCACGACCTGCTCCGTGACACCCTCACGGACCGACGCGTCGATCTGTCTCGCCTCCGGCAGGAGCTCGTCGGGGACGATCGTGTCGTTGAGCGACCGGCCATGGAGTGCCTCGGCGTCGTAGCCGAAGACGGTCTCGAAGGCCGGATTCACGTGCTCCACCACGTTCTCGCCGTCCCGGAGCCGGACGTGGGCCACCGGGTAAGGGATCGTCTCGAAGATGGCCCAGAAGCGGTCCCGCTCCCGCTGGGTGTCCGTCCTGACAGCGTCCCTCGCGCGGTGCTCTCGGTAGCGATCGACGGCGGCGATCACCCGCTCGGCCACGGCGCGCGGGCCGTCCGCCGCGGGGACGTATTCGGTCACGCCGGCCGCGATGGCCCTGCTGGCGAGCCCCTCGCTGCCGGCCTCGGGGACGAGCACGAACGGGAGCGCCGGGTGGTCCGTCCGGACGGTCTCGAGGAGGGCGATGCCGTCGCCGTCGGACAACTCGTAGGCGCTGACGATGCCGTCGACCGCGCCCGTCGAGAGATGGGACAGGGTCGCCTCCTTGCCCGTGGCCGTCACGACCTCGAAGCGATCGTCCGCGTCGCGGAGGGCCTCGGCGTCCGCTGTGTCGCCGACCTGGAGGATCCGAATGGCCCCGGTCATGGTGGTCTCTACCACTCAGTGAGTGAAAATCCGTTGGTTCCTCGCCCTTCCGGGCGAGCGTCACCGGTACCGCGGGTGGACCCACCCCCAGTAGGGCCCCATCTTCTCGACCCACAGCGACACGCGGACGCGCTCGCTCAAGTTCCCGATCGGCCGGCCCCCGCGCGGATCCAGTCCGTCGCCGTCGAAGGTCGCCGCAATCGTGTCCCGGTTCGACGCCTGGAAGTAGACCACGCGCCCCCCGTCGTGGCGCACCCCTACGAGGGACTGGCCCGGCCCGTCGTGGGCCAGCAGGAGGCGGGCCGTCTCCATCGGCGGGCAGTCCGCCCGCAGCGACCGCAGCCGCCGCCCGAGGTCGTTCCGCACCGTCCGGTAGTCCGGGACCGTGGCTCTCGACATGGTCGCGCCGATTCGTCGGTGCCCACTAAAGGCCCGCCTAGGGTGGGTGGCGAAAGTGAAACTGAACCGGCTCCGAGACGGCCCTCGATATTTGCCGGTTTTCGTGCCCGCCGTCGGGCGATAGCCATCCCACAAGGGATTTTTACGCCCCCGGCCTACGCCGACCCAGAGAGATATCGCATGCCCGAGGCGTTCCCCGACTACCTGACGGTCGACTACGACGACGGCGCCGGCGAGGAGCCGAGCGACTACCCGACGATCACCGACAAGATCGAGAAGGCCGTCGAGGTGACGACGACCGCGCTGGAGCAGTACCAGCACCCGGCCGTGATGTGGACCGGTGGGAAGGACTCGACGCTCACGCTGTACTTCGTCGCCCAGGTCGCCGAAGAGTACGGCTACGAGATGCCCCCGGCGGTGTTCATCGACCACTTCCAGCACTTCGACGACATCATCGACTTCGTCGAGCGCTGGGCCGACCACTGGGGGGTCGAGCTCCACTACGCCCGCAACGAGGACGTCGGCGCGCTGGCCGACGAGCCGGGCGACGAGATCGCCGTCGAGGACCTGAACGAGCGTAACCAGCGCGAGGTGCGCGAGAAGCTCGAGTACGAGGAGGAGACGTTCCCGTTCCTGCTCGACACCTACGTCGGCAACCACCTCCTGAAGACGGTCGCCCTGAACGACGCCATCGAGGCACTGGACGTCGACGGCATCGTCTCGGGGGTCCGCTGGGACGAGCAGGAGGCCCGCGCCGACGAGACGTTCTTCAGCCCGCGTCACGACTCCGAGAAGTACCCGCCCCACGACCGGGTGCAGCCGATCCTCCAGTTCGACGAGCGCGCGGTGTGGGACGCGACGTGGAACTACGTGGTCCCGGACACGGTTGCCGCCTGGCCGGCCGACGGCTACGTGCCCCAGGATTTCGACGACCTACCCGAGGGTGCGGCCATCGACGACGTGCCGGTCAGCCCGAAGTACTTCGAGGGCTTCCGCTCGCTCGGCTCGGAGGTCTCGACGAAGAAGAGCCAGTCGACGCCGGCGTGGCTCCAGGACTTAGAGGGGACCGTCGAGCGGGAGGGGCGGGCCCAGGACAAGGAGGACCTGATGGGGCGGCTGCGGGATCTGGGCTACATGTGAGGGGCCGAGCGCGTCGGTAGCTTGGACGTCTGGATTCAGTCCATAGGTGCCGGGGCATTTCGTGTAGCACCACACCATCGACTGATGGATACCGGTGCCGTCTCCCAATTCAGACCTCCTTTCCAGTCTCGGTTCATCCCAAGGGATCGTCGATACCGGCATCTGTTTCGGAGATCAACTCCCAGCGCGTCACTACCAATCAAATACTAGAGGGTCACCTCAATTTGATACGGGAATGAGTCACGTGGACGAGCCGTCCAGCACTACGTCTGAATCAAGTGGCGCCAGCCACAGCGATGTGGAAGCTTACAGGAGTCTCGCCAGAGAATCGCGGAGTGTACTCGACCACCAGATTTCATTCCTTAATCAGATGGACGATGCGGCAGTACGGACCGTCCGGACGGGGATAATCGTCATCGGTATCGTGGTATCGGCAGCGTCGATAGTTTCGGGGCGAAACGTCTCAATAACGGTCGAATCGTGGCCAATTCGGCTGGGAATCGTCGGCGTCATCGCCTTGTTGACCTCGATTTGCCTGGGAATCTACACCTATAGAATATCGAACGCGACACTAGGTCTAAGCCGGGATTTTGCGAACGAAATTCGTGAGCAGCAATACGACACCATCGAGTGGTACGATCTCCTGCTGGGCGGGTTTGATGAGTGGCAAGAACAGATGCGGTGTGAACTGCGTACCAACGCTCGCTTTCTTCTGGCCGTACAGGGGCTTCTCCTCGTTGGAATCGTCCTCCTCTCCCTTGCCGTGGGTGTAAGGCTCATCCAGAGCAAATCTCTGACACATCATGGTCCGCTCCCCGAAATCAAATAAGGCGTTATCTGGATTCGAACAGGACAAGGGGAGCGGGAGCGCTGAGTCCGACGCTGAGGAAGCCGACGCTGATTCTGAGGGATAGCTGGATCGCTGTCGAGTTTGGGGCGTGGCGAAGCTGAGCGGTCGGTCAGTACAGCACCCCACCGACCGGCACCTCGTCAGCCGGTTCCACCAACACCGGGTTCCCGTCATCCCCAGGCACCCCGACCGTCAGCACCTCCGACTCGAAGCCGGCGATGTTCACCGTGCCCAGATCCGTCACGCAGAGCACCTGCCGCCCGACGACCGCCTCGACCGCGTGGTGATACCCTAACTGCGCCGCCGACTGCACCTCACGGTCGCCCAGGTCGATCCAGAGCTTGAACAGTTCGGGCTTGCGCGCCTCCGGGAACGGCTCGGCGTCGAGCACCGTGCCGACGACGATGGTCCGCTCGAGTGGGGACTCGGTCATACCGCTGGGGAATACCCCCGCCGCCAAAAGCCAGACGCGTTCGACCGGCCCCTCACGTCACGTCCGAGGAGCCCGAGGACTCCGACTCGGCTGTCGGCCGCACGAGGTTCGCCAGCGCGACGACGATGCCGAGGAACCAGCCGATCGGCACGGCGAGGCCGAACCACATGCCCACGTAGGCCAATCCTTCGAGGTCGAAGCTCTCCCGGATGATCGTGTTGATGCCGCCGTAGTCCAGGATGTTGTCGAGGATCCAGATGGCGATCGAGTCGCTTCGCGTGAACACGACGTCCGCGAGCGTCGGCGAGTACAGCGCGGCGACCACCGGCGGGAGGAACAGCGCCGTGACGCCGAAGGGGTAGGCGAAGACGACGGTCGTGACCCGCCCGCCGATCCGGGAGAACACCACGGCGAGGGCGGCCGACACGGTCGCCACCAACCCGGCGGCGGCCACCGCCACGAGGCCGTCGAAGGAGATGCGCGAGAAGTAGGCGGCTGCGGTCAGCGCGCCCCAGGCCAGGATCGAGACCGCGACGACGCCCAGGATGCCGATGCTGGCGGCCACCCGGTCCATCCGGTGGGCATAGTACCGGATGCCGAAGCCCAGCACCGCTAGCGGGTAGAGGATGGCCAGCAGCGGTGTCCCGATCGCCGACCAGAGCGTGTACCAGATCCGCCCCATCGTCGTCTCTGGCCGCCAGCGCCCCAGCACCGAGTGGCGCCCCTCCCGCTGGCGCGGGAAGACGAGGGACATCCAGATGGCGTGGAGCTCCTGGAGGTCGATCGCGACGGCCTCGAGGAACCCGGGGTCCGACGACCTCGACATGTCGCGTAGGCTTTACCGGGTCCAGACAAAAGCGGTTCGGCTCGGTCCGATCCGTCAGACGCGACGGGTCACCACGCCGCCCAGCCCGGGTCGACGAGGCGGGCTCGTCGGTCGATGGCATCGATCCGATCGACGTCGTCCGCGCCGAGATCCAGGCCGAGGCTCGCCCAGTTCTCCGCGATGTGGTCCCGGCCGGTGGCCTTCGGGATCGCGGTGACGCCCTTCTCGCGGAGCCAGGCGAGGCTCACCTGGGCCGCCGTCACGTCGTGCTTCGCTGCCACGGCCGAGAGGGCGTCCACGTCGGCCACCTGGCCGCGGGCGATGGGGGCGTAGGCGACGGGTTCGACGCCGTGCTCTGCACATGCGGCCCGCACCTCGTCCTGGGGCAGGAGTGGGTGGCACTCGACCTGGTTGGCGAAGATCGGGGCGTCACAGGCCTCGACGGCCTCGTCGAGCTGGCTCGGTTCGAAGTTGCTCACGCCGACCCGCTCGATGACGTCGTCGTCCCGGAGATCAGCGAACGCCGCGAGGGTGTCCTCGGGGTCGTAGGCCCGCGCCGGCCAGTGGATGTAGAGGAGGTCGATCGTCTCGATGCCGAGGGCCTCCCGACTGGTCTCGGCGCTCTCGATGACGTCGGCGTAGGCGAGGTCGTCGGGCCACACCTTCGTCGCGACGAAGACGTCGTCTGCGTCAACGCTGGCCTGGGCCAATCCCTGGCCGACGGCGGCCTCGTTCCCGTACATCTTGGCAGTGTCCACGTGGCGGTAACCAAGCTCCAGCGCCGTGGCGACACTCTCGGCACACTGCTCGGGGTCGTCATTCTGGTAGGTGCCGAGCCCGAGCATCGGCATGCCAGACGTCCGGGGAGAGTCATCGCTCGCGAAGTCGGTCATAGCCGGTCCAACGGTCGAGCGGTCGAAAGGCGTTTGGGAACCGGTCGTTCACCCGTGCCCGTCAGCCACCGCGCTATCGGCGACGACCAGTGCCAGCACGCCGGCCAGGATAACGGCACCCGCCTCGAGCGAGGACAGCAGCCCCAACGAGACGATGAGTGTGGTCGCACACGCCGGGGCGTGCCCGGTGTCCGTGGCCCGCATCCCGGCCGTCGTCAGGCCGACCGAGAGCACCGCGCTGGCCGCGAGACGGAGGCCGCCGATCGAGAGCGCCGCCGGCGCCGCGGTGACGACGAGCCCCGGGGCCAGGGCGTGGTAGGCCAGGAGCCCGGCGAGGACGCCGATCGCGTGACCGCCGACCACCCGGCGGGGCGCGGTCGAGTCCCCGTTCGGCCGGACCGCCATCAGGTACGCCGTGGGGCCGAGGCTCGGGAAGACGAACGGCAGACTCGACGCCCACGCGACCGCGCCCGGCACCGCGAGGAGGCCGCCCGCGCGGGCCGCTGCGTGGCCGATCGGGCCAGCGCCGTCTGAACGGCTATCCCCGTCGTCGTGCCGGGTCAACAGATGGACTTCGGGTTCATGCCGAGCCCCGAGAGGGCGTCGGCGAAGTCGTCGTAGGCGACCTGGATCAGGTACTCGCCAGCTGCCTGGGCCCGCTCCCAGTCGTCGCCGGCACAGCGCTCCGCGAGCAGCGCAACCCCGTCGTCCACGACGGCCTCCGTCTCGGCCTTCAGGTCCCGGAACAGGTCGGCCGCGGCCTGGTCGGCCTCGTTGATGTAGAAGCTGATCACCTGCGTGTGGGTCCGGACGCTCACCAGCGGCCGCGCCACCATTCCCGTCGCGATCCGCTCGACCGTGTCCTCACGGCCCCGGAGGTAGGCGTGCATCGGTCCCGGAGCCGTCGGCGGCTCGAACGCCTCCATGCGCTCCCGCACGCGCTCGAGGTGCTCGTCCTCTTGGGCGGCGACGGCCTCGAAGGCTTCCCTGGCGCCGTCGTCCGATTCGTCCGCGGCCCACCCGTGGAACGTCTCGGCGGCGGCGTACTCGCTGGCGGCGGCGGCCTCGAGGACCCGGTCCTCCGAGAGCGTGGCGTCCGTCAGCGCCACGAGCAGTTTCCCGGAGCCCAGCCGGTCGAGCTGGGTCGCCTTCGCGGCCTCGAGCTCGTCGACGAACGTCTGGCCGTCCATACCGGGCCCTCGGCCGCGGCTGGATTGAAGCTTCGGGGCGCGCCCGGGAGATACATACGCGCCTAGCGCGTTCGGTGTGAACATGGCAGGAACCGAGGTCGCGACGGTCGGGGGCGGGTGCTTCTGGTGCGTCGAGGCTGTCTTCAAGGAGCTCGCCGGCGTCGAATCGGTGACGTCCGGCTACGCCGGTGGCGACGTCGAGGACCCGAGCTACGAGGCAGTCTGCTCGGGCACGACCGGCCACGCCGAGGTCGTCCAGGTCGAGTTCGACCCGGAGGTCCTGAGCTATCGGGAAGTCCTCGAGGTGTTCTTCGCGACCCACGACCCGACGACCGAGAACCGACAGGGCCCCGACGTCGGCTCCCAGTACCGCTCGGCGGTGTACTACCACGACGAGGACCAGCGCGCGGGCGTCGAGGCCTACGTCGAGGAGCTGGATGCGGGCGAGGTCTACGACGACCCGATCGTCACCGAGATCGCTCCCCTGGCCACCTTCTACCCGGCCGAGGAGTACCACCAGGACTACTTCGAGAAGAACCCGAACCAGCCCTACTGCGCGGTGCAGATTCCGCCGAAGCTCGAGAAGGTGCGCGAGAAGTTCGGCGAACGGCTCGCGGTCGGGGAGTAGGTTAACGGCGCCCGACGACCTATCCACACGGTATGACCGACGACGACCTCGGGACCGCGATTTCTCCCGAGTCCCTCTACCGGCGGCTCGCCCGCGGCGACCGCCTCACGATCCTCGATACGCGCGACCGCGACGAATTCGACGCTTGGCACGTCGACGGGCCCGGCGTCCGCGCGGTCCAGGTGCCCCACCTCGCCTTCCTCCAGGCGGAGGCGACCGGCGGCGCCGACGACGTCGTCGACGAGTACAACCTCGAGAGTCCGGTCGTGGCCGTCTGCGCCCGCGGCGAGGCGAGCGACCACGCGGCCGGCCTCCTCCGGGACGCCGGCCTCGACGCGGCGAACCTCGCCGGCGGCATGGAGGCGTGGGCCCGTGCGTACGTCGGCACCGACCTCGCAGTTGCGGGCCCGGCCGTCCGGCAGTACGTCCGGCCGTCTTCGGGCTGCCTGGCCTACCTGGTGCACGACGGCGACGAGGCAGTCGTGGTGGACCCGCTGGCGGCCTTCGCCGAGCGGTACGTGGACGACGCGGCCGAACTGGGCGTCGAGATCGTCGCCGTCGTCGACACCCACGTCCACGCCGACCACGTCAGCGGGCTGCGCGACGTCGCCGAGACCGCGGCCACCACGGCATACCTGCCCGAGGGCGCCGTCGATCGGGGCTTGGACTTCGACGTCGAACTGCTCGACGATGGCGACGCGATCGCGGTCGGCGCCGAGACCGTCGAGGCGATGCACGTCCCCGGGCACACGAGCGAGATGACGGCCTTCCGCGCGGGTGACGTGGTATTCACGGGCGACTCCCTGTTCGTCGAGAGCGTAGCGCGGCCGGACCTGGAGGCGGGCGACGAAGGTGCATCCGACCTCGCGGCCCAGCTCCACGCCAGCCTCCACGACCGGATCTTCGCGCTCCCGGACGACACCCTGGTGGCCCCGGGCCACGTCGGCCAGCGGACGGCGCCGGACGCCCAGGGTGCCTACGTGGCCACCATCGCCGAACTCCGCGAGGATTTGGCGCTGCTCGGCCTCGACCGCGACGCCTTCGTCGACCGGATCCTCGACGACATGCCACCGCGACCGGCCAACTACGAGCGGCTCATCCGGACGAACCTCGGCCTCGAGACGCTCGATGCCGAGGAGGGCTTCGAGCTGGAGCTCGGCCCGAACAACTGCGCCGTGTCGGCCTGAGGCTCAGCTCACGTCCCGGTGCTCGACGAACGTCAGCGTCCGGCGGTCGGTCTCGACGGTCAGCTGGATGGTGATCTCGCCGCCGGCGCTCTGGACCTTCGCCGCTTCGAAGAAGCCGAGCTCGACCCGCGTCGTGTCAGTCTCCGAGCCACCCGCGGCGAGGGCGCCGACCTCCTGGGTCCCCTCCCAGACCACGTCCCCCTCGGTGCTGTCGCCGGCGTGGATCTGGGTGTGGACAGTCACGCCCGTAGCCCGCTGGTCCTGATTGTTCACGAGCGTGGCCGTCACATCTCGGCAGGTCTCACCGCAGGGCTCGACCGACTCGATCTGCAGCTCGAGCGGCGGCGGCGGGGTGGCCGTCCCACCACCGCCGCTTCCGCCGCCCGAGCCGGCGGACGTCCCCGAGGCGGTCGGGACCGAGTCTCCCTCGGGGCCGCCTAAGAACTCCGCCCCGATGACGCCGAGGGCCCCGCCGGTCACGACGAGGATGGCGACCCAGAGGGCGAGCTGTGTTCGGTCCATGTCCGCGGCAACCTCTTCTTCCGGCAGGGGCTCGGCGCGTAAAGCGCTTCTCGCCGGTCGCTCAGTCCCCGCCCGGCGCTTCGACCGTCTCCGCGACGGCATCGCCGTGTTCGACCGAGACGCGGTGGTCGGTGTGCCTGGCGTGCGTCCGCGCCCACCGCTTGGCCGGCCGTTCGGCCAGGAACGCCTCCCCGGCGGGGCAGCGTCGACAGCTGGCGAGCCACGGTGTGACCGCGTCGGGATAGTGCCCCGTGTGGCGCTTGTGATCCAAGGCGAACTGCTCGACAGCCCGGTTGCCCGCCTGTAGGGTGTCGAGCTCGTAGTCCAGCGCCCACTCCCGGTCACAGCGACTGCAGGCAAGCACGGGTGTGTCCTCGACCTCCTCGACGTCGAGCCCGTCGGGATCCTCCTCGGTTCGGTCGACCACGGGAAGGAGCTGTCTCAGTCGTCGGCCGGCGCCGTGTCGGCGCCCGCATCGGCGTCCATCTCGATGCTTGGCGGGTACCGGCCCCGTCGGAGCTTCAGGTCGCTCTGGGGTCGGGCCATGCAGGTGAGCGCGTAGCCCTCCCGCTCCTCCTCCGACAGCGCGTGGGCGGCGGGCTGGGTGACCTCTCCCTCCAGGATCTCGGCGGAGCACGCCAGACACATGCCGACCCGACAGGAGTACTCCTGGGCGATGCCCTCGTCGAGGCACGCCCGGAGGATGGTCTGTTTGTCGGAGACGGTGATCGTCTCGTCCGTCCCGACGAACTCCACGGTGTAGTCGGCCATGCCAACGAGTCGACCGGTCGGCACTAAACCCTTTACGCCTGGACTGCCGCGAGTGTTTTCACCTGGGCCACCCATTGGTGGCCCATGCGAGACGTCCTCCCGCTCCGGCAGCGCGAAGTCGAGACCTACTTCGAGGTCGTCGCAGAACGGGGCGCCGATCTCGGCGTCGAGGCCTTCTCCTTCCACAACCTCGGCGTCTACGCGGGCCCGGACTTCGCGGCGCTCTCGGACGTGCTCCAGGGGTCGGAGGCCAGCGCCACCTTCGCCTTCCTCGGCCGGGACGCCGACGAGCAGGCCGAGGTGATCGGGGCGCTCGACGATGCCGACCACGAGGTGGCCCTCCACGGCCAGCGCCACGTCGCCTGCGGCGACCTCCCCGAGCGGCTCGCCCACGAGAACGTCGACACCGGTCTCGCCTCCATCGAGGCCGCCTCGGGTGTCCGGCCGACGACCTTCTTCGCCCCGCTGCAGTCGATGAACGCCGCGACCATGGCGGCGCTCGTCGAGGCGGGCTTCGATCGTGCCGTCGGCCAGGCGGTGACGGAGCCCCCGGGCGAGCTCACCGTGGTCGAGCCCGAGCCCGTCGTCGACTTCGAGCTGCTCATGGCCGGCGTCTCGCCGGAGCAGGTGTTCGAGCGGCTCTCCGAGCAGGCCGCCACCGGTGGCGTCTTCCTGTTCCACCCGAACCTGGTCGAGCACTTCGAGGCCACCGACGCCTTCCACACGTGGATCGACGACTTCCAGCCGACCACCGTCGCCGAGTGGGTCGAGGAGGGCGGCGTCGGGCTCCTCGTCGACGCGGTGCGGCCGCTGAAGATCGAGTGAGCGGCCGCGAACCGGAAACCGACCGGTGACAAGAGTTTTCTCGCCCCCGTAACGTATCCCCACCAATGACCACCCACGAGTACGACGTCGTCGTGGTCGGGGCGGGGACCGCCGGCTGCTACGCCGCGGCCACCGCCGCCCGCGAGGGGCTCGACGTCGTCGTGCTGGAGCGGAAGGACGAGGAGGAAGCCGGTCACATCGCCTGCGGGGACGCGCTGAAGGGCGCCGACTCCTTCCCGGAGGCGATCCCGAAGACCCAGATCGAGCCCGCCTTCACCAACACCGACGTCGACCACGGCCGATTCGAGATCCCTCGGGAGGACACCGTCCTCGAGATCCCCGTCCCCGGCGAGCTCGCCGTCATTGACCGGTGGGAGTACGGCCGCCGGATCATCGAGGGCGCGAGGACCGCCGGCGCGGAGTTCCACTACGACACGGTCGTCCAGGACGTCCTCCAGCCGAACGGCCAGGTCGAGGGCGTCAGCGGGAAGCGCACGGGCGACCCGGTCGAGTACCGCGCGCCGGTGACCATCGACGGGGCCGGCTCGCTCTCGGTCCTCCAGGACTACGCCGACCTCGAGGACACCACCTTCGACACGAACGTCTCCTACCGGCAGTTCTGCTCGGCCTACCGCGAGATCGTCCACGTCGAGGAGGAGGTGCCCTGGAAGGACGCGCTCGTGTTCAAGCCGACCAAGCGCGCCGCGGGCTACCTCTGGTACTTCCCGCGGACGGGCACCGAGATCAACGCCGGCCTCGGCTTCCAGATGACCGAGGAGCCGATGCAGCTCGTCGAGGACTTAAAGGCGGACCTCCGGAACCGGCCGGAGTTCAAGAACGCGAAGGTCGAGGACAAGCTCGGGGCGGCCCTCCCGACCCGGCGACCCTACGACTCCGCGGTCGCCCCGGGATTCATGGCCGTCGGCGACGCGGCCGGTCACGTCAACCCGACGACCGGTGGCGGCATCGCCGGGGCGGCCTACGCGGGCAAGTACGCCGCCGAGGCCGCCGTCGAGGCCATCGCGGACGGCAACCCCTCCGAGGCCGCTCTCTGGGAGTACAACCAGCGCGTGATGGACCACTTCGGTGCGCGCTACGCCGGCCTCGACGTCTACAATGTGCTCTCGACGGCCGTCGACGTCGACGACCTGATGGGGCTGCTGGCGGCGCTCCCGACCGCGAAGCTCTCGGAGGCGCTCTACTCGGGGACCACCGACGTCGGCCTCTGGCTCAAGCTGAAGACCGCCTTCAAGTCGTTGGGCTACTGGGGCGTCATCTACACGTTCTATAAGACGAAGCGGGAGGCGGACAAGCTCATCGACCACTACGCCGACTACCCGTCCTCGCCCGAGGCGTTCGGTGACTGGCAGACCCACCGCGACGGGATCATGGATGGCGTCTACGCGGCAACCGGTGCGGATCCCAAGTACTGAGCCCACTCAGTCGAGGTGCTCGATGAGCTCGACCCGGACGCCCTCCGGGTCGGAAAAGAACGACACCCGGAGGTCGCCGAACGTGGTCGGCTCCATCACGAACTCGACGCCCGCGTCGAGGAGCTCGCTACTCGCCGACTCGACGTCGTCGACGACGAAGCCGTAGTGCAGGAATCCCCGGGGGAGTGTGTCGACGAGGCCGGCCGCTTCGTAGGGGGCTTCCTCGAAGAGATACACTCGCTTGTCGGCGACCTCGAGGGCCGCGTACTCGATGTCAGCGGGGCCCTGGCCGGCGTCGCCGCGGTCGATGACCTCGCCGCCGAGGTGGTCTTCGTAGAACGCGGTGCTGGCCTCGACGTCCTCGACCTTCAGCGCGACGTGGAAGAACGACTCCGGGTCCATGCCACCCCCTCTCGGGCGGGCTCGCCATAAGTGTCGCCGCGGCCGGCTACGGCCGGCGCTGGGGGAGCGCCCGGATCGCGTCGGTGAGGACCTCTACCCCGATGCGGATCGACTCCTCGTCCACGTCGAACGTCGCCGTGTGGTGGCCGCCGGGGTGGTCGGTCCCGATGCCGACGTAGGTGGCCAGCCCGCCACGGTCCTGGACGTGCTGCATCAAGAAGGTCGCGTCCTCGCTCCCGCCGAGGGCGTCGTGGTCGAGGATGGAGTCGACGCCCTCGACGTCGCGGGCGACCTCGGCAATCACCTCGGCGAGGGCCGCGTCGCTCTCGGCACTCGGGGCCACCCCGCCGGTCTCGATCTCCACCGTACAGTCGTGCATGTCGGCGGCCGCCGTGATGACCCGCCCGGCGTGCTCGCGCATGTACTCCATGAGCTCGGTCGTCTCCCCGCGCACCTCTCCCTCGATGGTCGCCTCCTCGGCGATGATGTTGGCCGCGGTGCCACCGCGGATCACGCCGGCGTTCACCCGGGTGGCGCCGTCCTTGTGCCGTGGGATGCCGTAGAGGTTCTGGATCGCCGCCGCGGCCGCCTGGATCGCGTTCCGGCCCTCGTTGGGCTGCCCCCCGGCGTGGGCCGCCTCGCCCTCAAAGGTGGCGTGGACGTGCGAGACGGCGAGGAACCCGCCCACACCCGCGACGACCTCGCCGGTCGGGTGGTCCAATCCGATGTGGATGGCGAAGAGGTACTCGACGTCGTCGAGGTGGCCGCTCTCGGCCATCGGGCGAGCCCCGCCGATGACCTCCTCCGCCGGCTGGAAGAACACCTTCAGCGTCCCCGAGAAGTCGCTCTCCTTGACCGCCTCGAGCACGCCAATGCCGATCGCCATGTGGGCGTCGTGCCCGCAGGCATGCATCGCGCCGGTCTCAGAGCGGAACCCCTCGGCCGCCGGGGTGTGGTCGGGCGATTCGGACTCCGCCCGGGGGAGGGCGTCGATATCCACGCGGAGTCCGACCGTGGGCCCCTCGCCCTGCTTCAGGACGGCGACGGCGCCCGTGTAGCCCCCTTCGAGCTTCGCAAGCGTCTCCTCGTCGGCGCCGGCATCCTGCGCCCGCTTGAACCACATCTCGATCTCCTCGGCATCGGGCAGGGCCTCCCGCTCGCCAGCGAGCACCTCCCGGCCGACGTAGAGCTCGTCGACACCGATACGCTCGACCTCCTTGACGACCCGGGCCGTCGTGGCGAACTCCCGCCAGGCCGGCTCCGGGTAGCGGTGGAGGTCGCGCCGGAGCTCGATCAACGGGTCGACGGACACGGCACGCTCGCTCATGGGCCAACCTGTGCCCCGCTGGACAATAAGGCTCGCGTCAGTCCGAGCCGACCGAGCGGACCCGGTCGACGGAGACCTCGACGTGGATGCTCAGCGGCGGGTCTCGTCCGGCGACCTGCCGGACGGCCTCGTCGTGGCCGGCGAGCTCGATCACGCGCTCGTAGACGGTGTACTCCCACGGCGGGTAGCGGCCGGCGGCCCGGGCCGGCTGCCGATAGACCGGCACCCGGTGGGTCTCGGGCTGGCTCGTGTGCGGGCCGTGGAACTCGACGCCCTTCCGCTCCGCGGTGCCCCGCAGCTCCCCGACGAAGTCGTCGAGGGCGGCCCGGTCGCCGCTCTGGAGCCGGAGTGTCGTGACGAAGGGCATCTCCTGGAGACGCGTGGGCCGCCCGAAGACCTAAACCCTTGCATCCGGCCCGGTATCAGCGCTGTGACCGATGCCGATATTCTCTTATTTGCCCACCGATTACTACGGTGTAATGATAGAGGCTACGAGCGCCGGAGCGATCCTCTTCCGGGATTCTCGCGGGAAACGCGAGTATCTCCTCCTGAAGAGCCGCCCCGGCGACTGGGAGTTCCCCAAAGGCGGCGTGGAAGGTGAGGAAGAGCTTCAGCAGACCGCGATCCGCGAGGTCGAGGAGGAAGCCGGAATCAGCGACTTCCGGCTCTTAGACGGCTTCCGTCGCGACTACGACTACGTCTTCCAGGCGAACGGCGACACGATCCACAAGACGGTCCACCTCTTCGTGGCGGAGTCCAGCGAGACCAGCGCTGACCTCTCCCACGAACACAGCGACCACCAGTGGCGCGACTACGAGCAGGCCATCAACACCGTCACCCAGGACGGCCCCCGCGACGTCCTCCGAGACGCCCACGACTTCCTCGACGACAAGGAGGAGTGAAACACGCCGTGGGCCCTGGAACGCCGCCCCGCCAGACGTATTAAGCCCATCGCCGTCGGTGGGGCCATGGCCGATCCCGTGCGGGTCGAGACCGGCGACGTCTCGACGATCACCATCGACAGACCGGAGGCGCTGAACTCGCTCACCGTCGACACCCTCGAGGCGTTCGCCGACGCCATCGGCGCGGCCGAGGCCGCGGGAGCCCGCGCGCTCGTGGTCACTGGCGCCGGCGAGAAGGCGTTCGCCGCGGGCGCCGACATCGCCTACATGCAGGACCTCTCGACCGCCGAGGCTCAGGCCTACGCCGAGCGGGGGCACGCCGTCGTGAACGCCTTGGAGTCCTTCCCCGCCCCGGTCATCGCCTCGATCAACGGCTACGCCTTCGGCGGGGGCTGTGAGATCGCCATCGCCTGCGACCTTCGGGTGGCCTCCGAGCGGGCCGTCATCGGCCAGACCGAGATCGACCTCGGCATCATCCCCGGCTGGGGCGGCACCCAGCGGCTCCCGCGGTTGGTCGGCGACGAGGTCGCCCGGCGCATGATCTTCTTCGGCGAGCGCATCGACGCCCAGGACGCCCACGAGTACGGCCTCGTGGGCGACGTGATGGCCCACGACGAACTCGACGACTACGTCGCCGGGATCGCCGAGGAGCTCGCGGCGAAGCCGGCCGGGGCATTGCGGGCGGCAAAGGAGGCGCTCAACCTCGAACGCCGGCGCGAGCCCGAGGCCGGCCTGGCCTACGAGCGCCGGGCATGGAGCGGGCTCTTCGGGAGTCACGACCAGCGCGAGGGGATGGCGGCCTTCGTCGAGGACCGTGACCCCGCATTCGAATAGCGTCCTCGAAGACCGCCGCGCTTAAACCGGCGCCGTCGCCTACTGGGGTCAACATGCAGTTCTGCGAGGAGTGCGGGTCGATGATGACCCCCGACGACGGGACGTGGGTCTGTGGCTCCTGTGGCCACGAGCAGGCCCGGGACGCCGAGGCCGAAGCGGGCATGGTGAGCACGCAGGGCCAGGTCGAGACGGAGGTCGTCGACACCACCGACGTCAGCGTCGAGGACATGGGCCCGACGACGAACGCCGACTGCCCGGAGTGCGACAACGACCGGGCCTTCTGGGAGATGAAGCAGATCCGCTCGGCCGACGAGTCCGAGACGCGCTTCTTCACCTGCACCGAGTGCGGCCACAAGTGGCGCGAGGACGACCACTGAGGCCCACCGACGGGACGACCGGCTGCACCGCCCGCCGCTACTCGAACCGCGCGAACGTCAGAAAGCCCGTGTGCCCGACGCCGGCCGTCGAGGGCCGGGAGCCCCGCTCGTCGAAGTCCATGCGCCGCTGGATCGTCTCGAGCGTCTCCACGTCGGCGAGGCCCACCTCGCGGGCCGCCTCGGCCGCCTCGCGGGACTGCTCGACGAACGGCGCGTAGACCGCGAGCACGCCACCGGGGACGAGCACCTCCGGGGCGGCTCGAACGGCAGCCGCGGCGTCTTCCGTGTCGAGCGTCATCGCCTCGAAGCCACCGAGGTGCTCGAGCTCATCGAGGAGGTCTCCCGTGCGGACCTCGACGGTCTCCTCGAGGCCGGCCATCCGCATGTTCTCCCGGGCGACGTCGGCGAACTCGGCCTTTCGTTCGTAGGTGCGGACCACGGCCCCGATCCGACCGAGGTAGGCCGCGAGCACGCCCGTCCCGGTACCGGCGTCGAGCACCCGGTCGCCGGTCTCGAGACCGAGGTGGCCCATGACGAGGCCGGCGTCCCGGGGCATCATCGGCGCGCCGGTCCGCTCGAAGTGGTTGAACAGGTCCGGCCCCCGGAGCCGGCGCACCCGGAACGCCTCCCCGAGGTGGGACTCGACGACTTCGCCCGGTTCGGGGTCCTCAGGGATCGTTAGCACGCCGAGGTCGGTCTGGAGCTCCTCGCCCGGCCGGCAGAGGTACTCGCGGTCGTCTCGGACGAGAAGCAGCGCCCTCACGCTCGGTGGCTCACTCGAGCCGGTCGATGGCCGCGGCGAGGTCGCCGCCCTCGGCCTCGAGCGCCTCGCGGGCGGTCTCCGTGTCGACGCCGGTGCGCTGGGCTACGAGCTCGATGTCGTCCTCGGGGACGCCCGCGTCGCCCTCCTCGCCGGCGGCGGCGTCGTCTTCGGCCTCGATCTCGCCACCCTCGTGGCGCTCGGGCTCGCCGACCACCTGGTAGGTCTCCTGGCCGCGGGCCTCCATCATCGTGACATCGGCGTCGTCGAACACCAGCCGGCCGCCGTCGGCGAGGTCGATGACCACCCGGTCGGCGTCGAGCTCCTCCATCTCGATGCCCATCTGTTCCATCATCTTCTGCATCTTGCGGGGATTCAGCCCGCCGCCTCCGCCGAACATGCTCGCCCGGTCGGGCTGCGGTGAGAAAAGGGTGGCGTTAGTCCGAACCGTCACGCACGAGCACGGCCATGCCGGTCTCGAAATCAGCCATCGCCCGGGCCGAGAGCTCGGCCCGTCCGACGCCGAGCAGCGCGTCCGTCTCGGTCACGACCAGCACCTCGTCGCCCGGTCGCACGTCGGGGTCGACGTCGCGCACGAACTTCGCGAAGGCGTTCTTCCCGTCGCGGACGAACGGTTCGCTCTCCTCGCCGACCACGACACGGTACCCCGGCGGGTCGAGGGCGGCTTGCAGCCGGCGGCCCCCCTCGAGGCCGATCGAGAGCCGTCCGTCCGTGAGGTAGGTGGCGACGCGGCCATCGTCCGTCGTCACCTGCCTGGGTCGCCCCGACCGCGAGCGCTCGACGTGGAGGTCGCCCGTGAAGAGAGCCTCGCCGACGCCGCGGCCGAACTGGTAGTCGGCGACCGTCCGGAGGCCGTCGAGGTCCAGCTGGGCCCCGCTCATACGCCGTGCACGTCGGCCGCCGTCGAAAGCCCGTCGTTCCCGGTCATCACAGCAGGTACCGATCCGGCTGCTCGCCGAGGTCGACGAAGGCGTCGGCGGCCCCGACGAGTGCCTCCGCGGTTGAACTCCCGAAGGCCATCACCTCGACGCGGACGCCCTCGTGGCGGAGGTGCGAACAGAGCCGGGTGAAGTCGCCGTCGCCGGTGCAGAGCACCATCGTGTCGACGTGGGAGGCGAGCGTGATCGCGTCCAGGCTCATGCCCACGTCCCAGTCGGCTTTCTTCGAGCCGTCCGCGTAGGTCTTGATCTCCTTGATCCGGGTCTCGAAGCCGATCTCAGTGATGGCTTCGAAGAAGGTCTCCTCCTCTGGCGAGTCGGCCCGGATGACGTAGGCGATGGCCCGGACGAGCGACCGGTCGTCGACGGCCTCCTCTAAGAGGGCGGCGTAGTCGACGTTCCGCGAGTGCAAGCTCTGGGCGGTGTGGTAGAGGTTCTGGGCGTCGGCGAGGATGCCGACGCGCTGGGCCGGGTGGACCGCGTCCATGGAGCGGGGTCGTCCGCCGCCCGTATAGGCCTTGACACCCGCCCCGGTGCGACAGATAGTTGACGCCGACCGCCCCACTCCCGGGCGTGACCGAGCACTTCGAAGTCCTCGGCCGGGACGGCCCGGCCCGGCTGGGCGAGCTCCGCCTCGACCCGCCGCTTCCCACGCCAGGCCTCGCCGGCGACCGGCTCGTCGACGCCGGGAGCGCCTGGGCCACCGAGCGCGAGGTGCCTGAGGGGGACGACTCGGTGCTCACCGTGCTGCCCCATCGGGCGACACCACCGGGGACGCCCGAGGGCGTCGCCCCGGCCTTCGCCCTCGAGGTGCCCGACGTGGACTATCCGGCCGCGGCCGTCGTCTCGGTGGACACCGCCGACGACCACGGCGCCGACGCCTACGTGCTCGCGGGCGGGCCGAGCTATGCCAACCACGCCGCCGCGTTCGTCGAGGCCGTGCTCGCGGTGCGCCGGGCCATCCCGGACGACACGGCGCTCGTCCTCTCGGGAGCCGCAACGCCTGCGACCGTCGGGATCCTCGCCTGGGCCGGCGTTGACCTCGTCGACGACGCCCGTGCCACCGTCCGGGGCACACAGGGCCGCTACCTCGCGGCCGACGGCGAGTACCGGCTCGACGAGCTGGAGGAGCTGCCGTGTCCCTGTCCCACCTGCGCCGACGGCGTCGACGCCCTCGATCGCGAGGCCTGCGCGGCCCACAACCGGCACGCCCTGGCCGCCGAGCTCCGCCGGGTCCGGGAGCGAATCCGCCAGGGTCGGCTTCGGGACTACCTCGAGGGGCAGGCCCGCCACGAGGCGTGGGCGACGGGTGTCCTCCGGCGGCTCGACGACGAGGCCGACTACGTCGAGGCGCGGACGCCGCTCTTCCGCCGGGCCGAGCTCACGGCGGCGACCGAGGACTCCCTCCACCGCCCTGAGATCCGCCGGTTCGCCGACCGCGTCGTCGACCGCTACCGGAACCGCTTCTCCGGCCCGCTGGTGCTGGTGCCCTGCTCGGCGAAGAAGCCCTACAGCGACTCCCAGAGCCACGCCCAGTACCATCGGGCGATCCGCTACCGCGGCCACCTCGTCTCGATGACCTCGCCCATCGGCGTCGTCCCCCAGGAGCTCGAGCTCACGTACCCCGCTCAGCACTACGACGCGGTCGTGACCGGCCGGTGGAGCGAGGGCGAGATCGAGTTCGTCGCCGACGTGCTCCAGCGGTACCTGGCGGCGAACCCGTACGACCGAATCGTTGCCCATGTCCCGCCAGCGGGCTACCGGAAAATCGTCGAGCGGGCGCTCTCGCGCCTCGATGCCGCCCCCGAGGTGGCGTACACGGTCGAGGACCACCCGACGACCGACGAGTCGCTGGCTGCCCTCGATGCCGCTCTCGATGGGGAAGACCAGTACCTGAAGCGGGAGCGCCAGCATCACACCGTGCGGGCGATCGCCGACTACCAGTTCGGCGCGGCGGCCGGCGACGACCTCTTCGAGGACCTTTCGGTCCGCGGCCGCCACCCGAAGCTCCAGGCTTACCGCGACGACGAGCAGCTCGCGGCGACGGTCCCGAGCTACGGCGTCCATGCGCTGACGCTCGCGGGCGCCCGCCGGTGGGTCGACTCGCCGGTGCCGGTCCGGCGGGTCGAGATCGACGGCTTCGTCCCCCACGGTAGCGTACTCGCGCCGGGCGTCCTCGACGCCTCAGGGCCCATCCGCGTCGGCGACGAGGTCGTCGTCGAGGGGCCGAAGGCCTTCGCGGTGGGCCGCGCCGCGATGCACGGCAGGGCGATGGTCGAGAGTACGCGCGGCGTCGCCGTGGACGTCCGTCACGTCGAGGAGTTGTAGGACTCGGTCGGGAGCGCTGTGGCGTCGTGCGGGCGCAGAGCAAAGTCGCGAGCCCGATGGCGATTCCGTCGGTAGTTGACGAGTCCGTCCAGGACGCCCTCGAGCAGGAGGCTCCGGTTCGATATTGGACGGTTCTCACCAGCACGCCGACCACGCAATCGATCACACGCGAGACTGCGCTCGTGGCGACGAGCAGGGACCGGTGGGCCCGGTCCCTCGCGCCGACCGAGACGGGACATTGCTCAGGGGAAGCGTACTTGTGATCGCCCCCGCTCCCAAGAATGCCATGGTGCATCATACCACACGACCTTCAGTGAGACTGCCCTCCATACGAAACGGACTTCCATCCTCCAACGGAGCACCCCCACGTCGTCGCACCCAGCCAGTGGAAGTCCAGGGCGCCGCAGTCACCCTCTAACCCCCCGCCTCTCCCGGCCGATGCGATCCACTCCACGGACGATCGTCAGCATCCGGGCCGCGGTGCGCTTCTTCCTTCGCTCTGACCGACGCCTGGCGAGACGGGTGGCTAGCCGTACCTGTCGGGGCCAGGGTCCGCCAACGAGGTTCGGCTCGGTGCGCCCGGCCCAGTTCCGCCGGAATCCCCGTCAATCCGAGGCGGCCTTTAGCTCGATGATCATGACCTCCCAGTCCCCGGCGGCCCCGCCACCCCGGTACAACCAGCTCCCCCGTGGATCGACGTCGCTCTCGGCCGCCGCTGAGAGCAACTCGCCCAGGGCTGTTTCGAACTCGTCTTCGTTCCCGATGTCTCCGTCGAAATGCGGTGTTCGTGTCATGGTAACCGGGCGGCGCGGACGGACGAGGGCGACGGAGCGAGGCGACAGATGTGCGTTTCGGCTCGACCGTCGTGGCCCGTAGGCCCCTGACCGGTGCGGGGGTCCCGATTGAAACGCAGGACTCGTAGTCGGAAAGGGGCACCGCAAAACATGGCACACCATGCAACTTCTGCCAACCAGGACCCGGGGTGGGTTTTAACATCGATTGTGACGATATACGCCGGATGAGCGTCATCGTCGAACTGTCCCTCCCGGCCGACCAGTTCGAGCTGGGACGTATCCTGCCGATCAGTGGGGACAGCAGCATCGTCCTGGAGACGATGGTGCCGCTGGGAGAGCGGTCGGTCCCGTTCTTCCGATTACAGGATGGCCGCAAAGCGTTCGAGGAGACCGTTCGCGAGCACCCGTCAGTCGAGGAGATCCAGGTAGTGCACGCCCACGACAGCGAGACCCTGTACGCGATCGACTGGACGATCGGCGAGAACACGTTCGTAGACGCCTTGATCTCAATGGATGCCCACCTCCTCGAGGCGACGGGCACCACCGATATCTGGCGGTTCGAACTCAGGTTTCCCTCCCACGAGCGGCTCTCGGATTTCCAGGAGTACTGTGCCGACGTCGGTATCTCTCTCGAGATCCGGCGCGTCTACAACCCGACGAGGCCCGATGCCGGACCCTGGTTCGGATTGACCGCCCCCCAACGGGCAGTGATCGAGCGGGCCGTCGAAGCCGGGTACTACGCGATTCCTCGCGAGACTTCGACGGCGACGCTCGCAGAGGAGTTCGACATCTCCGATCAGGCCGTGACTGAACGCCTCCGCCGGGCGATCATGACCTTGGTTGCCAACACGCTCCTGCTCTCTGACGACGAGGACGCGAAGTAGCACCGCCCTGCTGCCGTCTTGGCCCCCTGGTGCACCCCCGCCCCGGCCAACCGGCACCGAGTGTTGCTTCGTCGCCAATGGGGGATGAAAAATACCCTCGTCTACCAAGCTCAGGAGTCATGGGGGCGCTGTGTCTGTAACGCGCCATGCACGGTATTCTGAACGAGGTCACCAACACGGTCCACAAGCGCGAGACGGGACAGTCGGATTTCCAGTCGGCCTGTGGTGCCACCGCCCAACTGAGCCACGACAAGCTCAGGGTGACCGCCGTCAAGCCGGATCGGGACGGAGCGGACGCGACTCGGTGCGGCCGCTGCTTCGACGGGGCCGGCGGTTACTGAACCGGCCGTCCGACGCCAGCATCGACCGCTGGCTCGCCGTCACACGCGCAGCAAGACGCCGGCTGTTGTCCCTTAGTCTGTCGCACGTGTCCTCCAGACGATGGGATGGCCACGGCCGCCGCGTGGTTGCCTCGGCCCCCGTGGGACGGCTTCGGAACCGTGGGCCGCACACGTGGCACAACCCTTAAGACGCTGGTAGACGCCACTTCGGGTATGCCAGCCGTCCCGGCTTCCGGTGCGTTCCGCCCGCGGAGCCGCGGCCAGGGCACGCACTTCTCCGGCAAACCCAACCGCCCAGCGTAGGCTCCCGGCGGGCGTGGCGCCCCCGTCGCGGGCCGGCCCGGGCGTACAGCCCCCGCGACTACACCGACCACCACGACCCACCACCTATGACAGACGACCCCTTCGCCGGCGTCTACCCGGCGATGACCACACCGTTCCACGCGGACGGCAGTATCGACTTCGAAACGCTCCGCGAGGACGCCCAGCGGCTCGAAGCCGCCGGCGTCGACGGCCTCGTCCCTTGTGGTTCCACGGGCGAGTCGGCCACGATGAGCCACGAGGAGCACATCGAGGTCGTCGAGGCCGTCGTCGACGCGGTCGCCGACGTCCCCGTGATCGCCGGCTCGGGCTCGAACAACACCCGCGAGGCCGTCGAGCTCTCCGAGCGCTCGGCCGACGCCGGCGCCGACGCGCTGCTACTCATCTCGCCGTACTACAACAAGCCGGAGCCGGCCGGCATGGAGGACCACTTCCGCCAGGTCGCCGACGCGGTCGACCTCCCGCAGATCGTCTACAACGTCCCCTCCCGGACCGGCCGAAACATCGAGGTCGACACCGTTGCCAACCTCGCCAGCCACCCGAACATCTCTGGCTACAAGGCCGCCTCCGGCGACATGAACCGCATCACCGAGGTCGCCGAACGGACCCGAGACGAGGCGTTCTCGGTCCTCGCCGGCGACGACGGCATGACGCTGCCGATCGCGTCGGTCGGCGGCACGGGCGTGATCAGCGTCGCCGCCAACGTGGCGCCGCGCCCGATGAGCGACGTCGTCTGGCCGGCCATCGACGGTGACTTCCAGACGGCCCGCGAGGCCCACCACGCGCTCGGCCCCCTCTTCCGGGCGCTGTTCTGGGAGACGAACCCGATCCCGGTCAAGGAGGCCATGCACATCCGCTACGGCGCCCCGCCGACGCTCCGCTCGCCGCTCTCGCGGCTCTCCGAGCACCTGCGTGGCGATCTCGCAGACGTTTTGTCGGCGCTCCCTGAAGCTCCGGCGACCGCATGAACGTCGCAGTCACTGGCGCGCGCGGCCGGATGGGCACCACCGTCGTAGAGGTCGCGACCGACCGCGAGGACGTCACCGTCTCGTGGGGCGTCGACGCCTCCCCCGGCGATGGCCAGGTCCACGGGATCCGCGTCTACGGCCCCAACGAGTTGGCAGATATCCTCGACGAGTACCGGCCGAACGTCTTGGTCGACTTCACGCTCCCCGAGGCGTCCGTCGAGGCCGTCGGGGCCGCGGCCGAGGCCGCCGTCCCCGTGGTGATCGGCACGACGGGCTTCTCGGAGACGCAGTTGGCCGAGCTCCAGGAGGCCAGCGAATCGGTCCCCGTGCTGAAGGCCACGAACTTCGCGCGCGGGGTCCAGGCGCTCCTCCGGGCGGTCGAGTCCGCCGTCGCGGACCTCCCTGGCTACGACGCCGAAGTCACCGAGACCCACCACAACCGGAAGCTCGATGCCCCGAGCGGCACCGCGAACACCATCGTCGAGACCATCGAGGCGACCCGTGGCGTCGACGAACCCGACCGCGTCCACGGACGCGAAGGCGAAGCCCCCCGCCAGGCCGGCGAGATCGGCGTCCACGCCCGGCGGGCCGGTGACATTCGCGGCGAGCACGAGGTCATGCTCGCCGGCAACGACGAGGTCGTGAAGCTCGCCCACCGGGCCGAGAGCCGCCGGGTGTTCGCCGAGGGCGCCCTCGACGCCGCCGTCTGGCTCGCCGGGAAGCCTCCGGGATGGTACGGGTTCGACGACGTTCTGGAGGGGGGCGCATGAACCTCAGAGACGCCATCGGCGACCTGTGGGCCCGCTACGACGCCGACGAGATCGACGCGGCATCGGCCGGGCCCGACGCCCTCGAGACGCTCGACGCCTTCCTCGACGCCCTCGAGGCGGGGGAGATTCGGGCCGCCGAGAAGCGGGACGGCGAGTGGGAGGCCAACGCCTGGGTCAAGCGGGGCATCCTGCTCAACTTCGGCCTCCGGGACACGCACGCACGGGAGTATGGCGACGTCACCTACCACGACGTCCTCCCGCTGATCGACACCGGCCCGATCGGCGACCGTGGCACCCGGAACACGCCGGACGGGACCGTCATCCGCCGCGGTGCCCACGTCGGGGCGAACGCGATCCTCATGTCGCCGGCGTTCGTCAACATCGGCGCCACCGTCGGCGACGGGACACTCGTCGACTCCTGCGACACGGTCGGCTCCTGCGCCCAGATCGGGGAGAACGTCAAGCTCGGGGCGAACACGCTCATCGGCGGCGTGCTCGAACCCGTCGAGAGCGCGCCGGTCGTCGTCGAGGACGACGTCTCCTTGGGGGCTGGCTGTCGGGTCACCTCTGGCTTCGTCGTCGGCGAGGGCTCGATCGTCGGCGAGAACACGCTGCTGACGCCGCGCATCCCGGTCTACGACCTGGTCGAGGAGACGGTCGTCTACGGCCACCTGCCGCCCGAGCGCCGGGCCTTCACCCGCTTCGTCGAGTCCTCCGTCGGCGACCACGAGCTCTTCGGCGACGCCGGCGCGTTCAAGCCGGCCGTGGTGGCGACCGACGTCGAGGAGGAAACCTTGGAGGCGACCCAGCGCGAGGAGGCGCTCCGGGAATGAGCGGGGCGCCGTCGGGATGAGCCCACCCGTCGCCGAGGAAGCCGACCCCCGCATCCGCCGGCTCGCCGACTGGAACCACGACCGGTTGCAGGCGATCGCGGACGACCACGGCACGCCGCTTTATGCCTTGGACCCGGCGCGGGTGCAGGCGAATTACGAGCGGTTCGCCGGGGCGTTCCCCGACGCCCACGTCATGTACGCCGCGAAGGCCCACACCGGCCGGGCCGTCCTCGCGGCGCTGCTCGACGCCGGCGCCGACATCGAGTGTGCAGCTCGTGGTGAACTGATGCGGGCCATCCAGGCCGGCGCCGACCCCGACACGCTTCAGTACACGGCGGTGAACCCGCCGGCCGCCGACCTCGACTACGCGGCCGACCTCGCCGCGGACCACCCGGGCCTGACGATCACGGCCGGCGCGCGAGACACCTTCGACCGGCTCGCGGCCCGTGGCTACGATGGCCGAGTCGCGATCCGCGTCAACCCCGGCATCGGCACCGGCCACCACGAGAAGGTCGCGACCGGCAAGGACGCCAAGTTCGGCATCCCGGCGGCCGAGGTCATCGAGGTCGCCGCCTCGGTCGCCGATCGCTTCGACCTCGTCGGCATCCACGCCCACGTCGGCAGCGGGGTCATGCAGGACGACCTCGCGGAGCACTGTCGGGCCATCGGCGTCGTGGCCGACCTCGCCCGGGACGTCACCGACGCGGTCAGCGCCCTCGAGTTCGTCGACGTTGGCGGTGGCTTCGGGGTGCCCTACCACGAGGATGAGGACCCCCTCGACATGGACGCGGTGGCCGACGCGGTCCGCGAGGCGGCCGGCGACCTCGACGCCCAGCTGAAGCTGGAGCCGGGCCGCTACGTCGTCGCCGACGCCGAGCTCATCCTGACCCGGGTGAACACGCTCAAGGAGACGCCCGAGACGACGGTCGTCGGCGTCGATGCCTCGCTGGCGACCCTCGTCCGGCCGGCCATGTTCGGCTCCTACCACCCGATCCGGAACGTGACTGCCCCCGAGCGAGACCCCATCCCCGCCTCGGTTGGCGGCCCCTGCTGCACGAGCGCCGACGTCTTCGCGACGGACCGCCCGATCGCGCGGCCAGAGCGGACCGACCTGCTCGCCATCGGGAACGCCGGGGCCTACGGGTACGAGCTCGCCAGCCAGTTCCACTCCCAGCCCCGGCCCGCGGAGGTCGCCGTGACCGCGGACGGCGCCGAGGTGGTCCGCCGGCGGGAGACGATGGCCGACGTCACCCGCGTCGAGGACGAGCGGTAGGCGGCAACTCGTCCGACGCCCGTACGACGATGACCCGTTGACTTTAGCCGCTCGACGACCAGCCTCGGCCATGGCCCACTCGCACGCTGCCACCAACCGGCCGGTGCTCGCCCGGGCGGGGGCGTTCGTCGCCACCAGCACCGTGGCGCTGACGCTGGCGCTCTTCGGGCTGCTCGCGTTCGTCGGCGGGAACCCCGCCGGCCTCCCCTCGCGGGTGCCGTACTACGTGCTCGGGGGCGCGGTCGCCTTCGCCGCCGCGCTCGTCACGCTCGACCGCCGAGACCGGGACGGTCGGAACCTCCTCGCGATCGCCGTCTGCGCCGCCGGCGGCACATTCGTCTTCCTGCTGCTCGCCGTCGAGGGCATCACCTTCGCCGTCGTCCGACCCGAGCAGGCCCTCGGCTTCCAGCGGGTCCTCTATCTGCTCGCCGCGGCCCTGTTCGCCACCGGGCTCGAGTACTGGGCGCTGAACCACTGGCAGGAGCTCCTCGCTGCGGTCCGGCGGTAGCGCTCCGCGGTCGGTTCCCGCAAGTTCGCGGTCACTCGACGTAGAGTGAGTAGACGATGATCGCGAAGCCGAGGGCGGTGAGGACGCTGTCGACGGTCAGTGCGTAGGTCGAATCCACCGCGAGCAGCTGATCGAGCACGCCCGCCGAGAGGGCGCCCACCGTGACCACGGCGAAGCCGAGCGAGAGAGCCCCGAGGGCCGGGGCTTCGGTGCGGCGGTAGGCCCGGTAGGCGAAGTAGGTGATCGCCCCGCCGAGCACGAGCGTGATCGTCTTGAGTGCGACGAGTACTGGGGTTACTTGGGTCATTTAGGCCTCCCTCCGGACGGCCGACCACATGTCGGCGAGCCGGTCTTCCGGGGACAGGCTCGGTCGACTGAGGCCGACGGTGAACGCCCGACGCTCGTCCAGCCCGACGTGGATTTCCTCGAAGTCGGTCCGGTACCGCATCGTGTGGTGCCCGTCCGCCCGGAGTTCGGTTTGCTCCTCGACGAGCGTCGCCGACTCGAGCAGCTCGAGCTTCCGGTAGGTCGTCGTGAGCGGGATGTCACACCGGTTCGAGACCTCCTTGGCGCTCAGGGACTCCTCTAACGCGCGGACGATCTCTCGACAGCCCTCGTCGTGCAGGGCGTCCAGGACGGTCTGGAGCTCGGGGTCGGGCCGGCCATCGAACGCTTCCCGCGCCATTGTGACGACATCGCGCGGAGGGACACAAAACTCGTTCGGACGCCCGGCCGGGCGGCCCCACGCGTGGCAAGGGCTATCACACGCGCCCCCGTGCTCGGGCCATGACTGTCGTCCGCCGAGACGAAGACGTCACCAGCAGGGGCACCCGCTGTGCCGCCTGGCTGTATCGACCGGAGGCCGTCGAGGACCCGCCGGTGGTGGTCATGGCCCACGGCTTCGGCTGCGAGCGCGACTGGCGGCTGCCGGCCTTCGCCGAGCGGTTCGCTGCCGCCGGCATCGCGGTCCTGCTCTTCGATTACCGGTCCGTGGGCGACAGCGACGGGACGCCCCGCAACGTGATCTCGGCGACCGCGCAAGTCCGGGACTGGAAGGCAGCGGTCGCCCACGCCCGGGGCCTGGCGGACGTCGACGGGAGCCGGCTCGGGCTCTGGGGGGACTCCTTCAGCGGCGGCCACGCCGTCACGGTCGCGGCCGATGACGACGCCGTCGACGCAGCCGTCCTGAACGTCCCGTTCTCCGACGGCGTTCGGACCGCTAGTCAACTAATCCGGGCTGGGGGGTGGTCCTACCTCTCCACCGCGGTGCCCGCCGCCCTCCAGGACCTCCTCCGGAAGGTGACGGCCCGCTCGCCCCGGTACGTCCCGATCGCGGCCGAGCCGGATGAATTCGGGGTCCTGAACCGGCCCGGTGCCCTCGCAGGCTACGAGGCGATCAACGGCGGGGACTGGGACAACCGCTGTGCAGCCCGAATCCTCATCACCGTGTTCGGGTATCGGCCGATTTCGGTCGCCGGAGCCGTCGACTGCCCGACGCTGGTGATCGAAGCCGAGGATGATCAGATCGTGCCCGCCGGGACCGTGGACCGCCTCGTCGACCGGCTCGACGACGTCGAGCGGGTTCGTTACCCGGTGAGCCACTTCGACGTCTTCACCGGCGAACCCTTCGAGGCCGTCGTGGAGCGCAACGAGGCGTTCCTGCGCCGGCACCTCCTCGGGTGAGGGCCCCGGCTTCGCTCACTCTACGTCCTCGGCGAGCGCGCCGGCCAGCCCCACGTAGTCGGCCGGCGAGAGCGACTGAAGCTCCTCCCGAACCGCCTCGGGCACGTCGAGGTCGTCGATGGCCGCCCGCAGCTCCTCGAGGGTCACGCGCTGGCCGCGAGTGAGCGATTTCACCTGCTCGTACGCGTCAGCGTGGCCCTCCCGGCGGAGGACCGTCTGGATCGCTTCGCCGAGCACCTCGGGGTTCGCCTCGAGCTCCTCGGCCATTACCTCAGCGTTCGGGACGATCGTGTCGAGCCCGTCGGCCGTCTTCTCGTAGCCGAGCAGGCAGTGGCCGAAGGCGCCCCCGACGTTCCGCTTCACGGTCGAGTCCGTGAGGTCGCGCTGGAGCCGGGAGGTGGTGATCCACTCGCCGAGGAAGGCGAGGTCGCTGTTGGCCTTCGAGAGGTTCCCTTCGGCGTTCTCGAAGTCGATCGGGTTCACCTTGTGTGGCATCGTCGAGGAGCCGGTCTCGCCGTCGGCCGCCTCCTGGCCCAGGTACCGGTCGGAGACGTAGAGCCACATGTCCCGGTCGAGGTCGACCACCACCTGGTTCGCGCGGCGGAGGGCGTCGAAGAGGGTCGCGAGGTCGTCGCCGGGGTTCACCTGCGTCGTCGGCTCCACGTGGTCGAAGCCGAGCCCCTCGACGAACCCGCGGGCGACCGCCCGCCAGTCGACGTCGGGGTAGGCCACCGCGTGGGCGGCGTAGGTGCCGCTCGCGCCGGCGAGCTTCCCCGCGAGGGCGTCGTCGGCCGCTTGGATGTCGTCGACGCCCCGGCCGAGCCGCGAGGCGTACACGGCCATCTCCTTGCCGAACGTCGTCGGCGTCGCCGGCTGCCCGTGGGTCCGCGAGAGCATCGGAAGGTCGGCGTGCGCGTGGGCCAACTCGATCAGCGCCTCGCGGACGCCCTCGAGCGCGGGGAGCAGCACCTCCCGGAGCGCGCCGCGGGCGAGGAGGCGGTTGGCGAGGTTGTTCACGTCCTCGCTCGTGAGCGCGAAGTGGATCCACGGGTGGGTCGATTCGGGGAGCCGCTCCCGGAGGAAGTACTCGACGGCCTTCACGTCGTGGTTGGTCGCGGGGTACTCGCCGTGCCCCTCGGTCTCGATCTGCTTGACGAGCTGGGCGTCGTCGCCGTCGAAGGTCCGGTAGACGTCCCGGGCGGTCCGCCGGTCGTCCTCGGAGAGCGAGAGCGGGACCGCCTCCAGCTCCGCGAGGGCGAGGAGGTACTCCACCTCGACCCGCGTCCGGGCCCGCATCAGCGCCGCCTCGCTCGCGTAGGCGCGGAGGGGCGCCGTCCGGCCGGCGTAGCGCCCGTCGAGGGGGGAGACGGCGTCGAGCGGGTCTGGCATGTCCCGGGGTGCTCCCGGCGGTACGAAAAGGGTGTCGGAGCCACCGACCGGGACGCCCGCGGTGGCCAACGGCGCGGCTACTCCGGCTGGCCGCCGTCCCCGACGACGACGTCCGCCGAGGTCGATCCGGAGCCACCCGTGGCCGTGGACGACCCGTCGCCGACCTCGAACGTCGCGAGGAGCGCCTTGAGGCGCTCGGCCTGGTCCGCGAGGGACTCGACGTTGACCCGGACCTGCGAGGTCGAGGCGGCCTGCTGTTGGGCGGCCGCGGAGACGTTGTCGACCGCCTCGGCGGTCGTCCGGCTGATCTCTGCGACCTCGTCGACCATCGAGACCGTCTCCTCGGTGCTGGCGGCCTGGTCGTCGGTCGCCTCGCTTATCTCCTGGACCCCCCGGGCCGTCTCTTCGGTGTTCTCGGCCACCTGGGAGAACGCCTCGACCACCTCGCGGACGGCCTCGACCGCCACCTCGACGTCCGCCTGGGCGGCCCGGGCCTCCTCGGCCGTCACCCGCGTCTGGGACTGGGCGTCCTCGATGAGCGCCTCGACGTCACCCGCGGACTCCTTCGCCTCGTCGGCGAGCGACTTGACCTCGTCCGCGACGACGGCGAACCCGTCCCCGCCGCCCGCGCGGGCCGCCTCGATGTTCGCGTTCAGCGCGAGCATGTTAGTCTGCTCGGCGATGTCGCCGATGAGCTCGACGATCTCGCCGATCTCGGCCATCCGGTCGTCGAGGGCCTCGACGTTCTCGACGGTCTCGTCGATCGCCTCCTGGACCGCTCTCGAGACCTCGATGGCCTCCTGGGCGGTCTCGTCGCCGTCCTCGGCGACCTCGGCCGTCTCCTCGGAGGTGCGGGCCACCGACTCGGCGGAGGCCGCCACCTCCTCGACCGTGGCGGACATCTCGGTCATCTCCTCGGCGACCGCCTCGAGCTTGCCGCGCTGGCTGTCGGCCCCGCGGGCGATCTCTTGGATCGACTGGCTCACCGACTCGCTCGCCTCCTCGGCTTCGAGGGTGCCCTCGGTGGCCTCCTCGCTCGCGTCGGCCACGGCGCGGGCGAAGTCCTGGATGTCCTGCAACGCCGAGGCGTTGTCGTCCATCATCTCGTTGAAGGCCTCGGCGATCTGGGCCATGGCCTCGTTGTCACTCTCGGCCGAGAGCCGGACGGAGAGTTCACCGTTCGCCGCGCGTGCCATGGCGGCGCTGTAGGCCTCGGCGTCCGTCTGCAGGGCCTCGTTGAGCTCCTCGACTTCGGCTTTGGCTGCCTCGATCTCGGCGTTCTTCTCCGCGAGGCTCTCCATCTGCTCGCTCTTCCGCTCGGACGCCCGGAGTTGGCTGCGGGCCTCCTCCCGGGACCGCTCCGTCGAGTACCAGTGAGAGACCATGGCGGCCGAGAGGCCGAGGACGAACGTCGCGTGGATGGTGGCCCACGCCATCGGGTTGGCGATGGCGGCCGCGTGGTTGTACACCATCTCCGGATGGGTCATGCCGAAGACGCCGTGCTGGACCGCGACGTAGAGGATGCCCAGGAGATAGGGGAACCAGTCCTCGTAGACGGCGACGACGGCCATCACGACGAAGAAGTGGAAGTGCGCCTCGATATAGCCCCCCGAGAAGTAGACGAGGACCGCCGACGCCGTGACCAGCCCGAGGGTCGCGAGCGCCGTCTGGCCCCGCCGACCGAACCGGGAGACTGTCGCGAGCCCGGCGAAGGCAACGAGTGAGCTTACGGCCAGGAGCACGTTGGTGAAGGGCAGCGCGGGGATGGTCGCGCCGGAGAAGACCGATTCGGTCCCGCTGTACACCCCGAGCAGGAGGAGCGGCGGGACGTGGGCGATCAGCAGCAGGAGGATGTTTCGGTGGCGATTCTGCCAGGTCTCAGCGGGGATGGACTCCCCGCTCGGGACGTACTGGATCGCCTCGCGCACGGTTGCGATCCCCCCCGCGACGTCGGGGCGTCCCCCGACGGCGTCCGCGGCTGTCATGCCAGAAAGCCGCCGCTCACGCACGAAAAGCGTTCACCCACTGATATCACAACGAATAATCGGGGGGACCAACCGTCGCCGAGTCGACGCCCAACTGTGTCGGTCGCCGTGATCTCGGGCGGTTCAGGTCAGTCCACGTTCGCGCCACAGTCCGGACACGTGTCCTCGACCGTGGTCATCGGCGCGTCGCACTCGGGACAGAACGACCGGTAGCAGGCGCGCTCGCCCATGCCACGAGTTTGCGGGCTGACCGGGATAACCCTTCCCCCAACAGAAACGCCTTTGCGGTGGGCGAGTGGCCACTCGACCATGCAGATCGCGGGCCTGGCGAGCAACAACGGCCGGAACTTGCGAAATCTCCACGCCCGGGGGCCGGGTGGGGCCGAGATCGGCGTCGTGGTCTCCAACCGCGACGGGGCCCCCGTCATCGAGTGGGCCGCGTCGGCGGGGATCCCGACGGCCTCCGTCCCGATGCACGACGGCGAGGGCCGCCGCGAGCACGAACGGCGCGTCGTCGAGGCCCTGGCCGAGTACGACGTCGACCTCGTCTGCCTCGACGGCTACATGCGCGTCCTCTCGTCGACGTTCCTCGACGCCGTGCCGACGACCCTCAACGTCCACCCGTCGCTGCTGCCGGCGTTCCCGGGCATGGACGCCTGGGGGGACGCCCTCGATGCCGGCGTTCGGGTCACCGGCTGCACGGTCCACGTCGTCACGGACGCCGTGGCCGAGGACGGTGCCGTGCTCCACGACGACGTCGACACGGGCCCGATCGTCACCCAGGAGCCGGTGCCCGTGCGTGATGGCGACGACATCGAGACGCTCAAGCGGCGGGTCCTCTACGAGGGCGAGTTCGCCGCCTACCCGCGAGCTGTCCGGTGGTTCGCCGAGGACCGCGTCGACGTCGACCTCGACGCGAATACCGTCAGTGTGGAGGGGGACGACGGCGGCCGGTTCCCCGCCAGGCGGGTCGCGGCCGACGACCGCGTCCGGGCGCTCCGCTACGGCGAGAACCCCCATCAGGACGCAGCCGTCTACGCCGACGGGACCGTCGAAGAGGCCAACGTGGTCGCCGCCGACCAACTCAATGCCGGTGCGAAGGCGCTCTCGTACAACAACTACAACGACGCCGACGGGGCGCTCGATCTCATCAAGGAATTCGAATCTCCCGCGGCGGCGGTCATCAAGCACACGAACCCCGCCGGCTGCGCCGTGGCCGACACGCTGGCCGAGGCCTACGATCGAGCCCTCGCGACCGACCCGATGAGCGCGTTCGGCGGCATCGTCGCGCTGAACCGCGAGTGCGACGAGACGACGGCCACCTCGATCGTCGAGTCGTTCAAGGAGGTCGTCGTCGCCCCGGGCTACACCGAGGGGGCCCTCGACGTGCTCACAGCCGAGGACGACCTCCGCGTCCTCGACGTGGGGCCCCTCGCGGCGGGGGGCGTGCGCACCGCCTTCGAGGGGGGCGACCCGACGGAGCCGCTGGCCGAGAAGCCGATCGTCGGCGGTCGGCTGCTCCAGGAGCGTGACCTGGCGACTATTTCGGCCGACGGCCTCGAGGTCGTCACCGAGCGGGCGCCCACCGAGGCCGAGATCGAGACGATGCTCTTCGCCTGGCGCGTGCTCAAGCACGTGAAGTCGAACGGTATCGTCCTCGCCGACGGCACGGAGACCGTCGGTATCGGCATGGGACAGGTCTCCCGGGTCGACGCCGTCACCCTCGCCGCGATGAAGGCCAACGAGCACGCGGAGGGCAAGGCCGCGGCGGGGTCGGTCATGGCCTCGGACGCGTTCTTCCCGTTCCCCGACGGCGTCGAGGTGGCCGCGGAGGCGGGCATCGAGGCGGTGGTCCAGCCCGGCGGCTCCCGGAACGACGACGACGTGATCGCCGCCGCGGACGCGCACGGCTTGGCGATGGCCTTCACCGGGATGCGCTGTTTCCGGCACGACTGAGTCGAGCTCGCTAGCGCCTTCGACAGGCCTAAGCGCCGCCCGGCAGTTCCTTCCCTCCATGCGGTACTACGAAGCGGCGGAGTTCCTGTTCGACCTCCGCCGTTTCCGGATGCGGGCCGGGACCGAGGCCACGGTGGACCTCCTGGCCCACCTCGGGGACCCCCAGGACGGCCCGCGGTACGTCCAGGTCGGCGGCTCCAACGGGAAGGGCTCGACCGCTCGGATGGTCGAGTCGGTCCTCAGCGAGGCCGGCCTGGAGGTCGGTCTCTACACCTCCCCCCACATCGACGACGTCCGGGACCGGATCCGGGTTGACGGCCGACCGATCCCGAAGGCGGCCGTCGTCGAGTTCGTCTCGGCCGTCCGGGACTACGTCACCGAGCGGGGCGCCGAGGGCACGTCCCCGACGTTCTTCGAGGTGCTCACGGCCATGGCCTTCTGGTACTTCGGCCGCGAGGACGTCGACGTCGCCGTCCTCGAGGTCGGCATCGGCGGCCGGCTCGACGCCACGAGCGCGGTCGAGCCCGACGCCTCGGCCGTCACGAGCGTCTCCCTCGAGCACACGAGCATCCTCGGCGACACAGTCGAGGAGATCGCCCGCGATAAGGCGACCGTCGCCCCCCAGGACCGACCACTCGTCACGGGCGCCCGAGGCGACGCGCTCGACGCCATCACCGCGGCTACCGACGACCCCATCGTCGTTGGCGAGGCGGACGACTGCGACGTCAGAGTCACCGCCGGCGCCCCCACCGAGCGGATCGAGCAGCCGGTCGAGATCGCCGGCCTGGGCTGGGGTGTCGAGACGACCCTCCAGCTCCTCGGCGAGCACCAGGCGCGGAACGCGGGCGTCGCCGCCACCCTCGCTCGGCAGGTCGCCGCCGTCGACGAGGGCGAGCTCGCTCGCGGCCTCCGCTCGGCCACGTGGCCGGGCCGGTTCGAGGTCGTCGGGCGCGAACCGCTGGTCGTCCTCGATGGGGCCCACAACCCCGACGCCTGCGGAGCGTTGGCCGGCGTCATGGCCGACATCGACTACGCCGACCTCCACCTCGTCTTCGGGGCCATGCACGACAAGGACCACCGAGCGATGGTCGACGCCCTCCCCGACGCGGCCCATATCACGGTCTGTGAACCAGACGTCCCCCGGGCGGAGGACCGGGACGTCCTCGGCCGGGTGTTCGAGCGGGCCGGCGCGGCCCAGGTCGACCGCGTCGGCTCCGTCGAGAACGCCCTCGATCGGGCCCTGGCGGCGGCCGCCCCCGGGGACTGTGTACTGGTGACGGGCTCGCTCTACACGGTCGCCGAGGCCCGGCCGCGCTGGACGCGGACCCACGTCAGGAAGCGCACGGAGACGGTCGAGGACGTCCGGGAGGTCCTCGAGGACGCCAACGTCACCGACCCCGGCATCTGGCGGATGCGGGGTAAGGGCGTCCACCGCGTCGTCCGGACGCGCGTCCGGCCACGGCAGGCCCGCTACCTGAAGGAGGAGCTGCTCTCGCTCGGGGGCGAGTGCGGGCTCTCGGCGCTGTCCGGCCAGCACGAGGAGCGTATCGACGTCGTGATGATGGCGACGCTGGCCCAGTTCAACCGGCTCATCGAGAAGCTCGGCGGCCAGCCCTTCGGGCTCGCCCAGGTCGCCGAGGAGATCCGGCAGGCCCTCGGCATCCGCACGGAGCCCAAACGGCACGGCTTCCCGTGGGAGGACGGGCCGGCCGTGATGGGCATCCTCAACGTCACACCCGACAGCTTCCACGACGGCGGACAGTTCGACACCGTGGAGGCGGCCGTGGCCCAGGCCGAGGCGATGGCCGAGGCCGGGGCCTCGATCGTCGACGTCGGCGGGGAGTCGACGCGGCCCGGCGCCGAGCCGGTCTCGCCGGCGACCGAACGTGAGCGGGTGCTGCCGGTCGTCGAGCGGATCGCCAGCCTCGACGTGATGGTCTCGGTCGACACCCGCCGGTCGGGGGTCGCCGCCGCCGCGATCGACGCCGGGGCGGACCTCCTCAACGACGTCTCCGGCCTGGCCGACCCCGAGATGGCCCACGTCGCTGCGGAGGCCGACGTGCCGCTCGTGGTCATGCACAGCATCGACGCACCGGTCGTGCCCGGCCGCGAGGTACAGTACGACGACGTCGTCGAGGACGTCCTCCGGGACCTCGGCGAGCGGGTCCTCCTGGCGGAGCGGGCCGGCCTCGACCGGGAGCAGATTCTCGTCGATCCCGGCGTCGGCTTCGGCAAGTCGCGGGCCGAGAGCTTCGAGCTCCTCGGTCGCATCGGCGAGTTCCGCGCCCTCGGCTGCCCGGTGCTCGTCGGGCACTCGCATAAGTCGATGCTCGACGCGATCGGCTCGGACCAGCGGGGCTCGGCGACGGTCGCCGGGACCGCGCTGGCGGCCGAGCGCGGCGCGGACGTGATCCGCGTCCACGACGTCGCCGAGAACGTCGCGGCGGTCCGGGCCGTGGCGGCCGCTGACGACCCCGACAGCCTCGAGTGACCGGTCAGTCTCGGCCGGCGGCTCCCGCGTCGAGGTCGGACGCGATGGTCTCGACCGCTTCGTCCAGACCGAGTGGCCCCCGCTCCGCGAGGAGTTCGAGGGCCGCTTCGACGGCGGCTTCCGTCGGCTCCAGGCCGGCTCGCTCGAGGAGGGCTGCCGCCGATCGCCGACCGGATCCAGCGCCGAAGACGAGGAGGCGCTCGCCCCCGAAGCGGGCCGGGTCGTAGGGCTCGAACGTTGCAGGCTCCTTGAGCATGGCCGCGGTGTGGAGGCCCGACTCGTGGGTCGTCACGCCCTCGCCGATGATCGCCTTCCGCGGGGGGATGGGTTCGTCGAGCGCCTCGAGGACCGCCCGGCAGATCGGCACCAGGCGGTCAGAGGCCGGCACCGGCGTCCCGACGTCACGGAGCTCGGCCCCGACGACGACCTCCTCGAGGGCGGCGTTCCCGGCCCGTTCGCCGACCCCAGCGACGCTCGCGTCGACCGCCCCGACGCCGGCGTCGATGGCGGTGAGCGCGTTCGCCGTGCCGACCCCCAGGTCGTCGTGGAAATGGACGCCGATCCGGTCGAGGTCGACGGCGTCCGAGAGCGCGTCGAGGGTGGTCGCCACTTCGGTCGGCGTCCGGACGCCGACGGTGTCCGCGAGCGTGACGAGCTCGACCTCGGCGAGCCGGTCCCACGCGGCGGTGATCCGCGCCGGCTCCGACCGGAAGGCGTCTACGAGCGTGACGTGGACCGTCGCGCCGCCGTCGTGGGCCCGCTCGACCGCCGAGGCGAGTCCGGCAAGCATCTCCTCTGCCGAGTGGTCGAGGACGTGCGCTAACTGGTAGTCCGAGAGTCCCGCCATGACCTCCACGACGTCCGCCTCGGCCTCGAGCACCGCGTCGACGTCCCCGGGGAGGGCCCGCGCGAGGCCCACCACGTCGGCGTCGACCTCGGCCGAAAGCCGGCGGACGGTCTCGACGTCGTCGTCGCCCGCGACCGGGAAACCGGCCTGCAGGTACGCCACCCCCAGCCGGTCGAGCTCCCGGCCGGCGGCGACCCGCTGGTCCACCTCGTAGGCCCGCCCGGGTTGCTGGTTGCCCTCCCGGAGCGTGACGTCCCGGAGGTCCATCTACACGACCCCCGCGTCGGCGAGTCGGTCCAGCTCCTCGCGGGGAAGGCCGAGCTCATGGAGGTAGACGGCCTCGTTGTGTTCGCCGTGGTCGGGCCCCATGTGAGAGATCCGGCCAGGCGTCCGGGAGAACTTCGGGACGGGGGCGACCGTCCGAACCTCGCCGAGGTCGGGGTCGGCCACCTCGACCACGTCGTTCCGGGCCCGATACTGGGGGTCCGCGACCGCGTCGGCGACGTCGTAGATGGGACCGACGATGGCGTCGTGGCGCTCCATGATCTCGACGACCCTGTCGGTGGGCCGCTCGGCCGTCCACGACTCGATGAGCTCGTCGAGCGCCTCGGCGTTCGCGACCCGGCGTTCGTTGGTCTCGAACCGCTCGTCCTCGACGAGGTCGGGTCGATCGATGGCCCGGGCGACGTTCTCGAAGGTCCGCTGGGAGGACGCCGAGAGGGTGATGTGGCCGTCGGCCGTCTCGTAGACGTTCCGTGGCGCGGCGTTCGGGTGGCGGTTCCCCGTCCGACCCGGCACCCGCCCGAGCCGGTCGTAGGCCTCCACGTCCCCGACGAAGAGACGAAAGAGCGGTTCGTAGAGGCTCACGTCGATGACCTGCCCGGTCCCGTCCCCATCGTTGACGTCGCGCTCGTAGATCGCGAACATGGCGGCCTGGACGGCGAACTGGGCCGCCGTCAGATCCGCCAGGCTGATCGGCGGGAGGAGGGGCTCCCGGTCCGGGAAGCCGTTCCGGTGGGCCCACCCCGCGTACCCTTCGGCCACCGTGCCGAACCCCGGCCGGTCGGACCGGGGGCCCGTCTGGCCGTACCCGGAGAGCCGCACGACGACGAGGCCGGGGTTCGTCTCCCGCAGTCGGTCCGGGCCGATCCCCCACCGCTCGAGGGTCCCCGGTCGGAAGTTCTCGAAGAACAGGTCTGCCTCCGCCACCAGCTCCAGCAGGAGGGCCGCGCCCTCCTCCGTGCTGAGGTCGAGGGTCACGCAGCGCTTGTTCCGGGCGAGCGACTTCCACCAGAGCGATTCGCCGCCGTCGAAGGGTCCCCACTCGCGGATCGGGTCCCCCCGTGCGGGGTGCTCGACCATCACGACGTCGGCGCCGAAGTCAGCGAGCTGGAGGGTCGCGAACCCGCCGCTGATCATTCCTGAGCAGTCGATGACGCGCAGCCCGTCGAGAGGCGGCTCGGCTTGATCCGGCATCGATGACCAAACTGAGGGGCCGATGGGGGTTGAACGACATCCCGACACTGGTAGGGGGGTTTAGGTATCCCCCGGCCACGGGCGGGGCCGCTCAGGCCGATGAGAGCAGGAACGCCCGTTCCTGGGGGGTGGCCGCAGTGCGTTCCTCGAAGAACGCCCCCTCGAGGACCTTCCGCTCGGCCTTCCGCAGGTGCTCGAGAAAGGTCGAGTGGGCGATGTCGAGCTCGTCGGCGAGCTCCCGAGCCTCGACGCGCCGAGGCCAGTCGTAGTAGCCCCGATCGAGGGCGAGGTGCAAGGCCGTCTGCTGTCGCTCCGTCAGCCGGCTCGCCGGCGTCCCGATCGGGACCAGCTTCCCGAGAGACACGTCCCCGACGGCTTCCAGTTCGTCGAGCGCCGTCCGGAGGTCCTCGAGCCGGAAGACCATCACGTCGAGGATGCGCTTGGTGCCGTACACCCGGTCGATACCCTGCATCGTGCCGTGGTTCTCCCGGATGATCGGGAGGGCGCCCATCGCCTGTTTCCGGATCAGGAGGTGGGTCTCGTCGACCCGGCGAACCTCCGCGACCCGGTCGGAGACGGCGAGCCGATCGTAGAACGCATCGCGGTGGTCCCGGGCGTCGAGCCGGAAGGTCACCGTGTCGTCGGCGTGGACCTCCTCCTCGTACACCTCGAACGGCGCGTCGGCCGACCCGGTCAGCTCGCTCAGGATGCCCGCGTCCGCGAGGTCGATGTGGATCTTCGCTCGGTACACGGTGGGTCGCTGGTGGCCCCTATGGCTACCGGGGGGTAAAGATATCGGCACACCGGCCCGGCACTGGACGGTCGCCTACAGCAGCCCGTAGGCCGACTGGAGCGAGCGGTATCGGGCGAGGTACTGCTCTAAGATCTCGCGCTCGTCGTACGCCGCGAAGTCCTCGTCGACGTCCCACCGGGGGAGGTCTGCGGCCGCCCGAAGCGCGTCCGCGAACTCGCTCTCGGAGGTGACGCGGAAGCCGCGCTCGCGGTGCTCGATGAGCTCGTGGGCCGAGGACTCCGCGTGGTACTCCGTGATGGCGACACAGCCACAGGCCAGGGCCTGGAGGAGCTCCGTGGCGAAGGGGGTGTAGGTGGCCGTGTGCGCGAAGACGTGGGCTCCCTTGTAGATGGCGAGCCGGCGCGCCTCGGGCTGTTCGCCGAGGAACGTGACCCGGTCGTCGATGCGGAGGTCCGCCGCGTGCTCCTCGTAGCGCTCTCGATCGGGCCCGTCGCCAATGACGGCCGCCTCCCAACCCACGTCCCGGAGCTCGGCGAGGCCGAGCAGGAGGCTCTCGAGGTTGGCGTCCCGGTCGAGCCGCCGGGCGTAGACGATCTCTGCGACGTCCTCCGGCTCGGTCTCACGGATGGCGTCCATGTCCACGCAGTTCGGGATGACGTCGATGGAGTCTCCGGCCCGGCCCAGCTCTCGCACGCCGGTCCGGACGAGTCGGGAGGGGACGATCGCCCGGTCGGGGAGCTGGGCCGCGCCGCGGCGGAGCCGCTCCCGCCAGTCCGGGAGGGGCCGGTGGTCGTACCAGTCGACGACGAGCGGCGTGCGGGTGAGGAGGCTCGCGATCTTCGCGCCGTAGACGGCGTGGGGCGGGTGGTGGCTCGCGTGGATGACGTCGGGGTCGAACAGCCGGATTCGGGCAGGCAACTGGGCCGCGAACCGCCAGTGTGGGTCACCCTCGGCGACCGCCCGGTACCGGACCCGGTCGTCGACGAACTCCATCCGGTCGCCGTCCCACCACTGGTCGCAGAAGACGGCGACCTCGTGGCCGCGGGCGGCGAGCTGTTGGGCCGTTCCCTCGAGTCGCGCCGCGCCGTCGGTGTCGTCGTGGTGGACCGTGGCCTCGGCGACGACCGCGACGCGCATGTGCTCGCGCACGGCCACCCCTGCCAAATACCCACCGGTGCACCGGAGGTCAGACCTGCGATCACAACCGTGGTGGCGCTACGACTCGCCGCCCAGCAGCTCCGCCCAGTCTACCCCGCGCCCCTTGAGGAACCCGTTGGCCTTCGGGACGATGCCCTCCCGGAAGTAGAGGAACAGCACGATGAGGAGGACGCCGAAGACGAAGGTTCGCCAGCCCCCGTAGTTGGCGAGGAACTCGTTGATGGTGTAGATGAACGCCGCACCGACGACCGGGCCGTACATCGTCCGCATGCCGCCGATGGTCAGCATGATGAGGACCAGCACGTCGATGGCCGAGAAGGCGTAGATGGCGGGGAAGAGCCGACCCTCCGAGAACCCATAGAGGGCGCCGACGAGGCCGATCATCATCGCCGCGAGGAGGCCGGCGAACGTCTTGTATCGGACCACGTCGATCCCCGAGGACGCCGCGGAGAGCTCGTCTTCGCGGATCGCCTCGAAGGCGAGACCGTACCGGGAATGGACGAGCCGGTCGTAGCCGAGCACGAAGACGAGCAGCACGACGACGAAGACGTAGTAGAAGGCGAGCCGGCCCTCGATGAGCAGGGCCGGGACCACGAGGCCGTCCGTGGCCCCGGTGATCGCCCGCGCCCCGTTGAAGAACTGCGAGAGCGCGAGCTGGAGGGCGAGGGTGAAGATGGCGATGAGGATGACGGTGAACTGGCGCTTCGCGGCGATGTAGCTGACGATGGCCCCGAGGGCCCCCGCGATGAGGACGCCGACCGGGAGGGTGAGCCAGGGTGTGACGCCGAGCTGGATGGCGGTGTAGACGGTGCCGTAGCCGCCGACGCCGGCCAGCCCCCCGACGACGAGGAAGAGCTGGTCGGTGTGGCCGAAGACGACGTTCAGCGCCATGGCGAAGAGGGCAAAGCCGACCATGAGCGTGAACACTCGCAGGCGGTAGGGGGAGGTCGCCAGGACGGGCAGGACCGCGAACGCCGCCACGAGGATCCCGATCCGGGCCGCCCGAACGCGCCGGTCGCTCACGCCAATCCCTCCCGACGGGCCGCGATGGCCAGCATGGCGGTCGCGAACATGGCGATGAGCGCCAGATACGAGCCGATGAAGAAGGTGGCGTAGGCCAGCACGAGGCCGAGGCCGATGCCCGCGACGACCGTACCCGGGACGTTCCGGACGCCGCCGACGATCGAGACGATGAGGGCCTGGACGGTTAGTTCGAATCCGCTCGCAGCCGAGATGCTCCCGCCGATGCCCTGGAGGAGGCCGGCGACCGCCGCGATGACCGCGCTGGCGGCGAAGATGATGGCCCGCAGCCGGCGGGTGTCGATCCCACAGAGTGCGGCGCCCACCTCATCCTGGGCGATGGTCCGGGCGGCGTTCCCGAGGTAGGTCCGCCGGAGGAAGAGGAACAGGGCCGCGATGACGACGCTCGCGACGACGATGTTCAGGAGGCTGGCGCCGCGGATGAACATGCCGAAGACCTGGACCGACTCGACGTCGTAGGGGAGGGAGAACCGGAACGGCCGGTAGATGAACATGAGCCCTTCGATGGCGAGCGTGAGCCCGAGCGTGACGAAGATGCCCACCATGATGCGTTCGTCACCCTCCGAGCGGTAGACGCTGCCGAGGAGCACGCGGTCGACCAGGAGGCTGAAGAGCGCAATGACGACCAGAGAGATGACGATCGCCGCCGGGAGCGGCACTCCACGCGTGACGACTTCGAGAGCGACGAGGGCCCCCAGGACGGCGAAGATGCCCTGGGCGAGGTTCAGGAGCTCGCCGAGCCCGAAGATGAGCGTGATCCCCACGCCGAGGAGGGCCAAGAGGAGGCCGTTCCCGATGCCGTCGATCGCGACGGCGATCAGCGTTGTGACGTCGACCATTGGTGTTTCCCGACCGAACGGCGGGGGGAGGTAAAACCGCCCCGGTCAGCCGCCCCAGTTGTCCGGGTCGACCGGCCCGTAGGTGTCCGACTCGAAGACGTTCCGGAAGCCGTAGTCGCCATCGGGGTAGTAGTCCGGCGCCTCGAGGGTGAACTGCTGGCCGAAGAGCTTCGTCTGCTCGATCTCGCCCCACTCGTTGTAGGAGACGTTGGGGTAGGCCAGGATGGTGTCGTAGTCGATGGCTGAGATGCCGTCGCGGATGGACTGAGCGTCGATGCCGCCCTCGCTCTCGGCCGCCTGGGCGATGATGTTGACCGTCTCGTAGCCCCAGGAGACGAAGGGGTCGAAGAACTCGCCGGTCGCCTCGTAGTAGGCGTTGGCGACCTCCTGGTACCCAGAGTCCGTGACGTCCACCGGCGGGAACGTCATCAAGCCCGCGTTGACGACGTCGTCGCCGAGGGAGCTGTAGAACTGGCCAGACGGGATGGTCGGCCCCGTCATCGCCTCCGGCTGGAGCCCGAGTTCGAGCGCTTGCTGGGCGATGTCGAAGATGCCGATGGGGTGGCCCGCGATGTCGAGGAACTCGATGTCGTCCGGCATCTGCCGGAGCTGCGAACTGAAGTCACCCGGCGCCGGCGGGCCGAGCTGGGTCGTCGAGTTCAGCCCGTCCATCGACGTGATGAACTGCTCCTGGGCCTCCTGGTAGGAGCGGCCATAGGCGTAGTCGGCGATGATGGCGCCGTACTGCGTCCAGCCGTTCTCCTCGATGTACCCGGCGATGGCCCGGGCCAGCCATGGCGTCGCCGCCCCGGCGAGCCGGAAGGTGTAGCGGGTGTCCTTCGTCAGGAGGTTGGCCGACGCCGCCAGGTTCGGGATGTGGGGGACCTCCTCCTCCTCCGCGTCCTGCCGGACGGTGATACCCACGTTCGAGAGCACGGGACCGGTCAGGGCGGCCGCGCCCTCCTCGCTCACGAGCCGGCTGACGGCCGTCGAGGCGTTGGCCGGGTCCGCCTGCGTGTCCTGGCTGACGACCCGGATCGTGTTGCCCATGACGCCGCCCTCCTCGTTGATGAGGTCGGCCGCGTATTCGAGGCCCGCCCGGTGCAGGACGCCCCACGGGGTGATCGGTCCCGACAGCGGGGCCGCGTTGCCGATGACCAGCTCGCCCTCGGGTTCGGGGGTACTCGTCATGCCGCCGTCGCCACCACCATCGCCGTCGCCTCCGTCGCCGCCATCCCCGCCGTCGCCCCCATCGCCACCCTGTGAGCAGCCGGCGAGGCCGACGGTGGTCACCGCACCCGCGGTCTTTAAGAACGTTCGTCGGTTGGTCAAGTCCCGTGCCATGGGCTACCTCCCCAAGGGACAGTCTATAAAGGCTCCGGCGTCGGCGTAACTTACCGACCGGTAAGGGCGGGGTCCTCCGGCACGTCGACCGCCCGACGAAACCACTTAACGCCTCAGGCCGTCACGCTCCTGCATGGACGTCACGGTCTTTCACCTGATGCCTTGGCAGTCCGTCGAGGACGACATCGGCTGGCCCTTCTCGAACGACCGCTTCGACCCCGAGGAGGGGAGTCCACTCTATGAGACCTACCTCTCCCAGTTGGCCTACTGCGAGGAACTGGGCTACGACGCCGTGGGGTTGAACGAGCACCACTTCTCCGCGTTCGGCCTGATGCCGAGCCCCAACCTGATGGCGGCGAACCTGGCGGCCCGGACCGACGACGTGGATATCACGATCTACGGGAACGTCCTCCCGCTGCGGGGCCACCCGATCCGGGTTGCCGAGGAGCTTGCCATGATCGACAACCTGACCGAGGGCCGTCTCAACAGCGGGTTCGTCCGGGGCATCCCGAGCGAGTACGCCGCCTACGGCGTCAACCCCAATGAGTCGCGGTCCCGGTTCTCGGAGGCGTGGGACCTCGTCGTCAGGGCCTGGACCGAGCCGGAACCGTTCGACTTCGACGGCGAGCACTTCAGCTACGAGGACGTCTACATCTGGCCGCGGCCCTACCAGGACCCCCATCCCCCGCTTCGGATGCCGGCCGAGAGCGAGAAATCCATCCAGTTCGCGGTCGAGAAGCAGGTCCCGATCGGGCGGGTATTCGTCGGGACAGACGGCCTCGCCAGCACCTACGGCCGCTACCGCGAGCTGGCCGAGGAAGCGGGCTGGACGCCCGATGCGAGTTACTTCGACGCTGCGCGGATGGTATACGTCGCCGAGGACATGGAGACGGCCCGCGAGGAAGCCGAGGAGCCCCTTCGGTACTTCTACGAGGACCTCCTCGGCGCGGTGTTCAAGGCCGGCGCCGTCCAGGCGGTCGGCGACTCGGAGTACCGCGAGGCGAACGCCTTCGCCTACGAGGAGGCCGCCCCGGAAAAGGGCCAACAGGCGATGAACTTCGACTTCGATGATTTCCAGGAGCGCGGCGAGATCATCGTGGGCGATCCCAGCTACGTCGCCGAAGAGATCGAAGCGCAGTACGAGGCAACCGGTGGGTTCGGCAACCTCATCGCGTCCCTGCAGTTCGGCACGCTCTCCGATGCGTTGACCCGGAAGAACCTCGAGCTGTTCGCCGACGAGGTGCTGCCGGAGATCGCGGGGCTCTGAGGCGCCGGAGACTGCACCCGGCGCCCCGCCGCCCGCTCCCGACAGGCCCTTTACCCGCCTCCACCGACGGGCGGCCGAGATGGACATCGCGCGGTTTCTCAACGTCCGGAACGCCTACGGCGCGACCCTGGGCCACCGCGGCGATCGGGTCACCTTCCTCCTCGACACGACCGGTGTCCCCCAGGTCTGGACGCTCGAATCGCCCGGCGCCTGGCCGGAGCAGCGGACCTTCTTCGAGGAGCGGGTGACATTCGTGGACGCCTCGCCGGCCGAGGACACGGTCGTCTTCGGCATGGACGAAGGTGGGAACGAGCGGACGGGATTCCACCGGCTCGACCTCGAGGGCGGGACCATCGAGCCCCTCACGGTCGCTCCCGAGGCCAAGCACCGGTGGGGCGGCTTCAGTTCGGACGGCGAGCGGTTCGCCTTCGCCGCCAACCGCCGGGACGAGTCGGTCTTCGACGTCCACGTACAGCCCGCTGACGTCGCGGGACCGGATGCCGCCCGGCTGGTCCATGAAGGCGACGGCTGGCTCTCCCTCTCGGGGTGGAGCCCCGACGACGGCCGGCTGGCCGTCCATCAAGCCTACTCGAACTACGACCACGACGTGTACGTCCTCGATGTCGACACAGGCGACTGGACCCACGTCACCCCCCACGAGGGGGACGTCCGGTTCACGGGTGTCGAATGGGGCCCCGACGGCGACGCGCTCTATCTGGCCACGGACCTCGGGGCGGACACGCTGTACCTGGGCCGCCTCGACTTGGACACCCACGACGTCGAGCTGGTGGTCGATGGCGGCGACTGGAACGTCGAAGGGGCGACGATCCACCGGGACACCGGCCGGGCCGTCTACACCCGAAACGTCGATGGATACACCGAGCTCTCCGTCGGCCGACTCGACGGTGCCGACGTCGAGCCGCTCCCCGAGCCCGACCTACCACCCGGCGTCTACGGGGGCGTGGACTTCGCGCCCGACGGCGACCGGTTCGCCGTCACCGTTACCGGCCGGACCCACAATCCCAACGTCTACCTCGTCGACGTCGGGACCGGCGAGGCCGAGCGGTGGACGCGGGCGTCGCTCGCCGGCATCCCTCGGGAGACGTTCGCCGAGCCGGACGTGGTTCGGTTCCAGACCTTCGACGGCCGGGAGATTCCAGGGCTGGTCTCGCTGCCCGGCCGAGCACACGACCCGCCTTACCCGGTGATCGTCGACGTCCACGGCGGCCCGGAGAGCCAGCGTCGCCCCTCGTTCTCGCCGGTGACGGGCTACTTCCTCGACAACGGGTACGCGGTGTTCGAGCCGAACGTCCGGGGTTCGACGGGCTACGGCAAGGCGTACACTCGCCTCGACGACAAGCGAAACCGGATGGACTCGGTCGCCGACCTCGCCGCCGGCGTCCAGTGGCTTGCTGCCCGAGAGGACGTGGACGCGGACCGCATCGTCGCCCTCGGGGCGTCCTACGGCGGGTTCATGGTGCTCTCGGCGCTCACGGAGTACCCCGAACTGTGGGCGGCGGGCGTCGACATCGTGGGCATCGCCAACTTCGTGACCTTCCTAGAGAACACCGGCTCTTGGCGGCGGTCGCTCCGCGAGGCCGAGTACGGCTCGCTCGCCGACGACCGGGACTTCCTGGAGTCGATCAGTCCCGTCAATCACGTCGACGAGATCCGGGCCCCGCTGCTCGTCCTCCACGGCGCGAACGACCCTCGCGTTCCGGTCGGGGAGGCCGAACAGATCGCGGCCGAGGCGGGCGAGCACGTGCCCACCGAACTCCTCGTCTTCGACGACGAGGGCCACGGCTTCTCGAAGCTCGAGAACCGCATCGAGGCCTACCGGCGGATCGTCGACTTCCTGGCCGAGCACGTCTGAGCCGTCTCGGCGCGGGCGTCGATCCCCCATCGGGCCCACTCGTGGGACGTAAGTGCCCGGCCGCCGTAGCCGAGGTATGGACCCGCCCGTCCTCGTCTACGACGACGACTGCGGCTTCTGTTCGTGGTGGGCGGCCTACTTCGCCGAGCGCTCGGAGGTTCCACTCGTCGGGTTCTCAGACCTCGAGGCGTTCCCGGACCTCCGCGACCGGCTCCCCGCCGACTACGAGAACTGCTCCCACGTCGTGACCGAGGACGCGGTGTACTCGTGTGGGGCCTCCATCGAGGAGGCGCTCCTCCGCTCGGACGTCTGCCCGGCCCTCCGCGGGCCGGTCAGTTTCCTCCGGCACTTCCAGGACTACAACCGGCTCCGCGAGTGGGGGTACCGATTCGTCGCGAACCGCCGGAGCCTCTTCGGGCACGTCCTCTCGGCGTCGGCACCCACGCGAGGGAAGCGAGACGGCGACTGATCAGTACAGGGCCGTCCGTTCGGGCCGAATGCCCCTACCGACCGGACCGTCCCGGGACCTCGGCGGGACGTACGTGCCGACCCGCTCGCGTCGCCACCAATCGCCGGTCTCGGCTCGCTCCTCGGGCGTCGTGAACCGGTACCGATAGCGGACCGCCCGAACGTGCGCCGGGGGCTCGTCCGGGAACGGGTTCACCGCCGTCAGCGACTGCACGGCCTCGTCCCCCTCGAGCAGCTGCTCGAGCAGTCGGTTGAACCAGGGCTGGCCCCGCGGACTGGGTCGCATCGCGGCGAACCAGAGCTGCCAGCCCAACCGATGGTGGTATGGCGCGACCTGCGGTGGCCGCTTCGACGGGTCTCCGGGCTTGCCGGGGAACGCGTATGCGCGCCACTCCGTCTCGGCCGTCACAGTCTCCTCGTCGGTGCCTTCGATCACGATCTCGTACCGCTTGCGGGTGATGGAGCCGAAGGCACCGTAGGTGTTGACCAGGCGGAGTGGGTCGTAGGAGGCGTTCATCGCCTGCCCCGGGGAGACCATGTTCCACACCGGGCGGACGGAAAGAATCGCCACTAGGACGGCGAGGGCGACGACGGCGATGGACAGCCAGCCTGGCATCGGCGGGACGGTGCTCGCTGGGCCGACCGACCAGGCCGCGGACGGGATCGCCCACGCGAGCATTCCGTCGGAGAAGGTGCTCACGGCAAGGACGGCCGTCAGCAGACCGAGCCAGGAGAAGTTACCCGTGACCGAGAGCCAGCCCTGAAAGAGGATCGTGACGACGCCGGCGATCGCGGCGAACGGCTGGGGGGCGAAGTAGAGGAACGGTATCGCCAGCTCGACGACGTGGTTCATCAGCACACCGGCCCGGTGGACCCCGTCCGGGAGGTGGTGGGCGTGCCAGGCGAGCGGGTTCGGCATCGGCTGGGTCTCGTAGTGGTAGTCGAGGCAGGTCAGGTCCCGCCAGCAGTCGTCGCCGCGGAGCTTGATCATCCCGGCGCCGAACATGTTCCGAAACAGCAGCCACCGGAGCAGCCAGATCACGATCACCGGCGCATCGATCCCGGCGCCGCCGAGGAAGATCGCGAGGAAGCCCGTCTCGAGCAGCATGGACTCCCAGCCGAAGCCGTAGAACGTGCCGCCGGCGTTGACGAATGAGAGGTAGAGCGCCCACAGGGCCGCCCACACGAGCATCGACGGGATCGTACCGAACCGGGCTGGGAGGCCGAGCAGCGCGAGGACGGACAGCCCGACGCCGAGCCACGCCGCGGCGCCGACGGCGCGATCGGTGGGGGCCACCTGGAAGAGGCTCGGGACGTCCCGGAACCGCTGCCGGGCGACCCTGGCGCCGAGGGGCAGTAGGCCGTCCTCGCCAGAGAGCGGCCGGAACTGCCCCACCGCCACGAGAAAGGCGATCAGGTAGACGAGGGCCAATCCCCGCCGGAACAGGAACCGGACGAGGACGTACGGCCCGGGGTCGACGAGCGCCATCCGGTCGGGTCGACCCAGGCGCTACCCCGGCAAGTGAGTGACGCCTGTGTGCGGGCTCAGCCGGGCGCCGGGAGGTCGTAGTCGACCCCCGTCAGCTCCTCGGAGACAGCCCAGAGCCGTCGGGCGGTCTCGGCGTCGTAGGAGCGGTCGCTGGAGCGCTGGACCGTCGGGGCCCCGCGCATGTTCATGAGGCCACCCGGGCCGACGTAGCCGCCGCCGGCGACGTCCGGGGCGGTCGCCCCGTAGACCATCGGGAGCGCCCCCGAGGCGGCCGACTGGGCGAATACGGCGTTGCTGAGCCGCATGGCCCAGAGCCGGAGGGTCGAGCCGGCCATCGCCGGGCCGCGACGCTGGAGCTCTGTCGCTGCGTAGCCCGGGTGACAACCGAGACTCTCGACGTCGGCGCCCGCCGCCTCCAGCCGCCGATCCAGCTCGTAGGCGAACAGCAGGTTCGCGAGCTTGCTCTGGGCGTAGGCGCCCCACTTGCTGTAGGACGCCTCGGACTGGAGGTCCTCGAAGTCGATCCGACCGCGCTCGTGGACGCCACTGCTCTGGCAGACGACCCGGGTCTCCCCCGGGGTCTCGCGGAGCCGGCCGAGCAGGTGGCCGGTCAGCGCGAAGTGGCCGAGGTGGTTGACGCCGAACTGGCGTTCGAAGCCGTCAGCGGTCTCCCGGCGTGGAATCGCCATCACGCCCGCGTTGTTACAGAGGACGTGGAGGGCGTCGTAGTCCTCGAGCACGCCCTCGGCGAAGGCCTCGACGGACGATAAGTCACCCAGGTCGCACTCGCGGACCTCGAGGTCGGCGTCCGGGACGGCCGCCTCGACGTCGGACCGGGCGGACTCGCCGCGGTCGAGGCTCCGGCACGCCATCACCAGGGTCGCTCCGGCCCCGGCGAAGATCCGGGTGGCCTCGAAGCCGACCCCGCTGTTCGCGCCGGTGACGACGACGACCCGGTCGGTCTGGTCCGGGACGTCGACCTCGGTGAAGCCGCCTCTGGCCATGTCCCGAAGGCGGGCCGGGGGCCGCATCGGTCTGTCGCTCCCGGCAGCGCCGTCACGTTCTGGCTGGCCGCCGCGACCGTCCTAGATCACGCCCGTCCGCTCGGCCGCCTCGCGGGCGGCGGGCTCGCTCATGCCGCTGCCGAGGATGGTGTAGCGGTCGCGGATCTCGTGGGCCGTGACGAGCGCCTGGATGACGTCCTCAGACTCGATACCGAGCTCGCGGGCGGTCGTCGGCGCCTCGAGGGCGGCGAGGGCGTCTCGGACGTCCCGCCAGCCGCCCTTCTCACCGGAGTGGAGGTACTCCATCATGATCGTGCCGACGCCGACCTGGTGGCCGTGGAGAGCCGCATCCGGCGCGATGCGGTCTAAGCGGTGGGAGAAGAGGTGCTCGGCGCCGCTGGCCGGCCGGGAGGAGCCGGCGATGGACATCGCCACCCCCGAGGAGACGAGCGCCTTCACGACCAGCCAGGCCGACTCCTCCAAGCCGGGCCGGATCGACGGGGCGGCGTCCACGAGCATCTCCGCCGTCATCTCCGAGAGCGCTGCGGCGTACTCCGAGTAGGGAACCCCGCGGAGCCGCTCGGCGAGCCGCCAGTCCTTCACCGCGGTGTAGTTCGAGATGATGTCCGCACAGCCGGCCGTCGTGAGCTCCCAGGGGGCGTCCGCGAGGATTCCGGTGTCCGCCACGACCGCGACCGGGGGCTCCGCGGCCACGCTGTGGCGCGTGTCTTCCTCCTGGATGGACCCGCGGCCGCTCACGATGCCGTCGTGGCTCGCGGCCGTCGGGACGGAGACGAGGTCCCGGCCGAGCTCGTCGCCGGCCATCTTGGCGACGTCGATGGCCTTCCCGCCGCCGACCCCGACGAGGAAGTCCGCCTCGTGGTCCCGGGCGGCCTCGATCACGCGCTCGACGGCGTCCACCCCCGCCCGCTCGATGACGACGGTCCGGGCCTCGTAGTCCGCCGCGGTGAGGGCGTCGACGATCCGGTCGCCGGCGACCTGCCGCGGCGTGGGGCTGGTCACGACGAGGGCGCGCTGGCCCAGCCGGAGGTCCGCGACGGCCGGCACCAGGTCGTCTAAGACCCCGTGCCCGACCGCGACGTGCCGGGGCAGCCGGATCCACGTCGACTTCTCGAACATGGCCTCCGTATTCCTCCCGCGCATTTAACAGGTTAGGTTCGCCCCCTCGCCCGTGCCGGTCGCCGCCCTACTCGGCGGTCTCCGGCTTGCGCCGTTCGATCACGCCCAACGCCGCCATCGTGAGGGCGACCTCGCCGTCCTCGGCCCGCGTGGCGGTGACCGCAGCCCGGTAGTCCCCGAGACGGGGGTTCCCGGCGGGGGCGGTCTCCAGCACCTCGACCTCGACCGAGAGCACGTCGCCCGCTCGGACCGGCGTGTGCCAGCGGAGCTCGTCGATCCCGCGTCCCCCGACGGAGGCGAGGTCGGTCATGAACGCGAGCACGAGCCGGCGGGCGACCAGGCTCGCGGTGAACCACCCGCTCGCGATCAGGCCGCCGTAGACGGACTCCGTGGCGGCCGCCTCGTCGGTGTGGATCGGCTGGGGGTCGAACCGTTCGGCGAAGGTCTGCATCTCGTCGCCCTCGACGGCGACGGTACCACAGTCGACGGTCTCGCCAGCCTCGAGGTCCTCGAAGTAACGAGGCATGTCTCGCTCGACGCCGTCGGTGGAGAAAGCATTGGGGGTGGCCGGTTCGACGCCGTGCCTCACCCAGTCGCCAGGGCGCGGTCGACGTCGGCCGCGAGCGCGAGGAGGGCCTCGTCGTCCTCGAAGGCGCCCACGAGCTGCACGCCCAGCGGCAGGCCGTCGACGTCGCCCGCGGGGACGGTGACGGCCGGGAGTCCCGCGTAGGTCCACGGCGCGTTCATCACGGGATCGCCGGTGTCGTCGATCCCACGCGGGGCGGGCCCGGGCGCCGCGGGGGCGATCCAGGCGTCGATTCCCCGCTCGGCCATCGTCGACTCGAGCGAGGCCCGGATCCGGTGGCGGCCCTCCCGCGCCGACCTCACCTCGTCGTCGGCAGCGGCCAGTCCGTCCTCGATGAGCGAGACGGTTTCGGGCGCGTAGCGGTCGCCGTAGACGGCGTACCACTCCTCGTGGGCGTCGGCCATCTCGGCGCCCATGAGCGTCACGTGGGCCTCGATCAGGCGGCCGATGTCGGCGAGGGCGGTCGTCCGGACGAGCTCGAACCCTCGGTCGGCAAGGTCCTCGAGGGTGGTCTCGAAGCCCTCACGGCCGACCGCCTCGGCGCGGTCGAGGTAGGCGGCGTCGGGGACGCCGAGCACGGGATCGTCGGGTGCCGCCGCCGGGCCGTCCCACTCGGCGCACAGCACCGAGGCGGCGAGCCGAGCGCCCTCTGTCCCCTGCGTGAACGCTCCGATGGTGTCGAGGGACGGGGAGACCGGGATGACGCCATCGGTCGGGATCCGCCCGAACGAGGGCTTCACGCCGACGATCCCGCAGAAGGCCGCCGGCCGGATCACCGAGCCCATCGTCTGGGTGCCGATGGCGAGGGGGCACTCACCCGCCGCGACGGCCGCGGCTGACCCGCTAGAGGAGCCACCGGGCGTGCGATCGAGGTCGTGGGGGTTCCGCGTCGGCCCCGGGGCGAAGTAGGCGAACTCGGTCGTCACCGTCTTGCCGAGTACCACCGCCCCGGCTGCGAAGAGACTCGTCACCGCCGCCGCCTGCGGCCCCGCCAGGACGTCCGCCGGGACCTCGGCGCCCGCGCGCGTCGGGAGCCCATCGACGTGGAAGATGTCCTTGATCCCGACCGGGACGCCGAACAGCGGCGGCCGATCGGACGGCTCTGGGTACTGCTGGTCGCGGTCCTCGGCCGCCGCGAGCACGCGGTCCCGACGGTCCGGCTCCGGTAGGAACGCCCGGACCTCGGGGTCGAGCTCCTCGATCTGGTCACAACACGCCGCTGCGTAGTTGCGGGCGGTGTCCTCGCCATCTCGGAGCGCTCGAACCGCATCGGCGAGCCGGGCGCCTCGGGTGGTCATCGGGGCGGGTTCTCGTCCAGTCGGGTTAGGCGTTGCCCGTCGCTGGCGGTCCTCAACGCCTTTCAGCCCCGCCGTCAAACTGGCCACCATGACGACGGCGGCGGCCGACGGTACGGTCGACATCGGCGACACGACGGTGAACCGGCTGGGCTTCGGCGCGATGCGGCTCACGGGTCGCGACCGGCTGGGCCCGCCCGCTGACCCCGAGGAGGCGCGACGCGTCCTCGAACGGGCGGTCGAACTCGGCGTGGACTTCGTGGACACGGCCGACGCCTACGGCCCGGGCTACAACGAACGCCTGGTTGGCGACGTACTCGCCGACGAGGAGGTCCTCGTGGCGACGAAGGGTGGGTTCGTGCGAAACCCAGACGGGGATTGGCTCCGCCACGGTGACCCCGAGTACCTCGTCGACGCGGTGCTGAAGAGCCGCGAGCGGCTCGGCGTCGACGAGATCGACCTCTACCAGCTCCACCGGCGCGACCCGGACGTGTCCTTCGAGGACACCGTGGCCGCCCTCGCTGACTGCCAGGATCGAGGGCTGATCCGACACGTCGGCCTCTCGTCGGTTGGCGTCGAGGAGATCGAGCGGGCCCGGGAGCAGGTCGAGGTCGTCACGGTCCAGAACGCCTACAACGTGGTCGACCGGGGCGACGCGGACGTCATCGACTACTGCGAGTCGGCGGGGATCAGCTACATCCCGTACTTCCCGCTCGGCGCGGGGAACGTCGCCGACCGGGAGCCGGCGCTCGCCGAGATCGCCGCGGCCCGCGACGCGACGCCCTATCAGATCGCCCTGGCGTGGCTCCTCGAGCGGTCGCCGGCGATGCTACCGATCCCGGGCACTGCCTCGGTGGCACACCTCGAGGAGAACGTCGCCGCCGCGGGCATCGAACTCACGGACGAGGAGCTGGCACGGCTCGAATGAGCGCTCCAGACGACGCCGACGGCCGGCTGGGCACGGGGGCGTGGATCCTCGTCCCGATCGACGGGAGCGACGGCGCCGAGCGGGCGATGGCCCACGCGCTGGCCCTGGCCTCGGCGACCGGTGCTCGTCTCCACGTGCTCCACGTCCTCGACGCCCGGGGTCCTCTCGGCGGCCTTGGCAGCCGGCTCGACCCCGAGGTCGCCAGGGACCGGGGCGAGACCCTCCTCCGGACGGCCGAGGGATTGGCCGACGACGCCGATGTGCCCGTCACGACCGAACTCGCCGAGGGACCGGCCCACGACGCGATCCTCGCGCGCGCCGCAGACCGGGCGTGTGCCCTCACCGTCATGGGACGGCGGGCCGCCCCGGGGACGACCGCCCGTCTCCTCGGTGGGGTCACCGACAAGGTGCTTCGCAGTACCGACCGGGCGGTGCTGGTCGTCCCGCCGGCGGACACGATCGACCCGGAGACGATCACGTTCGACCGGCTACTGCTCCCGACGGACGGCAGCGAGCACTCGCTGGCCGCCGCCGGCCCGGCGGCCGAGCTGGCCTCGGCGCTCGGCGCCGCCGTCCACGTCGTCACCGCGGTCGCCGTCGATGGGCCGAGCGACCTCCTAGACGACGAGGCCGCCCGGGCGTCCCTGGTTGCGGACCTCGAAGAGCGGGCCCACTCGGCGACGGCCGAGGCCGCCGAGCGGGTCGCGCCGGACGGGTCCCTCCCGATCGCGACCGCCGTGGTACGGGGCCACCCCCATCAGGCGCTCTCGACCTACGTCGCCGACGAGGGGATCGACCTCGTGGTAATGGGCAGCCGTGGGCGGTCGGGTGTCTCACGGCGGGTGCTCGGGAGCGTCACTGACCGGGTGCTCCGCAGCGTCGACGTGCCCGTGCTCGTCGTCCCCGGCGTCGACTGACCCGTATCGGCTCCACACCTCTCGGGCCGCCGGGGTTTTCTCGGGTCCGGCCGTAGGGGAGTCACCCGTGTCCCCCTTGCAACTCGATTCGGCATTCGCGCTGGGCCTCATGCTCGTCGCCGTCGCGGGCACCGTGGCCATCGGCATCGCCGCGATCTACTTCGAGTACAAGCGCGAACGAGCTCTCATAGAGGCCGGGGAGTACGACCCCGAAGCCGCCTCGCGCGGCAGCCTCTCGCTCGTGCTCGCCATCGGCCTCCTGCTCTTCGCCTACGGTGCCGGCAGCTTCGTGCAGGCGCTCTCGGTGAACGCCTACGGCTTCCGGGGCGTCACCCCGGCCTTCATCGGGCTGGCGCTGCTCGTCTATTACATCGTCAGGAAGCGGGGCGGCTGAGGGTCAGTCCGCGCTCTCGGGCGCCGTCGGGCCGGAGGTGGCCGCCGCCGGGTCGGGGAGCGAGCGCCGGGCGTCCGCCTCCGGCCGCTCGGCGATGGCCTCACTGTAGGCCTCGGGCATCACCTTCACGAACTGCTCGCGGACGAGCTCCCAGGCGGCGAGCAGCTCCTCGGCCCGGTCGCTGTCGGTGTGGGCGGCGTGGTTCTCGACAAGCCGGCGGATGGCGGCCTCGTCGGACTCCTCGAGCTCGCGGCTCACGTCGACCATGTCCGTGTTGCAGCGGGACTCGAAATCGCCGTCGGGGTCCCAGACGTAGGCGATGCCGCCGGACATGCCGGCGGCGAAGTTCTTGCCCGTCTCGCCGATGACGACCACCATGCCGCTGGTCATGTACTCACAGGCGTGGTCGCCGACGCCCTCGACGACGGCCCGGACGCCGGAGTTCCGGACGGCGAAGCGCTCGCCGGCCACGCCGTTGACGTAGGCCTCGCCGCCGGTGGCACCGTAGAGGGCGACGTTGCCGATCAGGGTGTTCTCGGTCGGCTCGAACGGGGCGTCCTCGGGCGTCTTCCCGATCAGCTTCCCGCCCGAGAGGCCCTTGCCGAAATAGTCGTTGGCGACCCCAGAGAGCCGGAAGGTGACTCCCGGTGCGAGGAAGGCGCCGAAGCTCTGGCCCGCAGCGCCCTCGAAGTTCACCGTGATGGTGTCGTCCGGGAGCCCCGCGGCCTCGTAGCGGAGCGAGACCTTATTCGAGAGCGTGGCACCAACCGCCCGGTCCCCGTTCGTGATCTCGGCGTCGACCTCGACCGGCTCCTTCGAATCGATGTGTTCCTCGACGGTCTCTAGGAGTTCCCAGTCGAGCTGCTCGTCGACCTCGTGGCGCTGCTCGCGCGTCTTATAGCGGGCCTCGCTGCCCCCGGGCTCGGCGATCACCGCGGAGAGGTCGACCTGCCGGGCCTTCGGGTGGTCGACGTCGTCGCGCTGCCGGAGCACGTCGACCCGGCCGATCATCTCCTCGACGGTGCGGAAGCCCAGGTCGGCCATGAGTTCGCGCATCTCCTGGGCCATGAACGTCATGTAGTTGACCACGTGGTCGGGCTGGCCGGGGAAGCGCGTCCGGAGGTCCTCGTCCTGGGTGGCGACCCCGACCGGGCAGGTGTTCTTGTGGCACTGCCGGGCCATCACGCAGCCCTCGGCGACGAGGCCGGCCGTGCCGAAGACGTACTCCTCGGCCCCGAGCAGCGCGGCGACGACGGCGTCGCGGCCGGTCTTCATCCCGCCGTCGGCCGTCACGCGGATGCGGTCACGGAGGTCGGTCTGGCGGAGCATCTGGTTCGCCTCCGAGACCCCGAGCTCCCAGGGGATGCCGGCGTTCTTGATGGAGGTCTTCGGCGAGGCGCCGGTGCCGCCGGAGTAGCCCGAGATGTGGACCTCGTCGGCGTTTGCCTTCGCCACGCCCGCGGCGATGATGCCGACGCCGGCCTCGGCGACGAGCTTCACGTTGATGTCGGCCGCCGGGTTCGCCGCTTTGAGGTCGTGGATGAGCTGCTTGAGGTCCTCGATCGAGTAGATGTCGTGCTGGGGCGGTGGAGAGATGAGGCCGACCCCCGGCACCGAGTGGCGGACGTGGGCGATCATCTCGTTGACCTTGTGGCCGGGCAGGTGGCCCCCTTCGCCCGGCTTCGAGCCCTGGGCCATCTTGATCTGGATGACCTCGGCGTTCGTGAGATAATCAGACGTCACGCCGAAGCGGCCCGAGGCGACCTGCTTGATGTTGGTCTCCTTCTCGGTGTTGAACCGCTCGGGCGGCTCGCCGCCTTCGCCCGAGCCGGACTTGCCGCCGAGCCGGTTCATGGCGATCGAGAGGTTCTCGTGGGCCTCCGGGCTGAGGGACCCCAGGCTCATCGAGGCGGTCGAGAACCGCTCGACGATTTCGTGGATCGGCTCGACCTCCTCGACCGGGACCGACTCGCGGTCGGTGTTGAACTCGAGAAGGCCACGAAGGGTCTGGAGCCGCTCGTGCTGGTCGTTGATCAGGTCGGCGAAGTCCTGATAGCGCTCGTAGTCACCCGATCGGACGGCCTGCTGCAGCGTCCCCGTCGTCTTCGGGTTCCACTGGTGGTAGATGCCAGAGGAGCGGTGCTCGAACTCACCCTGTCGCTGCAGCTGTGGGTCCTCGCCGAAGCCCACGGCGTGGCGCTCCTCGACGTCCGCTTCGATCTCCGGAAGGCCGATCCCCTCGGTCCGGTTCTCGGTTCCCTCGAAGTACTCGGCGACGAAGCCCGAGTTGAGGCCGACCGCTTCGAAGATCTGGGCGCCCTGGTAGGACTCCATGGTCGAGATGCCCATCTTCGACATGATCTTGAGCAGACCCTTCTCGAGTGCGCCGACGTAGGCCTCGATGGCTTCCTCGGGGTCTGCGCCGTCCGGGCCAGCGACGACGTCCTCGATGGTCTGGTAGGCGAGGTACGGGTTGACCGCGCCGGCGCCGTACCCGACGAGCGTGCAGACCTGGTGGACGGTGCGGGCGTCGCCGGTCTCCAAGACGAGGCCGACGTGGTTCCGCAGGCCGTTCCGGACCAGGTGGTGATGGACGGCGCCAGTCGCGAGCAGCGCCGGGATGGGGGCCCGATCCGGGCCCGTGTTCCGGTCGGAGAGGACCACCACGTCCTCGCCTGCATTCGCGGCGCCGTCCGCCTCGGTGCGGACCCGCTCGACGGCCGACCGGAGGTCGGTCTCCTCCGGGTCGTAGGTCGTGTCGATGACGACCGTCGAGAGGTCGTTCGTGTCCAACCGCTTGATGGCCGCGAGCTCGTCGTCCCGGAGGATCGGCGAGTCAGACACCAACTGGCGGGCGTGTTCGGGCGACTCGTCGAGCAGGTTCCGCTGGTGGCCGAGGCGGGTCTCTAGGCTGAACACCAGCTCCTCGCGGATGTTGTCGACGGGCGGGTTCGACACCTGGGCGAAGAGCTGCTTGAAGTAGCTGGAGAGGTCCCGGTTGAAGTCAGAGAGCACAGACAGCGGCGTGTCGTCGCCCATCGAGCCGACGGGGTCCTTGCCCTCCTTCGCCATCGGCTCGATCAGGTTGTCGAGCTCGTCGTAGGTGTAGCCGAAGGTCGCCTGGTGGGCCCGGAGCGCCTCGATGTCGGCGCGGGAGCGGCCTCCCGGGTCGGGGATGAGGTCCTCGAGGCGGACCTGCTCGCGGTCGACCCATTCGGCGTACTTCGGGTCGGTGAGCGAGTCGAACACCTCGTCGTCCGGGATGACCCGGCCCTCCGCGGGGTCTGCCACGAAGAGCTGGCCCGGCTGGAGCCGGCCGCGCTCCTCGACGTTTTCGATGGGGGTCTCGAGGGCCCCGGCCTCGCTCGCGAGGACGAGCCGGCCGTCTGTTCGCACCTCGTAGCGGCAGGGCCGGAGCCCGTTCCGGTCGAGGACGCCGGCGATCTTCTCCCCGTCCGTGCCGATGACCAGCGCCGGGCCGTCCCACGGCTCGACGAGGGAGGCGTGGAAGTCATAGAACGCCTGGCGCTCGGCGGGCACCTTGTTCTCGGGCCGGCGCCAGGCCTCCGGGATCAGCATCCGAAGGGCGTGGGGGAGGTCCCGCCCGGTGTTCATCAGCAGCTCCAGGGCGTTGTCGACGCTGGCGGTGTCGGACTGCTCGGGGTCGTCGATGATCGGCTTGATCGTCTCCAGATCGTCGCCGAAGTCCGGGTGCGCGAGGTCCGTCTCCCGGGCCCGCATCCAGTTGATGTTCCCCTGGATGGTGTTGAACTCGCCGTTGTGGATGATGCGCCGGTAGGGGTGGGCCAAGTGCCAGGCCCCGAGCGTGTTCGTCGAGAAGCGGGCGTGGACGAGGACGAACGTCGACGCCACGCGTTCGTCCCGGAGGTCGGGGTAGTAGCCGGGGAGCTGGGTGCCCTTCAGGAGGCCCTTGTACACGACGACCTGGCGGTCGAGCGAGCAGATGTAGAAGCGCTCGGCGCCGTCGGGCTCGTCGGCCTCGACGCGGTTCTCGACCGCCCGGCGGCCCACGTAGAGCTTCCGGTCGAAGGCCTCGGTGGTCTCGACGCCGTCCGGCACCACGAAGGCTTGGACGACGGCCGGCTCCGAGTCGAGGGCCGTCTGGCCGAGGTCGGCGTTGTCGGTGGGAACGTCACGCCAGTGTACTACTTCGAGGTCGTGCTCGGCGAGTTCTGCCTCGACGAGGGCCTTGAGGTCGGCCGCCGCGTCGGGCGATTGCGGGAGGAAGATGGAGCCGACCGCGTAGTCCTCGGGGAGGTCGACGGGCACCGCGTCGGCGAAGAGTTCGTGGGGAGTCTGCACCGTGATGCCGGCGCCGTCACCGGTGTTTTCCTCGGCACCGGTCGTACCCCGGTGCTCGAGGTTGGCGAGCAGCTCGACGCCGTCGGCGACGACGCCGTGGCTCCGCCCGCCGCCGAGATCCATCACGACCCCTACTCCACAGTTCGACCGAGCCGCACCCGGGTCCGCGAGGAGGCCCTGCTGGCCGCTCACGGAAGAGAGGCGATCCATGTTACTAGAGACGGCACACCGCGGAGAATATAACACTACTCCTCAAATTATAAGGGTTTATTTATCACAAACCGGATTGTTTAATGGTGTTCTAGGGGCTGCCGTCGGACGAATGGGCGCTATCGGGGCCTCTCAGTAGGTCCGCGCGAAGTAGGCCGTCTCGACGGCCGGATCGCCACAAATGGCACACGCGTCCTCGGGGGGCTCGGCGTCCTCCTCCATCGGTACCATGACAATCTCGGCGGCGATCTCGTCCTTGATGACGGTCTCGCAGGCCTCGTCCCCGCACCAGGCCGTCTCGACATACCCGCCGTACCGGCCGATGGTCCCGAGTATCTCGGAGACCTCGTCGGCGGACCGCACGCCGTCCTCCAGGCGGTCGGCCGCCGCGTCGTAGAGCTTCTCGTGGACCGCGTCCAGGTGGTCCTCGATCACCGACGCCAGGTCGTTGGCGTCCTCGACGGTTGATGCCCCGTCCGGTCGGTGGACGACGGTCACCGAGCCCTCCTCGACCTCGTTCGGGCCGATCTCGAGGCGGACGGGGACGCCCAACAGCTCCCACTCGTTGAACTTGAACCCGGGATTGCGTTCGTCGCGGTCGTCGAGGTGGACCCGGAGCCCGCCGTCCTCCAGCTCGTCGGCGACGTCCCGGGCGTAGTCGAGCACGTCTTCTTGTGTATCCTCCTGCCAGATCGGGACGATCACGACCTGCTCCGGGGCGAGTGCCGGCGGGATGACCAGCCCCTGGTCGTCCGAGTGGGTCATGATGAGCGCCCCGAGCGCCCGCCAGGAGAGCCCCCACGAGGCGGTGTGGGCCAGGCGCTCCTCCTCGTCCTCGTCGGCGTATGTGACGTCGTAGGCCTCGGCGAAGCTCGTCCCGAGGTGGTGGGAGGTGGCCCCCTGGACGGACTTGCCGTCGGGCATGAGGGCCTCGATGGTCGTCGTGGTGTGGGCGCCGGGGAACTTATCGTGGGGCGGCTTCCGACCCTTCAGCACCGGGATGGCGAGGACCTCCTCGTAGAGCTGCTCGTACTGGTCGAGCCGGAGCATCGTCTCGCTCCAGGCGTCCTCGTGGGTGGCGTGGGCGGTGTGGCCCTCCTGCCAGAGGAACTCTTTGGTCCGGAAGAACGGCTTCGTCTCGGTGGCTTCCCACCGGACGACCGAGCACCACTGGTTGAGCCGGAGCGGGAGGTCGCGGTGGCTCCGGATCCACTGGGCCATGAACGGCGTGATGATGCTCTCGCTGGTGGGACGGACCGCGAGCCGCTCCTCGAGTTCCTCGTGGCCGCCGTGGGTGACCCAAGCGACCTCCGGATCGAAGCCTTCGACGACGTCTTTCTCCTTCTCCAAATAGCTCTCGGGGATGAACAGTGGAAAGTAGGCGTTCTGGACGCCCGTCTCCTTGAACCAGCCGTCCAGGTGGTCCTGGAGTCGCTCCCAGAGGGCGTACCCGCGGGGACGGGTCACGATGAACCCCCCCATCGGCGCGTAGGAGGCGAGGCGGGCCTTCTGCACCACCTCGGCGTACCACTCGCCGGGGCTGTGTTCCTTCGACTCGGTGATGCCGAGCTCCTGCTCGCCGCTCATGTGCCGAGACAGCCAGCAGCCGGTATTAAACCCGGCGTTGTGGCGGGCGGGGGTGGACCTCGTCCAGCCGGTGCTACACGACCTGTTGGACCACCAGCAGGGCGCCCACGCCGACGACCATCGTCCAGAGGATGCTCTCGGTCCGCCAGGCGACGGCCGCGCCGACCAGCCCCGCCAGGAGCCGGTCGTTCCCGAGCAGGGCGATCGAGCCGTCGACCACCAGCACCGACGGAGCGACCAGCGCGGCCAGCACGGCCGGGGCCACGTAGCGCAGGGCCCGCTCGGCGAGCGGTGGGACGTCCTCGACCCGCTCGACGAGGTAGATGAAGGAAAACCGGAACCCGAAGGTCCCCAGGGCCACCGCCAGGATCACCGCCCAGACCGCCAGGTCGCCGGCGATCACGCGGTCTCACCCCACTCGACGGCCATCCCGACGACGATGCCGACGAGGCCGCCGGCGAGGAGCCCCAGGTTCAGTGGCAGGCCCGTGCCGAGGACGGCGACCGTGGCCCCCGTCGCGGCCGCCGCGGCCGCCGGGCGGTCCTTCACGGCCGAAACCACGAGGGCGAGGAACACCATCGGGACCGCGAAGTCCAGCGGGAGCCACGCCGGCACGACCGACCCGGCCATCGCGCCCACTGCCGTCGAGAGCACCCAGGCCGGGAGCAGCGGGGCCGAGACGCCGAGGTAGTAAGCGAGCGGGTCGACGTCGCGGCTTCCCTCAAATTTCACGATCGACAGGGCGTAAGCCGGGTCGATCATGACGTGGGCGGCGACGGCCCGGTGACCGACCGGCTCCTCCTGGAAATGCGGGGCGATCGAGGCGCTGTACATCAGCATCCGGGCATTGATGACCAGCGCGGTGAGAACGGTGACCGTCAAAGGGGCTCCCCGACCCAGGAGGTCGATGATCGCGAGCTGCGAGGCGCCCGCGTTCACCAGCAACGAGAGGCCGGTCGCCTGGCCAACCGTGAACCCGGCGCTCACCGCCGCCCCGCCCACGACCAACCCGTAGGGGAAGACCGAGACCAGGATCGGCGAGACGTCGCGGAACCCCGCGCGGACGTCAGCGGAGACCGATCCCATCGTCGTCGAGTCCAGGGGCACCCCTAACGGGTGTTGCCATTTCGGCCGCAGCTGGCGGCTGGCGGACGCTCCCGGGCTCCGACGATCTGGCTAACCAATCTACGCGACCTGCGTTTCGGCCCCGCACTCCCGACAGACGATGAAGAAGCCGTCCTCGGGGGGCCGGACGAAGTGACCGGTCACCGCGTCACACTCGGAACACGGCGCCGGCGATTCGATCGCCTCCCAGTCGTGGCGGGCGCCGGGCGCGGCGATGGCGACCGCCACCAAGGGCGCGTCCTCCTCGTTCCGGCCGATCTGGAACTCACCGGGCGCGAACCGGATCGCCTCGTCGGTCTCGACGACGACCTCGTCGTCGCCCCGTGGGCCGACATCGAAGGTCGCCCGGCCGGAGAGCACATAGAAGATCTCCTCCTGGTCGTGGTGGGTGTGGAGCCCCCCGCCGAACTGCTCCCCGGTGTCGAGTTCGTAGTGGACGATCGCGACGTCCTCGCTGCCGAGCGCGGCCGAGAGCCGCCGGCGATCGGTGTTGACCCCCATCGGGTGCGGTTCCGGTTCCACCGCGTCGACGTCGATCTTCTCCATGCTCGGACCGGCGCGGCGGAGGCGCAAAAAGGTTCGACTCGCTGCGGTCCGCGCTCACCCGGTCCGGTCGAGGGCCCGCTCCCGGAATGCCGCGTACGCGTCGGCCGAGTCCCCCTCGTCGCGACGGGCGCGCTGGATGGCCTCGAGGTACCCCTCGATCGTGCCGAATTGGCGGTCGTAGTCTGCGATCTGCTCGGCCATGGCCCGGGCCTCGGCCTCGACCGCACCGTCGGCCACCACGCGGTTCACCAGCCCGTGCCGCCGGGCGTCCTCGGCCGGGAGCTTCGCGTGCTCGCCGAGCAGCATGAGTTCGGTGGCCGTTGGGGCACCCACCTGGGTCACGAGGTCCGCCGCCCGTTCGAAGGCCTCGAGGCCGAAGCCGACCTCCGGCCACCAGAGGTGGGTGCCCTCGCCGACGACGCGGAGGTCGGCGCTCGTGATCAGGATGGCACTCGCCCCGGGCGCTTGCCCTCGGGCCCCGACCACGACCGGGAGCGGCCCCTCGTGGAGCCAGCCCTGGACGTCGTACAGACGGCCGAAGAGCTCGTCGATCGCGTCGGAGTCCTCGCCAGTGAGCACGCCGACGTCCGCCCCAGCACAGAACGTGTCGCCCTCGCCGGTCAGCAAGACCGCCGAGACGTCGTCCCGGTCCTCGATCGTGACGATCAGCTCGACGAGGTCCTCGCCGAGCGCCGGCGAGAACGCGTTCTTCTTTCCCGGCCGCGCGAGCCGAAGCTCTGCGACGCCGTCGTCGATGGCCAATTCGGCGCAGCCATTGGCCCCGGTGTCGGTCGCCATGGTTCGCGTTCGCCCCCCGAACCCTTGAATGAGGTCACTGCCCACGGCGTGGCGGCTCACAGGACGGCCTGGATGACAAGCAGCGCACCCACACCGACGACGATCGTCGTGAGGATGTCCTCCGTCCGCCACGCGACGGGGGCGGCGATGAGCCCGGCCAGCAGCCGATCGTTCCCGACGACCGTGAAGGCCCCGTCGACGACGAACAGCGCCGGGAAGACGAGGGCCGCGATGACCGCCGCGGGGACGAATTGGAGCGCCCGCTCCGCGCGTGGTGGGACCCCTTCGACGTGCCCGGAGAGGCCGAGCAACGAGAATCGGAGGGCGAAGGTGCCGAGTCCCATCGCGAGGATGACCGCCCAGAGGACCGGGTCCGAGAACCTCACGGCTCCCACCACCCGTCGACGACGACGCCCGCGACGATGCCGCCAACCGCCCCCACGAGGAGCCCGAGGTTCAGCGGCAGCCCCGTGCCCACGACGGCGATGCCCCCGCCGGCCAGGGCGGCAGCCGCCCGGGCCCGATTCTCGACCGCCGGGGCGAGCAGCGCGAGGAACACCATCGGCACCGCGAAGTCTAGGGGCAGCCAGGCGGGGAGGGCCTGACCGCCCACCACGCCGGCCGCCGTCCCGACGACCCAGGTGGCCCAGACGGGAATCCCGAGGCCCACGAAGTACCAGCGGCGGTCCACCGAGGCGTCCGCATCGAACCTGAGCGCGGCCATCACGTAGACCTGATCGACGAGGAGGTACGCGATCGACGCGCGCCAGCCGAGTGACTGGTCGCGGTACCGGGGCTCGAGTGAAGCGCTGTACATGACGTGTCGGAGGTTGATCACGAGGGCGGTGAGCACCACCACGAACGCCGGCGCGCCGGCCCCGATGAGCGCGATCGCGGCGAGCTGGGAGGCCCCGGCGAAGACGATCACTGACAGCCCCAGCGCCTCGATCGCGGAGAAGCCAACGTCGACCGCGGCCGCCCCGGCGACGATGCCGAACGGGAGCACCGCGGGGAGGGTCGGGGCGACGTCGCGGGCACCGGCGCGGAAGTCGGCGTGGAGACCTGCCATCGCCCTGGCGTTCCGCCCCGCCGAATACGAACGTTACCGTTCGGGGCCGAACGGGCTCTCGCCCTCGCGCCAGCCCCACCCCGGCAGCCGCGTCTGGAAGCCTGCTGCGAGGGCGGCGTCGAGGTCGTCGAGCCCGGCGGCGTCGTCTGCGCTTCCGCGCACGTGCACGTCCGCGTAGTGGAAGGTCGCTTCGGCGAGGAGCCGGAGGGGTTGCCCGCCGGCGATGGCCCCGGCCAGTTCCCGCCCGAGGAATTCGTCGACGACGAACCCCGGGTAGTCCCCCTCGACGTCCAGCTCCCGGAGGAGGCCGACAAGCGCGGCGACGTTGACGGCCACGTCGCCATCGTCGAACACCGCGTCGACCTCTGCCCGGAACTCGGCCGGCTCCACGGTTCCGACGTCGACGCCGAACCGCTTGCCGAGATCCCCACGAACCTCGTTGATCAGCGCGACGAGCCGGTCGGCCCGGCCCGTCACCCACGCTCGCTCCTGCCGGACCGTCGCAGGCGTCAGATCCATACCCGCCGTGGGGTCGCCCGGGTTACCAGCGTTGCGAAGGCTTTTATAATGCCCTCGTGCTACGGGGTGGTGACGCGGGTTTTACCGACCCCTCAGCCAGCGCCGAGGGTGTCGACCCGACATCGCCCCGAGCAGACGTGTCATCTATGTGGCGAGCCCACACCCCTCGCGTACGCCGATCGACTCGAGAGCCAGCGCTGTCGGCGGCCACTGCCGCCGTTGGTCGGCTCACCCGTCTGCCGGTCCATCGCCGCCCCTTCTCACCATGAGTGCCGTAGAACGCCAACTCGAAGAAATCCACGAACGGATCGTCGACGAACTCCCCCGCGACATCTCGGTCTCGGACGTCAAATACGAAGGTCCCGAGCTCGTCGTCTACACCCGGGACCCGAAGAAGTTCGCCGGACAGGGCGACCTCATCCGGCAGCTGGCCTCCAAGCTCAGAAAGCGCATCACCGTGCGACCGGACCCCGACGTCCTCTCCCGACCGGACGAGGCCCGGGAGGCCATCCTCCAGGTCATCCCGGAGGAGGCCGGCGTCACCGACCTCGACTTCCACGAGGACACCGGCGAGGTCGTCATCGAAGCGGAGAAGCCCGGCCTCGTGATCGGCCGGCACGGCTCGACCCTCCGTGAGATCACCCAGCAGGTCGGGTGGACGCCCGAGGTGGTCCGGACGCCGCCGATCGAGTCGGCCACCGTCTCGAACGTCCGGAACTTCTTGAAGCAAGAGCGCGACGAGCGGCGGGACATCCTCGAGCGAGTCGGCCGGCAGATCCACCGCGAAGAGATGTCGGACGACGAGTGGGTCCGGATCACCACCCTGGGATGCTGTCGAGAGGTCGGCCGGGCCTCGTTCATCCTCTCGACGCCCGAAACTCGGATCCTGGTCGACTGTGGCGATAAGCCCGGCGCGGAGGACGAGGTGCCGTACCTCCACGTCCCCGAGGCGCTGGGGGCCGGTGCCAACACGTTGGACGCCGTGGTGTTGACACACGCCCACCTCGACCACTCGGCGCTCGTGCCCCTGCTGTTCAAGTACGGCTACGACGGGCCGATCTACACGACCGAACCCAGCCGCGACCTCATGGGACTCCTAACGCTGGACTACCTCGACGTCGCGGCCAAGGAGGGCCGGACGCCACCTTACGAATCCGAGATGGTCCGGGAGGCGATCAAGCACACCATCCCGGTCGAGTACGGCGACGTCACCGACGTGGCGCCGGACGTGAAGCTCACTCTCCACAACGCCGGACACATCCTGGGTTCGGCCATCGCCCACTTCCACATTGGCGAGGGCCTCTACAACGTGGCCTTCTCCGGCGACATCCACTACACGGACACCCGGCTGTTCAACGGCGCTGTCAACGACTTCCCGCGGGTGGAGACGCTCGTGCTGGAGTCGACCTACGGCGGCCGGAACGACTACCAGACCGACCAGGCGGACGCCGAGCGCAAGCTGAAGGAGCTCATCCGGGGCACCCACGACCGCGGCGGGAAGGTCCTCATCCCTGCGTTCGCCGTGGGCCGCTCCCAGGAGATGATGCTCGTCATCGAGAAGGCGATGCGCGAGGGCGACATCCCGGAGATGCCCGTCCACTTAGACGGGATGATCTGGGAGGCCACGGCTATCCACACGACCTACCCCGAGTACCTCCGCGACGACCTCCGGGACCGCATCTTCCACGAGGACGAGAACCCGTTCCTCGCCCCGCAGTTCAATCACATCGACGGCGGCGAAGAGGAGCGCGAGGAGGTCCGTGACGGCGGGCCATGCATCATCCTCTCGACCTCGGGGATGGTCACGGGCGGGCCGATCATGTCCTGGCTCGACCACCTCGGCGGCGACCCCGACTCGACGATGGTCTTCGTCGGCTACCAGGCCCAGGGGACGCTCGGCCGGCGCATCCAATCGGGCTGGGACGAGATCCCCATCAACGACAACGGCCGGACGAAGACGCTGAACTTGGAGGTCGACGTCGCGACGGTCGATGGCTTCTCAGGCCACGCCGACCGGCAGGGGCTCGAGGACTTCGTGAAGACGATGAACCCCCGCCCGGAGAAGGTCCTCTGTGTCCACGGGGACGAGCGCTCGACCCAGGACCTCTCCTCGGCGCTGTATCACAACTACAACATGCGGACGTTCGCGCCGAAGAACTTAGAGACCTTTAGATTCTTGTAATAGCCGCACATCCTGCGGCACAGGAGGTCCGACCTCTCGATGGGCGAAACCGCCGAATTCGATGAGCCACTACGGGAGTTTGGGTCCCGATACCAGGAAATTCCGGCGGTTGACGAACCACCAAAGACGACCCTACAGATACTAGAACGCGAATCGAAGGAAACCTATTGGACGAAATTTCTCGCATATTTTCTCGACCCGAATGAGCCTCACGGTTTCGGGAGCGATGTTCTTGACCGATTTATTCGCTCAATGCCGACTATCGATTATGACCGCTCCGAATTGTCGGACGTCAGCGTCCGATGCGAAAGGGAATCTGGGCGGGGCAATAGACCGGATATTCTCGTTATACTCGAGGGGCAGTGGTTTTTCTGCATCGAGATGAAGGTTTTCGCGACGGAAGGTGCTAACCAAACTATTAGATATATCGAGGATCCCCAAATTGGTGAGTTCTCCAAATCCGAATTTCCTGCTGACGGCCAATACTACGTGTATCTGTCTCCTTCATACCGCTCAGATGCTTCCTCAGAGGTCTTCTACAATCTATCCTGGTCGAAATTGGTGCAGGACCTGGACGATTTACTTCTGGAGAGCCGAGGGGCCTATACAACAAGAGGGGTGAGTCAATTAGCCGACTTCCTCGACACAGTCAAGGACGAATTAGCCATGAAAGACAACAAGTTTGAGGAGCGCCAAGAGGAACTGGTTCGGTTATACGTTGAGTATTATTCAGACATCCAGGAGGCACAGGATGCGTTCAAGGAGGCACACGAGCGGGAGGTAGGTCGGTGGGCGGAGAAGTTTATCCAGGGGTTCGAGCCTGACGGATGGAGTAATGAATGGCGATGTGATCCTCGCGAGTACGGTCAAATCTATCTCGATGGCTGGCGTCTAACGGAAGATTTCTCGAAGACAGACGAGGTCAGTAACACCTCATATCGAGTCGAATTTATCCACAATCCAAACCGAGCGCGGACCTTCAGACGTGGTGAGCTGAAATTTAGGCTGTATTCTCCAAATGTGGGGGATCGGTATCGCAATCTGTTTCGGGAGAGGTTCCTCGGTGATCCCTTGTCAAACAAAGTGGAGCCAATACTCCAAAAGTACAATATTCAAAGGTCAAGTCGAGGTCTAAAAACTCATCTTATCAAGAGATACGAGTTCGAACCCGCCGATTTCCCGGCTGGCTATTACGAGACGCTCAGAACGGCATTTGCCGAGTTTCAAGAACTGTCGAATCTCGTAACCACCGCTCATCGCGGTGCAGTGGAGGTGCTTCGAGAAGAGACGGAGATGGATTAGTAACCTCACCTTCGGAATGGCCTCTTTCCGCTGTTGTCACCCCGAATTCGAGACGGATTTTGGTCACACCTTCGAAAACCGATATGACCCCGGGCCACGTCTCTCCGGCCATGACCACTCCTCCGGGGGACGCTGGCCGGTTCACTCGACGGTACATACTCGCCGGGACCGGCGCCCTCGCGCTCGGGAGCCTGGCCGGCTGCGCCGGAAGTGGAGATGGTGGCGGGAGCAGCGGCGGAGGCGGTTACGGGGGCGGTGGCGGCGGCTCGGGCGGAACGACCACTGCCACGGACACCCTCGAGACCCACCCGGCCGCCTCGGGACTCGCCGACCAGCCCACACGCGGCCCCGACCCGTCGGAGGCCGAGGCCGTCATCGTCGACTTCTCGGACCCTTCGTGTCCTCGGTGTCGGGCCTTCGAGGAACAGGTGTTCCCCCAGATCGAGTCCGAGCTCGTCGCCACCGGCACCGCGTCCTTCGTCTTCCGGGGGTACCCGGTCATCTACCCGTGGGGCGAGCCGGCGACACAGGCCCTCGAGTCGACCTACGCCCGGGACGCGGACGCCTTCTGGGCGCTGAAGGACTACTACTACGCCGAGCAGTCGACCTTCGACACGGACAACGTCCTCGACCGGACCCGCGCGTTCCTTGACGCCGAAACCGACCTCGACGCCGACGCGGTGGTCGCCGACGCCGAGTCGGAGGCCCACGGCACGGCCGTCCAGGCGGACCTCGACGCCGGTGAGGCGGCGGGCGCCGGCCGCACGACGCCACACCTCTTCCTGTTCAAGGACGGCGAATACGTCACCAAGGCCGCCGGGAGCGTGAGCTTCTCGGTGGTGGCGAACGCCCTCGGGTACTGAGGCCCCCTCGATGGCCATCAGACTCCCGACCCGGCGCCGCGACTGGCGGCTGATGGCTCGAACGATCAGGCTCGTGCTCGGCATCCCGGCGTACGCGGCGTTCGCGGTCGTGGCCGCTCTCGCGGGTCTCTCGCTGTTCGTGCTCACCCAGAACCTCGCCCTCGTCGTGGACGTCGTGATCGGTGGCTCGCTGCCGCTCTCGAATCGCGTCGCGGTCCTCGTTGGCCTCTACCCGTTCCTCGGCACCTCCTTCAGCGTCGAGGCGGGCGTGGCGACGCTCGCCGTCGCGGCACTGCTCGGGGTCGACCTCGCGCTTGTCGCCTACCACGTCCGGGTACACGGTCTCACCTTCGAGTCCGGCGGCGGGTCGGCCATCGGCGCGTTCCTCGGGATGCTCGGCGCCGGCTGTGCCGCCTGCGGTCCGGCAGTGCTCGTCGGCCTCCTGACACTGTTCGGCGCAGCCGGCGCACTGACGCTGCTCCCGTTCGAGGGCCTCGAGCTGACGGGACTGGCCGCCCTCGCGCTCCTGCTCTCCATCTTCTGGATCGCCGACGGGATGCGGGGCGGCATGATCCGTGGCTGTCCGGTCGACGGCTGAACAAGCCCGCGCCGGCTGCCCACCCGAACGGTTAACCGGCTCTCGGCGGGAGTTCGGCTATGGCCCGGGAGGACCCCGACGTCGCCGTCCTCGGCGGGGGCGTGATCGGCATCACGGCCGCCCTCTACCTCGAGCTCGCCGGCTACGAGACGGCGCTCTACACCGACCAGGTGCCCTTCGAGGACGACGGCGGGCCGACGCTCGCGACCACCTACGCGGCGGCCTCCGTCTATCCCGCCTACGTCGGGATGGACGACCTGGCCGAGGTCTTCGAGATCTCTCAGTCAGTCTTCTCGTTGCTCGCTGAATCCGGATCCATGGGCGTCCGACGCCAGGAGCACTTCGTCCTCGCCGAGGACGAGCCGGCGACCTCGCCCGTCGCCGACGCGCTCGACGGGTACGAAGCCATCGAGTCGGTCGACGGGTGTCCCCGCCGGTCCGGCACGGAGGCGGTGGAGGGCTTCCGCTTCGACGTCCTCTTCGCGGAGACGCCGACGTACCTGGCCCGGTGCTACGCCCTCTATGCCGCCCTCGGCGGGATCGTGCACCGGCAGGAGCTGTCCCGCGAATCGTTCCTCGGCCTGCCGGCCGACGTGCTGGTCAACTGTGCCGGCCTACGCGCCCGCGATCTCGTCGAGGACCCCCGGCCGGTGGAGCCCTACGTCGGCCACCAGGTTATCGCCCGAGGACTGCCGCCCGTCCGCGACCCTGCCGGACAACTCTTCGCGTACTCCTACACGGCCGGCGCATCGGCGCCACCCGAGCAGACCGGCCTGGCCTACGCCTACCCCCGGATGGACTGCCTCGTGCTCGGCGGCAGCCGCATCCCCGCCGATGTCGAACCGGGCGAGCCCTGGGACGGCCCGATCGATGGTCCCACGCACACCATCGACGGCGTCACCGTGCCCGCCAGGCTCGTCGACCTCAACGCCGACCTGCTCGACGACTACGCCGGAGTCGACCTCGCCGATGCCGACCTCACGGCTCGCTACGGGTACCGCCCGGTGCGGGACCCCGAGGGGGAGGGCGTGCGACTCGAACGCGAGACGATCGACGGTCGGCCGGTCGTCCACAACTACGGCCACGGTGGCGCCGGCGTGACGCTCTCCTGGGGGTCGGCGGCGCGGGTGGCGGCACTGGTGTCGGCGGTCGTCGCGCCGAAGCCGACCTCCATCGACGTGTCGCCCGAGTTCGCAGTCGCTGAACGGATCGCTACGGCAATCCGTTCCGGCGAGGTGTCGCCGTAGCCCTTCAGGCGGGCGGGCCTTGGTAGCGATAGTCGCCGAAGCCGAGCATCGGCCAGAAGACGAACGAGAGGAACGCCAGCCCGAGGCCGATCCCGATCCCCTGGCCGAAGGCCTTCGAGACGTCGACGCTGGCCTTGATCGCCACGAGGATGTTCACGAGCGGGATGAGTAGGCCGATCAACCACCAGCCGGAGTTGCCGCCGATCCTCAGCATGAGGTAGGCGTTGTAGATCGGAATGATCGCCCCCCACCCGGGTTCGCCGGCTTTCTTGAAGGCCTTCCACATCCCGGCGATTGTCAGGAGCCCGAGGGCGATCGCGATCAGCCACATCACGACGATGAACGCGCCGGCGACGGCCAGCCCGGCGCCGCCTTCCTGCAACACGACACCTCCGAGTGTGTCGAACGCCATGGACGCCGGCTCACGGGGCGGCCCAATAGGACTTTTGAATCCGATAGGTTTCACCGAACGGTGGACGGTGGAGAGCAGAATTATCGCCTACTGATTGGCGGTTTCTGTAACCGTACTTCCGCCTTGGTGAACTAGTCTACCCACCGATACGTCAGAGTCGGTGGCCGACCCGGACCGGCCATGTCGTTCCCCCGTATCCGAGGGTTCGCGGCCAGCCTCAGTTCCGATCCGGCGCGTCACCCGGGTCGACGACCTCCCCCGTCGCAACGTCCACGCCGACCTGCTCGCACACGTCCGACAGCGGGCAGGCCTCCGGGCCGTCGAGGCAGGCGGGCTGGCGCGCGGTACAGTACTCGCGACCGAACTGAATCGACGCCGTGTGCCCGAACCCGCACTTTGCCGCCGGGACCTCTCGCTCCAAGACCGCGCGGACCGTCTCGTGGTCCGCGTCGGGCGGGGCGACGCCCAGCCGCCGGTAGATGCGGTGGACGTGCGTGTCGACCGGGAAGACGCCGGCCTGCCCGCTGGCGAACAGCAGAACGCAGTCGGCCGTCTTTGGACCGACTCCCGTCAGGTCGAGGAGCGCCCCGCGGACGGCTTCCGGTGGTTCCTCCCGGACGAAGTCATCGAAGCCTGTGGCCGAGCCGTACTCTGCGAGGACCCGCTCGGCGAGCCGGATCAGCGTCTCCGCCTTCTGGTTGTAGAGGCCCGCGTGGCGGATGGTGTCGGCGAGTTCGGCGTGCGCCGCGGCGGCGAGGGCTTCGGCGAGGTCCCCCTCGCCACCGAACCGCGCCAGCAGCGCGTCGTGGGCCGGCTGGCTCGCCTTGTCGCTGGTGTTCTGGGAGAGGACCGTCCGGACGAGGCACTCGAAGGCGTCCTGGCCGCCGTACGTCTTCTGCCAGTAGCGCTGGCCGAGCCGGTCGACGACGGCTTCCGCGCGAGTCGCCGCCTCGCCGGGCTCGAACGCAGACGCGACCCCACCACCGTCAGGCCCGCCGCTGATGTTCTCCGCCGGCTCCGAGTCCTCGGACATCCACGCTGACGTAGCCACCCCGTCGGCAAAAAGCCTCCATCACGCCTCGACCGAGAGGGTGAGCGTCACCGCGGCCCCGTCTGCAAGCGCTGCGACGAGCGCCCGATCGAGGTCTCCCGCCGCTGCGTCGGCGTCGATCATCACGGTGCGGTCGTCGACGTGGTCGCTCGTCCGGCCGACGAGGCTCCGGTCGTCGGCGAACGTCAGGCCGGGATGGCCCCGGCCGGTGACCGTCGCCGTCCGGCCGTCGACTGCGATGGTGGCCGTGATCGTGGCCGTCTCGCGCTGGCACGCCTCGACGAACGCCGCGTCGAAGTCCGCGGGCGCTCGGTCGGCCTCGATCCCGAGGATGCAATCGCCGGCGGGAGTGAGCCAGTCGTCGGTCGTCAGCTCGAAGGTGCTCGCGTGGCTCGCCCGGACGTTCTCGTGGCCGACGGCCCGGACGGTCTCTTCCATGCGCGGTGGGAGTGCACCGCCGCCCCTAAAGGCACCGTGGGGTGGCGTGGAATAGCACACCGAATCGGCAGCAAGCTGACGGGTCAACGCGTCGACCGGTCCGAAACCGTTAAACGGACCCGGCCAATATTGCGATACACCCGAATCCGCGCGGCGGTTCGGACAGCATCGTCAGACAAATGACGCGAACGTCCTCCTCGTGGACCGATATGGGCGAGGAGCGACGGCTGTCCGACCATCGGTGCGGAGCCGGACGCTGGATAGAGGGTTAGAACACATGGGTGCCGAGCTAGAACAGAATCTCGAACGAGAGTACGACATCGAACCGATCACCGACGACGCCAACGTGGCGGTCACAGACGACGACTTAGAGGAGCGCTCGAAAGGCCAGCTCATCAAGCTTGCCGGACAGCTCCGCGACCGTCGGAACGAGCTGAACCAGAAGGCCTCGAAACGGGCCACGTTGCGGGACGACCTGAACGCCAAGACGCGCGAGAAGGTCGACGAGGCCCAGGAGCACCGCGAGCGTCGCGACGAGCTCAACGACCAGGTGCAGGAGCACAAGCAGCAGCGGAACGAGCTCAACGCGAAGGCGAACGAGCTCTTCGACGAGCTCGAGTCCCAGAAGCAGGACTTAGAGCTCGACCAGGGAAAGAGCTTAGAGGAGCTCCAGGAGGAGATCGAGCGCCTCGAGTTCAAGCAGCAGACCGAGGTGCTCTCCCCGGCCGACGAGCGCGACCTGATCGAGAAGATCGACGACAAGCGCGAGGAGTACGTCGACCGGAAGGAGAAGCTCGAGGAGACGGGTGACTTAGACGAGCTCAAGGAGGAGGCCGAGGCCGTCCGGGAGGAGGCTTCGGAGCACCACGAGCAGGTGACGGCCCTGGCCAACGAGGCCCAGGAGCACCACAACCAGATGATCGAGGCCTACCGGGCGGCCGACGACATCCGGGACGAGGCCGACGCGATGCACGAGCTCTTCGTCGAGGCCCAGGAGCTCGCTGACCGCCACCACGAGGACTTCGTGCGCGTCCAGAAGCGCCTGCGCGAACTGGACAAGGAGGAGGAGGCCGAGCGGCGCTCCGAGCGCGAGGCCGAGCGCGAGGAGGCCAAGGCCGAGGCCGAGGAGATCTACCAGAAGTTCAAGGAAGGCGAAACGCTGGAAACCGAGGACCTGATGAAGCTCCAGCGCGCCGGTCTGCTCTGAGACCAGGACGACTTCCGCGGGTTCACCGTCGGGGATCGAGCCCCTGCCAATCGCCATCGAACCTTTTACCGCGCCGGGCGAACCCCCAGCCATGCGCCCACGCAGCAACCGCATTGCCCGACTCGTCATCGGCCTCGTCGTCGCCCTCCTCGTAGGGGGCGTCGCCTGGTGGCTCTTCGTCCAACTGTCCGCGACCGCCGCCGACATCCTCGGCATCCTCCTGGTCGTGGCTGCCGTGGTGATGGCGCTCCGGGTGGGCAGCCGGATCGGAGGGTCGCTCTTCCCGTCCTACAACGTTGCCGAAGTCGCCGTCGAGGGGCCGATCACCAGGGACGGCGGCGGTGTCCTCCCGAGCCGGCCGGGCGGGACGACGGCCGACGACGTCGTCGACCAGATCGAGCGGGCTACCGCCGATCGCGGGGCGAAGGCGCTGCTGTTGAAGCTCAACACGCCGGGTGGCGAGGTCGTCCCCTCGGACGACATCCGCCGGGCGGCGGCCGACTTCGACGGGCCGACCATCGCCTACACGACCGACACCTGCGCCAGCGGCGGCTACTGGATCGCCTCCGGCTGCGACGAGCTCTGGGCCCGGGACGCGAGCATCGTCGGCAGCATCGGCGTGATCGGCTCCACGGTGAACGCGTCGGAGCTCGCCGAGAAGGCTGGGCTCTCCTACGAGCGGTTCGCCGCGGGCAAGTTCAAGGACGCCGGCACGGCCCTAAAGGAGATGACGGACGAGGAGCGCGACTACCTCCAGGGGCTCATCGATGAGTTCTACGACGACTTCGTCGAGCGCGTCGCCGAGGGTCGGGACCTGGAGCCGGCCGAAATCCGTGACACTGAGGCACGGGTGTACCTCGGCGAGACGGCCCACGAGCTCGGGTTGGTCGACGAGATCGGCACCCGCGAGGACATCGAAGAGCGGCTCGAGGACGACCTCGACGAGCCGGTGGTCGTGGAGGCGTTCGAACCCCAGCACCGGCTGGCCGAGCGGATCCGGTTCGGGGCGGCGACGACGGCCTACGCCCTCGGGTCGGGGATCGCGTCGGCGGTGATCGGCGATGGCGAACCGGGCCTAGAGCTGCGGTGAGGCGGCGCCGTCGGTCCTCCCTCGCGGTGGCGTACCGATGTGGCACGAGATATTTAACCGCCGAGTGCTACCGGCCTGCTAGCGGATGACGACCCTCGTCCTGTGCGTCGATCGGGGCGACGACGTCCGCCGGAAGACCGGTCGGTCCGGCCCCGTCGTCGGCCGTGACGCCGTCGAGTCGCTGGTCACCACCGTGGGTCTCGCTGACCCCGAGGACAGCCGAGTGAACAGCCTGCTCGAGTCCCTACGCGTGGCCGACGACCTCGAGGCCGACGGCGACGACGTCGTGGTCGCGGTGGTCACCGGCACCACGGAGGCCATCGTGAGCGCCGACCGGGCGATGGCGCGCCAGGTCGACGAACTCGTCGAGACCCACGACCCGGACTCCGCGATCGTCGTCATCGACAGCGTCGAGGACGAGCGGGTCGTGCCCATCGTCGAGAGCCGCGTCCGCGTCGACTCGGTCGACCGGGTCGTCGTCAGGCAGTCCCACGACATCGAGTCGACGTACTACCTCCTGAAGCAGTTCCTGGCCGACGAGGAGCTCCGCGGCACCGTGCTCGTCCCGATCGGCCTCACGCTCCTCGCGTTCCCGATCCTGTCCGTTCTCGCGAGCACGACCGTCGCCGTGGCGACGATCACCGCCGCCCTCGGGGCCTTCCTCCTCTACAAGGGCCTCGGGATCGACGACTACCTCGAGGACATGCCCCGGCAGGCCCGGGACGCCTTCTACTCGGGCCGGGTCTCGATCGTCACGTACGTGGTGGCCGGTGGGCTGGCCCTCGTCGGCGTCTTCGCGGGGGCCCTCGGCGTCTCCGGGACCGCCTCCCCGGCGGTCATCCAGATCGTGATGGCCTTCATCTACCACAGCGTGCCCTGGCTCGCCCTGTCCGCACTCTCGGCCAGCACCGGCCGGATCTTCGACGAGGTCATCCGGACCGACGCGCTCTCGGGGGCCTACCTCAACCTCCCCTTCGGCGTCGTGGCCACCGGCATCGTAATCCGTGGCTTCTCCGCGTACTTCCTCCAACGCTCCGGGGCGGTGGGACCGATCACCTTTCCCCAGGTCCGCATCGGAGCCCTCCAACTGGCCCCGTTTCCGCTCACCGCGGAGGAGCGCCTGGCCGTCTTCGTCGTCGCGGGGGTGCTCGTCAGCCTCGTCGGCGTCCGCATCGCCTCCTACTTCAGCGGCGCCACGCTGATCGAACCCGAGGTCCCGGAGTGAGCGGGTCGTTCCGGACGGCTCATTAGTCGCCGACGCCAAGCGCGGCCATGGGCCCGTGGGCGAGCCTCTTCTCCGGGGGCAAGGATTCCAGCTACGCCCTCCACCTCGCCCGAGCGGAGGGCCTCGACGTCGCTCGACTCGTGACCGTCCACCCGCCGGCCGACTCGTTCATGTACCACGTCCCGGCCACCCGACTAACTGCCCTGGCCGCCGAGAGCATCGGCCTGCCGCTCGTCGAGGTCGAACCGGACCTCGAGGCGGACGACGTCGCTGACTCGGGCGCCCAGGGCGACCGAGAGATCGAGCCCCTCGAGTCCACGCTCGGCGAACTGGAAGTCGACCTCGCGGGGGTGACGGCCGGCGCCGTCGAGAGCGAGTACCAGACCACCCGGATCGAGGCGATGTGCGACCGCCTCGGCATCGAGCTCTTCGCCCCACTCTGGCGCCAGGAGCCGCGGTCGCTCGCCGAGGGCATGCTGGAGGCCGGCTTCGAGATCCGGATCGTCCAGGTGGCGGCCGAGGGCTTAGACGAGTCCTGGCTCGGCCGGACGCTCGACGGCGACGCCCTCGAGGCGCTCTCGCGACTCAACGCCCGGCACGGCGTTCACCTCCTCGGCGAGGGCGGCGAGTACGAGACGCTCGTCACGGACGGACCCCACATGGACCGGCGCATTGAGCTGGAGGCCGAGCCGGTGTGGCAGGGCACCCGCGGCTGGCTCGAGATCGAGGACGCCTGGTTGGCGTAGTGCTGGAGGACCCGTTCGGTATCCAGCGCGAGCGAGCGCCGAGGCCACCAGGTACTTCACCGAGCCACCACGGGACGCCGCCATGGACGAGGGCGATTCGAACGAGCTGGGTGTTGGCGGTACGGCGAGCCTCGCCGCCCTTGCGGGGACCATCGTCTTCCTGCTCGGCCTGGTCGTCTCCGCACTCTTCGGCCCCGTCGGCCTCTTCTTCATGGTGCTGGGCGCCGCCACCGTCCTCGCGAGCCCGCTCGTCTGGATCGTGATGCGGTGGGACCGTCGCTCCGAGGAGTAGCAGGCGACGTAGGTGACGGTGCTGGCAAGGGTGTCGGCGAGCGCGTCACCCGCCGTTGGAGATGCGGGTGTGGGCGCCGATCATCGCCTCGGCGAGGTCCAGGTTCTCGATGTGGGTGTCCTCGTCGATGATGGAGGCCCGGAGGTCACAGTCCCGGACGGTCGCGCCGGGGAAGACGAGCGAGGCGTCCAAGTTAGAGTCGATGACCTCGGCGCCGTCCATCACGTGGACGTTCTCGCCCAGGTCCGACGCCTCGACCCGCGCGCCGTCGGCGATCAGGTTCCGGCCGTCGAGGGTCCAGGCCACCGCCTCCAGGTAGCTCTCGGGCGTCCCGATGTCGAACCAAGCGCCGTCGAAGGTGAAGGCGTGGACCGGCGTCCGGGTGTGGAGCCACTCGATGAACCAGCCGGGCTCGTCGGGGTTGTTGTCGTCCTCGAGGTAGGCCGAGAGCTGATCGAGCGTATCGGCCGGGAAGCCATAGCAGGCGATCGAGACGAGCGTGCTCTTGGGTTGGTCGGGCTTCTCCTGGAAGTCGACGACGCGGTCGTCCTCCAGCGCGACCAGCCCGTACGACTTCGCCCGCTCCCGGCTGCCGACGTCGTAGGCTGCGAGGCAAGGCGACCCCTTGGTTTCGAAGAAGTCGATGAACTCGCCGACTGCGAAGCTGATCAGGTTGTCACCGGCGATCACGAGCGTGTCCGAGTCGATCCCCTCCCGGTCGACGAGCTGGGCTAAGGCGCCGACGACGCCGAACTTCTCCGACTCGGCGGTGGTGTCCTCCACGGAGAGCTCCGGTTTCTCGAAGTCCGACGCCTCCAGGTGGGCCTCGAAGTCCTCGGCGAAGCGCTCGTTCGTGCTCACGTAGGCCGTCTCGATACGGTCGTCGGCCTCGATCTCCGCGAAGATCCGGTCGATGACGGTCGACTCGCCGATCGGCAGCAGCATCTTCGGCCGCTGCTTCGTGATGGGCCACAACCTGGTGGCATACCCGCCGGCGAGAACGACCGCATCCATGGAATGGCCCTCTCGGTGGCCCGGTAAGACCTTTTTCATCCGGCGGTGGAATCGTCTGACGCCTGCCCGCCGGAGGGTTTACCGAGGGTGGGATCGATGCGCCCTCGTGGCCGACGAGACGACGCGCCAGCGGCTAGCCGGCCGCCTCCGCGAGGCCCCGGCGACGCCGAGCGACCTCGCCCGCGAGCTGGAGACGACGACCGACGCCGTCCTCGAGCACGCCCGCCACCTCGCGAAGACGCTGGCCCCCACCGAGGAGCAGCTCCTGGTCGCCCCACCGGCGTGTCGTGACTGTGGCTTCGACGGCTTCGACGACCCCGCGAACGTCCCCTCCCGGTGTCCCGAGTGCCGAAGCGAGTCGATCGAGGAGCCGACGCTGGTCATCCGAGCGGCGTGAGCGCCGGTCAAAACTCGACGTTCGACGTCGACGACAGGTCGCCGTCTGGCTGTTCGGCCGGCCCGAGACCGGCGAACGAATACTCCGGGTCGTCGAGGTAGACCTCGCCGTCCTCGACCCGCACGTCGATGCCGTTCAGGTACGCGCCTTCGCAGGGCCCGTACGTGCACACACCGGAGTCGATCTCGAACATCGCCCCGTGGTTCGTACAGACGACTTCGTCGTCTCGGACCGGGGCACCGCCGCCCTTGTCCAGCCGGATATGGGTGAAGTGCTGACAGTAGTTCAGCCAGGCGACGACGCCGTCACCTGCGCGGAGGAGGATCGCCTCCCGCATCTCCCCGTCGTCGGCTGGCCGAACCCGGAAGAGCACCGACCCTTCCTCGGCCACCGCATTCGCCGATGCGATCCGCGTCACCGTCGCCTCACCGCCGGCTCGGTTTCCACGTGTGTCGGTGCTTACCCGCTCCGGACCTTCGCCCGCTCGATCCACTCGCCGACCCGGCCGGCGCCGAGCCCGGTCGCCTCCGCCAATGCCTCGGCGTCGGCCGCGGCGAGCTGTTCGACGGTTTCCACCCCGGCGTCGGCCAGCGTTTCGGCGTAGGCCGGGCCGATACCCTTCACCGCGTCGACCGGCTCGCCGTCGGCGTCGGCCGATGCCTCCCCGGCACCGGCCGCATCGTCCGGCAGCCGGTGGTCAACCTCCTCGTCGAGGCCCTTCACGGCCCGCTCGTCTGCTGCTTCCGGGTCCCGCTCGACCGCGACTGGTGTCCCACGGTCGGCGCCCCCGCCGAGGAGCGACTTCAGCTTCGAGATGATGCCCATGTCGGGCGGCGATTCGACGCGTTCTCACTTAAAGCCGTTCCCGGTCAGAGCCGGTCGCGGAGGGCCGCGTTCATGGCCTCGACCGGGGCCCTCCGACCGGTCCAGATCTCGAAGGCTTCGACGCCCTGATAGAGCAGCATCCACGCCCCGTCGACGGTCGTCGCCCCCCGTTCGGCCGCCTCCCTGAGGAGCCGCGTCTCTAGCGGACGGTAGACGGCGTCGAGCACCGCGAGGTCCGCGTGGAGCGCAGCCGCCGGCACTGGCGACTCGTCCGCCTCCATGCCGACGCTGGTGGCGTTGACCAATATATCGGCGCCCGGAACCAGATCGGACAGCGCGTCGAGGCCGTGGGCGCTGGCGCCCGAGACGGCCTCGGCGAGCGTCTCGGCCCGTTCGACCGTCCGGTTGGCGATCGAGACGCGGGCACCGGCGTCGGCGAGCGCGAAGGCGATCGCGCGCCCCGCGCCGCCCGCCCCGACCACCACCACTTCGCGGCCGTCGATCGCGACGTCGTGGTGCCCGAGAGCGCGGACTACTCCGGCAGCGTCGGTGTTGTGGCCCGTGGGCGGACCGGCACCGAAGTCGATGGTGTTGACGGCACCGATCCGCGCCGCCAGGTCGTCGGCGTCGACGTGGGCCAGGGCGGCCTCCTTGAACGGGATGGTGACGTTCAGCCCCGCCACCCCCAGGGCGTCGGCGCCGTGGATCGCCGCCCGGAGGTCGTCGGGGTCCGGTTCGAAAGCGAGGTACCGGGCGTCCATGCCGAGGGCCTCGTAGGCCGCCTCGTGCATCGGCGGCGACAGCGTGTGGCCCACGGGGTTGCCGAGGAGCCCGAAGACGTCCATGGCTTCGGGTCCGGCCCGGGGGACATAAACGTCGACATCTGCGCGGTCGTTTCGCAATACATTCAAGCGCGTCCGCCGTGCCCAGCGATGGTGCCAGACCTCCGTCATCCGCTGGCCGCGGTCGCCGGCGCACTCCTCCTCGCGCTCCCGTGGGTGGTCGTCGGCCTCGGCGGCGTCGGCCTCACCACCGGCGCGACGGTGTTCATCACGGGATTGGCCGTCCTCGGAGCGTCCTTCCTCCTGGCCTGGGGGGCGGAGACCGCGGAGAAGGACGTGCCCCGGGCGTTCGCGCTCGCGGTCCTGGCCGTCCTCGCCGTCGCCCCGGAGTACGCGGTCGACGCCTTCTACGCCTGGACCGCCGGCCAGTTCGCCGGGACTGAGCGCGGAATGGAGGCCGCCAATCTGGCGGTGGCCAACATGACCGGGGCCAACCGCATCCTCATCGGGATCGGCTGGTCTGGAATCGCGCTGTTCACCATCTACCGGGCGGCCGCTTCGACAGACCCCGCCGTCGTCGCCCGGCCCGGCTTCCTCGCCGACCAGGTCCGGCTCGACCGTGACATCGCCGTCGAGATCACCTTCCTCCTCTTAGCGACCGCCTGGGCGTTTCTCGTCCCCTACGGTGGCGGGATCGACGCCCTCGATACGGTCCTGTTGGTCGGGCTCTACCTGACCTACATCCTCGTCATCATCCGGGCCGACGTCGAGACCGCCGAAGCCCACGTCGGGGTGCCGGCCTACCTCCAGACATACCCGCGTTGGAAGCGTGTCGCGACTGTCGTCGGGCTGTTCCTCCTCTCGGGCGTCCTGATCCTGACCGCCGTCGAGCCCTTCGCTCACGGCCTCGAGGCGCTCGGCATCGCCTACGGCCTCCCCCCGTTCTTCATGATCCAGTGGATCGCGCCGCTCGCGAGCGAGGCGCCCGAGCTCGTCGTCGTCGCCTACCTGGTGAACAAGGCCCGCTCGACGGCCGGCTTCAACACGCTCATCTCCTCGAAGCTGAACCAGTGGACGCTCCTCATCGGGACGCTCGCGGTGGTCTACAGCCTCGCGCTGGGGCGCTACGGCGTGCTCCCCTTCGACGCCAAGCAGGCCGCGGAGATCTGGCTGACGGCCGCCCAGTCGTTCTTCGCCATCGCGGTGCTCGTGAACTTCCGCATCTCCGGCCGTGAGGCGGTCGTCCTCCTCGTCCTCTTCCTCTCCCAGGTCTTCCTCGAGTTCGCCATGCTCCGGGGGATGGTCACGCTCCCGATCGACGTCCACGGGGTCCTGATCGCGTTCAGTGTGGTTTACGTCGTGCTCGGCGCGGTCCTCTTCGCGCTGCGCTGGGACTCGCTCGTGCTCATCCTGCGGGCGACCTTGAACCGGACCCGGGCGGCCCTCGCCGGCGAGGTACACGAGCCCACCGACGAGGAGCCCTGACGAAACGCCCCAGCGTGTGCCGACCGACGGTCTTTATCCCCGAGCCCGCGAGCCTCCCGTCGTGATCGGCATCGTCGTCAGTCGGGCGGACGAGGCCTCGGTCCACATCGGCGAGCGGCTGCTCGAGGTGGCCGACTGGACCGCGAGCGAGGATGCGTCGCATCCCCCCGGCGAGGGCGGCGGGACCTACCGCCACCGAGATGGGTTCGAACTCCGGCACTTCGACGAGCTGCACCTCCACCTCGTGGACGTTGCCGAGGTGTTCGACCAGCCCGACCTCGTCGTCTTCGTCTCCCGTCACGCCGGCGAGACCGGACCACTGCTCACGGCCCACTTCACCGGGAACGTCGGTCCCGCGGAGTACGGCGGTCGGCCCAACGCGCTCGCGCGGGCCGCCCCGAACGCCCACGCGGCGGTGCTCGACGCGCTCGATCGCCACGCGCCCGACGGATACGAGGTCGGCATGGAGTGCACCCACCACGGGCCGACCGACGTCGGCGCCCCGTCGCTGTTCGTCGAGGTCGGCTCCGCCGAGGCACAGTGGCGCGATCCAACGGCGGCCGCAGCCGTCGCCCGATCGGTCCTCGACCTCGCCGACGTCGCCCCGGACCGCGACCGGACGGTCGTCGGCCTCGGTGGCGGCCACTACGCGCCCCGCTTCGAGCGGGTCGTCCGCGAGACCGACTGGGCCGTCGGCCACGTCGTCGCCGACTGGGCGCTCGAGGCGGTCGACCAGTTCCCGACCGACCTCCTCGCGGCCGTCTTCGAACGGAGCGGCGCGGGCCGGGCGCTGCTCGACGGAGACCGTCCCGACCTGGCCGCGGCCATCGAAGCCCTCGGCCACGACGTCGTGAGCGAGACCTGGATCCGGGAGACGACGGGCGTTCCGCTCGGCGTCGTCGAGCGCGCGGAGGCGGCCCTCTGTTCGGTCGAGGACGGCCTCCGGTTCGGCCAGCGCACGGATCCCGAGGTGGCGATCACCGTCCGCCGCCTCCATCCCGATCTCGTCGAGGCGTCCCTCGCCGCCAACACGGACGCCACCAGGGCGACCATCGCAGCCCACGCCGTCGCCTACGAGACGGCCGAGAACGGCAACCGGCCGACCGGCTGCGTCGGACTTCCCGGTGGGGAGGCGCTCGGTCGGCTCGTCGACGACCTCGCCGGGGTCCTCCGGGACGATGGCGCGACTGTCGACCGGGACGACGACGCCCTCGTCGTGACTACTTCGGTCTTCGACCCCGATCGGGCTCGGGAGCTGGGGGTCCCGGAGGGGCCGGCCTTCGGTCGGCTGACCGCCGGCGAGCCCGTCGAGGTCGACGGCGAGACCGTCGAGCCAGCCACGGTGCACGTCGACCGAACCGAGCGGTATCCGATCCTGGCGCCCTGATCTGTCGAAAAACCGTCAGACGACCGTCCGACCCGGAGGGGAACAATAATGAGTCCTCGTCGGAAAAGGGCTATTAGAATGGACTCGATCGTCGACGACGCCATCGAGGAGGCCGAGGAGGAGGGATCCGCCGAGGCCGAGAACGACGGGGGAAACCCCACTTCTGAGGGGGTCACGACCCAGGACGTCAGCGGCCCCTCCGGGACCATGACTGACGAGGAGCTGAAGGACGTCCTCGGTGACCTCGAGACGAACATCACCGTCGTCGGGTGTGGCGGTGGTGGCGGCAACACCATCAACCGGATGTTCGAGGAAGGCATCCACGGCGCGAAGCTGGTCGCCGCCAACACCGACGTCCAGCACCTCGTCGAGATCGAGGCCGACACCAAGATTCTCCTGGGCCAGCAGAAGACCCGCGGCCGCGGCGCCGGTTCGCTCCCCCAGGTCGGCGAGGAGGCCGCCCTAGAGAGCCAGGACGAGATCCACGAGGCGATCGAGGGCTCGGACATGGTGTTCGTCACCGCCGGCCTCGGCGGTGGCACCGGCACCGGCGCGGCACCGGTCGTCGCGAAGGCCGCCCGGGAGACGGGTGCGCTCACCATCGCCATCGTCACGACGCCCTTCACCGCGGAAGGCGAGGTCCGTCGGACCAACGCCGAGGCGGGCTTAGAGCGGCTCCGGGACGTCTCGGACACCGTCATCGTCGTCCCGAACGACCGCCTCCTCGACGCCGTCGGGAAGCTCCCCGTCCGGCAGGCGTTCAAGGTGGCAGACGAAGTGCTCATGCGCTCGGTGAAGGGCATCACCGAGCTGATCACCAAGCCGGGGCTCGTCAACCTCGACTTCGCCGACGTTCGGACGGTCATGGAGCGCGGAGGCGTCGCCATGATCGGCCTCGGCGAGTCCGATTCGGAGGCCAAGGCGACTGACTCGGTGAAGTCCGCCCTCCGCTCGCCGCTGCTCGACGTCGACATCTCCGAGGCGAACTCCGCCCTCGTCAACGTCACCGGTGGCCCGGACATGGCGATCGAGGAGGCCGAGGGTGTCGTCGAGGAGATCTACGATCGGATCGACCCCGACGCCCGCATCATCTGGGGCACGTCCATCGACGACGACCTCGAGGGCGAGATGCGCACCATGATCGTCGTCACGGGCGTCGACTCGCCGCAGATCTACGGCCGCCAGGAGGCCGAGCGCGCCAAGGCCCAGAGCAAGATGGAAGACATCGACTACGTCGAGTAACGCCGTCTCGGTTCGGACCTCTCCTCCCGGGCAGTCGCTGTTTCTCGAAAGTAACGCCTACTACCCGCCCGTCGGAACGACGTCGCGATGGCCATCTGGCAGAGCATGCTGCGGGCACCCCGTTGGGCCGTAGCAAGTACTCTCGCGTTGGCCGCTGCGGTGCCCGATGCTCTCGCCCGCTGGGTTCCACTCCTCGTGGAAACCGCGCTGGACGCAGGGATACCGGTGTTCTTCGTCGCGGGGCTCTCGCTGCTCCAACAGCAGACGGTCGGGCTCCTCCTCGCCTGGCTGCTGTTTGCCTACCTCGTGTTCGAGTACACCCACCTCCTCTATCCGGATAAGTACGCGTCCGTGATTGACCACCCGGAATTTAGATTCCTGACGACGGTGTTCGCCGTGGTGAGCGGGGTCTTCTTCTGGGGATCACTGATCCCGAGGTCGGTCCCGGGCGACCCCGATCGCCTCGTCACCGGGGCCATTGGACTCCCCCCGATGATCGCCGCATTGTTCGCGATCCTCATTTCCGGCACGGTCGCCTTCTGGGTCTACTATCGATACGGTCACCCGTCGGAGGTGCTCTCCGAGTCGAGCGACCTGACGGCCATGTGGGACGCGTTCTTCCACCCCCGACGGGGCGGGGTCGATGTCCGGCAGGAGTGGTCGACCCTTCCACCCCGCTGGGAACGACGACTGTATGTGATGGCCAGCTTCCCCAGGGCGTTCATGCCGGTCGTGATGGCAGTGCTCGTCGGTCTGGTCGGCGTCGTCGTCAACCTCTTCTATCCGATCCCGGAAATCGCCCTTTTCGCCGGCCTCGTTACCACTCGGTTCCTGCCGGATCGCTGGCGCGAGGGCCCGCGGGGACGACATCGCCCGTTCCTCTTCGACGTGCGGTTCATCGATAGCATCTCCGGCGCGAGCCGGAACGCCAAGGGGATGGTCATGCTACTGTACACGGCGATCGGGTCGATCTTCTCCGCCGTGCTGTACGTGTTATTGCTGGCTTTCTCGGTCGGTGCAATCGTTGGCTACGTCACCGAGGGGGTGCTGACGCGGCTGCCATCGACGCCGACTGAGTGGGTTGCCCTCCTCGGCGTGGTCGTCCTGCTCGTCCTCGTGTTCGCCTCCTTCCTGCTCGTCGGCCCCTATTCGCTCCTCCATTGGGTCCGCCAATTCGAACGCATCGAACCGTATTCCCGACACTGGAAGGCGAAGTGGTTCGATGAGTCGGTCGATAGCGATGCCCCGACCGGGGTGGTTCGACCCCCGGGCCTCCTGTTGCCCGCCCATCTCCCCTTGCTGGTCCTCGGCAGTCTGAGCATCGCCTTCGTCGTGTTCCTCCCGGAAACCGTGCTGGCGGCCATGGTGGGGCTGCTGATCGCGATTCTGTCGTTCGGTGGTGCCGTCGGCGTTATGGTCCTCGGTCTACGGTGGACTCGAGCGCAACCCGAGCCGCAGCCGCTGGCTCACGAGGCCCGCGACCTCGTCCTGACGCTCAGCATGCAGGTCCTGCTGGTGGCCGTCCTGGCGGGCATCGAGTTCGACCCGGTTGCGTTCGATCCGTCGCTTCTCACGGTCGGCATCGTCGTGATCGTCATCTTGGGGGTATTGATGGTCATGTTTGACGTCTCGACCTGGGCCAAGGCGCTGGATGGTCCAGCCCGGTTCCTGGGAGATGTGCCGATCGTCGTCCTCGCGGGCTGTTTCATCCTCTTAGTCGAACTCTCCACCCAATACGGGGTCTTGCCCTCGCCGCGGGTCTTTCAGGGGCTCATTATCGGCTTGACCGTTCTCGACGTCGGCTTCACGGCGTTCTCGCTCTACCTCGACCGGTTGAGTGCGGCGTAAGGCCGACGCCGCTGGGGGCTTCATTGCCCGGACGGCCCCCCGTCGCTGTTGGGGGATGGCGGGCTCAAAACCCACCGACGCGGAAAAGTGCAAAGATAGAAAAGCGCCCGACGCCAACCGCCACACAACATGGACACCCCCTACAACCTCTCGGCCTACATTCGGGTGCTGAAGCTGGCCAGCACGCCCGACTGGGAGGAGTTCTCCCAGGTCTCCCTGGTGGCCGGTGCCGGCATCCTCCTCGTCGGGCTGATGGGCTTCCTGATCTTCCTCGTCATGAGCGCCTTCACCGGCGCGGTCGGGTGATCACCGTGAGCATGTTCGCCGTGAAGACGACCGCGAGCCAGGAGCAGACGGTCGCTGACATGATCGCCAACCGGGAGGAGCCGAAGATCCACGCCGTCCTCGCCCCCGACTCGCTGACGAGCTACGTGATGGTCGAGGCCGACGACTCCGGCGTCATCGATCGGGTATTAGAGGAGATCCCCCACGCCCGGGGCATCGTCCCGGGGGAGAGCTCGATCGCCGAGGTCGAGCACTTCCTCTCACCGAAGCCCGACGTCGAGGGCATCGCCGAGGGCGACATCGTGGAGCTCATCGCCGGCCCCTTCAAGGGGGAGAAGGCCCAGGTCCAGCGGATCGACGAGGCGAAGGACCAGGTCACGGTCGAGCTGTACGAGGCCACGGTGCCGATCCCGGTGACGGTGCGGGGCGACCAGATTCGAGTCCTCGACTCCGAAGAGCGATAGACTCGAGCGTTCTCTATCGAATCATCCCGCGCCGAGAGCGCCGTCTCGCCCGTGGAGGCTGGGATCGATCAGTCGCCGGCCGAGACCGCCCGGTCCTCGGCGTCGACGTCGAGGCCGTTGAGGAGACTCGGCAGGTCGACCTGGTCCTCGACGTCCTCGATCAGGCTCTCGCGGAGCCGGATGTCGTCGGAGTCGGCGTCGTAGGCGCGCACGTACTCGGCACGGGTGTGCTCGCTGAAGGCGTGCCGGATGGCCAAGAAGCCCTCCGGGTGGGTCTCGCCACAGACCGCACAGGTGCAGTGGGCGTGGTCGTCGACCTGGTGGGCCAGGAGGTCTTCTGCGACCTCGAACTGCTCCGAACACCCCGCGATGCCACAGGTCCACTCGCTCATGGCTACCTTGTTTCGCCTATGGGCAATCATGTTATAAAACCCTTTTCCCCCGATCCTCGCTACTGAGAGGGCCAGTTCCCGTCCGGAACGGCTATCCCCGCGAGGTGAGAAGCGAACGCCGTGCCCGGCGAGCTCCGGATCGACCCGCACGTGAAAGTGTTGGACGATCGCGTCGTCCGGCGGGCCAAATCGCGGGGCATCGACGCCCTCGTGTACGCGCCCCACTTCACCCGCCTGCCGGACATTCGACAGCGGGCGGCCCGATTCACCGACGATGACCTGCTCGTCATCCCCGGCCGGGAGGTCTTCGCGGGCGACTGGCGGCATCGCAAGCACGTCTTGGCGCTCGGGCTCACCGATGCCGTCCCCGATTTCATCACCCTCGAGGGGGCCATGGCGGAATTCGCCGACCAGGGCGCCACCGTGCTGGTGCCCCACCCCGGCTTCATGACGGTGAGCCTCGACCCGGACGAGGTCCGGCGCTACCGGGAGCCCATCCATGGCGTCGAGGTGTACAACCCCAAGCACCTGCCATCGCACAACCGGGCGGCAGAAACCCTCGCGGCGGACCTCGACTTGCCGGTCTTCGGCTCGTCGTACGCCCACCTGCGGGGGACGGTCGGGGAGGTCTGGACGACGTTCGAGGGCGTCGACGCCGCCGAGGACGCGATCCGCGAGGCGTTCGAGTCGGGTTGCCCCCGCCGCGTCGAGCGCCGCACCGGGCGTCGACACGAGCTGCGCTGTGCGGCCGAGTTTGCCCACCTCGTCTACGAGAACTCCTGGTCCAAGCTTGACCGGGTGGCCCTCTCGGGGACCGAGGCCACTCACCCCCGCCATCCCGCCTACGAGGGCCGATTCGACGACGTCGCAGTCTACTGACCCGACCGCGGGCCGCTACGCGTCGGTCGCCTCGGAGACGTGCCGATCGAAGAGGTCCAGGGCAGCGGTGGCAGCCGCGCCCTTGACCGCCGCCCGGTCCCCATCGAACTCGTGGCGCTCGACCGCGGCGTAGGACTCGCCGGTGCCCCACTCTGCCGCGTAGGCGACCCCCACGAACACGGTCCCGACGGGCTTTGCCGGCGTGCCACCCGACGGGCCCGCGACGCCGGTGACCGACAGCCCCCAGGTGGTGTCCGAGCGGTCTCGCACCCGACGAGCCATCTGCCGGGCGACCGACTCGCTGACGGCGCCGTGTTCGTCCAGGGCTTCGCGGGTGACGCCGAGGAGCTCGCGCTTCGCGTCGTAAGCGTAGGTCACGACCCCTCGGTCGAAGTAGTCGCTCGCGCCCGGTACGTCGGTGACCCGGGAGGCGAGGAGGCCACCCGTGCAGGACTCGGCGGTGGCGAGGGTGTGGTCGGCGGCGCGGAGGCGCTCGCCAACGCGCACCGCGATGGTCTCGTGGTCCGAGCCGGTCGTCATGGTGGCCCCTCGGCGGGGGCTCCCGAAAGCGGTACCGGTCGACTCAGCCCTCGTCGGGCCGGCGCGGGGTGCGTCGAGGACCGATGGACGTTCATCGCGATTGATATTCGACGCAATCGTTATGCATGTCCGCGAGGAGTGTCACACATCAGCATGCCCGCCCTCTCCCCGCTGGCGACGAGAGTCGCCGTGCGAAACGTCGAAGTCGTCGACGACGTCTGCCGGTCTGCGTTTGGCTGTGGTGGCATCGACGTCGCCACCATCGCGCTGCTGGCCGCCACCACCATCCTCGCCTTTCTCGTGATCGCGACGGTGTTCCACACCACGGAGGCCGGCGCGCTCTTAGAGGAGGAACTCCGGCGACTCGCCGCCGAGCGGGACGCATTCACCCGATTTCGGGGCCTCGTTGCGGACATCGAAGCGAGCGAGGCCACCGCGGCGGTCCCTGTCACGGGCGGCATCGCCACCGGCTCGGGGACGATCACGACGGAGTCGCTCGATCAGGTCCGCGACGCCTACCGCGGGACCGTCATGGACGTCGCCCACTACGAGGGGGACTACGGCGAGCCACTCGCCGACAACCTCGCAGCCGAGTTCGGCGAGGACGTTGCAGTGGCCGTCGTGGAGGGCTCACGCTTGACGCCACAGCTCAAGGCCGCCCTGTTGCGCTCGAGCCAGGAGGCCGCCCAGCGGCGCGATTCGCTCCTTTCGACCCTCCAGTCCGAATCGGCGTCGCTCGAGTCGGCGGAGGCCGTCCTCGAGGAGGTCGACGCTGAGCGGGCGGCCATCGACGAGCGCCCGCCCTCCCAGCGGTCCTTCGAGGGCCTCGTAACGGACTGGCAGCGCCTCGGGACGCTCGCCGACCGGTGTCGACGGTTGGTCGGCGAGCGGCAGGATCGGCTCCGCGAGCTGTCCGCCTCGATGCCCCCCGGCCGGCCCGAACTCCACGCCTACCTCTACGAGGACCTCCCCGTGAAACACCCGGTCCTCGCCGATGGGGCCGCCCTCGTCGAGTCGGTCGAGGACCTTCGCGGGCGCGTCCTGCAGTCGCTGACGAGGCGCGTGTAGCGACCGCTCACCCGGCGAGTTCGTCGCGGCGCTCGCTGGCGAGCCGGTCGGCGAGCCGGATCGGCTCCGGCAGCTTATAGCCCGCACAGCACTGGCGGACGAGCGCCGCGGCCGTGTCCGCTCCGACCCGGTGGCCGGGACTCACGTACACTGGGTTCACCCGCCGGGCGTCGTCGAACTGCCGCGTCTGCACGGCGTGGCCGAGCACCGTGCCCGGCTCGGCCTCGACGCGCTCGGCCGCCTCGATCGGCACCTGCTCGCCCGCGGGGAGCTCGTCGACCGATGCCAGAGGCTCTCCACAGAGGAGGCTCTTCGCGACGCCGACGCTGGGGACGTCGAGGACGACGCCGATGTGGGTCGCGATCCCCGCCTCCCGGAAGTGGATCCGACCGCTGCCGTCGAACAGCACCACGTCCGGCTCGACGGTGAGCTCCTCGACGGCGGCGAGGATCGGTCCCCCCTCGCGGAAAGAGAGTAGCCCAGGAATGTAGGGGATCGAGAGGGGTTCGACTGCGTGGACGCACTCGACGACGTGGCCGTCTTGGACGGCAACGACGACGCTGAGCGCCCGGTCGTCGACGAACGCTTGGTCGACGCCGGCGACGACTGCGCCCGCGTCGCCGTCGTCGATCCGTATCTGGCTCACGCCGACGTCGCGCTCGAGTGGCTGGTCGACCCCGATTTCCGTGGCGGGCACCGCCAGGTCGTCCTCGAAACGCGCCGTCGCCGCGATCTCCCGCTGCATCGTCTCCATCTCCTCGCGGGACAACGCGGGGTCCGGAAGGAACTCGGGCCGTGCCGGTGACATCAGAACCGGCGACCGGGGCCGCCCGGTCCCCGGCCGGCGCCGAAGCGGAGCTGGGTGGGCCCGCGTTCGCCGTGTCGGCGGAGCCACTCGCCGTAGGCCAGCCCGATGACCAGTCCGGCGAGGTGGGCCAGGTGGGCGACGTTCCCGCCGAGGACGTTGACGGTCGAGAGGACGCCGGCGATGGAGAGGACCGCATAGCCGATGGTGATCACCCAGAGTGGCAGCGGCAGCAGGAAGTAGAGGTAGACGGTCAGGTTCGGGTTCAGCACCGTCAAGACACCCATGATCGCGAGGATGGCCCCGCTGGCGCCCAGGACGCCCGTGCTGTTGAACACCGTGACGGGAGGCCCGCCCGAGAGCAGCGGTTGGACGGCCACGATACCAGTCTGGGCCAGCCCGGCGACGACGCCCGCAACCAGGAAGAGGACCACGAAGGCCTTCGAGCCGATCCGACGCTCGACGACCGGCCCGAAGAAGTAGAGCACGATGCTGTTCCCGACGATGTGGAAGAAGCCCCCGAGGGAGTGGGCGAAGATCGACGTCACCCACGTCCAGACGTACTCGAGGTGGGCCGGGTGGAGCACGAAGAGGGTCTCGTGGAGCGAGCCGGGCCCTGCGCCACCGCCGACGAAGAAGGCCGCCCACTGGAGGATGTAGGTCACCCACATCAACGCGAGGAACGTGTAGGCGACGTTTCCGCGGAAGTAGGCGAGCGGGCCGCCGGTACCGGTCACCGACCGACCGTCGCCCATGCCGGGGAGCCGGTCGACGACGCCGCCAGACCGGCCGCCCTGCTGATGGACCGAGTCGTCGAATCCGCTGTCGAAGACGCCCTTCGGATCGTTCCAGTCCTCGAGACCCGGGCAGCTGTGGTTCTCCGGCAGGCGGTGGTCAGGGCAGAACGTCCCGCCGCAGTATCGACACCGGTAGGGCATGCTCTCGTCCCGCCCACACTGGTCGCACGTCGCCATCTGCCCGGAGTAGTCTCGGATCGGCCAAAGGGGTTTGGGTCGACGGGACGACGTAGCTTTTTGCGGCCGGCCCCCGTACCGGCACTCGTGAAGGAGTTCCAGCGGAAGCAGCTCCTCGAGCGGATCGACCGGGACGGGTCGACCGTCGGCCGCCGGATCCCCGAGGAGGTCACTGTCCAGGGCGAGCCGGTGGCCCTCCGCGAGTTCGTCTTCGAAATCAAGCGCCGGGACACCGTCCCCCCCGGCGAGCGAGAGCGGGTCGAGGCGGCCAAGAAGAACCTCCGCCGCGAGCGGCTCGCCCGTCGCCAGGAGATCGAGGCCGGCGAGGTGAGCTACGCGGAGGGCGAGCGACTGGCCGAGAGCATCCTCGGCATCGACCGGGCGCTGAACGGCCTAGAGAGCCTCGGCCCGACCGACATCGAAGCCGAGGCCGACGCCCAGGAGGCCGCCGACACGAAGCGGTGGCTGTCCTTTCTCAAGCAGGCCCTCGGGCAGGACTCGGCCAGCTCCCGGGGCCGGGGTCGGTCGTGAGGAACGCCGAGGTCGCCCGGCTCTTCGAGGAGTACGCCGACCTGCTGGAGGCCCAGGACGACGAGTACCGGCCCCGGAGCTACCGCCGGGCCGCCGAGAACATCCGTGGCCACCCGGAGCCGATCGAGGAGCTGGCGGCCGAGGGCCAGGAGGCCTTAGAGGAGATCGAGGGCGTCGGCGACTCCATCGCCGCGAAGATCGTCGAGTACGTCGAGACTGGCCGGGTCGAGCGCATCGAGGAGGCCCGCGAGGACCTGCCCGTCGACATGGAGGGGCTCACCGGCGTCGAAGGCGTTGGCCCGAAGACCGTCGGCGACCTCTACGAGCACCTCGGGATCACGACGCTCGACGAACTCGAGGCCGCGGCGACGGCCGGCAAGATCCAGGAGGTGCCCGGGTACGGCGAGAAGTCAGAGCAGAACATCCTCGACGGGATCGCCTTCGCCCGGCAGGCCGGCGAGCGAGAGCTCCTCGGCGACGCCAGACCCCTCGGCGAGGAGGCCGTCGAGTACCTGCTCACCACCGAGGCGGTCTCCGCCTGCGAGCTCGGTGGTTCCCTCCGTCGCTGGCGCGAGACCATCGGCGACGTGGACGTGCTCGCGTCGGGCGAGGACCACGAGGCCGTCGTCGACGCGCTGCTCGACTGGGAGCGGGTGACCGACGAGATCGAGTCGGGCTCGGCGAAGGCGAGCGTCCGCGTCGGCGACATGCGGGTCGACCTCAGAGTCATCGACCCCCACGAGTGGGGCTCGGCGCTGGTGTACTTCACGGGCTCGAAGGACCACAACGTCCGTCTCCGGAACTACGCCATCGCCCGCGAGATGAAGGTCAACGAGTACGGCGTCTTCGACGTCTCCGACGTCGCCGAGGAGGACGCCGGCCCGCGTGTGGGCGAACGGGTCGCCGGGGACACCGAGGAGGACGTCTACGCCGCGCTCGACCTCGACTTGATCCCGCCAGAGCTCCGGGAGGACAACGGGGAGATCGACGCTGCCGCCGCGGGCGAACTCCCCGACCTCCTCGAACTCGACGCCCTCCGTGGTGACCTCCACGTCCACACGGACTGGTCGGACGGCGGCCACACGATCGAGGAGATGGTCGACGGGGCGGCCGAGTTTGGCCACGACTACGTCTGCATCTCCGACCACGCAGAGGGCCCGGGCGTGGTCGGTGGGGCCGGGCTCTCCGACGCCGACCTGCGCGAACAGCGGGCCGCCATCGAGGCGGTCGCCGCGTCGGCCGAGATCGAGGTGTTCGCCGGGGTCGAGGCCAACATCGACGCCGAGGGTGGCATCTCCGTCGGCGACGACGTCCTCGAGGAACTGGATCTCGTCGTCGCCTCGCCACACAGTGGCCTCGACGGCGACGGCACGAACCGGCTCATCGCCGCCGTCGAGCACCCGGAAGTCGACGTCCTCGGCCACCCGAGCGGCCGGTTGCTCAACCAGCGGCCGGGCATGCAGTTCGACGTCGAGGCGGTCGCTGGGGCGGCAGCGGCCAACGGCGTGGCCATCGAGGTCAACGGCAACCCCCACCGGCTCGACCTCTGGGGCGAGGCCGTGCGCGTCGCCATCGGGGCCGGCGCCACGATCGCCATCGACACCGACGCCCACCGGCCCGGCGACTACCACTTCGCGCGCTATGGTGTCCACACGGCCCGGCGGGGTTGGGCCGAGGCCGGAGACGTCGTGAACACCCGGGACGCCGACGGGCTCCGCGACGCCCTCGGTGGCTGATGCGGTTCCTCGTTGATGCAATGTGCGGGCGGCTCGCGCGTTACCTCCGGATGTGCGGGTATGACGCGGCCTACGTGCTCGACCGAGGGGCCGAGGACGACGAGGCCGTACTGGCCTGGGCGGCCGAAGAGGGCCGGCGCGTCGTCACCCGGGACGCCGCGCTCGCAGCGCGCGCCTCGGATGCCATCCTCCTCGACTCGACGGCCATCGAGGGCCAGCTCGCCGAGCTCCGGACCGTCGGCGTCGACCTGCGGCTCACCCGGCCCGAGCGGTGCGGCCGCTGCAACGGGGTGTTGGAGCGGGTCGCGGACGACGACTCGACGCCGGCCTATGCACCCGACCCGGCGGCCGACCCCGTCTGGCGCTGCGTCGACTGCGGCCAGCACTTCTGGCGTGGCAGCCACTGGGACGACGTTGCGGCCCGACTGGCCGTGGAATAGGTCTCGGCTACGGCGAGTTCGGCTCCCAGTGCTCGCAGGGGTCCATGTCGTCCATGAGCTCGTCGAAGTAGCCACAGTAGGGCTGGAAGCCGTCCTCGGTCCGGCGGTAGTCGAAGTCGGCGCAGTTCCCGCAGTATCGGTCGGGTTCCGACTGGTCTCCACCCGCGGACATGACCTCCGCGTCGTGGGTGGGTCCGGGTGTCCGGATGTCAGTGTCGGTCGAGCCGCCATCGCTCGCGGCCGTCGATTCGACGGGGTTTCGGTCGATGCCGCCTCCCACGCCGACGCTGCCCAAGCCCGACGCCGATGGGCGGCTCGACGATGAACTACTCGAGCTCTCCCGGGCCGCCTGGAAGATGCGCTGGAGGGTGACCGTGCCGCCTGGGTCGTTCCGGACCTTGAAGTTCACGACCGCGGTGAACAGCGTCCAGAACGTCGTGATCCCGCCGAGGAAGTAGACGGCGACGACCTGCAGCGTCACGTGGTCGGGCGTCGCCCCGATCCACTGCTCGGGGTAGGCCTGGACGAAGAGGACCACCCCGAAGACGGCGATGGCGGCCCCGACACCGGCGGCCGCCCGCTCGCGTCGGCTAGCCGGCAGCACCGTGAAGATTCCGAGGAAGACGGCGGGCACGCCGAGCCCCGCGAGGACGCCGGCGATCTCCCGCGAACCGAAGACGTCGATCCCCAGCGGCGCCAGCACCGACGTGGTCGCGACGACGATCGCAATGACCGACGCGACCGCGCCGAGGAGGAAGAGGGCCGTCCCGAGGTACAGCCGCCGAAGGCTCTCGCCGCTCTCGTCGTAGGCCTCCGACAGGCTGGGCATGCGCGCGGCTTCTCCGTCTGAGACCAAAAGGGTACCCCCCATCGTCGGACGCCCGTCGTGCGTTCCGGCCCTCGCATGCGTGTGCCGCCAGATCCGGCCGTCCCCCGATTGGTACCGGGTATCGATGGCTTTAATCGCCGCCTGGGCCAACACGATTCCATGGCTGAGGACGACGACGAGGCCGAGGAACCCGAGGCGCCGGCCGTCGAGCTGGGCGAGGCCGCCCCCGTTGAGGGGGCGCCGATCGCCCGGGTCGCCTCCCGGCTCACCTGGCCCCAGGAGCGGAGCGAGATCGTCCGGAAGGAGGGGGAGACGACCGTCCGGACGCCGGACGGCCCACGCGCCCTGGCGGACGTCCTCGAGTCCACCGACGTCACCTACTTCGCGACCCGGCAGGCGTTCTCCGAGGCGGTTCGCGGCGTCGTCGGGACGGGCCCCGTCCCGACAGAGTAGGCCGTGTCCGTCCGGCTCGACCACCGGCTGCCCCAGCTCACCTGGGTCCGCCTCTCGCTGGTCGTGGGGGCGGTGCTCACGCTCGCTTGGACCCGCTGGGCTGGCGCGGGCCTCGACGCCCGGGTCGTGTCGGACCTCGTGCTCTTTTGCCTGATCCCTGGCGCCCTGGCCCTGGCCTACGGTCGCGACCTCGGCTTCCGGGCCGATCGCCGGGCGGTCCTCCACGCCGTCGGGCTCGCCGCGTTCGTGCTGCCGTTTTACCTCGTCGGATCGACCCTGCCGACCATCCGGGCCTTCTACCCGATGTGGGGCCTCGAGTCCGCCGCGCCGGCGGCGTTCCTACCCCACGCGGCCAAGCAGCTGCTCGTCGTCGTCGCGGCCGAGACGTACTACCGGGGCTTCCTCTGCGTCGGCGTCCGCGAGCTCGGTCCGAAGAGCGTGCTCATCAGCCCGGTGGTCTACGCGCTGGCCCACGCGAGCAAACCGCCGGTCGAGCTCCTCCTCTCCGGACCGACCGACGTCCTCTTCGGCGCGGTCGACTACCGGAGCACCTCGATCCTGCCCTCGGTCGTGGCTCACGGCGGCGGCCTCGTCCTGCTCGACTGGCTCGTCCTTCACGAGCCGGTCATCGCCCCGGAACGCGTGCTTGGCTGGCTCGCCTGGCTGCCGCTGCCCCTCTGAGGGGTCGGAGCGCGGCCCAGTCACGGATCGTAGAATACAGTCGGAGATAGCCCGATAAAACGTCTAAAGGTTTCTGCGCGGGAGATGAAATCCGAGTGAATACACCGCGACTGGGTGAACGGTGCCGAAACGGAGCCAACGGTCTCGCGCCTATATGCCCCCGGCATGCCTTGGGGTGAATGCAGACAATGACCGACCATCCCCTCCACGACGCCGCCCACCTCGGTGCGACCTCGGGCGCCGAGGAGGCGGCCGACCACGACCGCCCCGCGCTCCCGATCAGGTCCCTCTCGACGCCAGTCTCGGCCCTCTCGTTCTGGCTCGCCATCGCCCTGCCCGCCATCTACCTCCCGCTGCTCGTCACGGGCCTCTCGTCCGTGGCCGACTTGGTGACCTTCCTGGGCCTCTTCGGACTCCACCTCGTGGCGCTCGCTGGCGGCCGTTCCTACCGCCGATAATCGACCGCGTCCGAGTGCCGCCGCGCCCCTACCGGACCTTCTCGAGTTCCCTCGCCAGCGCGCGACGTTTGATCACGGCAAAGCTCGCGACGATCAACAGGAAGCCGACGGCCATCCCTGCGTCCACACCCTCGCCGAGCAGGAGCCACCCGACCAGCGCCGCGAACACCGGCACGACGTAGGACACCAGGTTGATCTCGACCGGTCCGAGCCGGTCCAGTAGGGCGAAGTAGAGCAGGAAGCCGACCGCGCTCGCGGCGATCGCGAGGTAGCCCAGCGCGGCGAACGCGCCGGCGCTCCAGGTCACGGCCGCTACGGACTCCCCGACGGCCGGGCTGGCGACGTGCAGGAGAAGCGCCCCCACCAGCATCGACCAGGCCTGCATCGTCACCACCGGGAGCTCGTCTGCCGACCGGCGGGTGAGGACGCTCCCGAGCGCGAAGGAGGCCACCGCGCCCAGGACGAGGAGTTCGCCGACCGAGCCACCGGCGAGCACCGCGACCGCACCGGGGCCCGCCATCACGACCACGCCCGCCAACCCGAGGAGCACCCCGAGCACCCCCACGGCGCCCAGCCGGTCGCCGGGGAGCAGCCCACGGGCGAAGGCCGTCGTCAGCACCGGGTTCAACCCGACGATGACGGCGGCCGCCGCGCTCGTGGTCGACTGCTCGCCGACGAACACCAAGGCGTGGTAGCCGGCGATGATGAAGAGCCCACTGATGGCGACGGCCCGCCACTCCGTCGAGCCCTGTGGCCGCCACCGAGCAGTGGTGGCCAGCGCGTAGCCGAGCATCACGAGCCCGGCGACGTCGAAGCGGAAGGCCGCGAAGAGGACCGGGGGGAAGTACGCGAGGCCGGCCTTGATCGCGACGAACGCCGCCCCCCACACGGCCGAGAGGAGGAGGAACAGCCAGAGGTCGCGGGGGCCCATACCGGGCAGCCGTCCGCTCACGGGGCCGCGTCCGGGGAGTCGCTGAGCGCCGCGAGGACGTCCTGCCGGGAGACGATCCCGACGAGCCAGCCGTCGCCGTCGACGACGGGGAGCCGGTTGATGTCGCGCTCGCGGTCGCCGAGGATGTCGAGCAGCGTCTCGAGGTCGTCGTCTGGCCCGACGGTGACCACATCGGCAGTCATCACGTCCGAGACCGGCCGGGAGGCGTTCCGGATCAGGTCGACGCCGACGTCGAACTGGTCCCAGGAGAGGTCGAAGCCGTACTCGAGAGACTCGAGGAACGGCGGGAAGCCGATGGGGATCCAGAGCGTCCGGTCGCTGGGCTGGAAGATGTCAACGAGGTCGTGCTCGGTGACGATGCCCGCGATCCGTCCCTCGTCGTCGAGCACGGGATAGCCGGAAAAATGGGCCCGGGCCAGGCGCGTCAGCACCTCGCTCACCTCGTCGTCGACCTGGACGGTCTCAACGTCGCTCGTCATGACGTCGCGCGCCTTCATGTCCGAAGAGACGCTCGGGTCGGTAAAAAGCCGTATGGACCGTCCCTCGCGCCCGGGGCTGCCACCGTCCGCGGGCCGGTCTGCCGTTGGTCGCCGATCGAGCGGTTGGCCCCCCAAGCCCCACGCATTCGTGGAGTTCCGGCCGTGGACTTAAGACCCCGCGACCGTAACGCTCCCCCATGGCCACGTATGGCCGGCCGCTCCTGCGGGACCTCTTCGACGGCGCTCCGACGCCCCACATCGCCCACCCTCCCCGAACCCACCACCGGGATTTCTACGTCGCGACCGACGGCTCCTTCGTCGCCGACGGCGGCGGCGTCGGCGCTATCGTCGAGACCGGCGCGGGCGACCGTCTCACGCGGGTGGCCCGGCCGGACGATTCGCCGGACAACAACGCGGCCGAGTACCGGGCCCTCCAGGTCGGCCTCTCGGCCCTCGCCGAGCACGCCGCCCCCGACGCCGCGGTGGGGGTCCTGGTGGACCACGACGCGCTGGCGGCGAACGTGAACGCCGCGGCCTTGGGGATGGCCCACCCGGACTGGCCGGACACCGCGGTCGCGGTGCCCGCTGCCGGCGCGGCCGACTGGCGGGACATCCGGGCGGCCATCGCGGACTACACGGACGTGCGTGCGGCGTGCGTGGACAGCGACGACAACCCGGCCCACCCACTGGCGAACGCCCCGGGCGAGTACGGCCACCTGGGCGAGGCGGCCCACCCTGCCTCCCCCGCGAGCCGCGATTGGGAGGCGCCGCCGCCCTCTCGAGCGAACCGGCACGCGGCCGACGACTGAACCGGCTGGCCTCGTCTCGCCAGGCATTTGCCGCGTCCCCCACGCCTTCAGATGATGCCGCGAGACCCGGGCGAGGACTTCCGCACCGTCGTCGCGCTCGTGCTCGGCGGGATGGCCCTGCCCGCCGCCGTCGTCCTCTCGGCACGAGACTCGTCGACCCTTCCCCTCTCTGGGCAGGAGCTGGTCCTCGCGGCTGCCGCGGCGTTCGGGGTCGTCGCCTTCCTCCTGATCGACCTGGGCGACCTCGACGGCGTGAACCTCCTGCTGGCGTCGATCGTGCTCCCCTGGCCGATACTGCTCGCCGGGGTGCAGATCGTCCTGCTCCTCAACCCGGGAGAGCCGATTCCCAGCGGCCCTGCAGGCGCGGTCCTCGACCTACTGATCGGGTCGGTGGGTGACTTCTTCGTGTACGCGGCGGCGTACGGTGTCGCCGGTGCAGGCGCGTTCGGGCTCGCGACGCTCCTCCGCCGCCGTCGGTCGACCGGTGGGGCCTCCCCGGAGGACTGATGCCCCTACGACCGATCTCTCCCGGCCAACGCGTCGATCGGTACTGGTTGTCGGTTCAGGTGGGTGTCGGTGAACCCCGTCGGGTACTTGAGCCCGTAGCCGACCAACCGGTCGACCCCGATGTGGGCGGCCCACACGAGTGCGACCTGCAGGAGGAGGGTCGATCCAGTCCAGATTCCGATCCCGCCGAGCGCGACCGGGAGGGCGTAGGTGTGGACGATATTGTACGACGCGGCCCCGACCCGTGGCCCGGCCAGATAGCCGAGCATCGAGAGGTCGGGGGCCAAGGCGAGGAGCAGCAACAGCCACAGCGGCCCGCCGAGGTCGAGGTAGAGGGCGAGAGCGGCGACCAAGGCGGTGAGCCCTTCGATGCGAAGGTAGGTGCGCGGTTCCATGCGCAGGCTGTGACGCCTGCCGTGCATACACCTGCCGTCGACGCCAGGGTCAGCCGTCGGCGAAGTCGTCTAGGTCCCGCTCGCCAGACTGCTCCTGAGCTTCGGTCACCGCGACGCCGGCCAGGTTCACGATGTCCTTCACCTCGTCGCCACGCTGGAGGACGTGGACGGGCTTGTCCATGCCGACGAGCATCGGGCCGATGGCCTCCGCGCCGCCGAGCCGCTGGAGCAGCTTATAGCCGATGTTCCCCGCCTCGAGGTTCGGGAAGATGAGGACGTTGGCCGGCTCCTCGAGGGCCGCGAACTCGTAGTCGCCGCGGAGGATGTCCTCGACCACGGCGGTGTCCGCCTGCATCTCGCCGTCCACGGGGAAGTCCACCGTCGGGTCCGACTGGAGCGCCCGGGCGGCCCGCCGTGGCTTCCGTGTCCCCTCGTTGTCGACGCTCCCGAAGTTGGAGTAAGAGAGGAACGCGACGCGGGGGTCGACGTTGAACCGGCGGGCCAGCTCGGCGGTGTGCTGGGCGACTTCGGCGAGCACGTCCGCGTCGGGGGCGAGGTTCACGGTGGTGTCGGCGGCGAAGACGACCCGGTTCTTGAAGGTGAGCAGGTAGACGCCAGCGACGTAGTCCGCGTCCGGCGCCGTCCCGATGACCTGCAGCGGCGGCCGGAGGGCAGAGGGATAGTGGTGGGTGAGCCCGGTGAGGAGGGCGTCGGCGTCCCCGCGCTCGACCATCACGCTGCCAAAGTAGTTGGTGTCCGACTCGACCAGCTCGGTCGCCTCGTTTCGGGTCAGGCCCTTCCGCTTTCTGAGCTCGTAGAGTCGCTCGGCGTAGCCCGAGTAGTCCCCTGCGTCCGGATCGACGACGTCCGGGTCGAACTCTAAACCGAGGTCGGCAACGGTGTCGACGATGGTCTCCTGGTCGCCGATGAGCACCGGTTCGGCGATGCTCTCCTCGGTCATCTGGTACGCCGCCCGGATCATCTTCTCGTCGTCACCTTCCGCGAGCGCGACGCGCTTCGGGGCCGACTTCGCCTTGTTCAGCACGATCCGCATCATCTCCCGTGACTTGCCGAGGCGGGCCTCGAGCCGCTCGCGGTACTGAACCAGGTCGAGCTCGCGGCGAGCCGCGCCGCTCTCCATCGCGGCGTCGGCGACCGCCGGCGCCAGCTCGAAGAGCACCCGGGGGTCGACGGGCTTCGGGATGATGTACTCCGGCCCGAACTGGAGGGGCTGATCCCCGTATGCACGGACGACCTCGTCGGGGACGTCCTCGCGGGCGAGCTCGGCGAGGGCCTGCGCCGCGGCTACCTTCATCTTCTCGTTGATCTCGGTGGCCCGGACGTCGAGGGCGCCCCGGAAGATGAAGGGGAAGCCGAGGACGTTGTTGACCTGGTTCGGATAGTCCGAGCGGCCGGTCGCCATGATCACGGTGTCCTCCCGGGCGTCTTTCGCCTCGGGGTAGGTAATCTCGGGGTCCGGGTTCGCCATCGCGAAGATGATCGGGTCCTCGGCCATCGAGCGGACCATCTCCTGGTCGACGATCCCCGCCACCGAGAGGCCAACGAGGACGTCCGCCCCCTCGAGGGCGTCGGCCAGGTCGCCCTCAGGGACGTCCCGCGCGAACTCCTGTTTGTACTCGTTGATGTCGCCGTCGTCCTCCCGTGCCTCGGTGATGATACCCGTCGAGTCACACATCGTGACGTTCTCGCGGCTGGCCCCGAGGGAGACGTAGAAGCGGGCCGACGCGATGGCGCTCGCGCCGGCGCCGGAGAAGACGATGTCGAGGTCGGCGAGGTCCTTTCCCGCGATGTCGGCGGCGTTGAGCAGTGCCGCCCCGGAGATGATCGCGGTGCCGTGCTGGTCGTCGTGGAAGACGGGGACGTTCATCTCGCCCCGGAGCTGCTCCTCTATCTCGAAGCACTCCGGCGCCTTGATGTCCTCTAAGTTGACGCCGCCGAAGGTGGGCTCCATCGCGGAGACCGAGCGGACGAACTCGTCCACCTCGTGGACGTCGAGCTCCACGTCGAAGACGTCGATGTCGGCGAAGCGCTTGAAGAGGACGCCCTTCCCCTCCATCACCGGCTTCGATGCCTGGGCTCCGATGTCCCCGAGTCCCAAGACGGCGGAGCCGTTCGACACGACCCCCACGAGGTTCCCCTTCGCGGTGTAGGTGTAGGCGTCGTCAGGCTGGTCGGCGATCCGGCGGCAGGGCGCGGCGACCCCCGGCGAGTAGGCGAGGCTGAGGTCCCGCTGAGTGTTGGTGGGCTTCGTGGTGGCGATCTCAATCTTCCCGGGGGGATCGCTCCGGTGGTATTCCAGGGCGTCCTCGTCCAGTCCCATAGCGCCACAACCGCCAGCGGGCGTAAAACGCTTTCCGTGCCGTCGAATCGGGGTTCGACGATCGTCGACCTCCGACGAATCGAACGGCCCTTATCCGCCCGCTCCGAACCACCGGCCATGCGGACCAGCCGCTTCGCGGCCGCGACCACCGTGCTCACCTTCGTCCTCCTCCTGGTCGGCGTGTTCACCAAGGAGGTCGGCGCCGACCTGACCTGCGGGATGCGGTGGCCGCTCTGTGACGGCGCGGTTTTCGGGCTCTTCCCGGCCAACCTGCCGAGCGCGGTCGAGTGGTTCCACCGGCTCCTGGCGCTCATCGTCGGCGTACTCATCCTCTACCTGCTCTACCGGCTCTGGCGGGAACGGGGCCCGGACGACCGGGTCACCCGAGCCGTCGGAGTCGCGGTCGTCCTCCTCCCGTTCCAAGCCCTCCTCGGCGCGTTGACGGTCACCAAGGCCCGGTTGGGTCTCAACTCGCTGCTCGCCGGCGCCGTGATCAGCGTGACACACTACGCCTTCGGCGTGGCGCTGTTCACCGCCCTCGTCATCGGGACGGTCTGGGCGTACGAATCGGTCGGCGGTCGCGGTCGTCGCCTGGGCTGAGGGCCATTAGAGCGGCACGCCGCAGTGGTCGCACCTGTCGGCCGCCGGATCGTGGGGAGATCCAGAAGCGACGCAGTTCGTCCGCTCGGGCGCATCCTGACTGTCGCCGAACGAGTTGGTCGCGAGCACCCCTAGCCCGATGACCGCCGTCGCGGCCCACCCGATAGGACCCAGCGAGAGCAGGACGAGACCGAGCACGAGGAGCGAGCTCCCCACGACGAGGTACAGGAGCAGTTCCGAACCGCAGGTCATACCACGGGATTTCGGGGGGTCCCTGCAAGGTTGGTGTGGCTCAAACGCCGACGTATCCGATCAGGTGAAGTCCGAGAAGTTCGCCTGCCCATCGTCGCCCTCCTCCGGTTCCTCGCGCGCCTCGAATTCGACGTCGTCGCCTTCGCCGTCGTCCTCCTCCTCCCACTCTGCCCCGCCGAAGGTCGTTCGACTGGCCCCTTCGAAGGCGCCGCCCGAAGCCTCGACGGTCGCCGTCTGCTGTCGCTCCTCGGCCTCCTCGACGATGCCCTGGACCTTGTTCGTGCTCTCGCCGGAGCCCGTCACGAAGGCGACATGCTCCGCGTCGAGGTCGTAGGCCGCCGTCATCGCGACCGTCAGCTCCCGGTTCGAGCAGTGGTGGGTCATCGCCGCGAGGTAGGGCAGGATCCACCGGCGGGCCGTCGCCACGCTCGTGCCGCTCCGCTCGGCGACCTGGCGGGCCACGTGGTCCCGCGTCTTGTTCGAGGCGGACCGGAAGGGCGGGCCGCCGTAGCGGGTCCAGCCGCCGCGGGTGTGGTCTCGGCTCGCGGCGACCCCGGCCGAGAGGTTGTCGGTCGCGTACCGCCAGTAGGAGTAGTTCTGGGTCGCCCGGACGCGGCCGAGCCACTTGTCGGCGTTCGCGAGGAACACGTAGGCCCGGGAGAGTTCCTCGGGCTCGTAGATCATGTTCGCCTTGTCCTCGACCCACTGGACCAGACTGTCCGGCGTCTCGTCGGTGTCGTAGGCCGACCGGAGGGCCTCCTCTGCCGAGGACTCCTTCAACACCGCATCGAGGAAGCTCCAGATGTTCTCGGTTCGATCCCGGCCGCTGGTGGCGACGTCGTCTGCGGTCAGCGTCTGGTCGCCCTCGGCCACCGCCTGGAGGTCGTTGATGGCCCCCCGGAGGTCGCCGCTGTTGGCCTCGGCGATGGCCTCGAGGGCTTCGTCCTCGTACTCGACGCCCTCCTGTCGACAGATGTCCCGGAGGACGGGGAGGATCGACCGGGCGGAGACGTCTCGAAACTCGATCTGTCGGCCGGCGTTACGCAGGCCGGCGCTCATCTCGTAGAGGTCGTTGGCGATCAGGACGATGGGCTGGTCGGCCGACTTTATCACGTCCACGAGGGCAGACTGTCCACCGTAGTCCTTCTGGTGGTGGATGCTGTCGGCCTCGTCGAGGATGACGAGCTGCCGGTCGGCCTCCGGCCCCGAGCCCTCCACCCCGCTCGCGCGGTCGAACGCCGCCGCGAGTGACTCGTTCTGCGACGCCCGGCCCGCGATGCGCTCGATGACGTCGGCGGTCCGCTGGTCGGAGGCGTTGAGCTCGACGACGTCCCAGCCGAGGTCGGCGGCCAGCGCGTGGGCGGCCGACGTCTTCCCGACACCTGGCGAGCCGTGGAGGATGGCCGCCTCCCGGTGGTCCGACCAACTCCGGGCCCACTCGGCGAGCTCGTCTCTGGCTGAGTCGTTGCCGCGGACCTCAGAGAGGGTCTTCGGGCGGTACACCTCCGTCCAGTCGGCCATTCTATCCACGCTTGGCGCGAGGCGCGTTTAGTGATTGCGGAGCGCTCCGTGGGGTCAATTGGCCAGAAGGGCTTTCCCGCCCGCGCACCCCTCCCTGACCATGTCCTCCACCGCGGACAGCACCGTCGACAGGTCCACCGCCATCCGAGGGGGCGCCGCCGGCGCCGTCGCATTCCTGCTCGGTTACGTCATCACGTACGCCTGGCAGGCCCCAGCCGTCCAGGAGTCGCTCTCGGGCATCAACGCCATCGCCGACCTCCTCGGCGCCCAGACCATCCCGGCCTGGAAGGGGGTGGGCTGGCTCTTCTTCAACGCCCACGTCGTGGCTACCCGGGTCCCAGCGCTCGGTGGCGGCGACCGCATGGTGAACTTCATCTCGGCGTCGGACGGCGGGTCCCTGACGGCGCTCTACATCTTGGTCCCCGTCCTGCTCGTGCTCGCCGGGGCCGTCGTGGCGCGCTACGGCCACGCCGATCGCCCCGCGAGTGCGGCCGCGGCCGGCGCCACCGTGATCGTCGGCTACCTCCCACTCGCCGTCCTCGGGGCGCTCGCGATCGGCCACACCTTCGGCGAGGGGATCACCGTCGCGCCGGACCTGATCACCGCCGTCGCGCTGGCCGGGGTGGTCTACCCGGCCTTCTTCGGTGCCGTCGGCGGTGCGGCGTGGCAGTGGCTGGGCTCGGCGATCGGGGACTAACTAGCGCGTTCGGGTACCTGATTTCCTATCGCGTCCAGCAGTTCATCGATCGTGGCGAGATTCAGCATCTGACCCTACTGTGTCTGCCGATTTTTCGAAAATATTGTGGCCCGATCGCTGTCGAACGACCGTCTGCCAGGCGTCATCGGCGATGCTCTCGTGTCAGCGAGCGGCCGGGAACCGAAGCTTGACCGCCGTCACCACGACTGACGTCAGCACCAATAGGAGCTGGAGGCCGCTCATGGCCACCGGGAAGAGCCGCTCGGCGTTCGCCGGGTCCGCCCCGCGCTCGACGTCGACGCCGGTCCGGTAGTGGGTCGTCTCGGTCGTGCCCATCGTCGGGGCCTCGACCTGCCAGACCGTCTGGACGAGGCCCTCGGTGGTCGAGAGGTACACCTCGCCGTTCAGCTCGACGAAGCGGTCGACCACCGGGTAGAGCGGGTTCACCCCGTTGAAGAAGAGGTCCGGGCCGATGCCGGCGAAGAGGTACGCCGCCACGGCAACCCAGGCCACCGGGACAGCCCGACCGCCGTACCTTCGGAGGAACGAGCGCTTCCGGACGCGAGTGTCATAGAGGATCGCCGCCCCGAGCGCGAGCGGCACGAGCAGCGTGTGCAGGGCCGCCCGGTGCGTGCCGAGGATGACCATCCCGAGGAAGGTGTCGAGGTCCGGCACCGCCGTCGCGATGAGCACGACGGCGAGGCTCCGGCGGTCGTAGGCTTCGCCCAGGAGCGCCGCGGCCAGCAGGACCCCGAGCGCGAGGTGGACGAGCGTGGAGGGCACGCCGGTGGCTGAGTCGCCCCCGGGAATAGCCCTTTCGTCGGCACCCGCGCCTCCGATACGCTTTTCGCCCCGGCCCGGGTTGGCCCGGGGTATGGATTCCGGGGACCCGCGCCGCGAACTCGGGGAGCAGATCGCGGGCGAGATCGCGCTCTCCGAGGAACCCGGCGCGACCCTCCGGAAGTGGCGGACGGACTTCGACGTCTCCCAGACGCGGCTCGCCGAGCAGCTGGACGTCTCGGCCTCGGTCATCTCCGACTACGAGAGCGGCCGTCGGGAGAGCCCCGGCATCGGCGTGGTCCGCCGGGTCGTCTTCGGCCTCCTCGACATCGACGAGTCCCGCGGCGGCCGACACATCCGCCAGTACGCCAGGCTCGTCTCGGCCGGCTTCGAGAGCGACATCGTGCTCGACCTCCGCGAGTACGCGACCCCGCTGCAGCTCGCCACGTTCTACGACCGGATCGGCGGCGAGGCGGTCGTGGACGGCCCGGACAGCGTGTCGGGCCACACCGTCATCGACGGCATCGAGGCCATCCGCCGGCTCTCCTCAGAGGAGTTCTACCGGCTCTACGGCCAGTCGACGAGCCGGGCGCTCGTGTTCACGAACGTCACCACCGGCGAGGGTCCGCTGGTGGCGATGCGGGTCGTGACGCCGACGCCGAACGCCGTCATCCTCCACGGCTTGACCCCCGACGAGCTCTGGAAGCATGCGCCGGCCATCGCTCGCCTGGATGGCTTCGCCCTCGGCGTCGTGGAGACGCCGCTCGAGGACATGCTTGAGGCGCTCCGATCGCTCTCCTGAGACCGGCTCTACTCCACGTACACGTACTCGCGCTCGCCCATCCGGCCCCAGCCGTCGAAGACGAACTCCCGCTCGGGCGACGTGAAGTCGTCGAGGTCGGTCTCCTCTTCATGGTTGTGGACGTCGTGGACGGCCTCGTACTCCGAGAAGGAGAGGTCATAGCGCTCCGCCAGGCGGTCGTCGACATCGAGGGCGGCGATCTGCTCGTCCCAACCGGGTCGAACGGTCTCGGCGTGGATCTCCGCCTGGGCCCCGCTGCCGTAGGAGCCGACGCCCAGCCGCTGGCCCCCGAGATCGACGTCGTTCTCGAGGGCGTGCTTCAGCGCGCTCGCACGGGCGACGTGGACGCTGCCGGTGTACCAGTTCCCGACGTACCGCGAGAGCGAGAGCGTCGGCTCGACGACCCGGTCGTACCACTCTCGGTACTCCTCCGTGCCCTGGAGTCGGTCGGTGTACTCCGAGATGGCGTCGAGGTAGGCTTCCCCGTCGCCGTTGAACTCCTCCGGTCGGGGCTGGCGGCCGATCTGTTCGGCCAGCGTGTCCTCGATCACGGTGTCGCGGCTGGTGTGCCGGTAGGCCAGCAACGCGGCCTTGCGGACCATCCCCGGGAACGGCGTGTGGAAGGGAATGTACGCGAAGTCCTCGGGGTGGATGTCGCCGTAGATCGACTCGAAGTCCTCGACGGCCTCCCGCATCCGGGCGAGGTATACCTGGACCGAGCGCTTGCCGTCGACGCTCGGGAACTGCTGGTTGGGCTTGAGGAAGTCGGTTTCGTCGGCGCTGCCGAACCCCTGCTCGGTGGAGAGCTCGACGATCGAGGGGTCCTCGGCGATGAGCATCGCGACCGCGCCGGCACCCTGCGTGGCTTCGCCGGGGTCGCCGCGGGCGTAGAGCGCGGTGTCTGTGGCGATCACGAGGGCCGAGCGACCGCGGTTCCGGCCCGCGCGGATCCAGTTGTACGCGTCGTCGATGCTCTGGGTGCCGGAGACGCAGGCGAACTTTCGCTCGCCCTTGTTGGCGTGGTGGAAGTCACCCTCGAAGACCTGCTCCAAGCAGCCGGCGATGTACGTGGAGACGGGCTTCGAGTTGTCGAAGGCCGACTCGGTCGCGACGTCGATGCGGCCGATGTCGGCCGGCTCGAGCCCCTTGCGCTCCATGAGCCGGTGGGCCGCGTTGGCGCCCATCGTGACGATGTCCTCGTGGGCGTCCGGCAGGGAGCTCTCGTGGAGGCCGAGGCCCTTGGTGTACTTCTCCGGCTCTTCCCCCTTCGCCGGCGCGAACGTCCCCGGGAGGTCAAGCTTTAACTTCCCGGTCCAGATCGAGAGGCCATCGATGCCGACGCGCTGCATGTGGGAAGGGCTCGGTGACGGGCTATATGTGCGTGTCGATGCGGGGTTCGACGATCGACGAAAAACTCGACTACTCGTCGCCGTCGTCTTCCTCGACGACTTCGGGGTCGGCGAGGGCGTCCTGGAGGCTCTGGATGCCGTTGGCCCACTCGGTGACGTAGCCCGGGTCCATCGACTCGACGATGCCGAGGTCGAACGACGCGCCGTCGATGACGAGCGTCCCCGCGACGGTGACCAGGCCGATGGCCCGGTCGAGGTCGTCCTCTGCCTCCGCCTCACGGGCGGCCCGCACGTACTCGTCAGGGCCACCCTCATCGGTGACGCCGTTGACGACGTACTCCTGGGCGGCGTAGAACACCGGATCCAGGCTCATCTGCACGCCGCCGACGAGCATCGCTTTCTCCTCGTCGGTGAGGCCCGGGTCGCCGCTGATCGTCTCGTGGATGTCGCCGAGCTCGCCGATCGCTTCGTCGTCGGAGAGCTCCCCCGACTCGTGGGTCCGGAGGATCTTGGCGACGGCGATGGCCACGTCGTCCTGAAGGTTCAAGAGGAGCCGCGCGGCGTCCTCGTCCTCGGGGTCGAGGTCGGCCTCGCGGAGGCGGGAGAGCCAATTCTCCCACCGCTCCTCGGAGTAGAACTCCTCGGCGGGGGCGCTCATACACCGACACGCCGCCCCGACCGCTGAAAGGCCTTTCTCTCCTGGTGTCGAGCTGACGGATCCACGGCCCTCAAATCAGGGCGCCTCGCCTACCGGTCCGCCCGGGTGTCGATGCCATACACCCGGCGGGGCGTCTCGATATGAGCCGTCTCCACGGCCTCCTCGTGGCCGGCCTCGCGGAGCCAGGCCGTGCGTCTCGGGACCGTCTTGGGCCCGAGCACGGCCCCCGGGCGGTCGGGGTCGTCGAGGAAGTCGGTCTCCAGCATGAATGGCCCGCCCGACTCGACCGCGGCGGCGATGGCGTCCTTCCGGGCGATGACACTCGGGGTCACGCCGGCGCAGGGCCCCCCGGCGTAGTGCTTGACGACCCGCTCACGCGCGAGTCCCACGTCCTCCGCCCACGTGCCCACCTCGGCGAGGTCGTCGGTCGATTCGGTGTGGAGCTGGCACGCGACACCGGTCTCGGCCGCCAGCCCGAGCGCGTGCCGGAGCGTCTCGTTCGACGCCGTCCACACCGCGTCGCTCACCTCGTAGTGCGGGCGCCCTGACTTGAGCGCGACCGCCGGCCCATCCGAGGCGTACTCCGCGGCCACGTCGAGGCCGGCCCGCATCAGCTCGCCAGCCGCCGACGGCGCGACCCCGCGTTCGTCGACGAGCCGGGAGATCAGCGTCGGATGGACGCCGAGTACCGGCCACGCGCGACCGGGAAGCACCTCGGTCGCACGCTCGGCGATCTCGGTCGTGGTCTCGAAGACCGACTCGAAGTCCGGTCCCACATCCGGTTCCACGCCCAGCTTCCAGGAGGGCTGGTTGACGATCAGGAGGTGGGTGCCGCCGGCCCGGGCGAACTCCCGAACGGCCTCGATGCCGCGGCCTCGGTCGGGGTCGAGGTGGCAGTGGTCGTCGACCACTGGCCCGCCGTCCCCCGGCTCGCTCATAGACACCGATTCTCGGCGCCGGGGGAAAACCGCTGCCCTTCCCGCCGCGCCATCCCGACAGGGCCGTCGGGCTCCGCGTCCCGCGCCCTCGACTCGGGACCGTATCTGACAACCGTCTGACGTAGGTTTATGGCACCTAGCGCCGACCTTCGACTGTATGGGCCGGACGCTCTCGGTTCGCTGTGACGACGCGATGGCGAGTGAGATCTCGGCCCTCGCCCGCGACTACGGCATCACCGAGCGCGAGGTCGTCCGGCAGCTCGTCGAGATCGGCCTCGACGAGGTCGAGCGATTGGAGCGGGCCTAGTCCAACAGGAGGGCCTCGTCGGCCGCCGCGGAGAGGCCCTCGGAGCGGCCATGTTCGCCCGGTGCGATGGCCACCGTGCGAATCCCGTGGCCCGCCGCGATTTCTAGGGCCGGCTTGAAGTCCATGTCTCGGGAGGCGATGGCCAGCGTGTCGACGGCACCCGTGGCGGCGAGCTCGGCGGCGTCGACCGCGAGGGCGACGTCCACGTCGCCGCTGGTAACCCGGACCGCGAAGCCGTGGGCTTCGGCCGCCTGGATCAGCCCGGAGGAGGCGTTGACGTCGAAGTAGACCCGTGCGACCCCGAGCCGGCCGAGGGACTCGCCCGCCGTCCGGAGGTCGGCCAGGTCGACGTCGAACTCCTCCCGGAAGACGTTCGGGCCGTCGACGAGGAGGGCGACCTCGTCTGGACCACGGCCGAACAGTCCGCGGAGCGACATTGGCTCCGCTACTCGGAGCGCGTGGATAGCCGTGGCGGTTCGCCCGTCCGGGACCTGCTGGGTCCCCTGCCCCCGGCATCCCGGCCACGCGGGCACGGCGGCGGCCCCGCACGACCTTCAGTGGATTCATGAGACGGGACGGTCCAGGTCTACCCGAACCACTACTGCCGGCCGTGGATGGCACCGCCCCGTACGCGCCTGCTGCCAGCGACCGACCGTGACGCTCAACCGATGTCCGACACATCCGATCGCGACGCGACCGACCCGCCAGACGCCATCGACTCACTCGCCGGGTGGCTCATCGTCGCCGCCGGGTGGGTCGTCCTGGTCTTCGCCTGGGGCCTCGTCTTCACGTTCACCGTCTACGCCGGGCCACTCGGCGAGGCCTTCGGCCTCTCGACGCTCCGGGTGTCTTCCGTGTTCTCGATCGGGACCGCGGCGTTCCTCGTCGCCGGGGGTCTCATCGGCGTCGTCGCCGCGCGGATGGCCCTGCGCCCCGTCGTCGCGGCCGCGGGCATCGCCGTCGGCATCGGCGTCGGCGCATTCCAGGTGGTCTCTTCGTACCTCGGTCTGGTGGTCGTCTTCGCCCTCATCGGGGCGGCCTGTGGCACGCTATTCGTCGTCGTGATCGCGCTGGTGCCCCAGTGGTTCGATCGATACCAGGGCCGGGCGGTGGGCATCGTCGTGTCCGGTAACGGTGCCGGCGTCCTCGTGCTGCCGCTGGCCTGGGTATGGCTCTTGGACCGGATGCCCTTCCGGGAGGCCTTCGCCGTCGTGGGGGCGGCCACGGTCGCGGTTATCCTTGTCGCGTCACTCTTCGCCCGGCGGCCGCCGGGGGCCCGGGCGGCTGGGTCGGTGACCATCGATCGAGCGTGGGTGGCAGATCGACTGACGGACACCTCGCTGGTGGCCGCGCTCCTCGGCTACCCGCTCGTCTGGGGCTGGTACTTCGTGCTCTCCGCTGGGCTGGTTGACATCTTGGCCGGCGGTGGGATCGACCGTACCCTCGCCGCGACGGCCTTCGGCATCATCGGCGGGATCAGTGTCGTCTCGCGGGTCGGAAGCGGCTGGCTGGCCGACTGGGTCGGCGCCCGCGTCACGTTCGCGGTTGGGGTGCTCCTCGCCACGCTCGGCGTCTTCGCCCTTCCGGCCGTCCACACGCCGGTGCCGATGTACCTCGTGCTCGTGGTCTTCGGGGCGGGCAACGGCGTCCTCGCGGCCCTCTTCTCGCCGATCGTCGTCGGTCGGTTCGCACAGGACGACGCCACGGCCGTCGTTGGACTGTTCATGGTGGCCGAGGCCGGCGGCGCCTTTCTCCTGCCCATCGCGATCAATCTCGGCGTCGCCACCACCGGCAGCTACACGGTACCGCTCCTGATCCTCGGCGTGGTGACCCTCGTCGGGATCGCGCTGTTCCACTGGGGTACCCGTCCACCGTCGACCGCGACTCGGTGAGTCAGGGAGCAGCGCGCGGTGGCGATGGATCGGCGAGCACGGCGAGGTGTGACCGCGGAGGCGAGAGTCCATATACCGGGACGGGGCCAGCTCGGGTTGCCGACACCCGGAAACCACCAGTCGGCCGAGCAACCATGCGCTGTCAGAACTGCGGCAACACGGACTGTTTCGTACTGGTCGTTGAACTCGCCGTCTCCGCCTGCGTCCCGCCGGGCTTCGACGGCCTGCCCGAACGCCTCGGCGTCCCGCCGGCCGCCGGGCGACCGGCCTTCGCGGACCCAGACTGGGCACTCGCCCTCGAGTGCGCGGCCTGTGCCAGCACCGACGTCATCGGTGACCCGGTCTCGCTCCTGGCGGCCCGGACCCGGTAACCCCGCCGGGGCGTCCCCCCGAGCGCCACGTCGTCGGTTCCACGACGACGTCGTACCGCCGGCCGTCCCCCGGTCGGCGGCAACCGGTCGTCCAGGTCAGGAGCGTGGCGGCCGTCTCGTCGGCCAGGTGGAGGAGCCGCCGTTCGAGGGCATCGGCCCGCACCGCCGGCAGCAGTCGTCGGACCACTCGACGATCGCCGAACCGGACGAGTCGGACGCCGTCGGTCGGCAGTGAGCGGCCGACGGCGGCCTCGAGCTCGGCGGGGGTCGTCGCCGGGACCGTCCGGCCGTCGGCCCTCGACCGGACGAGCAGCGGGAGCCGGAACCGGTCGCCGTCGAAGCTCCCACCGGGGCCCGGCCGGACGTCGACGACGGCGGCTATCGGGAACGCTGGCGGCTCGCCCGCCTCGAGCAGGATCGTGCAGGAGTTCCGAGGCCCCTCGATAGTCATAAGTGACTATCTCGTCGATATAGCTAAAAGTGCATAACCATGCCGGTGCCGATGCCCCGTCATGGTCGACGAGGAGATCCTGGGGACGACGACGGTGACGGACCGCTGGCGGATCAGCCTGATCAAGGCCGTGCGGGAGGCCTTCGACGAGGCGGGAGAGGAAGTCGAGGTCGGCGACCGGCTGGTGTATAAGCTCCGCGACGGTCAGATCGTTGTCGAGACCGCCTGAACGCCAGGGATCGAGTGAACCCATGACGACCGACCCCCCACGCCACACGCCGCTGTTCGAACGCCACGAGGAACTGGACGCCCGGTTGACCGACTTCGGCGGGTGGGAGATGCCGGTCTCGTACACGGGTGTCGTCGAGGAACACCACACCGTCCGGGACCGGGTCGGCCTCTTCGACGTCTCTCACATGAGCGAGGTCGAGGTGTCCGGCCCAGACGCCGAGGCGCTGATGCAGCGGCTCACGACCAACGACGTCCAGTCGATTGCCCCCGGCGAGGCGCAGTACGCGCTGATCACCGACGAGACTGGCGTGCTGCTCGACGACACCCTCGTCTATCGCCGCGACGCGTCGTCGTTCCTCTTCGTCCCGAACGCGGGGCACGACGCCGAGATGACCGACCGGTGGACGACACACCGAGACGCGTGGGAGATGGACGCCACGGTCGAGAACGCCACCGACCGCTACGCGATGCTGGCGGTGCAGGGCCCCGACGCACCCGAGGCCGTAGCCGCGCTCAGCGACGCCGACCTCGACGGCTTGGGCCGCTTTTCGTTCACTGACACACCGGTCGCGGGCGTCGACTGCCTCGTCTCCAACACGGGGTACACGGGCGAGGCCGGCTACGAGCTGCTCTGTGCGTCGGACGACGCGGTCGCCCTCTGGGACGCCCTCGTCGAGGACTGCGAGCCCTGTGGGCTCGGCGCCCGCGACACCCTCCGGACGGAGATGGGCTACCTCCTCTCGGGCCAGGATTTCGATCCCGACACCGACCCGCGGACGCCCTACGAGGCCGAGGTGGGCTTCGCCGTCGACCTCGAATCCGACTTCGTGGGCCGGGATGCGCTCGCGCGGCAGGTCGATGCCGGCGGCCCCGCCGAGATCCTGGCCGGCTTCGCCCTCGAGGCGCGTGGCGTGCCCCGCCACGGCTATGCCATCCTCGACGACGCGGGCGAGTCGGTCGGGACGGTCACGAGCGGGACGATGAGCCCCACGCTCTCCGAGCCGATCGGCCTAGGCTACCTGCCCGTCGAGCTGGCCGAGCCAGGCAGGGCCGTCGCCGTCGAGATCCGTGGCGACGCGAAACCGGCGACGGTTCGAGCGACGCCATTTATCACCCCCGACGGTCCATCACCCTAGACACATGAGTTTCGACGTCCCCGACGACCGGCGGTATCTCGAATCACACGAGTGGGCCGCGCCCGAGGGCGAGACGGTCCGCGTGGGCATCTCGGACTTCGCCCAGGACGAACTCGGCGACATCGTCTACGTCGAACTGCCTGATGTCGGCGACGCGGTCGAGGCCGGCACGGCCTTCGGCGTGGTCGAGAGCATCAAGGCCGTCTCCGACCTCTACGCACCCGTCTCGGGGACGGTGGCGGCCGTGAACGAGGGACTCCTCGCGGAGCCGGAGCTCGTGAACGAGGACCCCTACGGCGAAGGCTGGATGGTCGAGCTCGAAGGGGTCGACGAGGCGGCGCTCGAAGAGCTGCTGACGGCCGAGGCATACCGTGAGCAGACGGGCTGACCTTACCAGCCCGAGAGAACCAGGACCACGATCGAGAGGACACCGGCCCCGACGGCGACGAGCACCAGTTTGAGCAGCGGGCCGTTGGCCACCCGTGCCCCGGTGCCCGACAGGCGATGGACGACTCGGGCACCGGCGACGACCACGGCCGCGAGCCCGGCCAGCCCACCGAGGAGCCAGAGGCCGATCACCGACCAGATGACCCCGGTATCGGTCTCGCCCTCGCGGTCTCCCGGCTCGGTCGCCGCGGCCGTCCGCGACGCGTCCGCCGGGTAGGCGTCTTCGCCGTCGTCGACCCCGTCGCCGTCCGTATCGGCTGCCGTGGGATCGAGGCCGCGCTCGACCTCGGTCCCGTCGGTGAGCCCATCACCGTCCGTGTCCGCCGCCCTGGCGTCGGTTCCGAGGCGCTGTTCGCGGTCGTCCTCGAGGCCGTCGTGGTCGGAGTCGGCGTCGAACGGGTTCGTCCCACGCTCGACCTCCGTACCGCTCTCGATGCCGTCACCGTCCGGGTCGAGCGTGGGCTCGGTGACGAACAGACTTGGGTCGTCCGGGACCGACGGCCGCTCCGTCGTGGTCGTGTACCGGTTCAGCCAGGTCCCGAGTTCGGGGTCGCCGCTCACGCGGACCACCGCCTCCCTGAACGCCTCCGCCGACTCGAAGGCAACGAAGCCCGTCTCCGGGTCGGTGCCGTTCCGAAAGACGTCGACGAGTGTTCGCTGCCCGCCCGTCCGCTGGCGTATTCGAGCGTCCAGCGCGGCCAGGACCCGGGCGCCCACCACGTACTCACCATCGTTGTCCGCGAACGTCGACGGCCGGGCGAGCCGGACCGAGTCGGTCGTCGTGGGCGCCGCCCCCACCCGCCGCTCGAACTGATCGTAGGAGCCGATGCCGTCGTTCAGCGAGAGCAGCATGCCATAGTACTGGGCGGAGGCCTCCCGGAGCCAGAGCGCGGAGCCGTTGCCGACCCCGCCCATGCGCGTGTGGATGAACTCGTGGGCTGGGGTGTTCTCGACCGATTCCAGCTCGAAGGACGTGTCCCTGACCCAGAACGTCCGGCCGGCGGTCTGCCCGATCGGCGCCGTCGTCGCCACGGAGTCGTTCGGGAGGACGAGCGCCGTCGCTGGTCGCCTCGCCCCCAGGTCGAACCGCTCCTGCTGTCTGGCGAGGAAGCCGGCCACGCGGTCCGGCGAGGCCGCGGGTTCGGCCTTGCCGACGACCACCACCTCGACCGAGCCGTTCCCAGTCCCGGCCTCCACGGTGCGGTGGGGTCCGAGGTAGGCGTAGACGTCGGTCAGGACGCCCTGCCCCTCGATAGCGGTCGATTGCTCGAAGTCGGGCGACTCTCCGAAGTAGCGCCACCGGGCCTCGGTGTTCAACCCGACGGTGGGGACCAGTGCCCAGGCGGCCCGCTCGGCCCCCTCGGCGCTCGGCGAGTCGCCAGCACCGACCGGGCCGTCGAGCGGGAGCCGGACCCGGATCGAGGGGCGGTCCGCTGGCTGGTCGTCCGACCAGCTGAACGACCAGCTTCCCGTCCGGTCGAAGCCGACCGTCTCGACGACCTCGGCGCCCGTCCACGGCCCCGGGCGGACGGTGACCTCGAGCTCGGCGACCGACGACGGAAGCTCGTAGCTGATCGTCGCATCGACGCTTCCGGGCATCGATGGCGTCCGGTTGAAACTCGTCCGCTCGTGGATCGTGGGGCCGCTCCCGACCTGTGGTGTCTCCCCGCCACTGGGAACGGCGCCCGCGACAGCGGCACTGGCGAGGAGGCAGGCGACCACCAGGGCGGCGGGGAGGTGCCGGCGCACGGCCCGGACACTCACGCCAGTGCGGAATAAGGCTCTCGGCGAAGGAACCATGTGACCCGCGGGCAAAGCGGTGACCATGCTTCTCCGCCCGACGCGACGCCCTACCGACTGCGCTCGACCGGCCCTCGGCCATGCATAGCGACCGAGCCCGGGGCACCCCGTACGCGCCCCACACCGAGGCTGAGGTCGAGGCCATGCTTGAGGCGATCGACGGCGGCGACCTCGAGGCCCTCTTTGACGTGCCCGAGGCCGTCCGGTACGACGACGACTTCGGCATCCCGGCGCGGGGCGAGCGCGAGGTCCGCGAGCGGCTCGCCGCGGACCTCGCGCGCAATCGGGACCTGGTGGAATTCCTCGGCCGTGGCCACTACGACCACTACGTCCCGTCCATCGTCGACCACCTCGCAGACCGGTCGGAGTTTCTGACGTCCTACACGCAATATCAGCCGGAGGTCGCCCAGGGATTCCTCCAGGCCCTCTTCGAGTACCAGTCGATGCTGGTCGAGCTGACTGGCCTCGACGTAGCGAACTGCTCCCTCTACGACGCCGCCACGGCCATCGGGGAAGCGGCCCTCATGGCCGCCCGAAGCAGACAGGGCCAGCGGGTGCTCGTCCCCGACCTCCTCCGGGCCGAGCGACGGAGCGTCCTCGAGAACTACGTCGGTGGTGCGGACCTGACCGTGGAGACGTATCCCTCGACGGACGGCAACGCCGACCTCGATGGGCTCGACGAGGCCCTCGACGACGACGTCGTCATGGTCTACGTGGAGAGCCCAAACGCCCGCGGCGCCATCGAAGCGGACGTCGACGGAGTCGTCGACCTCGCCCACGACAGCGAGGCGCTGGCCTGCCTCGGCCGCGATCCGGTCGCGCTGTCGCTGTTGTCCGAGCCGGCGAGCCAGGGCGTCGACGTGGTCGTCGGCGACGCGAGTACGCTCGGCCTGGGGACGAGCTACGGGATGGGCCTCGGCCTCTTCGCCACTCACGAGGCGCTCCTGCGGCAGGTGCCGGGCCGACTCGTCGGTGCGAGCGAGGACGCGACGGGACGGCGGGCTTACACGCTCACCCTGCAGACCCGGGAACAGCACATCCGGCGGGAGCGCGCGACGTCGAACATCTGCACGAACCAGGCGTGGGTCGCCCTTCGGACGGCGATCCACGCCGCGTGGCTCGGCGCCGACGGCCTCGTCGAGTTGGCCGAGAACTGCGTCGACTGGCCGCGGGACCTCGCTGCCAGGCTCGCCGAGATCCCGGGGGTCATCGCGCCGGTCCACGATCGACACCACTTCCGGGAGTTCGTCGCCCACACCGACCAGCCCGCGGCGGCCGTCGCGGCGGACCTGGAGGCGGACGGCTTCGCCGTCGACCCGGTCGGGGAACACGAGCTCCAGTTCTGTGTGACGGAGACGAACGCCGACCACGTCGACGACCTGATCGCGGCGATGGAGGGTGCGGCGTGACCGTCTACGACCAGGCCCGGTGGGCTGACGAGGAGCGCTACCAGCCTCTCCTCTCGGAGCAGGACGAGACGACCGTCACGGTCGACAGTTCCCTCCCCGAAGACCTGACACGCGATTCGCTCTCGCTGCCCTCGCTCGAGGAGCCAGAGCTCGTCCGTCACTACACCCGGCTCTCCCAGATGACCTACGGGGTCGAGAGCGGGCCCTACCCGCTCGGGTCTTGCACGATGAAGTACAACCCCGTCTTCACCGAGGACGTCGCCGCGCAGGCGGACGCCGCGGTCCACCCGGACCGATCACCCAATTCAGTGCAGGGGACCCTGGCGGCGCTCCACCGGCTCCAGGACTACCTCGGTCGGATCGGGGGCATGGACGCCGTCTCGCTGCAGCCCCCGGCTGGGGCAGCGGGAGAGTTCGCCGGGATCCTCGTGATCGGCGCCTACCACGCGGCCAACGGGGAGGGCCGCTCGGAGGTCCTCGTCCCCGACAGCGCCCACGGGACGAACTTCGCCTCGTCGGCGATGGCCGGGTACGACGTGGTGTCGCTCCCGTCGGGCGATGATGGCCGGGTCCACCTCGACGCGCTCGAAGCTGGCCTCTCCGAGGACACGGCGGCGCTCATGCTCACGAACCCGAACACGCTCGGACTCTTCGAAACGGAGATCCACGCGATCGCGGACCGGGTCCACGAGGCGGGCGGGCTGCTCTACTACGACGGGGCGAACCTGAACGCCCTGCTCGGGCGGGCTCGGCCCGGCGACATGGGCTTCGACGTGATGCACTTCAACCTCCACAAGACGTTCGCCACGCCTCACGGCGGCGGCGGCCCGGGGGCGGGGCCGATCGGCGTCACCGACGAGCTCTCTCCCTTCCTCCCGGCGCCGGTGGTGACCGAGGACGATGACGGCCGCTACGAACTGGTGGACCCACCCGAGACGGTCGGCAAGGTCCACGGCTTCCAGGGCAACTGGCCCGTCCTCCTGAAGGCGCTAGCCTACATCGAGCGGCTCGGTGACGTCGGCCTGGACGACGCGAGCGCGATGGCCGTCCTGAACGCGAACTACCTCGCGAGCCAGATCGACTACGAGATCCCATACGAACCCTTCCACCACGAGTTCGTCGCGAGCGCTGGCGAGCAGGACGCAGCCGAAGTGGCAAAGCGGATGCTCGACTACGGGGTCCATCCGCCGACGACGAAGTGGCCCGAACTCGTGAACGAGGCGCTGATGACCGAGCCGACGGAGGTCGAGGGGAAAGAGACGCTCGACGAGTTGGCGGCGGCGTTCAACGCGGTGCGGGAGGAAGACGACGAGACGCTGGCCAACGCGCCGAACCGCACGACGGCCCGCTTGATCGACCAGGCGAGCGCGGCACGTGAACCGCGACTCTCGTGGCGGGCGTTGTCCGAGGAGTGAGGTGTCGACCGGCTATGACTCGCCGGTATCGATGCCGTCGACCGTGACGAATCCGTAGTCACACTCGGGGCAGGCCCACTTCGTCTTCAGCCCGAGGTGGAGGTTCATGGCGGCGCTGCGGTAGAAGGTTCGCTCCTCACCGCAGTTCGGGCAGGTCCGATCGAGTTCCATCGCCATTGACGGTTCATTCTCGCCCGGGCGAATTGAAAGTTCGCATTCCGGGCGCTATCTCTGTCGGTTTCACGGAGCTATCCCTGAATTAGCGAATGGCCCGGTTTCGGACACGTACACTCTATACTGCTATATAGAATTTCGACGCCGCCGCTGCCACAGATCACCCGACGTCGAAGGGGGCGCCGGATCCGCGGATTCAACGATCGTTCCAGTGATAGAATGGATTCGGGCGATACCACGTTCGAGCAGCCGTTAGACCTGGGACCAAGAATCACCTATTGCCATAATATCATGACAGCTGCATCCCGTTGCCGTGCCGGGGCCCGCCTGTCGTTCGTGCAGACGGTCGCTCTAGAGGCCGGCTCGCCCCGGAGCTCGAGCGTCTGGGTGCCTCCACCGCGTTCGACGTTTGTTGCTGCGGGTGGCCTCGTTATTCCTTGGGTGGTAATGACATGCAAATTTTAGAAATCTTTAGTATGCCGCCCGTCGTACTCACGGCCTGCGCGGGAAGCCTCCCGGGCCAACTGGACGGTTCACCGAAGATCGCATCCGCAAGAAGCGGTGAACTGGGAACGGCCGCCGAAATCATAAGGCGACCGGTCCGAAGCAGGACCACACCACACCGACGCCGTCCCTTCCGGAGGGGGCGGGTGAAGACGAAGTACCGCTGCCCGTGGAAACGGACGGTGGGAACCCGGCAATCGCCGGACCCGTCGTAATGGAAGTGGGGAAAACGTCTGCAGTCCGGGTCCGGTTGGTTACCGCGCTCCCATTCATCCCGACATCACCCGCCAAGCTACAGCAGCGACCCCGCCCAGAAGAGCACGGCGACGATGCCGGCGAGGACGCTCGCCTCGACGCGGTCGAGTCCTCGCTTGTACTCGAGGCCGAAGCGCCAGATTGCGGCCCCCCACAGTGTGGTGACGCCGCTGATGATGGGCCCCCAGGTGACCATGGGTTGGAGGTCCGTCCGGAGCTGCTCCACGAGGAGGCTGGGGTTCGCCCCCGGCGAGACCGTCATCGGATCAAGCAGCAGCGCCATCAGTCCGATGGCAAGGGGCAAGGCGAAGATCGAGGGGACCAACCCCCAGAGCGTGATGGCAATGGACTCCCCGACGCCCCCCGTGCCATCGGCCATCCACGCGCCAGCGTGCAGGACCCCCGCGAGGATGGCGAGCACGATCGGGAACCCGAGCAGCGCGGGGCCCATGAACTCGTCCATGGCGTCCCTGAGGAGGACGTCGACGTCCTGCTCGATCTGCGCCGGGGCGTCACAGCCGTCCGTCATCGAGTCGGGGGCGCTCTCACAGAACGTGTCGGGCGGGCGCTCCGGGTTGTCGACCATGACCGTCCCATCGACGTGGTCGGTGAGGACCCACCCGACGCCGCCGACCGCGGCGGGGAGCGAGAACACCAGGATGGTACCAACGATCAGTAGCCGCGTCGCGTGGAAGTCTCGTTCGGCGAAGAAGCGATCTGGGCGGAGGAGGGGCGTGCGGGGCGGCACGGTCCGGCCTCTTGGCTGCACCCGCTAAAAACCGGCGGAGGGTACGGCCACCGCTGTACCCTTCAGTACGGTCCCCGGTCGCGACCGAACCCCTCCTCCTTCGACTCGCACTCGCCGTTGGCGTTGATCATGACCCGGCCCTGATACCCACACCGGCCGTTGTTGTTGTACCGACACCGGGTACAGCGGCACTCGAGATCCTTCCCGCCGGTTCCGAACGACATGGGCCCGGCTTGTGCTGCCACACACTTCTACTTGGTTGCCGACGCTCTGGTGATCGATGCGGCGTCCCCTGGGTGTCGTCGGCCCATCCATTGGAATCTCTCAGCCCGATCCCGCTGGCTGCTTCGGGCGAGTCCGGCGGAGCTTGTAGTGGAGGACCAACGCAAGCCCAGCGGCGAGGAGGCCGGCCACCAACGCGATCCCGAACGCCACCCGGTAGCCGGTCAACGTGTAGACTCGACTGCCGTCGACGAGCTCACCCGTCCAGTAGGCGTCGAGGGCGGCGCCCATGACTACCGGGAAGACCGACGCCCCGATCCACGCCATCGTGTTGACGATGCCGATGACGGTGCCACTCGCGCCCTCGGGATGCCGCTCTCGCATCACCGCGAAGGCGAGCGGCACGCCGCCGGCGACGACGCGCGAGAGGAAGAAGACCGCGGCCACCAGCAAGAGCGGGATCGTGCCGAAGACGGCGAAAATCCCCCAGGTCGCGCCCACGGAGAGCGCAGACAGGACGATGAGTTCGGTCCGCCGGCCGAGCCGATCGGAGAGCCAGCCGATCGCCGTCGGCCCGACCATCCCGCCGACGTTCCCGATGAGCAGGTAGACGGACGCCTCGGTGACGGTCAGGCCGTAGGCCTGGACGAGGTAGGGGATGGCCCAGAGCCCGATGATGGTAATGCCGACGCCGACGACGAGGAAGAGGACGCCACCGAGGAGCCAGGTGTCTGCGGACCGGAGCGCGTCGATCGTGTGCTGCTTCAGGTCGGCCGCGGTGACCTCGGGTCGCTCGGGAACGGCCTCCAGGGGCTCGTAGCCGGCCTTCGCCGGCGAGTCCTGGGCGAGCCGGGCGATGCCGGCCGTGACCGCGAGTCCGAGCAGACCAAGCCCGAGGATCGAGGGGCGCCACCCCAGCGTGGAGACGGCGACCGCGAGCGGGGTCGTCGCGGCGAGCCCGCCGAGGATGCCGGCCGCGAAGGTGACCCCCGTCATCGTCCCGAACTCGTCCGGGCGGAACCAGCTCGCGGCGAAGCGGAGGACGGCGACGAAGAGGACGCTCCCGCCGAGGCCGATCACCAGCCGGGCACCGAACGCGACCGGATACGACCCGGCGAGGCCGAAGCCGATGGCCCCGAGGCTCATCGCTCCCGTGCCCGTCGCCGCGATGACCCGGGCACCGTAGCGGTCGGTGAGCAGCCCGGCCGGGAGCTGGAAGGCCGCGTAGAGGTAGAAGAAGGAGGCGTGGAGGAGGCCGAGGCCGGCGCCGGTGGTATCGAAGGCGGCCATCAGCTCGCCCGAGAGCACGGCGGTGGCCGCGCGGTGGAGGGAGACGAGGAGGAAGCCCGCGGCGAGGAGCCCCCACCCCAGCCACCGACGGCGGTTGCGGTTCACCTCGCGCATCGTCACCGACGGCCTCCTTGGGCCTTTCGACACCGGCGGGGGACTCATTAGCACGGAAGTCCAACGACCGGCCATGGCACTGACGCTGTATGCCCTCGATGGCTGTCCATGGTGTGAGAAGGTGCACGACGCCCTGGCCGAGCACGGCATTGACTACGAGACCGAGTGGGTCGAGGGGCTCCACTCCAAGCGCGACGAAGTCAGACGCGTCTCGGGCCAGCGGGGCGTCCCCGTGTTGGTCGACGAGGAGCACGGTGTGACGATGGCCGAGAGTGCGAACATCATCGAGTACATCGAACAGACGCTCGCGGCCGAGGCGCCGGCGTAGGTCCGTAGAAGCTCTAAGTGGCCGGGTCGTGAGTGCCAACCATGCCGATCTACACCGGCCGGGGCGACGAAGGGGAGACGGACCTCCATGGCGGGACGCGGGTCTCGAAGACCGACCCACGCATCGAGGCATACGGCACGGTCGACGAATTGAACGCACTGCTCGGGACGCTCAGGCCGACGGGTCACGAGGACATCGACGACCAGCTCGAGTCGGTACAGAACCACCTCCACGTGGTTCAAGCGGAGCTCGCGAATCCCGACGGTGACGGACCTCGCATCGACCCGGTCCACGTCACGAAGCTCGAGGACTGGATCGACGCGGCCGACACGGAGCTCGAGCCCCTCCAGCGGTTCATCCTCCCCGGAGGCGGCGAGGCCGGCGCGGCGCTCCACCACGCCCGGGCGGTCAGCCGCCGGGCCGAGCGGCGGGTGGTGGCCTTGGCCGAGGTCCAGGCGGTCCGCGAGTCGCTGCTGCACTACCTGAACCGCCTCTCGGACCTTCTGTTCACCCTCGCCCGGCTGGCGAACGCCCGCGAGGGGGAGTCCGAGGAGTCGCCCGCGTACTAGCGCGATGGCGGGAGAGTCGTCGCCCACGATCCGCGATCACTACGCGAGCGCCGACGGACCCCGGCCGGCCGGGACCTACCGGGTGGTCGGCGTGGACGAGACGTCCGTGACGCTCCTGCGGGTGACCGACTCGGATGGGCGCCGACGGTCGACTGGGGAGGTAGCGACCGTCTCGCGACCGATGGACGGCTTCGAGCCAGCGCGAAATCCGGACGCGGGTATCCGGCCGATTCGCTGGCTCCGAAACCAGCTCCAGGGCGTGGGCTGGACGGTCCGAATGCTGACTGGCCTGTAGGCCAGGGGCCGGGAACTGCCACAAGGGTTTTGCCCGACTCGGCCCTATTCTGTGGCATGAACAAGCACTTCGAAGACACCCGTCACCACTTGAAGCGTGCGACCGAAGCGGCCACCAGCGGCGTCAAAGCGGAGCTCGAACCCATCGAGCAGCGCGTCCGCGAGCTCACCGGCCGCGAGAAGGAACCCGAGCCGAGTCGGCTGGAGAAGGTTCGCTCGGACCTGAAGGAGGTGCAGGACCGCGCCGAGGGCGAGGCCAAGGAGGCCATCGGTGAGGCCCGGTCGAAGTTGAAGCAGTACCGCGAGTCCCAGAGCTAGATCAGGTTTCGGCCGCTTGCTCGGCAGGTGGCAATCCTTAAGTCCGAAAGGTGGATAGCTGGAGCTGTCGGGTCGGTGGTCTAGTTGGTTATGACGTCGCCTTCACACGGCGAAGGTCCCAGGTTCAAATCCTGGCCGACCCACTGTTCGATCAAACGAGTGCTTCAGCAACGCGAGGTTCTAACGTGGCGGTGTGGTAGGCCGCACCTGTGAGTCGTCGATCGGTGGTTGCCCTGGCGCTGGCGGCGGTCTTGGTCACGAGCGGCTGTGCCGGGTTCTCCAGCTCGCCCCGGACAACCACACCCCCCGACACAATCGTCGTCGCCGGCTCGGGTGACTACCCGCACGAGATTCGGGTGAGCAACGCACGGGACGAGGCGATCACACTCACCGTCCTCGTCGAGCGCGACGAGACGCTCTATCGGGCCGACCACACCGTGGCGGCGAACAGCGATAGCGTGGTTGCCGGGTTCTCCGTCGAGTCACTCCCCGAGAATTCGAGGCTAGTGACCGTGACGGCCCGAGACGAGCGGGACAATTCCACGAGCGTCGAGGTGAGCATCTCCGGCTGCCTCGGGGACGTCGTTATCATCGTCGGGCAGGACGGCACCCTCGACTCGACGTACTCGATCTGTTAGTCGGGGCTCGACTTGTTCCTCAACACGGCTCGGGCTAGGCGGTCCCGTACCGCTCGTCGACCCTGGCTGCCACCGATCGCAGCACCTCGCAGGTCTCCTCGTGCTCGGGGCAGGCAAAGCCCACCGTCTCGCCCTGGCCGGCCTGGGTTCGGTGGTAGTCGAGTCGGCTGTCGCTCAAGAGTTCCCAGGCGAGCAGCCCGTCGACGTCGGCCTGCATCGCGGCCTCGTGCCAGGCGCCGAAGAGCTCGGTCCGGCGGGCGATCTGCTCGTCAACGTCCGGGTCCTGGAGGTTCACCCGCCAGCCGTACTCGCCGAGGTACACTGGCTTGCCGACCGCCTCGTGGCCACGCTGCACCCGATCGTCGATGTACTCCCGACCGAACCGTGCCGGCTCGGGCTCGTCCCAGTTCTGGGGCCAAAGGTGGATCGAGCAGGCGTCGATTCCCTTCACGGCGTGCACGTCCTCGTACACTTCTGGCGGGTAGATGTCGCTGCCCGTCGAGACCAGCTGCGCGATGTCGTGGTCCTGGATGACCCCTGCCGTCTCCTCGACCCAGGAGCGGAGCAGCTCTCCGTCGGCCTGCAGGCGGGGCTCGTTGGCCAGCTCCCACATCAGCACCGTGGGGTCCGAGCGATACTCTCGGCCGGTGATCGTGTTCGTTCGGGTCAGGAGCCGCTCGATGAAGCCCCGATAGAGTCGCTGGGCCTCCGGCAATGCATAGAAGTCGTCGTCTTCGCTGCCGCCGGCCCAGTCGACGTACTGGGCCATGCCGTCCGGGCCCCAGTTGTCGACGAATGGGATGATGACGCGGATGCCCCGTCGGCCGGCTTCGGAGACGATGTAGTCGAGGTGTTCGAAGGCCAGTTCGTTGAACTCGCCCGGCCCCGGTTGGAAGGTCAGACTGCACCCGTTCACGCCGCCCGTGCAGTTGTTCTCTCCACCAGCTGACCCGCACTTGAAGCGGAGCACGTCGACGTCGAGGCGATTTGCGGCCGAGAGCGTGCTGTCCACCCGCTCCCGACTGGTGTAACCCTCGGCGAGACAGCAGTTCGCCACGCCGCTGAAGACGTAGCGGTCGCCATCGAGCACGAACTGGGTGCCCTCCCGCTTGACGACTGTCGCTGGCCGCTGTGGTGCTGGCGTCTGGGTCGCGGTGGCGGTCGGCGGTTCGGTCGTATGCCCTTCGCTGGACTCCGTTGGGCTCGACGGCGACGAACGACCTCCACCACCCGAGCACCCCGCGATCCCGGCGGTGAGTCCGGTTCCCACCAGCCCCAGCACCTCGCGCCGGGTTCCACCCGTGGCGTCCATCGTCTTTGTCTCTAACTGCCGACTGAAAAAGCCGTGGCGTCGGGCGTCAACCCTCGGCTGCTGCCTGCATCTGCCCCTCTAAGTTCTCCGCGAAGTTTTCGATGACTCGATTACCGATCGAGTGGAGCACCAGGTCGTTGAATTGGCCGATCTTGCCGGAGAGGGTGATCTCGATGGCCCACTCCACGACGGAGCCATCGGGGGTCTCTTCGATGTCGACGGTCGTCTCCATCGTGTACTCGCTCTCGGCGGTCGAGCCCTGACCGGTCGCGCGCATCGAGTGACCGTCGCGTTGCTCGATAGTGACGTGTGACTCGAAGGTCGGGTTGATGTTTTTCACGCCGATGCGGGTCAGCGCGACGTACGTTTCACCCGCTTGGAACGCCCGCGCCTCGACCGCCTCCGGATCGGCGTCGGGCACGGTGTCGGCGTTCGAGTCGTGCTCGTACGCGTCGAAGTCGTGGCCGTCGGCCGGGACGATGTATTCACAGCCGGGCACGGCCCGCTCGATCGCCCGGGGGTCCGTCAGCACACGCACCGCGACCTGAGGGGGCACGCCGGGCAGCTCGAAGGCGCCGCTGAACTCCATCAGACCGCCTCCCGATCGGCTCGCTCCTTGACGACCTCGACGCCCGTGATCTCGAAGCGCGCGCCCCCGGCATCGCTCTCGGTGACCCGAAGCTGCCACCCGTGGGCGTCGGCGATCTCTTGGACGATGGCGAGGCCGAATCCGGTGCCGGCGTCGGCCGTGGTGTAGCCGGACTCGAAGATTCGATCGCGCTCGCCATCGGGGATCCCCGGCCCGTCGTCGGCGACGTAGAACCCGTCGTCGAGCTCGCCGACCGTCACCGTGACGCCATCGCCGCCGTGTTCGACGCCGTTCCGGACGAGATTCTCTAAGAGCTGTTGGAGCCGCCCCATGTCTGCCAGGATCGAGCGGTCCGTCTCCACGGTGAGCGTCGCGCCTCGGGTCTCGACGGTCTGCCAACACCGCCGCACCGTCAGGTCCAGGGCGACCGTCTCGAGTTCGCTGACGCTCTGGCCCTGGCGCGCCAGCGTGAGCAGGTCGTCGATCATGGCCTGGCTCCGGTCGAGCGCATCGCCGACGACCGACAGGTGCTCGCTGTCGTGCTCCTCGCGAGCCAGTTGCAGGCGGCCCTGGGCCACGTTCAACGGGTTCCGAAGGTCGTGGCTGACGACGCTCGCGAACTCTTCGAGTCGCTCGTTCTGGCGCTCAAGTTCTTCCTCGCGCAGCTTCCGTGGGGTGATAGGTCGCATCGTGGCGACGGCTCCGCCGACCCAGTCGTCGTCAGGCCCCGGCGGTCTGAGGGCAAGGTTCACCTCGACGATCATCTCGCCGTGGGTCGGCGAGTCAATCGTCGCCTCGAACGTCACCTGGTCCTCGTCGTTCATCAGCAGGTCCATCGCTGCCTCGGTGCCGCTCTCGATGGTCTCCGTACCGATGATCCCCGCCTCCGCGAGGACCCCGACCTGCTGGCCGAGGATTTCCTCCTCCGGCATGCCGACGCCCTCGACGAAGGCGTCGTTGACGAGTCGGTAGATGCCGTCGGCGTCCCAGATCGCGACGCCATCCCGGGCCGTCTCGACGGCGACCTCGTAGCGCTCGAGTTCGCGCTCTCGAGCCTTCCAATCCGTGACGTCCCGAGCGAACCCGACGACCCGGGTCACCTCGCCGCCCTCGAAGACGGGGTCGCCCTGCACCCAGACCCATCGGCTGAAGTCCTCCGCGGCGTTCACTCGGTACTCGATGTCGATGGACTCGCCCGCCGAGAGCCGATCCATCGCCGCCCGAACCCGCTCGCGGTCGTCCGGGTGGACGCCGTCGAGGAACGAGGACGGGTCGGACCCCAATTCCTCCGTCGAGCGCCCCCAGACCGTTTCGTAGGGTGAATTGACGAACAGGAGCTCGTTCCAGTCCGCGGTGAACATCCAGAGGACGTCGTTGGAGTTCTCTGCGATGGTCCGGAGGCGTTGCTCGGTTTCGGCTGCCACGACACGCGTCCGTCGCTGCTCGACGGCGTTCTCGATGCGGTTGAACAGGATCTCGTACTGGCTCGACCCGGGTCCCTTCTGGAGGTAGTCGGTGACGCCGGCCGAGATGGCCTCGCTGGCGATCTCCTCTGACCCCTTGCCGGTGTAGAGGATGAACGGCAGGTCGGGATACTCGGCCCGAACGGCCTCGAGGAACGCGATGCCGTCCATGTCCCCGATGTCGTAGTCGGAGACGACGCAGTCGACGGCCGACGCCTGCAGGCGCTCGATGCCCTCGGCAGCGGTCGTCGCCGTCTCGACGCTGACTGACTCGGCGGCCCGCTCGAGGAACTCGGCCGCCGTCTCCATGAATTCGAGGTCGTCGTTGACGTGGAGGACGTGGATGGGGGTATCGGTCATGGCCACTCGGTTTGGGAGTGGCCCGACGCGGCAATCGCGAACCCCGGGAGTGCCGACCGCCGCTGCGACCCGGACCACCCGTGTGTCTGCGCCGTGTCCTCGGTTCTGGCTTATAAAGGTTGGTCCGTAAATATCACCGACTGAACTGCCGCGAGGGCCATCCGACGACTATTATGCCTCGACCGCTATGGACTCACATGGGTCGGCTGCTCTCGAGTCTGGGTATCGGTGCCGCCACGGTCGAGACGATCCTGCCTGACGGCGCGCTCGCGCCGGGTGAGACGGTCGAGGTCACCGTCGAAATCAAGGGTGGCAGCGTGCAGCAGACCATCGACGGGCTCTACTTCGGGCTGCTGACGAAGACGGATGGCAGCGATCAGCTCATCGCCCAGTTTCGGGTCGTGGAGTCCCTCACCGTCGACGCCGGCCAGCGACGGACCATCGAGACGGAGATCACCATCCCACCGTGGACGCCGGTGACCCGCGGGGACCGTCGGGTCTGGCTGAAGACGGGCCTGGACGTCAGTTGGGCCGTGGACCCCAACGACGAGGACGACATCGTCGTGGCCCCCGGTCCCCACATGGAGGCCCTCTTTGCGGCGGCCGAAGACCTCGGCTTCGAGCCATGCGAGTCAGAGCTCCGGGAACCGAAGTGGCACGACTGGCCGCTCGTCCAGGCGTTCCGGTACGAGCCCGGCCCGGCGGTCTACCGGGACGACGTGGAAGCCTTGACGCTCGTTCCACTCTCCCGAGAGCGGGGCCTCCGCACGGTCATCGAGATCGACGAGGCCGAACCGGCCGAGGCGGAAACCGACATCGCCTACGACCAGCAGGAGATCCTCCACGTCTTCGAGACGGCCGATCGCGATCGGGTCCGTCGGCAGCTTCGCTCCCGGATCGACCAGAACACCCACGTCGAGTGATCGCCGGCGTCCGTCGACGGTGGACTCGAGTCGTGCCAGTTTGATGGCCACGCTGACGAGTGGGTACCGACCCCCTCGATCAGTCGCCCAACACGGGCACGGAAGCCTCCCCCTCGGATTCTACGTCGGGGCCGTCGCCGCTCGACGCATCACCGGGACCGAGGCGGACCTCGAGCCGCTGGGCCGCCAGTCCGAACACCGGCATCTCCCGGCCCTTCGACGAGTACCACGTGCCGACCTCTGCCACGAGGTCGGCATCTCGCAGGTTCTCGAGGTGGTAGTGGACGTTCTGGGGGGAGGTGCCCACGCGGTCGGCGAGGTCAGATGTCGTCCCGGGCGCCCGTCCGAGCGCACCCAGGATGGCTTGTGCGGTGTCCGAAGAGAGGACACTCAGGACGGCGTTCGGGTCATCGACGTCGACGACTGATCGCTCGCGGGGGGAATGCTCGACGGGGGGCCGAAGTGGAAGCGGCGTAGCCATGGTGAACCAACCGGCGGAGGGCCGGGGGACTGAGCCGAAGTTCGTTTTGTTCGGCTCGTACCGAACAAACAGACCAAACAGTTTAATACTTACGCATCCGTCCCACCGATGTGAACGAACCGGCTGGTACGCGACGACCGCGGGGGCCCGGATGAGCAGGGATGAGCGGGCTGCCGTCCGCGAGGACGTGATCGAGACGATCGAACGATCGGTCGAAGTGTACGGATTGAGCCGGAGCGCCGGGCGCGTCTACGGCGTGCTCCTCTTCGCCGAGGAGCCACTCACCATCGCCCAACTCGTCGACCGGTCCGGTTACGCGAAGTCGACGATCAGCAACGTGACGCGAAAACTCACCCGCATCGGCATGCTCCACCGCCGGTCCTCGGAGGGCGGGGGCCGGCGGGTGCGGTTCGCTCCCGAGACCGACCTCTGGTTCGTCATCCAGGACGTCTACACGCAGTACGTCGCCCGGGAGATGGACCTCTCCCAACGGAGTTTCGACCGGGCCCGGGATCGGCTCGAGGCCCTCGACGACGAGGCCGATGGCGACGACCTCGAACGGGTGGAGGAGCTCGCCCAGACCTACGGTCGGCTCCAAACACTGCTTGAGCTCGCGATGAACCACTCGCCGGAGGAGCTGATCGAGGCCGTCCGCAGTCGGGAGGAGTGACGCCCGTCACCACGAGACGGTGTAGGTGCAGGCCTCGTCTCCGTCCCGTCGGCACCGGTCCCCACGCTCCTCTACGAACACGAACGCTTCCACTGGGGCGTGCTGACGGGTGACGGCCCGGACGAGCCCCCGGTCGAACGGACAGGGGTAGGGGTTCCGACACGTTACCGCCCCGGTTCGTTCTTCGAGCGCCTCGAAACGATAGCTGCCGATGTCACCGCCGCGGTGGTTCAACTGATACGCCTCATCGATGGCCCGTAAGCCGTCATCGACGCCCGATACGCCATCGGGCCAGTGCACCACGTCGGGGATCTGCTCGCCGAGTCGGTCGAGGATGTGGGGTTCCATGGCCTCGGCGAGCGCCTCGAACGTGTCGAGCCAGACCTGCTGGGGGTACCACTCGTCCCCCGAAGGGTCTTCGATCCCGCCTTCAGCGAGGGCCTCGCGGGCCAGCCGTTGGTACTCCGACGAGAAGCGGGCCAAGGCGTCCTCGACCACGGTCAAAATCGTCTGTCCATGGACCTCGACGGCCGGGTCGAAAGCCTCGTACCTCGTCATCACTGGTAGCTCCCTGACCGATGGATAAAGTTCCATCCCCCTGGCACCGTGCATGACAGTTCCACCCACAAGCGCCGGTTTTCGCATCCATGACCCCTTTCGTTCCCCCGCCGCTGGTCCCGGATGGAACCATGGACCTCGAGACGTTCACGACCGCCAACGCCCCCGGGGAGGGGGGCGACGGGTTCCAGAAGGAGAACAGTCGACTGCTCGACGTCCCGGTCGACGGGACGGTGATGGTGAAGGCCGGGTCGATGATCGCCTACGACGGCGACATCACGTTCACCGGGAGGTCCTCCGCGGAAGGCGGCCTCACCGGGTTCGTCAAGGAGGCGGTGACGAGCGAGGGGACGCCCATCATGGAGGCCGAGGGATCCGGCCGCCTCTACGTCGCCGAGCGGAGTAAGAAGGTCCAGATCCTCGATCTAGGTCCGGACGAGTCCATCTCGGTCAACGGGCAGGACATCCTCGCGTTCGAGTCGGCCGTCGACTACGAGATCAACACCATCGGCAACATCTCCGAGGTCGCCGCCGGTGGGCTGACGAACGTCTACCTCTCCGGCCCCGGGCAGGTGGCCATCTCCACCGAGGGCGAACCGCTCGTGGTGACGCCGCCGGTGTTCACCGATCCGGACGCCACGGTCGCCTGGAGCACGAACCTCTCTCCGTCGTTCGCGACGAACAAGATGATCGAGATCGGTCAGACCTCCGGCGAGGGCATCCAGATGGAGTTCACCGCCACCGAGGGCTTCGTGGTCGTCCAGCCCCACGAGGAAGGCGGTGGGCAGGCCCGAGCGTAGTCGCTACTCCGCCTCGACGGCCCCGGTATAAGCCGGGTCCAACGACCGGACGATGTACTCCTGGATCGCCCGCTGAGCCTGTTCGGGGGCGTCGTCGTGGCCGAGGGAGATCTTCCGGCTGCGGGCGACGTGGATGACGTCGGTGATGAGCTGGCCGACGAGTTCGGCGTCGGTCTCCCGGAAGACGCCCTGGTCGATGCCGTCCTGGACGACGGTCACGATGCTGTTCCGGATGTCCTCGTAGTGTTCGCTGAAGATCTCGCGGTGGCGCTCGTCGTGCTGGGCGTAGGCGAAGAGCTCGTGGTAGACCTTCATCCGGTCCCAGTGGGTGAACTCGTCGAATTCCGGCCCGAAGAGACACTGGTCGACGCGGGCGCGGAGCTCCTCTCTGGGGTCCGCCTGCGGGTCGACCTCGACGCTCCCCTCGTACTGGTCGCCGATGTACTCGAGGAAAGAGGCCAGCAGGTCGTTCTTCCCGTCGAAGTGGTAGTGGATGACCTGCCGGGTCATGGCCATCTCGTCGCCGATGTCCCGCATGCGCAGGTCCTTATAGCCGTGCTTGGCGAGCGCCCGATACGTCGCCTCCATGATGAGTTCGCGGGTGTCCTCGGGCGCGACCTTGCCGTCGGGCCGGTCCATGTGAGCCGGTCTACGGCGACGGTGATTAAATACCCCGCGCCGTCGGCGTTTACTGTCCGGTAAACTTTTGACTGGGTGGCAAAACTACCCAGCCGGGTACCATGGCAGACAGACTCATACGGGGTGCAACGGTGGTATCGCTGGACCCGGACGTCGGCACGCAAGACGACGCCGACATCCTGATCGACGATGGGCAGATCGTGGAGATCGGCCGGGGGCTCGAGGCGTCCGCGGACGATGTCATCGACGCCGAGGGGAAGATCGCTATCCCGGGGCTCGTGGACTCGCACATCCACATGGCCCAGACCCAAGTCAGGGGCATCGCCGGGGACTGGTCGCTCATGGGCGAGTACTTCGAGCACATGCTCGGCAACATCACCGGGCTCTACCAGCCCGAGGACATGTACCTCGGCGGCCTCTTCGGCGCCTTCGAGAAGCTCCATTCGGGGACGACAACGGCCCTAGACTGGTCCTACCCCAACGAGCTCGAACACGGCGAACGGGCCGTCGACGCGCTCCAGGACGCTGGACTGCGCGCGGTCTACACCTACGGGCCGCCGGGTGACGACGCGGCGAAGTGGTGGTACGAGAGCGACGTCGGCCTCCCCGAAGACCTGATCCGCGAGCTCTACACCGAGAAGATCCGCGACGACGACCTGCTCAGCTTCGCGCTCGGGCTCCGGGGGCCGGATTTCTGCGTCGACGAGACCGCTATCAGCGACCTGGAACTGGCCCGAGAGTTGGGGGCACTCGCGACCATCCACATGGGGGCGGCGCAGTGGACCTCCTCGATGTACAACGACGACTACCAGGGCTTTGGCTGCCTCCACGACATGCTCGGCCCCGACTTCAACATCGCCCACGGGAACCACTTCACGCAGGAGGACGTCCAGCACGCTGTCGATGCGGGCGCGTCTTTCTCGGCGTCTCCGGAGGTCGAGATGCAGATGGGCCACGGCATTCCGGTTACTGGAAAGGTGCTGGAGGCCGGCGGCCGGCCGACCTGGGGGGTCGACGTCTGCTCGGACATCGGTGGCGACATGGGGAACCAGATGCGGATCGGGATGCAGGCCCAGCGAATGCTCGACAACCAGGGGATCCTAGAGACGGGCGAGGAGGTCACCGAAGTCGGCATCAGCTGTCGGGACACCCTCGAGATGGCGACGATCGAGGGGGCGAAGGCCCTGGGGATGGAGGACGAGATCGGGACGCTCACGCCGGGCAAGCGGGCCGACGTGGTGCTGATCGACGCGGATACCTTCCTCACGGCACCCGTTCACGACCCGATCGCGACGGTCGTGTTCCAGACCGAGGCCTCCAACGTCGACACCGTCCTCGTCGACGGTGAGCCGAAGAAGCGCGACGGGGAGCTCCTGAACCCGCTCGTGGAGGAGGAGTTCGACCGGTTCGTCGCCTCTGGCGAGCGGCTCATCGAGGAGTCGGGAATCTACGCGTAGCTGTTCGAACCCAACCACGGTCGTCCACCCCCGTCGTCGCGGGGCGGTCCCGGTGGACCGACCTGCCCCCGCCGGCGACCCAACGCCCGATCCCGCCCGGGAAGAGCGCCCGTACGCCCATTTTACTGCACAGTAAGAACTTAATGCGGAGCCGTGTGAGGGTGGTCCATGGACGAGGCGACCCCGGACGGCGGCGATGTCCTCGACGCGATGCGTCGGGCGAATCGACGAGAAGACTTCAGCGCACGCCGTCCCAGTCAGTACACGAACTGGATCGACGAGCAGCTCTCCTGGAAGGAGACCTGCTACGTGGGGAGTTGGTCGTCGTTCGCGAACCTCAAACTGGAGGGGCCGGACGCCAAAACCCTCCTGGCCGACCTCAGCATCAACTCTTTCGCCGAGTACCCGATCGGCGGGGGCAAACACCTCGTCCAGTGTGACGAGGACGCGAACGTCGTCGCCGAGGGCGTCCTTGTCCGGGAGGACGAGGAGACGTTCATCGTCCACGGCGTGCCGTGTTACTGGACCACCTACAACCTCGAAAACGGCGACTACGACGCCGAGTACGAGTTCAGGGACACGTTCAACTACGGGATACAGGGCCCCAACTCGCTCGAGGTCCTGGACGCGCTCGCGGACCACTCACTGCGCGACGTCGGCTTCATGCGCTCCGGGCCGATCGAGATCGCCGGTGTCGACGTGACCGCCGTCCGGTTCGGGATGTCGGGCGAGATCGGCTTCGAGCTCCACGGCCCGGGCGAGCACAGCGAGACGGTCTGGGACGCCATCCTGGACGCCGGCCAGGAGTACGGCATCCGGCGGCTGAGCTCGGGGACCTCCTCCATCAACCAACTCGAGTCCGGCATCCCTTCACGGGTGCGCGACTTCGTCTCCGCCATCTTCGGGGCGGAGATGGCCGACTATCGGGCCTTCCTCCGCGAACACCAGACACGGGACCTCATCACCCACGCCGTCGAGGGAAGCTTCGAGGCCGAGGACATCAGCGACTACTACCGGACCCCGGTGGAACTGGGGTGGGATCGATACACCAAGTTCGACCACGACTTCGTCGGTCGGGAGGCACTCGAGGCGGAGGCCGCCGACCCACAGCGCGTGCTGGCGACGCTCGAGTGGAACGAGGAGGACGTCATCGACGTGTACGCGTCCCTCTACCGGGAGGGACTGCCGTTCAAGTACATGGAGATGCCCCACCAGCAGAAGCGGTCGATGATCGCCGACAGAGTCTTGAAGGACGGCGAGGACGTCGGGGTCGCGACGATGCGTGGCTACAGCTATTACTTCCGGGAGATGCTCTCACTATGCACCATCGACGTCGAACACAGCGACGTCGGGACCGACGTGACCGTCCTCTGGGGCGAGGGGGAGAACCCGGCGAGTCCGACCGTCGAGGACCACATCCAGAAGGAGGTCCGGGCAACGGTCGTCCCGACGCCCTACAAGGAGGACCGGCGGCGATCGAACCTCGCCGAGTCCGAGTAGCGGGGCCAGGTCGGACGCTGCGTTCGGTGCAAGGCAGGTTGCTATCGGGACCGACAGTTCCGCGGGATGACAGAAAGACCGTGCTGCATACCGGGCGCATATTCATCACGAGAGTCATTCGTAGACCGTCGGCTCTGGGTGGAACTCGACCCAGTCGACATCACCGGACGACAGTGACCGGAACTGTGGCCCGCTCGACCACGTCTCGCGCAACGCTGCCCACCAACCGCCCGGTCCGTTCGGACCGTCCCCGATGGCCGATGTAGATGGCATCGAACCCGCCCGACTCGGCGTAATCCGTGATGGTCCTCACCGGCTCACCGTAGAACAGTTCTCCCGTCGCGTCCTGCCCCAGTTCCGCAACCGCCTCGATCGCTTCGTCGATGATCGCCCGGCCCTCAATTTCTGCAGCGTCCACGCTGTCGATGATCAGCCGGTCCCGAGCGTCGGAGACTGAAACCGGCTCACCGCCGCCAGCGTCGTAGACGTTCGGTTCGATCACGTGGATCAACGTGACTGATCCCTCGGTCGCGTCGGCGACGTCCGTCGCGTACGCGAGCGCCCGGCGACTCTCCTCCGATCCGTCGACGGCGACGAGCAGTTCCATGCAAATGTATTAGCGCCCGAACGATTAAATGGGACGTCCCATCCTCCGATCTCGAACGACTGGCTGAAACTGGGTACTCTCTATCGTCCACGCTCAAGGGGACCGATACCTTCGCACGACTCGCCCGCTCAGATTCGCTTGTGAGGTTGCCAGTAACCGATACCGTGATTCGAACGTGGTGACGTTCGGAAAGCGCGAAGACCTCGATCGAACACTCCCTATTCAGGCTCCGTGCTGTCCGCCCCCGGAATAGGCATTACACGGAATACGTAGTCGTCGTAGACTCCGTCGAGGTTCGTGGGACTCTCCTCGGCCGTATGCGCACGACAAAGGACGGCTGCCGCCTCGACAGCGCCGTGACCTGTGTCTTCCTGGTACCGTTCGAGAACGACGAACGTCGCTGGTTCCTCGCAGCCACGGCGGTGGCACACACGAGGCGGATCCGGCTGATCGTCAACTGCGCGTTGGGCCCCCTCCTCGTCGGCCAATTCTTCGCGTGGTGGTTCGGCTTCGTCGGCGCGATCGAGCGCCTGCTCGAGTGCCCGCTCTCGCTGTCGATCCCACTCATCACGGGCTTGTTCGTCTCGGCTCCGCTTCGTGTCTGCCATACCGTGATACTGGGATGCGAATGGGATAACGCTGTGGCCGCTCCTCGGTCCGACGCTCCTTGGTTGGCTGGTATTATCTCCCGTAGCCCGACGACCGAATGTCAACTCATCACGTATCCATTTCCTGGCACGCTAGACCGAGAGTGGGCATGGAACACGTGGTGGATGCTTCCAAGCTCGATTCTTCGGCCCCCTACAACGATATTACAATTCCACTTCACATTTAGGTCATGTTCTACTACATGCAACCTCTATAGTCAGCACTCACACATCGACCTACTTGCAGACTACCAGAAGTTCTCTGCTAACTAGAACGCGCGAATCGGTCAAGAGAAGGCGCCCTTCTTCAGGGTCATCGGATCGAGACTCACAGGAGGCAACCTACCCGAGAGACTGCAAACTACTGCTCGGACGACGTCCCTACGCCGTCAGCAATCGCTTGGAGGTCGGCCTTGCGGAACGTGGAGTCGTCCGCCACCTCTCGCGACTCCGCGATGCCGACCTGCGCCCGGATTAGTTGGCGCATCCTAGGTGTCGACGGCCGCCCCGTCTCGTCGATATCGACCGCAAGTGCCTCACAGATCGCCCGCAGCTCCTCCTTCGTGAACGACGCCTCGAACTCCCGTTCGAAGCGACCCGTCGACACTCGGATTGCGTTCCGAATCTCGTGAACGGTGTGACTCATGAATCACTATTCTTCTGTCACTTCCTCAAGGTTCCGACTTGGTAGGAGTCAGACGGTTCAGGAGATACGGAGTGAATACGATCTCTGACCGTTACTGGTTCACCCACTGTATTCAGCACATGCTCCGGGTATTGTCTGATAACTGGATTGAATCGATATCCTGGACACGTAGTTCCGCGAACCTATCGCGTTGTGGGTTCGGCCGTGATCACGTGGAACCGAGCTGAGTGCCGACGCAGCCTTCGCGACGTATGGGGAAGCGTGTTCCCGAAGCACCGCTACGGTGAGTCGTCCGGCGTGTCGGCCCGTGGCGAATGCTACCGTCGACGGCCAGCGGATGAGGGAGACCCGCTCCGGTCGCAGAGCGATTTCGTGCCTCCCGCGATACCGATGAGACCCCACCCCGCCGTCCGCCGTGGCCAGTCCTCGCAGCGGAGAAACCGGCAGCGAACGGCGGCGTCAGCAGATTAATGGCGGATGCCCGGGATACGTGAACCCATGCCACTCCTGATCGGAACCGACGTTGGGCTCTTCCGAACCGAGACGGTGCCCTTCGAGGAGGACGACCTCGAACTCGTATTGGATTCTGGGATGGTCACCGCGCTCGAGACATTCGAACACACCGACGGCGTCTTCGCCGCCACGGTCGACGGGGGGTATCGCTCGTTCGACGGCGGCGAGAGCTGGGAGGACCTCGAGGTCCCGACCGGCAGTCGCTTCTGGCAGGCCGGCGCGAGCGAGGTGTGGTCGTTCCTCGCGACGGCCGACGGGGCCCTCTACGCCGGCACAAACGACCCGTTCCTGTACCGATCCGTCGACGATGGCGAGACCTGGGCCGAGCTCAAGGGGTTCCGGGAGATCCCGTCTCGCGGACATTGGGAGTCCCCGATCGACCCCCACTACGCCCGGCTCCGGGTGCTCGAAAACGTCCCTGGTCGGCCCCAGACGATCATCGCCGGCGTCGAGGCCGGCGGCATCCACATAAGCGACGACGGCGGCCGAACCTGGAAGGACCGCCGGGACGCGATCATCGACGACGTCCACCAGGTGTACCCGATCAGCGAGCGGGTGTGGCTGGCGGCGACCGGCTACCTCGATCACAACCTGGAGAACCTCGGCCTCGGCCACGCCGTCGGCGACGGCGGCCTCTGGCGAACCGTCGACGGCGGCGACTCCTGGGAGCGCTTCGACGGCGGGACCGACTTCTCGTACATCCGCCGGGTCCACGTCCACGATGGCACCGTCATCTTCTGTGGCGGGCAGGAGGCACCGCCGGCGTGGGCGAACGCCGACCACGACTCGGCGCTGTTCGAGTCGACCAACTTCGGCCGAGACTGGGGGCGGGTCTCCTTCCCGGGCGAGCCCCACGAGGTCATCGAGGACTACGTCTACCACGACGGGGACCTCCTCTGTGGCTCGGGCCTCTTCGACGTCCCCGACGCGATGGGCGAGGGCGAGGGTCTGGTGATGGTCCGGCACGACGACGGGACCTACGAGACCGTCGGCGAGGTCCCGGAGAACGTCGGCCGGCTCGCGTCGGTCTGACTCCGGTGTTCGCTCACTCCACCGAGAGCCCGACGCCCAGGTACTCCTGCTGGACGGCTTCGTCATCGGCGAGCTCGGCCGTCGTGCCCTCGTAGACGATCTCGCCCTTGTCGATGATGTAGCTCCGGTCGGCGGTCTCGACGGCGACCTCGAGGTTCTGCTCGACGAGCAGGATCGTCACGCCCTGCTCGCGGATGTGCTCGATGAGCTCCCGGATCCGTTCGACGATCTGCGGCGCGAGGCCCTCCGTCGGCTCGTCCAAGAGGAGGAGTTCTGTCCGGGAGAGGAGCGCTCGGGCGATCACCAACATCTGCTGTTCACCGCCACTGAGGTTTGAGGCCGCGTAGGTCCGCCGTTCACGGAGCCGCGGCAGCAGGTCGTAGACCTCATCGCGGGTCATGATGCCATCACCCCCCTTCACCGCCCCCATCCGGAGGTTCTCCTCCACCGTGAGGTCCGGGAAGATCGATCGCTCCTCGGCGACGTAGCTGATGCCGCGGCGGCTGATCTCGAAGTCCGGCAGGGCGGTGATCTCTTCACCGTCGAAGGTAATCGAGCCCTGGCCAGGGGTGAGGACGCCCGCGATGGTCCGGAGGGTCGTCGTCTTCCCGGCGCCGTTCCGGCCGAGGAGCGAGACGACCTCGCCCCGGTCGACGTCGAGCGAGACGCCCCAGAGTACCGTGCTCTTCCCGTAGGACGCGTGGACGTCGGCGAGCGAGAGCAGGCTCACGCCTCACCTCCCGTGCCGAGGTAGGCCTGCTGGACCGCCTCGTCCTCGCGGATCTCGTCGGGGCTGCCCCGGGCGAGCATCCGCCCCTCGTGCATCACCGTCACGACGTCGGAGATGCCTAGCACGATCTCGAGGTCGTGCTCGATGAGTACCAGCGTGATGTCACGCTCCTCCGAGAGGCGCCGGATCATCCGGACCGTTGCGATCGACTCCTCCTTGCCCATGCCCGCTGTCGGCTCGTCGAGGAGGACGAGTTCGGGCTCGATCGCCATGGTGAGGGCGATGTCGAGCTTCCGGCGGTCCCCGTGGCTCAAGGCATCGGCTCGCTCACCCGCGCGGTCGGGGAGCCCGACGTCATCGAGGAGCGCCTCCGCCGCCGCCAGCGGGGCCTGCATCGCGTCTGCTCTCCGCCAGACCGCGCCGTGGCCCTCGTCGAGCCGCTGGGCGGCGAGCCGGACGTTCTCGCGGACAGTTAATCCCTCGAAGACGTCCACGATCTGGAACGACCGGCCGATCCCCAAGCGAGCGATCTCGGCGGGCGACCGGCCCGTGATGTCCTCGCCCCGGAACGTGATGGTGCCCTCGGTCGGCTTGAGCAGGCCCGAGATCAGGTTGAACAGCGTCGACTTCCCCGCGCCGTTCGGCCCGATCACCGCCGCGATCTCCTCTCGCTCGACGACGAAGTCCATGTCGTCGACGGCCACGAGCTGACCGAACTGCTTGGTCAGGTTCTCGGTCGCGAGGACACTCACCGTTCGCCCTCCTCCTCGGTCCCGCCGAGAGACTGTCCGATCGACCGGAAGACGCTAGCCAGCCCCCGCGGGGCGAACAGCACGATGAGCACGAGGATCAACCCGATGACGAGGCGCCATTGGTCCACGTAGGAGGAGAGGAACTGCTCGAGACCGACCAGGACCGCCCCGCCGACGATCGGGCCGTACAGGGTGCCGATGCCCCCGAGGATCATAGCGAAGAGCACGTCGCCGGAGACGAACCAGTAGAGGGCGTCCGGCGTGATGAATTGCTGGTAGGTCATGAAGAGCGCGCCGGCTAGCCCGCCTACGGCCCCCGATAGCGCGAAGGCCCGGCGCTTGTACGTGTTCGTATCGTAGCCGAGGAACGAGACCCGGCGCTCGCTCTCCCTGATCGCGGCGAGCACGCGGCCGAACGGCGAGTCCATCACGCGGACGGCGACGTAGTAGCTCCCAATGAGGATGCCGAGCGCAAGGTAGTAGAAGACCACCGGGTTCGCGAGGTCGACGACGCCGAGCAGGTAGACGTCAGGGATGTCGATTCCGTTGCTTCCCCCGGTCAGCTCGCGTTGGGAGACGAAGAACGTGTAGAGCAGCTGGGCCGCGGCGAAGGTGATCATTGCGAAGTAGACGCCCGTGAGCCTGACCGAGAGGGCTCCGATGGCCCACGCCAGGGCCGTCGTCGCGACGACCGCGACCAGCACGGCGAGCAGGAAGGAGTTCGACACCGTCGTCACGGTCATGGCGACCGCGTAGGCGCCGACGCCCCAGAACGCGGCGTGGCCGAAGGAGATGAGCCCGAGGTAGCCCATCACGATGTCCAAGCTGAGCGCAAAGAGCCCCCAGATGAACATGAGCGAGATGAGGCCGAGTACGTACGAGGAGAAGACGGTGTCGAGGCCGAGCGGGATCACGGCGAGGACGCCGAGAACGACCAGTACACGCCGGTCCGAGACGGGAATCGGTTCGATCGACTCCGCGAAGGAGATCTTCGCGACCTCGCTCCGGATCTTATAGGCACCGAAGAGCCCCTGGGGCCGGAAGAGTAGGATGCCGAGCATCGCGAGGTAGATCAGGTACGAGGAGAGCTCCGGGACGAACACGATCGAGAGCGTCTCCAGAAAGGCGATGAGGAAGGCCGCGACGACCGAGCCGAAGTAACTCCCGAGGCCGCCGACGACGACCACGATGAACGCGATGATGAGGATGCCGTTGCCCATCGTCGGGTTGACGGAGAGGAACGGCGCGGCGAGGACGCCGGCCGCCCCGGCGAGCAGCGAGCCGAGGGCGAAGACGAGCGTGAAGTACTTCCCGGTGTCGACGCCCATGAGCCGGACCGTCCCACGGTCCTGGGCCCCGGCCCGGATGATGAGGCCGAACTCGGTGTATCGGAAGATGGCCCAGGTGCCGATGGCGATCACCGCTCCGGCGCCGATGGTGAACAGCCGGTACTTCGGGTAGAAGATCGGGCCGAGTGCGACCGTCCCAGCCAGATACTCAGGGGCGCTGACGAGCTGCTGGCCAGTCCCCCAAGCGAGCTCGACCAGGTCCGTGAGGATCAAGACGAGCCCGAAGGTGAGAAGCACGTGATAGAGCGGTCCCCGCTCGTAGATCCGGTGGAGGGTGAACCGCTCGAGACCGGCGCCGATGACCGCCATGCCGATGGGTGCGAGGACCAGGGCGACGACGAAGCTCCCCGTGGCTCCGATGACTGTCAGGGCCAGGTACGCCCCGACCATGTAGAAGGCGCCGTGGGCGAAGTTGAGGATGTCCGTCATCCCGAAGATCACGCTCATCCCCGAGGCGATCAGGATGTAGAGCACGCCGAGGGCGAGGCCGTTCAGCAGCTGAATCGCCAGCAGGTTCGTATTGATCCCTGCGAGCGAGAGCACCGCCAGAGATGGGTTCATCCAGGCGGCTTAGAGGGAGGGCATGTCGCAGCCGAGTTCCTCGGCGCTCGGGAGCACTTCGTCGCCCGGTCGGGTGTCGAGCGTCTCGAAGCCGGGGAAGTCGTACTGGTCCGGCGCGGTGACCTGCCCGATGGGCACGTCCCGGAGGCACTGGTGGTCGCTGGCGCGGACACTGGTGTCTCCCATCGGCGAGCCGGCCGAGAGCCCCTCCAGCTCTGGCACGACGTCAGCCGTCGCCACAGAGCCCGCCGCGTTGGCCCCCTGCGCGTGGAGGACGAGGCTGGCCCACATCACTGCCGCCGGGTCGGTCGGCACGCCGTCGTGCATCGACGTGAACCGGTCTTTCAGGATCTGGTTTTGTTCGGCCTCGTGGTTGATATCGTAGCGGATCTGGCCATACCAGTCAACGCCCGCGGAGCCAACCGCGGCGCGGATCGGGATCGTCAGATTCTGGCTCACTAGCGCTTTGTCCTGCTTGAGCCCGAACTGGTCCGCCTGTTGGACGAACGAGATCAGGTCCGCGCCGGTTACGGCGGCGAGTACCCAGTCGGCATCGGACGCCTGGATCTGGCTGATGTACGAGGAGTAATCAGAGGTCCCGAGTGAGGTGCTCGTGACGTCGATCACGTTCGCGTCCATCGACGACGCCTCCATCGCGGCCTGCCAGTCCTCGTTGATCGCCTGTCCGTAGGAGTAGTCCGCGTAGTGGATCCAGACGTTCGATCCGAGGTTCTCCAATGCCCACGGCCCACCGGCCAGCCCGTCCTGTACCGTGTGGGTGGTGTACCTGAACGTGGTCGGTTGGCAGTCCGCCCCAGTGATGGAAGCCGACCCGCCGTAGGTCCAGAACGGCACGCCCGGTCCCGCGGCGTAGTCCGCGATGGTCGCCGCGACGGCGCCGGAGACCGCGCCCACCAACAGGTCGACGTCGTCCTGCTCCACGAGCTTCCGAGCCCGCTCACGGCCCGTGTCGGGCGAAGTCTGGGTGTCTTCGAAGATGACCTCGACGTCCCGCCCAGCCATCCCGCCCATCTCCTCGTTGACGTACTGGACGGCCGCCTCGATGCCCTGCTGCTCTGACTCGCCGAGCTGTGCCAGCGGGCCGGAGAGCGGGACGACGCCACCGACCGAGACCGGGCCCATCGAGGGCGTACCGGTGGAGCCACCGTCGCCCCCGTCGCCACCGCTTCCATCGCTGCCATCTCCCCCGTCGCCGCCATCCCCGCCATCGTCACCGTCGCCCGAACAGCCGGCGAGGCCGGTCATCGTCGCCAGCCCCGTGACCCCCGCTGCTTTCAGGAATGTCCGTCGATTCTGCGAGTTTTTGTGACCCCGTACCATGATACTCCGGAACAACGAGCCATTCAATAAACGTTCGGAAAGGGGAAGGAGAGACGGGGATCGGTGGGGTGTCTGGAGCTCGCGTGGGAAATGGGGTCCTCGAGCAGGTGGCCGTCGGTGGGTTAGGATGATGGCGTGTCCATTGCGCTGGTCGGAGTGCGGCGGTCGCTGGATACCCCCCGGCTCGCCGCGGTCCTCATCGGGGAGCCGAGCCGTAGCGCCTTTCGAACGCCGCGGTATCGACCGCGGCACGAAGGGCTTTACCGCCAACGCTCCGACGCCCGTCTATGACCGATTCCACGCCCGCCACCGACGCCCCGTCGCTGCTGGGCCGGGCCCTCTACAGCGGCATCCTCGCGTACATGGCGGTCGACGGTTTCAGAAACAACGATAAGCGGGTGGACATCGCGCGCTCGAAGGGCGTCCCCCTCCCGGAGGTCGCGGTCCCGTTCGTCACCGCCATGCTCTTGGTCGCGAACGTCGGCATCTTGCTCTGGCGGTTCCCCCGGGCTTCGGCCGGTGCGCTCGTGGTCTTCTTCGTCGGCACCTCGCCCGTCATCCACGACTTCTGGAACCTCGAGGGCAAGGAGCGGCACAACAACAAGATCAACTTCCTCAAAAACATGGCGCTGCTGGGCGGCGCCTTCATCCTGCTGGCCGAAGCCGCGAAGCGCGAGTAGCCGACTACTCCGTGATCGGCGGCCGGAGGTCCTGAGGGTGGAAGTCGGCGTAGTCGCCGTCGTCGAACTCGACGCGGAACCGGTCGACGTCCCCGGTTATGACCGATATGATCGAGCCGTGCTTTCCGTGGTAGCGCGCGTGATCTGCGTCCGACTCGTCGGGGATGTCGACCCGCACGCGGTCACCGACGTCGAATCCGCCCATACCTTCGACATCGGGTGATACTCGGGAGGCCAATAACGTTTCCTTGGGTGTTGAGGTCTAGCTCTCCTGCCGGTCACGCCGTCTCGAAGACGTGAACTGGCCAGTCTACCTCGTAGGAGAGGGCCGCCTCACGCTCGCTGGCCGTCGGCTCTCGGATGGTCAGCCGAACGGTCATGCCGATCTCGACGTCGTCGTACGCCTCGTCCAGCCGACCAGTGAGCCGGGCCCCCGAGTCGAGCTCGACGATGGCGACCGTGTAGGGGGCGTCCTCAGCGTAAGCCGGCGGTGGCGCGTGGACCGCCGTGTACGAGATCACCGAGCCGGAGGATGGCTGCTCCTCGACGGTCAGGTCGCGGCTCCCGCAGGCGTAGCAAGCGGGTCGTGGCGGGACGAGCACGGTTCCGCAGCCGCCACAGACCGCGCCGAGCAGGCGCCCGTCGGCGAGCGCCGAGAAGAACCCGGGGAGCGTGAACGGGCTCTCGGCCGTGACCTCGCCGGGCGTGCGCGGTGCGCGGTCACGGCCACGCTCGTCCTGGGCCGTCATGCTGCGGCCTCCAGCACGTGGGCGACGGTGACCGCGTCGGCGACGCCACCCTCATTGAGGAGCAGCGAGCGGCGCGCGTCGGCGACCTGTCGGTCGGTCGTCGCGGTTCCAGAAAGCTGCTCGAAGGCTTCGACGGCTTGGGCCAGCCCCGTCGCACCGATCGGGTGCCCCCGGGCTTTCAACCCGCCGCTCGTGTTCATGCGGACGTCGGTCCACCCCGGTGAGCGTTCGTCCGGCTCGAGGGCCGTCTCCACGCCGGCCCCGCGCGGCGCGAACCCGGCCGCCTCGGCGAGCATCGCCTCACAGACGGTGAACGCATCGTGCACCTCGGCGATATCCACGTCGGCGGCTTGGATCCCGGCTTCGTCGTAGGCTCGGTTCGTGGCGACGTCCGCGCCCTCGACGAACGTCAGGTCACGTTCGGCGACCGCGATGTTGTTGGCGGACGCACCGACGCCGGAGACAGAGACCGGCCCACCCCCGAGCTCGTCCGCGACCTCCTCGCTCGCCACGAGCACTGCCGCCGCGCCGTCGGTGGTCGGGGCACAGTCGAAGAGCTTCAACGGCGGAGCCACGTAGTTCGAATCGAGGACGGTGGCGACGTCGATCTCCGACTGGAACTGGGCCCGCGGGTTCGCTGCGGCGTTTCGGTGGTTCTTCACGGAGATCCGGGCGAGGTCCTCTTCGGTCGCGTCCGTCTCGTAGAGGTACCGCTGGGCCAGGAGCGCGTACTGGCTAGGGGCCGTGATGCCCGAACGTTGCTCTAGCGCCCGGTCGAACGCGGCCGAGAGCGAGTCCGTCGCGCCGGCCGTGCCGCCGGCAGTCATCTTCTCGACCCCACAGGCGAGGACCGCATCGTGGGTGCCGGTCCGGACGTCCTGGACGGCGTGTTTCAGGGCGAGCGCCCCAGCCGCGGCACACCCCTCGACGCGTTCGGCCGGCACGTGCCGGAGACCGGCCCACTCGGCCAGCAGCGTCCCGTACATGATCTGGTGTTCGTATCGCTCCGACTGGTTGCCGACGTAGACGGCGTCGACGACGTCGGCCGGGTCGGGGAGGTCCTCGAAGGCCTCCGTTAGTGCCACCGTGAACAGGTCTCGGCCGGTCAGGTCGGTTTTCCCGAGCGGGGAGAGACCGACCGAGACGATCCGTGGGTCACCCATGGCCAAGCTAGAGGTCGCTCGGCCCCTTAGCCGTTTCCCGGCGACGGACTGGCGCAGGGGACTTCCGTCACCGTGGGGGCCACCGGCACCGCCGGCATCGGGTGCCCTCGTCGCGGTCGACGGTGTCACGGATGACGGCCCAGTTTCCCGATACCACCTCGCCATAGGCCGCCCCCGTCGGGTCAACGCCACAGCCACGTGACCCGACGAGGTGCCAGACGCCCGTCTCGTCGTTTCGGAGGGCCTCCATACCGGGACGATTCACCCCCACCGGCGAAAAGCCTCCGGCACCCCGGCGACGTCGCCGTTTCTCCCGACGTTTGCCTTAAACTAAACCGTCGGTTAAATCGCCAGAAAGTCTATCCCGTTGGGCCTCGATGACGGGGCGCACCATGTCCAGCGCAGGTACCGACGAGTTCGAGGGGGGACGGCTCTTCGAGCTCTACACCAGATACGTCACCGAGCCGGAGTCCAAGCGGGACGTCTACGGCTACACGGTCCTCGTCGTGGGCTACCTGCTGTCGATGGCCGGGATGGTCGTCTACATCGTCGGCCCCACCGGCGGCGCGCTCGATCCTGTCACCGCGCTGTTCAGGGAGATATCGTTCACCACGGCCGGCGTCGGCCTCGTGGTCACCCTCTTCGGCATCGTGCTCATGCTCCCCGTGCGCCGCAGGGGCGTCCTCGCGGGCGCGGTCGGGACCGCGATGGGGCTCGGCGCCGCGGCCTGGTTCGTCGCGATATACCCCCAGGACTGGGGCGTCGGCGTCCCGGACTATAGCCCACAGATCATCACGCTCTACACCGCCGGCATCGCCGTCGTCGCGGGCGTCGTGGTCCTCGTCCCGGTCGTCACTGGCGAGCGGTCCTACTTCGCCGCCGCGACCGACGTCCTCGGCAAGGACCACCAGGAGATCATGGTCGGCGAGGCCGACCGCGGCGGCCTCTTCGCCGTGTTCAAACGCGGCTCCGACTGGACCTGGCGGCTCATCGACCAGGCCGCCATCGCGGCGAGCACGGACGGCTTCCTCTCGAAGCTCGAGACAGAGGACCGCGTCGAACGGGTGAAGGCCGCGGTGGAGGACGCCGCCCTCCTCGAGATCACCCACGCGGCCTTCCGGCTCTACCAGGCCGGCGAGGACCGGTGGCGCTGGCTGCTCATGGGCGAGCACGGGACCGTCGTCGCAGACTCTGGCGACGAGTTCCCGGACCGGAACGCCGCTGAGTCGTCGGTACACGATCTAAAGGAGTTCGGGCCGGACGCCGCTATCGTCTCAATCGACGAGGCAGCCTTCGAGACGTACGCCGACGGCGGTGGCGTCCGATGGCGGCTCGTCGACGACCAGCGCACCCCACTCGCGGCGGGTCCCCAGCGCTACACAGACACGACCGCCGCGCGCTCGAGCGCCGACGCCTTCGCGGGGGCAGCCGGCGCCGCCCCGGTCCTGACCGTCGAGACCTACGGCGTGGAACTCCTCGAGGCGGACGACCGCTGGACGTGGCGGCTGCTCGACGCTGAACTCGACGTCCTCGCCAGCGCCGAGGGCGAGTACGGCAGCAAGGGCCGGGTCGAGGACGCAGCCTACGACACGATCGACCGCCTCACGTCGGCGGCGGTGGTCGACGCGACCGCCGCCGGTTACGATGTCTACGAGTCACCCGGTGGCCGCTGGGACTGGCGGCTCGTGACGCCTGAGGCCCGGACCGTCGCCGCCGGCGCCCAGTCGGGCGACACCGAGGCCGCCGTTGCCGAGGACGTCCACGCGTTCCGCGACGGGGCGCGCGACGCAGATGTCGTCGAGGTCCGGGACCAGGACTTCGAGCTCTACGAGGACGCCGGCGACTGGCATTGGCGGCTCGTCGACGCCGACCGGAACGTCCGGGCCCACAGCGTCGACCCCTACGTCTCCCAGAGCGCGGCGGCCGACGCGATCGAGCACCTCCGGCTCCACGCGCCCGACGCGGATCTCATCGAGTTCGAGACCGCGGCCTTCCAGATCTACGAGTCGGAGGCGGGGCAGTGGCGCTGGCGCCTGATCGACGAAGACGGCAACGTGTTGGCGGACTCGAGCCAGGGCGAGTACGAGTCGAAGGACGGGGCGACCGCGGCGATGGCCACCCTCAAGGAGTACGCCCCCGACGCCGAGCAGCTCGAGATCGAGACCGCGGCCTTCGAACTCTTCGAGGAAGCCGGCGAGTGGGGTTGGCGCCTGGTCGATGACATCGGCGAGACGATCGCCCGCGGCACCCGGCGCTACGACACCCGCGAGGACGCCCAGGCCGACATGGACGCGCTCCGCGACGAGGTCAGCGGCGTCGAGGCGCGGGTCATGGACACCGGCGTCTTCCAGGTGTATCCCGACAGTGAGGACACCTGGTGGTGGCGGTTCGTCCGGCCCGACGGCTCGATCGTCGGCGAGAGCCCGGACGGCTTCGGCACCCGGCACGAGGCCGAGGATGCGGTCGAGACGCTCCAGACCGAACACGCCCGCGCCGAGGTCGCGACGCTCGGCCGGCTGGCGGTCCTCCTCGACCGAGCTGGCGAGCGGTGGTCCTGGTCACTCGTCGACCACGAGCGGGAGTCGATCGCCGAGTCGGTGGTGAGCTACGACGCCCGCGGCCAGACCCAGGCCGCCGTCGAGGACATCCAGAAGGCTGCGGAGACGATCACCGTCTTCGAGATCGGCGACGCCGCCTTCCTCGTCGCCGACGGCGACGGGTGGACCTGGTCACTGCTCGAGGCCGACCACGAGCCCCTGGCGGTCGGCCCGGGGACCTACGAGTCGGCCGCCGCGGCCGAGGACGCCGTAGGCACCGTCGCGGAACACGCCGGAGACGCCGAGCACCTCGAGTACGACACGGCCGCCTTCGAGGTCGTCGAGGCTGAGAACGGCTGGCGGTGGCGGCTCATTGACGACGACCGCGACGTCATCGCCGCGAGCACGGAGACCTACGCCGCTCGTCGATCGGTCGAAGAAGCGATCGAGAGCGTCCGCGAGGCCCTCCCCGACGCGTCGATCCTCGAGATCGAGCGGGCGGCCTTCGAGCTCCATGAGGACGAGGCGGGGTGGCGCTGGCGCCTCGTCGACGAGACTGGGAACGAGTTGGCCGAGAGCCTCGAGGCCCACGAGAGCCGAACCGAGGCCCGCGACGCGATGAACACCGTGCAGGAGTTCGCCCCCGACGCCTGGACCTCGGTCGCGGACTGACCCCGTCCTCGCCCGGCTCCGGTGCGCGATACGAGTTTCTCTCCGGGGGTCGCGGTTCCGTCAGAGCCAAGAGCCACGCCGTCACAGCCCCCACCAGTCGCCGATGCTGACACGCGATGGGGGTGATCGGTCGTGGTAGTCGAGCCGTTCGTCCGACTCTTCGGCAGCGACCCAATCGTCCACGGGCTGGTCGGCGGCCTCGTCATCGCCAGCCTGAACCTCCTCGGCGCCTCCCTGATCTTCGTCTGGCGGAACCCGTCCGATCGAGCCATGGACGGGGCCCTCGGGTTCGCTGCCGGCGTGATGCTCGCCGCGTCGTTCACGAGCCTCATCATCCCGGGCATCGAGATCTACTCGAACGGCAATCCGCTGCCAGTGCTGACCGGCGTCGTCCTCGGCGTGATCTTCCTCGACCAGTCGGACGTGCTCGTGCCCCACGCCCACTACCTCCTCTCGGGTCGACGGCGGAAGGACGCGGCGAACCCGGCAGAGACCCTCCCGGTCAGCGACGAGCGCCTCGCCGGCGTCGTGCTGTTCATCCTCGCGATCACGCTCCACAACATGCCGGAGGGGCTCGCCGTCGGCGTGGGCTTCGGGAGCGGTGACCTCTCGACCGCCATCCCGCTCATGCTCGCCATCGGCATCCAGAACATCCCCGAGGGGCTCGCGGTGTCGGTGGCGGCGATCAACGCCGGGTTGGATCGGCGGTTCTACGCCGTCTTCGCGGGGATCCGCTCCGGCGTCGTCGAGATCCCATTGGCTGTACTCGGCGCCTACGCCGTCCAGACGGTCTCGGCGCTCCTCCCCTACGCCATGGGCTTCGCCGCCGGCGCCATGCTCTTCGTGATCAGCGACGAGATCGTCCCGGAGACGCACACGGGCGGCCACGAGCGCATCGCCACCCTCGGGACGATGCTCGGCGTGGTCGTGATGCTCTATCTCGACGTCTCCCTCGGGTGACGGTGGCTCGCCTGCCGGCGTCTACTCGGCGACCGACAGCGCCACGACGCGACCGTCCCCGTAGATGACGTAGGCCTCGGCGACGCCGTCCCCGTCCGTGTCGGCGATCGTCGGGTGGACCCAGATCGGCACGTCTCGAGAGTACGTGCCGGTGACCGTGCCGGTGGCTGGATCGACCAGCGAGACGGTCCCGTCGTTTGCCGGGGCGAGGAGGTCGGGCCCACCGTCGCCGTCGAGGTCGCCGAGGACTGGTGGGGGCGTCATCTGGACCTCCTCGGTCGTCAAGGTGGTCGACCACTCCTCGGTGCCGTTCGCGGCCACGTAGCTCCGGAGGACTCCGTCCTGGGCCACGGCGTAGAGTTCGGCCTCGCCGTCGTCGTCACCATCGCCGAGGGCGTGCACTGCCGCGAGCGATCCGAGGTCCCGCCGCCACTGCACCGTCCCATCGCGCCCGTCCAGGACCGCCACGACGCCATCGGTCGTCCCGACCGCGATCTCGATCGCGTCGTCGCCATCCGCCTGGCCGGTCGTCACCCACGACAGCGCGCCCTGGACCGGCTGGGAGCGGTTCCAGGCGACGGTCCCGTCCGCCTCGAAGAGCGTGAGAAGCCCTGACTCGCCGAAGCCCACCACGAGCTCCCGTCGGCCGTCGGCATCGAAGTCGGCCACTCGCGGCTGTCCCCAGGTGTAGGCGCCGTGCGCCCGGGTCCAGACGGTCGACCCGTCCGGGCGCAGCACGAACACGGTCCCCTGGACGTCGACGACGACGATTTCCGGCGTGTCGTCCCCGACGAGATCGGTCACGATCGGGCTCGTGTAGCCATACGCCGTCAGCGCCCGCCGGAACTCGACCTCGCCGCGGTCGGGGTCCATCCCGACGACCGCTTGCTCCGTCGTCGCGACGAACACCTCGGCGGTTCCATCGCCGTCGTAGTCGGCGACCGTCGGGTCGGCCACGGCGTGGATCGTGCAGTTCGCGGGCGGGACCGGGTACCGCCACTGACGCTCGCCGTCGCCCGTTGCCAGGGCGACGAGCCCGCACTGGTCCGTGTCGTGCTCGCCCCCGAGCGGGACGAAGACACGTCCGTCGGCCGCTGCCGGCGCGTGGTGGTTGATCGCTCGGTCGGTCCCCGTCGAGCTCACCCACTCGGCCGTCAGCCGTCCGCTTGCCTGGTCCGTGTGGCCCAGGTCGGCGATCGTCCCCGCCGGGAGCGCGATCGCCGCGGTGACCGCCAGTGCGGCGACGAGGAGGAGCCCGGCGACGGCGGTGGCAGCCCGCATCTCTCGTCGGGGGTTGGTGCCGGCGGGGATAGACCCTTCCACTCTAGTGGAGCTTTCGACGGTCGTACCAACGAGTATTCCCGCACCGACCGAGAAGACGCGTCATACGCGGTCGAGGTCGCTTCAATGATTCAAGCGTGGCTCCATCCGATCCACCTCCTCGGTCCAGACGAGCACCTCCTTGCCGCGGTGCTCGTCGTCGGTGCCCTGGCCTCAGGATTCATCCTGGCGCTCGCACTCGTCGTCTTCGCCCGGCGACGGTCGTGGTCCTACCTCCTCGTGACGCTGGCCCTTGGCACCCTGCTGGTTCGGACCGGCTTCGGCCTCCTGAACGTCCGGGGCACGATAGCACCCGTACCCCACCACATCGTCGAGCACGGACTGGACGTGGTGACGGTCGCCCTCCTCTTGGGGGCGGTATACCTCGCTAGAGGGTTCGAGCCACGGGGGGAGCTCGACGCGTGAGCGAGACGAGAGCGCGGATCGCCGCGCACGTCCGGGCCCACCCGGGAGTCCACTTCAGCGGCATCGAGCGGGCCCTCGACCTGGCCCCTGGGCAAGTGCAGTACCACCTCAGACAGCTCAGTGAGGGCGGCTCCATCGACGCCGAATCGGTGTACGGGCGGACGCACTACTACCCGGCTGAGGTCGACGCCTGGGACCGGCGAGCCCTCGCGCTCCTCCGTCGGGAAACGGCCCGCGACGTGGTCGCCGTCCTTCTCGACGGGGGACCCGCCCGGCCTGATACGGTCGCCGCCCAGCTCGATATTGCCCGGAGCACGCTCGAGTGGCACGTCGATCGGCTGGTCGAGTCGTGTCTGGTCGAGAAACGCCGGGACGAGCGGAACCGCGTCACGTTAGCCCTGACCCGTCCAGACGACGTTGTCAGGCTGCTCCGCGAGGCCGACCCGACACTCCTCGCCCGACTGGTGGACCGCTTCGCCCGGCTCGTCGACCACCTGCTCGCTGAGTGACCTGGCTTTCGAGGTCCGAACCAGAACCCCCTTTCCGCCCGACTGCGTATCACTCCGCGATGGACCCCGATGCCGCTCGCGGGATCCCCCGCCGCACGTTCGTCAAAACCGCGGTCGCCATCGGCGGCACGGCCGCCCTCTCCGCGTGTCTCGGTCGTGAGGACACCGACCTCCCGCAGGGCCCGACGGACCTCTCGACGATCCCGGACCGACAGCACGCGTGGAACGAGGCCTTGGCGCGGGACGACCACGGCAACGTCGTCCAGCCGCGCCACCGCGTGCTGCTCCTCCTCGACTACGCGCAGGAGGGTGAGCCATCCGCCGAGGACCGGGAACGCACGGAGCGGGCGCTCCGCACGCTGGAGCGGGCATACCCCCGGAGCCACGAGGGCTTACTCTTCACGGTCAGCTACTCGCCGGCCTACTTCGATCGCTTCGCCGCCGCTCTCCCGGACGGGGTCGATCTCCAGGAACCGCGGGCGCTCGCCCCGTTCGAGGACCCCGAGTTTGACCGTCCCGACGCCGTGGTCCACCTGGCGAGCGACTACGGCTCGGTGGTGCTCGCGGCGGAGGTGGCGCTCCGCGGGAACCGAGACTCGCTGAACGGTGTCGACATCGAGGACGACTTCGTCGACATCTTCGAGTTCGTTGACCGCCGGACGGGCTTCGTCGGCGAAGGCCTGCCTGCCGAGCATCAGGACGTCGCCGGGATCCCTGACGCCGAGCCGATCGCCGAGGAGGCGCCCCTCTACATGGGGTTCAAATCCGGGTTCCGGAAGAACCAGGCGACGGAGGACGCCGTCACCATCGGGGAGGGCGCCTTCGGCGGCGGGACCACCCAGCAGCTGTCGAAGATCCGGCTCCACCTCGACCAGTGGTACGACCAGGACAGCCGGTACCACCGGGTGGCGACGATGTTCTGCCCGGTCCACGCCGACGAAGACCTCGTCGAGGGCGTTGGTGAGAACCTGGGCGATACGTCATTGATGGAGGAACGCGGTTGTCCGGCTCACACGGCGGAGCACGCTCGCGAGTACGGGGTCGTCGGTCACTCCCAGAAGTCCGCACGGGCGCGCCGGGATGGCTCGCCGCTCATGCTCCGCCGGGACTTCGACTCAACCGACGGCGGGGCGGCCGGCCTCCACTTCCTCTCCCTCCAGCGGGGCATCGGTGACTTCGTCGAGACTCGGGAGGCGATGAACGGCACTGACCTTGCCTCGGGTGCAGTCGGCCAGCGGACGAACAACGGGATCCTCCAGTACATGACCGTTGAGCGTCGGGGGAACTTCCTCGTCCCTCCGCGTGGCCTCCGGTCGCTGCCCCGCGCGGATCCCGCCTGAGCCGGCGGGCGCCTCCGTGGATTTCGATGGGCGTACCAGAATCGGTTAACGCGACCGGGGTCAACCTTCATCCGATGAACCGTCGACGGTTCCTCCAAACCAGCGTGGGCATCGCGACCGTAGCGTCGGCCGGCTGCCTCTCTTCTCTCGGCTTCGAGACCACGACCGCCCGTGCCGCGCCGCCACTGCTCGAAGACCGCCCCGACGCGGTCTATGTCCCGACGCACGTCGAGGGCATGGCCATGGCGGGGATGGCCGACGCCGGCCCGTATCGGTGCGCACTGACCTACAGCTATCCGCACCGCTTCTGGCTGGTCACCGGACGGGAGACCCAGCTCGTCGAGATCGACGGCGAGGACTCGCTCCACCTCATGGTGAGCTGCTGGGATGCCGAGACCGGCGTGGTCCCGCCGAACGGGAGCGTCTCGATGACGATCGACCGGAACGGTGAGACCGTCGTCGAGAAACCGCCGTGGCCGATGCTGTCCCAGAACATGGGCGTGCACTTCGGCGACAACGTCGCGCTCCCCGGCGAGGGAGCCTTCGACGTCTCGGTCGAGCTGGGCCCGCTCCAGACGCGCCGGACCGGAGCCTTCGCCGATCGGTTCGAGGCGTCGGCCTCGGCCGAGTTCACGCTCGAGTTCGACCGGGCCGACCTCGAGGAATTGTCCTACATGCGCCTCGACGACCGCGCGGGCGAGCGGGGCGCCGTCGACCCCATGCAAATGGAGATGATGCAGATCGCTCAGCTGCCTACCGCGGCCGACCTGCCGGGGCGCGCCATCGGCGAGGCCACGAGCGGCGACGGACGGTTTCTCGTCCGCGCGCTCGAGATGCCGCCCGAGGGCGTCGACGGCGAGGGCCCCTACCTGGCCGTCTCGGCCCGGACGCCCTACAACCGCTACCCACTGCCGTTCATGTCGCTGTCGGCGACGGTCGAGCGCGGCGGGAAGACTGGCTTCGACGGCGCCCTCACCCCGACCCTGGACCCAGACCTCGATTACCACTACGGCGCGGCGGTCGGACGCCTCGAATCCGGCGATGTCATCACGCTCGACCCCGGCGCGCCCCCGCAAGTGGCCCGCCACGAAGGGTACGAGACGGCCTTCCTCGAGCTGTCGGAAATGACACTGACAGCCTGACAGACCCGACGTGAGGCGCAATGGTGCGCCGTCCACGCCCGACGGCACCGAAAGTGCGAAAGGCGTCGCTGGCCTTCGCCTCCAGTATGGCCCTCCAGGACGTCTTCCTCCTCCCGCTGGGACTCCTGGGGCTGCTCGCCCTGGTTCCGATCATCGTCCTCTACCTCCTCCAGCCGGACCCACGTCGGGTCCGACTGCCGACGCTCCGATTTCTTTACGACGACCACGGGCAAGAGGGCGCGAACCCGCTCCTCGAGCGGCTGAAGCGGAGCCTCCTCCTGCTCCTGCAGCTGCTCGTCCTGATCGCCCTCGCGACCGCGGTCGCCGCCCCGTACATGAGCGTCCCCCAAACGAGCTCCGCGGGCGAGACCGTTCTCGTCGTCGACGCGAGCGCGAGCATGGCCACGCAAGCGGATGGGGGCACCCGGTTCGACGCCGCAGTGACGGCCGCTCGCGACGCGACGGGTGAGCCGACCTCGGTTGTCGTGGCTGGCTCCGAGACCCGCGTCCCCGTCCGGCGGAGTGGCCCCGAGGAGGCCCGGACCGCCCTCGCAGACCTTTCGGTCACTGACGCCCCGGGGGAGGTAGCATCTGCCATCTCGCAAGCTTCCTCGCTGGCGGGCCAGGGCGCCAGACTCGTCGTCTTCAGTGACTTCGCTGGCGATTCGCGGTGGACCGACGCCGTCCGGTCGGCCCGGGCGCGTGGCCTCGAGGTCGAACTCCGACAGTTCGCCGGTGGCGGGACCGACAACGTCGGGATCGTCGACCGGACCTTCTCCGGTCAGACGGTGACCTTCGCCGTGCGGAACTTCGGGACCGGTCCGGCGACTCGGACGCTGTCCTTCGGGGGCCAACAGCAGGCCCTCGAACTCGGCGCGGGCGATCTCGAGCGTGTGACCTTTCCAATCCCGGCCGGTGGCGGTCGCGCCACGCTCACTCCGGGCGATTCGCTCCCGAGTGACGACGTGGCCCACGTCGCCGCACCGGAGGATGGGACGGTCGACGTCCTCGTCGTGACGAACCGAGGGAACCGCTACCTCACGACCGCGATGTCGGTTATCGACGTCGTCGACCTGACCGTTCGCGAGCCGCCGACGACGGTCGAGGGCGGCTACGACGTGATCCTCTACACGGCCGTCGATCCGGAGCGGCTCCTCAGCGGGAACGTGGAGGCCGGCCGCGACGTCGTCGAGGCGGGCGGCGGCGTCGGCATCCTCGCCCAGGAGGACCCGCCGGAGCGCTACGGCGACCTCCTCCTGCTCGAATCGGGGGGCGTCGGCCTCAACCCAGCCCTCGGTCCAGTCGCCTCGACGGATCTCACCACCGGCATAGACTTCCCGCCACCCGAGGGCTACCTCCGCGGCTCGTTGCGCTCGGGCGAAGCGCCCGTGCGAACGGCCAACGGCACACCCATCGTAGCGACCGCCCAGCGAGGCGAGGGCCGCCTGCTCTACTATGGCTACCTCACCGGCCGCGACGCTTTCCAGCGCCATTACCAGTACCCGGTCTTCTGGAAGCGCGCCGTCTTCCACCTGGCCGGCCGTGACCCCCTCCCGACCCTGAACCGGGCGACGGGCGAGCGGCTCACGTTCGCGAACGAGACGGCGATAGAGACGCCGAGCGGCCGCGTCACCGCCCGAACGGTCGTTCTCGAGGAATCAGGTACCTATGGGGTCGAAGGCCGTCGCATTGCGGTTTCGCTGTTGAGCGAGGCCGAATCGGACGTCGTCGCCGAGGCGATCGGCGAGGGCCCTGGCGGGGTCGATCCCAGTACCGCCGAACGGACGACCTTGGTGCCGCGACCGCTGACCGAGTACGTGGCCCTGGCGGTCCTGCTGCTTGCGCTTCTGGAGGTCGCCTTCCTCCGCTACCGGGGTGACCTCTGATGGCGCCTGCACTCGCCACCACTGTCACGCTCCCGAACGGGGTGGCCGTCGGGGTCGAGCGGCCGTGGGTCCTGCTCGCGCTGCCCGTCGCGGCCGCGGTCCTCTGGTGGCTCATCTACCGGGGGTGGACGGACCGTTCCTCGACGGCCGATGGGGACCGGCGGGCGGCCGACACCGCTTCCCGACGAAGCCGCCGCTACTTGCTCGCTGCGCGGGTCGTGGTCGTCACGCTCGTCGTCGTCGCGGCGGCCGGCCCCGTGACCGTCGTGACGGCCGAGACGACCGGCGACCCCCACGTCTCGCTGCTGGTCGATGACTCCGACAGCACGGCGGTCGCGCCGGTCGATGCCGAGGAACTCGCCACCGCCATCGAGCGCGAGGGCGTCCCGGTGACCGTCTCGACCATCGCCCGGGGTACCGACTCACGCATCGGCGAGGGCGTCGCCGCCAACCTTCGGCCGAACGGCTCGGTCGTCCTCCTCTCGGACGGCCGGGTGACGGGCGGTCAGAGCCTGGGCGAGGCAGCTGAATTGGGGCGGTCGATCGGGGCGACGATCAGCACCGTCTCGATCGAGCCGATCCGAACCGAGCGGCACGTCGCGATCGCCGGCCCCTCGAAGACGAGCGTGGGCGTCGAGAGCCAGTTCTTGGTGACCGTCTCGGGAGTCCGCGCCGACGGCTCGGTGCCCCTCTCCGTGACGATCGACGGCGAGGAGGTGGCCGCCGAGTCGGTCTCGGGCAGCGACGGCCGTCTCGAGGTGCGCCACACCTTCGAGTCCACTGGCGCCCACCGGATCGTCGCCCGGATCGACACCAGCGACGTCTACGACGAGAACGACGTCGTTCGGAAGACGGTGCGGGTGGTCGAGCAGCCGCAGATCCTCTACGTTTCCCGCGGGGACCACCCGCTCGAAGCCTACCTCTCTGAGCTCTACGACGTCCGCACCGCGGAGTCGGTGCCGTCGAACCTCGACCCGTACTACGCCGTGGTGCTCCAAGACCTCGCGGCCGACGACGTGGGAGACGTCGAGGCGCTCCAGCGCTTCGTGGTCAACGGCAACGGACTGCTGCTCGTCGGCGGGCCGAACAGCTTCGAGAGCGGCGGCTACGACCGATCGGCCGTGGCGTCGATGCTCCCGGTGACCATCGGGGAGGCCTCCATCGGGAGCGCCCGGATCGTGCTGCTCGTCGACGTCTCCGGCAGCGCCGGCGGCGGGATGCGCATCCAGAAGGCCACGGCGCTCTCGGCGCTCGACCAACTCGGGGACGAACACACCGTCGGTATCGTCGGGTTCAACCACGAGGCCTACGCCGTCGCCGAGCCGGTGACCCTCGGGGGCAACCGGGCGATGCTCGAGGACCGGATCCGGCGGCTGACGGCGGGTGGGCGGACCGACATCGCCAACGCGCTCCAGGGGGCGGCTGAGATGATCGGGACCGAGCGCGGCACCGTCATTCTCATCAGCGACGGCCGGGACACCGACAGCCCGTCGGCCGCCGTCGCGGGGAACCTCGGCCAGCGGGGGATCCGGGTCATCTCGGTCGGCGCCGGCTCGTCCATCGACGAGTCGGTCCTCCGTGCCATCGCTCGCGAGTCCGGGGGCCAGTACTTCCGGGCGACGGAGACCGACCGGCTCCGGCTCCTCTTTGGCGGTGCTTCGCGGCGCTACGCCGGCGACGGGCTGACGGTCGTCGACTCGGGCCACTTCATCACCGCCGGGGTCGAACTCGAGTCGAACCCGGGCCAGACGAACGACGTGTCCATCCGCCCGGGCGCTGACTTCCTCGTCGCGGCCGACGACGGGACCCCTGCGGTCGCCTCGTGGCGCTACGGCCTCGGTCGCGTCGTCACGGTCACCACCTTCGACGGGCGCGGGACCCTCGACGGCCTGCTCCAGCAGCCCGACTCGCTGCTGGTGACGAAGTCGGCGAACTACGCCATCGGCGACCCGGAACGCCGCGAGACCGGCGTCGCCGACGCCAGGGACACCCGGGTCGGCGAGCCGACGGTCGTGACCTACCGCGGCGAGTCGCCGCCCTCGGGGACGGATCTCGACTTCCGGTCGGTCGCCGACCGCCGGTACCAGGCCGAGGTCTCGCCCGACTCGGTCGGATTCCACACCGCCGCCGGGGCGACCTACGCCGCGAACTACCCGGCCGAGTACGCCGCGTTCGGGCAGTCGCCGGCGCTGGCCGATGCCGTCGAGACCACCGGCGGCCAACGGTTCACGCCGGACGATGCGGCCGCCATCGCCACCTTCGCCCGGCAGCAGTCGACCCGCGTCAGGGAGGTGCGGACGGACTGGGCCTGGCTGCTGTTGACCCTGGCGCTGCTCGGCTATTTCGCCGAGGTGGCCGTTCGTCGGCTTCAAGTGTACTACGGGCGTACCCGACACGAGAGTGGCCTGCCATGACCCTGATTGGTCGATCGATCAACCTCGCCCTCGCCCTCCTCATCTGCGTCTCGGTCGTCGGCACCGCCGGCGCGACGCTGGCCTTCCAGGCGTCCGTCGAGGAACTCGACGCCGAGAACACCCAGCTCCGCCAGGAGAACGCCCGACTCGAATCGGAGCTCGAGACCACCGAAGCAAACCTCACCGCCGCGAGAGATCGCGTTCAGGAGCTGAACGAGAGCCTGTCGGCGACCCGGGGTGACGTCTCCCAGGTCGTGGACGACCTCCAGGAGACCGAGTCGGAGCTCGAGGACACGCAGTCCGACCTCGCATCGACGAGGGAGGACCTCCAGGCGGCTCGGAGTCAGGTCGACGATTTGGAAGCGGCGAACGACGAACTGGAAGCCGAGGTCGACGACTTGGAGGCCCAACGCCAGGATCTGCTCGAGGAGCGGAACGATCTCCGTAACGAGCGGAACTCCCTCCAAGACGAAGTCGACGATCTCCAGAGCGATCTCGATGACGCCGAGGCGCGTGTCGACGAACTAGAGGCCGCCATTCAGGACTACTGTAACTCGCTTCCCGAGGGGGAGACCGCCTCGGTCTGCGGTGAGGTGTGACCGTGAGCAGCGATTCCCCCGATAGCGAGGAGGCTACCACCGAGGCACCCGGCAACGAGCGTGTCGACGAGACCGGCCGGATGCGCCGGGCCATCAGAGAGATCCGCCGGGAGGGCTGGAAGGTCGCGGTCATCTACGCGACGGTCGACGCGGTGCTCGCCCTCATGGCCGTGAATCTCCTGCTCTCGATCTGGCAGGCCCCGTCGCTCCCGGCCCGCGTACCGATCCCGTCGGCCGTCCGCGAGACCCTCGGGCTCTCGCTTGCCGAGCCGACTGTCGCGACGAGCGCCGTCGTCGGGGCCGGAGTCGCCCTCCTCCTCTTCGTCGTCGAGGTCGGCTGGCGCGTTCGCCGGCCCCTCGTCGAGCAGTTCGAGGCGGCCAACCCGCCACTCCGCGAGTCCCTCCGGACCGCCAGAGACGCCGTCCGGAGCGGGACCGACTCGCGGATCGCCCGCCGGCTCTACGAGGACGTCCTCGCCGGGCTCCGGGAGTCCTCGAGCATCGGCCTGTTGAACCTCCGGCGGGTCGGTGGAACCGTCGTGCTGATCACGCTCCTCTCGCTCGCGACCATCCAGGTGGCCGTCGTGGACCTCCAGATCGGTGGCGCGGACGGCGTCGACCGCGACGGCCCGCCCCCGGACCAGGAGCCCGGCGAGTTCGGTGGCCTCCAGGACGGGGACTCGATCCTAGGTGACTCCGAGGACGTCCCCTCGGGGGTGGAGAACCTCGACGCCGAGATCGACACGAGTGGCTCCGGGAGTGGCCCGGGGTCGGATGCCAGCGCCGCGGCCTACGAGAACAGCGGGTACACCGGGAGCGTCGAGAGCCAGCGGGCGGCCTTCGCCGAGGAGGAGCGGATCGAGGACGCCGCACTCATCCGGGAGTACACGATCCGCATCAGCGAGGAGGACGCATGAGCGAGATGGACGTCGACGCGCTACAGGACCGATTGGGCCGCGTGCGCCAGGAGGTCGGCAAGCGGATCGTCGGCCAGAAAGAGGTCCTCGAGGGGCTGCTCGCCTGTATCCTCGCTGACGGGAACGCGCTCCTCGAGAGTAATCCGGGTCTGGGCAAGACGACGATGGTCCGCACCCTCGCCGAAGTGACCGACCTCGACTTCTCGCGCATCCAGAACACGCCGGACCTCATGCCCTCGGACATCACCGGCACGGAGATCATCCGGGAGGCGGGCGGCGAGCGCGAGTTCGTATTCGAGCGCGGGCCGGTGTTCGCCAACGTCGTCCTCGCCGACGAGATCAACCGGGCCACGCCGAAGACCCAGGCTGCCCTGCTGGAGGCGATGCAGGAGAAGCAGGTCACGGCGGCCGGCGAGACGTACGAACTGCCGCGGCCGTTCTTCGTGCTGGCGACGCAAAATCCCATAGACCAGGAGGGCAGCCTCCACCCCGACGAGAGCCTCTACCTTGGAGGCAAGTTGTGGAAAGCTAGTGAGGCAGCCGAACACGCGAAAGAGCGTGGCGAACTCGTCCATGACGGAGACCGGACGCGCGTCTGGGATATCGGAGGAACGACGCAGGCACTGACCGCGGACGGGGAGATGGTCGAGTCTGAGGCTTTGGTGTATGAATCCGACTACGAGGGCTCGGTGTTCACCGTCGAGACCAAAACTGGACGGACGATTCGCGTCTCTGACAACCACCCGTTCTTGGTCAACCGGGCCGGTCGCATGACGTGGGTTCAAGCGAGAAATCTCGATACCGGTGACCATCTGGTGACGCCCCGTCAACTCGACGTACCAGAAGGGTCCTTCATCGACCACGAGGCGGGGCTTGATCTACTCAGTGACAAGGCCGACTTCCAAGTCGTCCGTGCGGCAGAGGTCGACCGCCTCCTTGCCAAGCTCGACCGAGCCGAGCGTTTCTCGAGGGGAGAGATCGATGATCTCAGGATTGCTGCCGGTCTCTCGAAGAAGGACCTTGCCGGAACTGTTGATGCAAGCTACGATCAGGTTCTCGGGTTCCTCCGGGGAATCGACAATGGGGTCGGGCCGACGCTCCAGTCTGCGCTTCGGGATGAACCCATCAAAGTGGGGGACTATGTTGAATCCCACACGACTCATCGGATCGACGACGAACTCACCGACGCAGATTCCGGTTTCTTCATCGGGTTCCTTCTTGCGGAAGGTCACGTCACCGATACAGCGATCAGCGTCTCTCAGAAGAACCTCCCCGCGCTGCTCGATCGGTGGATCGACATCGCGGAATCCATTGGACTGTCTGTCGACACACGGGAGCGTCCTACCGGACGGACCGCCCAGATCACGTCCAAACCGTTCGTCGAATACTTGCGCGCGCGATACCACCTGGCCGAGCCGGAGAGGTTGCTGCGGGCGCCAGAGACGTTCAGAAAGGAGTTCCTCGAGGCATTCATACTCACGGAATCTCACTTCGACACTGAGCGCCGCCGTATAACGTTCGTCCAGAAAGACGAAACGATCACGAACCTGATCGCACACCTCCTTCTCGGCTATGGCGTCGTCCCGTGGATCTACGATCGGGAGAACCGCTTCGAACTCAGGATACAGGGAGTTGACCTGGCGGCGTACCTCGACCACTTCGAGTGGCGTGGGTCGGCACCGGACGTCGACCACTTCGACACCGTTCATCGTACCGTGCCCGTCGATCGAAACTCGGCCGAGACCGTCGTCGACCTGCTTGGATTGGCAGCTGACGGGGGCCTCTCCGCCCGGCCATGGTACAACTCCTATCGCTCACTCCGATCACGGCCGTATATGGTGTCATCCTATCTTCAGTCTTTTATTGACGATGCGGATCGCACGCTCAGGCATCGACGGTCAGTCGATATCGACACAGCCGCGACGGACGATATCGGCGTCGCAGCGAAGTTCTGTGGCCTCTCGATGACGGACATCGTGGAGAACACTGCCGTGTCAAAACACGGGGTTTGGCAGTCCTACCAAACCGGCGAGTCACCGTCGGAAGCAATCCAATACGTCACCGATGAGTACCACCACCGAATCGGAGAAGCTGAGGCCTTGGTCGCGTCACTCCGTGGATTGATCGACAGCGATGTATTCTATGATCGGGTCACGTCTATCGAATCGGAACCGTACGAGGGACCCGTGATCGGTCTCTCGGTCCCGGACCACCACAATTACGTCGCGGGCATGGGAGCCTGCGGAATCAACCACAACACGTACCCGCTCCCCGAGGCCCAGACCGACCGCTTCCTCCTGAAGCTCCTCCTCGATTACCCCTCAGAGGACGAGGAACGGGACATCGTGAACCGGTACACGACCGGCGCGCCGACGCCACCTGTCGAGAAGGTGCTAACGAGCGAGGAGATCCGCGAGGCCCAGTCGCTCGTCCGGGAGGTCCCCATCGCCGACGACATCCGCGACCGGGCCATCCGCCTCGTCCGTGCCACCCGCGAGGCCGACGCCGTCGACTTCGGCGCGAGCCCCCGAGCCAGCATGGGCATCGTTCTGACCGCGAAGGCGCGGGCCTTCCTCATGGGCCGGAACCACGTCTCCTGGGAGGACATCGAGGCGATGGCGCCTCCTGTCCTCCGCCATCGCATCCTGCTCGACTTCCGGGCCGAGCGGGAGGGCCGCTCGACCGACGAGGTCATCACCGACCTCCTCGCCGAGGTCTGAATGATCGACCCGGCGTTCTTAGACGAACTCGACCGCTTCGAGTCGTCGCTGAAGCGCCAGACCAACGCCCTCCGCCAGGGCGAACGGGAATCGCCGAACGTCGGCGAGGGGTTGATCTTCTCTGACTACCGGCGCTACTCGCCCGGCGACGACACCCGACTCATCGACTGGTCCCTCTACGCCCGGACGGAGGAGTTCTACGTCAAGCAGTACGAGGAGGAGCGGAACCTCACGGTCCACGTCCTCCTCGACGCGAGCGCCTCGATGGGCTTCGGCGAGGGCGAGCAGAACAAGTTCGATTTCGCGGCGAAGCTCGGGCTCGGGTACGCCTACCTCGTCGCCGAGGAACACGACGACTTCCGGTACTCCACGTTCCGCGACCGGCCTGATCGACTCGACGGCGGCAAGTCGACACGCGGGGAGGTCATGGCACTGATCGAGCGGCTGAACGGCATGGAGCCCGAGGGCGAGGCCGATTTCGCCCGCGCGCTGGAGGAGTACGCCGACTCGATCCACTCGCGGTCCCTCGTCGTCGTGCTCACCGACTGCATCGGGGACGTCGAGGGCCTCGAGACGGGCCTGGCCTCGCTCGGGCTGAATCACCTCGTCCTCGCCCAGGTGCTCGCACCCGAGGAGCTCGACCCCGCGGTGAGCGGCGACACCATCTTCGAGGACCCGGAGTCCGAGCTCACCCGCCGCACCTACTTCGGGGGACGTACGTCCCAGCAGTACCGGTCGCGGGTCGACGCCTTCGTCGACGACGTCGCGGAGCGGGCGCGCAAGAGCGGGGCCACTCACGAGCTGATGGCGACGGACGAGCCGTTCTTCGACGCGTTCTCGCGGGTCTGGATCGAGTGAGGGCCGCCAAGACCCGGCCGCCATCGGCCAACCTTCAAGCCGCTGGCGCGCCTCCGTGCCCCCATGGCGAGCACACTCGCGGACGAGCCCTGTGAGGCCTGCACTTCCGACGACGAGCCCCTGACCGAGGCGGCGTACGCCGACTACCTGGCTGACCTCGATGATGACGTCTGGGACGTCGTCGACGGCCACCACCTCGACGGGACCTACGCGTTCGAGGACTTCCGGGACGCCCTCGAGTTCACCTACGAGGTCGGCGAGCTGGCCGAGGAGGAGTGGCACCACCCCGACCTCCACACGAGCTGGGGCGAAGTCCGGATCGAGATGTGGACCCACAAGATCGATGGCCTCCACAAGACGGACTTCGTGATGGCCGCACGGATGGATCGCCTCCGCGAAGGCTACCCCGAGGCGTAGCCTCCCGGGTCCGTTCGGCCGAGTCCTTTTTCCTCCCCCCGGTCTGCCACGTTCGCATGGACCGCCCTGCCCTCCCCGTAGCGGTCGCCCTCCTGCTCTTGACCGCCGGCTGCGCCTCGACGCTCGCCGACCCGCCGACAAGAGAGGACCGTGCCGTCGCACTGCAGGAGGACGCCCAGGCCGCGATCGATGACGTCGAGACCTACCGACAGGCCGGGTCGCTTCGGGTCGTCGCGACGAGCGATGGGGACACGAGACGGATCGAGTTCGCGATCGACGGTGCGGTCAACGTCACCGCCCACCGCGCCCGGAACACCGCGATCGCCGACGACCGACAGCGGTCCGCGTTCGTCATCGGCGACCGGATCTACCGGGAGTGTTCGGCTATGCGCGGGACGTGGGGTGTGGAAAACCACTCCGCAGGTGGGGACTGGGTCGAGACCACGCCCGCGGCCCGCCAGCTCTCGCTGCTGGAGGGTGGCGCGCTCAGGATCGAAGGCTCCGGCGTCGTCGACGGCCAGAGTGCGACGATCCTCGAAGGACGACCCTCCGGCGACGCCCTCGAGCGACACGGCGACCGGGGGTCCCAGCCCATCATCGGCGGCTCACAGATCCAGAACCCCACGGTTCGGGTCTGGCTGCACAACCGAACGGCGCTCCCCCTGAAGGTCACCCTCGACTTCGCGGTCAGCGGAGGTGGCGGGTCGGCGGACGCCTCGATGACGATGCGCTATTCGGGCTACGGGGAACCGGTCTCGATCTCACTCCCCGAGGAGGCCCGAGACGACGTCTGGGAGACGGGCTGTCCCGGCGGGTGATGCGCTGCCTGAGCACCGAACTCAATCGTCGTCCATCGGTCCCGTCGCGATGGTCGGCGGTGGCTCCGCCTCGAAGAGCACGATGAACGCGACGCCGGCCACCACCATGAGCGCGGCCGCCAGCCAGAAGCCCGCCAGGAACGAGAGCTGATCGAGCACGTAGCCCACGGTGAGCGGCCCGACGATCCCGCCGATCTGCCAGGACACCGACCGGAGCGAGAGGCTCCCCGCGACCGCGTCGAAGTGCTCGCCCTCCTGGACGAACATCGTCATGCTCGTCGGGAGGCGGAGGCTGTCGGCGACGCCGAGGATCGCGTAGGCGAGGAAGAGCGCTGGGCCCGCCGCCGTGACCGTGACCGACCGGCCCAGCGCCGAGAGCGACACGGGGTCGACGACGTCGACCGCGACGCCGGCGGCCGGGATGAGCGCGGTGCCGAGGGCGTAACTGATCGTCCCGGCGAAGATGTACCACTCGAGCCGGCCAGTTCGGTCGGCGACCTCGCCGACGTACCCCTGCGTGAGCCCTTTGGTCAGCTTCCCGCCGGCCAGGATGGCGCCGATCGCCAGCGCCGACATCCCGAAGCCCGTCCGGGCGTAGATCGGGAGGAAGAGGATCACGGCGTTCTTCCCGAAGCTAAAGGCGAAGCGGAAGGCGACGAGGGCGGTGATGGCCCGCCGGCGGAGCAGGCGTCTGAAGGTCTCGACGCCCGTCGCCTCGTCGGGATCGGTGTGGGACCCGGGGTCGTCTCGGACGAACAGGAGGACCATCGCCGTGGAGACCAGCGCCAGCGCGATCAGGACCCCGTAGGTGACGCCGAAGCCGTAGAGGAACAGCAGGGCTCCGCCGACGATGTCGCCAGTGAGGCTGGCGATCGAACGGACCTGGCTGTAGGTTCCCATCCAGCGGCCCCGGTTCGCCTCGGGGGCGATCTCGCCGATGACGGCCATGCCGGTGATCCAGAGCACGGCCGAGCCGAGGCCTTGCAGGCCCCGGAGGACGATCACGTGCTCGATGGAGCGGGCGAGGAGGAACCCGGCGAGCATCACGACGTTGAGGGCCAGGCCGGCCAGCAGGTACCGCTTGGAGTTCCCGACGTCGATCTTCCGGCCGAGGGGAAGGACGATGAACAGCCGGACCACCGAGTAGGCGGCACCGAACAGGCCCGCGGCGACGCCGGAGGCCTCGAAGAGGTCGGCGTAGAGCGCCAGCGCGATGATGATCGTCGCGAAGGCCATGCCGCTGACGAACCGCACCGAGGCGAGGGCCAGGAACTCCCGGTCGCGGAGGAGCGCGATCGGCGCCTGGTCCGCGCCGGGCTGTGCTTCAGCGGACACCGGCTCGGACGGTTCGAGCGGTGGGCCGTTCAACTACCTGTCGAATCCGCACGACTCACCAGCGCCAGTCTGCCCCCTCATCCGCGTCGATCGCTGCCTGGCGGCGCCGGGCTCGGGCGATGAACTCGGGCGGGAGGTGCTCGTAGTCGCCGGCCTGGACCCGCCAGAAGTCGGCGTAGAGCCCGTTCTCGTCGATGAGCGCCTCGTGCGTGCCCCGCTCGACGATCCGACCTTCGTCGAGGACGAGAATGGTGTCGGCCGGCCGAACCGTCGAGAGCCGGTGGGCGACCACGAACGTCGTCCGGTCGGCCGCGAACGCGGCGAGGCTCCGCTGGATGAGGGCCTCGGTCTCCGTGTCGACGTGGCTCGTCGCCTCGTCTAAGACGAGAATCGCCGGGTCCTTGAGGAACGCCCGGGCGAGGGCCAACCGCTGGCGCTGGCCGCCCGAGAGCTTCACGCCGCGCTCGCCGATCTCCGTCTCGTAGCCGTTGGGGAGGTTCTGGATGAACTCGTCAGCCTGGGCGCGCCGCGCGGCGGCTTCGACCGCTTCGTCAGTGGCGTCGAAGGTGCCATAGCGGATGTTCTCGCGGACGCTGCCCGGGAAGAGGAACGGCTCCTGGCTCACGTAGCCGATCGACCGACGCAGGCTCGCGAGGCTCACGTCTCGGACGTCTTGACCGTCGATCCGGATGGTGCCCGACTCGACGTCGTAGAGCCGCGGGAGCAGCTTCATGAGCGTGGACTTCCCCGCTCCGGTGGGACCGACGACGCCGACGGTCTGGCCGCCGTTCGCGATGAAGGACACGTCCTCCACGACCGGGTCCTCCCCAGCGTAGCCGAACGTCACCCCGTCGTACTCGACGCGGCCCGTGTCGATCGCCAACGGCACGGTGCCTGCGTCGTCGACTTCCCGGGGCCGCGCGAACAGCCGGTCGACCCGGTGGCCGGCGGCCTTCGCCCGCTCGTAGTCGTCGACGACGCTGCCGAACTGGATGATGGGCCAGATGAACTGCTGAGCGTAGATGACGAAGGTCACGAACGCGCCCGGCGTGAGCGTGCCCGAGAAGCCAAACGGCGCCCCGACGAGGAGCCAGTACCCACCGACCAGGAACGTCGCGGCGAAGCCCACCCCCGAGATGAGCGTGAGCCCCGGGAAGTAGGTGATCTGAATTCGCACGGCAGCGAGGTTGGCCTCGAGGTAGTTCTGCGATTCCTCGCCGACGCGGCCGGCCTCGTGGGCCTCGGCGTGTTCGGTCTTGATGACCTCGATGCCGCTGACGTTGTTCTCCAGCTGGGCGTTCAGGTCGCCGATTTCCTCTCGGATGCCGAGGTAGCGGGGCTCGATGACCCGCGAGAAGACGAGCGTGAAGACGGCGAGGATCGGCACGGGCAGCAGCGCCACTACCGTGAGCGGGAGGTTGATCGAGGCGAGGATCGCGGCGATCCCGACGATCGTCGCACCGACCCAGAACGTGGAGCTCAGGCCGTCCTCGAGGAACGTCTCGAGGGCGTTGACGTCGTTGTTGAGCACGCTCATGAGCTCCCCCGTCCGGTGGCCCGTGAAGTACGAGAGGGTCATCCCCTGGAGGTGTTCGTAGGCATCGACCCGGAGGGCGTGCTGGACGCGCTGGGCGAAGACGCTCCACCCCCAATCCTCGAGCCACGACGTGCCGACGCCGAACACGGTCGCGGTCAGGAGGACGCCGACGGTGAACCAGAGCTGGCCGAGGGCCGTCGTCGGGATCCAGCTCTCGGGGATCAACGGCAGTGCGTAGGCGCGTTGGGAGAGGAAGATCGCGTCGACGGCCAGGCCGATGACGTACGCGGGCACGAGCCCGAATGCCCGACCCAGCAGCGTCGAGCCCATGCCCATGAGGGCGTAGGGCAAGTTGGCCCGGCCGTACTTCACGTAGAGCCGCCAGACCGGGTTGGCCCGCCCGCGGCCCGGTCTGGTGGGCGGGGACTGATCCATTCGGCCCCGATAAGCGGTCTGAGGGTATCACCTTGTGGCATCAAGGCTCGCGATTGGGGCTGTTATTAGACAAAAATAACCGTATGGTTATTGGCCGCCACTCTCCGCTTCTGCCAGGAGCCTACGCACGTGCCGCGGCGAGTAGTCCACCCCGAATTCCTCCGAGAGGTATTGCCGGGCCTGATCGACCCCCCACTCGGTCGCGTCGACGCCGGCTGCCGTGGGTGGCCCGGCCAGCTGCCGACGTGCTACCTCGCGGTCCGAAGGCGACAGTTTCGGGGGTCGCCCGGAACGTGAACGGTCTCTGGCTGCCGCGCCGAGGTCATCGGCGTCCTCGAGACGGTCGAACCAGGCGTAGACCGTGGCCTCGCGGACATCGAACCACGCCGCGATGTCTTGAACCGATTGCCCGCTCTTGTACAGGATCGCAGCGAGGAGCCGGAGCATGGGCCGGTGCTCCTCGAAGGATGCCATCTCCGCGCGGAGAGCGTCGATCGGAACCTCATCGAGGCGGGCCATCGATAACAGCAAGGTCTCCGGCCATATTAGTAGATGCGATTAGTTTTGTCGAAAACCGTCTACGCCCTACCACGAGGTGATCTCGACGTCCCGGAGCGGCCGCTCCAGAGGCAGCTCCACGTGGCCGCCGACGTAGTGGGAGAGGTAGAACCCGACGATGATCTCGAGCGACCGCATCGCCTCCTCGCCGGTCGAGCAGTTCTCGGCGTCGCCGTCCAACAGCCCGACGACGTGTTCGGCCGCGTTCGGGAACGCCTCGCGGAAGTCATCGTCCCAGGTCCAGCCCCCGGTGATGCCCGGGAGTGGCTCCTCGACGTGCTCGCCGTCCTCCAGCGACCAGTACCGCCACTCGCCGTCGTCGTTGTTCAGGTAGCACTTGCCCTGCTCGCCGACCAGCTGGAGCGCCATCGATGACGCCGCACGGGGCACCGTACAGTCGATGGTCGCGAACGTCCCGTCGTCGAGGACGACGAAGCCACCGCCGCCCGCGTCGTCGACGCCTCGCCCAGCATCGAGAGAGTCCACGGCCTCGTTTTCGCCGGTGATGTGTCCCGCGAGGCTCTCGGCCCGGGCATCGAGCAGGTACACCAGCATGTCCAGCAGATGGGTGGAGTTCCGGAGCAGCTCCATCCGGAACTGAGCGTTGGCGGCGTGAACCTCACCGAGGAGGTCCTCCGCCTGAAGCAGTTCCTTGAGCCGGCGAAGCTTCTCGGTGAACCGGAACGAGTGGTTGATGAGCAGCTCGGTCTCCGTCTCCTCGCAGACCTGGATCATCTCCTCGGCGTCGGTGACGCTCGAGGCGATCGGCTTCTCGCACCAGATGACCTCCGGTGCCGCCGGGGAGCGCGCCGTATCGACCACGTGGTCGTGGTGGAGGTAGGAGGGCGTGCACACCGAGACGACGTCTAAATTCTCTGCCTCGAGCATCGACCGATGCCCGACGTATCGCCGATCCTCGGGGATGTCCCACGCCTCGCCGAACGTCCCGAGCTTCTCCTCGTCGACGTCGGCGACCGCCGCCAGTTCGACGCCTTCGGCGGCCGCATACCCTCCGGCGTGGCTCGTCCGGACCTTCTTCTGGCCGATGTCCTCCTCGTCGTGGAGGCCGAGGATGCCCATGCCCGCGATTCCGCCGGTCCCGATGATGCCGGCGCGGTACATGGGCTACCGCCGCCGCCGGCTCAGCCGGCGACGTCGGTCGGCGGGTACTCGATGGCGGTGGGTGGGCGCGGCATAGCCGCTCCTCCGGGGCGGGGGCGATCGATCCATGGTGGACCCGAACGCGCCAGGGTAATCAAGGTGTCCCCCGCGTGGGGAACGGCTTTATGGCAGCCGCCCGAGGCTCCGGCATGGACCTGGAGGCACACCTCCGTGACTTCACGCGCCGCGACTGGGAGCAGCCGGTCGACGGTGGCCCCGTCCGCGTCGCCATGGTCGGTCTCGGCTGGTGGACTCGCGAACGAGCCGTCCCGGCCGTCATCGCGTCGGACTACTGCGAGACGACGACGCTCGTGAGTCGCTCGAAGGAGAAGGCGACCGAGGCGACCGACCTCGCCGACACGGTCGAGCACGGCCTCTCGGTCGAGGAGTTCGAGGCCGGCCACGCCGCGGACGCCTACGATGCGGTCTACGTCTGCACGCCGAACGCGACCCACTTAGAGCACGTCGAGACCGCCGCCGAGCAGGGGAAGGCCGTCCTCTGCGAGAAGCCGATGGAAGCCACGGTGGAGCGCGCCCGCGAGCTAGTCGACGCCGCCTCCGACGTCCCTGCTATGGTCGCCTACCGGATGCAGACCGAGCCAGCGGTGCGCCGAGCGAAGGAGCTCATCGAGGCCGGGCTCATCGGCGATCCGGTCCACGTCCACGGCCACATGTCCCAGCGATTTCCCCAGATGTTCACGGACTACGATCACTGGCGGTATCACCCGGAACTCGCCGGTCGGGGGACGACCATCACCGACATCGGCGTCTATCCCCTGAACACCATCCGGTTCCTCATCGAATCCGACCCGGTCTCGGTCCAGGGCGTGACCATCTCGAACCACGAGGCGTTCTCCGAGGTGCCCGACGAGCACACGTCGTTCACGATGCGCTTCCCCGAGGACGTGGTCGCCACCTGCACCGCGAGCCAGAACGCCTACCACTCGAGCCACCTGAAGGTGACCGGCACCGAGGGTGAGGTGACGATGGAGCCGGCGTTCTTCGACCGTCAGCCCCGGGGCTTGACGGTCAGCGTCGGAGAGACGACCGTCGACCACGACTTCGAGCGCGTGAACCAGATGCGCGAGGAGTTCGACTACTTCGGGAACTGCCTCCTCTCGGAGCGGGACCCGTACCCGGACGCGGCCCACGGGCTGGTCGACGTCGAGGTCATGGACGCTATCTACGACGCAGCGGCGGCCGGCGAAGCGGTTTCGCTGTAGGCGTGATCCGCTCAGCGTAGCGACTGCGCCGTGACGGTCCCCGGCTCGCTGACGTCGACCCGGTCGCCAATCCGCACCGGCTCGATGACCCGTGGGTAGAGGAACGAAGCGGCGTGCTCGACGAGGACCTTCGGATCGGCGGCCATCCCCCGCCACATGTCGTAGTGGGTCGGGAGCAGCCGGGTGAGCTGGAGCGCATCAGCCGCCTCGACCACCTGGTTCTCGTCCATGTACCACGTGGTCGGCTCGACCACGTTCCGGTCCGGAAAGGTGATCCGGCCGGTCGTACCGAAGGCGAGGGCCCCACAGTCGAGGTCGAACTCGGCGCCGACATCGTGGAACGCGTCAGCGGGCTTGCTGTCACCGCCGTGGAAGAAGGTGCCCGACTTGTGCTGGACGACGTAGGAGATCGGCTCGAGCGAGTCGGGGTCGTGGGCACCGCGGACGTGGACGGTGAGGTCCCCGATCTCGATCGCATCCCCGGGTTCGATGACGTTCCGACGGGCGGCCGGTGTGCGGAGGTCACCGCCGTATCCCGGCTCATCGTAGGCGGCGCTCGGTGCGTAGAGGTCGGCGCCGAGGCCGTTCACGAGCGGCCCGTACGACGGCGGATGCATGTGGTCGATGTGCTCGTGGGTCACGAGCACCGCATCACAGACGGTGGCGTCCGCCGGGTCCATCGGGACGGGGATCATGCGGACGTGGGTCGGCGGGTTCCCGTTTCCGAAGTAGGGGTCGATGTAGAGGGTCGCCTCGGCCGAACGGAGGACGAACCCGTTACAGCCGAGGTACCAGATCGCCAGCCCGTCGCCGGGATCGGTCGCCTCGATCTCGGTCGATACGAGCCAGTCTCCCCAGTTCGACGCAGCCATGTCCGGTCAGTCGCGGCGGGGGGTCGTAAATCATTCGCGCGCACCGAAGCGCTTTCGCATCCCCCGGCCGCAGGAATCACTATGACCGACGGACCCCTCTCGGGAAAGGCAGCGATCGTCACCGGCGCGAGCTCCGGCATCGGCGCAGCGACCGCCCGGCTGCTCGCCCGGGACGGCGCAGACATCACCCTCGCCGCCCGCCGCGAGGACCGCCTCGAGGAGATCGCCCGCGACGTAGACAGTTCGACGGACGCCGAGGCGCTCGTCGTCCAGACGGATGTGACCGACCCGGACCAGGTCGAGGCGCTCGTCGAGGAGACCGCCGACGCCTTCGGCACGGTGGACGTCGTCGTCGCGAACGCCGGGCTCGGCCGGGACTTCTCGGTCGAGGAGATGCCCACGGACGCGTACCGACAGATGATGGCCGTCAACTGCGATGGGATGTTCTACACCGCCCGGGCGGCCATCCCGCACCTCCGTGAGACCGAAGGGAACCTCATTTTCCTCGCGAGCTTCTCGGGGCAGTACCCCCGGCCGCACAACCCGCTCTACGCCGCGACGAAGTGGTGGACCCGCGGCCTCGCCCACAGCCTCGCCGGCTCGGTCGGCGAGGACGGCATCGGCGTGACCTGTATCAATCCCACCGAAGTCCGCACCGAGTTCGGGTCAGAGGACGGCGACTCCATGGCCGAGAGCCTCGAGCCGGGCAGCGTCACCGAGCCCATCGACATCGCCGAAGCGGTCTCGTTCGCCGCCCGCCAGGAGCCGCCGAACGTGGTCAACGAGCTGGACCTCTACCGGCGGGACAAGTTCACCCACTTCTGAACTCGGTCCACGGCGGCCGATCAGGCAAAGAGCGTCTCGCCCTCGGCCAAGTGATCCTCGACGGCGTCCAGATCGAGTGTCAGCCCGAGCCCGGGCGCCTCGGGGATGGCCATGTACCCGTCCTCGATGAGGCCGTTCTCCTCGACGAGGTCCTCCCACCAGCCGAGCTGGTAGGAGTGGAACTCGACGGCGAGCGAGTTGGGGATGGCGGCAGCCACCTGGGCGCTCGCCATCGTTCCGACCGGCGACGCGACGTTGTGCATCGCGACCGGTACGTAGTAGGTGTCGGCAAGGTCGGCGATCTTCCGGGTCTCGCGCATCCCGCCGACCTTCGGGAGGTCGGGCGCGATGATGTCGACCGCCTGCTCCTCGATGAGTCGGCGCTGGCCGTGCTTGCGGTAGACGTTCTCGCCGACGGTGATGGGCGTACTCGTGGATCTCGTCACCTCGGCCTGCACGTCGTGGTTCTCGGGCGGGACGGGGTCCTCGAGCCACCACACGTCGTAGTCTTCGATGGCCGCGGCGAGCCGCTTTGCGCTCCCCGCGCTGAAGGCCCAGTGGCAGTCGAAGGCCACGTCGGCGCGGTCGCCGACCTGCTCGGCCACGGCGCGGACGATCTCGGCCTTGTGCTGGACCTCGGGCCCGCGGAGGTGGCGGTTCGCCCGGTCCTTCTCGTGGCCGCTCGGGACGTCCAAGTCGAACTTCAGCGCGTCGTACCCGAGCTCGGAGACGACCCGCTCGGCCTCCGCGGCGTTCGATTCAGGCTCGGACTCGTCGCCGGCGTGACAGTCACAGTACACCCGGACCTCGTCGCGGTACTTCCCGCCGACGAGCTGGTAGGCCGGAACCTCCAGGATCTTCCCGGCGACGTCGTGGAGGGCGATCTCGATCCCCGAGACGGCGGAGATGACCTTCCCCGCGATCGAGCCCTCCCCGGACATCTTCTGGACGAGGTGCTCGTAGAGCCGGTCGATGTCGAGCGGGTTCTCGCCTTCGAGGAACGGCGCCATGCGCTCGATGATCTCGGGTTCTCCGGCGCCCCAGTACGCCTCGCCGATGCCCGAGATGCCGGCGTCAGTCTCGACCCGAACGAGCGTCCATGGGTAGTTGCCGTCGACGATCGCCGTGCGCACGTCGGTGATCTCGACGTCGCGCCCGCCGCCGCGCTTGGCGCGGACGCCCATCGTCTCCGCCGATAGATCTCGCATGGTGTACTCCGCGTTGGGGTCCGCTAGCCGTCGGTAGTCCATCGTGGTCGAGCTGACACGCAGAACGCTATTAAAAACTCCGTCGCGGGACCGCGGACAGTCGGCGGGCCGACCGCGGAGCGGTCACGCCCGGAGCGCGGAGACGTCGAAGACCGGCTTGCAGGTCTCGCCCGATAGGAATGCCTCGAACGCATCGTCGGCCTCGAGCAGGGAGTACCGGTCGTCGACGAACGTCTCGGGGTCGACGTCGCCGGTGCGGATCATCCGGAACACCCGCTCGAAGTCGTCGTAGGTGGAGGCGTAGGAACACTGGAGGTCGATCTCGGCCCGAACCAGCGGCGAGTAGGGCATTGTCGTCTCGCCGGTCTGGCCGACGAGCACGATCTGGCCGCCCTTCCGAACCGCATCGACGGCCGAGGGCAGCCCCGACGGGTGGCCCGTCGTGTCGAAGACGACGTCGTATCCGATGCCGTCGGTGACCGACTCCCGAACACCGTCGGGGTCGCCGTTCTCCACGTCCACCGCCCGGAAGCCGAGTTCCTCGGCGAGCGGGAGCCGGTAGGTCGCGTCTTGGCCGACGCCCGCGACGACGACCTCGCCGCCTTGGGCGCGGGCCACTTGCGCCGTGAGGAGACCGATCGGCCCGGGCCCCTCGACGAGCACCCGGTCGCCGGCGCCGACGCGGGAGTTCCGGATGACGGCCCGGGCGCCGATGCTCGTCGGCTCCGCGGTCGCCGCGTGCATCGGCGGCACGTCGTCCGGAACCGGGTGCAGCGCGCCCTCCGGAACCGCGATGTAAGGCGCGTAGGCCCCGTCGTGGTCGACGCCGGTGATCACCGCGTCCCGGCAGACGTTCTCCTCGCCGATCGAACACTGGTAGCACTCGCCGCAGCCACGGATCGGCCGCTCGACCACCCGGTCGCCGACGCCGAACCGCTCCACCCGGTCGCCCACCTCGACGATGCGGCCGGTGTACTCGTGGCCGATGACCGTCGGGAGGTCCATCCGCTCGAAGGCCGACTCGAACTCGTAGATCCCGGCATCGCTCCCACAGAGCCCGGCGAAGTCGACCTCGACGAGCGCCTCGGCCGGCCCTGGCTCCGGGCGGGACCGATCCACGAGCGCCATGGAACCGTGGCTCCGGCTAGTTTTCGCAAGCCCGCGCATGGGTTCACTCCTGGCGGGGCGGGCATAGTTCTGTTGGGTCGGTGACCCGGGTTAGGTGGGACACTCGACCGCAACCGTCTTGCCATCGACCGTGGTGGCACCGGTATGGACGGCTACGAGCACACGCCGGTGTCCGTCGCCGGCAAGCGCGTCGTCGTGGTCGGCGGGACGAGCGGCATCGGCCAGGCCATCGCGCTGGGGTTCGCCGCGGAGGGCGCCGACGTCATCGCGACCAGCCGGCGGGAGGGGGCCGTCGAGGAGACGGCCGACCGCATCGAGGCCCGCGGGGTCGAGACGGCGCGGGTGACCTGCGACGTGACCGACGGCGACTCCCTCGACCGCGTCGCCGAGGTCGCCGAGGGGCGCCTCGGTGGCCTCGACGTCGCCGTGGCCTCCCAAGGCGCGATCTCCCGGGAGTCGGTCCTCGGGATCAGCGACGACGAATGGGACGCCGTGACCGACGTCCAGCTCGACGGCGTCCGGCGGGTCACTCAGGCGATGGCCCCGGCGATGGACGGGGACGGGGCGATCGTCAACATCTCCTCGCTGTCGGCCCGACTCGCGATGGCGAACCTCCCGGCCTACTCGTCGGCGAAGGGCGGGGTCGAGGCGTTCACGCGGGCGTCGGCCAAGGAGCTGGCCCCCGAGGTCCGGGTCAACGCGGTCGCTCCCGGCTTCGTCATCACGCCGCAGAACGCCGAGACGTACGCCGAGGGAACCGAGAAGCGGACCCGCATCGACGAGCGGACCCCGATGGGTCGGGTCGCCGAGCGCGAGGAGATCGTCGGCGCAGTGGTCTACCTCGCCAGCGACGCGGCCTCCTTCGTAACGGGCGAGGTGCTCACGGTCGATGGCGGCTTCGCGCCGAGCGCGTTCTGACGGCTGCTCTCCCCTCCGCCGTCGAGTCACCTTTATGCCCGAGCCACCGGCACGCTGGGCATGGTCAGCGTCGCAGTCACTGGAGCAGCGGGAGACGTGGGCCGGGCGACCCTCGCCGGCCTGGAGGGTCACCACGATGCCACGCCGATCACCCACCGCGAGCGGGACGGCATCGACAGCGTCATCCTCGACGTGGAGGACCGCGCGGCCCTCGACGAAGCCTTCGACGGCCACGACGTCGTGGTCCACCTCGCCGCCGACCCGAGTCCCGAGGCGTCCTGGGAGAGCGTCCGGGACGTCAACATCGCGGGAACGTACAACGTCTACGAGGCCGCCCGCACGACCGGCGTCGACCGGGTCGTCTTCGCGAGCACGAACCACGTCCACCAGATGTACAACATCGGCGACCCGGATCGGCCGGAGACGGCGGTCGAAGACCCAACGCCGGTCCACCCGGACGATCCGCCGCGGCCTGACTCCTACTACGGCGTGAGCAAGGTGTTCGGCGAGGCGCTCGGGAACTACTACGCGGACCGGCACGGCCTCGAGGTCGTGAACCTCCGCATCGGCTGGCTCCTGGCCGCCGAGGAGCTGCGGACGAAAGCCGACGCGCCCCCACAGGAGTCGACCTACGTCCGCGCGATGTGGCTCTCGCCACGGGACTGCCGGCAGGGGATGCGCCGGGCGGTCGAGGCCGACCTCCCACGGTCGCCTCTCGCCGTGAACCTCGTCTCGGCCAACGACGACCGGTACCTCTCGATCACGGAGACGATGCGGGCCATCGGCTACGAGCCGCGGGACAACTCGGCGATGTCGCTGGAGTGACTGTGGATGGTCGGGTGAGGATATCCGGGGCTGCTCAGAGCCGAGTGGTCGACGCTTCCTCGTGGTCGAGCCGCCGGTTGTGGAGCGCCTCGCCGGATTCCGCGTCGAAGACGTGGACCGCGCCGACCGGCAGGTGGGCGGTGACCATCTCGCCCTCCTCGACGTGGCGGAGCCCGTCGGTGATGGCGGTCACGTCGTCCGAGCCCTCCGGCGCGTCCGGGAAGTCGAGGTGGACCACGTTCTCGTTCCCCATCGGCTCGACGACCGCGACCCGCATCTCGAACTCGTACTCGGGGTCGCTCCCGGCTTGGTCCGCCTCGAGGAGGTTGATGCTCTCGGGCCGGATGCCGAGGACGAGGTCGGCCTTGCTCCCCACGGCCTCGGCGATGGCGTCGTCGAAGGGGTAGCGAATGCTGTCGTGGACGAAGGCCGAGCCGTCGCTCGATCCGTCGAGGAAGTTCATGTTCGGCTCGCCGATGAAGCCCGCGACGAAGAGGTTCGCCGGGTTGTGATAGAGCTCGAGCGGCTCGCCGACCTGCTGGAGCTCCCCGCCGTCCATGACGGCCATCCGGTCGGACATCGTCATCGCCTCCGTCTGGTCGTGGGTCACGTAGACGGTGGTCACGCCGAGCTCCTCGTGGAGCTGCTGGAGCTCGGTACGCATCTCCGCCCGGAGTTTCGCGTCCAGGTTTGAGAGCGGCTCGTCCATGAGAAACACGGCCGGATCCCGCACGATCGCCCGTCCGAGGGCCACCCGTTGCTGCTGGCCGCCGGAGAGCTCGCTGGGCTTCCGATCGAGGAGTTCCTCGATGTCGAGCATCCGGGCGACCGCCTCCACCCGCTCCTCGCGCTCGGCCTTCGTGTAACCCTCCTCCTCCTCCAACCCGAAGCGCATGTTCCCACGGGCGGTCATGTGGGGGTAGAGCGCGTAGTCCTGGAACACCATCGCGATGTCGCGCTCCTGGGGGACGAGGTAGTTCACGATCTCGTCGTCGAAGAAGATTTGGCCGTCGGTCGGCGTCTCCAGGCCGGCGAGACACCGCAGTGTCGTGGACTTGCCGCAGCCCGAGGGGCCGACGAGGACCAAAAACTCCCCGTCCTGGATCTCGAGGTCGAAGTCCTCGACGGCGACGATGTCGCCGAAGCGCTTCGTCAGGTTCTGTATCGTGACATGTCCCATGGTTTTTGATGCGGTAGTGATTTCTCGGGTCTTAGTTCTATCCACTCTCGGTCTGGAGCCCCTTGGCGAACTGTTCGGCGAACGCGATGTAGAGCAGCAGCGTCGGGAGCGCGGCGAGCAGGGACGCTGACATCCGGACCCCGAAGTCGATCCCGGAGGTCGACGCCCCCACGGCCGGCAGCACGAGCGTCACCGGCGCGGCGGGGGCGTCCGAGCCCACGACGAGGGTGAACGCGAAGAGGAACTCGTTGTAGATCTGGGTGAACTGGTAGATGAAGACCACGCCGAACATCGGCAGCGACACCGGGAAGACGATCCGCCGGTAGATTTTCGTGAAGCTCGCGCCGTCGATCTTCGCCGCCTCGATCAGGGAGTCCGGCAGGCTCACGTAGTAGGACCGGAACAGGATCGTGCAGATCGGGATCCCGTAGGCGATGTGCGTGATGATCAGCGGCACCAGGTTCGCGTGGTACGGCTCGAGGATTGGCAGGCTCCCGAAAGTCGGTGCGATCATCCGCGCCAACGGGAAGATGTTGTTCCAGAAGCGAGCGAGCGGCACCAACACCGCCTGGTATGGGAGGAAGATCCCGATCAGGAAGAGGACCAGCATGCCCATCTGGCCCCGCCAGTCGACCAGCGTGAGGCCGTAGGCGGCCATGCTCCCGAGCAGGACGCTCCCGATCGTCGCCGGGATGGCCATGAACAGGGAGTTGAAGAACGACCCCGAGAGCTGGTTCAACGAGAACATCACGTTGTTCAGCGTGAACTGCTCGCCCGTCGGCGGGGCGATGGGCAGGGACCGGGCGACGGCCTCGTTCGTCTTGAGGGCCGTCATGAGCCCGGTCTCTAGCGGCGCGAGGAAGAACGCGATGAAGAGGATCACCAGCGTGTAGACCCCCATCCGCTTCCAGTTCACGTAGTCGACGAGCTCCGCGACCTCGAAGTTCCGATCGGCGGTGGTCCCGGACATGGTCAGAGGCTCCCCTGTCGGTGTTGGTAATACAGATACGGGGCGATGACGCCGAGGGCCATGAGCAGGAGGTACGTCGCGATGGACGCGGCGTAGGCCCACTTGCCGAACTTGAAGGCCTCGCGCACCATCAGCGTCGCCAGGATGTCGGTCCCGGTCGGCGGCCGGTAGCGCCCGGTGAGCGAGTAGAGGAAGGTGAACGCCTTCAGCGCGAACACCATGAGAACGACGGCCGCACTGACGGAGGCTGCCTTCAGCTGTGGGATGATGACCCGGAGGTAGATCCGGATCGTGCTCGCCCCGTCGACCATCGCCGCCTCGAACTGGTCGGATGGGATCGACCGGAGTCCTGCCAGGTAGACGACCATCGTGTAGCCGCTGAACTGCCAGATGAGCGCGAAGATCACGGAGCCGAGCGCGATCGACGGGTTCCCGATCCAGTCGATCGGCTCGAAGCCGAGGGCCCGCACGGGGAGGTTCATGATCCCGCTTTGGGTGTTGAACGCCCAGAGCCACATTTGGGCGGTGATCACGAACGAGAGGCTCATGGGGAGAAGGTAGATCGTTTGGATCTTCTCGTTCCAGCGGATCCCCCGGTCGAGCAGGATGGCCAGGAAGAGGCCGAACACCAGCGACACCGACGTGAACACGATCAGCAGCACGAAGTTGTTCTGGGCGGCCTGAATGACGGCGTCATCCCCGAGCGCCTGCGCGTACATGCTCAGGTCGAGCTGGCTGAAGTCGGGCGCGTCGAGTCCCGAGGTGTCCGTCAGCGAGATGGCGACGTTGAATCCGATGCCACCGTAGACGGCGAACCCCATGATGACGAGCGGGATCCCCCAGAACGGCGAGGATCGGACGAAGTCGCTGCGCAGGAACCGGCGGAACTCCTGCCACCGGTCTCCGGACTCCTCGGCCCCTCCGGTGCCGGAGTCAGCCGTGTCGTGTGCACCCATCGTTGATGACCGTGTGCGTGCTTCCCACTATAGAAGCTTCGGAACGACGATACCGCCTATTCGGAGACCGCAGCGAGCAGGTCGTCAGCGGCCGCCTCGACGTCGTACGGGCCCATCATGTTGTCGCTCATCGCCGTCTTGCAGTTCCCCATCTGTTCGGGCGTGACTGCCAGACCGTGGGCGATCGTTGGCGGGTACCGGCTCGAGGAGGTGAGGTCCTCGTAGGTCAGACCGATGAACGGCTCGAGTTCACCCGGGTCGATGTCGGTCCGGAGCGGCACCGAACCCTTCAGGTTGTTGAACGCGATCTGGGCCTCCTTCGTCCCGACGAACTTCTGGTAAGCGATGGTCTCGTCGGGGCTGGGGTTGTTCGCGGGTGCCACCATCGCGTCGATGTGGTAGGTGTAGGTGCCTTCGGTCCCCGGGAACGGAACCCAGTTCCATTCGCTCTCGAAGTTGAACTGGTCGTCGGAGCGGAACTGGCCAGCGAGCCAGTTCCCCTGGTGCATGCAGGCGACCTCGCCGTTGATCATCATCCCGCCAACGTCGGTGAAGCTCTGGGAGGAGGCGCCTTCCTGGATGTAGTTTTCCTGAATCTCTTGGACGAGCTCCAGCGAGCTCACGAGCTTCGCCCGGTCACCGTCCCCCTCGATAAAGTTCATGTACGCGTCGATGCTGGAGTCGCTCATGAGCACTTGTGCCCAGAGCTGAAGCACCGTCCATGGCGCGACCATGGCCTGGCCCATCGGCGCGACCTCTGTCTCGCTGGAGAGTGTATCGAGTGCGTCGAGCAGCGCCGGCATACTGTCTACGCTCTCCGCGTCCACCCCGGCCTCTTCAAACAGGCTGACATTGTAGAAGAGGTTGTTCATGCGGTGGGAGCCGAGCGGTACCGCCGGCATCTGCCCATTGAAGGTACAGAGCTCGATGGCCCGGCCTTGCATGTTGTCCTTGTAGCCCTCTGCGTCCCAGACGTCTGCCTCGAGGTCCATGAGGTGGTCACGATAGCGCTCGAGGTTCAGCCCCGGCCAGTTCGCGAAGGAACTCATGGGGTTGTTGTTCCGCATCCGCCGGAGGATGGTCGCGTTTAGGTTGACGTTGGCGCTCGCCCCGACCGCCTGGAACGTCGAGTCCATGTCCGGGTACTCCTCCTCGAAGGTCTCGATGAGGGCGTTAATGGCCAGCTCACCGTCCCCACCGGCCCAGCCGTGGAGGACTTCGAGCGTCGCGTCCCAGCCACTCCCGCCGCCGTCCCCGCTGCTGCCGTCACCACTGCCATCACCGCTGCTGCCGTCGCTGCCATCACCGCCACCGCCGCCACCGCCGCCGCCGGTGCAGCCGGCCGCGCCGGCCATGCCCGCGGCGCCGATCGCCCCGAGTCCCTTTACATACTGTCGCCGCTCCAGGTCGTCCGTGCTGTCGTGTCGGGTCATGGTAGTCTGGGCTAGAGCTTCCCAAACACGGCGTTGAACGGGCCATCCTTAAAGGTATCTATCCCCTGGGCGCTCGCCGTGATTACGACGGTCTGACGGGGCGCATCGGCTTCGAGAGTGACGGGCGCGACGAACGCTGGCCTTAGTCGAGGACGACCGGTGACCCGGTTTCAGCGCTGCGGTAGATGGCGTCGATGACCCGCATGTTACCCACCGATTCCGCCCGGTCCACCCGTGGCGACTGCCCCGTCTCCACCGCTTCGGCGAACGCCTCGACCTCGAGCCGGTAGTCGTCGACCGGCTCGAAGGTCTCGGTGACCTCCCGGCCGCCGACGGCGTAGGTGAGCGTGGCCGGCGCCGCCGGGTCGATGTTGAACGCCGGCTCGGTCTTGAGCCAGCCGTCAGTGGTGAGCACGCGGTAGTACTGGGTCTCCGGCGTGTCGAACCCGGACGTCAGGGTCGCGCTCGCGCCCGATTCGTACTCCAGTACGGCTGCCATGCGGGAGTCGACCCCCGAGGACCGCGTGTCGGCCGTCGTGGCGTGGACCCGATCCGGCTCGCCCAGGAAGAGGCGCGCGGCACTGATCGCGTAGCACCCGACGTCCATGACGCTCCCCCCGTCGAGGTCGGGATCGAGCCGGATGTCCTCGGCGCCGTCGGGCATGCGGAACGTGAACGCGGACTGGACCGACGTCACCGGCCCGAGCTCGTCACGGACGATCGCCAGTGCGCGCTCGGTCCGCGGGTGGAAGCGGTACATAAATGCCTCCATCAGGACGACGTCGCGGGCCTCGCAGTAGTCGAAGACCGCCGCCGTCTCCTCGGCATCGCCGGTCAACGGCTTCTCAGAAAGCACGTGGAGGCCCGCGTCGGCCGCCCGACGGATCCACTCGGCGTGGAGCCCGTTCGGCAGCGGGATGTAGACCGCCTCGAGGGCTTCGTCGTCCAGGAGTGCGTCGTAGCTTCCGTATGCGCGGGGGATCCCGAGGGCGTCGGCGACGCGGTCGGCCCGCCCCGTGTCGCGGGAAGCGATGGCCGCCACCGAGTGGTCGCTCGCCTGGATCGCGGGGATCACGTCGTCGACACCGATGGCCGCCGTGCTGATGACGCCGAATCGCATACCTCGACCTCGGCGGATACCGACGTAAATCCCGGGGATACGCGCGAGTATAACACATGGGGAGTGGGGGGTGTGTGGCGGCGAACAGAGCCATGGTAAACACTATTTAGGTCCCCCGTGATAACGCGGGTGATGCGCTACTACCGGCGGGTAGAGAGCGGTGCCCCCAGGCTCTTCGCCCGCAACGGGGAGGTGGCTTACGACCTGACCACGGTCCACGACGACCTGCGGTCGGTCACCGATCTCCTCGCTGCGGGGAAGTTCACCGGGCAGTCCGTCGACGAGGTGACGCGGTCGATCATCAGTCACGCCGAGTCCGTGAGCCCCTCCTCCCTCGTCGACCGGGCGAACCGACCGGTCGTTCCAGACGAGGTGTGGGCGGCTGGGGTCACCTACGAGATCAGTGAGCAGGCTCGAGAGAACGAGAGCACGCTCCCGGCCGTCTACCGGAACGTCTACGAGAGCGAGCGGCCCGAAATCTTCTTCAAGGCCACGGCGAACCGGACGGTTGGCCCGTCGGAGGCGATCGGCGTGCGGGGTGATTCCGAGTGGAACGTCCCCGAACCCGAGCTCGGTGTCGTCATCTACGACGGCGGGGTGGTGGGCTACACGATCGGGAACGACGTCAGCAGCCGGGACCTCGAGGGGGCGAATCCGCTCTACCTGCCCCAGGCGAAAGTGTACGACCGATGCTGTTCGATCGGACCCTGCCTGGCCACGGCCGACGCCATCTCGGATCCCCACGACCTCGAGATTTCGATGGCGATCCACCGCGACGGCGAACCGCTCTATGAGGCCTCGACCTCGACGGCCGAGATGGTCCGCTCCTGTGAGGAGCTCGTCTCATACTACCGGCGCAGCAACGACCTCCCGGAAATGGCGGTGCTGCTGACCGGGACCTCCCTCGTCCCGCCCGAGGAGGTATCGCTGAGTGAAGGCGACACCGTGCGCATCGAGATCGACGACATCGGCTCGCTCGAGAACCCCGTCGTCACCGTCTAGCCACGGCCTCCGTCTCGGTCCTTCACGTTAGACCGCTGTCGTACCCTCCAACGGTTCTCCCCATCTGCCGATGATTTCTGTGATGGGGAAATCCAGCCAACCCTGGCAGCCGCCAGTGTTCCTTGCGAAACCGGCACGCAAACCCGCGAAGTCGGTGGCTCGCACGCCACGACGACCAGACGGGTCGGGCCACGGCATTCTCTATGTCAGAAGTAGATTTTTGTAGCAGGGGTCCGTCGCGTCGCGATATGAACGAAACCGCCAAACACCCGGTGCGGACGACGGAGAAGACGCTCCGCGTCATCGAGGCGCTCAAAGCGATGGAAGGAGGCCGCCTCACCGACCTCGCGGAGCGCGTGGAGATGGGACACAGTGCGGTCCACAACCACCTGAGCACACTCGAGGAACACGGGTACGTCGTCAAGGAGGGGGACGAGTACCAGCTCGGGCTGAAATTCCTCGAGCTCGGCGGCTTCACGCGTAACCAGATCGACCTCTACAAAGTGGCGGAGCCGGAGATCGAACGGCTCGCGGAGGAGACCGGCGAACTCGTGAACCTCATGGCCGAAGACCAAGGGATGGGCGTCTATCTCAAGCGCTCGAAGGGGGCGGATGCGCTCGACCTCGACACGTACGCGGGCATGCGCGTCCACCTCCAGACGACGGCGCTTGGGAAGGCCATCCTGGCCTATCTCCCAACCAAGCGGGTCAACGAAATCGTCGAGTACCACGGGCTGCCGTCCGTCACCGAGCGCACCATCACCGACCCCGACGAGCTGGACGAAGCGCTCCACGAGGTGCGGGAACGCGGCTACGCGCTGGACGATGGTGAACGATTGCAGGGGACGCGTTGCGTCGCTGCCCCGATCCTCGACGAAGAAAACACGACGCTCGGGGCGATCAGTATCTCCGCCCCCGCCAACCGATTGAAGAACGACCAGTTCGAGGAGGGCTACCCAGAACTGATCCAGGGCGCCGCGAACGTAATCGAGCTCAACCTGATGTACTGACGACACCGGTTTCTCCCATGGAGAATTGAGACACGGTGCCGGGTTGATCCCCAGCCAATGCCTATCTCGCCGGGTCTCGGTCGATTCGAAGTTGATGCCGGTTGTCCCATTTCAGAATTGGGGGGACCATCGTCAACGCACTCTCTGACTCTTACATTCATATGGGTGTAAAGAGACGGGTGTTCTCGTCCGCCGACGCCCGCACGTGCGGGGATGATACAGCTCTCTGAGGGCCGATATATCTACTATCATCACATTCTATTATTTTAGCATGTCTCGGGAACTGGATGCAGTCCTTTGGAGCATCATGGGCCGCGCCGCTCGTCCATTGATCCCTGAATTACGGGCAATACTGCCTATTTCCGACCCTGCCGACAGACGCCTGAATTTTTTTAGTGAACTCTCTGTCGCTCGCCGTAGGTGACTGAATCCATATCAGTATTTTTCAGTGTATCGGATTATAACACCTCCTCGGCAAATTGGATATGCGTTCTCTATTGCGCGCCGCATTTCGCGGTCACCGACGACGACTTCCTCCCCCCCGTCGTGTCCGGCGCTCCGCCACAGCCCGGACACGTCATACCGTTGGGATCGCTCAGATGTCGGAGATAAACTCGGCGCCGTTCTCGAGCGTGGACGCGTCCTCTGGTAGCAGCGCGACCACGAGGTACTCCGCGTACTCGCTGAGATAGTCGACGAGGGCGGCGATCCGCTCGGAGTCGATCGCCTCCAGCGAGTCGAGGAGGATGAACGGGACTGACTCGTAGACTTCGTGGACGAGGTACCCGGCGAGGGCGAACACGAGGCCCGTGACCTCACGCTCGCTCTCGCTCAGGTGCTCGATCGTGTCCTCGTACGTGGTCCCCGACTCGGCCGTCCTGACGACGTGGAGGTCGAAGGTCGGCTCCCGGGTCGTTCCCCGGCCCTGTGTCACTCGCTGCTCGGTCCGCTCGATCCAGATTCGCTCGAGGTTGGCGTACTCCAGGAGGTCGAGCACGTCGGCCATGTGCTCGTTGAACGCTTCGACGCTTTCGCGCTCGATCCGTTCGATCCGCGTCCGCTGCTGCTCGAGTGCTTCGTTGATCTCCTCGCGCTGCTCGTCGAGGTCCTCGCGCTCGGCGAGTGAGGACTCCACGTCTCCGATCTCCTCTTCGACCGCGTCGAGCTCGTCTTCCAACCGACCGAGTTCGAACTCGAGTTCGTTCGCCTCCCGATGGCGGTCGAGGACCTCCTCGTTGATGTCGCTCTCCAGGTCATCGATCGCCGCCTCGAGATTTTCTATCTCCGACCGGAGGCTCTCGCGGCGCTCTTCGAGGTCCTCCACGGACGACTGCCGACGCTCCCGCTCGTCTCCGATCTGGTCGAGCCGTCGATCGATCCGGTTGCGTTCGGCTTCTCGATCCCCGATCGAGGACCGCTTCTCGGAGAGCTCGTCGAGCCGATTGCTCACCTCTTCTCGCTCGGTGACCTTCTGCTTCCGGAGGTCCCGAAGCCGGTCGATGGTCTCCTCGATCTGGGCCTGCTCGACGGAGGAGCCACAGGTCCAGCAGACGACGGAGCTGGCGTCTCCGCTCAGTGCCTCGGCGGGCGAGCGATCGCCGTCGTCGTCTCGGAGGGCCCTGGCAACGTCTCCACTGGTCCCCTCGAGCATGTCCTGGTTGAACTGGACGATGGTGTGGATCTCGTCGACGCGACTATCGATCTCGGACCGTCGATCGCGGAGCGTGGACATCTCGGATTTGATCTCGGCGATGGCGTCCTCCGCGGAACCCGGCAGTTCCTCTAGCTCCGCCTCGAGCCGCTCGCGTTCCTCCTCGAGGGCGTCCAGACTGTCCCGCTCGGTCTCGAGCTGGAACCGGACGGTCTCGAGCGAGGAGCGCGCGGCCTTGAGTTCGTCGAGGCTCTCCTCGAGCTCGGCCTGCCCCTCCCTGGATTCCGACACCGCGACGTCGGCGTCCTCGACGGCCTCCTCCGCTGCTTCGAGCTCCGCCCGCTTGTCCTCGATCTGCTCCGCGAGGTCGGTACGGCGCTCCTCGAGATCGGGGAGTTTGTTGGCCAGGTCGTCGAGGGACTCGAGCCGGTCGTCGATCTCTCGCTTCTCGGTCTCGAGCCGCCGGATTTCGACCTGGATCTCGTCTGTGTCGACCGGCCGCATGATGAGGTCCCGGAGGTCGTCACCGCGTGCGACGGCCCGTCTGGCCTCGTTCGACTCGAGCAGGAACGCGAAGAGCTCGGCGAGTTCGACGTCGTCGAGGTATGGGTCTCCCCCGAAGACGACCGACCCACCGCTCCGCGTGAGTGTCCGCTCGTACGTCTCGTCACCGATGCTGAGCTCAACACGTCCCTCGTCTGCGTCACCCTTCAGCGACGCGGTGTCGCTGCCGAGGCCGGCCATGATCGCTTGGAGAAACGAGGTCCGGTTCGTCGCGTTCCGTCCGGCGAGGACGGTCGTGCCGGCGGAGAAGGACACGGCCGTCTCGTCGATCCCGCCTACGTTTTCCGCGCGGACCTCGACTGGAGTGGACGTGACCGTCTGCGAGTCCATGAACCGCGGTTCGACGTTCTCCTATATACATCCCCGGCATTCGAGTCGAGCAGCAATCCGGCGATATCGGACGTGGCCGGCCGACGCACTGTCGTAGGTCGGCGCCGCCTCAGTCCTCGCCGATCAACTCGTCGACGTCGTACGCCTCACCGGTCGCCCGATCGAGGACCCGTATGTTGACCACGACGTCGAGGTCCTCGACCTCGCCATCGTCGCCAGCGACCCCCTCGAGGAGGTTGGCGGTCACGGCCTCGGTCCGGGAGCGGAGCCGTTCGATCGTGTCCCGGGCGCGCTCCCGTCGCTGCTCGGGACTCTCGGCCGCCTCCTGCTCGACGCCCCGGTGGTCTCGGAGGTAGGTGTGGACGGACTGGTGCGAGACGAAGTCCCGTCGGACGGCCTCGACGTCGACTCCCTCACGCTCCAGCACGCGCTCGGCTTGCCGGCGAGACCCGCTGCTCACTTCCCCGTCGGTCAACAGGCGATAGGTGTTCTCCACCTCGCCGTCGAGGGGTCGCATGCCAGCCGACTCCATCGCGGATCGGAGCACCGCCTCGTTGAGGTAGTCGGCGAGCTCCCGGAGGCTGTACCGGTCCTGCTCGCGGGTCCAGAGCCGGGCGAGCGTCTCGCCCATCCCATCGAGCCCGTGCACCCCGATGACCCGCTCGACCTTCCCCCGCGGGGTTTCGTCGGGGTCGTCCGTTGCCATGTGCACCGCTTTACGCCACCCATACAAAAAAGCGCGCGCCGCTCGGCCGCCTTCCCGTAACGGTCTTGTCGGGGTGGCTCCTCTGGACAACCGATGGTCGGGACCGTCACCGACACCTACGTGGCTGCCCTCCAGCACGGGATCGCCGACCTCCCCGACGGTGCGGCGATCGTCGGCGTGGTCCGCCGGGCCACGCCGTGGTTTCACGCCCAAGTCGAGGAGAACCGGCCGGCCCTCGGCCCGCCCGAGGCACTCCTCGCCGAGGTCAAGGAGCGCCACGAAGCCCTGGTCGCTGACGGGATAGCCGACGCCGAGGGCCACAACGCCGCGATGGACGACGTGAACTACGACGAGCGCTACCTCGAGCACCTCGACACGTCGCCAGACGCCAAGGCCGCACTGGCTGACCTCCGCGACCGCGTGGCGTCCGGCGAGGACGTGGCTCTCGTCTGCTATGAGAACACGGACGAGAAACGGTGTCACCGGACCCTCCTTCGCGACCGACTCAAGCAGGAGCTCTCCGGATGAGGGCCCGATATCTATCCGGGATTGGCCTGCACGAATAAACCGTTCGTTCGTTACCGCCTGCGGCCGAAAGTCACAACACCTAACTCCCCTTGTCTCGCGATTTTTCACAATCATGAGCGCCAACGACAGTGGGGGTACGCCGGTCCTCATCGCGGGTGCGGGGCCGACGGGGATGGCGGCCGCGCTCGCGCTGCGGGCCCGCGGCCTGTCCGCCACGATTCTCGAGGCCGATCCCGAAGACCGTGACCGGGCGGGGAGCCGGGCGATCTACGTCCACGGGGCGACGCTCCGGACGCTCGAGCGCAACTATCCGGGGCTCGGGAAGGACCTGGCGGAGGCGGGTCTCGTCTGGCCGACGCGTCGAACCTACTGGCGTGACCGGGAGGTCTTCTCCCGGACCTACCCCGACGCGGGTGGCTCCGAGGGCCTACCTCACTTCACCAGTCTCCCCCAGGTTCGAACGGAGGAGTTCATGCTCGAGGCCTGCGCGGAGGCCGGCGTCGACCTCCACTGGGACACCCCGGTCGAGACCGTGGATACGGACGAGGAGGGGGTCGAGGTCGAAACGGCGGGTGGGGACCGCTGGGAGGCGGACTATCTGATCGGCGCCGACGGCGCCAGAGGCCCGACCCGGGAGGAGATCGGTGCCGAGTTCGGGGGCGACCGCTCCGAGAACTCCTACATCATCGCCGACCTCGAGGCACTCCCGGACGACCCCCGTGAGGTCGCGAGGGTCTTCCACTACCGCCACCCGGCGGTCGACGGCCGAAACGTCCTGATCGTCCCCTTCCAGGGCGGCTGGCGGCTCGACATCCAGTGCCGTGTCTCGGACGACCCCGAGGAGATGAGCTCGGACCCGTCGATGGAGCGAATGGTTCGGGACATCATGGGCGAGGAGTACGTGGACGGCCTGACCTGGGTCTCGACCTACCAGTTCCTCCAGGTGATCGCCGACTCCTTCGTCGACGAACACCGTCGGGTGCTCCTGGCGGGCGAGGCCGCCCACTTATTCGCCCCGTTCGGGGCGCGTGGCATGAACTCCGGCGTCGCCGACGCCGACGCCGCGGCCACCGCACTCGCGGTCGCCGCGAACGCGGAGTACCAAAAAGTCGCGGACGCGGCGATCACGAAGTACGCGGCCGAGCGGGAGACGGCCGCCGAGTGGAATCGGGACGCGGCCGGACAGGCTCTCGAGCACCTCCGCGGGGACGGTCTCGAGATCAATGCGAAGAAGTGGCTCGCGGCGCAGGCGGCGCGCTGGTACGAGCCCGCCGGCGAGTGGCTCGACGAAGCGCCGTACGGCCCCGCCGCTGGGCCCCCGATTCCGACCGGCAGCAAGTACTGAGTCACGCTGGCCGGGACACCACCACCACTACGCAACGGGCAGCCACATCTCGACGGTGGTCCCTCCCGGGCCGGTCTCCACCTCAAGGGCCCCTCCGGACGACTCCACGAGCCAGTAGATCATCCAGAGCCCGAGGCCGGTCGTATGGTCGAGTGGCCCTTCGGTTGGCGCCCAGAGGGGTTCGAGTTCGCTGTCCGGGACCCCCTGCCCGGTGTCTGTGACGACGACCGCATGTTTGCGGGTTCCTTCCTTCGTTGACACCGTCAGCTCGACGTTCTCGTTATGCTCGACGGCGTTCGCCAGCGCTTCTCGGATGGCGAGCCGGAACCGCGTATGGGCCTGTATCCAGAGGTCGGCCTGAAGGTCGACCGTGAGGGGGACACTCGGGTGCGCCTCACGAAACCGCTCCGCTTCCTCGGCGGCAAGGGTCGCCAGTTCGGCGGTCGTCCGTGTCTCAGTCTGCCAGATACGGGTCAGCATCTGGCTCCGCTCGGAGAGCTCGATGACCCGCTCGACGTGTCGGTCGATCACGGCGAGGTCAGCTCTCGTTTCTGGGTCCTCGGCTGTGGCTGCGAGGTCGCGGGTCACCCCGCCAACGATGCTCATCTCGTTCCTCAGGTTGTGTCGGAGCACGCGTTGGAGGACGGTGAGACGCTTGGTCAGCTCACGCTGCTCGTCAAGGCTCGATTCGAGCCCGACGTAGTAGTAGCCGGACCACGCTCCGGCCGCCGAGCCGACGCTCCAGCCGATGAATAGGACGAGTTCCATATCCGGGAACGGGTCATTGGTCGCCAGTCGGATCACCACGAACAGGAGGGCGAGTACGCCAACGATCAGCCCGCCGCCGAGCGAGAAGATGGCGACGCGAAGGACCGCGTCACGGCTCACGCCGTCCCGCTGGAGCCGGTAGCCGATGGCGCCGATCGCGAGCGCGAAGATCCCGAGAATCGTGGCGTCGGCGAAGGCTGCGACCGGTGGGTGCGTGTCGTACCAGACGTAGGCCGTCGCCTGCGCGAGGACGGCCGCCGCCAGGGCGTACACCACCCAGACCGCGGGGACGGAGGGACGCCAACCCATCCCTTCGTAGTGTCGATGGGCGTCCTTAACCTTGGTGGCAGGGGGCTCCCCCCGACCGCCTGGCAGTCACTTCCACTTTCGCCGAACTCGGCAACGGTACTTGTCCACTCGGAGCCACGACCTCACCGACAGGAGGTCCGTCCATGAACCGACACGGCACGGCGACGCTCCCGCTCCACGGCGGATCGGCCCCGCGCTGGCTCTTCGACCGGATGGTCGACCTGGGCGGGGCGATCGCCGGCGTGGTCATCCAGGAGTACGGCCGGGACGAGCTGCTTCGACGGCTCGCGGATCCGTACTGGTTCCAGGCCTTTGGCTGTGTGATCGGGTTCGACTGGCACTCGTCGGGGCTGACCACGACGGCGATGGGCGCGCTCAAGGAGGCCCTCGACCCGACCGAGCACGGCGTGGTCGTCGCTGGGGGGAAGGGGGCGACCTCTCGGCGGACCCCGGACGAGATCGACGAGGCGTCGATCGACCTCTCGACCGGCGACCGGGAGGCGCTGAAACACTTCTCCCGGACCAGCGCGACGGTGGACAACGCCTGCGTCCAGGACGACTACACCCTCTATCACCACACGATGGTCGTCTCAGAGGACGGCGATTGGAGCGTGATCCAACAGGGCATGAACGGCAGCTCCGCCCGTCGATACCACTGGCACTCTCGGGCCGTCGATGACTTGGTCTGTGAGCCGCAGGCGGCGATCGCCTCGCAGGCCAGGGCCCCGGATGTCCTCGACATGAGCGCGCGTCGGTCCGCGGAGGCGCGGGCGGTCTCGGTGGATCTCGTCAACGACGACCCGAGCCACCTGAAACAGTATCTCCAGCCCGACGAGCAGTCGTTCCTCGCGGACTTCGGTGCGGGGGGGCCTGCCGGGACGGTCGGCGTGACCTCGACCGGCAACGAGCTCCAGATGCCGGCCCACCACGACCTCCGACGGGATGACCTCTCTGCCCGCGCGATCGACCAGCTCCAATGGGCCTACGAGGTCCAGCCCGCCGACTACGAGGAGCTGATCGGCATCGACGGCATCGGGCGAGGCTCACTCCGGGCCCTCGGACTCATCGCCGAGCTCGTGCACGACGCGGAGAGCTCCCGCGAAGACCCGGCGAAGTACGCCTACGCCCACGGGGGCAAGGACGGGACGCCCTATCCGGTTGACCGCGAGCGCTACGACCGCTCTATCGAGTTCCTCCAGACCACCCTGGAGGGTGCCGAACTCGATCGGGCGAAGCAACGGGATGCGGTCGCACGGTTGGCCGAACTCCAGACAGGCTGATTCAGGCTGCTCCCCCGCGTCGAGTCCTGCGAGTCAGCGCCGGACGTACAGCTCGCCGTCGCGCTCCTCGACCGGGAACGTCCGCGTGTCGAGGTGGTCCATCTGGCCGTGCTCTCCCGAGCGGATGTCGAACTCGTGTCCATGCCACGGGCAGTAGACGCACCCCTCCTCGACCTTGCCGTCCCCGAGCGGGCCGCCCTGGTGGGTGCAGACGTTGTCCAGCGCGTAGAAGCCATCTTCCAACCGGAAGATCGCGATCTCTTCCTCACCCAGCTCTACGACCATGCCGCCGTCTGTGGGTACATCGTTCGCCGCCGCGACGCGTTCCAGCTCGCCCTCTGAGCCCTCCGCCATGGCGGACCTATCGACTACCCGGATAAAGTCGTTCTGGATTCCAGGGGCCCGCCATCGGTCGAAGACGCTATACGGGGTGACTGAATATTCAGTCAGTATGGCCGGGGTCCCTCCCTTCGTCGACGACCCAACCGACACCCGCGAGGCCATCATGGCGGCGACCTTCCAGGCCCTCTCGAGGCACGGATACGCCGATCTGACGATCCAACGCATCGGCGACGAGTTCGAGAAGTCGAAGTCCCTGCTCTACCACCACTACGACGGCAAGGACGAACTCCTCCTCGACTTCCTCGAGTTCATGCTCGACCGGTTCGAGGAGACGGTCCCCCCCGAGGACCCGGACGGGGCCGGCGACCACCTCGACACCATCCTCGACCACGTGCTGCTCGAGGCCGACGACGGCGACTTCTTCGGGGCGATGGTCGAGCTCCGTGCCCAGGCTGCGCACGACCAAGCGTACCGCGACCACTTCACCAGGAGCGACGCCCACCACCGCGAGGGCTTGGCCGACCTCATCCGGTCGGGCATCGACGAAGGCGTCTTTCGGGCGGTCGACCCGGAGGCGACGGCGACATTCATCCACACGGCCGTTCTCGGCTCGATGGTCCAGCGGGCGACGGCCGAGGGGCCTGTCGGACGGACGATCCGCGACGAACTCGACGCCTACCTGCGGTCGGAGCTCCTCGTCGAACGGTCTCCCGAGTGAACCGATACAACTGCGCAATCACTGTCCCAAAAATTGGACCAATTTCGTTCTTCCATCACTGCCATAGCTTTTCGACTATTACGGTGGTGATGGCAGGTTTTATCACAACTCTCGCCTAGGGTCGTGCATGGCACCCGAAGAACGCAACCCACCGGAAGACGACGTTCGTATCTCCGTCGACGCGCCGAGCGTCGAGGCGATCGCCGAGGCGTTCGATTTGGAACCGATCGATGCGAGTGATGACGAACAGTTCCCGGAGGAACTGCTGCCGGTCGTGAGTCTCCTCGAAGACGTCTACGGTGGGGTCGCGGAGGCCACCGCCGAGGACGATCGAGGGCGCTCTCGGAAGATCGTCCGTGAGTACGCCGGTCGCGAGGACATCGACAGCGATGGGATCGGCCACATCCTCCGCGTACTGGAAGCCAGCGAGTTGGTCGTGCAAGATGGGAACCGCTGGCGGCTCGCCGACGCCGAGTGACCACAGCTACTGTCCGATAGTTTCGGACGGATAGCCGGCCGTAGCGCAAACTATTACGCGAGTATGCGTGTAAAGCTCGGCCCGTGACACCGGCCGTCTCGAGCGGCCGGTCGCCGGGCTACCCACCGTACTTGTAGTTGATGTCGATGACGTTGGAGGCCTGCCGCGCCGCATCGACCAACTCGCCGACGTAGCCCTCGTCCTCGAGCCGACGCGTCGGACTGACGATCCCAACCGCCCCGTGGACGTCTCCCCCATCACCGCCACCGATCGGCGCCGCGACGACCCCCATCCCCAGCACCTGTTCGTCGGTGTCGAACGCGTAGCCCTGCTCCCGGATCGTTTCGAGTTCTCGACGGAGTTCCGCTGGGTCGGAAATGGTGTGCTCGGTGACCTGCTCGAGGCCGTCGCCGATGACGCCGTCGACCCGATCCTCGGGGAGGTGCGCGAGAATGGCCTTGCCGGAGGCGTGTGTGTGGAGCGGCGTCTGGAGGCCGGGATAGTCCCCGAGGTTCAGGGACTGCTCGCCACGTTCGGCGTGCACGATCACGGCCCGGTGGTTTTCAGCGACGGTCAAGTTCGCCTCCTCGCCCGTCTCATCCGCGATTCGTTCCAGTTCGGGACTGGCGACGTGGAAGAGTTCCATCCGCCACTTCAACCGACCGCCGATCTGGAGGAACTTGGTGCTGAGCCGGTACTGGCCGTTGTCGCGGATGGCGTACCCTGCCCGATCCAAGCTGCGGAGATAGTCGTGGGTCGTACTCTTGGGCATGTCGAGCCGAGTGGCGAGGTCGGTGACGCCGGCGCCGTCGAGCCGCCAGAGCTCCTCGACCACTCGGAAGGTCGTGTCCACCGTCTTGAGGGGACCTGGCCCGGTCATATCTCGGCAGCACGGGGACCCGTGGCTTAATTCGTTCGGTTATTTCGGACGGATGCTGGTCCGCCGTCGACCCCCGAACCACGGTGTTGGCTAGATCGCCCTGCTGCAGGGCTCCATGCCGCGTGACACTGCGGCCAGCCAGCCCGTCCAGATGCTCGGCGGGATCTGGTCTCAGGGGATCGTTCGGCCCCAGATCGATCGGTCGGTTTCGGACCGAAATCCCCTTGGCGCCCCCGTCGGAAGGGGAAGAGAGCGAGAAAGCCCCCATGGCATCCCAAACCCGATCCACTCCGACCCCCGACGGCGTTCGCGCACTCCTCGAAAACCCGCGCTTCGAAGTCCTGCCGTTCAAGAGCTTCGACGACCAGATCACTCACCTCCCCGACGGGGCGACCATCACTATCACGGCGTCCCCCCAACTCGGCATCGAGCGGACCATCGAGAAGACCCTGATGGCCGCAGAAGAGGGCTTCGACGTCGTCCCGCACATCGCGGCGCGGTACGTCGAGGACGGCGAGCACATCACGGAGATTACCGAGACGCTGCAGGAGGTCGGCGTCACCGACATCTTCGTCCCGGGCGGTGACCCCGAAGAGCCCGTCGGTGAGTTCGACTCGGCCTACCAGCTGCTGGCGAAGATGGACGAGCTCGGCCTCGAGTTCGAGGGCGTCGGCATCACCGGCTACCCCGAAGGCCACCCGTTCATCTCCGATGAGACCCTCGCCTCGGAGATGCAGAAGAAGGCCCCCCACGCGACGTACATCGCCACGCAGCTCTGCTACGACGCAGACACGATTCTGGAGTGGATCGCTCGGATCCGCGACGACCGGGACGTCGACCTTCCGATCCAGGTCGGCATTCCGGGCGTGATGAACTACGCCAAGCTCCTTTCCATCTCCCGGGAGGTCGGTGTCGGCGATTCGCTGAAGTTCCTCCAGAAGACCCAGGGCATCGTCGACTTCATCAAGCAGTTCATCGGCTCTCGCGGCAAGTACACCCCGGACGACCTGATCACCGGGCTCGCGCCCCACCACGACGACGAGCGCTACAACATCGCTGGCCTTCACATGTACACCTTCAACCAGGTGCCCGAAACCGAGGGGTGGCGTGAGGACATGCTGGCGAAGCACCGGTAGCCGAACGCCTGCTCCTCGCGATTCGTTGCGTCGACGGTGACCCAGGGCTGTCGGCACGGAGCGATAGTGACTCGCGGGGCTGCTCGGACGGGCCAGCCGGGGCTCACGACGCCAGCCTGGGGTCGACCCCGGGCAACAGTCAGGCCCGCTTGGCGCGCAACCTCATTCGATCCCTACCCCCACCATCGTGGGAGCGTTCGATGCCGTCTGGCGGGGCAGCCGGGACTGGCACGGCGGATCCCGCCCGAGGACTGGGGTGGGGGAGGGCCTGGCGCACTACCGGGCGGAAAGCGAGGCGCTGGAGCACTGGTAACGGAGGGTAGTTCAGAGACGAATAGCGCACGGTCCGGTCGAGAGCCCGCCGTCCTTCGAGACGTCTGGCCGTCAGAACAGCCCGCTGATCGTGCCGTCCTCGTCGATGTCCATGTCCGCCGCGGCCGGGCGGGCCGGGAGGCCCGGCATCCGGAGCACGTCGCCGGTGAGGACCACGAGGAAGCCCGCGCCCGCCGACGGGTAGACTTCCGTGATGTTCAGCTCCCAGCCCTCCGGGACGCCCTTTAAGCTCGCGTCGTCCGAGAGGCTGTGGAACGTCTTCGACATGATGATCGGCATGTCGTCTAAGCCCAGCTCCTCCATCCGCTCGATGTCGTCGATGGCGTCCCCGCTGTAGTCAACCGACTCCGCGCCGTAGACCTCCGTGGCGACGGTCTCGATCTTCTCCTGGATGGAGTCCTCGACGTCGTACAGGGGTGCGTAGTCGCTCGGCTCGTTCTCGGCTGCGTCGATGACACGCTCGGCCAGGTCGACGCCGCCCTCGCTGCCCTCGCCGAAGACGTTCGACTCGGCCGCCCGGACGCCGAGGTCGTCCTCGTAGTGGGAGACGATGGCGTCGATCTCGGCGTCGGTGTCACCGGGGAAGCGGTTGATGGCCACGACGACCGGGACGCCGAACTTCTGGAGGTTCTCGACGTGCTTATCCGGGTTCGCGAGCCCCCGCTCGATGGCCTCGACGTCCTCCTCTTCGAGCGCGTCGTAGTCGACGGGCCACTGGTTCTGGCCGTGGTACTTGAGCGCCCGCGCCGTGACGACGAGTACGACCGCGTCGGGGGAGAAGTTCCCGAACCGACAGACGACGTCTAAGAACTTCTCGGCACCTAAGTCGGCGCCGAAGCCGGCCTCGGTGACGACGTAGTCGCCCATGTTGAACGCCGCGTGGTCGGCGATGAGCGAGTTCGTCCCGTGGGCGATGTTCGCGAACGGGCCACCGTGGACGAACGCCGGGGTTCCCTCGATGGTCTGGACGAGGTTGGGCTTCAGCGCGTCCCGGAGCAGCATCGTCACCGCGCCGGTCGCCTCGATGTCGTCGACGGTCACCGGCTCGTCGTCGTTGTCGTAAGCGACGATGATGCGGCCCACCCGCTCCTTGAGGTCACCGAGGCTGTCGGCGAGGCAGAGCACCGCCATCAGCTCGGAGGCGGCCGTCAGGATGAAGCCGTCCTCGCGGGGGACGCCGTTCCCGGAGCCGCCGAGACCGGCCACCGTCTGGCGGAGTTCGCGGTCGTTCATGTCGAGGGCACGCGGCCAGGACACCTCGGTGACGTCGATATCGGCCGTCCCGTGGTAGGCTGCGGCGTCGAGCATCGCGGCGATGAGGTTGTGCGCCGCGGTCAGCGCGTGGATGTCGCCCGTGAAGTGGAGGTTGATGTCCTCCATCGGGAGGACCTGGGACCAGCCGCCGCCAGCGGCGCCGCCTTTGACACCGAACACCGGTCCCAGCGAGGGTTCACGGATGGCGGTCACCGTCTGCTTGCCGAGGTGGTTCAGCGTCTGGCCGAGGCCCACCGTGGTGACGGTCTTGCCCTCCCCCATCGGCGTCGGGGTCATCCCCGTCACGAGGATCAGGTTCCCATCGCCGTCGCTCTCGCCCTCGAGCCGCTGCATAGCCTCGTGGGTGAGCTTGGCCTTCTCCTCGCCGTAGAGCTCGAGGTCGTCGCGGGAGACGCCGAATGGCTCGACGATCTCCCAGATGGGTTTCGTCTCTACCGACTGTGCGATCTCGTAATCCGTCGGCACGTCCGTCCCAGAGTCCTCCGATTCGCTCATTTCGTTCGAGAAACGCCTCGGCCCACTATTCAAGCTTGCCGTTAACATCCAAATGCCCCCGGATGGATCGGCTGACGCCGTCGTGATGTCCGTCGAAGGGCTAGACTTAAGTCTGGGTCTAGCGACTCTGAAATGATGAGCGGCCACAGCTTAGCGGACGCACTCAGTGTAGCGGACTCTCCGGTCGACTTCGTCAGATCGCTCGGACCGTACGCGGATTCGGACCACCTTCGAATCTTCGCCGACCTCCCTGGCGAGTTCACCAACTGGCGCGAGGAACAGACGGCCTGGAAGGAGAGCTGCGCCCTCTCGGACCTCTCCCACCATATGTACGACCTCCACGTCGAGGGGCCGGAGGCGCTCGACCTCTTCGCCGACCTCGGTGCCAACAACTTCGCCGGGTTCGAGCCAGGGAAAGCAAAGCAGTTCGTCGCCACCAACCCGGACGGGTATCTGATCGGCGACGGGATCCTCTTCTATCTCGGCGAGGACGAACTGAACCTCGTCGGCTACTCGGCGATCAACTGGGTGCAGTATCACCTGGAGACCGGTGATTACGACGCGGTCGCCACCCGGGACGACCACGGCGGCGCCCGCGATGGCGACCCGATCACCTTCCGCTACCAGGTCCAGGGTCCCGACGCGCTGTCGGTCATTCGCGACGCGATCGATCACGACCTTCCGGACGTCCCGTTCTTCAACTTTCGGGACATCACGGTCGACGGCCACGAGGTCCAGGCCCTCCGCCACGGGATGATGGACGAACCCGGCTTCGAGATCTTCGGGCCCTGGGCTCACGCGGACGCAGTCAGGTCTGCTCTCCTGGACGCCGGCGAGGCCTACGGCATCCAGCGTATCGGCGGAAGCGCCTACCCGACCAACGTCATTCCGACGGCATGGATTCCGATTCCGGTACCCGCCATCTACAGCGAGAGCATGTCGGACTACCAGGAGTGGCTGGGCGCCGACACCTTCGAGGGCGCGATGACGGTCGGTGGGAGCTTCGTTCCAGAGGACGTCTCGGAGTACTACCTGGATCCGGTCGAGGCCGGCTTCGAGCGGTTCATCGATCTCGACCACGACTTCGTCGGCCGAGACGCGGTCCGGGAGCGGGTCGAGAATCCGCGGCGGCGGAAGGTCACGCTCGTCTGGGACGGCGACGACACGACGGACGTCTTTGGATCGCTCTTCGACGGTGGCGACGCGGCGTTCAAGTACATCGACCTGCCGACGCCGAACTGGGCGACCTCGATGTATGACCGCGTGGAACAGAACGGTGAGACCGTCGGCCGCTCCATCGCGCCACGCTACCTCTACTTCGAGAAGACGATGTTCTCGCTCGGCTGCATCGACATCGAGTGGGCGGAGCCCGGCACCGAGGTGACCCTCGTGTGGGGCGAACCCGGCCCATCGAGTAACCCCCGCGTCGAGCGCCACGAGCAGAAGCGCGTCCGCGCGACAGTCGCGCCCGCTCCGTACTACGAGGACAAGCGGAAGACGGCGGATTACACCACCATCTAGCCGGCCGAGAAACCCGAGTCCGACCGGTTAGACCCGCTCGACGATGGTCGCGATGCCTTGGCCGAAGCCGATACACATGGTGCAGAGCCCGTAGCGTCCGCCACTCTCCTCGAGCTGGTACGGCAGCTTGCCGAGGAGGGCACCGCCGGTCGCGCCGAGGGGGTGACCGTGGGCGATGGCGCCGCCCCAGACGTTGGTCTTCTCCCAGGCGCCACCGGTCTCCTCCATCCACGCGCTGACGACCGGCGCGAAGGCTTCGTTCACTTCGAACCGGTCGATGTCGTCGATGGCCATGTCGTTCTGCTCGAGGATCTCGGTGGTCGCCGGGATCGGCCCCGTGAGCATCGTGAGTGGATCGACACCGACGACGTGGGAATCCACGATGCGGGCCATCGGCTCCAACCCGTGTTCCTCACAAGCCGCCTCGCTCGCGACCAGCGTCGCCGCCGCCCCATCGACGATGCCCGAGGAGTTCCCGGCGTGGATGACGCCCTCGCCCGCGTCCCGGAACGCCAGGGGGAGCCCCGAGAGCGTCTCGACGTCCGTGCCCGGGCGGGGATGCTCGTCCCGCTCGACGACGATGGACTCGCCGTCGAGTTCGGTTTCGACCGGCACGACCTGGTCGTCGTAGTGGCCCGCTTCGTCCGCCGCGGCCCAGCGGGACTGGGAGTCGACAGCGAGCTCGTCGAGCTCTGCTCGACCGAATCCCCACTGTTCGGCGATGCGCTCGGCGCCCTCGCCCTGGGTCGTGAGCTCCTCGAAGTGCTCGAAGTAGGTGTCTGTGAGGGAGGAGCGGTCCTCGGGGGTGTCGCCGTCGGCCCCCATCGGTACGCGGGTCATGTGCTCGACTCCCCCGGCGATGAGCAGGTCGTGCATGCCGGCACGAACCTGGCCGGCCGCGAAGTTGATGGCCTGCTGCCCGGAGCCGCACATCCGGTTGAGCTGAACGCCCGGGACGTCGTCACCCCAGCCCGCGACCATCGGCGCGATGCGAGCGATGTTCAGGCCCTGCTCCGACGTCGGGGTCACACAGCCATAGATGACGTCCTCGATATCGTGCTGACCATCGAACCCGTTTCGCTCCTCGAGCGCGAGCAGGGGCTCGGCCGCGAGGTCCTGGGGGTGCGTGTCGGCGAAGGAGCCGCCGTGCTTCCCGAAGGGCGTCCGAACCGCGTCGACGATGTACGCCTCGTCCATGGCCCAAGGTGGGGTACCGGGGGGACTTCACTCCATTGCCTCAAAACCGCGGCTTCGGCGGGACGAAACGATTATTGTCGGGCCGGGGGACCCCCTCACCATGCTCTTCCCGAAACAGTTCAAGCAGTCCGTCGCTCGGACGCCGGACCGGCTGGCTGTCGTCGACTTGGCAAGCGGCCGGGAGTACACGTACGACGAGCTGTCCGAGGCGGTGTACTCGGTCGCCGACGCACTCTCTTCCCGCGGGATCACGAAGGGCGACCGGGTGGCGATCTGCACCGGCAATCGCCCCGAACACGTGATCACCTACCTGGCCACGCAGTGTGTCGGGGCCGTTTCAGTGCCCTTCAACTTCCGGCTCCCGGCGGGCGGCGTGCGCTACCACATCGGGGACGCCGAGCCCGAACTCTTCCTCTTCGACGACCTCTCGCGCGAGGCGGTCGAGACCGCCGCGGGCGACCTCGAACTACCGATGGTCTACGCCGGCGAGGACGCCCCCGACTTCGCTGACCCGTTCGATGCACTCCTCGACGCGACCGGCGACGAACCGGAGATCGCCGTGACCGAGGAGGACCCCAGTGTGATCCTCTATAGCTCGGGAACGACGGGGGACCCGAAGGGCATGCTGCTGGACCACGAGTGCACGACCGCCCGGTCGATCATCAACTCCCTCGGGCAGCACTACTACCTCGGCGAGGTCGTCCCCGGCGTGATGCCGCTGTATCACACCGTCGGCCTCCACGGCGTTCTCGGCTGCGTGCTCGGCATGAGCGGGACCTTCCTCACGATGCCCGAGTTCGACCCCGAAGTCTACACCCGCGCCATCGAGGCGTACGGGGTGACCGCACTCCACGAGGCGCCCACGATCTTCCGGAACGTCCTCGACAGTGACGCGATCGACGAGGTCGACGTCAGCACCGTCCGGCTCATGGGCTTCTCAGGGGCGCCGATGAGCACCGACACCTTCGAACGCCTGCTCGACCGGTTCGACCCGGATCACTTCGCTAACCTCTACGGGACGACCGAGGTGTACGGCACGCTTGCCTACGTCGACCTCCAGGACATCCGGGAACCCCCCGTGGTGGGCAAGGCGAACGTGTTCATCGAGACCCGCATCGTCGAGGTCGGCAGTGCGGATCCGACCGCCGAGGTCGAGCAAGGGGAGGAGGGCGAACTGATCGTCAACACCGACTCGCCTGTCTCCTTCGAAGGCTACCTCAACAAGCCCGCGAGGACCGAGGAGGCGATCCACGACGGCTGGTTCTTCACCGGCGACGCCGTCTACGAACGGGAGGACGGAAACCTGGTCATCACCGGCCGGGCCGACGACATGATTATCTCCGGCGGCGAGAACATCCACCCGGCGAACGTCGAGGACGTCCTGGCGGGCCACCCAGACGTCGCGGACGTCGGCGTCATCGGCGTCCCCGACGACGAGTGGGGGGAGATCGTCAAGGCGTTCATCCAGTCTGCGGGGGACGTTTCGGCGGAGGCGTTGGATCAATGGTGTCTCCAGCACGAGGACTTCCCGGACTTCCAGCGCCCACGGACCTACGAGTTCGTCGACGAGATTCCGCGGAACCCGAGCGGCAAGGTGATGCGGTATCGGCTCCGCGAGTCGGGGTGAGCCGTCCCTGCGGAGTGCCCGCCGTCGGCTGCACCCGTCGTGGATAGCTCTCAGATATGCGCTAGTGAAATCGATAACAGAAAAGTCTATAAGAAACCTGGGCTTAAAAATCAATAACTAATTAGAGATAACTATCTCACCATGAATATAATAAAATAGCCATTAATTTATTGAAACAGTACTGTTCTCTATAATTCCTTAATGATATTGAATTACTCCTGTACGTGACTAATCCCCGTCGCCCCCGCGCGGTAGGCCAACCCGCCGCACCTTTATCGGCGGGGTCCGGAGGCCCTCGATATGAACCAGGACGCCACCGGGTCCAGCATATTCGAGGGCATCACCGTCGTCGACTGCAGCAGCTTCGTCACCGGCGGGTTCGCGACACTGATGCTGGCGAACCAGGGCGCCGAGGTGATCAAAGTCGAGCGGCCGGAGGTCGGCGACGACATCCGCCACTCCGGGCCCCCGTTCGTCGAGCCGGCGGAGCACGACGGTCCCGGCACGACGGTCCCCGAAGGCGAGTCGCCCTACTACTGGACGGTCAACTACGACAAGCGCAGCATCGAGCTCAACCTCAAGTCCGCGGAGGCGGTGGCGACGCTTTACGACCTGATCGAGACCGCCGACGTCTTCGTCGAGAACTTTCGACCCGGCACCGCCGATCGCCTGGGCCTGGGCTACGAGGACCTCTCGAGCGTGAACGACGAGCTGATCTACTGTTCGATCTCGGCCTTCGGCGAGACCGGGCCCTGGAGCGACCGGCCCGGCTACGACCTCCTCGTCCAGGGCGCCAGCGGACTCATGAGCGTCACTGGCGAGGCGGACGGCCCGCCGGTGAAGGTCGGCATCCCCCAGACCGACCTCATCACCGGGATGTGGGCGGCCTTTGGCGTGGCTGGGGCGCTCTACCGGCGCGAGCGAACTGGCGAGGGTGAGCGAGTCGAGCTCGGGATGCTCGATGCCACGCTACCCTGGCTCACCAAGCAGGCCGGCAAGGCGTTCCTCGGCGAAGAGCCGACTCGAATGGGAACCCGCGACCCAGTCCTCGCCCCCTACCAGACGTTCCCGACGGCCGACGGCCACCTGAACGTCGCCTGTGGCAATCAGAAGCTCTGGACCGAGCTCTGTACCGCCCTCGACCGCGAGGCCCTCGCGGAGGACGAACGGTTCGAGACGATGAGCGACCGGGTCACCAACATGGACGCGCTGGAGGCCGAACTTTCGGCGGAGTTTCAGGCACGGACCACCGAGGAATGGGTCGAGGAGCTAGCCGTCGAGCGGGGCATCCCCGTCGGGCCCATCAACTCGGTGGGCCAGGCCCTCGACAACCCGCAGGTGGAGGCCCGGGGCGTGATCGGGTCCGTCGAGCACCCCACGGCCGGCACCATCCCGACACTTGAGCACCCGCTCAACTTCGAACACTCGACCTCGGGGTTCCACTCGCCGCCACCCCTGCTCGGTGAAGACACCGAGGCGGTCCTCCGGGAACTCGGGTACGACGACGAGCAGATCGATGCGCTCATCGACGCGGGGGCGATCCCCGACCGCTGAACGGACCCGACCGCCCTGATTTATGGCGCCGCTCGCCGTTGCCGGCCCATGCGACTCGAAGACAAGACGGTCTTCATCACCGGGGCTGGCTCCGGCCTGGGTCGGGCTGCTGCCGAGCGGTTCGCCGAGGAGGGTGCGTGGCTCATCGCCGCCGACATCGAAGCCGAGGCGGCCGAAGAGACGGTCGGGCTGGTCGAGGCGGCCGGCAGCGGCGGTGAGGCGGTCGAGCTCGACGTCCGGGACGCCGACGCCGTCCACGCGGCCGTCGACGCCGTCGCCGAGGACCGAGGCCTGGACGTCATCCTGAACAACGCGGGCGTGAGTCACGAGCGCGCTGCCGTCGAGGCGATCGACGAGTCCGAGCGCGACCGGGTCATCGACGTGAACGTCAAGGGGGTCTGGAACGGCTGTCACGCGGCGATCCCCCACTTCAAGGCGCAGGGCTCGGGCGCGATCGTCAACACGGCCTCGCTCGCGGGTGTCATCGGCTCGCCTGGGGCCTCGGCCTACTCCCTCTCGAAGGGTGCGGTCGTCAACTTCACGCGAGCCGTGGCCGCGGAGGTCGGTCCCCATGGCGTTCGCGCGAACGCCGTCTGTCCCGGCGTGACGGAGACCCCGATGGTCACCGCCGGGCGGGACGACGCGGAGTGGGAAGCCCTCCGCGATCGCATGGTCGAGGAGTACCCGCTCCGTCGCCTCGGCCGGCCGGCGGACATCGCGAACGCGATGCTCTACCTCGCGAGCGACGAGGCCGCCTGGGTCACGGGCCACGCGCTGGTCGTCGACGGCGGCTTCTCCTGCGCGTAGGCGGTCCCCAACAAGTAAGGCACCCCCTCGCAAACCCCCGGCCGCCATGGACCCGGTGCCCGCCGAGGACCTCCTCGCACCGCCCTACGACGGCTCCATCGCGAACCTCCTCGCCAGGCCCGTCGACCTGTTCCCGGACACCGTGGCGGTCGAGCACCTCGGCGAGACGGTCACTCACGCGGCGTTCGCCGATCGCGTTCGGCGTATCGCGGGTGGGCTCCACGAGCTTGGCATCGCTCCCGACGACCGCGTCGGCCTCTACCTCCCGAACGGTCGCGCGTTCTGTGAGGCGCTCTGGGCGTGCATCCACGCGGGCGTCGTCGCGAGCCCGCTGAACCCCGAGTATCGCCGTCGGGAGATCGACTATCAGCTCGATCACGCCGACGCGACGGCCGTCGTCACGAGCGGTGAGGGCGAAGCGCACGTCGGCCCGGTCGCCGACGACCTCGGCGTCGAGGTGATCAGCACCGACCCCAAAGCCGAACACACCACCCTCGACGACCTCGCCGCGGCCGGCGAGCCGACACTGGTCGAGCGCGAGGACGACGACGTCCTCCTCCAGCCCTACACTTCCGGGACGACCGGTCAGCCGAAGGGCGTGCTCCTGTCGCATCGCAACTTCCGTGTCCAGGTCGTGACGGCCGTCGCTGGCTACACCGCCGGACAGATCCGCGGCGACGCCTTGGTCATCCTCCCGATGTACCACATCACGGGCGTCGTCGGCATGCTGAGCGCCCTCGCAACCGGCCGGACGCTCCACCTCCTCCGGTCGGACCAGTGGGACCCCGACCGGGTCCTCCGGACCCTCGACGAGTATGACGTGCCCGCCTTCACCGGCGTCGCGACGATGTTCATGGATCTCCTCGCCACGTACGAGGAGAACCCCGACGCCTACGACCTCTCGACGCTCCGGCGGGCCGGTCAGGGGGGCGATAAGCTGCCGACGCCCGTCCACGAAGCGTTCGAGGAGACCCTCGACGTTCCCGTGATCGAGGGCTATGGACTCACCGAGACGACCGCTGCGACGCACTCCGTCCGGTACGCCTCCCTCGGCGACCGGATCGGGAGCGTCGGCCAACCCGCTCCCCACACCCACTCGATGGTAGTCGACCCCGAGACCGGCGAGGAGGTCCCCGACGGCGATGAGGGGGAGATCGTCGTGAAGGGGCCGCAGGTGATGGCCGGCTACGCCGAGGATCCCGAGGCCACAGAGGCGGCCTTCACCGACGATGGCTACTTCCTGACCGGCGACCGTGGACACCGAGACGCGGACAACTACTACTACGTGAGCGGCCGCGAGAAGGACATGGTCCTGACCGGCGGGTACAACGTCTACCCGTCGGAGGTCGAGCGCGCCTTGTATGACCACCCCGATGTCCACGAGGCCTCGGTCTTCGGCATCCCCCACGCCCGGAAGGGGGAGACCGTCGCCGCCGCGGTGAGCCTCATCGAGGGCTCGGCCATGATCGCCGAAGAGGTGCAGGAGTACGTTTTGTCGGAACTGGCACCGTACAAACACCCGCGGGTCGTCGAGATCCGCGACGACCTCCCCAAGACCGGCAGCGGGAAGATTCGAAAGATCGAGCTCCGGGACGAGTTCGTCGAGCGGTACGGCGAGGTCGACTGACTACCCTCAGTCGGTCGCGCCGATTCGCGAGAGGATCTGCTCTCGGAAGGCGTCGAGGTCGAGCTCCTCGACGTCGTGCTCCCGGGCGTCATCGCGCTTGGTCTGCCCCGGGTTCTCGCCGACGACCAGGTAGTCCGTGTTCCCGCTCACCGACGACGTGACGTCCGCACCGTGGCGTTCGAGGAGCGACGTCAGCTCGTCCCGGGTGTACCCCTCCACCGAGCCGGTGACGACGATCGTGAGCCCGTCGAGTTCGGCGCCACGCTCGCTCCGCCGTGGGGTGAGGCCGGCGGCCAGCAGCTCGTCGATCGTCTCCTGGTTGGCCTCGTTCTCGAAGAAGGACGCGATGGCGTCGGCGACCTCCGGCCCAACGTCCTCGACCGACTCGAGCGTCTCCGTGTCCGCGTCCCGGAACTCCTCGAGCGTGAAGGCGGCCGCGAGCTGTCGGGCCCGCGCCGCGCCGACGTGGCGGATCCCGAGGGCGTAGAGGAACCGTGCGAGCTCGGCGTCCTTGCTCGCCTCGAGCTCCTCGAGGAGGTTGCTCGCCGACGTCTCGCCCCACCCCTCCAGGGCGACCAGTTCCTCGGCGTCGAGCCGGTAGAGGTCCGGCAGTGAGGAGACTAGGCCCTCATCGACGAGCGTCTCGGCGACCTCCTCGCCGACGCCCTCGATCTCCATGCCCGGCCGCGAGCAGAAGTGCTCGATACGCCGCTTGAGCTGGGCCGGACACGAGACGTTCGTGCAGTAGTGGATCGGCCCCTCCTGGACCACCTCGCCCCCACAGACCGGGCATGACTCCGGCATCTCGAACGTGGCCTCGCCCGGTTCGAGCACTTCGGCGACCTGGGGGATGACGTCGCCGGCCCGTTCGACGGTGACGACCGCTCCCGGACCCACCCCGAGCTGGCGCACCTGGTCTGCGTTGTGAAGGGTCGCCCGGCTGATGGTCACGCCCGTGACGTCGACCGGGTCGAGCATGGCGACCGGCGTGAGCTTCCCCGTCCGGCCGACCTGGACCGTGATGCCTCGAACCGTGGTCTCTCCGGACCGGGGCGGGAACTTGTAGGCGAACGCCCAGCGCGGGTGGGCGGCCGTGCTGCCCATGGCCTCGCGGGCGCCGAAGTCGTCGACCTTGACGACGACGCCGTCGACCTCGTACTCGAGGCCGTCCCGCCGATCGAGGAGGTCGTCCCGGTAGTCGATCGCCGCCTCGACATCGTCGACGGTACGGCTCTCCTCGTGGACCCGCAGGCCGAGATCGCGGAGCAGCCCGAAGGCCTCCGCCTGGGAGCCGACTTCAGCGCTCGTCTCCATGACGTCGTAGAAGTAGATCGCCAGTGGCCGGCCGGCAACGACGCTGGGGTCGAGCTGCCGGACGGTGCCGGCGGCGGCGTTCCGGGGGTTCGCGAACGCCGCTTCGCCGTGCTCGACCCGCCGCTCGTTCAATGCCCGGAAGCCCGACCGGGGCATGTAGATCTCACCACGCAGTACGAGCGTCTCGGGCGCGTTCTGGAGCGAGAGTGGCACCGTGTGGATGGTGCGCACGTTTTCGGTGACGTCCTCGCCCTCGGTGCCGTTCCCCCGGGTGACCGCGCGGTCGAGCTCGCCGGTCTCGTAGACGACCTCCACGGAGAAGCCGTCGAATTTCGGCTCGATGGAGTAACGGACGTCACCGACCGCCCGCCGGACCCGGCGGTCGAACTCACGGACCTCGTCGGCCTCGGCCGAGGAGTCGAGCGAGAGCATCGGGACGACGTGCTCGACCGTCTCCAGCTCGTCGAGGGGCTCCCCCCCGACGCGTTGGGTCGGGGAGTTCGGATCGTGGAGGTCGAAGGCGTCCTCGAGGTCCTGGAGGCGGTGGTACAGAGCGTCGTAGGCCGCGTCCGAGATGACTGGGTCGTCCTCGACGTAGTAGCGGTGGTCGTGGTACTCGATGGCCGCCCGGAGGGCCTCGACCTGGGCTGCCGCCTCCGCTTCCGAGAGGTCCTCGACGGGCTCGAAGTCCGTCTCGGGGTCGCGGACGTATGGGTTGTCGTTCGGTGGCGTGACCATGGGAAATCGCTGACGGTGGCTGGCTCTCGGTGGGAGGCCGATCGTCAAAAATCGGCCGCATCTCGCCGCCGGCGGAAGTCCTATTGAGCGGGCCGTCGTACCCGTACCGACCATGGCTGGCGAATCCATCGACCTGCTCACCTCTGGCGACGCGGCACCGGCCTTCGAACTCAAGGGCGCCGACGGTGAGACCTACACCCTGGGGGATTTCGCCGACAACGAGGCCCTCCTCGTGGTGTTCACGTGCAACCACTGCCCGTACGCGAAGGCAAAACACGACGTCTTGAACGCCCTCACGGCGGACTACGACGAGGTCGCCGTCGTCGGGATCAACCCGAACGACAACGAGGAATACCCTGACGACTCCTACGAGCGAATGGTCGAGGTCGTCCAGGAGGGGACGGTGCAGTACGACGCGTACCTCTGGGACCCCTCTCAAGCGGTCGCCGCGGCCTACGGCGCCGTCTGCACGCCAGACCCCTTCCTCTTCGAGAACGACGGTGGCACCTTCCGGCTGGCCTACCACGGGCGGCTCGACGACGCGTTGAACCCCGAGGAGGAGCCAAAGCGCGAGGAGATGCGCGAGGCCATCGAGGCCGTCCTGGCCGGCGAGGACGTGGAGCTCCCCGGCGACCCCTCTCGGGGCTGCACGATCAAGTGGCGCGAGGGGAACGAGCCGGAGTACTGGGCGACGCTCTGAGCGCGGACATCGAGCCCGCCCGGGACTTATGTGACCGGTCGCCGACGCCCCGGCCATGGAGATCACCGGTGTCAGCCAACACCACGTCGAGGCCGACCTCGCCGGGAGCTACGAGCCGACCTGGATTCCCGGGTACGCTCAGTCCACTCAGGAGGTCGAGCTCTTTCTCATCGAGACCGACACCGGGCTCACTGGCGTGAGTGCCAGCCCCAGCGTCGGTGGTGGGCTGGATTACGCCGACACGCTCTCGCTGTTCCTCGTCGGCGAGGACCCTCACGACATCGGACGCATCAGGCGGCGGTTGGAGGACGTTCACCTCCTCGGGCCCCGGTCCTGGCACGTCGAGATCGCTTGCTGGGACCTCATCGGCAAGGACGCCGGCGTGCCGATCTACGAGCTGCTCGGCGGGTCCCGTCGGGGGATCCCGGCGTATGCAAGCACGGGCGAGCGGCAGCCGGCCGAGGAGCGGCTCACGTACGTCGACGAGTGCGTCGATGCGGGCTTCGAGGCAGTGAAGCTCCGGTTCGGGCCCGACCCTGACGAGGACCTCGCGGTTGCCAAGCGGGTTCGCGAGGCACACCCGGACCTCACGCTGATGGTCGACGGGAACATGGGCTGGAGCGTTCGGGTGCTCGAGGACCGCGAGCCGTGGACCTACGACGAGGCGCGCTCAGTGGCCCGAAGGCTCGAGGAGGTCGGGAACGTCGCCTGGCTCGAGGAGCCGCTCCACCGGCACGACTACGACGGCCTCGCCCGGCTGCGTGAGGCGACCGGTGTGCCCATCGCCGGGGGCGAGTTCAACGACGGCGTGCACGAACTTCGGGAGCTGGTCGAACACGGGTCCCTCGACGTCCTCCAACCCGACGCCGCGCTCGCGACCCGCATCGAGGGGGCGAAGGAGGTCGCATCGATGGCACGAACCCACGGTCTCGAGTTCGCCCCCCACACGTGGACGAACGGGCTCGGCCTCGTGGCGAACCTCCACGTCATGGCCGCGACCGAGGCTCGGTGGTGTGAGTTCCCGTTGGAGCCACCGGCGCTCGTGCCTGAGACAAGGGACTTCCCCCTCGCCGAGCCAATCGATGCCGAGGACGGCGTTGTGCGGCCCCCGGACGGCCCGGGGCTGGGGATCGAGCTGGCACCTGACGTGATGGCGGAAGTCGGATTATAGCCCCCGCCGTCGCTATCCCCCGGACCCGAGTCGGTGCATACCCGCCAAACGGATCTAGACGAAGTCTTCGACGTGGCCCGCCACTTCTTCGGGCGTGTCACCGACGGGCACGCCGACGCCCTCGAGCGCGTCTATCTTGCTCTGGGCCGTGCCGGTCCCCCCGCCGGAGACGATAGCGCCGGCGTGGCCCATCCGCTTGCCCGGCGGTGCCGTCCGCCCAGCGATGAATCCGACGACCGGCGTGTCCATCCCGCCGCCGATGAACTCCGCGGCCTCCTCCTCGTCCTCGCCGCCGATCTCGCCGCACATGACGACCGCCTCCGTGTCGGGGTCGTCCTCGAAGAGCGCCAGCGCGTCGACGAAGTCCGTCCCGATGATGGGGTCGCCACCGATGCCGATAGCCGTCGTCTGACCGAGCCCACGCTCCGTGAGGTTCGAGACGATCTGGTAGGTCAGCGTCCCCGATCGGGAGACTAACCCGACGTCGCCCGAGGAGAAGATGTTCCCCGGGAGGATGCCGAGCTTCGCCTCGCCCGGCGTGATGAGGCCGGGGCAGTTCGGCCCGATCAGCGTGGTGTCGACCTCCGAGAGCCGCTTGTAGACCCGGGCCATGTCCTGGGTCGGGATACCCTCGGTTATCGCCACGACGAGGTCGACCGACGAGTCGAGCGCCTCGAAGAGGGCGTCGGCCGCGAAGGCCGGCGGGACGAACACTACCGACGCGTCGGCGTCGGTTTCGTCGACGGCGGCGTCGACGGTGTCGAAGACCGGCACGCCCTCGACTTCGTCCCCGCCGCGACCGGGCACGGCGCCCGCGACCACGTTCGTGCCGTACTCGATCATCTGCTGGGTGTGGAAGGACCCCTCGCCGCCGGTGATGCCTTGGACGACGACACGGGTCTCCTCGTCGACGAGGACGCTCATGCCGCCACCTCCTGGGCGAGCTCGACGGTCCGCCGCACCGCGTCCTCGAGCGTCCCTTCCACGTGGACGAGCTCGGTGTTCAGGATCTCCATGCCCTCCTCGGCGTTGGTCCCGGCGAGCCGGACGACGACCGGCTTGGGGATTTCGTCGAAGGCCGCGAGCGCCTCGTTGATGCCCCGGGCGACCTCGTCGCCCCGGGTGATGCCGCCGAAGATGTTGAAGACGACCGCGTCGACGTTCTCGTCTGAGAAGACGATGTCGAGGGCGTTCCGGACGCGCTCGGCCTTCGCGCCACCACCGACGTCAAGGAAGTTCGCCGGCGCGCCGCCGTAGTGGTCGACGAGGTCCAGCGTCGTCATGACCAGTCCGGCACCGTTCCCGATGATGCCGACGTTGCCGTTGAGCCGGACGTAGTCGAAGCCGTAGCTACCGGCGAGGCGTTCTAGGTCGTCCTCGTAGGACTCCTCCTCGAGCTCGGCCAGGTCGGGGTGGCGGAAGAGCGCGTCGTCGTCGATGTTGAGGACGGCGTCGGCCGCGACCACCTCGCCATCGGCGGTGACCATCAGCGGGTTGATCTCGGCGTCCGAGGCGTCGTTCCCCGCCCAGATCTTATACAGCGTCGTGAGGATCGAGGCGACGTCGCTGGTGATGGCCCGGTCGACGCCGGCCTCGTAGACCGCTCGCCGCGCCTGGTAGCCGTGGAGGCCGAAGGCGGGGTCCACCCGCTCCTTGGCGATCGCCCCCGGGTCCTCGGCAGCGACCTCCTCGATGTTCACCCCGCCTTTGGTCGAGACCATCGCGACGGGTCGCCCGGCGTCCCGGTCCATCGTCACGCCCACGTAGAGCTCGTCCACGAAGTCGACGGCCCCTTCGACCAGCACGCGGTCGACGGTGTAACCCTTGAGGTCCATCCCGATGATCTGCTCGGCGGCCTCACGGGCTTCGGCCTCGTCTGCCGCGATCTCGATGCCTCCGGCCTTCCCACGGCCGCCGACGTGGACCTGCGCCTTGATCGCGACGGGGTAGCCGATCGCCCCGGCGGCCTCGACGGCCTCGTCGACGGAACTGGCCAGCGTCGACGGCGGCGTCGGGAGCCCGGCGTCGGCGAACACCTCCTTCGCCTGGTACTCGTGTAACTTCATCCGTGTCGGCGATACTTCCGGAGAACGGGGGTTAGTAGTTCCGAAACGGACCGGGCCGGCCACAGTGACTGCCGGCCCTCGGGGTCACCCGTCGACGTCCGCGCGGTCGGCGATGATCCCGTCCACCCCCGACGCACGCAACGCCCTTGCGGTTTCCCGGTCCTCCACTGTCCAGGGCGTTACCCGCAGGCTGGCCTCGTGGGCCTGCTGGACGAACCCGGGCGAGCAGGCCTCCACGTTTGGCTGCACCCCTGCACAGCCCAAGTCGAGCGCCTCCTCGAGACCGGTTGCCTCGACGACGTTCAACGCCAGTGCGACATCAGGGTCGACCGCCCGGCACTGGCGGAGTGCCGCTGGCAGGAACGAGCAGACGACCAGGTCGTCGACCCCGGCGACGGCTTCGAGGACCGCCGAGGCGAGCCCCGGCTCCTTGAGCTCGACCACCAGGCCGACGCCGGCCGGCACGGCCGCGGCCACCGCCTCGAGCGTCGGCACCCCCGCCCCGGACCTCTGGACCGACAGTTCGGCCAGCTCCTCGGCTGTGAGGTCCGCGACTGCCCCCGTCCCGTCGGTCACGCGGTCCACCGTCTCGTCGTGGATCGCGACGACTTCGCCCGAGCCGCACCGGCGGGCGTCCACCTCGATGGCATCCGCGTCGGCTGCCGCGAGCCACACGGCGCGTACCGTGTTCTCCGGGTGCGTCGCGGCGAAGCCCCGGTGGGCGATGAGACGCAACACTCGGCCGTTCTCGCCAGTTCCGGTTAGCCTTTTCCCGCCGGCGCGCCAACGCCTCCCTACCATGCGAGCCGTCAGACTCCACGAGCACGGGGGAACCGAAGTACTGGGCGTCGAGGACGTCGACCGACCCGCGCCGGGCGCGGACGAGGTGCTAATCGAGGTTGCCGCGGCCGGCGTGAACCCGGTGGACACCTACTTCCGCGATGGGAGCTACACGCCCGTCGGGCTGCCCTTCACGCCCGGCGTGGACGTGGCGGGCACGGTCGTCGAGGTCGGGGCGGACGCCGGATCCTTCTCGACCGGCGACCGCGTCTACGGGATGGGGATCGGGAACGCCGCGTACCAGGGGGCCTATGCGGAGTACGCGGTCGCCCCGGAGCAGAACCTCGCCGTCGTCCCCGACGGCGCGGACATCGTCGAAGCCGGCGCTGCCGGCGTCGTCGCCGGGACGGCGTGGCGGGCCCTCATCGAGCACGCGGATCTCGCCCCCGCTGAGGACTGCTTGATCCACGGCGGGAGCGGCGGCGTCGGTCACGCGGCGATCCAGATCGCGGCCGCCGCCGGGGCGAACGTCCTCACGACCGCCGCGCCCGAGTACCACGCCGACCTCGAGGAGCTCGGTGCCGATACAGTGCTCGACTACGGGCGAGACGACTTGGCCGAGGCCGTCGAGGCGGCCACGGACGGTGGCGTAGACGTCATCCTCGACCACCGGCTCGACGACTACCTCCAGTTCGACGCGGACGTCGCCGACACGGGCTGTCGCGTCGTCGGCATCGGCGAGAACGACCCCGTGGTCGGGTTTGAGAACGACGGTGTCGCCCGATCGAAGGACGTCAGCTACCAGTTCATGAGCCTCTTCAACGCCCCCGACCTTCGTCGCATTCTCCGCGGCGTCGGCACGCTCATGGCCCGCGGCGATCTCCAGATCGCGGTCGCGCATTCCTACGACCTCGACGGAGCCCCCGAGGCCCAGCGGGCCGTCATGGAGGACTCCTTCCTCGGCAAGCTCGTCATCGAGCCGTAGCGAGCCCGCCACCTCCGCGTGGACGCTGCCGGCAGACGTTTCAGCCACGCCGACGTACCGGGGCATCGACGGTCATGAACGAGCCCTTCACCGGGAAGCCAGGTCCCGGCACCGAGGTCGCCGACGGTGTCTACCGGTTCGGGTCGCGACGGGTCAACTGGTATGTCGTCGAGGGGGAGGACGGGCTCACCGTCGTCGATGCCGGTCTCCCGGCTCACTGGGCGCAGTTGGAACCTGGTCTCGCCGATCGTGGTCACGACCTCGACGACGTACAGGCGCTCGTGCTGACCCACGGACACCCCGACCACGTCGGCTTCGCAGAGCGGTTGCGGACCGCTGTGGAGGTCCCGGTGTACGTGCACGCGGCCGATGCGGACCTCGCCCGCGGCGATGGCGGCGGCGCCCCGATGGGCCCACTCGTCCTGAACCTCTGGCGCCCGGCGGTCATCGGGCTGCTCGTGGAACTGGCCCGTGGCGGCGGAACGGCGATCGACCCCATCGAATCCGTCGAGTCGTTCCACGACTGCGACACGCTCGACGTCCCCGGCGACCCCACCGTGATCCCCCTCCCTGGCCACTCGCCGGGATCGTGTGCGTTCCACCTCGAGGAACGGGACGTACTGCTCGGTGGCGACGGACTCGCCACGCTCGATATCAAGACCGGTCATCGCGGCGAGCCACAGCTCATGTCGTTGTTCAACGCCGACCTGGACCAGGCCAGGGACTCCCTGGACCGACTCGCGGACATCGGCGAGGTCACGCTGCTGCCGGGCCACGGTGACCCGTGGCACGGGGAGATGGCTGACGCGGTCCGACACGCCCGCGCCGACTGACCCGGGGGCGCCGTCGCCCCCCGTCCTGACCGACCTTTATCCCCATCCGTGCCCTCGGTCCAACCATGGACGCGAGCTTCGACTTCGACGGGGACGTGGTGGTGGTGACCGGCGCCGGGGGCGCCCTCGGGAGCGCAATCGCGGAGGCGTTCTCGGCCGCCGGTGCCACGGTCTGCGCGGTCGACGTCGTCGAACGCGACGAGGCGAGTGTGACACTCGACGCCGTCGACTACTACCGCGCCGACCTCACCGACGAGGCGGACGTCGAACGTCTGTTCGCCGACGTAATTGACGATCACGGCCGCATCGACGCGCTGTGCAATATCGCCGGCACCTGGAAGGGCGGGAATCCAATCGAGGAGACCGACGTCGGTACCTTCGATCTGCTCTTCGACGTGAACCTCAAGACCATGTTCCTCGCGTCGAAGCACGCGCTGGCCCCACTCCAGGAGAGCGGCGGCGCCATCGTCTCGGTCTCGGCGCGCTCATCGCTCGAGGGGGGCAGTGGCGACGGTCCCTACCGGGCCTCGAAGGCCGGCGTTCGCCTGCTGACCGAGACCATCGCCGAGGAGAACCGCGGGACGGTCCGGGCGAACGCGATCATGCCCAGCGTCATCGACACACCAATGAACCGGGAGATGATGCCCGACGCCGACTTCGAGCAGTGGGTCGACCCGGCCGACATCGCGGCGGTCGTCCTGTTCCTCTGCTCCGACGCGGCGGGGGTCACGAGTGGCGCGGCGGTGCCCGTCTACGGCGAGGCCTGACCGCCCACGTGTCGTTCATCTGGGGGGCGGGTCGGGAGCGCCCGACAACAATACTATATAAAATATTGCTTCATTCAACCCGACTTTCGCACCCTTAACGTCAAAAATCGTTGACTGCGTCGGGACTGAACTGGCGCTCAACCCGGCCGAATCCGAGCTGACGGTCTGGTATTTATACCATCCTCCGACCACTCGATCCGGGTGCGATGTTCGACAGCAAGCTATCGACCGCGGCCCTCGCGGTCATGCTCGTACTGGCGGCCACCGTCCCCGCGGCTGCGCAGGGGACGGCGGACTCCAGCGGAAGCGCATCGGGCGAGATCACCGTCACGATCCAGACGACCGCCGATTCGACGGTCGTCACCCTCGAGCAGGCGGGCGACGCGTACGCGGACGCCGACGTCGAGGTCGAGGCCGTCGGTGACGCGTCCTTCGAGGGCAGTGGCAGCTACGAGACCGACGCGAACGGTTCGATCGTCCTGCCTACGCCCGAGTCCGACACCCGGGTCCATGTCGAGGTCCAGGGCGATGACATCGAGGCCTCCAGCGTCGTGACGCTCGACGCCTACGACGGCGCCGACTCAATGACGTCGATCACCTTGCAGGCGGGCGCGGGTGACGAAGCCAGCGCCGACGGCAACGACTCCGACGCCGACGAGGGTGAGGCAACGGATGACGGCAGTCCCTCCCTCGGTGAGCAGCTCTCGAGCTTCATCAGCGGCCTGAGCGCGGGCGCCGGCGGCATCGGTGACGCCGTCTCCGACTTCGCGCTCGGCAATAACCCGACCGACGCCGACGAGAACGCACAGGCCGGTGCGGACACGAACGCCGGCGTGGACGGCGACACGAAGGCCAATGCCTCCGCGGACGTCGATGCTGGGAACGGCACGGTCGGCGCCGATGCTGACGCTGGCGTCGGTGTCGACGCCTCGAGCGACGGCGGCGACGACGGGTCGGCCAACGCCGAGGCGGGTGCCGACGCGTCCGCCGAGAGTGACGGTTCCAGCGCGGACGGTAGTGCCGAGGCCGACGCCAACGCCGGCTGGTCGCTCCCCTTCTTCGGCTGAAGGGCCCACTGACGCGGTCTGACCCCTCCGATTGCTGATTGCGGTGGCGCCGGTCTCTTCCGTCGATCCGCCCCCGGCCCGGAACCCTTTTCCCCCGACCGTCGGAATCCCGGGCCGACGATGACGATGGACGAGCGGATCGAGGACCTCCGCGAGAAGCGGGCGGAGGCCCTCCTCGGCGGCGGCGAGGATCGGATCGCCGCCCAGCACGAGAAGGGCAAGATGACCGCCCGTGAGCGGATCGACTACTTCGTCGACGACGACACCTTCACGGAGATCGACCAGCTCCGGACCCACCGCGCCGACAACCTCGAGGCGGAGCACTACGGCGACGGCGTCGTCACCGGCTACGGGGAGGTCGATGGTCGCACCACGTTCGTCTTCGCCCACGACTTCACTGTCTTCGGTGGCTCCCTGGGCGAGGTGTTCGGCGAGAAGGTCACGAAGCTCATGGACCGGGCCGTCGAGGTCGGCGCCCCCATCGTCGGCCTCAACGACTCGGCCGGAGCGCGGATCCAGGAGGGCGTCGTCAGCCTCGCCGGCTACGGCGACATCTTCCACCGCAACCAACGCGCAAGCGGCGTCGTGCCCCAGATCTCCGCTATCATGGGGCCCTGCGCCGGTGGCGCCGTCTATTCCCCCGCGATCACCGACTTCGTGGTGATGGTCAAGGACACCTCGCACATGTTCATCACCGGCCCCGACGTCATCGAGACGGTCACGGGCGAGGACGTCAGCTTCGAGGAGCTCGGTGGCGCCCAGACCCACGCGGGCCGCTCCGGCGTGGCCCACTTCGCCGAGGACGACGAGGAGGCCGCGCTCGACCGCATCAAAGCGCTGCTCTCGTTCCTGCCGCCGAACAACGTCGAGGACCCGCCACGGGTCGAGCCGTGGGACGACCCCGACCGGCGCGACGAGGAGCTCACCTCCATCGTCCCCGACCAGCCGCGAAAGCCCTACGACGTCGTCTCCGTGATCGATTCGGTCGCCGACGAGGGCTCGTTCCTCCAGGTCCACGAGGGCTTCGCGAAGAACATCGTCGTCGGCTTCGCCCGCCTCGACGGCCACTCGGTCGGTGTCGTCGCGAACCAACCCCGTGTCAACGCGGGCACGCTGGACATCGAGGCCTCGGAGAAGGCGGCCCGGTTCGTCCGGACCTGTGACGCGTTCAACGTCCCGATCCTGACCTTCGTCGACGTCCCCGGATTCATGCCGGGCACCGACCAGGAGCACAACGGCATCATCCGGCACGGTGCGAAGCTGCTGTACGCCTACTCGGAGGCGACGGTGCCGCTGCTGACGGTCATCCTCCGGAAGGCCTACGGTGGTGCCTACGACGTCATGGCCTCGAAGCACCTCGGCGCCGACGTCAACTACGCCTGGCCGAGCGCCGAGATCGCCGTCATGGGCCCACGCGGCGCCGTCAACGTGTTGTTCTCAGACGAGATCGAGGCCGCTGACGACCCCGAGGCCAAGCGCGAGGAACTGATTTCCGAGTACCGAGAGGAGTACGCGAGCCCTTACACCGCCGCCGACCGGGGCTTCGTCGACGCCGTCATCGAGCCGACGGAGACCCGGCCCCGCCTCATCCAGGATCTCGAAGTCCACCGGTCGAGGCGCGAGCGCCCCCCGGAGAAGAAGCATGGGAACCTCCCGATCTGATCCCCTCGACGGCCTACGTATGGACGAGGCCGCGACGGAGGAGGAGGCCGCGGCCGTCGCTGCGGCGATCGAGACCTACCTGGCGAACGAGCGCGCCGCGGACGGCGACGATGAGAGCCGACCCTGGGCCGGCCGCCGGTGGGCGTTCGCCGGCCGGCTCGACTCGCTCGGGCTCGAGTCAAGCCGCGTACCCGACGGCGCTCCCGACTCCGGCTGGGCCGCGGTTGGTCGGGTCGACCGTCTCTGAGTCGTCGGTCAGCCCTCGTACCGGCGCACTGCCTCGAAGACCGCATCGGTGCCGAATTCGAGGCACTCTATCGGGATTCGCTCGTCTGCTGCGTGCACCAGCGCGTTGAAGTCGAAGTCCGGTGGCAGGTTCATCGGCGTGAAGCCGTAGGACTGGACGCCGACCGACGCCAGATGGCGCGCGTCGGTCGCGCCCTGGAGCATGAACGGGACCGCCGTCCCCTCGGGATCAGCGTCTTCGAGGACGGTAGCGAGCAGCGGGAAGAGCCCACCGTCTGTTTCAGCGGGAAAGGGCTCGTGGCGGATCGTCTCGAAGGTCACGTCGACGTCGTCGGGCATCACGTCTCGGAGCTCCCGCTCGATGTCCGCCCGACCCTGTCCCGGGAGGAGTCGGCAGTCCAGCGTGATCGACACCGCAGCGGGAATCACGTTCTCCTTGTCGCCGCCGCGGACCACGGTTACGTTTGCCGTGTCGTGGAGGATCGCGTCGAAGAGCTCGGCCTCCTCGCCCATCGCGTCCAGCGTCTCGTCGGTGCGGTCGGGGTCTAAGAGCGCGCGGACTTCCTCGGCGTCCGTCGGGGGCAGCGCCGCGGCGATGGCCTCGATCATCGCCTCGGTGGTCGGCGTGATCCGAACCGGGAGCCGGGTCCCCGCGAGGGCATCCACCGAGCGCGCCATGTCCGTCACGGCGGTCTTCGCCCGGGGTCGGGATCCGTGGCCGCCGTCCCCACGGAAGGTCGCCCGCAGCCAACACACCTGCTTCTCGTTCTGCTGGATGGGGTAGAACCGCTCGCCGGCGATCTCGGCGGCGAACCCCCCGAACTCGCCGATGGCGTACTCGACGTCTTCGAACACCTCGGGGTGCTCCTCGACGAGGAACCCCGCGCCGGCGTCGCCGCCGCCCTCCTCGTCGGCGAGGATGCACAGCGTGAGATCGCCCCCCAGGTCGACGTCCTCGGCCGCCGCCCGAAGGAACGACGCGAGCATCATCGTTACACCGCCCTTCATGTCCAGGGCGCCCCGGCCCCAAACGAACCCGTCCTCGATGACGCCCTCGAACGGCGGGTGGCTCCACGCCTGCCCCTCGGTCGGGACGACGTCGACGTGCCCGTAGAGAAGGAGCCCGGGAGCGTCGCCACCTGGGAGGCTGGCCAGGAGGTTCGGACGACCCGCCTCCTTCTCATAGGTCGCAGAGTCGATCCCGTAATCGGCGATTCGGTCGGCGATCCAGTCGACGCAGGCCGCCTCGTTGCCGGGCGGGTTCGTGGTGTCGAAGCGAAGCAGCCGGGAGAGTAGGTCCACGGGCCGTTCGTGGAGCGGGCCATCCCCGCTCGGCCGGTCGGCGATGTCGGACATAGCCGGAAGAGACGGCCCGCCGAGAAAAACCTCGGCCTCGGGTAGGGAGCGCTGTGCGACGCCCACCTCGACCGCCGCCACGGGGCCGACTGGCAGCGCCGGGGGAGGTAGATGGCCGACGGTCGAACCGCCCCACGCCGCACCGACAGGAATACGTGGGTCGCCCCGGAAACCCCGGCCGATGTTCGAGAAGGTGCTCGTCGCCAACCGCGGCGAGATCGCGGTCCGGGTGATGCGGGCCGCGGCCGAGCTCGGCGTCGAGACCGTCGCCGTCTACTCCGAGGCCGACCGGGACGCGGGCCACGTCCGGTACGCCGACGAGGCCTACAAGGTCGGGCCGGCCCGGGCGGCGGAATCGTACCTCGACCAGGAAGCCATCGTCGACGTCGCGAAGCGTGCCGGCGCGGACGCCATCCACCCCGGATACGGCTTCCTCGCCGAGAACGCTAGCTTCGCCGCCCGTGTCGAGGCTGCCGATGGCATCACGTGGATCGGCCCCACCAGCGAGGCGATGGAACGACTCGGGGGGAAGACTCGCGCCCGGCGGGTCATGGACGAGGCGGACGTCCCCGTCGTCCCCGGCACGACCGACCCGGTCGAGTCCGCCGACGAAGTCCGCGCGCTCGGCGAGGAGTACGGCTACCCGATCGCGATCAAGGCCGAAGGCGGTGGGGGCGGCCGCGGCATGAAGGTCCTCCACGAGGGCGACGACGCCGCCGAGGCCTTCGAGTCCGCCCGCCGGGAGGGCGAGGCGTACTTCGACGACCCCTCGGTCTACGTCGAGAAGTACCTCGAGGCGCCCCGTCACGTCGAGGTGCAGATCATCGCCGACGAACACGGTAACGTCCGCCATCTCGGCGAGCGGGACTGCTCGTTGCAGCGACGCCACCAGAAGGTGGTCGAGGAGGCCCCCAGTCCGGCCCTCGACGACGACCTCCGCGACCAAATCGGCCAGGCGGCGCGGCGCGGCGTGGACGCCGCTGACTACACCAACGCCGGCACGGTCGAGTTCCTCGTCGACGGCGAGGAGTTCTACTTCATGGAGGTGAACACGCGGATCCAGGTCGAGCACACCGTCACGGAGGCCATCACCGGCATCGACGTGGTGAAGTGGCAGCTTCGGATCGCCGCCGGCGAGGCACTCACCTTCGCCCAGGACGACGTCTCGCTGTCGGGCCACGCGATCGAGTACCGGATCAACGCGGAGAACCCCGCGAAGGACTTCTCGCCGACACCGGGGCCTCTCGAGACGTACGACCCGCCGGGGGGCATCGGTGTCCGGATCGACGACGGCGTCCGGCAGGGCGACGAGGTGACCGGCGAGTACGACTCGCTGATCGCGAAACTCATCGTCCACGCGGGGGATCGGGTGGAGTGTCTCGCCCGCTCGGACCGCGCGCTGGCCGAATTCGAGGTCGAGGGTGTCCACACGACGATCCCGTTCCACCGGCTCATGGTCGCCGACGAGACCTTCCGCGAGGGCACCCATACGACGGACTATCTCGACGAGACGCTCGACCCCGCGCGCATCGACGAAGCGGTCGAGCGGTGGGGCCCCACGAGCACCGGCGGCGAGACGGCGGAGACCGTCGAGCGCCACTTCACCGTCGAGGTGGACGGCAAGCGCTTCGAGGTCGAACTCGAGGAGCGAAACCCGCCGGCGGGCAGCGGGGGCGGCTCGTCACGCGGTCGGTCCGGTGGGTCGGCCTCTCAGAGGCCCTCTCCCCCGGGTGGCAGCGACGACGGCGGCTCCTCGGGCACGCCCGACGTCTCCGCCGAGGGTGAAACGGTCGCCGCGGAGATGCAGGGCACGATTCTCGACGTCGCCGTGGAGGTAGGCGACGCGGTCGAGCCCGGCGATGTGCTCTGCGTGCTCGAAGCGATGAAGATGGAGAACGACGTGGTCGCCGGTCGGGGTGGCACCGTCGCACAGGTGCTGGTCGAGGCCGGCCAGAGCGTGGACATGGGCGACCCGCTGGTCGTCATCGAGTGAGGTCGGCGGCGGCCCGAGGCCGGTCAGACGTGGATGGCCTTCACATCGCTCGCCCCGGCCCGTCGGACCACCGCTCGGACCACGTTCTCGGCGCCAGCCAGGTTATCCGAGTCGCCGTCGAGCACGAGTAGCTTCGCCTTGCGGTCCGGCTCGATGCAGCCATAGGGCAGGTCCGCGAGCTCCGCGCCGGCGAGCGTTGCCATGCGGAGGACGCTCCGGGCCGGGACGTCAGAGAGCTTGGCGGCGTAGGCCATCTCCCGGAACATCGACGGGCTGTTCAGCATCACGTTGTCCGTGCCGAGCGCGACGCTCGTCCGCGACTCGAGCTCCCGGATCGGCGGCACGCCTGCACCGGTGACGAGGTTCGACCGCGGGCAGACCACGACGGGGGTCTTGAGGTCCTCCAGGCGCTCTAGGTGGACCCGCTCGGGATGGACCATGTGGACCAGGAAGTCGGGGTCGAGGTCGAACGCCCCGTTGATGTCACCGGCGTCTCGCTCGCCGGCGTGGATGCCGAAGAGCTTCCCGGCCTCTCGGGTCGCGGTTCGCTCCCGCCCGAACTCGCCGTCGCGGGCCGACGACGCCCCGAAGCCGTCGCCGACCTCCATCGCCTCGATGGACCCACGGGCGAGTGCGAGGGCCGCGACGTCGCTCCCCGCTGCCGCGTCCCGGAGCATCCGAACGCCATCGACGTCTCCCTCGCGGAAGTCGAGGAATGCCGCGGTACCCGTCGCCCACATCAACCCGAGGGTGCGGCGCATCGCGTTGATCAGGGCCTCGCGGTCGGCCTCCCGAAGGAGTCGGTGTTTCAAGCCGTCCGGCGGGGCCACGAGTTCCGTGAGCGAGAGCCCCTCGCCGGCCTCCTTGGCGATGGAGTCGCCGACATGGGTGTGAGCGTTCACGAAGGCCGGGAGGACGATGTCGCTACGCTCGACGGGGTCTTCCTCGATGTCGACGATCCAGCCATCCTCGACGACGACGCGTCCCTCGATAGCCTCGAAGTCAGGGCCGCGGAGGACGGTGCCTTCGATGGCACCGGATCCGCCGTGGAGGCTCACGCCGTCGGCCCCCGTCCCCCATCGGCCTCGAACTCGTCGAGTGGCATGAACCGGCCGGTGCGGTCGGTGAGTCGATCCCCCTCAGTCGAGAGACCGAGCGTCCGCTCGGCCGCGTGCCCGACCGCCTCGACCAGATCGGCGGTCGTGTAGACACCGAGGCGCCACTGTTCGCGCTGTGCCGCCCGGAGGGCCTCGACCAGGGCGGACTGCTCCGCCAGACTCCGCACCTCGCCCCTGACCCGAACCTTCGCGTCGGACTCCCGCATGCTGGGTCGTGGCGGGACGTCGAGGATGACGTCGTCGGGATCGACTCCCGCGTCGTCGGCGATCTGCGCTTCGAGGTCGGTGCGGGTCGCAAAGTCGGCGTCAACCAGGTCGTCCGGCGCCCCCTCCATGCCGACCCACACCGCGCGCTTGTAGAGGTCGCGGGTGGCGATCCGCTCGGCCGCCTCGGCCGTCTCCGGTGTGCCTCGGAGCGCAGCGTGGAGGTCGTGGTCGTCCCACCGTCGGACCTCGCCGGCGGTGACGTCGCTGGTCTCGATGAGCCGGTCGACGGCCCGGCGGAGCATCGCCTTCGAGATGCGGGCGACGTGGTGGTTGTACACCACCGGGTTCATCAGCGCTCGCGCGACGAGGAGACTCTCGGCGGTCTGGACGTTCCCCTCCGAGAGGACGAGTTCGCCGTCATCGAGTGCGAGCTCCCTGATCAGTCGGCCGTGGTCGATCGTGCCGTAGGGCACGCCGGTGTGGTGGGCGTCCCGGACGAGGTAATCCATCCGGTCGACGTCGATCTCCCCGGAGACGATGCCGGCGTAGGAACCCTCGCCGGCGATCAACCGGGCCACCCGCCACGGATCGAGATCGTGCGCCTCGAGGACGGTCGCCACCTCGTTCGTTTCAAGGACGTCGTCGACGTCGTCGTGGGCGTTTCCGGTCCGGCGCTCAACGAGTGGCTCTAAGTTGTGGCTGTAGGGCGCGTGGCCGACGTCGTGGAGGATGGCCGCGGCCCTGACGCGCTCGGCGTTCCGCCCGCCGATACCCAGGTGGTCGAGCGCCTCACAGGCGAGGTGGTAGACGCCGAGGCTGTGCTCGAAGCGCGTGTGGTTCGCCGCCGGATAGACCAGCTCGACGGTCCCGAGCTGCTTGACGTGCCGGAGCCGCTGGACCGGCGGTGTGTCGAGCAAGGAGAGCGCCACGCCGGCGACCTCGATGTGGTCGTGGACGCTGTCCTTGATGGTCTTCATCGCCCCGGGTTTCGGCCCGTCCCTACAAAAGGGTCGCCACCCGGCCCGACGAGCACGCTCCACGCGTGCGGAAGCCCTAAGCCGCTCGCTGGGAAGCCTTCGACCATGGTCACGTTCCTCTCCGGCGGGACGGGCACCCCGAAGCTGCTGTCGGGGGCCCGCCGGGCGGCCGCGCTCGATGGCGCGACCGTGATCGGGAACACCGGAGACGACGTCGAGCTCGGCGGCCTCCTCGTTTGTCCCGACGTCGACACCGTGCTCTACCTCCTCGGCGATCGCCTCGACCGCGAGACCTGGTGGGGCGTCGACGGCGACACGGCCGAGACGCACGACGAGGTGCTCGAGCTCACGGCCGCAGCGGACGAGGTTCCCGGCCCGCGCTACCTCGACGAGGACCGCCAGACGTCGGGGCGGGACCTCGCACGCTGGCGGCGCTTCTCGGCGGTCGGCGAGTTCATGCACATCGGGGACCGCGACCGGGCGGTTCACCTCGCACGGACCAGCCTCATCGACGCCGGCCACACGCTCACCGAAGCCATCGCCTGGCTCGGTCGTGCCCTCGGGACCGACGTGGACGTGCTGCCGATGAGCGACGACCCCGTCGCGACCCTCGTGCAGACGCCCGACGGCCCGATCCACTTCCAGGAGTACTGGGTCGCCCGCGGCGGCGACGTTCACATCGACGACGTGGCCTTCCGTGGGGCGTCGGATGCGAGGCCTACCGACGCCGTGCTCGACGCCCTCGAGGAGCCGGTGATTCTCGGCCCGTCGAACCCCGTCACGAGCATCGGCCCGATGCTGGCCCTGTCAGGCATCAGGAAGGCGCTGGAGGTGACGCCGGTCGTGGCCGTCTCGCCCTTCGTCGAGGACCGCGTCTTCTCGGGACCGGCGGCGGACCTCATGGCCGCCGTCGGTGACGAGCCGTCCACCGCGGGCGTGGCGGCGGCCTACCCGTTCGTCGACGCGTTCGTCCTCGACGAGGCCGACGAGACCGAGCTCGACCGTCCCGTCGTTCGCACCGACACGACGATGACTGACGAAGCCGCGGCCGAGCGGGTGTTCCACGCCTGCGAGGACGCCATGGCGGCGGTGGCCTGATGTTCACCCCGCGCGTCGCGGCGGCCAGCCTCTCCGGCGAGTCGGACGCTGTGTGGGCCCGCCGCGTCGCCCCACACGTTGGTGCCGCGTTCCTCGGCGGGGTCTGCCTCGACGACGCCACCCGCGAGGCCGCGGCGGCGATGGTCGCCGACCGCGACCGGGACGAGTTCCTCCCCGACGACCCGGTGGCCTTCATCGCGGCCGAACTGGACGCCCTGGCCGGCGTCCCGCTCCAGCCCGGCGTCAACGTCCGGAGCGCGACGACCGAGCCGATTCGCGAGGCGGGCGTGATCTGTGCCGAGCACGGGGCGATCCTCGAGGTCAACGCCCATTGCCGGCAGGCCGAGCTCCGCGAGGCCGGCTGCGGCGAGGCCCTCCTCGCGGACGCCGACCGACTCACTGCCCACGTCCAGGCCGCGACCGAGGCCGGCGCTGCGGTGAGCGTGAAGGTCCGTGCGGAGGTCCCGGGGGTCGACTTGTCCTCGGTAGCCCGCCGGATTCGCGACGCCGGTGCGGACGCCATCCACGTCGATGCCATGGATTCCGAGTCCGTGGTGTCCGACGTGGCCGAGGCCACCCCCGAGCTCTTCCTGATCGCCAACAACGGCGTCCGCGACCAGACCACGGTACGGGAGTACCTCGGCTACGGGGCCGACGCGGTGAGTCTCGCCCGCCCGACGGACCGGACGGCCGTCCTCGAACGCGTCCGCGCGGCGACGGACGAATGGTTCGCGAACCTTCAGCCGCGACCGTGACCTGGGAAAACGTTACCTCCGTCGCGTGTGTCCGGGCTGACGCGTGATGCCCGACCAGGGACGCCGCGCCGGCACACCTGTGGACCGCTACGGGACGGCGGTCCGGGAGGGGACGGTGTATGTGGAGGCCGACCTCGGGCACGTCGAAGTCGGCGACGTCGAGGAGATCGTGGAACTCGTGGGCGGTCCGGCGTGGACCATCACCTACGACGAGGAGACCCGCGCCCGGGCCGAGATCGACACCTCGGACGAGGGGCTCACCGTCGACGTGGTGGACACCCTTCACGCGATGACGTTCGGGCCCACCTTCGTGGAGGCCCTGAAAGCCCAGCCTGGCGAGTCGCCGTTCGACGACCCGTCCGCTGTCTCACCGCGCGTCGGGCTATTCGTCGGCCGGCTGCTCGAGAACCTCGAGTACGGCGTTCGGTAGCGATTAGAGTTCGGTCTGTGGCGGCTCCGTCGAGTAGATGGGTTTATGCGGCCGAGGACACAACCCCGGGTCATGGCAATCAAGCCTTCGTACATCAAGAACATCGCGAAGGCCCTCTTAGAGCGGTATCCGGAGGCCTTCTCGACGGACTTCGAGGAGAACAAGGAGAGCGTCGAGCGGCTCACCAACATCGACTCGAAGGAAGTCCGGAACCGTGTCGCGGGCTACGTCACCCGGAAGAAGTCGGGGCCACAGGCGAGCGCCTAATCCTCGGTACGGTCTCTTTTCGAGGGCCCTCCCACCGCATCGGCATCGAACACTGCTCAGCGCAGCCATCCATCCATCCATATAGCGGGTTGCGGGCGGTCACACCACCTCGTGGTCTTCGCCTTTGTTCTCACGGGGCAGGAAGCAGCGGGTGGGCTGATAGAAACCGGGTGCGTATACCGGGTCATGGCAACACGACCAGAACTCTTCGACGAGGACGCCATCCAGCAGGCCATCGAGACGCTCCAGGAGAACATCGACTCGGCGAACGAGGACGCACAGGCGGCCCTCGATCGGCTCAAGGCGAACGTCCCGGTGGCCTCGGCGGAGTTCAGAGAGGCAGTCGCGGTGATCGGGGAGAACTTGACCGAAAGCGATGAAGCGGTTCGGGACGCCGTCCGTACCATCGAAGAGCACCTGACGCAGAGCCGGGAAGCCGTACGCGAAGCGGCCGAGGAGATCGACGCGAACGTTTCAGCAAGCGACGACGCCGTCCGATCGGCCCTCGATCGGATTCGTGACGCCGTGGCCGAGGAGCGGTAGGCAATCGCCGTCGGCGGGTGAAGCCGAAGGGGTTTTGGCCACCGTCTGGCTACGGCCTGTTCAATGAGTACCACGGTCGGGATCGTCGGGGCGACGGGGGCAGTCGGACAGCGGTTCGTGCAGCTCTTAGACGACCATCCATTCTTCGAGATCGGCGTCCTGACGGCGAGCCCAGAGAGCGCGGGCAAACCCTACCGGGAGGCGGCGAAGTGGCGCGTCGACACGCCCATCCCTGAGGACGTCGGCGAACTGACCGTCCGCCCGACCGACCCGGACGAGATTCCGGACGGCGTCGATCTCCTCTTCTCCTCGCTCCCCTCTTCGGTCGCAGGCGAGGTTGAGGCACCGCTCTGTGAGGCGGGGTACGTCGTCTCGTCGAACTCCTCGAACGAGCGCATGGCCGATGACGTCCCGCTGGTGATCCCCGAGATCAACGGCGACCACCTCGACCTCATCGACGTCCAGCGCGACGAGCGCGGGTGGGACGGCGCGCTCATCAAGAACCCGAACTGCTCGACGATCACCTTCGTTCCGACGCTCGCCGGTCTCGACGAGTTCGGCATCGAATCGGTCCGCGTGGCCACGCTCCAGGCCGTCTCCGGTGCCGGCTACTCGGGCGTCACCTCGATGGAGATCATCGACAACGCCCTGCCGCACATCGGTGGCGAGGCGGAGAAGATGGAGACGGAATCGCGGAAACTGCTGGGGAACTTCTCCGGTGACGAGGTGTCCCACCACGACATGTCGGTCTCGGCATCGTGTAACCGCATCGCGACCTTGGACGGTCATCTCGAGAACGTCTGGGTCGACCTCGCCGAGGACGTCACGCCGGAGGCGGCCGCGGACGCCATGCGGGTGGTCCCCTCCCTCGACCTGCCGTCGTCGCCCGATCCACTCATCACCGTGTTCGACGACCCCGACCGGCCCCAGCCGCGCCTCGACCGGACGGTCGGCGGCGGCATGGGCATCGCCGCGGGCGGCATCCAAGCGACGCCCGACGGCCTGCTCTACAACGCTCTCGCGCACAACACGATCCGCGGCGCGGCCGGCGCGAGCCTCCTCAACGGCGAACTGCTCGCCGACGAGGGCTGGCTCTGAGGTCTGGGCGCCGTTTCGGTCCTACCGTAGCGCCGCGGCCACCTTCTCGATCGGATGGGGCGGGTGGTCATGCCCCGGCCGGTCGCCGAGTTGGGTACGGCAGGAGGTGCCCGGGGCAACGACCTGTTCGCCGGGGGACGCCTGGACTTGGTCGAAGAGGATGCGGCCGATCGCCGCGGAGAGCTCGTAGTGCTCGGCCTCGTAGCCGAAGGAGCCCGCCATCCCGCAACAGCCGGAGTCGAGCTGGTCGACGGCGTAGCCGGCTCGACGCAGCACCGCGGTGGCGTGGTGGGCTTTGTTCGTCGCCTTCTGGTTGCAGTGGCCGTGGTAGGTGAGCGACTCGTCGACGTCCGTGAACCCGACGTCCTCGAGGAGGCCACGCGCGTCGAGGTACTCACAGACCCCATAGGAGGCCGCCCCCACGTCGAGGACGGCCTCTCCGGAGAGCAGGTCGCCGTATTCGTCCTGGAACATTACGGCATCCGAGGGCTCGACGAAGACGACCGACCAGCCGTCGTCGACCCGCGGCTTCAACGCGTGGACGTTGTGCTGGGCGCGTTCTGTGGCGACGTCGAGTAAGCCCTTGGAATAGGCCGCCCGGCCGCTCGGCCCGAGCTCGCTCGGGATCCGGACGTAGACGCCCGCGGCTTCGAGGACCTCGACGGCGGCCTTGCCTGGCCCGGGCTCGCTGTAGTTCGTGTAGGTGTCGGGAAAGAGCAGGACTTGATCACGGGCCTCCTCCGGGGCGAGTGTGCATCGACCTCGGGCCTCGAACCAGTCGATCAGCGTCTCGCGCTGGAACGTCGGCAGCTCTCGGTCGGCGGCGATGCCGAGCGTCCGCTCGAGGAGGAGACGGCTGCCCGGGAGCTTCGCCGCCCAGTTCGAGACCGGCGCCAGCGCGCTGCCGACGGCCGACAGGCGCTCGACGTTCGCGAAGACCCGCTCCCGCAGGCCGGCGCCTTCCCGCTCGTGGTACTGGTGTTTCACCTCGGCCTTCAGCTTCGCCAGGTCGACGCCGGTCGGGCAGTCCGAGGCACAGCCCTTGCAGCCAACGCAGAGGTCGAGCACCTCCTCCTGGAAGCGCTCGGTGTAGAGCTCGTCCTCGGGGAGGTCGCCGCTGACCGCCGCACGGAGCATGTTCGCCCGACCGCGGGTCGTCTCCATCTCTTCGCGGGAGGCCCGGTAGGTCGGGCACATCGTGTTCTGCCCGGTTTGCCGGCAGGTGCCACAGCCGTTACACAGTTCGACGAGGTGAGAGAACCCCCCATCCTCCTCGAAATCGAGCGTCGTTGCCGGCTCGAGTGATTGGTACGTCGCGCCATAGCGGAGGTGTTCGCGCATGTCGGCGCCGACGCCCCGGTCCGAATCGGGGCCGATGTCGTCGGGGCCCTCCCGGTAGACGACGTTCCCCGGGTGCATGAGCCACTCGGGGTCGAAGGCCGTCTTGACGTCTTTGAACGCGGTCCAGAGCTCTGACCCGTACATCTTCGGGTTGAACTCGGTGCGGGCCATTCCGTCGCCGTGTTCGCCGGAGAAGGAGCCGTGGTGCTCGAGAACGAGGTCGGTGACGTCGTCGGCGATCCCGTGCATGGTCTCGATGCCGTCGACGTCCTTCAGGTTCAGGATGGGTCGGATGTGGAGCGTGCCCGCGCCGGCGTGGGCGAAGTAGGCCGCCTCCGTGCCGTGGTCCTCGAGGATTGCTTCGAACTGTTCGACGTACGCGGCCAGTTCGGCGGGAGGGACTGTCGCGTCCTCGATGAAGGGGTAGGGCTTCGGGTCGCCTTCGAGGCTCATCAACAGCGGGATGGCGGCTTTCCGGAGCGCCCAGAGGTCGGCCTGCTCCTCGTCGCTGTACGCCTCCAGGACGGCGAACGCGTCACCCTCGCCTTCGGCCTCCAGTAGCGCCCCGTTCGTCTCCGCGACGGCCGCCTCGAAGTCGTCCCACAGGTCGGAGTCGAACTCGAGCATGATCGCCGCGGCCGTGCCTTCCGGAACGGGCTCGACGTACTGGGCGTAGCCGTCCGAGGCGGCCGCCAGCCGGAACACTTCGTCGTCCATGAGTTCGACGGCGCTGACGTCGTGGTCGAGCGCCACCGGCACGGCTGCCAAGGCGTCGATGAGGTCGTCGTAGAAGTATACCGCCAGCGCCGTCTCCTCGGGCCGGGGCACGAGCCCGACCGTGGCCTCGACGACGACGCCGAGTGACCCTTCGGAGCCGACGAGCAGTTTCGAGAGGTTGATGCAGCGCTCGCCGTCGTCGTTCTCGTAAACGACCCGATCCAGGTTGTACCCAGAGACGTTCCGCTTCAGGTCGGGGTAGCGATCCGCGATCTCGTCCTCGTGCTCCTCGACGACCGCCCGGACCGTCTCGTAGATGGTAGCCTCCCGGTCGTCCTTGCCGACGAGCTCGTCCCACTCGTTCGAATCGAGAACGACCTCTCGGGTGTGGATGAGCGAGCCGTCTGCGAGCACGACGCGGAGCTCCTCGGTGTACGCGTCGGTGATCCCGTACCGGACCGAGTGGGCCCCGGTGGAGTTGTTGCCGATTCCCCCGCCGACCGTGGCCCGGTTCGAGGAGGCCGGGTCCGGGGCGAACTTCAAGCCGTGTGCGGCGAGCACGTGGTCGAGGTCGTCCTGGACGACGCCGGGCTGGACGGTCGCCCGTCGCGCCGCTGGATCGACGTCGACGACCTCGGCCATGTACTTCGAGCAGTCGATCACCACACAGCCCGGACCTACCGCCTGCCCGGCGAGGGACGACCCGGCACCGCGGGGGAGGACCGGCACCTCGTGCTCGGCCGCCGTTCGGACGGCCGCTCGGACGTCCTCGACGTCCTGCGGGAGCACCACGCCCGCCGGTCGCGCGCCGTAGATCGAGCCGTCCGTCGCGTAGAGCACCTGCGTGTACTCGTCGAACCGGACTTCGCCCGAAACCACCTCGCGCAGGTCGGCAGCCAGCTCGGCGTACGCCTCGGCATCGGGGTGGGCGTGGCCGCGGGCCGCTCGAAAGTCGCCGAAGTCCGAGAGGGTCGGCTCCTCGGTAGCCATTTTCTCCTGTTCCGGCGGATGACGGATTAAGCCCTGCGGTGGGTGACCTCCCTGCGTCGACTCAGTCGGAAATCGCGGGCAGGTCCAGCGGGACGGAACCCTTCTCGTAGCCCTCGATGGTGCCGTCCGGGCGCACGCGGAACACCACCGCCGGCCGGTGGCGGACCTCCGGTCGCGTGCCGAGGACCTGGGCCCAAGCGTCGTCCGGGAACGAGGAGCAGTCGACGAAGAGCGTGACGCCGCCCCCGTGGTCGGCGAGCTGACCGTCGGTCTTCGTCTCTGCCGTGTCCCGGACCGCGGCAACGGGGGAGTTCGCCGCGCGTCGTGACGGGGGTCGAGGCCGGGTGACTTCGACCAAGCCCCCGCCAGGATCGGCCCGGAAATCGATTGAGTGACCGGTCGTCACCGCGGCCTCCGGCGTGACGTCGTAGCCGGCTTCAGTCAGCAGCCAGGCGACGGTGAACTCGCTCATGCTGGCGCTCATCCGGAAGTCGTCCAGCTGCTCGGACGTCCCGAGCTTGGCCGCCATCACGTACCGGTGCTCGTCCAGGGCACCCGTGGCGAGGAACGAGTCGTAGAAGGCGATGGAGTCGTCCGGGTCAGCGTCGGGGAACCCGCCGGCGTGTTTGCGGAAGAACCGCCGCGAGGTGTCGCGGCCGTCCTTCGAGAGGAAGACGGGCAGGAAGAACCAGGAGAGTGCGGGGTAGTCGACGAGCCACGGCGCCTCCTCGTGCAACTGGGCGAGCAGCTCGCGCTCGGCCCACTCGGCGATCGGGGCCGGGATCTCCTCGAAGGTGTACTTCTCTGTCTGCCACAGCGCGCTCGGGGTCTCGGTGTTGCCGAGCCAGTACGCCTCGCTCCCGTTCCAGGCGAACAGGGCGATGTCCCCGTTGTCCATGTCGAACCGGCTGGCCCCCCAGCCCTCCGGCTCGCGGAACCACGGGTCGCTCATGGTCGCACCGAGATTTGCATCGAGGGGCTGGAAGAGTGCCGAGCGCACGCGGTCCCGGTTCCACTGTTCGGTCGAGCGTCGGAACCGGAGGGGCCGTGCCACGGTCTGGATAGCCGGCTGACGGCTTTACGTCTTCCGCACCGGCGCGAGAATCGACCGCCTGCTCCGATCTCATCGCTGATACCTGCCCACAAAGGCTTTAATACCGGGTGTGCAAACCCTTGCCACACGCGGGGCGCTACCACACAACCCGCCGGAGGCTGCGATGGCAATCGTGAAATGTCCGTACTGTCACCGCCGGTTCGCGGGGGTCACCGAGTCCCGCGACCACATCCAGGACGTCCACCCGCATGGAGGGCTCCAATGAGCGCGACGGAGCATACCGCCCCCGAACCGGCGATCGAGCTTGAGGTACTGCCGCGGTTCGAACTCTCTTACCTGTTCGACAGCGAGGACCACCCGACAGAGGTCACGGTCTTCCCAGAGTCCGATGACTTCGACATCTCCACGAACTGGATCACGGTCGACGTCGATGGCGCGATCCCCCTCGATAAGGTCCGCTGATCAACCGAGCGACACCTGGTTCCGGAAGCCCGAATCGTCCCCTTCGTCCAGGCGCCGTACGTTCTCCGCCAGGATGTCCGCCCGCCGCTCGTAGTACTGCGGCGTCTGCCCCGCGGTGTGTGGCGTGATCACCACGTTCTCGAATGTCCAGAGCGGGTGCTCCGGCGGCAGCGGCTCGGGATCGGTCACGTCGAGGGCCGCCCCCCTGAGTCCGCCAAGGCGGAGCCGATCGACGAGCGCGTCGGTGTCGACCACCGCGCCCCGTGCGAGGTTTACGATCACCGAGGTCGGCGGCAGTGTCTGGAGCGCCTCCGCGTCGACGAGCCCCGCCGTGAGCTCGGTCAGCGGGCAGGCGAGCACGAGGTAGTCCGTCCGGGCCAACGCGTCGTGGAAATCCCCCTCCTCGTAGCCGACGACCGCATCCGCCGGGCCGCCCTTCTCCGGCGAGTGCCGGACGCCGATCGTGTCGACACCAAAGCCGTCGAGCCGATCCAGCACCGCCCGCCCGATCGCGCCCAGGCCGACGACGGTGACGGTACTCCCATAGAGCTCGTCGGCCTGAAAGTGCCGAAATTCCCGCCGCTCCTGTCGACGTCTGCCGACGTGCAGCCCCCGTGCGAAGACAAGCATCTGGCCGATGGCCCACTCCGCCGCGTTCGGGCCGTGAACGCCGCTGGCGTTGGTGACGACGACGCCGCGAGACCGGAGCGCGTCGAGCGGCAGGTGATCGACCCCCGCATAGAGGCAGGCGAATAGTCGGAGGCCCTCGGCCCGATCGAGCAGCTCATCCCGGAGGGCCTGCCCAGTGACGGTACTGGCCTCGGCGATGCGCTCACGCTCCTCGTTCGGGGTGCGGGCGTGGACGACCTCGTGGTCCGGGAGCCGCTCGCGGATGGCGGCCGCGTACTTGGCGACGGGGATGCCGTGGACGTCCTGCCGGAGGACGAGCACGTCGGGTGCTGCCATGGGCGGCCGAACGAAGGGCCCCCACTTATTCACTCCGTCCCCGGGAGTCGCGGAAAAACCGCCGGTTCGCGACCTTTTTTGACTGCCGGCCCCAGACGCTCAGGCATGGGCGAGGCCCTCGCTGAGCTCTCCGCCGACGCCAAGCTCGTCCGGCTCGTCCTCGACAACTGCGGCCCGCTGGCCGCACCCGAGGCGGCCAGGGAGGCCTACCTCTGCGACGAGCGGGCCCGGTCTGCGCTATCGGAGCTCGAGAACGCCGGCCTCGCCGAGCCCGTCTGCGGCATGTGCGAAGCTCGCGAAGAAGTCTTCGCCCTCACCGACGCGGGCGGCCGGAACGATCGTGGCGACTGACTCCTCCGCTACGGATGCGCCCAGCAGAGCCCTTAACCACCGCGAAGACGTAGCCCACGCCGCGTGCCGCAGTCCCCGCCCGAGCCCGCCCACCAGGGCGCGATGATCGTGCGGCGAACCCCGGCACGCGACAGGCCCGGCACGAGGGTTTCCCGGCCGAGACGGCGCGCCGCCACGCGATGACGTCGGGCGTTAGTGTCCCGGGCTATATTCTACTACTTGAGCAGTGGAACCTGCCGCGACATTGTGGAGCACGAACGTATCGATTGCAGCGACGAGCGATCACAACTAACGAGTTCGGCCTCAGCGGGCCAGAAGACGTTCGTTCGTCATCGTGTCGGCAGTGGGCATCACAACAGCGTGACGAGGGCAATGCCGACACCGATAGCATTGATGAGCCCATGGATGAGGGCGACCACGGTCAAGTTCTTCGTCCGCTCGTAGATCGTTCCAAGGATGATCCCGCCAGCAGCGATCCCGAGAAGCGCGAAGAGAACACCGAGGGTAAGGAGGTCGGAGCCGCCGATCCAATAGCTGGGAACGTGGCTGAGGGTGAATCCCAGCGAAGTGATACCGATGGCGATGGCCGGACCGAAACTCTCGCGTAATCGACCCTGAATGACGCCGCGAAAGAGGAGTTCTTCAGCCGGGCCGATGAGGACGATATTGCCGACCAGAAGCAGCCCATAGACCAACACCGGGTTCCCGACAGCTGCTGCAGTAGCGAAGTTTATCGCCCCTGCGGCACCCAGCATGGCTCCTATGACCTCGATCAGGATCGCGGCAACGAACGCGACGATGATGCCACCGGCGATCCAGCCAACCTCCCGACGGGTAGGACGTCGAAGGGGGGCGTGAATAGCGACCGGCCGATAGTGAAGATACGTCAGGGCGATGACGATATAGGAACCTGTGGCCAGCGTCCCCCCTACGAGGTACGTGATCGTGAGGGAGTTGCCATATCCTAAGACTGCCTGAAGTAGTTTGAACCCTTCAACGAGGCCCTGGGTGCTGATGGCTGCCGCACCGAGCAATGCGGTGGCAACGAGGACGGTACGGAACTGAGTCTTGGTAGCTGTGGACGGGGATAGTCCGTTGGCGGTGATCGTTTTCAAACCAGTTCGACTTCCCGGAGGGGCCCCAAGGCGATAAACAAGATTGAGAAGCAGTCTCAGGCTGAGCAATGGGGGGTTGGCTGTAGATCAGCAGGTATCGGGTTTCCGGACCGCCCGATGTGTAGCGTTCGTAGCCACGATAGCGGAATGGCGAGCCAGCTTCAACGAACGACCAACCTCGTCACCCGACGCGTGAGACGCGCCGGGATGGTTAGCGTTGCGCCCACGGTCGAAATCACGGCCGAACCGTCCTCCAGGGACCCTCCGATCGCATTCGCGCCGGCGGCGGATGGGAAGACAACACAGAGGACACCGGCTCAGGGAGGTCCGCTCCGTCGCTCTACGCAAGCCACTTTCGACGAACACTACGGCGGTTGGAATACGATCTGCGAGAAGGTCCAGAGCGATACAGGCACGGAACGCGAGGGTCTTCGCCCGTCCTCGAACATTCGATGTCGGTACGATCACCCGATTGGGTGGTCAGCGCGTGGGCTCGAGGCGATTCTCGGTAGACCGGTGCTGATGGCGATGCTGAACCCTCGAACCGCCGATTATCATCTCGGACATTTGTTGACGAAGCCTTTTTAACCGCACATTATGAGGCTGCACCAGTACCGCCATGAACCAACCTCCGAGAGGGACCATTCAGTCGCTCAATGGCGTCTTAGACCGGATGGGGTCGTCGGATGAGGTAGTCGTGCTTCAGGTAGACGACCAGTCGGACCTCTGCTACTTAATTCGTGATTTCGTCGAGTCAGAGCGAGATCACCTCTCGATCAGAAGCGAGACTGACCCGAACACGGCCCTCGACCGCGTCCAATCGGAGGATGATCGGTTCGACTGTATCGTCAGTGATTATGACATGCCGGGCTTAGATGGCCTCGAGTTTCTCGAAGCGGTCAGATCCGACGACCCTGACATCCCCTTTATTCTCTTCACCGGCAAGGGGAGTGAGGAGATCGCGAGCGAGGCGATCTCTGTCGGCGTGACTGATTACATCCAGAAGGGCGGCGGCCGTGAAACGTTCGAGATGTTAGCGAACCGGATCGAGAACGCCGCGGCTCATTATCTGGCCGAAAAGGAGACCCAACGCGTGCTCCAAACGATCGAGCGTGCCCGGGAGGGGATCAGCTTGATCGATGCTGAGGGCCAGTTCTTCTATCTGAACCACGCCTATGCTGAAATAGTAGGATATCCACGGGACCAACTCATCGGCGAGCATTGGGATGTTCTCTATCCCGACGGAGCCGCCGATGACATGAAGGACAATATCCTGCCACACGTGTCAGCTGTCGGACGGTGGGAGGGGTATTCGACCTTCGAACAGCAGGGGGGAGCATCCATCGTCGTGGATCACGGGCTCTCGTATACGACCGAAGGGGACCTCGTCTGCACGATACAGCCAGCGCAGAAATAACCGTCAGCAGAACGTGTCGCTCCCACGGCGTACCCTCCAACAGAAGACAGGAACGCGGGTCGTCGAACTCTGAACGGTTCGTGGTCTCAGTGCGTTGCCCGTGTACGCCGAGAGACCGTCCGTTGTGGATTTCAACCAATCGTCGGGGAGCTCCTTGCGAGGTACCAGCCCACCGGTCCACCGGGCGGCCGCCTGTTGTCGACCACGTCAACACGGCCTCTCGAGCGAGTTCCGACTCCGCGGCCAGCGCGGGTGCCCGAGCGCCTATGGGAACGCCAACCATATTGCCCCGGCATGTACGGCAACGTCCTCGTCGCGACGGACGGGAGCGACTGCGCCGACGCCGCCGCGAGTCACGCCGTCGAACTCGCCGACGTCCACGGCGCTGAGCTACACGCTCTGTACGTCGTTGACCAGAGTTACCCGGCGATGAGCGGTTTCGACACCGTGGTGGAGCGAATGGAGGCGGAGGGAGAAGCGGCCCTCGACACGGTTGGGGCGTCGGCCGCCGAGCGTGACGTTTCCGTCAGCAAAACCCTGCGCCGTGGTCGTCCCTACGAGGAGATCCTGGGCTATGCCGCTCACAACGACGTCGACGTGGTCGTCCTCGGAGCGACGGGGCGGACCGGAATGGACCGACTCATCCACGCCGGCAGCACCACGACCCGGGTCGTCCGTCGCAGCCATGTCCCGGTGATCGCGGTTCCACCGCCGGGTCGAGAACCGATCGCCTGAGGCGGCGGCTCCTCGGTTGGGCCCCCGACTGGACTGGCCCACCCGCAACCATCAGGACGATACCAGCGATGGTTCAACGACGCCGTCTACACCGGGCCGGTCGAGGATCGCGTCAGTTCTTCTGAACTGAGCGATACGTCCTCAACCCATCGCCAGCATCTCGCGGGCCTGCGCCGGCGTCGCCACCTCGCGGCCGATGATGTCACAGAAGCCGACGATCTTCTCGACGATGTCCATGTTCGACTGGATGACTTCGTCCCGGTGCGGGTACATCCAGTAGTAGTCCTCGATGCCGATTCGGACGTAATCGACACCCGTCAGGATCGCCATGATCGTGATGGGGAGCCAGTTCCGGCCGCCGGAGGCGACGCCGATCAACGCCTCCGGGAAGCGTTGCTTGGTCTCCTGGAGGTTCGTGACCATCTCGATGGGCATCCACGGGTCGGTGTCGAGCGGCCAGCCGAAGGGGTGGCCCATGTCGTGGATGACGATCGGCGAGTCCTCCATGTAGCCGGGCTCGTAGATGTCGCGGGCGAGTCGCCGGGCGTCGTATTGACTCCGGACCTTATAGATCGGCTTGATGTCGTGCTCCTGGTAGAACTCGATGCCCTTGCGAGCCCGCTCGGTGTACGCGTCCGGGTACGAATCGAATGGTGGCCAGAGCACGAGCCCGCCTTCGATGTACCGGTTATCACCGTCAGCCGCGTCGAGCTTCTCCTTGGCTTTCGACACGTAGTCGATGCTGCCGTCGGGGGTCAGCTCCCAGGAGTGCTGGATGGAGACGACGTCAGTCTCGGCGTGGATGCGGTCGTAGATCTCCGCGAGCATCCCGGTGTCGTCGGTCCCGAGACAGTCAACCGGGTCCCGGGGGTGGATATGGGCCGTCGCGCAGCCGGCCTCGGCGGCGTCGACGATCACCTGGGCCTGCTCCGCTAAGCTGCACGGGACCGCCGGGTAGCGGGTGTCACCAGCCTCCGTGTAGTTCGGCGGCAGTTTCTCGTAGGCCTCCTCGGGCGGCCAGGTGTCGGGCTGCCACCCCGGGGAGGCACACTCGATGATCACCGGCGAATCGAGCGTGTCCATCTGCTCATCAAGCTCGATCGGGTGCTTCTCGGCGATGATCGAGATGATCTCCTCCTTGCTTCGCGGGTCGTCCTCGACCTTCAGAACCCCGTACTCGTCGTCGAACTCCGCCGCCTCTTTGGTCGCCTCGGACCGGTCGTCCGGCGTCGTGGCCATATCTGTCGGGTCGACGCTTCCGCGCAAATCGTTTTGGGTGGCGGAACCCAACGCCGTCGCCGCCTCGTCAGCGGACGGCTGCTCCCGGACATCCACGGTTCCGTTCCGGGGGGTATACATCTCGACAGACATGGCGGCGCTGGCGCGGTGCTGCTCACCGGAGTGCCGGCACATGGTGGCACTGGAACTAGTCGGCAGCAAGCCGACTGCCAACCTCTCAATGCCAGCGGAGCGCGTCCGTGCCCGTCAGGAACCCGGCGTCGACGACCGCTCCGAGCACCGCCGTGGTCCCGCGCAGCAAGCCACGGACGTATGCCGGGTTACACGCCGGTGGCCATCCCGGCCACTATCGTCGCGTCATCCGGCAAAAAGCCACGCAACTGGGAGGGAAACGGTTTTTCGGGCCACCCGCGAAGCCGGGTGCATGATGATCGTCCGCCGCCTCGATGAGCTCGACTCCCAGGAGCGCGCCGTGGTGCTCGAACGCGACGCTGGGGTCGCCGACGTCGTCGAGGACGTGGCGGTGATCGTGGAGCAGGTCCGCGACGAGGGCGACGCTGCCGTCGATCGGTTCACCCGTGAGTTCGACGACGTGGCCGTCGACGCCGTGGACGTGACCGACACCGCGGCCACGGCGGCCGACGAGGTTGACGGCGATGTCCTGGCCGCCATTCGGACGGCTGCCGACAACGTCCGGGCATTTCACGAGCGACAGGTCCGGGAAGACTGGCGTGTCGAGGCGGACGGTCGAGAGCTCGGCCGTCGCTTCCGACCGATCGATCGGATCGGTGCCTACGTCCCCGGAGGTACCGCCGCCTACCCATCGAGCGCCTTGATGACAGTAGTTCCCGCGGTCGTCGCCGGTGTCGACCATGTCGCCGTTGCTACGCCGCCAGCCGAGCAGATGAACCGGACGACCCTCGCGGCGATCCACGAGGCAGGGGCCGACCGCGTCTACGCCATCGGCGGCGCGCAGGCCGTGGCAGCATTGGCGTATGGGACCGAGAGCGTCGACCCGGTCGCGAAAATCGTCGGTCCCGGGAACCGTTGGGTGACGGCAGCCAAGTCGGTCGTTCGCGGGGACGTCGAGATCGACTTCCTCGCCGGACCCAGCGAAGTTCTGGTCGTCTTCGACGGGACGGCCGAACCAGCCTACGTCGCCGCCGAGCTGCTCGCCCAGGCCGAGCACGACCCCGATTCCGCCGCGCTCGCTGTCACCCCCGAGGGCGAGGCCGCCGAGGCTGTCGCCGCGGTGATCGAGGCCCGAATCGACGACTGGGGTCGGGCCGACCTGATCCGCGAGACGCTCACGAACGACCGGAGTGGCGTGCTCGTCGCCGATTCGATGGACGAGGCCGTGGCGTTCGCCGAGGCCTACGCACCCGAGCATCTCTCGATCATGGCCGCGAAGGACGAGGCCCTCCTCGGTCGGATAGAGAGTGCCGGAAGCGTCTTCCTCGGGCGCTACACGCCGGTCGCCGCCGGCGATTACGCCAGCGGCACCAACCACGTGCTCCCGACCGGCGGGCTGGCAAAGGTCGCCGGCGGCCTCTCCGTGGACACCTTTATCAGGGCCTCGACAGTCCAGCGGCTCGACCGGGAGGGGTTGGCGGCCCTCCGGGAGACGATCACGACACTCGCTCGTGCGGAAGGCCTCGAGGCCCACGCGGCCAGCGTCGACGCTCGGTTCGAGGAGTGAGGCCCGGCGGCGACAGGGCTATCCTTTCAGAACGCCATATCGATGTGAGGCATTTCCGTGAAAGCGACAGCCCACGCCGTGATCGACCGACCCATCGAGGCGGTCTGGGATATCGTCGCAACCGTCGAGAACATGGAGCAGTGGGTCGGAGGCGTCAGCGATGTTCGACCCCCGGCGGACGGGCTCGATGTCGGAGCCCACTTTTCGAGCAACTACACCTACCGGGGGGAGACGTTCGACGTCGACTACGAGGTCACAGCGGTCGATCCGCCCCACCGCCTCGACGTCCGTTCGACGGAGGGACCGTTCCCGTTCTCCGGCTCGATCCGGCTCGTCGAAGTCCGTGCTGGCACTGCCGTGTCGAACACGATCGACGCGGGGAGCGACAGCGTGGCAACCTCGGTCATTTTCGCCGTCTTTGGGCCGCTCATCCGGCGCATGATGCGTCGGCAGCTCGAAGCGGAGCTCGGCCACCTCGCGGAAGCCGTTGACGAGACCGTTGGGGCTGCTGGACCTCTCCCCCTCGTCCAGGGCTTGATTCCTCAGAGCGCAGGTCATCGATCCTCGGCCGCTCGGGGACGCCGTCAGGGTTAACACCCTCGACGGTCAACCCATTCTCATGAGCGTGGCGACCGAGGACGCGGCCGAGATCACGGTCACCGAACAGGCCGCCACCGAGGCACTGGACCTTCTCGAGGGCGAAGACCTCGACGTCGGCGAGGCCGGCTTGCGCCTGTTCGTCCAGCAGGGCGGGTGTGCGGGTCTCTCCTATGGTATGCGCTTCGACACCGAGCCCGAATCGGACGACACCATCTACAAACACCACGAGCTCCGGGTGTTCGTCGACCCCGCGAGCATGCGCTACATCGAGGGCTCCGTGCTAGACTTCGAGGGCGGCCTGCAGGGAGCCGGGTTCACAGTCGAGAACCCGAACGTCGTCTCTGAGTGTGGCTGCGGAGAGTCGTTCCGGACGTAGACAGGTACGCCCCGCTGGCTGTGGGTCAATCCCCGACGAGACCTAGAGGCTGATCGTCGAGAACGCCGTCCCCGAACAGTTGGGACACTCCCCGCCGCCGTCGCCGATAAGCACCAGCCCGTCGGTCGCCTCCAGGGCAGCGAACGGCGTGCCGCAGCCGTCACAGGTCACGATTCGCCGGCCACCCTTGGTTTCCTCCTCTGCCATAACTGCGCCGACGCACCCGGCGGACATACCATGATTACCAAACTAGTTAGGGTCGTGGCTCCGAGTAGCGCTCCTGGCGGTCGGGAGTCAGGTGACTCCGTTATGTGCCATGCCCACCAACACGCGGGACATGAGCTCACTCCTCGTGACCTACGGCACCGGCCACGGCCAGACGGCGCGCGTCGCCGAGCGAATCGCATCCGTCCTCGACGATCACGGCCACGACGTAACGGCACTCCCCGTATCGGATGCGTCGGCGGCGAACGTCCGTGCCGCGGACGCGGTTCTCGTCGGGTCACCCGTCCAGAACCGCCGGTACCTCCCGGAGGTCGTCGAATTCGTCCGGGCGAACAGCCAGGCGCTCGCGGCGGTCCCCACCGGGTTCTTCCAACTCTCCCTCGCGGTCCTGTTCCCGTTCCGGTGGGCGAGGAATGGCGACCACCGGTGGATCGACACGCTCGTCGAGGAGACCGGCTGGCAGCCGGACCGGGTCGGCCGGTTCGCCGGCGCGATCGCCTACACCCAGTACGACCGGCCGACCCGCTGGGCGTTCCGGTTCGTCTCGCTCTTGACCACCGGCGACACGGACGCCTCGCGGGACTACGAGTACACCGATTGGGCTGCCGTCGAGCAGTTTGCTGAGGAATTTTCCGAGTACGTCGACCGCGAGGTGACCGACCGTCGTGACCGTCCCGGACTCCGGACGGCTGCACTGGGCGCCCTCGGCGTGGGCATCGGCGCCGTGGCGTACTGGGTGGCGACCCGGGGCCCCTTGGGCAACGGGACCGATGTCGACGGGGACGGGTTCAACGACCAGGCTGCCGAGCCGGTATCGGCATAGCACTGCTCGCCATCCCGCGGATCGGCCCGCTAGCGACGGTTGGCCCTCGCGTCGAGCCGGTCCTGCACTGCTCCGACGACATCGGTGAGGTACGCCGTCCCCCACACGGCCGCGACGACCCCGCCGAGCACGTCGAAGAGGAGGTCCATCATCGTGTCTTCGAGGCCGTACTGGGTCAGGACGCTGGCGGAGCCGGCGAGTGCGGCCACCTCGGCGATCGCGAACTCGATCACCTCCCAGAAGACCCCGAAGGCGACCGTGAACAGCAGGACGAACACGAAGGTGAAGCGCGGGGGGAGATGGATGTCTGCACTGTGGAGATCGATGGCCCGGATCGTCGCGTAGCTCGCCGCGGCGACCACGGACGCCGAGAGCGCGTGGGTCATGTGGTCGTACCACCAGACCGAGCGGTAGAACCCCAGCCCACTACCGGGAATGCCAACGGTGCCAAGCGCGTGGAGGAAGACCGCACCCGTGATCCAGAGCGTGAGCGCCGGGTCCATCGGGATCTCGTAGTCGCGCTCCAGGATCGGTGGGAGCTGGGCGACGGCCAAGCCCACCCCGGCGTTGACGACGACGCCCGGGTCTCTGCGGTCGATCCCGATGAAGAACATGCCGATTAGCCCGATTTGCAGCAGCCACGCCACTCGACGCTGGGTCGCCGGAGAGAGCCCCAACCAGGTCCTGAGCCTCATCGCTCCCGCACCTCCCTCGCCCGTTCGAGCACGCGGTCCCGCCGGCGAAAGTACGCCTCGAAGAGCACCCCAGCGGCGATTCCGGCGAGGGTCGAGTAGACAAACTCCCACATCAGCCCCGTCTCGATGACGGCCGGGTCGACACCCGGCGTTAGGAGGAACCCGGTCCCGAGCCAGGAGTCGACGAGCCACCGGACGACGGCCCAGACCCCCGCGGCGGCGACGGTCGCGACGACCACGAAGAGCACGGCGAAGCCCGGCGTCATCTCCACTGGCGTGAAGGCGTGCAGCTCCACGGCGATGACGAGTGCCAGCGACGCCACCGCCAGGTAGGTGACGAACCGCCCGGTCATCGGGACCGTGGTGAAGGTCCGGCTCACAAGGGGGAGCGCAGCGAGGAGGAGCACCTCCCAGGGCAGCATCACTCGAATGCGCCTGAACGACAGGGGCGGGATGACCGCGAGCACGAGGACCGCCAGCGCGAAGCCCGCCCAGAGGATCTGCCCGGTCAGCAGGTTCCCGACAACGACGAGGCCCACGAACGCGACCAAGAGCCACGCCAGGAGTGCGTTGGTGCCCTCTGTCTCGAGCACCTCACCGAGCCTGCCATCCGCGGCCATGCCACAGGCTCGTGCGCGGGCACAATAAACGCCGATGTCCTCACTCGCCCCGGCGCCGCCACCGCTTTTCGATTTCGGCGTTCGCTCGCACGATCGTGTCGCCCTCCGTTTCGAAGCGGGTCTTCCGCAGCTCGATGGACGTCACCGTCCCGGTCATGTCGCCGACGGTCACCTCGTCGCCCGGGGTGAAGTCGGGGTCGCGGAGGAGATAGACGCCGGCGACCGCGTCGGCGATCATCCCCGAGAGCGCGTAGGCGATGCCCAGCGCGAGGAAGCCACTCGCCGTCCCGAGCGCCGCCGCCAGCTCACCGAGCCCCACGACCGAGAGGAACGCGAGTACGACACCGAACCAGAGGAACAGGGCTACGCCCCCCGACAGGAACCGTCGGTACACCGGGGACTCGTGTGGGAGCATTCGGGCCAGCGCCCGCCGAACGCCCGTCATGACGAGTTTGATGGTCACCGCTGCCAGGACCAGGAAGACCACGCCAGCTAACAGCCGCGGGAGCGCGGCCAGCACGTCGCCCGCGAGGGCCCGGAGGGTGCGTACCACCACGTCCTGGACGCCGAACTGGAGCGGGGTCATGCCAGGAGGCTCGGCCGCGGAGGAGAAAAGCGGCGTGGAGACCGACCGCCGGCCTCCGGGGGCCGCGCCACCGGTGGGACGCTCCGCCATCAGAAGGTTGAAGCGCGCCGTCACACCACTTCCAGGTATGCCTGAAGACGTCGACGTCGGCGAGCTGACGCCGCCCCAACGAACACTGATGGGCCCCGGCCCGAGCCCGGTCCACCCCCGGGTCCTCCGAGCCATGAGCACCCCCGTGATCGGCCACCTCGACCCGGCCTTCGTCGAGATCATGGACGATACGCAGTCGCTCCTCCGTTCGGTGTTCCGGACCGAGAACGAGTGGACGATCCCGGTCTCGGGCACCGGCTCGGCCGCGATGGAGGCCGCCATCGGGAACCTCCTCGAACCCGGCGAGACGTTCCTGGCGCCCTCGAACGGCTACTTCGGCGACCGGATGGCCGAGATGGCCCGCCGCGCCGGCGCCGAGGTCGCCCGCGTTGACGCCCCCTGGGGCGAGCCGCTCGACACTGACGACGTGGCCGCGGCCCACGCGGAACACGACCCCGACGTGTTCGGATTCGTCCACGCGGAGACCTCGACTGGTGTGCTCCAGCCCGACGTCTCCGCGCTGACGGACATCGCCCACGACCACGGGGCCCTCGTCATCGCCGACACGGTCACGAGCCTCGGGGGCGTCGAGCTCCACGTCGACGACTGGGGGATCGACGTCGCCTACTCCGGCGCCCAGAAGTGCCTCTCGTGCCCGCCCGGCGCGAGTCCGCTGACGCTCAACGCCGCCGCCATGGAGAAAGTCCTCGGTCGGCAGTCGCCGGTTCGGTCGTGGTACCTCGACCTCTCCCTCCTCGAGGGATACTGGGGTGAGGAACGGGCATACCACCACACGGCACCGATCTCGAACGTCTACGCCATCCGCGAGGCGCTGCGGCTGGCCGTCGAGGAAGGCCTGACGGCCCGGTGGGGGCGTCACCGAAAAATGGCCGGCGCCCTCAAAGCCGGCGTCGAGGCGATGGGCCTCGGCCTCAACCCCGAAGACGACTACTGGCTCCCTAGCCTGAACGCCGTCCGGCTGCCCGATGGCGTGGAGGACGGCGCGGTGATCGAGCACGCTCTCGAACACTACGATCTGGAGATCGCCGCAGGCCTCGGCGCCCTCTCGGGCGATATCCTCCGCATCGGTTGCATGGGTCACGGGGCCCGCCCGTCGAACGTCACGCTGGTGGTCGCGGCCCTAGCCGACGCGTTCGAGTCCCTCGGCGCCGACGTCGACGCCGACGCCGGGCCCGCGGCGACCCGCGAGGCGCTCAGGTAGGGCTGGCGTCCCGCCCCGTCACTCGTGTGCGGCGTCCCACTCCTCGGGCTTACGGGTGTTCCCGCACTCGTTACAGACGATCCGACCCATCGTGTCCATCGCGTTGTTCAGCGAACCACAGGCCGAACAGAGGTACCCGTAGCGCTCCTCGGCCTCGGGGCTGGTGTATACCGCATAGAAGGGGCCCTTCGAGCCGATCTCGGCCTCCGATTCCTCGACGTAGACGGTCTCGTCCGTCTCGGTCGTGCGCTCTTGCATGCCCCCCAGGACGGGCCCAGGGGAGTTAGGCCTGCCCCCGTCCAACCGAAGGACCCTTCCCGATCGCGCGCCCCCTTTCGGGTGATGACCGACGGACCAGGACGGCCAGCCGACGGGGGGCGGGACCCGTGACCCGCGTCGTCGTCCCCGTCCGCTATCCGCTCTCCACGCACTCGGAGCGGACGCTCCGTCGGGCAGCCGAGGTCGCCGAGGAGATGGATGCGGAACTCACGGTGTTCCACGTGAACCTCTACCAGAACGGCCGGCGGGTCACCCGCCGAGACTTGAAGTCGGCAGTCGAATCGGCCGTCGGCCGGATCCCAGGCGCCCGCTACGTTGTCCGAGAGGGCTTCATCGTCGAGGAGACGATCTTAGACGAGATTGCGGCCGAGCGGGCGGACGTCGTAGTCATCGGGCGCAAGCAGGTCGGGCGGTGGCGCTCTACCATCCGCCGGCTGATCGGGGATCCGGATCTCGAATCCTACCTCCGCGAGGAACTCGACTGCAAGGTCGTCACCGCGACCTAGTCGCCACCGGGGCCATCGACGCTCCCGGACTCGTTCCCGGCCTCGCCCCGATGCACAGGCGGTTGATCTACGTCGACCGAGAGGTGACCGCTGGTCTCGTCGAAGACGAGGTGAGTGTGCGGGTAGGCGATGTCCACGTCGGCGTCGGCGAGCCCGTCCCACACCCGGTCGTTCACCTTCGAGCGGACCCGGGTGAGGTAGTAGGGCGTTTTCACCCAGTAGCGGAGCTCTAGCTGGACGCCGTGGTCGGCGTAGTCTTCGATATAACACGTCGGGGCGGCGGGGTACCGGGCGCTGCCAATGCGGATGTCCGGCCCGCCGTCGATCACCTCCGGGGTCTCGCGGGCAGCCCGCTCCATAATCTCCCGCGCTTCGTCGATGTCAGACTCGTAAGTCACTAGAAGCGGGAGCGATAGCCGGGTCCGCTCGTCCTCGGCAGAGTAGTTGATGACGTCGCGTTCCCTGATCGACGAGTTCGGGAGGACCAGAAACGTATTGTCCAGAGTGAAGATCTTCGTGTAGCGGAGGGTGATGTCCTCGACGTATCCCCGCCGCTCGACGTCGGTGAGCTCGATCAGGTCGCCGATCTCGAAGGGCTGGTCGGCCAGCACGAACAGCCCGCTGATGATCGAGCCGACGATGGGTGCGAGTACAATACCGAGCACCGCCGAGAACACCGTCACCGAAAGGACGATGTCGCCGGGTCTGAACCCAAGGGCGACCAGCGCTGCGGCGACGGTGAGCACGAAGACCAACGAGCGGACGCTCCGGAGGATCGTTCTGGTGACGCTGGGTCGGCGGAACCGCCTGGCGACCGGTCGGCCGAGGAGCCTGACTGCCAGCCCGGACAGGTAGTAACCGACCACGAGGATGGCAATCGCGAGTGCCCACTCGATCCCCGGGAGCCCGGCTACCTGCCGGTAGAGGGCAGCGAAGTCCTCGACGATAGGGGCCGCCATGGCCGTCCCGACACCCCGCCGGTGCAAAACCGTTGTGCCAACGGCTAAGACCCGACCGGCCGAACGGAATGACATGGCGTCTGACGCCCCCGAGGTCTCGTTCGAAATCACCGCCGAACCGGCGCGAGCGTCGACCCTCCTCTGTGGGTTCTCCCGGTTCGGACTGGCGGGGCTCACCGCCGTCGACTACCTCGTCGACCACCTGGAGATGGACCCGATCGGACACGTTACGACGTCCGAGCTACCCACGATCACCCCCTTCGAGAACGGGGTGCCGCGACACCACACCCGACTGTTCACGCGGTCGGATCTCGACATCCTGGTCCTCGTCAACGAGCTGTTCGTGCCACAGTTCGCCGCTGACGACCTCGCGAAAGCAATCCTCGCCTGGACGGACGAGCACGGCATCGAGGAGGCGGCCGTCCTCTCTGGCGTCCCCGTCGCCCACGGTCCGGACGACCACCGGGTCTTCTACGTGGCAACGGAGGACTACAAGACATCTCGGCTCCGGGACTTGCAGATCCCGGCCATGGGGAATGGGTTCCTCGACGGCGTCAACGCCAGCCTGCTCGCCCGAGGTATGGACACCGACTTTCGCACCGGCATCTTCCTCACGCCGGTCCACGCCCAGGCGCCGGACGTCGATGCGGCGCTCCGGCTCATCGATGGCTTCGAGGCGGTGTACGGCCTCGACGTCGACTCGGGACCGCTTGAAGCCTTCGCGCAGGAGGTCCAACAGTACTACCAGGAGCTCGCCAACCGGCTCGAGAACGTCGAGCGGGGCCAGATGCCCGAAGATCGGATGTACATGTAGGCAACACTTCGCGACCGCCGACTGGGTCGTTCCGACCGGGCCGCCGTCCCTGCGGGACCCCCTCCCTGGCGCCAGGTCTACAGCCCTTCGATCCCTTCGTCCGTGATGACCTGCCGGAGCAGTCGTGTCGGGGTCCCGTCGTAGGCCGGGTTCGTGACCGCAAAGCCGTCGGCGGGCTCGAGTGTGACCTCGCTCGTCGACCGGAAGTCGTTCTCGAAGCGGAAGCCCGAGGAGACCAATTTCGCCGAGGAGCCGACGACGTCGACCGGGACGTCCAGGTCGGTCGCGACGGCGGCGATGGGGTACGTGCCGACTCGGTTGTAAAGCGTGTCCTCGACGATGCAGTCCATGCCGACCAGCACCCGGTCGCATCGGTCGAGGGCGTACCCGGAGGCACTGTCGACAACCAACGTCGCGTCGACCCCGTCGATCTCCGAGAGAGCTCTGGCCGTCTTCCGGCCGAGGAAGCGCGGTCTGGCCTCGGTCACCCAGACTGTCACCGCGTCGCCCCGCTCGGTCGCCTTCCGGATCGCTTCCAGGACGGTCGTGGAGTAGTCGTGAGTCAGCAACACTTCGCCGTCCTCGATCGTCCCGGCCGCCCGTGCCGCCGCATCGTCTTTCGCCCCTTCGACGTCGGCGACGACGCGGTCGATCGCCTGGAGCGTCCGTTCCTTCGCGGCCCCAACCGAGTCGGCATCGGCCTCGGTCACGGCGCGCAGGATTTCGCGCTGGGTGCTCCACAGCGAGGCGTGGGAGGGGTTCGCCGACCGGAGGGTCCCGCTGTTCCGCTCGAGGGCCCGGACGTACTCCTCGACTGTGGCGAATTCTCGCTCCGTCAGGTCGGCGAGGGCGCGGGCCGCCTTGACGGCGACGGCCGAGGAGCTGTGGGTCTGCATCTCCCTGATCTCCTCGGCGGTCTCGTCGATCATACCCGCGGCGACGCGCGGGCCGGGGAAATAGCTTGTCGCCCCGGACTGACGGTTAGGCCGCGGGCGCCGCGACGGCGTCGAGGACCCGCTCGAACCGTTCGGTGACCTCGGTGGCGACCTCGTCGAGTGCTGGGTTGTCGACGAGCGAGAGCATCCGGCCCGGATCGACGGCCCGTACCCCCACTGTCCCCTCGTCAGTTTCGTAGACGACGACGTTACAGGGGAGGAGGGCCCCGAGCTCGAGCTCGGACTCTAAGGCCTCGTGGGCCAGGGGCGGGTTGCACGCACCGAGGATCCGGTACCGCCGGAACTCCTCGCCGAGCTTCTCCTGTAGCGTCGCGGCGACGTCGATGTCACACAGGATACCGAAGCCTTCTGCCGATAGGGCCTCTCGAACGTCCTCGATGGCGACATCGAACGGTCGGTCAACCTCGCGACCAATAGTGTACGACATACACAATACTGTATCGCCCCGGGGGTTAAGGGTTTGTCGGCGCGCCACTCCGGTTCGGTCGCCGGAGCTAAACCGACCGGTCACGAAGGCCGACCGTGACGGCGGTCCGCTACTACTGCCCCCGCTGCCAGACGGTCGTGGCGATGGAGCGGGAGGCGTACCTCGCGGATAAGAGCGTCACTCCCTACCCGCTCGAAGGGTGGACCTACGTCTCGCCGGACGAGGACGTCACGACCGCCGACGGGGTTCGGTTTGTCTGCGGCGAGTCTGCCGGCGTGGAGTGGTCTGGCGACGGCTGTGACGAGCCGTTCTACTTGAGCTTCGTTCGCTACGAGGACGGCCGTGAAGTCGAACCGATCCCCGAGAGCGAGTACGTGGAGCTGGCGGGGATGGGGCCAAGCGGCCCGAAGGGGCCTGATGGGCCGGCCGGACCAAGTTAGGCGTCTGTGACCTCGCCGAAGCGTCGCTACGCCAATTCTCGGCTGGGGAGAAACTGCGGCTCCTCTCTTTGCCCCATCGCGCCAGAGCAGGAGCGTGACCGACCTCGTTCCGGACCGGGCCGGTGCACTCGACGCCCTCCCGACGTTCGCCCTCAGTTTCGGCGTCGATGACGACGATGCGCCCACACAGGTCACCGTCTACGCCGACGACATCGACGAGATCGCGACCCACTGGATCACCATCGACGCCGCCCACGCCGTCCCGCTCGACACGGTCCCCTGAGGACCGCGGCTCGACGCCCTTGGCGTCGGCCCAGGCTACCCCTTGATGTTACAGACCGGGAACGTCCGCGCGACTTTGTCGCCGATGCCGAGGGCATCGGAGACGCGAACGACCTCGTCGACGTCTTTGTACACGCCGGGAGCCTCTTCGGCGATGGTCGCCCCCGAGGCGGCCTTCACATACACCTGCTGTTGCTCTCGGAGCTCGGTCTGAACGTCCCCACCCCAGTAGGTCTGCTTGGCCTGCGTCCGGCTCATCAGCCGGCCGGCGCCGTGGGCGGTCGAGCCGAACGTGAGTCCGAGTGACTTCTCACCACCGCGGAGCACGTAGCTGCCCGAGCCCATGCTCCCGGGGATGATGACCGGCTGGCCGACGTCGCGATAGGCGGCTGGCACCTCCTGTCGACCGGCTGGGAACGCCCGTGTCGCACCCTTGCGGTGGACGTAGAGCTCGCGGTCCTCGCCGTCGACCTCGTGGACCTCCTTCTTCGCGATGTTGTGCGCGACGTCGTAGAGGAGGTCCATCTCGAGCGTCTCCCAGTCGGTCGCGAACACGTCCTCGAAGGTCTGGCGCACGGCGTAGGTGATGAGCTGCCGGTTAGTCCAGGCGAAGTTGATCGCGGCACACATGGCGCCGTAGTAGTCCTCGGCGAGCTGGCTCCCGGCCGGGGCCGCCGCCAGTTCCTTGTCGGGCAGCTGCTCCAGCAGCCCGGCGTGGGCCTGTTCGATCTTGCGGAGGTAGTCCGTACAGGTCTGGTGGCCGAGCCCACGCGAGCCGGTGTGGATGAGGACGACGATCTGGTCTTCCGTGAGCCCGAACTTGGCCGCGACGTCGTCGAGGAAGACGTCCGTGACGCGCTGAACCTCGAGGAAGTGGTTGCCGCTACCGAGCGAGCCGATCTGGACCTTCCCGCGGTCCTTCGCTTTATCGGAGACCTTAGACGGCTCGGCGTCGGCCCGGAATCCTTCGTCCTCGCAGTGCTCGAGGTCGTCCTCGACGGCGTAGCCCTCATCGAGCGCCCAGCGCATCCCGCGATCGAGTATCTCCTCGATGGTCGCCTTGTCAGTCTGGACGACGCCGCCCTTGCCGAGACCAGTCGGAATATTGTTAAATAGCTGGTCGACTAACTCTTCTTCCCGACCACGGACATCGTTATAAACGAGATTAGAACATATCATTCTTACGCCACAATTCACGTCGTAACCGACTCCTCCGGGCGATATACATCCCGCCTCAGCGTCGATCCCTACGACCCCGCCCACCGGAAAGCCATACCCCTGGTGCCCGTCCGGCATGCAGATCGCGTGGTCGACCACGCCCGGGAGGTGCGCTGTGTTCCGGAGCTGCTCGAGCGTCCGGTCGCCGGCGATCTCCTCGAGGAGCGCCTCGCTGGCGAGCACGCGCCCGGGTGCCTCCATCTCCCCTTCCTGGGGCAACTCCCAGACGAACTCCCTGACCTGCTCTAAGGTAATCCCGTCGGCCTCGAAGGTGGTAGGATCAGACATGGACCGGTCTACGGCCGCATGCGGGAAATGGTTTCGTCCGCCGGCTTGCTTCGGCCCTTGCATGCCCCCAGACCAGGGTGGCAACCGTTCGCCGTCTACCGGTCGTGCACCACCCGTAACGAATCCGTGATGGGTACCGAACCCGGAACCCATATATTGGGCCCTCGCGAGCCTCCGGGTGAATGCGTCGCCACGATCGATGGACCCGTCGGTATCGCGTAGCCAGCTACGACGTCGGGCCGGCCTCGGCCGGCATTGACCCATGAGCGAGTCCGACGACGGCTTCGAGCGGACCCTCGGTCTCACCGATTGCGTGCTGCTCTCGGTCGGTGGGATGGTCGGCTCTGCTATCTTCGTCTTCCCGGGGACCACTGGCCAGCTCATCGGTCCGGGCGCCATCTTCGCCTGGCTCTTCGCCGGCTTGCTGATGTCGCTGATCGCCCTGACCTACACGGAGCTCTCGATGGCCTTCCCGCGGGCCGGCGGCCCAGCGGTGTTCCCGTACGAGACGTTCGGGTCGAACCCGACGGTTCGGGCCTTCGCCAGCTACCTCGAGGGCGTCTCCTACAGCATCGGTTGGGCCTTCGCCATCACGATTTCGGCACTCGCCATCGCGGACTACGCCGCGGTCATCGTCCCCTCGGCCGGCGGGTCCACCGTCACCTTGGCGATTGCGGCCGTCCTGCTCGCCGGCGGGATCAACCTCGTCGGTGTCGACCTCGCGAGCCGGACGAACCTCCTGCTCTCACTCGTCCTGCTCGCGGTCCTCGTGGTGTTCATCGCCCTCGGACTCGGCAGCGTTAATCCCACGAACTACGAGCCCTTCTTCACCGGCGGCCCGGTCCAGTTCTTCGCGGCCGTCCAGGTGGCGATCACGGCCTACGGCGCGTGGACGGCGATTCCCTCCGCCGCCGAAGAGATCAAGCGACCTGCCTGGACCGTCCCCCGGGCGATCCTGCTCTCGTTGTTGATCACGGCCGTCCTCTACGGTGGCGTCGTCCTCGTCCTCCACGGCTTGGTTCCGGCCTCGGAGTTCGTCCAGGGATCGGCCATGATGACGACACCGCTCGGCGTCGCCGCCGGCGCGGTCGGCGTTCCGTGGTTCCGCCAGTACGTCCTCCCGTTCGCGGCGATCGTGGCGATCTTCACGACGATGCTCGTCGGGACGCTCTCGGCCGGCCGGGTCCTCTTCGCGCTCGGCCGCAACGGGACCCTCCCGCGGACCTTCGGCACCGTGAGCGACCGATTCGGCGTCCCCTGGGTCGGCATCCTCGCGGTGATGGCGCTCGCCGGTGCCTTCGCCGCCTTCCCCCGGTACTTCTACCAACTGCTCGTCATCGCGGCCGTCGTCGGGACGGGCATCCCGTACGCCATCAACATCCTCTCCTACGTCGGCCTCCGGCGGTACCGGCCGGACCTCGAGCCCTCCTTCCGGGCGCCGGGTGGCTACTGGCTCGCCATCGCGGCGTTCGTCCCGCTGGCCGTCGCGATGATCGGGCTCGGGGTCACGGAGGCCGTCTGGTCGCTCGGCGCACTGGGCGTCGTCGCCGTCTACTTCGTGGTCCGCCATCTCCGACATTCCGACGCCCTCGAGCCGCCTCGTGGGCCCGGCGGTTGACGGCCCGACCACCGGTCGGAAGTGGCCACGAGAACCCCTCCGGACGGTGGAATTATAGCGGGTGCCCGCGTACGACCGGCCCAGTGAGCGTCAACCTGGAGCAGCGGACCATCGAGCCGGGCGACGACGCCCTCCTCGAACCCATCTGGTCCCTGAAGGAGCGTATCCGGCGGTCGGAGGGGGTGCTCAAGCAGCGCCGGACGTTCTTCGCCCGGGCCTATCGCCGCTCGAGGGTCCACGCCTACCGAGACCCGGACGCGAACGAGGTCGTGGGCTTCGCGGCGGTGCGATCGGACGGCTACCTCCTCTTCCTCGCGGTCCACCCCGACTACCGCGGCGAGGGGTTCGGCGAGAAATTGGTCGCTCACGCCGTCTCGGACCACCAGAGCGTGACCTGTCACGCCCGGACCACCAACGAGTCGGCCCTCGACTTCTACCAGCACCTCGGCTTCGAGGTCGTCCGCCGGATCGACAACTATTACGAGGACGCCGGCGACGCCTTCTTCCTCCGCCTGGGCGAGTCGGCCAGCCTCACCGACCGCCTCTCCTCGCTGCTCCGGCGCTGAGCGTCCCGTTCAGGCGCGCTTCGCATGCCTTATAACGTCCCGGCCGTCTTTTCTGCCGTATGAGCGCCGACCTCGACCCCGAGGACCGCCGCGAGGTGCTCGAGGTGCTCCTGGAGAACGCTCGCTACTCGATCGACGACGTGGCCAGACAGACCGGGCTCGAGGCGGCAGCAGTCGAGGCGGCAATCGCGGACTTAGAGGCCGCGGGTGTGATCCGGGGCTACCAAGCGGTCGTCGACTGGGAGCAGCTCGACGACGACCGCGTCTCGGCGTTCGTCGAGCTCAACGTCGAGCTCGACCGGGAGACGAGCTACCGCGACATCGCCCAGCGCGTCGCCCGGTTCCCCGAGGTCCACTCGCTCCGGCTCGTCAGTGGCGAATACGACTTCGCCGCCGTCGTCGAGGGCGAGTCCATGCACGACGTCTCGGACTTCGTCGCAGATCGGATCGCGCCGGTCCCCGAGATCACGCAGACGGTCACCCACTTCGTCATGACGACCTACAAGGACCGGGGGCTCGTCTTCGACGTCGAGGACGAGGACGACCGGCTCTCCGTCTCGCCATGAGGGAGATCGCCGAGCGCGTCCAGTCGGTCCCACCGTCGGGCATCCGCCGGTTCTTCGAACTCGCCGAGGAGAAGGAAGATGTCATCTCGCTCGGTGTCGGGGAACCAGACTTCAGCCCACCCTGGGCCGCCACGACCGCCGCCATCGACTCGCTCGAGCGCGGCCGCACGTCCTACACGGCCAACCGTGGCCGCCGAGAGCTCCGGGAGGCCATCGCCGAGCACCAGACCCGCTGGGGCCACGAGTACGACCCGGACGAGGAGATTCTCGTGACGACCGGCGTGAGCGAGGCCGTCGACCTCGCGATGCGCACGCTCGTGAAGCCGGGCGACACCGTCGCCGTCCCCCAGCCGTCGTTCGTCTCCTACGTCCCGACGACCCTCTTCGCCGGGGGCGAGCCCCTCCAGGTGCCGACGCGTGCCGAGGATGACTTCCGGGTGACTCCCGAGGTCCTCGAGACGGCCGGTGCCGAGGAGGCCGACCTCCTCATCATCTGTTACCCGAACAACCCCACCGGGGCGATCATGGGCGAGGAACACCTCCGACCGATCGCGGACTTCGCTCGCGAGCACGATCTCACCGTGCTCGCCGACGAGGTGTACGCGGCGCTCACATACGACGGCGGCCACGACTCGATCGCGACCCTCCCCGGGATGCGCGAGCGGACGGTCGTCTTCAACGGGTTCTCGAAGGCCTACGCCATGACGGGCCTCCGGCTCGGCTACGCCATGGGCCCGCCCGAGGTCGTCGACGCCATGAACCGCGTCCACCAGTACACGATGATGTCGGCGCCGACGACGGCCCAGTACGCGGCCACCGAGGCGCTCCGCTCCTGCGACGACGACGTCGAGGACATGCACTCGGAGTACAACCGCCGCCGCCAGTTCGTCCTCTCTCGGTTCCGGGAGATCGGCATGGACTGCTTCGAGGCCCGCGGGGCCTTCTACGTCTTCCCAGAGGTCCCCGGTGGCGACGACGAGGCGTTCGCCGAGGGGCTGCTCGAGGCCCAGGACGTCGCCGCAGTGCCGGGTCGCGTCTTCGGCGAGGGCGGCGAGGGTCACCTCCGGGTCTCCTACGCGACGGGGATGGGAGAGCTCCGGGAGGCCCTCTCGCGCATCGAGACGTACGTGGACGGGTTGTAGGCGGTCCCCACAGTCAGGCCCGCCGGCTCCTCGGGCTAGCCGAACTCGCACGAAGCAGGTCGAGACGACCGCCCTGGCGCCGAGGCTGGCAGGCGGTGGTTCGAGGTAACCGCGCGTACGCGCCTCTTCTCGGATTCGCGCTCCGATGGCATAGCGAGCGTGTCCTCCTCGGCCAAAGAGTTATAAAACTGAGATGAAAAACGCTCGTCGCCATGGAGCGCCGGAGGTTCCTTTCCGCCGTCGCGGCTGGCGGAAGCGTCGCCTCCCTCCCATCGATGGCGTCCGCTAGAGATATCGAGGCGCTCGCTCAGCGGTCCACGCCAACCGGCCCGAACGATACCTTTGGGCGCGACGACTGGGTCCCACACCACACGGTCGACCTCGCGAAAGACGGGTCTGCGACGCTGTCCATCTCGCTCGAGGGCCCGAACGCGCCGTCCTCCGTCACGCTCACCGGCAGGCGCGCGACCGTGAAGGAAATCGTCGAGGGCGAGGCAGCACTGTCGACTCGCGGAGACCACTTCACCTGGGACGTCGATCGGGCCTCCACGGTCGCCTTCCGGATTCGACTCGGCGAGAGTTCGCATCGGGCGATGAAAACCGGACGCTTCGAGGACTCCATATCATCGGAGGTCCAGGAACTCGTGCACCTCTCGAGCTGGGCCGACGGCCCAGACACCCTGCCGAAGGCCTACCGGTTCGAGTTCGATTCCCCAGCCGGGTGGGCGGTCGCGAGTCCGGGCGAGCGGGTCGCCACCGACACATACGACCTGAACCCCGGCGTCATCCAGTACGGGGGGACGCTCAGGAACTTCTTCGCCGTCGGCGACTTCGAGGTTCAGGAACGGGCGGCGGGCGAGTCCGTCATCAGGGCTGCCAAACTCCCGGTAGCCGACCATCCCTACTCCGTCGAGGAGGTCATGGACCTGCTGGTGGACTCGACGCCAGTGATGGAAGACATCTACGGATACGGCAGACGCTATCCGTGGGCCGCCATCCTGGTGCCCAGTGACCTGGAACGTGGTGGCCTGATCAGGGACGACTCCATCATCTTCGGTGACGACGAGGAACTCGTCGACGATGGAGGGAGCGTCTACACCCACGAGATGGGGGGACTCTACACCCGTGCCATCGGGTGTACGGAAAACCGGTGTAGCCGGTGGTACATCAACGGCGGAAAGTCGTACGTTGGCCGGTACGCCCTCTACGAGACCGGCAGAGTGGACCACGAGGAGCTCCGACGGATGTTCCTGGCGTGGGTGGGTGGGAGTGGCGACGCCCGGGACCACGAGGACCCTCTACGTGTGCCGGCGTCCGATTCGGCGTTTTCCAAGGGAACGGCACTCTGCGCGATGCTGGACGTGGAGATACGGGCCCGAACAGACGGGGAGGAGGATATCGGGGCCTGGCTTGCGGAGATCGCTGACCAGCGGATCCTCCAGTACCAGGGGGTGGGTGGGTCTCTCATCGCAGACGACGAGGCCCGTCCGCTGCTGTATGAGATAACCGGCGTCGACTACACGGAGTTCTACGAGCGGTTCGTCCACGGGAGCGAGTTCCCGGAGAGATTCTTCGAGGAGCAGTTCTCGCTGGAGAACCCGTGGCCGGTCTACGAGGCGTTCGAGTATCCCAGCGTCGAACTGTCCGAGGAGGAGATCGCCGTTGACGAACCGGTCGAGGTAACAGTCGAGATGCGGAACGACGCCGACCGGTCCCAGCAGCGGACGCTCGACCTGGTCGTCGATGGCAGGAGCGTCGCGGCGAGGGACGTCCAGCTCGATCCGGGCGCGTCCACGACGGTGACGCTCGGGCATATGTTCCCCGAGGCGGGCGAGTACGTCCTCCGAGTTCCGCCCGTGTACGAGGGGACGGTGATGGTCGGGCGGCCTGGAGCAGATGGGACGACATCACCGGACCCTGCGGAGCAGGCGAGTGTTGGCATGGGTTCCTCGCCGTCTGGAGCGTCGACGTCGTCCGGTCAACCAGGGCTCGGACTCCTACCAGCACTCGCTGGTGTCGGCACTGCCATCGGCTATGCAGTGCACCGCAAGGACGTCGAGGATCGCGGGTGAGCGGCCGCGGAGGCGCAACCATTTAGTCCCGGCCACCGTCGCCTCGCCCGATGGAGGAACGGACCCGCGCGTACCTCCGCGGCCGGTTCGGCGACTACTACCGCCGGGCCGACGTCGTTGCGCCCCCCGCCGCCGAGCGCCGCGAGTGGGGGTACATCCCCTGGAGCGCGGGCTCTACCACGATGGTCCGTCACCAGTCACTGCTCGGGATGGGCGACCTGGGCGCGTTCCTCGCGGAGCGGCGCCCCCGACACGTCTACTTCTCGGCCGGGCACTACACCGCCCCTGGCGCGGACACGATGGCCGAGAAGGGCTGGGAGGGCTCGGACCTCATCTTCGACCTGGATGCCGACCACCTCCCCGACGTGGACCCGGCGGCCGACTCCCATGCGGAGATGCTCGCCGCCTGCAAAGAGGCGCTGTTCCGCCTCCTCGACTTCCTCAGCGATGACTTCGGCTTTGAGGATCTCACAGTCGTCTTCTCGGGCGGCCGCGGGTACCACGTCCACGTGCGCGACCCGGCCGTTCGCCCGCTCTCCCGTGCCGCCCGTCGAGAGGTCGTCGACTATGTGCGAGGCATCGACGTCGAGTTTGAGGCGCTGCTCAGGTCGGAGACGGTCGCGGGGCTCGGCCGGAAGACGCCGACGGAGAAGCGGACGATCGAAACGGCCGGCGGCTGGGGCCGCCGGGTCCACGAGCACATCGAAGCTGTCGTCGACGAGCTCATCGAGATCGACGAGGCGGAGGCAATCGACCGCCTCCAGGCCTACGATGGCATCGGCCCAGGGAAGGCTGAGAGCGCCCTCCGGGCGGCGCGGAACAACCGCGAGGGGATCGCGGCGGGGAACGTCGACGTTCACCCCGCGTTCTTTGGACTCGCCCGGCAGCTCGCGGCCGAAGCCGTGGCCGACCAGTCGGCGGCCATCGACGAGCCGGTCACGACGGACACCCACCGGCTCATCCGGCTGCCTGGCAGCCTCCACGGGGGCACCGGCCTCCAGGTCACGCCGATCGACGAGGCGGACCTGGCCGCCTTCGACCCCCTCGCCGACGCGATCCCGACCGTCTTTCGAAACCACGAGATCGCCGTACGTGGCGACGGTGGACCCCCGGTCGAGCTCGGTGGGGAAACGTTTACCGTGCCCGCCGATGAGTTCACGGTACCGGAGTACGCGGGCGTCTTCCTGATGGCCCGCGGGCGCGCCGAAAAGGAGAAGGAATGAACCTCGAACGCCTCCGCGCAGTCCAGGCCGAGGAGCGGGAGGCCGACAGCCTCCGGCCCCTCGCCGACTCGTTCTATCGTGAGGTGGCCACGTACCTCGATGAGCTCCGAAGCCGCCGATCGGCCGCGGCCGAGTCGGCCGACGACCCCTTCGGCGACGAGGACGTCAGGCGGCTCACGGACGAGATAGAGACCGCCGAGGAGGTCGCTGAAGCGATCTACGAGCGCCGCGTCGGGAAGCTGGTCAAGCGCGCGAGCCTCGCTGCCGCGGGCATGCCCGCCGACGAGGAGGGCCTGACGGCCGAAGAGGCCGAGCTCTTCGCCGACCTTGTCGACCAGATCGAGGCCCACCGGTACGAGGTGCTGGCCGCCTTCGAGGCGGGTCGGTCTGCAGATGCAGCCGACGAGTCGGCGCTGGACTCGAGCCGAGCCGAGGCCGAGGGCCCCCTCGACGCGACGGGTGGTGGCGACGCGACGACGGCCGACGAGCCCGGAGACGGGTCGGCGGCGCCGCCACCCCCGCCCGACGAGCCCACCGAGGGGTCGGCCACGGCCCGAGACGACGATCAGGTTGAGCCGGATGACGACACCGACGACGCCGGGAAGGATGTCGACGGCACCGAGTCCACGGACGGTGGCGGGGTGGAGGAGCGAGTCACCCTGCGCATCACGAGGGACGTCGGCGAGGTGTTCGGGGTGGACGAGCGCGTGTATGACCTCTCGAGCGAGGACGTGGTGACGCTCCCGAGCGCGAACGCGAAGCCGCTGTTGGATCGGGACGCGGCGGAGAAGATCAGCTAGTCCAGTGCGAAGTCGACGGCTGAGAACAGTGCAATGCCCGCCGAGCGGCGGCCTCAGATGACCTCGTCGAAGTCCTTGTGGCCGTGGATGTCGACGCCCTCGTCGGTGACCTCGGCCAAGTAGACGCCGTCGCCTGAGCCCGTGTCGCGCTCGATGGCGCTCTTGACCGCGCGGGCCCCAACCTTCAGCGCCTCATCGTTCGACATCTCCTCGTTGTACTCCTGCTCGAGGACCCCGTAAGCGAGCTGCATGCCGGAGCCGGTGGCGGTGTACTTATCGGTCATCACGCCACCGGCGGGGTCGAGGCTGTAGACGTGGTGGCCTTCGTCGTCGACGCCGCCGAGGATGGGGGAGACGAGGAAGAAGGGACCGCCGCGGAGGAAGTTCCCGGCGAGGGTCGCGAGGGCATTGATGGTCATTTCCTTGCCCCGACGCGTCTCGAAGAGGTTCGACTCCGCCTGGAGCGATCGGATGAAAGACTGCGCCCCACCGACCGAGCCGGCCATGGTGATGGCCGCTCGGGGGTGGATTTGCTCGACCTTCTGAACGTCCTTGTTCGAGATGAAGCGGCCGCCGAGGCTCGCGCGCATGTCGGTGGCGAGGACGACGCCGTCGGCCGTCGTCATGCCGACCGTCGTCGTTCCCGTCTTGTTGACGTTCTCGAGGTCTGACTCCGTGAGGTTGTTCTGGGGGACGTCTCCGAGCTCGGGCGCGTACGGGTTGGCCCTCGCCGAGGCGTCGCCAGGGTGGCGCTGCGGGGCTGCGTCGCTTGCGGGTCGCATTAGCAGAGCAGTCGGTCCCGAGTACATAAAGCCCCAACGCTTCGGGCGACCGTCACGGGGTGGTCACTCGGCGTGGAGGCGTCATCGATAGGAGTGGGCGCTCAGCCGGCGTTTTCGTACGCGCGGCCGAGCCGGTCGACGAGGTCTCCGATGGGTATGTTGACGCCGCCCCGCTGCGCGAGCAGCGCGACGGGTAGCAGCAGGATGCCCAGGATGATGCTCATCTGATACAGCGCGAACAGCGTCGCGCGCTGGAAAGGCACGATCATCAGTGTGTATCGCGCCGCTCACCCCCTTGGTATATTTAAACCCATCGCTGCGTCTATCACTGTCTATAATTTTGGATTCGAAGGCGAGCCCGACGCAGTCTATCGATCAGGACCACTATCCGCTCCCCGGCACGCCCGGCTGGGCGCCGTGGGCGGATGCACCGAAACGGGGACGTTCACCATCCCGCCACTACTCATAACTTATGCGGTGGTTCAGCGTCACGTGCGCGGGTTCGCCGCGTCACGGTGGCGACTCACGTGCCGAGCTCGAAACGCAGGCTCTGGAGCGGGGCGGACGGCCGCGTCGTCGTCGGCCGCGAAGGGAAACGCACGAGTCGCTTGGCTCCTGAGGTATCCCATGAGCAACTACCTCGTCGCGATGGAGGCCGCCTGGCTCGTCCGAGACGTCGACACCGTCGACGACGCGATTGGCGTCGCCGTCTCGGAAGCGGGTAAGCGGTTGAACCAGACCGGGCTCGAATACGTGGACGTCGAAGTCGGCCTCGCGGACTGTCCCGCTTGCGGCGAACCGTTCGACGCCGGATTCATCGCCGCGAGTACCTCCCTCGTCGGACTGATGCTTGAGATGAAAGTCTTCAACGCCGAGAGCGAGGAGCACGCGACCCGCATCGCGAAGTCGGAAGTCGGCGGCGCGCTCAGGGACGTCCCGATCGACGTCATCGAGACCGTCGAGTACGGCGAGGACGAAGACGTCAGCTTCAGCCGCGAGGAGTCCTGACCCCACCACACGAGATATTACTGCGGAACATTTATGCAATTACCCGGGGTAATGCCACCATGGACCTCCCCACGCCACAGGACCTCCGGACCCGGCGGACGGAGCTGGAGCTGACCCAGAGCGAACTCGCCGACATGGCTGGGGTCTCCCAACCGTTGATCGCCCGAATCGAGGGCGGCGACGTGGACCCGCGGCTCTCTACGCTCCGCCGCATCGTCAACGCGCTGGACGAGGCCGCCGGCGGCGTGATCCGGGCGTCCGATCTCATGCACGACGAGGTCGTGAGCGTCGCGCCCGACGACTCGGTTCGCGAGGCGCGGGACATCATGTTCCGGGAGGGGTACTCGCAGCTCCCGGTCATCGACGACGGTCGACCGGAGGGCATCATCAGCAACAGCGACATCCGGCACGCGGCGGAGGAGTACGAGGAGAACGTCGGCAACCTCCCGGTCGCCGACGTGATGAGCGAGACCATTCCAACGGTCGCCCCCGACGCGGTGATCGAGGAGGTCGACTCCTACCTCGACCACCACCGAGCCGTGATCGTCGTCAGCCGTGGCGAGGCGATCGGCATCATCACCGAGGCGGACGTGGCGGCCCACCTCTCCTGAGCCGGCAGATGGAGTTCGCCGACTTCGCCGAGCGGGCCGCCGAGATCGAGGCCGAGCCGGCCGACCTGGCCACCGTCGACTTGGTGACGGCGCTCCTACGAGACGCCGAGGGCGACCTCGGTATCGTGGCTCGCTTCGTCCAGGGGCGCGTCTTTCCCGGGTGGTCGTCGGAGACTCTCGACGTCGGGCCGGCCCTCTGCTATGCTGCCCTCGCGAGGGCCGCAGGCCCCAACGTGACCGCCGAAGACGTGGAGGCCCGACTGGCCGACCTCGGCGAGATCGGGGATGTCGCCGCGAGCTACGACCTCGGGGGCCAGCAGGGCTTGGCCGCGTTCGGGGCCGAGGAGCGAGCCGTGCTAACCGTCGCCGAGGTGGACCGCGAGCTCCGGTCACTGGCTGACGCGGACGGCCCGGGCAGTCAAGAGCGGAAGCTCGACGTCCTCTTCGGCCTGTTCAGCCGTTGCTCGCCGTCTGAGGCCTGCTACCTCGCGCGCATCGTCCTCGCCGAAATGCGCATCGGCGTTGGTGAGGGGGCCGTCCGCGACGCGATCGCCGAGGCGTTCGACGTCCCCACCGAGTCGGTCGAGCGGGCCCTCCAAGTCTCGAACGACTTCGGGCTCGTTGCCCGGACCGCCCGCGACGAGGGCGTTGACGGCCTCGACGCGATCGAGCCTTCCGTGGGACGGCCCCTCCAGTCGATGCTTGCCCAGGCGGGCACGATCGCCGACGCGCTCGAGGCCTGGGGGTCGGCCGCCGTCGAGTGGAAGCTCGACGGTGCCAGGGTGCAGGTGCACGTCGACAGCGACGCGGTCCAGGTGTTTTCGCGGAACCTAGAGGACGTGACCGACGCCCTCCCGGAGGTCGTCGAGTTCGTGGAGGCTAACGTCGACCGTCGGGCTATCCTCGATGGCGAAGTCGTCGCTGTCGACGATGCGGGCCGTCCCTTGCCGTTTCAGGAGGTACTGCGTCGGTTCCGGCGAAAGTACGACGTCGACGCCGCTCGCGAAGCGGTTCCACTCGAGGTCCACTTCTTCGACTGTCTCCTCCGGGGCGAGCAGGACCTCGTCGGCCGTCCGTTAGGTGACCGTCGGCGGGTCCTGGACGGTCTGCTCTCGACGGGCCTCGCCCCGGTCACGATCACTGACGACCCCGACGAGATCGAGCGCATCGAGCGCGAGGCCCTCGAGGCGGGCCACGAGGGCCTCATGTTGAAGAACCCCGAGTCGGCCTACACGCCGGGCCGTCGAGGGAAGAACTGGCTGAAACGCAAACCCGACGTCGAGACCCTCGACCTGGTGGTCACTGGCGCCGAGTGGGGCGAAGGCCGTCGGGCGAACCTGCTCGGGACCTACGAGCTCTCGGTCGTCGATGGTGGGACGTTCCGGACCATCGGAAACGTGGCCACCGGCCTCACCGACGAGGAACTCGAGGACCTGTCGGCGCGGGTTGAACCACACCTGCGAGACCAGTCTGGACGCACCGTCGACGTCGACCCCGTCGTCGTACTCGAGGTTGGCTACGAGGAGATTCAGCGGTCACCGACGTACGAATCCGGCTACGCGCTCCGGTTCCCGCGCTTCGTCGCCGTGAGAGATGACAAGGACCCACGCGACGCTGACACGCTCGAGCGGATCGAGCGTCTCGCGGACGCGATTGACTGAGTGTACCCCCTCCGGGGGCCGGGGGATCCTTTTCCCCCTGCCGATGGTACTAGGCGGTCATGACGGTCCGACATGACGGCCTCAGCGCCGATTGGCTGGGCTACGCCACGCTCCGGCTCCAGAGCGAGGCGGCGGTTGTCTATACCGACCCCGGTCGCTACGGCGTACTCACGGGTGAGTGGCCGCCGCCACACGGTCGCGAAACCGTCTCCCACCCGCGTGGACCCGCCTACGACCGCCGGGATGGAGACCTGGTGGTGGTCACTCACGACCATCACTACGATCCCGACGGGATCCGCCGCGTCGCGGCCGATGACGCGACCCTCGTTGTCTACGAGGCGGTCGATGCGTCACGGATCGCTCGCAGCGTCGAGCCGGTCGAGGACCTCCCCTACGAGGTGCATCGCGTCGGGTACGGGGACGCCCTCTCGGTCACCCCCGTGTCCATCGACGTAGTGCCGGCGTACAATCACCCGGACGGGCCGAATCTGACGGCGGCTGGCGAGCCCATCCACCCGGAGGGGTTCGGCTGTGGATACCGAATCACGCTCGGTGGTGTCACGGTGTTCTGGCCCGGGGACACGGATCCGATCCCGGCCCACGAGGGCATCGACGTCTCGCTGTTCTGTCCACCGATCGGCCGGAGCTTCACGATGGACCGGCACGGGGCTGCGGCGCTCGCCGACCGCCTGAACCCGGACCTGACGCTCCCGATCCACTACAACACGTTCGATGACCTGGAGGCCGACTCGGCTGCCTTCGCTGCCGACGTCGCCGGCCGCGGTGTCCCGGTGGTCCTCGACGAGGGGGGATCGGAGTGATCGCTCGCTCAGATGACGCCCATCGCCGAGAGGCGCTCGGGCAAGTAGGAGTCCGTCACGAAGTCGAGGCCACGGGCGGCTAGGGCCTGTTGTTCGGCCTTCTTCTCTAGGTCGAGCTGGAGCTCGATCTGCTCCTTCCAGTAGTCGCCCGTGAACCGCGGGTCCGAGAGCTCGTTCTCCAACGCGTTGACGTCGGCGTCCGAGAGTGGGTCGGTCGGGAGGTCGTATTCGACGATGTCCGCCGGCTGGATGCCGATGAACTCCGCCCCGGGCGTCGCGAGGTACTCGGAGAGGTGGGCCGACTTGATCGACCCGTAGGCGACAGAGCCGAAGATGCGGTAGGACCACGGGTCGCCGTCAGTGAACACCGTGACCGGCAGGCCGACCTCCTCGTGGAGGCGCTTGACGAGTCGGCGGGTCGCCCGGGCCGGCTGGCCCTTCAGGTGGACAACGAGGGCACCGTGCTCCTCGTCGAAGCCGTTCTCGACTAGCCGGTCGCGCATGCCGCCGGTCTCCACGGCGAGAACGAACTCGGCGTCACAATCCAAGAACTCGATCATGTCGGCGTTGTTCGGGATCTGGTAGCCACCCTCGCCGACGTCTTTCTGGCAGTGGATCTCCCGTTCGCCCCGACGGGTCTGCTCGCGGATGAGCAGTGGACCGAGGACCGTCGCACCGGACTCCTCCGGGCGCATGTGGAAGTCCTCGCGCTTGACACCGGAGACGATCTCCAAGTCCTCGATGAGCTGGTTCGACTGGTCTTGGTCGGTGAACTTCGCCTCCTTCTCGTCCCAGCTCTCGGAGAGGTAGTAGAGCTCCCTGAGGGTCGAGGAGCGGTCCTCGTCGAGCTGGTCCGCGAGGAACTCGATCGTGTAGGCCGCCTTCAGGAGCTTCCGTGCCCCTCGGACGGAGTTCGCCGAGCGGGTGCTCTGGCGCTCGCCGTACACCCAGACCCCGGCGTCCTCGTCGAAGACGATGTTCGACTTCGAGCGGGTCGGAATGGAGATGTGTGGAATCTCGCCGAGATCGAACTGGTCGTAGAGCTCCGCGGCGAGGTCGATCAGCTTGTCCCTGGCGTCCGCGTCGGTCGCGCTCATCGGTGTCGCCCCCGGTCGGTGGTGTGGTAGCGTGGGATAATCATCGGTCGATGGTCAGCTTCTCCTCCTCGATGCCCTGGATGTCGACGTCGAACTCGGGGTCCTCGCCGTTCGCGAGGGCATAGGAGAGGGTCACCTCTTCCCCGGCGCCCACGCTTGGCTCCCAGCGGAGGAACCACTCGCCGTCCATGTCGACGAGGTCGCCGGCCGAGAGCTCCGACGGCTCGACGCTGACGATCTCCGTCACCTCGAGGTCGGCGTTCGCGTCGGTGTTGTTCGCAATCGTCAGCTCGACCCGGCCGTCCTCCACCTCCCGGCTCACCAGGACGTTGTTCATGATGCGGGCCAGCGACGTCGAGACGTCGGGCTCGGGCCGGCCGGTGACCGAGGCCACCTTCCTGGCCATCTTCGGGAGGATGTCGAGGATGACCGCCTGCTTCTTCCGGCGCTTCTCGAGGGAGCGTCGCTTGTTGAGATGGGACTTCATCCCACGGGCCGCCTCACGAACGGCGAGTTCGATCTCCTTCTCGATGGCCGGGATGTTCGCCACGGCGTCCTTCGATTCGCTCGTGAACGGGACGTTCGTCGAAGCGACGTGGATCAGAATCACGGCCGGTCCGGACGGCATCCCGCTGCCACCCGGCTGGTCGAGCCCGTAGTTCCGCCAGTCGATACCCCGGACTACATCTGTGATCGCGCAGGCACCCTGCTGGTAGACGAGGGGGACCCGGTTGGCAAAGCGCATGAGCTCGGCCTTGTCTCCCTCCTCCAACTCACCGCCGTAGGCGATACCGGCCTCGACGACGAAGGGGTCGCCGCCGTGGACCTCGGCGTCACGGGTCACGGCGGTGTAGTAGTCGGCCTCGACCTCCTTGCGCAGGCCCTCCTCGATGAGCTCGGCCCGGATTGGGGCGAGACAGTTCGTGGGGGGTGCCATCACCTCCGTGGCCCGCATGGCCTCAAGAAGGTCCGCAGCTGCGTCCCGGTCGTCCGCAACGTCAGCCACTTTCGGCAGCTCATCGGGCACCGGGCGCATCCGCGTCCAGAGTGCTTCCGTGATGTTCTCTCGGGCGGTCTCGCCCACCGTCGCGTCGTCGCGCTCGACGGTCATGTCGGCGGCGCGCCGGACGTAGTCGGCGACATCTGCCCGTGTCGCCCGGTGGCGGCCGCCGTACTTGGTCGCGATGCGCTCGGCGAGCGCGCGGACGACCTCGTCGTCCTTCCGGTCGCTCGTGGCCTCGTCGACGAGCTCGAAGAGCTCCGTGAGGCGGTCGGCGATGAGCGCTTCCCAGGCGGCCTCGACGGCGTTCTCTCGGACGGTCGCGCCAAAGCGCGTGTCGTATTCCGCCTCGATGACGTCGGCGACCTCGTCCACGAGCGCCTCGACCTCGGAGTGCGCGACGGTCCCGCGCTCCTCGATCCCCTCGGCGTGGCGGGACTCACCGTCCTCGATGTAGTCGGTCCCCCGCACGACGTAGTCGACGAACGCGTTCGTCGCGTCCGCACCCTTGTTCGTCACCGCTTCCTGCATGGCGCGTCGGAGGTCGGCGTCGTCGTGGGAGCGCGGCGGCCGCCAGGGCATCTCCCGGCCGAAGTGCCGATCGCGGAAGCCGGCCAGGATCTCGTCGGAGGTCTTTCCGCCCACGCGGGTGAACGCGTCCTGGAGGAAGCCCGACAGCGAGTAGGAGTCCGTCGTCTCGAGCATCTTCAGGACGGTGCCGAGCTCGACGCCGTGGGGGTGGGGGCGGATGGACTCCGTCTCCGCCGGCAGCTCGTCGGTGGCGCGCTCGAACTTGAAGTGGGCCTTCGGCTCGACGAGCTCGATACGCGCGTGGGGGTTGACGATAGCCGTGTGCCGGATGTAGTCGTGGAGCTGCGAGCGAGCCCGCATGTTCGCCTCCATCCGGAGCTCGATGCGGGTGCCCCGGGGCCGCTCCCACGTCGTCGTCGACTCGGACTGGATCTCTGGCTCGTTGTTCTCCGTGTCGATGATGAGCTCGAAGTACTGGGCCTCGGTCGACGAGGGCGTCCGCGAGGTCACCTTTGCTGGCGTCCCGCTAGTGAGCTGGCTGTAGAGCACGGCCGCCGAGATACCGATCCCCTGCTGGCCGCGGTTCTGCTCTCGCTTGTGGAAGCGCGAGCCGTAGAGGAGTTTCCCGAAAATGTTCGGGATCTGGGCCTTAGTGATGCCTGGGCCGTTGTCCTCGACGACGATGGTGTAGTAGTCGCCGGTCTCCTTGATCTCGACGTAGATGTCGGGGGCAAACCCGGCCTCTTCCGTGGCGTCCAGCGCGTTGTCGACCGCCTCCTTCACCGCCGTCACGAGCGCCCGGGCCCCGGAGTCGAACCCGAGCATGTGCTTGTTGCGTTCGAAGAACTCCGCGATCGAGATCTGCCGCTGGTCGGCCGCGAGCTCCTCGGCGATGTCGGGCTCAGCGATCGTCGACTGGTACTCGCCGACGCCGCCGTCCGTTCGTGGTTCCGGTGGCCCGCCGCCACCGCCCTGTGAAGTCATTCTCGTCCGTAGTTCCACGCGGCCGGCCTAAAAACACCTCGGTGCCGCGGTGAAAGTGGTCGCCGTCACCGAATCACGGCCGACCCAGTCGGCACCAAACGGCCGTCGTCGGCCCCCTGCGTCAGACGACTGACTGTCGCATGGCATTCGTGCGCGCGTGCGCGCATGCGTGAGTTTTAACACGGTGGGCCCATAGGAATATTCAAGTTCTCATGTCCGACGAGCAGGACTACAGCGCAGGGCAAATTCAGGTGTTGGAGGGGCTCGCCGCCGTCCGGAAACGTCCCGCGATGTACATCGGCTCGACCGACCTCCGCGGTCTCCACCATCTGGTGTACGAAGTGGTGGACAACTCCATCGACGAGGCCCTCGCCGGCTACTGCGATCGCATCGAAGTAACTATCCACGACGACGGTTCGGTGAGCGTGGCCGACAACGGCCGCGGCATCCCCGTGGACACCCACGAGGAGTACGACCGACCCGCCCTCGAGGTCATCCTCACAACGCTGCACGCCGGCGGGAAGTTCGACAGCAAGTCCTACCAGGTCTCGGGCGGCCTCCACGGCGTCGGCGTCTCGGTGGTCAACGCGCTCTCGGAGCGTCTCGACGTCGAGGTTCGTCGTGACGGTGGGGTCTGGGAGCAGGCCTTCGAGCGCGGCGAACCGGCCGACGACCTCTCGCGCGTCGACGACCTCAACGAGGACACGGAGACGGGCACCACGATCCGCTTCTGGCCCGACATGGACATCTTCGAGACCGACGGGTTCGAGTTCTCGACCCTCTCCACCCGGCTGCGGGAGCTCGCGTTCCTGAACCCCGGCGTCCGCATCCACATCGAGGACGAGCGCGACGGCGAGGCGGTCGACTTCGAATACGAGGGCGGAATCCGCGAGTTCGTCGAGTACCTGAACGAGTCACGGACGCCGCTCCACGACGACGTCATCTACCTCGACGACGAGACCGAGGGCGTCCAGGTCGAGGTGGCGATGCAGGCCACGGAGGACCTCCAGGGCTCGGTTCATGCCTTCGCGAACAACATCAACACCCGCGAGGGCGGGACCCACCTCACGGGTTTCAAGACGGCGCTGACGCGTGTCGTGAACGACTACGCGACCTCGAACGGGATGTTGAACGACATCGAGGGCACGCTGAAGGGCGAGGACATCCGGGAGGGCCTCACTGCGGTCATCTCGGTGAAGCACCCCGATCCCCAGTTCGAGGGGCAGACCAAGACGAAGCTCGGCAACAGCGAGGTTCGCGGCATCGTCGAGAGCGCGATGCACGAAGGCCTCTCGACCTACTTCGAGGAGCACCCCGACACGGCTGGGGCAGTCATCTCGAAGGCCGTCCAGGCCGCGAAGGCCCGGATGGCGGCTAAGAAGGCCGAGGAGCTCACTCGCCGGAAGAACGCGCTCTCTTCGACGTCGCTGCCGGGAAAGCTCGCCGACTGCCAGACGCGTGACCCCGCCGAGTCCGAGCTCTTCATCGTCGAGGGCGACTCCGCCGGCGGCTCGGCGAAGCAGGCCCGGGACCGCCACAATCAGGCCGTCCTTCCGATCCGCGGGAAGATCCTGAACGTCGAGAAGCACCGATTGGATAGGATACTCGAAAATACCGAGATTCGCGCGCTCATCACGGCCATCGGGACTGGCATCGGCGAGGAGTTCGATATCGAGGAGGCCCGGTACCACAAGATCGTGATGATGACGGACGCCGACGTCGACGGCGCCCACATCCGGACGCTGCTCCTGACGTTCATCTACCGGCACATGCGTCCGCTCATCGAGGCCGGCTACGTGTACGCGGCCCGGCCGCCGCTCTACCGCATCCGGAAGGGCGGCGAGACCTACGACGCGATGACGGAGACCGAACGGCAGGAGATCATCGAGGAGGAGTGTAACGGTTCCGCCGATCAGGTCCAGCGCTTCAAGGGGCTCGGCGAGATGAACCCCGAGCAGCTCTGGGAGACCACGATGGACCCGGAGACCAGATACCTGAAACAGATCCAGCTCGAGGACGCCGCCGAGGCCGACCGGATGTTCTCCATCCTGATGGGCGACGCCGTCGAGCCGAGGAAGCAGTTCATCAAGGACCACGCCGCCGAGGCGGAGTGGGTGGACATCTGAGATGAGCTCCGACGTCCCCGACCTCCCCGACGACCTGCCCGACCGTATCTCCCACGTCCGCATCGAGGACGAGATGGAGCAGTCCTACATCGACTACGCGATGTCGGTCATCGCGGGGCGGGCGCTCCCGGACGTCCGGGACGGCCTGAAGCCGGTCCACCGGCGCATCCTCTACTCGATGCACGAGGAGGGCATCACGAGCAGCGCGGGCCACCGGAAGTCCTCCTCCATCGTCGGCGCGACGATGGGCGACTTCCATCCCCACGGTGACTCCGCGATCTACGACTCGCTCGTGCGGATGGCCCAGGAGTTCTCGATGCGCTATCCCCTGGTCGACGGCCAGGGGAACTTCGGCAGCGTCGACGGCGACCCCGCCGCGGCGATGCGGTACACCGAGGCGCGGATGGCGCCCATCGCCGAGGAGTTCTTAGCCGACATCGAGAAGGAGACGGTCGACTTCGTCTCGAACTACGACGACCGGCTCGAGGAGCCGAGCGTCCTCCCGGCGAAGGTGCCCGGCCTGCTCGTCAACGGCTCCTCGGGGATCGCCGTCGGGATGAGCACCAACGTCCCGCCGCACAACTTAGGCGAGATCATCGACGCCACCCTCCACGTCATCGAGCACCCCGACTGCGCCGTCCGCGAGCTCATTGACCTGCCCGGCGACCCGGGGCCGGTGAAGGGCCCCGACTTCCCGACGGGCGCGACCATCGTCGGCCGCGAGCCCATCGTCTCCGCCTACGAGACCGGCCGCGGCCGGGTCCGGATGCGGGCGAACTTCGAGATTGAGGCGGGCGAGCGCGGCGACCGCATCGTCGTCACCGAGATTCCCTTCCAGGCGAACAAGGCGCGGATGGTCGAGACTATCGCCGACCTCGTCAACGACGGCGTCATCGAGGGCATCACGGACCTCCGGGACGAGTCAGACCGGGACGGCATCCGCGTCGTCATCGAGCTCAAGCGCGGCGCCAACACCGACGTCGTCGAGAACCAGCTCCTAGACCGCGTCTTCGAGGAGACCTTTGGCGTCATCAACCTCGCGCTGGTCGACGGCCAGCCCCGCGTCCTGACGCTGAAGGAGACTATCGAGCACTACCTCGACCACCGGAAGGAGGTCGTCCGGCGCCGGAGCGAGTTCGAGCTCGACGAGGCGGAGGCGCGCGCCCACATCCTCGAGGGCCGGCTCCACGCCCTCGACAACATCGAGGACGTCGTCGAGCTCATCCGGAACTCCGAGGACCGCGACGAGGCCCGGGCCGGCCTCCGCTCCGAGTTCGACTTCACCGAGCCCCAGGCCGAGCACATCGTCCGGATGCAGCTCGGGAGCCTGACGAGCCTCGAGGCCGAGGAGATCGAGCGGGAGCACGCCGACCTGCTGGAAGAGATCGAGCGGCTCGAGACCATCCTCGCGGACGAGGCCGAGCTGGTCGGCGTCATCGAGGACGAGCTGCGGGAGATCAAGGACGAGTATGCCGACGACCGCCGGACCCAGATCGTCGAGGATATGGGCAGCGTCGACCGCGAGGACCTCATCCCCGAGGAGGAAGTGCTCGTCGTGGTCACGGCCGACGACTACGTCAAGCGGATGCCTGCGAACCAGTTCTCCCCACAGGGCCGCGGGGGGAAGGGCATCATCGGCACCGACCTCAAGGAGGGTGACCGGGTCTCAACCGTCTTCCTCGCGAACACCCACGACTACCTCCTGTGTGTAACGAACCAGGGTCAGATCTATCGACTAAAGGTCTACGAGGTGCCGGAGATGGGCCGAACGGCCCGGGGCACCTCCGCCGTCAACGTGCTTGACCTCGACGACGGCGAGGAGATCGCCGCCGTCGTCACGACCGACGACTTCGAGGCCGGCGAGTACCTCACGACCGTGACCCGTCAGGGGTACGTCAAGCGCACGGCTGTTGACGCCTACCAGAACATCCTCTCGACGGGCATCATCGCGACGAAGCTGGAGGAGGGCGACGAACTCGTGGACGTGGTGATGACCGACGGCGACAGCGACCTCGTGATCTCCACCGAGCACGGGATGGCGATCCGGTTCGACGAGGACGAGGTGCGGTCCATGGGCCGCTCCGCACGCGGGGTTCACGGTGTGAAGCTCGTAGGCGACGACGCGGTCGCCGGGATGGCGGCCGTCGACGAGTCCGTCCACGATTGGCTGCTCACGGTCACTCGGAACGGCTACGGCAAGCGGACCGAGATCGGCAACTACCGCGTCCAGGGGCGGAACGGCAAGGGCTTGATCGACATCAAGACCGACGGGCGAAACGGGCCGGTGTGTGCCATCGAGACGGTCTGCCCGGGCGACCACCTGGTGACGATGAGCGAAGGGGGCCAGATCATGCGCACCCGCGTGGAGGACATCTCCGTCGTCGGCCGGAACACCATGGGCGTCATCGTGATGGACGTGGACGACGAGGACCAGGTCGCGAGCGTCGACGTCATCCCCGCCGACATCGTCGCCGATGAGAACGTCGAGCTCGACGAGGCCGAGACGGACGAGGCGTAGGCGGTCTACTGGGCTACCCCACTGCCTGTCCGGTCGTGGTCGATTACAAGATCCGCTTTCCCATCGTACTCGCGATGAGCTCCGTCGCCAGTGAGGCCGTCTCGTTCCGGTCGTCGAGGATCGGGTTGACCTCCACCACGTCCATCGAGCGAAGCAAATCCGTCTGATCGGCCCGGGCCGCGACCCGCTCTAAGGCGAAGTGGGCCTCCCGGTAGGTCGCGCCACCGGCGACGGGGGTCCCCACGCCCGGCGCCTCCGTCGGCTCCAACCAGTCCAGGTCGAGGCTGACGTGGAGCCCGTCGACCCCGGTCGTGGCGACGTCGAGGGCGGCTTCGATCACCTCGTCGATCCCCCGCTCGTCGACGTCGGCCATCGTGAACGCCGTCGCATCGCTCGCCTGGATTCGGTCTCGCTCGCCCGGGTCGAGATCACGGAGACCGACCCAGACGAGGTTCTCGGCCGCCAATCCGGACGCGTGCGCCCAGGGCTCGTCGGCGAAGGCGCCGTGACCGAGCGCGGCCGCGAGCGGCATGCCGTGGATGTTCCCACTGGGCGAGGTTTCGGGGGTATTGAAGTCGCCGTGGGCGTCGAGCCAGAGCACCCCGACGTCCGCTGCGCGGGACGACCCCGCGATCGACCCGATCGCGACCGAGTGGTCGCCACCCAGCACGAGTGGGAGCGAGTCGGCTTCGATCGACTCTGCCACGACGTCCGCCAGCCTGTTGCAGACGGATTCGGTCTCCTCGAGGTAGCGGATCCCCGCGACCGGTTCCTCCTCCGACGCCCGGTCCGCGATCGGGACCTCCAGATTGCCCCAGTCCGCACACGTGACGCCGGCCGACTCGATGTGTCGAGTGAGGTCGGCATACCGGATAGCGGAGGGCCCCATGTCGACCCCACGTCTGGTGGTCCCGAAGTCGGTCGGCACTCCGATCACTCTGACCGTCTCGACCATGGCAAGTCATACCGGCAGGCCGTACAAATCGGTTGTCCCCGCCGCGGCCGCCGGTTCAGACCCGGACCTGCGTGCCGGCCTCGCCATCCAGCGCGGCCCGGAGCTCGGTCGCCGAGGCGATGACTGCCCGGTCGCCGCCGGATTCGAGGAACGAGAGGCAGGCTTCGACCTTCGGCCCCATGCTGCCCGGGCCGAACTCCCCCGCCTGCAAATGTTGCCTCAGTGATGCCGGGTCAATCTCTGCAAGCGCTCGCTCGTGGGGTCCGCCATAGTCGACGTAGGCATTGTTGACGTCCGTGAGGGAGACGAAGCAGTCTGCGCCGACCTCGGGCGCGAGCAGGGCCGAGGCCAGATCCTTATCGACCACCGCTTCGACGCCTCGGTAGCCGCCATCCTCGATGACCGGGACGCCGCCGCCCCCAGTGCAGATGACCAGGTTCCCGGCATCGACGAGTCGGGCGATCTCGTCGGCCTCGACGATGTCCACCGGCTCCGGCGAGGGCACGACCCGCCGATACGAGCGCTCGCCCCGACCGACGTCACGGGTTTCGAAGGGTCTCTCCGCTGCTTCGGCCTCGGTGTACCAGGGCCCGACGGGCTTCGTCGGGCCGTCGAAGGCGGGGTCCTCACCGTCGACGACCGTCTGAGTGACGAGGGTGACGAAATCCGTCCCGCCGCCGAGTTCGTTGTCGAGCGCCTGTTGGAGCAGGTAGCCGATCTGTGCCTGCGTCTCAGCGACGAGCACGTCGAGCGGTGCACGGGGGGTTTCGCTGCCGCCCTCCTGCTCGAGCAGGCGGTTCCCGACCTGGGGACCGTTCCCGTGTGTGAGCACGACCTCGTACCCGGCCCGGATCGCATCGACGACGCTCGCGGCGGTCTCTCGGACGACCGCCCGCTGCTCTTCGAAGGATCCCGACCCGGACGCTCGGAGCAGGGCGTTCCCGCCGAGGGCGATAACCACCCGCTTCGTCGTGTCCTCGCGTTTCACGAACGACCCTCTGGGCTTATGACGGCGTCCGACGACAAATAACTCGAGGGCAATGGCACGAGAGCGAATCGTCATCATGGGTGCGGCGGGCCGGGATTTCCACGACTTCAACACGACCTTTCGGGGCGACGAGGCGGTCGAGGTCGTCGCCTTCACCCAGACGTCTTCCCAGAACGTCGGCGAACTCGACGAATTGCCGCTGCGTCGCTACCCCACCGCACTCGCCGGTGAGGTGTATCCGGAGGGCATTCCGATCCGGCCCGAGTCTGAGCTCGAGGCGATCGTCGAGGAGCACGACGTCGATCAGGTCGTCTTCTCGTACTCCGACGTCTCCCACGAGCACGTGATGCACCAGGCCTCCCGCGCCATCGCCGCCGGCGCCGGGTTCCGCCTCCTCGGGCCACGCCAGATGATGTTGGATTCGCCCGTGCCGGTCGTGGCGGTCGACGCGGTCCGGACGGGTTGCGGGAAGTCCCAAACGGCCCGGAAGCTCGCGACGCTCCTGGCCAAGCGCGGCGCGGCCGTCGTCGTGGTGCGTGAGCCGATGCCGTACGGGGACATCGTCGCCCAGCGGGCCCAGCGATTCTCGACGATGAACGATCTCGACGCCGCCGGGGTGACGATCGAGGAGCGCGAGGAGTACGAGGGCCACATCGAGCGGGGCCACGTCGTCTACGCTGGCGTCGATTACGCCGAGATCCTCGATCGGGCCGCCGCCGAGGCGGACATCATCGTCTGGGACGGTGGGAACAACGAACTCCCGTTCTACCGCCCAGACCTGCACGTCGTGTTGGCCGACCCGCACCGACCGGGCGCAGAGCTGTCCTATCACCCTGGCGAGGCGAACATCCGGCTGGCCGACGTCGTGATCGTGAACAAGGTGAACACAGCCGAGGAGGCGGACGTCCAGACCGTCGAGGAAAACGTCCGAGCGACGAACCCAACTGCGACGATCATTCGGGCGGACTCCGTCATAGAAGCCGATGGCGCGGCGATCGAGGGTCGACGTGTGTTGGTTGTCGAGGACGGCCCGACGCTGACCCACGGTGGGGCGACGTCAGGAGCGGGCTTGATCGCTGCCCGGACCTACGGTGCTGCCGAGATCGTCGACCCGGAGCCCGCGGCCGTGGGTTCGATCGCGCGCATCCTCGAGGCCTACCCGCACCTCGACCGCGTGCTGCCGGCGATGGGCTACAGCGACGAACAGATCCGGGACCTAGAGGCGACGATCCGGAACGCGGACGCCGACGTGGTCGTCTCGGGGACCCCCTTCGACCTCGGGCGGGTCGTCGACGTCGACGTGCCGGTGGTCAGGGTACGGTACGAGCTCGCCGAGCGAGAGCCCACACTCGATGAGATCCTCGACAGGTACGCCGCGGCCCTCGGCCTCTGAGCTTACTGGTACTGCGCACAGACCCGCCGGATACCCTCGCGGAAGTCGATTTCGGGTGCCCAGTCGGTCGCGGCTTCGAGCTTCGACGGATCGGCACAGGTGTCGTGGACGTACACCGACTCGGGGATCGGGTTTTCGACGTACTCCGGTTCGACGTCGGTGCCGAGCTCCTGGTTGAGCAGTTTAACGACCGTATTGAAGCTGTGGGCCTCGCCGGTGCCGACGTTGTAGACGCTGTCGAGCCGGGCGTCGGCGGCCAGCTCGATCGCGCGGGCCACGTCCTCGACGTGGGTGAAGTCGCGGGTCTGCTCGCCGTCGCCGTACAGCGTGGGGGCCTGGCCGTTCGCGATGTCGTCCGCGAACTGGGCGATGACGTTCGCGTACTCGCCCTTGTGTGCCTCGGCGCCGCCGTAGCCCTGGTACACAGAGAAGAAGCGGAGACCGGCCATGGCCATGTCGTAGTGGTTGCCAAAGTACTCGGCGTAGCGCTCCCGGGCGAGTTTCGACGCTTCGTAGCCCGTGTTGACCGCCACTGGCAGGTCCTCGGGGGAGGGTTCGGTCCGGCTGCCGTAGATCGACGACGTCGACGCGTACACGACCGTGTCACAGCCGTCGGTACGGGCCTGTTCGACGGCGTTGACGAACCCCTCCACGTTCACGCGTGCACCGTGGGTTGGGTCCTCCTCGTGCATCGCGTAGGACGAGAGCGCCGCGAGGTGGACCAGGACGTCGACGTCCGTCGGCAGGTCGTCCTCGAGGACGCTCCGCTCGTGAAATTCGATGGCGTCATCGAGGTTCTCGGGGGTTCCGAGGTAGCCGTCGTCTACCACGGTCACTTCGTTCTCGTCGGCGAGTCGGTTCGCGAGGTTCGACCCGATGAAGCCGGCCCCCCCGGTCACCAACACCCTCTCACCGTCCATGGAGGCGGTCGTGGGGCCGGCGACATAGGCGTACTGTTCTGTTGGCCGTCGGATTGTTCGGGACGCGACGGTGACCCGCCCAACCACCGGATTTAAGGAAATAAACATCCAACCTAGATTATGTCATCTATCGAGCTTACCCCTAGCCAGCGTACGATACTCACAGCGCTGGTGAACCTCTACCGGGCGGAGGAGGATGCGGTAAAAGGAGAAGACATCGCCGCAGAGGTAGACCGGAACCCGGGCACGATCAGGAACCAGATGCAGTCGCTGAAAGCCCTCCAACTCGTCGAGGGCGTCCCGGGGCCCAAGGGCGGCTATAAGCCGACGGCCACCGCCTACGAGGCACTCGACGTCGACCAGATCGACCAGCCGGCCGAGGTCCCGCTCTTTCTGAACGGTGAACGCGTCGACGGGTCGAACGTCCAGGAGATCAGCCTGACCAGCGTCCATCACCCCGACCTCTGCCGGGCGGAGGTGCACGTCCGCGGCTCGGTGAAGCAGTTCCACGAGGGTGATTCGGTCGTCGTCGGCCCGACGCCGCTCTCGAAGCTCGTCGTCGAGGGGACCGTCGACGGCAAGGACGAGACCGGGAACATCGTGATCCTCCGCATCGACGGGATGGAAGCGCCGGCGGGGGACGCCCAACACTGATCGGTGGGGTAGGTGGCGTCGTGCGCGACGGTTGACGTTCTGGCCCAGCCGGTGTCGCGTCGTTTTTAGGTAACTGCCAGTAATCGACTGAGCTGAGGTAACGTTAAGGGGCCCGCGTGGGTAACACCTGACGATGAGCGAGACCGACCAGCTCGCCGTCCTGTCCACGGGCGAGCAATGGTGCCCGATCACCTCGACGGCGCGACTCATCGGGAAGAAGTGGCACCCCGTCATCATCCACCGGCTCGTCGAGGACGGCCCGCTCGGCTTCAACGCGTTGAAAGCGGAGGTCGATGGAATCTCGAGCAAGGTCCTCTCCGACTCGCTCGAAGACCTAGAGGAGAAGACGCTGATCGATCGAACGATCGTCTCGGAGAAGCCCTTCCGGGTGGAGTACTCACTGACCGAGCGCGGCGCCTCGCTGCAGCCGGTGATCGAGGCGATGGCCGAGTGGGGCGAAGAGCACCTCGAACCCCCCGAGGACCTGGATCCCAGCGGCTAACCGCTCGGCCGAATACGACACGAGACTCTCGACCGGTCCCGATCGAGTCGATCGGCTACTGCGAACGCGTATCCGTCGACAGCCCCCGCTGCTCGACGATCGGGCAGTTCGATACCCGGACTTGGGTTCGGTCGACGAACTCCCTGATGTCCGTGCCGTCGTGGGTACAGCGGGCCTCGGGCGGCTCGGCGAAATGGTGACACTGCTCGCAGAACTCCCGCTTGGAGACGACCGTCGTGTCCGCCTCCGCTGACCGAGGTGCGGCGCCGATCCTGGCCTCAGGACCCGTGTCTGCCTCGATGGCGTCCCAGACGTCTGCCTCGCCCAGTTCCTCAAACGCCACCGCGTCGAACGGGTCCTCGGCGTCAGATTCCTCGGAACTCCGTCGCTGGCTGACTCGGTCTGCGAGGTCGGCAAGTGGCTCCCGAGGGTCCGATTCGGCGGGGTCCTCACTCACGCGTGGTCCCCCCGAACGGAGCGGCCCTGGCGGCGGTACCTAGCATTCGGCCCGAGCTATGCCGGCCCCGGGCTTAACGGTTCGGCCACCATCGTTCGGCCGCGGGCGTGCATTTATGGTCGTCGACGACATCTCTCGGGCCGATTACGGCCCATGCGCGTTGTCGACGAACTGGGCAAGCACCTGCGGGGTACCTACGAGATGCTTCGGGGGTCCTCGATCGACGTCGAGCCCTACGCGCCGGGCCGGCACGGGCCACTGATCACCTTCGATGGGTTGGATGGGCATCGGGAGGTGAACCGCTACTGGGTCGACGCTCCCTTCGCCTTCATCTCCGTGAGTTACGACCCCTCGGCGCACGAACACCACTACCACGTCGTCGAACCCGAACTCACCGAGTGGGAAGTGACCCTCCTCGACAACCTCGTCGACGACCTCCGGGACACGCTCATCCACCGTCGCGAGGTGGGCGAGGGCAATACGGAGGCCGTCATCAAATCCGAACTGGAGACGCTTCTCGAGGAGTACGGGATCGTCGTCGACATGCGAGAGTTCTACAACCTCTTTTACTACCTCGATCGGCGGTTCCGGGGCTACGAGCGGCTGGATCCGATCATGCGGGACCCCCACGTCGAGGACATCTCGTGTGACGGCTACGGCCGGCCGCTGTTCGTCTACCACACCGAGCACGCGGACATCAAGACAAACGTGGTCTTCGACCGCGAGGAGCTCGACGACTTCGTCGTGCGGCTCGCCCAGCGATCCGGTCGATCGATCAGCATCGGCGAGCCGATCACGAACGCGATGCTCCCGGACGGCAGCCGCTCCGAACTCGCCCTCGGCGAGGAGGTCACTCCCCACGGCTCAGCCTTCACCATCCGGAAGTACTCGGAGGAGCCCATGACCCCGGTGACGCTCGTCGAGAAGGGCACCTTCTCCCTCCGAAACATGGCCTACCTCTGGCTCGCCATCGAGAACAACAAATCGCTCATCTTCGCCGGCGGCACGGCCTCCGGGAAGACGACGTCGATGAACGCCGTCTCGATGTTCATCCCGCCGCGGTCGAAGGTGCTGACCATCGAGGACACCCAGGAGATCAGGCTCCACCACGAGAACTGGCTGTCGGCGGTCACCCGCGAGAATGTCGGCGGGGATTCCTCGGTCGACATGTACGACCTCCTGCGGTCGGCCCTGCGCCACCGTCCCGAGTACATCATCGTCGGCGAGGTCCGTGGCGAGGAAGCGATGACGCTCTTCCAGGCCATGAACACCGGGCACACCACCTACTCGACGATGCACGCCGACTCGATCCAGACGGTGATCAACCGGCTGGAGAACGATCCCATCAATGTGCCCCGGGCGATGATCCAGAGCCTCGACGTCTTGACGGTCCAGCGGATCTCCCACATTGCGGGCGAGCGGGTCCGCCGGACCCGGACCGTCTCGGAGATCATCGGGGTCGACCAGCGCTCCGGCGACCTGGACTATCAGAGCGTCTTCGACTGGGAGCCGTCCGAGGACCGGTTTCGGGACACGATCTCCCAGAGCCACATCCTCAAGGAAATTCAGGAAGAGCAGGGCTGGTCCCGGGCCCAGCTGCGGTCGGAACTCCAGAACCGGATGCGCGTGCTCCGGTACGCCCAGGAGCGACAGGTCAGGGACTATCAGGCCTTCACGGCGCTCATCAACGAATACTACACGAGTCCGGACGCGGTCTTAGATCGGGTCGAAGACGACCTTGACGAGTCGGTACCGGCGGCGATCGAGTGAGATGGCGGCGCCGGTCTTTTCTCTGCTCTTCGCCGGAATCGGCCTCATCGCCTTCGTCGTCCTGACAGCCAGCGTCGGTGGGATCAACCGGACGTTCACGCGCGTCTGTCTGGAGTTCCTCCGCGACACCGTCGAGCAGTCAGGCCGAAAGCGTGAGGAGCGGAGCCGGCAGTTACAGTCGATCCACGCGACCTCGACGTACCCCGTCTACGCGTCGAAGAGCTTGGTCTATGCGGCGATCATGGCGATCGCAGCCAGCCTCCTCGGCACGGCGGCGACCGTCTACGCCGTGATCGCGCTCGTGACGGCGAACGAGGCGATCCTCGCCTCGGTCCCGCCGACGCTCCATTTCCTGATTCCTGCCCGGATCGGTACCCTCGGGAACGAGCAACTGTTCCTCCTGCTCTTCCTCGGCAGTGCGACCTTCGGCACCGCCGGCGGGGTCGGAACCTACTACTTCCGGTGGTGGCTCATTCGGGCGCGGTCGGAGCAGCGCCGTATCCTGATCGACGAGAGTGTCGCTCGCACCATCGCGTTCATCTATGCCCTCTCCCGGAGCGGGATGGTCTACCCACAGATCATGCGCACCGTCGGTCGGAACCGGCGGGCCTTCGGCGAGAGCGCCGAGGAGATCGGTGTCGTCGTGAAGGACATGGACCTCTTCGGTGCCGATCTCGTCACCGCGCTCGAGCGGATCGGCCGACGGACACCGTCGGAGCAGTTCGGTGACTTCGCCGAAAACTTCGCGAACGTGCTCCAGAGCGGCCAGAACGTCTCCCGCTACCTCAGAGAGCAGTACGACCAGTACCAACAAGAGCGCATCGCGAATCAGGAGCGGTTGCTCGAGCTGTTCACCGCCCTCGGAGAAGCGTATGTCGCCGCGCTGGTCGCCGGGCCGCTGTTCCTGATCACGATCCTGCTCATCTTCGGCATCCTCACCGGCGGTATGCTCGACATCCTCCGGGTCGCGATCTACGTCCTGATTCCGATCGCGAACGTCGGGTTCATCGCCTACATCGACTCCATCTCGGAGCCCCTCTCGTCCTACCAGGCGCCCATCGACCACGACATCGCTGACCGCCCACTCAAGGTCAGACAGGCCGAGGAGACATCGCCACGGGCCGACGGCGGTACTGCGCGAACGGCGGACGAGAACGAGCTGAACCGCATCCGGCTCGGCGCGTACAACCGGTTCCGTCGATTCTACCGCGCCCTCCTCAACCCGGTCGAGACGGTGCGGTCGAACCCGACGCGCCTGCTCGCCGTGACGGTACCGGTCGCACTCCTGACGATCGGCCTCCGATTCTGGTCGCTGGACCAAGCTGGAACACTGGCGGTCGAGACGGCCGACGACGTACTCATCCAAGCCGGCCTCTTCGTGGCGGCCACCTACGCGGTCGTCCAGGAGATGAAGAGCCGGCGTCTGCGGGAGATCGAGGCTGCGGTGCCGGACTTGCTCGAGCGGCTGGCCAACACGAACGAGGCCGGGATGACGTTCACGGAGAGCCTACGCCGGATCGATCGGAACGACCTGGGGGTCCTGAACATCGAGGTCGAGCGGCTCCTCGCGGACATCAACTGGGGTGGCCGCACGGAGACGGCGCTCCTCCGGTTGAACGAACGCATCGGCTCCTCGACGGTCGCCCGGGTCGTCGCGCTGCTCACGAACGCCATGGCGGCCAGCGGCAACCTCGCACCCGTGATCCGGATCGCTGCCGACGAGGCCCGCGAGGACCGACGACTCCGACGGAGCCGCCGACAGGAGCTGTTCATGTACGTCGTCATCATCTACCTCGCCTTCTTCATCTTCCTGGGGATCGGGGTCGCGCTGCAGACTATCCTCATCCCGGCGATCCCGAGTGCCGAGGAGCTCGGCGGGATCGCACAAGGACCGGGCGGCGTGGGCGTCAACCTCCCGATCAGTCCAGTCCAGGGTGGGGCCAAGGCGACGTACACGCTGCTGCTCTATCACGCGGCCATCGTGCAGTCGGTGTGCTCCGGGTTGGTCGCGGGTCAGATGGGGGAGGGCAGCGTGGCGAACGGCGCCAAGCACGTGACGGTGATGCTGCTTGCGGCCTACGCCGTGTTCTTGGTGTTCGGGTGAGATATACTTCTGTGGCTTCCCCTCTGAACGGTGTCCACGAGTCAATAATACGGGATTCTTCTCAAAAACTCCAAAGGATTCCCCTGCCAATCCTTATGATGGGATGCTCACGCTAACTGTCTCGTCCTCGCCGTTGGCCAAGTGGAAGGTAACCGAGAGTTCAGCACCCCGCATGTCAACCGCGTTTAAACCAGAGTCATAGAATTCGGTTAGATACACCGTCGCATCTCCCCCGTTGGGAATGACTGCCGGACTATTGAGGGACTCCGTCGTACCGAGATCGTACACGGAGTCCAACTCGCCGTCGCTTCCGCCGGAATCTGGCTGGATCGATATCTCGTAGTTCCAGGGTGGGTTCCCTCCAAATTCTACTAGGCGAACAGGCGTCGCCCCTCCGGAGGCTGAAGTGAGTGCAACCTCGACTTCTTCGATTGAAATTTGCTGTCCCAGATTGTTCTGAATGTCGAACCTGACGCTTTGTCGTTCCGGACCCCCGCCGTTGTTTACCGCCGTGACGGAGGATACCGCGAGCTGCCCTCCCCCTGCACCCCCACCGCCGGATCCATCGCTGTCGAGTACCCGGATGTCGAACGTGACAGTCTCACCAGACTCACTGCCATCACCGAACTTAACCGAGACCTCAACGTCACTTGAGGTATCGACATCCGCCGGTGCCGAATAGACAAAACTCGCCCTACCATCTGTGCCTGTCGTCTCATCGGATGGACTGACAGACCCTTCAATCGGTGAATTTGACGTCACTGCCACATCGCTTATTGGATTGCTAAACCGGTCCCGCACCTCGACGACCAGCTTTTGGGACCCCCCTTCTACGACGCTCACGTCGTCTCCTTCGATATCGACGAGATAGGTGGCCTCTTCCTCTGTAGTTGACTCGCCCACTCCGACTTTTGCGATGCTAAGCTCGTAGGTCTCGCCTTGTTCGAGCGTGATGCGAACCGCTGACGATCCCGGCACATCCGACACCGCGACCACATACCCATTGGTTCCCATCTCATCGGCGAGAATGTCTTCCCATTTCGCCACGGGAAGCGTTGTCGGGATGGTAACATTCACCCGCTCGCCGGTGGTGTTCTCAATACCGATCCGTTTCGAGGACGTGCTGATGGCTTCTGTGCTGACTGAAACTGTCCCCTGTCGAGCCTGTGATAAGCTACCATTCAGGACGAGCAGAGTGATTCGGCGATCGTTGACGAAAACTTGATCGGTAAGGCTGAGGTTGGCGGTATCGAACTGGTTGTAAGCAATCGTGTTCTCTATGCGAGTTTCTGGTGCACCCGTGTAGAACGTGTAGTGCGGTGAATATTGGATGGCCTTCGATGAGTACGGGCCCAGCGGACCATTCGCATCCGAATCGATGTAGTCACGCGTCTCTGAATCGAGAGCCCGAACGTTGTCAATGGTGACCCCGCTGCCTCCAATATCTCTAGTGGATAGTTGTCCCGATGATACCCCCAAATTCATCGCGATGGTCCGCCTTGGATAATTTGCGCCAAGTCTGAGCGAGACCGCTTCGCCGCTGCCGGTAGCGGCTGTTCGGATAATCGCGTTCCGCAGGTCCTGCATCTGTCCCTGCACCTCCTGGTTGTGTTGGAACTCGACCTGTCGATTCTGGTCGGGGACGACGATCCCTTGGTAGACCGTGAACGCGGTGACTAACATCCCGAATATCAGGATGAAGCCGACGACTTCGGAGACTGCCCGGTCGCCGGTCCCGCGATCCATAGTCCGAATGAGCGCGTTGGATGATAAAAACCTGTTCGCCGGCGGGCCGGCGGCCGGACCGGTAGAAGGGACGCCTCTGTCGTCGATACCAGCGGTGCAGTCGGGTACAACGCGACCATTGGATATCATCCCTGATATTATCCCCGGTACCTTTTTGGTCGATTCATGGAACGTACAGCCACGCATGACCATTCGCTCGGGTTCCCCGCGTCCAATCGACGGTGACGCCGACGGGCCGTCGGCCTCACCAGCACCGGGGCAGTCCCCGCTGGAGGCGTCGAGCCGTCGATGAGTACATCACAGGCCCCAGAAGTGCTCATCGTGGACGACGAGCGGCAGCTCGCCGACCTCTATGCTGGGTGGCTCGCAGACGTCTACCCCGTCCGGGTCGCGTACGACGGCGATGAGGCGATCGAGGCCCTCGACGGCGACGTGGAGGTGGTGCTGCTGGACCGGCGCATGCCCGGTCTCTCCGGAGACGAGGTCCTAGAGACTGTGACCGAGGAAGGGTACAACTGCCGAGTGGCGATGGTGACCGCCGTCGAGCCCGACTTCGACATCCTCGAGATGGGCTTCGACGACTACCTGGTCAAACCCGTCACGTTCGATGACTTGAAGGGGACGATCGACCGGCTGCTCACGAGGAACACGTACGGCGACCGGGTCGACGAGTACGCTACGCTCCTTTCGAAGAAAGCCGCCTTGGAGACGGAGAAGAGCCGCCAGCAGCTCGCCAAGAACGAGCGGTTCGCCGAGTTAGAGGCTCGCATCGAGCGGCTCGAATCCACAGTCGACCAGATGGCCAGAAACTTCGACGAGGAGGACGTCGCGGCCGTCCTTCGCGACCTCCCCGCGGGGCAAGGTGCGTGACCGTCATGTTCGCACCGTCACCCAATCGACCCGGGCTCAGGGGGGTGCAGCAGCCGTGACGATGAACCCCAACGACTACGACCCTGACGAGCTCCGGGAGGGGGCCGATCCCGGGGACGGGATGTTCCTCGGGCGATCCGGGATCGCTGCCCCCGAAGGTGGCGGCTCGATCGGGGCCGACGAAGTCCTCCGGTCGAACCAGTATCGGGAGCTCTTCCTCCTCGAGCAGGCGACGGACCGGGGTGACATGGAGAAACCCTACCTCTCGAGCCTCCCGAGTAGCTACGCTGCAGAGGTCGTCGTCTTCGAGTGGCTCGAGTTCCTCGTCGACCGGGCGGGGTTCCGTCGAACGCTCGACGTGCTGCGGTACTACCGATCGATCGACTGGCTCACCGAGGACGCGGAGAGCCGCCTCAGAGAATACTTACAGAGCTTCGACGGTGGCGGCGGCACGGACCGTGGACTGGACCGGTCTGATCACCTCCTCAGTTTGGTCTACATCGCGCGGCTCGCGGCGATGGACTGAATCGACAAGGCCGTTCGAACCCAACGCGCGGACACGACCCTCGGCCGCCCGAGCGCGTGTGTGAACACCGGTTGCCGTCGGCGCTACTCCTCGGCCGTCGCCCGTTCGTCGATCCTCGTCTGGATTCGATCGGCGACGGCGGAGGCGAGATTCCGGTCCGCGGTGGCGTGGGTCCGTTGCGCGTGGTCACCGCAGGCCTGCTTGAGAAGAATCAGCTCTGCCGGCGTGAACTCGAAGCGACCGTCCTCGACTTTCTCCAACACGTCGACGTTCCGATCGATCACGTCGTCGTCGATCTCTTCCGTGTCTGGCTCCCCGTCTGCCAACCCCACCGCCTCCAGGAGCACGTGGTGAACGACCCACTGCTCGGCACGTGACAGTTCGACGACGGTGGAACCGGTTGGATCTGAGATCGGCATGCGTTCGAGGTGTATCTCGATGGGCGTCGAGTCGACCCTTGAGTGTTCGGTGCCGAGTATCAAATGTTGTATCCGAAGCCCCACGGTCCCCCCTGCTCGAGGGCCTCCGCGCTCCGGCGGGCCTAACTCGATCGGTATCGGAGATCCGACCGGACCGAGGCTCGCCTCGACCGGCCCTCGGACCACGCATTGACGCCGTCCGTCCTCGACCCGGCGATGGGCCCCTGGGTTATTGGCCTTGATAGCTGGGAAGGAATGTTTTTGCCGTCTCCTCGGGAGGTCCGATGCAATGAGGGTCAAGACCGGGGTCCCGGGCTTCGATACGCTCGTCGATGGGGGACTTCCGGCCGGGCAGCTCTACGTGCTGAGCGGACCCCCGGGCAGCGGCAAGACGACGTTCTCGGCCCACTTCGTTCACCAGGCAGCCAGCGAGGGGGAGAAGTGTCTCTACCTGAGCATGCACGAAACCAGGTCCGAGCTCCTCGATGCGATGGAGGGGTTCGACTTCGGATTCGAGAAGGCGGTCGACTCCGGCCGGATCAAGTTCCTGAACGTGCTGTCGGATGGGAGTGAAGAGCTCCTCGCAACCGGATCGACAGGCAGCTTCCGGTCGGGTGTGCAGTCGATGTCGACCAGATTGGTGAGCTTCGTCTCCAAGCACGGCATCGATCGGCTGGTCATCGACTCCTCGATGATGCTCCGGTACTTCTACGACGACGAGGAGAACGCCTTCATCCAGTTCGTCACGTCGTTGAAGCGGGCGGATGCGACGACGCTCCTCATCTCCGAAATGACCGACCCTTCCTCGTACACCGACGAGCACTACCTCGCGAGCGGGGTGATCTTCCTCCACAACTACCTCGAGGAGGGGAGCATGCACCGCGGAATCCAGACGCTAAAGATGCGGGGCACGAACATCGATGCTGACATCCGCGAGGTCGAGTTTGCGTCCGGGGGACTTACGGTCCACCCCGACCGGAAGCTCGAGGTCTGAGCTCGCTCCCAGCTCGCAGGTGACCTGGGTCATTCCTTTCATTATCAATCGAAATAGCCGGCGGCGTGCCTTTATGTGAACCCTCTGACTTTCCCGAGCCATCAGACATGGCAACGACCGTGCTCATCGCCGACGACTCGGAGTTCATGCGGAACCTCCTTCGAGAGATCCTCGAGGAGGACCACGAGATCCTCGGGGAGGCGGAGAACGGCGTCGAGGCGGTCGATCTCTACGGCCAAGCGGAGCCTGACCTCGTCATGATGGACATCGTGATGCCGATCCGCGATGGTATCGAGGCGACTGCCGAGATCAAGGAAGCCGACCCGGAGGCCAACGTCATCATGTGCACCAGTGTGGGCCAGGAGGAGAAGATGAAAGCCGCCGTCAAGGCTGGCGCGGACGGCTACATCACCAAGCCCTTCCAGAAGCCCAGCGTTCTCCAGGCGATCCGAGACGTCGTCCCCGCCGAAGCATGAAGCTCGACGTCCGCGCGCTCGGCACCTTCAACCGATTGGCGCACGAGGGCGCCGAACAGGCGGCGGCGTCGCTCGGGGCGCTGACGGCCGTCGAGCCGAGGGTCGAGACGACGGCGATCAACCTCGTCTCCCGAGCGGACGCGGGCGAAGTGTTCGCTAACAGCGAGTTCGTGGGCGTCCAGATCGGATTCGGTGGCGGCATGGCAGGGGAGTCGGTGCTGGCGATCGACCGGGATGGGGCCCGCCGACTCCTCAGTAGCCTCCCGGGCGGCGACGCGGACGATCTGACGGAGAGTCGAGTCATGGAGGTCGGCAACATCCTCATCGGCGGCTTCCTCGACGGCTGGGCGGACCACCTCGGGACGGCTATTGACTTCACGACGCCTCGCTACGTCGAGGGCACGGGTTCGGACGTGCTCCCCGAAGGGGCCCCCCGGTGGGAGGACCACGACCAAGTCTTCGCCTTCGCCAGCCAGCTGGAGGCCTCCGACGAAGCCGTCGAACTGATGATCTACCTCCTCCCGGAACTCGAAGATTTCGAACGGCTGGTTGGCGGTCCGCGGGCCGGTGGTGGGGTGCCCATCCCCTTCGAGGAACTCTCCGTGTTCAATCACATGACCAAGGCGGGGGCGGCGTCGGCGTCCGAGCACGTGACGGCGATGACCGGGATGGACACGACCGTCGAGGTCAGCGACCTGAGCTTCGTGCCGGTGGAGTCGATCGCGTCCTGGGCCGGCTCCGAGGCACAGATCGGGGTCACCATCGAATTTCACGGACTCCCGAGCGGATACGTCGTGATCCTCTTCGACGAGTCCTCGGCGCAGCTCCTCGCCGATCAAGTGGCCCCCGCACCCGTCCTCGGCGACGGTTTCGGCGAGATGCAACGGAGTGCGATCAAGGAGATCGCCAACGTCATGACGAGTGGATTCGTGGACGGCTGGGCGAACGTCCTCGGCACCACGATCGACATCACGCCACCGAAGTTCACCCACGACGACGGCCAGTCGATCATGGATCCCATCGCGACTCGGATCGGCCGGACCCAGGAGTTCGCGTTTGTCATCGATTCGGCCATCGTCACGACCGACCAACAGATCGGCTGTAACATCTTTGCGCTCCCGAACGAGCGGGAATTGGCCCGCGCGCTGAACGCCCTCTCCGTCGACCCCTCGGACGTCGACGTGGGTGACCCGAACCCGGTTCCCGGCATGGACGCTCGGTATGAGGATATATGAGGGCGATCGAGACCACGTGCCGGTCCCGGAGGGGCGATCGCCATCGACACGCGCCCCCCGGCGATCCGTCGGCGTCGCTGACTACGCAATCACGGTCGACGACGCCGTTCTCGTGACGAGCGGGCTCGGCTCCTGTGTGGCTGTTGGGCTCTCGGACGGATCGAGCGCTGCCGGTCTGCTCCACGTCATGCTCCCTACTGCTGACGGTCGGCCCGTGGAAAAGCCGGCCAAATTCGCGGACACGGGCGTCGAACTGCTGCTGGCCGAGCTCGACGCTATCGGCGTCCCAGCAGAGCAGCTGTTCGCGAAGCTCGCCGGCGGCAGTGAAATGATCGCATTCGATAGTCAAGACCGGAGCATCGGCGAGCGTAACGTGGAGGCGGTCAAAACCGCCCTCGCGGCCAACGACGTCCCGATCCACGACGAAGACGTGGGCGGCGATGAGGGCCGGACCGTCGAACTCACGGTCGATGGCTCACTGCTGATCCGGAGCGCCACCGCGGGGCGCCGACTGCTCTGACCGGGTGCCTACCCCACAGTGGGGAGCGGCCGCCGGCTGGAACCGTGTGGTTACCAGCCGTGATAATATGACGGCAAGCTAAATATGACATCCCGGGGTAGCACGCTCCAGCCAGTATGATCTCGTCTCTACAGTCGATTTCCCCAGCCGTCGCGGGGATCGCACTTCCCGCAAGTGGGGCCGGCGAGGTACTCCTGATCGCGTCGGCGGGGCTCATCGGCATGGGGCTGTCTGACCTTGCTGGGGGGCTCTTCGGCGACGACGAAGACGTCGATGACGACGCCGACGACGGCGGCGACTTCGCCGGCGAGGGGACGACGGACGATGATGCCTTAGACGGCGACCTCGGGGGGAACGACGACTTAGACGACCTCGATGGCTGGGACGACGACGACGACCTCGGCGGCAATGGTGGCGACGCTGCGTCGGAGCTCGAGCCCCGCCTCGACGAGCTCGAGAACGAGGTGGCCAGCATCTCCTCGTCCATGGGCACCGTCAGGAGCGAGAACGAGGCCATCAACGAAACCGTCGACGAGATCGAGGACAACATCCGGAAACTCCTCGACATCTACGAGATGGTGACGCGCGGCGTCAATCCGTTCGTCGACGATGTCCAGGGTGGCGGCGGCGGGGGCATGGAGGGCTCATTCGGCCTCTTCGACGACGCGGCCAGCCCCGACGACGGAACGGACGAGCTCGACCCGGACGTCGCCAACGCCGATCCCGACGACTTCTTCGACGACGACTTCGACGACGAGCCGGCGGACGACTTCGACGACGAGTTGGATGACGAAATCGAGGAGGACGGAGCCGACGACGCCCAAGCCCAGGCGGATGCGCAGCCCGACGACGAGGCGGCGTCCCCAGAAGCCGACGACGGTGGGGACGCTGGCGGGAAGACCTTCGACGATCTCAAGTCGGAGTACCAGGCTGGCGACGCCGAGTGGGAGGAGGATGGCAGCACCGGCGCTGAAGCATCCCTCGAGGCGTCGACGGCCGCCGAGGAATCGGCCGACGACGCCGGTGTCCCGGAGCCGGACACCAGCGAGCCGTCCGAGTCGGTCGAGCCCGAACCGGAGCTCGACGAGGATGACGACGCGGCCGACACATCGCAGGAGTCGGGGTCGGACCGTGACGGGAAGCCCTACCTCCACGCTATCCCTGGGGGGTACGCCTCGGAGTTGCTCGTGATCGAGTGGCTGACTTACCTCCGGGACGAGTCCGGGACCGCCGAGGCGCTTCGGGCGATCCGGTACTACGAATCGATCGGTTGGATCGGCGGGTCGGCCGCAGAAACGCTCCAACAGTATCTCACGGGCCTCGGCACGGGGGAGCAGACGGACACCGTCGAAGGCGAGACGCGACTCTCCATCGACCACCATACGAACAGCCTCCGATACATCGGCCGGCTCGGGGGCGCCGACATCGACGTAGAACGGCTCGACTGGGGCGGCTCAAGCCCGGCTCGAAACCGAATCGAGCGGAGGGGACAGCGTGGGATTCAGCGTTAGCGGCTCGTTCGCGATCCTGGTGCTCGCCTCGTTCATCGCGTTCGGAATGCTCTACTCGGCGGGATCCACCGGGTTCGAGCGGGTCAACGAGGCGACCGGCGCGACCGCCGACAATCAGCTGGGCGAGCAGAATACGGCGATCGCGATCACCAACGCGACCCACGACGGCACTGATCTCGTCGTCAATGTGTCCAACGAGGGCTCGACGGCGCTCTCGATCAACGACACCGACCTGATCGTCGATGGGACGTACCAGACCGACATCGACGTGGGCGTCGTCGACCAGCCGACCAGCGAGCTCTGGCTGCCGGGCGAGACGCTCCAGTTCACCGTGACAATTGACCCGCCCACCCGTGCCAAAGTAGTCACCGAACACGGGGTCGCGGACTCGGTGGTGGTGTCGTAAGATGGCGAGCGTCTCGATCACGCACCTCATCCTCTTCATCGCCAGCTTGCTCGTCGCGGCCAGCGTCGCAGGGGTCCTGACCGACGAGGTCGGGCGATTGAGCGAGGCGATCAACGAGCAGGGAATCGACGCCAGTCACGAGGTTCGGACCGACATCGAGATCATCTCCGATGCGGGCTCGAGCAACCTCTACGCCAATGAGAACGTCACACTCTACATTAAGAACACCGGGACGTCGAACCTCCAGTCGGGGCCAGGGGACTTTGACGTGATCCTCGACGGCCAGTATGACGCTGGGCTGAACACGACCGTCCTCGACGCCGAGCGCTGGGACCCGGGGGACGTCGTCCGGCTGCGCATCTACGAACCTGGCCTCGGGAGCGGTGACCACCGCGTGAAGGTGATCGTCGATGGGGACGAGGAGGTGTTCGAGTTCCGCATATGAGCGCAGCCAAGAACCTCTTCTCTATCGAGCTTCCAGACCACGACCGTCTGAACGAAGAGCTGGGCGGCGGCATCCCGTCGGGCAGCATTGCCCTCGTCGAGGGCGATTACGGTGCGGGGAAGAGCGCCATGTCCCAGCGCTTCTCCTTTGGGTTCTGCGAGAACGACACGAAGGTGACCTACCTCTCGACAGAGCTCACCGTCGGCGGGTTCCTCGACCAGATGAACTCGCTCTCCTACGACGTGGTCGACCACTTACTCGACGAGCAGTTGCTCTTCCTCCACGCGAACCTGGACAGCGGTGGCAGCCTCACCGGGGGCGAGGACGAGCGGAAGGAGCTGTTGAACCGGCTGATGGAGGCCGAGGCGATGTGGGACGCCGACGTGATCATCATCGACACGTTCGACGCCATCCTCCGGAACGATCCTCAGTTCGAGGCCCTCGTGCGTGACAACGAGGAGCGGCAGGCGGCCCTCGAGATCATCTCGTTCTTCCGGAACGTGATCTCCCAGGGCAAGGTCATCATGCTCACCGTCGACCCTTCGACCCTTGACGAGGAGGCGATCGGTCCGTTTCGAGCCATCGCCGACGTCTTCCTCCATCTCCAGATGATCGAGGTCGGCAACGACGTCCGACGGCAGATCTCGGTCAAGCGGTTCGCCGGTATGGGCGAGCAGGTCGGTGACATCATCGGGTATTCCGTCCGCTCCGGGACGGGGCTCGTCATCGAGAGTAGGAGCGTGGCCTGAGGTGACCGAGCACGGGACCGCCAAGCCATCGGACGAGCTCAAGCAACTCGCGGCCAACCGACCCCACCTGCGGGACCACCTCCAGCAGTTCAAGCAGATCACCGGCGAGTTCCCGCTGCTCATCGAGGAGGCCGACTCGGAGTTCGAGTCGCGGCGCCCGAACGTCCTCTACCCGGTCGGCGGGCCCATCTTCTGTCACGTCTACGGCGACCTCGGTCAGGAGACGAAGTACTACGCCATCGAGCCCGAGCTCGCGGACGAGGAGCAGGGGGCCTACGAGAAGGTCAAAGACCGGCTCCTCGAACGCTCGATCACGAAACCTGCCCCCGCAGAGCAGGACGAGTACGACGACCGGATCGAGGAACTCCTAGATGAGACGGTCTCCATCGGCGAGGGTGGCGGCTCGACCGTCGATCGGCTCAAGGACACCCTCTCCGGCCGACTCACCGTTTCAGCAGAGACCTTCGAGAACATCCGCTACCGACTGAACCGGGACATTGTCGGCTTCGGCCCGCTCGAACCGGTGATGCGGGACCCGGCCAACGAGGACATTCACGTCATCGGACCCCACGAGTGCCACGTGGACCATGGCGTCTACGGCATGCTGGAGACGACCGTCGACTTCGGGACGTTAGAGGAGTTCGACAACTGGATCCGGAACATGGGCGAGCGGATCGGTGACCCGGTCTCCGACGCCGACCCGATCGTCGACTCGACCCTGCCGGACGGCTCCCGGGTCAACATCATCTACTCCACCGACATCTCGCTGAAGGGCCCCTCGTTGACGATCCGACAGGGCGACGAGACCCCGCTGTCCATCTTCCAGATCACAAAGTGGGGGACGCTCAGTCCCAAGTTGGCGGCTTACCTCTGGCTCTGCCTGGAGAACGAACAGACGGTGTTCGTCGTCGGGGAGACGGCGTCAGGGAAGACCACGACGCTGAACGGCATCCTCTCGTTCATCCCGGCGGACTCGAAGATTTACACCGCAGAGGACACCGCCGAGGTGCTGCCCCCCCACAACACGTGGCAGCAGCTCCTGACGCGGGAGGGGGGTGGTGAGGAGGCCACCGAGGTGGACATGTTCGATCTGGTCGCCGCTGCCCTGCGGTCTCGGCCGGACTACATCATCGTGGGTGAGGTCCGTGGCGCCGAGGGTCGGATGGCGTTCCAGGCCGCCCAGACGGGCCACCCGGTCATGCTGACCTTCCACGCGAGCGACATCGTGAGCATGATCCAGCGGTTCACGAGCGAACCGATCAACGTCCCGGAGACATTCATGGACAACGCCGACGTCGCCCTGTTCCAGAACCGGGTCAAGCGTGGTGACGAGGTCCTCCGGCGCGTCACCTCGGTACAGGAGATCGAGGGGTACTCGAAGGAGATGGACGGGGTCGTCACCCGGGAGGCGTTCCACTGGGACCCCGTCGAGGACGAGATCGTCTTCCAGGGCATGAACAACTCCCACGTCCTCGAGGAGCAGATCGCCACCCTGCTCGGGTACCCGGACACCCGCCAGATCTACGACGACCTCAACTTCCGGACGGAACTCATCGAGCGAATCATCGATGAGGGCATCCTCGGCTACCACGAGGTCAACGAGGTCATCCAGGACTTCCAGCGCGACGGGATCGAGGGCCTCCCCTTCGACATGCACCGAGCCTGACCATGGCCTACGAGGACTCCACTGGCGCCGAGGACGGCTTCGAGATCTCCTTTGGGGACACCATCGACGCGCTTCGGGAGGCGTACGACTACCTGGAGATGCCCATGCGGCAGTACCTCCTGATGGTGGTGCTGCCGGCCCTCCTCTTCCTCATCGGCACGGTCGCCCTGGTCCTCTTGGTCTCGCTGCCCGCGATGGTGGCCCTGCCGATCCCGCTGCTCGGGCTGCTGATGTTCATCACGGCCCTCATCTATCCGAAGATCGTCATCGAGAACGAGCGTAAGGAGTTGGAGAATCGCCTGCACCTGCTCATCACCCACATGACAGTGCTGTCCACGACCAACATCGACCGGATGGAAGTGTTCCGTCGCCTCGGCCAAGAGGACGAGTACCGGGCGCTGGCCGATGAGATCAACCGCGTCGTCCAGCTCGTGGACACCTGGAACCAGAGTCTCGACGACGCGCTCCGACGGCGGGCCCAGCAGGTCCCCTCGCGGCCACTCGCGGACTTCTTCGACCGGCTCGCCTACACGATGGGGGCCGGGCAGGAGCTCGCCGAGTTCCTCCTCTCGGAGCAGAACGTCATCATCCAAAACTACGTGACGGTCTACGAGAGCACGCTGGGGAACCTCGAGGTCATGAAAGATCTCTACCTCTCGATGATCCTGTCGATGTCGTTTGCCCTCGTCTTCGCGGTCGTCCTTCCCGTGCTCACTGGGACCGACCCCACGCTCACCGTCGCCGCCGTCATCGTGCTCTTCGTGTTCGTCCAAACGGGCTTCTATCTCGCCATTCGATCCATTACACCGTACGACCCGGTCTGGTACCTCTCGGACGAGATTGACCCAAGAGGTGAAGCTCGGCTCCGGAAGGCCGTCACCGTCGGTGCCGTGCTCTCGGTGATCGGCATCGTCGTGGTCGTCGCCGACGTCTTCGGTGTCAACCCGGTCCCGTTGGCCACCCTCTTGCCCACGCAGACGGTACCGCTGCCGCTCTACGCCGTGCTCCCGATCACCCCACTGATCATCCCGGGCGTCGTGATCAGACGGATGGAGAGCGAGATCAAAGAGCGTGACGAGGGATTCCCGAGTTTCATCAGGGCTCTCGGCGCCGCCGAGACCGCCAAGCAGTCGACCACGTCGGCGGTGCTCCGGGACCTCCGGGGCAAGGACTTCGGCCCGCTCACCGACGACGTGAACAATCTCTTCAAGCGGCTGAACATGCGGATCGAGCCCGAGAAGGCTTGGCAGTACTTCGCCGCCGACGCCCAGTCCTACCTCATCCAGAAGTTCTCCGAGATGTACCTCGTCGGCCGACAGATGGGTGGGGAACCCAAGCTCCTGGGCGAGCTGATCAGCTCGAACATGAACGAGGTGAACCAGCTCCGCCAACGTCGAAAGCAAGCGACCATCACGCTGATCGGGGTGCTCTATGGGATCACGGCCGCGTCTACGTTCGCCTTCTTCATCGGCATCGAAATCGTCAACATCCTCGCGGGCATGTCAATGGAGCTCTCGACCGCGTCCTTCGACTACGGACAGCTGATCAACACGCAGGCGTACGACATCCCGGTCGTCGAAGCACTGTTGGTCCTCGTGATCCTCTTCAACGCGCTCCTCTCCTCGCTCATGATCCGGACTGTCGACGGCGGCCACAAGATGAACGCCTACGTTCACTTCGTCATCTTGGCGTGGATCGGCGCACTCGTCGGCATCATGACCCGGCGCATCGTGGGCACGCTGATCGCGGTCTGACTTCGCGATAGGCCCTTCCCAGACCGGCTCGAGTCAGGCGATTCGCCGGTGAATCCGGGAGCGTCGCCCGATGGCCTCGAAGACGGACCGATACGCCTTCGGGAGCGTCTCGGCCATGCCGATGACCAGGAAGCCGTCCCGGCCGATCGACTCATCGAGGGTCGAGAGGATCCGGTCCTTGTGCTCCGGATCGATGTAGATGAAGAGGTTCCGACAGAGCACCAGGTCGAACGATCCGATCGGCTCGTCCCGGATCAGGTCGTGGCGACGGAAGTCGACCATCTCCGTGACGGTGGGCTGGAGGGTGAACTGTTCGTCATCACGCTGGATATACGCCTCGTAGTCCGAAAGGGGAGCGAGTTCCTCTTCGATATCCGTCGTCCGCGTCGACTCGTAGACAGCCTCACGTGCCGTCGCCAGGGACGGGTCGCTGATGTCGGTCGCCGTGATGGAGATCCTTCCATCGTCGACGGTCGGGTCGTCCAACGCCAGCATGGCGAGGGAGTAGGGCTCTCGTCCGTCCGAGCACGCGGCACTCCACACCCGGACCCGCTGCCGTTCGGTCGACAGCGTTTGGAGCACCTCCCTGAGTCCCTCCCACATCGGCGGGTTACGGAAGAAGCTCGTGACGTTGATCGAGAGTGCCCGGAGCAGGCGATTTCCCTCCCCGGGGTCGTCCCTCAGCGTCCGAAGGTAGGCCGTGTAGCTCTCGGCACCGGTCCGACGCATCCTGGCATTGACCCGTCGGTCGAGGTAGGAATCGTTGTAGTGAGAGGTGGCGAAGGAGAGTTCCTCCTCGATGTATTGGAGGAGGTCATCGAATCCAGTCGAGGTGGCGGTCATCGTAGGAGGGCGTCGTGGGCGGTGGCCGAGGCAGTCTGCTTGATACTGAAACCTCGCGATCGGGTGCCGATCCGTAGCCCCACGGCGCGTGGTGGATTACTGTCCGACGGCCTCTGGGTCGACCCAGATGACGAAGGCATCGTCCCGCCGGAGAATGCCACGGATCGCGCTCATCTCGGTCCCTGGCGCCTCGTCGAGATCGTCGGGTCGCGCGTCTACCACCTGGTGGACCTCGTCGACGGTCCAGCCGATCGGTCCCTGGTCGGGAAGCTGGTCTGGATCGAAGACGAGGATGCGATCCCCCTCGCCCGCGTCCTCGACGTCGAAGAGGCGTTTCGGGTCGATCACGGACGTGGTCCGCCCTCGAAGGTCCATCACGCCGATGATGTGGTCTGGGGCGTTCGGTATCGGGGTGAGTTCGCCCACGTGGGCGATTTCTTCGATGTACTCGATGTCTATCGCGTACCGCTCCGTCCCGAGGGTGAACTCGAGGACCTGTACTTCGTCCGCCGTCGGCGCTGGTGTCTGTGACATACTCATACGTGGCATCGACCGTTGATCCCGTCGACGTGCCGGAGCCGGCCCCCACGATTCGCGGATGCGGACGCCGCCTCCGTCGCCGGTTCGCTGAACCGTGAGGACATCTGTGAGTCCCGTTCCCGGGAGCGACTAATCAAGCTTCGCTGCCGACTATCATCGATGATACCATCACTCGACCGCCTGCACTCGTCATCGCCAACACCATCGAGACCGGTCACAGCGTCGCGACGTCGATGATGGGCACGACCTGCCCGTCCCCGACGACCGCGGTTCCCGACACGCCCGATACGTCCTTCAATTCGCCTTCGAGCGGCTTGATCACGACCTCTTCTTGCCGATCGACAGCGTCACACCGGAGCGCGACGGGCCGGTGTGACTCCTGAACTCGGATAAGGCGCCCGTCGCCGTTCGTGGTTGGCTCGCCGTCGCACAACCGCTCACGGAGGTCGAGAACCGGATAGATCGCGTCCCGGTGTTCGATCACGTCCCGCCCGTTCACGGTCTCGACGTCTCCGAATCGGGTGATCTCGTCGATCGCCTTGATCGGGAGTCCGAAGGACCGGCCGTCGACGTCGACGAACAGGATTCGGACGATCGCGATGGAGACGGGCAGCCTGAGGGTGACGGCCGCCCCCTCGCCGGCCGCTGAGGACACGGAGACGGAGCCATCGAGCCGGTTCACCGTGCTGTGGACGATGTCCATGCCGACTCCACGGCCGCTCACATCTGTCACCTCCTCGCTCGTCGAGAATCCGGGGTGGAAGACGAGGTCGAGGACGGCGTCGTCGGACATCTCCTGGAGCTCGGTCTCCTCTCTGACGCCCCGTTCCGTGGCCTCCTGCCGGATCGCCTCCGGATCGAGTCCGGCCCCATCGTCCCGGACCGTGATATCGACGTAGTCGTTCTCGCGGGTTGCGACGAGCCCGATCTGCCCCTCCCGCGGTTTCCCGGCGGCCTCGCGTTCCTCGGGTGGCTCGATCCCATGGTCGACGGCGTTCCGGAGCACGTGGATCAGGGGATCGCTGATCTCGTCGAGGATCGTTCGGTCGAGCTCGACATCTGTCCCCTCCATCGAGAACGCGACCTCCTTCTCCTGGGATCGGGACAGATCCCGGACGAGCCGGGGGAACGTATTCACTACCTTGCGGAGGGGGATCAACCGCATGTCCATCACGGTGTTCTGGAGGCTCGCCGTGATCTTGTCCAGGCCATCGACGTTGTCCAACGCCGCTGTGTGGTCTCCCTCCTCGATGGACCGTCGCAGCTTGATCCGACTCGTCACCAGCTGTTCAACCTGCGAGTAGAGTTCGTCGAGCCGCCCAACGTCAACCCTGACGGACTTGATGTCGTCGGTCCCGGAGGGGGCCGAACTCGCCTCGGTCGCTGATTCCAACGATTGATCTCCGTCTGGAAGCCGCTCAGTCACGTCGGTGACCGTCGCGTCGGCCAACTGTGCGAGGTCACCGATGAACGCCTCGACGTCGTCACGTTCGTTGGCCGAGAGGAGGAGTTCGAACCCGTCGTCGTAGTCCCCGTCCTCGATGGCCTCACGATCCGGACGGCTCTCGATCAGGTCGAACTCCCCATCGACCGCCTCGGTCACGAGCATGCCGTCGACCCCTTTCATGTCACCCGCCTTGGGGATGGCTTCGACCTTGTAAACGAGGCCCTCGGCCGCCTCGACGTCGACCCCCGTCAGGAGCTCATCCGTCAGCGCCTCGTCCGCCGACGCGTCTCCCACCGCCTCTGACGAGGCCGTTGGTTCGTCTACGGTGTGCTGCTCGATCGTTTCGCGGAGATCCTCGACGAGCGGGCCAGGATCCGAGGACGGTTCGCCCTCAGCCTCGATCTCCGCCACGATTGTCTCGATCTCGTCGACGGCGGCGAAGAGCGGGTCCATGACGCCGGCCGAGACCTCGATCCGTCCGTCCCTGATCCTGTCGAGCAGGTCCTCGATCGCGTGGGCGAGGTCGGCCCCCTGCGAGAACCCCATCGCGGCGAAGTTCCCTTTCAGCGTGTGGGCGGTTCGGAAGACCACGTCCACGGCGTCGCGGTCGGACGAGTCCTCCTCCAGGGCGAGGAGCGCGTTGTTCAGCTCGACGATGTGCTCCTCTGACTCGCGGACGAAGGCCTCCAGGTACTCGTCGGTCATATCGGCGCCTCCCGACCGAGGCACTGCACTACCGCCCGCGGGATCGAGTCGAGCGGAGCGACGGCGTCGACGCAGCCGGTTTCGATCGTACGCTTCGGCATCCCGAAGACCGCGGAGGTCGCTTCGTCCTGAGCCACCACCTTCCCGCCAGCTGCCTTGACCCGTTCCGCCCCGGCGGCGCCATCGGTACCCATCCCGGTCAGGACGACGGCCACGACCGGGTCCGGGACGGTATCAGCGACGGTTTCGAGCGTCACGTCGATGGCCGGCCGAACGCCGTGCCGGGGTGGCTCATCGGAGAGGGCGAGGGTGAGCCGACCGTCTCGGTACTGTGACACTCTGAGGTGATGCCCGCCCCTCGCGACCGTAGCTTCACCGCCGCCGATCACGGCACCGTCCGCGGCTTCGACGACAGAGTACTCACTCACCGCATCGAGTCGCCCAGCGAACCGCTCCGTGAACCCCTCGGGCATGTGTTGGACCACCAGCACCCGGAAGTCGGCCGCGGCTGGCAGGTCGGAGAGCAGGTGCTCGACTGCATGCGGTCCACCGGTCGAGGCCCCGACCACGAGCGTCGGGTTCGCTGGCAGGTCGGTGGCGGGAATGGCGGTCGCGGCCGCTCCGGCCGTCGACCGCTCGCCGCCGTGCTCGACGTTCGACTGGGCAACGGCCCGCACCTTCTCCACGAGCTGGGCCTCGAACCGGACCATGCCCGTCGAGACTTCGCCGCCGGGTTTCGTGAAGAAGTCTACCGCGCCTCGGTCGATCGCGTCGAAGGTGACGTCCGCCCCCTCTTCGGTGTGCGCCGAGAGCATGAGGATCGGCGTGGGCGTTGTGGCCATGATCCGCTCGACCGCTTCGAGCCCTCCGACGCCCGGCATCTCGACGTCCATGGAAACGACGTCCGGTTCGTGCGCTCGGACTGCTTCGACGGCCTCGGCCCCATCGCTCGCCGTCGCGACGACTTTGATGTCCCCTGACTCCAGGATGTCCCGAATCACCGTGCGCATGAACGAGGAGTCATCGACGACGATCGCGGTCGTGGAGGCGTCCAGTGGCATCGGCAGTCAGGGGCGGCGGGATAACAGACCGATCCGCCCGGGGTGCTCGATCGATCGCTGCCCGGCGGTGTTCGATCGGCCGGGCAGTCTATAGCCGGTCTGCGCTATCACGGGAACACGTCGGAAAACGCGGGACATAAAGACTGTGTCCCCGGATTCAGCATTGATAATCCAACGGGTAGCTTAATGGCGGTCCTCCTGCGAGTCCAGCGTAGCAACGAACGCCACTGTTGAACGATCGCTCCCCAAGAACCACGCAACCACCGAGAGAGACGCCCCCCGAATCCGATGTCGATCTACGACCTAGAACAGAGCGAGAACGCCGACGAGCTGGCGGCGATGCTCGACCGAAGTGACAGCGCTGCTGTTCGGCGCCGTGCGGCCGAAGCTCTGGGTGAGCTCACCACGCCGGATGACGACGCGGCCGTGGAGGGGTTGATCCAGGCCGCAGTGGACAGCTCCGACGCCCGCGTCGCCGCGGCCGCGGTCGACGCACTCGATGAGGTCGGCGGGGCAGCCCTCGACCGACTCCTCACCCGGGTGGTCGATGTCGACGTCGACGATGGTACTGGCCTCCCCGACACGGCGTACGTGGACGCGCTGGACCACGAGATGCCCGAACTCCGGATGGCGGCGGCGAACGCCGTCGGCCGGTCGGGCGTGACCGCGGCACTCCCCGCGCTCCTCGATCGGTTGGAGGACGACGACGCGCGGGTCCGTCGGCGGGCCGTCAGGGCGGCTGGGCGTCTGGAGGAGGATCGGGCCGTCGAGCCCTTGACGGCCCTCCTCGAAGACGCCGCCCCCCAACTCCGCCGAGAGCTTGCCCGTGCGTTTGGCGACATCGGTACCCCGCAGGCACTGGACGCCCTCCTGCCCCTGGTCCGGGACGACGACGATCGGATCCGACTTGCCGCCGTGAAGTCCCTCGGTGGCTTCGGAAGCCAGCAGGCGATCGAGCCGCTCCTGGAGAGCTTCGATGACGACACGGATGAGATCCGCAGGGCGGCCGCGTACGCGACGGTCGACCTGCTGTCGAACGCCCCACAGGCGCAGAGCCACGAGCTTCGAACCGCGATCGTCGACGCGCTCTCGACCTCCCACGGCGGGGTCGTCACCGAGGCACTCGTCGAGCTGTTCGAGGAGAGCACGGTTCCCCATCAGCGACGGAACGCGGCGTGGCTGCTCGGCCGCGTCTCGTCGGACGAGTCAGTCACGATCGCCACGCTCGTGGCCGCCCTGGACGACGATGACGAACTCGTCAGACGCTTCGCTGCGACGAGCCTTGCGGAGCTCGACCCGGAGCCCGTCGAGGCGGCCCTCCTCGAGGCCCTGGATACGACCTTCGGCGACGGTCGTTCGATGATCGTCTTCACGCTCGGGAAGGTCGGATCGGAGGCTGCGAGGGAGCGGTTGCTCGAACTCCTCGATGAGGTCGACGACGCCTCGATCCAGGAGCAGACCCTCACGGCTCTCTCACACCTTGGAGGTGTCTGACCGTGTCTACGACACACCCTGCCAAGACCTCGTCGACGATCGCACGCACCGCGGGTGGTGACCGCACCCATGAGTGAGAGCGAACGACGTATCACGGACACGACGGGACGATTCCTCCGAATCGTCGATGGTAGCGATCGGGTCGAGGACCCCCGATGGACCAACGGGCGTGTCCTTCTCTCGAATAAGCGGCTTATCCTCGTCGGGCAGTCCGGCAAGCGTACCCTCCCACTCTCCGAGATCCGAGCAATTCGGAGCAGTCGAGACGTCGATCGGGCTGTCGCGGGTGAGTCCAACTACGCGAGCGTCCGCGTCGGCGAGGACGTCGTGCTCGTGTCGACGGCGGCTCACGACTCGTTCGAGGTCGATCTCTATTCGGCGGTGCTCGAGGGTGAGTCGATCAGGGTTCGACACCCCGCCGTCGAAGGTGGGGTGGTCCAGGAGACCGAGTGGGAGCGGACGACCATTGAAATCGAGAACTCCGACCGGGTCGGCCTCGGCACGACCGGCGGGGCGTACGTCGGCATCGACCTGGCTGACGTCGTGGACGTTCGGGCCGAGGAACGGAGCGTGGACGGCGAATCGCGACAGGTCGTCGAGGTAGAACACACGGACGGCGATACTAGCGTGGAGACCTACCTCGCGGGGACGTCCTGGAGCTGCTCCCTCCTCCAGTCACTCTTCGCGCAGGGACTCGACCGGAACAGCGGCCCCGATGACTTGGACGACACCGAGAAACAGGTCCTCATGGCGCTGTACTCGGGCGTTTCGTCGTTCGAGATCCCTGAGTTCACCGGCGTCGAGGTCGAGGAGGTCGAAGCGACCTTTGAGCGCCTGATCGAGCTCGACGTGCTCGACGAGGTCCGCCTCCGACGCGAGGTCTCGCTAACCCCCAGGGGGCGGAACCTCGCGAGCGAGGCCATCAGCGACGAGTAGTGACCGGCCTGCGTGACCCCGGTCGGTTGACCACTTAAGCGTTCACTTGTTCGACCTGCTCGCTGACGGCGAGTCGACCGAGTGACGTCAGGCTGGTCCCCTCGTTCGTGCTCGTCACCAGCGATTTCTCCTCTAACGTGTTCAAGAGCATCGTCACGGTGCTGGGATCTTTGTCCACGACGCTCGCGACGTCGACGCTCTCGCCACCGGAGTAGAGGGCGACGAGAAGTTCGGTCTCCGCGGCGGAGATGTCGATGTCGCGGACCTCCTCGAGCAGATCGGAGTACTCCATCCGGAGGTACCTGCCAAGTAAGTTCATCCGACGGGGAGACGACATGACGACCTCCGAGGTTACCGCCTCACCGTCCTCGGTGTGCCGGACGTTCAGCGCCGGTCGAGTCCGGCCGTTGATCGTCCGATCCGTCTTCTCGAAGTGGGTGACTGCGGAGAGTTCGATTCGGAGCGGTTGTTGCAATCCCTCGAAGGTGACCCTGCCCGATCCGAGCTGGAGGCTGGCTTCTCGGGTGGGGACGTCCGTCACCCGGCCACCGACCCGGGCAGGGTGTTTGATGCGGACCGACGCGCCACCGAGCAGCGCTTTAAAGAGCACCGTCCTGAATCGGGTGATCGTATCGCCCTCCGCCTCGAGGATAGCCGTCTGTCGGTTGCCCCTGGCCGTATGCGCGATCGCTATCGTGTCGTCGAAGTAGCCGGAAAGCTCCGGCGGTACCTGTCCGAGCACCACGTCGAACACCTCGGAGAGCGGGATCGTGGTCCGGCCGTCACCAGATGCCAGCACGAGCCGTTTCTGGCTCAACACGACGCGGCCCGTAATGGGTTCCTCCGCTCGACTCCCGTCCGGGAGAAACCTGGCGACGAAGTCAGCGATCGTGGCTTCCGGCATCCGGATCGTTCCGTGGATACCGACAGATGGCGAAAAGGTCTTTCCCACTAATTATTCTCCGTGATAACGTTTCGGGCGGTACGCCGGTCGTATCGACCGAATCACCCGGTCAAACCTTCGAGATCGAGTCTCGATACGTGCCAGTCGAACCCTTAAAGGACACCCCCAACGAGACCCTACGCATGGGAGCCCTCGTCGATCGCGATTCGCCGATCGCCGACATCCCTCGGGACTCCACGGTCGTCGTGGCCGGGCCTCCCATGACTGGTAAGTACATGGTGATGCTCTCGATCATCGCCACCCACGCCGACGACGCGATCGTTATCTCGACGAAGAACGGTGCGAGTCGTGTCACGGAGGACTTCGATCGGGCGATCGGCGAACCGTTCGAGGGCCGCCTCGGCATCATCGATTGCATTTCTCGGCCCGAACAGCTCGACGGTGGCGACACCGACCTCATCAAGCACGTGCCCTCTCCCGAGAACTTGACCCGAATCGGGGTGAAGTTCACCGAACTCTTCGAGCTGTTCTACGAGGAGGGGTCTCCCCGACACACCGGAGTCGGGACACACTCGATCTCCCAACTCCTCATGCACTCGGAGCTGAAGAACGTCTATCAGTTCCTCCAAGTGCTGACCGGTCAGATCCGGTCGGCCGACTGGCTCGGGGTGGCGGTCGTCGACACGAACGTCGACGAGGAGGAGCTCCAGACACTCTACCATCACTTCGATGGAATCGTGGAAACACGCGAAAACGATGCTGGTGAGCGGGAACTCCGCGTCCGGGGGATCGAGCCGACCGCCTCGCCGTGGTCGGCGTTCTGACCTCGGGGTTACCCGCCGGGCCTGAACGTTATTCCACCGGACTCCCTCGCCGCTTCGAAGAGCGCTGCGAGGCTATCTGACTCCTCGAGCTCGTGATCCTCCGCGAAGGCAACGAGGGACTCCACGGGGAATCGGACGGAGAGATTCGACTCCAGCAGCAGGAGTCCGAGGACGTCCTCGACGGGCGTGTCGCCGCCGGCGTGATGGGCGTACCAGCTGACGAGGTTTTCGAACGTCGTGACTACGTCATTCGAGTAGAGCGCGTTCTGTTTCACTCGGCCCTCGAACCGGGCCGTCACGTCGAATGCGTACTCCGACGACGAGGACTCCAGGTGTGACTGGAGCCACCCGTGGACGTCGTCGATGTCGATGTCGTCCGGACGCGCCGGATCCCGTGACCCGGATTCTGGGGCCATCGCCTCGGCGTCTTTCACGTTTGGCGGGCCGCTCCCCGGCGAGATGACGTACCGGCCCTCGCCGATTTCCCGCACGTTCTCCTCGTCGGTGATGTCGAGTTCGTCCGGGGAGAGAACCGCGCCTTCATCGGCGTCCGACGACTGGTCGGTGTTCTCAGTCATCGTCATCGGCGAAGGGGGCGGACCCCGGTCGGCTGTCACGCGCCACGAGGATTGACATAGTTGGGTGGTGAACTGGTTGCTGAACCACGAAGCCCAGAAGGGGTTAAAACTAACCGTTCACTTATCAAAAGTGGGAGTTTACCGATGACGGCTGCTCTTGGGGGCGAGTGGGTCGGCTGCGTCGGAGAGGGGGGCCCGGCTGTGCGGGCCGAGGCGGCCTCGCTACCGTGCGAGGACACTGTAGAGGACGAAGAGGTACCCGCCCATGGAGAACCCGTTGTTCACGAGGAGGAGCGTGCCGGCGTTCTGAAAGTCGTTGATGACGGCCCCGAGCGCCGTCGAAACCGTCGCGGCCACGATCAGTGCGAACCCCAACGAGAGGTGGATCATCGCCGCTCGCTCGGTGGCTATGTAGGCCCTGACCGCGGCCCCGACGAGGACGATACCGGTAACTGCCAAGGCAGCACTGGAGACCAGATAGAGGTGCTCGATAGAGAGCATTGATGAGTTCCTTCTCGAACCCTTGCCAGAAGCCCAGTTAAAACTACGTCGCAAATTATCTCCGCCAATAATACGACCTCCGCTCGACCCACCCTCTTCTACGGCCCGTAGTGCCGATTGGGGCTCTAACTCTCCGAGAGAGTGCGCCAGACGTCGTCCAACTTGTTCTTGATCTCGGAGCGCTCTTGGACCGTGACTCTGCACTCTTCGTCTTCGAACTCGACCCGAATCTCGTCGACGTTCCGCCGGTATACGTTGATCCGGCGGTGTTCGTCCGAGAGTGGCCGGTCGTACAGTTCGAGGAGTTCGGCTTCGGTGAGCTCGTCGATCCGCCGGTAGCACGTCGCGATCGGAACGTCCAGTGTCTCGCTCAGCTCCTGTGCGGAGTGAGGTTCGTCCGTCGCCTCCAGAATCTCAGCGTTGTACTCGTTCCCGAGCACCCGCAGCACATCGAGTGACGCCATCGTGTTATCAATTCGGATACCTGGCAGCTATAAAAACGTACCGACGTTTCAGCCAGTTAACGGGTCGTTTAGCCGAAGGAAGGCCCCCCGCTCCCCTCCATCATCGAGAACCCTGCCGCTTGGTCGTGGACCGTGATCCCTCCAGCCTCGATATCCATCGGGAAGATGTCGTTCTTGATATCTTGCTTTCGCATCTTCGCGATCCAGATGTACCGATTGACGCCCGACTCCGTCGGCGTCTGGAAGAGGTAAATGTTCCCGTCCGTCAGGAAGTTCTCCAGCGTAATCTCCTGGTCTGGGAACATGGTCCCCTGCTCGCTGATGAGCAGCGACGTGAATCCGTTCTGCTTGAGGATGTCCGAGAACTGGAGGAGGTAGCGCCGGCGCTCCTGCTCGGTCTCGAAGAATAGCTGGAACATCGTGAGCGAGTCCATCACCAGCCGCTCGTACTCGCTCCCCTGGAGGTCGTCCAGGAGCCGGTCCAACGTCGAGGAGAAGTCGTTCTCCCGGAGGAGGACTTGCTTATCGTAGACGAGGATGTCACCGTTCTCGACGAAGTCACCCCACTCGTCGAAGCCGATCGACTCCGCCGCATCCTGGATATCCTCGGCGTTCTCCTCGAACGAGAGGTAGATGCCCTTCTCGTCGAAGTCCTTGACCCCGTTGTAGATGTACTGGATGCCGAAAAGGCTCTTGCCGGTGCCGGGGTTGCCGCTCACCAGCACGGTCGCGTTCTTGACGACTCCCCCATTCAGGATGGCGTCGATCCCATCGATACCGGTTTTGACGAGTTCCATGGTCGGTCTGAAAGTCGCCTCGATGCCGACCGACCCGTTGGTCGATCGACGGGGCGCGTTCTCGGGGACGTTTAATCAGCTACATGATTAAAAACTACCGGTGCTCCATCGGGGGATTGTGACCCCGATCCGACGGTTCGCGGGAACGTCTCACCCAACCCTCCACCGGGTAGCGGCGTCTCGTCGTGTCGATTGTGTGTATTGACGTTCAAATCGCGGCTCGTGTCTACCGCCGTCGAGACCGTCCGCCCCAGGGAAACTGCGCATGCGCCGGCCGGGAGTCGAACCCGGGCTGAGGGCTTGGAAGGCCCTAGTCCTACCGCTAGACCACCGGCGCCCGTCGATCCCACCGATCCGCTGGCCGACCGTCCCTGCCAGGGTCGGGAGGTATCTGACCCGACACCCGCTCGCGACAAGGGCGTTACTGTTCACGACTCGTCCGGGCTCCTCACCTCGCCGGCCCAACGATGGCATAGCAGTTCCCCCGTGATTCGAAGGTCGAACGGGGATCGAGTTTGCTCGCCTCGAGGTCCGCTTCGAACTCGGCCTGGTCGTAGATGTGGTAGTACCGATCGACCACGGTTCCGTCCGGGAGCGTCCACGCGACCGTCGTGTCGAACCCGACATCAGCGTCGAACCGGTCGTGGGTGACGCACCAGGCGCTGACGATCCCACGACCCCCGGGTCGGAGGACCCGGGCGAGCTCGTTGAGGCTTGCGACACGCCCAGATCGGGGGGCAAGATGGTGGAGCGTCGCGACGTAGACGGCGAGGTCGACGGAACCGCCTCGAACCGGCAACGCCGAGGCGTCGCCGGCGACGATGTCGATCGTGAACCGTTTCTCCTGGCTTCGACGCGATGCCTCGTCGAGCGCGGCTCGGCTGAGGTCGAGTGCGAGGACCCGAGCGCAGTGGCGGGCGAGCAGCTCTGCGTGCCGTCCGTTCCCTACTCCCACGTCCAACCCCTCCTGCCCCTCTCTCCCCTCGAGGAACGTCGCCACCTCGGACCAGGGCTCCGGCCGCGTCTTGGCGAAGTGCGGGGCGATCCGGTCGTACGTCTCTCTGACCACCCGGCGATTCGCCGTCCCCTCCCGCGCCAATTCTTTCTCCTCGGACACGTTCATCGGCAGGGCGGGTCACGGGATAACGCCGTCGACCAGATAGCCGCCGTAAACAGGTTATTGAACCCAGGTCGGCGTTACGTTCATGAAGCGGCGCCACCTACCGGAATGTGGGAATGCGGCGCGACAGCGTGACCCTGGACGTTTCGAACGTCTCCTGGCTCGAGCGTGGGGGTGATCCGCAGCAGCCAGCCCTCTCCGTCGAGGTCGAGGAGGACCTCTCCGCGCTTCGGAGACGGCTCCACGACGATGGGCCGGTCGACGTGGAAGACCTCGACGTGACCTTCCGGTTCCACGGCAGCCCCGAGGACGCGACGGGTGTTATGGCGATCACCGACCGGTTGACAGGCGAGTTCGTACTCGAGGTCAACACGCCCGGCTCAAGCGTGGTCGAGTTCGTCAAGGCCGCCCGGCGCTACGCCGAGCAGACCGATGGTGATGCGCGGTTCCGAACCCGTGTCACGGCCGATGGCGAGACCCTCGTCGACCTCGAGAAGCGGACGCTGCTGGTCTACGCGGAGGACGGCGAGCTCTTGCGGCAGCACAGCCTCATCCCCAGCGGCGTGGAGATCTGAACCGGCCGGATCGGGCGGCTACGGTCTCATGCCCTCACGCGCCACGGTGACGATGCCAATCGCCGGAAGCTAAGTCCGTGGGGTGGCGAGTGGGCGATATGCCTCACTTCGGGACCGCTGGAATACGGGGTGACGTGACCGAGACAGTCACCCCGGCGTTCGCCCTGGCGGTCGGCCGAGCCGTGGGATTCGAGGCGGTAGATCGCGGGATCGAGACCGTCGTCCTCGGCCGGGACGGCCGGCTCACTGGGCCGACGCTCGCGGCCGCCCTCACTGCGGGACTGACGAGCGCGGGTGTCGAGGTCCGACGGGCTGGTCAGCTCCCGACGCCGGCCCTCGCGTTCGCATCTCGAGATCGGTTGGGTGTGATGCTGACGGCCAGTCACAATCCACCCCACGACAACGGCATCAAACTCTTCGCTGACGGCATCGAATTCGATGGCTCCGAAGAGCGTCGTATCGAAGAACGCCTCGACGCCGATCCAGGGCCGGCCGACTGGGACCGGTGGGCAGGATCCCGGTCTACGGCGCCGCTGGAGGCATTCCGGGACGAACTCGCTGCCTTCGTTCGGGACCAGGGGCTCGACCTCACGGGGCTGCAGGTCACCGTCGACTGTGGCAACGGGATGGCGGCGCTCGCGGCGCCACAGTTGCTCACTTCACTCGACGCGGCCGTGACGACGCTGAACGCGAACGTGGATGGCCGATTCCCGGCTCGAGCGAGCAAACCCACCGCTGAATCGCTCGCCGATCTCCGGGCCTTCGTCGCCGGCGGCCCCGCTGACCTCGGGTTCGGCTTCGACGGTGACGCCGACCGGATCGTCGTCGTAGATGCGAACGGGCAGGTCGTCCACGAGGACACGGTCCTCGCGATCCTCGCAGAACACTACACCCGGACGGTCGACGCCGCAGAGCCGGTCGTCCTGACCACTCCGAACGCCTCGTCCCGCATCGACGAACGGGTGACCGCCGCAGGCGGCTCGACGAGCCGGGTCGCGCTCGGATATCTCGCAGAGGGATTGAAAGACGCCCGGTCGGCCGGCACGACCGTCGCGTTCGCAGCCGAGCCGTGGAAGCACATCCACCCGACCCTCGGTGGGTGGATCGACGCCGTCGCGAGCGCGGCGGTGTTGGGCGGGCTCGTCGTCGACGCTGGCGGCCTAGACCCGCTCCGGGCCCCCGTCACCGAGCGTCCGTATCTGAAGGGGGAAGTCGAGTGCCCCGATCGGCGCAAAGCGGATGCGATGACCACGCTTGAAACCTCACTCCCGGAACGGTTTCCAGCGGCGGAGTCATCACAGGACCACGGCGTCCGCCTCGTGTTTCCCGACCGGAGCTGGATTCTCGTTCGACCGAGTGGTACCGAGCCCTGCATCCGAGTCTACGTCGAGAGCGATGAGGCGACGGAGCTCCTCTCGGCAGCAACCGCCGTCATCGAGCAAGCCGTCTGACGGGACCCCCGTCTGGTCCCGCAGGCGTTCGAAGACAAAGGCAGATCTTTTCCGGTTATACTCCTTGATATTTACCGAGGTACACTTAACACACACGCGACACGGTACCCCGGTACCGTGGCGGACACGAACACGTTCAGCGTTGCTGGGGCGAAAGGCGGGGTCGGCAAGACCACGACGAGTCTCAACCTGGCCGCGGCGCTAGCCGAGGTGGCTGAGACGGTCGTTGTCGAGTTCGACCTGGCCATGGCCAACGCCGTCGACTTCCTCGCGATCGATTGCGCCCCCGACGTCGATCCCACCCTTCACGACGTGCTCGGGGGCACAGCGACGGTGTCGACGGCGACGTACGAGGCACCAGGGGGCTTCGACATCGTGCCCAGCGGCTCGACGCTTGACGGCTACGCGGAGACCGATCCCGAAACCCTCGAGCCGGTCGTGTCCGCACTCGCGTCGAGTTACGAACTCGTCGTGATCGACGTCGGTGCCGGGTTGAGCCGGGAGACGCTGCTGCCGTTGGGGGTCGCCGACGAAACGGTCCTCGTCTCGACACCGCGGGTCGCGTCGGTGCGGGACGCCGAGAAGACGAAGGGTCTGGTCGAGCGGGTCGGTGGCAACGTAGCGGGTGTCGTGTTCGCCAAATCCGGAACGGGAACGGCGCCGGATCCTGAACGGATCGCGTCCTTCTTGGAGATCGATCTGCTCGGCCACGTCCCCGACGACAGTGCCGTTCCCGCCTCCCAGGACGCTGGCAAGCCCGTCCTCACCCACGCGCCGAACAGCCCGGCTGCCCGGGCATACGTTGACATCGCAGAGCATCTCCTCGAGGGCTCCGACGTATCTGATCGGCCCGTGACGCAGGAGGGCCAAGCCGACCGAGGGCGGACCTGAGGGCCCTCAGAGGGCGTCCCACGCCGCCAGGCCACGGCGCCACGAGGTGATCGTCGCGATCCACCGCGCCGCGACCAGCTTCTTCAGGGCGACGGCGAACGACCCGCCGAAGGTACTCACCGGGATACCGATGACCTCGTGTGCCAACGCCGACTCACCGACGGAGATCAGGGTCCCCTTGTCGCGATAGGACCACCGATCGAGTGGCTCCTCTTGGATCGCTCGGACGACGTTTCTCGCCGCCACCGCGGCCGCGTCCCAGGCCGCCTGGGCTGTCGGGGGGGCCGCCCCCCCGCCGTTCAGACCGACGACGGCGGCGTCGCCGACGGCGAAGACCCGCTCGTCGCTGGTTCGGAACGTCGTGTCCGTCTCGAGCCGTTCGTGGTCGTTGTCGATCTCGACTCCAGACAAGGCGTCTCGACCGGTGATCCCGCCGGTCCAGATCAAGACGTCGTAAGGGATCGACGCCCGTTGATCGAAGTGGAGTCCCTCGTCGTCAGCTTCGGTGACCGGGTCGTCGGTCAGGACGGTGATCCCGCTCGCGTCGAGCATCGACCGCACGCGGTCCTGCACCGAGGTATCGAGTCCTGGAAGGACCGATTCCAGGGCTTCAACGATCGTCACGTCGACGGGCAACCGGTCACGATCTCGGAGCTCGGCGATTTCACCGGCAGTCTGGACGCCCGAGAGCCCCGCACCGCCGACGACCACCTCGGCATGATCCGAGGTCGTTGCGTTCGAGCCGGCCGTCGTGATGGCGTCGTTGATCGCGAGCGCGTCCTCGAGCCGCTTGAGCGTGTGCGAGCGCTCAGCTAACCCTGGGATTCCATAGAACGCCGTGTCGCTGCCGAGACACACCAGCAGATAGTCGTACTCGATGGGCTCCTCGTCTGCGAATCGGACGCACCGGGCCTCGGGGTCAACTTCGAGGACCTCCGCCTCGAGGAAGGTGGTGTGTGGCGCCTTCACGTCAGCCACCGGGACCGTGATCTTCTCGGCCACCGACGGGTCGCGGATTGCACGGTGAACTTCATGGAGGACGAGGTGATGATCGACGTCGGCGACCCACGTGAGGGTCGCGTCCGCGAGTTCTCGTTCCAGGCACTGGACCGCGACGCTGCCCGCGTACCCGGCGCCCAGCACGACGACTCGCTCGCCCATGTCGGACCCACGCCACCTGCCGATACAAACCCTGCGAAACGTCGGTGCACCTGTCCCCGCCTCTGGTCCACCGTCAGGTCGAGTCCGAGGGCTACAGCTCGATGCGTTCGACGAGTTGGTCGTCGCTCCCGCCGGTGTTCACCGCGACGATGCGGATCGTCTCTTCGAGCCCGGACTCCGCCAGCTTCGCCTTAAGCAGTTCGTCGATCTGATACACCCCGGCCGCGTCGGTCATCTCGATTTCGACCAGCACCGGGACCCCATCGCCCGGGAGGAGGCTCACGCGCTGGATTGCCTGGCTCGAGAGCGTGTTGATGCCGCGAGAGCCCCGGTCGTACGGGATTCGGGAACGCCCGCGCTCCATGTCGAGCGCGTCGGCGACGCGGATCACGCCGGCTTCCAGGCTCAGCGGGCGCTCTGCGGTGTGGTGACAGAGGATCGCGTGGAGGGCCTCGGCCTTGACCCGGACGGCGACATCGACCTCGTAGAACTCCTCGAGGATGCGGTCGATGACGTCGGCTGCGAGCGGGATCGAGTAGTAGGGGTGACGGTCCCGGTGGACGACGTGGCCGATGTCGTGGAGGGTTGCCGCGAGTGCGATGACGACCGATTCGTCTGCCTCCTCGAGCCCGTGGTCTCTGGCGTCGAACTCGACGCCGGCTCGCTTGTGAAGCTCGTACAACTGGAGGGCGCGATCGAGGACGATCTCGATGTGCTTCGGGCCGTGGTCGTTGTAGCCCAACCGGGTCACGGGGTTGACGTTCTGTGCCTCCAAGTAGGCCTGGACCTCGGGATCTGCGTCGAGATACTCGAGAATGGTGTTGAGTCGTTCGTCTGGAAAGGCGTGCTCATCACCCGGCTGATAGTGATCGCCACCGGGGTCTGCCTGGGTGGTATCGCTCATCGTGCGGCGTTGTCGCGAACGGGGAAAAGCTTCCCGGGCCTCGTGGTCCTGTACAAGGCCAGCCCCCACCCCAAATATCCCGACGGCGTCCGGCTCATTGACAGCAAAAAGCCTATAATCGGCAATGGCCAACGAGCGGGTAGGAATGGTAGTCGAAACGACGTTCACTCCGCTCCAATTCGGCATCCCCGGGGGGATGGAGCTTGCGGTGATCCTACTCATCGCGGTCCTCCTGTTCGGCGCCAACAAGATCCCGAAACTCGCCCGGTCCACCGGTCAGGCCATGGGCGAGTTCCAGCGGGGTCGCACCGAGATCGAACAGGAGCTCGAGGGCATGACGGAGCCGCCTGCACCGGAGGACGAAGAGGACGCGGCGGCCGAGCCGGCCGAACCGGCCGAGGCGGAGTCCGACAGCACCGACGAAGCGAAGTAACCCCGACCGGTAGGCCCGCCGGGGCGTGTGGCCTAGCGGACAGGGCGAAGGGTTCCTAACCCTTAGACCGCGGGTTCGAATCCCGTCACGCCCGTGTTCTCGCGTCGACGGACCCGAAGACACCGGAAGGTAATAGGCGGGGGCCTGTGATACGCCCCTAACGATGGAATCAGAGCACGATGACCGATCTCGTGGTGGCTCGCTCGGGGAGATCCACGAGCGAACCGTCGAGGTCGACAGTACTCTCGTCTATGCACTCCGGCAGCTTCGCCGGCGGTGGAAGACGGTCGGGGCCATCGTGGTCACCGCGATTACCACCGCCGCGGTCCACCGGGTCGACGGGACCTGGTCGAAGGACGCGGTGGTGTTCGGGGCCATCACCGTCGTCCTGCTTGCCTACATGGTCCTCACGCTCCGCTCCGACCTGAAACTCGAGTGACGAGCCGCGATCCTGGGGACGCAGGGCTTCCGAGCGATCCTTCGAACGGGTTGTTCCGACCCCTTTCAGTCGTGGTGGGCCTGGTGGTGGTTCTGCGGCGACGAACCGGTGAGGAGGCCTAGCCATGATCGACCGAATCCTCGACCGATGGCAGCCGACACGCCAGCGGCCCGAGCCCGATCTCGATACCACTGAAAATCGGTCTGTACTGTTAGACCGAGGCATCGCCACGGTACTCGACTTACTGGTCAGCTATCTCCTGCTAGAAATCCCCGTGCTGTACGTGGTAAGCGAGCTCGCCCCCGCCGCATTCGACGCACTTGGCGGGGCTGCCGTAATCCTCTCACTCGTCCTGCTCCTCCCAGTCTACGTCACCTACGCGTTCGCGTTCGAGTGGAGATACGGTCGGACCCCCGGAAAGGTCAACCGGGGTCTCGTGGTCGTGATGGCCGGAGGCGAGGACTGTACGGCACGAGCGGCTGCCCTCCGGAATCTCCTCCGGTACGTCGACCTCGCTGGTCTGCCGCCACTAGTCGTCGGCGTTGTCGTGGCCCTAGTCTCCGATGGTCGTCGCGTCGGTGACCTCGTGGCGGGGACGGTCGTCGTTCGGAGCCGTCCGCCTGACGCTGCTGGACACGCCCGAGCCAGCGGCTCAGGTCGGGGGCAGCTAGCAGAGCGGGATGGACCGTAGGGAAGCGGGACAGCCCCCCTCCGGACTCAGGCGATGCGGACGCCCGATTCGGGGTCGAAGAGTTTCGCGTGCTCCGCGTCGAGCACCAGGCCGTACTCGCGCCCGTTCCCTTCGAAGTCCGGTGCGGTGACCACGACGACCTCGCCGAACTCGGTCTCGAAGAAGCTGTGCGTCTCGTCGCCCAGCGGCTCGTCGAGGAGGTGAGCGGCTGGAATGCCAGCTGATGCCTCCTCGCTGACGCGGATGTTCTGGGGGCGAATGCCCACGCGGACCGCCCCTGCGGCGAACTCGTCGATGCCATCTTCGGCGCCCGGCACCTCGAACTCGAAGTCGCCGATCGCGAGGCGGGTGGTCCCGTTTGCCTCAACCACTCGGCCGTCGAAGAACTGGGCGTTCGGCTGCCCGATGAATCCGCCCACGAACTCCGAGCCCGGGTCCTCGTACACCTCCTTCGGCGGGCCGACCTGCTCTAAGTGCCCCTCGTTCATGATGGCGATCCGGTCGGACATGGTCATCGCCTCCTCCTGGTCGTGGGTCACGTAGAGGACGGGACAGCCGATCTCGTCGGTGACCTGCTCGACGATCGGTCGGAGCTCTCGCTTCAACTTTGCGTCGAGGTCCGACATCGGCTCGTCGAAGAGGAAGACGGTCGGGTCCCGGACGAGCGACCGACCGAGTGCGACGCGTTGGCGCTGGCCCCCGGAGAGGTCCGCCGGGCTCTTATCGAGCTGGTTGGTGATCTGAAGGAGCTCGGCGGCATCAGCCACACGAGCGTACCGTTCCTCGTGGGGAATCCCCTCGATCTTCAACCCATACGCCATGTTGTCCCGGACACTCATGTGGGGGTAGAGCGCGATGTCCTGGAAGAGCAAGGCGACGTCACGCTCCTGGACGGGCAGGTTCGTGACCTCCTTGTCGCCGAAGTAGATCGACCCGGACGTCGGCGTATCCAGGCCGGCCACGCAGCGGAGCGTGGTCGTCTTCCCACACCCCGAGGGTCCCACCAGGGTGACGAACTCCCCATCCTCTATGGTGAGGTCGATACCGTCGACCGCGACGATCTCGTTGCTTCCTTCGCTGAACACCCGCGTCATGTCCTGGATGTGCACGTCGACCATTGTCAGTGCCTCCTGGTGTCGTCGAACCGTTGGTTGGTATGGTGGTCCGTCATAGCGATCTGATTTGGAATCCTTTGAGCAGGTAGCTCTGCATGAAGTAGGCGAAGACCAGCGGCGGGACGGTCATCATTAGTGAAACGGCCATGATGTCGGCCTGGGACACCTCATAGCCCTGGGTTACCAGCCGGAAGATTCCCGGGGCGAACGTCGTCGCCTCGTTTCGCGGGAGCAGGATCTGTGCAAACGTGAAGTCGTTCCAGGCGATCGCGAAGGCGAAGAGTGCCGCCGCGATGATCGCGGGCTGGCTCTGCGGGACAACCACGTCGCGAAAGCCTCGCCACCGGGAGGCCCCGGCTACCCACGCACTCTCCTCCATCGACTCGGGAATGGTCTGGACGTACTTCCACATCAGCCACACGGCGAAGGGCATCGAGATCGCCGACAGCGCGATGATGAGGCCGATTCGCGTGTTGAGCAGCCCCAGGTTTCGCCAGATCAGGTAGAGGGGTAGGCCAAGCACGATCGGGCTGAAGAGGTAGCCAAAGAGCAGGAAGCGGGCGAAGTTCTCCTTCTGTGGGAACCGTAGCCGGGCGAGGCCATAGCCCGCGACGAGCGAGACTACGACCACCGTGATGATCGTCCCGATGGTCACCACGATCGTGTTGATGACGTATAGTGCGACGTCGGGGTTCGTCAGAATGGCGAAGTTCTCGAGCGTAAACGTCTCCGGCGTCGGGAACCAGCTGACGTAGCTCGCCGTGACGGCATCACGGATCTTCAGTGAGCTCTGTGCCATCCAGTAGACCGGGAACATCCCGACACAGAAGAACACCACCGCGCTCGCCAGCTTCGCGACGTGGAAGAGGCGGGCCTCAGACTCGTAGTCAAGCCCGAGCATCCCACCTTTGGCGCCTTCTCCGCTCATGTCGACGTCTCCACCTCGTCGCCGGGGTTGAACATGAAGAAGTAGCCGATGGCGCCGACCGCGAGGAACAGGAACATCACCACGGCCATCGCGTTCCCGAGCCCGTAGTTTCCGCCGACGAACGCCTCCCGATACGCCAGAATCGGGAGCGTCGTCGTCGCGTATCCGGGCCCGCCCTGGGTGAGGATCCAGATGATGTCGAACTTATTGAACATGAAAATCGATCGGAGGAGGATCGCCACCAGGATCACGCCCTGAATCCGCGGGAGGGTAATGTCCCGGAACATCTGGAGCCGGTTGGCGCCACAGACCTGGGCCGCCTCGTAGAACCGGTCTGGAATGGCCCGGAGCTGGGCCAGCGCGAAGATAGTGATGAACACCGACCACTTCCAGGACCCGATCAGGACCAGCAGCGGCATGGCCCACGACTGTGAGCCGAGGGCGTATTCTTGGGGCCCCCAGAGCCCCAACCACTCGGAGCCGACGAGGTGGAGGACGCCACCAAAGGTCCCGAACATGTACTGTGCCACGAGAGCGACAACGATCGTGGGAATGAGGTAGGCTAGGAACACGACCGCCGTCAGCACCTTCTGGCCCCGGGCGATCCGGTTCAGTGCCAGCGCCATCCACAACCCGACGATGAGCTGGATGAGCGTGCTCCCGACCATGTAGAGGCCGCCCCGCCACAACGACTCCCAGAACCGATTGATGGCAAACACTTCGCCGTAGTTCGAGAAGCCGACCCAGGTCCAGTTCGGATTGAGGAGGTATATCTGGTGGAACGATGCGTACACTGCGAACGACACCGGGAGGATCGCGATGAGGAAATACAGCACGATGACGGGTATCACTGTGCCGACCCCGGTCATCAGCTCCCGGTCGATGGGGACGCGTTGCCAGGGCAGTGTGATCCCGGCGGTCCCCTCCGGCTCGATCGTCTCGCTAGCCACGTGTGGACACCTACCGAACGCATCGACTGGACCCATATTAATCTCATGGTTCTTCATTCACAACTCCCCCTGGGCGGCGCTAGATGAGGCCCTCTGAACCTGGGGTCAGCACTGCTCAGCCAACCAACGGCCCGACAAGCCAACAGTTAACTCCGAGTGTGACCACCTCCGTCACGGAGGCAACTCGACAGCGTGTGGCGCTATCGACCGGTCGGTGAGGGCGCGTGACAGACGAGTCGCCTGCTGCGTCCGAGGGTCAGTCGTATTCCGACGCGGAGATCAGAACGGTCGCACTTGCGATTATTGGGGGGGTGTTCTTCGGGGGGCTCGGCACCGGTGTCGCCTTCCCGACCCTTCCGCTGTTGGATGAGATCCTCGGCATCGGCGCCGTGATGCTCGGGGTCATCCTCTCGGCGAACCGCATCAGTCGGCTGGTCATGAACACGCCCGCCGGTAACCTCGTCGATCGGGTCGGGGCGAGACGACCGATGATCTTCGGGCTCTTCGTTCAGGCCCTAGCCCCCTTCGGCTACGTGGTCGGTCTGCACGTCCCCCGAAGCACGCTTCTGATGGTCCCCGGATTGGGTGACGTGTCAATCCCGGCTGCCGTCTTCGTGGCTGCCCGAACCATCTGGGGCATCGGCAGTGCGTTCGTGTTCATCGGGGCGTTCGCCACGATCACCCACGTCACCAACGACGGCAACCGTGGTCGATGGCTCGGGTACATGCGGGGTGGCCAGTCGCTCGGATTCCCGAGTGGATTGATCGTCGGCGGGATCGTCACGGACCTCGCGAGCGAGCAGACCGCCTTCCTGCTCGCCGGCGCCCTCGCGCTGATTGCGGGTCTCGTCGCGACTGCGGTGCTCCCCCGCGTCCAGCCGGAGACCGACCAACGGGCCCGACTCCGGGATGTCCCGGCGATCATCCGGCGACAGCCACTGATCTTCCCCCTTGGTGTCGGCAACCTCACGATCCGGTTCGTCTTCGGGGGCGTCCTGTTGGCGACGGTGGTCAAGTACGCCGAAGCAGGGGGGATGCAGCTCTCGATCCTCTCTGCCGCGGGTATCAGTGGAGTCGTACTCGCCACGGGCGTCCTCTTCTCCTCGGCGACGACTGTGGCCAGCGGCCGCCTCTCCGACCGGCTCTCGAACCGCGCGTACCTGACTGTACCGGCCTTCCTCGGGATGGCGGGCGGCCTCTCCCTCCTCGCGCTGATGCCGACTATCGAGGGTCTCTTCGCGGGAACGGCATTGATCGGTGTCGGGACGGGCGCGACCGGGCCTGCGCTCCTTGCCATCGTCGGGGACATCACCCCGGGGGCCGAGATCGGTCGCATGGGAAGCGTCTACAACGTCCTCGGGGACGTTGGGCTGACACTGGGGCCACTCCTGGCCGTCCCGATGGTCGACGTCTGGTTCGGCTTCCAACGAACCTACGCGCTCTGTGCAGCCGCAGTGCTAGTAACCCTGCTCGTCGTCGCTGTGCCACTCCTCCACCCACGCACGGGTGTTGGCCGGGCCGGAATAAACTGAGTACCCGTACTGAACCCGCGAGAAATCGGGGTGCGGATTCGCGAATTAGCCGCCGAACCGGCTCCGGCCCTCCTGAACCCGCGTTTCGAGCCGGCCGAGTCCCCACTCGTAGGCCTCTTGTGGCGACATCGAGTCGGTCACGACGAGGTTGATCATCTCGCCGTAGAACCACTGCCGAGTGACGTAGACCGAGACGGCTGATGTGCCAAGGTCCGACTCCGGCACGTTTCCATAGTGATCGGCTACGATGGTGTTCTGGACGTACTCTAGCTGCTCGAGATGGCTTGGCCAGTCCTCCCAGTGCGAGAAGCTCTGGTAGGCGTCACTCCCGAGCACGTCGGCGTAGGCCGGCAGGAATCGGGTCGGCTCCATGGCGTACATGCCCGCCGTGCGATCGATCGAGTCGCCGTAGAGCCAGGTGAGGAGCTGCTTCGCGCCTGGCACGTTCGTGCCACCCGAGAAGACGTGGTGGCCATCGGGGGTTGGTTCGTAGAGCCAGATGTCGTCAATCCCGGCCCCTCCCTCCTCCCAAGTGGGTAACGGAGCGACGCCCGTATTTTCGGCGATGGGTGTGACCCCCGCCGCGCCCGCAATCCCAACCGGCCAGTTGTTGAGGTGATACTGCTGGGCGTATTGGCCGCCGATGTAGTTCTGGATCGAGCTGGCCCACCCGAGGCCAGTCGGATCCGGGGAGTATTGGGATAGCTCTTTGAAGAACTCCAGCAGCGTGACGACCTCCTCTTCCGGGAAGTGGATTTCGAGTTCTTCCCGCGCGTCCGGATCGGCCCATCGGAGTCCGATTGGGGACACACCCATATGGGCCAGATATGTCTGGAACTCGTCCTGGCTCTTGCCTACCTTTCGGCCGGCGAGGCCATAGCCCCGGACATCCATGTCTGATTCGTCGATGATGCGGGCGTTCTCGATCAGTTCTTGGAAGGTCTCCGGTACCTCCAGCCCGAGCTGATCGTAGACGTCCTGACGGTAGTGGAAGGTGCCAGTGTAGATCCCGTGAGTGACCTCCCAAGTGTCGCCGTTTTGGGTGAATGGCGCGGCCATGGCGTCCCCGGCGACCGACTCGACCTGATCGACGACCCCAGTCACGGTTTCGAGCGAATCAGCTGCCCAGAGGTCCGCCACCTGGTCGAAGGTCGAGGTGTTGATGTCCGGTGGGTCGCCGGCTTGGACGAGCGTGGCCAGCCGGTTCTCCTGCTGGCCCGACATCCCCGAATACTCGATGTTCGTCTGGATGCCGGTTTCCTCCGTGAACGTGGGCAGGAGATCGTCTTCCCACCGGGCCTGCCAGGCCTCGTTGTTGTAGTCCGTCAGGATGTGGACCGGGGGCATCTGCGTCGGGTCTGGTGTCGGTGTCGGGGTAGCTGTCCCGCCGCCACCATCACTGCCGTCCCCGCCGTCGCCACCACCGCCACCGGTGCAGCCGGCCAACCCGGCGGCCGACCCTGCCCCGACGAGCGCGAGCCATTCCCGTCGGGTCAATCCGTTCGATAGCTTGCGGTTGTCTAGCATGACCTATCGGCCGGTGAGTACCGTGGCTAATTATAGTTTATGGAAGAATTTCACTGACAGTTTCGCCGTCGTCACCCCGGGCCCAAACCCTCGCTGGATTCCATGTCGCGAGCGAGCCGCACGGTTCCTTCGGAGACACGGCTAGTTTTATTCCCGCCGCCCGGCAGCACGGGCCATGGACTTCGAGGAGCCATCAGAGGCCAAGCAGATCAAGCGGGCCATCGACGACTTCATCGACGCCGAGGTCGCGCCGTTGGAAGACGCCCATCCCGAATTCCTGGGCGAAGACTACGAACGGCACATCGTCGACGAGACCCATCGGCAGGTCCCGGAATACCGCGAAATCGTCGAGACCATCCGGGAGAAGTCGGTCGAGGCCGGCTTCTACGGGATGACCATGCCCGAGGACGTGGGCGGCGGGGGCGTCGATATCTTGATCCGCGGCATCGTGGGCGAGCACCTGGCCAACCGACCGCCGGGCTTTCACTCCGCTATCTTCGGTGGGGCAGGCGGCCCGACGCCGATCCTCCTCGAGTGTGACGAGACCCAGCGGGAGGAGTACCTCGCGCCAGTGATGGCTGGGGAGAAGACAACGTGCTTTGCCCTCACCGAACCCGAGCACGGCAGCGACCCGCACTACATGGACACGCGCGCGGAACGGGACGGGGACGAGTGGGTTATCAACGGCACGAAGTACTGGATCACGAACGCCCCGTATGCCGACTTCGCCATGGTGTTTGCGCGGACGAGCGGGGAGGACGGCGACTACGAGGGTATCACCTGTTTCCTGGTCGATGCCGACAATCCTGGGTACAGCGTCGGCAAGATCCACCGGACGATGGGGCTCACCCCGGGGGGACAGGCCGAACTCCAGTTCGACGACTGTCGGGTCGGTGCGGACCGGGTGCTCGGCGAAGTCGATCAGGGCTTCGCCGCGGCCATGAGCTGGATCGGGGGCGGTCGGATCAACATCGCGGCGGCCTCCGTGGGCAGCGCCCAGTTCCTCCTGGACCTCGCCGTCGAACACGCCCGGGAGCGCGAGACGTTCGGCAAGCCGATCGGCCACCGTCAGGGCGTCTCGTTCCAGATCGCCGACTTGGCGACTGAGATCGAGCAGGTCCGATGGCTCTACCGCTACGCGGCGTGGAAGCTCGACAACGGTGAGCGAGCCCGAAAGGAGGAGTCCATGGCGAAGCTCCGGGGTGCTGAACTCTACAACACCGCGGCCGACGTGGCGATGCAGGTCCACGGGGGATCGGGCTTTATGAAGGATCTCCCCATCGAGCGGGACTACCGCACGGCGCGTGTCATGCGGATCTTCGAGGGAACCGACGAAATCCAGCGGCGGACGATCGCCCGCGAACTCATCTGAGGGCGAGCGCGACTCGTGTCGGTTTTGTAGCCGGAGTGATTTCGATAGGGCACATGGGACGGGTGAGCGATGGTGACGCGGCCTCGACGGGCGACGGTCTGGACAGCGTCCACCGATTGGAGTTCGACGTCGACTGGCCGCCGGGGCACGCCGCTGCCTACCTCATCGATACCGCCGAACCAATCCTCGTAGACGCTGGCGCCCCTGGCGACGACAACGAGGAGCGGTTCCGGTCCAGACTCGAGGCCGTGGGACTCGGCCCGGCGGACCTCGACCACGTCCTGATAACCCACCCGCACACGGACCACATCGGTCAGCTGCCGACGATCCTAGACGGGGACGTCCGACTCTACGCCCCGCAGCGGGTCGTCGACCAGCTCCGACGGTCCCCCGACCAACTGGCTGCCGGAGTCCGGGACGTCGCGGCCGAGATCGGGCTCGATCCGGACTCGATCGACCAACACGTCGAGCAAGCCGTGGAATCACTCGAACGGTCACGCCGGCTCTTGCCCCCGGATCGGGTCGACCGTCCTGTCGACTTCGGCGAGTCGTTCACCGCCGGTGGGTATCTGTTCGACACCGTCCACACCCCTGGCCACCAGATCCACCATGCCTGCTACCGCACTGGCCTTGCGGGGGTTCGATCGATGTTCACCGGGGACGCACTGATCGAACCGTTTCGAGCGGCGGCCCTCCACGTCGGGCTCGACCACGGCGCATTCGACGCCGTTGACGCGTTCTACCGGGCATTCGACGCCCTCGAGAGCGTGTCTGTCGACCGAGCGTTCCCGGGCCACGGCCCCGTGTTCGGGGCGTACGATCGGGTTGTTCGTCGGTCACGCGAGCGCCTCGATGGGACCGTTGCGGACGTCGCAGAAACGGTGGCCGATATCGGGCCGGCGACGCCGCTCGAGATCACGATGGCTCGCGTCGAGGAACTGGACCATCCGGCGGTCTTGCTCGATACGATCGGGGCGCTCGGCTACCTCGACGGCGATGATCGAGTGTCATTCGAGCGCGACGAAGACGGGCGTCGACAGTACCGGACCCCGTAACTCGGGTCCTGTCTACGGGTTCGGCTCCGCTTCGGCGGCCTCTGCGTCCGCCGTCAGCTTGTACTTCTGGATCTTCCCACTCGCCGTCCGGGGGAGTTCGTCGACGAACGCGACCTCTCGTGGGTGCTTGTACTCCGCGATGTTGTCGAGGCAGTACTGCTTGACCCCCTCTTCGGTGATGTCGAGCCCAGCTTCCACCCCCGGCTTCGGGACCACGAACGCTTTGGGGACCTCGTTCCGGCGCTCGTCCGGGATCCCGACCACGGCTGCCTCGGCGATCGACTCGTGCTCGTGGAGGAACTCCTCGACCTCGCTCGGGTAGATGTTGTAGCCCGCCGAGACGATGACGTGCTTCTTGCGGTCGACGATCTCGTAGTAGTTGTCCGAATCGCGTCTCGCGATGTCGCCCGTTCTGAGGTAGCCCTGCTCCGTGAAAGCTTCCGCCGTGGCCTCGGGCATCTCGTGATAGCCCTTCATTACCTGTGGGCCGCGAACGAGCAGCTCGCCCTCCTCGCCCACCGGGACCTCCTCGCCGTCGGGATCGACGATCTTCGAGTCGGTCATCCGGGTGGGCTGACCGATCGTCCCATGCTGTAGCCCGAAGGTCGAGCCCTGTTGGGCGTGGGTGGCCCCGTTCGTCTCCGTCAGTCCGTACCCTTCGGCGATGTCGACCCCGGAGACCTCCTCGAACTCCCGCTGGACGGCAACCGACATCTTCGCGCCGCCCTCGCTCGCGGAGACGAGACTCGAGAGGTCGTACTCGCCGAATGTCTCGTGGTTGACCATGTCGACGTACATCGCCGTGACGCCGACGTAGTGGGTGATGCCCTGCTCCTCGATCAGCGCCATCGCGTCCTCGGGATCCCAGTACGCGGCGCTCCGGAGGAAGAGGGACCCGCCCCTGACGAGCGGCTGCCAGGCGGTGTGGGTGAACCCCGTGATGTGGTAGAGTGGGAGCCAGATGAGGCTCCGAACCTCGGTGTCGTCGAGTTCGTCGTTCGGTTGTGAGAGGATCGAGAGGGTCTGGGCCCGGTGATTCCGGTGCGTGAGCTGCACGCCCTTCGGCTTCCCCGTCGTGCCAGAGGTGTAGACCAGGAGCGCCACGTCGTCGTCATCCCGGTCGACCATCACGGGGTCGCCCCCAACGTCATCGAAATGGAGATCCCCGTCCGGGATGTTCTCCCGCTCACCTACCGTGATCACGATGGGCTCGTCCTCGACGTCGGCCAACGTCTCGGTGACGTTCTCTCGGAGCGCCTCGTGGGTGACGATGGCTTTCGCGTCGGAGTCCTCGAGCTGATATCGCAGCTCGCGGTGTTTGTACTGCGGGTTGACGGGCGAGACCCACACGCCGGCTTTGAAGCCGCCGAGCGCAGCGATCAAGAACTGGGGGAGGTTCGGGAAGTAGAGCAGCAGTGAATCGTCCGGTTCGAGGCCGAGGCCGTGAAGCCCGCCAGCGAATCGAGCGGAGGCGTCTCTCAGCTCCGCGTGGGTCAGTTCGGTCCCATAACTCTCGACCGCGAGGTGGTCCCCGTGGAACGACGCCGTCTCGTCGTGGAGTTTCGCCACGTTCCCCTCACGAGCCCCCCCGGCCACGTCTGTCAGGTCCATGCGACTCGGTACCGAACGGACCATAATGATTGTTCCCCCACGCCGCCCTCGGTCGGTCGCCGGCGTCGTGACGGCCACCTGACGACGACGCCGCGGCCCTGTGGTTTTCTTTTTCGATAACCGGGCGGAACGTTTTATTAGAAGTGAATCGGTACGGAACCGCTGATGTCGATATTCGGCCAGAGCGAGGAGACCTCTCCGGCGGAACCCGAGCCGTCCGGAGACGTCGACACCGAGGACGAGGACCTCGAGCAGCGTCTGGCCGAAGGATTCCGCCGGGCTGGCGCCCTCTCCGACGCGCTCGGCGCACCGAATCGAAGCGGGATCGAGGCGGCTCGATCGAAGGCGGCGTCCCTCGCCGAGGTCGTCGAGGAGCGAACGGTCGACGTTGAACCGTCCCTCGAGGAGGACGCGTTCTTCAGTGACACCGACGGCGCCACGACCCTCACCAACCGGTACGACCTCGAGAAAGCCGTCCCGATGGCCAAAAAGCGCCATTTCGAGGAGGTCGATCGATACTGGGTGAACGAACCGTACGCCTTCGTGATCATCTTCTACTCCCGCAAGGAGAACGAGACGAAGTACTACGTCATCGAGCCACACCTCACCGACGTCGAGGCCGACCTGAAGGAGTTCCTGGCGAGGAAGCTCCGCACGGCCATCAAGTACGAGAACGACGACGTCCTCGCCGACGGCGACGACGACGACCGAGCGGTGGTAATCGAACGCGAGACGCGCCGGCTGCTGGAGCGATACGACCTGCTCGATGCCACCGAAGAGAGCGACGGCCCCGGCGCCCTTGCGTCGCTCTTCGACGGTCGGCTGGGCGGCCTCTTATCGAACGGCGACGAGCCCGAGGCGGCCGACGGACCGGCCCAGCTCACGGGCCTCGGAGCCCGGCCGGAGCCGGTGCTCGAGGAGGAGGACTCACAGACCCTGTCGGAGTACCAGGTGGAGAAGCTCCTGTATCTCCTCAAGCGGGATTTCGTCGGGTACGAGCGCATCGACGCGATCAAGCACGACATCAACGTCGAGGACATCTCGTGTGACGGCTACGACTCGCCGGTGTTCGTCTACCACACGGACCACGAGAACGTCATCACGAACGTCTACCACGGCAAGGAGGAACTCGACGACTTCGTCGTCAAGCTCGCCCAGCGCTCGGGCAAGGGTATCTCGAAGCGCCAGCCCCAAGTCGACGCGACGCTCCCCGATGGCTCCCGGTCCCAGCTCACCCTCGGCCAGGAGGTCTCAGACCACGGGACGAACTACACGATCAGGCAGTTCAAGGACGTCCCGTTCACCCCGATCGACCTCATCAACTGGCGGACCTTCTCGCTCGAACAGATGGCGCTGCTCTGGCTCGCCATCGAGAACAACAAGAGCCTGATCTTCGCCGGGGGGACGGCGTCAGGGAAGACGACGAGCCTGAACGCGGTGTCGCTGTTCATCCCCTCCAACACGAAGATCGTCTCAATCGAGGACACCCGCGAGGTCGAGCTGCCCCAGCGGAACTGGATCGCGAGCGTCACCCGGCCGTCCTTCTCCGAGGACGACCGTGGTGACATCGACGAGTTCGACCTCCTCGAAGCTGCGCTCCGACAACGGCCCGACTACATCGTCATGGGTGAGATTCGGGGCGAGGAAGGCCGGACGCTGTTCCAGGTCATGTCGACCGGCCACACCACGTACACGACCTTCCACGCGGACTCCGTCGGCGAGGTCCTGAAGCGGTTCACCACGGAGCCGATCAACGTCTCGAAGACGCTCTTCACCGCCCTCGACCTGGTGTCGATCCAGACGCAGACCCGCGTCAAGGGCCGGAAGGTGCGCCGTTCGAAGTCCATCACGGAGATCAACGAGTACAACGCTGAACACGACGAGATCAACGTCCAGGACATCTACCAGTGGCACGCTGAAGGGGACGAATTCGAGGAGGTGGGCCGGTCCAACGTCCTCGAGAGCATCCGGTTCGACCGAGGCTGGGACTACGACCGGCTCGACGCCGAACTCCGGAAGCGACAGGTCGTCCTCGCCTACCTCATCCGGAACGGCTTGAACGATTACGCCCAGGTCGCCGCGACCGTTCAAGCGTTCATCTCGGACCCTGACACGGTCCTCGGGCTGATCGCCGGTGATCACCTCGAAGAGCGTCTCTCCGACCTCCGGGAGATGGAGAGCGTTCAGATCGACATCGACGCTGACACCGAAGCCCTCGTGCCTCGGCCCGACCCGCCGGAACGGGTCGACGAGCTCGCGAGTGATATCCTCGCGAACGCGGAGCATGGCGTCCTCGCCGACTTCGGCGGCACGAGCCCGTCCGCCACCGACCTGAAGCGGGCTCTAGACGACATGGGCGACGGCGAGGAGCCGGCCGCGGGGGAGGTCAGCGCGGAATGAGCACCGGCACGGAGCAACTGGGCTCCGATACGCTCGCTGCCTTCGGCTACCCGTTTTACCGTCGGTTCTTCGACCCCGAGGGCGACTTCGTCGGCGAGCTCGAACGCAAGCTCGCCCAAGCCCGCATCCCCGACCCGGTCGAGATGTATCTCGCCCGATCGCTCTCCATCGGCGTCCTCCTCGGCCTCGTCCTCTGGGTCCTGGGAACCGCCCTTGGGTACGGGTTGTTCGCGTTGGGGGTCATCCAGGTCGGCGCGCTCATCGGGATGCCCATCTCCGACCCCGGGCTCCTGGCCCTCATCCGGGCGCTCCGAGTGCCCGCGCTGGTGGTCGTCACCGGACTGGTGTTCGGGGCTGTCGGCTTCGGGCTCGGGTTCGGCACGATGGTCCTCATCCCCTACTCGACGGTCTCGGGCCGCAAGCGGGAGATCAACATGCTCCTGCCGGACGCGGTGTCGTTCATGTACGCCCTCTCGATCGGGGGGCTGAACCAGCTCGAGATCATCGAGGCCATGGCCCGAGCGGAAGACACCTACGGCGAAGTCGCCCGCGAGTTCCGGACCATCGTCCAGGAGACGGAGTACTTCGACACGGACTACCGGACAGCCATCCGGGAGCAGTCCCTCGAGACGCCGAGCGAGGAGCTCTCGCAGTTCCTGACGGACATGCTCTCGATCATCAACTCCGGGGGTGACATGACTGACTTCTTAGACGACAAGAAGGACAAGCACATGCGGACGGCCAAGCAGGAGCAGGAGATGACCCTCGACACGCTCGAACTCTTCGGCGAGATGTACATGACGCTCTCGCTGTTCCCGCTGCTGCTCATCATCGTGCTGGTCATCATGAGCATGCTCGGCGAGGCCGACCAAACCATCCTCTGGGCCACGGTCTACGGCCTCATCCCGCTGACCGGCGCCGGGTTCCTGGTCCTCGTGTCAACGGTCAAACAGGACGAACCCGGCGATGGGTACCTCGAGGAGGCCGGTGCGGCGCGGGCCGATGGCGGCATGCTCACCGTCGGCGTCGTCGACCAGTACGTCGGGCGCCATGGCGTCTTCGACCGCATCAAGCTCCAGGAGGTGAAGACGGTCGTCTCTGGGTTCCTCAGGCGGCCCCATGTGTTCTTCCGGGACAACCCGCTGTACACCCTCGGCTTAACACTCCCGCTGGCTCTCGGCATCCTCGGCGTGTCGCTCCTCGGCGGGAGCGCGCCGACCTCACTCGAGGGCATGATCGCCAACCCGGTCTGGGGCACGTTCATCTTCGTCTACGTGCCGCTGTACGTGACGCTGACACCCCTGGCGATCTTCCACGAGTGGAACCTCCGGTTCCGACACGGCGTCCTCAGGAACCTCTCCGACGACCTCCGGAAGCTCTCGTCGGCCAACGACACCGGGCTGACGCTCCTGGAGTCGGTACGGACCGTCGCCGAAACCTCGACCGGCACCCTCGCCCGCGAGTTCGACGTCATCTACACCAAGGTCCAGTACGGCACGAGCCTTCGGGACGCCCTCATCGAGTTCAACAACAAGTACCACCTCCCCCGACTCGCCCGGACGGTGAAGCTCATCGGCAAGGCCCAGGAGGCCTCGAGCCAGATCACCGACGTCCTCCGAACGGCGGCCCAGGCCAGCGAGAACCAGGACGACATCGACCGGGAGCGGAAGTCCCGGACCCGGATGCAAGTGGTCATCATTCTGATGACGTACTTCACGCTGCTGGCCGTGATGGCCATCCTGAAGACCCAGTTCCTGGACGTGATGTCCGAGCTCGTCGGTCAGAGCGGCGGGGGCGGCGGCGGAGGCGGTGGGGGAGCGTCGTTCGGCGCCAGCATCGATACGAACTTGCTCTCGATGCTGTTCTTCCACGCGGTCACGATCCAGGCCATCTCCTCGGGGCTCATCAGCGGCTACATCCGGGATGCGACGCTGGTTTCCGGCGTCAAGTACGTCGTCGTCCTCCAGACGGTGGCCCTCTTGACCTGGATGGTGGTGGGGTGAGATGGACCGGTTTTGTCCCGGGGATGCCACACGCGACCGCGCCCAGACGGCCCAGGACTTCGCGCTCGGCATCGGCTTCTTCATCGTCGCCGTCGCCTTCGTCTTCGCGTTCGTGCCCTCGATGCTCGCGTTCACGACGGCCGACCCGGGCGCGAAGGCGGCCTCTCAGGCGGACCGAGCGGCGACGAGCCTGCTCCGAGACCTCGGGACCGCCCAGCAGCCGAATCAACTCAACGGCACGGCGACGGCGGAGTATTTCAACACCTCCGCCACCGAGCAGGAGCTCCAGTCTGACTTGGTCCTCCCGAACATCTCGTACATCAACCTCAACGTCCGGAGCCTCGACGACGAGCGCGTCGTGATCGTCCCCGATGCGGACGGCAACGACGTCGAGCTCAGCGCCGGCCGGGACTATTCCGACCGGCAGCCCGCGGCCGAGGCTGTCCGGATCGTCACGATGACCGAGGACAACAACGCCTGCGATCCGGCGTGCCAGCTCGTCGTTCGGGTGTGGTGACCGATGAAGGGGGAGTCAGTCACCGGGTCCGCCCGGTCGACCGATCGGGGACAGGCCTTCACCCTCGAGGGGGTCCTCGGCGCGACGTTCTTGGTTATCGCCATGCTCGTCGCCCTCCAGACGACGGTCATCACGCCGACGACCGGAGGCGCGGTTGACGACGACACCCGGAACGAGCTCCGCCAGAAGGCCAACGACATCCTCGTCGTGACCGCCTTCCAGGAGCAGGAGGACCTCTCGTGGTACGTCCGATACTGGAACCCGAACACCCGGACATTCTACGGGGCCGATCGACCGGAGGTCGGCTATGGCACCCGGGGCCCCCCTGGCTCGCTCGGGGCGATGCTCGGCGATACGTTCACCGACGCCGGTCGGCACTACAATATCATCCTGCGGTACCGGGGGAACGAGTCGCCCGACAGCTCCGGCGTCCAGCGGATGGTCTACCAGGGGCCCCCGGGTGAGCACGCCGTCGTCGCCTCCCACATGGTCACGCTCTATGACTCCCAGACCCTGGCTGGCCCGCGGGCCACCAGCCGGGAGCTACAGTCCTACGACACGAACGCGTCCGACAACGACGACAGCTACTACCCGGTGCCGGACGTGGCCGACGGTCCGGTCTACAACGTCGTGGAGGTGCGGCTCGTCGTATGGTGAGGAAGGACCGGGCCCAGTTGGTCCTCGTCGGCGCCATCGCCATCGGACTCGTCCTCATCGCGATGACGACCGTTCTCAACTCGGCCGTGTTCACGGAGAACGTCGCCCGGGGCAGTGCGGATGAAGTCGCGGGGGACGTCCAGGAGTTCGACCGGGGAGCAATCCGCGACGTCCGATCGGTCGCACTGCGGGTCAATCACGCCGACGAATACTGGATAGATGGGGGGCACACGGGCAAGTCAAACCTCTCCACCGATGTCCGTTCGAACGTCAGCAGCTACAGCGATCTCCTCGCGGAGTCGTACGCGGACACCGGCTCGGTCTACGTGAACGTCACGCCGCAAAGTGTGGGAATGGGAACGCGGATCATCCAGAACGAGGACGACGACTTCCGAGACGACCCTGGCCTCGGCGTCGGCAACTCCGCCTGGACCCCCGTGTCGGACCCGTTCCTGATGGGCTGGTTCGTGATGAACGTTGACGTCGAGAACGTGAGCAAGACCAACCAGTTCTCCTTGGAGCTGACCGACTCGGCGTCCAACGTCCTCACGATCAGTCTCAGACAGACGAGTGATGGGGCCCTCGACGTCCGCTCGGACATCAATGGAGGCAGCGTCTCCGACGTCACTTGTGACCCCGTCAACGGGCGGGTGCTCCTCGATGTCGCCGACGGAACGAGTTACACCGGCGACTGCACGTTCAACAGCACCGAGCAGCTGTCGCCGCCCTACAGTCAGCTGGAATTCGCCGATGGCGAACACGGCCACGGCAAATACGACCTCGTCGTAAATCGCTCCGACTCGAGTTCGTTCGACGCCCAACCCTGCGTCTCCGGCAAGGAACCCTGCCGGTCTGTCGCCGTGTGGTCGGTGACCTTCACGACGCACTACCGGACCCAGTCGATCGGCTACACCCGGAACCACACCGTCGAGGTGTACGACGGATGAGGGGCCGATCGACGCGCCCGTCGCGGGACCGGGCCGTCTCGAGTGCGGTGACGCACGCCCTCGCCCTCGCCATCACGGCGATTCTCATGTCCGGGCTCTTGGTGGCTGCCGGCACGATGCTGGAGGACCAGCGGGAGAACTCCGCCCGCGAGCAGCTCCGAACCGTGGGCCATCGGATGGCCGACGACCTCACCCGCGCTGCATCCCTCGCTCAGGACGGTGGCAACGTCACCATCGAGACCCGCCACCCCACGCGCATCGCGGGGAAGTCGTACAACGTGCAGATGCTGACCGGGTCCGCCTGCCAGACTGATGTCATCTCCACTGACACCTGTCTATCGCTCGAACTGCAGGACGGACAAACGGAAGTGAAAGTGCCGGTGCGAAACGAGACGGGCGTCCAGTTCGAGGCGGGCGCGGGCGGCCGATACGTGATCGAGGCCACCCGAAATGCCTCGGCCCCCGTCCGCACCGTCCCGGCCTACGAACGGGATCTCCGAGTCGGCGTGGGGGAAGACCTCGACCGGTTCGACGGTGGCGAGGACGTCAACGTGACGAACCGCAACCCCATCTCCGGGTTCACCTTCACGCCCGGTTCTCCCGCCGTCAGTTCGGTGATCCACTTCCAGAACGACACGGAGGACCTCGACGGCGTCATCACGAACTACGAGTGGGATCTCGGAGACGGGGCAACCCGAACGGGTGTCCGAGAGTTCGACTACTCGTATTCGTCGGCGGGCAAGTACACGGTGACGCTGACCGTCACCGACGACGATGGCGAGACGGACAACGTCAGCAAGGTCGTCTCAGTCGGGGGATTAGCGTATAACTCCCCGCCCGCCGCCATCGACGTCGGTGGTGACCCGCCAACGGACGGGCTGCGGTTCGAAATCGAGAACCTCCACGACTCACAGATCGAGATCAAGGAAATCCTCATCGATCCCGAGAACGACAACATCGAGTCCCTCGACGCGGCTGCGAACGAGATCGAGATCGATGCTGATGACGGGGTCGGTGGCCATGATGATTCGATCGAGATCTACGACGGCGGGGTCATATTCGACCTCGACGACGACGGGACCGATGGCGCCGCCTGGATGTCCGCCACATCCACGGCTGACGTCTATCTCAGAGGCTTCGAGGACGGCGGGGGTAACGAGGTCGACATGGCCAGCGAGGAGGTGTTCATCGCCCTCCGATACCGGGTGGGTGGGACGTTCTACACCGCGCAGTTCACGCTGAACGGTGGCGGCGGTGGAGGCAACCAACCACCTGACCCCGCGTTCTCGTTGGTCGATTGCACGGACCGTGACTGCGAGTTCGACGCTGCCGCCTCGAGCGATCCGGACGGTACCATCGACAACTACGAGTGGTCCTTCGGGGACGGGCAGACGGCAGCCGGTTCCGGACTGACGAACCCGACCCACACCTACGCTGCGAACGGCTCCTACGACGTCAGCCTGACCGTCACGGACGACGACGGTGTCGCCTCGACGGTGACCAAGACCATCGAGGTCGGCGATGCGAACCCCGAGGTCGTCTGGGCGGTCAACTCCGGTGGGCCCCAGTACACCGACGCGGAAGGGATCACCTACGACGAGGACACCGAGTCCGACCCCCACGACGACGTCTACCTCTATTCCAACGACGACGCGATCACGGGCGATCCGATCGCGAACACGACCGAGGACACGCTCTATCAATCGGAACGCTACGGAGATTTCGACTATGACATCGACGTCACCAACGGCCTCTATCAGGTGCGGTTCAAGCTCGCCGAGACTTACTGGAGCAATGACGATCAGCGGGTCTTCGACGTGCGGCTGGAGGGGTCGACGGTCATCTCAGACCTGGACCTCTACGATGAGGTCGGCCACGACTACGCGACCTGGCGGACCCACACGGTAACAGTCGACGACGGCGAGCTCAACATCGACTTCCGGACGGAGGAGGACAACGCCAAGTCCAGCGCGATCGTCGTTCGCCGCCTGGATCCTGAGGCATTCCAGGAGAACGACGGCACCCCCGAGGTCGTCTCGATGGAGGTCGAGAACTACCACGGTCGGGTCCCAGGCAGCGACGAAGACTACAGCGGGGACGACATGAGCAACGACGAGTGGGAGAGCCTCTCGGATGGGGGGGCGAGCGGCAGTGCCGGACTCGAGGCTCTCCCGGACAACGGCGACAACGCGGGTGACACCAAAAACGGCGAGCGACTGGATTACTTCGTCGAGTTCGACAACAGCGGCACGTACGATGTGTTCGTCCGGCTCGAGTGCCAGAGCGGCGGGGACGCTGGCCACACCGACTCGGTCCATGTCGGTCTGGATGGGGATCTAGTGAGCGACGGTGGCAACGGCCTCACGTCAAACGACGGCACCGACTGTGGCGACACGAACGGATGGACCTGGCTCTCCGACGCCGACGGTGACCAGGTACAGATCGACGTCACCTCAACGGGCATCCACACGTTCAACCTCTGGATGCGAGAGGACGGCGCCCGAATCGACAAGATCGTGCTGAACAAGACGGGGACCGACCCGACCGGGACTGGCCCACCGGAGAGTGACCTCGGCTGAACCCATGACCGGTATTCACCCGCAGCGGCCACCGACCGACGATCCCGGCGCAAGCGAGAGCGGAGCGTCCCGGGACCGCGGGGCCAGCGAGGTCGTCTCGTTCATCATCACGTTCTCGATTATCACCACCATGATCGGTCTGCTCTACACCGGAGGGTCGGTCTCGATGATGAAGATCCAGACGAGCAACCAGATCCAAAACGCCGAGAGCGTGTTCATGGCGATGGACGACAGCTTCGGGGAGCTCCAGGAGGGCCAGGCTCCGAAGCGGGCCGGGTCGCTCGATTTAGACGTCGGGGCCTCCCTCGCGGTGATCGACGAATCAGAAGTCGAGGTCACCGTGAACGGCCCCGGTTTCTCCCAGACACTCCAGACCCGGTCCCTCGAATATCGACTCGAGGACCGGTCCATCGCCTACGAGACGGGTGCCATCTTCAGGACGAACGACGGGGCGAGCGCCATGATCGCCAGCCCGTCGGGCATCTTCTGCTCCCCATCCTCGAACGGGAGCGTCGTCTCGATCGTCACACTGGTCGCGCCGAACGGCTCGAGCGTCGCCTCGGGAACGGCCACCGTCACCGGCATCCAGCGGTCGACGACGCTTCTCTACCCGGCCGACCGAACCGGGGGCACCGCCGTGGAGAACGTGACGATCGACGTGACGTCACCCCGAGAGTCCGCGTGGCAGCAATACTTCGAGGAGGCCGAGGGGTGGACGGACGAGGACGGCGACGGAACCTATGCCTGTGAGAGCGCCGACGAAGTCTTCGTGCGACAGACGGTGATCGAGGTCCAGATCCAGAACTGAGCAGGTTCGGCAGTCAGACGACGCTCGGCCGCGGTGAACACGATCGGTGCCGTCAGCACCACCACGGGGGCCCGCGATTGCCCCCGAGGGTGTACCGGTCACGCCCGCGAGCTGGTCTCCCCGTGCCTCGTAGTCGGTTCCTAGCTCAGGGGGTCTGGGTATCGGATCGGGCTGCCTTCCTCAGTTCTCCTCGCCGATCACGAGGTAGCGGACCTCGAGATTGAAGATGTGCTTGGGGACGGCCTCCTCCCTCGATTGACCGATCCGATAGAGCGCGATCAGTCGGTCAGTCCCACCGTCCCCGTCGTCGAACTCGAAGACGATGACCGCCTGGTTGCTCTCGATGTCGAGCGTCTCGTTGTCCGGGCCGTCGAGGTAGGGGGCTAAGGTCTCGTTCTTCAGGTCTTCAGCCCACCAGTCGCCCGGCTGGGAGAGCAGGCTCGAGACGTCCTGGTCGTCGAGGTAGACGTTCGTCTTCGAGGCAGGAATCTCGGTTTTTGTACTCTCATCGATCGCCGTACACCGGACCTCGGCGTACTCCTGTCCGGTCGACTCGTTTTCGACGATGTTTCCGGTCCGTTCCCAGGCCCCGTCCTTGCAGTCGTAGTCGACCGCGGTCATCGTGACGTTCTCGCCGTCACTGATGTCGATGGAGTAGCTGAAGTTCGTCGGGGCGGTCGGATCGTTCAGGTTCAACTCGTCGTCGTCGCCGGTGGCGATGTGGCTCGTCTCGCCGTCGATCTGGGGATAGTAGGTCGTACTCCCTGCCTCGAGCTGCATGGAGAAGGGATCACGGACGATCTGCTTCGACTCCGAGATCTCTGCGAAGAGCTCGATGAAGATCTCCGAGAGGTCGTCTGACTCCGAGGCCGCCCGCCAGGTGCCGCCAGTCACCCCGGCGACTTCCTGGAGGGTCTCGTTCGCGTCCTGTGAGGGGGTCCCGAACGAGATGGTGTGGATCGTGATCCCCTCCTTGTCGGCTGCCTCGGCCGCGGCCACCGGGTCCCCCCCACTGTCTTCCCCGTCGGCTAGGAGGATGATGACCTTCTTTCGGGAACTGTTGCTCTTCAGTCCGTGGGTGGCGACCGCCCGTCGGATGCCGCGCTCACTGTACGTCGACCCACCGTCGTCCGGGATGCTGTCGATCGACCCATTCACGGCGTCGAAGTCATCGGAAAGGTATACGTGGTTATTTTCCGGTAAATACATCGCCTCGTCGTCGAACGCGACTGCACCAGATCTATCGAACGAACTGTTCATCTGCCCAACGAACGCCTGCGAGGCGTCCTTCGCCGTCGCCAATTTGCTCCCCGGGCCGTCTCCCATCGATCCCGACTTGTCGAGGACGAACACGACGTCGAGCGGGGGTCGATAGGCTGCATCTCCCTCCACGACACGAATCTCGCCGACCTGGGTGCTTCCGGAGGAGAGCGGCGTCACGATCGTCGTGTACGTGTTGTTGGCGCTCTTGTTGACCTCGATCGAATCACTCGAGACGTCGATGTCGTTGAACTCGCTACTGGTGAGGTCGATGACGTTGTTCTGGCTGTCGTTGGTAACGACGGGGAGGTCATCCTGCTCCAACACGACCCGCGTCGTTCGGTTCGACTCGAACGTGCGGTACTCCGATCCCTCGATCGAACGCTCCAGGTAGCCGCTCCACCCGCGGAAGAAATCGCTCTGCACAGAGACCGTGACGTTGTTCGGCCGGGTGCACCCCTCCTGGAACATGGCCTCACTGAGTTCACGGTTCGTCTCGATGGACTGTGAGACGTTCTCGTAGACGAGGTTCCGGGACTGCTGGATATCGCCGGTGAAGTTCATCACGGAGACGGAGAGCGTTCCGTTCGCGAAGGTGACGTCCGGCGGTGTGTGGAGGACGGTTTGGGCGAGCACGCCGTTCTCTTGCCGCCAGACACCCCCGGCCTCGAACGCGATCGTGACGCCGTCCGAGCGCTCGTACCGTAGCGAAGAGAGGGGGATGTGGGCGCGGCAGCTGGCGTTTTTGTTGGACGTGATGTTGATGTGTCCGGACTGCACGATCCGGTACTGGCTCGGCCGGGCGTCGCCGAGGCTGAACTCCGTCCGGGTCATCCCTCCGACGCTGGCGACCGAACTGAGCTCGGTGTCGATTTCCTCGATCGCGTTCGTCGTCGATTCCTGACCAGCGAGTTCCCGGTACTGGTCCAAGACTGAGGAACCAGCTAATACGATGAGCGTCGCCGACGTGAGTACGAGTCCGAGGAGCAGGACGACCGCGATGACGTTCGATTGGCCGCGGCCGGATTCACCGCGTGAGGGCGTGCCTGTCGCCCGCGTTGTCCGGCTCGGCGGCCGCTGAACCATTATTTCGCGATCCAGGGCGTGGAACGGCATATACCTGCCCCGCAAATTATCTTATTTGATATGGTCTCGGTTGGAGGACACATCGGGGCAAATCCACCGAAAGGACCATGGCGCCGCCCCTGGCACACTCCGCCGGGCATGGTCCCGGTTCTCCCTGGTGCTGTGCCGGTCACGCTTGGGGGGCAGCGCTAATGTCGGCTCAGCGTCGTCGGCTCGCGACCTACCTGCTGGCCGTGGTCGCGGTCATGATCGGCTACACCCTCCTGTACCAGTGGGGCATGGCGGTCTACGAGGGCGAGTCGCGGACCTTCGTCGAATCACTCACGATCGTCGTCGAGACGTTCACGACCACGGGCTATGGCGAGGACGCCGGCCTCTGGACCTCGACGCCCCTGCAGCTGCTCGTGATCGCGATGCAAATCACTGGCGTGGGCGTCTTCTTCCTCACCTTGCCGCTGTTCGTGGCACCCTGGATCAATCAGCGGCTCGAGACCTCCGTTCCCACCGCCGTCGAAGGCTACCACGACCACGTCGTCCTCTGTGAACTCACGGCCCGTGGTGAGGCCCTGCTCGAAGAGCTCGCGCCGCGGGAGGTAGCCCACGTCATCGTCGAGCCCGACCGCGAGAAGGCGGCAACGCTCCGGGAGCAGGGGCTCACCGTCGTCCACGGCGACCCCGAGTCGACGAGCACCCTCCGTGGTGCCTGCGTGGCGGACGCCGACACCGTGGTCGCGGATGCCGCCGACGAGCAGAACGCGGCGATCGCGCTCTCGACCCGCGAGGTCAGCGACGACGTTCGGCTCACCGCCTTCGCCGAGGATCCCGACATGGCCGACTACCTCCGGTACGCCGGCGCGGACGAGGTCTTCTCGCCCCGCCAGATCCTCGGCGAAGCGCTCGCCAACGAGGTCACAACCTCCGTGTCGATGGCGCTCGGTGACACCGTCGAGATCGGTGCCGACCTGGAGGTCGTCGAGCTCCCAGTGCAGGCCGGCAGCGACATCGACGGCGTCGCCCTGGCGGAGAGCGGGATCAGGGAGCGGACTGGCGTCAACGTCATCGGGCTTTGGCGGGCGGGGGAGTTCGTCAGCACCCCATCGCCATCGATTACTCTCGATGAGGACACCATCCTCCTCGTCGCCGGGAGCGAGTCGCAGCTCTCGTCGCTGAAGCGCCTTACGCTGGCCGGAGAACGCCGACGGGCCCGCGGAACCGTGGTTGTCGCCGGACACGGTGAGGTCGGGTCGACGGCGACGGAGGCCTTAGCTGCCAGCAGCATGGAGGCGGTGGTCATCGACCGAACGGACGGCCCATCGGTCGACGTTGTGGGCGACGCGACGAACCAGGAGACGCTCCGTGAGGCAGGGCTCGCGTCCGCGAGTAGCCTCGTAGTCGCGCTCTCCGATGACACCACCGCCATGCTCACGACCTTGGTCGCCCGAGAGGTCGCTCCCGATGCCCGGATCGTCGTTCGCACTCAGGAGACCGAGAGCGTCGGGAAGCTCTACCGGGCCGGCGCCGACTACGTCCTCGCGCTCGCGACCGTCGGCGGCCGGATGATCGCGTCGACCGTGCTCGACGAGGAGATCATGGCTCCGGAGAAGCGGATCGAGCTCGTGAGGACGGCGGCGCCGGGGCTCGCGGGGCAGACCTTGGCCGGCGCGGACATCCGAGCCAAGACGGGCTGTTCCGTGATCGCCGTCGAGCGCGACGACGAGCTGATCACCGACCTCGGACCGTCGTTCACCCTCGAGCAATCGGACCAGCTCGTGGTGGCCGGAACGGACGAGGCCATCATCGACTTCGACCGGCTGGCGAGCTGAGCGAGGCGGCGCTCGGACCACCCATAAGGAAAGGGCTATCGGGCCCTCGCACCTGGGACCGACGATGCTCGAGATCGGCACGGACGCTCCCACGTTCACGCTGGCCGACCAGGACGGGAACGAGGTCAGCCTCGCTGACTTCGCCGGCGAGCCCGTGGTCGTCTACTTCTACCCGCGCGCCGACACCCCTGGCTGCACGACCGAGGCCTGTGGATTCCGCGACGCCTGGGCCGACTACGAGCGCCACGGCGTCACCGTCCTCGGCGTCAGCGACGATTCGGTCGGAGACATCGCCGCCTTCGCCGAGAAGTACGATCTCCCGTTCCCGCTCCTCTCGGATCCGGACGGCGAGGTGGCGAGCGCGTACGACTCCTACGGCGAGAAGTCCATGTTCGGCAACACGTTCGACGGCGTCTTCCGGAACACGTACGTCGTCGGGCCGGACGGCCGGATCGCCGCCGCCTACGCGAACGTCGACCCCGACGGTCACGCCGAGGCTATTCTCGACGACGTCGCGGCGATTACTAAGGACTGAGCGCCGGCACTGGCGGCTCAAGCACTTATGCCCCTCGGGCTCTTAGAGCCGGGGATGCGATCAGTCCGGAAAGGCCTCCGATCGGGGGAGATCGAGAAAGACACGTACGACCGGCTCACCTGCGCCGCCTGTGGGACGCAACTCGGCAGCCGGGAGGATCCGGACCAGCTCGGGATGGTCAGGACCTGCCCCGAGTGTGGTCGCGAGTGGGAGCAGGTGAAGTGAGGGTGCCCGAGGGCCGGGTGCGACAGCTCAGATCGATTCTCGCCGGTCGATGAGGGTTTCGTTGCCGACGTAGACCGGCGTCCGTTGGTGGAGGGCGGTGGCCTCGACGGCGAGCAAGGAGTGGGTTCCGTTAGAAGACCGGCCGCCGGCCGACTCGACGACGTACCCGATCGGGTTCCCTTCGAACTGGAGCCGGAGCTTCCCCGCCGGCGCGGATTGGAGTTCCGGGTAGGCGAACACGCCGCCGTAGGTCATCACCTGGTTGACGTCACCGATCATCGCCCCACCGTACCGGAGCTTGAGCTCTCGTTCGATCGCTCGGGCGTAGTCGGTGAACGGCTCGGTCCAGTCCGGCACGCGACCGCCGAAGCCATAGACGACTGGCTCGTGGGGGAGCGTGACGTCCTCGCGTACGGCGCGGCGGCGGCCGTCACCGTTGATCACGTACTCGGTGACGGTGCCGTCGACCGCGGCCATCATCGTCGTGATCGGGCCATAGAGCACGTACGCAGCGCCCACCAAGTCCCGCCCCGAGGCCGGCAGTGTCCCGTCGTAAATCCCGGCGATCGTCCCCATCGCGTTGTTCGACTTGAGATTGGAGGAGCCGTCGAGCGGGTCGCAAGCCACCGAGAAGCCCGAGCCGACGTCGACGGTTTCCTCGCGCTCCTCGCTGGCATAGGTCCCGACGCCGTCGACCTCGGCGACGCGCTCGGCGAGCAATTCATCGGCCCAGACGTCAGCTGCCATCACTGTCTCGCCGCTGGGGTTCTCTGCGTCGGCCGCGGCCCGTCGGCCGGGGAGCCCGGCTCGAACCTCAGGGGCCGTCCTCGCGACGACGTCGAGGACCGCCTCGACGGTGTCTCGGGTCATTGGCTGACCGTCCGACGATGCGGCTGGCTCACGCCGTGGCCGCGAGCGCCTCCTCGGCGCTCTGCCCCTCGTGGATGACGCGCTGGAGGGCGTCCAGCATCGGCTTCGGATTCTCGCGCTGCCAGACGTTCCGCCCCACCGCGAGGCCAGCGCCGCCCGCGTCCATGACGGCCTCGACAGACTCGAGGAAGGACTGGTCGTCGGTCTTCGAGCCGCCGGACATGATGACCTTCACGGGCCCCGCCGCGTCGACGACCCACTCCATCGCCGCCTGGCTGCCCGGGTACTTCACCTTCGCCACATCGGCGCCGAGTTCCAGTGCCAGCCGCGAAGCGTACGCAATGATCGAGTCCGAGGTGTCGTTCTTGACGCCCTGGCCCCGCGGGTAGGACCACATCACGACGCCGAGGTCGTGGTCTCTCGCGGCCTCCTGGGCGTCGCGGAACTCCTCGGCCATCTCGACCTCGTGGTTCGAGCCGCCGTAGAGGGTGAACCCGATCGCATCGGCGCCGAGATCGGCGGCGTGATCGACGGACCAGTTCACCGCGGAGTCGTGCTCGCCCATCCAGAGGTTCGAGGTGCCGTTCACCTTCGCGACGAGGTTCACGTCGTCCGCGTAGGAGGGGTAGTACGCCTCGGCGACCCCCTTCTGGACGGCGAACCCCGTGACCGCCTCGTGTGTGGCGATGTCGAAGACTGTCTCCGGATTCATCGTCTCGGGGACGGACTCGAAGTCGACCGGGCCGTGCTCTAAGCCGTGGTCGTAGGCCAGGATGAGCACCTTCCCGTCGCGGGCGATGGGCGAGTCGGTGAGCGGGCGCATGCGTGTCTGGACCATCCCGTCGGAGGGGGTAATAGTTTATCTTTTAACAGGCGCAATACCCCTTCCTCAAAAAGCGAGCGAAGCGAGCGAGTAGGGAGGTGATACGCGCCGTAAGCTTGGACCGTCTTAGGGTATCGTACGAAGCGGGGTACCCAAATGAAACACTAATGCCATTTGGGTACGGAGATAAGGGTGCAGGCAAAGGCCAATGGTGTACGACCTCGACAAAAGTTCGCACTCCGTTGGCGAGGAGTCCTACTTCACCCATGAACTACAACTACAGGTATCGACTCTACCCCACCGACGAACAACGGGAGGCGTTAGCGTGGACGCTCGATACCTGTAGACAGGTCTACAACCACTTCCTGAAGCGACTCAACGACGCCGACGAAGTGCCGTCGGAGTATGCAGAGAAGAACACGCTACCCGACCTGAAACGCGAATGGACGGAGCTTCAAAACGTCCACTCGAAGGTGCTACAGGTCGTCGTTGAGCGGCTGTACGACAATCTCCGTACGCTTTCCGCCCAGAAGCAGAACGGCTACCGCGTCGGCGCACTCCGCTGGAAGGGGGCGGGCTGGTACAAGTCGTTCACCTACAGCCAAAGCGGGTTCAAGTTCATCGAAACCGACACCCGACGGGATCGGCTTCGGCTGAGCAAGATCGGCGAGATACCGATAGCGTACCACCGCAACGTCCCCGAGAACGCGACCATCAAACAGGTCTGCATCAAACGGGATGCGTCGGGTAAGTGGTACGCCACGTTCGGCATCGAGATCGACGAACAGCCGGAGAAACCCGCTCCCGAAACCATCGGACCCGAAGATGCTGTCGGTATCGACGTCGGCATCCTGAAGTACGCTCACGACACCGATGGGTTGGCGGTCGAATCGCTCGACCTCTCGGACGAACGTGAACGCCTCCGACGGGAACAGCGGACCCTCTCGCGGAAAGAGAAGGGATCGAACAATGACGAGAAACAGCGGATGGTCGTCGCCCGCTGGCACGACCGGATTGCGAACAAACGCCGCGACTTTTTGCACAAGCTCGCCCGCTACTACGTCGAGACGTACGACATGGTGGCCGTCGAGGACCTGAACGTTCGCGGCATGATGGAGCAAGACCGAAACAGTCGGAACACGGCACATTCCGCGTGGCGAACCTTCATCGAGATACTGCGATACAAGGCTGAAAGGGCCGGTACGCATCTCGTTGAAGTTAACCCGCACGGCACCACCAAGGAGTGTAGCAACTGCGGCGTCGAAACCGACAAACCCCTGTGGGTGCGCGAGCACTCTTGTCCTTCATGTGGGTACGAGGACGACAGGGACGCGAACGCCGCAAAGAACATCCTTCAGCGCGCTTTTTCTGAATTAGGCATGGGACAGGCCGAATCCACGCCCCCGGAGACTGCGACCGCTACGGATACCCGTGTGGTATCTGCAAGTCGCGTCATCGAACGGGGAAGCCCCGCCCTCAACGCCGTCAGGCGTAGGGCGGGGTAGTTCACCCGTTGGCGCGGCCCGCGGAACAGTCAAGTGGCCGTCCGCACCACGGCTTGGCATGGACCTCACCCGGACGCCCGAGCAGCGCCAGATCCAGGAGATGGTAGCCGAGTTCGTCGACGAGGAGGTCGTTCCCCGGGCGGCGGAGATCGACGAGACGGACGAGTTCCCGGCCGACCTCGTGGCCGAGATGGGCGAGCTCGGCCTCATGGGCATGCCCTTCGCCGAAGAGTACGACGGCGCCGGTCTCGACTATCACGCTTACGCGCTCGCAATCGAAGAGATTTCGCGGGGGTGCGGGGGACTCGGGACGGTCGTCGCGGCCCACACCAGCCTGGCCGGGGGCATGATCGCCAGGAACGGAACCGACGCCCAGAAGGAGACCTACCTCGCGCCGCTGAATCGCGGCGACGACGTGGGGGCCTTCGCGCTCTCTGAGCCCGGAGCCGGAAGCGACGTCGGGGCGATGGAGACGCAAGCGATCCGAGACGGAGACGAGTACGTCATCGACGGGGGCAAGCTCTGGATCTCCAACGGTTCGGTGGCCGACACTGTCGTGCTCTTCGCGAAGACTGATCCCGAAGCCGGTAGCCGGGGCATCGCCTCGTTCGTCGTCCGGCCGGAGACGGATGACGGCTTCCACGTCGAGGGGACGGAGGAAAAGTTGGGCGACCGGGGCTGTCCCACCGCGGAACTCCGCTTGGCGGACCTGCGGCTGCCGGCCGAGCGGCGCCTCGGCGAGGAGGGAGATGGGTTCCTGCAGGCCCTCAAGACGTTGAACGCTGGCCGCATCTCCATCGCCGCGCGCTCGATCGGGATCGCCAGGGCGGCCTTCGAGGACGCCCGGGACTACGCCGGCGAGCGCGAGCAGTTCGGCCAGCCAATCGGCGAGTTCCAGGCCATCGGCCACAAGCTCGCCGACATGGATACCAAGATCCAGGCGGCCCGGCTGCTGACTCACCAGGCGGCCGACCGGAAGGAACGCGGCGAGCGGTTCGTCAAGGCGGCCGCCCAAGCCAAGCTCTTCGCCAGCGAGATCGCCCGGGAGGTCGCGAACGAGGGCATCCAGATCCACGGTGGCTACGGCTACGTCCGCGACTTCCCCGCCGAGCGCTACCTCAGGGATGCGAAGATCGGCGAGATCTACGAGGGCACGAGCGAGGTGCTCAGGAACGCGATCTCCCGAGAGCTCCAGGGCTGAGACCGCTCGAGGAGGCTTCGGCCGCTCTTTGACCCTTAGGAAGCACCTTCAGTACCGTCGTCGAACACACGACCATGAGCCAACCAGCTCCCGTCGACGACGAGGGCTGCCCGAAGTGCGACCACCACGAGACCGACGTGGGGGCGATCTCGACCACGGGCGGCGGCCTCTCGAAGTTGTTCGACATCCAGACCAACAAGTTCACCGTCGTCTCCTGCACGAACTGTGGCTACTCGGAGCTCTATCGGGACGTCGGCTCCGGGGCCAGCGACGTCGTGGACATCTTCCTCGGGTGAGCCCAGGCGTGGTCGCCTCGGTACTGGGGACCGTCGTGCTGGCCGGGCTACTCATCTCGCTCGCTGCGGGGCTCCTATTGTACTGGGCGGTCCAGCACGAGGGTCGGGGTGGCGAGCCCATGAGCCGGACCGACGCCGAGCGGACAGCCCGCCGGGACGTCGAGGACGGTACTGACGGCTCGCACCGTCGGTGACCGGCCGTGACCCCGCGGGTTTTCCTCCCCCCACCCGTACCCCCCGGCAATGACCGACGCCACGGCTACCGTGGGGGGCATCACGGCGACCTACCGGGAGACCGAAACCGAGCGGCTGCTCGCGTTCGAACGCGACGACGGTACGACGGCCGCCATCGCCCAGAACCGCGACGGTTACGCCATGCTGATGGTCAGAACGGCCGCGGACGGGGACGAGCTCGAGCGCTACTACGCCTTCGACATGGCGCTCGACCACGTCGCCGAGCGCCTTGGGGCCGAACCCGGGGCGGTTCCCGTCCCCGAAGTGGCGCGGGACATGGGGATGTAAGCCCGCGGCTCGTCCCTACCGATCCTCGACGGCCGCCGCCGTCTCATCCGGTTCAGCGCGGGGGTCTCCGTCGAGAAGCTCGGAGGCGAGCCCGTAGGGATCTGCCTCACCGGCGAGGACTCGGTCGACCAGCCCGTCGATCCCACCCGCTGCCTCAATGGCCCCCTCGACCCGGTCCTCCACGGCCGCCGCCAAGTGGGTCCGGATCTCTCGGACGAGCCGGACGCGCGCCTTCCGCTCGCGAAGCCCCTCGTCCTCGAGAAACGCGAGGTGGTCATCGATCGCATCGAGGAGGTCGGGGATTCCAGTGCCGTCAGTGGCGATCGTTTCGACGACTGGTGGCGTCCACTCCACGTCCGGCGCGTCGGGCCCGATCCGGTGGCTCCCGAGCCGGTCTCCCTCCTGCACCATCGCCTTGAGGTCGTGCACCACGCGGTCGACGCCGTCGAGGTCGGCCTTGTTCACCACGTAGATGTCGGCGATCTCCAGGAGCCCGGCCTTCATCGTCTGGACGTCGTCCCCACTCGTCGGCTGGGTCGCGACGATGACGGTGTCGGCCGTGGTGACCACCTCGACCTCGTTCTGTCCCGCCCCGACGGTTTCGACGACGACGACGTCGACACCAGCCGCGGAGAGGGCCCGAACGGCGTCCATCGTCGCGGCGGCCAGCCCCCCCGCGTCACCTCGGGCACTCATCGAGCGGACGAAGACGCCGTCGTCGCCGGCGAGCCCACCCATCCGGACGCGGTCGCCGAGGATGGCCCCCCCGGAGAACGGCGACGCGGGGTCGATGGCGACGACGCCGACCGTCTGTCCGCGCTCGCGATAGGCCCGGACGAGCGCGTCGACGAGCGTCGACTTGCCGACCCCCGGGCTGCCGGTGACGCCGATCACGTCGGCGTCGCCGGGGTTCGAGAACAGGGCGGAGACGAGTTCGCGGTAGGCCGGTTCCCGGTTCTCGATCACCGTGATCGCCCGGGCGATGGCCCGCTGCTCGCCCGCTATGAGCCCCTCGACGAGCTCGTCGGCGTCGGTCATCGGCGCGGCGCGTTCTCACGGACGAAGGAGACCGCATCGGCCATCGATGTCCCCGGCCCGAACACCGCGGCGACCCCCGCCTCTCGCAGGCGCTCCTTGTCGTCGTCCGGGATGGTCCCGCCGACCAAGACGAGCGTGTCCGCGAGGGCGCCGTACTCTTCCAGCCCCTCGATGACCTTCGGGACGAGGGTGTTGTGCGCGCCCGAGAGGATGGAGATGCCGAGGACGTCAACGTCCTCCTGGATCGCGGCCGTGACGATCTCTTCGGGCGTGTTGTGGAGCCCGGTGTATACCACTTCGAAGCCGGCGTCCCTGAAGGCCCGTGAGATGACGTGTGCGCCGCGGTCGTGGCCGTCCAGCCCAACCTTGGCCACGAGGCATCGAATCGTCCGCTCGCGCTGTTCGCCGTCTGCGCTCATCGGCCACACTTCCCCCGCGGGGCATTTTACGCTGTCGCCGTCACCATGGTCCCCTCGACTGGTCGCCGACGCGCGCCACTCACCGAACGGGAACGCCCTTGTAGGTGCCGGCGCAATTCCGCCCATGAGCAGGCCCCGCGGCGGCGCGGTCGGCGATCACCCCCTCGCGACGACCGCGGTCATCTCTGTGATCGGGTACGCCGTGGTCATCGGGGCCTTCCTAGGGGCGATCCCGATCCCCCAGATCGGACGCCCCATGGTGATTCTGCTGTCCGACCTCATCGCAGTGGTCAACTCGATCGCCCTCGGGCTCCTGGTCGCGGGCTATTACTTCATCAGGCAGGGGCGGATCCGGCGACACCGGGCGGCGATGCTCTCGGCCTTCGCCCTCATCATGGTGTTCCTGGTGCTTTACGTGACGAAGGTGGGCGGTGGCTTCGAGAAGTCGCTCGTGATCGAGGCCGGTCAGCCCTTGGCCGCCTTCGCGGGCACGGTGCGGCTCGTCTACCTGGCGATGCTGGTGATCCACATCGTCCTCTCGGTGGTCTCCGTGCCGGTCGTGCTCTACGCCGTGGTCCTCGGTCTGACCCGGCCGATCGCCGAGCTGCCGAACACGGCCCACCCACGGGTCGGACGGATTGCCGTGGCGGCCTGGACGCTCTCGTTGGCCCTCGGCGTCCTGACGTACCTCCTCCTCAACCACGTCTACACGTGGGAGCCGGTCGCCCGGTCGATGGCACTCCTGCTCAGTGTCGCACCGGCCGGGATCGCCCCCTGAACCGGCTCTACGGGCGTCAGTCTCGCCAGGGCAGGAATCGCGCCCCGAGCCCGAAGGCGAGGACGGCCAGGGCGCCGAGCACGGCGAGGTCGCCCGTCCAGCCACCGGTTCCGAGCACGACGGCCCTCGTGCCCCGGGCGAAGTACGTGAGCGGCGACAACGAGAGCAGGGGGCTGAACCACGCTGGCAGCATACTCGTGGGGACGAAGGTATCCGAAAGGAACAGCAGGGGGAGGCCGATGGTGTTCGCGGCCGCAATCGCCCCGTCCTGGGAGCCCGCGAGCCGGCCGAGCAGGGCCCCCACCCCACAGAACAGCACGGTCCCGAGGGCCACGAGCGGAACCAGCGCCGGTGCGAAGGTGACGGCGGCCCCCGTGATGACCAGCGCGAGGAGGAAGACGAGCACGCACGCCACGCCGACGAGCACCACGTTGACGAGCGTGTGGGCCAGGAGCCATTCGCCGCGGGTCAGCGGCGTCGTGGCGAGCTTCTCGAAGCGCCGGCCGCTCCGGCTCCGCGCCACGGTGCTCGAGACGCGAGAGAGCGGGGTGAACAAGACGACCACGGCGAGGTACCCCGGGACGTAGTAGGCCGGCGGTTCCGCGAAGAGCCCGCCGGGCCCGGTCCTGACGAGTGCCCCGAAGATCACGATCAGGATGGTCGGGAAGAGGAACGTGAAGAACACCGCCGTCCGGCGCCGGATGAAGGCGAGCCAGCCGGCCCGGAACTCGGCGGCGACCCGACGCGTGGCGCTCACAGCGCATCACCTCCGGGGACGGCGTGGCGTCCGTCGGCACCACCCGTCCGTCCCTCGCCAGTGAGCTCGAGGTAGACGGACTCCAGGTCGGGCTGTCGCCAGGTTAGTGCTCGGTAGTCGGCCCCCGACGTAGCGAGCGCCTCGACGACTGCGCCGAGGTCAGATGGGTCGATGTCGTCGATCCGGAGTCCCAGCTCGGTCGCCTGGACGGGGTGGCCCGCGAGCTCGGAGCCGACTGCCTCGGCCGCATCGGTCTCGACGAGGAGGCGGCTCGACCCCCCGTGCTCCTCGAGCAGTTCCCGCGGCGTGCCGACCGCGACGAGTCCACCGTCGACCAACACGCCCACTCGGTCTGCCAGTCGCTCGACTTCGGCCATCGAGTGGCTCGTCAGGAACACGGTCGTCCCGGCGGCCGCGAGCTCGTCGACGAGCCCCCACACCGCCCGACGGCCGGCCGGGTCGATGCCGGTGGTGGGCTCATCGAGGAACAACGCGTCCGGGTCGTTGACGAGGGCCGTGCCGACGAGGGTCCGGCGACGCTGGCCCCCGGAGAGGTTCGCGTATCTGGTGTCCGCAGACGCCTCCATCCCCACGTCGACGAGGACGCTCCCGGTCGAACGGGGTGATTCGTACAGTCCCGCGTAGTAGTCGACGAGCTCTCGAGCGGTGAGCCGGTCGGGCGGAGAGAAGTCCTGGGGCAGCAGGCTGATCCGGTCACGGTCCGTCGCGGCCGGCGGCTGGCCGAGCAGTGTGGCCCGACCGGCCGTCGGCGTGGTCGTCCCCGTCAGGCACCGAACGAGCGTCGTCTTGCCGGCACCGTTTGGCCCAACAAGCGCGAACACCTCGCCAGGGGGGACCGATGCGGAGACCCCTCGAAGCGCGGCGGTCTCCCCGTAGCGCTTCTCGAGCCCGTCGGCGACGATCGCCGGCTCGGACATGGCCCGAGGGAGTCCACCGGCGGTGGTAAACCGTTCGATTCGTCCGGGCAGGTTCGATATCGAAACCGAAGACGGAAGCCTCAAGCCTGGACGTGGTATGTTCGCAGACGACTGCCCATGGGCGGACCACCGCGATGGCGTCAGATCGGTGCCATCGGTCTCATCGCCACCCTGGGCATCGCCACGTTCGCGGTCCACGCGTACAATTTCGAGACCCACTCGTTTGCGGCCGTCGCCACCGTCTTCGGCGTCGCCATCCCGATGGCCGTCTCCCTCTCGCTCGTCGGGTGTGCCGTCTGGCTGTCTCGGGCGGCCGTCGCGGACCACGCGTCCCGGGTCGCCGGCTGGTCGTTCGTCGGCGCAGCCGTGCTGGTCGCCGTCACAGCAGCGCAGTTCGTCTTCCAGCGGGTCGCCGGGGGAACGATCGAGGACGGAACTGTCGTCATCGCCGTACAACTCTCGGTCGGGGCCCTGCTCGGATTCATCCTCGGAGTCTACGATGCCCAGCGGCTCGCGGCCACCGGTGACCTCCTCGACGAACGCGAGACGGCCGATCGGCTCAGCCGGCGACTCAACGTGCTCAATCGGGTCCTCCGCCACGACATTCGGAACGCCGTCAACGTGATCCGCGGAAACGCGGCGCTCATCGCCGGTGGCTCCGGTGACGCCGAGACGGCGGCCGAGACGATCAAGGCCCAGGCTGGGGCGCTGCACCGATTGAGCGAACAAGCTCGGGAGATCGAAGCGGCGCTGGCCGAGGAGCAGCTCGGCACGGAGCCCGTAGAGATCGGCGCGATGGTCTCGGCCAAGGTGCTCGGACTTCGGCGCGAGCACCCGTACGCGACGATCGATTCGGACGTCGCCACGGAGGCGGTGGCGGAAGCCAACCCGCTGGTCGACTCCGCCATCGACCACCTCCTCGGGAACGCGATCGAGCACAACGATTCGCCCGAACCCTTCGTTTTCGTCGAAGCGTGGGTCGATGACGATCGGCTCGAGAGCGAGGCGGTCGTCGTTCGCGTGACCGACGATGGGCCGGGTATCCCCCCGGCCGAGGTCGACGTGCTGGAGCGTGGCGAGGAGACCGCTCTGGAGCACGCGAGCGGCCTGGGGCTCTGGGTCGTGAACTGGATCGTCTCCGAGTCAGACGGCGTGGTCCGGTTCGACGAGCGGGACCCCCGCGGGAGCGTCGTCGAAGTCGCTCTCCCACGCGCGGCCCCGGCATCGGCGTGAGCCGTCGCCGAGGACATCTCGGCTGTCGGTCCGTCCTGCTCAGAGCACGAGCGCGTCCACGACCGTCGCGAGGAGGATCGCCCCGAGGAAGGCGTTGGAGGCGTGGAAGGACCGCCAGGCGGTCCGGCGGGATGGCCGCCGGTGGAGGGCGACCACCGCCACGAGGAACACTCCGCCGAAGATCACCACGCTAACAGCGTAGATGGGACCCAGTCGGGCGACCGCGGCCAGCCCCGCAGCGGCGATGAGGGTCGCGGCCAGGTAGCCCAGGATGTGGCTCCGGGTCGCCGCTTCCCCCCGAACGACCGGCAGCATCGGGAACCCGCCGCGTTCGTAGTCTTCGCGATAGAGCAGCGCCAGGTTGTAGAAGTGAGCGGGCGTCCAGAGGAAGATGAGCGCCGCGAGGAGCAGCGCCGGGAGTCCGATGGCATTGGTCGCAGCGGCCGCGCCGATCAGGGCCGGGAACGCGCCCGCGAGTCCGCCGACGACGGTGTTCTGAACCGTGTTCGGCTTCAGCAAGAGCGTGTAGACGACGCTGTAGTAGGCGATCGCCGCCAGCCCCAGCGCCGCGGCTAGGGCGTTGAGCGTGGCGAAGAGGCCGACCGCGGCGACGGCGAGGAGGACGCCGAAGGCGAGTGCCCGCCCCACACCGACTTGGTCCGTCGCGAGCGGTCGATCGGCGGTCCGGCGCATCCGGCGGTCCACGTCCCGCTCGAGGACGTGGTTGAAGGTCCCACTGGCCCCGATGGCGAACACGCCGCCGAGGAGGGTGACGGCCGCCGTCCGCCAGGTGAGCGCCGGTCCTGCCGCCAGCGCCATGCCCGCGGCGGCCACCAGACAGAGCAGCCACATCAACCGGGGTTTCGTCAGTCGGAGGTAGGCCGAGACGGTGGCCCGCAGCCCCGAAGGCGTCGGTGACCCGCTACTCTTGGCGGCCGTCGGTGTGTTCCCGTTCGTCGCTTCCCTCGACGTCGGGGCGGGCTCTACCGAGCCGTCGTACCGTTCGCGAAGGAGCGCGCCGAGGGCGAGCGTCAGGCTCACGAAGATCACGACGCCGACCGCGAGGTGTACGCCCGCGACCGCCCGAGTCGGGGCGGTCAGGGCGAGGAGGGCCCCGACGGCCACCTGCACCGGGTAGAGCAGCAGTGGGATGCCGACACCGAGGCGGACGAGCCGGCCACCATCCCGCCAAATGGACGCGGCCGCCCAAACGAGGAGGAGCCCGACGACCCCCGCGAGTACCCGGTGCCCGACGGCGACGGTTAGCTGCGGGTCGGCCGTGATCCCGCTGAGCGCGCCGCAGGTCGGCCACGTGGCACAGGCCGCGACCGCGTCGACGACGGCCGCGGTCGCTCCAGCCATGACGAGGACGTATACGCCCACCGTCGCCGCGGTCAGGGACCCGACCGGTCGGTCGGCCCACTCGGGGAGCATTGCGTTGGACGATAGTTCTCCGGGCACCTACTTATGCGAACCGTCTCGGCCGACACGGTCTCGCCCTCAACACGTCCGCGGTGGTGGTTCGACGCTCGAGCGCCAGGAGCCGGGTCCATTGGACTGCTGGCGCCCATTCGAGGCCGACCAGGCCGCACATTTATCACCCCCATTCATCTACTTGAGGCGCACGGAGCCGTGAATCCAGACGCCGATGGGAGTCGGCCGATCAGCGACGAGACGCCGACACACTCGCCGACGCCGGGGTTCGCCGAGCGTGCAAACCTGACGGATCCCGACGTTCGTGATCGATTCGAGGCCACCTGGCCGGAGTGCTGGGAGGAGGCCGCTGCACTGCTCGATTGGGAATCTTCTCCCGACACCGTGCTGGACCGAACAGACGGTCAGGTCAGCTGGTTCGAAGGTGGACGGCTCAACGCCGCCTACAACTGCGTGGACCGCCACGTCGAGGCGGGGCAGAAGAACCGGGTCGCCTTCCGGTGGCTAGGGCGACTCGGCGAGGTCCGCACCTACACCTACCAGGACCTCTATCGCGAGATTAATGAGACCGCGGCGGGCCTTCGGGAGTTGGGTGTGGGTCCGGACGACGTCGTCACTCTCTACCTCCCGATGATCCCCGAGCTCCCCATCGCGATGCTGGCCTGTGCGCGGATCGGGGCCCTCCATGCGGTGGTCTCGGCGGGCTTTTCGGCCAACGCCTTGGCCGAGCGGATGGCCCAATCCGGTTCCCGGTACCTCCTCACCTGCGATGGCTTCTACCGCCGCGGCGAAGCGGTCGACCAGAAGCGGAAGGCCGACAACGCCCGATTGACCGTGCCCCACGAGGTCGAGGAGGTGGTGGTCATAGACCGGCTCGGGTACGACGACCGCTCTGCCATCGGGCAGACCGACACCGCCTACGAGGAGCTGGTCGCCGGGCACGCCGGGACGACCGTCGAACCGGTCGAGCGCGACGCCACCGATGAACTCTTTCACATCTACACGTCGGGGACGACGGGCGACCCCACCAAGGTCCGCCACCGGACCGGCGGGTACCTCGCCCACGTCGCGTGGACGTCGATGGCCGTCCTCGACCTGCGGCCGGCAGACATCTACTGGTGCACCGCCGACATCGGGTGGATCACCGGCCACTCCTACGTCGTATATGGTCCACTCGCCCTCGGCGCGACGACCGTCCTCTCCGAGGGGTCGGCCGACCGACCGGAGCGAGATCGGGTCTGGGAGACCATCGAGCGGAACGCCGTGGACGTGTTTTACACCGCACCGACTGTCATCAGCGCCCTCCGGAAGCACACCGCCGGCTCACCCGCCGATCGCGACCTCTCCTCGCTCCGGCTGCTCGGAAGCGTGGGTGAGCCGATCAGCGAGTCCACCTGGGAGTGGTATCGCAACGAGGTCGGTGACGGTTCGACCCCGATCGTCGACACCTGGTGGCAGACCGAGACCGGCGGGATCATGGCAACAACGCTACCGGGGATCGACGAGATGCGACCGGGCTTCGCCGGGGAACCACTCCCTGGCATCTCTCTCGACGTTGTCGACGAGAACGGGCGGGAAGCGCCGCCTGGAGAGGCAGGCTACCTCTTCGTCACGAGTCCGTGGCCGGGCATGCCGGTGTCGCTGGCGAACGGCGACGGTCGGCTCGACCACGGGGCCGATCATCCTCACCGTCGCGACGACGAGTGGTCCTACTTCACCGGCGACCGAGCGGTTCGGGATCGGGCCGGCCGACTCCGACTCCTGGGCCGAGTCGAGGACGTGGTCTCAGTGGAGGAGGCTCAATTCACGACCACGACGTTCGAAAGCGCCATCCTCGCGATAGATGGCGTCGCCGAGGCGGCCGTGGTCAACGGCGCGGCGTCGGGTGAAGATCGGCTCTACGCGTTCGTGAGCCTCGTCGACGAGTCCGAGACGGCCCCGTCCGCGATCCGGGCACGGATCGCCGAGGTCGTGGGCGACCGCGGCAGCCCGATGGAGGTCGTCTTCACGCCCGAGCTTCCCAAGACACGGTCCGGGAAGATCATGCGACGGTTGCTCCGCGACGTGACGGCTGGTGGGGACGTCGACGACACGAGTGCGCTCTGTAACCCCGAGGTCATCGGCGAGCTACGGTCGGTTGTCGGCGATGGGCACTGATTTCGCATCTCGTTAGATTCACGAAACCGGGGTTCCCGACACCCGCGGTAGACCGCTGACCGGCCAGCCGCACGATTTATTGTTTCGCAGTTGGACAATCTCACGAAACGTGAGCGATACTGTCCCCCCGTCAACGCCGCTCCGACCGCGGGCATACGAGCACCTCGTCGCGGCGGCCGAGACGGATCGGCAGTCTCTCGTGGTCCGGTTGGCCGGTGAAGCAGGCCTCCGACCGGTGGAGATCGTCGCCGTCAAGCCTGGCCACGTCGACAGCCGTCGCGGTACCGATGCGATCCACGCCTTCCTCAGGGTGGTCGCTGACGACGCGGGACGGCTGGCTCACCTCCCCGGTGACCTCGACGACGCTATCCAGCGGTATGCCACCGCAACGGAGTGTGCGCCAGAGGAACCACTCTTCAGCATCTCCCCCCGGCGCGTCCAGATGATCGTCAGCGACGTCGCTGACAATGCCGCCACGACTCTCGCGGCGCCTTCGCTCGGAGACGTCTCGACGCGGGACCTCCGCCGGTACCACGCACGCACGCTGCTCGGCTCCGGGATCCACCCCCGGACTGTCCTCGAGCTGACGGCATGGAGTCGACTGGACACGCTCGCGGAACCGGCCCAGCCGCCCGACGACGCGTCGATCGTGGATGCGATCGAGGCAGCGGCGGAGTCCACCGGAGCCATAGCGGGACGGGATGAGCCGGACATGGCTCACCGTGAGGAACGCATCACGCCCCTCATCGATCAGGTCGTCGACCTTGGCGTCTCGCTCTCAAGAGCGTCGACCCGCGAAGCGATCGAACAGGACGCCTGTGACTCGCTCGGGGAGGCCTTCGAGTACGCGTGGATCGCCCGGGACGCTGGAAACGATCGGATGGCCCTTCAGGCGGCCGCTTTCGCCGAGTCGGCCGAGGTGGATGAGCCCCCAGACACGCCGCCGGGCGCCGTCTGCCGGGCGGTACTGGATGGCGGCGAGCCGTCGGTGGTCGCGGGGTCGACCGCCCCGTTCGGAGGTGCCGCCGGCTCGGTCGCCCGGGCGGTCGTGCCGATCGAGCACGCCGACACATCCTACGGAGTGCTCGAAGTCGGGATGGCCGGTGCGCCCGAGGCGGTCACCGACCGACAGCGGCGCGTGCTCCGGGACCTCGGTCGCCGCTTGGGCCAGGCCATCGCCGCCGTCGAGCGTCGGCGCCTCCTGCTCGCCGATACGGTCGTTCGACTGTCCTTCCGCTGCTCTGACGAACGGGCCGTCCTCGTCCGGCTCTCGGGGGCGCTCGATTGCTCGTTCACCCTGACCGGGCTCGTGCCGAGCGAGGATGGTGCGCTTCTGGCGTTCTTGTGGCTCGAGGACGCGCGTCCTGATGACGTGTTCGCGCGGGCCACGAGCACCGATGCGGTGGACTCAGCACGGCTGATCCGAAGCGGTGAGGATGGGGCCCTCATCGAATTCGTCCTCACGACCGACTCCCCGGCACTCACGCTTGTAGAGTGTGGCGGATCGCTGACCGAGCTGACCGCCGCCGGTGGTCGGGGGCGGTTGACCGCCGAGTTCGTCCCCGACGTGGACGTCAGAGAGGTCGTCGAATCCGTCGAGTCTGCCTTCCCCGATTCCGAGATGGTCTCCAAGCGGGAAGTCGAGCGGTCCGTGCAGACGGACACGGAGTTCAGCCAGACCCTGGACGACACCCTCACGGACAAGCAGCGGTCGGCCCTTCGGGCGGCCCACCTCTCGGGGTACTTCGATTGGCCCCGCGGATCGACGGCCGAGGAGCTCGCGGAGTCCCTCGGGGTGACGTCGCCGACCTTCCACAGCCACCTCCGTCGGGCCCAACGGAAGCTGCTCTCGACCTACCTCGAAGACGGCGAGCCGTAACCACGCCGGGGCGGGACCGTCACGTCGGTCCTGAAGCCGTCCGACCCACTAATATTCCGGCAGTCGTCAGCATGGAATATTATTTAGACACAACAATTATAAACGTGTCTTTCGGGGTAAATCGTGAACATGTCCCAAGACATGCGGACGCGGCGTGACATGATGAAACTGACCGGCGCGGCCGGTGCCAGTGGACTGGTCGGGTTGGCGGGGTGCACCGGCGGGGGCGACGGCGGTGACGGTGGCAGCGACGGGAGTGATGGCAGTAGCGGCGACGGCGGTGACGGTGGCGGTGACGGCAGTGGGGGCGACGGCGGCGACGGTGGCTCCGAGTACCCACCGATCGGCAACTTCCCGATCGAGGGCGACGAGGTCGTCTTCGGTTTCAACGTCCCGCTCTCTGGCTCGTACTCCCAGGAGGGGCAGGACGAGCTCCGGGGCTATCAGCTCGCTCAGGAACATCTGAACAACGGCGGCGGCTGGGTCGACATGTGGGAGGACCTCTCGGGCGACGGGGTGCTCGGGAAGACCGTGACCCACGTGCAGGGGGACACGGCGACCGACCCGGACACGGCCCGACAGTCCGCCTCCCGGATGATCAGCCGGGACAACGCGATCATGGTGACCGGCGGATCGTCCTCGGCGGTGGCCATCGCGGTGCAGGAGCTCTGCCAGCAGGAAAAGGTGCAGTTCCAGTGCTGCCTCACCCACTCGAATGACACGACCGGGGGATCCTGTGTGCGGTACTCCACCCGGGAGATGTTCAACGCGTACATGACGGGGCAGGCGCTGGCCCCGATCGTCGCCGACGAGTTCGGGTCGGACCTGAACTTCTACCAGCTGTACGCCGACTACACCTGGGGCGAGACGGTCCAATCGTCGATGCAGCAGTTCCTCGAGGCGGAGGGCTGGTCGCAGCTCGACTCGGTCCCGACTCCACTCGGGACCTCCGACTATTCGTCGTACCTCTCCGACGTGCCGGACGACGCCGACGCGCTCCTCCTGGTTCACTACGGGCTGGACGGGGCGAACTCGCTGACCCAGGCGGTCGAGGCGGGGCTCGACGAGGACATGGAACTCATCGTCCCCCTGTACAACCGGCTCATGGCCCAGGCGGCCAGCGACTACATCGCCGGCATCTACGGCACCGCCGACTGGAACTGGAAGCTCGACGACGACGTCTCCCAATCGTTCACCCAGGCGTTCCAGGACGCGAACGACAAGGTGCCCTCGTACGCAGCCCGGCTGGCCTACACGCAGACGCTCCAGTATGCCGCCGCGTGCGAGCGCGCGGGAACCTTCTACCCGCCAGAGGTCATCAGGCAGCTCGAAGACTACACGTACAACCAGGCAGGCCTCGGCGAGGAGAACATGCGCGCGTGTGACCACCAGGCCTTCCGCGACGTCCTCGTGGTGCGTGGGAAGCCCTCGGGCGACCGTCAATCCGATGCGGACCTGCTGGAGATCGTCCAGCAGACGTCGCGAGACGACATGGGGTACGCCTGTGACGCTGGTCCGGCCGCAGAGTGTTCGCTCGGCCCCTACGAGTAAATCCTGACGCAGGCAGCCGGAACGGCCCGAGCCGTTCCACTACGAGGAGTGTCAACACGGAGCGGAACGATAATAACCCATACACCGATGAGTGAGGGATACATACGCATGTACCGCGCGAGGAGTTGGTCGGCATGGCTATAGTCCAGACCATTGCCGAGATCATTCTGAACGGCCTCCAGCAGGGGGCCATCTTCGCCCTGCTCGGGATCGGGCTGACGATCATCCTGGGGACGATGAAGTTCCTGAACCTGGCCCACGGGGCGCTCTACCTGATCGGCGGGTACGCCGGGATGCTCGTCGTCCGTGAGACGACCCTGAACGAGGGGATCCTCTTCGACTCGGGCACGACGATGATCGGCTTAGATTACGGGTTCGTCGCCGCACTGGTGCTCGTGCCCGTGATCGGATTCATCGTGGGTGTCGCGATGGAGCGATGGGTCGCCGAACCGTTCTATGACCGACCGGAGACCGACCAGCTCCTAGTCACCTTCGGCTTGGCGCTCATCGTCCAGGAGGTCATCAAGGGCGTCTTCGGCGGGAACACCTTCCAGACGGTCACGCCCCAGGAGATCTTCGGCATCTCCGTTTCGGGACCAGTCACCCTCCCGTTGATCGGGTCCTACCCACAGTGGCGCCTCTATCTGGTGGTCACCGCCGTCGTCGTCATCGGCCTCACCTACCTCGTGATCGAGCACACCGACTTCGGCCTCGTCGTCCAGGCCGGCACCCAGGACTCGGAGATGGTCCGGATCCTCGGCATCAAGATCAACCGTTCCTACAGCCTGGTGTTCGCCATGGGTGCGGCCTTGGCGGCCTTCGCCGGCCTGATCGGGGTGTCCATCCAGACCGTCAGCCCGCAGATCGGGACCGAGCAAGCCCTCATCCCGGCGTTCCTAGTGCTCGTGGTGGGCGGCGCGGGGAGCGTCGTCGGCGCGATCGCTGGCGGGTTCGTCCTCGGAATCACGATCGCCGCGATGACGGTCGTCGCCTCACAGTGGGCCCAGATAGTCCTCTACGCCGTGGCTGCCCTCGTCCTCCTCTTCCGACCGGAGGGCCTCTTCGGGAGCGTGGAGGTGGAATGATGGACGACGACGACCTCCGGGCCGACGGGGGCACGACCGAGATACCCTCGATCCCGCTGCTCGACCGAGCCCGGGAACTCGCCGGACACGACGCGGCGTTCATCGTGGGCACCATCGTCGCGCTGATCGTATTCCCGTATCTCCTGATCGACGGCCTCGGGATGCTCGGAGAACAGCTCGGGATGCGTCTTGGCGGGTACGAAGGACTGGCGTCCCTCGTCCTCATTTACGGTATCATCGTGATCGGGTTCAACCTGCTCTTGGGATATACCGAACTCCTCTCGTTCGGCCACGCGGCCTTCTTCGGGACCGCGGCCTACGCGGCCGGCATCTTCAGTGCGAACGTCTCGGGGAGTCCGCTGCTGATGATCCTGGTCGGGACGGTGGTCGCGACGGCTCTCGCCTGGCCGATCGGGTTCCTCTCGATCCGCCGATCGGGGGTCTACTTCGCCGTGCTCACGCTCACGTTCGGCCAGATGCTCTACTTCTGGGCGCTCGGTCCCGGTGCGTGGTTGACCAACGGCGACAACGGCTTCTCGAGCGTGGATACCAGCCAGATCCTGGGCGCACTCCGTCTCGAGGGCCACGTACCGTTCGTGGGCACGTGGATGTACGTGCTCGTCGCGGTGTTCACCATTCTCGCGGTGGTCGTCGCCCACCGTATCATCAACTCGCCCTATGGCCTCATCTTCGAGGCGCTCGGCGAGAACGAGCGACGGGTCTCGTTCGTCGGCCTCGACGTCTTCCGCTATAAGCTCATGGCGTTCATCATCTCCGCGACGTTCACGGGCGTCGGCGGCTCCCTGTTCGTGATCCACGAGAACTACATCCACCCGACGACCGGGCTCTACTGGATCACGTCGGGCGACTTCGTCATCATGACCGTCCTCGGGGGCACCGGATCCCTCGTCGGACCGGTCTTCGGTGCGTTCCTCTTCGAGTACATCAGCAACGTCGTCTCGGGGGTGAGCTTGCCGATGATCGGCGCCGTCGGATCGCTCTGGCGGCTGATCCTCGGCGCCGCGTTCGTGATCGTGGTGTGGGTGCTCCCCCAGGGCATCTTCGGCGCGCTCGTCGACCTCGTCCGCGCGAGCCTCAAGGCGATCGAACTCGTCGCGTGGGGGGTTCGCCAACCGGCGGCCTTCCGGGCGCTCCTCGCGCGCACTGCCGTCGCGTACAAGGATGGGTTGATCGCCTGGATAGCCGCCATCCCTCGCCGATTCGGTCTCGGAGGTGGGCGCTGAATGCCCCTGCTCGAGACGGATGGCCTCACGAAGCAGTTCGCCGGGCTGACCGCGGTAGACGGCGTGAACCTCTCGGTCGAGGCCGGAGAGACCCGGGCGATCATCGGGCCAAACGGGGCGGGCAAGTCGACGCTCATCAACTGCATCACCGGCTTGCTGACCCCGTCCGACGGTCGGGTGACCTTCGACGGCGAGGACATCACCGGTCTCGACTCCCACGACGTCGTCCAGCGGGGCATCAGCCGCTCCTTCCAGACCGCGTCGATCTTCCCGGGGATGTCAGTCCGCGAAAACGTTCAGATCGCCGCCTTCGGCACCCAGCACGGCGCCTTCCGGTTCAACTTCCTGAAGCACCGCGACTCCTACGGCGCGGTCCACGACCTCACGGAGGAGATCCTCTCGGCGGTCGGGCTCGCGGCCGACGGTGACGTGGACGCCGCCAACCTGCCCTACGGTGATAAGCGTCGCCTCGAGATCGCGATCGGCCTCGCGAGCGAGCCCGACCTCATGTTCATGGACGAGCCGACCGCCGGGATGTCTCCGGAGGAGACCAACCAGACGGTCGATCTGCTCGAGTCTGTCCAGGAGGAACTCGGGCTCACGATCGTCCTCGTCGAGCACGACATGGAGGTGATCTTCCGGGTCGCCGACCGGATCGCGGTGCTCCACCGCGGGCGAATCATCGCCGACGGCGCCCCCGACGACGTGCAGGGGGACCCGGAGGTTCAGGAGGCCTACCTCGGAGGTGTCGAGCTATGAGCTTACTCGAACTCGACGACGTCGACGCGTACTACGGCCAGAGCCACATCCTCAGGGACCTCACGATGCGGGTCGAGGAGGGCGAGGTCTGTGCCCTCCTCGGCCGGAACGGGGCCGGGAAGTCGACGACGCTGCGCTCGATCGCCGGGGCGTCCCCGCCGGACGTCCGGGACGGGCACATCACGTTCAAGGGCGAGGAGATCACCGGCATGCCCGCCGAGGACGTCTCCCTCCACGGCCTTTCGCTCGTCCCCGAGGAGCGACGGATCTTCGCGAACCTCACGGTCGAGGAGAACCTCCACTTGGCGGACGTCGTGCGCAACCGGTCGAACATGATCGGCCGGACGGTCCAGGTCGAGCACGCCGGGATGTCGACGGAGGAGGTGTACGACGAGTTCCCGCGGCTTCGCGACCGACAGCGCCAGCGAGCGGGGACCCTCTCTGGCGGTGAGCAGCAGATGCTGGCCATCGCACGGGCACTGAAGCAGAGCACGGACCTGATGATGCTGGACGAGCCGTACGAGGGGTTGGCCCCCCAGATCATCGAGGGCGTGGAGGACGCCATCCGGCGCATCCGCGAGAACGGCATCACCGTCCTCTTGGTCGAGCAGAACGCAGTGGCGGCGATGAAGATCGCGGATCGCTGCTACGTGATCGACCAGGGCGAGATCGTCTTCGAGGGCGCCGCCGAGGCGCTGCGGGACGACGACGAGACGCGCCAGCGGTACCTGGGGGTCTGAGCTGTGGGTGACGTCAGTGGCGCCGACCTAGCGGCCGACCCGGACGCGGGGATCGACTACCTCATCGACCGTGGCGTCCTCGCCGAGGGCCGTACCGGGCTGGTGACGACGACGGACTACGAGGACGTGCGCGGGATCTACCGCGACTCCTACGCCGACGCCGACGAGGAGCGGTTCCGCGATACCGTTGCGGATGTCTTCGATCTCGACGATACCGAGGCCGCCGACCGCATCGAGGAGACCGGCGTGACCCGCGATGAGGTGGTGGCCTTCCTCTCGCTTCGGTCATTCTTGGAGGAGCCCCCGGATCAGCAGTCCCTGGCCGTGCTGGCGGCGATCGTGACCGAAGTCGAGCCGGGCTCGGCCGTGCCACGAGGGCTCCCTGCGATCGCCGATGGGGAGCTGGAGGGATACCTCGAAGAGCACCCCAACGCGGCGGTGATCCTCTTCACCCACAACTGCGACCCGTGCCGGGAGATGAAGGCCGACCTCGACGAGATCCGGGCGATCACGCCGGCGGGCGTGTCCCTGGCCGGCGTCGACGGGAGCGAGGCCCCCGAGATCCGCCGGGAGTACGAGGTCGAGGTCGCACCGACCACCCTCGTCTTCCGCGACAGCGAGCTCGTCGACCGGCACCGGGGCCGACGCCGCCCGGCTCAGCTCGAGCAGGCCTTCGCCGCTGCCTACGAGGACTGACCGGTCGCCGGGGTGGCGGTTCCTTCCAACCCTTCCGTGGAGCCGCCCCCGCTTACCGCTCGGTCGTACCAGCTCGGTCGGGGCACGCTGGTCGTTCCGACGGCCGCGTATCGGATCCTCCAGTGGACCCGCACCGCTTGGTCCTCGAGCCGGCCGGTGTATCGGAGGTCCAGTACGCGGACGAGGCCGTCTCGGTCCACGAGGGCGACGAGCGTCACGTTCCGGACGGACACGACCTCGTCCGGGAGGTCGTCGACCGCCGCGGGCCCAGCTCGCTCTCCCTCGAGCCGGAGCACGGGCGTCCCATCGATCCTCGATTGCCCCACGACCCGCGTCGGGACGGCATCGAACACAGCCGCATAGAAGGTCGCCGGCCGGTTGTGCCGGGCTCCGAACGGCACCGCCTCGGCCCAGTACCGGCGGGTTCCCACCCACGTGTCTGGCGGGTCGTGCTGGGTGTAGGTCGTCCGTCCATCTCGGCTGAGCCGGCGGAGGTACACCGTGCCGTTCGACCAGTAGGTCCCGGTCGCCGGCGGCTCGCCGATGAAGACCGGGGCCTCGGGTCCGGCCGTCTCCGCGATCGCGTGGAAGCCGCCGGCCTCGTCCACCGTGACGCGGGTCGACAGCCGCGACCGGAGCGTGCCGCCTTCATCCAGGACGGTCCGATTCGACGTGACGACGTAGCTCGCGTTCTCGATGGTCCGGGCGTGCGCCCGGCCGAGGGCGCTCGGGTTCAGGACCCGGAGCGAGGAGACCCCCGGCGGCGGGAGCATCGTCGACCGGTTCGTCGTCGCCGTCTCGGGGGAGGGGGGCTCACCATCGCCGAGGACGATCCCTCCACAGCCGGCGAGGACCAGCGCGAGCACCACCGCCACGGTGGGAACGTGACCGGACCCCCTCGAAGACACAGGTCTGGGTCGGTGTGGACGACCGTAAAGGCACGGTCGGCGGCGGGCCGCATGCCAGCCGCTCGACGTTCCTTGAATAGCGGCGACGGTGACCGGGACCCGCCCGGTCAGTCGCCCTGGACGGTTCGGCGGATGTCCTCGACGATGTCCGGGTTGCGGAGCGTCGAGGTATCGCCGAGCTCCTCCTCGTTCGCGATGTCCTCGAGGAGGCGGCGCATGATCTTCCCGGAGCGCGTCTTCGGGAGCTCGGGCGTGAAGACGATGGCCTCCGGTCGGGCGATGGGGCCGATGGCCTCCTCGACGGCCTGGACGATCTCCTCTCGGAAGGCGTCGTTTTCGACCTGGCCGTCCTCGGTGATGACGTAGGCGTAGACGGCCTCGCCCTTCACCTCGTGTTGGCCGCCGACGACCGCCGCCTCGGCGACCCCCTCGACGCCGACGATGGCGGACTCGATCTCCATCGTCCCCAGCCGATGGCCGGAGACGTTGATGACGTCGTCGACCCGGCCGAGCACCGTGATGTAGCCGTCCTCGTCGATCTTCGCGCCGTCCTCGGGGAAGTACACCCAGTCGTCGGGGTCGTCGGAGTCCGTGTCCGAGTACTCGGCCCAGTACTCCTGGATGAACCGATCGTCGTTCCGATAGAGCGTCCGGAGCATGCCTGGCCACGGCTTATGCACCGTGAGGTAGCCGGCGTTCCCGGCACCGACCTCGTCACCCTTGGCGTTCACGACTTGGGCGTCGACACCCGGCAGCGGCGGGCCGGCCGACCCGGGCTTCATGGTACTGATGCCCGGCAGTGTCGTGACCATCATGCCGCCGGTCTCGGTCTGCCACCAGGTGTCGACGATCGGACAGGCTTCGTTACCGATGTTGGTGTAGTACCACTTCCAAGCCCGCGGGTTGATCGGCTCGCCGACGGTGCCGAGCAGCCGGAGGGAGGTGAGGTCGTGCTCCTCGGGGTACTGGGAGCCCCACTTCATCCAGGCCCGAATGGCCGTCGGTGCCGTGTAGAGCTGTGTGGCCTCGTACTCCTCCACGATCTCCCAGAGCCGGTCCTTCTCGGGGTAGTCCGGCGTCCCCTCGTACATCATCGAGGTAGTACCGAGGGCGAGGGGCCCGTAGACGATGTAGGAGTGGCCGGTGATCCAGCCGATGTCCGCCGCGCAGAAGTAGGTGTCCTCGGGTTTGACGTCGAGGACGTTCTGGCTCGTCCAGGACACCCACGAGAGGTAGCCGCCGGTGGTGTGCTTGACGCCCTTCGGCTGGCCGGTGGTCCCCGAGGTGTACATCAGGAAGAGCATGTCCTCGGCGTCGCGTTCGACCGGCGCCACGGTCGCACCGGCGTGGGCGTCCATCAGTTCGCCCCAGTCGCGCTGATTGTCTGCGAGGCCGTGGCCGAAGCCGTCGTCGCCGAGCCGGTCGACGACCACCGCTGCCTCGACGTCGTGCTCGACGCCCGAGAGTCCCTCGTTGGCCTTCGCGAGGTGGTCGAGCGGGTCACCCCGACGGTAGTACCCATCACAGGTGACGAGGTACTCGGAGTCGGCGGCCGTCATCCGGGTGGCGAGCGCGTCAGCACTGAACCCGGCGAACACCACGCTGTGGGGCGCGCCGATGCGGGCACAGGCCAGCATGGCGATGGGTAGCTCCGGGATCATCGGCATGTACATCGTGACGACGTCGTCCTCGCCCACCCCGAGGTCCTGGAGCGCCGCGGCGAACTCGTTCACCCGGTCGTAGAGGTCCTGGTAGGTGTACGTCCGGTTCGGCTCGTCCACCGGCTCGCCGATCCACTCGATAGCCGCCTCGTCGCCCCGCTCCTCGAGGTGACGGTCCAGGCAGTTCGCGGAGGCGTTCAGTGAGCCCCCGGTGAACCACTCGTAGAACGGCGGGTTCGAGTCGTCGAGGATCTGGTCGTAGTCCTCGTCCCAGTCGAGGAGTGCGGCCGCCTGCTCCCAGCACTCCGGCCAGTTCTCCTCGAACTCCTCGTAGATCGACGGGCTCGACGCGTTGGCCTGCTCGACGAACGACGCGGGGGGGTCGAACGCCGCGCGCTCTTCGAGTCTCGCCTCGATCTCCACGTCTTCAGCCATAGTTCGTGATAATAATGTGCAAGCCCCAGGATAAGGTTTACCAATCCACGGAAGCAGCGCGGATCTCGCGCCGCGACAGACCGGATGTTATGCGACTCTCGCGGCCTCCCGATAGGAGCCGTGTTCTGCCTCGAAGAGCGCCATGATCTCGCCCATCGTCGCGTAGGCCTTCACGGCCTCGACCATCGGCGGGAGCGTGTTCTCGTCCTGCCGGACCGCCTCCCGGATTCCCTCGAGTGCGTCCTCGACGGCCGCCTCGTCACGCTCGGCCTTGACGGACGCGAGCCGGTCGAGCTGGCGCTCCCGGGTCTCGGCTTCGTCCACGTGGAGCAGGTCGATGTCGTCGGCACCGTCGCTGGTGTAGTCCGTGACGCCGACGATGATCTCCTCGCCGTCCTCCACGCGCTCCTGGTGGACGTAGGCGGCGTCGCGGATCTCCCGCTGGAAGTAGCCGCGGTCGATGCCCCGGAGAACCCCGTCCCGCATCGAGCCATCGCCCATCTCCCGGATGCGCTCGAGGTACTCGAGCGTCTCCGCCTCGACCTCGTCGGTGAGGGTCTCGACGAAGTAGCTGCCGCCGAGTGGGTCGACGGTGTCGGCGGCACCGGACTCCTCGGCGATGATCTGCTGGGTCCGGAGGGCGACCCGTACCGCCTCCTCGGAGGGCAGGGCGTGGGCCTCGTCGTAGCTGTTCGTGTGGAGGCTCTGTGTGCCGCCCATGACGGCCGCGAGTGCCTGGAGGGCCACGCGGACGACGTTGTTCAGGGGCTGCTGGGCCGTCAGGGAGACCCCCGCCGTCTGGGTGTGGAACTTCAGCCGCTTCGAATCCGGGTTGGCCGCGTCGTAGCGGTCCTCCATCACGCGCGACCAGATGCGCCGGCCGGCGCGGAACTTCGCCACCTCCTCGAACACCGAGTTGTGGGAGTTGAAGAAGAAGGAGAGCCGCGGCGCGAACTCGTCGACGTCGAGGCCCCGGTCGAGGGCGTCCTCGACGTACGCGAGGCCGTCGGCGAGGGTGAACGCGAGCTCCTGGATCGCCGTGGAGCCGGCCTCCCGGATATGGTACCCGGAGATGGAGATCGGGTGGAACTTCGGCGTCTCGGCCGTCGAAAACTCCACCACGTCGGTGACGAGGTCCAGCGACGGTCGAGGCGGGACGACCCACTCCTTCTGCGCGATGAACTCCTTCAGCATGTCGTTCTGCATGGTCCCGCGGAGCGCCTCGCGGGGGACGTCCCGCCGGTCGGCGAGGGCCACGTACATCGCGTAGATGACCGGCGCGCTCGGGTTGATGGTGAAGGAGGTCGAAACGTCGGCGAGGTCGATCCCGGAGAAGAGGATCTCCATGTCCCGGAGCGTGTCCACGGCGACCCCTTCCTTGCCGACCTCGCCCAGCGCCATGTCGTCGTCCGAATCGATGCCCATCAGGGAGGGCATGTCGAAGGCCACGGAAAGTCCGGTCTGCCCCTCCTCGATGAGGTAGTGGAACCGCTCGTTCGTCTCCTCGGCCGTGCCGTAGCCCGCGAACTGTCGCATCGTCCAGTGGCGACCGCGGTACATCGTCGGGTAGGCGCCCCGGGTGAACGGCGGCTCGCCGGGGAAGCCAACGTCCTCGAGGTAGTCGGCGTCCTCGCGGTCCCACGGCCCATAGAGGGTGTCGACCTCGTGGTTGGAGACGGTCGCGAATCGGTCCCGACGCTCGTCGCCGTCCGCCCGGCGCTCGGCCTTCCAGGCCTCCTGCTCCTCCCGAATTCGGGCGAGTTCGTCCGGGTCGAACATCTGGGTTCCGTTCGGAAGCGTCGGGGTTAAGCGTTCTGCCGCCTCCGGCGGGGTCCACCGGCTTTATCGTCGCCGCCGTCCGAGCCGAGGGCATGACAGCAGCCGGCCACGACTGCTCGTTTCTCGTCGACGTGGTCCCCGAGGAGCGGGTGGCCTTCGACGAGGGGACCCGGGAGTCACGGGCGGCGGACTTCGGGGCGGGCGAGATCGACCGGGGCGTCGTCCCCGACGCGGTGGTCCGTCCGGAGTCTACCGATGAGGTGTCGGCCGTCCTCGCGGCCGCGAACGAGCGCGGGATCCCGGTCACGCCATACGCCGCCGGCTCGGGACTCGAAGGCGGCGCCGTGCCGGTCGAGCGAGGCATCAGCCTCGATCTGACGCGTATGGACGCCATCCTCGACGTGCGGCCGGACGACTTCCAGGTCGACGTGCAGCCCGGTGTCATCGGCGACGCCGTCGACGAGGCGGTCGCCGGGGACGGCCTCTTCTTCCCGCCGCTGCCCTCCTCGGGCGAGCTGGCCAGCGTCGGCGGGATGATCGCCACGGACGCCTCGGGCATGCAGACGGTGAAGTACGGAGAGGTGGCCGACTGGGTGTTGAAACTCGAAGCCGTCCTCGCCGATGGGACGGTGATCAACGCCGGCAGTCGGGCGAAGAAGACCTCGGCCGGGTACAACCTCAAGGACCTCCTCGTCGGGAGCGAGGGGACGCTGGCGGTCGTCACCGAGGCGACGCTTGAGCTCGCGGGCCGACCGGCGCAGATCCGCGGTGGTCGGGCCATCTTCGGGACCCTCGACGACGCGGCCGACGCCGTCTTCGACGCGGTCCGGTCCGGGGTTGACGTCGCCCGGATCGAGCTCATCGACCGGCTCTCGGCCGCGATGGCCAACGACTACCTCGACACCGGCCTCCCCGACGCGCCGATGGTGTTCGTCGAGTTCCACGCCAACCACGGCATCGACGAGGAGATCGAGTTCTGTCGCTCGGTGTTCGAGGCCCACGACGTGACCCGCTTCGAGATCGCTGAGGAGGCGGAGATGGACGCCCTCTGGCGGGCCCGAAAGGAGTTGGCCTTCGCCATGTCCGCCTACCGAGCGGACCTGGTCCCCTACCACCCCGGTGACGTGACGGTGCCACTCAGCGGCCTGCCGACGATCGTCCACGAGATCACGTCGATGGCCGACGAGCGCGACCTCCTCGTGCCCGTCTTCGGCCACGCCGGCGACGGCAACGTGCACTACGCGGTGATGGTCGACCCCGACGACTCCGACCACGTCGAGCGTGGAGAAGCCCTCTATCACGACATCGTCGACCTGGCGATCGACCTCGGCGGGACGTCGACCGGCGAGCACGGCATCGGCCTCGGCAAGCGCGACTTCCTCGTCCGCGAGCACGGTACGGGCGCCGTCGAGGCCATGCGGTCGATCAAGCGGGCCCTCGATCCGAACGGCATCCTCAATCCCGGGAAGGTCTTTCCCGACGACGCATAGGCCCGTGGCTGGGCCCCGTCCTTGCTCGCCCGAACGCCGTCCTTACTGCAGTCGCTTGGTCGTCTCGACGAGCGGGTGCCGGGCGTAGTCGACGACACGGACGTCGTCGAGCGAGCGGAGCCCCTCCTTCTCGGCCGTGCGGGCCATGCCGAGATCGACGTCCTTCCCGACCACGATGATGTAGGCGTCCATCTCCTCGATGTCCAACCGGTCCGCCGCGAGCACGCGGTGGTGGCCGTCGGCGAGATACAGCGTCCCGTCGACGTCGATGACCACCAGCGGCTCGGCGAGCCCTCGCTCGAGCTCGTAGGTACGCCCCTCGAGCTCGTCGGCGTAGACCTTGGTCTGGGTCGGAATGAGCGCCGAGAGCTTGACCGTCCGCCGTTCCTGGCTGGCCTCGATGTCGTGGATCGATTCAAGGGTCTGGACGAGCTTGCCCACCTTCTCTGGTGTGGCCCGCTCGATCTGTGAGCGGACGACGTCGGCGTTGGAGATGATGCCGACGAGGTTCCCCGCGTCGTCGACGACGGGGAGCTTCTGGATGCCCGAGCGGAGGATGACCCGGGCGGCGTCCGTCACCTTCATCTCCGGGTGGGCCACGATCAGGTCCTGGCTCATCACCTTGAAGATCGGCTCGTCGTCGTCGGCGAGCAGGAGGTCTCGCGCCGAGACGAACCCCTCGACGCGTCGCCCGTCGGTGACGGGGAAGCCGTCGTGTCCGGTCTCGGCGATTCGGGTGGCCACCTCCGCGACGGTGTCGTCGGGCGAGGCCGTCGCCACCTCCCGGGTCATGTACTCCCGGACCCGTGCCTTCCGACCGTTCGGCTCCACGGCGGCCGCCATGGCTACCGGCAGGACCCGCAGGGGGAAAAGGTGTTCCGCTCGGCTCGGCGGGACGGGAACGCGCGACCCGGTCCGTTCACGCGAGGACGTCCGCGGGCAGGACCTCGAAGAACCGGTCGATGAGGACGTCGCCGATGACGGTCTCGAGCGAGCCCGAGTCGTCGTCTACCTCGCCGAGGATGCCGAGGGGGATCTGCGCCCCCGCCATGTCGGTGTGGCCCCCCGCGCTGCCGATCTGGTCGTAGGCGACGCGGACGGCCTCGCCGATGTCCAGTTGGGTTCCGCGGGTTCGGGCCGAGGCGATGACAGTGTCCGTCTCGTCGAGGAGCCCGAGGACCAACACCGCTCGCACGCCCGCCATCGCGAGGAGCGTATCCGCCGCCTGCGCGAGGGCGTCGCGGTCGACCGTCGTGCCGACGGACGTCGCCAACACCGAGCCGCGGAGCTCGCGGTTCTCGATGGCCCGGGCCAAGACGGAGAGGGTCTCCCCGGTGACGCTCGGGCTCTCGATCCGGCGGAGCGCGTCGACGTCTGCCGCGTCGAGGAGGTAGGCGGCGGCGTCGAAGTCGGCCGGCGTGATCTCTCGGCCGAAGTCCCTGGTGTCGACGCGGATCCCGTAGAGGAGCGCGGTCGCGACGGTCCGGTCCATCTCGCCACCGAGCGACCGGTAGTACCCGGTGACCAGCGTGCTCGTGGCCCCGACGTCGCTCCGCAGGTCGATGAAGCGGGCGTCGACCGCCGCGCGCGGTGGGTGGTGGTCGATCACCACGTCAACCGAGAGGTCCTCGGGGAGCTGGTCGTTGACGCCGGGCCGGGAGTGATCGACGAGGGCGATCCCGTCGAAGTCGGCCCGGTCGAACTCCTCGGGCTCGAGGTTCACTAGGTCGAGCTCGAAGACGTTCACGAGCGCGCGGTTCTCCTGGTGGGAGATGTCCCCGAAGTAACAGGCATCGGCCTCGGTCCCGAGAGCCTCCGCCAAGTTCCGGAGGGCTACGGCGGCCGCGATCGCGTCGGGGTCCGGGTTGTCGTGGGTGAAGACACCCAGGCGGCCGTCGATGCTGCGGAGGACCCGGTGGAGCTCGTGGAGGCGCGGCCCGGCCTCGCCCTCGACGGGGCCGAGCACGTGATCGGCCACGGTTCGACCCCGGTCGACGGTTCGATCGGCGAGCGCGTCCATCGCCGACCGCGTATCGGCGTCGGGGTGCTCCCCGCTGTAGATCACGAGCGCCGCCTCGGGATGGACCGCTCGGGCCGTCTCGGCGGCCGCCAGGTTGGCCGTCGGGTCGTCTCCGGCGACGAACACGGCCTCGACGGCCTCCTCGATGGCGACGACCGTCGGGTCGGTCGGGTCCCCTCGCTGGGCCGGCACGCCCTCGTTCCGCAGGGTCTCGACGCGGTCGGCGTCCGGGTCGATCACCGTCAGCTCGCCGCGATCATCGGCGAGTGCCACGACGACGGCGTGGCCGATCGACCCACAGCCCAGCACGAGCCGACGGGGCATGTCCGCGGCGTCGTCGGCCCCGCGGGTAAACCTACCGTCATGGGGACGGATACCGAAGAACGGGAGACTGCGTCGGCGTGTCGTGGGTGCAGCCGGGGCGGCTCAGACGAACAGCAGGCTCGCGGCGTCGATGGCCGTCTCGGCGACCGGCGTGAAGAACGGCAGGAGGGCTACGGTGAGCACGGCCGCGGCGACGATGGCCGCATACAGCCCGAGCGGGTACTCCCCGATCTCCGGGCTGGTCTCGGGCTCGTCGATCCAGAGGGCCTTGACGACCCGGGAGTAGTAGAACAGCGAGAGGGCGCTGTTCACCGCGCCGACGGCGGCCAGCCACCAGAAGCCGGCACCGACGGCCCCGAGGAACAGCAGGTACTTCGAGAGGAAGCCCCCGCCGATCGGGAGCCCGGCGAGGCTGAACATGAAGATGGTCATGGCTACCGATGCCACCGGGGCCTGCCGGCCGAGACCCATGTAGTCCTCGAAGGTCCGGCCGAGCCCCCAGTGTTCGACGAGGGCCACGAAGAGGAACGCGCCGGTGTTCATGAAGCCGTAGACGAGCAGGTGGGTCATCGCCGCGCCCATGACGAGCGCGTCCTGCCCGCCGGTGAGCGCGGCCAACCCGATGAGGGCGTAGCCGGCGTGGCCGATCGAGGAGTACGCCAGCATGCGCTTGACGTTCTCTTGGGTGGCCGCGGCGAAGTTCCCGAGGGTCATGGTGAGGACGGCCAGTATCTGGACGGCCAGCACCCAGTCGACGCCGACGGGGAGGAGCGCCTGGATCGGGAACCCTTCCACCAGGACCCGGAAGGCGAGGAAGAAGCCCGCGGCCTTCGAGGCCGAGGAGACGAAGGCTGCGATGGGGGCGACCGACCCTTCGTAGGCCTCTGGCGCCCAGAAGTGGAAGGGTACGGAGGCGGTCTTGAAGGCGAACCCACCCAGCACCATCAGGACCCCAAGGCCGAGGAGGCCGGCCAGCCCGCCGGGGTCTGCGACCGCGTCCGCGACGGCCCACAGCTGGAGGGAGCCGGTGACGCCGTAGACGAGGCTGATGCCGAAGGCGAAGACGGCCGAGGAGAGGGCGCCGATGAGGAAGTACTTCAGGCCGGCCTCGACGCTCCCCTTGTTGTCCTTGAGGAACGCGACCAGTGCGTACGATGGGAGGGAGGCGAGCTCCAGCGCGACGAAGGCCGTCGCCAGGCTGTTGGCGCTCGCCATCAGGCTCATGCCGGTGGCGGCCAGCAAGAGCAGGCCGTAGTACTCGGCTTGGTGGTCGTGGCCCTCGAGGTAGTCGTAGCTGGCGAGGGCGACGAGCGCCGTCACGGCGGCGACGACGAACGTCAGGAACAGGCTCATGCCGTCGACGACCAGCGCGTCCGAGAGCAGCGGGAAGGTCGTGTCGAGGCCCGTGCCCGACGCCAGGAAGAACACCGTCGTCGCGAGGCTCAGCAAGGCCCCGACCACGGCGATCCCCGAGAGCACCGTTCGGTTATCGTCGTTCGGGAAGACGCTGTCGTAGGCCAGCACCGCGAGCGCGGCGAGGCCGAGTAGTAGCGTCGGCGTGAGCGGATGGAGCGTGACCAGCGCCATCAGAGTCCACCTCCCACAGCCGCGACGACCGGGTTCACCGCGTCCTGGATCATCGTGTAGAAGACGTCCGGCCAGACGCCCAGCGCGACGATGAGGAGGATCGCCACGACCAGCGGCACGACGTCGTGGAACGCCGCCGGGCTCGCCTCGTGGTCACCCTCGACGCGGTACTCACCGAAGAGCGAGCGCTGCATCGCGTAGAGGAGGTAGCCCGCCACGACCACGATGCCGAACATCGCCAGTGCCGTGAACAGCTGGGCGTAGGGGTAGGCCGCCCCGAACGACCCGAGGAAAACGAGCAGCTCGCCGATGAACCCCGCCATCAGCGGCAGGCCCATGTAGCCGAAGGCGCCGGCGACGAACACCGCGACGGTGACCGGCATCTTCGAAGCCAACCCCGAGAGGTCGCCGACCATCCGCGTGTGGGTCGTGCTGTAGATGACCCCGACGGCCATGAACATCAGCCCCGAGAGCAGGCCGTGGCTGACCATCTGGAAGGTGGCGCCACCGAGCCCGTGGGTCGTGTAGGCGACGAGCCCGAGCAGCACGTAGCCCATCGAGGAGATCGAGGAGTAGGCGACGATCCGCTTGAGGTCCTGCTGGGCCAGGGCGAGCAGCGCGCCGTAGAGGACGCTGACGACCGCGACGACCGCGATCGGGATCGCCCACGCCACGGCGACGTCGTGGAGCATGGTGAAGTTGAACCGGAGCAGCGCGTAGGTCCCCATCTTCAGGAGGACGCCGGCCAGGACGACGGAGGCCGGCGTCGGCGCCTCGACGTGGGCGTCGGGCAGCCAGGTGTGCAGCGGGACGATGGGCACCTTCACGCCGAAGCCGACGAACATCGCGAGGAAGGCCGCCGCCTTCAGCGTGGCCGGGTCGACCCAGCCGAGGGCGTCAGGCGAGGTGGTCTGGAGCGCCATCGCGACCTCGGTCAGGTCGAAGGATGAGACGGCATCGCCGAGCCCGAAGACGAGGGCGGCGAAGCCGATGAACATGACCAGCGAGGCCACGTTAGTGTAGACGAAGAACTTGATCGCGGCGTACTTCCGGCGCGGGCCACCCCAGATGCCGATGAGGAAGTACATCGGGATCAGGACGGCCTCCCAGAAGACGAACCAGACGAAGAAGTCGAGCGCGACGAAGACCCCGAGCAGCGCGGCCTCGATGAGCAGCAGGAGGCCGTAGAACTGGGATTGCCGCTCGTCGATGGGCGTCCAGGCCGAGAGCACCGCCAGTGGCGTGAGTACTGTGGTCAGCACGACCAGCGGGAAGCTGATGCCGTCGAGCCCGACGTGCCAGGAGAGGGTGTATGCGCCGAGCGAGAGCCAGGGTACCTGACTCTGGAAGGCGAGCTGGCCGCCGAGCAGCGCATTTCCGGCGCCGTCGTAGGAGCTCCACATGAGGAGGCTCACGGCCAACGGCAGGAGGCTGCCGGCGAAGGCCACCTTCGGGGCGAGCTCGTCCCTGGAGAGGAGCGCCCCGAAGCCGGCCAGCATCGTGACGACGAGGAGGGCCTCGATCAGCATCTACAGCCACCCCCCGTAGATCCCCAGGACGACGAGGAGCGCCACCAGCCCGAGCGTGAGCAGCGCGGCGTAGTTCGTCACCACGCCGGACTGCAGCCGGCGGACCCGGCGACCGGAGAAGAGGCTCGCCGAGGAGACGCCGTTGACGACGCCGTCGACCACGCCCTGGTCGAACGTGTCGGCGACCCGGGAGAGCGGCTGCACAACGCCGGTCGCGAGCCAGACCTGGTACTCGTCCTGGTAGTAGTTCTTGACGAGGAGGCGCTGAATCGCGCCCAGCTTGGCGGTGTGCTCCGCCGGCTCTGGCCCCGCGTAGAGCCGCCAGGCGAGGCCGGCGCCGGCCAGCGCCAAGCCGAGCGAGATGACCGCCGGGCCGAGCGAGCCCAGATCGGCCGCGCTGATGTGGGCGTAGTCGTGGAGGAGATCCCCGTAGTGGTGGGCGGTAACGCCCGAGACGCCGTGGTCGAGCCAGTCGTGGAGGAACGAGAGGTGAACCCCGGTCAGGTCCTCGAGCGGCACCATGTTGATGACCCCCGCGACGGTCGCCAGGATTCCGAGGACCACCAGCGGGAACTTCACGTTCCAGCGGACCGGGTGCGGGTCCTCGGCCGTGTCGCTCCGCGGTTCGCCATGGAAGGTCAACAGCACCATCCGGAAGGTGTAGAAGCCGGTGAAGAAGACGGCGACCAGGCCGAAGGCGTAGGCGAGCAGCAGGAGCGGGCTCCCGCCGAGTCCGTGGACGAGCGCCTCGTAGAGCACCTCGTCCTTCGACCAGAAGCCCGCGAACGGAACGATGCCCGCGAGCGCGAGCGACCCCGCGAGGAACGTCCAGTAGGTGACGGGCATCTTCGAGCGGAGCCCGCCCATGTCCCACATGTTCTCGTTGTGGTGCATCGCGATGATGACCGAGCCGGCGCCGAGGAACAGCAGCGCCTTGAAGAACGCGTGAGTGGTGAGGTGGAAGACCCCGGCGACGTAGCCACCCGCGCCGAGGCCGAGCATGATGTAGCCGTACTGGGAGATGGTCGAGTAGGCGAGCACCTGCTTGATCTCGCGCTTGACGACACCCATCGACGCGGCGAACAGCGCCGTGAAGCCGCCGACCAAAGCGATGACCGATAGCGCCGTCGGCGAGAGCGCGTAGAAGCCGTACATTCGTGCGACGAGGTAGACACCGGCCGCCACCATGGTCGCCGCGTGGATGAGCGCGGAGACGGGGGTTGGGCCCTCCATCGCGTCGGGCAGCCAGGTGTGCAGCGGGAACTGCGCCGACTTGCCGATGACGCCGCCGAGGACGAGGAGGCCGACGACCGTGACCCACGTCTGGGCACCGATGCCGAAGAACGTCTCGCCCGTCTCGATGGCCGCCCGGGCGAGCTCGGGGAAGGCCCCCGGCCCGGCGAACGTCGCCGAGCCGAAGGTGACGAGCACGGCGACGGTCCCGACGAGGAAGAAGTAGTCCCCGAACCGGGTGACGAGGAAGGCCTTCTTCGCCGCGCTCGGCGGGCCGGCCTCCCGGAACCAGAAGCCGATCAGGAGATACGAACACAGCCCGACGAGTTCGAAGAAGGCGAAGCTCATCAGGAGGTTGTCGGAGAGGACGAACGCGAGCATGGAGAAGGCGAACAGCGAGAGGCCGGCGTAGTAGCGTGGCAGTCCGGTCTCGCCCTCGTCGTTCATGTAGCCGAGCGAGTGGATGAAGACGAGGAACGCGACGAGCGAGACGATCACGAGCATCAAGGCCGACAGCGGGTCGAGCAGCAGTCCGAAGTGGAGCGACACGGCCCCGTCACCGGTCACCCAGGTGTAGAGCGTCTCGTTCGTGTAGTTGCCGGCGGCGACGTCGATGGCCACCCACAGGGAGAGCAGGAGCGAGCCGCCCAGGGCAGTGATGCCCGGAATCGCCCCGCCCTTCGGCAGCAGCCGGGGAGCGAAGTAGCCCCCGAGCATCGCGATGAGGAACGACACGAACGGCAGCAGCGGAATCGCCGGGGCGAGGTCTGCGGCCGCCATCTCACCACCTCATCGTCGTCGCGTCGGTTACGTCGACGTCGTCGAAGTTCCGGAAGAGGACCAGGATGATGCCCAGTCCGACGGCGACCTCGGCGGCGGCCAGCGCCAGGGTGAACAGCCCGAACGTCTGGCCGGTGAGGTTGCCGTGGAACTGCGAGAAGGCGACGAGGTTGATGTTCGCGCCGTTCAACATGAGCTCGACCGAGATGAGGAACATCAGCGCGTTCCGGCGGGTCAGGACGCCGAAGACGCCGATGCAGAAGACCGCGGTCGCGAGCAGGACGTAGTAGGACGTCGGGATCACCGCTGGTCCCTCCTGAGCGCGTTGACGAGCGAGCCACCGGTCTCCCGACGGGCCAGCATCACGGCGGCGACGAGGGCTGCGACGAGCACGACGTCGATGATCTCGAAGGCCGCGAGGAAGCCCTCGGCGGGGACACCCCCTCCGGGGAGGTCGAACATGGCGTAGCCGATCGAGGCGGTGATGCTCGCGTCGGCCGGGAAGCCGGCCGGCACGCCCAGCCCGGAGCGGACCACGACCCACCCGATGACGGCGAAGAGCGCGATGGCGCCGACGCCCCGTCCGAGGTGGGCGCCGAGCTTGAGTTCAGGCTTGGTCGTCAGGTCGGGTCGGGTCGAGCCCTTGGTCACCAGCATCACGGCGAAGCTGATGAGGATCAGGACGCCCCCCGCGTAGACGAGGATCTGCATCGCCGCCAGGAACTCGGCCTGGAGCATGACGAAGTGGACGGCGACCGAGAGGAGCGCAACGCCGAGGAGCAGCGCGGCGTGCCAGACCTCCCGGACCAGCACCACCCCCAGGCTGCTGCCCAGCGTGACCGCGGCGAACAGCCCGAACGCCAGCAGTTCGTAAGCGGTTGCTGCCATTGTCCGACCTTCAGCCAGGAGGCCTTTGAAGATTTCCATACGCCGCGGACGTCGACCGCTTCACGTCGTGGAGAAACGCCGGTCGGTGGCCGTTGGTGCCTTCGAATCACCGGGGGGTCGGTACGCCCGAATAGAAATCGGTCGAGACCGCCGTAGCGCTACTGATAATCGACAGCGCCTTCCCCTTCGCCGACCCAGGAGCCCCGGTCGGGCTCCCGGGAGGCGAGCGGGTCGAGGTCGTTGTACCAGGGGACGTTCTTCAGCTGCTCCTTGTTGTACGCCAGGTCGTGCTTCGTATCGCCCGTGAACTCGAAGTTCTGGGTGAGCACGATGGCGTCGACCGGGCAGACCTCCTCGCAGAGCCGGCAGTAGATGCACTGGCCGACGTGGAGGTTGTACTCCTCGCCCTCCCGGTCCTCGCTCATCTTGATCTCGATGGTGTCGTTGGGGCAGACGTTCTCACACTGGCGACACCAGATGCAGCGCTCCTGACTGAACTTATGTACCCCGCGGAACCGGGGGCTCACTTCGGGCGCCTCCTCGGGATACTCCACCGTGAAGGTCTGCCCGTCCAGTGCGTGCTTGAGGGTCGTGGTCATGGACTTGAGGACACCGATCATACGATCACCCCGACGATGACGGCCGTGAGGACCAGGTTGGCGAAGCTGAGCACCAGGAGGCCCTTCCAGCCGATCTCGATCATCTGGTCGATACGCATCCGCGGGATCGCCGAGCGCATCCACTGGGTGAACAGGAACACGCTCCAGATCTTGATGACGAACCAGACGATCCCGGGGATGAACGAGAGCGAGGAGATCGGCGCACTCGGTCCGCCCAAGAAGACGGTCGCGATGATGGCGCCGCCGAGGAAGATGTGGACGAACTCCCCGAGGAAGAACAGGACGAAGTAGACCGAAGAGTACTCCGTGATGTACCCGCCGATGATCTCGTTTGGCGCTTCGGCCAGGTCAAAGGGGTTCCGGCCGACTTCGGCGAGGTTGGCGGCGACGAACAGCGCGAACGCGAACGGGTTGACGAAGGCGAACCACGCCGGGATCGTCACGGCCCCGAGCGTGACGAGGGGTTCCGTCTGCACGGCGACGATCTCGCTCATCCGGAGCGAGCCGGCGAAGATAACCACCGACGCGGCGGTGATCACTAGCGGAATCTCGTAGGCGATGTTCATCGCGACGGCGCGGAGCGCCCCGAGCATCGAGTACTTGTTGTTGGACGCGTACCCGCCCATCACGATCCCGAGCGAGGAGAGCGAGGCGACGGCGAAGACGAACACCAACCCGGTCTCGGGGTCGGCGAGGTGGAGGCCGTTCCCCATCGGGATGACGGCGAAGCCGAGCAGCGCCGAGAACGGCAGGATCATCGGCGCGAGGTCGAACGCCGGCCGGTCGACCCCGTCGGGAATGATGTTCTCCTTCGCGAGGAGCCGGACGGCGTCGGCGACGATGATGAGCAGGCCGAACGGACCGATCCGGTTGACCGCGATGCGGTCGGTGAACGCGGCGGTGACCTTCCGCTTGCCCCACGGGCCCGCGATGCCGGAGAACACGAGCATGATGTTCCCGACGATGAAGGCGCCGATGAGGGCCGCGACGAACTCGCCACCGATCCCGCTCAGGCCGAGGAGGTTCGCGATGGCGTCGGCAAAAGGGGCCTCCGACTGGAGTGGCAGGAGGCCGACCGCGCTCATCGGTCCACGCTCCCGAGCACGATGTCGAGGCTCCCGAGCGAGGCGATCATGTCGGGGATGAGCTCGCCCTCGGACATCTCCGGCAGCGTCTGGAGGTTCGAGAAGTCAGGCGCCCGGATCTTGAAGCGAGCCGGCTTCTGGGTCCCATCCGACCGGATGTAGACGCCGAGTTCACCTTTGGCCGCCTCGACCGCTTTGTAGGTCTCGGCGTCGTCCGGCGGCTTGATCGTCCGCGGGACGTTCGACTGGACCTGCCGGTCGTCCTCGGGCCAGTCCTCGAGGAGGTCGAGGCACTGGTCGACGATCTTCGCCGACTCTTCGATCTCCCGGAGCCGGACGAGCAGCCGGGCGTAGTTGTCACACCCGTCCTCGGTGGCGACCTCCCAGTCCAGCTCGGGGTAGTAGCCGTAGGGGTCGTCTCGGCGGAGGTCGTAGTCGATACCAGACGCGCGAGCGACGGGCCCGGTGGCACCGTAGGACTTCGCGACCTCTGGCCGCAGGATACCCGTGTCCACCGTCCGGAGCTGGAAGAGCTCGTTCGAGGAGAGCAGGTCGTGGTACTCGTCGATGCGGTCGGGGATGCCGTCTAGGAACTCCCGGGTCTTCGCGATCCACTCCTCCCGGGGCTCGGGCAGGTCCCAGGCGACGCCGCCAAGCCGGAAGTAGTAGAACATCATCCGCTGGCCGGTGAGGTCCTCGAGAATCGACTGGACCGTCTCCCGGTCGCGGATGGCGTACATAAACGTCGCCGTGAAGTCCCCGTTGACGTCGAGCGCGAAGGTGCCCGTCGCGAGGAAGTGGCCGAGCATCCGGCCGAGCTCCGTCGACATCGTCCGGAGGATCTGGGCGTACTCGGGGACGTCGAGCCCGGCGATGTCCTCGATCGCGCGCGCAGGGGCCCACTCGTTCGGCAGGTTCGACGTGTAGTCCCAGCGGTCGGCGTAGGGGATGATCTGGTAGCGGTAGGTCCCGTCCTGGGCCATCTGCTCCTCGCAGCGGTGGAGGTACCCGATGTCGGACTTCACGTCCATCACCTGCTCGCCGTCGAGGACGGTCTCTAAGTGGAGGACGCCGTGGGTGGCGGGGTGGTGAGGCCCGATGTTGACGAACATCGTGTCCGCGTCGTCGCCGTAGTGGTCCTCCTGGAGCGGGTTCGCGTGCTCGTTGAGTGTGACGACCTGGGGCTTATCCTGGTGGTAGTCAAGCGCGAGCGGGTGCCCCTGCCAGGTCTCGGGCAGGAGGATGCGGCGCAGGTCCGGGTGGCCCTCGTACTCGATACCGATGAGGTCGTAGGCCTCCCGCTCGTGCCAGTCGGCCGTGCGGAAGACGGGCTCGGCCGACTCGTTGTGTGGGTGGTCACGGGTCGAGGGGACGACGATGCTGAGCTCCCTCGTCGGGTCGGCGTACTGCTTTACGTGGTAGATCGACTCGTAGCGGTCCTCGTACTCCTGGGCCGTCACGCAGGAGAGGTGATCGAAGCCGAGCTCGTCGCGCAGGTCGGTGAGGACGCTCTGGACGGCGTCGGGTCGGATCACGAAGGCCGGCGCGTTATTGTGGTCGTCCCGGCCGATCGCCCGGTCGCCCAGCAGGTCGGCGATGGCTTCTTCCGTGGCCTCGTACGTCGGGGGTTCGGCCGCGGTCTGCTCGGGGGCGGTGGTCGGCTCTTCGAGACTCACGGTGAATCAGCCCAGTTGTACCGCATGACCAGGTCGTCTTCGTCGATCTGGTCGGCCAGCTGGTCGACGATCTCGTCGGGGTCCATGTCGCCGAACTTCTCCAGCTCGTAGGGCTTCACCGTCACCGGGGAGGACTCGCCGTTGGCGACGCGCTCTTGGAGCTTCGCGACGCCGTAGACGAGCGCTTCGGGGCGGGGCGGACAGCCCGGGACGTGGATGTCGACCGGGATGACCTCCTCTGCGCCCTTGATCACGTTGTAGCCCTTCTGGAACGGCCCGCCGGAGACCGTACAGGAGCCCATGCCGACGACGAACTTCGGCTCGGGCATCTGGTCGTAGACGCGCTTCATCCGCGGGGCGAACTTCGAGACGATGGTTCCCGGGACGATGATGACGTCGGCCTGCCGGGGCGAGGCACGCGGCACGCCGGCGCCGAAGCGGTCGAGGTCGTGCTTGACAGCGTAGGTGTGCATCATCTCGATGGAGCAGCAGGCGATGCCGAACTGGAGCATGAACATCGAGGAGCCCCGAACCCACTGCATGAACTTATCGAACTTGGTGAGGATGAACGGCGTCGAGCCCAGCATCTCCCGGAGCCGGGAGTTGAACCGATCGTCGAGCTCGGCGCCCATGCGGGCGTCGCGGTCCTTCGTCGACGCCGCGTCGGCTTGGAGCACGTCCTCTCGCGGTCCCGTCGACCCGCTGCTCATCGGCGCACCTCACCCCGCGTGCCCCGGGGGTTCCTGATCCACCGGACGGCCCCGTTCCGCCAGGCCCAGACGAGCCCCACGACGAGGACGCCGATGAATACGAGCATCGGCAGGAGGGCCGAGACGAGGCCGATCTGCGGGTTCGTGACGGCGTCCCGGTAGATCACCGTCCACGGGAAGATGAGGACGGTCTCGATGTCGAAGATGACGAAGAGCAGGGCGACCATGTAGTACTGGATGTTGAACCGGATCCGGGTGTTCCCGGTCGGGATCTCCCCGGACTCGTAGGTCGCCTGTTTGCCCTGCTCGGGGACCGACGGTCGGAGCAGCCACGAGACGCCCATCATCCCCAGCGGGATGAGGAGCCCAATGACCGCCAGTGCCGCGATGGCTATCCATGGATTCATGCGGGAATCTCCTTGATCGGCGGTTTGGAGCGGATCCCTATAAGCGTTGATTTGTGCCGCGGCGACGGGATCGGCGGGCCCCTCGATCGCCCTGGATGCTGCCGCTCAGTCCTCCTCAGTCTCCTCGAGGTACGCGGGCGTCCCGAGGTCGTGGACCCGGCGAGACGTCTCGACGACGTCGGTCTTCAGTGCGTCGTGCCGGTCGACCAGCCGCTGCCTGAGGTCCGGGTGCTGCCGGGCCAGGATCTGTGCGGCCGACAGCGCCGCATTGTATGACTTGCCGGCGTCCACCGCGACGATTGGTGCCCCCGTCGGCATCCCTATCACGGAGTCGACTGACTTCTCTTGGACAGGCACCCCGATGACGGGGAGCGGGTAGGCGATCGACGCCGTCATGTTCGGGAGGTCCGCGGACTTGCCGCCCGCGCCGGCGATGATCACCTCGATGCCGCGGTCCTCGGCCGCTCGGGCGTAGACGTCCATCAGCTCCGGGGTTCGGTGGGCGGAGACGACGTACGTCTCGAAGGTGAACCGGGTCCCCGGTGGATCGTCGTAGTCGGTCTGCTCGGCGAAGTCGAGGTCGACGAGGGCGTCGTGGGCGCCACGCATGACCGGGAGGTCGGAATCGGAACCCATCACGATCCCGACGTCCGGCGTCTCGGCCGGGTCCCGATCCTCGTTCGCCTGCGCCTCGAGCTCGTCCATCAGCGACTGGAGTTGGGGTGGTCGTGTCATCGTGCCGTGGTCGTGTCCGTGGGCTGGGCGGCCTGGAACGTGATCCCGTCGGTCAGGTCCCGGGCCGTCCGCAGGAGCGCCTCCCGAGCTTCGTCGGCCGTCGGGACCACCGCGACGTGGCCCATCTTCCGGAGCGGTCGGACCTCCCGCTTGCCGTACCAGTGGAGCGCAGCACCAGGCGTCGCGAGCACGTCGTCGAGTCCGGTCGGCTCGGCCGGTCGGGGCTGGTCTACGTCGCCGAGGACGTTCGAGGTCACCACGGGGTCTCGGAGCGAGGTCGGGCCGAGGGGCCAGCCGGCGATCGCCCGGACGTGCTGTTCGAACTGGGAGACGTATGCACCTTCGATGGTGTAGTGGCCGGAGTTGTGTGGGCGGGGGGCGATCTCGTTGACGAGGATCTCGCCGTCGGCTTCGAAGAGCTCGATCCCATACACCCCGCGGCCCGCCATCAAGTCGAGCACGTCACGCGCGACCGATTGGGCCCGCGCCCTGACCGGCTCGGTCGTCCGTGCCGGTACGACGGTCTCCCGGAGGATCTCGTCCTCGTGGACGTTCTCGGCGGCGGGGAAGGTCGCTCGTTCGCCGTCGCCGACGACGCCGATCACGGAGAGCTCTCGGTCGAACGCGACGACGTCTTCGACGAGGACGTCCCCTGGTGCCTCGTCGAGAACCGAATCCGCGTCGGCCGGCGATTCGATGAGGAAGTTCCCTCGCCCGTCGTAGCCCCCGCGTCGGGCCTTCACCATCACCGGGTAGCCGAACGTATCGATCGCCGCCTCCAGGTCGGCCCGGTCGTCGATTTCTCTGAAGGCAGGGACCGGAATACCGGCCTCGGCCAGCCGGCGGTTCTGCACTAGCTTGTCCTGAATGATCCGCAGCGTCCGGGGCGCGGGGTGGACCGGGACGCCGGCCTCCTCGGCGACTCGTTCGAGCGCATCGGGGTCGACCAGCTCGATCTCGAAGGTGAGCGCGTCGGACCGGTCGGCGACGGCTCGGATGGTCTCCGGGTCGTCGAACGCCCCGACCACCTGCTCCCGGGCGACGGTCGCCGCCGGCGCGTCAGGTGTCGGGTCGGCGACGACGAGGTCGACGCCCAACGGTGCGGCGGCCTCGGCCAGCATCCGCCCGAGCTGGCCACCGCCGACAACGCCTAGCGTCTCGAGCCGCTCCCGCGACATCGGGCGACCGTTGCCGTGGGTCGCGCATAAGGGTTGTCAACCCCGGGGCGTCCCCCGGCGATCGGGGTGTCAGCCCGTCGCGTAGACGTCCTCGACGAAGAAGACGAGCGTCTGTTGATTACCGTGGGCGGGCTGCCGGAAGCCGTACTCGTACCGCCGGTAGCCGTCCATGGCGCCCTGGAGGTCGTCGGCGTCCTGGCCACGGACCAGCACGACGGGCGGCCGCTCGGCCGCGACGCGCTCGCGCATAACCGTGGCGTTGTCGACGCTATCGACCGTCGCGTTGTAGCGCTCGAGGTACCACGGCATCGGCAGCCGGTTGTACCAGTTCCCGCCGGCCGGGAGGGTGTCGGCCGACGACTCCTGGGCGACGTAGAAGTGGGCGCCGTACCAGACCACGTCGGTTCCCGCCGTGTCGCGGGCAGCCCGATGGACCGCCTCGAGGGCCGGCCGCATGTCCCCTTCTGGCTGGGCGTACTGCACCATGACGTTGCCCCGGTCCTGTGGAGCGAGGAAGCTCGTCTGGACCGCGACGACCGGCAGCTGCCCGACCAGCACCACCAGGACGAGCGCCGCGAGGACGACGGAGACCCGGTCGTCGTCTTCGAGGGCGTCGCGCCCCCACCCGACGAAGAGGGCGATACCCGCTGCGGCCGGGATGGCGAGGGGGATGACCACGTTGGTGAGCGTCCAGGCTGCCTGGATGTCCACGGCGATCGGGTAGCCCAGGAGGGCGGCGACGCCCATGTAAAAGCCGAGGGCGATCAGGTCCCGCGGTCGCTCGCCGCCGTAGCGGTCCCGCAGGAAGCCGACGACCGCGAGGAGCGCCAGTCCGCCCGAAGCGAACCCGAGTACCTTCAGGAAGGAGCCGAGGTACGGCAGGTAGGCGTGGTCCTGCATCCCCCCGGAGAACCAGGAGTTGTAGGCGTCCTCGAGAGCCCCCGAGCAGTACCGAGACGGCGTGCTCGGGCCGGGCGTCGAGCAGGGCTCAGGGTTGTAGGTCGCCGCCGCCACGAGGTCGGGGAGCTGGCTCGGATTGGCGATGGCCTGCCAGAGGCCCAACCCCCCGGTCGCGGCCTCCCGCGGGGCGTAGAAGAACACGAAGATGACCGTGAACTCGACGGCGGCGATCGCGAGCGGGAGCTTGAGCCGCCAGAGCCCCCGAACTGTCCGACTGACGTGGGCTTTCAGCACTGCTTGCCAGCGCGGTCCGTCGCCCCGGGCGAGGAAGAGCCGATGGTCGAGGAGCAGTGCGAGGCCGCCGAGAACGGTGATCGGGTAGAGGATGGCGTTCTCCTTCGTCGTGAAGGCGAGCGCCAGCAGGAACGTCCCCGCGTAGAGGTAGCGGTGTTTCCCCGTGTCGGAGAGCCGGACGTAGAGGCCGAGGGCGGCGAAGGCAAAGCCCGCCACGAGGACGTCGTTCCGCATGAACCGCGAGTAGTAGAGGAGCACGGGCTCGATGGCAAGCAGCAGCGCCAGCGCGGCTACCTCCAGCTCCTCTAGGTGTTCACGGAAGAGCCACGCCGTCAGCGGGAGGAGCCCGCCGATGGCCGCCACGACGAGGCGCATGGTCGCATCCGTGGCGCCGACCGCCCCGAAGACGACCCGGTTGACGTGGACGAGGAACGGCCCGTGAACGATCGGTCGATAGCGCCAGGAGTCGGTCGCGACGTACCGGAGGATGTCGTAGGCCACCCGCCCCTCGTCCCAGTGGGCGATCCGGAGGTCGAGGAACAGCACGCGGGCGAGCAGCGCGACGATCGTGATCCCCACGAGGAAGGCTGGGAGGCGGTCGACGCGAGCCAACGGACCGGGGAGGGCAGCCCGGTCACGGCCGTCGGGGACGCGCATTGTCGCCCTCATCCGGCGGGGGTGATACAACTCTTGTCACTTCGGCTGTGGGCCCCTCGATGGTGCGCTGGCCGGGCCCAAACGCCGCCACCGAGCCCGCCGAGCGGTAGTTCTTTGACCCGTCATCGCCACGCCCCGCACATGACCTCGATCGGGCTCGTGGTGTCACGGTTCAACCGGCCCATCACCGAACGGATGGAGGAGTCGGCACGGGGTGCCGCGGAGGCACGCGGCGCCAGCGTCGTCGAGACGGCCCGGGTCCCGGGCGCCTACGACACGCCGCTGGCGGCCGACCGGCTGGCCAGGCGCGCCGACGTGGACGCCGTCGCCGTCCTCGGAGCCATCGTCACCGGCGACACGGACCACGACCAGGTGATCGCCGACGCGACGGCCCAGGGGCTCACGGAAGTGAGCCTCTCGCGAGACACCCCGGTGGCCTTCGGCGTCACCGGCCCGGGCATGACGGCCGAGGAGGCGAACGACCGCGTCGACTACGGGGCGAGTGCGGTCGAGAGCGCCATCGACTTGGCCGAGGGGCTCCCGGCATGACCATGGACTTCGCCCAGCGCGTCCGTCGGGTCGAGCCCTCCGCGACGCTCGCCATCAGCAACCGCGCCTCCGAGCTGGCGGCGGACGGCGTCGACGTCGTCGACCTCTCGGTCGGCGAGCCGGACTTCGATACGCCCGAGAACATCGTCGACGCCGCCGAGGCCGCCCTCGAAGCGGGCCACACCGGTTACCCGCCGTCGAACGGCATCCCGCCGCTCCGGTCGGCGATCTGTGACTACCTCGCCGACTGCGGCCTCGAGTACGCCGCCTCGAACGTCATCGTGACCCCCGGGGCGAAGCAGGCGCTCTACGAGACGTTCCAAGCGCTCATCGAGGACGGCGACGAGGTCGTCCTGCTCGACCCCGCTTGGGTCTCCTACGAGGCCATGGCGAAGCTGGCCGACGGGTCTCTCGCGCGCGTGGATACCGCGGCCCACGACTTCCAGCTGGAGCCGGCCCTCGACGACCTCGCCGAGACGGTCAGCGATGACACCGCCCTGCTCGTCGTCAACACCCCGTCGAATCCGGCCGGCGCCGTGTACTCGGACGCGGCCCTCGAGGGCGTCCGCGACCTCGCCGTGGACCACGACGTGACCGTGATCTCCGACGAGATCTACCGCGAGATCACCTACGGCGAGCCGCCGGTCAGCCTCGGGACGCTCGACGGCATGGCCGAGCGGACGGTGACCATCAACGGCTTCTCGAAGGCCTACGCGATGACCGGCTGGCGTCTCGGCTACCTCGCCGCGCCCGAGGCGCTGATCGCCCAGGCCGGGAAGCTCCACTCCCACTCGGTGTCCTCGGCAGCGAACTTCGTCCAGCACGCGGGCGTCGAGGCGCTCACCGGGCCCCAGGACGCCGTCCGGGAGATGGCGGCCGCCTTCGAGGAGCGCCGGGACCTCCTCGTCTCGCTGCTCGAGGACCGCGGCGTCGACGTCCGCCCCCCAGCGGGCGCCTTCTACCTGATGCTCCCCGTGGACGACGACGACGCCGCGTGGTGTGAGCGGGCGATCGACGAGGCCCACGTGGCCACGGTGCCCGGCGGCGCCTTCGGCACGCCGGGGTACGCCCGGATTTCGTACGCGAACAGCCAGGCGCGGATCCGTGAGGCGGTCGAGCGGCTGACCGAAGCGGGTCTGCTGTAGCTCGGTCAGAAACTGAGTCGGTTGGATGGATCGCGAAAAACTCCGATCCGAGCAGCGCGGGGCTTACTCGGAGCGGGCGAACACGCCGCCGCGGAGGCGGTGGACGCGGTAGAGGCTGGTCAGGAAGCGCTCGATGCGGCCCGGGGCGTCGGAGACGATGGACGTTGCTGGCGTGTAGAAGCTCCGGTCGTCGCGGTGTGCTTGGTTCGTCATTGCAATTAGACAGAGGCACCGACCCCCCATCGAGATACGGTGCATCCACATAGGGCCTTTATAATCCCGTGCGTGACCCTCACACGACAGGTGTAGAACCGTTACACAGCAGGCTGGTCGTCCGGGTACGTATTAGAACCATGATCATTGGGCCTACAGATCGAGGTCGGCCTCGGTGAAGTCGAAGAAGGCCTCTGGGTCCGGCAGCTCCACGTCGTAGACCTCGAGCTCCCGGGGTTCGCCCTCACGGTCGAATGCCCGCCAGTCCTCCGGGCCGTACGGTGCCCCCAAGATGATGTGCACGCGCCCGCGGCCGAAGGCGGCCCGGTCGGCGTCGCTCGGCGCGAGCACGCCGTTCGGGTGGGAGTGAACACTGCCGACGGCCGAGCGGTCGTTCGGGACCATGTTCGTCCGCACGGTCGCACTCACCGAGCTCGAGGTCGTCCCCGGGATCACGAGCACGTCCGTGACGACCACGCCCTCGGCGTCGAGCCCGAGGTCGCTCGCCCGCTCGCCCCGGAGCAGGGCCATGTACTCGTCGGGGTGGGTGTCCTCGGCGGCATCGAGGACGAACGAGAGCGTCTCGGCGGCGATGCCGACCACCGCCTTCGACCGGAACATGCGCCCCCCTCTGGGGCCCACTCCACTAAGGGTTCCGGCGGGGCCGACTCAACAGCATTAAACGCGGCCACGACCAATCGTCTCCAACGATGACCGAGGCCCCCGCGTCGGCGACCGACGACAAGCCCCTCGTCGGGCGCCTCGCCGCCGACTGTACCGCCGCCGACCTGGAAGAGGGGGCGTTTTACCACGCCACCGTCGACGGAGTCGTCCGATACGGCGCCTTCGTCCAGCTCGCCGAGGCCGTCTCCGGCCTGCTGCACGAATCGACCGTTCCCGGTGACGTCGACTACGAGGAGGGCGACGAGCTCGTGGTCGAGCTCCGGGAAATCAGGGAGAACGGCGACTTGAGCTTCGCGCCCGCCGAACTCACCGACTTCGAGACGACCACGGTCGAACACACCTTCGACGTCACGGAGATCGCCGACCTCGAACGTCTCGTCGGCGAGTCCGTCACCCTCGAGGCCGTCGTCGCCCAGGTCAAGCAGACCGGCGGTCCCACCGTCTTCCACCTCGCCGACGGCACCGGCGTCGCCCCGGCCGCCGCCTTCGAGGCGGCCGGCGTCCGTGCCTACCCCGACATCGGCCTCGGCGACCCCGTTCGCGTCGTGGGCGAGGTCGGCGAACGCGAGTCGGGCCTCCAGGTGGAGGCCGACGCCGTGACCCGCCTGGACGACGCCGACGCCGACGACCTCTGGGCCGACCTGGACGCCCGACTCGGAGACCGTGCCGCGCCCCACGAGGTCGAGCCGCTCGTCGAGTGGCCCGCGCTCGCGAAGCACCTCCCCGGGCTCGAGGCCGTCGCCGAGCGGCTCCGCCGGGCGGTGCTCTCCCACCGGCCGATCGTGATCCGCCACCACGCGGACACGGACGGCATCTGTGCGGCGGTCCCGCTGGAACGGGCGCTCGAGCGCTTCGTGGACGAGACGCACGCGAGCGACGACGCCGCGACCCACCTCGTGAAGCGCCGGCCGAGCCGGGCGCCCTTCTACGACGTCGAGGACGTGACTCGGGACCTGAGCTTCGCGCTGGAGGACCGCGCCCGACACGGCCAGCAGCTCCCGCTGCTCGTCATGATCGACAACGGCTCCACCGAGGAGGACGTCCCGGCCTACCGCCACTTAGACGCCTACGACGTCCCGGTCGTGGTCATCGACCACCACCACCCCGACCACGAGGCCGTCGCGCCCTACGTCGAGGAGCACGTCAACCCCTACCGGCTCGACGAGGACTACCGGATCACGGCCGGGATGCTCTCGGCCGAGCTCGCCCGCATGATCGCGCCCGGCCTCACCGACGCGATCCGGCACGTCCCGGCCGTCGCGGGGCTCGCCGACCGGTCGGCCGCCGACGAGATGGCCGAGTACCTCGCGCTCGCCGGCGCGGCGGGCTACGACCGGGACGAGTGCAACGCCATCGGCGACGCCCTCGACTACGCCGCCTACTGGCTCCGCTACGACGACGGCACCGGCCTCATCGACGACGTCATGGGCATCGGTGGCGACCGCGAGCGCCACCGGCAGCTCGTCTCGCTGCTCGCGTCGCTGGCCGGCCGGGACATCCGGCGCCAGCTCGACGCCGCGATGCCCCACGTGGAGACCCAAACGCTCGAGAACGGCGTCCGGCTGAACCGTGTCGACGTCGACGAGCACGCCTACCGGTTCACCTACCCCGCGCCCGGGACGACCACCGGCGCCATCCACGACCGCGTCGTCACCGAGCACGACGGGCCGGTCATCACCGTCGGCGTCGGGCCCGACTTCGCCGTCCTCCGGAGCGACGGCGTCCGCCTCGACATCCCCCAGATGGTGACCGACCTCAACGACGAGCTCGTCGGCGCGGGGGTCAACGGCGGCGGCCACCTGGTCGTCGGCTCTATCAAGTTCGTCCCGGGCATGCGCGGGGCGGTCCTGGACGCCCTCATCGACGAGATGGCTGCCGCGGAGATCGACGCGTCGCTTGGCGCCGCGGCCCCCCGGACATACGAGGCGGACTGAGGGCCGTCGGGTTCACCAGCCGGTGTCCATCGCCGAGCCGTCGCTGAGGCTGTGCGAGTCTCCTTCCCGACCAACGAACCGCACCGACCGCCAGAGCCGCACGCTCGCGAGAACCATGGCGATGCCCGTGACCACGCCGACCCCGGTCGGGAGCCGCCAGACGCCGCCTGTCCAATCCGCGTCGAACACGGCCCCGTAGTACGCGGCAGCCTCGGGATCGTGGAGCACCACGAGGACCTCGCGGTTCTCCCTGGTCGCGTGGGCGTTCCAATTCAAGCTCCCGACGACGGCGGCCCGGTCGTCGACCAGCACCGCCTTGACGTGGGACTTCTCGAAGCGCGACCGTGGCGTCACGAGCCGGGCCGCGATCGGGAGGCCCTCCTCGCGGGCGAGCCGGTCGAACCACTCGACGAGCACCTGGTTGTCCTCCCGGACGTACCACGCCGAGGAGAGCAGGACCGAGACCGAGACGCCGCGTCGGGCCGCCCGGACCGTGGCGTTGACGAACGGGTGGTCCCGGGCGCCGATCGACACCTGTTGAATCTTGACCGACTGCTCCGCCCCGTCCAGGAGCGCAACGATCCCATCCTCGGCGTTGTCGGGGGCGACGAGGAGTTCGACTCGGTCGAGGGTCGCGTTCTCGGGCCCAAAGCGTGCGGGGAAGGACCCGTTCGCTGGCGGGAGCGCCTCCGACTCGACGACCTCGGCGACCGCCGGCCACGGCCGGACGTCCCGGAACCCGGCGTCCGCCGCGAACGTCTCCGCGAGTGCGTCGGCGACCCTCGGCGAGTCGAGCACCACGCCCCAGCCACGGCTGGAGTGGCCACCCGTTCCTGCGGGCTTCCAGTTCTCGGAGAGCACCAGCGCCCGGTCGTCGACGACCGCGTACTTCGGGTGGTGGGTGGCGTACCGGCCGCCGGGGCCGCCGATCGCCCGGACGCGAACGCCGCAGTCGACGAGCGCGTTGAGGCGGGACACCGAGGTTCGAGAGAACCCGCCGACCGGATCGGCGTCGACGAGCACCCTGACGTCGACGCCGCGGTCCGTCGCCGCACAGAGGGTTCGGGTAGCACGTGGCGACGCGAAGGTGTACGCCCCCAGCAGCACTCGCTGTCGTGCGGACGCGATAGCTGTGATCGGTTGCGAGGGAGCGTCGGGCAGCACGAACAGCGCCGCCGGCACGTCGCTCGCGACCGCCGGAACGAGGTCGGTCGTCCCCGGCGACCGCCAGGTCCAGCCGCTCGCGGTCCGACGGTACACCTCGCCCTCCGGGGCGTCGCGGTAGGTCAGGGTGTCGAGGACGGCACCGTCGGCCCGGAGCTCGATGCGCTCACCGGCGTTCGCGAGGGCCAGGTACCCGGAGAGTCTGAGGACGCGATGGTTCTCCGGCGGTGTCTGGACCGCCTCGGGGGCGGTCGTCAGGAGTACGGTCCCAGCGATGGTGCGGTTCGGAAGTCTGGCGACGGACTCGCCGTCGGCGATTCCCCACCCGGAGACGTTCGTGCCGGCCGGAATCGCCACCGTGACCCACTCGCCGGCGTCGCCATCGGCCCGCGGGTTCGGAAGCGTGGCGATGAGTTCGGCGCCTTCTGAAGACGCGTTCGACTGGTTGGCTCCCAGAGCCTGGACCGGCGCGGCCGCCGTGGCGAGGAGGGCGAGTGCGAGCAGACAGCCGAGCCGTGCCGGTGACACGGCCCTGGTTGGTCCCCCGCTCTCGGATGAACCTTCGGTGCCTTTTTGACGTCGAGACGCGCCCCCTTTCTCGATGGTCGTCGCCAGCACCGCCCTCTCGCTCGCGGGCGCCGCCCTTGGAACGGTGGGCGGTGTGCTGCTGTTCGTCGAGTTCTTCCAGCTGCCGAGCTACCTCAGTTACAACGAAGGCATCGGGAACTACACCATCCAGATTTCGCCGTCCGAAGCCCGGGAGTACACGTGGGCCGGGCGGGTCGGGGCGCTACTCGTCGCGCTGGCCTTCGCGCTGCAGTTCGTGGCGATGCTGCTCTGACCGCTCAGCGTCCAGCGCCGAACCGGCATAACTTAGCCCTCAAGCCGGCGCCGCCCCGAGCGCCTCGGCGGCCTTCTCGGCCTCCGCCGCGACGAGGTAGGACGGGTCGTCGGCGTGGTCGCTCGCGGCCTCGAGGGCCTCGGCGGTCCCGATCTGGACGAGAGCCCACGCGGCGCTCGCCCGGACGGTGTCGGCATCGTCGTCTTGGAGCACGTCGGCCAGCGGCGCGATCGCCCGGGGGTCGCCGATCATGCCGAGTGCCCGGGCTGCGTGACTGCGCACGTCCTCGTTCTCCATCACGAGGGCGTTCGCGACCGCCTGGGTGGTCTCCTCGCTGCCGATCTCGCCGAGGGCCTTCAGCGTCGTCTTCTGGAGCTGCGGGTCGGAGTCGGTCTCGACGTACTCGGTGATCGTGTCGACGGCTTTGTCGCTGCCGATCTTGCCGAGGATCTCGATGGCCGGCCGGTCCCGTCGATCGGCTCGCTCGAGCATCGGCTCGATCGCTTCCTCGGGGCCCATCCGGCGGAGGGCGTCGAGGGCGTGCTCCTCCATGAACTCGCTGCCGAGCTTCTCTAGCGCGAGGAGCACCATGTCGGCGTTTCCGCGCTTCTCGTGCTCCTTCAGCGCCGACCACTCCGGCGGGAAGTCCTTCTGGTGGGCGAGGACGTCGTAGAAGCCCTCCGCCTCGAGCTGCTCCTTGGTCGTGAGGTCGCTCCAGGTCTCAGCCGCCTCGAGGTCTGCCTCCAGGGTCTCGACGGCCGCGACCAGCGCGGCGATGGGCTCGGCGTCGTCGTCGGCGTCCAGGTCGGCGTCGGTGATCGCGGCGTTCGCCGCCTCGATGGCTTCGGCGAGCGCGTCCGGTGCGTCGCCGTCGGCCTCGAGGTCCGCGTCGAGCGTTTCGCCCACGGCGTCGAGGAAGGCCTCGACCGCCGCCGCGGCCTCACCCTCGCCCGTTTCGGTCCACTCCGAGTCGGTGACCGTGGCCTTCGCGGCCTCGGCGCGTTCGATGGTGTCCTCGGCGTAGGGCCCACGCTGGTCCGTGAGCTGGCCGCGAAGGTCCTCCACCCGACCCTCGAGCGCCTCGCGGGGGTCCTCGGCGTCCTCGTCCTCGGGCTCCGGCAGGTCGGCCGCCTCGATGGTCTCGGCCGCGTCGTCGATGGCGGACTCGACGGCATCGAGGTCGGCCTCGGTCTCCGCCACCTCGAGGGCGGATTCGAGAGCATCGAGCGCCCCGTCGAACTCTTGGGCGTCGAGCGCCTCGGTGGCCGTCCCGATAGCGTCGTCGACGCCAGGGGCTTCAACGGCCGGCTCTGCTTCGGCGGTCTCGTCCGGTGCCTCTTCGTCGGGTTCCGCTGCGTCGGCATCCGCGGCGTCATCCTCGGGGGCCGCCTCTGTGTCCGGTTCCTCCGCGGCCGCCTCGGGCTCCTCCTCGGGTGTCTCGGCCGGCTCCTCGTCCCCGTCGCTCATGCGCGAAAATCCGGCCGAACGCCCTATGAGCGTTTCCCTTCCCGACTCGGTGGCGGGGACGGGGTCACCCGCCGCCGCGCCACCGGTCGACGACGTGGTCGACGTCACCGCCGCGCCAGTAGAAGCCCGGCCCGAGCACCAGGTAGGCGAGGGCGAGGGTGAGCAGGGCGTACGGGAAGGCCCGACCGATCGCGTCGGGGACGAGGACGGCGATCACGTGGACGACGCCCATGATGAGCGCGTCCCGAGCCAGCAGGTCGGGGTAGTTGATCTCGGCGACCATCAGGTAGGTGAGCACGGCCGTCCCGACGAGCAGGACGGTGGGCGGGGCGACCTGCGCCAGCACTGCCGCGCCGAGGATCGTGGCCGCCAAGGTGCTCGGGACGCCGTGCGTGTGGTCGGTTTTCGTGTCGTAGGCGGTGTAGAGGCCCAGCCGGAGGACGACCATCGCGAGGAACAGCGCGGCGACGAGCAGGGCCACCCCCAACCGGGTGGACGGGACTGCGAGCGAGAGGCCCCAGCCCTCGCGGAGGACGCCGACGACGAGCATTGCGGGGGCCACGCCGAAGGCGGCGACGTCGGAGAGGGAGTCGAGGTACGGGCCGACCGGGGTCCCGCCGTAGCGTCGGGCGACGACGCCGTCGAGTCCGTCGCCGACGGCGGCGAGCAGGACGAGCCGCGCGGCGAGGTGGGGGTCCGCCAGCGCGGTCACGGTGGCGAGGAGCCCGACAACGGCGTTCGCGAGCGTGATGAGGTCCGCGGGGCCGATCCGCCCGACGAACCGGGGACGCATACCACGCCGCTCGGCGACGGCGCCCATACCTCTTGTGATAGCCGCGACGGCCTAGAAGAGCGAAGGGAGGACAAACAGGAGGATGGCGATCGCCAGGGCCGTGGCGAGGAGCCAGCCGGCCGTGACGTAGTAGACGTAGCGGATGCCCGGTGCCTCCAACGAGACGGACTCGGTGGCCATAGCTCTCGTGAGCCCCCGGGACCGATGAACGTCGGTCCACCATATGGGGGGTCCCGGGCTCGAATCAAGGCACCTATACCCGTCGGCTGGCAGGATTCAGCTATGCACCGGCGGCGGTTCCTCCTCGGGATAGCTGGTGTCGCCAGCGTCGGTACTGCCGGCTGCCTCTCGAGTGGCGCTGGCGCGAGCGGGGACTACGACGTCGGCATGGGGGCGAGCTCCTTCGAGCCGCCGAGCCTCGAGGTGGCCGCCGGCGAGACGGTGGTCTGGCGGAACACGAACTCGCGGGCCCACACGGTGACCGCCTACGAGGACCTCATCCCCGCCGACGCCGACTACTTCGCCTCCGGCGACTACGCGTCCGAGCAGGCCGCCCGCGACGCCTTCTTCGACGCCTTCGGCGGCGCCATCGCCTCCCGCGAGGAGTACGAGCACACCTTCACCGTCCCGGGCGAGTACCAGTACTTCTGCGTCCCCCACGAGAAGGCGGGCATGGTCGGCTCGATCACGGTCACGGAATAGCGCGGTGGCTCCGCGGGTTCGGTCGGAACAGGAAGATGAGGGCGATTACTCGTCGGTGTCGACGGCGACGTCTGTTTCGTCCACGTCGGCGGCGGTCTCTTCCTCCTCGTAGACCTCCTCCGGGTGGGCGTCGAGCGTGGCTTTCTGGATCTCCACCCGCCGGAGCGGGTAGATCGTCTTCGCCTCGTTGTAGATGGCCGAGGAGAGCCGGCCCTCGGTGATCGAGGCCATCAGCTCGCGGAAGGTCCGCTCCTCCGCGGCGTCCTCGACGAGGTCGATCATGGTCCGGCGGATGGCGTGCTGTTGGCTGTGGTCGGCCACCTTGGTCGTGAAGGAGACCGGCTGGACCTTCACGCGGTAGTCGTCCGTCGTTCGGACGATGATCACCGCATCGATCTTCGAGGAGCCCCGGCGGACGAGGCTCCGGAGGTAGTCGCTCGTCAGCTCGTGCTGGCGGAGCTCGGTGTAGGCCGCGTCGGAGCCGACGTCGGTCACCTGGAAGGTCAGCTTGATGTTGTTCTCGTTCGCGTTCCCGGTGATATCCCCCAGGGTGGTTTCGATGGTGCGGTCCTGTACTTTCTCGGGTTCGTCGGCGGGGGTCTCGCCCAGCTCGGCCCGGTCGAACTGCTCCGGGGCGATGAGGGTGTACCACCGCTTCTGCTGTCGTTGTCGTGAGACTGATCGTTCGCTCATGGTTGGGTCGTGTCCGTGGTTCGGGTCGCGACGTCGAGGTTGACGACGTAGTCGTCGACGGTCGAACGGAGGCCACCAGTGGTCTCGCGCTCGATGGTCGTGACGACCACGCCGTCCTCGACGCGCGTCTGCATCTGGTCGGTGTTGTCGGGCCGGATGGCGGCCGCGACAGTCTCGGCGTCCGCGAGGTCGGTCCGGATCTCGGCGCGGCGCATGATTAGACCGCCTCCCGGACGCCCTCGATGACGTCCTCGGTGTGGTCGGCGTCGAAGCGCGCGTAGCCGGCGGTCTCCCGGGCCAGGCCCGAGCCGTCGACGGCCTCGGCGGCGGTAACGACGGGCTCGGCCGGCGTCTCGACGGTGGCGAGGGCCGCCTCGCCCCCGCCGACGGCGAGGACCGCCGGCTCGGGGGCACGGCAGTCCCGGAGCAGCCGCGCGACGGCCTCGACGGGCCCATCGGTTCGGGCGACGAGGAGGCCGGCGTGACGCTCGGTGTCGGCGTCTCGAACGGCCGCGTGGACGGCTCGGGCGTGCTCGCGCCAGACAGCCAGGGCGGGCTCGCTGCCTGTGCCGAGGGCGAGCGCGATGGCCTGACCGGGCGCCTCAGTGGCGAGCGCGTTCAGGACGTCCGCGAGCCCCTCGACGGTCTCGAGCGGGCCACCCGCGTGCGGGTGAATCGCCCGGCCGACGGTCTCGGCGGCACGCTCGGTCGCGCCGTCGGCGGTGACGGCGTCGATGGCCAGCACCGAGGCGACGCGGCGGGCCGCGTCGGCCTCACCGACGTCGGCCACGACGGCCGAAGCGGCGTCGGGGTCGCCGGAGCACTCGACGTGGGCGAGTACCGTGTGGGCGAGCGCATCCGCGAGGTCGTCCGTCGGTGCCGCGATGCCCGGCCGGCGATCGAACGAATCGGCCAGCGCTGGAGCGTCCTCGGGGTCGCCGCCGCCGGCGACGGAGCCGGCGAGTGCGACGGCCGGATCGGGTGACGCGCCGAGGGCCTCGGCCGCCTCGAAGGCGGTCTGGGCTGGGTCGTCGGCGAGGCCGTCCTCGTCGGGGACGCCCACCGTCACCGGGGTGGCCGACTCGTCGGCCGCCTCGAGCCGCGTCTCGAGCTCCCGACGGGTCCGGACCGTCGCGACCTGGTAGGCCGTCCCGGCCGACTCGCAGGCCGTGGCGAGCAGGCCGGCCGCGGCGAGAGCTTCGCCGTCGGCTCGGGCCACCAGGGTCGCGAAGGCCGCCTCGTGGAGGCGATCTGCCAGCGCCTCGGCGGGGGCGGCCGCGTCGGTCCGGTCCGTCGTCGCCATGTGAGGTTTACTCCAGGAGTTCGCGCGCGTAGTCCGCGGTGTAGGTGAAGTCCTCGGGGATCTCGTCGCCCCGGTAGTAGTTCACCAGCCGGCGGACCTTCGACTCGACGTTCTGGAGGGCCCGCTTGTTGGCATGGTCCTGTGGGTTCGCGTCCATGTGGTTGGCGAGCCGGACCGCCTTCTCCATCACGTGCCGGAGGTCCTCGGGGAGCTCCGGTGCCGCGTCGTGCTCCTCGAGAATGTCGGTGATCTTCTTGCCGGTGGCGAGCTTGACGTCGGGGATGGGCGTACCGTCGACGCCGCTGTCGCGCAGCCGGAGGCCGATTTCGCTGGGGTCGTGGCCCGCCTCGGCGAGCTCGACGATGCGCTCCTCGATCGCGTCGGCGTCGACGTCGCTCCACTCGGGCGGGTCGTCCGCCACGGGCCGGTCGGAGCCGGACGTGCCGCGGCGGCGGGTGTGCATTCGTGCCATTGGTGGGTTGGAACGGGCACGTACCGCTGACAGGTGGCGTCGATAGCGCTGGCGAGGGCCGGGTTCAACCGGTGTCGCTGGCGCGGGTGACGCCTGCACTGCCGCATTCCCAAGCCGCCCAAGCGGGCGGCGCGTCGGATCTGCGGCCGTGCCGTTCCCTACGATCTATTGGTGTGGGGATCGGCTAAAGGGTTGCGAAGCGGCGGGTGTGGCGAGAGCGAGCTTGGCGGAGTGGTGTCGGGGGTTTCAGTTCGGCCGTCTGTTGATGGTAGCGGAGGGGTCCCGAGACTGGCTGAATCGCCTGAGACCGAGACGCTTAAGGCCGTACCTCGGATACGCTGGCGTGCTGTTCGGGCTCGTAGATCAGCGGTAGATCGTGCCCTTGGCATGGGCAAGGCCCCGGGTTCAAATCCCGGCGAGTCCATGCGGAATAAACTCCTACAACATTCCACAGACTGCGTAGGGTCTTTATAGCCATTTTCAGTCTCGGGCCTGCAGAGTTCCAGCGGTCCTCCGGTAAGCCTCCGCGTCCAGAGTTCGTGCGTTCTCATCTCACCTGTCGACTGCTGATTGCGGTTACGAACATGGGTGCGTCGGCGGGCAACTTAGAACCGTCGGCTATGAAGTGGCTTGCTCAGCCGCTTCTGGTGGCATCACCCCCCCTTCGATATATCTTACGAGGAAATCTGGCCTGAACTCACTCGAGACCTCTTGCCCCTTGGAACGGGGAATTACCTAAGTCGATTCAGGTCACTGTCAACATGTTACCATGACCGAGGAGGACAACTCGGGATCTTCGCTCACGATACCGGATGACGTTGATGCCGAAATCGAGGGGAACAAGCTGATCGTGAACGGGGAAGAGTACTCCCTGACGAAGATCAAGTCGGAGATCGAAAAGCGAGCAAAGGACAATGCTCCCTGGACGGTGAAGCTCGGTGGGGGTGCTATGTTGGCTGGGGCATCCCTGGCTGGACCACCGGGTGGGTTCGCCGGCGCAGTCGTCGGAGGTGGTATCGGCTATCTGAAGGATGAGGGGTACATCGGTGGTCAGGACGAACCGGAAATCGAAGAAATCGATCTCGAAGCTGTAGACGATGAGGGCGAGGATGTAAGCACATCTGATGGATTTTCACTCAACGAATTGCCTGAAGTCTTCCAGGAATACGACGAGAAGTGGTATCGACCGGATAGCGACATCTACGCCCTCGCTATCAGGACGCCCGATGGTGACCGGGCTTACTTTGAGACGGTAGAAGGCGCACAGCAGAGACTCATCAGCGAATATGCCTAAACTCGGGCCTATGGGATTGAACCGAAGATCAAAGGCACATTGACTATTCGAGCACGACAATTTTCCCCAACGCCATCGATTGTACGAGACGAAGCTCGCCAGCTCAGAGAGCCAGCGTGTTCCCATTCAATCTGAGCCATTCCCTGCGATCCTCGTAGTCGGGGATGAGAGTACCAACGGTATTCCAGAACGCTTCGGAGTGTTCATCATGTACAAAGTGGGCCAATTCGTGAGCGATGACGTAGTCTTGAATCCGAACGGGCGCGAAGATCAACCGCCAGTTGAGACGAATGGTTCCGTCGTCGTATTCACCCCACCGACCGTCGATCTCGCCGACCGACACTGGAACATCATCGAGGCCTAATCGCGATTCAAAGCGGGACACTCGATCTGGTAGTTCGTCCTTGGCTCGCTGGATGAACCAGTCGACGACTGCTTGGTGCTTTCGACGAACGCTCACATCGTCCACGTTGCCGTCAAACCGGTGGACGTGGAGGGTGAAGGTCTGCTCATCAAACGACAACCTCGGCTCGGGAACGTCCGCCTCAACGACCTCCAATGGATACTGGCGGCCTCTGTATCGAAGTTTCTCACCACTCATGTACTCCTTCCGATACGGCGGCCCTTCCTGCTCTTTCAGCCTGTAGAGTTTCTGAAGCAGCCACTCCTGGCGGGACTCAAGCACCTCCTCGACATCTGCGACCGTCGCAGTCATTGGCGCTGTAACCGTCAACTCCAACGACTTGTCGATCGACAGTTCCATCGTCTCTCGCCCTTCGGTCCGGTCGATCGAGTAGGGAATGACGGTTTGACCGATATGGTACTGACGCTGGAGGCGTTTACTCATTGGTAGTGATTTCGCGCGAGTTCGATGACTCGGTTCGTTAGCTCCCGGCGCTCATCACCCGAGATGTCGATCTCAGACCGATACAACTCCCCAGTTACTTCCTTCCGCATCCGATTTTGCAGCTGCGTCTTCTCCTTCCATTCGACCTTCGTCACGAACTCCTCAACCGTTCCAACCAACCCACCAGTGAGCTCGATGAGCTTTTCCTCGTCAGCTTCGTGTCCACCCAGTACGTCTTCAACGGCGTGATAGAACGAGAGATCGGTTTCGTCACGCAGCCCTATGTTTCGCGCCTGCTTGTCGCGGGAGCGGATCTCGTCCATCAGTTCTCGCAGCTCTTCGATGGTTTCTCGCTCGCTATACCGACCTTCGCGGTACTTCTCGATGAGCTCCTCGAGGCGGTCCCTCAGCGAGCCGTACTGCACCGGGTCTTCGTCAAACCGGACGTTGATTTCGTGTTTGATTGCGTGCTGCATCTCGCTCGCCCGGGCTTCGTCGCTTTCTAAGCCTTCAAGTTTCGCGTCATAGTCGACCTCCTCCATGATCGAGACGGGTTCGTCGTTCAGGATCTCGATGCCCCGCGACGTGATGTGGTCCTGGATCAACTTGCGAACCTTCGCCCCGGCCCCTTCGAGGTTCATCGACTCATCGCGGTACCGCTCTTTGGCCTTTCCGTAGATGACGCTGAGCTGTTCGAGATCTTCTCGGTAGGGGTTCGCCATCGGATCTGGAAGAACGATGTCCATCAGCTGGGAGAACCGCTTGAACGCGTTCTTGAACTCAATCCGGCGGTCGTCCGGCTCAAGCGACTGCACGCACTTTTCAACGTCGTCGAGGTCCTCGAAGAACGAGATCGCCTTGCTGTGGGCCGCCTCAAGATCGGGCTGTTTGTCCTTGACCGGCACCATCGCCCGCTCGACGTCCCTGGAGCTGAACATCGCGAGCGCCTCTTTCAACTCGTCCGAGACGCCGTAGTAGTCGATGATGAGCCCATGCGTCTTCTCCTCGAAGGGCCGGTTCACTCGAGCGATCGCTTGGAGTAGACTGTGCTCCCGAAGCGGTTTGTCGAGATACATCACCTGGGCCACCGGTGCATCGAAACCGGTTAGGAGCATGTCGCAGACGATGAGTAGCTCGATCTCGCCGTTCGGGTCGACAAACGATTCCTTGTACTGGCTCTTCTCGGAATCAGTTGGCGTCCACTCCTTGATGTGCTCTGGGTCGTTGTGGCCCTCGGAAACGATGACTCGGGACTCAGGGCCGTCCAGACTGTCGAGAGTCTCTTTGTAGCGGATCCCCGCCTCCTTGCTCGTGGTGACGACCATCCCCTTGAACGGCGGCGGCACGTCCTCCTCGAAGTGTTCGATGATGTCCAGTGCGACCCGATCTATGCGAGGCTGTGCTTCCGCGAGGTCCTGCGTGCGAGCGTACCGCTTCTGGATCTCCGCCTTCTCTTCGTCCGTCTTGTCCGAGAAGATACGGTCGAACAGCCGATCGAGCGTCTCGCCTTCGAGATGGATGTCAGCGAGCCGGCCCTGATACAGGATTTCGACGGTCGCACCATCCTCCAGCGACTGGTCGATCGTGTACGTGTCAATGTAGTTCCCGAACGTTCGGCGCGTGTTGCGCTCGTCCTTCTCGATAGGGGTTCCGGTGAACCCGACGTAGAAGGCGTTCGGGAGCGCCGTCCGCATGTTGTTGGCAAGCTCCTTGTCCTGCGTGCGGTGTGCCTCGTCGGCCATCACGTAGATGTTCTCATTGCGAGAGAGTACCGGGAAATCCTCCTCGTCGTCTGTCGTCTGAAACTTGTGGATTAACGTCGTGATCGTCTCACCCGCATCGTACCCGAGTCGGTCGCGGAGGTCTTCGATGCTCTCGGCTTTCTTTGGATTCGGGAAGCCACAGCGTTCGAACGTCGCGTGAATCTGGTCATTGAGTGCCCGGCGATCAGTAACCAGCAAGAGTGTCGGATCGTCCTCGTTCCGGCGCAGCTTTAGCGCGAGAAAGAGCATTGTGAGCGACTTCCCAGAGCCCTGGGTGTGCCAAACGACACCCCCCTGTGCCTCGCGCCGTCCACGCTTATCGATCCGTTCGAGTGCCTTCCGAACAGCCCGGTACTGCTGATACCGGGCGACCATCTTGATAGCGCCACTCTGTCGGTTCTCGAACACCGTGAAGTGGCGTAGCTGGTCGAGCAGACGCGAGGGTTCGAACAGCGCGTACAGCATCCGGTACTGGTCCGGGAGGTAGCCGTCGAGATCGAACAGCTCGATGAGTTCGCCGTCCTCCAATGGGTAGGCGTCCCGCCAAGGCTTGTACTGGTCCTTCGGCGTCCCGTACGTACCCATGACTGACCCCTCCATCCAGATGGCGACCGAGAACTGGTTGTATCGGAACAGCTCCTCTGCTCCCTCCGACTCACCGTCCCGTTCGTTCTGGTATCGGGTGAGTTGGTCGAGTGCCTCTGACCGGGGCTCAGGAATCTGGGGGCTCTTACACTCAAGGACGCCGAGCGGGATGCCGTTTACGAACAGCGTGATGTCTGGCTTGACGACCTCGATCGGTCCCGCAACCCGGAACTGGTTGAGCGCGAAGAAATCGTTGTTCTCGGGATTCTCATAGTCGATGTACTGGACCGTCTGGTGCTGTTTCCCGTGGCCGCGGTCCTGCTCGACGGAGATGTGGCGAACGAGCTTCTCGTGGATCTGCTCGTTCTCGTCCATAGTGCTCGTCCCGGCGACCTGCTGGATTTCGTGGACGGCTTTGTTCCGGTTGTTCTCGTTGAGCCAGGGATTCAGGCGCTTGACGGCGTTACGAAGTCGGGGTTCGAGTACGGCCGAGGACTCTGTCTCACGGGGGTCGACCCAGGTGGTCTGTTGCTGGTCGACGACCTCCCAGCTGAGTTGCTGGAGTGTTTCAAGGGCGGGCCGTTCGGACTCGGCATACTCGTCGGGCATAAGGTTTCAATCGAGTATGTCATTCGGCGTACGGACCTTTCCAGTAAGAAGGTCCTGTATCAATCCGCGTTTGAGACTTTTGAGCTTGTCAGATTGATCTTTTTCTTTTTCTAATTTCATATCCGCCGCGCCTAAGACCTCCGCTATCTTTCTTTGCTCTTTCAGTGGCGGTAGTGGTACCTCACTTTGTCTCACCACTTTTGAGTTCACGTTAGTCTGGTGTCCGGCGGCGCGCTGATTTTGGGCTTGAATACGTGGTTGTAAATCCTGTAGTGCGTAGTATAGATATTCGATGTCCACGTTCTCCCGCAGGTTCCGAAGTGCCACTATCCCGTCGTGAATACAGCCCTCTGTCTGTAAGATAGCTGGCTTGCCAATAGTTGCAGAAATACTCAGTACAAGGGTCTCGGGCTCAATCAAAACGCTCTCTGAGACGCCTAATTCGCTCAGGTAGTCCGACGGTTCAGTCACATACTTACTTTCTGTCTGCGTGATGTCTGAAATTCTGATCCAGCCAACATCCCCACCGAAGTACTTGTCATCTCCTATCGGTCGTGGTGATGCGCCTCTTTTTATATCAGATATTTCATCCAACCGGACAACGTCCCAGTGCTGAGGTATTTTTCTGATCTTTGCTCCTAAGCGTTCTTTGACAGACTTGTTATCATTTAAGCCCTCAGTGAATAGATCCTGCATTAGTCCTTCCTTTAGTTCTTCTGTATTCTCAATAATCCTGTCTGTCTGCTGAATCTGCTCCTCGACCGTCGAGATGATGTCCGCGATGCGGCGCTGTTCCGGGAGTGATGGAAATGGAATTGTCAGGTCTTCGTAAGAGTCTGTGTCGAGGTTATGTAATCCGGTAGATGTGGGAGTAATTGATTCCAAAAAAGTCCGTTCAAAATCAGAGCACAAGAAATAGTATACGAATCGTGGGGAGCAAAGAGAGTCATCTAATCGAATGCGGTAAAGAAAGTTCGTGAAGTGATATTTATTCTCGGCCAGAGTTACGGGAGCAAGCCACTTTTTACCGATGTGTTTCTCACTTCCGCTGGAACTCACGATTACGATATCCAGAGGATTAATCGCATACCGTTCGTAATCACGTTCTGACAAGAACCGAATTGCTATCTCTTCGGTCGAAAGTCCCCCATCCAGTGTGATATCGCCTGAACGGAGGACTAATGCACGTTTGCTGTTAGTATCGGTTTTTGTTTCTTTTCCCCACTCTCCACTTCCAGAAATTTCAATTAGACCACGTAGTTCGACAGTGTCCCAGTCTCCGGGGATTCCAATTTCCCGCGCGCCGATTCTCACGGTGTTTTTCATCTGTAATTCGCTCATCGGTAGTCCAACTCCACCATGTACTCCTGCAATTCTTCGTCTGTCTTCCGGCGCTGTTCATCCAGTTTATCCAGTTCGCGTAGTTTCTCGCTCACGTCGATTGGCTCCTCGGGTTCGGTCGTATCGACGTATCGCGGCACGTTCAGATTCCAGTCGTTCTCCTCAATCTCCTCCAGATCAACGAGCCGGCTATGATGGTCCTCCTCACGTCCGGTCAGGAACGTCTCGGCGAGGTACTCAACGCCCTCGTCGCTCAATCGGTTCTGGTTCGAAAGCTCTTCGAACACTTGAATGTCTGACTCCCGGAGCGTCTGGTCCTCGGCGTAGATGAACTGGACTTTCCCCTCGCGCTCCTCGGGCTTGGCCTTGTTCAGAATAAGGATACACCCAGGCGACGAGGTGTTGTAGAACAGGTTCTCCGGTAGCGCGATCACGGCCTCAACGAGGTCGTCTTCCAGAATCGGTTTGCGGATCTTCTTCTCCGAGCGCGACCGGAACAGGACGCCGTTGTCCATGACGACGCCCGCCTTCCCGGTCTCGTTGAGCGAGGCGATCATGAGCTGTATCCACGCCCAGTCGCCACGGTTCGACGGCGGGAGACCGTACGGGAAGCGGTTGTACGGCTCGTTGTCCTCAACCCAATCCTTGTTCCACTCCTTCTGGTTCCACATCGGGTTCGCGATGACCCGATCGAAAACCTCCAGCTCGTCGTGCTTCGTGACACGCTTGGGCTCGGTGATGGTGTCGCCCTTTTCGATCTTCGCGTCGTACAGCTCGTGCAGCAGGACGTTCATCTGGCCGATCGCCCACGTGTTCAGGTTCTTCTCCTGGCCGTACAGCGAGATGTCGTCCATCTCGCCGCCCGACTCGCGAATGTGCTCGGCGGAGTAGATGAGCATCCCGCCGGAGCCACAGCAGGGGTCATAGACGCGGTGGCCCGGTTCCGGATTCACGCACTTTACAATGAGACGGACGACCTCGCGCGGCGTGTAGAACTCCCCGCCCTTCTTGCCAGCGTCGTCGGCGAACTCGCGAATGAGGTACTCGTAAGCTCGCCCGAAGATGTCGGGATCTTCGAGATCCTCGTTCCGATACCGATGCTTCGAGAAGTGTGAGACAAGGTCGGAGAGGAGTGCGTCGGGGAGACGTTCCTTGTCGTTAAAATCGACTGTAGTGAGCACACGGTCGGCAATCGGGTCGTTCTCGTCTTCGACGGCCGCGAGGGCCTTGTTTAGTGCCGCGCCTACGTCGGTCTCCTGTGCCTTGGTATGGTCCCATCGGGCCCGCTCGGGAATCCAGAACTCCTCGTGAAGATCTCGGTCGTCTCTGGCGGTCTCAACAGGAATCCCGAGTTCCTCGGCGACTTCCTCCGTCTCCTCTTCGAAACGGTCGTTCGCTCGCTTGAGAAACAACAGCCCGAAAATGTAGTTCTTGTAGTCCGCAGAGTCGATACTTCCACGAAGTTTGTCCGCAGCCGCCCACAGGTGCTTTTCGAGAGTTGGGAGAGTGAGTAAATCCGAGTCCGTACCAGGGAGGGTAGCCTGGTCCTTTCCAGCCATGGCTCAAGCATAACCCCTCACAATATAATAGCAGCGAGACGAGCAATTATCGCAGGATACCCGTTCGGTGGGCGGTAATTTCGACTATACGGAGATGTAACCCTCGCCAGGCCAGACGAGCCGGGCGATCTCGACTTCGCCTTTGGGCTCCTCACCTTTTTCTGGGTCGACGAATACGGCCTTGCTATCCCCGAGCTCACTGACCTCGAACCAGTACCGACCATCGTCGGGGCCAACGCCAAACACCTTGATCGAACCGTCACCGTGTTCGATCCGAGTCACCTTCTTCGGACGTTGCCGACCAACGTCAGATGCCGTTCCTTTCCACTGAACATTGTCCCCAACGCGAAGTCGCTCAGCGAGCGAGTAGAGGTGCGGTGCCATCCAGTCTCTTTTCTAACGGCAAACGAACAAAAGTATCGGCTGGGTCTGCACCAGCACATCCCACTAATCATCGAATGGTTAGTGACCTATCGTTGTTGGTGGCACGGTCGCCAGTCCACGTCCACAAACGAGCGGGGATGACTCATCGTACGCTACTTGTTCTGATCTAGCCGTTTCACGTATGCACCCTCCCCCAGAATGAGCTGAATCTCCTCGAGTGGATCGTAGGCATAGTCGGTCCCGTTCATCACGTAGTAGCCGCCTTTCTCCAACCGTATATCCGAATCGTAGACTACGAACGGCCGAACATCGCCGGTTTGCAGCGAGCTGTCCCACAGCAAACCCTTCTGGTAGGGTTTGTGGGTATTGAGTTCCGAGATATGCGTCACTCGCGCCAGTACCAGCACGTTGTCCCCCGACCCCTCTAGCTCCTTCAGCTTCGATGTCCCCTCGCGGACAGCCATACTATCGACCTCCAGCGCGCCGGATACGTAGCCGGCCGTCGGCTCGGGTGCCCGTGAGTGGAGCTCCACACCAATGACACTCGTCGGTATCCAGCCAGGGATCGGTCAATAGCTCACAGCTCTCGCACTCAATCAAACTAGCCGTGTCAAGCCGGTCAAAATCCACATGGAGGACGGTATCCGACTCGTTCCACGTCTGGGCTAATAGGACATCATATGGGGCGTATAGCCTGACCTCAGATGCCCACGAAACCGGATTCGGGACCTTGATGGCATCCGACCAGGCCTGCTCCAGCGGGATCGGGTTATCGACCGGTGCACGTTCTATCCAACGGTCTCGGGTGTGCACCCGCAAGGTCGGTGTCGGATCGGGCGTGGACTTTTGTGTTTGGTTCATGATGATACGCTCGTTCTCAGCTCATTCTTCTGGGCGATTGATTGTCCAACTCGGGCTCGGCTGGGTCTCGGTCTGGAGTCGGGTTTCATGGTCACCAGTGGGAGACACCCGCGGGTCATTCTGGACCGCGACAGGCGTATCATCCTCCCAAGACTACATACCTGGGCCACCCACCTTATACCTCGTAAACCCCGCATAGCATGCCTCAGACGCAAATCTACGATAATTGCCAATACGAATTATTTTCTTTCTGATTAATAATCGGACAATTCACGCGTGCGAATATTCGCGCACGCGTACATGCATTTGCGACTTCGCGCGCGCGAATGAAGGGGGCCTTCGAAGCGGGTGGAATGTTACTCTATGATTCCTAATATATCGGAAAAATCGGCCCCAAAATCACTTATAAAGGCCCTCGGATTGAGGCGCCCGCCCGCCGGCCAACCGCGGTTATTCGGTTGTCGGGTTGCCGGGGGGCCTCGACTCCTCGTTCAGCAGCTGATTTAATTCCACATCGGCCTGCTGAGCCCGTCTGTGGTGTTCCTGGGCTCTGCTGCATTCGAGTGTAGTGACCATGCACCGGTAATTGCTGAGTTCGAATTATAGCCTGGCGACTCCGGCCCTCCCGCGAAATATGTCTCAAATCGGCTTGGTCTCGGTTATCTTATCGTCAAGAACGTCCATGAATTGAGAATCATACTCCTCGTCCACGTGATTGATGTTCCATAGCCCTGATTCGCGAATCTTCTTGCACGGGCTCTCCCGGCCCAACCAATCGGGTGAACGTGGATCAACCGACGACCGTCCGTAATTGCTGAGCAAGGCGATGCTGTTCCGTTCGAGGTAAGCTCGCAGGCTATTCGGTCCCGGCTCATCATCGACTCTCACCCACAGAAACGGGAGGCGTCTGATGTACTCACTCACCTGCTGCTCATGCGAGTGCTCCTGCTCGCGGATTTCAGAACTGGCTGATTGACCGTTTGCCCACTCCGGAAACCGATTATCGAGGCCCTCCCGTTCGATGAGTGCCTCCCCCACCCGCTCGCGGAAGACGGAGCCCCGATGATTGCCACCATCGGGGTAGGACCCCCGGAGTGATCCTCGATGATTCCGAAGTCGATTCCACAACGTCGTTCCACTCCCGCTTGAGACTGCATGGGTCCCGATCCGCGTGACTCGACGCTCCGGCCCTTCCGCTCGACGCTCATCCGGAGCGAAGAACACGTAGATGCCGCGTTCGGGCCAGTCCATGTAGCCCGTGCAGTCATCCAAGCATTGGGTTCCGCCGACGCGTTCCTCGAGGCCACCGAGCAGGTCGTAGAAGCGATCTATGTCATCAGGGCGGGACATCGAGACGGTTGATCAAACCTGTCGTCGTGGCCAGAAAATATTATCCCAGGGTTAGAATCCCGGCCCAATGGAAATCGGCTTGCTCAGTTGCACCTCGAAGAAGCGGTCAATCCCGTCACCACCGGCTGAGCTCTACATGGAGTCAACCTTCTTCCAGAAGGCGCGAGCCTTCGCCGAGAAAGAGCATGATGACTGGTACATCCTCTCGGCGAAACACCACCTCCTGCAGCCGGATGGGCCAGCCATTGACCCCTATGACGAGACACTGAGTGGAGCTCGCGTAGGTCGCAAACGTGAATGGGCACAGACGGTCTTCGAACAGATGAAAGAACAGGGGTTGGCCGCCCCGGACAACCGGCTGATCTTCCACGCGGGCGCCGATTACTACGACGAGTTGATTCCGTTACTGGAGGGTACTGACTGCACTATCGAGATTCCCACAGAGGGTCTACGAATTGGAGAAAAACTGGCGTGGTACAAGGAGAGGCTTTGAAGGTCTTAGACAGCTTTTCGCTGGCCAAGCTCACTGTAGGCTTCACCGGAGGGGGGGAGGTGGATGCTACCAGGGCCGTTAGCCCGTCTACAAACCCGCTAATACTCCTATTAGCTGACCGCCAGATCTTGGTCAACAATGATTCTCTTCACCGGGAGCGAGTCAGGATGCATTAGAGGGTATCGACTGGTACGAAGCCGACTACCACACCAACTTGCTCCTTCGGACTTCTAATAGCACGTCATACCTCTCGGGTGGGAGTGGGAGGATGCGCGTTGACATAATTGGACAAAAGCCGTTGTCCCGTCTGCGTTCGATTGAGTTCGGATTACCGGCGGTCTTTTCCGTAGACCTGGAACTTGGCGGCGTCAACCGGTGAGACCAGGTGGTCGTTGTTGAAAAGGCGGATAAGATCCCATACTTTGTGGCCGTTAGGAACGGTAATCCCTTTCTCGCCTTCCTCGTTCTCCTCTATGTCCAAATCCAGATTAAACTCGTCAATCATATCCTCGGCCACATCCATGTCAAGATCATCAGTAATGCCGTCCTCTGAAACCTCGTACAATTTCCGCATTTTTGTACGGTCATTCAAGACATGATCCTTGAACGTGTCCATGTTATGAACCAAAACATCACTTGATTCGATCCTCGTACAAACTGAGTCTACCGTTTCTTGAAGCTCTTCATCCCAATCGAAAATATCCTCGAATGGTTTCTGGTTAAACACAAAAATCTGTGTGTCAAAATAGACTGCGTCGATTCGGTTTGGTAACGCGACTAACTCATCTTGCTCAAGCTTTGTGTACTCCTCTCCAGATAAGAACATCAGGAACTTCCGACCCGGCTTGATTACCTGTCTATTTGTATATTTCTTGAGCGCCACCAATTTCCGTCCGTGTCGATCCTTAATTCGGATAGCCTGGAAGCTCGGCCGTGGCGTTTGGAACGATGAATCCGGAAATGAATTATCCTCTACCAACGGCTCAATCGAATCAAACATCGGGAAATCATCTCGTGACAGATATTGTATCGGTTCAGTCTCTCGGTTGACGTTTGCAAGACTGTATTCAAGAATCTCCCTCTTGCCGTCCTGATAGAGGCCTATTTGATTCTCTAATTCATCAAGAACGACCTGCTGGAGATCATTCGGGATGGGCTGATGTATCGGCACTTCGCCGAAGGTAAAACTCGAATCACCATTTTCATCTTCATCATTCCGAATAACGATGAGGTCCCGTGTTCGCGTCCCATCCATACCGAAGGTTTTCACCTCCTCGAGTGCCTCAATCCCGCTCATGATCTTTGCTGGCCTCCGTCTGTCGCCTGAACAGTAAGGAACACGCCTTTACTTAGTTCTACGGCCTTGACAGCATCTTTATTGAGATCTACCGTTCTCCGTGCAAGTAGTAAATGAGTGCCCTTCCCGTCGTCCTGAATCTCAAAAATCTGGTAGCCAAAAATTGCCAATACCGGGTTGACATGTAGGTGTGCGGAACGGATCTGTATGGCCGCGAGGACGATAAAGAAAATCGCAAAGATGGCCCAGTTTGTCAGTTCACCGTAGTCCAGATTCACAAATGGAAAAAGGTAGGGGATCAGATAGCTTGTGACGAGATCATGCCTGCTTCTGTATGACTTAACAGGGATGAAGTTGGGCTCTCTTGTCCTTCGGATGTTTATGGCTTCGTATAATACGTATCCGGATAACACGGATAAGATTGCGAAGACTATGGAAAGCCAAGGTAAGATATGTCCGAATACATTAAACTCGACATTTCGTATTTTTAGAGCCATCGCCAGCCATAGAGGGATGTAGGAACTGAGGAAGAGTGCAGATTTAACCCAAGTTCGATATTCCGCCATTGTGTCCCCTTGACTGTGTTTTACGGGCTCACAGTGGACCTATAAAGCCAGATGCTTAGTGGCGGAATACTGACACGGATAATCTGTCCACGCTCCATCGAGAGGGGGATTCTATGATAGTTCGTCACTTGCCCAACAGAATCACAGAGTCGTGCATCACTCCCGGCACGCGGTGTGGAAGACCGTAGCCCCGACGGGAGTGGGTATAGGGACCACCATTGACGTCGGTCCGCTTACGGCCTCGCCAATAGGTTCGGTAGCCAGACATCCCGTCCGACATCCGACTGTAGGTCACTCGCTGAAAGATGGACGATGTCATCGGTCGCGTCATCGGTTTCGGTCTCAAGCCATCGGTCACCAGGATCCCCGATACCGGGACGTCATGATCGGAGAGATAGCCCTCAGACTGTGCGAACTCCATGTACTCAGAGAGTTCCCGCATGCCTCGTGAGAACGTTAGCCGGCTATTGGTGTATTTCACCTCGCCCAGGACGACCGCCGTCGGGACGTCCGCCTCACCCTTATGATACACTTCAATGACGAGATCGGGGCGGCCACTGTAGATGGAGTCGTCCGTATCGGTCCCCAGGAAGTGTTCGATCGCGTCACCGTGTCGTTCGATGGCGTGGCGGTATCTCGCGGGGAAACCCGACGTGAAGCCCGCGAGTTCTTCGAGCGGGACGTTGAAGGAAAGCGTTCCTTGGCGGTCGTGGTAAATCTCAAGGCGATACTCCTCGCTCTCGAGCTTGGCCAACTGCGATGCGCCTGGTTCGATAATCTGGAACTCGAACGCAGCGATCTCTTTTGTAATTTGGCACAAGCAGCGTTGAGAGCTATTCGACGACAGCAGACTCAAGGCCTCGGTCGGTATCGGGATTCACTATGAGCTTCATTGGTGTGGACGGTTGTCCCGATGGGTGGTTCGCAGTTCGCTACGGAGAGTCGGGGTACCTCGACGCCAAGCTGTACGATTCAATTGACGGAATCTGGGACGAAGTCGATGGTGTCGAGAGAATCCTGATCGATGTACCCATCGGCCTCCGTGAGGATTCGAAAGAGCCCCGACCCTGTGACTCTGCGGCCCGTCGAAAACTGAGTCCCTTGCGACATCACAGTGTCTTCCCGCCGCCAATCAGAGCAGCCGTCCACGCTGATAGCTATGAGGCGGCGAAGGAGATCCAAGAGACCCATACTGACGGTAGTTTGGGAGTGCAATCCTGGGGCATATCCGATAAAATTGCCGAGCTCGATTCGTTCTTGCGAGAGGCTGAGCCAACCGCCGTTGAGATTATTCAGGAATCGCACCCCGAGGTCTGCTTCTGGGCGCTAAACGATGAGGAAGCCATGACCTATTCAAAATCTGGACAGCCGGCCGCGGCCTTCTGGGAACGTGTCCGGGTTTTAGAGTCGGTGGATTCAGAAGTACTTGATCATGTGCGTAACGCCAGCGAGGACCTGGATGCAAAGGTCAAGAGCGACGATGTGATAGATGCGTTAGTGCTGGCCCTCACAGCCAGCCCACTTACTAATGAGGCGCTAAGTCTACCCCGCGAGAACGAACCCGAATATGGACTTGATCCCACTGGGGAGCTCCCGATGCAGATCGTGTATGCCAATCGAAAGTGACGGTTTTCATGCGAGCTGTGGGGCGTAGGTTTTGCGTATATAAATCGGTCACTCAGCAAGCGTACCGTGTGTACGGCAAAGTAAAGTTGACAGGACCCTATGCGATAAAATCGGCCTGGAGGGGACTTCTCGGGGAGGGGTTCTGGGTGATGAAGTGAGAGGGTGATTAATACCAAGGGTATTCATTAGTCGATTTATGGCGGGCATCAGACATTGGGAAAACTGGGCGGTAATTCACGATGCGCTGAATGATCTCGAATATAAAGTCTATGGCAAGGGTGACGAGGAGACAGAGTATATCAAGGACGTAGTGGAGTCTTTTCGTGATGTCGAAAACAAACACGGTGGGGAGCGAGTGAAGACACGGGTTTTCATGACCCATGGGCGGCCTCATGCAGATTTTTATAATCCATATGAACAGACTCTGCAGACGTGTGAGATCGCTGACTTATGTTTCGATATTCATATACGGTCGACCAGCAAACAACCTCAAAGATGGGCCTTAATATCCCAGTCAAAAATTTCGAATACGAGTGAAGAAAAATGGACTGTCAATATGAAACAACATTTCTTACTACACCATCTCCCACTATTTTGGTCAGACGATTTGGGAGACTTACCATTCGGAGGGCCTTACCGAATCTTCGATCCGGATGACCGATTTACTAACTATAGTCTGGCATCGAAACACAATCAGCCTCTTTTCTGCTCGACGAAAGATATCGGAGATCAGCTGAGTAGTTGGGACTATACGCAGGGGACCAGCACCTACTACCACAGAGATAATCCTCCTCAGTATAGCACGACAGTAGGGTTCATTTCCAAGCTGCTAAACGGATATACTGGCCTGGATTTACAGCGGTTTTTGGATGCCAAGCATTTGGTTGACAATTTGATTGATTATGCCGAACGCAAGGACGTCAACCCAATAACTGACGGTGGGGTGATCCGAGGTAATGAAGACGAAGATGGACTGTTTGCTGTTATCCAAGTTTTGATCGAGCGTGAGGAGTGATGAGCAGGTTATCTCTACCTAGATTGAACTGATTATTCAATTTATTTAATCCAGCCCGCAGCACGATCGTCCCACTCGGGATTGGAGGTGGATTAACTACCCAGTGGGTGAGTCGCTATTGTCGATTTCAAGTCTTTGAATCTCCTGTTCTAAACCCTCCCGACACTCCCTAATCGAAGCCTCAACCTTTGCGAAATTTCTTCTGATGAGAGGACCCAGCCCAGTTGAATCGACTTTTTCTTGTCTGGGGTCCCAGTGAGTGACTGTAATAGTCCAAACTTTGCTTTGACGGCCCATTCTCTCCACCGTCTGGCCCATACTTGGGTGGAGTATCTCAGTACGTAATCGCTTGGTCAACTCATTAGTCCTCTTTTTGAGATAATACAAGGATTGAAGATCGGAGTAAAGCTCCAGATCAACCACGCCGATCAACTGTTCGTCCAGGGCGGCGTCCCAAGCATCGGTAGATAGCAATTCTACCACATAGTGATCCGCTGTCGGACCGCTTTCTTGAATTGCTCTAATAACACTCGAGTTTCCATGCGCAGTCTCTTTGTTTAACCCGATCTCATTTTCTATGGCTCGAAGGTGTTGGAGTACGCGATCTCGCTTGCGTTCTCGTTCAGCACGGCCCTCGTACAGTCGGTCTAATACCCACCTCTCTGTTTCTGGTTCAATCGGATTGCTCTCTTCACCCGATCGGCGATAGATTACACCATCAGCGAGAATATGCGGCGTGTGGTTACTTTCTGGTACCAAGATCACGACAACAGCGAAATCTTCGAACTCTGGATTCTGAACGAGATGGCTCTCGAAGTCTGGATTGGGATCTACCTGTGTCCGAACCCATTGACGGATTGTTTCCTTTGGCTGAGGATAGTCAGATAATGAGATCCCAATTGGAGCGCCTGCTTCGTTATTGAAGGATTCGGTGATGCCGAGGAAAAACCATCCCCCATAGGTATTAGCAAATGAGGCGATTACCTTCGCTACAGAGTATCCGGGTTGACTTCCGGGTATTGATCGTTTGTACTCCACGTAGTAACCCTCGGAAACGTGGTTCTCTCCTAAGGATTCTAAATCCTCAAAATCCACTTCATGTAGTGGTTTCTCAAATGGGTTGTAGTCGACCATCGTTTATTATCTGGGTATTCGGTTTAGGGCTACTCATGCAAGTCATATAACTCGTCACATAGAGCAAGAAAATGCCATTGAACCATCGTCAGCGATGATAACTCGGGGCCAATACCTATACACAATGCGTAGATGGGATAGGCTATGTCGGTTGACAACATCCTCCTTCTAAGGGTCGGCATCGACTCCGGTACGGGTGGTAGCCATAGCCCATTGTTCGAAGACAACACCTTCGAGTACATCTCCATTCCGGAGAGTTCGGACTCAGTCGAGGACCAGACCTATGACGACCTCCTCGCAAGGAATGGCGGGTATCTATCGAAGTATGTCACTCATCTTGCTGACAAAATACCTCATATCGACCCCGAGTTTGACACCTACACGTACGGTGATCCCGGGTCGAATAAGCGGGCCCAGCTCTCCCGCCTTTCGTCAGGTGACCTTCTCATTTTTTACAGCAGTTTAGAACCCCAGGACGGCGACGTTGGGCCCCGCCTCTGTGCAATTGGTTACTTCACCGTCGACCAGTCATTCGATCTCCAGGATATGGCGCCATCGGAGCGCGCGGAAGTGATGGCGGAGCTATCGAATAATGCTCATGTTAAGCGGCAAGGGCTCACCTCTGAGTCATCGCTTCGGGAAAACTACCCTGTGATTGTGAAGGGTAGGCCCGAAGAGAGTCACCTGTTTGAGGAGCCACGACCGCTGGGAGATGGCGAACGAAAGGTGCTCCCCTGGGTTGCCGATGTAATCGGGTTTGACGGTGATTTGACGCGGGCGGGGGCGGCCCGCGTCTTGGACGAGGATAATGCTCCTGAGGTCAAGAGATGGCTCCAGGAGGGTGCGGAGTTCCTCATTGGCGACGATGCCGCCCTCCGGTCCTACGTGATCGTCTCAGACTCCGGCTTCGCCCCGAACGTGACTGGCGGGGTCTGTACGCTCGCTACATGCAAGCCGGGAATCAGGAATGATGCGAGAATTGGTGACTGGGTGTTGGGGACGCCATCAAACACCGAGGTCGAAGAGCGGCTGGTCTATCTCTTCCGCGTCGAGGAGGCGTTGACCTTCGACGAGTACTATCATGATCCGCGTTTCGAAGCGAAGCGCCCGGAGAATGATGATCGTGGGGACGCCATCTACTATCGGGAGGAGGGCGACCTTGTACGTGATCCCGCGACCAACCATCACACCAGTCAACAATTACGCGAGCGGGACCTGAACGCTGATCGAGTCCTTATCGGGGAGCAGTTTTGGTACTTCGGGAGCGAGGTAGTTCCTATCCCGGAGTCGCTTCGACATGGTGTGATTCATAAGTACAAGTCGAGTACCCGCCGATTCTACTCCAATAAGGACAGGGATGATCTCGTGGAGCTCGTCACGTGGTTGAGCCTCAGGTTTGACCCGGGAGTCCAGTCCGAAGAAGTTGGACAGTCAACAGTAAATACCTGCTCACAGCCGGACTGCTAAGACCCATCGACTCAGAAACGAGTGGGTGCCACCAGCAGCGGGAGAAAAGTATCCGCCAACTGGCTTTGTCAGATCCCGTCGAGGTACTTCCTCCTGGCCTCCCGCTGTTCGCTCTTGCTCCGCCGGTCGTAGTGCTTATCGAGCACCTCGCGACTCACGTTCATCCGCTCGGATGCGACGTCCTTCGGTACCTCGGCGTTCCGATGATAGGTGATCGAACCTCTCCGGATCGCATGCGGGCTGACTGAGCTTGGACACTTACTGGCGGAGCTGTTGGATGTCGCCTCACAACTCTCAGGCTCGCGCGCGTGCGGGCACTCGTTTGCGTAGTGACAGGGTCGAGTAAGCGTGTAGACGTTTCTCTGGAGCGTCGTCTTGCTCGGGCGACCATGGACTGTTCCCAGCAAGGGAACACGGCCGGAGTCGTCTTCGACCATCGGGTGGTTTCGCTCAATATAATCGTCGAGTACATCACAGAGATCTCTCTTCAGGGAAATTTGACGCTCACCTCGGTCCTTGTTCTTCAATGGGGTCCCGGTCTCCGGTCGGTGGACGACCTTCAGATACCCCTCATCACTCACGTAGTCATCAACGTCAAGCGCCATCAGCGTCCCCGTCCTGACCCCTGTATGCCAGAGGATATGGAACAGGACGTGACGATAGGTCGCGTACTCGAACTTGGCGCAGTAGTCGAGGATCTGCTCGGCTTCCTCATGCGTTAGCAGGACGTCCCTGGAGTCCTCGCCGATGTCGATCGTGGGCATCTGGATCTTCTCATCCATGCCCTTTGGGACCGCGTCGATCGTCTCGCAGAACCGGAGGAAGACGCGAAGAGTCCAGAGTTGGTTCTTGAGGGTAACGTTCGCTAATCCGGCGTCACGTCGCCACTGCTTGTATTCTAAGAGCTTCTTGCCCGTGATTCGATTCATGTTCTCGAAGCCGACCTCGTCGCACCACTCGAGGAAGCGTTTGAGGCGCTCACCGTGGCGGTGATGGGTGCTGATGGCAATGTCGCCTTCTCGGCTATCGAGGTACAGTGATACTGCTTCGTCCGGTGTTATTGGTTCTAACATGGCTGGTTGGGTGTAACCGCAACCAGGAGCCGAGCACCGGGCTGGGCGGGGCGGTCTGCGAGCGCCGTAGGCGCGAGCGAGTGGACGAGCCGCGGATTGTACGAGGGCTGTCTTAGCCTGAGGGAGTGGAACGACCGAAGGCTTGGGCAAGGCCCCGGGTTCAAATCCCGGCGAGTCCATTTTCTAAGATTTCCTGCCCAGGTGGAACGGGAATGATTGAAAAAATTATATCCATTGGTTCGTTCACTGCCAGTATCATAGTGAACCGCCTGTCGGTTGCAAGTATTGTCGGCATTTCAGAACGCCCCTTTTCCTGGATCTAATCGACCGTTTATCGGGGTTTGCGTAACCGACCGAATTGGGTATCCTATGATAGATTCACGTACGATTGATGTTTCTTTGGTTTCTTTGACACCTATCTCAAATGTGAATGAGGAATATTTTGGGGCTATCTATTCCTTCCAATAAGTGACTATTCCCAATGAATGGCTTATAACAATCAACGAAAAATTTAGTTTCATAGGTGCCAATTCCGGTATATGACTAATTCAAATATTAAGGGTCCTGACGAACAAATAATTCAAGAAAGTGTCGAAGATCTCATACGGATAATCGGTGACTCAAAACAACGTACCTCGAAATCTTTGGATTCTGACTTTGCGGGTGAATCTAACATTCCGCCTGCAATATTTTCTCAAAATTCATCCCGAGTTGGAGATTACGTTTTCTTAGTTGGCGCCGGCGTATCAAGACCAGAACCAGCCGGAATCCCTACAGCAAGCGAACTAATTGAACAATGGCAAGACCAAGAATATGATGACAAAAGTGAGGAGAGAGAGACGCTGTTTATCAAAGGAATTGACGAGTCTATAGATGGTGTATCCACGATTCTTGAGAATCACGATCTAGCAGATTTAGATCCCAGTGAAGCCTTCTCTTTGGCTGATGAAGAAACACGAAAAGCCGTATTTGTCAAAGTGAAGGAATCTGAAATGATGGATTTCCAAAACGAGTATGGGTTCTGGTTTCAGGAAAGGTATAGTAATCAGGACGCGAGACGGAAATTCATATTAGATCTCGTCGAGGATAGTGATCCTCCATTCGGTATGGTTGTCTTAGGGTTATTAATGGAGAGTAATTACGTGCCCATAACGTTGACGCCAAATTTTGACGATGTACTCTTCGACGCGTTCTATCAATTCCTGGATCAAAAACCTCAAGTGATCAACTACGATGCAATCGCTTCCCAATTCAAGGTCACATCGGAAAGACCAACAATCGTAAAACTGCATGGTGACCACCTCAACTACAATCTGAGAAATACTGGGCCAGAGACATATGAATTGAGTAATAATATCCGGGATGCGATCTCGAGAACCTTACGGGAGTATGGTTTGGTTGTAATTGGTTATGGTGGGCAAGACGAATCGATCATGGGTGTTCTTGACGATCTTCAAATACCGAGTCAAGGGATTTACTGGTGTGCTAGAGACCGGGATGAACTTTCTGACCGTGCTGAAAATCTATTAAAAGAACCAAATACATTTTTCGTAGAGATTGAGGGTTCTGACGAATTTTTCACACAGTTGCTACATCAGATCGGGGGGCTACACTTGCCAATTCCTGACAAAATTGAAGAGTTGGGTGAAGAACGCGCAAAATTATATGACAATATTGTTAGGAAGCAGCAAAAAGAAGCTGTCGGAGAGGCGAGGCAAATATTCGATGAATATCAGGTTATCTCGAAAGTTTCTGACTTAGTCGATGGTGAGGATTATGATCAGGCAATTGAAGAGTTGAATGAATTAATTGACCTGGGCCAACGCTCGGGCAGGTTATTCTATGAACGGGGGTCGATAAAGCAAAATAAGGGCGATCACTCTGCTGCGATTAACGATTTTGACGAATCTTTGGCAATCTCGGACGCCCCTGCGGCTAGAAATAGCCGTGGAATTTCAAAACTGCAATTAGGACAATATGATTCTGCGATAAATGATTTTGAGCGTGCTATTGATCTTGTGGAGGACGCTGGGATCACCTCTATGGAACAGAACATTGTTGAGGCAAGAATTCTTAAAGGAGAGTACGAGGGCGCTTTGGAAGGGGCAGAAAATATCTATAATAAAACCGACTCTATCGATACTGAATCGATCTCATTGCTTCAGATACTAATCACAAAATTAGTGTTAGAAATGGACTACGAAGAAGAAGAGCAGCAGTTCCGTGAATTATTCTCCAAGGAGTTCCCAATATCTTGGTCATTTGAGGAATTAGAGCATTGGTTGGCTGAATGCAGTTTGGACGAGGAAAAACTCCAGAAAATCAATGAATGGGTTGAGCTACTAAGGGAACACAGAAACGAATAGTGGATGGCCGAAATCAAATTCATATCAACATCCTAAACGGGGGAGATCGTATAGTGGGACTTAGCACCGCAGATAATATCCGCGGGACTCGCTACTTCCAACTGGAATAGCCCAGGGGCTACTCGATGTTTGATGATACTTGATTATCTGCGGCTCCGGCGACGGGCGAGATACGCTGCGAGGAGTGTTGCCCCCATTCCTACCCCGACACCGAACCCGGGCTGCCCGCCCGAGGACGTCGAACCACTCTCCTCCACCACGTCCACCTGCGCCTGTGCCATCGTCTCGCCGTCGACGGACACGACCGCCGTCGCGTTCGCCGGCGCGCTGACGTCGCTCAGATCGAAAGCTGCGCTGAAGTCGCCGCTCTCGCCCACCGAAACCTGATTTGACATCAGGAACGGGCTGTCCCCGGCGGAGCGTAGCCGGATGGTGACGTTCCGGCCCTCGTCAAGCTCAGTGGTCCCACTGACCGTTTGATTCGCCTGGGTATCCAGCGTTACTGGCGTACTGTCGAACGAGGCTTCCGGCGGCGGCGCCGGCTCGGAGATGACCAGGGTACCCACGTCGCTCGGCTCGCCCCCCACCCCGTGCCCGACGTAGACATCGATATCGTACTCGCCGACGGGAATCGCCCCGTCGGGGCCCGCCCAGAGCGTGCCGTAGTCATCGCCGTCGTTGGCCGGGTGGAAGTGCGTGGCCTGCGGCCCGACGCCGCCGGCGTCGAATTCGAGGGCGACGACGCCATCGCCGTTGCTATCGGTCACCGTGTTGGTGATGTTGAGCGCATCGGTGCCGCCGACCACGATGGTGCCCTTGGCCGTGTCCGCGAGGTGGATCCGAACCGTCGTCTCTTCGTCCTGCTCGACGCGGACGATGGACTCGCCGAGCTGGGCCGAGGCGTTCTCCCCGGTGGCGGCGCTGGCCTCGTCGGAGTCCATCCCATCGAGGGTCGCGTCCTCGAGCCCAGCCCCTGCCCCGGACACGGCGAAGGCGACCAGGGCGACGGCACCGATGCCGATCACGAGCAGCAGTCGTCGGAGTTGCATATCTACTACGCTAGTCCCCGGGGAAAAGCCCCCTCCGAACGTTGAAAGAGCGGTTTGTGAGACTGGTTCCCACGGCGGGGCCAACGTTGAATATCGCCCGTGGCGTGTCCTGGGGTGATGTCCGGCAACGAGCGGTGGACGCCGAAGGGCGCCGGTCCCTGGTACGACCTCGGCGTCTGGCTCGTGATCTACGGGGCCATCGTCGGTGGACCGTCGCTGGCCGTCGCCGGGCTGCTCTGGTTTGCGAGCCTCGGCGGCTTCCTGCCACTCGGCCGCGAGTTCGAGATGACCCTGACGGCCGGCGGCACGGCGCTCGTCGCGATCGTGCTCGGCCTCGTCTTGGTCCGTCGTGAACGTGACGACCTCCACCGGCTCTGGGAGCTCGAGCGCTGGGGCTGGTGATCCCGTGCCGACGCGTCCCGCCGCTCAGACGTAGGCGGCCTCGTCGGTCAGCTCGTAGCCGACGATCAACTTCTGGATCTCCGTCGTCCCGTCCGGGATGGTCATGGTCCGGGCGTCGCGGTAGTAGCGCTCCAACGGGTAGTCCGTCGAGAGGCCGTTCGCGCCGTGGACCTGGATGGCGTCGGAGGCGACCTCGACCGAGCGCTCACACACCCAGCCCTTGGCGAGCGAGGACATCATCCGGGCGTCCGGGTCGCCGGCGGCGATGAGGTCGTCGACGTGGTAGGTGAGGTGTCGGGAGCTCTCGAGTTTCGCCGTCATGTCGAAGAGCTTCTCCTGGATGAGCTGGTGGCCGCCGACCGGCTTGCCGAACGTCTCGCGGTCCGTCGCGTAGTCGAGGGCGGCGTCGACGGCCGCCTGCATGATCCCGACCGAGATCGAGGCCATACCGTTCCGCATCGTCGCGAACATGGCGTTCAGGGGGTCGCCCCCACCAGCATCGAAGAGCCCGCCGGCGACCTCGTCCATCTCGCCGCCCGCCTCGAGGGCTCGCATCACGGCGCTGGATAGCTTGTTCTCGGCGGGGATGCGGCAGTCGTCGAGGAAGATCTGTCCCGTCGGCGAGCCCTTCCAGCCGAGCTTCTCGAGCTCCCGCGTCTCGAAGCCGGCGGTCTTCCGGTCGAGGAAGAAGAAGTCGCGCTGCTCCTCGGGCTCGTCCCACGCGACGACCAGCGCGAGGTCCGCGATCGGCGCGTTCGACACCCAGGTCTTCTCTCCGTCGAGGACGTACTCCTCGCCGTCGCGCCGGGCCGTCGTGTTCGGTACCTTCGTGTCCGAGCCACCGCTCGGCTCCGTGATCGCCACGCAGCCGATCAGCTCGTTCGCGGCCACCTCGTCGGCGTAGGCCGCCTGGGTCTCCTCGGCGAGGAGGTCGATCAGGTTCGCGGGGAAGCTCATGCCCATCGTGACCTGCAGGCTCGGCCACACCCGGCTGACCTCCTCGCTCACGATCGAGCTCGTCCGCGGGTCATCGGACTCGAACCCTTCGTCCGCCGGCGCCATCGGCCCGACGCCGATCTCGCCCATTTTCTGGAGGTAGTGGACGGCGTCGTCCTTCGAGAGCGGTTCGCTGTCCATCTCGGCGACCTCCGGCTCGATCTCGGTCTCCATGAACTCACGGACGGTGCGGCGGACCAGCCGCTGCTCCTCGGTGAGCCTCACCGTCCGTCACCGCCTGGAGCGGCACTGTGGGGTTCCGTGACCATCGCCCCGGCCAACGCCCCCGGTCGCCGTAAGCGTTCGTCCCCGTTGGAAATACTCTTATCCCGCCCAGCCCTGGCTCGGACGAGATGGCCGAGTTCGAGAACCCCTACGCGAAACACGACCCGTTCATCCAGGCCGACGTCGAGTGCCCGGACTGTGGCGGGAAACTCTGGGAGTACGCCCTCCAGGGCCAGATGGTGTGTGAGGACTGCCGCGCGCTGTTCCCGACCGACGAGATGAAGGCAGCGGTCGCCGGCGTCTAGTCGCTTCTCGCGACCGGCGGCTCCTCGTCGCACGCGGCGACGAACACCCGGTCGTGCAGCTCGCCGGTGACGTGATCCGCCAGCGTACGGAGGTTCCGGGTGTCGGCCCGGTTGTACTTGAGCAGCGTCTCTAGGGCGCCGTCGTCGCCGCGCTCGTGGGCGTGCCAGAGCCGCACCGCGTCGCGCCCCGAGAGGTCTTCGTGCTCGCGGCCGATGCCGACCTCGGCTTCGATGGCTTTCAAGCCCCCCGTCAGACCCACCTCGCGGCAGGGGTACATGAGGTCGAGGTGGGGGAGGTCGATCGAGAGGTCGAAGGCAGTCTCCAGGAACGGCACGTCGAAGCGCTTGCCGTTGAACGTGATCAGCAGCGAGGCTTCATCGAGCGCCCGGACTAGCCTCCCGCGGTCGAGGTCCTGGCCGCGGACGAGGGTCCGGGTGTCGTCCTCGTTGTGGAGCCCGACGACCGTCACGTCGTGGCGCTCGGGGGAGAGCCCCGTAGTCTCGATGTCGAGAAAGCAGGCCGCGCCCTGGAAGTCCTCGTAGAGCCGCCAGTGGCTCCCGTCCGGGAACACGTCGGCGAAGAAGCGGGACTCGCCTCGGGCGAGGTGGTCGCCAGCGACGTCGATGAACCGGTCGATTCGGTCAGCCACGGTCGGCCCGACGCCCGCGCCGTCGAAGTCCTCCCAGTGGGTCACTCCATCGGCCCAGAGCCCCCGCTCGGTCCGTTCGCCGACCCCGCGGACGGGCAGGAAGCTGTTCTCGATGCGCACTGACTGGGCAGGCGCCGCCGCCGGCCTTGAACGTACCCAAAGCGGACCGGAACTGAATCGAGGCCCACGTGACCCGTCGGCGAACCCTCATCGCGGGCAGCCACGGACTTGGGGCGCCGGCGACGCGGCGTCGACTCGCAAAGGCTACCCGGCTCCGCCCCAGAGCGGATGGCGATGGAGGAGGCGCCGCCGACGGGGTGGACCGTCTGGAACGAGGAACCCGGGGCCCGGCTCACGCTCGCCTACCGCCCGGACGTCTTCGACTCCTCGGCGTTCCCGCCCGCCTGTCTCCCGACGATCGCGGTCGCCCCCGGCAACGGCCCGGACCAGCTCCCAGAGCGCCGTGCCCGCTCGAGTGGCTTCTACCGGGCGCTCTTCCTAGAGCCGACCGTCCGGGTCCGGGCCGTCGACGCGACCTACGACGACTGGGATGCGGCGGTCGAGGGAGCGATCGCGGTCGCCGCCGCGTTCGTCGACGGCGACGTCGACTATCGCTCGGTCTACCAGGCGCCCAGAGACGCCTACCTCGCGAAGCTCGACGAGCTCCTCGGCGAGCCGTGACTCAGGCCGACTGCCGCTCCCGGCTCGGCGCCTCCAGGGTCCCGACGTGGTCGCCGGCGTAGCCGAAGATGGTCTCGTAGCCGCCGGCCGAGAGGAGCACGGGATAGAACGGCTCCTCCGCCGCGAAGCGCTCGCCGTCGGCGGCGGCGTAGTCCTGGCCGGCTTCCACGCGCGAGAAGTTCTCGACAAACACCTCGTAGCCGCCGCCCCGGGGCTTCTCGATCGGCGTCCCCAGCCGGTAGACCGGGAGGTCCCGACCGACGGTCCAGCCCGCCAGGACGTTCGTGGCCGTGAGGAACTCCCGCGCCAGTCGGTAGGCGTTCTCGGTCGCCGTCTCCGAGCGCTGGATCCCGGCCTCGACCTCGATCATATCGGCCTCGAGCGCGAAGGGGCGACCCTCGCTGGTCGAGTCGATGTCCACGAGCGCCGCGATGGAGAGGAACGGACAGATGGAGCGGACCGGCTCGCCGGTCCCGTCGACGATCCCGAACGGTTCGGCGTGTGACTGCGTCGAGTGGATGGAGAGGACCGTCATGCCCTTGACCTCCTCGGCGAGCCGGCGGGCGAGGTCGTGCTCGTGGGCGTCCGTCGACGGGCCCTCGAAGGACCGGTTCAGGTCGGCGTCGATGTAGCGGACGCCCCGCTCTAGGGCTTCCTCGTTCGCGACGATTAGCTTCACCGGCCGCTCCACGGCCGGATCGTCCTCCAGCAGGCGCTCGATGGCTCGTGCGCCGCAGGGCTCGTCGCCGTGGACGGCCCCGACGATGGCCACCTCGGGCGTCCCGCTCCCGAGTTGCTCCACCCGCATCTGAAGGTGGCTATGCGGTGGCGGGTTTTGAGCGTGGCGGAGTCGACCCGTCAGGGCCCGGACTCGATCGCCTCGACGTGGGCGTAGTCGTCCTCACGGGCGGTCGGGCGTTCGTCGTCGAGCGCGATCGACCACTCCTCGATGGCCGGCGGGTTCGCCCTGGCAGCATCGATCTGCTCGCGGACCTCGACGACGTCGACCCCGTAGTAGTCGGGTGGGACGCCCGCCAGGTACTCGAATGCCGTTTCGAAGAGGGCGTCCATCCCGCCGTCGTCACCGGTGTGGTGTTTCAGCGCACCCGCCGCGACCTGGACCATACCGTGGAGGAACGCGCTCTCGGTGGTGCCCGCGCCGTAGTTGTACCACTCGTGCTCGAAGCAGTCGTGCGCCTCGTGGTAGGCGCCGTCATTGAACAGCCGGACGCCGTGCCCGACGGCCCGCCGGAGCGTGGCGTGCTCCCAGTAGCCCCCGCGGCCCGACGGGTTCCGGACCCACCCGGTCGGGTTCCCCAGCGGCGGAGGCACGCTGGGATCCCGGGTGTGATCGTCCATCGCTCGGCGGTGGGAGCCGGCGGGCCGTAAGCGCGTCGGCGATCGGGGTTGCCGACGATGCCGGCACGGCGGGCGGCCGCCCCGACGGCGATACGCAAGTTTTCGTGTTCCCCTCGCCGAGTTCCGGCCGGATGCAACGCTGGCTGTTGAAGTCGAAGCTCCACCGGGCTCGCGTCACCGGGACCGAGAAGGACTACGAGGGGAGCATCGCGATCGACACCGGGCTCCTCTCGGCGGCCGACATCGCGGTCGGCGAGCGCGTGCAGGTCGTCAACGTCACCAACGGTGAGCGGTTCGAGACCTACACCATCGAGGGCGACCCCGGCCAGGTGGAGATCAACGGGGCGGCTGCCCGGCTGGCCGAGCCCGGGGACCGCATCATCGTCATCTCCTACGGGCTCTGTGCCGAGGACGAGCGGCCGGAGCCGACGGTCCTGATGCTCGACGACGAGAACCGGGTCCTCGAGGAGAAGTAGCCGATCGGCCTCGGTGGCGTCTTCGAGTCTGTAACCGTCCAGCAGCGCCTATGCTGGCCTCGACGCGTGGGACCGCAGAGCGGCACTGTCGGCACTCCCCCGCTGCAGGCGCTGGGTCGCGACGGAGTCAGTGGGTGAGGCCTGACCGGCGGGTACTCGGTTCGCCGTCGGTCGGGCCGGTGGCTCTGGGAGACCCTGGCCAGGCAGACGACCGGGGATTCGTGACGGTGACGCGTCGGTCGACGAGTTCCGACGCCGAACCATCGCCGATCTGGGATAGTCGACCCATTGGGGCGGTGATCACTATGAAATAACTATTGTGAAGCTATATTGGGGATAACTATAACAAGTAGGGAATTACCACAACAAAAACGGGGAAGTTACAACGATCCGGGGCCGAGGGGGTCCTTGCGACAGGTCACTCCTGCCCGACCAGGCCGGAGCCTTCCGAGAACGACTCGGGTGCCCCCGGACCCCACGCGGTGGTCGCCGTCTCGTAATCGGCCGTGTGCCCCGGTTCGTCGGTCTTGACGACCGCCATCTCCGCGCACATCTCGAAGCGATTGCCGCCCGGCTCCCAGAAGTACGCGAAGAGGTTGTCGCCGGCGAAGTGGCGACCGATGCCCCGTTCGAATTCCATCCCCCGGCCGGTGACCGCATCGAGGAAGAGCTTCATGTGGTCGATCGAGTCGTACCCCCAGGCGACGTGATGGAGGCTCGCGTGGTCGGGACCACCGGGTGGTGTCGCTTTCAACGCCATGTCGTGATGGAGGGTGTTGCACCGGGTGAACGCGATCTCCAGGTCCTCGCGGGGGCCAGCCATGTCCGAGACGGCCAGGCCGACGGTGTCACGGAGGAACTCGAGGTCGGCCTCGATGTCGGGGGTGAACCACTGGACGTGGTCCAGGGTCGACGGTGCGTGGCCCGCCCGACCGGCCACACCGGCGGTCGAGTGCTCGTAGGCGGCGTCCTCGACGGCCACGATCTCCATCGGAATCCCGGTCGGCAGGTCGAACCGGACGCCTGCGGCCTGGCCAGGCTCCTCGCCGTCGACGCGCTCGACCGCCACGCCGTCGCCCGCGAGGCGGTCCTCGTAGGCGTGGACGGTCTCCTCGTCGAGCGCTCGGACGGCGAAGTGCTCGATCCCTGTCCCGCCCTCAGTGACCGCGAGATCGAAGTTCTCGTCGAGTCCACACCCAACGTACACCGTGTCGCCCGCCCGGTCGACCTCGACCAGCCCCATGGCGTCCGTGTAGAATTCGAGGGCCCGATCGAGGTCTTCGACGTGCACCTTGGCGTGCTCGATCCGCTGTAAGTCTGCCATAGCGGCGCATCGCTGATGGCCACCAAATAAGTTTACATCCGGGGGCCACGCCGACCAGTGCGGCCGTCAGTCCCGCCCGTCAGTAGACCGTTTCGTCGTATTCGAGGTTGAGTTCGATCTCGTTCGCCGTGCTCTTGACCCGGCCCGCGAGCTCGTCTTCGAACAGCGATCCGTGGAAGCGGGTCGACGGTCCGGAGATGCTGATCGAACCGAGGACGGTCCCACCCGAGATGACCGGCGCGGCCACGGCGTTCATGTTGGGGATCGATTCCTCCTCGTTGAACGCGACCCCATTGGCCCTGATCTCCTCGAGCTCGGCCTCGAGGTCGTCGACGTCCGTTATCGTCGAATCGGTGTAGGCCGGGAGGCCACGCGTCTCGATGATTGCATCGGCGTCCTCACGGGGGAGATTGGCCAACATGGCCTTCCCGCCAGCCGTGCAGTGCAGGTCCGTGTGCGCGCCGATGTTCAGGTCCGTCCGGATGGCGCGTTCTCCCGCGGCGGCGACGGCGTAGACCGCCTGCCCCCGTTCTTCCACGAACGCGGCCACGAGCTCGCCGGTCTCCTCGGCGAGTTCGTAGACTTTTGGCTTCGCGGCGGGATAGATCTCGAACGTCCGAAGCGCGTTCATTCCGTGACGGAAGAACCGAAGCGCCAACCGGTACTTAGAGCCCACCTTGACGATGTATCCATTCTCGTAGAGAGTGTTCACGTAGACCTGTACCGAACTGGTCGGGATGTCGAGTGCCCGGGAGAGCTCGGTGACTCCGACCGGCTGCGCCTCCTCGATCCCCTCTATCACCCGAAACAGCTGCCGAGCCGACGTCAACGATTGGGCGGGGGTCGTCGAGCGGTCCATGAGGGCGAGCCAGGTGTCGGCCCTAAAAGAAGTTGTCTCTGCCCGGACCGGGTCACTATCCAACATGCTTGAATCGCCGTGGGGCTACTGCCAAGTCGGCTACGTCGGCTGATTTCCCCCCTGGATGCCTGGCAATTGCTCGCCTGGAGCCCCGTCTCCGTTACACGGGTAGGGCTGTAAAAATCGACGCGGTGGGCCCCCTGATCTCACTCCTCAGGTGACCAGCCCGTACCGCCGAGGACGCGACCATCCGTTATGCTCGGATGCCGTGACGGCCACTGGTCGTCCAACGAGTAACGCCCGCATCCGATGGGAATATAACGGCCAGGGACGCTGCATAGGCTATGCCCGACGAGTTCTTCGATCAGTTCGAAGCCGAGACGACCTACTCACCGGAGCGGGCCCGCGAGTACCATCGTCGTGGCTTCTGGGGGGACCTCTCGTTGGGGGAGTATCTCGACCTCCACGCAGAGGAGCGAGCCGACGCGGTCGCCGCGATCGACGACGAGTCGGCCGTGACGTGGGGTGAGCTCCGAACCCGTGCGAACGAGATCGCGGCCGGGCTCCAACACATCGGTCTCGAACGGGGCAGTCGGGTCGCCTTCCAAGTCCCCGATAGCATCGGCTGGCTGGCGCTCCGACACGGCATCTCCCGGGCCGGGGGTGTCTCGGTGCCGGTGTACCCTCGGTTCGGCCGGCAGGAGATCGAGCACGTCGTTCGGGCAACCGAGCCCGTCGTCTACATCTGCGAGGACGCCTCCGACGATGGTTCTCTCGCCGAATCGGTCGTCGAGCTCCGCGAGTCCGTCGGGTCGCTCCAGCACGTGTTCACGGTCGGCGGGGCGGTGGGCGGCGCCCGGGCGCTCGAGGAGCTTCGGGAGCCCACCGACGTCTTCAGCCCGACCCGCATCGACCCGGACCTCCCCGACCTCCTGGCGTTGAGTAGCGGGACGACCGGCCTGCCGAAGATCTACTACGTCCCCCAGAACACCTACTTGAGCACGGCAAAGGACGTCATGGGCCGGTGTGCCATCACGGAGTACGACACGGTCATGGCGCTCGCCCCGGTCCAACAGGCCTTCGGCCACATCGTGTCGATCTACCTCTCACTGGCGAGCGGCGCGACGGCTTCGATCACGGCGACGAACGACCCCGAAGAGCAGTGGCAGCGGCTCGCCGCCGACGAGCCGGCCTTCGTCGGGGCGATCCCGACCCAGACGGCGAAGCTGATGAACTCGCCGGCGGCCGATGACGGGACGCTCGCGTTCGTGCGAACGTGGGTGAACGGTGGCGCGCCGCTGCCGACCGAGGTCGCGGAGTGGGCCGAGGAGACGGGAGCGACGATCGTGAACGGGTACGGGGCCGGCGACGGCGGCTGGGCCGCGACCGCCCGACCGCTTGACCCCCAGGCCACCCGGATTCAGACGGTCGGCCCGCACCACCCGGCGATGCAGGTCGACGTCATCGGCGACGACGGCGATTCGCTCCCGGTCGGCGACGTCGGCGAGGTCATCATGCGGGGTGGCGGCTGCTGTTACGGCTACTTCGAGGACGAGGAGCGCACGCAGGCGGTATACGACGTCGGCGGCCCCCGGGAAGGGTGGTTCCACTCCAACGACGCCGGCAGCATCGACGAAGACGGGAACCTCACCATCGTGGGCAGACTCGACGACATGATCCTTCGCGGCGGCCAGAACGTCTATCCGGCGGAGATCGAGGACGTGCTCATGGAACACAAGGGCGTGGCGGAGGCGGCCGTGATCGGCGTCCCCGACCCGGAGCTCGGCGAACGCGTCGGGGCGTACGTCGTCCCGACCGCGGGGGCGTCGGTGACGCACGAGGAGATCGTCGAGTGGTTCGAATCGAAGGGCCTGGCGACCTTCAAGTGGCCCGAGCGCCTCGAGACCGTCGACGAACTGCCGCGCTCGGCCGGTGGCAAGATCAAGAAATCCGCCCTCCTCGATGACGTCGAGGAGAAACTCCGCGAGGAAGGCCGGCTGGACTGAGGGCCTACCGGTTGTCCCGGGCGTACGGCGCGGGCGCGACCGTCGCGCGAAGCTCCGTCTGGGCGTGGCGCTCCACGTTCCGGTTGGTGGTGTCCGCTGGCTCACCGAGCACCAGCGACACCTCGGTGCCGGGCTCGGCGTGCTCGACGTCGACGATCGCGAGCGACAGCATCTCGCGTTCGTTGTAGAGGTAGCCCTTGTCCGTGGAGACTCCGATCAGCTCGTCGTCCCGGCGGACCTCCTCGTAGGGGCACGCGGCCCACCGTGGGTGGGGGAAGTCGAGGAACTTGTACGTCTCGCCCTCCCTGAACAGGGACGCGAACGTCTCGATGACGTCCTCGGCGTTCCACACCAGCGTGACTTTCGTTCGCTGGGGGTCCTCGAGCTCCGCCGCGAGCGCCTCCTTCCCGACGAACTCGTGGTCGAGGTCGATGACGTGCTCATAGCCCATCTCGACCGGCGTGACGTAGTAGTCCGAGATGTCATCGGAGTCGAAGCTACCACCGATCGAGAGGATGCCCCGTCGCGCCGGGAGCCACTCTCTGAACGCCCGGGTCGACTCGCCGTCGTAGATCGCCGGCACGGGGAGTGGGAGCCAGCCCAGTCGGAGCGTGGGGGTCTGGTAAGCCTCCGCTCCGACGCGGCGGATGCCGTGGTTCGCCCCCGCCGACATGAGCGTGTCCGTGATCGCCTCGCCGTGCTCGTATGGGCCGAAGAGTTCGAAGCCGGGTTCGCCGGCCATGCCGTGTCTGAGGGCGTTGACGGGCACCCCGTCGATCGAGACCTCCTCGAAGTTGAAGAAGCCGATCTCCGGGAGCGACCCGTCGATAACGTCCTCGACGACCTGGACGGCGTTGGGTCCCTGGACCTGGTACCGGAAGTACTTGGGGTCGCCCTCGCTCGCCACCGGCCGGCCCCGCCACTCGACGTCGACGTCGTAGTCGCCCGTTTGGGCGTGGTAGTCCAGCCAGTTGCTGGCCGGTGCGGCGCCGACGGTCAGGAACTCCTCGTCGTCGAGGTGGAAGAGGATGGCGTCGCCGATGTAGCCCCCGTCGGGGTTCGCGACGACGAGCTGCTTCGCGGTGCCCACGTCGAAGGACTCGAAGCTGTTGACCGCGAGGTCCGCGAAGAGGTCGAGGGCGTCGGGGCCCGAGGCCTCGAAGTCGGTCATGTGGTAGGAGAGATCCATCAGCGCGCAGCTCTCCGCCCATGCGCGCTGTTCCTCGATCCAGTGGGTGAACTCGTCGGGCAGATCGGTGAACCGCCCGACGCCCAGGTCCCGGAGGAGGTCGACCGGACCGCCAGCCGACTGGATAGCCTCCTCTAAACTCTGTTCGGACATTGCCGTCTATCCGGTGGCATCATCGCCTCAAAATTCTTGCTACTCCGTCGTCCTCCCGCGTCGGACCTTCGGACCCCTCCTCGACACGAGGGGGCGTGCCTCCCACTCGGGGTCGCTAGCGTCGGTCCTCGACGTACGGCGCGGGGGCGACCGTGGCCCGCACTGCTGTGGTGGTGTGCCGCTCGACTTCCGGGTTCGGCGACCCCTCGGGCTCCCCCCAGCGAATCGCTACCTCGGTGCCGGGCTCGGCGTGCTCGACGTCGACGATCGCCAGTGAGAGCATCTCCCGCTCGTTGTAGGAGTAACTCGTCCACGCGGTGACGCCGGCTGTCTCTCCGCCCTTCAGGACTTCGTCGTACTGGCACGCGGCCCAGCGGGGGGTCGGCATCTCCATGTGCTTTTTCGTCTCCCCGTCCTCGAACAAGGACGCGAACACGTCCACGACCTCGTCGCGGTCCCAGACGAGCGTGACCTTCTTCCGCTGGGGGTTCTCCATCTCCTCTTTCAGTGCGTCCTTCCCGACGAAGTCGTGGTCGAAATCGATGAACCGGCCGTAGCCGAGCTCCACCGGGGTCAGGTAGTAGTCGCTGATGTCGTTGGAATCGAAGCTGCCACCGATCGAGATAGTGCCCCGCTTCGCCGACAGCCACTCCCGGTAGTCCGCCATGGCCTCGCCGTCGTAGATGGCCGGGACGGGGAGGGACACCCAGCCGGATTCCACGACGACGGTGACGTAGCTCTTCCCGCCGACGCGACGGATCCCGTACTCTTCCCCGACGCCGAGGATCGCGTCCTTGATCGCTTCACCGTCGTCGTACGGCCCGAAGAGCTCGTAGCCGGGTTCGCCGGCCATGCCGTGCCGGAGGGCATTGACCGGCCGGCCCAGGATCGAGAGCTCGTCGACGTTGAAGAACCCGGTGGCCGGCAGGGAGTCATCGACCGCGTCCTGCATCACATCGAGTGCGTTCGGCCCCTGGACTTGGAATCTGAAGTACTTCGGGTCGTCCCCCGTCGAGACCGGTCGACCACGCAGCTCCGCCGACACGTCGAAGTCGCCCGTGTCGACCTGGTACTCGAGCCAGTTCAGACCGGCCGCGGGGCCCACGGCCAAGAATTCGTCCTCGTCGAGGTGAAAGAGGATGGCGTCGCCGATGAACTTGCCGTTGGGGTTCGCGACGACCAGCTGCTTGGCCGTCCCCACCTTGAAGTCCCGGTAGTTGTTGACGCTGTAGCGGGACAACAGCTCGATCGCGTCGGGGCCCGAGACCTCGAAGTCGGCCATGTGATAGGAGAGGTCCATCAGGGCGCAGGTCTCCCGCCACGCTCGCTGTTCCTCGATCCAGTTGGTGTACTCGTCCGGGAGTTTCGTGAACCGACCCCATCCCCACCCACGGAGGTACTCGACCGGGCTCGACGCCGTCTCCAGGGCTTGGGCTAAACTCTGTCCCCTCATCGTGCTCACTGCCGGTTGAATCAGCTTTCAGCGATAAATATGCGCCGCTTTCCAGAGGCGCCCTGCCATCGTGTCGACTTCGTGCCGATACATATAAAAAATCTTAGTACGATTTTATCGGATACCAGGTATATTAGATACTCACAGCGCTCACGGAGATCGTTCGATTCGATCTCGCGGTTGGCGCTGACTGCGAGCGCTCAGTGCGTGGGGGGGGGGGGGTCGATCCCCCCTCGACTCCTGATTCGTTCGGGCGCACCTCGAGCGGCGACCGGGAACCGCGGTGGGGCTGGTAGCACACGCGAATCGGAATTTCCGGCCTACCCCTGGTCAACTGAGCGGATTCCGGACCGGTTGATCGGTCGGACGCGGCGATGGTGTCATCGATGGGCGCTCCCGACATCTCCTCGCGGTGGCCGTCGATCAGCGGGCCCGGGTGCCGGTTCTCCCTCGATATCGTGCCCCCATGGTACGGGTTCGGACTAGTGATGACATCGTGCGTGGAACCGTTCCTACCCCATACGTTTCAAATATTCATAATGGTATATATAGTATAATTTAATTGAATATGGGCAGGAGTCGGATGCCATTGCGGACCATGGCCCGACGCAGCGCGCAGCTGCGGCTGGACGACCTTCGAATGGTGCGAGGGCAAGACGTGACTCCCGCCTTGCCGCACCGTACGGGATCGGTGGATCCCGCCAGTGCGAGGGAAGGGATTCGAACCCTTGGACCCCTACGGGAGCGGATCTTGAGTCCGCCGCCGTTTCCAGGCTTGGCTACCCTCGCACGGATTGGCGTCGGTGAGGCGGCCGCTTAGGCGTTCCGGGACTCGCCGCGAACCACGCCCCTTTTCGCCCTGCCGCTCCCCGGCACGCCCATGTCGGAGCACGACCGGCGGATCGTGGCCGAGCGCGCGGCGCAGGCCGGCGCGGAGGTCGCCCACGCCGCCTTCCGCCGGGCGCTCGAGGTCGAGACGAAGGCCAACGCGATGGACCTGGTCACTGACGCGGACCGGAACGCCCAGGCCGCGGTCCTCGATGTGCTCCGTGACGCCGACCCGGACGCCACGGTCATCGCGGAGGAAGACGAGACTTCGTCGACCGTGCCGGAGGAGGGCGCCGCGTGGATCGTCGACCCGATCGACGGCACCAGGAACTTCGTGGCCGGCTCGCGGCTCTGGACAACCAGCGTGGCCGCCGTCGTGGACGCCGAGCCGGTCGCCGCGGCGACGTTGATGCCGGCTTACGGCGACGACTACGCCCTCGGTCCGGAGGGCGTGACCCGTGGTGGCGCCCCGGTCACGACCAGCGAGCACGACGACCCGATGTCGCTCGCCGTCGCGCCGCTGGGGTGGTGGCCCGGGGCGGACCGAGCTGAGCTCGGCGACTTGTTGGTGGTCCTCGCAGAGGGCTTCGGCGACCTGAGACGACTCGGCTCGGCCCAGGCGGCGCTCGCGATGGTGGCGAGCGGCGAACTGGACGCCGCCGTCTCGACCCGGCGGTTGGCGCCCTGGGACTCGATCGCCGGCGCGGCCTTGATCGAGCGAGCCGGCGGCCGGGTGACCGACCTCGATGGCACGCGGTGGCGCCACGACACCGTCGGACTCCTCGCGACGAACGGGGCCTGTCACGAGGCGGCGATCGACGCCCTCGAACCCGTCCGGTCGTCCGGTTCGCCCGGACCGGAATCCTGAAACGCGGTGGGGGCACATCGGGGGCCATGAACGTCGCCGACCGGGTCGACCCCGTCCGCGCGTGGCTGCTCGCGGCGGCCGCGCTCGTCGTCGCGAGCGTCGGCGGCTCGCTCTTGCTTCCCCGCACCGTCTACGACGGTTTCATCTGGCGATACCTTTGGGGGCCCGTCTACGCCGACGCGCACAACGCCGCGTGTGCCATCCGGAACGGCGGTGTCCGGCTCGCCGACAGCACGGGGGCCTGTGCTGACGCGGCCGCGCAGGGTCTCATCGTGGCCGAGCCGGGCTACACGGTGGTCTCCGAGATCGTCTACGCGCTGGTCCTGCTGTTCGCGCTCATCGGGGTCTACTTCCTCCTGCGTCTGCTGGGCGTCGGCCGCGACCGCGACCTCCTCTACGGGATGCTCCCGTTCGTCTTCTTCGGTGGCGCCCTCCGCGTGGTCGAGGACGCCCTCGACGCGGCCGGCCGGGCCGGCGTCTCCCCGCCCATCCAGTACCCCCTGAACACGCCGTTGATCAGCCCCCTCATCTACGGGACTGTCTTCGTGGTCGCGCTCGCCGCGCTGCTCTGGAGCCTCCGGCTGGCCCGCTCGGGTCGGGTCGACCGGTACGTCCAGCCCCTCGCCGCCATCGGCACGGCGGTGCTGCTGCTCACGCTCGGCCTCCTCGCCTGGATGGCGGCGACGACGGACTACGTGGGATTCTACCCCCAGATCGCGGTCGTCGTCCTGGCCATCTCCACCGGCCTCTCGGCCGCCGTGTGGTACGCGCTGGAGCGCTACGCTCCGGGCATCAACGCTGGGACCGGCCGCATCGGGGCCGTCGTCGTCTGGGCGCACGTCGTCGACGGCGTGGCGAACGTCGTCGGGATCGACTGGGGGGCCGAGCTCGGCCTGCCCTACGGCGACCTCGTCCCGAAGCACCCGATCAACCGGGCCATGATCGACGTCGGCGAGGCGATCAACCGACTGCTCATCGACGTCAGCGGCGGCGCCTTGGCCCCCTTGACGGAGGTGCTCAAGACTGCCTGGCCCTTCCTCGTCCTCAAGATCGCGGCCGCCGTGTTCGTCGTCTCGCTCTTCGACGAAGGCATCTTCGAGGAGAGCCCGCGCTACGCGATCCTGCTCCTCATCGCGATCATCGCCGTCGGCCTCGGCCCGGGCACCCGGGACATGCTCCGGGCGACCTTCGGTATCTGAGGCGGGGACGGCTACGGGTACGGGTGGGGCGCCCGGTCGAGCCGTGGCTCGAAGCCGAGGTCCCGGGGAACGGTCTCAGCGCGGTCGCCGAAGAACGCCTCGCCCGTGAACAGCGGCTGGGCGCCGGGCACCAGCACACGGACGACCTCCAATCCGAGGCGTTCGAGGTCTGGCGTGGTGAGCCGGGCCGCGAACGCTTCGAGCCCGACCGCGTCGAGACGCTCGGCGACGGCGGCGATCTCCGCCTCGCCGGTCGGCGGCTCGGCTGGACCGAGGTCCGCGGCGGCCACCGTCGCGTCGACCGCGAGCATCGACCGGGCCGCGTCGGGGAGGTCGGCGTACTCGCCGATCGCGGTCGACTCCTCGGCGGATCGCTCGTTCCCCATCGCTCGGAGCTCCATCCAGTTCTGGAGCCCCTCCGCGAGGGCCGACCGGGCGGCGTCGTTCGCGTCGAGGGAAGCCCCCGAGCCCACGGCGAAGCGCGGCCACTCGCCCTCGCGGTGGACCGCGACCGCGACGATCGGGACGTCCACGTCCTGGGTGAGCAGGAGCGGCGTGACCGAGAGGTCCTCGGCCCGCGCTCGACGGGCGAGCGTCTCGAAGCCCGGGTCCTCGACGCGCAGGCCCATCGGATCGAACGAGGAGTACCAGGCGAGCATCGTCGCGTCCCGCTCGACGACCTCGTAGAGGCCCGAGTGGAGCGCCCCGACGCCGGACGTCCCGAGCCCCAGCCCGGTGGTGATCGACGGGGCGAAGCGATGAGCGGGCGGGGGGAACACGACGAACTCCGCCGGGAGCGCCACGGAGCGCCCGTCGTGGAGCGACTCGCCCGGCAGCCAGGGGATCGGCTCCTCGGGGCCGAACGTCTCGAACCCCTCGGGACGGACGAACGCCGACGGCGGGACCGCCTCGTCGAGGTCTGTCGCGGCCGCAACGTCGAACCTGGAGCGCCGATACACGCCTGCCGCGTAGCGCTCGAGAGCCTCGCCGACTGCCTTCGCGAAGGCGGCGTTCCAGTCCACGTCGACGCCGGCCGCCTGGGGGCCGGCCTCGGCATCGGCGAACGTGGTCGTGTCACAGAGTCGGGCGAGGTAGTACGGCGCCGGGAAGGAGTGGACCTCGCCAATCTCGGCGACGAGGCCGACCCGGTCGTCGACGGCGGCCTCCATGCGGTCGACGGCCGCCTCGACCGAGACGGTTTCGTGGGTTCGATCCAGGGTCCGGGAGGAGGGCTTCGTGCAGCCACACCCCGGGACTGGCAGGAAGCGCCGCTCGGCGTGGGGGAGCTCGAGCAGCCGACCCGGCTCGACCTCACCGGCGAGCACGCCGGCGGCCAAGCGGCCCGCGTGGGCGCCGGCCAGTCGCGCGTCCCGGCGCGTCGTCGTGGGCGCGTCCGCCGGCGCGCCGTCGGCGTTCGAGCGGACCCGGGCCCGCAGGCAGTCGAAGCAGCCGCCCGTCGGGTCGCACACGCTCACCGCGGCGTCGACGTGGTCCATCGCCCGGCCCCCGACGCCGCCGAGTTCGACGGCGATCCACGGGCCGTCGGCGGTCCCGTCGACGGTTCGAAAGGCCGACCGGCCACTCGGTGCGACGACGACGGGGAGGTCCACCCCGCCGGCCTCGTCCGTGTCGATCGCCTCCACCCTTGCGTCCACGTCCGTCCCAGCGGCCTCGACTGCCTCGGCGGCGGGCCCCGAGCCGACCAGACCGATCACCGGCTGCTCGTCCATCGACGGAGACCCGGCGGGGACCGGGAAGAATCGTCCGGTCTCGGGTGGCGCTGCTGGTGGCCGGATCCGACGGGGGAATACGTGTGGTCCCGTCTCAGCCCATCAGGCCCTGGGCCACGCTGGCGAGTTCGTCGCTGCCCGCGCCCGAGAGCTTATCGTGGCCGAACTTGAGCCGGAGCCGCGGGCGGCCGACGTCGATGGGGACCTTCTCCGTGTCGATGAGGCCCAGGTCTTCGAGGGTCGTCTTGGTCCGGGAGAAGGTGGCCTTGCTCGCGATCCCGATGTCCTCGCCCCACTTGCTGATGTCGTAGAGGAGCTCCTCGTTCTTGGCCGCGACGAGCAGGCTGATGGTCACCTCGTCGAGCCCCTTGCCGTTCCCGCGTGCGGTGGTCAGCGATTCGAGGACGGCGTCGAAGTCGTCGGCCGTCGCGTCTCCGATCTCGCTCCGGAGGGACTCCCTGACCTGCGAGAGCGGGGGCGTCCGCAGGGAGAACGCCTCGGCGTCGGCCCACGCGTCGCCGTACCCGTCGTTGGCGGCCGAGACGAACGACGCGTCCTCCGTCGTCAGGGCGGCCACCGTCCCGTTGGCCCAGACGAGGGCGGCCAGTCGGCTCTCGGTGAGGAGGAGTTCGTTGCCCGGTGCGACGTCGGCGGTCCGGATCTCGAGGACGCCGGCCTCGACCAGGTCCGCCGCGTTGCTCGCCACGAGGAAGTCTTCCATGACCCGCTTCATCGAGGACTCCTCGGCGAGGAGTTGGAGCGTCGGTGGGTCGTCGAGCTCGACGGCGACGTCGACGAGCGCCTCCACGGCGCGCTCTGAAGGATCCACGACGAGGACCGAACCGCCCGCGTCGGTGAGCAGCGTCCGGGCTGTCTCGTCGATCCCATCGGTGAGCGTGGCAGGCATCTTTCTCTCCCGTGATAACGGGCGTTCAACTATATATTCGTTGTCCTTAACTCAAGGTGGCGTCGACCGAAAACCAGGCCGTTGACGGGCAGCCCTGCCCGTTGATGGGTACCCACGCCGCCGCCGTAAACGTTCCGCATCGGACGGTCGGTTTGTTCGCCGCTCGACGGGCTCGTGCGCCATCGCGGGAGACTTATACCCGACGCGCCGTCCCGTCAGGCATGGCCTACGACCGCGTCCGGGCGACCGACCCGGCCGCCGCCGACGCCCTCGACGGCGAACTCGACCGGCAGCGGGACACGTTGGCGATGATCGCCTCGGAGAACCACGTCAGCCCCGCCGTCCTCGAGGCCCAGGGGAGCGTCCTCACGAACAAGTACGCCGAGGGCTACCCGGGGGAGCGCTACTACGGCGGCTGTGAATACGTCGACGAGATCGAGCAGCTGGCGATCGACCGGGCGAAGGAACTCTGGGGGGCCGAGCACGTCAACGTCCAGCCCCACGCCGGCACCCAGGCCAACATGGCCGTCTACTTCGCGGTGCTCGAGGCCGGCGATAAGATCCTCTCGCTCGACCTCACCCACGGCGGTCACCTCTCCCACGGCCACCCGGTCAACTTCTCCGGGCAGCTCTACGAGGTCGAGCAGTACCAGGTCGACGAGGACACCGGTTACGTCGACTACGACGGGCTCGCCGAGCACGCCGAGGACTTCGAGCCGGACATCATCGTCTCGGGCTACTCCGCCTACCCGCGGGTCGTCGACTGGGAGCGCGTCCAGGACATCGCCGAGTCCGTCGACGCCTACCACCTGGCCGACATCGCCCACGTGACCGGCCTCGTCGCCGCCGGCGTCCACCCGAGCCCGGTCGGCGTCGCCGACTTCGTCACCGGGTCGACCCACAAGACGATCCGGGCCGGCCGTGGCGGCATCGTGATGTGCGACGCGGAGCACGCCGACGCCATCGACGACGCCGTCATCCCGGGCATGCAGGGCGGCCCGCTGCTGCACAACATCGCGGGCAAGGCCGTCGGCTTCGGCGAGGCGCTGACGCCCGCGTTCGCCGAGTACGCCGAGCAGGTCGTGGCGAACGCGAAGGCCCTCGGCGAGTCGATGGTCGACCGCGGCTTCAGCCTCGTCTCCGGCGGAACCGACACCCACCTCGTGCTCGCCGACCTCCGGGAGTCCCACCCTGCCGTGACCGGCAAGGCCGCCGAGGAGGCGCTTGAGGACGTCGGCATCGTGCTCAACGCCAACACCGTGCCCGGCGAGACCCGCGGCCCCTTCGTCGCCAGCGGCATCCGAGCCGGCACGCCCGCGCTGACGACACGTGGCTTCGACGAAGCCGACGCGAGCTACGTCGGCGAGCTGATCGCCGACGTCGTCGACGCGCCCGAGGACGACGACGTGCGCGGCGAGGTCGCCGAGCAGGTCCAGGAACTCTGCGACGCGAACCCGCTCTACCCCGACCTCGAGCGGGCGGCCTCGCCGGAGCCCTAGCCGACGGATGGCCACCGTCCTGCTGCTGCGCCATGGCGTGACGGACTGGAACCAGGAGCGGCGCATCCAGGGCTGGGGCCCGGTCCCGCTGAACGAGACCGGGCGGGCCCAGGCGAGCGCGGCCGGCCGACGACTCGCCGAACGGTACAACGTCGATCGGGTGCTCGCCTCCGACCTGGAACGGACCCGGGAGACGGCCGAGCTCGTCACCGAGGCCGGCGTCGACGCGGCCATCGAGACCTCGGCCGACTGGCGCGAACGCGACCTCGGGGTTTACCAGGGGCTGCTCTACGAGGAGGTGTTCGAGCGCCACCCCGAGTACGACGTCACGGGCGGCATCGTCGGGCTGGACGTCGCCCCGGAGCGCGGCGAGAGCCTCCGCGAGATGGCCGAGCGCGTCCACGACGGCTGGGAGCGCCTGCTCGCGGAGAGCGACGATGGCGAGACGGTGCTGGTCGTCACCCACGGCGGCCCGATCTACCTCGTCCTCGGCCGGGTCAAGGGCCTCGACCTCGCCAGGGCCATCGCCGACCACCGCCAGGACAACTGCGCCCTCAACGAGATCGACCACGCGTCGCCAGCCGGCGAGGGGACGATCCGCGTAGAGAACGACACGGGCCACCTCGGGTGAGGGCCGCCGACGGACCGCGCGGACTCCAGAGGCTTGAATAGGGCCAGCGACGGGAGTCCACGCATGACGGAGATCATCGACGGCAACGCCGTGGCTAGTGAGGTCCGCGACGGCCTCGGCGACGCGATCGCGACGCTGAAGGACGCCGGCGTGACGCCCGGTCTGGCGACCGTTCTGATGAGCGACGACCCGGCCAGCGAGACGTACGTCTCGATGAAACAGCAGGACTGCGAGGAGGTCGGGATGAACGGCATCCACGTCGAGCTCGACCCCGAGGCGCCGGCCGAGGAGCTCTACGAGACGATCGACGAACTCAACGCGGACCCCGACGTCCATGGCTTTCTGGTCCAGATGCCGGTCCCGGACCACGTCGACAGCCGGCAGGTCATCCGGCGCATCGACCCCGGGAAGGACGTCGACGGCTTCCACCCCGAGAACGTCGGGCGACTCGTCGCCGGCGACGCGCGCTTCCGTCCCTGCACGCCCCACGGCGTCCAGAAGCTCCTCGCCGCGGCCGACGTCGAGACGGAGGGGGCCGACACGGTGATCGTCGGCCGCTCGGACATCGTGGGCAAGCCGCTCGCGAACCTCCTCATCCAGAAGGCGCCGGACGGCAACGCCACGGTGACCGTCTGCCACTCCCGGACGGACGACCTCGCGGCGAAGACCCGCGACGCGGACATCGTCGTCGCCGCCGTCGGCGTCCCGGAGCTCATCGACGGCTCGATGCTCGAGGAGGGCGTGGTCGTCATCGACGTCGGGGTCAACCGCGTCGAGGCCGACGACGGCGACGGCACCGAGCTGGTCGGCGACGTGGACTTCGAGAGCGCGAAGGCGAAAGCAAGCGCCATCACCCCGGTGCCCGGCGGCGTCGGCCCGATGACCCGCGCGATGCTCCTCTACAACACGGTGAAGGCGGCCAGCCAGCAGTCCGGGGTCGACGTCGAGCTGCCCTGAGCCGTCGGTCGCCCGCGCTGGCCGTCACAGCGCCACCACTTTTACGGCGCTCCGCCCGTCTGCGCGCCCATGAAGGCCGACGAGCCCCACCCGCAGATCCAGGCGATCCTCGAACTCATCGAGGAGACGGACGTGCTCCCGCTCGCACAGTACCCCGTCGAGGAGGCCCGCGCGGTCGCCGCGGAGCTCCGTGGAGACGGCGACGGTCCGCCACTCGGCGAGGTCACCGACCGGGCGATCCCCGGTCCAGACGAGGACCTGCCCATTCGCATCTACCGCCCGGACACCGACGCGCCCCACCCGACCGTCGTCTACTTCCACGGCGGTGGCTGGGTGATCGGCGGCATCGAGAGCCACGACCTCCTCTGCCGACACCTGGCCGACGACGCCGACGCCGCGGTCGTCTCGGTCGACTACCGACTGGCGCCGGAGCACCCGTTCCCGGCGGCAGTCGAGGACGCCTACGCCGCGACCGAGTGGGTCGCCGAGCACGCAGACGCGATCGGCGGCGACGGCGGGCTCGCGGTGGCGGGCGACAGCGCCGGTGGCAACCTCGCGGCCATCGTCTCGCTCATGGCGCGCGACCGCGACGGGCCGACCATCGAGCACCAGGGGCTGATCTACCCGTCGACGAGCGCGGCCGAGGACTGGCCCTCCCGGGCGGAGAACGCCGAGGGCTACTTCCTCACGGAGACGGACATGACCTGGTTCTTCGACCACTACCTCGAGAGCGACGTCCACGACCGCAACCCCTACGCTTTCCCGATGGGTGCCTGTGACCTCTCGGGCCTTCCCGCGGCGACGGTGCAGACGGCTGGGTTCGACCCGCTCCGCGACGAGGGGGTCGCCTACGCCGAGCGACTCGAGGACGCCGGCGTCGCAGTCAGCCACCACCACTACCCCGACGCGATCCACGGCTTCGTGACGATGCTCGCCGAGCCCGCTCGGGTCGACCGCGCCTTCGATGCGATCGGGGACCTCGCCGCGGACCTCGACGCCACCTTCGGCCGGTAGCCGACCCCGGCAGTTATTGTCCATCGTTCGGAACGGCCGTCCATGTCCGGCGAACTCCACCCGCTCGTCGCGGAGTCCCTCGAGCGCCGCGAGGAGCTGCCAGCGCTCAACGAGCTCGGCCCCCAGGGTGCGCGGGAGCAGCTCCGCTCCATCACGGCCGACCCGGGCGAGCCCCCCGTCGGCGCGGTCAGCGACCGAACGATTCCGGGCCCAACCGGGGAGATACCCATGCGAGTGTACCGGCCCGAGGGCGATGGGCCCGTCCCCACCGTCGTCTACTTCCACGGCGGGGGCTGGGTCGTCGGCGACCTCGACACCCACGACCGGCCGTGCCGGGAACTCTGCCGCACTGCAGGGGCGGTCGTCGTCTCCGTCGACTATCGCCTAGCACCGGAACACCCGTTCCCGGCGGGGGTGGAGGACGCGTACGCCGCGACCGAGTGGGTCGCCGAGCACGCCGAGGCTGTCGGCGGCGACGGCCGGCTCGCCGTGGCCGGCGACAGCGCCGGCGGGAACCTCGCGGCCGTCGTCTCGCTCATGGCCCGCGACAACGACGAACCGACAATCGGCCACCAGGTGCTGCTCTATCCGGTCATCGACGACGACGTATACGACTCCACGGTCGAGTTCTCCGAGGGCTACGGCCTCGACGGCTCGGTCGGCGCGTGGTTCGACGAGTGCTACGTGCCGAGTGAGGTCCATCGGGCCAACCCCCTCCTCTATCCGATGAAGGCCTGTGACCACGCTGGCCTCCCGCCGGCGACCGTCATCACCGCCGGGTTCGACCCGCTCCGGGACCAGGGGCTCGCGTACGCCGATCGCCTGGCCGAAGCCGGCCTGTCCGTCACCCAGGAGAACTTCCCGGACATGATCCACGGCTTCGCGAGCATGCTCCAGGAGCCCTTCGACCTCGACGCAGCCCACGACGCGTACGACCTGATCGCGGAGGACCTCGAGGCCTCGTTCAGCGGGTAGGACCAGACGGGTTCACTCGACAGCCATGTCCAGCCGACCGAGGTGTTCCTGGGCGCGGTCGCGGGCGTCCGTTTCGCCCGTCCGGAGGTACTCGCCGAGTGCCCGGGCAGCGGCTACCAGTCGGTCGGCGGTCCCCGGTGAGACGGCGCCGTCGATCGCCTCGATCCGCCGTTCGTGGGCCCGGAGCCGGTCGAGGAGTGGCCGCACGGGCGGTGCCTGGTCACCGTCGACCGGGCCGTCCTCGACCCAGGTCAGCACGTCTCGGCGGTAGTCACCGACGACCGTCGCGGTGGCGAGCCCACGTGCGGTGTGCAGCGACCGCGGGACTTCCTCCGGCCGGTCGCCGTCTTCGGCCCCTCGAAGCAGCGCGAGGAAGTGTGCCTCCGCGTCATCGGCGGGCGCCGACCGTCGCCGCAGCTCGCCGGCCACGGTCCGGAGTTCGGCGGCGGCCAGGTACGAGTCGTCGAGGGCCTGGAGGGCGCCCGCGTCGACGAACCCTCGCCGATTGACGTAGTCCCGGGCGGCACGCTCGGCCTGCTCGGCGACCTCCTGGAGGGGCCGATCCGCGAGGGCCGACCGGGCCGCCTCGAGATCGAGCGTGACTGGCGCGTCCGTGTGCAGTGTTCGGTCCTCGTCGACGCCGACGCTCCGGAGGCTGCCACAGTCGGGGCAGGCTGGTTCGCCGGTCTCGAAGTAGGACCACTCGCTCCCGCAAGCCCGACACCGACGACGGCCGCGCACGCGCATCGGCGACGGCTTGGGTCGCCGTCGGGAAAACCGCCCGGGTCGCTCCTCGATCTGCGTTCCAGACGACGGCGAGGGACTCGAACCGCAAGCGGTTCCCGCTCGAGACCCGATGGACCGGTCATGCGCGAGGAGGCCGAAGTCCGGGAGCAATACGAGTTCCTGAAAGCCCAGCTCGAGAGCGAGGACATGCGCCACCAGGGCGTCCGAGAGATGTTCACCTACTATCGTCGGGCGCTCGGCTGGGTGCTCGAGGAGGAGCACATCTGACCGGCGTAACCGTTACGGTCGATAGACCGCCGACTGCGTCGGGGTCGGTAGTTTTATGGTATCGGGTGGGAAAGGCGCAGGTGACGCTTCGACTTGGAGGGCCGAAGCGTCAGCGGGGACCAATTCAGGGCGGCAAGCGGACCGCGCTTTTACGCGGTCCGCTTTCCTTTTCGACGTCCCAGCGGAGCGACTAGATTACTCGACTCTGAGCGACCCGCCACTGCCCTGGGCCCCACTGCCGTCTTCGTCCCACTCGATCTCGAGCTCGATGGCGAGCTCGCCGGTTTCCGCGCCCGCGGCTGTCTCCCGCTCGACCTTCACCTCGAAGGTCGGCCGTGCCGGTGGATCGACCGTCACCGAGCGATCGCCTGCCGCGATGGTGATGGCCCCGCCGGCGTCGAGCTTGTCCGCGATCGACCGCAGGTACGCCGCGATCTCGCCCCGGTCCTGTCCGCGCTCGTCCTCGAAGAGCACCTCTTCTGGCATGCGATGGGAGAGGGGCGGGCGAGGCTTAAGGTGCCCGGCGGGTCCCGGCTGGTGGCTATTCGGCCCCGCTTCCGGCGCCGCGGCCGCCACCGGTGGCCTCCGTTGCGTCCGTGCCGGGTGAGGGCTCCTCGGCCGCCGGCGGGTCGATCATGTGGGATGGGTCGACCGCCACGGGCCTGATCGGCACCCCGGCGACGAGTTCGGGGAGGACCAGCCGCGCGAAGTGGATGATGAGCACCAGGAGCATCGGCCCGAGGAAGATCCCGTACCACCCGAAGACGAGCGGCCCGAAGATGTAGGCGAACATCACCATCCCCACGTGGAGGTTCCGGCCGGAGACGTAGGGACGGAGGACGAAGTCCGGGATCGTATCGACGATCACGAACGACACCGCGAAGAAGAGAGCGGCAAACCAGAGCGTCGAGGGTCGGCCGGACAGTAGGGGGGCGGCCGCGAGGTACGCGGCGACCGGGACGTACACGAGCTTCATCCCGACGACGGGTACCAGGCTCGCCACCCCGGCGAGGAGGCCGATCAGCGTCGGATAGGGAATCACGACGCCAACCGGGGCGACGAGGTTTAGCAGGTGGTACGAGAGCGCGCCGATGACTGCCGTCAGGACCGCGTTCAGGAGGTTACCGAAGAAGACCTGGTGGAAGCTCCGGTCGACCGCGCTGGCGTAGACCTCGAACACCCCGGCGCCGTCGGCGAAGTGACGGCGGACCCACCGGACCAGCCGCGCGTCGTCGCGGAGGAGGTAGAACGCGATGGCGATCATGATGAAGAGGTGGAGGGCGCCCATGCCGACGATGCCGACGTAGGTCGTGACCGTGTTCACCAGATCCCCCGCGAGCTCGAGGCCGTTGCCCGCGAGGAGTTCCTCGGGCGTCCGTGGAAACGACGTCACGCCGAGGTACGGCGAGATGTACGGCTCGAGGAGGCTGATGTCGTAGCGCTCGGTGAATCGATTGAACTCCTGAACTGCGATCGCCACCGTGTAGATGAGCAGCAGGAGCGCCGGGAGAGCGAGGACGAAGAGCGAGATTCCCGCCGCCAGGCTCGATGGCTGGACCCGACGCTTCAGCCGGCGGTAGACCGGGCGGGTGGCGTAGTAGATGAAGACCCCGAAGACGAACGTGCCGACGTAGGCCGAGACGATGTAGATAAGGACCGCAGCGAGCAGCCCGCCCAAGATCCACCAGGTGAGCCGCGATCGGTCCTCGGCCAACGCCCTCGACATGCACCGAGAGGAGGGCTGGTGGGCAGAAAAGGTTTCGCGGGCGGCGCCGGCGGCCTCAGCAATCGGCGGCCCACCTTAGGCATCGAAGCTTCGTCGCGGTTCGCTCCGAGCGGGGTTTACGTCACGACGGCGCCTAGGGCCACTATGGACCGGGACACAGCCGAGCCGCGCGTCGACGACCTGCCGGGCCGCCGGGCACGCGAGTGGGTCGAACGGCAGCGCGAGGTCGCCGCGCCGAGCACCCATGTCTACGACTTCGTCTGGGACGTGACGGCGCCGGCCGAGGGCCCCTTCTGCACCGACGTCGACGGCAACGTCCTCATGGACTTCACGAGCCACGTCGCGGCGGCGCCACTGGGCTACGACAACCCGAAGATCCGCGACCGGCTCGCCGAGTTCGACCTCGTCGACCCGCTGAAGATCGCCGGCCAGGATTTCTACCTGGGCGGCCCCGGGCCGGCCGACGACCCGGCCATTCCAGGACCCTCGGAACTCATGCACCGGCTCGTCGACCTCACCGAGGCGTACGGCACGGACACCGTCTTCCTCTCGAACTCCGGGGCGGAGGCCGTCGAGAACGCCATGAAGATCTGCTACGACCACCGCGGCGGGGCGAGCCACGGGGTCACCTTCACCGGCGCCTTCCACGGTCGGACGCTGGGCGCGCTCTCGCTGAACCGGTCGAAGGCGATCCACCGGCGGGACTTCCCGGAGCTCGCCGGGGTCACCGAGGTGCCGTTCTGCACGAATCGGACCTGCGACCGGGTGGACTGCTCCTGTGGCTTCTTCCCGGCGGGGGAGTCGGACACCTCGCGGCTGCGCTCGCTGCTCGACCCCGAGGGTGGGAACCTGGCCGCCGAGGACGTGGCCTACGTCGCCATTGAGCCGGTCCAGGGCGAGGGGGGCTTTCGAATCCCCAGCGAGGCCTTCATGGACGAACTCGCCGCGGTGTGTGGCGAGCACGGTATCCCGCTCGTCGCCGACGAGATCCAGACCGGCCTCGGCCGCACGGGCGAGTGGTGGGCCGCAGACCACTTCGCCATCGACCCCGACGTGATCACGGCGGCCAAGGGGCTCCGCGTCGGGGCGACGATCTCGAGTAGTGACGTCTTCCCCCAGGAGAAGGGTCGGCTCTCCTCGACATGGGGCGCCGGTGACCTCCTCTCGTCGTTCCTCGGCGTCGTGACCATCGACGCCATCCGCGAACACGACCTCCTCACGAACGCCAGGCAGCGGGGCCGGCAAGCCGTCGAGCGCCTCGAGGACGCGGCCCTCGAGCACGCGGTCGACGTGCGAGGCCTGGGGCTGCTGATCGCGGTGGAGTTCGACACCAAGGCCCGACGCGACGCCGTCATGGAGTGCTGCTTCAAGCGACGTGGGCTGCTCACGCTGCCCGCCGGCCGGCGGACCCTCCGCCTGCTCCCGCCGCTCGACGTCACCGAGCGGGAGATCGATCTGGGGGTGGACCTCCTCGTCGAGTCGGCGGTCGACCCCGAGGTCCGGGCGGCCTCGCCACAGATCGAGACGGGCGACGACGCCTCGTGAGGAGCGGCGGAGCCTTCAGAACTGGTAGCGGCGGTCGTCGTCCGGCTGGGGCGTGTCGACGGCCCCCGTCATCTCCTCGTAGGTCATCCCCGAGAGGTACTCGTCGTAGGTGACCCCGTACTCCCCGCGGAGCTGGAAGTCGAGACGAGCGGTGTCGATGGTGGACTGAAAGAGCGTGTGAACACCCCGCCTGAGTAGCTCGCCCGGGTCGGCGTCGAGCACCGCCATCAGCATAGCGAGCTCGTGCTTGGTCTCCCGGTCCATGTCGAGGGCGAACTGGTCGTTCAGCGCCGAGTAGGCGGCCTCGACGTCGTCGTTCAGGTCCTCGAGGGTCATTGCGCTCCGCTCCGCCGGGCGAGGGGATAAGGGCGACGCTCCGGGGCCGGCACTCGACCCGGTCCCGCGGCAACGGCTCCGGCCGAGACCGCCACGACTAACCCGCCCTCGTGGCAAGGGCGAATCGATGGCCGAGGGGGAGGAATCCGGGCTCGCGATCGACGTCGACCCCGTCCGCCGGGCGCTCCTTGAGTGGTACAAGGCGAACCACCGGCCGTTCCCGTGGCGAGAGACCACGGACCCCTACCCGATCCTCGTCTCCGAAGTGATGAGCCAGCAGACTCAGCTAGACCGCGTCGTCGAGCCGTGGCGCGAGTTCGTCGACCGCTGGCCGACCGTCGAGGCGCTCGCCGACGCCGAGCGCGCCGAGGTCGTCGGGTTCTGGACCGACCACCGACTCGGGTACAACAACCGGGCCCGGTACCTCCACGAGGCGGCCGAGCAGGTCGTGACCGAGTTCGACGGGGCCTTCCCCCGGGAGCCCGAGACGCTCCAGGCGCTCCAGGGCGTGGGCCCCTACACCGCGAACGCCGTCGCGAGCTTCGCCTTCGGCACCGGGAACGCGGTGGTCGACACGAACGTCCGACGAGTGCTCCACCGCGCCTTCGACGTGCCCGACGACGAGGGGGCGTTCGAGGCAGCGGCCAACGCGCTGCTGCCGACCGGCGAGTCCGGCGACTGGAACAACGCGGTCATGGAGCTCGGCGGCACGGTGTGCGGGCAGACCCCGCGTTGTGACGACGAACCCTGCCCGTGGCGGGAGTGGTGTGTCGCCTACGCAACCGGGGACTTCACCGCGCCCGACGTCCCGACCCAGCCGAGCTTCGAGGGGAGCCGACGCCAGTTCCGCGGGCGCGTCGTCCGGACCTTGCGAGAGCACGGGGAACTGCCGCTCGACGAGCTCGGTCCGCGGGTGCGCGTCGACTACGCGCCCGAGGGTGAGCACGGGCGGGCGTGGCTGGCGGGGCTCCTCGACGATCTGGCCGATGACGGGTTGGTAGAAACGCAGGCGGGAGAAGACGGGACGCTCGCGCGGCTCCGTCGCTGACCGGGCTCAGGTCGTGCGGAACGCCCGGTCGCCAGCGTCGCCGAGACCCGGGACGATGAAGCCGTGCTCGTCGAGCTCGTCGTCGACGGCGACGGTCAGCAGCTCGATCTCGGGGAAGGCCTCGGCGATGCGTTCGAGGCCCGGCGGCGCGCTCACCGCCGAGAGGACGATGACGTGTTCGGGGTCGGCGCCGTCCGAGAGCACCTCTTCGAGGACCGAGACCATCGTGCTCCCCGTCGCGAGCATCGGGTCGGCGATGATCACCGTGTCCTCGGACGTAATCTCCGGGAGCTTCACGTAGTCGACCGAGATTGGGAACGTGCCGTCGGCGTCGCGGCCGGCCTCCTCGTTCCGGCTGGCGGAGATGACACCCTGGCGGGCGCGGGAGAACACCTTGAGCAGCCCCTCCACGAACGGCGTCGCGGCGCGGAGGACGTTGACGATGACGACGTCGTCCAGCCCCCGTAGCCGCTCGCCGGTCGTTTCGGTCAGCGGCGTGGTAATCTGGACCTCCTCCAGTTCCATGCGGCCGTCGATGATCTCGTAGCCACAGATCCGGCCGAGCCGGACCAGGCCCTTCCGGAACTCGACCTGCTCGGTGTCGACGTCGCGGAGCTTCGTGAGCTCGTCCCGGGCGAGTGCGTGGGTGACGAGTGAGGCGTCACCGTGGTCTTCGATCGTCATCTGCCGGTGGCTCGGAAGCCAGCCCCTTAAACGGTATCGAGACGGCCGCCTGACGGTCGGTGCGCCGAGAGAGTTTTCACCGCCGCGGCCGGTGGCAGGGGCATGACCGACGCCATCCACGTCGTCGCCCTCGTCGGGAGCCTCCGGGACGGGAGCCACTCCCGGACGGCCGCGGCCCGGGCCCTCGAGGGTGCCGAGTCGGCGGGGGCGACCACGGACCTGCTCGACCTCCGCGAGCTCGACCTGCCCATCTTTGACGCGGACGCCCAGGACGACGGCGACGCTCCCGAACTGCGCAGGCGCCTCCGGGCGGCGGACGCGGTGATCCTCGCGACGCCGATGTACCACGGCTCCTACTCGTCGGTGTTGAAGACCGCCCTCGACTACGCCGGGTTCGACGAGTTCGAGAACCAGACCGTTGGCCTCCTCGCGGTCTCCGGGGGGAGCTTCCCGATCACGGCGCTTGACCACCTCCGGTCGGTCTGCCGGGCGCTCGACGCCTGGGTCCTCCCTTACGAGGCGGCGGTTCCGAACGCTCGGAGCCGCATCGAGGACGGCACGTTCGTCGACGCGGACCTCGAGGAGCGTGTCGCGACCCTCGGCCGCCGTGTGGTCACGTACGCCGACATCGAGCCGGACCCGACCTCCTTCGAGAGCGACCTGAACGTCGGCGCGGAGTGAGCCCGATGCGATCGCCTGGAGCCACCGCCGCCGTCGCCCGACGATGACGACCTGGATCGAGGAGCCACACGGTGGCCGCGACCGGGGACCGGTCGCGCTGGCCCGGGCCTGGGTCGAGGTCCTCGTCCGACCGGGGCGGATCTTCCGCGCCGCCGTCGCGCCCGGCGACCAGGCGCCCGGGCTGACCTTCGCGATGGCGGTCGTCCTGGTCGAGGAGGCGACGCGGCTGGCCCTCTCACCGACCGCCATCCCGGCCCTCACGGGGAGTCCGCACCTCTCGGCCGCCCTGACCGTCGCCGTCGCCGTGCTCATCGTCACCCCCGCCGCCCTCCACCTCGTCGCGGCGATTCAGACGCTCCCGCTCCTCGCCCTCGCCGACGAGCGGGCGGGGATCAGCGAGACCGTACAGGTCGTCGCGTACGCGACGGCGCCCTGCGCCCTCGCGGGCGTGCCGATCCCCGAGGTCAGGATTCTCGTGACCGCGTACGGGGCCGTCCTCCTCGTCGACGGACTCGCGACCGTCCACGGCATCTCGGAACGCCGGGCCTGGCTGGCCGCCGCGGTGCCGGCGGCGATCGTCTTCGGCTACGGCTTTCGGGGCTTCGCCGCGGTCGCCACCCTGCTCTCGCGGTGGTACATCATCTGAGCCGCGGGCGGCCCGATGGGCTTTCCCCGGCCCGGCCCGAACGCCGGGTATGTCCGCGGGGTACGCGACCGTCTCCCTCGACGACGCCGGTCCTACGGGGGTGCGCCGGTCGGTCACCGACGCGCTCGGCTGTGCCTCCTCGACGGTCGACGTCTACCGGCTCCCCGCAGACGAGCCCGTGTGGCTCGAGGCCGACCCCGAGCAGCTCTGTGTGCCGATCGAGGGGACTGAGCCGCTCCTCGTCGGCGCGGACGCGGCGATCCCCCCCTCGGGCATTGGGCGGCTCCCCGCGGGTGTCGAGGCGCCCCTCGACGCCACCGAACCGACCGACGTGGTCGTGATCGGCGCGCCGGCCGAACCGGCCCTCGACGCCGACCCGGTCGTGCTCGACCTCGACACGCTCGAGTTCACGGCCCCCTCGACCTCCGACATCGAGACGGCCCGGCTCACCGCCCCGCTCGGCGCGGTGGGGATGAAGGTCAACGCCCGCCGCCTCCACCCGGACCAGCGCGTCCCATACCACACCGAGGGCGGCCAGGAGGAACTCTTCGTGCCGGTCCGGGGGCCAGCGTCGATGCGCCTCGACGGCGAGGCCGTCAAGACTCCCGTTGGCACGGTGACCCGGGTCGCGCCACCGGTCCCGCGGAGCGCCGTGAACGACGGCGAGATGGATGCCCGTTGGCTGATGGTCGGCGCGCCACCGACCGGCGCGCCCGACGAGTGGGATCCCGGCGCGGAGATTCTGGAGTGACGGTGGCCGCGGTCGACCGCCGGCCTTCATGGTGACGGGCGCCGAACGCCGCCCATGCTCGCCCTCTCCATCGAGGACTTCCACGTCGAGTTGAAGGACGGCGCGATCTCCAACGTCGGCCCGTCGTCGAAGGCGGCCGAGGCCAAGCTCTTCGACGTCGAGACCGCGGAAGCCCGCGAGTTCGGCGATAAGCGCGTGAAGCTCGTCTTCGAGGACGACGAGGGCAACGCGGTCCAGGTCGCGCTCTTCCCCGAGCAGGTCCGATCGGTCGTCGACGACGTCGAGGCCCTCGAAGACGACAGCCCGGTCTTCAAGTGAGCGACGGCACGGTTTCGACAACCGTTTAGGGCCCCGTCCGCTCTCATTCGACAACATGGGTTCGTGTATCATCTGTGGCGTCGACGTCGACGGCCACATCTGCGACAGCCACGATCAGGACGTCTGCTTCGAGTTCACCGGGTCGAAGCCGGAGGAGCTGACCCGGGGCCGCTTCTACCGCGGCTCCGTGGACGGCATCGCCGACTTCGGCGTGTTCATCGACATCGGCGACCACGTCACCGGCCTCCTCCACGAGAGCGAACTCGACCGACGTCTCGAGAGCATCACCTGGCAGCCGGGCGACACCGTCTACGTCCAGGTCAAGAACGTCCGCGACAACGGTAACGTCGACCTCGGCTGGTCGCTCCGGCAGGGCGAGTCGGAGTTCCGGGGGTCGCTCGTCGACACCGGCTCCAGCGAGCAGCTGCCCGGTGACGTCGACGAGTCGGCCGTCGAGCCCGACGAGCCCCCGTCGGTCACCAGCCGGACGGTCTCCGTCGAGGCGGGCCAACCGCGCGAAGGGGAGGAGGAGGCGGCCGAGCCCGTCTCCTACGCGCCGACCACGGTCGACGACCTCGAGGACGCCGTGGGCGACCACGTCCGCATCGAGGGCACGGTCGTCGACGTCCACCAGACGAGCGGCCCCACCATCTTCGAGGTCCGCGACGCGACCGGCACGGTCGAGTGTGCGGCGTTCGACGGCGCGGGCGTCCGCGCCTACCCCGATGTCGAGGCCGACGACGTCGTCCGCTTAGACGGCGTGGTCGAGCGCCGTCGGGGCGAACTCCAGGTCGAGACCGAGGCCCTCTCCGCCCTCGCGGGCGAGGAGCGCGAGGCCATCGTCGACCGGCTCGACTCGGCGGTCGAGGATCGGGCGGTCCCCGACGGGTACGAGTCCCTGGCCCCGACCGACGCCATCGCGGCGGCGCGGGACGACGTGATCGCCGCCGCGACCGAAATCCGCCGGGCGGTCTTCGAGGGCCGTCCGGTCGTGCTCCGCCACGACGGCACGGTCGACGGCTTCGCCGGCGCCGCCGGCATCGAGCGGGCCGTCCGGGGGCTCGTCGAGGCCGAGCACGAGGAGGCCGACGCGGTCTACCACTACGTCGACCGTCGGCCGCTGGATGGAACCGTCTACGACATGGAGGACGCGATGCGGGACGTGACCGCGATGCTCGACGCCCGCGAGCGCCACGGCGAGCGCGTGCCGCTGTTCGTCTTCGTCGACGCCGCCAGCACCGCGGAGTCGGCCGATGGCCTCGACCTCCTCTCGGTGTACGACGCCCGGAGCATCGTCATCGACGGCGGGCCGGTCGACGACGCGGTGGGCACTGGTGCGGTCGCCCACGTTGACTCCGACGACCCCGCGTCGGTGACGGCGGCCGCGCTCGCGGCCGAGGTCGGGGCCGCCACCAACGGGGCCGTGGCCGACGACCTCCGGCACCTGCCGGCGCTCTCCTACTGGCGGGGCGTCCCGGACGCCTACACTGACCTCGCCGCCGCCGCCGGGTACGACGCCGACGACGTGGAGACGCTCCGGGAGGCCATCGCGCTCGAGGCCTTCTACCAGGCCCACGGCGACAAGCGCCAGTTGATCGCCGACCTCCTCTTCGGCGACTCGGCGCTGGCCGAGCGGGCCAGCGAGCAGTTCGAGGAACGCGTCCGGCGGGAGGTCCGGACGGCCGAGTCCCACGTCGAGCGCCGACGGTCGAACGGGACCGCGGTGGGCGTCTTAGACACCGACTCGTTCACGCACCAGTACGACTTCCCGCCGGCCCGGGTCCTGCTCGCCGCGCTGGCAGCCGACGCGGAGGGCGAGCTCGGTGCCGTCCTCGGCGTCGGGAAGGACCGGCTGCTCGTCTGGGGCGAGCGTCCGGTCGACGTCCGCGAGGTCGCGGGCAAGGTGCGCGAGGCGGTCCCCGAGGCCGGCGTCGAGGCCCGCGGCGGTCACGACGGCGAGATCGTCTTCCTCTCCGGCGAGCGGGACGCGGTCGTGGACGCGACGATCGCGGCCCTGGCGGAGACGCACTGAGCCGACCCGCTGGACCCGAGAGCACTTATTTGGGCACGCCCTTGCCACCGACAGCGTGAGCACCGAACCACCCGCCGAGACCGAGGCCTTCGAGCGGACCTGCGAGGAGCTGGTCCGCCGCATCCTCGCCGGCGAGGTTGCGGCCGACGAGGTGGAGGCCGCCAAGGTCTCGGTGTGTGGGAAGCACGGCTCCCCGAAGGTGCCCAAGAACACGGAGCTGCTCGACTTCGCCGACGGCGAGCACCGTGAGGCGCTCGAATCGGTCCTCCGACGGAAGCCGGTCCGGACGGCCTCGGGGGTATCGCCGGTGGCCATCATGACCTCGCCCCACACCTGCCCACACGGCAAGTGTCTCTACTGCCCAGGCGGGCCGGCCAGCGAGTTCTCCTCGGCCCAGGCCTACACCGGCCACGAGCCGGCGGCCGCCCGCGGCAAGCAGAACGACTACGACCCGTACGGGCAGGTGACCCTCCGGCTGCACCAGCTCCGGAAGATCGGTCACCCCGTCGACAAGGTCGAGCTCATCCTCATGGGCGGGACGATGACCGCTCGGTCAGCCGACTACCAGGCGTGGTTCGTCAAGCGGGCGCTGGCGGCGATGAACGACTTCGACCCCGCGGCGGAGCCGAACCCGGCGGAGGGCCGGTCCTTCGCCCAGGATCCAACGGACTACGGCTACCGCTACCTCGAGGACGTGATCGCCCGGAACGAGACCGGGGACGTCCGGTGCATCGGCATTACCTTCGAGACCAAGCCCGACTGGTGTGACGGCGAGCAGATCGACCGGATGCTCGGCCTCGGCGGGACGAAGGTCGAGGTCGGCGTCCAGACGACCTACGACGAGATCAACCGGGCGATGCACCGCGGCCACGGCGTCGACGCCTCGCTCGACGCGAACCGACGGCTCCGCGACGCCGGCTTCAAGGTCGGCTTCCACATGATGCCCGGCCAGCCGGGCATGACCGGCGAGATGAACCGCGAGGACTTCCGCCGGCTCTTCGAGGAGCCAGCGTGGCGGCCCGATTACCTGAAGATATACCCCACGCTGGTCGTCGGCGGCACGCGGATCTACGACTGGTGGCGGGAGGGCGAGTTCGAGCCCCTCGACAACGAAGCCGCTGCGGAGCTGGTCGCAGAGATCAAGCGCGACCTCCCGCGGTACGTCCGGCTCCAGCGGGTCCAGCGCGACATCCCCGCCGACTTCATCGAAGGGGGCGTCTGGAAGTCGAACTTGCGCCAGCTCGCTCGACAGCGGATGGACGAGCAGGGCTGGACCTGCGACTGCGTCCGGTGCCGGGAGGTCGGCATGAACGACGAGGACCCCGAGACCCTCGAGCTCGACACCCTCACCTACGAGGCGGCCGGTGGGAGGGAACATTTCATCTCCATCGAGGACTTCGAGCAGGACCTCCTCGTGGGCTTCTGCCGGCTTCGGTTCCCCGACGAGCCGGTCCGTCGCGAACTCGAGGACGCCGCCGTCGTCAGGGAGCTTCACGTCTACGGGAGCGAGGTCGGGCTCGGGCGGGAAGGCGGCGACGACTGGCAACACCAGGGCCACGGTCGGCGGCTCATGGCCGAAGCGGAAGCCCTCGCTGCCGACGCGGGGTACGAGACGCTCGCGGTCATCGCGGGCATCGGGGCCCGCGAGTACTACCGGGAGCAACTCGGCTACGTCCAGGACGGGCCGTACGTCTCGACGCGACTCTGAGGAGCATGGACGATCGGGCGCACGAGCGACGGACGCGGTCGACTACCGGAGGAGCTCGGGGAGCCCGAGTCGGGCGAGCGCGTCGTCCGACCGACGGAGCAGCGATGGTGGGTCGATGTTCTCGGGGAGGTCCGTGGGACGGGACGGAGTCGGTCCGGGCGTGACCGCCGTCGTTTCCCCCGTCATTGCCTCCTCCCAGACCTCGTCTTCGGACTCGCCGGGCCCCGGCTCTCGCCCGCGCGTCCGGCCCTCGTCGTAGGCCAGCTCGACGATGCTCTGGTCGTAGCGGCCGGAGAACTGCTCCTTGAGCCGGTCGAGCTCGTCCGCCGGCGCGCGATCGATTGTCTCGGCGACGCCGAGCGCGTAGGCCCGGCGAAGGATTTCCTCGCGGTCGAGCTGGTCCCAGTCGGTGCCGTACGCCTCCTCGTACACGCTTACGCCTCCAGCTTGGCGTCGGGGTCGACCTCGATACCGTTGTCCGTGAACTCGACGGGTCGGATGTCACAGTCGATGCCGGTCCCGCGCATCTTCACGATCTGGATGCCCCGCTGCATCCCGGCCGTGCCGAGGTAGTTGTGGAGGAAGATGACCCCGTGGCCGAGGTAGTGCTCCTTCGTGTACGCGGAAGGGTCCGTCATCTCGGAGATGAGGAGGACCGTCGCGCTCGCCTGCTTCAGCCGCGTGAGGAACCGGCTGATGTCCTCCTCGGCGTCGTTGAAGAAGTGCTCGAGGAGCATCATGGAGTCGATGACGACGCGGTCGACGTCGTGGGAGTCGGCGAAGGAGACGATGCGCTTTGCGAGTGCGTCCGGGCTCGACTGGCCGGTCGTGTTCGACGACCGGAACAGGACGCGCTTGGCCTCCTCAGAGAAGACGTTCAGGAACTCGATCCTCCCTCGCTTGTTCGCCCGGTCGAGGCCGAAGTCGTAGCTCGACATGTCGTTGACGAGCTCTTCTTTGGTCTCGTGCATCGAGAGGAAGAAGCACGTCTTGCCCTCGAGGGCGCCCTTCACGAGGAACTGGGTGGAGAACGTGGTCTTCCCGCTGCCGGGCGGTCCGCTCACCACGTAGAGTCGTCCCTCGAAGAGCCCGCCTTCGACGAGCCGGTCGAAGCCCCGAACGCCCGTCTCGACGCGGCGTTGGCTCGCTGTAGCCATGCCCGGGGGTCACGGTCGCTTCGGATAACTGTTTCCGCCAAAATTTCATGCTTGATAACCAAGGGGTGTTCTGACGCTACGCTGGCCCGGAGGCGTTAACCCGACGACCGGACTAGGGCCGATACTGCTGATGTCCGGAGACGCCGTGGCCACCGCCCCCCGCCTGGGCCGCCGGGGCCGCCTCGTGCTGGCCGCCGTGATCGTGCTCGCGGCCGCCGCGTTCGTCGCGTACGCGATCGACCTGGGGCGCATCCTGTCGGTCCTCTCGCGGGCCGACCGCCCGTTGGTCGCGGTGGCGCTCACCCTAGCGCTGGCGGGCATCGCGTGCTGGTCGGAGGCGATCCGCTCGCTCCTGCCGCCGGAGGGGGCGTCGGTCACCCGCCGCCGGGGATTTCTCGTCTACGCGACGGGCAGCATGGTCCGGAACGTCGTGCCCGTGGGCTATGCGAGCTCCATCGGCGTGTTGTCTTTCGTCTACCGCCGGGAGGCGTCACTGTCCTTCCACCGCTCCCTCGCGGCCGTCAGCGTCGCCGAACTCCTCGTCGCGATGGCCTCGATGGGGGTGGCCGTGATCGGCATCGCCCTGTTCGGCCTGCAGGGCCCGGCTCCGCCGCTCGTCCGGTGGCTGGGCATCGGCGTCACCGTGCTCGCGATCGGCGCGACGCTCGCGGGCGCGGTGGCCTGGCACCGACGGACCGCGGTCGAGCGGCTGGCACGCGTCGCCGCCGGCCTGTTCGCCCGCGTCCTCGGGCGGCTGACGCCGGGGCTCGGGGGTCGGCTCACGCCGGCCGCCATCGAGCACTCCCTCGGCGAGTACGCGGTCGCGCTCTCGCGTGTCTCGGCCCGCCGACGGACCCTTGTCGGCGCCCTCGCGTTGGCCTTCGCGGGCTGGGGCGCGCTGGTGGGCTCGCTCTACGTGAGCGGCCTGGCCGTCGGCTTCCGGCTGCCACTCGCCGTCGCCCTCCTGGTGGTGCCGATCGCCGGCTACGCGACGGTCCTCCCCGTGCCCGGTGGCCTCGGTGGCTACGAGCTCGGGGTCGCCGGCGTCCTCCACTACCTCGGCGGGCTCGACCCAGCTGCGGCGCTCGCGGTGACGCTGCTCTTCCGCATCTGCTCGTTCTGGGCCGTGATCGCCGTCGGCGCCGTCGCGTCGGCCGCCCTCTCCGTGGACGTCCGCGGGCTGGCGGGCACCGCCATGGAGCGGGGCGAGCCGTCGCCCTCGGGGGAGTCCGGCGACGGGGCCAGCGACGACGGTTGAACGACACCCCTTTCCGCGAACCGGGCGAACCCGGCCCATGGCGCCCAAACGGGAGCTCTCGAGCGTCGACCTGGCGGCCCTCGTCGCGGAGCTCCAGGCCTACCGCGGCGCCACGGTCGATAAGGCCTATCTCTACGGCGACGACCTCCTCCGGCTCCGCCTGCGCGACCCGGACCGTGGCCGGGTCGAACTCCTCGTCGAGGTCGGCGAGGTCAAGCGGGTCCACGTCGCCGACCCGGACCACGTTCCCGACGCCCCCGAGCGGCCCCCGGACTTCGCGATGCAGCTCCGCAGCCGGATCGCCGGTGGCGACCTCGTCGACATCTCCCAGTTCGAGTTCGACCGCATCCTCCGGTTCCGCTTTTCCCGCCCCGACGGGGAGACGACGGTCGTGGCGGAGCTCTTCGGCGACGGGAACGTCGCGGTCCTCGACGCGACCGATCGGGTGCTCGAGTGCCTCGAGACGATCCGGTTGAAGTCCCGGACCGTCGTCGCGGGCTCCCAGTACGAATACCCCTCCTCCAGGGTGAACCCGCTTCGGCTCTCCCGGGCGGCCTTCGGGGCCCACATGGACGAGTCGGACACGGACCTCGTCCGGACGCTTGCGACCCAGCTCAACTTCGGCGGGCTCTACGCGGAGGAGCTCTGCACGCGGGCCGGCGTCGAGAAGACCCGGGACGTCGCCGACGCCACCGACGCGGACTACGACGCCCTCTACGCCGAGATCGAGGGGCTGCGGGAGGACTTAGAGCAGGCCGTCTTCGACCCCCGCGTCTACTTCGAGGCCGCGAAGGACGGCGATGCTGATGAGGACCACGGCCCCCCGGTCGACGTCACCCCGTTTCCCCTCGCCGAGTACGAGGGACGTCCGAGCGAGGCGTACGACACGTTCAACGATGCCCTCGACGCATACTTCCTCGCCCTCGAGCGAGAGGCGGACGCCGGCGAGACGGGCCCGGACTTCGACGAACGCATCGCGAAGCACGAGCGTATCGTCGCCCAGCAGGAGGAGGCCATCGAGCGGTTCGGCGAGGAGGCCGACGCCGAGCGGGCGAAAGCCGAGTCCCTGTACGCGCAGTACGACCTCGTGGACGAGATCCTCACGACCGTTCGCGAGGCCCGCGAGACCCACGGCTGGGAGGAGATCGAGGCCCGGTTGGCCGAGGCCGGCGAGGACGGCCTCGAGGCCGCCGCGGCGGTTCGCGGGATCGACCCCGCCGAGGGCACAGTCACGGTCGACGTCGACGAGGAGGCGGTCGAGCTCGACCCCGCTGTCGGCGTCGAGAAGAACGCCGACCGGCTCTACACCGAGGCCAAGGAGATCGAGGCCAAGCGGGAGGGTGCGCTGGAGGCGCTCGAGGAGACGAGAGAGCGCCTCGCTGCCCTGCAGGAACAGCAGGACGCCCACGAAGCCGGCGAGGACGGGCCCGCCGCGGCGGCGGAACCCGACGACGGCGAGCCCGTCGACTGGCTCGCCAAGTCCTCGATCCCCGTTCGACGTCCCGAGCAGTGGTACGACCGCTTCCGGTGGTTCCACACGACCGACGGCTTCCTCGTGCTGGGCGGGCGGAACGCCGACCAGAACGAGGAGCTGGTGAAGAAGTACGTAGACCGGGGCGACCGCTTCTTCCACTCCCAAGCCCACGGCGCGCCCGCGACGATCCTCAAGGCCACGGGCCCCTCGGAGGCCGCCGAGGACGTCGACTTCCCGGAGTCCACCCTCGAGCAGACGGCCCAGTTCGCCGTCTCCTACTCCTCCGTCTGGAAGGACGGCCACTTCTCCGGGGACGTCTACATGGTCGAGCCCGACCAGGTGACGAAGACGCCCGAGAGCGGGGAGTACCTAGAGAAGGGCTCGTTCGCGATCCGAGGGGATCGCACCTACTTCGAGGACACCCCCGTCGGTGCCGCAGTCGGCATCGCTTGCGATCCGGAGACGCGCGTCGTCGGGGGACCGCCGGCGGCGGTTCGGACCAACGCGGTGACGTCGGTGGCCGTCGAGCCGGGCCGCTACGCCCGCCACGACGCCGCCAAGCGCATCTACCGGGCCTTCCGGGAGCGCTTCACCGACACGTCGTTCGTCCGCCAGGTCGCCAGCCCGGACGAGATCGCCGGCTTCCTCCCCCCGGGCGGCAGCCGATTGTTGGACGACTGACCGGGTGCTCGGGGACGAAGGTGGCGCGTGCTAGACAGGTGTGTACGTTCCCCCTGTGACGCCGACCCACGCAATGGTTAAGTGGAATCCTCCTGTTCACTGGTGTATGGCGTCCGCCGACATCCGAGACGCTCGCGCGCAGACCGCCTCCTACCGGCGAGCCGTCGCCGACCAGCGTGCGGGGTTCTGCTTTTTTACACCGGCGGACGATTTTAAACCGAAAGGCGCCTGAGCCCGGTGCCCTCGGCCCGATCGACACCGCTACCCACCAGCGGGTGCGGCCCACGCCTCGACACCGAGCCCTGAGGCTCGCATCGAGCGACCAGTATCTCGTCCGACGCCGGCCCACGCAGGGCCGCCTCTCCATTCACGACCATGAGCATGTACGACCAATCCCGCCTGTATAGCGACCGACCAGAACCCCCCTCGTCCGACCCGATCCGGGTCTTGGACGTCGACGGCCAGCCCCTCCCGGGGGCGACCGTCCCCGACCTCTCCGAGCCCCAGCTCCTCGCGATGTACGAGGACCTCCGGCTGGCCCGCCACTTCGACGAGCGGGCCGTCAGTCTCCAGCGGCAGGGCCGGATCGCCTCCTACGCCCCGATGGCCGGCCAGGACGGCTCCCAGGTCGCCTCCAGCCACGCCCTCGCTGACGCCGACTGGCTCTTCCCCACCTATCGAGAGCACGCCGCGAAGGTCGTCCACGGCGTCGACCTCTCTTCGATCCTCTCGCCGCTGATGGGCCACCGCGAGGGCTACGCAGTACCCGACGACGTCAACGTCATGCCGGAGTACATCCCCGTCGGCACCCAGGTGCCCCAGGCGGCCGGCATGGCCTGGTCATTCGGCCTCCGGGGGCTCGAGGACCGCGCGGTCCTCTGTCACCTCGGTGATGGCGCCACCAGCGAGGGCGACGTCCACGAGGGACTCACCTTCGCAGGCGTCTTCGACGTCCCGGCGGTCTTCCTCTGTAACAACAACGGCTACGCCATCTCCACGCCGCTGTCCCGCCAGACCGCGAGCGAGACGCTGGCGGGCAAGGCCGCCGCCTACGGCATCGACGGGGTCCGCGTCGACGGCATGGATCCCCTCGCCGTCTATCAGGTCGTCTCCGAGGCGCTCTCGAAGGCCAAGGCGCCGATCGACGGGGAACCCCGGCCGACGTTCATCGAGTCCGTTCAGTACCGGTACGGCGCCCACACGACGGCCGACGACCCGTCCCGATACCGCGACGACGACGAGGTCGAGCAGTGGCGGGAGCGAGACCCCCTCGACCGCCTGGGCGCGTACCTCGAGTCCGAGGGCATTCTCGACGACGACCGCGAGGCCGAGATCCGCGACCGGGTCGAGGCCCGCGTCGACGAGGCGGTCGCGGCCGCCGAGTCGGTCGAGTCCCCTCTCGAGGACCTCGTCGACCACGTCTACGCCGAGGCGCCGGCGCGGCTGCGCGAGCAGTACGAGGCGGTGGACCGGCGGCAGGCGTCGCGCGCGGAGGTCGGCCGATGAGCGCCGTCTCCCGGTCGGAGGCCGACGCCGGGCTCGACCGGCTCACCATGGCCGAGGCGGTCGCCGACGGTCTCGCCTCGGAGATGTCCCGCGATGAGTCCGTCGTGGTCCTGGGCGAGGACGTCGGCCGGAACGGCGGCGTCTTCCGGGCCACCGACGGCCTCTACGAGACGTTCGGCGGCGAACGCGTCATCGACACGCCGCTAGCGGAGTCCGGGATCGTGGGCTCTGCCATCGGGCTCGCCCTCGGCGGCATGCGGCCCGTCGCCGAGCTCCAGTTCCTGGGGTTCGCCTACCCGGCGTTCGACCAGCTCGTGAGCCACGCGGCCCGCATCCGAAGCCGGAGCCTCGGGCAGTACACCTGCCCGCTGGTCGTCCGGGCGCCCTACGGCGGCGGGATCGAGGCGCCCGACCACCACTCCGAGTCGAAGGAGGCGTTCTTCGTCCACGAGCCCGGCCTCAAGGTCGTCGTGCCGAGCACGCCCTACGACGCGAAGGGATTGCTCGCGAGCGCCATCCGGGACCCGGACCCGGTCATCGTCCTCGAGCCGAAGGCCCTCTATCGGTCGTTCCGGGAGGACGTTCCCGAAGAGCCCAACACGGTCCCCCTCGGCGAGGCGGCAGTCCGCCGGGCGGGGGCGGACGTCTCGGTCTTCGCGTGGGGTGCGATGACGCGACCGGCGCTCGAGGCGGCCGAGATCCTCGATGCGCAGCACGGGGTGGACGCCGAGATCGTGGACCTCCGGACGCTCTCACCGCTGCCGGTCGAGGCCATCGCCGACTCCGTGTGCAAGACCGGCCGGGCGGCTGTCGTCCACGAGGCCCCGGTGACCGGTGGGGTCGGCGCCGAGGTCGCCGCGACGATCCAGGAGGAGGCGCTGCTGCATCTCGAGGCGCCGATCGAGCGCATCGGCGGGCTGGACGCGCCGTTCCCGCTCCACGCCCTGGAAGACGAGTATCTGCCCGACGCCGACCGAGTGGTCGAGGGCGTGCTGGAGACGGTCGAGTTCTGAACCCCCTCGGTGTGGCCTCCCTTCGATACCGAACGCGTGGCGTGGGTTTCTGGCCCTCCGACCGGGATGGAACCGAAGCCGCGAGGCTAAGCTCTCACCGCGCGTAGAGATGCTGGTATGATCGAAGACGCCATCAACTATCCACGAGACGGCGACGACGCCCGCATGACCATCCTCATCGGTGGCGTGCTCGGCCTACTCTCGGTGCTCGTCGTGCCCGTCTTCCTGCTCCTGGGCTTCAGCGTCCGGGTGCTCAGATCGGTCGAGGCCGGCGAGGAGACGCCGCCGACCTTCGGCGACTGGGGCGAGCTCTTCGTCGACGGCCTGAAGGCCTTCGCCATCGCGTTCGTCTACGCCATCGTCCCGCTCGTCGTGCTCGCTGCAACGGCAGGCGGGACCATCGTCGCGGCGGTGAGCGGAGACGTCACGCCCGGCGCGGTCGCCGGCGCGCTCTTTGGCTTCCTGCTGGCGGGGGTGCTCTGGCTGTTGGCGTTCTACGTGATCCCCGCCGCCGTGGCGAGCTTCGCGAGCGAGGGCCGGGTCGGCGCGGCCTTCGACACTGCGGTCCTCCGCCGGGTCCTCCTCGATGGCCGGTACGCGACCGCGTGGCTGGTGGCGTTCGCGTTCTTCGTCGTCGCCGGCGTCGTCGTGGGCGTCCTCAGCGTCGTCCCGCCGCTGGGGTTCGTCGTCGGGGCGTTCCTCGACTTCTACGTGGCCGTGGCCGCGGCGTACCTCTACGCCCACGCCTTCATGGACGCGTCGGTCGGCGAGGTGCCGCCCGAGACGGGCGCGCAGCCGGCGGTCTGAGTCGGCCCCATCCACCCCGCTCGGTGGGACGAGACCAGCCGGCCAGCCTCTTCACAGCCGTCGAGCGGCGGCTCTGCGGCGGAGCGTGACTGCAGCTAGCCGTCTGGGCTCTCGATCCCGGTGATCTCCAGCCGCGCACCCCCCGCCTCGCTCTCGGTCACTCGGACGCTCCAGCCGTGTGCCTCGACGGTCTCCTGCACGATATGCAGTCCCAGCCCGACTCCGTCGCCGTTCGTGAACTCCTTACTGAACACGAGCTCGCGCTCGTCCTCGGGGATGCCGGAGCCGCTATCGGCGACGTAGAACCCGTCCTCGAGGTCACCGACCGTCACGGTCACGCCGTCGCCGCCGTGTTCGACGGCGTTGGCCAGAAGGTTGCTCAGGAGGCGGTTCAGAAGGGTCGGCACGGCACGGATCGTCTGCTCGGTCTCGACGACCAGCGTCTCGTTAGCCGTCTCGATCGTCCGCCAACACCACTTGGCGGTCTCGGCGAGATTGATCACTTCTACGTCGCCGGCGTCCACTTCTTCCCACCCCTGAGACAACAACTCGTTCACTAGCATCAGGCTCCGATCCAGGGCCTCCGCGGCGACGTCGAGATCGCTCGATTCGACCTCTTCACGGGCGAGTTCCAAGCGGCCAAGCGCGACGCTCAGCGGGTTCTTGATGTCGTGGCTCACCTCCTTGGCGCGGTCCGCCAACGCCTCGTTCTCTCGCTCTAACTGCTGGACGTGGTGGTGCTCTGCCGTGGTGTCCTGCATGACCTTTGCGAACCCCCAGAGGTCACCGGACTCGTCATACAACGAGGTGAGTGAGAACTCGGCCCAGAACCGACTCCCGTCCTTCCGCACCCGCCAGCCTCGCCCTGAGACCGACCCTTGGCCTTCCGCGCGATCGAGCAGCTGCTCGGGCGTCCCCTGCTCGACCGCCTCCTCCGAGAAGAACGTCCGATAGTGCGAGCCGAGGATCTCGCGCTCGGAATACCCCTTGATCCGCTCGGCTCCCGAATTCCACGTGGCGACGCACCCGTCTGCGTCCAGCATGAAGATGGCGTAGTCCTCGATCGCGTCCACGAAGTAGGGGGTCACGCCGGTCACCTCCGAGATGTCCCGGTCGGTGATGTCCCGGAACGTCCAGAGCCGTCCGAAGTAGGTGTCGCCCTCTCCCACCAGGGGCGTCGTGTATCGATCGAAGACCCGCCCGTCGAGCAACTCGACCTCGTCTCTGGCCGTCTCCTCGCGATGGTCGTAGAGGTATTCGACCTTCTCCCTGAATTCGTCTGGGTTGGCCAACTTATCGGTCACGTACTCGAGCGCCGTTTCGTCGTCCCCACGTTCGACGATGTCATCCGGTAGCCCCCACATCTCGACGAACTGCTCGTTGTAGGAGACGATCGCGCCGTCCTCGTCGACCAACAGTTGGCCATCCAACACCGATTCTCGCTGCGCCTCCAGGATCGCTCGCTGCCGGGCCAGTTGCTGCTCGCCCTCCCGGCGTTCGGTGATGTCCTGAAACTGCGAGAAGATAGCGACAACGGATCCGTCCGTCTCGGTGATGACTCGATTGTGCCACTCGCACGTGATTCGATCCCCGTCACTCCGCACGTTGTCGTTGATGCTGTGGTAGCCACCCTGGTCCTCCAGGAGGTTTGAAACGACCGAGCTCACGGGTTCCCGATCGGTATCCGGAACGATCGCCTCCCAGGATCGGCCGACTAAATCCGATTCCGTGTATCCGAGTATCTCCTCGGCCTTCTCGTTCATCCGACGGAACTCGAAGTCCTCATCCCATTCGATGACGCCGATGGGGGATTGTTCGATGAACAGGGAGAGGCGCTTCTGGCTCGCCTCGAACGCGTGCCGGGCCTGATACTGCTCGACCGCGTTCGTGATGCGATTGGCCAACACGGCATACTGGCTGGTCCCGCTCCCCTTCTGCAGATACTCCGTTACGCCCTCCGAGATAGCCCGGCTGGCGATTTCCTCCGACCCTTTCCCGGTAAACAGGATGAACGGGAGGTCGGGGTGGTCCTCCCGGACTGCTTGGAGGAACTCGATCCCGTTCTCTCCGGGCATGTCATAGTCGGACACGATGCAGTCGACGTCGACCGATTCCAATCGGTCGAGTGCCTCACTCGCATCCGTCGCCGTCTCGACGTCGAGGCGGTCGTCGTGGCGTCGAAGGAACTCGGCGGCCATTGACGCGAAATCTGGCTCGTCGTCCACGTGGAGCACCTGAATGTGCCCAATCTCCTCGATCGGTCGGTACCCGTCGGCGCCAGGGCCGTGTACCGTGGCGATTGTTTCCCCTGCGTTCGGGGCCATGATCTTGGACAAGTCCTGGAGCCCGGTGGTGGCGAGGTCCGGCCGAAATATTGGATTCCCGCTGGCTATATAGCTTGGGGCCACTCATCGAAATTACCCACTAACTCCCCAAATATTTCGATAATCAATCTGTTATACCGGCTAATATTCATATTATCATATTCACCCGCTACGGCCTACGATGTCGACGGCTGAATTTCGATTTTCCACACTAGTTCCCCTGTTCTCGAAGCGTTTGATGGCATCCCGGGAATGGGCAGTACTTCCTTACCCTCAGAGCCGGTATCGAGTGCAAATGTCCAACGAGATCGACGCGGTCGATGCCCAGCTCCTCGCGCTGCTCCAACGGAACGCGAGGTCGAAGGCGACGGATCTCGCAGAGGCGATCGGCGTCTCCGACAACACCGTCCACAACCGAATGAGCCGACTGGAGGACGCCGGCGTGATCGAGCGATACACGACGGAGGTCGACCCGAGAGAGGCGGGGCTGCAATTCTACTACCACTTCACCTGCACGACGCCGATCAGCGACCGGTCCGAGGTGGCCGAACAGATCATCTCGTACCCGGAGGTGGTAGACGTCACCGAACTCATGACTGGGCAAGAGAACCTGCACATCAAACTCGTGGGACGGACCGACCAAGACGTCACGCGGATGGCCCAGAAACTCGACGACTTGAACCTGGAGATCACCGACGAGAACCTCATTCGAGCCGAGCACGTCAACCCGATCGACCTCGAAGCGATCGGGACGGACCCGTAGGGCCGTCGGTTCAGCCGCCGTCCGCCTGGGTCGGTCGCCATCCGCCGTGCACGCCGGAGCAGGCCTCGGCGGAGATCCGTCCCCGGGGTCACCGACGGTGACTCCGCGGCCGGATCGACCGTGACCGTCGGCTTCCCGTCGGGTCGAAGACAGTGGGCAGCTCCATCACACGGCCGCCCACCCAGGGGGCCGCCAGCAGGGGGATAGCAGGACACTTGTCCCCCGGGGTCCCCAGCCCACCCATGCGCATCCAGGGGCGCGAGACCGTCGAGGGCGGCGCCGAGCGGATCACGCTCGTGCCCGAGTCGGTCGACGACCTCTGGCACCTCCAGTACGTCATCGAGCCGGGGGACCGGGTGGCCGGCGATACGACCCGCCGCGTCCGCCAGGACGACGACCGCGTCCGGGACACCGGCGGCCAGCGCGAGTCGATGTGGGCCGCGGTCGCCGTCGACGACGTCGAGTTCCACCGCTTCGCGAACCGGCTCCGCGTCTCGGGCGAGATCGTCGCCTGCTCCCGGGAGGACCAGCTCGGCGCCCACCACACGCTCAACGTCGAGGAGCGCGCCGAGGTCTCCATCCAGAAGTTCTGGAAGCCCGACCAGCTCGAGCGCCTCCAGGAGGCCGTCGAGGCGAGCGAGACGCCCGACGTGGCCATCGCCACCGTCGAGGAGGGCGAGGCCTACGTCCACACCGTCGCCCAGCACGGTACCGAGGAGAAGGCCTCGATCGTCGCGCCGACCGGGAAGGGCGAGTACGCCCGCTCGCGCGACGAGCTGTTCGCCGAGCTCACCGACGTCCTCCGCCGGCTCGACGTCGAGACGATCATCCTGGCCGGCCCGGGGTTCACCAAGCAGGATGCCCTCGACTACATCGAGGAGGAAGCCCCGGAGGTCGCGTCACTCATCACGGTGGTCGACACGAGCGCGGCTGGCGACCGTGGGGTCCACGAGGTCCTCAAGCGCGGTGCGGTCGCCGACGCGAAGGCCGAGAGCCGCATCGCCCGCGAGGCCGAGCTCATCGACGAGCTGCTCTCGCGGATCCGGGATGGGGCGAAGGCGGCCTACGGTCCCGAGAACGTGAAGCAGGCCGCCGACTTTGGCGCCGTCGAGCACCTCCTCGTCCTCGACGAGCGGCTCCGCACCGAGCGCGCCGGCGAGGGCGACTGGCCCATCGACGCGAACGACGTGATCGAGTCGGTCGACCAGCAGGGTGGCGAGGTGACGATCTTCTCGGAGGCGTTCGACCCGGGTCGGCAGCTCGCCAACCTCGGCGGCATCGCGGCACTGCTCAGGTACCGCATCGACTGAACGCCGGTTATTCGGATCGGTCGCCGAGGACCCGAGCGACCGCCTCGGCGATGTCTTCGCGGTGATCCTCCCGGACTGCCCGGCCTTGCTCGATCTGAATCCCGCTCGCGCCGTCGGCCGTGAGCCAGTTGACGACGTTCTCCGGACTGTCGCCGCGGTAGCGGTCGTCGCTGGCCAAGGTCACCGGGTGGTCCTCGCCCACGGCCTCGTCGATGGCGTCCCGCACGTCAACGCGGAGCTCGCGTGGGGCGGCGCCACCGACCCCGACGCCCTCCTTCCGCCACGCGTGAAACGAGACGGCGCGGTCGAACCCCTGGTCGGCGATGGCCCCGAGCTTCGGGAACGAGGCCGGGTGGATGTCGTTCGAGGTGACGTGCCACCGGTGGAAGGCCTCCCAGTCCGGCCACCGGCCACGGCAGACCCAGGCCGTCCCGCCGAGGTCGGCGGCGAGCGCCTCGGCCTGTGCGTCCGTCCACTCCTCCATCTGCCCGCCGTGGGGTGCACACGCGACGAGGTGGTCCCCACCCTCGGCGACGGCCTCCAGGAAGCTGCCGGCGACCGCGCCGTCCGGCAGTGTCTCGACCGTCGAATCGACCCACACCGGGCCTTCGGTCCCGAGGCGGTCGCGGCCGGCTTCCGAGACGACGACCGCCTCGTCGGCCCCGACGACCGTGAAGAGGGCGCAGTGTTCCTCGCGTCCCAGCCGGACCTGGTGCCCGACGTCGAGCTCCAGGTCAGCCAGCATCGACTCGGGCAGCAGGCAGTGCTCCCGGTCCTCGATGGTGCCGATCCGGAGTCGCTGTCGGCCGGTGCCTGGCACGGACGGACTCACACCTCCACGGTCAGGCCGTCGTGGGCGAACCGCACGTCGCCATCGTAGTGGTCACGGATCGATTCCAGCATGTCCTCGTGGTGATTGTCGGTGTGCGGATAGAGGTGGGTCAGGAACACCGAGCCGAATTCGTGATCGGCGAGGACCGCACCGAGCTGGCTCGGCGTCGGGTGGTTGGAGACGTCGACGCCGTCGGGAAAGGAGCAGTCGTGGGCGAAGACCGCCGAGCCCTCGGCGAAGTCGGCGAGGCCCTCGAATGCCTCGGTGTCGCCGCTGTACGTCACGTCGCCGGACTCGCCGGTGAACCGGTAGGCCAGACAGTACATCGAGTGGCGCGTCTCCGTCGCCTCGACCTCGACGCCGGCCAGGGAGAACGACCCCGGCTCGACGTCCTCGAGGGTCAGGTCCACCCGGCCCTGCATGTAGTCGTGGACGTCGAGGAGGGCCTCGACGAGGTCCTCCGTGCCGGGCGGGCCCGCGACCGTGAGCTCGGTCTCGCCGGCGAGCCACCGGGCCTTCAGCAGCGGCAAGAGATCTGAGCAGTGGTCGAGGTGGTGGTGGGTGAGCAGGACGGTGTCGACGCCCTCCCAGCCCACCTCGGTCGCGGCGAGGCCGTGGAGGGCGCCGCTCCCGCAGTCGACAAGCAGCCGGTCGTCGCCCGACTCGACGAGCAGCCCTGTCTGGAACCGCTCGCCGGTCGGCATCGCCGAGCCGGTCCCGAGGAAGGTGACGCGCATACCCGCCCTCGGTCCGCGAGCGAGAAAGGCGTTGGTGCTCGCTCAGCTGCGGTCGATGCGCTCGACCGTCGCCGCGATCTCATCGCGGGCCGCATCGTCCGGGAGCGTCAGGGGCGGTCGCACGGCGGGCTCGTCGAGGACGCCCAGGGCGGCGAGGGCCACCTTGGTCCCGGCGGCGAAGCCATGGGCCGCACAGAAGCGGAAGAGTGGGTCGATGCGCTCGCGCTGGAGGGCTCGCGCCCGGTCGTGCTCGCCGGTGCGGACCGCCTCGACGGCGGCGGTCATCGTCTCGGGGATCAGGTGGGAGAGGGCGTTGATCCCGCCGGTCGCGCCCATGAACGTCGCGGGCACGAGGGCCCCGTCGAACCCTTGGAACACCTGGAAGTCGGTTGGCGTCGCCTCGAGCACTGCGTCGAAGTGACCGATGTCCCCGCTCGAATCCTTGAGGCCGACCACGGTGTCGCGCTCGGCCAGCGCGGCAACGGTCTCCGGGTCGAGCGTCGCCCCCACGAGGCCGGGGATGTTGTAGAGGTAGACGGGGAGCGGCGCGTCCTCGACCACGGCCGAGAGGAACTGCTCGTTCCCGGCTGGCTCGGTGGCGGTCAGGTAGTAGGGCGGCAGCAGGAGGGCGGCGTCCGCGCCGGCGTCGGCGGCCGCCGCCAAGCGGTCTCGTGCCTCCGGAACGGCCGTCGCCGACGCCCCGGCGACCACGGGGACGTCTCCGGGGGCGGCGTCGACGGTGGTCTCGATAACGGCACGCTGCTCTGCCGGCCTCAGGCTCGAGAACTCCCCCGTCGTCCCGCAGGGAACGAGCGCGTCGACACCCCCCGCGACGACGTGCCCGACGACCGCCGCCAGTGCGTCGTGGTCGACGGCTCCGCCGTCGAACGGCGTGACCAGCGGACAACCCATCCGCGTCGCATCCGGGAGCATACCGGCCGATCGGCCCGGGCCGCCTTCACCGTTCGCCTCCCGGCGCAAGACCACTTCCACCCCGCTCTCCCAATGCACTTACCCGCGAATCGCGTAGCCGCCACCGAATGGCCGGGCGCGAGGTCCTCGATGGGGTGGACACAGGGGTGGTCGAAGCCGACGACGTGGACGTCCTCGAGCGGCTCGACCCCGCCGTCCGCCAATGGTGGATCGAGCGATTCGGCGAGTACGTCCCCGAGAACGGCGGCTACTTCACGCCGCCGCAGAAGGAGGCCATCCCGCTCGTCGACGAGGGGACGAACACGCTGATCTGTGCGCCGACGGGATCGGGAAAAACGCTTGCCTCCTTTACGGCCATCGTCAACGAGCTCTTCCACCGCGGCCGCACCGACGGGCTCGAGAACACCGTCTACTGCCTCTACGTCTCGCCGCTGAAGTCCCTGGCCAACGACATCGAGCGCAACCTCGCCGACCCCCTCGCGGAGATCACGGCCGAGGAGGACCTTGAGATTCGGCAGGCCATCCGGCACGGCGACACCGACGACGCCGCCCGGTCGAAGATGCTCGAGGAGACGCCCCACATCCTCAACACCACGCCGGAGACGCTGGCGATCCTGCTTAACTCGCCGAAGTTCCGGGAGAAGCTCCGGACCGTCGAGTACGTCATCGTCGACGAGATCCACAGCCTGGCGGCTGGCAAGCGCGGCACGCACCTCTCGGTGAGCTTAGAGCGGTTGGAGGATCTCGTCGAGACGTCGCCGACCCGGATCGGGTGCTCGGCGACCGTCGAGCCCATCGACACCATCGCGGAATTCCTCGTCGGCCGCGAGCAAGCCGAGGGGCCTCCGCGCGACTACGAGGTGGTCGACGCCCGGTTCGTCCGGGACTTCGACCTGGAACTCGTGTGCCCGACCGACGACCTCGTCGGGACGCCGAACTGGGCCGTCAGGGACGCCTTCTACGAGCGCCTCGAGTCCTGGATCCGCGACCACGACACGACGCTCGTGTTCACGAACACGCGGTCGGGCGCCGAGCGAGTGCTCTACACGCTGCGGGAGCGCTACGGCTACGACGAGCGGAACTCGGGCTGCCACCACGGCTCCCTCTCGAAGGAGGCCCGGGAGGACGTCGAAGCCCAGCTGAAGGCCGGCGACCTCGACGTCGTCACGACCTCGACCAGCCTCGAGCTCGGCATCGACATGCCGACGCTTGACCTCGTCGTCCAGGTCGGCTCGCCGAAGTCCGTGTCGGCGCTCCTCCAGCGAGTGGGCCGCGCGGGCCACAGCCCGGGCGACACCGTCAAGGGCCGGGTGGTGGCGCTCGACCGCGACGAGCTCGTCGAGTGTGCGGTCATGCTCCGGCGGGCCGAGCAAGGCTTCGTCGACCGGGTCTTCGTCCCCGAGAACGCCCAGGACGTCGCCGCCCAGCACGTCTACGGCATGGCGATCAACGCCATCCGTCCCGAGCGGGCGGTTCTCGCGACCCTCCGCCGCGCCTTCCCGTATCGCGACTACCCCGACGACGCGTGGGAGTCGCTCATTCGCTACCTGACCGCCGACTACGTCGGGATGGAAGAGCGCAACGTCTACGCGAAGATCTGGCGCGACGAGAACGACCCGCCCGGCGGCGAACACCACCACGCGGACTTCCCGGTCGGGGAATCTCTCATCGGTCGCCGTGGTCGGCTGGCCCGGGTGATCTACCTCACGAACCTCGGCACCATCCCGGACTCGTTCACCTGCGACGTCCTGGTGCGCGGCTCGAAGGAGTGGGTCGGCCAGCTCGATGAGGAGTACCTCGACACCTTAGAGCCGGGCGACGTCTTCGTCCTCGGCGGCGGCACCTTCGCCTTCAAGTACCGGCGCGGGTCGAAGGTGTACGTCGACCACGCCGACGGCCGACCGACAGTGCCCTCGTGGTTCTCGGAACGGCTCCCGCTCTCGCTTGACCTCGGGTGGGCGATCCTCGACTTCCAGCGCGAGGTCGTCGACCGGCACGACCGGGGCGGTGCGGCCGCCGTCCGGGAGTGGCTTCGGAGCTTCCCGATGGACGAGGACGCCGTCTACGCGCTGACCAACACGTTCGACGAGCAGGTGCGCTACGCGGGGGCCGAGAGCGTCTCGACGCCGGACCGGCTCGTCGTCGAGGAGGAGCGCGACACGAACGACTACCGGCGGCGCTACTACGTCCACTCGACCTACGGCCGGCGCTTCAACGACGGGCTCTCCCGGTTGTTGGCCTACCGGTCGGCCCAGGCGGCCACGGCCAACGTCCAGGTGGCGGTGGCCGACAACGGCTTCGTCCTCTCGATGCCGCTGAACCGGAAGGTCGACGTCCCCGGGCTGCTCGAGGAGATCGACCAGAGCGAAGTCCGTCGCGACCTCCGACGGAGCCTTCGGGGGACCGACCTGCTCGATCGCTACTTCCGCATCAACGCCGCGCGCTCGCTGCTCATCCTGAAGCGATACAAGGGCCACGAGAAGTCCGCCGGCCGCCAGCAGGTGGACAGCGAGATGCTGCTCGGCTTCGTCGAGGAGCTCGAAGACTTCGCGGTCATCGAGGAGACGTATCGGGAGATCCTCGAGGACAAGCTCGACGTCGCCGCGATCGAGGACGTCATCGCAGACGTGCGCGCCGGGGCCATCGACGTCCACCACCACGTCGTCGACTCGCCGTCGCCGCGGGCCTTCGGGCTCGCCACGCTCTCGGCGAGCGACGTCGTCTTAGCCGATGACGAGAGTGCCGTGCTCTCCGAGTTCCACGACCGCGTGCAGCGCGCCATCGAGGGGAGCTGACCGACGGCCAGGCTCGCGGTTTCCGACCGACACGTTCATTCGGCCGGACGCGCTACGCCGGCACATGCGGGTTCGCGACTGGCAGGACATCGTCGAGGACGTCGTGAGTTCGGACGCCGACCCCGACGGCTGGCGGGCCGTGGGCGGGACGCGGTCGCGCGGCATCGGCGAGGACCTCTACCTCGGCCACCCGACCGCGGGGCTCTTCCACCTCAAAACCTACGCGAAGAACCCCTTCGAGGTCCACGGGGTCGGCACCCAGCTCGCCCGGAAGCTCGACGACGAGATCGGGCCCTACCTCCCTGAGGACGCCGACGGCCGCTTCGCCGTCCGGCAGGCAGCGCCGGACGAGGACACAGCGGAGAACCGGGCGCGCCACGTCGAAGAGACCTTGAAGGCTCACGCGAAGGCGCCGACCTCACCCGACCATCTCTTCTCGGACCTGATGGAAGCGCTCGAGTCGCCCGCCTTCGGGCCGGTGGACTACGACACCCGGTCGCGGCCGGACTCCGTCGAGGAGCTCTCGACGACCTTCGAGGAGGCCGAGGACGTCCTCGAGACGGAGTTCGAGGACATCGTCGAGGACGACGGCGTCAACCGCGGCTTCGGATAGGTCAGGGGTCGACGCGGTCGAGCCATCGGTCCGGATCGTCGAGCTCGTCGCGGCGCGGGAGCGTCTCCGGCGTTCGCCAGACGACGCCCGCCGCCGCCATCCCCCGGGCGGCCCCGACGTGGTCGAAGAAGGCCTTCCCGCGCTCGTACTGCTGCCGCTTGAACCCGAGGCCGAACAGCTTCCGGACCAGCACCATCAGCGGGCCGCCACTCCGGCGTCGGGCGTCGAGCGCGGCGCGGAGGTCGTCTGACCGGGCGTCGAACGCGTGGTCCATCACGAACTCCGCGTACCCCTCGACGGCTGTCATCGTCGCGTTCAGCTCCCGGACGGCCTCGGCGTCGATCCGACCGTCGGCGAGGGCGTCGAGGGCGCGCTCGATCCCCGCCTCGAGGTGGTCGACGAGCCAGGGGGCGGCCCCGAACTCGGCGGCGTGGGCCACCTCGTGGAAGGCGATCCACCGGCGGAAACGGGCCGGCTCGACCGGGAGCGTCTCCTCGGCGCTCACCAGGTTCGGCCGGACGAAGAACAGCCGGGGCTCCCCGTCGCCGAAGAGCACCGGGTCGTACTGGCCGAGGACCGACCGCCCGAGGACGGCGAGCAGCGTCGCCATGGTCGCCGTGTTGGCACGTCGGGCGACGCCGGGCAGGAGGGACGGCCGCTCTTGGAGCGGGACGAGGGCCCGCTGGAAGGTGTCGACGTTGGCCTCGATCCAGTGGTGGCGGTCCTGGACCTCGATGGGCGAGGGTGTGGGGAAGGGGAGGCCAGTCGTGTCTCGGATGCGCTCACTGGCCTCGCGGACGTCGGTCGCGAAGGCCTCGCGTTCCCCGGGCTCGAACGCGAGGGACCCCGGATCCGTGGCGTCAGTCGCGGCGTCGGCGACGGCCCCCCAGTCGATGGCGCCCTCGCCCGAGGCAGACGCCACCGCGCTGAGGCTTCGGAGGAGGTTCACGTCATCGCTAGGGTCCGGGCGCTCATAAGGTGACGGCGGTCAGTCGTCCGTGTCGGAGGTCTCGTCCTCGGTTCCGCCTCGCGTCCGGAGCCAGACGAGGGCGGCCACGGAGAGCAGGCCGACGAGGAGCGCGACGACGCTCTCGGGCGACGGGCCGCCCGACGCCACAGACTCGGCTGCCGAGTCGTTGCCATCGTCCTCCGCCGACGAGCGACCCCGACCGGCGAAGGGGGCGTTGAACTCGGCCTCGGCGGTGGCCCGGGCGTCTGGAACGTTCAGCTCCAGGAGGGTGATCTCGACCATGGCTAGCGTTGGGCGGGCCGACCCTTGGGTCTGTTCCCCCGCGGTGGGCCCCCGGGCCGAGAGCGCACAACACAACCGTTAAACGCCGCCATGCCATCGTCCCGACACATGAGCGACGGGACGTCCGCCCAGGGCAAGAAGAACACGACGACGCACGTCAAGTGCCGGCGCTGCGGTGAGAAATCCTACCACGTGAAGAAGAAGGTTTGTGCCTCCTGTGGCTTCGGGAAGACGGCGAAGCGGCGGGAGTACGCCTGGCAGGGAAAGACGGGCGACCACTAGTCGACGTCGCACCGATTTAGACCGCTTCTTCGGGCCGCGCTGCGCCGTTCCCAGCGATGTGGCCGAGCCGGGGGTTGCGGGAGATTTAACCCGACGGTCTCCCTACTGATTTCCATGCAAGCCGGGCGGGGGCGCGGCGCGACCGAGAAGTGCGGCGTCGTGGGCGTCTCGCTCGGGGACCGGGGTGCGGCGATGCCGCTCTACTACGCGCTCTATGCCCTCCAGCACCGCGGCCAGGAGTCGGCGGGCATGGTCACCCACGACGGGTTCCAGCAGCACAGCCACGTGGGCATGGGCCTCGTCGGCGACGCCATCGGCGAGGAGGACCTCGCGCGGCTGAACGGGTCGGCCGGCGTCGGGCACGTCCGCTACCCGACCGCCGGGAGCGTCAACAAGGACTGCGCCCAGCCCTTCTCGGTCTCCTTCAAGAGTGGCGCGCTCGCGCTCGGCCACAACGGCAACCTCGTGAACGCCGACGAGCTCAGAGCGGACCTGGAGTCGGTTGGGCACGCCTTCACCTCGGACGGCGACACGGAGGTCATCGCCCACGACTTAGCGCGGAACCTCCTCGAGTCCGACCTCGTCCGTTCGGTCCGGCGGACCATGGAGCGTATGCATGGCTCCTACTCGTTGACGGCGATGCACGACGACACCGTGCTCGGCATCCGTGACCCCGAGGGCAACCGACCGCTGTGCCTCGGCGAACTCGAGGACGGGTACGTATTGGCGAGCGAGAGCGCAGCTATCGACACGCTCGGCGGCGAGTTCGTCCGCGACGTGAAGCCGGGTGAACTCGTCATCCTGCACCCCGACGGCGACGGCTACGACGGCTACCAGCTCATCGAGCCCGACAACACCGCCCACTGCTTCTTCGAACACGTCTACTTCGCCCGTCCGGATTCGGTCATCGACGACCACCTCGTCTACGAGGTCCGCCGCGACCTCGGCCGGGCGCTCTGGGAGGAATCAGGGGTCGAGACCGACGTCGTGATGCCGGTGCCGGACTCCGGACGTTCGTTCGCCTCCGGCTACGCCGAGGCGGCGGCCGAGGACGGCCTCGACGTCGAGTTCGCGGAGGGGCTGATGAAGAACCGCTACGTCGGCCGGACGTTCATCATGCCGACCCAGGAGATGCGCGAGAAGGCCGTCCAGTTGAAGCTGAACCCCATCCGCTCGACGGTCGAGGGGCGGGCCGTCACCATCGTCGACGACAGCATCGTCCGAGGCACGACGTCGCGCCAGCTCGTCTCGCTGCTGCGGGACGCGGGTGCCGAGGCGGTCCACCTCCGCATCGGCTCGCCGCCGATCGTCGCGCCATGCTACATGGGTATCGACATGGCGACGCGGGAGGAACTCATCGCGGCGGAGCGGGACGTCGACGCCATCCGCGAGGAGATCGAGGCGGACTCGCTGGCCTACCTCTCCATAGACGCGATCGCGGACGCGCTCGACACCGATCGCATCGACCTCTGTCTCGGCTGCGTGACCGGCGAGTACCCTTACGACGTCGAGGGCGAGGCCACGGATCGGGACGTGTCTCGGCCGGCCATCGGCGAGCGGTCGGCGACCGCGGACGACTGAGGACGCTCAGTAGACCAGGTAGAGCATGGCGTAGACGACGACGCCGAGGACGAACGAGACGAGCCAGAGCGCCGCCGCCACCCGGCCGATGCGGAGGTGGTTCGTCCGGGGGATCTCGGCGACGTCGTGGGTGAGCCCAATGAGGAGCACGTAGTAGAGCAGCGGCACGCAGACGACGGCCAGGAGGATGTGGATCGCGAGGACGGGGAGGTAAACGAACTGATAGACTGTCTCTGCCCCCGGGAACGCCGCCGGGCCCTCGAGGACGACCTTCCAGAGGTAGAGGACGAGGAAGGCGGCGAAGAGGACCGCGGCAGTGAGCATCGCCGCCCGGTGGCGGCGGATCTCGCCGTTCCGGATCGCCCGCCAGCCGACGACGATGGCGGGGATGGCGACGAGGCTGATGACGGCGTTCAGGTGGGGGACGGCGGCGACGACGGCCGGGGCCTGCGGGAGCAGCGAGGCGGGGACGACGCCGAGGACGGCGCCGAAGACGAGGGCCAGCGAGACGAGCGAGAAGACGGTGGCGAGCGGGAGCACTTGGTCCTTCACCCGGAGCGCCATGGCCGTCTTCCGGGCCCGGAGCGGGAAGCGGTTTGTGGTCTCAGCGTCCCCCGGAACCGGAGTGAGGCCCCCGAAACCGCGCGAAACGAAAGTGCTTTTATCGAACCCCAGGCTACGATGTGATGCGTCGAGCGCGTGGGTAGCCAAGCTAGGCCAACGGCGCAGCGTTGAGGGCGCTGTCCCGTAGGGGTCCGCCGGTTCAAATCCGGTCCCACGCATCATCTTGCGAACGACAGTGAGCAGTGGTTATCGTCCGGTCCGGTTTGAACCACGGGAGTCGCAGCCGAGCGAAGCGAGGTCGTCTCCCGGTGGTTCAAATCCGGCCCCACGCATAATCGATAAAGAGACGTATCAGGTGCTATGGGAGGTGTTTTCGGGGGATTACGAGTTTGGGCTCTCCCTTATGGATCCACCAATTGCCCGTAAATCGTAGTGAAAGGACGAGAAGTAGACGGGCGGGATTAATTCGGATGTGAGACCCTGTTTAACCGTTTCAGATCGCCATCGTCGTACCCGGTACACCATTCGTTCAGGCCATCAAAGCCACCGATCGACACTGCCGGCCGATATCCGTTGGTTCTACAACCAACGCCTTTTTGACGACGGACACGAAATGAATGGTGGGAATAGGCCCAATGGCGGAAGAGCTCGATGGATACAACGAAGCCAACGTTCACGGCGACGGAACCGTGGTTCGGGTGTCGGTCCGGCGAACCACAGATGACGCGTACCCATCGGGATGGCGGTACACGTTCCACTATGGTCGGCTCACTCCCGGCCAGGAGACGCTGGACGACGGCACCATCCGCCGCTACGACAACGCCCACGAGGACACGAAGGGCCACGAGCTCCACGTCGCACCGGAGCCGGAACCGAGAACTATCGAGTTTCCCGGGATCGAGGAACTGTACGAGCGGTTCTGGGACGAGATTCCAGTCGCGCGGTTCGGCCCAATAACGGACACGGAGTGAGACCATGACTGAGTCCAATAACGTGCTGGTCGTAACAATCGGCAGCAGCGAGGACCTGTACGAGCGCGGACGCCACGCGATCCGTCAACTCGACGCAGGTGAGCCGGTCGAACGGCCAGCCACGATCACGTTTGCGAACGAACAGCAACTCGGCGAGGTCTTCAACGAACGGACCTACAAGCTCCTTCGGGTTATCAGGGAGCACGAACCTACGAGCATCCGTGAGACTGCCCGGTTGGTCGAGAGGGACGTGAAGAACGTCCACGAAGAGCTATCGACGCTCGAAGCGCTCGGCGTGATCCGATTCGACGAAGAAGGGCAAGCGAAACGACCCGTGTTTCCCTACGACGACCTCCTCATCAGCCCGTTTGGAGCGGACGAAAACGATACCGCGACGGCAACTCCCTGAGCGGAGGCGTTCTGTTGGGGAAACGATCCGAAGGTAGACGGTCGTTCTCATGAGCTGTAGGGCGTTGCTCGTGAGGGTGGTTGGCAGAACCGACGGGAACCTCCATCGAGAGGGCAATTTACCCGTGAAACTCGTGCGGAAATCCGGTCCCACGCATATTCGATAAAGAGAGGTATCAAAGTCTCGGAGAGGCGTTTTCGGAGATTACGAGTTTGGACACTCTCGTATGAATCCGCCATTTGCCCGTAAATCGTAATATAAAGACGAGGAGTATACAGCCGGGATCAAGGCGGATTTGAGACGCTGTTTAACCGCAGCAGGTCGTCATGATCGTACGCCGCACGCCACATTGCGTGGACCGCACGGGTCACGAGCGACACCTCCTCGACTTCGATACAGGACGGTTCGGCGGCATCGGTCGAGGCATCCGGAGGTGGGTGAAAATGCACCTCGGGGGAATGGGTGTTCGGATACTGATCGAACCGCCAGTTCACGTCATCCGAATCGGCGTAGTGAAACGAATACATATCCAATTCGCTCCATTGTATCTCGAATCGCGAATCATTGGCGGCTCCCAGCCCATCGGCAAGCTCGACGTGAAGCACCGTCGGCGAGACGATGTCGTCGTAGTACGTCTTTTTGACCAGCGGCTCGAGATCGAGCCACAGGTTGCGAACGCGATGGAGTGCCGGGAGGTATATCGGTCCGAATTCACCAGCCCGGTCTCGTTCGCTCATGCAGTGAGGTGATGGCTGGCGTCGTCGTACGCGAGGGCCGCCTGGGCGATAGCGAGATTTTCACGGGTGGTTCGCCACGTGCTGAGATCGTCCCACCCCTCCGTTTCGTCGCCGGAGAGCTGCTGGGCCAGTTCCTCCGGTGACACTACGTCGTATCGGTCCTCGTAGCGACGGATCTCGGCTTTCATCCGTTTGATCCCGTCGAGAAGCGTGTCACGGTCGGCCTCTTCGCGGAGTTCGCGAATGCGGGACATGAGGACACGGTCGGTGTTTCGCTTGTAGAGGGTCGTCTGCCCGTCGGCTTCCGTCTCCGCAAACCCGGTATTGACAAGCGCTTTGCAGTGTCGACGGGCGGTCGGCTCACTAACGAGTGCGCGCTCGGCGATCTCCGCCGCTGATTGTCCCTCGTGCGTCTGCTCGACGATTTCGTACACGCGCTCGAATGGCGTCGTTTCGGCCTTCCACTCCGCCTTCACGTGTTCGTTGATGTCATCCCAGGTTTCGACGGTCATACAGGACACCACGGATTCGAACGACAAATAATTTCCTCGAAAAAGCATGTGTATCGGGTCGGTTTCTCATACGTCGCTCAAATTGCCCCATACGGCCTTCACAGAGGCCCGACATCGACCACGTCACCCCCGTTTCAACGAACTCTCGGGCACACATGTTACCCGCAATATTCGTGCGGGAATTCGATCCCACGCATCATTCTAACCGATGGAATACGCCAACCGAGCGCGTCGTCCACCGGTATCCTCTGACCGAAGTTCCTTACCTCACGCACCACTTACGCTCCACCAGTGACCGAATCGGCCCGGGTCTACGACCTCGACGGGACGCTCGTGCGCCTCGACGTCGACTGGCGCGACGCCGAGCGGTCGCTCCGGGCGGCCATCCGTGCCACGTCGGTCGAGGCCGACGCCGATGGCGCGGGCGTCTGGGAGCTCTTCGACGTCGCTCAGGAATACGGCGTGCTCGACGCCGTCGAGGGCGCCGTCGCCCCGCACGAGGTCCGGGGAGCACAGACCGCCGAGCGCCTCCCGACGGCGGACGAACTCGCCGACCTCACGGTGCCCGTCGCTGTCTGCTCGCTGAACTGCGAGGAAGCCTGCCGGACCGCCCTCGAGCGACACGACCTCCTCGACGAGGTGGCGGCCATCGTCGGTCGGGACTCGGTGCCGTATCGGAAGCCCCATCCCGAGCCACTCCTCGCCGCGATCCGGGCCATCGACGCCGACCCCGAGGAGACGCTCTTCGTCGGTGACTCCGAGAGCGACGAGCACACGGCCGAGCGTGCGGGGACGGCGTTTCGCTACGTCGAACATTGACCCTGGGCTAGAGTCCCTGTCTGCGCCCACGTCACCGAGCCGGCTGATCGCGGCGAGCCCAGAGGTAGGCGAGCACCGCCGAGGCGAACCAGACCACTGCACCCACGCGGATGGCGAAGCCCGCCCGGGCTTCCCAGGTCGGGAGCGTGACCTGCGTCGAGAGGACCGCGACGAGGGGCGCGCCGACGACGATGGTGGCGACGAAGGTGGTCTGCATCACCCACCCGTAGTCGACGCCCTCGGGGACGTGCTCCTCGACGCGCTCCGGCACGGGCAGAGCCCCGGTGCGGACGGGCTAAGGTGTGACGGTGACCGCCGGCGCCCAACCTGACAGGTTTAACACCACACCGCTCCGACCGGGACCCATGCCGACGGTCCAGGAGATCCGGACCCGCGCGGGCGGCCCGGAGCCGATCACGATGCTCACGGCCTACGACACGCCGACCGCGACGGCCGTCGATGCGGCCGGGATCGATATCGTCCTCGTCGGCGACAGCATGGGGAACACGGTCCTCGGCTACGAGTCGACGCTCCCCGTGACGCTGGAGGAGGTCGCCAGCGCCACGGGGGCGGTCGCACGCGGCGTCAGCGAGGCGCTGGTCGTCGCGGACATGCCGTTTCTCTCCTTCGGGGTCGACGAGGCCGAGTCCACTGCCAACGCCGGGCGGATGCTGAAGGAGGAGGGGGCCGCGGCGGTGAAGCTCGAATCCGGCCCGCACACCGTCGAGCTCACGGAGCGGCTCGTCGACTTGGGCATCCCGGTGATGGCCCACCTGGGCCTGACGCCCCAGAAGGTCAATGCGGTCGGCTACGGCCGCCAAGGCACGACCGACGAGGCCGCCGAGGAGATCCGGGACCTCGCCCGCCAGCACGAAGAGGCCGGTGCCTTTTCGCTGGTGCTCGAGCACGTGCCCGCCAACCTGGCGGCGGCGATCACGGCGGACCTCGAGATCCCCACCATCGGCATCGGTGCCGGGGCGGACACCGACGGCCAGGTCCTGGTGCTCGCGGACGCGATCGGGCTCACCGAAGACGTCCCGCCCTTCGCCGAGTCCTTCGGCGACGTCCGTAGCGAGATGGAACGGGCCGTCGAAGGCTATCGGGACGCGGTCACCGCTGGGACCTTCCCAGCCGAGGAGCACAGCCAGGTCGCCGAGGACCTGGACCTCGAGGACTGAGCGAGGCCCGCTACCGTTCGTCCAGGAACCTAGCGACCGCGTCGAGGAATTCCGTTGGCTGCTCTAGGAACGAGTAGTGGGCCGCGTCGGGGATCGTCTCCTGCCGACCGTCCTGCACGTGCGCGGCGAGGTACTCGTGGAAGGCCGGCGGAGTGAGCCCGTCGTGCTCGCCGGTGACGGCCAGGGTGGGCTGGCCGATCTCGTCGAGGCGGTCGCGCACGTCGAAGGCGTGACAGGTGAGGAAGTCACGCCGGGTGACCATCTGGCCGGTCTGGCGCAAGAGGGCCTTCGACCGCTCGACGTCGGCCGGCCGGCTCTCGTGGAAGAGCCGGTCCGGTTCGTGCAGCATGTCGATGGCGCCCTCGAAGTCTTCGGCGAGGGCCGTGCGGATGGATTCGTGAACGCCGAGTTTCGCCCCCGTGCCGACGAGGACGAGGGCCGCTGGGTCGAAGCCGGACTCGAGGGCGGCGTTGAGCGCGACCGCGCCACCGAGGGAGTGACCCATCAGCACGTCTGCCTCGACCGCGTGCGCCACGGCCACGACGTCGTCAGCGTAGGCCGTGAGCGCGTCTGGCCCGGCGGAGGCTTCGAGATCTTCGGACTGGCCGTGGCCGCTCAGGTCGATTGCGACGGCGTCCAGATCGGTCGACTCCAGGCCGGACCACACGTCGATCGACCCCCCACTCCCGTGGATACAGAGGAGGCGGCTGTCGGTGTCGCCGGGCATGGTCCGGTGGGCGGTGCGACGGCCGTCGTGGTCGACGCTGGGCACGGGCGGGCTTCACGGGCAAGCGGCGTCAATCCACCGACCGACAGACCGGCTCGAAGAGGCTGGGACTGCAACACTACCGGTTAGAATGTACAGCGTCGCTGTATGGTGGTTCGTCCCCGGAAGATTTATATACTAAACTGACTAACAATGAGTTAATGCAACCACAGCAATCGGCGGCAACGCCGGCAGCACGTCGCTACGAGTACGACGACCGGGTCGTCATCGCAGCCGACTTCGGGCCCGCGGTCGAGCCGACCGTCGACGTCGTCGATGAAACGGTCATCGTCGTCGCCGGGGACGACCAGCGTGAGTTCCCCCTGCCCGACGGTGAGGTGCAAACCTTTACTCGAAACGGCGTCGTCACTATCGAGGTGCGAGCATGAAGCTCACGGTCAAGCCGTTAAAGCAGAAGGACGCGGGGCGCGGCCTCGCCGCGATCGACCCGCGGGCGGCCGAGGAGCTCGACTTAGAGAGCGGTGACTACATCCTCATCCAGGGCCGCGAAGGCGGCCGCGCGGTGGCCCGAGTCTGGCCGGGCTACCCGGAGGACGAGGGCCGTGGGGTCATCCGCATCGACGGCCGGCTCCGCCAGGAGGCCGACGTGGGCATCGACGACAAGGTCGAGGTCGAGGCGGCCGACGTCAAACCCGCCGAGCGTGTCACAGTCGCGCTCCCGCAGAACCTCCGGATCAGCGGAAACATCGAACCGATCATCCGGGACCGCCTCGGCGGCCACCCGATCACGAAGGGCCAGAACGTCCGCGTGAACCTCGGCCTGGTCGGGCTGGGCTCCCGCCAGGGCTTCCCGATCCGCATCGCGAACACCACCCCCTCGGGTACGGTGGTCGTGACGACCGACACGGAGATCCAGATCTCCGAGCGGCCGGCCGAGGAGGTCCACACCGGCGCCCAGGGTGCCGGTGGCCGCGAGACCCCCGACGTCACCTACGAGGACATCGGCGGCCTCGACAACGAGCTCGAGCAGGTCCGGGAGATGATCGAGCTGCCGATGCGCCACCCCGAGCTGTTCCAGCGCCTCGGCATCGAGCCCCCGAAGGGCGTCCTGCTGCACGGCCCGCCCGGCACGGGCAAGACGCTCATCGCCAAGGCCGTCGCCAACGAGATCGACGCCTACTTCACGACGATCTCGGGCCCGGAGATCATGTCGAAGTACTACGGCGAGAGCGAAGAGCAGCTCCGGGAGATCTTCGAGGACGCCGAGGAGAACGCCCCGGCCATCGTCTTCGTCGACGAGCTCGACTCCATCGCCCCGAAGCGCTCTGAAGCCGGTGGCGACGTCGAACGCCGGGTGGTCGCCCAGCTCCTCTCGCTGATGGACGGCCTCGACGAGCGCGGCGAGGTCGTCGTCATCGCCGCGACGAACCGGGTCGACGCCATCGACCCGGCGCTCCGCCGTGGCGGCCGCTTCGACCGCGAGATCGAGATCGGCGTCCCCGATCGGGACGGCCGCCTCGAGATCCTCCAGGTCCACACGCGCGGGATGCCCCTCTCGGACGCGGTCGACCTCGACCAGTACGCCGACAACACCCACGGCTTCGTCGGCGCCGACGTCGAGCAACTCGCGAAGGAGAGCGCGATGACCGCCCTCCGGCGGGTCCGCCCCGAGCTCGACCTCGAGTCCGACGAGATCCCCGCCGAGGCCTTAGAGTCCATCCAAGTCACCGAGGACGACTTCAAGGACGCGCTGAAGGGCATCGAGCCCTCGGCCCTCCGGGAGATCTTCGCCGAGGTGCCCGACGTCACCTGGCAGGACGTCGGCGGCCTAGAGGACACGAAGGAGCGGCTGCGCGAGACCATCCAGTGGCCCCTCGAGTACCCGCAGGTGTTCGAGACGCTCGACATGCAGGCCGCGAAGGGCGTCCTCCTGTTCGGCCCGCCCGGCACCGGCAAGACGCTGCTCGCGAAGGCCGTGGCCAACGAGGCGGAGTCGAACTTCATCTCGATCAAGGGCCCCGAGCTGCTGAACAAGTACGTCGGCGAGTCCGAGAAGGGCGTCCGCGAGGTGTTCAAGAAGGCCCGCCAGAACGCCCCGACGGTCATCTTCTTCGACGAGATCGACTCGATCGCCGTCGAGCGGGGCCGCCACCAGGGCGACTCCGGCGTCGGCGAGCGTGTCGTCTCCCAGCTCCTGACGGAGCTCGACGGGCTCGAGGAGCTCGAAGACGTGGTCGTCATCGCGACGACCAACCGTCCCGACCTCATCGACGCGGCCCTGCTCCGGCCGGGCCGGCTGGACCGGCAGGTCCACGTTCCGGTCCCGGACGAGGTGGCCCGTCGGGCCATCTTTGCGGTCCACACCCGCGAGAAGCCCCTGGCCGAGGACGTCGACCTCGACTGGCTCGCCCGGACGACCGACGGATACGTCGGCGCGGACATCGAGGCCGTCTGCCGCGAGGCCGCCATGGCCGCCAGCCGGGAGTTCATCTCCTCGGTCAAGCCCGAGGAGATCGACGAGAGCGTCGGCAACGTGCTGATCTCGCGCGCCCACTTCGAGGACGCCCTGGACGAGGTCGGCCCGAGCGTCGACGAGGACGTCCGGCAGCGCTACGAGGAGCTCGAGACCCACATCGGCCACGAGTCGGTCGAGGACGAGCCCGAGATCTCGCGGACCTTCCAGTAGTCGACGGCTGCCTACTCTGCCGTTTTTCTCGCCCTTACAGCTCGAGCCCGCGAATCGCCACGCCGTCCCCGTCTGCAACTCGTCCGACCACGCGGCCGTCAGTCGCCGCCGCAAGGGCGTCGGCCCGGTCGGGCGCTAGCGCCGCCACGAAGCCCGTCCCCATGTTGAACGTGCGGTGCATCTCGTCGTCGCTGACGTTCCCCTCCTCCCGCACGAAGTCGAACACCGGCTGGGCTGGCCAGGAGTCCTCGACCACGTAGCGGTGCTCGCCGAGGCGCTCGAGGTTCGTCCAGCCGCCCCCCGTCAGGTGGGCCGCCCCGCCCACCCCGTGGGCCCGCATCGGCTCGAGGAGGTGGGTGTAGAGCCGGGTCGGTTCGAGGAGAACCTCACCGACGGTCCGCGACGAATCGCCGGGAAACGGGTCCGTGTAGGCGTGCCGCCGCGTCGCCGCCTCGCGGGCGAGCGTGAGCCCGTTCGAGTGGATCCCGCTCGAGGCCCAGCCGACGAGGGCGTCCCCAGGCTCCGCCCCGTCCTCGAAGATCGCGTCCTTCGGTGCGAGTCCGGCGCAGGTCCCCGCGAGGTCGAGCCCCAAGACGACCTCGGGCATGACGGCCGTCTCGCCGCCGACGAGGGCGATCCCCGCCTCCTCGGCGCCGGCCGCGAGTCCCTCGCCGATCTGGGCGGCCTCGTCGTCGTCCGGCGCGTCGACCGCGAGGTAGTCGACGAACGCGACCGGCTCGACCCCCGCGGCGACCAGGTCGTTCGCGTTCATCGCGATGCAGTCGATGCCGACCGTCGAGTAGTCCCCCAGGGCCTCCGCGACGAGGAGCTTCGTCCCGACGCCGTCGGTCGCGAGGGCGAGGTAGCGGTCGCCGATGTCCAGGAGACCGGCGTAGCCCGCGTCGACGTCGCCGACCGCCTCGACGAGGGCGGCCGTCGCCGCCTCGCTCGCCCCGATGTCCACCCCCGCGTCGGCGTAGGTGAGCTCCTCCTCGTCACTCATGGCAGAGGGGGCGTCGGGTGGGCGCAAAAGCGCACCGGATGCTCAGAGCAGGAACAGCCCGGCGAGCCCACCGCCGACGGAGACGACGAACACGGCGGCGAAGACGGGCTTGTCCCACGCCAGCACCTTCCGGCCGTCCAGTGGCCCCCAGGGCAGCATGTTGAACCCGGCGAGGATGAGGTTGATCCGCACGCCGTAGGTGCCGACGACCCCGACGAAGCCAGGGACCAGCAAGAGCGGCGCGAAGGCGACCGCGAGGACGAGGTTGGTCACCGGCCCGGCCACGGCGATGATGCCGTTCTCCCGCGCGGTGATCCGCCCACGGTGGTAGACGGCGCCGGGCGCGGCGAAGAGGAACCCCGCGAGGCCGCCGGCGATGGCCAGCCCGAGCATCCCGTAGTCCGCCCGGAAGGCCGCCACCTGGTCGAAGCGGACGGCGACCACCTTGTGGGCGAGCTCGTGGAGGAGGAAGCCGACGCCGACCGTCAGGAGGCTCATGAGCATGAGCCCGCCGAAGGCGACCAGGCTGCCCGTGGACGGGTTCCGGACGGCGGTGAAGGCCAGCGGCCGGCCGAGGAAGAGGGCGAACGCCAGCCCCAGAGCCAGCCAGGCCAGCACCAGATCGCGGACCTCCTGCCGGTAGAACTCCACGGCCATCACAGTGCCCCGACCAGCACGTCGAAGCCGATGCGGGCGCCGTCGAATAAGCGCGCGATGACCGCATCCGCGCCGCCGACGTCCTGGCCGAGCCAGGGCACGACGACCACGAAGAAGAGCACGCTGGCGGCGATGGAGCCCACGTTGGTCATGGCCACGATCACGATCAGCCGGAAGAGCGGCACGTCGAGCATGCGGCCCAGCAGGTCCCGGATCGGGCTCTCCTCGTCGGAGAGGATCTCGTTCAGGGTCGAGATGTCCGCGACCGAGACGCTACTGTAGCGGAGCTCGACGTAGCCGGCGAACCAGCCCGGGGCCAGCAGCGGGTTGATGCTCGTGAGCCACGCGACGAGCCCCCCCGCGGTCGCGCTCGTCCACCGGGCGCCCGCCAGCTTCGCGAGGCCGAAGGCGAAGACCCCGTTGAACAGGAACCACGCGACGAAGAGTTTGATCAGGAAGGGTCGGCCGACCCCGGCGAGGGCGAGCAGCCCGAAGAAGGCCAGGAAGCCGACCATGAAGAGGTAGCTGCCCACCTTGAGGACCGAGAACCGCCGGCCGGCGGCCCGCCCCGTGATCTCCTCCATCGCCGGCAGTCGCTCGGGGTGCTCGAGGTAGGTTTGAATGCCCTCGACGTGGCCTGCCCCGACGACGGCGACGACGTCGCGGCCGCTGGCCTGGAGCGAGAGGAGCTTATGCGCGATGAAGGCGTCCCGCTCGTCGATCAACGCCTCTGCGCCACCGGGCGAGAACCGGCGGAACTCCTCGAGCATCGCCGTCACCACGTCGGTGTCGGTCAGGTCCTCCATCTCGATGGCCGCCTCCTCGTCGACCCCGAAGCCGCCCATCGCGAGCGACAGCTGCCAGATCAGCCGGAGCTTCTCGAGAAACGTGAGGCGGGTCCAGAAGCGCTGGATGGTCGTCTGGATCTCCCGGTCGACGAGGGCGACGTCGATGCCCAGTTCCTCGGCCACCTCGATGGCCGCCTTCATGTCTGCGCCCGGCTCGATGTCGAAGCGCTCGCCGAGTCGGGTCTGGACGTACGAGAGCAGCCAGTAGGCCAGGAACTGAAAGACGGTGTTTCCCCGGAGCAGCTCCTTCGGGTCGATGTCGTCGGGCGTCTCGCCCTTGAGCTGCCGATAGCGGGCTTCGTCGAGCTCCACCGCGACGATGTCGGGCCGCTCCTCGTCGATCGCGCCCCGGACCGCCTCGACGCTCTCGGCGGAGACGTGTGCCGTGCCGACGAGCCGAACCTGTCCCCGCTGATCGGCCGCCGGCTGACTCATCGGCGGTCGTTGGGTAGCGCCCGGTTTACGTGTGTCGCACCTCGATTCGACCGACCGCTAGCGAGCCCACGTGTTTGAAGCCCCGCCCCCCGGTACGCCGGACGATGACCGACGCGTCGGGCCGGTGGCGGGCCCTGGGGCTGCTCTCCCTCTCGACGGTGCTCATCCTCTCCCTGTGGTTCAGCGCGACGGCCGTCGCCCCGGCGCTCTCGACCGCTTGGGGACTCAGCGGTGCCGAAGCGGCCTGGCTCACCTCGGCCGTCCAGGTCGGGTTCGTCGTCGGTGCACTGCTGTCGGCGGCCCTCACCCTCTCTGACGTGGTCGCTCCCCGGTTCCTGATCGCCGGGTCCGCCGTCCTCGGCGCGGCCGCGACCGCGACTATCGCCGCCGTCGTGCAGTCGCTCGCACCGGCGGTCGCCCTTCGCCTCCTCACCGGCGTCGCCCTCGCGGGGGTCTATCCCCCCGCGATGAAGGTCGTGGCCGGGTGGTTCAGTGGCGACCGGGGCCTCGCTATCGGCGTGCTCGTGGGGGCCGTCACGCTCGGCTCCGCCATGCCCCACCTCCTCCGCTGGGTCGGTGGCGTCGGGCGTCCCCGGGCCGTCCTCTACGGCGCCGCCGGGCTGGCCGTGATCGGTGGCGCCCTGGCGCTGCTCGTGGACCGCGGGCCACACCAGGCACCGGAGTCGCCGTTCGACCCGCGAGCCGTCCGTCGGATCCTCGGCGACCGGGCGACCGTGCTCGCCAACCTCGGGTACTTCGGCCACAACTGGGAGCTCTACGGCCTCTGGACCTGGGTCCCGGTGTTCGTGGCCGCCAGCGTCGACGCTGGGACGGCGGGATCGCCGTCGCTCCCCGCCTTGCTTGCCTTTCTCACCATCGCCGTGGGCGGTCTCGGGGCCGGCGCGGCGGGGTACTGGGCTGATCGGCTCGGCCGCACGACCGTCACGAGCGCGAGTCTGGTCGTGAGCGGACTGGCCTGTCTCGTGGCCGGTGTCGTCTTCGGGGGGCCGAAACTGCTGCTCGTCCCGTTCCTGCTCGTGTGGGGGGTCGCGATCGTCGCCGACTCGGCCCAGTTCTCCACCTGCGTGACCGAGCTCGCCGAGCCCGGGTACGTCGGGACGGCCCTGACGCTCCAAACGGCGGTCGGCTTCCTCGTCACCGTCGGCTCCATCCAGTTGGTGCCCGTCGCGGCGGCGCGCATCGGCTGGCAGTGGGCGTTCGTCCCGCTCGTGATCGGCCCGGCCATCGGCACCGCGGCGATGCTCCGTCTGCGGCGTCGGCCCGAAGCCCGGAAGCTCGCCGGCGGCCGCGGCTGACCCGGGACGAGACTCCGTGACAAGGCTCATCCCAGCCCACGCCGAAGGGCCGGTCATGCCCGATCTGCTGGACACCTACATCGAGAACCGTTGGATGGTGCTGCCGAACCACACCAACAACCACGGCACCGTCCACGGGGGGAACGTGATGAAGTGGATGGACGAGATCGGGGGGATGGCCGCCGCCCGCTTCGCCGGCTCGGGCTGCGTCACGGCGAGCATGGACCAGGTGAACTTTCGCAGGCCGATCCCGGTCGGTGACATCGCCCTGGCCGAGGCGTTCGTCTACGACGCCGGCCGGACGAGCGTCCGCGTCCGGGTCAAGGTGCACCGGGAGGAGCCGACCACGGCCGACACCGAGCTGACGACCGAATCCTACATGGTGTTCGTCGCGATCGACGGCGACCACAAGCCAACGCCCGTGCCGGAGCTGTCGACGGACAGTGACGAAGGACGCCGGCTCCGGGAGGAGGCGCGGGCCGGCGAGGCGCGGACCGAGTAGGATCGAAGCCGCCTCCAGCCGGCCAGGTTTATCCCCGCTCCCACACTCTGTCTTCCCATGTCCCTCGACGTCGATCCCCCGGAACCACCGACGCTCGAGCCGAACGTCGACGCCAGCGCCTACGACGACGCCGAGGTGGTCGGCGCTGACGACTACCGGCGCGAGGAGCTCTCTGAGTACCTCGAGGCGGGGGCCTGGGTCGAGGCGTTCGGCGAGTGGGCCGCCCACACGGACCTCACCGACGAGGAGTTCGACATCGCGGCCGACCTCGGGCTCTTCGCCGAGTTCGACTTCTTCTGGGACGACTTCGCCGACCGCGTCGGCTACCACGCCCCGGGCATCCCGGAGGATTGGAAGGAGCGGGACTACCACCCGGCCATCGACTCTTGGGGGGCGGTCTCCTCGATCAACGCTGCGCTCACCGAGCTCGGCCAGGTCGTCTCCGAGACGCTCAAGGAGGACTACGTCGAGTGGGAGTCCGCGTTCGAGGCGCCTGACGACCTGCCGGACTTCTCGGCGTAGCCGAGGCACGCGGGCGACTTTAAGTGTCCCCGCGGCCTCGTACGTCTCATGAGCGAGGTCCAACTCAACCCACCGAAACAACGGCGTTGCGTGGTCTGTGGCCGTGAGGACGTCTGGGACGACGACGTCGGCGGCTGGTGCATCCGCGTGGTGGAGGGGGAGCGCCGCGCCGGGAACCGCTTCTGTCTCCACGAGTGGGACATCGCCGGGACCCACCGACCCGTCCTCGAGTAGCCGGCCGTGCCGACCGTCTACGTCACCGCGCCGCGCGAGGCGGCCGCCGCGCTGGCCCGACGGCTGGTCGAGGAGCAACTCGCCGCCTGCGTGAACGTGGTCGACTGCGCGTCGACCTATCGGTGGGAGGGTGCGGTCCACGAGGACGAGGAGTCGATTCTGTTCGCCAAGACGACCGACGGCGCCGCCGAGGCGCTGATGGCGCGGATCGACGAGCTCCACCCCCACGACGTCCCCTGTGTGGAACGCTTCGAGGAGGCCGCCGTCGCCGGGCCGTTCGGCGACTGGCGGTCCTCGGTCGTCGACGTGCGGGACTAGGCCGCCCTGTCCTCGATGGCCGCGAGGGCTTCGAGCAGCCCGTCGGCGTGGGCGCCCTCGGTCCTCACGTCGGCGGCGGCCAGGGCGCGTTCGTCGGCGTTGGCCACGGCGTAGCTCTGGCCGGCGACCTCGAAGGTGGGGACGTCGTTTTCGGAGTCCCCGATGGCCGCGAACGTCTCTGGCTCGAGGTCGAGGAGGGCCGCGGCCGTCCGGAGCGCTCGGCCCTTGCTGACCGTCGCCGACTTGACGTGGAGCGCGTAGCCGCTGTCGATGACTTCGAGGTCCTCCGCCGCCGCGGCCTCGTCGACGACCGAGCGGGGGACGTCGCGGCTGATCGCGATCTCGGTCTCGCGCCAACGGTTGATCAGGTCGGCAGCGTCCCAGCCCAGCTCGTATCCCGCGTCGCGAATGCGGTCGGCGACTCGGTCGGCCGCCGCCCGGGCCCCGTGGATCTCGAGGGTGTCATCGACGCAGACCACGCCGCCGTTCTCGGCGATCACTCGAACGGGTATCCCGATGAAATCACAGAGGGCGACCGGGTAGGGGAAGGACTTCCCGGTGGCGACGACGACCGGGGCAGGCCACCCGCGGAGGGCGTCGAACACCCGCCCCTCGATCGATCGGTCGCGGCGGGACATCGTGCCGTCGATGTCCACCACGATGGGTCGGCTCATCGCCGGACCTGTGCCCGGGCTCGAAATGAGCCTGTCGTCTCGACCCCACGCCCCGGCCCGGCCGAACCCCTGAAGGCCCGTGGCCGCTAGCCGACGGCCATGACCGCTTCCCGATGGTGGGTCCGACTGGCCGCTCGGTGGCTCGCGCGCGTCGATGGCGTCTCCGGCATGATCCAACTCGCCATGCTCGGGCTCACGGGCATCTCGACTGCGACGCTCACCCTCAGACAGTACGGCCACGGCGAGTACGCGTGGCCGCTCATCGTCGTCATCATGGGCGGGGCCCTCGTGTTCACCTACTTCTACACCGAGGGCGGGGTCTGGAACCAGATGTCTCGCGATCGCCAGGACCTCTCCTCGAACTTCGCGGGGCCCTCCATGCGGATGAGCAACGAGCTGCTCGCTCGGGGGATCTTGGCCGCCGAGGAAGGTCGGGAGCTCTCGGAGGCCGAGCGGGCGGCCATCAAGAGTGAGCTCGACCACGCCTTCGAGGAGTACCGGGACGGCATCGATCTCGACGTCGGGCGCTGACGCGCCGGTCCGACGGCCGTCCGACGGTCGGGAACAAGAGTTTTGCGTGCCCCCGGCCCACTCCTCGCCATGACAGACGGGGACGTCTGCGTGCTCATCCCCACGCTGGACGAGGCCGCGACCATCGGCGACGTCGTCGAGGGCTTCCAGGCGGAGGGCTACGATCGCGTCCTCGTGATCGACGGCGGCTCCACAGACGGGACCCCGGACCGGGCTGCGGAACACGGTGCCGAGGTCATCGAGCAGACGGGGTCCGGGAAGGGGCGTGCCGTCCGGGAGGCCTTAGAGTACATCGACGCGGACGTCGTCGTCCTGGTCGACGGCGACGGGACGTACGACCCGGCCGACGTTTCGACACTGCTCGAACCCATCGAGGACGGTCGGGCCGAGCACGTCATCGGCGACCGGTTCGCCGACATGCGGGCGGGGGCCATGTCCCGGTTGAACCGCGTCGGCAACGGACTCATCAACCGGGCCTTCCGGTACGTGCACGGCCACGACTTCGGCGACATCCTGAGCGGCTACCGGGCGTTCACTCTGGCCTCGGTCGAGTCCTTCCGACTCACGGCCACCGGCTTCGGCATCGAGACGGAGTTCGCGGTCGAGTGCGCCAAGCACGAGGTGCCGACGGCGGTGGTGCCGATCACCTACCGACCGCGGCCCGAAGGCTCGGCGACCAACCTCCGGCCGTTCCGGGACGGGGCCGCCATCCTCGTGACCCTGTACCGGCTGGCGAAGACGAACAACCCCCTGTTCTACTTCGGGAGCATCGGCGCGGTGAGCGTGCTCTTCGGGGCGGTCCTCGCGGCCTACGTCGGCTACGAGTGGTTCGTCTACGACATCTCCCACGAGGTCATGGCGGTGGTCGCCGGCGTGGCCGTCCTCTTCGGCGTCCAGCTCGTGATGTTCGGCGTCCTGTCGGACATGATCTTAGCGCTCCACCGAGAACAGTTGCGCCGGCTCGAGTGACTCAGAAGGGGAGCGAGCGGCGGAGCGTGTCGAACCAGCCCGCCGAGACGGTCTCCCGGTAGGACTCGAAGACCGGGTGGAGAGCGTTCAGGAGCTCCCGCTCCGAGTCGAAGGCCCGGGTGTCGACCTCGTCAAACGCCGTCGAGAGCGTGACCGACCGTCCGCTCGCGTCGACCGGCACGGCTGGATCCCCGAGGGCCCGGACGACCTCGTCGGCGTCGGCGGGGAAGGAGAGCTCGCTCTCCTCGATCTCCGGCGCTAGGGCTGCGATCCCGAACTCAACGGCTTCCCGCTCCGTATCGCCACCGGTTGGAGGCCTGACACCCATCGGTCGCCGGTACCGGCGCGGCCCCTAAAAACGCTCCCGGTTTCGCCGATTTCGCTGGAAGCCTGACACCGCCGGTTGCACCGAGCTGTTGCCCGTCTCTGAGGGCTCAGCCGCTCGGTTCCGCCGCCCCACTTAAGTGACATCGGCGTTAATTCATCTTTATTTCTGTCAATAACATACCAAAAATTATAAACGAAGTCCACCCACGCTTCCGACTGTCATGTCCGATGACACCATCAAGACGTACCTGGCTGAGAACCCGCGAATGATCGGCGTCCTGTTCGCCATGTTCCTCCTGCTCACGCAGGTCGGCAGCGCGGCGGCGTGGGGCTTCGCGAACCCTGGCCCGTAATCGAAGACAAGCGGCCGACCGGCGATCACTCGGTAACGAGTTCTTCCTTCCAGCAGAGTTCCCCGTCGAGGAGCACCGGTGGGTCGCCGAGGTCGAGGAGGTCCCCGAGTTCGGCGTCACTCTGCTCGAAGGCGCACATCGTGCCCGCGGCCAGGAACTGCTCCTCGACGTCGTCGATCGCCGGGTGGAAGGTCGTCCCCATCCCGAGCCCCTCCGTCGGAAACGCCTCGAGTTCGACGTGATTCCCCGTGGCCGAGGTCCGGACGTTGAAGAGGATCGGTGGACCGTGTTCGGCCTGGACCACGTCGGCACCGCCGTCGCCGATGACCAGGTAGTGGCCACCCATGATGCTGCGGGACTTCGCTAAGTTCAACGCCGCACGGAGGGGGAACCCCGCGTTCAGGAGCCGACCGAGGGTGTACCCGATCCGCTCGGCGCCGCTGTTGATGACGTCCTGGAGGGTCACGATCCCGGCGATCGCCCCCGTGTCGATCAGGTGCATCCCCTGCTGGTAGGACGTACACGCGTTCAGCAGGAACACGTCGACGCCCGTCCGGTCCAACGAGGCGGCGTCGAGTCGGCCGTCGGTGCACTCGAACCCGTCGGCGTCGATGTGCCCGATGTAGTGGAAGAAGTCCGAGTCGGCCTCCAGGGTGCGACGAAGCGCCGCCCGAGTCAGCTCGTGGTGAACGGTGACGTCGAACGGGAGCTCTGCCCGGGCCCCGTAGACGTCGTCGACTAAGTCCCGCTCCTCGTCCATCTCGGGGGCGTTACAGACGACGGTGATGTCGATGTCGCCGTCGGCGAGGGACCGATCCAGCCGATTCCGGAAGGCCTGGATCATGCCTTTACTCGCGCCCAGGGGCGCCCCCTCGCCGATCCAGGTCTGCTCCATCGCGTCCGACTCGTCTACCCGGACCAGGTCGGGGGTCTCCGCCGATGGAATGGTCGTCCGCGTGCCGGCACCCCGGAGGAAGTCTTCGATCGCGATCGTTTCGGTCAGCGAGTCGCTGTCGTCAGGGGCGCTCGACGTCCGCACCACCGCCAGATCGTTGACCACGAAGGGCAGCGACTCGGCGGTGTCCCGCGTGGCTTGGACGTGCGCGGTCAACCCCCAGGCCGGGAGGGACCCTTCGATGGTCGCCCACGGCACCGACAGGTAGGCCTCGAGCTGGGCTGCGAGGGGCTCCTCGTACAGTGAGGCGAGGTCCAGGTCGATGGCCTCGCCGACGGCGTTCCGTTCGTGGAGGTCCACCTGGTAGAGCCCTTCCGTCCGCGTGAGGCAATCCAGGAAGAACACCCGTTTCAACGTCCGCTCGACCTCCGTCTCGAACCCGTGGGCCGGGTCGGCCAAGTCGTGGACGAACCCACGGTTCGTCACGATGCGTGGGTCGGCGCCGGGGACGACCTCGGCCCCCGTGTAGTAGGCAAGGGTCGCCACGGGGAACACCGACTCGAACGTGGGGGGCACCTCGATGGTGATCCCCGTGTCCGGCGTCGAGAGGACCCGCGGGACCGACAGCTCGTCGCCGAAGCTGATGGTCGGCGGATGGCCCCGGAGGGTAGGGTAGGACCGCTCACAGGACGTGGTCTTCAGTGCCGAGCCGAAGGTGGAGATCGCCGCCATGAGATCCCGGGGATCCTCACCCACCGTCACGGACGCCGCCGGGCGTTTATGCAGTGATCGAGCGCCGACGTGGACCGTCGACTCGTGGGAGAGTTCGACGTCCACACCCGACTCCGAGACCTCGATTCGGGGGCTGCCCTCGAAGACCAGGAAGAGCTTGATCGGAGCGGAGATCTCCACGCTGTACTGGTCCTGCGGGAAGTGCTCCTCCTCGCCCCTGACCACCTCGGCGACCATGAAGCCAAGCGAGTTCCGGACGAGGACCCCCATGACGGTCGGGAACCGGAGCCGATCCGTCTGGAGGGAGACGGCGCGGTCGACGGGGAACTCGAACACGTCGGTATCGACGTCGGTGGCCCGCACCGTGGTCCCCGTCTCGATGGAGACGTGGCGGCGCTCGATGTGGTCGGCCACCTCGAAGCCCTCGCCGGACGCGCTCGGCTCGAAGGAGAGCAGTTCGTCCGGCGTCTCCCTCGCGGCCCCGTGCCCTACGGCCATGCGTCGTGCCTAAGGGGAACAGGTTTCCACACAAAAAGATATCGCCGTCCCCGAATTCGTGGGTTGGGCCGCCCTGCCGGTTTAATCGGGCGTTAGAGCCGGTCTGCGTCGACCGGGAGGCCCGGTGGCGTGACGACAAGGAACCCGCGGAAGTGCATCAGTGACCCACCCCCGTCGCGGATCTCACGGGCGAAGGCGGCCGCGAGCTCGTTCAGGTCACCCGAGACGTCGAGGACGAGGACGTTGCCGTGGGCGACCTCCTCGACCCACTCTGCCGGGTCCGTCTCGCCGTCGAGGACGCCGAGGACGACACGGCGGTCCTGGTCCTCCAGCTCGTCGCGCTCGATCGAGCCGAGGTCGAGGTCGAAGTCGCTCATGGCTCTCCCTCGATGGGTGGCGGCAAAAACCCTCGCGTCACGCGCTTCGGGGCGGCCAGCCGTGCCGTCGGATCAGGCCCCGAACTCCTGGCGGAAGCTCTTGAACTCGGCCCGGTGACTCTCCTCGTCGGCCAGCAGCGTGACGCCGAGGTCTTCGGTGACCGGGTCGTCGGCCTCCCGGGCGGCGACGATCAGCGAGCGGTAGGTCTCGATCGCGTCGTTTTCCGCGGCGATGACGCCGTCGACGATCGCGAGCACGTCTGTCGGGTCCTCCGGCGGCTGGAGGTCGGCCTGTCGCGCCTCGAACTCCAGGGAAGCGGGTGGCCGCTCGTCGAGCTCGTCCAAGCGCTGGCCGAGCTGCTGGGCGTGCATCAGCTCCTCCTGGACGTCGGCCTCGAGACGGTCCTTGATCTCCTCGGCGCTGACACCCTTGAGCACGATGGAGTTGGCGAGGTAGTTCATCACGGTCTCGATCTCGTCGTTGTACGCCTCCCGAAGCAGGTCGGTGACACTGTCGTTCGTCATAGGTACTTGATCATTGGCGCGCGAGACGGATAAGGCGTGGCGCCCGTTCCCCGGCCGTGGGAGTCGCCGGGCCAGTTCGACCGCCGGCCGGTGGCGACACCGTCAGGTATTTATATCGGGCCGGGACTCCCTTCGGATGCCATGTCATTCGACGAGGGCAGCTCTGCGCCAACGCAGGGCGGTCGAGTTCTTCCAGGGCACGTTAGCAGTTACTGACCCTGAAATCGAGGAGGTACGGCTTTTCGACACGACGCTGCGCGACGGCGAACAAGCTCCGCGTGTCTCGTTCTCCTACGAGGACAAACGAGAGATCGCGGCGCAGCTGGACCGCATGGGGACCCACGTCATCGAGGCGGGGTTCCCGGTCAACTCGGACGCGGAGTTCGAGGCGGTCCGGGACATCGCCGAGAGCACGGACACCACGGTGGCCGGGCTCGCGCGTGTCGTCGAGAAAGACATCGAAGCGGCGCTCGACTCGGGCGTGGAGATGGTCCACACCTTCGCGTCCACGAGCGACGTCCAGATCGAGGACTCGATGCACGCCACCCGCGAGGAGGTCGTCGAGCGGTCGGTGGCCTGCGTCGAGCGCATCAAGGAGGCGGGCGCCACGGCGATGTTCTCGCCGATGGACGCCACCCGGACGGACCCGGACTTCCTCGCGGAGGTCGTCGAGGCCGTCTCGGAGGCGGGGACCGACTGGATCAATATCCCCGACACGTGTGGGGTCGCCACGCCGACGCGCTTTGCGAAACTGGTGTCGTTCGTCCGCGAGCGCACCGACGCGCGCATCGACGTGCACACCCACGACGACTTCGGGCTGGCGAGCGCGAACGCCCTCGCCGGCTACGAGGCCGGCGCCCACCAGGCCCAGGTCTCGGTCAACGGGATCGGCGAGCGCGCCGGGAACGGCGCGTACGAGGAGGTCGTGATGGCCGCCCACTCGCTCTACGGGGTGGACACCGGCATCGACACGACCCAGATCATGGAGCTCTCGGCGCTGGTGGCCGAGCGGAGCGGTATCGAGACGCCGCCGAATAAGCCGGTCGTCGGGGCGAACGCGTTCAGCCACGAGAGCGGCATCCACGCCGCGGGCATCCTCCAAAACTCCGATACGTTCGAGCCGGGCGTCATGACCCCGGAGATGGTCGGAGCGACGCGGGAGCTCGTCCTCGGCAAGCACACCGGGACCCACTCGGTGCGCCAGCAGCTGGTCGAGCAGGGGTTCTCGCCGACCGACGACGAGGTCGTCGAGATCACCCGGCGCGTGAAGGACTTCGGCGCCGAGAAGAACCGCGTCACCGTGCGGGAGCTGGTCGAGTTCGCCCGGGAGGTCGGCGTCGAGCGAGAGGAGGAGGTCCGGGCGTGATCCCGTCCGTGCTCGCCCCCGGTCGCCAGCGACGCGTCTCCGCCGCCGGCCCTGGCGGTGTCACCCTCCGCGTGATGGGAAAGCGTTATATCGGGCCGGCGGGCTATCAAGGAGATAACGATGCGACGCCCCGCTCCCGCCCCGCGCCCGCCCGCCCGGAGCGGCGGGGCCGTCGCGACGATCGAGCAGATCGTAGGGGCCTGACGCCCCCTACTCACCACTCTCCTCACCGGCCTGCACCGCAATCCGACCGCCGAGCGATCACCGTCCCACGACCCAGGTGGCCCCACCAACAATGAGCGAACAAGCGCGTCCCGTCTCCACGGACGACAGCGACGAGGAACCGACAGCCGACCAACCCGCAGACCGACCAGTGACCACTGGCGCCGAGGCCGTCATCGCCGCCGTCGAGGCCTCGGGCGTCGAGGTCCTCTTCGGCGTCCAGGGCGGGGCCATCATGCCCGTCTACGACGCCCTCTACGACTCGACACTCCAGCACATCACGATGGCCCACGAGCAGGGGGCAGCCCACGCCGCCGACGCCTTCGGCGTGGTCTCCGGCCGGCCCGGCATCTGTATGGCCACGTCCGGTCCGGGGGCGACCAACCTCGTGACCGGTCTGGCCGACGCGATCATGGACTCGGACCCCGTGCTCGCCCTGACTGGACAAGTTCCGACGGACTTCGTCGGCAACGACGCCTTCCAGGAGACGGACACCATCGGCGTCACGGCGCCGATCACCAAGGCGAACTACTTCGCCGACGACCCGGACACGGTCGGGGACACCGTCGGTGAGGCGTTCGCCCTCGCCCGCGACGGCCGCCAGGGCCCGACGCTGGTGGACCTCCCGAAGGACGTCACGCAGGGCGAGACCGACCGTCGACCCGGCGCCCCGCGAACGCCGGACACGTTCGAGGTGCCCGACGAGGCGGACACCGACGCCGTCGAGGCGGCCGGTCGGGCCATCGCCGCCGCCGAGAAGCCCCTCATCCTCTCGGGTGGCGGGGTGATCAAGGCCGGCGCGAGCGAGGAACTCCGCCGGTTCGCGATGGAGTACGACGTCCCGGTGGCCACGACGATGCCGGGCATCGGCTCCTTCCCGGAGGACCACGAGCTGGCCCTGGAAGTCGCCGGCATGCACGGCACCGGGTACGCCAACATGGCGATCAGCCACTGTGACCTGCTCGTCGGCGTTGGCACCCGCTTCGACGACCGGCTCACCGGCGGCATCGACACCTTCGCGCCCGAAGCCGAGGTCGTCCACGTCGACATCGACCCCGCGGAGATCAGCAAGAACATCCACGCGGACTACCCGCTCATCGGCGACGCGAAGACCGTGCTCGACCAGCTCTTCGACGCCGTCCCCCACACGCCCGACGCGACCGAGTGGCGCGAGCAGGTCCAGACCTGGAAGGCCGAGTACCCGATGGACTACGAGAGGCCCGACGACGAGCCCTTAAAGCCCCAGTTCGTCGTCGAGGCGGTCGACGCGGCCACGCCGGACGACACCATCGTCACCACGGGCGTCGGCCAGCACCAGATGTGGGGGATGCAGTACTGGACCTACCGGCACCCGCGGACCTGGGTCTCCTCTCACGGCCTCGGGACGATGGGCTATGGGGTCCCGGCCGCCATCGGCGCCCGGATCGCCGCTGACGACGACCAGACCGTCGTCTGTTTCGACGGCGACGGCTCCTTCCTGATGACCCAGCAGGAGCTCTCGGTCGCGGTGCGGGAGAACCTCGACATCACCATCTTCGTGCTGAACAACGCCGCCATCGGGATGGTTCGACAGTGGCAGGACGCGTTCTACGGCCAGCGCCGGATGGCCTCGGAGTACCCGTGGATCCCGGAGTTCGACAAGCTCGCCGAGGCCTTCGGCGCGAGCGGCTACCGGATCGAGTCCTACGACGAGGTCGAGGGGACCGTCGCGGACGCCCTGGCCTACGAGGGCCCGTCGGTCGTCGACGTCCACATCGACCCCGCCGAGAACGTCTACCCGATGGTCCCAAGCGGCGGGGACAACGGGCGCTTCGCCATGAACCAGGCCCAGTTGGAGGAGCTCTGATCACCGATGAGCACTGGACTCTCCGGCCCAGGGCCGAACGAACGGCCGAAGCCCGGCGGCCGGCGGAACAGCCAGGGCATCCGGATCGACCCCGAGGTCGAGGCCGAGCGGCCCGAGCGACGGGCCGTGCTCTCGGCGCTCGTCGCCCACGAGCCGGGCGTGCTCGCGAAGGTCTCCGGCCTGTTCGCCCGGCGGCAGTTCAACATCGAGTCGCTCACGGTCGGGCCGACGGAGGACGAGGACTACGCCCGGATCACGCTCGTCGTGGAGGAGACCGACCCGGGCGTCCAGCAGGTCAAGAAGCAGCTCTCGAAGCTGCTCCCGGTCCACGCCGTCGACGAACTCGAGCCCGACGCCATCCGCCGGGAGCTCGCCCTCATCAAGGTCGAGGGCGACCGCCCCGACGAGGTCGCCGCCGTGGCCGACATGTACGACGCGGAGGCGGTCGACTCGAGCGAGAACACGATCACCATCGAGCTCACTGGCAGCCGGAACAAGATCGAGGCCGCCGTCGAGACCTTCGAGCGCTTCGGGATTCGAGAGATCGCCCGGACCGGGGCGGTCGCATTGGAGCGCGGCGATGAGGTCACTACAAGTATCCCTGGTAGCTAGAGGACACCATCGACATGAGCGACGACGAGTTCACGACGACTGTATACTACGATAGCGACGCCGACCACGCCGATATCGCCGATAAGACGGTGGCGGTCCTCGGCTACGGCAGCCAGGGCCACGCTCACGCGCTGAACCTCTCGGAGAGCGGGGTCGACGTGGTCGTCGGCCTTCGAGAGGACTCCTCCTCGCGGGAGGCGGCCGAGGCGGAGGGCCTCGAGGTGGCCACGCCCGCCGAGGCGGCCGAACGCGCGGACATCGTCTCCATGCTGGTCCCCGACACCGTCCAGCCCGCGGTCTGGGCCGACATCCAGGACGGGGTCGAACCGGGCGATACCCTCCAGTTCGCCCACGGCTTCAACATCCACTACGGCCAGATCGAGCCGCCGGAGGGCGTCAACGTCACCATGATCGCGCCGAAGTCACCGGGCCACCTCGTCCGGCGGAACTACGAGCGCGAACAGGGCACCCCCGGGCTGCTCGCCATCTATCAGGACGCCACCGGGGACGCGAAGGCGGTCGCCCTCGCCTACGGGCAGGCCATCGGGTGCACCCGCGCGGGCGTCGTGGAGACCACGTTCCGCGAGGAGACCGAGACCGACCTGTTCGGCGAGCAGGCGGTGCTCTGTGGCGGCATCACGAGCCTCATCAAGATGGGCTACGAGACGCTCGTCGACGCGGGCTACAGCAAGGAGATGGCCTACTTCGAGGTGCTGAACGAGATGAAGCTCATCGTCGACCTCATGTACGAGGGGGGGCTCGCGGAGATGTGGGACTCCGTCTCCGACACCGCCGAGTATGGCGGTCTCACCCGCGGCGACGCGATCCTCGACGACCAGGTCCGCGAGAACATGGAGGAGGTCTTAGAGGCGGTCCAGACCGGTGAGTTCGCCCGCGAGTGGGTCACGGAGAACCAGGCCAACCGGCCGATGTACAACCAGCTCTACGAGCGGGAGCGCAACCACGAGATCGAGGAAGTCGGCGCCCGGCTCCGAGCGCTCTTCGCCTGGGCCGAAGAGAGCGGCGAGGCCGAGACCGAGGACGTCCACGCATGAGCGAGGGCACCCTCTACGACAAGGTTTGGGACCAACACGCGGTCACGACGCTGCCGAACGGGCAGACCCAGCTCTTCGTCGGGCTCCACCTCGTGCACGAGGTGACGAGCCCGCAGGCCTTCTCGATGCTCAGAGAGCGCGAGTTAGACGTCGCCTATCCCGACCGCACCCACGCGACCGTCGACCACATCGTGCCGACCGCGGACCAGACGCGGCCCTTCCGGGACGACTCTGCCGAGGAGATGATGGCGGAGCTCGAGCAGAACGTCCGGGACTTCGACATCGCCTTCGACGATCCGACCTCCGGGCGGCAGGGCATCGTCCACGTCATCGGCCCGGAGCAGGGGATCACCCAGCCGGGCATGACCATCGTCTGTGGGGACTCCCACACCTCGACGCACGGCGCCTTCGGGTCGCTCGCCTTCGGCATCGGGACCTCCCAGATCCGGGACGTCCTCGCGACGGGCACCGTCGCGATGGAGAAACAGAAGGTTCGACGCATCGAGGTGACGGGCGAGCTCGGCCCCTGGGTCACCGCGAAGGACGTGATCCTCACCATCATCCGGACCCTGGGCACCGACGGTGGCGTGGGCCACGTCTACGAGTACGGCGGCCCGGCCATCGAGTCTCTCGGCATGGAGGGCCGGATGAGCATCTGCAACATGTCCATCGAGGGCGGTGCCCGCGCGGGCTACGTCAACCCCGACGAGACGACCTACGAGTGGCTCCGCGAGACGGACGCGTTCGAGGACGACCCCGAGCGCTTCGAGGAGCTGAAGCCCTACTGGGAGTCCGTCCGGAGCGAGCCCGATGCCGTCTACGACGACGTCGTCGAGCTCGACGGGTCGGCCATCGAGCCCACGGTGACGTGGGGGACGACGCCGGGCCAGGGCATCGGCATCACCGAGCCGATCCCCGACCCCGCCGACCTCCCCGAGGACGAGCGGGAGACCGCCCGGCGTGCGATGGCGCACATGCGCGTCGAGCCCGGGGACAGCATGGACGGCTACGAGATCGACGTCGCCTTCCTGGGCTCCTGTACCAACGCGCGGCTGGCTGACCTCCGGGCCGCGGCCGAGGTCGTCGAAGGCCAGACCGTCCACCCCGACGTCCGGGCCTTGGTCGTCCCCGGCAGCCAGCAGGTCAGCGTGGCCGCGAAGGCCGAGGGCTTAGACGAGGTCTTCAGCGAGGCGGGCTTCGACTGGCGGGGCGCGGGCTGCTCGATGTGCCTCGGGATGAACGAGGACAAACTCCAGGGCGACGAGGCGTGTGCCTCCTCGTCGAACCGGAACTTCGTGGGTCGGCAGGGTAGCAAGGACGGCCGGACCGTCCTCATGAGCCCGCCGATGGTCGCCGCGGCCGCGATCAGCGGCGAGGTGACAGACGTCCGCCGCCTCAAGGAGGCGCCGCTGCCATGACCGAGGCCGTCGTCGACCCGGTGAAGCGGGTCTCCGGCAGCGGCATCCCCGTCCGCGGCAACGACATCGACACCGACCAGATCATCCCGGCCCGGTTCATGAAGGTCGTCACCTTCGACGGCTTGGGCGAGTTCGTCTTCTTTGACCAGCGGTTCGACGACGATGACGACGAGAAGGAGCACCCCTTCAACGAACCTCAGTACCAGGACGCGTCGATCCTCGTGGTCAACGCCAACTTCGGCTGTGGCTCCTCCCGGGAACACGCCCCGCAAGCGCTGATGCGCTGGGGCATCGACGCCGTGGTCGGCGAGTCCTTCGCGGAGATCTTCGCCGGGAACTGTCTGGCGCTCGGCATCCCGACCGTGTCGGCCGATGCCGACGAGATCGAGGCGCTCCAGGACTGGGTGGCGGCGAACCCCGACGGCGAGATCGACATCGACGTCCCCGGCGAGACGGTCACCTACGACGACCGGACCATCGACGCGGCCGTCGACGACGCCCAGCGGGAGATGCTCGTCGAGGGCATCTGGGACACGACGGCGCTCATGCTCGCCAACGCCCCCGCGGTGGAAGAGCGGGCTCGCTCGCTCCCCTACGTCGAGCTCGAGGGCTGATCGGCACCACCCTTTTCCGGCTCGCGCCGCGTGTAGAAACGCATCCATGCCGAGCGCCGAGCCCGTCCAGTGTGCGATCTGTGGGTGGACCGGCCACGCGGACGACCTCGATCCAGGCGGGGACGACCGTGCCTGCCCCGCGTGCGGCGAGTCTCTGTAGCCCGCTGGCCGAAACCGGTCCCTTCGTAACCCCCCGCGAGGAAGGAGAGCCATGTCCAGACAGATCGCGATCGTCCCCGGCGACGGCATCGGGGCGGAGGTCGTTCCGGCGGCCGTCCGGGTCCTCGAGACGCTCGATCTCGACTTCGCGTTCGTCGAGGGCGAGGCCGGCGACGCGGTCGCCGAGGCCACCGGTGACCCGCTCCCCCAGGCGACGCGCGACCTCGCCGCTTCCTCCGACGCGGTCCTCTTCGGCGCCGCCGGCGAGACGGCCGCCGACGTGATCCTCCCGCTCCGGCGGGTCGTCGACTCGTTCGTGAACGTCCGTCCCGCCCGGGCCTACCCGGGCGTGGACGCCGTCAAACCCGAGACCGACCTCGTCTTCCTCCGGGAGAACACCGAGGGCGTCTACACCGGCATCGAGCACCGGCTCACCCAGGACGTCTCGACGCTCACCCGGCTGGTGACCGAGTCGGCCTCGCGGCGGCTCGCCGAATTCGCCTGCGACTACGTCGCCGATCGCGGCCTCGACGGCTTCCACGTGGCGCATAAGTCGAACGTGATGCGCGTCACCGACGGTCTCTTCCTCGAGACCGTCGAGTCCGTCGCGACGGAGCACGGCGTCGAGACGTCGCCCGTGCTGATGGACGCCCTCGCGACCGAGCTGGTGCTCGCCCCGGAGCACTTCGACGTGGTCGTCACGCCGAACCTCGCCGGTGACGTGCTCTCGGACCTCGCGGCCGGCCTCGTCGGCGGCCTCGGGCTGCTGCCGAGCGCGAACATCGGCCCGGAGCGGGCGCTGTTCGAGCCAGTCCACGGCACCGCCCCGGACATCGCCGGTGAGGGCATCGCGAACCCCACCGCGGCGCTCCTCTCGGCGGCGATGCTCCTGGAGTACTTCGAGGAGGGCGAGGCGGCGGCGCGGGTCCGGGCGGCCGTCGAGGGCGTCCTGGCCGACGGGCCACACACGCCAGACTTGGGCGGCGACGCGTCGACGGCGGCGTTCACCGACGCCGTGCTCGAGCGGCTCTGAGCCCGGTCACTCCCCGGCCGACCGCTCCGTCAGCGCGGCCTCCCGGATGTCTGCCCACTTCCCCCGCTGCTCGAGGTGCCGCTGGAGGGCGGTCGCGTACTTGCCGGGCAGCCCGAGGGCGTCGTTGCGCTTCTCGGCGTCCATCCCTCCCCCGCCCATGCCCAGCGAGTCTCGAATCGAGTCGATGAGCCCCGAGCCGAGGTCGCTCCCCCCTTGCTGGCCGGGCATCCCGCCCATCCGCTCGGCGAGGTCCTCGAGCTCCGGGAGGATGGACTCGACCTGACTGGTGTCGGCCACGAGCGTCGCCGACTCGCCCTCGCCCTGGACGTCAAGCTCCACGGCGGTCATGACCAGGCTCCACTCGCTCCGCGAGAGTGAGGAGTTCCGGACGGTCTCGGCGAAGTCCTGGTCGACCTGCATGCGGTCACCGACAATCCGGTCCCGCCACCCGCGATCGCTCATGGCCGCGGCTAGGGTGGGTCGGCGTATCAGCGTTTCCCTCGGCGAATCCCCGGGGGTTCAGGCCAGGCTCGCGTCCAGCGTGATCGTCTCCACACTGGCCAGCGCCTTCGAGACCGGGCAGTTCTCCTTCGCCCCGGCGGCGAACTGCTGGAACTCCTCGTCGTCGATGCCCGGGACCGCGGCCTCGACGGTGAGGTCGATCGTCGTGATCGCCCAGTCGCCATCGACCTGCTCGACGGTGACGTCGGCCGTCGCGTCGATGCGGTTCGGCTCGTATCCTCCTTCGGTGAGCGCGGCCGAGAGCGCCATCGCGAAGCAGCCCGCGTGGGCCGCGGCGATGAGCTCCTCCGGGTTCGTGCCGGGCTCCTCTTCGAAGCGCGAGCCGACGGAGTACGCCCCCTCGAAGGCGCCGCTCTCGAAGGCCATCGAACCGTCCCCCGCGCCGATCGTCCCGTTCCAGGTCGCCTCAGCGGATCGTACAGGCATCAATGTGTCACCGCCCGGCCCTTGGCCGGCCCGGCTATTGGGCGTTGTGCTCGGGGGCGCTCAGTAGTCGAGCGCGTCAGCCAGGTCGAACGTCTCGTCACCCTCGAGGACGTGGACCTCGGCGTCGCTGCCGGTCCCCTCGACCTCACGGGCGAAGTCCTGGGGGTCCTGCTCGATCGGCGGGAAGGTGTCGTAGTGCATCGGGAAGGCGTGGTCGACGTCGAGCCAGTCGACGGCGATGGCCGCCTGCTCCGGGCCCATCGTGAAGTGGTCCCCCATCGGGATCGCGGCCGCGTCGGGCTCTAGGAACGGCCCGATCACGTCCCGCATCTCCGTCATGAGCGCGGTGTCGCCGGCGTGGTAGAAGACCTCGCTCTCGGTGTCGCTCGTCCGGGTCGGCCGCGCGGTCGAGATGACGAATCCGGCCGGCATCCCCGCGTCGATGTCGTAGGTCGTCATGATGCCGTTGGTGTGGTCGGCCCGGTGCATCGTGACGAAGGCGTCGCCACACTCGATGGTGCCACCGAGGTTCATCCCGATGCTGCCGCCGCCGCCGTCGAAGCCGAACTCGTCCTCGCAGTAGGAGACGATCTCGGGGGTGCCGACGACCGTCGCCTCGGAGAACGCCCCGGCCTGCGCGATGTGGTCGGCGTGGCCGTGGGTGATGAGGAGGTAGTCCGGTGTCTCGACGTCGCCGGGATCGAGGGCCGTCTTGGGGTTGTCGAAGAAGGGGTCGATCAGGAGCGACGTGTCGCCCACCTCGACGTACCAGGTCGAGTGACCGTGCCAGGTGAGTTGCATGGCAGGCCGGGATACGCCTGACAGACACTTAAAGGCGGGCGGCCCGGTTGCGCACGCTTAAGGGCGGCCGACCGCTTCCTCCGGGCATGAAACCGCGGGACCTCTCCGCCCACGCCGAGTACCGGCCGGGGCGCGGGATCGAGGAGGTGGCCCGGGAGCGGGGCCGGGACCCCGACGAGTTCGTGGTCCTCTCCTCGAACGAGAACCCCTTCGGGCCGAGCCCCGCGGCGGTCGAGGCCATCCACGAGCACGCCGACGGCGTCAGCGCCTACCCGAAGGCGGCCCACACCGACCTCACGGAGGCCATCGCCGGGCGGTGGGGCGTCGAGCCGGCCCAGACCTGGCTGGCCCCGAGCGGCGACGCCGCCATCGACTACCTCTCCCGGGCCATGCTCGATCCGGGCGACGACGTGCTCGTCCCCCGGCCCGGCTTCGCCTACTACGCCATGAGCGCCCGCTACCACCACGGCGGCGAGGCGACCTACCCGGTCGAAAAGGCCGAAGACTTCGCGATGGCCGCCGACACCGTATTGGGCGCCTACGACGGCGAGCGGATCGTCTACCTCACGAGCCCCCACAACCCGACGGGGCGCCGGTTCGCGATCGAGGCCGTCGAGGCGGTCGCCGACGGGACCGACGAGGCGACCCTCGTCGTCGTCGACGAGGCCTACGCGGAGTTCGCCGGCGGAACCAGCGCCGTGACGCTCATCGACGGCCGTGACGACGTCGCGGTGCTTCGAACTTTCTCGAAGGCGTACGGGCTCGCGGGGCTCCGCCTGGGCTACGCGCTCGTCCCGAACGAGTGGGCCGACGCCTACGCGCGGGTCAACACCCCATTCGCCGCCGGCGAGCTCTCCTGTCGGGCGGGCCTGGCGGCCCTCGGCGACACCGAGCACGTCGAGCGGACGGTCGAGGCGGCGGCCTGGGCCCGCGAGTACATGTACGACGAGATCGACGCGCCGACCTGGGAGAGCCACGGGAACTTCGTGCTCGTGGACGTGGGCGACGCGGCGGCCGTGACCGAGGCCATGATCGAGCGCGGCGTGATCGTCCGGGACTGTTCGAGCTTCGGCCTCCCCGAGTGCGTCCGGATCACCTGTGGAACCGAGCACGGCACCCGCCGAGCGGTCGAGGCGCTGAACGCGGCCCTCGCGGAGCGTCGGTAGCGATGCGGGTCGCCGTCACCGGCACCCCGGGCACGGGGAAGACGACGGCGACCGAGCTGCTGGAGAGCGACCTGGAGGTCCTCCACCTCAACGCCACCATCGAGGCGGAGGAGCTGACCGCCGGCACCGACGAGGAGCGGGGCAGCTGGGTCGCCGACCTCGACGCCGTGTCGGCCTGGCTCGAGGGCCGGGACGACGTCGTGATCGAGTCCCACCTCGCCCACCTCGTCGACGCCGACCGCGTCGTGGTCCTTCGGTGTCGGCCGGCCGTCCTCGAGGCCCGCCTCCGCGACCGGGGCGAAACCGAGGAGAAGGCTACCGAGAACGCCGAGGCCGAGGCCTTAGACCTCATCCTCGCCGAGGCCGTCGACCGCCACGGTGAGCGGTCAGTCTACGAGATCGACACGACCGACGCCGCGCCCGACGCGGTCGCCGCCGAGATCGAGGCCGTCATCGAGGGCCGGCGGCCACCGGCGGCGGGGACCGTCTCCTTCGTCGACTACCTGGAGGGCACCCGGTGACGCTCGACCGCCTCAGACCCCTCGCCGACCGGGCCATGGCCCCCGCGGTCTCGGTGTCGGTCCGACTCGGCGTGACGCCCGCGACCGTCAGCGTGGTGTCGCTCCTCGTCGCGGGCGCCGCGGCCCTCGCCTTCGTCGCCGGCGGCGGCTGGTACGTCGTCGGCGCCGTCCTCGTGTTCGCCAACGGCTGGCTGGACCTCCTCGACGGCCGGCTCGCCCGGCGGCTCGGCGTCGACTCTCCGGCCGGCGACCTCCTCGATCACGTGATCGACCGGTACGCTGACGTCGTCATCCTCGCCGGGCTCGCCGCCGGGCTCGGCCGCTGGGGGCTCGGCTTCGCGGCGGTCACGGGCGTGCTCCTGACCTCCTACCTCGGGACCCAGGCCGAGGCCGTGGGCCTATCGCGCGTCTATGGCGGCCTCGTCGGGCGGGCCGACCGGCTCGCCCTGATCGCGGTCGCGGCGGTGCTCGAGGTCGTCGTCGGCCCCATCGGGCCGGCGCTTCCCGGTGGCGTGCTCACGCCCGTCGGCTGGCTGCTGGTCTTCCTCGCCGTCGTCGGTCACCTAACCGCTGTCCAGCGGTTCTTCGCCGCGCGCGGCGACCTCGCGTAGCCACACGCCCCGAGGGATCGACTGCCCCCCATCGTGGGTGCCAACACACGATTTATGCCACGCGGTGTCAAAGGGTCGGGCATGGTCCAGTGTGAGATGTGTGGCGCCGAGACGGGGTCCCCGAAGACGATCAAGGTCGAGGGCGCCGAACTGTCGGTGTGCGCGGACTGTGCGGACTTCGGGACCGAGGTGCGGACCGGCGACGACGGCGCCTCGGGATCCACCAAGTACTCGACGGACTCGTCGGGGAGCTCCGGGAGCTCGAGCGGTTCCACGGGCTCCTCTCGGTCGAGCGCCGGGGGTGGCTCATCCTCGCGCTCCCGCCGGGACATGTTCGACGAGATGGAGGAGATCGTCGAGGACTACGACGACCGGATCCGGACCGCCCGCGAGGCCGCGGGCCTCTCCCAGTCGGAGCTCGCCGACCAGCTCAACGAGAAGGCCAGCTTCATCCGGAAGTTAGAGCGCGGTGAGTCGCTCCCGAACGACACCATCCGCCGGAAGCTGGAACGCGCCCTGGACGTCGACCTGGTCGAGGGTGGCGGTGGCGACGAGGAGGAGGAGTGGTCCGGCGGCTCCAGCCAGTCGGGCATGACGCTCGGCGACGTCGTCAAGCGGAAGGACTAATCCGGCCGCGCCGGGAGTCGGCCCATGTTCGTTCTCGTCAATCTCAAGGCCTACGACTGCGATCCAGTCACGATCGCCGAGGCCGCGGCCGACGTGGCAGCGGCGGCCGACGTCCGAGTGGCCGTGGCCCCCCAAGCCGCCGCCCTCCAGGGCGTCGCGTCGACGGGGGTCGAGACGTGGGCCCAGCACGTCGACGGCGTGGCCGCCGGGAGCCACACCGGCAGCACGCTCGCCGCGTCGGTGGCGGAGGCCGGGGCCGCCGGGACCCTCCTGAACCACTCCGAGCGCCGCCTCCGGCTCGCCGACGTCGAGGCCGGGATCACCCGCGCTCGCGAGGCCGGCCTCGAGACGGTCGTCTGTGGGAACACGCCCGCGCAGGTCGCCGCCGCGGCCGCCCTGGGCCCGGACGCCGTCGCCGTCGAACCGCCCGCGCTCATCGGCACCGGGACCCCCGTCAGCCAGGCCGATCCCGACGTCGTGCGCGACGCGGTCGAAGCGGTCTCGGCGGTCGACGACGACGTCGCCGTCCTGTGTGGTGCCGGCATCTCCACTGGGGAGGACGTCGTCGCAGCGCGCGAGCTCGGCGCCGAGGGCGTCCTGCTTGCCAGCGGCGTGGCGAAGGCCGAGGACCCCGCCGCGGCGCTGGCCGACCTCGTCGAGCCGCTATAGGAAGTCAGCCAGCGTCGCTTGGACGAAGCTCGGCGGTGACGGCGCCGGGGGGTCGACGGTCGGCGCCCCACTGTCCACGGACGTCCCGTCGCCGTCGTACCCATCGAGCTTCGCCTGGTCGTGCTCGGCGAAGGAGAGGTTCGAGACCCGGACGCCGACCTTCCGCAGCGGGGTCTCGTCGAACTCCGTCAAGAGGTCGAGCGCGATCTCCTCGACCAGGTCCGGGTCGTCGACCGGCCCCGAGAGGCTGCGGGCGCGGGTCTGGACGTCGTACGGCGGCGCCACCGCCTTGATGCCGACCGTCCGGTAGAGCGCCTCCTTCCGGCGGGCCCGGTCGGCGACGGCGCGAGCGAGGGCAGCGACCTTCTCCCGCTTCCGCTCTCGGTCCTCGACGGCGTCGCCGAAGGCCGACTCCCGCGAGAGGCTCTTCGGGTCGCCCGTCGGCGTCACCTCACGGTCGTCCTCGCCGCGGGCACGGGCAAGCAGCTCGCGGCCGCGGTCCCCGTAGGCGTCGACCAGCCAGTCCTCGTCGGCCGCCGCGAGGTCGCCGATCGTCTCGATGCCGCGGTCCCGGAGCGCGCCGGCGGTCACGGGCCCGATGCCGTGGAGGTCGTCCACTGGGAGCGGCGCGAGGAAGGACCGGACCGTCCCGGGCTCGATCACGACCAGTCCGTCCGGCTTGTCGTGATCGCTGGCGATCTTCGCCGCGCTCATCGTGGGGGCGACGCCCACGCTCGCGGTGACGCCGACCTCCCGGTCGATGCGGTCCTTGACGTGACGGGCGAACCCCTCGGCGACGCCCCAGGCCGTCCGGTCGGTGACGTCGAGGTAGGCCTCGTCGATGCTCACCTCGCGGACGACGTCGGCGCAGTCGTGGAGGATCGTCTTCACGTCGGCGGCGACCTCCCGGTAGAAGTCCATGTCCACCGGGCGGTAGTGACCCGCCTCGGCGGGGTCGACCGCCGGGTCCTCCGTGGCGGTCGCCTTGCGGGGGAGACGCTCCACGGCGGTCGAGATGGCCTGGGCACTCTCGACGCCGTACGCTCTCGCCTCGTAACTGGCCGTGGCGACCGCCCCCACGGTCTCGCCCGCCTCGTAGCCCATCCCGACGACGACCGGCTCGCCCTCGAGCTCGGGCTCGCGCAGCCGCTCGCAGGCGGCGTAGAAGCAGTCCATGTCCACGTGGAGGACGATGCGGTCCCGATCGGGTTCAGGTGCACCCGGCAGCCGCCCTCCCTCCATGGCGGGAACCAGGCGCTGGAGGGCCATTACGCTTCGGCACGACCGGCGTCGTGCTCGGTCAGTCGCCTTCGATCGCTGCGGGCGACCCTTCGACCCGCGTCCCGTCTTCGCGGCACCGCTCCAGGGCGTGCTTGGCCGCCATCCCCGCCGACTGCGGGTCCCGGCCGTGTCCCACGCCGACTTTGAGCTCGACGCCAGCCTCGCGCTCGACGTGGTCGATCGCGGCCTCGTACTCGGCGGCGGAGAGGCCCGAGCCCACGGCGATCACGTTGTCGCCGCCGACGAAGAAGGCCAGCGCGCCGTGGGCCTCGTGGAGGTGGCGCATCAGGGCGTGGTAGCCGCCCTCGATGTGGACGAACGAGTCGAAGGCGTGGAGTTCGTCGGTGTAGTTCCCGGTGGCGTCGTTGACGTCGAAGTGGGCGATCTCGAGGTCGTTGCCGGTTCGATCGGTTTCAGGAATGGGGTCGCCCCGGAGGATCTCCGTCCGGTCGGCGTCCTGGGCGCTCCCGGCGTCCTGGAGCTGCTCGGTGGCGAGTTCTAGGGCTCGGGCGGGCGTCTCGCCCGTGCCGATGCTGAAGCTGACGGTCACCGGATACCGGTTCCCGACGGACTCCTGGACCAGGGCGTGGTCCTCGCGGTCGAGCCCGTTCGTGACCGCGATCATGTTGTCGAACCGGGCGAAGAACGTGTACCCCCCGCGGTTGCCGAAGAGCTGGGCGAAGTCCGCGTACAGCCGGGACTGGAGGGTCTGGAGGTCGGCCTCCCGGCGTGGGTTCGGGGTGACCGTCCAGGGCCCGTAGTTGTCGATCTGGACGAGGGTCACCTGGGTGTTCGTCACAGACCGCGGTTAGGAGTCATTCCATATGCCTCCTTTGATTGCGGCGACCCGGCTTCAGGCGGCGACGCGACCGTCCGCCTCGATCACGGCGGTGCCGTTGTGGCTGACGGTGACCTCGAACGCGGTCCCGGGCTCGACGCCCGACATGTTGAACGTGGCGGCGAAGGTGCCATCACTCTCGACGGTCGTCGACTCGCTCTTGAGGAAGGGCTGCCCGCCATTGGCCTGCAGGCGGATCGCGATCTCGGCCCCGGCGGCGAGGTCGGTTCGACCCTCGACAGCCTGGCTGGCGGCGGGATCGAGGGTCAGCGTCTCGCCCTCGGTGACCAGACCCGGGCCCGTCTCGGTGTCGGTCCCGGGGACGCCGCCCAACGAGCTACAGCCGGCGAGTGCCACGAGAACGACGAGGACGAGCGCGGCGAACCGACCGCGGGTCACGGTCGACGCCGGCCGGGTGGCGTCGCGGTCGGCTCGCGCTTCAGCACTGTCACGCTTGATTCGAAGCATGGAGCCGCTTCAGCGGCCACCGAAAAGGGCCCCTCGATGGCTCAAAGCGCGCTTTGTGCGAGTCTCTGCCACGCCGCCGGGCGGACGTCATCAGCACCCTTTTGGGAGCCGACCGCCACCCGTCGGTATGCACCGGTCCTGGTTGGTCCTCCTCGTGGTCGGCGCCCTCCTCGTCGCCGGCTGCTCGGCCCCCGGCTCCCCCGCCACGTCACCGGACGACATCGACTACCCGGCCGGCTGGAGCGAGGCCGGCCTGACCAACACGAGTGCGGCGGTCGACACGGCCGACGCCTCGCTCGCTGACACGGACTTCGTCGAACGGCGGGCCTTCGTCGAGCCCCTGGGCCCGAACGCAACCGAGGACGCGCTGATCCGCGTATTGGTCGTGCGGGTGGACCGCGAGCAGTCGCGGCTGCTCACCGAGGAGCACTTCTACCGGGTGTCCGACGAGGACGTGACCCGGGTGACGGAGGAGGGTGTGAGCGTCCTCTCGGAGTACGAGCCGGTCGAGTCCCGACTCACCTACCTGAACGAATCCGGCGCCTATCGCTACCTGAACCTCTCGGGCCGTGACCCCGTGGTCCGGTCGCTGGACGGCGGGAGCTACGGCGCGGCGATCGACCAGCCGCTCCCGGCCGTGTTCGCCGCGACGGTCGACCGGTTCGCGGCGGCCAGCTACGCGAACCCGACGGCGACCGACGCCGGCGTCCGCTACGAGATCGCGAACGTGTCCATGCAGCCGATGGGCAACGCGTCGGGCCACCTGACCGTCGGCCCCGACGGCCTGGTCGCCGAGTACGTGATCTCGGAGTCCCTCGAGCCCGGCGAGGTGACGCTGGCGTACGAACTCGACGTCGGCGACGTCTCCGTCGACCAGCCCACCTGGCTCGCCTAGCGGCCCGCTCCGGAGGCTTTTCGTCCCCCGCCGTCGAGGGTCGTCCATGGCGATCGACGAAACGGACGTCCGCGACGGTGGCCGAGTCCTCGTCGGCGCGGTGGCGCTCGTGATCGCGCTCCTGATGCTCGTCGTCGGTGACGGGGGCGCGTGGAGTCAGCGGATCGCGCTGGCCGCGATGGCCGGGATTCCCGGCCTTATCCTGTTGGATCGGGTGTGGCGGTCGCGGCGGGCCTAAGGGCGAACCGGCCGATTCAACGGAACGATTCGGGCGTCGAACCGGTGCCCTTCCTTGGCGACACCTTCCTCGCATCCTTCCATCGAACCGGTGCGTGCGTTAGCGACGACCCCCGCCGACCGGAGACGTGGCTTGGTCTCAAACCGGCAGGTAAGTAGCGGCAAGAAAACCCCGAACCATTGAGACGGAGATGGGGACGGAGGGATTTGAACCCCCGATCGACTGATATCTCCGGTGTGCGCCTCGGAACTCCAGAGGGTCGTCAACACGGGCGGTGATCAACCCCCCGCTCGGTATATCAGTCTGGAGTCTCGTCTCGGGCGCGTGGCCTCTGGAGTCAGTCGCCATGCCTGGCTTGGCCACGTCCCCGCGTCATCCACTTTCCCGGGTCGCTTCAAATGGATTTCGGTCCGGGCGACGGCGGGCTAGAACCGGCGGACGGCGCCCTGGATCCGGTCTCGGTTGTAGTAGGCCGTCGCCGAGATCGCGACGAAGACGGCGAGGAGCACCGTTGCGAACCAGAGCTGCCCCGTCGCGAACTGGCCGCCCGCGTACGTCGCGAGGGCGTAGGCCGGGGCTCGCCCGAGAAGCAGGACGACCAGGAACACGCCCAGCCGGAGGCGGGTCAACCCGGCGAGGAAACAGATGACGTCGTCCGGGAGCCCCGGGATGACGACGAAGACGAACAGGCCGATGAGGCCGGCCTGGTCGACGAGGCCGTCGAAGGACTCGACGAGGTCGTCCTCGATGAAGCGCTCGACGGCCGGGCGCCCGTACCGCTTCGAGATGGTGAAGGCCACGGCGCTGCCGATCATGACCCCGACGAGGCTGTAGACGACGCCCCAGAACGCCCCGAAGAGGTAGCCGGCGACGACCGCCGCAACCTGTCCCGGGATCGGGGCGGCGACGACCTGGAGCGCCTGCAGGCCGATGAACACGAGCGGGGCCCAGACGCCGAAGCCCGCGATCCAGGCCTGGAGCTCGGCCGGGTGGAAGAAGAACGGTGCGTACCGGCGGGTGAGCACGTAGAGGGCGAGGAAGGCCAACACGACAGCCACGCTCGCGGCGAGCACCTTCCAGCGGCTCTCCGCCGATTCGAACACCTTCATCGTCGATGCACAGCCGCGGGCATGGGTGGGTACGGCCGCCGTGGGCCGTCGCGTACGACCGTGCCCGAGGAATGAGGGATAGTAAAGTCCACCGAAGCCACCGTCTCAGCGATCTGTCTCCGCCCAGTCGCAGTCCTGGCACTTCCAGCCCGTCACGAGCTCGGTCACCGAGGGCATGTAGACGATCTCCAGGACGTCCTCGCCCCCGCAGTCAGGACACGTCTGGTCGGCGTCCTCGATGGAGTCGACCTCCATGACGGCGTCGCCCTCGATGAGCTCGGCGAGCGCCGGTGGGGTCACCATCCGCCCCTGCACGACGCGGTTCTCGGCCATGCCGGCGAGAGGCGCCGCCCGCCCTTAACCTCTGCCACCCGCCCGCCGCTCAGAGCCAGGGGGCGCGCTCGTCGGTCGAGCCACCCGAGCTATCGAGGTCGGCCGCCGACTGGGTTACGCCGGCGTCCTCCTCGCCGCGAAGGCCGTCGGGGTCGAGCGCGAGCAGGACCGCGACGACGAAGACCGCGAGCGGGGCGTTCTGGGGCAGGAGCCCTAAGATGGCCAGCGGCAGCGTCCCGAGCGCGACCGCGCTGCCCACCCGGAACCGGTCGAGGTCGACGATCCTCCGGAGCGTGGGCGCGAAGGCCGCGAGGGAGACGGCAAACAGCGCGGCGACACCGGCCGCGGCGGCTCCTCGGAGCACGAGGTCAGGGTCGATCGCCAGCACCAGGCGGGCCCCGCCCAGGTCGAGGCTGGCGAGCAATCCCAGCGAGACGATGACCGCGGGGCGCGGGAGGTAGTCGCCGATGCGGGCGCTGGCCGTCTTGGCGGCCACCGCGAGGAGGACGAGCGCGGCGAAGCGCTCGAAGATCGGGAGCACGAGGAGGCTGCGAAGCGTCGGCGCGAGGGCGGCCTCGACGGCCGCGAGGGCGACGAGCCCAACGCCCAGTGCGGCGACCGATGGAACCGTCTCTCGAGGGGTGCCCTCCAGCTCCGCCAGGACGACGGCCACGACGGCGCTTCCCCCGAAGACGAGGAGCCCGACCTGGACGATGCCGCCGATGGTCTCTAAGACGCCGGCGAGGAGCATCGCGACGAAGATACCGTCGACGAGCGGGAGCGCCATCACGGTGGCGAGTAGGCGCGTGGCGCCACCGACGTGGCTCTCGAGCGTGAGGGCGATCGGGTGCCGGGAGTAGCTCATGGCTCGGCGGGGCCCATGCCGTCTCGCCCACTGCCGGTCCGGTCGACCGCCGTCCCCCCGGCCGGTGTACCGAACTCGCCGGGGGCGTGCTGTTGCTCGCCGGCGATGCCGTCGGTCGGGGGAATGGCGGATGCCATAGCCACCCGTGTGCCGGCCCGCCGGATAACGATTGCGTGAGCCCCCGTCACACGCCACTCTCGCAACGTTTTTCTCCCGGGCCCGAGTTCGGTTTACATGGCGAACGACGCTCCCTTCTCCTCGAAGCTCGACGTCCCCGAGGCCCTGACGTTCGACGACGTGCTCCTCCGCCCGATGGAGAGCCGGGTCGAGCCCGACGAGGCCGACGTGGCCACCCGCGTCTCCCGCAACGTCGAGCTCACGACCCCCGTGCTCTCGGCGGCGATGGACACCGTCACCGAGAGCAGCATGGCCATCGCGATGGCCCGGCACGGCGGGCTGGGCGTCCTCCACCGGAACATGGACATCGAGGCCATGGTCGAGGAGATCCGCGAGGTGAAGCGAGCGGACGAGCTGGTCATCGGACGCGACGACGTGGTGACGGCATCACCAGAGCAGACGGTCCGGGCGGTCGACGAGATGATGGAAGGCGCCGGCGTCTCCGGGGCACCGGTCGTCGACGAGGATGACCGCGTACTCGGCATCATCTCCGGGACCGACATCCGGCCCTACCTCGAGGTGGGCGAGCGCGACGAGGTCCGGGAGGCCATGACCGACGAGGTCATCACCGCGCCCGAGGGCGTCACCGCCCGCGAGGCACTCGAGCTGATGTACGAGCACAAGATCGAGCGCGTCCCCATCGTCGACGACGCGAACCGGCTGACGGGGCTGGTCACGATGCAGGGCATCCTCCAGCGCCGCGAGCACGAGGAGGCCGCCCGTGGCCCCGAGGGCCACCTCCGGGTCGGCGCCGCCGTCGGTCCCTTCGAGCACGACCGGGCGACCGCGGCCGACGAGGCCGGGGTGGACGTGGTGTTCATCGACTGCGCCCACGCTCACAACGCGAACGTCGTCGACAGCGCCCGGGAGGTCAAAGCGGCGGTCGACGCCGACGTGGTCGTCGGCAACATCGGGACCCGGGAGGCCGCAGAGGCACTCGTGGACTTCGCCGACGGCCTCAAGGTCGGCATCGGCCCGGGCTCCATCTGCACGACGCGGGTGGTGACGGGCGCCGGCATGCCCCAGATCACGGCGGTCTCGGAGGTGGCGGACGTCGCGGCCGACCACGACGTCCCGGTGATCGCCGACGGGGGCATCCGGTACTCCGGGGACGCGATCAAGGCGATCGCGGCGGGGGCCGACGCCGTCATGCTGGGCTCGTACTTCGCTGGTACGGACGAGGCGCCCGGCCGGGTCATCACCATCCAGGGCAAGCGCTACAAGCAGTACCGCGGGATGGGCTCGGTCGGCGCGATGCAGTCCGGCGGCGGCGATCGCTACCTCAAGGAGGCGGACGAGGACGACGAGTTCGTCCCCGAGGGCGTCGAGGCGGCGACACCGTACAAGGGGACGCTCGCTGACGAGCTCCACCAGCTCGTCGGCGGCATGCAGTCCGGCATGGGCTACGTGGGCGCGGGCTCGCTCCCCGAGTTCAAGGAGCGCGCCGAGTTCGTCCGGGTCTCCTCGGCCGGCCAGCAGGAAGGCCACCCCCACGACGTGATGATCACGGACGAGGCGCCGAACTACAGCCCGCAGGGCTGACAGCGTACGCCAGGCCCGCCCCGGCCGTCTGGCAGGCGGGACTACAGTGGCCAGTTGCCGCGGCGCTCCCGTCGGGGTGGGCCGCGAACCCGGTGCTGCCGTGCTCGTAGGTGTAGTGATCGTGGGCGGGCATGGCGCTCGAGTCTACGGGTTCCGCGCTGAAATTCGCCCTGCCGTTTCGCCGGTTCGGAGCCCCAGGCAGCAACTGGCAATCGAGGCATCCCTTGAGGAGCTGATTGAAATCGCCGTCGGAGCGCGACGTGCCAACGCTACTGAGAAGGACCGTCCCGGCCGGGGTGGACCGGCTCAGTCGTACTTCCAGACGGCGTAGTTGAGGAGGGTGAAGACGGCCGTGAAGATGAAGAAGAAGATCACCGTCACGAGTCCGAGGTCGAAGCCGGTGAAGGTCATGCCCCCGGAGCCCAAGCTGATGGCCGTGCCGACCTGGTAAGCGATCGTCGCGAGGATCGACGCGCCGATGAGCCCGACCGTCCGTCGTTCGGTCAGGAATCGCTCCTCGGGGTCCGGTTCGGCCATCATGCTCTACGTCAAGTCGCGCAGTCCAGGAATATCAATGTTCTGCCAAACGAGACGACAAACGTCAGACGAGCGTCGGATAGAGTCGGCTGAACCCCTCGAATTCACCGGCTGTCGGGATGGCCGGTGGTATTGATACGATCATAGCTTTCCCGGGCCCACGATTCGGCTGCTGAAGAGATGGGTCGCCGCGAGAGAGAGCGGGCCGGGAGGGAGTTGAACCCCCGACCGACGGATTAAGAGTCCGTCGCTCTGCCTGACTGAGCTACCGGCCCTCGATTTTCGTTCGCCACGGCTGGGGAAATACGTTTCTCATTCCTCATCCTTCCGGCCGCCCTCCTCGAGCGACAGCGGCGTCCCGTCGAGCAGATCCGAGTCCAGCACGTCCCGGTCCAGCAAGTCTCGCTCTTCTAACTCCCGGAGGAGGGTTTCGCGATCCAAGCTCTCCCGGTCCGGCATGCGCTGGGCGATCTGGCGTCGGTGCAGGAAGTCCCCGTCGAGGAAGTCATGGCCGGCTCCCCCGGCCCCGGCGACGTCGACGTCATCGACGCGTGGGTCGATCGCTGCGCCACTGGTGACGATCGACTGGAGACCCTCCTCCACGGTGAGATCGATGTCGTGTACCCGATCTTCGGGGAGGTGGGCCAGGAAGCCGCCCATGACCGGGTTCGGCGCGAGCGGGATGAACAGCGTCTGCATCGCGTCGGCGCCGGCCGCCTCGAGCACCGCCTCGGGTGGCTGCGCCGTCAGGAACCCGAGCATGAAGGCGCCCTCCTTCGGGTACTCGACCAGCTTGACCTCCTTGAAAGACTGGGTGTCCTGCTCTAAGAGCACCTCGCTCATTCGACGGATCCCCGTGTAGACGCTCCCCAGTCCCGGGATCCGCGCCATCACGGCGTTGAATCCGGCCGCCAACCGCGTCGAGCCCGTGTGGTACTCGGCGACCACGCCGACCGCCAGCACGATGGCGAGGAGTGTCCCGACGGCGAGCACCTGGCGGGTGACCAGCGAGACGCCGTCGGTGCCGAGGAGGATGTCGATGCCGGCGACGACCGGGGCGATCGCCTGGGCCACGACTCCGAGGACGAGCTGGAGGACGACGAGCGTGAGCAGCACCGGGATCGTCAGGGCCGTGCCCGTGATCGCGATGCGCTTTACCCGCCGGGTCCGCGACCCCTCCTCGGGCCCACTCGGCGATGGCGTCGACACGGGTCGACCACGGCGCGGTCTGCCAAAAGTCCACGGAAACGTCGGGTCGGGAGGGTTAAGTCCCTCCACCGTGAACGCCGCCAGACATGAGCGAGAGACGGGTGACGATCTCCTCGCAGTCCACCTACGCCATCCTCGGCTGCGGCAGCGTCGGCCACGCGGTGGCCGAGGAGCTCGTCTCGCGGGGCCGGGACGTCCTCATCCTGGACAAGGACGAGGCCCGCGTCGAGGCCCTCCGAGACCAGGACCTAGACGCCCGGACGGCCGACATCCGCGAGTCGACCGCGGCCGAGCACGTCGCGGACCGCGACGTCGTCCTCGTGCTCTCCTCGGACGTGGAGGCGAACAAGGCCTCCGTCGAGACGATCCGGAACGCCGGCGGCGAGCAGTACGTGGTCGTTCGGGCGAGCGACCCGGTCTCCGGCGACGAGCTCACCGAGCTCGGGGCGGACGTCGTCATCAACCCCTCCGCGGTCATCGCGGACTCCGCCCTCCGGGCCTTAGAGTCCGGGGAGCTCGAGCACAAGGCGGCCCAGCTCGCCGAGGTGATCGAGGGGACCGGCGACGGCGTCATGGGCATCGTCACCCACGACAACCCGGACCCGGACTCGATCGCGAGCGCAGTGGCCCTCCAGGCCATCGCCAACCACCTCGGCGTCGAAGCGGAGGTGCTCTACGTCGGCGAGATCGGCCACCAGGAGAACCGGGCCTTCGTGAACCTCCTGGGCATCGACCTCGTCTCCATCGACGGCAGTGACGGGCTGGCGGACTACGACACGATCGCCCTCGTCGACCACTCGACCGCTGGCGAGACCTTAGAACCGACCGTCGACGTGCTCATCGACCACCAGGACGTCGAGGTCGCCTACGAGGCGGACTTCATCGACGTCCGCCCGAACGTCTCCTCCACCTCGACCATCCTCACGAAGTACCTCCAGGAGTTCGACATCAAACCCTCCGAGGAGGTCGCCACCGCGCTGCTGTATGGCATCCGCGCCGAGACCTTGGACTTCAAGCGCGAGACCACTCCGGCGGACCTGACGGCTGCCGCGTACCTCTACCCGTTCGCGAACCACGACACGCTCGAGCAGGTCGAGTCGCCGTCGATGAGCCCCGAGACGCTCGACGTGCTCGCCGAGGCCATCACCAACCGGGACGTCTCGGGCTCCCACCTCGTCTCGAACGCCGGCTTCGTCCGCGACCGGGACGCCCTGGCCCAGGCGGCCCAGCACCTCCTCGACTTGGAGGGCATCACGACTACGGCCGTCTTCGGCATCATCGACGACTCCATCCACATCGCTGCCCGCTCGAAGGACATCCGGCTGAACATCGTCAACACGCTGAAGGAGGCCTTCGAGGACATCGGTGAGGCGGCCGGCCACTCCACGCAGGCCAGCGTGGAGATCCCGCTCGGCTTGTTCACGAGCGTCGAGATCAGCGAGGACAACCGGGACACGCTGCTGGCCCTCGCCGAGGAGGCGGTGAAGCGGAAGCTCTACGACGCGATCGGTGTCGACGGTTCGAGTTCGGGATCGAACGGGACGTGAGGAGATCGGGGCGCTCGGGGGCGGTGCTCGGTCGGTTACGCGACGACCTCGTCCTCTTCGGTGTCGGCGATCCGCTCGACGATATCGTTGACGAGCACCACGTCGCCGACGGCCCGGACCCACCGGTAGGGCAGCAGGACGCCCCGGCTGCCGCGGGCAGCGTCCTCGAAGAGTTCGGGGTTGAGCTCCGCGACCGCCAGCGCGGTGACCTGCTCGTCGTCTAGGTTGAGCCGGATGTCCTCGACCTCCCCCACGTACACCCCGTTGTTCGAGTAAACCTCCCGGCCGACAAGGGTCGTGATCTCCTGCGGCGTGTCGTCCATGTGGGCGGGTCGGTCCCCCGCGACTTAATTGTTTGTCGGACGGAGCGCCTGCGCGGCGGGCTGAGGGTTCGAGCCCACGAATAGTGGCGGTAGTAGAGGAATAGTTCACTCCTCTCTGGCCAGCGGTAGGATGGCTCCGGCCCCTCGGGACCCGCAGCCGGATGAGGGCAACGGATCCGGACCGATCCTTCGGTTTGGTCCGTCGCTTGGCATGGAGTCCCAAACATTAATGACAACGGCCTATTACTTCTCCATGAGCATACGATCGATGGGTCATCGAGAATACACCCGCCGTGCTGCCCTACAATCCATCGGCTTCGGCGCGATCGGGAGCATGGCAGCCAGCCCCGGGATGGCCCAAGAGAACAGTGGTCCTCCGGACGGTCACCGTCCAACCGACCGCCTCCAATTCGTCGAGGCCGACCCCGATTCAGGGTTCAACTTTCCGTACTGGCTGGCGACCCCCGAGTCGGTCCGGTCGCCGCCGGTGCCCCTCCTCGTCACCATGAATAGCGCCCATCCGGGCCAAACAAACCCGGGTGGGCCGGATGAGCCAACGCCGCTCTCGAAGCGAGCTCGGTCGCAAATCACGTCCTTCGACCAGGTTGGGGTCTGGGCGAGTGAACAACTCGGCGTTCCCCAGCTCGTACCGGTGTTTCCCATGCCGAATTCAACCCATCGAATCACCCAGATCGACCGGGAGTCGATGCTCATCGAGGGGACGGACCTCGAACGTGTCGACCGGCAACTCCTGCGGATGACCGAGCACGCTCGACAGGAGATCCTCGCAGACACCGAGATGCACGACCAGCTCCTCCTGTGGGGAAACTCCTCAGCTGGAGTCGCTGCCGAACACATGGCGGTGTTGCATCCAGGAGAGATCATGGCGTCGGCAGTCTCCGGGACCGGTGGGGTCGTGACTCTACCACTCGAAACCCTCGACAGCCACACCTTGAAGTACCCCATCGGCGTCGCCGACCTCGAGGCCATCACTGGCAGCCCGTTCGATACCGAGGCGTTCGACGCGGTCAACAAATTCTACATCCTCGGCGCCCACGACACGCACAACCTCCTCAAGTTCCAGGTGCCTGGGGAATTGCCGGGGGTGTGGGCCGATCCAGCGGTGTATGAGACGGCAAAAGCGGTGTACGGGCGTCACATGGCGGAGGACCGCCTGCCGCGGTGTCAGATCGCATTCGAGAAAGCCGGGGTCAGCGCGCAGTTCCGTATCTACCCAGAGATGACCCACGATCCCGAGTTGGCCGGTCCAGACGTCTTGGAGTTCCTCCGGCGCAGTATCGCGGGTGAAGAGGTCAGCGGGATGGGTCAGCGGCTGAGGCTCCCCTTCGATAGAACAGTAGCGTTGGAATCCGTTGAGCCGATGGTCGGTGACCAACTCGACTTTGCGGTGTCCGGCGAGTACCCGCCGCCGGTAGGGCTCGTTAAGTACACCTGGGCGGTCGATGATGGACGGTCTGCGTCGGGGCCCGAGGCGGCCTTTCGCTTCGAACGTGCGGGGGACTACGACGTCACGCTCACGATGGAAACGGCCCACGGTCAGGTCGCAGACCGGGGGATGAGCCTCATGGCCCGGGGGGACGCCTTCGGGGCCTATCAGTACGAGGTCGCGCCCCCTCGACCTGAGATACTCATCGGCCAGTCCGTCCTGATCGAGATCACGGTAACCAACGTCGGGGCTGTGACTGGTGACCGCCGCCTGGAGTTACACGTCGATGGTGAACGAACCGGCGGGGCTGACTCCCGAGGGATCGTCTTAGACCCGGGCGGTTCCCAGCGGATCCCGTTCGCTCACCGGTTCCTGGAAACAGGGACGTACGAGGTCAGTGTACCCCCGGCATACGAACAGACGATACAAGTCGATCCACGGCAGACTCAATCGGCCAAGCCCCCCTCATCGACAGCCTCCTCGGATGATCCGCTTCAGACTGATGGACGCTCAGCCCAAACACCTGGATTCGGCCTCCTTGCAGCCCTGGCCGGTATCGGGGTCGGGGTGGGGTACCGCCTCGTTCGGGACTCGTCTGACTCGGGATAGTCCTGTCTCTGCTTGCGGGTCGCTACCCGCCGCGATCACCACGGACTGCCCACGTTCGATGCTCGGCCTGGTGGAATTCTGCTCGCACGAACCGGGCTCAGCGAGTATCCGCTCTTCGGGCTGCGGCTGGTGCTAGCTGGACTATCGCGCGGTCGGTCATTCCTGCCGGGGTACTCGCTTGCCGCTCAACTCCGTACAAGTCCATCGCCACCTTCGCACGTTTTATGCCCCGGAGCACCCACCCCCCAGCAATGGCTGTAGACCCGGCCGAGGAGTCACGGGCGAACTACGACCACGTCGGGGGCGACGTCGAGCGGCCCGGCCTCGTCGCTGACCTCGAGCGACGGGTCGCGGGCGAGGTGCGCTTCGACGCCTACTCCCGCCAACTCTACGCCACCGACGCTAGCGCCTACGAGGTGACGCCGATCGGGGTCGTCTTCCCCCGGTCGACAGCCGACGTCTCGGCCGTCGTCGAGTACTGTGCCGCCCGGGAGATTCCGGTCCTGCCGAGAGGCGGCGGCACGAGCCTCGTCGGCCAGGCCGTCAACGAAGCGGTCGTGCTGGACTTCACGCGGCACATGAACGACGTCCTCGAGATCGATGCCGACGACGCGCGTGCACGCGCCCAGGCCGGCACCTACCTCGGGGACCTCAACGCGGCCGCCGCCGAGCACGGCCTGAAGTTCGCCCCCGACCCGGCCTACCGCGATAAGAGCGCCATCGGCGGCGCGATCGGGAACAACTCCACGGGCGCCCACTCGCTGAAGTACGGGAAGACTGACGCCTACGTCGAGTCCTGCGAGGTCGTCCTCGCCGACGGTACGGTGACGACGTTCGGCGAGGTCACGCTGGAGGCCCTCCACGAGCGGGCCGATCCGGACGGCGACCTCGAGGCTCAGATCCACGCCGCGGTCGCGCGGATCGTCGACGCGGACGCCGAGGCGGTCCGCGAGGTCTACCCGGCCCTCAAGCGCAACGTCTCCGGGTACAACCTCGACTGCCTGATCGAGGAGGCCGAGTCCGGCGCGGTCAACCTCGCCCGGCTCCTCGCCGGGAGCGAGGGGACCCTCGCGGTCGTCACGGAAGCCGAGGTCTCCCTGGTGCCCGTCCCCGAGACGACCGCGGTCGCGCTGTTGACCTACAAGGATCTCATCGAGGCCATGGCGGACGTGCCGGCCATCCTGGAGCACGCCCCCGCGGCGGTCGAGGCGATGGACAACGTCCTCCTCGACCTCGCGCGTGACACCGAGGAGTTCGCCGACTTGGTCGCGATGCTGCCCGACGACGCCGAGGCCGTCCTGCTCGTCGAGTTCTACGCCGAGACCGACGCCGAGGGCCGCGAGAAGGTCGCGGACCTGCTGGCCGATCGAACAGCGGGCATCGAGCCGGCCGACGAGCCGTCGGGCGATCTCTCCGTGGACGAACCGGTCCGCGCCTTCGACGCCCTCGAGGCCCACGACGCCGACGAGCAGGCGCGCTTCTGGAAGCTCCGGAAGTCCGGGCTCCCGATCCTGCTCGGTCGGACGAGCGACGAGAAGCACATCTCCTTCATCGAGGACTGCGCGGTCCCGCCGGAGCACCTCGCCGAGTACGTCGCCGACTTCCGCGAGATCCTCGAGGCCCACGACACCTTCGCGAGCTTCTACGCCCACGCCGGCCCCGGCGTGCTCCACGTCCGCCCCCTGGTGAACACGAAGACCGTCGAGGGGGTCGAGACCATGCGCTCGATCGCCGCCGCCGTCACCGACCTGATCGTCGAGTACGGTGGCGCTGTCTCCGGCGAGCACGGCGACGGCCGGGCCCGAACCCAGTGGAACCGGAAGCGCTACGGGGAGCAGCTCTGGACCACGTTCCGCGAGCTGAAGACCGCCTTCGACCCCAACTGGCTCCTGAACCCGGGCCAAGTCTGCGGCGACGTGGACATGACCGAGAACCTCCGGTTCGGCCCGGACTACGACTTCGCGGCCGGCTTCGACCCCGCGCTCGCGTGGGAGAACGAGAACGGCCTCCAGGGCATGGTCGAGCTCTGCCACGGGTGTGGCGGCTGTCGCGGCCCCCAGGACACGACCGGCGGGGTCATGTGCCCGACCTTCCGGGCCTCCAGCGAGGAGATCACCGCGACGCGCGGCCGGGCGAACCTGCTCCGCCAGGCGATGAGCGGCGACCTCGGTCCCGAAGAGCAGTTCGACGTCGAGTTCATGCACGAGGTCCTCGACCTCTGTATCGGCTGCAAGGGCTGTGCCCGCGACTGCCCGAGCGAGGTCGACCTCGCGAAGCTGAAGGTCGAGGTCGCCAACGAACACCACGCCCGACACGGCGCTTCTCTCCGCGACCGGGTGGTCGCGAACGTCGACACCCTCTCCCGGCTCGGCAGCGCGACCGCGCCACTCTCGAACTGGCTGGCCCGGGTCCCCGGCGCGCGATGGCTCCTCGAGCAGACGCTCGGCATCGCCCGCGAGCGCGATTTGCCGGCCTTCCACCGGGCGTCCTTCGCCGACTGGCTGGAGGCCCGTGAGCCGGCCGTCCCGGCCGCCGACGCCGACCGTCGGGTGCTGCTCCACGCCGACACGTACACGAACTACAATCACCCCGACGCGGGTCGTGCCGCCGTCCGGGTCCTCGAGGCCGCCGGGGTTCACGTCCGGCTGGCGCCGATCCGCGACTCCGGCCGACCGGCCTACTCGAAGGGGTTCCTGGCTGACGCCCGGGAGGCGGCCGCCTCGAACGTCGCCGCCCTCGCGCCGGAGCTCGAAGCGGGCTGGGACCTCGTGACGGTCGAGCCCTCGGACGCGGTGATGCTCCAGTCCGACTACGCCGACCTGCTGGACACGGCCGACGTCGCCACGGTCGCGACGAACAGCTACGGCCTCTGTGAGTACCTCGACGTCCACGACCTGTTGGATGGCGTCGACCTCGACCCGCGCGAAGAGACCCTGACCTACCACGGTCACTGCCACCAGAAAGCGACGAAGAAGGACGGCCACGCCGCGGCCGTCCTCGAGACCGCCGGCTACGCGGTCGACCGGCTCGACTCCGGCTGCTGTGGGATGGCCGGTTCCTTCGGCTTCGAAGCCGAGCACTTCTCGCTGAGCATGGCCATCGCGGCCATCCTCGAGGAACAGATCGCGGCCAGTCACGGCGAGACGGTCGTCGCGCCCGGGGCCTCCTGCCGCGGCCAGCTCGGGCAGCGCCGTGGGCAGGAACCACCGCACCCCGCCGAGAAGCTGGCTGCGGCCCTCGGGTGAGCGGCGCTACTCGATCGACCGGACCCCGGTGACCTCGACGCGGGCGCCGCCGGACGCGCTCTCGTCGACCGACAGCGCCCAACCGTGGGCATCGACGATGCTCCCGACGATGGCGAGGCCGATGCCGGTCCCGTCGGGCGCGGTGCTGTACCCGCTCTCGAGGACGGCCTCCCGCTCCTCGGCGGGGATGCCCTGCCCGTCGTCCTCGACGTAGAACCCGTCGGGGAGCGCGCCGACCCGGACGGTGAGTCCGTCGTCCGTCGCCGCCCCACCGTGTTCGACGCTGTTCCGGAAGAGGTTCTCGAGCGCCCGCTGCAGGCGGTCGGGGTCGGCCTCGAGGCGGCGGTTCTCGGGGAGCTCTAGCGTGGTCTCCTCCCCCGGCACGGACGCCCAGGCCGATTCGGCGACGGTGGCGAGCGAGACCGGCACTCGCGACTCCTCGGTGACGGTCTGGCCGTCCCGCGCCAGCGCTAGGACGTCGTCGATGATGGTCTCCATGCGGTCGACGGCCGACTCGGCGGCCTCGAAGTGTTTCTCGTCGCCAGTCTCCCGGGCGAACTCCAGCCGCCCATCGAGGACGGTCAGCGGGCTCCGGAGGTCGTGGCTGACCATCGAGGCGAACTCGTCTAAGCGCTGGTTCTGGCGCTCGAGCTCGTGCTGGCGACGACGGCGCTCCGTGACGTCCGTCACGAGGAAGACCCGACCCAGGACCTGGTCCCGATAGTCGACGAGGGGTGAGATGGTCACCCGGTAGTGAGCATCGCCGAACGTCAGCTCGGCCTCCTCGACGTCCTCCTCGAGCAGCGAGCGGTACGTCTCGCGGGCGTCCGGATACGGGGCGAGCACCGCCTCCATCGACTGGCCAACGGGGTCGACGTCGGTCCCGAGGAGCGCCATCGCGCTGGCGTTGGCCTCCACGATGCGCCCGCCGCGGTCGACCACGAACACGCCCCCGTCGATCGTGTCCATGACCACGTCGCCGGCCACCGGTGAGATGTCGAGGAAGCCCGTTCGGGAGATCGCTGCCGCGAGGGCGAGCCCGGCCACCGCGATGCCGACCGGCGTGAGATCGATGGACGAGACCCCGGCATACCGGGCAAGGCTCCCGACGGGTGGCGCGACGGTGCCGACCACGAGGAAGGCGATCTGCCGGCGGTAGACCCGCGGGACGCGGGGCAGGGCGTCGAGGAGGAACACCAGGCTCGCCACGAGGAGGGCGATCGAATAGGCGGCCCACAGGTAGAAGGCGGGGCCGGGCAGGAGGTCGATGCCGGCGCCCGTCTCGATCGGAAACAGCGAGGCGAAGAACAGGCCGTGGAGGGGGTTCGTCAGGGCGAGGACGGCCGCGAGAGCCGGGAGGAGGCTGGCGAGGGCGATCCCCCGGCGGGAGACCAGCGTCCACCGGCCCGTGTAGACGAGGACGAAGAGGAACCACGCCGGCACCGTCGCGCTCACGCCGACGATGACGGTCGGGAAGACGAGTGCTTTCCACGCGAAGGGGGCGACGAGCGACGTCGCGAGTTCGGCACCGCTCCAGAGGACGGCGGCACCGCCGTAGGCGACGACAAACTGTCCCCCGGGCTCGGCTCGCCGCCGCCACGCGTAGGCGGTGACGCCGGTGGTCACGACCAGCGCCGCCACGAGCACGCCCTCGTACACCGAGGGAGCAACGGGCATTAGGGCACGCTGGGGCACCATCGCGTATAAACCCACACACCGAACCCCTTCCGACACCCCGAAGGGGGCGGCCATCGAGGGTCGGTTCATGTCGGCCGATCGGTGGCTCGTCGCCTGGGCCCTGGGCTACGTCGCCGCCGGTGCGGCCTCGCTGCTCGTCCCGCTCTACGCCGTCGCCCTCGGTGGCGGTGCCTTCCTCGTCGGGGTGCTCGCCTCGACGGCTGCCTTCGCGGCGGTCCCGGGCGCGCTGTTGTGGGGGTGGCTCGCGGAACGAACCGGGCGCCGACGGGAGTTCGTGCTCGTCGCGCTGGCCGCCACCACGGCCGTCCTCGCGGCCGTCCCGTTCGTCCGGACCGCGTGGCCGCTCGTGGCCGTCAACACGCTCCTCTGGTTCGTCGTCTCGGCGGCCGCTCCGGTGCTCAACCTCATGGTGCTCGAGGGTGCCCCCGAATCCGACTGGGAGTCCCGCATCGGCGCGCTGAACGCCTGGCAGGGCTACGGCTGGGTCGGCGGGCTCGCCCTCGGCTCGGTGTGGGTCCCACTGGCCGGGCCCGTCTTGGGACCCGCCCTGGCCCGCCGGTCGCTGTTCTGGCTGTGTGCCCTCGCCGCGGGGCTCGGCACCCTGCTCGCAATCCGATGGCTCCCCCGGCGGTCGACGGTCCGGCCCGAGCGCATCGATGCCGACCCGAGCCTGCTGGCCCGGCTCGACCGCGGCGCCGGCCGCTACGTCCGTACGGTCCCGTTCGCCACGACCCGGCTCTACTGGGCCATCCGGAACCTCGACCTCGCGGGCCTGCGACGGCGGGGCGGGCGCTCCCTCTGGCTCTACCTCGCCGCCGTCGGCGTCTTCTCCGCGGGCTTCGCCGTCTTCTGGGGGCCACTGCCGGCCTACCTCGCGGCCGCCTACCCTGAAGAGCGTGTCTTCTGGTTCTTCCTCGCGACGAACCTGGCCTCCGCCGCGGTGTTCACCCGGGTCGGCGGGTGGGGCCTCGTCTACGGCGGTGCCCGGCTCCAGGCCGGCGCGCTCTCGGTCCGGGCCGTCCTCTTCCCCCTGGTCGCGGTCGTCGTCCTCCTCGTCGGCCCGCCGGTCGAGCTGCCGGCGCTGCTCGTCCTCTTCGCTGCCATCGGGCTCACCTGGGCGGTCATCGCGGTGACGGCGACCGGGCTCGTGACGCGCCTGGCCGGGCGGGACCAGGGCACGGCACTCGGCTTCTACGCCGCCATCGCCGGCTTCGGCGGTGCCGTCGGCGGGATCCTCGGCGGCTGGCTGGCCGCGGCGATGGGGTTCACGGTGACGTTCCTCGTGGCCGGCGGGGTCGTCCTGGCGAGCGTCGCGGTCGTGGCTGCCGCGGAGTCGGGCCGGGCCGGCTGAGCGGGAGGGTTTTCCCGCCGCGAACCGTACCCGTGTTCATGCCCGACCGACGCGACGACGAACTGGCCGCGCGGCTCGACGAGCTCGAGGAGACGCTCGAGGCGCTCCGGGGGGCGATCGACGACCCCGAGCGGCGGCGCGAGGTCCCGCGGCCGCCCCGGCCGAGCGAGCTCCTGCGCATCGCCGACGAGTACGCCATCCCGGCGGCCATCTCGGCCCTCGAGGCGAACGTCCGCGCGCTCGAGCTGGTCCAGGCGGGCATCCGCGCGACCGACGCCGGGCGGCGTGCTGGCGAGTCAGGTCGACGCGTCCGCGACCGAGCGGCGGACGCGGGCCGGACCTCCCTGGAAGGCCTCGACCGCGCCCTCGCCGATCTCGAGTCGGCCCTCGAGGGACGGGGCGACCCCGCCAACCCCGAGGCCCGGGAGCTCCTCACCGAGGCCCGACGCCTGAACGAGGAGATTCGCGACCGGTTGGCCCTCGCCGACGGTCGGACCGACGACGCCGTCCGTATCGAGGTGGAGTCCGAACTCGAGTCCATCCGCGAGGAGGTCGCGGACGAGGACGACGAGGAGTGAGCATCGGGAACGCCTATACGGGCCCGGGGGCTACGCGACGGCCATGAGCGACGGGACGGGCTGGTTCGACGACGTCGACCCGGCCGACGTTGCCGCCGCCGCGGCCGCCATCGCCGAGGGCTCGGCCGAGGAGCCACGGGACTGGCCGTCCCTGGCCGTCGAGGCCGGCTTCGCCGAAGACGAGCCCGACTACTACGACCGACTCCACGGCGCGGCCGTCAGGGCGGCCCGCGAGGAAGCGGCCGAGCGAGAGGGTGCCGCCGACCAGCAGCTCGCCCACGCCGTGCGGGCTATGGACGACTGCGCTCGGACGGCCAACGAGCTCGCCGAGCGCCTCGCGGAGTGGGCCGGCGCGCGCTTCGCCCTCGACGCGTCCGGCATCGAGTACGCCCGGCAGGTGGCCCACCGGGATCCCGCGGACCCGACCGAGGAGCGGATCGTCGCCCTCGCGTCGCGGGTCGCCAATCTCGCCGACGAGCGGGACGCCCTCCGGGCCCACGTCGAGCAGCAGGCCCAGGCCCTCGCCCCGAACCTCTCGGCCATCGCCGGGCCGGTGCTGGCGGCGCGGCTGATCGCGCTGGCCGGCGGGCTCGAGTCGCTGGCCAAGAAACCAAGTGGCACCATCCAGGTGCTCGGTGCCGAGGACGCGCTGTTCGCCCACCTCAGTGGTCGCGCGCCCTCGCCGAAACACGGGATTATCTTCACCCACGAGTACGTCCGGGGGACGGCGAAAGACGAACGTGGATCCGCCGCCCGGGCCCTCGCCGGCAAGCTGGCCATCGCCGCCCGTGTCGATCACTACTCGGGTGAGCGCAAGCCCGAGATCGACGCCGAGCTCGAGGAGCGGATCCAGCGCATCCGCTCGCGGGGGGCCTGATGCTGCCCGACGGGGTCGAGCGGCGGGCCCTCGACGGCCGCGAGCGGCTGGCCACCCGGGGCCCACCGGTGGGCGACGAGCCCGCCGCCGACGGCTGGCGGGCCTGGGATCCGACCCGTTCGAAGCTCGCGGCGATGCTCGAGGCCGATATGGAGACGGGGCTGGCCCCAGGGACGACCGTGCTCTACCTCGGCGCCGCGGCGGGCACGACGGCGAGCCACGTCGCGGACGTCGCCGGGCCGGTCTACGCGGTCGAGTTCGCCGCCCGGCCGATGCGCGACCTCGTCCGAGTCGCCGACCCCCGGGACAACCTGTTCCCGCTCTTAAAGGACGCCCGCGACCCAGCGAGCTACGCCCACATCGTCGAGGCTGAGGTCGACCTGCTGGTCCAGGACGTGGCGACGCGTGGGCAAGCCGACGTTGCCCTCGCCAACCGCCGATTCCTCGCCGAGGACGGCCGGCTGGCCCTCGCGGTGAAGGCCCGAAGCGAGGACGTCACCGCCGACCCGGCCGACGTCTTCGACGAGGCCCTCGACACGCTGGCGACGGGCTACGACGTGCTGGAGCGACAGCGCCTGGAGCCACACCACCGCGACCACCTCGCCGTCCTCGCCCGCCCAGTGTAGCGGGACGGCCGGGCCGGTTCCCCGAACGTTATAGTCTGGCCCGGACTACCCCGCGCCGATGGACGCTGGGTCGGCCGACGTGTTCGACTCGCTCGGCACGCTCGGCATCGAGGAGGAGTTCTTCGTCGTCGACGACGCCGGCCGGCCGACCAGCGGCACGGACGAGCTGGTCTACGAGACCGAGCCGCCAGCGATCCTCGATGGCCGGCTCGACCACGAGCTCTTCAAGTTCGTCATCGAGACGCAGACGCCGACCATCGAGGACCCGGACGAGGCCGCCGCAGTGCACCGCGAGGTTCGGGCAGCCCTCGTCGACCACGCCGAGGCCCACGGCTACCGCATCGCCGCCGCAGGCCTCCACCCGCTGGCGAAGTGGCGGGAGCTCGAGCACGCCGATAAGCCCCGGTATGCGTCCCAGCTCGATCGCATTCAGTACCCTCAGCACCGGAACACGACGGCAGGCCTCCACGTCCACGTCGGGGTGGACGACCCGGATAAAGCGGTCTGGGTCGCCAACGAGCTCCGGTGGCACGTCCCCATCCTGTTGGCGCTCTCGGCGAACTCGCCCTACTGGTGCGGGTTCGACACCGGCCTCCAGTCCGCCCGGGCGAAGATCTTCGAGGCGCTGCCCAACACGGGGATGCCCACCCACTTCGCGGACATCGACGCCTACCTCGATTTCGAGCACACGATGATCGAGACCGGGTCGATCGGGGACCGAGGGGAACTCTGGTACGACGTCCGGCCCCACACCGGCCTCGGGACGGTCGAGGTCCGGACCCCGGACGCCCAGGCGGACCCGGCCGTCGCGATGGCCTTCGTCGAGTACGTCCGGGCCCTCGTGCTGGACTACGCCGCGCGCTATGAGGACGGCGAGTCGGGCACGCGGATGCGTCGGGAGCTCTTAGACGAGAACAAGTGGCGGGCGACCCGCCACGGCCAGGACGCGTCCTTCCTGACGCCCGAGGGCGAGGTGGTCGAGATCGGTGCGGTGGTGGAGCGAGAGTGCGACCGGCTCGGCCTCACCGGCATCCGGGACGTCTACGACGGCGAGAGCGGCGCCGAGCGCCAGCGCCGGCTCCGCGAGGACGAGGGCGAGGACGCCCTCTGTGCATCGCTCCTCCTGTAACGCCGGAACCGTGGGCCGGCGACCGGACCGAGACGAAGGCCCTATGAGCGATGCGGTCGTGGCCGGCGACATGCAGGTCGTCCTGGGGGGGACGTTTGACCCGGTGCACGACGGGCACCGGGCCCTCTTCACACGGGCCTTCGAGCTCGGCCACGTCACCGTCGGCCTCACCAGCGACGACCTCGCGAACCAGTCACGCTACCGTGACCGGTACGTCCGGCCCTTCGAGGCCAGGAAGCGCGACCTCGAGGCCGAGCTGGCCGACTTCGCCGAGCGGTACGACCGCGATGTCGAGGTGCGGAAGCTCGAAGCACCGACGGGCATCGCCGTCGAGCCCGGCTTCGACGTGCTCATCGTCTCGCCCGAGACCCAGGAGGGCGGCGAGCGCATCAACGAGATCAGGACGGAGCGCGGGCTCGATCCCGTGGAGATCGAGGTGGTCGAACACGAGCGGGCCGAGGACGGCGGCATCATCTCGAGCACGCGCATCACCCGCGGCGAGATCGACGAGCACGGGAACCTCACGCCGGATGCGGAGCCCCGGCGGGCGCCGGCCGAGGAGCAATAGGGGAGCCGCGTCACCACTCGGGCGGCTCGAAGCCCGCGCTCCGGAGCACGTCCTTCCACCGGGACTGGATCACCAGTCGGGAGACGCCGACGGCGTCGGCGACCGCGGTCTGGGTGCGCCCGTCGCCGTCGATGAGGCTCGCCGCGTAGAGGCTCGCGGCGACCTGGGCCGGCTTCGACCGGTCGGCCTCGGGGACGGCCGAGAGGTAGAGGTCGGCCGCCATCGAGGCCGTGCTCGCGTCGAAGCCGAGCGCGTCGGCCGCTGCCTGGAGTTCTTCTAGCCAGGCTTCCTGCTCGACCCGGTCGCTCGCCCGGTGCATGAACGGGTGGACGGAACCGGCGGGCATAACGGTTTTGCGGGTGGGTGGCCTCGGCGGCGAGCGCCGATACACCGCCCTAGTCGCCGTGCGCCTGGCAGGTCACCCGGTAGTACCGCTCGCCGTGCTGGGCGAGGAAGGAGCCCGAGTCAGTGAACGTCCCTTCGTAGGGACAGCGGACCCCGTGGCTCGCGAGGGACCTGGCGGCTGCCACCTCGCGGATGTACCCCCGAAGCTGCAGCCGACAGCGCTCGAGGCCGTCGGCCGTTGTCTCGCAGTTGCGATCCGCGAAGAGGTCATCCCTGACCTCGGGGGCGTCCCCAAGCGCCGTGACGGGTGCATCGCCCACATCACCCGCTGGAATCTCCTGGGCGGTGACCACGTACCCCCAGCCCCACCCGACACCGACGCCGGCCAGGAGGAGCAGGAAGACGAGCACCGGAACGCCGCCGAGGAAGGCCGGGAGCGCGCCGCTCCGGCGGTCGACGTAGAACCAGAGCAGGGCGGGAACGACGACCGCGATGGCAACGACCCAGAGGAGCACGCCGCCGAGGCCCGGTACCCTGGCGAGGGAGACGGCGACGAACACGACGAGCAGTGCCGGGGCCGCGGCGAGGGCGATACCGACCTCGCGGAGGCGCGCCGTGCGGTCGCTCACGAGGTGGCCCACGAGCCCGGTCAACACGACCGCGATCGCGCCCGAGAGGGCGAAGTGGCCGAAGATGGCAAAGCCGGTCGCGCCGCTCGGTCCGAGCCACAGATAGAGGGCGCTATAGAGGATCGGCTGGATATCGGTCAGCACGAAGAGCGTCGCGAGTCCGAAGGCTACCGTCAGGAGGGCACCCAGGAGCCCGTACCCCGCGATGATGAGGACGCGCCTCGCGCTCGGGGGCCACTCGGCCATCGTTGGCGAGTGGTGGCTTCGATGCGGGAAGTGCTTTCCGGCGCCAGAGCGCGGGGTCGAATTCGGCGGGGCGAGTGTGGCTGGTCGACGCCGCGATCATGCGTCACGCCGAGGGCCCGTCGGCGCCAAGTGGCTCGCATTCGAGCGGAAGCTACTTACTGCGACCTCGGCAAAGTCGGGCCGCGCGAGGGTAGCCAAGCTAGGCCAACGGCGCAGCGCTTAGGACGCTGTCCCGTAGGGGTCCGCCGGTTCGAATCCGGTCCCTCGCACTTCTGTGCGAACGACAGTGGGCGCAGAATGCGACACGAGCGGATTCGAGCACAGCCAGTCGCGCTCAGCGGAGCGAGTCCGTCTGGCGCGGGTTCGAACCCGGCCCCTCGCAATCAATTCTGGTCGGTGGTGCGGGTCACTCGATCCGGTGGTACTCCACGAAGTCGAACGCCTCCCGCTCCTCACGTGCGATCTCCTGCCACTCGTCCCGATCCCACTCGGGGAAGTACGTGTCACCCTCGTGTGCCGCGTGAATCTCGGTGAGTAGGAGTCGGTCGGCACGCGGCAGGAACGCCTCGAACACCGTGGCACCGCCGATGACGAAGATCGGCCCCGAGCCGTCGGCAGCCGTTCGGGCGAGCCTGACGGCCTCCTCGATCGAGCCAGCATGGTGCACCCCGTTAGCGAGTGCCGGCCTTCCCCGGCTGAGCACAATGTTCGGGCGCCCGGGCAGCGGTCCGCCGAGCCGCGCCTCGATCGCCTCGTACGTCTTCCGGCCCATGACGACCGGGTGCCCCATCGTGATCTCCTTGAACCGCGCGAGATCTGCCGGGTAGTCCCAGGGCATGCGGCCCTCGGCCCCGATCACCCCGTTGTCCGCGACCGCCGCGACCAGCACGACGTCCATCCGGCTACAGGTCCTCCTCGGTGAACACCAGCTCGACCCGGTGCTCCCGGAGCCACGCCCGGCGCTCCTCGTAGTCGGGCAGCCACTCCTCGACGATCGACCAGAACGCCGCCGAGTGGTTCGACTCCTGGAGATGGGCCAGCTCGTGGACGACCACGTACTCCAGCACGTCCGGTGGACCCAACACGAGCCGCCAGTTCAACGAGAGCGTGCCATTCGACGAGCAGCTGCCCCAGCGGGTTCGCTGGTTCCGGACCTCGATGCGGTCGTAGGAGACGGCCATCCGTGACGCGTACGACTCGGCCACGGCCGTGAAGGCGTCCCGGGCACGTCGCCGGAAGAGGCACTCGAGGGCCCGCTCGATCGATGTCTCCACGACGTGGTGCCGGGCCAACCGGAGCGTCCCGTCCTCGACGGCCGACGCCGACCGGCGCTCCACGACGACCTCGTGGGGCTCGCCTCGGTAGGGGAAGGTGGCCCCGGGCTCGAAGCGTCGCTCGGGCACCCGCTGCCGCTCGGCCTCGTACGCGGCCTGCTTCTCGAGCACCCAGTCGGCGTGCTCGGCGAGCAGTCGCTCGGGATTCACCCGCGAACCCGACGGCACGACCACCCGAACCCCACGCAGGTCCACGTCGATTCGGGACCGGCGCGCCCGGTCGCTCCGGCGGACCCCATAGCTGACCGGCATCCCCTTCAGGGTGATCTCTCGGGCCTCCAAGTCCTGGTCGGCCTCGGCCACTACCCGTGCCTCCACACGAGCGCCCTTCAGTACACCGGTGGGACGCCCGGTTACTCGGATCCGTCGGCCGTGACGTCACGGAGGATCGCCAGATGGAGGCCCGGGACGACGTCTCGCGTCGAGGCGTGCTCCACCGTCCGACGCGTCCCGTCCTCGAGCACGAGCGGGAACGTGCCCCGTCCGGCACCGTGGGTCTGGAACGCGTTCCAGGCCTCCTCGAAGTCGTAGTCCTGCGGTGCGAACTCGTCGATGGACCGCCCGATCAGCGACTCTCGGTCGAGGCCGAACAGCTCGCAGGCGGCCGGGTTGGCGTCCACGTAGGTCCCGTCGTCGTCGGCTAAGAGCATCGGCGCGAGGGCCGCCTCGAACACGGCGCGGAACTTCTTCTCGCGCTCCTCGAGGTCCCGCTGCTGGTCCATCTCGTCGGTGACGTCCCGCGTGAAGCCCAACACCTCATCGACGGCGCCATCGCTCGTCAGCGGCACCGCGTTGATCTCCATCCAGGCCGTCCCGTCGTCGGCGCGCTCGATCTCCACCCGGAGTCCCTCGACCGGATCACCGTCGACGACGACCGCGAAGCCCTCCATCGCGGCCTCCATGCTGGAATCCGGGACGATCCGCCCGAAGTGCTCGCCCTCGAGCGCGTCGCGGTCGTAGCCCAACACGTCCTCGACGACCGGCGAGACGTAGGTGAAGAAGCCGTCACGGGTGGTCCGGAAGATGACGTCGGGGCTCGCCTCGGCCATCCGTCGGAAGCGCTCCTCACCCTCGCGGAGCTGGGCCTCGATATCGTGGCGCCTGACCGCCTCGGCGAGGACGTTCGCCGCGCTCTGGACGAAGGTGACCTCGTCCTCGGTGAACGACCGGGGGGCGGCCGAGTGAGCCCCGAGCACCCCCCACGGGTCGTCCGCCGGGCCGATGAGGGTGCTCACCCCGCTCGTGATCCCTCGGTGGGGAAGTATGCCCGGCTCGGCGAAGCGCGTCTCGGTGTCGAAGTCCTCGACGACGATCGGCTCGCCCGAGCGGAGCGTGTAGCCGGCCTGCGAGTCCGTCTCGATCGTCGTCTCGTCCGCTTCGGCGTCGGGCCACCCGACGGCTGCTCGGAGGGTGAGCGACTCGCCGCCAGCCGATCGTTCGAGGATCTTCACGTGGTCGACGCCGAGCGTATCGGCCACGGCGGTGACGGCGTACTCCAGCAGGCCGTCCAGGTCGAGCGATTCGAGGGCCCGTTGGCCGAGCTCCGCGATGACCGACTGCTGGGTCGCTCGCGCCGCGAGCCCCCGCTCGGCGTGGTACCGCGAGACCGCGTTGACGATCCGGTTGGCCAGGAGCTCGAACTGGTCGGTGCCAACGTCCTTCTGCAGGTAATCGGTGACGCCACGGGAGATGGCCTCGCTCGCGATCTCCTCTGAGCCCTTGCCGGTGAAGAGGATGAACGGCAGGTCCGGGTACTCGACCCGGACCGCCTCCAGGAACTCCGTGCCGTTCATGTCCGGCATGTCGTAGTCGGAGACGACGCAGTCGATCTCCCGCTCGGCCAGCAGGTCGAGGGCCGCCTCGGTGCGCTCGGCCGTGACTACCTCGATGGACTGGTCGGTTCGTCCGAGGAACCGATCGACGATCTCGGAGAACTCCGCTTCGTCGTCGACGTGGAGGACCCGCACCGGCGACGACGGACCACGCCCGTGCTCGCCGGCAGGGTTGACGCGTCCGTGTGCGGGGGAGTCTGTCATTGGGCGATCCGCTGCCCCCGTTTCTCCGCCGACCAGGATAACCCTTCCCCCGCGACGTGGGGTGAAAAAAAGGGGCAGCCGCCGAACCGACAGGTATTCCGCCGCGGCGTCAAAACGCTCGGGTAATGACGACCGGGGTCGTCCTGGCGAACTTCGGCGAGCCAGCCGAACCGGACCACGACGCCGTCGTGGAGTACCTCAGGCGGATCTTCCTGGCGAACGCGCGGCTCGAGTCCGCGGACACCCAGGCCGAGCGCGAGGCGCGAGCCCGCGAGCTCGCCGAGCGACGCGCACCCGGCCTCATCGGGGAGTACGAGGCGATCGGCGGCTCCCCGTTGAACGCCCAGTCTGCGGCCCAGGCCGAGGCGCTCCAAGCCGAACTCCGAGACCGGGGCTTCGACGTGACCACGTACGTCGCCATGCAGTACACCGAGCCGACCATCGAGGACGCCGCCGTGGCGGCCCGCGAGGACGACGGGGACGCCCTCGTCGGCCTCCCGGTCTATCCGCTCTGTGGGCCGTCGACGACGGTCCAGTCCTTGGCGGACCTCGACGAGGCCCTCGTCGCCCTCGGCTGGGACGTCGCCGTCTCGGAAGTCACGGGCTGGCACCGACACCCCCGCTACAACCGCCTCCGTGCGGAGAACGTCCGCCGGTTCGCGGCCGACCAGGACGTCGACCTGCACGACCCCGAGACGCGGCTCGTCTTCTCTGCCCACGGCACCCCGACCCACTACCTCGAGGAGGGCAGCCGCTACGATCGATACGTCACCGAGTACTGCAAGCACCAGGCGGCCCTCCTCGGCGTCGAGGACTACGACCTCGGCTATCAGAACCACGCGAACCGGGACATCCCGTGGACCGAGCCCGAGGTCGAGGACGTGGTCGCCGAGACGCCAGCCGAGCGGGTCGTGGTCGAGCCGGTCAGCTTCGTCCACGAGCAGTCCGAGACCCTCTCGGAGCTCGACGACGACCTCCGCGAGGTCGCCGAAGCGGCCGGCGTCGGGTTCCACCGCGTGCCGGTCCCTCACGACGACCCGCGACTGCCCGAGGCGCTGGCCGACGTCGTGGAGCCCGCCCTGGCGGATGCCTCGCCGGCCTACTACAACCTCGGGGACTGCCACTGTCGGCCGGGCGCCGTCTGCTTGAACGCGACGGCCGAGGAGCCCCCGCCCGGCGAGGCGGGCTGACCCGATGCGCGTCGGCGTGGTGGGCGGCGGCATCACCGGGCTCTCGCTCCTCCACCACCTCCGGGAGCGCGGCGTCGACGCGACGCTCTTTGAAGCCAGCGAGGCCCCGGGCGGCGTCATCCGGACGACCGAGCGGGATGGGCGGGTGATCGAACACGGCCCCCAGCGCCTCCGGCTGTCCGAACCGGTCGAGAGACTCGTGGCAGCGCTCGGCCTCGAGGAGGAGCTGGTCGTCGCGGACGACGACCTCCCCCTGTACGTCTACGCGGACGGGGCCCTCCGGCGCGTCCCCCGGTCAGTCCGGGGCTTTCTCCGCACCGACCTCCTCTCGATCCGCGGGAAGCTGCGGGTGCTGGCCGAGCCCCTGACGGCCCCCGGACGGCCCGACGAGACGGCCGCCGAGTTCTTCGCCCGGAAGTTCGGCGACGAGGCCTACGAGCGGCTCCTCGGTCCCGTCTTCGGCGGCATGTACGCTTCCGATCCCACCCGCATGCCGGTGCGGCACTCGCTCACGACCGTCCTCGGGTTGGAGGACCGCGCGGGGAGCCTCCTCCGGGCGGCGCTCTCCCGCCTCGGCGAGGAGACGCCCCCGCCGGCCTCCTTCGTCGACGGCCTCCAGCGCCTCCCCCGGGCGTTGGCCGACGCCCACGCCGACCGAGTGTCGCTCGACACCCCGGTGACCGGGATCGGCGAGGACGGGAACGGGCACGTCCTCGAGACGTCCGAGGGCGACCAGCCGGTCGACCGCGTCGTGGTGACGGTCGCTGCCGACGCGGCGGCGTCGCTGCTCGATCGCGTCGCGCCAGACGCCGCGGAGGCGCTCGCCGGCTTGACCTACAACCCGCTCGCTCTCGTCCACCTCCGCTCGGACGCCGACCCGACCGGGTTCGGCTACCAGGTTTCCCGCGAGACGGCCCTCCGGACCCTCGGCGTGACGTGGAACGCCAGCCTCTTCGGGCCCGAAGCGTCCGGCGGCGAGCGCGCCGCGACCGGCCGGTCGGGCGTCTTCACGGCCTTCCTCGGGGGCATGGCGGACCCCGACGTGCTCGACCGGGACGACGAGGCGCTGGGTGGCCTCGCAGCCGAGGAGTTCGCCGAGGTCATGGACGCCAAAGCCGACGTCCTGAACGTCACGCGGCTGCCGCGGGGCTTCCCCGCCTACGACGACTCCTGGGACGCCCTCGACGACCTGGTCCTCCAGCCGGGGATCGAGCTGGCGACGAACTACACGGCCCGGATGGGCATCCCGAGCCGGGTCCGGGAAGCCGGCGAGCTGGCCGAGCGCTTGGCGCGCGAGGCCGGGCAGTAGCCCTACCGCTCGATCGACTTCGCCGCCTCGACGAACGCCGCCACCCCGTCGATCGGTGCGTCCTTCGGGACGCCGTGCCCGAGGTTGAGGACGTGGCCGGCCGGTCCGGCCGCCTCGATGACCTCCCGCGTGCGCTCCCGGACCACCGCGGAGTCGGCGTACAGCGTCGACGGATCGAGGTTCCCCTGGACCGCGACGTCGCCGAGCCCCTCGCGGGCCGCCGCCATGTCGACCGTCCAGTCGAGGCCGACGACGTCGGCGCCGGTCGCCACCAGCTGGTCGAGGCGCCCGCCCATGCCCCGGACGAAGACGATCGAGGGCGCGTCCAGGCCGGCCAGGATCTCGCGGTGGAGCGGAACCAGGAAGCGCTCGTAGTCGGCCGGCGGTAGCACACCCGCGTAGGTGTCGAAGAGCTGGACGACGTCAGCGCCCGCTTCGATCTGGTAGCGGAGGTGATCGCGGACGACGTCGGCGAGCACCGAGAGCAGTGCCTCGAACGCGTCCGGGTGCTCCTGGCGGAACCGCCGGATTGGGCGATGACCCCGCGTCGAGCCACCGGCGACCAGGTAGGAGGCGAGCGTGAACGGACCGCCCGCGAAGCCGATGAGCGGGACCTCGTCCCCGACCTGGTCGTCGAGCAGCGCGAGCAGTTCGCCGACGTAACTGAGGGTCTCGGGCACGTCGGCGTAGCTCGACGGCACGTCGGCGGGCGCCTCGACCGGCTCGTCGATCACCGGTCCGACGCCCGATTCGATGCGGTAGTCCACCCCCAGGGGCTCCAGCGCGCACAGGATGTCGGAGAAGATCACGAGCCCGTCGGGTCGGTAGCGCTCCCACGGTTGGCGGGTGATCTCGGCGGCCACGTCGGGCGTCGTGATGGCCTCCCGGAACGAGTACTCGGCCCGGAGCTCGCGGTACTCCGGGAGGTGCCGCCCCGCCTGGCGCATGAGCCACACCGGCGGGCGCTCGGTGTGCTCCCCGCGGGCGGCACGCAGGAGGAGGTCGTTCATCGGTGACGGATCGGCGGCGGCCCGGGTAAGGGTTTCCGAACGCGGCTACCCGACGCGGCGCTCCTGGCCCTCCCAGTACTCCTCCCGGAGCTCGTGCTTCTGGACTTTCCCCGTCGCCGTCTCGGGGAGGTCCTCGACGAAGTCGACGCTCTGGGGCCGCTTATAGCCCGCCAGGCGCTCCCGGCAGAACTCGATGAGCTCCTCCTCGGAGAGGTCGGCGCCGGCCTTCGGCACCACGAGGGCCTTCACCGCCTCGCCCCACTCCTCGCTGGGCACGCCGACCACCGCCGCTTTCAGCACGTCGGGGTGGTCGAAGAGGACGTCCTCGACCTCGATCGAGGAGACGTTCTCGCCGCCGGTGATGATGATGTCCTTCTTGCGGTCCTGGATCTGGAGCATCCCGTCCTCGTCCATGGTCGCGATGTCGCCCGTGTGGAACCAGCCCTCGACGCGGGCGTTGAACGCCTCGTCGGTGGCCTCGGGCTTGTTCAGGTACCGGTCCATCACCTGATTGCCCTTCACGACGATCTCGCCCATGGTCTCGTCGTCCTGGGGGACGTCGTTGCCGTCTTCGTCGACGACCCGGATGCGGGTGCCGAGGACGGCCGAGCCCTGCCGGACCTTGAGGTCGGCCGGGCGGTCGACCGCCTGAAGCCGACGGCGGGAGTGGCTCGTCGTGATGAGCGGTGCCGTCTCGGTGAGCCCGTAGATCTGGATGAGGGTCCAGTCGAACGTGTCCTCGACGGTCTCGATGGTCGCCTTCGGCGGGGGGCTGCCGGCGGTCGTCAGTCGGACGTCGCGGGCGCCGGACGTCGCCACGTCGTGGTTCTCGTTGTACGCCATGAGCCGGTTGAGGACGGTCGGCGCCCCGCAGAGGTGGGAGACGTCGTACTCGTGGATGCGCTCGAAGGTCTGCCCGGGGTCGAACGCGCGCTGGCAGACGTGGGTCGCTCCAACGCCGGTGAGCGCGTACGTGTAGCCCCAGCCGTTGCAGTGGAACATCGGGAGCGTCCAGAGGTAGGTGTCGTCGTCGGCCAGCTCCATGTGGTGGGCGAGCACCAGCGCGTGCCAGTGCTCGGTCCGGTGGGTCCGGACGACGCCCTTCGGGTCCCCGGTCGTACCCGACGTGTAGTTGATGGTGGCGTCGTCGTCCTCGTCGATCTCGGGCCGGTCAGGTGGCTCCGCCGAACCACTTTGGAGGAGGTCGGCGTACTCCTGCCAGTCGCCCTCGATCCGGTCGGCCTCGTAGCCGATGAAGTGCTCGGTCGGGACCGACTCGCGGATCGGCTCGATCTTGTCCGCGAACTCGTAGTCGGCGACGATAGCAGCGACGTCGGCGTCGTTGAGGATGTACTCGTAGTCGGATTCGATGAGCCGGTAGTTGATCGGGACGAACACCATCCCGAGCTGCTGGGTAGCGAACTGGGTCTCCAGGAAGTAGTGGGTGTTCCCGGAGACGAGCCCGACCTTGTCCCCCTGCTCGAGGCCCAGGTCGAGCAGGGCATTCGAGAGCTTATTCACCCGGTCACCGAACTCGGCGTAGGTGTACGCCGTCCCGTCGTCGGCCACGACACCCGTCACGTCGTCGTACAGCGCCACCCCCCGGTCCAGGAAGTCCGTCGTCCGCATCGGAACGTTCACGCGATATCCCTCCGGGGGCCGTTTTGCCCCTCGGTACCAAAGGTCTACCGTCGGCAGGCGGACGCCCCCCCGGAGTGGGGATTTAACCCGCTCGCGGCCCCCAGGGTGCCCATGTCCTACGAGACCGTCCGGGTGGACCGGGACGACCACCTGGCGACGCTCACCCTCGACCGGCCGGAGGCGATGAACACGTTCAGCACGGCCCTGGCGACGGACCTCGACGACGCCCTCGCCGAGCTGGAGGAGGACGGCGCGGTGCGGGCGATCGTCGTCGAGGGGGCGGGCGACGCGTTCTCGGCCGGGATCGACGTCGGCGAGCACGGCGATCACGAGGGAGCGGACGAGTACGAGGCGTGGGTCTCCCGGATGGAGGAACCCTTCCTCACGCTCTCGGAGATGGCCACGCCGGTCGTGGCCGCGGCCCACGGTTTCGCCGTCGCGAACGGGCTCGGCCTGCTCGCCGCCTGTGACCTCGCCGTCCTGGCCGAGGGCACCCAGCTCGGCGCGACCGCCCCGAAGGTCGGCCTCTTCTGCATGGGCCCGGCGGTGCCGCTGATGCGCTCGCTCGGCCAGAAGCGGTGCCTCGAGCTCCTCCTCACCGGCGAGCTGATCGACGCCGAGGCCGCCCTCGAGTGGGGCCTCGCGAACCGACTGGTGCCCGAGGAAGCCCTCCACGCCGCCGCCGTCGAGCTGGCGGAGACGATCGCCGAGAAGAGCCCCGCGGCCGTCCAGATGGGCAAGCAGGCCTACTACGAGATGGCCGGCATGGGGTACGCGCAGGCCCTCGACGTCTCGAACGAGCGCTTCGCGGCCTTGTGCACGACCGAGGACGCTGAGGAGGGCATCGACGCGTTCCTTTCCGGCCGCGACCCCGTCTGGCCCGAACCCTGAACCCGGCTCGACGAGGGATGGCGGCGAGGACTCGACGCCGTCGCGCCGCCGAGTGGGTCTCGAAGGCTTGATTACCACTCGGTACGACCACTCGGTTATGAACCGACGGCGCTTCCTCCGGGGCGCGGGTGCGGCGGGCGCGTTCGCCCTCGCTGGCTGCACCGGCGACGGGGGGGACGCGACGGGCGAGCCCACCGAGCCGCCGACCGAGGCACCGACTCCCCCCGCGACCAGTACGGCGACGGCGGCAGCGGCCGGGACCCTCACCGTGGCGACCTACTCCTCGTTCACGGGGGAGGGCACCGCAGGGACCTGGCTCAAGGGCCAGTTCGAAGCCGCCTATCCCGACGCCACGATCGAGTTCGTGACGCCGTCGAACGGCGTCAACCAGTACATCCAGCGCGCCCAACAGGACGCGCCGATCGACGCCGACGTCTACGTCGGCTTAAACACCGGTGAGCTCGTCCGCGCCGACCGCGAACTCGACACCCAGCTGTTCGTGAGCGCCGAGGACCGACTCGAGCGCGCGGGCACCGTGAAGGATGGCCTGCGCATCGACCCCGACGGGCGGGCGATCCCCTACGATACGGGGTACATCTCCCTGGTCTATGACGAGGACGCGGTCGAGAACCCCGGGACGTTCGACGCGCTCCTCGAGCCGGCCTACGAGGACGCGCTCATCACGCAGAACGCCCAGCAGTCCGACCCCGGCCGGGCGTTCCTGCTCTGGACGATCATCGCGAAGGGCGAGGACGGCTATCTGGACTACTGGGCGGACCTCCTCGACAACGGCGTCACCGTCCTCTCGGACTGGGAGCCGGCCTACAACGCCTACCTCGACGGCGAGGCGCCGATCGTCGTCTCCTACTCGACGGACCAGGTCTACTACCACGGCGAGGGCGTCGACATGGCCAAGCACCAGGTCGGCTTCCTGAACGATCAGGGCTACGCCAACCCCGAGGCGATGGCGCTCTTCGCCGACTCCGACGCCCAGGACCTCGGTCTGCGCTTCATGGACTTCGTGCTCCAGCCCGAGGTTCAGGCCGGCATCGCGGTCCGGAACGTCCAGTTCCCGGCGGTCGCCGGTGTCGACCCCGGCGAGGAGTTCTCCCAGTACGCCTACGAGCCGCCCGAGCCGGTCACCTTTACCTACGACGAGCTCGCCGGTAACGTCAGCGGATGGGTCGACGCGTGGGCTCGGCAGGTCGCCAGCCGGTGAGGCCGCTCGGGCGCCGAGCCGAGCGCCTCGTCCTGCCAGCCGGCCTGGTGCTCACGCTCGCGGTCCTGGTGGTCGTCTTCTACTACCCGATCGGACGGGTGTTCGCCGAAGCCGTCGTTCGGGGAGGCCAGCTCACGCTGACCCCACTCCGGTCGGTCCTCGCCGACCCGTTCTACACGGGCGCCCTCGCCAGTGCGGTGCGTGACCCGCTCGCCGTCCCGGCCGGAATCGCCGCGTGGCTCGCCGCCGGCGCGCCGGCGCCCCGGACCGGCCTGATCGGCTTCACGGCCTACCAGGCGCTCCTCTCGACGGCCGCCAGCGCCGCCCTCGGGCTCCCCGGGGCGTACCTGCTCGCGCGCTACGAGTTCCGGGGGCGTGAGACGCTCCGGTCGCTCACCATGCTCCCGTTCGTGCTCCCCTCGATCATGGTCGCCGTCGGCTTCCTCGCGATGTTCGGCCAGACCGGGGCGCTGAACGACGTCTTGGGGCTGTTCGGCCTCGGCCCGGTGGACCTGGTGTTCACGCTCGAGATCATCGTGCTCGCCCACGCGTTCTACAACGCGCCGCTGTACGCCCGTATCGTCGGCTCGGCCTGGGTGCGGGTCGACCGCCAACGCGTCGAGACGGCACGGTCACTCGGCGCGCCGCCGCTCTCGGCGTTCCGCGACGTCGTGCTCCCGACGCTCCGCCCGGCGCTGCTGACCGCGTCGCTGCTGACCTTCCTCTTCACGTTCATGTCCTTCCCCATCGTGCTCGCCCTGGGCGGGCTCAGACTCGCCACGGTCGAGGTCTGGCTCTTCGCCAGCGTTCGGGAACTCCGGCTGGCCGAGGCGGCGACGCTCGCCACCGTCGAGACCGCCGTGACCCTCGGCCTCACGTACGTCTACCTCCGCTACGAGGCGCGCCAGGCCGCCGGCCGGTCCGGGGGTCCCACGATCCCCCGGCGGCCGCTGGTGGCCGGTCGGGACACGCTGACGGACCCGCGCCGGCTCGGGCTGCTGGCCTACGCGGCGGTCGGGCTCGTCGTCTTCGTCGGCCCGCTCGCGAGCCTGCTGGCCGAGAGCGTCACCGGGCCCAACGGGGGGTTCACCACGGCCTACTACGGGTTCCTCCTCGACCAGCAGATCGCGGCCGCGGCGGGGACGGTCCGGCCGCTCCCGGCCGTCTGGAACTCCATCGTCTTCGGCGTCGGGACGCTTCTCGTTGCGGTCCCGATGGGCGTCGTCGTCGCTCTGGTCGCCGACCGTGGGGGGCGTGGAAGCCGGGTCGCGGAGGCCCTGCTCTCGGCGCCCCTGGCGGTGAGCGGGATCGTCGTCGGCCTGGGGCTGCTCCAGTCGCTGGTCTTCGGGACGACCGTCCTCGGCCACCGGATCGTCCTCACGGGCCCGATCGCCATCGTCGCCGCCCACGCCGTCGCGGCCTACCCGTTCGTCACGCGAACCGTCGGTCCCGCCCTCGGCGACCTCGACCCGCGGCTCGCCGAGGCCGCGCGCTCACTGGGGGCAACCAGGCTCCGGGCGCTACTCGACATCGAGCTGCCCCTCGTCGCCGGTGCGCTGCTGGCGGGGACCGCCTTCGCCTTCGCCATCAGTCTCGGCGAATTCGACGCGACCGTCTTGCTCGCAGAGGGGGTCGACACCGCCACGATGCCGGTCGCCCTCGAGCGCTACATCGGCAACCGATCGATCGGGCCGAGCCTCGGCCCCGCCACGGCGATGGGCACCGTGCTGCTCGCGGTCACGGCCGTCAGCTTCGTCGCGATCGACCGGCTCGGCGGGCGGTGGCTGGCGTGACTGCCGACGAGCGCGGCGTCGAACTGGCGGACCTCTCGGTCGCCTACGGCGAGGTCACCGCACTGGCCGACGTGTCCCTCAGCGTCGAGCCGGGGGAGTTCTTCACGCTCGTCGGGCCCTCCGGGTGTGGCAAGACGACGACGCTCCGCGCCATCGCCGGCTTCGAAGCGCCGACGTCGGGCTCGGTCCGCATCGGCGACGTGGACGTGACGGGACTCGCGCCGGAGGAGCGCGACGTCGGTATCGTCTTCCAGCACTACGCCCTGTTCCCCCACCTGGACGTCCGGGAGAACGTCGCCTACGGCCTGCGCTTCCGGGACCCGCCCGACGGCGCCTCGACCGCCGAGCGCGTCGACGAGCTGCTGGGGCTCGTCGACCTCGAGGGGCTCGGCGACCGGTCACCGGAGACCCTCTCCGGCGGCCAGCAACAGCGGGTGGCCCTCGCCCGGGCGCTCGCCCCCGGCCCGGAGGTCCTGCTGTTGGACGAACCGCTCTCTGCGCTCGACGCCCGGCTCCGCCAGCGGCTGCGCGTCACCGTCCGCGAGGTCCAGCGCGAGCTCGGCATCACGACGATCTACGTCACCCACGACCAGGCCGAGGCACTGGCCATCAGCGACCGCGTCGCGGTGCTCCGGGCGGGCCGGGTCGAGCAAGTCGGGACGCCGGAGGCGATCTACCGCGACCCGGCCTCCCGGTTCGTCGCCGCGTTCGTCGGCGACAACAACCTACTGGACGCGACGGTCGACTCGCTCGCCCCACCGACGGCGACCGTCGACGGGACCGCGATCCGGTTCTCCACGACCCCCGACGTGGGCCTCGGTGACAACGTCACGCTCGCGATCCGCCCGGAGCACCTGACCCTCGGCGACGGCGACGTCACCCTCGAGGCGACAGTGACGACCGTCGAGTTCCTCGGCGACGCGTACCGACTGCACTGCGACTGGCAGGGCCACGAGCTCCTCGTCACCGCCGACGAGCGAGCCGACGTCGGCGCGTCGGTCGTCCTCGGCGCCGATCCGAGCGACGTCCAGGTGCTCGCCGACGGGACCACCGGCGGCTACAAGTGACCCTCGGGGGAACGGCTCGACGATGACCGACCTCGGGAAGATCGACCGCGACGCGTTCGCGTCGATCGTCGCACCCCGTCTCGGCGCCGAGCGCGAGGACGTGCCGCTCGGCCCCACCCACGGTGTCGACTTCGGCGTGCTCTCGGTGGGCGACCGGGCCGTCGTGATCGCCACCGACCCGCTCTCGGTCCTGCCCGAGCTCGGGCTTGCACGTGCCGGCCGGCTCGCCCTCGACATCGTGCTAGCCGACGTGGCGGTCTCGGGGATCGCCCCGACGCACGTCGCGGTGAGCCTGGCGCTGCCCCCCGCGTTCGGCGACGACGACCTCCGCGAGACCTGGGCCGGCCTCGCCGCGTACGCCGAGGAGCTGGGCGTCGCGATCGTCGCGGGCCACACCGCCCGGTACCCCGGCATCGACACGTCCTGGGTCGGCGCCGGGACCGCGCTCGGGGTCGGCGACCCCGGCGACCTGATCTATCCGAACGGGGCCCGCCCGGGCGACGCGGTCGTGGTGAGCACTGGCCCCGGCGCGGAGATCGCCGGCCTGTTCGCGACCCTCGTCGGCGACGCGCTCGACCTCCCGGCCGCCGACCTCGCCGCGGCGCGCGAGCGCGTCGACGACATCGAGACCGTGGGGGACGCGCGTGCCGTCGCCGGGGCGGGCGACGTCTCGGCGATCCACGACGCCACGGAGGGCGGCCTCCTGGCGGCCTTCGACGAGATGGCCGAAGGCGCGGGCGTCGGGTTCGAGATCGAGCGCGCCGCGGTGCCGGTCCGGGCGGGCGTCGCGGCCGTCTGCAATGCCATTGGCGTCGATCCCTGGGCGGTCTCCAGCGCGGGCACCCTCGTCGTGACGGTGGCGCCCGACCACGCCGACGCCGTGGTCGAGGCCCTCCGCGACCGGGGCACGCCCGCTGCCGTGGTCGGCGAGGTAGTCGAGGGTGCGGGCGTCAGGGTCGACGGCGAGCCCGTCGAGCGGCCCGAGGCGGACCCGTCCTGGGCGGCCTTGGCGACGCTCGCCGACCGCGGCTGAGCCTCCGACCGACGTACCGATGGCGAGACCAACCGGTCGGGAGCGTAGAACCCATCGTGCCAGATGGCCGGCGAGCCGCCGACCCGGAGAGAATCGAGCCGATACCGACCGCTAGTGCCTGACGGAGCGCGCCTCGCGCACATCTGCCCCGTCCCGGACCTTGTCCTCGCAGAAGGGGCAGACGCGGGGGTTGTCCATGCCGTCGGGTGCGAACACCCTGACGTACGCCTCCGTCACCGAAGAGCCGCAGTTCTGGCACTTTGGCATGCTACTCCGTGATACACAGAACATCGCATATAAATGTTCTGAGACCGGGCCACAACCGACCGACACCGTGGCGTCTGACGGGGCCGGCCGCCGGGCCCGAACCGGCCCCTATTCGGCCTCCAGCGCGTACTCCCACTCGGCGTACCCGCCGACCAGGTTCGCGACCGTCGCGTCGTCGGCGACCCCCTCGTAGGCCTCGAGCAGCCGGGCGGCCTGTAGGGAGCTCTCGCCGTGGGGGCAGACCACGACGATCTCCCGGCCCCACTCGCGCTCGTCGACGGCCCGGGCGAACCGCGAGATCGGGACGTTCACCGCGCCGGGCACGTGCCCGCGCCGGAACGCGACGGCCGGCCGAACGTCGATCACCTGGACGTCGCTGCCATTCTGGAGGCGCTCGTGGAGCTCGGCCGCGGTCATCTCCTCGACCATTCGCTCTGCGGTTGTCCCCCGAGCGGGTAAAGTCCGTCGTCAGGCGTCGGGCCGGCCTGCCCGCCACCCGACGGTTTATCCGCGCCGGCCGCCAACGCCGGCCCATGGCCGGGCCCAACCTGGACCCCGAACAGCTCGACCGGTACTCCCGGCACGTCATCATGGACGACGTCGGGCCGGCGGGTCAGGCCGCGCTGCTCGACTCGCGGGTGCTGGTCGTCGGCGCCGGCGGACTCGGCTCGCCGGTCCTCCAGTACCTCGCGGCGGCCGGCGTCGGCACGCTCGGGGTCGCCGACGGCGACGTCGTCGAGCGGTCGAACCTCCAGCGGCAGGTGATCCACGGCGAGGCGGACATCGGCCGTCCGAAGGTCGAGAGCGCGGCCGACTTCGTGTCCGCGCTGAACCCGGACGTCGCGGTCGAGCCCCACGACACCGACGTCACCCCGGACAACGTCGAGGGGCTCATCGGCGATTACGACCTCGTCGTCGACGCCTCCGACAACTTCCCGACCCGCTTCCTGGTCAACGACGCCTGCACGCTGGCCGACGTCCCGTTCTCCCACGGCGCCGTCTATCGCTTCTCGGGGCAGGTGACGACCTTCCTCGGCGCGCAGGACTCGCCCTGCTACCGATGTCTCTTCGAGGAGGCGCCCCCGCCGGGGACGGTCCCCGACTGTGCCACGGCGGGCGTCATGGGCGTCCTCCCGGGCATCGTCGGCAGTCTCCAGGCGGCCGAGGTCATCAAGCACCTCGTCGGCGTCGGCGAGCCGCTCGACGGCCGGCTCCTCTCGGTGGACGTCAGCGGCATGCGCTTCGACGAGGTCGCCATCTCACCCGACCCCGACTGCCCCGTCTGCGGTGAGGCGGGTATCGACTCCATCCGTGACGTCTCCTACGAGGGGGCATGCGCGGTGGCGGACTGACCACGGCTCAGGACCCGCCGTCCGCGGCGACCCGCCGCGCGGCCTCGAGCTCGGCCGCGACCGCCGCGACGACCCCCTCAGCGTCGACGACGCTGGCCTCCTCGACGAGCGAGGCATACCGCGCTGCGGCGGCCTCGCCGGCGTGGTTCCGCCCCTCGAAGGGGCGTTCCGCCACCACGACCAGGCGGTCGGCGGCCTCGGCGACGGCGAGGTTCTCTGCGTTCGCCGGGCCGACGGCGACGTCGGCGAAGACGGTCACGTCGGCCGCGCGAACGAGGTCACACGCCTCGTCGATCCCCGACTCGACGGCGGTGAACGGTGGGACCGTCGCCGTCTGGAGGTCGAGCGCGTCGGCCGCCACGTGATCAGGATCCCCCTCGTGGAGGACGCCGACGGTGACCTCGTAGCCTGTGCCGAGGAGCCGGTGGAGGAGTGGGGCCGCACGGCCCCCACCGCCGATGACGTGGACCCGGCCAGTCGCCCCGTCCTCGGCCGGGGCATCCGGCAGCGCCGTCACCGTCGTCGACCCGGTGACCGGGTTCTGCCCGATGGCCGCGGCGGTGTCGAAGGCCGCCTCGACGCCGGCCTCGCTGAGCACCGACGCCGGGGGCCCCGTCGCCCGGATCCGGCCGTCGGCCAGCAGCACGAGCTCGTCACAGAAGCGGGCGGCGAGGTCGAGGTCGTGTATCGCGGCGATGGCCGTCCGATCGCCCTCGTCGACGAGCTCACGGACCAGCGAGAGCGTCCGGACCTGGTGGTTCACGTCGAGGCTCGCGGTGGGCTCATCGAGGGCGAGCACCGGCGCGTCCTGCGCCAGGGCCCGGGCGAGGAGCACCCGCTGCCGCTCGCCGCCGCTGGTCTCGGTCACCGGGCGGTCGGCGAGGTGGTCGATCCCGGTCCGGGCCATCGCCCAGTCGATCCGGTCGCTCCCGGGGTCGTCCCAGCCGAGTCGCGACCGGTGCGGGAAGCGGCCCATCTCGACGATGGCGCGGACGGGGAAGGCGAAAGACAGCTCGGTCCGCTGGGGCACCGTGGCGACAAGCCGCCCGATCTCGCGGGCGGAGCGCCCGGCCACGTCCCGCCCGCCGACCGTCACCGTCCCCGCGTCGGGGGTGATGCGGCCGTTGACCGTCCGGAGGAGCGTCGTCTTCCCGGCGCCGTTCGGGCCCACCAGGCCGACGAACCGGCCGCCCTCGATCGACACCGAAGCGGCCTCGAGCGCGCGGGTACCACCGAGCTCGACCGTGACGTCCGCCAGCTCGACGGCCGGGCGGCCCGCGCCGTCCGACGGCTCAGCCGTCACAGCGCGTACACCTCCCGGTCGCGCAGCAGGTAGAGGAAGAAGGGCGCCCCGAGGAACGCGGTCACGATCCCGACCGGGAGCTCGGCGGCGCCCAGTCGGGCCAGCGTGTCCGCCGCCACGAGGAAGGCGGCCCCGGCGAACGCGCTCGCCGGCAGGAGCACCCGGTGGTCGGGGCCGACGACCAGCCGAACCGCGTGCGGCACGATCAGGCCGACGAAGCCGATGACGCCCGCGACGGCGACGGCGACCGCCGTCACGAGGCTCGCCCCGGCGAGGAGCAGCACCTTCGTCCGCTGGACGTTCACGCCGACCGCGTGGGCGTCCTCCTCGCCGAGGAGGAGCGCGTTGAGCTCGCGGGTGAAGGGGAGCAGCAGACAGAAGCCGACGACCACGACGGGTCCGGCCACGGCGACGTCGCCCCAGCCACTCCGGTGGAGGTGGCCCATGAGCCAGTAGATGGCCTCCCGGAGGCTGTCCCCCGAGAGCAGGAGCAGCAGCGAGACGACGGCGCCGAGGAGCGCCTGGACCGCCACGCCCGCGAGCAGCAGCGTCGCGACGGGCGTCCGCCCGCCCCGGGTCGCGATCAGGTAGACGGCGAAGGCGGCGACCAGCGCCCCGACGAAGGCGGCGGCCTCGAGGCCCAGTGGGACGGCCGTCCCGAGCGCGATGACGGCGACGGCACCCACGGCTGCGCCCGATGAGACGCCGATGATCGAGGGGTCGGCCATCGGGTTCCGGAAGAAGCCCTGCATCACCGTCCCGGCCGTCGCGAGGCCGAAGCCGACGACGGCGGCGAGGGCGATTCGGGGCAGCCGGATGGCGGTGACGATCGTGACCGCCGTCTCCGGGGGCGCCGGCCCCGCGAGAGCCAGGCCCACCGCCTCGAGGACGGCCCGGAACAGGACGCTCGCGACGACGGCGGGCGGGACCGGCACCGGGCCGAGCCCGGCGCTCGCCACCGCAACCGCCAGCAGGAGCCCGGCGAGGCCGGCGGACCAGCCTAGCGCCCGGGCCATGATACGCATGCTCAGGTCAATTCCACTTTCGTTAGGCAAATATTTATTGACAACGGGCCACCGTCGACCGTGCGCCGCCTCAACCGGACGGTTGCCCTGCTCCTGGCCCTGCTCCTCGCCGTCGCAGGCGCCGGTCCCGCCGTCGGCGCCCCGCTCGAGGACCATCAAGCCGAGAACGCCTGCTCGTTCCCACTCACCCGGACCGACGCGACGGGCACGGCGGTCACCGTCGAGGATGACCCCGACCGGGTCGTCGCCCTCCACGCCAGCGCCGCCCAGACGATGTGGGAGATCGGCGGCAGCGGGGAGGTCGTCGGGATGCCGGTGAACCGGTACACGAGCTACCTCGAGGGGTACCAGCGCCCCCGAGACGTGGTCGCGGCCGACGAGTTCACGGTGGTCGTCGAAGGGGTGGTGAACGCCTCGCCGGACCTCGTCCTCGCGCCGAACGTCACACCCGTCGAGACGGTCTCGAAGCTCCGGTCGGCGGGACTCACCGTGTACCACTTCGAAGCGGCCCGAACCATCGAGGACGTCTACGCGAAGACGCTCCTGACGGGGCAGCTCACCGGCAACTGTGACGGTGCCGCCGAACGCACCGCCCGGATGCGCGTCCGGATTGACCGGGTGCGCGAGGCCGTCGCCGACGAGCCCCGGCCGACCGTGATCTACCCCCTCGGCGGGGGTGTCGTCGCCGGCAACGGGACCTTCCTCCACGAGCTCATCACGACCGCTGGCGGCCGAAACCTCGCGGCCGACGCCGGGATCGACGGCTACCGACCGATCAGCGCGGAGGAGATCGAGGCCGCCGACCCAGACTGGCTGATTTTGAACGAGGACCTCCCGCGATCGGCGGTCCAGATGGACGCGTACAACCGGACGACGGCGGTCGAGCGGGACCAGATCGTCCGGATCAACCCGAACTACGCCAACCAGCCGGCGCCCCGGATCGCCGTCGTGGTCGAGCAGCTCGCCCGGGCGCTCCACCCGGGAGTGCTGGCCGAGGCGAACGCGACGGCCGCCCCCGGGACGGCGACGACGGCCCCTAGCACGGCACCAGCGACGTCGAGCGGCGGCCAGCCCGGCTTCGGGCTCGCTGTGGCTCTCGCTGCTCTCGCGGTCGCCCTGCTCACGGCTCGCCGCGGTCGACGCCCGTGATCTCGAACCGGGCGCCGCCAGCGTCGCCGGTTGTCACGTGGATCGACCAGCCGTGGGCCTCGGCGATCGACCGGACGATCGCCAGGCCGAAGCCCGTCCCGCCGTCCTTGGTCGTGACGCCGCGGTCGAAGACTGAGGCCGCGTCCGCGGTCTCGATCCCGGGGCCGTCGTCCTCGACGTAGAACCCCTCGCCCAGCGGGCCCACCCGGACGGTCACCTCGTCGCCCCCGTGCTCGACCGCGTTCCGGAACAGGTTCTCAAAGAGTTGGACGAGGCGACTCTCGTCGGCCTGGACGACCACCTCGGTGTCCGGGAGCTCGAGCGAGGCCGCGCCCGAATCGACGCTGCTCCACGCCTCGCTGGCCACCGACCGGACCTCGACGGGCTCGACGGTACCGACCGACTGGCCCTGCCGCGCGAGCGCCAGGAGGTCGTCGATGAGCGTCGCCATCCGGTCGTGGGCGGTCTCGACCGCATCGAGCCGCTCGCTGTCGTGCTCCTCCCGGGCGAGCTCGAGGTTGCCCTGAGCGACGTTCAGGGGGTTGCGAAGGTCGTGGCTGACGACCGACGCGAACTCCTCGAGCCGCTCGTTCTGCCGCTCGACGTCCTGGCGCATCTGGACCTGCGGGGTGAAGTCCGTGAGGACGATGACCTGGCCGTAGGTGCCGTCGGGCCCGATCGGTATCCGGCGGTATCGGAAGTGGCGCGTCTCGTCGCCGTCTTCGAGTTCGACGGTCGCGGAGTCCTCGACCGGGGGCCGTTGGAGGGCGTCGGGGAGCACCGCGTCGGCCGGTTTGCCGATCGGCCGGTCCAGGTCGAAGAGCTGCCGGGCGGTTTCGTTCGCGTCGACGACCCGGCCCTGCGGGTCGAGGACGACCACGCTGTCGTCGATGGTATCGAGCACCAGCGACCGAGCCGCCGGGACGACGTCGATCAGCCGCGTGCTGAAGATACCCACGGTGAGCAGGAGGCTCGAGACCGCGAAGCCGAAGGGCGTCGGGTCGAGGGCGGGGTGGGGCCAGTCCCAGACGACGTAGGCGACGTTCGCGGCCCAGGAGACGAGGATGGCGATGATCACCACGGCCGCCTGCTCGCGGTAGAGCCCGGAGCGTCGGATCGCCGCGGCGACGAAGATCACCGAGCCGAGCACCAGCAGGCCCCAGCCGTAGGAGGCGAAGAACCAGAACGCCGGGCCGACGACCGCCTCCAGGATCGGCACCGGTCCGAGGCGCATCTGGATGAATTCGCTGTAGAAGAGCCGGTGGGAGAGCGTCGTCGCGAGCGCGAGGAGCTCGAGGGTCGGCAGGACGAGCAGCGCGGCCGCGACGCGCCACGTCACCCAGCGACCGTAGCCCGCATAGAGCAGCGCGAAGAGGATGAAGAGGACCGGCGCGGTCACGACGCCGAGGAACTTGAAGACGGAGATGGCCACGAACCACCCGGGGTCGGTCGTGAACAGCCGGACGAAGGAGCCGAAGATCCACGCGCTGAGCGAGAGCACGAGGAGCGTGAACACCCGCCCGATCGCCGTCTCCCAGTGCCGTCTGGCGACGTAGACGGCCAGGAGGACCGAGAAGAGGGTGGCGAGGACGTACCCGAGCACCAGTCCCCACAGCACCATCGATCCGGCACCGAGCGACGTGGCCATGGGCAACACGACTTCGCAGTATCACGGCGACTGTTTACAACCTATCGGAAATCCGCCCTGCCGGGCCTGCTGCGGTATCGAGGGCCGTATTTGGTGTGGCCGCCGGCCTCCGCCAAGGGCAGCCGTTTTACCGCGCGGGCGCCGAGGCTGCTCCATGGTGGAGAAGGTGATCTGGCCGGCCTATCTCGACGCGGCGAAGTCGCGGCGGGACGGCCGGCGGGTTCCCGTCGACCTCGCCGTCGAGGCCCCGACGCCCGACGAGATCGCGGAGGCGGTCGGCCAGGTCGGCTACGACGCGGTGATCGAGCGGGACGTCGCCTATCCGCGCCAGCCCTGGACGCGGACGGGCCGGGTCCGCGTCGAAGGGGCCGACGACGACGCCAAGACCGACCTGCTCCAGGCCGTCGCGGCCTACGTCGCGGCGCTCCGCGAGTGATGCGCCGGGTCGGCACGGTCGTCCGCGCGGTCGGTGGCGTTGCCGTGGCGAGGAGCCCCGACGAGACCCATCCGGACCTCGGCACGTCGGTGGTCGACGACAGCCTCGCGACCGTGGGCCGGGTCGTCGACGTGATGGGGCCGGTGGATCGGCCCTATCTGGTCGTCGCCGCCGAGGAGGGCGGGGCCGAGCTGTTGAACGAGCGGCTCTACGTGCGCTGAACCCGGGCCAGGTCACGCCACGGCGTCGGCCAGCACCTCGACCCGATCGCCGACTGTGAGTCGTTCGCCCCGCGAGGCTTCGGTCGGCTCGGCGAGCACCGTGAGTGAGTAGAGGTGGTCGAAGGCGTCCCGGTTCACCCCGTCGGGGAACGTCTCCTCGCGCCGCCGGAGGAACCGCTCTCGGAACCCGTCGGTCGGTTCGCCGGTGTCGGGGTGTCGCGTCGGGACCACACAGCGCGGCACGGGTTCGACGACTCGGAGGGTCGCCCCGCCGAGCTGGATCCGGGCGCCCTCGGCCCCCACGAGCCGGTCCTCCCAGAACGGGTCGACGCCGTCGACCTCGAGGTTCGCCCGAAACCGCCGGCGGACGCCGTCGACATCGATCTCGGGGAACCAGGAGGCGACCGTCCGGAGGGTCGCCGTGCTGACGACGGTGACGCCAGGTGGGTCTCCGCCGAGGACGCTGCTGTCGGTGAGTTCGCCACCCCGGCCCGCCTCAAGCTCGACACCGTAGCCGAGGTACGAGGACAGCCAGTCCTCGAGGGGCGGTCGGTCGCCGCCGAGGTCGAACGCCTCGCGGTCGGCCGATTCCCGGACACCGAGTCGGATGGTCCCCGCCCCGAGGTCGACTTCAGCGTCGAGCCGGTGGACGGCGTCGGTCCGCTTCCCGTTGACGTACTCGCCGTCGCCGTCGACGATGGCGAAGGCCCGGTCGCCCGCGAGGCCGCCGGCCGACGAGATCTCGACCGCGTCGAGGTCGACCGCATCGAGTGCCTTGACCGGGTGGACGCGAATCCGCGAGAGGTTGGGCACGGACTGACTTGGCCCCCGGCCACCCTCAATCCACCGGGGACGGGTCGTTTCGCCCGAAACGAAACCCGGAAGGGGCCGGTTGCGGTAGCCGGCCCATGGGGAGCGACGAGGCGAGAGACGCGGGGCCGGACCCGGCCGAGGCGCGCCGACGCATGGCGATCGCCGGCGTCGGGGCCGTGGCGCTGTTCCTGGTCGTTCAACTCGGCGCCCTCGCCCTCGTGGATCCGTTCGTCAGCGCCGGCTACCAGCAGGTCGAGGACCCGACGGACCCGACGAACAGCGTCCTCTACGTGGGCGTCCTGCTCGTCGCGACCGGCGGCATCCTGCTGGTGGTCCGGCTGGGGGTCGAGTGGGTGCTCCGAGCCGTCATCTTGCTCACGAGCGGGCTGCTCGCGTGGTACGTCCTCTCGGTCGTCGTTCCGGCGGTGGTGCCGGGCGCGCTCGGGGGCTGGCTCGCCCTGGCGGCGGCCGCGGGCGTGACGATCGCCCTCTACGTCCACCCCGAGTGGTACGTCATCGACGCCGCGGGGGTGCTCATCGGCGCCGGCGGCGCGGGCCTCTTCGGCATCAGCTTCGGCCCGCTGCCGGCGATCCTGCTGCTGTCGATCCTCGCCGTCTACGACGCGATCGCCGTCTACCGGACGGAGCACATGCTCGACCTCGCCGAGAGCGTGACCGACCTCCGGCTCCCGCTGGTGCTCGTCATCCCTCTCTCGCGCTCCTACTCGTTCCTCGAGGCGGAGGGCGTCGGGGCCCAGTCAGAGGGGCCGCGGGACGCCTTCTTCATCGGGCTCGGCGACGCCGTGATCCCGACGGTGCTCGTCGCGAGCGCCGGCGTGTTCGTCCAGGCGCCGTCGCTTGGTGTGCCCGGTCTGGCGCTCACGCTGCCGGCCCTCACGGCGATGCTCGGCACCGTCGTCGGCCTCATTGCGCTGCTCGGGATGGTCGCGAAGGGCCGGGCCCACGCGGGCCTGCCCTTGCTGAACGGCGGCACGATCGCGGGCTATCTGATCGGGGCGACCGCCGCCGGCATCCCCCTCGTCGAGGCGGTCGGCATCGCCCCGTACCTGTAACCGGCCCGCTCACCCGTCGCCGTACATCGATTCGCTGGCGGCCGGGAAGTCCATGACCTCGCCGCGGTCGCTCGCCTCGGCGCGTTCGTAGAGGAGCTGGGCCGCGGCGACGGTCTCGATGGCTGTGCCGCCGGAGTCGAAGACCGTCACGTCCTCGGGCGCCGCTCGGCCGGCCGCGTCACCAACGAGCACCTCCCCGAGCTCGGCGTGGACGTGGTCGTCGTCGACGACGCCTTCCGCACGCGCCTGGAGGAACGCCCCGGCGTCCTGGAAGGCGCGCGCCCGGAGGTCGGGCACGTAGACCGACCGCTCGATGGTCATGGCGTCGAGCTCACGCTTCTCGGGGTGGTACTGGCCCATGGCCGTCACGTGCGCGCCATCGGGGAGCACGTCGCCGTCGAAGACCGGCTCGGCCGCCCGCGTCGCCGTGATCACCACGTCGGCGTCCTCGACCGCGGCGCCACTGCTGGCGACGGCGGCGACGGTCGGGTCGAGCTCTTCGTTGAACGCCGCGGCGAACGCCTCCCGGTGGTCCTTGGTCGGCGAGTAGACCGAGACGCGCTCGAAATCCCGGACGGTGGCCGCGGCGCGGAGCTGGCCTCGCGCCTGGGTCCCGCTGCCGATGACGGCCAGCGTGCTCGCGTCCTCGCGGGCCAGGGCGTCGATGCCGAGGGCGCCGGCCGCCCCGGTCTTCAGGGGGTTCATGCCGGCGCCCTCGATGAGGGCACGGAGCCGCCCGGAGTCGGCGTCGAAGAGGGGCAGCAGGAAGTAGGCGTCCCGGTCGGCGAAGCCGGCGCTGTACGTGTAGCCTCCCATCGCGCCGGACCCGGGGAGGATCGCGACGTACGAGGAGATGGAGCCCGCCGGCTCGTCGGAGAAGAGCTGCGTCCGGGGCTCCGCCGGCGCGCCCTCGCCGCGCTGGCGGTACCCGTCGCGGACGGCGTCGACGTACTCGGCGGGCGTCGCGAGATCGGCGACGTCAGCGCTGGTCAGGTAGCGGACATCGGCCATGGCGGCGAGTGGACGGGTGGACAGTAAAAGGCACCGAGCGCTAGGGGGTGGGGAGAAGGAAGGACTGGGCCGATCAGTCAGCGGCGACCGCGGGCGGCTCGGGTGCCGCTTCCGGGGCCGGGTCGATCGGGGCGTTCACGAACAGGCCGTGGCCGATCACTGCGGCCGCGAGCGTGGCCGCGAGGGGGACTGCGAGGGTCAGGTCAACGCCGATGCCGTAGAGACCGCCGGTCACGCCGAAGAGGGACAGCGGGACCGCGCCGAGGACAAGGTCATAGTAACCAACCATAATTCATTAATTCAGAGGAGTGGGATGTATATAATTCTTTCCCATGTGTTGGGTGTATTCACTATAGGGTTGATCTGACTCGTTTCAAATACCAAGGCAATGGGCACACATAAGTTATGAGTTGGTGTCGGGCAGCCTGCTGCCGGTCGTTCGATAGCCTCACAGGAGCTGGGGACGAAGGCTCAGTCGTCACGCAGCCAGCGAGCCGCGAGGAACCGCCAGACGCCAAAGAGGACGCCGCCGACGCCGACGGTCACGAGCACGAACACCGGGGCGAAGCTGGCCAGGGGTTCGACGGCGGCCCGGATCGCCGCGCCGAGCACCGCCCCGCCCGCCCAGGCCAGGACCCCCAGCCCGGCCGCACGGCCCGGGGAGTCCAGGGCACGAGGACCGTAGGCCCCCAGGACCGTGGCCACGACGAGCCATCCGAGGCCGAACTCGGCCGCGGTCACCAGGGTCGCCGTCACGGTCCCGCCGTGGCGGGCCTCGCCGAGGGCCGCGAACACCAGCACCACCAGGGCGTCGCCGAGGGCCAGGCGGGCGGTCCGTGGACGGACGTCGATCCGCCCACCGAGCGCGGTTCGGGTCATACGTCGCCGTTTGGGCGGCGCCCCTATGGGCCCCCCGGTTTCACACCGGCGACGGTACACGCGAAGCCTCGATCGACCACCGCCGCCTCGTAGCCCGTGGCCTCGAGCCGTTCGGCGAGCTCATCGGCCGTGAAGAACGTCGACTGCATCCCGACGAGGTGCTCCAGGGCGGCCAACAGGCGGCCTCGGACGGTGCCCCGATCGAACTCTCGGACGACCAGGACGCCGCCCGGGCGGAGGACCCGGAGGACGTCCGCGAAGACCGCGTCCGGGTCGGGGAGGTGGTGGAGCGCGTCGACGACGAGCACGGCATCCGCCGTGTCGGCCTCGAGCGGGATCGTCCGGGCGTCGCCCCGAACGGCGCCGATGTCCGCCGGCACCCGTCGGAGCATGCCCGCCGCGGCGTCGACGACCAGGCGCTCGGACGCCTCCACCGCTCCCGCCGCCCGCCCGGTCCCGCCGGCGAGGTCCACCAGCCGCTCCACGGGCCCCCGGGCCAGCTCGAGCCCCCGACGGAGCGGTGCCGGGTCGGCCCGTGGCATGAACCACGCGTAGGGCCTGGCGAAGTGCTCGAAGTACCAGAGGTCCCCCGTGGGCATCGTCGGGGACCACGGGCCGTGGCCGGATAACCGTCCGCGTTCGCGACAGGCCTTAGGTCGGGTGTCACCAAGTGCCGGCGTGGAGTACCGCGTCCACGGCGACCCGGACGGTGGCCCGACCTTCGAGCTGGACCACGAGCGGTTCGCCTACGCGGGCAAGTTCGTCGTGGGTGGCACGGGAAAGGCGGTCGCGCGTACGGGCGAGACAGTCCTCGGCGCGGCCGCCTTCGACCGCGATCGGACGGACGACGCGGTCGTCCGCATCCGGTACGTGACCGTCCGGCGGGACCGGCAGGGTGAAGGGATCGGTGCGCAGCTGCTCGCCGTCCTCGTCGATCACCTGCTCGGCGAGCGGGCGGACGTCGACGCGGTGAAGATCGCCGTCAACAACGCCTTCGCCTACCAGGCCGCCTACAAGGCGGGCTTCGGGTACACCGGCGAGCACACCGGGCTCGCCGAACTCGTACTCGTCTCCCCCCGGGAGCGCGCCGAGGCTATCTACGTCGAGGGGCTCGAGGCACTCCGTGATCGCGACGGTGTGAGCGATCGCGAGCGGCGCTACCTCTCGGGACTCGACGGCGAGCCACCGGCGCCGGTGGCGCCGTCGAATGAACCCTAAGCAGGGTGCCACTGCACCGAGATTTCACTCTCGGAGCAGCCCTCGTCGAGACCACCAGGCCGGTCCGTGACCCGCTACTGCCGGCGGACGTTCGTTGCCCGGGGGCCCTTATCGGCCTGTTCGATGTCGAACTCGACCTCCTGGCCCTCCTCTAGGTCTGGCCCTTCCACGTCGTCCATGTGGAAGAACACGTCATCGTCTTCGTCCTCGGTCTCGATGAATCCGTAGCCCTTCCGATCGTGGAAGAAGGCAACCGTTCCCGTTGGCATGATCGCGCCTCGGTATCACTGAGCCGCGCGAGGTTATATACGCTCCGATGGGAGACCCCCCGGCGCTGATCGGGGGCTCGGGCCCGACCGAGCCGGATCCACCCCGCCCTAGCGTCGCGACGGGACGTGGAAGGGGAGGCTTGAAACGAAGTGGGGTCGTACCGCGAACCGATGGGAAACGCCGCGCTCCGGGACATCGCCGTGACCCGGCCGATCCCCTTCGACGAGCTGGGCGGCAGCGTCGTCGCCGTCGACGCCCACAACTGGCTCTATAAGTACCTCACGACGACGGTGAAGTTCACCGACGCGGCCGTGTACACGACGGACGACGGGACGGAGGTGCCGAACCTCATCGGCGCCGTCCGCGGCCTCCCGAAGTTCTTCGAAGCCGACGTCACGCCGGTGTTCGTCTTCGATGGCGTCCCGACGGACCTCAAGGCCGACGAGATCGCCTCCCGACGTGAGGCGAAGGAGCAGGCCGAGGCCCGCCTCGAGGACGCCCGGGAGCGCGGGGACACGATCGCCGCCGCGCGGCTGGAGGCCCGCACCCAACGGCTCACCGACGCCATCCACGAGACGACGCGGGGCCTCTTCGACCGGCTCGACGTGCCCTACGTCGAGGCGCCCGCGGAGGGCGAGGCCCAGTGTGCTCACATGGCCCGCCACGATTCCGACGTCGACTACGCCGGGAGCGACGACTACGACACGCTGCTCTTTGGCGCCCCGCTCACACTCCGCCAGCTCACCAGCAAGGGTGACCCCGAATGCATGGACCTCGAGGCCACCCTCGCCGAGCACGACCTCACCTGGGAGCAGCTCGTGGACGTGGGCATCCTCTGTGGGACGGACTTCAACGAGGGGGTCTCTGGCATCGGCCCGAAGACTGCGCTGTCGGCCATCGCCGAGCACGGCGACCTCTTGGGCGTCCTCGACGCCCGGGGCGAGGCCATCCCCAACGCCGATACGCTCCGGGCGCTCTTCCTCCAGCCGTCGGTCACCGACGACTACGACCTCGGCGGGGCCATCGAGCCCGACGTTGCGGCGGCGCGCGAGTACGTCACCGAGGAGTGGGGCGTCCCGGCCGACACGGTCGAGCGCGGCTTCGAGCGCATCGAGGCCTCACTCGTCCAGGCCGGCCTGGACCGGTGGTCCTGAGCTATCGCCCGCTCGCGAACCCTTTTTCAGCGCTCCCCACCAGCCCACGGTATGGACCCCGGAGACGTCGAGCGGCTGATCGAGGAGCGCCTCGAGGGGGCCGAGGCGACCGTCAGCCGGGCCCGCGGTGCCCACGACGACGACCACCTGGCCGCGGTGGTGATCAGCCCCGCCTTCGAGGGGCGCTCGCTCGTCGAGCAGCACCAGCTCGTCTACGACGCCCTCGGCGAGCACATGACCCGCGACGTCCACGCGATCGAGCTGAAGACGTACACCCCGACGGAGGCCCCCGAGTGACGGGGGTCCTCGTCGCCAGAGGCCAGGCGCCGGTTCGAGACCGATGAGTGGGAACAGCGCGGCGCCGTCGGCGGGTCCCGAGCGGCTCCACCCGCGGGTCCGGCTCGTGTGGGCCGCCGGCGCCATCGGCCTCGGCGTGGGCATTCTCGTGGCCGGCTGGCTCCTCGTCCGGTTCGCCGGGGGCCGGTTCGGTCTCGCGATCGATCCGCTCGTCGTCCCGGTGATCGCCGCGGTCGTCGGCGTCCTCGGCCTCGCGCTGGCCGTCCTGCGCTACCGAATCTGGCGCTTCGCGCTCGAGGACGACGCGATCTCCCTCGAGCGGGGCGTGCTCACCCGGGTCGAAACAGCCGTCCCGTACGTCCGGGTCCAGCACATCGACACCCACCGCGGGCCGATCGAGCGACTCGTCGGGCTCTCGTCGGTGGTCGTCTACACCGCCGGCTCCCGGGGCGCCGACGTGACGGTCCCCGGGTTGGCCCCGGACCGGGCCCGCCGGCTCCGCGACCGACTCCGGGAGCTGGCGGTCGCGGCCGAGCCGGACGACGCCGTCTGAGCCGACCATGCAGCTCCACCCTCTGACCGCGGTCCGCGACGCCGGCCAGCGCGCACTAGCCGTCGGATCGACGGCCTTCTTCCTCGTCGCCGTCGGTGGCGGGATGCTCGGCTTCCTCGACATCCGATCCGCTCTGGTCCTCGTCCCCATCGCCGCGCTCCTGGGGGCAGCCTACGGCGTCGCCTACTACCTGCGGTTCTCCTACGAACTCACCGGCGAGACGCTCTCGATCCAGTCGGGGGTGTTCGGCCGCACGGACCGGTCGATCCCGCTGGGGCGGGTCCAGAACGTGGACATCCGCGAGTCGTTCCTCCAGCGCGCGCTGGGGGTAGCGGTCGTCCGCGTCGAGACCGCCGGCGGTGGCGAGACCGAGGCCGTGCTGGACTTCGTCGCGAAGGAGGTGGCCGAGCAACTCCAGCGGGACATCCGGGCGCGGAAGGGCTCGACCGACGCCGAGGGGGAGCCCGAGCCCATCGACCCGCTCTTCGCCATCGGCGACCTCGAACTCGCCCTCTACTCGCTGACGGCCTTCCGGCCCGCGAGCTTGCTCGTGCTCGTCTTCGCCGTCCCGGTCGGTTGGGAGACGGCCGCCGGCGTGCTGCTCCGGGTCGCGGCTCCCTTCGGTGGGCCGGGCAGCCTCGACCCGTCGGCCCTCGCGTCGATCGCGGGGCTCGTCCTCGCCCTGGTCGGGGGACTCCTCGCGGTGCTGACGACCTGGGCCGTCTCCTCGCTCATCAGCCTCGTGGGCTACCACGGCTTCCGGCTCGGTCGGGCGGGCGAGGACCTGGTCTACGAGCGGGGGCTCATCCGCCGCTACAGCGGATCGATCCCGCTCTCGAAGGTCCAGACGCTCACCCTCGTCGAGCACGTGCTCGCGCGGCGGCTCGGCTACGCTGGCCTGCGGGTGGAGACGGCCGGGTACGCACCGGGGAGTGGCAGCGGTGCACGGGACCGGCCGGCCTCGGCGGTCCCGCTGGCCGACCGAGACCGCGCGCTCGCCCTCGCACGGACCATCGAACCGTTCGACGACCTGGAGTTCGAGCGCCCGCCGACCCTCGCCCGGCGGCGATACGCCGCCCGCTACGCGATCGTGGTGCTCGCGCTCACGCTGCTGACCTTCGGCGTCCACCGGCTCGTCATCCCGCTCGAGTACTGGCCGCTGCCCCTCGCACTGCTGGCGGCCGTCCCCGTCGCTGCACACCTGAAGTGGGCCAACCGGGGCTTCCACCTCGGGCCGGACACCGTGGCCCTCCGGTCGGGCTTCTGGCGCCGGCGGACGCGGATCGTCCCCTACGAGCGGCTACAGACGGTGGAGACGACCCGCACGGTGTTTCAGCGCCGGCTCGGAATCGCGAGCGTGGTCGCGGACACGGCGAGCTCGGCGACGCGGTTCGGCGCGGACGCGGTCGCGTACGACCTCGGCCGGGAGACGGCCCGGCGGCTCCACGGCGGCCTCAGGGAGCGGCTCCAGTCCACACTGAGCCGCTGACCTCGGGGTCGCGACTCACCGGCGGTCGAGGACCGACACGGGGTGCTCGAGGGGCTCGGCCGCGATCTCCCGGTCGACGCCCTGTGGCGGCTCCACCGAACGGTGCCCCCAGTCGCCGCCCGTCAGTGGCTCGACGCCCGCCTCGGTGACGAGCCAGGTGTTCTCGCTCTTCGTCCCCTGGACCGTGGGGTTCCAGGCATAGCCCATCGGGAGGACCACCGCGTGGTCGGCCCTGGGCGTGGCGATCCACTCGCGACCTGCGAAGCCGGCGGCCCCGCCCTGGTGGTGGTGCCGCCACTCGCCCTCGACCCCGACCGCGGCGTAGGCGTCCTTGATCGCCGTGAAGACGTCGCCCGCTGACCCGCCCCGGGTGCCGACCGACTGGGTCGCCCGCAGCGCCGCCGTCTCGACCCGCCGAGCGGCGTCGACGCGCTCGTCGAACCACGCCGGTGGGTCGACGGCCACGGTCCGCGTGAGGCTGGCGTGGAGCCCGTGGCTCTCGGCCGTCACCGAGACCAGCGCGTACCCGTCGAGGGCCGCCGCGGTCGGCGTGAAGTGCCGGTAGCGCTGGGCCCGACGCTCGCCCCCGACGAGCAGTACGGGCGCCCGGGCGTCGGCGGCGGCCAACCGCGAGCGCACGGCCGTCGCGAGGTCCGCCTCGGTGTCGGTCGGCGACGCGGCCTCGCAGGCCGCCTCGACCGCCGTCGCGGCGTCGCGCCCGAGCGCCCGGTAGGCCTCGACGTCGTCCGCGGTCAGGGGCTGTCGGAGCTCGGTGGCGTCCACCGATGCGAACTCGGGGACGTCGAAGTCCGCGGCGGCCGGTTCGGGCGACGCCGTCTCGACGGCCGACGCGAGCGATCCCTCGTGCCACGAGACGGTTTCCACGTCGACCCCGTCGGGCACCTCCTCCGCCCGCAGCCGCTCGCCCTCGATGGAGTCGGTGACGACCCGCAACTCGCCGTCGTACCCGGCCGCGGCGATGCCGACGGGTGCGCTCGCGGTGATGACGTTGTCCCCGCCCGTCAGCCAGGCGAATGAAGCGGGCCGGGCGAACCAGACCGCGGCGAGGTCCCGGTCCGCGAGGTAGGCGTCGAGGCGGTCGCTCCGGTCGTCGACGCGGCGGGCCATGGCGGTCATCCGACCCGGGGGGCCTTAGGTCCGGCCCGCCCGGGAGGTGCCCTGGGGTTCTTTTCACATCCGATAACTGCTGGGGAAGCTTGATACCGGGTCACCGTGGACCCGAGCGCATGTCAGACAGCGCGGACGTCTCCGCCGGCGGCGAGGCCGCCGTCGTCGGTGGTGGCGGACTCCCCGACCCGGCGGACCTCCAGTGGCTGCGGGCCGTCGAGGACATGCCCCAACCGGTCGTGATCGGCGACGGCCGGGGCGGGCTCCTCGTGTTCAACGAGGCGATGCAGGCGCTGACGGGCCTCTCCCGCGAGGAGGCCGAGGGGATGGCCAGCTGGGAGATGTTCCGGACCGACGAGACGCACGGCACGAAGACGACTCTGGCCGATAAGGTCCACGAGACCGGCGAGCCAATCCGGGATTTCGAGACCGAGGTCCTGGACCACGACGGCGACCGCCACGAGGTCCAGATCACGACGACGCCGATGTACGACGACGACGGCGAGTTTGCCGTGGCCATGACCGTCTTCCGGGAGGTCACCGAGCTCCGGGCGAAGGAGCGACGGATCGAGGAGACGAGACAGCAGGTCACCGGGACCGTCACCGACGCCGTGGCCAGCCTCGAATCCATCGCCGAGGACGTCGCGGCGAACGCCACCGACATCGAGTCCCGGACCCACGCCCAGGACGAGTCGCTCCGGGACATCGCCGACGAGATGGAGTCACTGAACGCCAGCATGGAGCAGGTCGCGGCGAGCACCGAGCAGCTGGCGAACGCGGCGACGGCGATGCGCGAGAACGCCGACGAGGGTCGCGAGGCCGCCGAAGAGGCCGCAGACGCCACCGAGCGGCTCGAGGCCACGGGGACCGACCTGGTCGAGACCGTGGGCGAACTCGAGACGGAGATCGCGGCCATCGACGAGATCGTCGAGGTGATCGACGAGGTGGCCCAGCGCACGAACCTGCTCTCCTTGAACGCGAACATCGAGGCGGCGAAGGCCGGCGAAGCCGGCGACGGCTTCGAGGTCGTCGCCAACGAGGTGCGGACCCTCGCCGAACAGACCAGAGAGCACACCGACGAGATCCGGGACCAGATCGAGACCGTGCAGGGGAAGACGGACGAGACGGTCTCGGCGGTCGAGGCATCGAGCGACCGGATCGACGCTGCGAGCGACCAGATTCAGGGGGCGATGGCCGCCATCGAGGAGATCGCGGAGAGCATCGACGAGTCCACCACGGGGATCGAGGAGATCTCCCGGGCCAACGCTGACCAGGCCTCGCGCGTAGAGGAGGTCACCGTGACCGTCGAGGAGGCCGCCGACCGCGCGGCCGCCGTCCGGGAGTTGGCGAGCGAAACCGCCCACGTCACCGAGGACCAGCGGGAAGCGGTCCGCGACGTCCGCGAGGCGATCGATCAACTCCGCGAGCAGGACCCCTGACCATCGGTCGCGGGCTCACTCCTCACCGCGCTCACGGCGCTGTCGCGCCCGGCGGAGCACGCCGCGGAGCGTCCGGAGCTCCCGGCCCGTCGGGCGGGCCCGTCCGATCAGCCGGCGCACCAGCCGGCGCGTCTTCGCGCGCTTCTCCTCGCGGTAGTCGAGGGCGTCCAGGAAGCGAGCGACGTGGTCGTGGAAGGCTTCCACCTCGGCGGGGGTCGCGCGGTCGGCCTCGCGGTCGGGCAGCTGCGTCTCCTCGAGCGCGAGCCCCCGGAGCTCGTAGAGGGCCACGGTCGCTGCCTGGCCGAGGTTCAGGGTGGGGTAGTCCGGGCTAGCCGGGATCGCACAGATTCGGTCGATGCGGGCGAGTTCGTCGTTCGTCAGGCCGACGCGCTCGCGACCGAAGACGAGGGCGACGTCGGAGAGGTCGGCGATGGCGGGCGCGAGCTCGGCCGGGGTGTCGAAGGGGTACCGGACGTGCTTGGCGCCGCTCTCGTTCGTGACCGCGGTGAACCCGACCGTGTGGTACGACGCGACGAGCTCGTCGAAGGTCAGCTCCCGGGCCCCCGGCAGGACGTCATCCCGCGCCGCGCCCGCGAAGCCGTAGGCCTCGCCGTCCGGGTCGAGGTCGGGTGGGTCCACGAGGAGCAGCTCCGTGAACCCGAAGTTCTTCATCGCCCGGGCGACGGTGCCGACGTTCCCGGGCGTCTCGGCCTCGACGACGGCGACGGCTGGCGGGTCGACCCGCTCGCCCGTGTCCGAACCGTCGTCCGTCTGGGTCATCCCGTCGGGTAGTCGACGTCCAGGTCGACGTCACAGGTGGCCGTCTGGAGTTCGCTCGGGTCCGGCGGCTCGGGGAGGTCCTCCGGGTCGGTGTCGACGTGCTCGACCGGCTCGTAGTCCGGCGGCGCCCGGTTGCCGTCGGCGAACCACGTGTGGAACTCGTCCCGGAGCGCGTCCTCGCCGCGGAAGCGATCGCCCCCCGCCTCGCGATACCAGTAGCGGAAGTCGGGCTCGTGTTCGGCACAGAGGAGGACCTCAGCCATCGGCTCGCCGTAGACGAACGCGGCGACATCACACTCGGCGATCTCGGCTTCGCCGTGGATCAGGTAACAGGCGTCACACGGCGCGGTGACCAGCGCGGCGAGTCGGGAGACCTGGTTCGCGACCTCGTCGGGCATCTCCTCGAGGGGTTTAAAGGAGCCGTCTGGTTCGAACACCTCGTCCTCGTCGAAGCGCCAGCCCCGGAGGCCGATGCTCACCTTCGCCATCGCCCGTCGGTAGGGGGAGCCCCGTGAAAAGCGCGCCGACCCGGCCCGCTCAGTCGCCGAACTGGCCGCCGTCGTTGCCCTCGGGGCCACCCGCCGTGTCCCACATGTCGTCGGCGTACTCCTCGGCGAAGTCGACCTCTTCGGGCTCGTACTCGCGGGTGTAGGCGTCGATGCCGGCCGTCAGGAGCTCCTCTACCGCCTCGTCCCGGTTGACGAACTCGTCGTCGACCAACCGCTCGAACTCGGAGACCATCTCCTCCGGGATTGAGATCTCGATCTGGGGCACGCCCCGCGGTATTCCGCCGGCCCTGATGAACGTTTGGGTCGGTGGCGTTCCCGGGCTCGACGGTCGCCCGTCCGGTCGCCGGAATCGGGCCCGTTTTGTCCCCGCGACACGCACGTCGGCCCAATGGAACCGGTCGAGGCCGCCGGGCTGCCCATCGGCGACGGCCACCCGCCGCGGGTGATGGGGGTGCTGAACCTCAGCCCCGAGTCGCCATACGACCCGAGCGTCTTCGACGACCCGGCCGCCGCGGCCGACTACGTCGACGGGATGATCGAGGCGGGCGCGGACATCGTCGACGTCGGGCTCGAGTCGGCGAACAAGCGCTTCGCCGTGCGCGACGCCGACTGGGAGCTCGACCGGCTCGACCTCGCGTTCGAGACGATCGCGCGCGTCGAGGGCGAGGCCGTCTTCTCGCTCGAGACGCGGTATGGCGCCGTCGCGGAGGCCGCCCTGGATGGCCCGTTCGACATGATCAACGACATTGCGGGCTTCGCGGACCCACGGCTGCCCGAGGTCTGTGCGGCTCGCGAGGCGGCCGTCGTCAAGATGGCCGGCCCGGGGGACGTAGAGCGCCCCGGCGCGATCGAGTCGGTCGACGACATCTACGACGCCCTCGCCGACGGTCTGACCGAGCAGACGATCGTGGACCCGGCCTTCGGTGGGTGGAGCGAGGCGAAGACGCTCGCGGACGACCGCGAGACGTTCCGGCGGCTCCGGGAGTTCCGCGGGCTCGGCCAACCGATCCTCGTTTCGATCAACCGCAAGAACTTCCTCCGGGAGGTCGCGGGCCGGTCGACCGACGCCGCCCTGCCCGTGAGCCTCGCGGCGACCGCGATGGCCGTCGAGCGGGGCGCTCACGTCGTCCGGACCCACGACGTCGCCGAGACGCGTGACGCCGCACTCATCGGCCACACCTTCGCCCGCGACCGGGTCGACGCCCAGCGCGTCGAGGAGCTCGACGCCACGACGGTCCGGGAGGTCGGCCGGCACGCCGACCGCCTGGGACTCGACGTCGACCCGGCGGGGGGCGTCGGACGGGCCTTCGAGCTCACGGGCCTCGGCCCAGACGGCGACCGACTAGAGGCGGCCGCCGACGCCGCGGGTGCGGCCGCGGCCCCCATCGGCGGTCGTGGGCTCCTGGCTGGCTCCGGGGCGGCCCTGTCCGCCGTTGCGACGGAGCTCGAGGGCACGCCGCTGGCCGACGTGGCCGCGGCCATCCACACGGCCCTCAACCGATGAACTTCGAGACCTGGGAGCCGGCCTACGAGGCCATCCTGACCGACTTCGGCTACCCCCGTGCGGCCGACGAGGCTGCCCGGGACGAGCTCGCCGCCCTCGTCGATTCCTTTGCCGTGGGCCGCCTCTCGACCTTCTCCGGGGCCACCGTCGCCATCGCCGGCGCCGGGCCGAACCTCTCGGACGAGCTCGACGTCGTGGCCGAGGCCGACCGCGTCGTCGCGGCGTCGTCGGCCGCCGACGTCCTCCTCGAGGCGCGCGTCGACGTCGACGCGGTGACCACCGATCTCGACAAGACGCCGGAGACCGCGGTGGCCCTGAGCGAGGCCGGCGTCCCGGTCGCGGTCCACGCCCACGGCGACAACCGAGCGGCGCTCGCCGAGTGGGTGCCTCGCTTCGACCGCGACCACGTGCTCGCGACCACCCAGGCCGCACCGATGGGCCCGGTGCGGAACTTCGGCGGCTTCACCGATGGGGACCGGGCCGCGTTCCTGGCCGACCACGTGGGCGCGGCCCGCCTGACCTTCCCTGGTTGGGACTTCGATGACCCCTCGGTCGGCGCCGAGAAGCGGCGGAAACTCAAGTGGGCCGAGCGGCTCCTCGCCTGGCTCGAGCGCCGCCGGGGCGAGCGCTTCGCGCTCCTCGACGGCCGGCGGGGCAGGATCGACCTCGGCGTCCTCGACGGCTGAGGCGTCGGGGGTTCCCGTGGGCTACGCCGCGTCCTCGCCCAACGCCTCGCGGTAGGCCGACCCGAAGAGGTGGACACCGACGAGGTAGACCCAGAAGTTGATGAACGCGCCGAGGGGGATGAGCACGAGCAGCGCGAGGCCGAAGGTGAGGACGACGGCGGCGGTGATCGCCACCCCCAGGGCGATCTGGATGACAATGGCCAGGACGATCGCGACGAGGTAGGGCCCGCTGGTGGCGAACTGACCGATCGTCCGGAAGTCGAAGGCCGCACCGACCCGACCTTCGACGGCGAAGGTCGTGAGCGCGGCCATCACGACGTAGGCGACCACGAGGGCGACGGCGATCAGGAAGAGGAACGCGAGGATGCCCGCGCCGGCGAAGATACCGCGGCTCCCATCGCCGCCCACGGCGAGTCCCGCGGTGACCGGGACGAACACCGCCAGCGCCAGCAGTAACGGGACGAGCCCGTAGACGAGGGCGATCGCGAAGGCCTTCAGCCCGTCGACGAGCAGTTCTTCCCAGCCGTCGAACGAGGGGGGTTCCGTATCGCCCGCCGCGACGGCGGCGAGCGCCCGGACGAGATAGCCGTAGACGAGAAAGACGGGGATGACGAACACCGAGAAGATCATCAGGACGCCGCCGATCAGCAGCCGTTCGAGCGCGTCGTCGCCGGACGTCGGATACCGGAGGGCCTCCTCGAGCATGGTCGTAGTGACGCCTCATTGAGATTTATAGGTGGCGGGTTCCTCCCACGGCGTGGCAGTCCAGACCGTTAAGGGCGCCTGCCCCGTCAGTCCCGCGTGGACCTGTTCTGGCACCGGCGTGACCTCCGGACGACGGACAACCGCGGGCTCGCGGAGGCCGCGACGGCCGATCCTCCGCTTCCGGTGTTCGTCCTCGACCCGGCCGTCCTCGAGCACGCCTCGCCGCCACGGATCGCGTTCCTCCTGGACGCCCTCGCCTCTCTCCGGGCTCGATACGACGAGCTCGGCAGCGACCTGCTCGTGGCCCGGGGCGACCCCCACGAGCGACTCCCCGAGCTCGCCAGCTCGCACGGGGTCGATCGGGTGGTCTGGAACGCCGATCACTCGGGCCTCGCCCGGCGGCGCGACGACACCGTCGAGGCCGGACTGGAGGCCGCTGGCGTCGAGGTTGAGGTCTCGAACGACGCCCTCCTCCACGAACCCGGGTCGGTGCGGACGAACGCCGGCGACCCCTATCAGGTGTACACGCCCTTCTCGACGAAGTGGTTCGACCGCCCGAAGGACGAGCCGATCCCTGCACCGGAAGCGGTCGGCGCGGTGGAGTCGACATCGATCCCGTCCCTGGCCGACCTCGGGGTGGACGCCCCCGTGGCCGATCTCCCGGCGGCGGGCCAGGGTCCTGCCCGGGACCGCCTGGATGCGTTCTGCGAGGGCCCGATCGTCGACTACGCCGAGGACCGTGACTACCCCGCCCGCGAGGGCACCTCGAGGCTCTCCGCCGACCTCCACTTCGGGACCATCGGGGTCCGGACCGTCTGGGCCGCGACCGAGGACGCGCTGGACCGCGCCAGGGACGAGGCCGACCGGGAGTCGAACCGGGCGTTCCAGTCCCAACTCGCCTGGCGTGAGTTCTACGCCCACGTCCTCCACTTCAATCCCGAGACGGTGACCCAGAACTACCTCGACTTCGAGCACCCGATCGACTGGCACGAGGACCCTGAGGCACTGGCCGCCTGGAAAGCCGGCGAGACGGGCTACCCGATCGTCGACGCCGGCATGCGCCAGCTCCGCGAGGAGGCCTGGATGCACAACCGCGTGCGGATGATCGTCGCCTCCTTCCTGACGAAGGACCTCCTCGTCGACTGGCGCGAGGGCTACCGCCACTTCCGCGAGCACCTGGTCGACCACGACACGGCCAACGACGTCGGGGGCTGGCAGTGGGCGGCCTCGACAGGTACCGACGCCCAACCATACTTCCGCATCTTCAACCCGACGACCCAGGGTGAGCGCTACGACCCGGAGGCCGAGTACATCCAGACGTACGTCCCCGAACTCCGCGGCGTCGAGCCGTCGATGGTCCACGCCTGGCCGGAGCTCGAACCGGGCGAGCGTGACGCCACAGCCCCCGACTACCCGGCGCCCATCGTCGACCACACCGAGCGCCGCGAAGCCGCCCTCGAGACCTTCGAAGCAGCCCGCGGCGGCTGAACAGTCGGCCGATTCTGGCCGTCGAGTGGGCCAGAAACGTGCCGGGTGTTATCACCCGTTCATGAAGCTTTAACACCTCAGGAAGAGTTCCCTCTGTTTGGAGGGCTACAAAAACATGTCCGAGTACTCGGAGGCGGAACTCCCGCCGCTTCCCTACGATTACGACGCGCTCGAACCGCATATCTCTGAGCAGGTGCTGACCTGGCACCACGACACGCACCACCAGGGCTATGTCAACGGCCTGAACAGCGCCGAGGAGTCCCTCGCGGAGGCCCGGTCGAACGGCGAGGGCGACGCCGGCGCCATGCGGTCGGTCACCCACAACGGCTCCGGCCACTACCTCCATCACCTCTTCTGGCGCTGCATGGGCCCCGATGGCGGCGACGAAGCCGCCGGGGACCTCCGCGCTCGCATCGAGGAGGACTTCGGCTCCTACGAGGGCTGGGAGGCCGAGTTCCGCGCCGCCGCCGGCGCCGCCGGTGGCTGGGCGCTCCTGGTCTACGATCCGGTCGCCAAGCAGCTGCGCAACGTCGTCGTCGACAAGCACGACCAGGGCGCGCTGTGGGGCTCGCATCCGATCCTCGCGCTCGACGTCTGGGAGCACTCCTACTACTACGATTACGGCCCGGACCGCGGCAGCTTCGTCGACGCGTTCTTCAACGTCGTCGACTGGGAGGCACCCGCCGAGGAGTACGCCCGCGTCGTCGAGCTGTTCGAGTAGTCGGACTGTCGCTCCCGACGTCGCTTTCTTCTCGTTCGTTGCCGACAGCGTTTACTGGCGAGCCACCGAGTGCCCGCCATGCCCGTGCCGAAGGCGGAGTTCGACGCGCTCTACCCCTGTGAGTTCTACGAGCCCGCCGACCTCTTCGAGCCCGATCAGATGTACACGGTCGAGGAGATCGCTCGGCTGCTCCAGGGGCTCGATCCGACGGCCGAGGTAGACCCCGACACCGAGGACGTGCTGCTCGACTGGACGATCCCGTGGATCATCGACAACGCCGACGACCTCGTGATCGCTGACCCGCGGGCCGAAGCGGAGCCGGGCTACTACGGCCTCGCAATCGACGATTGAGGACCCGCGAACCGGCGTCTCGCGGTCCTGAGCGGCGGACGGCCGCTCACTTCGACATCTGCTCTATCTGCTGGAGCTGCCGGTACGCGTGCTCGACGCTGTCGCGGAGCTCCTCGACCATCTCGGCCTGCTGCTGGTTGGCAGCGGCGACCGACTGGATCTCGGCCGAGACGGTGTCGGCCAGTTCCTCCGCCTCCTCGACCATGCCGGCGATCTCCTCGCTCCGCTCGGCCTGGTCGTCGGTGGCGTCGGCCACCTCCTCGATCCCGAAGGCGGTCTCGGTCACGGCCGATTCGATGTCGTCGAAGCTCCGCCGCGTCCGCTCGACCTGGTCGAGGCCCGCCTGGACCTGGTCGGTTGCCCGCTGGAGGCGCTGCACCGTCTCCTCGGTGTTGGCCTGGATGCCGTCGACCAGCGCTTCGATCCGGCCGGCCTGCTCCTGGGTCTCCTCGGCGAGCTTCTTGACCTCCTCGGCGACGACCGCGAAGCCGTTCCCGGCCTCGCCGGCGTTGGCGGCCTCGATGGACGCGTTCAACGCGAGCAGGTTCGTCCGGTCCGCCACCGAGTCGATCACCTCGACGATCTCGTCGATCGCCTCGATCTCGTCGTGGAGGTCGCCGAACTCGTCGGTGGCGGCGGCGGTCGCCGACTCGATGTCCTCCATGACGGCCGCGGTGTCGTCCGCGGATTCCCGGCCGTCTTCGGCGAGGTCTCGGGCCGACTCGCTGGTCGCCCGGACTTCCTCGGAGAGGGAGGCGATCTCTTCGACGACGGCGCTCACCTCGGAGATGCCGCCGGAAACTTCGGCCATCGCGTCCGCCTGTTCGTCGGCGACCGCGCTGATCTGCTGGGAGCTCCCCGAGACGTCCTCGGCCGTGGTGGCGAGCTGCTCGACGCTGTCTTCGACCTGGTCCGTCAGGCGTCCGTAGAGCGAGTTCTTGTGCTCGAGCTCCTGTTCGCGCCGCCGGAGTTCGGCCTCACGGCCGAGTCGGTCCAAGGCGGGGGTGGCGTTCGAGCAGAGGACCTCGGCGAACCGACGGTCGGTGTCGTCGAACGCGTCTGCATCCGTGGACGAGAACAAGGCGACGCCGTGCTCTCCGAGGGGCACGATCATCTCGCTCCGGAAGGGGGTGTCGGGGTTGTGGGCCCCAGCGGCGTCCCAGAAGTCGTCGACGGCGATGACGTCGCCGTCCTCGTACGCTTCCCAGGCCAGGCTGTCCGGCCCGAGCGCCGGCGGCTCGCCGAGTTCCTCCTCCAGGGAATTGCTCCAGTCGACCGGGACCAGGGCCTCCTCGCTGTCGTCGTGGAAGTGGACGCCGGTCTGGGTCAAGCCGAGCACCTCGACGGCCGCGTCGAGGGCGAGCTCGACCACGTCCTCCTTCGACTCGGCGATCACCATCTCCCGGGTCGCGTCCTGGAGCGTTCGCATCGCGTTCTCCCGTTCGATGCGCTCGAACGCCGACGTCACCGCCGTCTCGAGGATGCCGAGCCGGTGCGTGAAGTCGGCGCCGAAGGCGCCTGGCGTCGTCGACCCGGCCAGCAGGACGCCGTGTTCCCCCAAGGGAGCGATCACCTCCGCTCGGATCGCGGTGTCGTCGTTGTGTCGCCCCTCGACCTCCCAGAGGTCTTCGTAGACGCTGGGCTCGCCGGTCTCGAAGACCTCCCACGCGAGTGAGTCGCCGGGTTCGAAGGTCGGCTGCTCGTCCGGGAGCGCCTCGTGGTCGGGGTAGGCGGCCGGCACGAGGGCGTTGGCTGCCTCGTCGTAGAGCCAGACCCCGGCGAGCGGCAGATCGAGCACCTCGCTCGCGGTCGCCACGGTGGCGTCCGCGGCGGCCTGCTTCGTCTCGACCTGCATCAGCTCGCCCGTGACCTCATCGAGCACCTGGAGCACGCGCTCGTCGCCGCCGGCTGGAGGCTCACTGTCCCCCGTGCCGAACGCGCGGCCCCGAAGGAACCCACCGCCCGAACGCTCTTCCGACCCGCTTGCCATGGCAGAGAACCCGTCGACGTCGGTGAAGTAGCTGTTGACCAGGGTATCAGTCTTGAGAAATCCAGGGCGGGGGTGGCCGTCCCGCCGGAGCCTCGCCCCGTCGGACCGATCGAAATCGCACCCCTTACCCGGCCCCCGAACTGACCCACGCCGACCGTGACGCTGCTCGTCGTCGGCGCCGACCGAGTCGACGCTGGGAAGACGACGTTCACCGTCGGACTGCTGGCCCGACTCCACGGTATCGGGTTCAAACCGCGTGCGGGTAACGACTACTGGTTCGACCACGGCGACTATCGTACCGCCGTCACGGAGGGTCGGCTCTACGGCAAGGACGCTCGCCGGCTGGCGGCGGCGAGCGCCGAGGACGTGGACCCTGAAGCCATCAACCCGGTCCACCGGCTCTGGCGTCCCGCCCCCGGCGGGAACGGCTTCCTCGGCCGCGCCGACCGCACCTTCGTGCTCGACCGAATCGGCGAGGAGTTCGTCGTGAACGCCGACGCCACCATCCCGCCGTCCGCCAGTGAGGAGTTGCCGCTCGAGGACGCGCCGCGCGTCGCCTCGGTCGAGGCGCTCAATCGCGTCACCCGGGAGCACCACCTCCCGGCCCTGGACGCGCTCCGCGAACGAATCGAGGCGGCCGAGCCCGCCGTTGTCGAGTCCTACGGGGACGTCGCGCGGCCGCTCCGGGGCCTCGCCGTCGACCGCGTCGCCGTGGTCGAGCCCGAGCGCGTCCGGGTGTACGACGGGGATCGCTACGATACGGCCTGCGAGGTGGCGACGGGGAGTCCGCTGGACGGGCAGCTCGAAGAGCGGGTGAGCGACGTGGTCGAGCCGATCGAGTCCGTCGCGACCGTGTCGCTCCCGCCGCTCACGCCGGCCGAGCGGGCCGACCCCGATGTGGTCGCCGACGCCTACGCTGAGGCGTACGACGCGCTCGTCTGAGGGCTGGTGGTCGGCGACTACTCGCCGACCCGGATGACCCGCACGAGCGCCTCGACGGGGACGTCGTCGACCGCACTGGTCCCGCGCTTGTCGACGAGCACCCCGCAGGCCACCGGGTTGCCGCCCTGCTCCCGGACGGCCTCGACCGTCTCGGTGAGCGTCGTCCCGCTGGTGATGGTGTCGTCGACGACGTAGCAGTCCTGGCCCTCGACGGTCGCGAAGTTCCGCGAGAAGCTGCCGCTGTACTCCTCGCCCTCCTGGCCTTCCCAGTGGTGCTTCGGTGGCGTGAAGGTCGCCATGTCGACCTCGAGCTCCCGGGCCACGGTGGTCGCGAGCGGGGCGCCGGCCTTCTCGATGCCGACGACCACCCCGACGTCGACGCCGCGCTCGGCGAAGAGGTGGGCGAGCGACCGCCCCGCTGCGGCGAGCCGCACGCTGCTCCGGCCGATGGGACTCCAGTCGACGTGGATGTCCTCGGGGCCGCTCGGTTCGACCGCCGGTTCGTCGGTGCCTCGGTCGACGAGCCAGCTGGCGGTCTCCCGGGAGACGTTCAGTTCGTCGGCGATCTCGCCCTTCGAGAGGCCCTCTTCCCAGAGGCGGGCGGCGGACTCGATGAGATCGGTGACGTTCTTCATGCCCCCCGATTCCAGCGGGCGGCTGATAGGTCTGTCGTCGGGCGCGCGCCCGTGCGCGGACTAAGGGGACGCGGACGCCCCGGTCCGGTGGGTTTAACGACGGCTCCGACCGTTCGAGCGGACATGAGCGAGGACTACCGCACCGAGGCGGACAGCTTAGGGGAGATGCAGGTGCCCGCGGACGCCTACTGGGGCGCCCAGACCCAGCGGGCGGTCGAGAACTTCCCGATCGGCGGCGAGCCGATGGACACCCGGTTCGTCCGGGCGCTCGGGGTCGTCAAGAAGGCGGCCGCGCGGGCGAACCGCGACCTCGGGCTGATCGACGACGAGGTCGCCCCGGCCATCGTCGAGGCCGCAGACGAGGTGATCGCCGGCGAACACGACGACCAGTTCCCGGTCGACGTCTTCCAGACCGGCTCGGGCACCTCCTCGAACATGAACGCCAACGAGGTCATTTCCAACCGGGCTTCCGAACTCGTCGGCGAGTCGATCGGCTCGAAAGCGGTCCACCCGAACGACGACGTCAACTTCGGCCAGTCTTCGAACGACGTGGTGCCGACGGCGATGCACGTCGCCGCCGTCCTCGCGCTCGAAGACGAGGTCCTGCCCGGCCTCTACGCGCTGGGTGAGGCCTTGGAGGCGAAGGAGGACGAATTCGCCGACGTCGTGAAGACCGGCCGGACGCACCTCCAGGACGCCACGCCGGTGACGCTCGGCCAGGAGTTCGGCGGCTACCGGACGCAGGTCGAGAAGGGCGCCACGCGCGTCGAGAACGTGCTACCCCACCTCCGGGAGCTCGCCCTCGGTGGCACCGCCGTCGGGACGGGGCTCAACACCCACCCCGAGTTCCCCGAGCGCGCCGCCCAGTACATCGCCGAAGAGACGGGGACGACGTTCCGCGAGGCCGACGACCACTTCGAGGCCCAGGCCGCCCACGACGCGATGGCGGAGGCCCACGGCGCGTTGAAGGTGGTCGCCGGGTCGATGAACAAGATCGCTAACGACCTCCGGCTGCTGGCCTCCGGGCCTCGGAACGGCCTCGGCGAGGTCGATCAACCAGAGAACCAGCCCGGCTCATCCATCATGCCCGGGAAGGTCAACCCGGTCGTCGCCGAAGCGGTGAACCAGGTCCATAAGCGGGTCGTCGGCAACGACGCCACCGTCGCGTACGGCGCCGGCGAGGGCCAGATCGACCTGAACCTCTATAAGCCGGTGCTCGCCCAGGACTTCCTCGAGTCGGCGAAACTCGTCGCGAACGCCGCCGAGACCTTCGCCGAGCGCTTCGTCGCGAAGCTCGAGGCCGACCGCGAGCACTGTGCCGACCAGGTCGAACAGAGCATGGCGCTGGCGACGGCACTCAACCCGCAGATCGGCTACGATGCCGCCGCGAAAGTCGCGAAGCAGGCTATGGATGAGGGCCGGACCATCCGAGAGGTCGCCATCGATGAAGGCTACCTCACCGAGGCGGAAGCCGACGAGGTGCTCGACCCGATGGCGATGACTCGCCGAGGCATCTTGGGGTCGGACTGAGCGCCCGGGCTCACCGTTGGATGGCGAGCCAGGCCGAGAGCAGCGCACAGCAGACCGCGAACCCGGCAAGGACGCCGAACAGTGCCGCCGTGGAGGCGTAGGCGAGGACGACCCCGGCGAGGGAGGCGCCGAGGGCGCCCACGCCGAAGAAGGCGAGGTAGGTGTAGCCAAACGTGAGGCCGTGGACGGCCGCGGGCGCGTGCCCCGCGATCAGCGCCTGGCCGAGGGGGACGAACACGTAGACGGCGAACCCGATGACGGCGCAGACGACCAGCAGGGCCGGGACGCCGGCGCCTGCCGCCGGGAGGAACGCCACCGACGCGACGGCGACGACCGCGAACACGCCGACGAGCGCCCGTTCGAGCGGCACGACCTCCGAGAGCCAGCCGCCGGCGTACTGGCCCACGGCCCCCACCATCAACAGGCCGGCGTAGACGTACTGCCCCGGCTCCACGGGTCGCCCGAATAGCGTCGTGGTCGGGAACAGCGGCAGGCTCGAGAGCACGTCGGGCATGAAGGTGAACACCCCCCGGTAGTACACGCCGTAGAGGAGGTAGACGGTGAAGACCACGAGGAACGCGCCGGTGAACACCGCGCGGGTGTCCCGCAGGAGGGTCCGCGGGTCGAGGGTCGGGGGCCCGCTTCCTTCGTGGGCCGATGATCCGTCCCCATCCGCGACCGCCGCGTGTTCGTCGAACCGAAGCCCGAGGCCGGCGAGGACGGCCACCGCCGCCGGGACGACGAGCGCCAGGGCGACGGCACGCCACTCGAGGAAGGAGAGGAGGACGATGGCGGCGAGCGGGCCCAGCGCCGTGCCGACGTTGCCGGCGGCGCCGTGGTAGGCGAGGGTCGGTCCCCGGCGGCGCGCCCCGCGGCTGATCAGCGACAACCCGGCGGGGTGGTAGAGGCTCGCCGCCGCGCCCCAGACCACGAGGGCCAGCCCGACCGCGAGTACGGACGGGGCCACGGCGATCGCAAGGAAGCCAACCCCCATGCCGCCCAGGGAGATGAGGACGAGCCGCTTCGAGCCGAAGGCGTCCGCGAGCACGCCGCTCACGGGGGCCCCGAGCCCGACGAGCCCGTAGCCGACGGCGACGACGGTCCCGAGCAGTGCGGGCGAAACGTCGAAGGCCGAGAGCCAGATGGCCACGAACACCGGGATCGACAGCTCGTAGGTGTGGAACGTGGCGTGGCCGAGAGCGGTGAAGGCCGCGATCTGCCGGTCGTTCCCGTCCATCCCAGGGCGTCACTCGTCGGAGGTCGACAATAGCGTGGTGGTGGCGTCGAGCCGGGTCAGTCCACCAGCGCGGCCTCGAGCAGTTCGAGCGGGTGACGGATCTCGTAGCCGGTGCCGTGTTCCATCTGCATCGCACAGGTCGGACACTCCGTGAGGCCGGTCTCCCCGTCGACGGCGTTCATGTGCTCGAACATCTCCTCGCCGATGGCCATCGACGTGTCGTACTTCTCGGCCTTCCAGCCGTAGGTCCCACTGATGCCCGAGCAGGCGTCCCCGACGTCGGCCACCTGGACGCCCTCCAGGTCGGCGAAGAGCTCGACTGCTTGCCGGGCGAGCCCCTGGTTCCGGGCGTGGCAGGGGGCGTGGTAGGCCATCGAGGGCAGGTCGACCGTGGCCTCGGCGAGCGCCCCCTCGACGTCCTCGTGGACTCGGAGGTACTCGATGGCCTCCGACGTGTTCGCCGCGAGCTCGGCGATTCCGTCGTGGTCGAAGAGCTCCGGGTACTCCTGGCGGAGCGCCATGGAGCAGGAGGTGCAGGAGCAGACCACGTCGTAGCCCTCGTCGATGAGTTCGCCGAAGGACGTCGCGTTCCGCTCGGCATCTCGGCTCGCGTCCCCGAGCATCCCGTTGGCGAACATCGGCGTGCCCGAACAGGCCTGCTCGGGGACGGCGACCTGGTAGCCGAAATGCTCGTAGACACGGACGAGCGCCTTCGCGACCTCGGGCGTATTGTAGTTGGCGTAGCAGCCGTGGAAGTAGGCGATGCGCTGTTCCTCGCTCTCGACGGCTGGGCCACCCCGCTTGGCCCACCACTCGCGGAACGTCTGTGTCGCGAAGGCGGGGAACTCGCGATTGGCGGTCACGCGGAGCAGCGCCTCGCCGACGGCGCGGACCAGCCTGTTCCCCATGAGCGCGTTCGTGAGTCGGGGGAACCGCGAGGCGATGCCGGCGGCCCGTCGGTAGTTCGCGAGCAGCCGGTTCCGGACGTACGCCCGGGAGAAGGGCGACATCTGCTCGTTGACGTACTCCCCCCGGGCCTGGTTGTGCATCTGCGAGAGGGGGACCCCCGCCGGGCAGGCGTCGTCACAGCGCATGCAGTTCGAGCAGTCCATGATCGACGGGTCGACGTCTGTGTCGCCTTTGCGCTTCAGCCGCCACTGCTCGGGCCCCTGGAACTTCGGCCCCGGGAAGTCGTCGTCGACCTCGGCGACGGGGCAGTTGGTGTCGCAGGTCGAGCACTTATAGCAGGCGTCCGCCTCCGGCCGGAGGTCCCGCTCGGTCTCCGGGAAGACCGAGACGGGCTCGGGCTCGGTCGGCTCCCCGGCGTCGCTCATCTACACCGCCTCCGCCGCGCGCGTCCCGGCGACGTGGCCGGTCGCGAGCGACACGCCGCTGCCCGACTTCTCTGCGGCGAAGTCGTACCCACCCAGGACGCTTCCGGCCGCCCGCAGGTTGTCGAACTCGGGAGTGCCACCGGCGGTCAGTGGGCGGAGCGCGTCGTCGGTCCCGACGCCGAACCGCGCGAACGAATGGTCGCCGAACGCGTCGGCCTCGAACCAGTCGTAGCGGTCCTCGGGATGGGCCACGTGGCAGTCGAAGACCGGCTCGCGCACCGACGTCCGATCGGACGTGACGCCCGTGCCGACAAGCCCGCCGGTCGCCAGCACGAACTCGCTCGCGTGGTACGGAACCCGCTGGCCGCCCTTCTCGACGAGCACGGTGTCGATCCGGCCATTATTCGCTTCGAAGGCCACCACCGGGTTCCCGACGACGATGGAGGCGCCGATCGCGTCGAGCGCCTCGAACAGCCGGTCCTCGAGCCGGACGCCCGGGAGGCTCGGGGGCCCCATCGGGACCTCGAACACCGCGGTCCCGAGGGCGTGCTCGAGCTCCTCGAGGACCGCCGCGTGACGGTCTTCGCCGAGGACGGCCGGGAAGCCGACGCGGTCGGCGCCGTCGAGGTGGGGTCGGACCGCGGCCGCCAGCGCCGACCGGAGTCCAGCGTGCGCCTCGCCACCGTCCCGGTCGAGTAGGTGGGCGAAGCGCGTGACCGTGGCGTCGGGGGCCACCTCGAGGGGGAACTCGATCGTGACCCCACGCACGTCGAACGGGACCCCGGCGGCCGAGAGGTGGGCCGCGGCCAGCGGGGCGTCGAACTCGACGAGCCGGTCGAACCCCACGAGGAGTGCGGACCGGTCGTCGCTCGCGACCCCGTCCGCCACGCCCCGTGGGTACCGGGCCGTCGGCTTCACGGTCCCCGCGACGGTCGGGACCAGGGCGTTCCGATCCGTGTGGCCGCCGGCGTAGGCGTCGCCGACGACGTCGTCGAAGAGCGCGAGGCCGTCGTGGATGGCGTCCACGCCGACCGTGGCGTACGGGTGGGTGTCCGGGAGCTCCCGGACGGCGCCGAGGGGGTCGGCGATCGGCCCGTCGTGGCCGGCCCCGTAGCCGAACACGTCGATCAGGCCACTGGCGTGGCGGAGGGTGCTCTGCTTGGCCGAGAGCAGCCTGACGGCCGCCCCGTCTCTGGCCGCGGCGATGGCCGCCGTCAGGCCGGCGAGCCCGCCGCCGATGACGATTACCTCGCTCTCAATCGCCATCGGCCGGGCCTCCCTCGGGGACGACGTCGGCGGGCTGGTCCGTCGACGCGCTCGCGGCCGGTCCGGCGTCGAAGGCGCCGAAGTCGATGGCCGTCGTCGCCGGGTCGTGGTCGCGGTTCATCGTCGTCGCGTGCAGCGCGTAGCCGAGCATGGCCTGGGCGAGCTGCTCGCCCCAGAGCGCGTGCCGCTGGCCCTTCCAGCGCTCCGCGTAGAGCTCGGTGAGGGCGTCGCGGGCGGTGTCGGCGTCGTAGGTCGGGTGGAGTTCGGCGGCCATCGGCGCACAGCAGAAGGCACCCTGGCAGTTGCCCATCGAGGCGCGCGTCCGCAGCCGAACGGCGTTCAGGTCCGGTCCGGCCTCGTCGATGGCGTGTTGCAGCTCGGCGCGCGTCACGGCCTCGCAGTCACAGATGACCGGGTTCGGCGCGTCGGCCCCGAGGACGTCCTCGGCGCGGGAGCCGAGCCGCTGGCGGCTCCGACGGGCCACCGGCGAGGTCAGCCCGTAGTCGTCCATCGCCGACTCGAGGCGCCGCGGCCCCTCGCTGCCGGGCAGGGGGACCTCGGCCGTGCGACACGACGCGGTGACGCCGAGTCGGTCGCAGACGTGGTCGGCGACGCGTTCGGCCATCAACCGGTAGGTGGTGAACTTCCCGCCGACGATCGACGTGAACCCGGCGCGGTCGTCCCGGTCGTCGTGGTCGAGGAGGAAGAAGTCCCGCGTCACGTCACCCGTGTCCGCCGTCGCGCGCTCGGGCGGTTCATACAGCGGCCGGACGCCCCAGAACGACCGAATCGTCCGGGCGTCGGTGAGGATCGGCACCAACTCGGCCAGGTCGTCGATCAGCTGGTCAACCTCCCAGCGCTCCTCCGGGTAGTCGTCGGGGTCGTCGACTTCGACGTCCGTCGTCCCGAGGATGGCGGTCGTCTCGTGGGGGACGATGATGTCGGCTTCCCCCTTCGGCCGACAGCGATTGACGACGGTGTCGACCTGGCGGACGTTCATCACGACCATCGCGCCCTTCGAGGGTCGAACCGCGACGTCGACGCCTGCCATGTCGCCGAGCTTGCCGGCCCAGGCTCCGGTGGCGTTCACGACGTGGTCGGCCCGGATCGTCTCGCTCGAGGGGGACGCGGTCCCCGGGCCGTCGGTGTGCTCGACCGTCGCCCCGACGACAGTCCCATCCTCGACGAGCAGGTCCGTGACGGCGGTGTGGGTCTCGATGCGGGCGCCGTGGTCCTCGGCGGCGAGGGCGTTCGCGACGCAGAGCCGGAACGGATCGATGGCGCCGTCCGGGACTTCGATGGCCCGCTCGATGTCGTCGGCGAGGTAGGGCTCGAGGGCGAGGGCTTCCTCGCCGGAGCGGACCGTCGTCGGGATGCCGGCTGCCTCGCAGGCCCGTCGCTTCTCCTCGAAGTAGGCGTCGTCGTCCTCGGGTCGCTGGACGAAGAGGCCGCCCGTCATCTCCACGCAGTGGCTCGCGATGTCCTGGAGGATCCGGTTCTCGGCGATGCACGCCGACGCACTGTCCGGGTCGGGGATGGCGTACCGGGCACCGCTGTGCAGCAGCCCGTGCATGCGTCCAGTGGTGCCGTGCGTGAGGTTGCCCTGTTCGACCAGGGTGACGTCCACCCCCCGCATCGCCAGGTCGCGGGCAATCCCGGTTCCCGTGGAACCGCCGCCGACGACGAGGACGCTTGGGGTGTCTACCATCGCGTTAGGGGGACGGGGGTCGCGCGGCCACTAATTTTTACCGGTGCAGGGGGGTTGGCAGTAAATGGGGGCACGTCCCCGGGAGCACCGGCCGCGGGCCGCGGGGGTCATCGCACCTTCCGGCGGAGGTACGCCGAGGTCACCTCGCTGAAGATCACCACGCCGAGGATCGCGAGGAGGATCGTCAACACGTTCTGCCAGTTGAAGAAGTTGATCGACGTCGTGAGTTCGACGCCGATGCCCCCGGCTCCGACGAAGCCGATGATGGTCGAGGCCCGCACGTTGATGTCCCACCGGTAGGTGGTGATCCCGACGAAGGCGGGTTTGACCTGGGGGACGATGCCGTAGATCGCCGCTTCGATGGTGGTCGCCCCCGTGGCCTTGATCGCCTCGACCTGTCCCGGGTCGATCTCCTCGATGGCTTCGGCGAGCAGCTTCGAGCAGAAGCCGACCGATCGGACGCCCACGGCGAGGACGCCAGAAAGGGCGCCCGGGCCGAAGATGATGACGAAGATGAGCGCCCAGATGATGACGTTCACCGACCGGGTGAACGAGATGATGAACTTGCCGAGCCCGTAGCCGAACCGGTTCGGCGTGGTGTTGTTGGCGCCGAGGAGCGCGACGGGGATTGAGAGGAGGATCGCGAGAGCGGTGCCGAGCACCGCGATGTGGACGGTCTCGATGAGTGGGCTGAGTATCTGGCCGGAGTACGCAACGTTCGGCGGGTACATCCGACTGACCAGATCCATGAACTCCCGTGGTGCGGTCGCCAGGAAGGAGTAGTTCACCTGGAGCAGGCGCCACGAGATGGCGACGGCCACCAGCGTGAGCAATATCAGGGTGTACCGGAGGATCCGCTGTCGCGGCGTCCGCCGCTCCCAGGTCTGGTAGTCGGTCATTGGATCCGCCCCCGCACGAAGGCGCTGATGAACTCGCCGATGAGGACCACGCCGACGATGGCCAGGATGATGGACAGGCTGAAGTCGTAATCGTACTTGCCGAATGAATTGATGAGCGTCGCGCCGATGCCGCCGGCGCCGACGATGCCGACGACCGTGCTGTGCCGGATGTTGATGTCCCACCGGTAGATCGTCAGGCCGACCATGCGCGGGAGGACCTGGGGGACGACCCCGAAGAGGAGGGTCTGGTTCCGGTTGGCTCCGGTGGCCTCGACGGCCTCGCGCTGGCCCGCGTCGATGTCTTCGATCTCCTCGGCGAGCAGCTTCGCGAAGAACCCGACCGTCTTGAAGGAGAGGGCGATGACGCCAGCGAGGGCCCCGAAGCCCACCGCTTTGACCACGATGATCGCGACGATCAGCTCGTGGAAGGCCCGGGAGACCGTGATCAGGCCCCGGCCGGCCCAGTAGACCGGCCGTGGCGCGATGTTCTCGGCGGCCATGAACGCGACGGGGAGACTGATGATCACGCCGACGACGGTCGCGATGACCGCCATCGCGACGCTCTCGACCATTCCCTCGATGAGGAGCTCCCGCTTGAAGCCGGTGAGCTCCGGGGGGAACATGCTGCCGACCAGGCCGGCGGCCGACCCCCACCCCTGGGCGAGCCGGTCCGGGGAGATCCGCATGTCCCAGAGGCTCCAGAGGAGGAAGACGGTCACGACCGCATAGACCGCCCACTTCACCCACTGGTTGTAGAAGGCGGTGGGTCGCGTCCAGGTGCGCTGACTCCCGGGTTCCGTCGCCATCTTAGCCCCGCCGGAGCTTGCCGTCCTCGGTGGCGTCACCCGAGGACCCGTCTGCCGTCGCAGCTACCGCGCTCTCGTCGGGGATCTCGGCCCCCCGATAGATCTGGTCCCGGGCCGTCTGATCCAAGTCGGCAGCGGACCCCTCGAACATCTTCTCCCCTTCGCGCAGGCCGACGATCCGGTCCGCGTAGTCCCGGGCGAGCTCGACCTCGTGGATGTTGATGAGGACCGGGATCTCGTCCTCCGCCGCGATCTCCGTCAGCAGGTCCATCACGGCCCGGGACGTCTCCGGGTCGAGGCTGCTGGTCGGCTCGTCGACGAGGAGGATCTTCGGCCGCTGGACGACCGCTCGGGCGATGCCGACCCGCTGACGCTGGCCACCCGATAGCTCATCCGCACGGTCGTTCTCGTGGCCGCCGAGCCCGACGCGGTCGAGCACCTCGTAGGCGCGCTCGATGTCCTCCGGGGAGAACGAGCGGCGGAAGGCGTTCCACGTGCTGACGTAGCCGAGCCGGCCGGAGAGGACGTTCTCCATCACCGTGAGCCGCTCGACGAGGTTGAACTCCTGGAAGATCATCCCCATGTCCCGCCGGACGGCACGGAGGTTATCGCCAGATAGTGTCGTCACCTCGACGCCGTCGAGGCTCACGCTCCCGCCGGTGGGTTCGGTCAGCCGGTTGATGCACCGGATGAAGGTACTCTTGCCGGCGCCGCTCGGCCCGATCACGGCCACGGTCTCGTTCCCGGTCACGTCGAGTGAGACCCCGCGGAGGGCCCGCTCGCCAGAGGGGTACGTCTTCTCTAAGTCGGTCACCGAGAGCATCGTTCTTGGGTCACCGTCGAATCGATTGGATGTATACTGATTGGTCGAGGGTCGCCGCTCGAACCGGGTGGGTGGTCGTCCGGCCTACTCGCCGATGTTGCCGGTCTGGTACTCGACTTCGAGGGACTCCTGGATCTGCAGGATGATGTCCCAGACCGTCGCGTAGTCGATCTCGACCCAGGTGCCCCGGCCGTTGAACTCCTCGGCGATCGACGTGTCTTGATAATCGTAGTCGATGAAGGCCGCGCGGACGCCCTCTTGGATGTCCGGATGGAGCGTGTTCACGTACGAGAACGCCGTGGTCGGGAACGGCTCGGAGGCCCAGATGCACTTGACGGCATCGGGGTCGAGCTGCCCGTCACGGGCGACGCGGGCGTAGCAGGTCGAGCACACCGGTGCGGCCTCGTAGTCGCCGTTGGCGACGCCGAGCGCGCTCTGCTGGTGGCCGCCGGAGTAGGAGACCGCGTAGTCCTCCTCTGGCTGGACGCCCTGGTTGGCGAACAGCGCCCGTGGGGCGAGGTTCCCGGAGTTCGACGAGGGGTCGGCGTGGGCGACGTTCTGCTTCGGATCGCCGGAGAGGTCCTCGAGGGCCCCGATGTCCGGGTTGTCGAGTTGGGTGATCAGCCAGAGCCGATACCCGAACGAGCCGTCCTCGCCACTACCGTCGATTTGGACGGAGAATGGCACCGCGTTTGCGATGTTCACCGCGAACGGGACGGTGCCCGTCGAGAAGCCCGCCACGTGGAGCCGCTCTGAGCGCATGGCCTCGACCTGGGCCGCGTAGGAGTCGAGTGGGATGTACTCGATCTCCTTGCCCGTCTCGGATCGGATGTTGTCGAGCAGCGGCGAGAGCGTCTCCTCGTACACCGTCGGGTCCTCCGTCGGCACCAGCGAGAACTGGAGGGTGTCCGGGTCGAGCAGCTGGCTCTCGTCGCTCGGGGTCTCCGCGACCGGGTCACCGTAGCGAGGCTCGTCGCGCGGGTTCTCCTCCATGCGCTCGAGGTCGGCCAACGAGCCGGTCTCGAACCCGGCCTCCATGAGCGTGCTCGTCAGCTGCGGGAACGCGGGATCCGCCGGATCGAACTCGGGGTAGGTCGACGGGTCGACGTGGTCAGGCGCGTCCCCGCCGCCACCGTCGTCCCCATCACCGCCACTGCTTCCGTCCCCACTGCTCCCGTCACCGCTGCTGCCATCGCTGCTCCCATCGCCACCGTCGCCCCCGCCACTGCAGCCGGCGATGCTTGCTAACGCGGCTAGTCCCGTCCCACTCACGAACCTCCGTCTGTTAACCTTCCGCATAGGCGTGGGGGTCAAACCATCGGGACTTAATTCTTTTGACTGTCGGTCCCGAGGCGCCCGTAAACCTATTAATTCTTAACACGTTTCTCGGTGGTGGCGTCTCGGCGGACGGTCCGATCGGGACGGACCGGCACTCCGTCCAGGAGGGCCGACGACTCTGCCAATGACAGGCGACGCACGGTGCGGGTCGAGACGCGAGTGGTCTCCGGTCTCCGACCCTCGATGTGGCCGGAGGTGATTGTTCTTTACGCGCAGTCTCGGCCCTTACTGCTCAACGTACGGGTTCGGCGCCACCGTCGCCGAGATCTCCGTCTGGACGTGTGGTTCGACCTTCGGGTTCGGCGACTCGCCGCCCGGCTCGCCCCACACGAGGGTGACTTCGGTGCCGGGCGCCGCGTGCTCGACGTCGACGACGGCCAGCGAGAGCACCGACCGTTCGTTGTAGGTGTAGCCGAAGTACTTCGAGAGGCCGACGGGGTCGCCGTCGTGCAGGACCTCGTCGTAGTGGAACACCGACCAGTAGGGCATCGAGAGGTCGAAGAACTTGTAGGGCTCTCCCTCGCGGAGCAGCGAGGCGAAGAGCTCGAGCACGTCCGCGTCGTCCCAGACGAGCGTGACCTTCTCGCGGCGGGGGTTCTCGACGCGCTCCCTGATGGCGTCCTTCCCGGGGAAGTCGTGGTCGAAGTCGACGAACCGGCCGTACCCGAGCTCGACCGGCTCGAGGTAGTACTCGCTGATGTCCTCGGCCTGGAAGCTCCCGCCGATGGAGCTGATGCCCTCGTAGCTGTCGGCGTCGAGCCACTCCCGATAGTCGGTCATGTCATCGCCGTAGATGGCCGGTACCGGCCGCGCGATCCAGCCCTTCTCCGAGCCCTGGACCTTGTAGCTCTTCTCGCCGAGCTGGCGGAGGCCGTGGGGATCGCCGGCCTCGACGATGGCCGAGCGGACGGTCTCTGCCTGCTCCCAGGGCCCCCAGATCTCGTAGCCGGGGTCCGAGGACATCGAGTGTCTGAGCGCCCGGACGTCGACGCCAGCGATGGTGAAGTCGGCGATCGTGAAGAAGGGCACCTCCTGGAGGTCGCCCTCGATGGCCGCGGCCATGATCGGCTTCGCGTTCGGCCCCTGGAGCTGGTACCGGAACGTCTTGTGGGGCTCGTCCTTGTCGTGGTAGCGCTCGTCGGCCTCGCTCGTCGCGTCGTACTCGCCGATCTCGAGGTTGTACTCGACCCAGTTGGGGGCGATCGGCGTCCCGGTGAGCTTGAGCTCCTCCTCGTCGAGGTAGAAGAGGATCGCGTCGCCGATGAGGTAGCCGTCTTCGTTGCAGGCGACGAACTGCTTGGCGGTGCCCGGCTCGAAGGCCGTGAAGTCGTTCACCCCGAGGTCGGCGAAGACGTCGAGGGCCTCTGGACCGCGGACGTAGAGGTCCTTCTGGTGGTGGGAGAGGTCGGCGAGGCTGGCCGTCTCCCGCCAGCTGCGGGTCTCCTCGATCCAGTTGGTGAACTCGCCCTCGACCGGATACGGGTGGCGACCGGTGTTCGAGCGGAGGTACTCGACGGTGTTCTCGGCCGACGCGAGTGCGTCCTGGAGGGTCTTCCCGGGCATTGATTACTGCCACACCGGTGGGTGCCATAAAGATTAGCGGCGGACCGGTAGGCTCAATGGGATCCGCGGTTCGGGTGGCCTGTGGCCCGCCCGACGCCTCCACCCCTCGCCATCGACGTCGACGGCACGATGACCCGCCCCGACGGCGGCGTGGACCCTCGACTGTTCGATCCGCTCCGTGACTGGCCGGAACCGGTCGTGATCGCGACCGGCAAGTCCTTCCCGTACCCCGTCGCCCTCTGTGACTTCATCGGCATCCCCCAGCGGGTGATCGGGGAGAACGGCGGCGTCGTGCTGGTCGACGGCGAACTGGCGATCGAGGGGGACGCCGAGGCGGCCGATCGGGTGGCGGCCCGCCTCCAGGCGGACGGCCACCCGGGCGGCTGGCCCGAGCCGGACACCCACAACCACTGGCGGGAGACCGAGCTCTCCGTGACGCGGGCCGTCCCTCAGGACTACCTCGAGTCGATCGCCGCCGAGCACGCCCAGTCGGTCGTCGACACTGGCTACGCCTACCACGTCAAGGCGCCATCCGTGACGAAGGCCACGGGCCTCCAGCGGGCCGCCGAGATCCTCGACCTCGACCCGGCCGCGTTCGCGGCCATCGGCGACTCGGCGAACGACGCCGAGCTGTTCGAGGTCGTCGACGAGGCCGTGGCCGTCGCGAACGCCGACGACACCGCGCTGGCGCGGGCCGACGTCGTGACGGACGGTGCCTACGGTGACGGCGTCCTCGAGGCGCTCGAGCGACTCGGCTGAGGGGCCGCCCTCAGATCGTGTCGATCACGGCCAAGGCGGCGAGTAGGCCCGTGGCGATCAGCACGAGGTTCCAGAGCAGCACCGGCTTGACGAGGTCGCGATCGATGGCCGCGGCGAAGACGACCTTGACCAGGATGCTCGAGAGCGTCCCGGCGAGGACCCCGGCGACCGCGAGCTCCGCGGTGATCTGGTTCGTGCCGACGAGGGTCACGGCCGTGGCCGTCGCCGACCCGCTCGAGACCATGCCGGCGATGAACGTCGTCACGAGGAACCCCGAGGAGCCGAAGGTGGCCTCGGCGCCGGCGGCGGCCAAGAGGATGATCAGGAACAGGCCACCGAAGACCAGGGCGTTCCGGAGGCTGAACGGCGAGGTCAGGTTCGTCTCTAAGTCCTGGTTCCAGTCGCTCACGTAGAGCGAGAGCACGAGTCCGGTCACGGCGATGGCCCCGAGTGGGATGCCCACGATGAACGCGGCCCGGGGGACGAACGGGATGACGATGATCGCGTTCCGGACCGCCATGGCGGCGTTCGCGATGAGGATGGCGCCGACCGCGAGGTTCCGGAGCGAGGCGTCCGTCGCGGCCCGCTGGGCCATCTCGGCGATGACCGCGGTGGAGTTGACGAGCCCGCCGAAGAAGCCAGTCGCGGCGAGGCCCCGGCCCTCGTAGCGCTTGACCATCACGTAGTTGACCAGGCCGATGGCGCTCACGGCGATGACGAGCAGCCAGATGGTCCGGGCGTCGATGGCGTTCCACGGCCCGAACGCCTCGTGGGGGAGCAGGGGATAGATCACGAAGGCCAGGATGGAGAACTCCGTGGCGCTCCGCATCTCCTCGCGGGAGAGGCCCCAGGCGAACTCGTGGAGCTCCCGCTTGAGGACGAGCAGCAGCGAGGAGAGCACCGCCACGATGACACTCTCGGTGACGTACCCGCTCGCGACGAGGACGCCCACGCCGTAGGCGACGAACATCGAGGCGGAGGTGGTCAGCGAGAGGCCGGCCTCGGCGTCGCGCGCGATCAGGCTCTGGACCGCCAGGAGGACGCTCATCGCGATGACCAGCGTCGCGCCGGCGACCAGGAGCAGCTGGTCCCCGATGATCGTGAAGATCGCCCCGAGGAGGCTGATGAGGGCGAACGTCCGGATGCCGGCGTCCTTGTGCGACCACTCGCGCTCGAGTCCGAGGAACATCCCCAGGAGCACCGCCATGACGAGGTGGACGATCTCCGGGGAGACCTCCTCGAAGTTGACGTCGATCCCGACGCCGCCGAGCTGGGCCAGGAGATCGCTCCCCGGCCCGACCAGCGCCGCGACCGCCGGCATCGACGCGTCGATCACGCCCCGACCACGCTCCCGAGGTCGGCGACCGAGTCGATGACGTGGTCCGGTTGAATCGATGAGGCAGCAACCGTCCGGCGGTCGGTGACGCCGGTCAGGACCAGCACCGTCGTCATCCCCGCCCGGTTGCCCATCTCGATGTCGGTCTCGAGCCGGTCACCCACTATCAAGCACTGCTCCGGGGCGAGGCCGAGTCGGTCCATCGACGCGTCGATCGCCGTCTGCGAGGGCTTACCGATGACCCGCTCGAGCTCGCGACCGGAGGCGCCCTCGATCGCGCCGACCATCGCGGCACAGTCCGGAATCTCGCCGGTCTCGGTGGGGCACGTCCGGTCGGGGTTGGTCGCGATGAACGTAGAGGCCGCCTCGACGGCCCGACGGGCCGCCGAGAGGCGCTCGTAGTCGAAGCGACGATCCATCGACGCGAGGAGGACACCGGCCGCCTCGGGCGTGTCGGTCAGCTCGAGGCCCGCCGCTTCGAGCTCCCGCTCGAGGGGCTCCTCGCCGACGACGAACACCGGATCGCTCGGGTGGTGTGTGGCGAGGTACTGGGCCGTCATGGCGCCCGAGGTGATCACGTCCTCCTCGTCGGCTGGGACGCCGAGCTCGGTGAGTTTCCGGCAGTAAGTCTCGCGGCGCTCGATCGCCTTGTTGGTCAAGAACAGGACCGAGACGCCGCCATCACGCAGCGACGTGACCGCGCCGTCGGCGCCGGGGAGGAGCTGGTCGCCGAGGTAGACGGTGCCGTCGAGGTCGAGCAGCGCGCCGGCGAAGTGGCCGTCACTCATGGTGCGCTCCGGGTCGGGGGCGATTCAGGGACGGGGGGTGGCAGTCCGCGCTCCGCACTTTTTATCCTCGGTCACGTAGCATGAGTATGGAAGTATATGTATCTTGTTCCACACCGACCGCCGCGAGGTGAAGGTTGATGGCCCCCCGCGGTCACCGGCCCACTACATGGAGGCCCCGGTGACCGTCAGGCGGCCCGAGCACACCGGCGAGCACCGGTGTTGGCCCTGCACGCTCCTCAACCTCGGCCTGCTCGCGGTCGGGGTCATCGCCCTCGCCACCCGGTGGCCGGCGGTTGCCACCGGGGTTGGCGTCCTCGGCGTGGGCGCCATCTGGGCGCGCGGGTACCTCGTCCCGTACACGCCGCAGTTCGCCCCGCGGCTCGTTGGCTGGCTCCCCGGCGACGTCTTCGGACACGGCGACCCCGATACGCTTCGGAGCCTGGCCGACGGCGCGGACGACCCTGGCGAGCAGCTCCTCGAGGGGTTGCTCGGGGCGGGCGTCCTCGAGGTGCACGGGGAGGACCTCGCGCTGGACTCCTCGTTTCGTGACCGCTGGTCCGCGAGAACCGACGACCTGGCAACCCTCGACCTCGACGCGCTGGCCGAGGAGACCCTCGCCGCCTCGCTCGCGGCGGACGAAGCAGACGGCGTCGAGCGAGGCGACCAGGCGTTCGTCGTCCTCTCGGCCGCGGACGGCGGCACTGCGTGGGTCCGCCGGCCGGTGGCCATCGCCGAGACGGCCGCCGCCCAGGCCCTCGAGGCCCAGGGCCACCCGGTGGACGGCCGCGACCTCGCGGCCCACGCGCTCTGTGCCTTCCTGGAGACGTGCCCGGCCTGTGGCGACGACGTCGTCGAGCAGACCGCGGCCGAGTGCTGTGGCGGCATCGCACCGTCGCCCACGGTCGACGCGCCGCCGGTGCTGGCCTGCCCCCGCTGTGAGGTCCGCTTCTTCCGGCTCGACACAGCGTGATCGGCGATACTCCGGCGAATCACGCCGGGACCGGCGAAAGTTATTTACTGCCGCCTGGCGGCCGATTCGCACACGAGATGAGCGGCGATAAAGAAAGGGAACCCTGGGCTCGGAGGGGGGCCGTGGCCCGGCCGTGACCCGAGAGACGTACGTCGGTTCGATCGACCAGGGGACGACCGGTACGCGCTTCATGGTGTTCGACCACGCGGGCCAGGTCGTCGCCGACGCCTACGAGCGACACGAGCAGCACTACCCGGAGCCGGGCTGGGTCGAGCACGACCCGGTGGAGATTTGGGAGAACACGGTCGAGACGGTCACGACCGGTTTGGCGGACGCCGGCCTCGAGCCCGAGCAGCTGGCCGTGCTCGGGATCACGAACCAGCGCGAGACGACCGTGCTCTGGGACGCCGAGACCGGCGAGCCCGTCCACGACGCCATCGTCTGGCAGGACCGGCGGACCACCGACCGGATCGAGGCCTTGGAGGCGGCTGGCTCGGCCGAGTGGATCCGCGAGAAGACCGGGCTGGAGCCCGACGCCTACTTCTCGGCGACGAAGGTGGAGTGGCTCCTCCAGAACGTCGACGAGATCGGCACGGACCGCGGGCCCCGGGCCGACCTCCGCGACCGCGCCGAGGCCGGTGAGGTGGTCTTTGGCACCATCGACTCCTGGCTCGTCTACAACCTCACCGGCGCCCACGTCACGGACGTGACGAACGCCTCCCGGACGATGCTCTTCGACATCCACGAGCTCGCCTGGGACGACGAGCTCCTCGCCGAGTTCGACGTGCCTCGGGCGATGCTCCCCGAGGTCCGCCCCTCGAGCGACGACGACACCTACGGCCACACCGACCCCGGTGGCTTCCTCGGGGCGGAGATCCCGGTCGCGGGCGCCCTCGGCGACCAGCAGGCGGCCCTGTTCGGCCAGACGTGCTTCGACCCGGGCGACGCCAAGAACACCTACGGCACCGGCTCGTTCTTCCTCATGAACACCGGCCCCGAGGCGGTGACCTCCGAACACGGCCTCCTGACGACGGTCGGGTTCCAGCGCTCGGGCGAGCCCGTCCAGTACGCCCTCGAGGGGGCCATCTTCAGCACCGGCTCGGCCATCGAGTGGCTCGCCGACGTCGGCTTCATCGACGACCCGGCCGAGACCGCCGAGCTCGCCCAGCGCGTCGACGGGACCGACGACGTCTACGTCGTTCCGGCCTTCACCGGGTTGGGGGCGCCCCACTGGGACGGCCGCGCCCGCGGCACGATCGTCGGCATGACCCGCGGGACCCGCCGCGAGCACGTCGTTCGCGCGACGCTCGAGGCCATTGCGTATCAGACCCGGGACGTCGTCGAGGCGATGGAGGCCGACGCCGACGTCGAGATGGGCACCCTCCGCGTCGACGGCGGCGCGGTGAAGAACGACTTCCTCTGTCAGCTGCAGTCGGACGTCGTCGGCGCGCCGATCGTCCGGCCGGTGGTCGACGAGACGACGGCCCTCGGCGCGGCCTACGCGGCCGGCTTGGCGGTGGGCTACTGGGAGACGCTCGACGAGCTCCGTGCCAACTGGGCCATCGACCGACGGTTCGAGCGACTGATGGACCCCGACGTGGCCGACGCGCGCTACGACCGCTGGGACGACGCGGTCGAGCGCTCCCTCGACTGGGCCCGCGAGGGCGACGGTGGTTCGGGGGCCCGATGGACCTGAAGGCGCGCGTTCGGCGGCGCCAGCGGAGCGGCGACGAGGCCCGGCTCGTCGTCGACTACGACGCCATCAGCCCCGTCTTCCACCTCGAGGAGCCCATCGGCCGCGGCCCGGTCCTCGAGCGGCTCCTCGATTACGTCGAGCCGGTCTTCGAGGGGGGCCTCCCCCCGAACGCCTACCTCCACGGGCCGGGGGGTTCCGGAAAGTCCGCGGTCGTGACGGCGCTCTTCTCAGAGCTCGGGACGCTGCTGTCGCCCGCCCGGTCGGTCATCCACACGGCCACCCGCGCCCGCTCGAGCCGGGCGCCCTCGTTCGTCTACGTCGATGCCCGGGGGGCCTCGAGCGAGTTCGGCCTCTACCACGCCGTCCTCGATGGCATCGTCGACGAGCCCGTCCCCAGACAGGGTATCGGTGTCGCCTCGATCAGGGAGCGGCTCCTCGAGGCCCTCGAGCCCTTCGGCCGGAGTGCGCTGCTAGCCGTCGACCACGTCGGCGAGCCGGACACGCTCACGCTGTCGGCGCTGGAGGAGGTCCTCGAGCCGATCGACGGGTCGCTCGGCTGGCTGGCGATCGGCCGGCAGCCGCCCGGGAGGATCGACGCCCTCCCCCCGGAACGAATCGAGGTACCGGCCTACGAACCCCACGCGCTCGTCGACATCGTGACCGAGCGGGCCTCGACCGGCCTCGCCCAGCGGGCGATCGAGCACGAGGAGACCCGCCAGCTCGCGCGGTGGGCCGAGGGCGACGCCCACGACGCGCTGGCCGCGCTCTTCGGGGCGGCCGATCGCGCCGCCGAGGCCGGGCGGGAGCGAGTCCACACCGAGGACCTCTCCGCGGGCATGGGTGCCGTCCCCCGGCCGTCGGTCTCGCTGGGCCGGGTCCTCGCGCTCTCGGCGAACCGGCAGCTCGTCCTCCGGGTCCTCGTGGATCTCCCCGAGGTGGAGCGAGGCTCGGTTACCGACGCGACGGCGGCCATCGCTGACGCCGACGCGGTCACGCTCTCGGAGACCACGGTCAAGCGGTTCGTCTACGAGCTCGCCGAGGCCGGCATCGTCGAGCGGGTAACCCAGTCCACGGCCGCCGACGGCATCGGCCGGCCGCCGAGCCGCGTCGAGCCGCGCTTTCCCACGACGGTGTTCGCCCGGCTGTACGACCTCCAGAACGGCGAGGACCCCGACGAGGCCTGACCGGCCCTACGCTTTTACCGCCGCCCGGCAGACGAGGGCCATGGACCGGTACGACGGGCTCTATCGGCTCTACCGCGACGTCGACACCGACACCCTCCGCGCCCTCCAGGACTTCGTCGACCTCTTTCCCCCGGTGGACTCCCGGGTCATCCTCGAGCGGTGGGAGGACGTCAGCGACGAGCTCGCCGCGGAGAAGGACGCCATCCACGAGGCCTTCCCGGACGCGGGCGAGACCTTCGCCGACGTGGCGGCCCGGGCCACAGAGGAGCAGGCGTTCACCGCGCTGGACCTCCACACTGCGTACGGTCGAGCGGTCAACGCGCTCGTCCTCGACGTCGACGAGACGCTCCGCTCGGCCGGGAACACGGACAACGAGATCCCCCGTGAGACGCTCCACCTGCTGACGGAGTTCCACGAGGCTGGCATGCCGGTCGTCGTCTGCACGGGCCAGACCCTCGAGAACGTCAAGGGCTTCCTGATCCAGGGCCTTGGGAACGAGCTCGTCCACTCGGGCGACCTCTCGGTGGTGTACGAGGCCGGCACCGGCGTGTTCACGCCCGGCCACGGCGCCGACACGAAGCGGCTGCTATATGCCGACCTCTCCGACGACGTTCGGGGCGTCTTCGACGCGCTCCGCTCGCAAGTCCTCTCAAGGGCCCCGGAGGACCTCCGGGGCGAGTACCACCTCCAGGGCAACGAGTTCAACGTCACCATGAAGCCCAACTACGAGACCGGCTCCGAGCGGGCGGCGCGGGTGGTCGACCGGGCGCTTCTGTACCTGCTGGACCTCCTCGGGGCGGTGGTGAGCGAGCGCACGGGTCACGAGCAGAGCGATGCTCCCGGTGCGTGGGCCCGGGCGTTCTTCGGGACCCGGGACCCCGAGATACGGCGCGTTCTAGAGCGGCGCGACGCGCTCCCCGACCTGGATGACGACGACATCCCGCCCGGCGCCTTCGCGCTCTTCGAGGGCATCGAGGTGTCCTACTACGCGGCCGACGCCGCGGAGGTCGGCAGCCACGAGTTGAACAAGGTCGTCGGCGTGGAGACGGCCTTCGAGGTCCTCGGCGTCGAGGACCCGTTCGCGCTCGTCATGGGCGACTCCAAGAGCGACCTCCGCGTGATGCAGTGGGTCGAAGCGGAGGAGCTAGGTCTCGCCGCGGCGCCCGACCACGCCTCCCGGGACGTCCTCGACCACGTCATCCGGACGGATGAGCTCGTCTTCGACCAGGGCCGGGCCGCCGACGTCCTCCGGACGGTGTACGCGTTGAACCGACTCGCTGCGCTTGAATGATCGCCCGCGACGTGGCCGAGCCCGCCGTGAAGGGGTGCGCTTTTGCCGCCGGCCGTCGCACGTGCCGTCGATGAGCGAGACCGAGCCGGCGGCCGAGGACGCGCGGGACTACGACGCGCTCGGGCTCGTGGCCGGCCTCGAGATCCACCAGCAGCTCGACACGGCCGAGAAGCTCTTCTGTGCCTGCCCGACCGCGCTCCGGGACCCTGACGAGTCGGTCCGGACGATCACCCGATACCTCCACCCGACCCGCTCGGAGCTCGGCGAGATCGACGAAGCCGCCGTGGAGGAGTCCCGGGTCGACCGGGTCTTCGAGTACCTCGGCTACGACACCACGTGTCTGGTCGAGGAGGACGACGAGCCGCCCGGCCGGCTCGACGCCGAGGCCCTCCAGGTCGCCTTAGAGATCGCCCAGCTCCTCGACATGGAGGCGGTCGATCAGGCCCACGTCATGCGGAAGATCGTCGTCGACGGCTCGAACACGACGGGCTTCCAGCGCTCCTCGCTGATCGCCACGGACGGCGAGATCGAGACCGACGCCGGCTCGGTGGCCGTCGACGACCTCCTCCTCGAGGAGGAGAGCGCCCAGCGGGTCGAGGAGACCGACCGCGGCGTCCGCTTCAGCTTAGACCGGCTCGGCATCCCCCTCGTCGAGATCGGGACCGGTCCGGACATCCGCTCGCCAGAGCAGGCTCGCGAGGCGGCCGAGCACTTCGGCATGCTGCTGCGCTCGACGGGCCACGTCAAGCGCGGGCTCGGGACGATTCGCCAGGACGTCAACGTCTCCATCGCCGACGGGGCGCGCGTCGAGATCAAGGGCGTCCAGCAGCTCGACGACATCGACGACATCGTCCGCTTCGAGGTCGACCGGCAGGTCGCGCTGGTCGAGCTGGCTCGGGAGCTCGCGGATCGAGGCGCCGCGGTGGACGCGCCCGTCGACGCCACGGACGTCTTCGCCGACACCGAGTCAGGGGTGATCCGCGGCGCCCTCGACGACGGCGGTTCCGTCAAGGCCCTCCGCCTCGCGGGCTTCGACGGCCTCGTCGGCCGCGAGCTCCAGCCGGACCGCCGGCTCGGCACCGAGCTCTCCGACCACGCCAAGCGGGGCGGCGCCGGCGGCATCTTCCACACCGATGAGCTGCCCGCCTACGGGGTCACCGAGGCGGAGGTCGACGCGCTGCGCGACGCCGTCGACGCGTCGGACGAGGACGCCGTGGCGATCGTGGCCGACGAGACCGCCGTCGCCGAGACCGCCATCGAGGCCGTGGCCGAGCGGGCCGAGACCGCCATCGAGGGCGTCCCCGAGGAGACCCGTGACGCGAACGAGGACGGGACCACGCGCTACCTCCGGCCGCTCCCCGGCGCCGCCCGGATGTACCCCGAGACGGACGTCCCCCCGGTCGAACCGGACCTCGCCGACGTCGAGCCCCCGGAGCTCCTCACCGAGAAGACCGACCGCTACGCCCGCGAGTACGACTTAGACCCCGGCCTCGCCGAGCAGGTGGCCTACGGTCGGCACATGCCGACCTTCGAGGCGGCGGTCGAGCAGGGGGCCGACCCGACGCTCGCCGCCCAGACGCTCGCGAGCACGCTGACGGAACTCCGTCGCGACGACGTCCCGGTCGAGCGGTTGAGCGATGAGGGACTGCTCACGGCCTTCGAGCTGGTCGCCGACGGCGAGGTCACTTCGGAAGGGTTACCCGACCTCCTGCGGGCGATGGCCGCCGAGCCGGACGTGCCACCGGTCGAGCTCGCCGAGCGCGAAGGCCTCGGTGCCGCCGGCGACGACGAGGTCCGAGAGGCCGTCGAGGCCGTCGTCGAGCGGAACGCCGACCAGGTCGACGCCGAGGGGATGGGGGCCTTCTCGGCGCTCATGGGCGAGTGCATGGGCGAGCTCGGCGGCGCCGCCGAAGGTGAACAAGTGAGTGAGTTGCTGCGGGAAGCGATCCAGGCGCGTACTGGTTAGCTGGAGCCGGCATCACGTGCTCACGTGATCCGCCCCATGGTGGTCGATTGCCACCGGCCAGTGGATCCCGCTCCCGGTGCAGTACACTGGTGCGCTGTGAAGTCTCCAGCCCGCGGCGAGGAGCGTTCGGTCGTTCCAGGTGAGCGAGGGAGCGGTGGGCATCTTCGATATCGGTGATAGAATGCTCGACTGCAGTCCACGCGAATCCCTCACACCGACCCACTTCAGAGCCCGATCTGAAAACGGCTCCTGTGGTCGTCGCCCTCCGATGCTGTCCGTCCCCCTCGGCGGTCATCGCTCCTCGACCGTGGTGTCAATCTCGGTCGGACTGGCTGCGGTGAGGTGCACGGGTGTACATGGCGGCTCCGACACCGGGTCGTCAGGTACTGAAGCGCGACGGTCGCCATCACGCGATTTACGGCCGATCGTTCCCCCTCGGTGATCGCGTGCCTACGCCCCGGGTACGTCTCGACGGTGGTCTCGACACCAATCGACCCGAGGAAGCTGGTGGGGTTCTGGGTTATCCTTCGCTCTCTTCCTCGGTGGCTTCTGGGTCTTCATCTTCATCTAAAAACCCGTGGTATGGACAGACGTACTCGTCCCGAATCAGTTGCTCGTCAATGATTTCGAGCCCGAGCGCGTCCAGTTCCTTGCTGATACGATTGAGATCGTCGTGATCTTCGCCGATGGCGTTCACGTAGATGTTTCGTTCCCCAGTCATAATCTCACGGACGGCCGTCACCCCCGAAATGTCCCGCGCCCTGTTCGCCAGATCGTCTCGCTCGGGCACCTGCGCCGTACAAATGATCTTCGTGTACAGGGGATATCCGGCGAGTTCATAGTCGATATCGATGTGGTAGCCTCGAATAATTCCGCTATCTTCTAGCTTGTTGAGGCGGGTTCGTACGGTACTTGACGATAGTCCGAGTTTGTCCGCGATATCAGTAGATGACGTCGCCCTTGCGTCTTGCTGGAGATAGTATAAGATGTGTTTATCGACGGAGTCCAGCTCGCCTGCTTTCATTCCTGAGGTGCTCAATTTCGTTGGAGAACCATAGTCTTGTTCCGTGCCGGTTCCGCCATCCTCCCGCCGGCCGGTCTGCCTCGGTGAGTCGACCATCAAGGAGTGTCGTGACGGATAGATAAATAAATGCTGTTTTCAATAACGAGTCGTCAATAAAATGGGCTAGTTTATTGTCTTCCGTCACCAAACCGGTCCTGTACCCGCCCGTGAGCCAAGACCAATCGCCCCCCACGCTATCAGAATGATCCCGATACGAGCCAGAGGTGGCAGACACACCGATGAGGAGGAGCCGACGCTCTACATCCTCAGTGATGACGAGGTTGGAATCGCGATCGCCGATCTGTTACAGGCCGAGGGACATCGGGTCACTCTCGTCGATGAATCGTATGACTCGAACGATGTCCCAGGATACGTCGGTGATCCAGCTGACGCCACTGTCTTAGCAGAGACGGACGTAGGGGCCGCATCGACAGTCGTTATTACGACACTCTCAGACTCGCAAACGTTCCTCATCGCCCAGCTCGTCCGCGCGCGATACGGCGTTCCACGGGTCATTACTCTCGTCAACGATCCCGATCGGGTTCCGCTCTTCGCGGCGGCCGGTCACGAACCGTTCTGCGTAACGACCGCGCTGTCTGAGGCGTTGGTCGAGGTCGTATGAAGGAGTTAGAACGAGACCTCGGCCTTCCATCGGTCCTCGCGATCAGTGTCGGCGCGATGATCGGCAGCGGGATATTCATCCTGCCGGCCCTCGCCCTCGAAATCGCCGGGCCATTGGTCATTCTTGCATACGCTCTCGCAGGACTACTCGTAGTTCCGGCAGCCCTCTCGAAATCCGAGATGGCCACCGCGATGCCAGAAGCCGGCGGGACATACATCTATATCGAGCGTGGGATGGGGCCGTTACTTGGCACGATTGCGGGCGTCGGCACGTGGTTTTCGCTGTCATTCAAAGGAGCCCTCGCGCTCGTCGGTGGTGTCCCGTACTTGCTCCTCCTGGTTGACCTGCCCCTGAAACCCGTCGCGCTAGGGCTCGCGGCGGTCCTGATAGTGATAAACGTGGTCGGTGTCAAACAGACCGGCCGTTTACAGGTGGCCATCGTCGTCGTCATGTTGGCCGCGCTCGGCTGGTTTGCCGCCGGGAGCGCCCCTGGGGTACGGATCGACAATTACGCCAATTTCTTCGGTGCCGGTATCGGGGGGCTCCTCGCTGCGACCGGGTTGGTCTTCGTCTCCTATGCAGGTGTGACCAAGGTCGCGAGCATCGCCGAGGAGATCGAAGACCCCGGTCGAAACATCCCCATCGGAATCCTCGGGTCGCTCGCGTTCACGACGATACTGTACGTGGCACTCGTGGCGATTTTGGTCGGTGTGACTGATCCGGGAAGCGTCGCTGGATCCCTCACGCCGGTTGCAGTCGCCGCTGAGTCTACGCTCGGTACCCCCGGTGTCATTGCAGTCATCCTCGCGGCCATCCTCGCACTCATTTCGACGGCAAACGCGGGTATCCTCTCCTCATCGCGGTACCCGTTTGCGATGAGCCGAGACAGTCTCGCCCCACTGTCCCTCTCAACAGTCAGCGACCGGTTCGGGACCCCCGTCACATCGATCACCGTTACCGGCATGGTCCTGTTGGTCCTCATCGCGTTCGTCCCGATTCTTGAGATCGCAAAACTGGCTAGTGCGTTCAAAATTTTGGTGTTTGGCCTCATCAATGTGGCACTCATCGCCTTCCGCGAAGGCAGCACAGAGTACGAGCCCGAGTTCACGTCCCCACTCTACCCCTGGGTGCAGATATTCGGTGCCACGACGTCGGTACTCCTGCTGACGCAGATGGGGACGATTGCCCTCGTCGGGGCCGTTGTGATCATCGTTGGGAGTATCGGTTGGTACACGTTCTACGTCCGATCGCGGGTTCGTCGAGAAGGCGCGGCGACCGACGTGGTTCGGCGGCGAGTCGGTAGAGAGCTACTGACCGAAACCGAATCTGTGATCGACGAAGGCTCCAACGAAGTTCTCGTCGCACTCACGAAGGATGTCGATGCGGAGCGCGAGCGCTCGCTGATCGCCATCGCCGCTGATATCGTTCGGGCGGACGGTGGACGGCTCGTCGCCATTCGGTTCCAGGAAGTCCCCGATCAAGTCCCACTCACCGAAGCGGTGAGGGTGCAGTCGTCGTCCGACATCTCCTTCGAACAACGGATCGAGTCGCTGTCGGTGGACCTGGACATCACTATCGAGGCCGACGAGGTCGTCAGTCACGATACGAAACACGCCATCGTCAATTTCGCCGAGGGTCGGGATGTGGACACGATAGTGGCCGAACACGAGCCACTTCGCCTACGCTCTCAGTTGCTGGGGGACCCGATCGATTGGGTCGTGCGTCACGCACCGTGCGACGTGGTTCTCATCGACAATCTCGGGTACGACGGCCCAGAACGTGTCGTTCTCTCTGGAGACGGCGGTCCATATCTACCGCTGGCGGTGAATATCTCTGAAGCTATCGCAATCGCTAACGACGGCGCGGTGACCCTGTGGTACCCCGCTGATCCCGACGGTACTGACGAATACAATCAAACGATCGAGGACTACCAATCTGAAATTTCGACGATCCTCACTGTTCCCGTTCGTGCCGAGTCCATGCGGGCCGACGGTGGGCAACCATCGAGCCCTGATGTGTTAGTGCGTCGCGGCAGTGACCGGACTATCCGAACCAGATTACTCACCGACCGCCCGAGGTATCCGAGTCCAGGGTGTACGACGATCACCGTCTATCCTCACGACAGGCGGCGGCCACCGATCGTGCGGCGAGTACTCGAACGTCTGATGTTCTAGCCGAGGACGAGGGAGACGATTCACGGCTGGACTCCACGTCGAACTCGATTGCCCGGTCCCAGTACTCACGCGGATAGGGTGAACTCGAGCGTCGGGGGCTGATACTGGGCGTCTCCAACGAGCGCCACAATCGCCTCGTCGACGAAGTCCCACACCAGATGATCCCGCCAACCGTCGATATCTTCGCGATCGTTCGATTGGGCATGCCATGGCTCGATCCGACTCTCGTCTGGTGTGCCACCACGTAGCCAACTGCCCACCGGGAAATCCTTGCCCCGTTCGAGCGAACCGGTCCACGGGGGCGCTGCCCGGTCCGGATACGACCAAACTCTTTACCCCTTCGCCCCGGTCCGTCAGCAGGGATGTCCCTCCACGACCGCGCGCTCCGCCAAGACGTCCGGGAGCTCGGCGAGCTCTTAGGCGACGTCCTCGCGGCCCAGACGTCGACGGCGGCCTTCGAGACGATCGAGACGCTCCGGCGGAGCGCCATCGAGCACCGACGGGGGGACGCCGAGACCCGCGAGCCGATGCGCCGGGAGCTGGACACGCTCTCGGCGGCCCGCCAGCAGGTCGTCGCCCGGGCCTTCACGAGCTACTTCGAGCTGATCAACCTCGCCGAGGAGCGCGAGCGGGTGCGGGCGATCCGCAACGCGTCCCAGGCCGGCACGCTCGACGACGACCTCGGCTCGGCGGCCGAGGCGCTCGCCGAGTCAGAGCCCGACGTGGTCGAGCAGGTCCTCTCGGACGTGATGATCGAGCCCACCTTCACCGCCCACCCCACCGAAGCCCGTCGGAAGACCGTCAAGGCGAAGCTCCGGACCATCGCCGAGCGCCTCGAGACCCTCGACGAGCGCCGGCTCACCGACACCGAGCGCGCCCAGGCCTGGCGCGACGTCGAGGCCGAGGTGACGAGCCTCTGGCAGACCCCGCAGGTCAGAAAGCGTCGTCCCCGCCCGGACGACGAGGCGCGGAACGTCCAGTGGTACTTAGAGAACACGCTCTTCGACGTGGTCGGCGAGGTCTACGACGAACTGGAGGAGGCCCTCGAGGACGCTGGCCTCGACGTCGACGTCCCGACCCTCTTCCGCTTCCGCTCGTGGGCTGGCAGCGACCGCGACGGGAACCCCTACGTGACGCCCGACGTCACGACCGACACCCTCGAGCGCCAGCGCGAGGTCGCCATCGAACGGTTCCAGGGCGTGCTCGGCCGGCTCTCGGGCGTGCTCAGCCAGGACGGCGACCGGTTGGCGGTCGGCCCGGCCGTCCAGGCCTCGCTCGAGGCCGACCGGGAGCGGCTCCCCGGCGTCGCCGAGGAGGCCGAGGAGCGCTACCCCGACGAGCCCTACCGCCAGAAACTCGCGCTCATGCGCGAGCGGCTGGTCCGCGTGGACGACGTCCGCCCGGGCGGCTACGCCGACGTCGACGCGTTCCTCGAGGACCTCGACCTGCTCGCAGCGAGCCTCCGCGAGAACGGCGCCGGCGTGGTCGCCGAGGCCGTCGTCGACCCCGTCCGTCGGCAGGCGGCGGCCTTCGGCTTCACGCTCGCCGCCCTGGACCTCCGCGACCACCAGGAGAACCACACCGCGACCGTCGGCGAGGTGCTCGAGCGTGCGGGCATCGACTACGCGTCCATGGCCGAGGCCGACCGCCAGGCCGTCCTCACCGAGGCCATCGAGCAGGACGCCACCGTCGTGGACCTCGCCGACACCGGGGGCCTCTCGGACACCGCCGCGCAGGTCGCCGAGCGCTTCGACGCGCTGGCCGACTGGCAGTCCGAGTACGGCATCGAGGCCATCGACGCCTACTGCATCTCCATGACCGAGCACCCGAGCCACGTCCTCGAGGTGCTCTTCCTCGCCGACCAGGCCGGGGTGGTGACGCTGCCCGAGGACAGCGGCCTCGACGTCGTCCCGCTGCTCGAGACGGAGTCCGCGCTCTCCCGGGCCGAGGAGATCCTCGGCACCCTCTTCGAGAACGACGCCTACGGCACCCACCTCGCGGCGCGCGGCGACACCCAGGAGGTGATGATCGGCTACTCCGACTCGAACAAGGAGAACGGTTTCCTGGCGGCCAACTGGTCGCTCTTTCGGAACCAGCGCCGGCTCGGCGCGGTCACCGACGACTACGGCGTCGACCTCCGGCTCTTCCACGGCCGGGGTGGCTCCATCTCCCGCGGCGGCGGGCCGATGAACCGGGCGCTGCTTGCGCTCCCGCGAGAGACCGTCTCGGGCGCGGTCAAGTTCACCGAGCAGGGCGAAGCCATCGCCGAGAAGTACGGCAACCCGCGGATCGCCGAGCGCAACTTAGAGCAGATGCTCCACGCCCAGCTGCTCGCCCGGCAGTCCGCCATCGAGGGGCCGGCCGAGGACGTCCCCGAGGAGTGGCTCGAGGCCATGGAGACGATGGCGGACGTCGCCCGCGAGGAGTACCGGGACCTCATCGAGACGGAGGGCTTCGTGGCCTACTTCGAGCGGGCGACGCCCATCACGGTGATCGAGGAGCTCAACCTCGGCTCCCGACCCGCCTCGCGGACGGGCGAGCGGACCGTCGAGGACCTCCGGGCGATCCCGTGGGTGTTCTCCTGGACCCAGTCGCGGTGTATCCTCTCGGGGTGGTACGCCCTCGGCACCGCCCTGGAGGCCTACCTCGACGGCGAGGGCGACCTCGAGACGCTCCGGGAGATGTACCAGGAGTGGCCGTTCTTCCGGACCACCCTCGACAACGCCGCGCTCACGCTGGCCCGCACCGAGATGGGGATCGCCGCCGAGTACGCCGACATCGCGCCCGCAGCGCTCCGCGAGCGGTTCTTCCCGCGGATCGAGGCCGAGTACGAGCGCTCGCTCGAGCACGTCCTCGCTATCACGGACCGCGAGACGCTCCTGACCCGGGACTGGCTCGCCGAGAGCCTCTCGCTGCGGAACCCCTACGTCGATCCGCTGAACCTCCTCCAGGCGCGGCTGCTCGGCCAGCAGCACCGCTCCGCGGCCGAGGAGCGGACCCTCCGGCTGACGGTGAAGGGCATCGCGGCCGGGATGAAGAACACCGGCTGAGGTCACCATTTATGCCGCCGGGGGTCGCCGGCTCAGGCATGCAGGTGGAACTCTTGGAGTCGACGGACAACCCCGAGGAGCTAGCCTGCCGAGCGGCCCGCGGGGACTACTCGGCGGACTGGGTGGGCTCGGACGTTCCGTTCGAGGACGTGATGGAGACCGTCGAGGGCGAGACGCTCGAGGAGAAGCAGGAGACGCTCATCGAGCACCTGATGCGCTCTGGCCACTTCGGCCCGATGGAACACCCGCAGGCGACCTTCGCCGTCCGCGGCGTCTCGCGGGCCTGCATGGCCCAGATCACGCGGCACCGCCACGCCTCCTTCGACGTGATGAGCATGCGCTATGTCGACCTCTCCGGGGAGTCGGCCGATCGGTTCACGTACCCGCCCTCGTTCTCCGAGGAAGAGGTGTTCTCCCGGGAGGGCGTCGAGGACGTCGACCTCTCGCCCGAGGAGCGCACCGAGCTCGCCGAAGCGGTCTACGACCACTGCAAGGAAGCCTACGCGACGATGGTCGACGCCGGCGTGCCGAAGGAAGACGCCCGGATGCTCCTGCCGATCGGCACGAAGGTGAACATGACCTTCAGCATGAACGCCCGGGCGATCATGCACTTACTCGACATGCGGCTGAAGGCCGACGCGCAATGGGAAGTCCGGAACTTATCCGAGCGCGTGCTCGAGGAGTGCATGGAGTGGATGCCGATCACGTTCGGCAAGTACGCCGAGAAGCATCCGTACAAGCTGGCGCCGTAGGCTCGCGTCTCTGGGGGTTCGCCCGCGGCGAGGCTTCGGGGTCGATCCAAAGGTTTGTCCCTCCGATCCCCGGACCCCGGGAGGAGCATGGTGGCGACCCGCGACGAGTTGCAGTTCTCCTCGCTCTACCTGGTGAGCTTCGCGGGCAGCCTCGGCTACATGACCTTGCTGACGCTGCTCCCGACGTACATCACGGCGCTGGGGGCCACCGGGGTCACGATCGGTCTCTTCATCACGGCCCTCGAGGTCGCGCGCACCATCGGCATCGTGCCCCTCGGGTGGGCCGGCGACCGGTACGACAAGCGGACCGTCCTCGTCGGCGCGATCGCGGTGAGCGTCGTCGCCTACCTCGCCTTCTCGGCGATCGCCAGCGTGGAGGGCTTCCTCGCGGCGCGGTTCCTCCAGGGTCTCGGCCTCACCGGGACTGGCCTGCTGGGGCTCGCCCTCGTCGGCGACCTCGCCCCGGACGCCGAGCGGGCCAACCACATCGGGAAGTTCAACGCCTTCCGGATGGCCGCGGGCATCGCGGGCACCGTCGGCGCGGGGACGCTGGTGGCGCTCACCGGGTTCGACCTGGTGTTCGGGTTGTTGGCCCTGCTCCTCGTCCTCGCGGCCGTGGGGGTCTGGCGGTACGTCGAGGCCGACGAGACGCACGTGGCCGGCTTTGCCTTCTCCGACCTCGCGCTCAACCCTCGGATCCTGACCCTCACCACGTTCCGAGCCCAGTACGCCGTGGCCGTGTCCCTGGTCCGACAGTGGGTACCGATCCTGATCGGCGTCACGGCCGCCCAGGGTGGGCTCGGCTACGGGCCCGCCATCGTCGGGGCCGTCCTCGCCGCGGAGCGGTTCACGAACATGCTCTGTCAGCCGCTCACCGGCCGGCTCTCCGACCGCCACGGGCGGGCCCTGTTCGTCTTCGCCGGCGGCGGGGCCTACGGGCTGATCGCCCTGGCTATTCCCCTGGTCGCGGACCTCTCGACCCCGATCGGGCCCTCACTGCCCCTCCTCGGGCCGCTCACCCTGGCCGTCGTCGGCGCGTTCCTGTGTAACGCGCTACTGGGCGTTGCCGACGCCGTTCGGGAGCCCGCCAGCATGGCGCTCTTCGCCGATGAGGGCAAGGCCAGCGGCATCGCGAGCAGCTTCGGCGTGCGGTCGCTCGTCTGGAAGCCAGGGAGTGTGCTCGCGCCGCTGGCCGGTGGCTGGGTCATGGCGACGCTGGGCATCGAGTGGGTCTTCTACCTCGGCGGTGCGGCCGCACTCACTGGCGTTGTGTCGTTCCTCGCCGTCCTCACGTGGCGCCACGGCCGGACCGCGCTCCGGGAGTGGTAATCGCTGGACGGCCCCGGCCGAGCCGGCCGCTGTACGCCCATCGCCTTTGATGACCGAACCAGAACGCTCGGTCCGCCTGGGGCGCAGGAAGGGCAAGCCCCGCCTCGGGGACTGGGGCCCCGACGTCACGCCGCTGTCGTGTCGCTGGATTCTTCGAGGAGTGCCCGCAGGTTCTCCCCTTCCTCGCGCATGTGCACCCGGACGGCGTCGAACTCCCGGCGATTGAGCCACGTCCCAATCGGACCGGTGCGGACCCTGATCCGTTGGGTGAACGTACAGCCGTCCGCGCGGGGGTCGATGGTGAAGCTGATCCGTGGCATGAACAGCCGGACGAGGAGCGACGTCGGGGCGAACTCGATGTAGCGGTCGGGCTCGATGGCGGTGAACCGGACCGTCTTCTCCTGGAGCTCCCCACCGATCCGTTCCTTGAAGGAGGCGGTCGACCCCTCGGTCAACCCACGGCCCTCGACCCAGCGGAACGCGAGGTGGTCTGGATGCCACGTCTCGTAGTGGGCCTCCATCTCCTCGAAGAACTGGAAGACCGCGCCCGGTGGGGCGGCGATCTCGGTCGTCTCCTCGAGGCGCATCGTCACGGAACATGGACGGCTGCCGCGATAACGCTTCGCCGGGATCGGCCCACCGCCTCAATCGAACTGCACGCCCGTGAACTCGAAGCGGGCACCGCCATCGGTGCCCTCCACTACTGCAAGGTCCCACCCGTGGGTCTCGGCGATCTGCTTCACGATCGAGAGGCCGAAGCCGGTACCCTCCGTTCGCGTGGAGTAGCCTGATTCGAACACGTCCTCGCGGTGCTCCGGCGGGATGCCGGCCCCGTCGTCATCGACGCAGAAGCCGCCGTCGATGGCCTCGACCGTCACGGTCACGTCGCTGCCGCCGTGCTCGACGGCGTTCCGGAAGAGGTTCTCGAGGAGCTGCTGGAGCCGGTTTCGGTCAGCCCGGACGGTCTGGTCGGTCCTAACGTCGAGGCTGGCCGCCTCCGTCTCGACGTTCTCCCAGCACTCCGTCGCGATGGTGGCGAGCGGGATGGGCTCGACATCGGTGACCCCCGCGCCCTGCCGCGCCAGCGTCAGGAGATCCTCGATGAGCGCGAAGGTCCGCTCGTAGGCCCGCTCGGCCGCCTCGAGGTGCTCGCTGTCGTGCTCTTCTCGGGCCATCTGGACCCGGGCCTGGGCCACGTTGAGCGGGTTCCGCAGGTCGTGTGAGACGATGCTGGCGAAGCGCTCGAGCCGCTCGTTCTGGCGGCGGAGCTCGGTCTCCTGCTCGATCCGGTTGGTGATGTCCCGGAACGTCCAGAGCCGTCCGAAGTAAGTCCCGTCCTCGCCGATCATCGGCGCGGTGTACCGATCGAAGATCCGCCCGTCGGTTAGCTCGATCTCGTCCCGTGCCGTTTCGTCGACGTGCTCGTAGAGGTACTCCACCTTCTCGTGGAACTCCTCCGGGTTGGCGAGCTGCTCGGTCGCGTATTCGAGGGCCGCCGCTTCCTCGCCCCCTTCGACGACCGCCGGAGGAACCTTCCACATCTCCACGAACCGATCGTTGTAGGACACCATCTCGCCGGTCTCGTCGACGACGAGGATGCCGTCTAAGATGGTCTCCTGCTGGGCTTCGAGGAGTGCCCGCTGGCGCTTGAGTTCACGCTCTCGCTGCATGCGCTCGGAGATATCTCGTACGAGGGCCAGCGCGGCCGGCCGGTCGTCGTACGTGATCTGGGTCGCACTGATCTCGACCGGGATGCGTTCGCCCGTCGCTGTCACGACGGCGGACTCGTAGACGTCAGGGGGCCCCTCGCCCGTGCCCTCGGTCCGGCCGTGATGGCGCTCGAGGACCGTTTCGAGCTGGTCCTCGGCGATGAACTCGGAGAGCGACATGCCGGGGAGGGTGTCCTGCTCGCGCCCGAGGAGCGTGGCGACGCGGGGGTTGGCGTACTTGATGCGGTCGTCCTGGACGATCAGGGCACCGTCGTTCATCTCCCGCACGATCTGATCCTTGCGCCGGAGGTCTCGCTCGCGCTCGATCCGGTCGGTGACGTCCCGGAAGTAAAACGAGAGGCCCCCGTCGTCGTTGGGGTAGACCTCGATGTCGAACCAGCCCTCGAGCATCGGGAAGTGCTCCGTGAACTCCGTCGGCTCGCGCGTCTGCATCACCGCCCGATATTCGTCTTCGAACCGGGTGTCCCGCGCGGACGCGAACACCTCCCAGAAGTCCTCGCCGAGGAGGTCGGCCGCCGCCATCCCGTAGAGCGCCTCGGCCTGCTCGTTGACGAGCGTGAACCGCCACTCAGCGTCCACCTCCACGATCGCGTCGGTCACCCGATCGATGATCTTCTCGCGTTCCCGCTGCTCGTGCTTCATCTCCGTCAGGTCCCGCATCGCCGCGACGGCGCCGATGATCGATCCGTCCTCCGACCGGAGGGGGTAGTAGTTGATATCCAGCGTTCGGGCCGCCCCCTCGGGGGTGGTTCGCTCCATCTCGTAGTGGATGGTTTCGCCGTCGAGCGACCGGTCGACGCGGCCTTTGACCGTCCCCTCCCAGCGCTCGCCGAACAGGTCGGGGAGGGCCATGCCCGTGAGGTCCGCCGACTCGAGGCCGTGGTATCGCTGGTACTGCTCGTTGGCGAAGAGCAGGTTGTAGTCCGTGTCGACGGCGGCGAGGAGATCCGTCGAGCTCTCGACGGCCCGGGCGTAGGGCAGCAGCTCTGCCTGCTTTTCCCGGAGTGCCTGCTCTCTCGCGACGCGGTCTGAGACGTCCCGCATGATGGCGATGAACCGCTGGTCGCCGTCTCGCTCGAACTCGCTGAAGGAGATGGAGAGCGGGACGTCTTCCCCGTCCGCGTGGTGTCCTGGGAACTCGACGGCCGACCAGTCGAGCGTGCGCTCGCCCGTGGCGAGGTAGCGCTCGACCGCCGCCTCGTGTGCGGCTTCCAGCCGTGGCGGGATGATCGTCGTCAGCGGCTCGCCCACGAGCGCGTCCGGGTCGTAGCCGAGGTGGTCCTCGACCGCGGGGTTGGCGAACAGGACGGTCCCGGTCGCCGACATGACGACGATCGCGTCGGCCGAGTGCTGGGAGATCGCCCGGAGCTGGGCCTGGGTCTCGGCGGCGACGTCCTCGAACTCGGCCCGCTCGACCGCGTTGGCGATCCGATTGGCGAGGATCGCGTACTGGTCGGTGCCCGACTCTTTCTGGCGGTAGTCCGTGACCCCGGCGGAGATCGCCTCGCTCGCGACCTCCTCTGAGCCCTTCCCGGTGAAGAGGATGAAGGGGATGTCCGGGTCCTCGGTGCGGACGGTGTCGAGGAACTCGATCCCGTTCATGCCGGGCATGTCGTAGTCAGAGACGATGCAGTCAACGTTCCCAGATTCGAGCCGGTCGAGTCCCGCCTCGGCGCTCGTCGCCGTCTCGACCGTCATCCGGTCGTTCTCCCGTTCGAGAAAGGTGCTCACTAGATCGGCGAAGTCGGGCTCGTCGTCGACGTGAAGGACCCGAATCACGTCGGCCATGGCCCCCGAAGGGTGGGGCCGGTTAAGTACTGTGCGGCCGATCCCGAGGGAATCCTCGCCGTGTGGGTCCCGACGACCGTCGCGACGGTCGCTGCCTGCGCGCCGGTCGTCAGTCCGTCCGGTCGGCCACGGGACAGGGCCGGTTCGGGTCGTGGGCGAACTCCGACCGGAGGAGTTGGCTGAAGTCGTGCTCGCAGGTCCAGTCGGGCCGCTGGAGGTGCGCACACTGGTGGCAGCAGTCGGGAAAGAGGGGATCCATGCGGCCCGACATCTCGGGCGGTGGTATGTGGTACCACGGTAAGAGCGTTGCGCCCCGATCGTTACCCGGCCATTGCCACGATTCAAAACCGTTAAACGCACTTCCGGGTTAGACTCGATTGCGCTCCGATGGTGTAGTCCGGCCAATCATAACGCCCTCTCACGGCGTTGACCAGGGTTCAAATCCCTGTCGGAGCACTCCTTCCTCGCGCTATCTCGTGGTTTTCCCCGGAGACTAACACGAGGTAAATCAAGGGCCAGAAGCAACTCATCTGGGTTCCCGTTGCAGTCTGTCGATTAGCACCCGTTGTGCAGCAAATGGTCTTCAGCGGACTTACTCTGGAACAACGTGTCGCTGTCTGGTGGTTTCATACACCTGCAGGCCAACCCCGAGTATCACTGCGGTGACCAGCAATGCAGCTGCTATGCTCTCAGAGCACCAGCTGGTCGATTTTCTGGCCCATCGAGAGGAGTAACTTCGGTGGCTCTGCACCTTCGGAAAGAACCCCGAAAAGGTCAAGGGATACGCAGCATCCTCCGTCCAGAATCACGCCTATCGAACTGACAATTTCTAGTGATTGGTGTGGGGCCACGAGGACCGATACACGACCGAGATCACCCACGAACACGGCGATCGGTACCTGTCCCAACTCGCTTCCGAAGGGATGACTACGCCTCGCTGGTGAAGGTGTACCAGTCGCTTGTTGCGCCCTTCAAATAGCACGAGTTCGAACATGGGTTCGAAGCTTGGGACCCAGGGATCTCCTATTATGGGACCCAATCGCCGACGAATCCTCGTGACTCCCTAACCCGCGAGGAACGCATGGCGAACACAGTGGTTAATGGTGGCCGGGAAATTATCCGCTTTGAAGTACGAAGCACAAACAGTTATCTGCCAACTCCGACACTTGGAGCCATACTAGTGGGTTGACCCGACGGAAATGAACAAGGAACGTATAACAGCGGAGGATCGATCGCTCTACGATCTGCTACGATCGTGCCAGATGGGCGAAGCTGGCGCGATTGTCGGAGGGCATATCGATCGAAACGAGCTTCGACAGAAACTCTACGTGCCGACGGAGGAAGACGAAGCGGTAGCTGAGTTCTTCGTTGACGGCTACGACCGGGATGGTCGACTACTCGTCATCACTGGGAGCGCAGGTGACGGGAAGAGTGCTCTCCTCTCTCGGGCCTACAAGCAGGCCCTCGAGGCGGGAAACCCGGTCGAGGAGTCTCACATCCACATGGATGCCACCGCAGCGGTACGCAAGCACGAGACGTATGATAGGACGTTAAAGCGCTTTCTCGATCGGTGCAAAAACCATCAGGACTCGGGTAGGGGACCCCGCACCGGTCTTGCCATCAACCTCGGTCTCGCGATCGACTTCTTCGACAGACAGGGGATGAGTGCCGAGTTTTCCGACCTTTGGGACGCGATCGACTCTGTCCGGACACGACGGGAGAACATCACGGATCAGTTCCACGTGATAAATCTCGGACATCGGGAACTTTGCTCGGTTCGTCCAGGTGAGCTGGGCGAAGGACTCCTTCGAGATATCGTTGAGAAGTTTGCCTTTGACGACCCGAAGAGCCCGTTTCACGAGGCATACCAACGAGAGCTGAGTAGATGCCCAGCAGACGACCGATGCCCGTTACATTTCAACGCAAAGCGGTTCTCAAACGAGCATGTACGGGAGAAGGTCACCGAGCTAATCGCGGCAACAGGGATCGTCGAAAACGCGTACCTCAACCCGCGCTCGGTTCTGGATCACGTCTCGTCGATGATCCTTCCGGCACCACTCCAACGAGTTGACGATCAGGGAGAGTGCCCTGTAGGAGAAGCAGTCGGAGACGCAGATTTCGGGCCGGAATCACTACTCTGGAATACCGTCTTTCAGCAGCTCAGCGGACCAGACGGTGATCAGTCCGGACACGTTGACCCGGCCGCACAATCGAGCGTCTCGCTCGATCAAGAACTCCTTGGCTGGGGGGCCGATCCTGCCAAGCTGGATGAACTAAGCGGATCTACTCCCCTCCTGGAGACAGCAGACCAAGCGACGCGAATCCGGACCGTGCTTCGACGTCTCTATCTCCTCGGAGACGAACCGATCGAGACGGTTCTTGAAGATCCCTGGTTCGAGGAATTCCTCGGGGCGCTGACCTACCTGAACCTAGAGCAGGAGATGGCGACGAACGATACCGCGATGCGAGAGCACGTAAGCGCACTTCTGGAGACTGTCACCGAATCATTGCGGGGATGGAGTGGCTCAGTCGACGACACCAACTACATCGAATTCGTCGATGGTATCAAGTCAACTGACTATCGCTTCCTCTCCAGGTGGAGCCGACCAGATCCAAACGACGGTAAATCCCACGAACAGACCCGTGAAGAAACCACCCCCGGACAACTCTGGCTCGTACTCGTACCGGAAGGGACGGACGTTTCGGTCCCCGTGCCAGTCACATTCGAACTCTACGAGCTGATGAAACGGATCCGTCGTGGATACAATCCCAACGCATTGGACCTCGAGCGGTCCGAAGGGATGCGACTCATTCATTCCCGCCTGTCCGAGTTCACGAACAAGCAGGAACTGGTCCGCGTCGTTAACAAACTCGATGACGAGCTATTTAGCGTCGAGCGGGGCGGGTTCAACACGCTTGATGTGAAAAGAGGTGGGCGGAGATGAGCGAGACCGAACTCGGCCGGCAGATCAGCCGTGTCATCAAGGAGGGATTCTTCCCGACGTCACCGGCGGCTACGCTTCGCGAGGCGATCTTCTCCGAGATTCTCGCCGGTGTACTCGGTGCGTCACCGACGACCACCGACTTCGACGAGCTCAAGGCAAGCCTCGAATCGCACAACGCCATCGATGACGACGAGCTTTCCGGCCAAGTCTGGGAGGTGTTCGAGGAGACCTACACGACGACCGGAGCGCGTGGGGCACGCGGGAAGAAAGCCAAGCGGTACATCGTCCCATTCCACCCGGATATCGCAAAGAGGATTCGACCACACGAAACTCGGAACTGGGGCGAGTGGTACCGGATGCTCATGACGAGCGGGGATCCGCCGGAATTCAACTCTAAACTCCACGGACAGTTCGTCGACCGGCTGGAAACACTCGAGCCCTCGAATCTATTCGAACAGTTGATCGTCGACGTGGCTAGCCAACTGGAGTACGACGAGGTTGAGACCGCCACGGAGCCGCTTCCGCCATACATCGACGAAAATGCACGAGTGTTCCAGTCTGACCTACGACGGTGGTTAGATGACAGGTACGACTCCCCGTCAAACTGGCTCCAGTCCACGCGCGATCTCTTCTGCTTCCACTTCATGATGTACTTCGTTCAACTCGCTATCAATTTAGAAGAGGAATTTTCCCGTGCCGCGGACGATCGGATCCAGTCATTCGAACCCGACATGCGACCAGTCTACTTCGGAATGTGGGACGAAAAGGCGTCCAACGAACGCCAGTTCTCCCGTGAGTGGCGCGAACGGGATGAACGTGGGATCGAAGGCCACGTTTACGACAGTTGGGGTCGGCTCGCCGTCCTGAACGAGATCGCGAGCGTACTCAAAGCGGGTGGACACCAGAACGGTGGCATCGCGACGCTCTCGGAAGCCCTCGAGCTCCCAGAGGATGTTCAGCAAGAGTGTGTTCGGCGACTCACGTCGTATCTTCCGGACGAGCGTCGGGGCCGATTGAACACCTTACCGACCGCCGCTAACGTCTTTGCCAGGGAAGTGCGGCGCTATTACGAGTCCCGCACCCGGGCGAATCAGACCCCGATCACAATGGGAATCAACGTTGTACGACAGCTCGGTGACGGTGGAGAACGGAAGTACTGGCGGACACAACGGAAGGTCGGACCGACATTCCGTCTCAACCGGGGCGCACTCCGGCTGTTCGCCCGCTTGTTCGCAATGAACGCAGACGATACACACTACGACGAATTCGTGAGATACCTCCAGCGACGCGGAGTGTTCCTCGACTCACAGAGCGAAACCCGCGCCCTCGAGGAGCTGGACGAAATGGGAATGATCGACCGACAGAGCGACAGTGGAGGTGCCGTCTATGTCCGATCTCTTTGAACGAGAGCTCGCCCGACACGTTCGTAACTACCTCCAGGAAAACCAACCCCGCGGGGGACAAATTCTCCTGGCCGAGTTCCACAATAGCGAACTCGCAGACGCTTTCGCTGAGGCACTCGTTTCCGAAATTGCGACATCAGCGGCGAGTCTGAACACCGACACTGAGGAGAGTGACCTCCCAGTTTTCGGGACCATCGAAGGGACACCTGTCTTCCTAGTTAGGGTCGTCCCGGAAGTTCACTCAGAGTTCGAACCGTACGAGGTGACCCAGGGGTTCGCCACGAAGATGCGCAACGAGATCGCCGCGTCCGTCGAGACTGGCGATCCCGTAGCAATGATCATGGTTCTCGAGACGGACACGAGCCTCGACACCCTCGAAGCGTCCGAGGAACTCTTCGGCGAGGACGCACCGATCAACCTGATATCGTTTCGAAATAGCGTCCTCGACCCGGCAACCTGTAAGACGAGACAAGGGCGGGCGATCCTCCGGGGCCTGCTATCTGAAATTGCCGACGACGAGACGTACAGCGAGGACATCGAGGTGCTGGAAACGCTCTGTCAGATCCGGGCGGCCGTCGACGACCAGAATGTGACCGAAATACAGCACGGTATCGGCGATCTTCCCCAATTTATTCGGGAAGACCAGATCGGGTCGGAGTGGTTCAAAGACGAACGTGACGAGGAGACGTTGGCGAAAACTGTCGACGAAACTCTCGATGACAATCGCGATCACGCAGAACAGCTTCGCCGCGCCCATCGGGCCGGTACCGACACGGAGAGCCGTCTCAGTTCCACCTACACCGAATCGTTCGTCAATGCCGTCCTCGAGAGTGGAGACTGGTCGACGATACCGCACTCAGAAGCGAGAAAGGGACGAGACTCGGGCGGTGGGCCAGTTCGATTCGATAGCCTGTCGGTGGAGGCTAAACGCCACCGTTTGTATAGCCCGCCGGAGAGCGATCGGATGGAGCGGTCGGTCGTGTCGGTGGCGGACGACAGCCGAGTCCGGTTGACGGCCGCGTTCGTCAACGACCTTGGCGACACACCCATGGAGTTCGTCGGTCCCGATGGGAACGAACTGGAGCGACTCTCGAAGCGCGAAGAGAGCGCGATCGCAACGGCCGAGGACCTCAATAGTGATCGACCCTGGTTCGGCCAACTCCTACTCTACGTCGGTAAGAAGACAACGCGCGGGAAGCCAACGCACGTCTTCAAACTGGCAGTCGTTCCGGAGTGGTTCTTCGTCGCAACCGATGCCGTCTCGCTCGACGTCGACGTAGAGGAGGAAGCCCTCGTTTCGAACGGCGACGACGCGATCACACTCCAGCCTCTCGAGGAACTCGGGTTCTCGCCCGATCGGAAAGAGGTCGATCTTCGAGAGGACACTACCCTCGAATTTGACAGTCCTCTGACAATAGACCCCAATCCCCCGGACGTCGTCGAACGGGTGAGCTGCTACGTCGCCCCGGGTGATCGGGTACCGGTCCGGATCGATTTCCTGACCGAGGTTTCGACTGCCGAATCCGAGGAGGTCATCCTCCCGCTCATGCTTGCTGCAATCGTCGAGCCCGACCGGTGGGCTGCCGAGAACTTCAAGCTCCCATCCGTGATGGATATCGACACGGATCGCGGGGAGATCTACAGTGCGGGCGAGAACGGTATCCGCCTCGAGGAAGAAGCACTCGAACTCCTCCAGATCGAGGAGCAGATAATCGAGGATCGAACGATCCTCCCACGAACGGTCGACGGTGACGACGTCGACTTCGGGACGGTCGAGGGCGATGAGTCTGGACTTCCCGAGGACCTCGTCGAGGCGTACGGGGCGCTCTTCGATCACTTCGATCGCCGAAACCACGTTCCCTCGACGGACGTGTGGGACGACGAAACCAAGGGACTGGTGGAAGAGGCGCTCGATGCGTACGTGACGGCCATCGACTCGATCGATACCCAGAAGTCGTTCGATCCGTACGAACTCCTCCGGTCCATCGGAACGGTACGCTCCACGACGACGAGCAAAGTTTGGCTGACGCCGTTCCACCCGCTTCTCCTCAGCTACGGCCTTCGAATCGCCGAGTGGCGTGACGACGAACTCGTTCCGGAGCACACGAGGGCAGGCTTCAGACGTGAGCAGTTCATCTCGAAGTTCAACGCAAACGGCCTCCATCCGTATCGAACGACGGACCGATCGGCGGGCAGGCTTCTCCGAGGTATGCCGTATTCGGATAACCCGCTATGGACCGTTTACTCCCCCGTTGAATCTCCCGGTTCCGTCACGCCCAGGTACATGGAACGGGTCGTTCGCGATAAACTCTACACGTTCGTTCAAGCGTTCCCGACACTGTTCCAGCTCCATCCGGGGCGGCAACTGGTCATCAACCTCATCAACATGGGCGATTTGCGGCCGGTGGTCCAGGGACTCTACCAGTTCTATCGGAAGCTCGAACGTACTGACGTCGATCCACCGAGGATTCTCCTCCGAATCTACGGTGGCGAGTCACAAGGCGATGCGTTAGAGCGGTTCTTCACCGAAAGCGCGAACTCACGGCTCCGACAACAGTTGGAAAAGAAGAACGACGAGTTGGTCGACGTACTTCGCTCGCACGTCACGTACGTCCGCGCCGATGACTACGTCGAAGGAAACCAAAAGGAGGCGCATCTCACGTTCTTCCGGGGCCTCCTCGAAGAGAAGCCAGGTGTCATCGACGTGGGAGAGATACCGTCTGGGATGCTCAACGGCGGCCTCTTTCCACGCGAGTCCCTCGACGTCGATACGTCCGGCTCGAAGACCATCTACACGGTGGGCTTCAGTTGTGACGACGACGAACGCGAACTCATTCACGAGGTGGCCCGTCGAGTGAACGCACTCGAAGCTGGGGAGTGGACCAGTGCCTACCGTGGTGGCCAAACGGTGAAAAAGAACATCGAATCGACACGGGACACGGATCTGACCCGATTGTGGGACGACTCCCTCTGGGTCGTCCACGTCCAGCCGAACGTCGGCATCGAGTTCTACGTCCGCTCTGATACGGACCTCCAGTCGATCAACGACCGGGTGATGATCCACTACAGTGACCAGTACGACTCGTCGTCGCCGGATTACGATGTGATCACCTCGACGAACAAGCGCATGCCCTACCTGACGGCACTCAGACGGGCGCTCGAGAGCGCCAACCTGGGCCACTTGTTGGAACCGAATACCGTCCTCTCGGTTCTGGTCGCGATCGATGGGGAGCTGGCACTCGATCTCCAGCGCTCGGAGGGATCGGAGATCGTCGAGATGATCGGATTCGTCGGTGGGCTCGCGCTCAGCCAGCGGATTCTGGAGCGTTCCGCCTCAGATCACCTGTGGCTTCCGCTCAACTTGAACGAACTCTCTCGGCACGATAGTTCCTACAAGGGCGGTGAGGACGGCCTCCTCCAGTACGATCCTGGAGGGAAGGCAAGCGACGACCTCTGTTTCGTTGGAGTTCCCCGAAACGCCGCCGACCACGAACTGAAGCTGTGGCTCGTGGAAACGAAGGGAGGATCTGCGGGTGTCAAGAAGGGGAGAGAGCAGATTCTCGGGGCTCGCGAGAACCTGGCTGAAACCTTTCATCCGTCGGTACGATATGCTGACGACGACATCCTACACGGCGAGTTCGGTAAGATCGTCCTCGACGTTGCGCGGCGGCTGCGTAGCTACGACGTAATCACCGACGACGATCTCGATGTCGTGGAGGGTCGATGGCGCCGACTCCTCGAGGGTGAGTTCTCGGTCTCGTTCATGGAGGATAGCCGGGGTCATGTTGGGGAGGTCATCCGTGTTCGGAAAGACAAAATCCAGTCCGAGGTCGACTCGGATGGCCAGGTCCGGACTGTTGAAACCCCCATCGACGCTCTGGCGATCCTTGAGGGGAAAGAGATCGAAGACCTCCTACCCGATCTTGACGTCGACAGGCTGACGTTCCACCTCGACACATCGGACAATTCCGAATCTGAGCGATCGGCGGACCCCGATACCGTGACGGCTTCAACTGAGGAAGCCGATCAATCCCTAGCACCCCCTCGCGACGGGCCGGGCGTCGATTCCGAGCCCCGGTCGAAAGGGACTGGAGATGGCGCGGAGGCCACCGATTTCGCCCAGGATGACCAGGCCCGTGACGGGCAGGTCGACGTGTCCGGCGAACAGGACCCACCCACTTCGAAGGCCAGTTCACCCGTTGAAGGTACCCCAGGTGAGACCTCCGAGCAAACCGAGCCGGCACCGACAGAAGGCGATGAGGAGTCTGGGAGGGCGACGGAAACGGTTGAAGAGAACCCACCTGAGACGAACGTCGGCAAGGATCCCACGACGGGGGCGGACAGTAGCCAAGACCCGAGGCCTTCAAGCCAGGCCAGGACCCCGGACGAAGGAGACGACTCGAAGGAGGACAACCATGGTAGTATCGAGACAAGAAGCGTCGCGTCAACTCGTTTAGCGAGTATCCTCGAACGTTTACAGGAGAGTCCCGAGCCGGAAACGACGATCGACAAGGGAGCACTCGCCTCGAACCTTCGTGACGGATTCGAATCACTCGGTGTCGAAGTGTATCCACCGAACCCCTCGAGTATCTCGATCGGCCCACGAAAGGTCGGGGTAAACGTCCTCCCGAAGGAAGGGCAGAAGATCGAGGGGATACTCAGTAGTCTGGATTCACTCAGCGTACACATCCAGGCCCACGGGAACATCGTCGGCAAACCCATTCCCTCGGAAGGGGCTGTTCGCCTCGAGATACCCCACGATAACCCAAAGGACATCTACCTCCGGGAGGGGTTAGAAGCTCTCGCCGAAGAGATCAACGAGCCGCTTACGATCCCACTCGGTGTCGATACTGAACGGAAGCACCGTGCGCTCTCTCTGCCCGAGGAACGGCACGCGTTAATCGCTGGGGCAACCGGCTCGGGGAAATCGAACTTCCTCGGTACGGTCATCTCGACGCTCGCGGTGGCCCACGACCCGTCGGAGGTGAAGATCACTCTGCTGGATCCGAAGGGTGTGGACTTCGGTAAGTTCCAGACGTTACCACACGTCGAGACGTACGAAGACACCGCGAACGGGGGCGTCCGAAAACTGCTCGAGTTGATCGAGGACGAAATGCCCGAGCGGCGAGAAACTCTCCGAAACGTCGGTGCGAGCTCCGTCGCGGAACTCAACGAAAACGCCGAGGAACTGGACGCCGAACCGATTCCCTACCACGTCGTCGTCATCGACGAATACGCCGACCTCATCATGTCCACCGAGGACGAAGACGCCTTCGAGAGTGCAGTGACGCGCCTCGCGCAAGTCGGACGGGCGCTTGGTTTCATCATCCTCCTCGCCACCCAGCGACCGTCCGCGGACATCGTCTCCGGGAAGATCAAGGCGAACTTCCCCTGCCGGATCAGCTTCAGGCTGCCGTCGAACACCGACTCGCGAGTCATCCTCGACAAACCTGGTGCGGAGGACCTCCAAGGAGCGGGTGACATGATCGCGCTGACGCAAGCGGGTGATGAGTATCACCTCCAGGGGTATCGGTTGACGTTGAAAGACGCAAAGACGATATTGGAGTGGGCAGTGTCTAGCGAATCCTAAAGTCCGTCGGCCGTTTGTACCAAGTACAGAACCTAATCTAACCGTCTATAGTCCCATTCCGACTCCTCAGGCAGAGGACACCACCAAGTATTGACATCGGTGGTATAGATTGTATCACCCGTCTACGAGTCGGGCAACAAAACGATTAACACGGCCCACCGAGAGTGGGTTCCATGACCGAGTTGGGATGCCAGGCAATCGTTTCCCTCAGGTTCTTTGGGGATAACGAGCCCAGTTCGAAGTTGACAATGGGTGACTTCGGTGCCTAGCGATCGAGTTGAGAACCGCGAGCAACTACAGGCGCTCCTCCGAGACCTCTTCCAGTTCGACGCATCGGAGCTGGACTTCGGCATCTACCGGATCCTAAACCAGCGGCGGGACCGAATCGAGCGGTTCATCGAGGAAGACTTGTTAGATGCCGTCGACGAAAGCCTCGAATCGCTGGCGACGGCTCAACGGGAAGAACTCCGAGAGCAAATCGAAGATACTCGTGAGGCGGTTACGAACGAGTTCAGCGAGGAGGCAATAGGTCCTGGTGGCTCGTTGAACGAACCACACGACGAGATCGACCATCCGACCTTGGATCGTTACCGTCGATTACGGGGGGAACTCGACTCCGTCAAGGTCGCCGAGGAGACGGAGGCTCGAATTTTCAACGACCTATATCGGTTCTTCTCGCGGTACTACGAGGACGGCGACTTCCACACAAAGCGGCGCATCTCCTCGAAGGACTCGAAGTACTACGTCCCGTACAACGGTGAGGAGACCTACTTCCACTGGGCGAACCGCGACCAATACTACGTCAAGACGAGCGAGCACTTCACGGATTATCGATTCGACGCAGGGACCATCTCGGTGGAGTTCCGTCTCGAAGACGCGGACGTCCCGCAGGACAACGTCAAAGGAGATGGCCGGTACTTCGTACTCGGTCGTGGTGATCCGGTTTCCTTCGACGAAGACGGACATGAGTTGACGATCAATTTCCAGTACCGCCAGATCACCGAGGACGAAGCACGAGAGATCGTCGACGGGTACAACGAAGCGACCGGCGAGGACCGATCGTCGTTCGCTCATATGAACCCGGACATGCGCTGCGACGCCCTCGAAGGGTGGATCCTCGAACGGATCGATATTCCGGGCGTCCAGCAGGCACTAACAGAACCGGCGAGCGAGAATGGCGACGATACGTCGAGACTGAAGCGCCACCTGCGACGATACGTCTCGGAGAACACGATGGACTACTTCGTCCACAAGGACCTCGGGGGATTCCTCAACGGGGAGCTCGAGTTTTTCCTCAAGAACGAGGTGCTCGACGTTGAGAATTTGATCAGGACCGAAGACGCCCAGCACCCCGACGTGCTCCGGGCCCGAACGGTGAAGGAAATTGCAGAGCGTATCATCGAGTTCCTCGCCCAAATCGAGGACTTCCAGAAGCGACTATTCGAGAAAAGGAAGTTCGTTGTCCAGACGGAGTTCCTAGTTACATTGGATTATGTTCCCGATGAACTCTACTCCGCCATCCTAGAAAACGAGGAACAGCTAGAGCAATGGCGTGAAATATATGGCCTTGATGAGTGGGAAACCGATCTGCGATGGCACGGCGAGATTAACGAAACTTTCCTCGAGAACCATCCACATCTTATGGTTGATACCGCTCTGTTCGATGAGAGGTTCACATACGCAATCATTTCCCGATTCGATGATGTAGATGCTCAAACAGATGGACTACTAGTTCATGCAGAGAACTTCCAGGCCATTAACCTCATAGAAAGCCGATTCAAGGAGGAGATCAAATGTTCCTACATCGATCCCCCCTATAACACGGGAAATGACGATTTTAATTACAAAGACAGCTATCAGCACTCCTCTTGGCTATCGATGATGGCGGATAGATTATCAATCGCCACGAACCTCCTCAACAAGGGCGGAGTTCTCTTTAGTAGTATCGATGACCGCGAGTACCATCGCCTCACCACATTGATGAATGATATTTTCGGGGAGGGGAACCACGTGGCATCCTTCGTTTGGAAGCGGCGGACCTCAACAGCGATGCGAGATGAGCCGATTTCACCGGACCATGAGTACGCTCTACTCTACGCCAACTCCAGAGACGAAAGTTTACTCTATGGGCTCCCTCCTGATCCAGAAGATTACCCGAGAGAAGACGAAAATGGACGATTTGCGAGTACAGATCTCACAGTTGGGATGACTAAGGAGCAACGGCCCGGCCAGTTCTATACGATCACAAATCCGAGGACAGGTGAGATATATGAGCCAAACCCCGAGAGAGTCTGGCGCTTTTATCCGGAAACTATGGAGGAAGTAATTGCGGAGGACCGAATCCTTTGGCCTGGTGAAGAGGGCGGTAATATGACCCGTCCTCGATATAAGACATACTACAATCCGGAGGAGCTTGAGCCACGGCCTGTTTCGACATGGATAGAAGGGGCCTCTATGGACGATGAAGAGGCAGAGAGAATCGAAAGAGAGTATCAGGTATCCCTTTTCAGAACCCATCGAAACGAGCAGGGCGGGAGGGAACTCAGGGATATTCTGCCAGGAATCGAGACTTACTATCCCAAACCGGTATCCCTAGTTCAGAACTTCGTAAGAGCATCAACTCAGGCTAATGATCGAATCATCGACTTTTTCGCGGGGTCTGGTACAACGGGACAGGCCGTCATTGAGCAAAATCGCGAGGACAACGGAGAACGGAAGTACATACTGGTTGAGATGGGGAGGTATTTTGATACCGTTTTGAAACCCCGACTTCAGAAGGTAGTTTTCTCGAGCAATTGGGCGGATGGCGTCCCACAGGACGTTGATGGCACGTCACAACTGATTAAATATCAAAGGTTAGAATCGTATGAGGATGCCCTCAATAATGTCACTCTGCAGACGTCAGACGCTGATCGTCATCAGCCTTTGACCGGCGAGTTCGATGATTACGTCGAGGGATACATGCTTAACTTCGAATCAAAGGACAGTCCCTCCCTCCTCCCTGAGGGAACCTTCGATGACCCGTTCAACCATGAACTGAAGATCGAACAAGACGGCAGCAGCCGTGAGCCGACTTCCGTCGACCTCGTCGAGACCTTCCACTACCTGATCGGTGCCCACGTCAGACAGTACGTTCATGACACTCAGCAAGACCGAAAATACGTCGTCACCGAGTGCGAAGTCGAGACCGAATCGACCACCGAAAAGATCCTCATCGCCTGGCGCAAGACCGAAGACCTCGACCTTGAGACCGAAGCTGACTGGTTCGACGATGAGTTCGATGCCGAATCGTACGATCGCGTCTACGTGAACGGGGAGAGCTTCATCGCCCAATCGGAACCACTCGAGATCACCTTCCGCGAGCGGATGGAAGCGCCGCCTGACATAACGTGACACCGGTTCTAACCGTCGAGATCATCATCACCAAAATGACCGACCCATGCCTAGTCTAATGAAGAGTAACAAAATGATTAACAGGGCCGACCGTGAGGAGATTGCATGAGTCCCCTCTACGGCCTAACAGGACCATTTTTAGATCCTCGAACGAGGCCGGACCTTCAAGAGAAGCCATGATCGGTGATCGTAATGCCCAGTAATCGTGTGGAGAATCGCGGGCAGCTCCAGACGCTGCTTAGAGAACTTTTTCAATTCGACGCGTCAGAGCTAGACTTCGGCGTTTATCGAGTTTTGAATCAGCGCCGGGACAGGATCGAGCAGTTCATCGAGGGGGACCTGCTCGAAGCGGTCGATGAGAGCTTAGAGTCCATTGCTCAGACTCGGCGGGCCGAAATTCAAAGGAAAATGGAAAGCACGCGAGATGCAATCATCGAAGAATTCGGATCAGATGCCCTCGGTCCGGACGGCTCCTTGAACGAGCCCTACGATTCGATCGATCACGAGGCTCTTAGTCGATATCGACAGCTGCAAAAACGGCTGAATTCCGTCGAGGTTGCGGAGGAAACCGAAGCACGAATCTTCAACGACCTCTACCGGTTCTTCTCGCGATATTACGATAACGGGGACTTCCACACGAAGCGTCGGATTTCCTCCCGCGATTCGAAGTACTATGTCCCGTACAATGGCGAGGAAACCCATTTCCACTGGGCGAACCGGGACCAGTACTACGTCAAGACGAGCGAGCATTTCGTCGATTACCGTTTCGATGCCGGTGAGATATTAGTCCAATTCCAGCTTGAGGAGGCGATCGTCCCCCAAGACAACGTCAAGGATGATGAACGGTACTTCGTCCTCGGTCAGGGTAATCCGGTTTCCTCCAACCTGAAACAACAGGAACTGACGATTAACTTTCAGTACCGGCAGATCACCGAGGAGGAGGCCGACGAGATTGTGGGGCGTTACAACGATGCCACGGGTGACGATAGGAGCTCATTCGCCCACATGAACCCGGACATGCGCTGTGACGCCCTCGAGGGGTGGATCCTCGACAATGTGGAGGACTCGGCCGTGAAACGCACCCTCTCGAAACCGGCGAGCGAGAACGGCGACGATACGTCGAGGCTGAAGCGCCACCTCCGGCGCTACGTCTCGGAGAACACGATGGACTACTTCGTCCACAAGGACCTCGGGGGATTCCTCAACGGGGAGCTCGAATTCTTCCTCCAGAACGAGGTGCTCGACGTAGACGACTTGATCGAAACCGAAGACGCGAGTCACCCCGACGTACTCAGGGCGCGGACGGTGAAGGAAATCGCAGAGCGAATCATTCGATTTCTCGCCCAGATCGAAGACTTCCAGAAGCGGCTGTTCGAGAAAAAGAAGTTCATCGTTGAAACGGATTACTGCGTGACGTTAGATAGGGTTCCTGAAGAGCTGTATGAAGAAATAATCGACAATGAGGAGCAGATAGATGATTGGAAAGACACTTATGGATTTGAAGAGGACGTTCCGGGCCTGCGTCAATTCGTTGACAACAGTATAGACGTCGATTTCCTCAGGGACCACCAGCACATGATGGTGGACACACGCCACTTCGACGATGAGTTTACTAGGCACCTCCTCTCCTCATTTTCGGACATCGACGAGGAGATGTCGGGCTGCCTCGTCAAGGGCGAAAATTTCCAAGCTCTGAATTTACTAGCCAAGAAGTACCGTAACAACGTTCACTCGGTGTATATCGATCCGCCCTATAATACAGGCGGTCGGGATTTCCTCTATAAGGACAAGTATCAGCATTCCTCTTGGCTGAGTATGGTTACTGACCGGGTGGATGTATCTAAGACGTTCATGTCTGATAATGCGCTTTTTTTCTCAAGTATTGATGATAATGAGCTCCACAATTATATTCAAGTATTAGATGATTCCCTGGGAGAGCGGCTCAACATCGTCACCATTCGGAACAATCCGAAAGGCCGTGGTCTCGACAAGTATCTAGCGAGATCTCACGATTATCTGCTCTGTTACGCACTCGGTCCAACCGAAATCAGCGGGTTACCAAAAAGCGATGAGCAAATCGAAGAACAGTACGGCCGAGAGGACGAGAACGGTCGATTCCGACTCCAACCGCTTCGGAATACCCACAGACAGTTCAATCGTGACACCCGCCCCAACCTATGGTTTCCCCTCTACGTAGACCCTGAGTCAAAAGAGGTTCATCTAGACCCATCTGATGATCGAGAAGAGGTTTATCCAGTATGGAGTGATGGTTGGGAAGGTTGTTGGACTTGGAGTGAGGAGAAGGTCGAAGAGGAACGCGATCTGCTCGTTGGCCAACAGTCGAGCGGACGCTGGAAAATCTATAGAAAGGATTACGCAGTCGACGGTGACGCAGAAGCGACCTACACCCCGAAAACGATTTGGGATGATAACGACCTTCGAACGGACTACGCACAACGAGTACTCGATGACATCATGGGAGAGCAGGCCTTTAGATCTCCGAAGCCACCGGCACTCATCGAGAAAGCAGTCCAGTTGTCCACTGGCGAAGGGGATTACATCCTCGACTTCTTTGCCGGATCGGGGACTACTGCGCAGTCCGCGATCGATCTCATCAGAGAGGGTAAAGAGAATGCCCGCTACATCCTCGTGGATATGGGCGATCACCTTACCGAAACTGCGAAATCGCGCATTCAGAAGGTTGTCTATTCGGATGACTGGGACGAGGGTGTCCCGCAAAACCAAAACGGCCTAACCCATTCTTTCAAATATCATTCTATCGAATCGTTTGAAGATGCGCTTAACAATATCACATTAGTTGGAGACCAGGGGCCTCAAGCGACCATCACGGACCAAGTAACCGACTATATCGAAGGTTACCTACTCGACTTTGAATCTAAAGAGAGTCCCACCCTCCTCCCAGGCGGGACGTTTGAAGAGCCGTTCGACCATGAATTGCTAATCGAAATGGGAGGAACGAGTAGAGAGCCGCAAGCCGTGGACCTTGTCGAAACGTTCCACTATCTATTGGGCGCCCATGTCCGCCAGTACTTTTACGAGACCCACCAGGGTCGGAGGTATGTCGTCACCGACTGCGAGGTAGATTCCGGCACAACTACTGAACGAATCCTGACGACCTGGCGAAGAACTGAAGACCTCGACCTTGAGACCGAAGCTGACTGGTTCGACGATGAGTTCGATGCCGAATCGTACGATCGCGTCTACGTGAACGGGGAGAGCTTCATCGCCCAGTCCGAGCCACTGGAGATCACCTTCCGCGAACAAATGGAGGTGCCACCTCATGTCGCGTAGCGCACTCGAAAAACTGCGGGCCCGGATGGGACTTGTAACGTACTTCCGGTCCCTCTTCGGCGTCTCCGATCCCGACGACCAAGACTCGATCAAGGAGTACTTCGACGAACTGGACGAGTGCGAGGAAGGCTACGATTCCGAAGGGAGGAGCTATGTCTATCGGTACGTACGAGCTCAAGCCGACTCTGACGACCTCGCGACGGAGCAGCTGCTCCGCTACGACGCCGACGTCCGAGCCCACACGGACAAGATCAACGAACGGAGAACAGACCCGATTCGCCTGAAACCGTTTCAGGTCCTTGCCGCTTTGATGACCGAGGCCTACCTCGATCGTGTGACGAACGACCGGGAGACCTTCCTCCGAGAACTGAACGAGTTCGTCAATGAACAGAACGAGGACAAGGGACGAATCAAATTTCCCCGGTTCGACGATGGTGACCTCGACAAGCTAGCGTTCTGGATGGCGACTGGTAGCGGTAAGACGCTTCTCATGCATCTAAACTACTACCAGTATCTCGATTACGCTGAGGAAGCCGACGACCTCCCGGAGAACATCTTACTGGTGACGCCGAACGAGGGACTCTCTGAGCAACACATGGAGAAGCTCCGAGAGAGCAGCATCCCGTGCCGACACTTTAACGCCGAAACGGTCGACCTCCGAAGCGTCGGAGAGAACCCGGTCAAGGTTATCGAGATCCATAAGCTAACGGAAAAGAAGGAAGGGGAGGGCCTGAGCGTCGAGGTTGATGCGTTCGAAGGACGGAACCTCGTCTTCGTCGACGAGGGTCACAAGGGTTCAGGTATCGATCAGACCTGGAGGAGACTCCGGGAAAGCCTCGCCGAGGACGGCTTCACATTCGAATACAGCGCGACGTTCGGCCAAGCACTCTCGAACTCGAGCGCTGCCGTCGAGGAGGAATACGGCAAATCCATCCTCTTCGACTACTCGTATCCACGGTTCTATTCCGATGGGTACGGGAAGGACTACCATATCGTCAATCTGGAGAACGTTGTCGATCAGGATCTCCGTGACCGGTACATGCTCGCGAACCTCATTGCGTTCTACGAGCAAATCCACGTCTTCCAGCAAGACCCAGAGACGTTCCAGAATACCTACAACGTCGAGTTCCCCCTCCTCGTCTTTATCGGCCACACGGTGAATGCAGCCACGAAGTCGGACGTCACGAAGAACGACGATCGGACGCTGGCAGACATAGAGCAGGTACTCGTATTCATCGGCCGCGTTCTCCGGAACGAAGATGACTGGGTGATCCCGGCCATCGACCGAATCCTCCAAGATGATATCGGACTGATCGAGGGAGACGGTCCCTCTCCATTCGGGGAATCGTTCGAAACGCTGAGGGATGCCGGATTGGATGGCCAGGATGTTTACGAGAATCTCCTCGAAGACGTATTCCACGTCCAGTCTTCGTCGGGGCTTGATCTCGTTGACGTCAAGAAGGCTGACGGTGAGATCGGGCTTAGAGCGTCAGGCACCGACGAGTTCTTCGGTGTGATCAACATCGGAGGGGACAAGGTCTTCTTAGACCGAGTTGGCGATGCCCACGAGCACGTATCCGTCGAGGGGGACGAATTCCAGCCGTCCCTTTTCCGATCGATTGGGAGCCGGGATTCCTCGATAAACCTCCTCCTGGGTTCCCGCAAGTTCATCGAAGGGTGGGACTCCTTCCGGGTCTCCTCGATGGGCCTAATGAACTTCGGTCGCGGCGAAGGTTCGCAAGTCATCCAATTGTTCGGCCGTGGCGTTCGTCTCCTCGGGAAAGAACGTTCGCTGAAGCGGTCGGAAGAACTCGAGGGGGATCACCCGGCCGATCTTCCCGTACTCGAACGACTCAACGTATTCGGTGTGCGAGCCGACTACATGGCACAGTTCAGGGACTACCTCTCGGAGGAGGGTATCGATGTCGAACCTCGGGAATTAGTCGAGATACCCCCGCGTACGCAGGATCATTTCCGGGGACAAGGCCTACTGGTAGTCCGCCAGGAAGCCGACACCAACTTCGACGATGAGGTCCGCTTCGAACTCAAGGCGACAGGTGATCTAACCCCCGAGATAGACCTCCGGCCGACGATCGAGGTTGAAGCTTCACGGGGAGGCGAGTTCGACACCGAGGATAACGACGTCCCACAACGAATTCCGACTGAGCTTCTATCGATCTTGGACTGGCAGACCATTTACCGTGACCTCTGGCAATACCGAGATTCAAACGGTTACAGCAACATCGTCGCCGAGCCCGAGACGCTCAGGCAGATCCTCGATCGAGGATACTACACACTCTATTGTCCGGAAGAGATGCTCGAGGTCGATTCGTTCTCTGACCGGGGGCAGATCCAGCGAATCGCCGTAATGATTCTACGGAAGTACGTCGAGGAGTTCTACAACCGACGACAGAAGCGGTGGGAGCAACAGCAGCTCACGTACGTACCCATCGAAGACGACGAGGAACGCGAACAAGGGAACTTCATCGATACCTACCAGCTCGAGGTCCGGCAAAATAGTGCCGAGGAGTTCCTCGCCGAACTCAAGGAGACTGTCGGCACTGACGAATTGTACTCCGCTGAGGCCGGAGTTCCAAATCGTGTATTCTTCGATCAGCATCTCTATCTTCCCCTGCTCGTCGAGGAGACGAATCTCGAGGAAGATGAAGTGCGGTATTCGCCACCTGCACTCAATTCCGGGGAGGTGCAGCTGATCCGAGATCTACGGAATTACTTCGATAGTCTCGCCGGAGGCCGAATACTCGATTCATGGGACGTCTACCTTCTCAGGAATCAGTCTGGGGGGAAGGGCATTGGGCTATTCAGCGACGGCCAGCGCTTCTTCCCCGACTTCATCCTCTGGCTCCAGAACGAGAATCATCAGCATGTTGTGTTCATTGAGCCCCACGGATACGTCATGGAGGGGGAACCACTGGAGGATCACCGGGTGAAGATGCATCGGGGGATCAAAGAGGTCGAAGACGATCTGGATGGGCCGGGTGATGAGAGGGTCTCGTTACACTCATATGTCGTCTCTCAAACGAGTTTGAACGACCTTCGTGAGCGATCGAGAGCGGATACATGGCGTGAGTTCCACCAAGAAGGAATTTTCTTCCAGAACGAGATCGAGGAGCTCATAACGGATATTTTCGATTAAACCTCAGTCTGTTGCGGGTCGACGAACCCTAATTATTGGGACGGCCGGCTTGCCAAGGCGGGGGAAGAGCATACTAGCCGAGTTTGCCATGGAACTTGGCCTCCGGGTTATCAGGGGCGTCGATGCTGTCAGGATGGATGCGCGAAACCGAGGAATCGAAATTACTGACGAGAAATTTGCGAGACTCACGGAAACACTTCGCGAGGAAGAAGGGGAGGTGCATTAGGCAAGCGATCCTTGCCGCTGATCGACCGAGAGAACGACTCGGCCGTGTTGATCGAGAGTTTTCGGAATCTGGATCCCACCGACTAAATCAGTCCGCCGAATCCACACTTGCCCCATGGGCACCTGACCCGTGTTAATTCCAGCGAACCGCGGTTGCCTCGCGGACAATAATCTGCGGATTGATTTTGGCTCCGGGTGTAATCCTACTCGTCACTGAGGAAACTCACGGATCAACACGGGGAAACAGCCCGATTTGGGTGACATGTTAAAACCCAATCGAGTCCTTTCACGGCAATTACCAAGGTTCGAATCCCAGTCGGAGCCTTTTCACCCACCGAATTTTGCCATAGGGGGTTGTTCAGATTCCACGCCTGGGCCCTGCATCGTCATTTGTGGGTGGTACATCCTGCAGCCATCATCGACCGAGACGGACTCGATGAAGAGTTTCCTCACCGGGGAGTCGGAAACAATACCGGGACAGAGTGACGGCTCAACGAGCTGGAGCTAGAACGGCGTGTCAACGACTACATTCGGGATTTGCCGTTTTTGTGGGTGGACATCGACGACAAACCTGGAACGGCGAGTGATCGGACGTACATCGAGTAAAACTCAATCGCTCTCGTGAGCAACTACGACGGCTAGGCTATCGATCCCCATTCAGACGATTGGATAGGAAAGCACAGCCCGAGTAGGGAGATTCGCAGATCGGGTCTCTGGAACGTCAACTACGTCAACTAGTGTTGTGATTCACCGTTCCTCAATCGGTTTGAGGTGTCAGTAGATAAAACGACGCCGCCCTAATGCCGCCGGCCCATACTATCTCCATAGCTGATAGAGGGTAAGGAACGATATAGGAAATTTCGGGGAAAGCATTTTTATCTCTCGTCCTTTAACTGGCTACCATGGCTGAAGGGAATCCGGACCTATGGGAGGGCGACATCAACGTGGCGGTGGTCAAGGAGTGGAAAGCTGAGACCACCCCATTCGAGCGGGTGCAGGAGGTCATCCGGTCGACTTCGACACCCCAGTACGCTAGCGAGATCGGTGAACGAGCGAGGGTGAGTGAGCCCACGGCTCGAACCCACCTCAAGCGGCTCGTAAAGACGGGTCACGCCGAGACGGTGGAAACTGGGCAGGGGACCCAGTACAAGCGATCCCGCCAGACAATCGCCATGAGCCGAATCGTCGACCTCCATCGAGAACTCTCTAGGCAGGAGCTCGTCGATGGGATCAAACGGCTCCGGGCGGACATCAACGACCTCCAGGACCGGTTCGACGCGACTGACCCCGACGATTTCGCGATCCAGATCGAAGACGGTGACGCCGAGGAAGCGTGGAAAGCGGTCACCGAGTGGCGGTCGCTCGAGGAGAACCTCGACATCGCGAAGGCAGCCTTGGCGCTGTACGACTTCGATCCCGACACTGAGGGCGACGGAGTAGCAGCTGAAACGGCCAGTGCAGAGCGAGGCTCGTTCGCGAATGCTCTTCCAATTACTGTCAGTACTGGCGGGTCGAGAACAGCCTGAACGATGGGCGACTCGCCGTCAAAGGCTGTCGGTATCCCCGAAAAGGAACTCGAGGGGGACATCGGAACGCCGGACGTCGACGTTATGATCGACATCAGGAACCTCTTCCTCGATGAGGAGCCGCTGGTAGAGAGCTACTCCTGGAACGATCCGATCTACAAGCGCGAGCTGCACATCCACCTCTCGGAGGGCATCGACGCCGGCTGGAGTCGGCTCGACGTGACCTGGTATACCTCTGGTGCGTACAAGTTCCACTACGTCGACGAGAACGACCAGAACTGGCGGTTCGACCGCCATCCGAACAATCACTCCGACGAGAAGCACTTCCACGAGCCGCCAGATGCAGACGCCAGATCGGCCGTTCGATCCTGTATTCAGGTGGAAGAACCGGGGTTAGTAGCTAGGGCGGTTTGGAATCTATGGCGTCGAGGTATGATTACGAGTTCATTCGAGCAAGTGAATTCGGCACAGAATCCTCCATGAGGGGATCGTGGAAATTCAGATTGTGATTGACCGACAGCGCTTTCGGAATTAGATGGAATTCACGAACGAAAACTGGAATACACAGCTCTGAATGGCGCCGGTGCGCGATCACTGATACCCTCGTTACCGATCGTCGACCCACCGCAGCCGATACTCCCCCCTCCACAAAACTCGATCAATCCCCCGTCCCGAAGCACCTGCAACTGCTGGCGGATCTTCGCCCGGATGTGGTCGTTATCGGGACACTGCTCGTCGAAAAGCCTCCTGATCGCGCCGTTCAAGTCGAGCCGTTCGGCCTCGCAGTAGGCCTCCAGCTCAGCTTCGAGCGCCGCCAGACGCTCGGCCGAAACGAGACCCATGACTCCCGCATGGCCAGAGCGGATTTTGGTGTTTCCGTGGTCACAACCCGGTCCGAACAACACCGCGAACAGCGGGTCCAACGCCCATCCACCATCGCCCCGTTTTTCCCACCGACCTTGCACCGTATTAGGGCAAATAACGGTAAGATTGAAAGGAGTCCTTCCGGTATAGCCGAGAATGCACCGCAACCGACCCTCCACCTCGCCGGGGGCCGACGCATGGACCTGACCCTCAACGGCGAGGAGCGGACCTTCGACACCGCCCGCTCGGACACCCTCCTCGACGTCCTCCGCCGGAACGGCCTCACCGGCGCGAAGCTCGGCTGCGACACCGGGGCCTGTGGCTTCTGCACCGTCACGGTCGACGGCGAGCCGGCCAAGGCCTGCATCAAACCCGCCGGGGCCGTCGACGGCGCGACCGTCGAGACCATCGAGCACCTCGGCAGCCAGGACGACCTCCACCCGGTCCAGGCGGCCTTCGTCGACAACGCGGCGCTCCAGTGTGGCTTCTGCATCCCGGGGATGATCATGCGCTCGAAGGTACTCCTCGAGGAGAACCCCGACCCCACCGAAGAGGAGATCCGCGAGGGCCTCGCGGAGAACCTCTGTCGGTGCACCGGCTACGAGAAGATCGTCGACGCCGTCGCGGACGCCGCGATCAGAATGGACGCCGAGCTCGCGGCGGACGGGGGCGACCCACGATGAGCACACCCGACGAGGCCGCCGACCCGGTCGTCGAGAACGAATCAGCAAGCAACCGCAAGGCCCCGAGTGAGCGCCAGGTCATCGCCCAGCGCGAGGACAAGCTCGACGCCCGGGCCATCGTCACCGGCGAGGCGAAGTACACCGCCGACTACGCGCCCAACTTCCCGAACCTCGCCGAAGGGGCGGTGCTGCGCTCGGAGATCGCCCACGGTCGGGTCACATCGATCGACACGAGCGCCGCCGAGGCGATGGACGGCGTCTACGCGGTCATCACGCCCGACTCACCTGAGGTCCCCCAGAAACCGTACACGTCCGCCGGCCAGGCCTACCCCGAGCCCTCGCCGTGGGACCTCCGCGTCCTCCGGCGACACGTCCGGTTCGTCGGCGACCCGATCGCCGCGGTCGCCGCGAAAGACGCCGAGACGGCCGATAAGGCCGTCCGCCAGATCCAGGTCGAGTACGAGGCGGCCGAGGCCGTCTTCGACGCCCACGAGGCGATGGCGCCGGACGCGCCACAGCTCCACGAGCCCGACGCGGTCGAGAACCACCAGTCCGGTGCCGACTACGAGCGCAACATCGAGGCGAACGTCGCCGGCGAGATCGGCGACGTCGGCGCCGCGTTCGCCGAGGCGGCCACCCGCGACGACCGGCACGTCGTCGAGACCGAGTGGTCGACGACCCGCCAGTCCCACTGCGTGCCCGAGCCCCACACGACGATCGTCCACCGCGACGAGGACGACCGGTACCACCTCATTAGCAGTACACAAGTCCCCCATCACACCCGCCGCCAGCTCGCCCACCTCTTCGACGTCCCGGTCCGGGATATCCGGGTGTCCAAGCCCCGCATCGGCGCGGGCTTCGGCTCGAAGCAGGCGATGGTCATCGAGCCGATCACGTTCGCCCTGGCCGAGGCGGCCGGCCGCCCGGTCAAGCTCGAGGTGAGCCGCCGCGAGGAGTTCTACGCGATGCGGTGCCGGCGGCCCGCCAGCGTCACCGTCCGGAGCGTCGTCACCGACGACGGGGACATCGAAGCCCTCGACATGGCCGCCGTGACGAACTCCGGGGCGTACGGCCCCCACGGGCTGACGGTCGCCGAAGCGGTCGGGAAGAAGCCCCTCCCCCTCTACGCGAACACGCCGAACATCCGCTTCGAGGCGACCGCCGTCCACACGAACCTCCCCATCGCCGGCGCCTACCGCGGCTACGGTGCCCCACAGGGCCACTTCGCCCTCGAGGGGCACATGGACGAAGTTGCCCGTGACCTCGACATGGACCCGATCGAGCTCCGAACGCGCAACCGCATCCGCGAGGGCGACCTCGACGTCGCCTCGACGATCACCAAGCCGACCGAGAAGTACGCCCGACGCATCCGCTCGTGTGGGCTGGGCGAGTGCATCGAGCGCGGACGAGACGCCATCGCCTGGGACGACCTCGAGCAGCCAGACGAGGACCACTTGCACCGGGCGTGTGGCATGGCCATGACGGTCCAGGGCAGCGGCGTGCCCGGGGGCGAGCTCGGTGGGGCCCACCTCAAGATGAACGAGGACGGGTCCTTCGTCCTCCAGACGGGCGCGATCGACACCGGGCCGGGCGCCGACACGGTGATGGCCCAGATCGCCGCCGAGGTGCTTGGTGTCGATGCCGAGGACGTGATCGTCCGCCCCTCCGACACGGACGAGACGCCCTTCGACTACGGCGCGTACGCCTCCTCGACGACGTACATCACGGGCATGGCCGTCAAGCAGGCGGCCGAGAACGCGCTCGATGAACTCCTGGCCGTCGCCTCCCGGTTGCTCGAGGAGCCCGCCGAGGACCTCACGGTCGGCGACGGCGCGGTCACCTCGACGCGGACCGGCGAGTCCGTCACACACGAGGAGGTGGGCTACGCCTCGATCTACGGCGACGAGACCCGCACGCAGGTGATGGGCCAGGCGACCCACACGACGGACGAGTCGCCGCCCCCCTTCGGGGTGCAGTTCGCCGACGTCACCGTGAACGAGGAGACCGGCGACTTCGAGATCAACAACCTCGTCTTCGCCGTGGACTGTGGCGTCGCGCTCAACCCCGCGCTCGTCGAGGGCCAGCTCGAGGGCGCGATGCACATGAGCTACGAGCTCGCCACCGGCGACGGCATGACCCACGACGCGGACGGCCAGCCCGAGGTGCTCGGCTTCCGGGGCTACGGCATGCCGACCACGGCCGACCAGCCGCCGTTGGAATCCATCATCGTCGAGACCCACGAGCCGACCGGGCCCTTCGGGGCGAAGTCCGTCGCGGAGATCCCGACGAACGTGGTGCCGGCGGCGCTCTCGAACGCCATCCGGCGGGCCGTCGACGTCCGGATCACCGACCTGCCGATCACGGCCGAGAAGATCGAAGCTGCGCTCGAGACGCAGTAGCCGGTGTCAGCTGCCGCGGTAGGTCGTGTAGCCGCCCGGCGAGAGCAGGAGCGGCACGTGGTAGTGCTCCTCGGGCTCGGCGATGATGAAGCGGACCGGCACGGTCTCTAAGAACGACGTCCCCGAGCCGTAGTACTCGCCGACGTCGAACTGGAGCTCGTAGGACCCGGCTTCCATCTCGTCGGGGCCCAACAGCGGCTCATCGAGCCGGCCGTCGTCGTTGGTCACGCCCGAGGTGATGGGCTCGGCCTCGTCCTCGACCCGATACAGCGTCACCGTCACGCCCTCGGCCGGGCCTTCCTGGCTGGTGTCGAGCACGTGGGTGGTCAGGCCGGCGGTCACGCCGACCCCTCCAGGTCCGATCGGTCCATGGAGAACTGCTGGAAACCCGTCGGCCGCGGCGGCTCACGCAGCACGGCCGCGTCGCCCTCGTGGTCGTCGCCGACCTCGAGCCAGGTCCGGTTCTGGGCTTCGAACTCGACTTCGGCCAACTGGGGATACCGCTCGAGGATCCGCTCGCCGATCCGGTAGATGAGGTCCTGGATGGAGTTCGAGTACGTCTCCTCGAAGAGTACGTGGGCGATGTCCCGGACCTGCTCGGCCGGGACGTACTCCTCCGGGTCCGCCCCGAGGGCGTCCGTCGGGTCCTCGTACGACCAGTAGATGTCGAGCCCGATGTAGAGCGTCCGGTCCTCCCGCTCCGGGAGGCTGGTGTACTCGTCCTGGACGAAATCGGTGAAGGAGCTCCCGCGGACCTTCACGAGCTGGAGGTCCGTCATGCCGCTCCGACCCTCGGCGATCCGGTCGTCGCCGCGGTCGAGGCGGACCTCGCCGTAGCCCGACTCGTTCTCGGAGACGCGGTAGACGAGCTCGCTCGGCTCGAAGCCGTCGTCGGTGGGGACCGGCCGGGGGTCGAAGGGGAGTTCGGTAGCGGACAGCTCGACGGCTTCGACGTGGTCGTAGGTGTCGAGGAAGCGCGAGCCGACGAACTCGAGGAAGCCCTCGAGGGTGGCGCCGTCGTACTCGCCCGCCTGGTGGAGGATGAAGTTCTTCATCGAGTCCGTCGCGATCACCATCGAATTGTCGGCCTCGCTGAAGGAAGGCAGGAAGGACTCGCCCTCGACCTGCATCCGGACCTCGGCGCCGAAGAGGACGTTCTCCCGGCCGTCGAACGCGGATTCGGGGATCGTGCGGACGCCCTCGAGGGGCTCGGCGTAGGTCCGGTAGACGGCCACCTGCTCCTTCCCGTAGTTCATCGCGCGCTCGTCGTCACTCATGCGTCGGCGCCTCCCCGTCCGGGATCGGACGTGCGTTGCCTGCCAGTCGTGGGTCCGGCGTGTTCGGTCATCGTACCGTCACACCTCCCGACGCCGCGTACAAGTATCCCCGGTATAGCGCTACGAGGCCCGCGAACCTGGCCAAGATTCACGATTCACTGCTTCTAAAGCGGAGGGTTGGCGTGCTGCAGGTATCCCACGTCCCTCACTACCACACTATCGACGTGGAGGTGAGCTCCACGCGCCCCCACCCGTGGCACAAAAAAACACCGGTGAGGGTCAACCATCGATAACGACCAATTAAAGTGGTCGAGTAGCCAGGATTGCCAAGTAACTACCAGTGGTGGTCGAAGATTGGAAGATGTCAATCACGCAATATCGGCACTCTCCGAAGCGAACGAACGGCCGGAGCTCTATGAACGAGCCGCGGAAACGGTCGAGGAACTACTAGGGCCCGATCGCGCTCGAATCCTCGTCGATACGACAGAGGGACTTCGTGTCCACACGCCTGGCGGCCACTCGTCCGAGGACCTGCCGATAACCGGTATTCAACGCCAAGTTCAGGAGTGCCTCCAGGCCGGAGAGGCCCGAACGATCTCTGGCCTCTCTGAGCGAACTGCCGAAGGGGGGGAGTTCCCATTCGAGACGGTCCACGTTCTACCGCTGTCTGGACGGGTAGCGCTGGTAGTGGCCTGGACTGACACCCATTCAATGAGCGACCAGGACCGATCGGTTCTCGGCATACTCTCGACCTATCTCACCGAACGGATCGAGAACCTCCAAAGTCGTGACGAGCGTGGCCAGCCCGCGCCACGGCCAGAGGCGTTACTCGACATGGCGGACATCTTGGTGGTCGCGCTCGATCGGGACGGGTTGGTCACGTACGTCAATACGACCGCAGCTGATCTCCTGGGCTACGATGCAGGTGAACTTGTCGGGAAAAACTGGTTCGATACCTGCATCCCCGAACGGAACCGTTCAGACGTTCGCTCGACGTTCCAAGGATTGATCGAGGATGGGTCGGATTCGCTCGAAGAATACCGGAACCCGGTAGCGACCCGGCGAGGAAACGAGCGTATCGTCAACTGGCGGAACACGACGTATCATGACGATACAGGTCAGATTTCGGGGACTCTCAGCACGGGCGTCGACGTCACCGCGAGGGAACGATTGCGTGGAGCGTATCGAGAGGAACGGTACAAGTACCGCACCCTCGTGGAGCACTTTCCAAATGGCATCGTTACCCTCTTCGATGAGAACCATCGCTATCAGCTAGTTGGCGGTGATGGGCTGGAAAACCTGAGTCTCTCAGACGACGAACTAGTGGGTCAACGACTCGAAGAGGTGTTCCCCGAGGCAAACGCCGAGAGACTCGCGCCACTGTACGACGCGGCATTCCGTGGCGAGTCGAATACGGTCGAAGTCACTCTCCAGGAGCACGTCTTTCGAGTTCTAATCGTCCCCGTCTACGGAGACGAGGGTCGAATTATTGCGGGCATGACGATGTCCCAGGACGTAACCGAAGAGGTCGAACAGACTCGCGAGCTGGAACGGGCACGAAAGCGGTATGAAACGCTGTTACATGCGGCCCCCGATCCAATAATCGCAGCGGATGTTGAGACGGGACGAATCATCGAGGTGAATGACGCCACTACCGACCTATTAGGGCAACCCCGCGATGAGATCGTCGGGCTTCATCAAAGCGATCTGCACCCCCCCGATCAACGAGATATCTATCGGTCGCTGTTCGAACAGCACGTCGAGGAAGGCGGGACCAAACGACGGTTACCGAATGGGGACCAGATCGTCGTGAGTACCCAGACGGGGACCGTTCCCGTCGAAATCAGCGTCGCGACGATTGAACTCGCCGATCGACCGGTGATATTCGGAGTCTTTCACGACATCTCAGAACAGCTCCAGTACGAACGTACATTGACGCGACTCAGTATCGCATCTCGTGAATTCTTCGAGACGCAATCGATCAAGGAGCTCCGGCAGCGTCTCTTGGAAGCGGCCCCTGACCTCCTTGACCTTTCGGCCGCGAAGATCTATACCCACGATAAGGACGATGGCCGCCTTCGCGTATTTGACACGATCAATATCGAAGCCGAACTCGAAGCAAACAAACCCGGTGAGCGCCCGGATGCGGTCGAGCGACTTATTTGGGACGTCTTCACTGCAGGTGGATTACTACGGATCTCGGACCGTGTCGGCGACGACGAACGGTCTCAACTCCGGGGCCTCCCCGAACACGGCGTCATCGCCTCGGTTGGGGATGTTGGTGTGTTGGTGCTCGGTGCGGAACGCCCCGGGTCGATCACCGATCAGGGTCGGGAGGTGTTGGACATACTGATTCTGGCCGCGGAAACGGCTGCGGACCGCATCACCCGAGAACAACGGCTTACGGAACACAGCCAGGAACTTGAGCAGCGGACCCACCAGCTAGAACACGTCGAATCGATAAACGCGAAAATCCGTGATGTCGCCGAGGTCATCGTCGATTCTGATAGTCGGCGCGAGATCGAGCAGACGGTCTGTGATAAGCTGCTACAGGACGAGGCATTCGATCTGGTATGGATGGGCCGGATCGACCTGGTCGATAACCGGTTAGCCCCTCGAAGTCGGGCTGGGTCCGAGATGGGCTACCTGAACCAGATCGACCTCTCGATTACTGAGTCCGCAACTGAACCCTCGGTACGGGCGTTTCGATCGGGCGCCCCGGTGGTCATCTCCAATACGGCGGCGGAAATGACCGACGAAGCCTGGCGCGGTGAAGCCGTCTCCCGTGGGTTCCGTTCGGCGATGAGCATCCCTCTGACGTATCAAAACCGTGCCAACGGAGTCCTCACGATCTATTCGAGTGAAAAATCAGCTTTCAGTGGACTCATCCGATCGGTCCTCACTGAGTTGAGTGAACTGATCGCCCATGGCTTCGCGGCAATCGATCGTCGGCAGGCGTTGGTATCGAATCAGACCACGGAGTTAGAGTTCGAGATCACCGATCCCAGGTGTTTTTTCCTCCGATTCGCCCAGGACACCGGTGCTGATTTGGAACTAGAGGGGATGATTCCACAGGCCGAAGACACCTGGCTCGTCTTCATTCGGGTTACCGACGGCTCGCCAGAGCGACTCGTGGAACGGGCCGAAGCATCCCCGGAGATCAGGAATGCCCGGTTGCTGGAGGCCAACGGGGATACGCTGATCCAGCTTCGGTTCGTCGAATCGTTCATCGCGTCGATTCTCGCTGACCAAGGGATATCCGTGAAAAACATCCTCGCCGAGGACGCCTCCTGCCGGATAACCGTCGCCGTCCCGCCGACGTTCGATCCTCGTGAAGTCGTTGAAGTTGTCTCATCGAACTATCCCGACTCCGAACTCCTCGCGAAACGGGAGCGGTCGTATTCCCTCGATACGGACGAACCCTTCTCAGCTCGCGCACTCCACCGCTTAACGCCCAGACAGCGCGAAGTGGTTGAGCTTGCGTACCTCAGCGGGTACTTCGAGTCACCCAAACGGACTGGGGCGGAGACGCTGGCCGATGAGCTGGGCTTTTCGACCTCAGCGTTTCACCAGCACCTCCGGAGGGCCGAACGGAAGCTCTTCGAAGTGATCTTCGACGAGTAGCTGGCGGGCGTTGCACCCGGGGTTGAATTATCCACCCGGTTCCGCTCGGGGTGGTGAATATATCGACCACCTGATTGGTGGTGGTCCCACGTCACGCCCTCCATCATGGCCGCTGACGGGGAGTTCAAGATCACTGATGAAGACCGGCAGGCGGTCGATGGACGGCAGCTAACCGATGAGATCGGGATTGACCCGGCCGAAATCGACTGGCGAAAAACTTTCACCCGCTTCGATGAGTCAGATCGGGACCGTCTCGAGTCGATGTCCCATGTGTTCGAGTCAATCGCAGAGGATGTGGTGGAGGATTTCTACGATCACCTCCAGAACTACTCGGAGACGATCCGAATCCTGGACTCCTCGTCGAAGCCCGTTGACGCACTCAAGAAATCCCAGCGGGAGTACCTCAAGGATCTCGGCCGCGGCCAGTACGGTGGCGACTATTTCAACCGGCGTGCGCGGATCGGGAAAATCCACGACATGCTCGAACTCGGGCCAAAAATCTACCTCGGGGCATACTCAATCTACTACCAGGCCATTTTCACTGCGATCGCCGAAGACGTCAAAGGAGACCTCCTGCAGGCGAACGGGGGTGTCGCTTCGTCCTCGAGCGAGGGCCAGGATGTTGAGCCGGCGGATACCGGTGATTCGACCGGCGATGACGGGGTTCTCACAGCCGAGGAAGCGGTCGATAAGACCATCGAACGGGCCCTCTCCGCGCTGAAATTGCTCAACCTCGACCAGCAGGTCGCGATGGACACATACATCCATTCATATAGTCAGCAGATTGAGGCAGAACTCGAGCGGCGAGAAGAGGTTTCAGAGAACGTCCAAAACGCGATCGACGAGCTTCGCCAGACTTCCGAGGACGTGGCACAGAGTTCACAGCAGATCAGTGACATCGCTAGTGAACAAGCGAACAACGTCCAGGAAGTCGCGAGTGAAGTCTCAGACTTGAGCGCGACCGTCGAGGAGATCGCCTCTACCACGAATCAGGTCCAATCCACGAGCGAGGATGCCGAAGAACTCGCCGAAGAAGGCCACGGGTCCGCCCAGGAAGCGATAGATGCGATGGAAACCGTCGGCACCGCCGCTGACGAAGTCGCCTCTGATGTCGATCAATTGCAGAATCGCGTCCAGGAGATAGATGCTGTCGTCGAGGTGATTAACGGAATCGCCGAGCAGACGAACCTCCTAGCGTTGAACGCCTCGATCGAGGCTGCCCGTGCCGGTGAGGCGGGGGATGGCTTCGCGGTGGTGGCAGACGAGGTCAAAGAACTCGCCGGCGAATCACAGAAGCAGGCTGGCCAGATCGAGGAGATGGTCCAGCAGATCCAGGAAGATACGCAGGAGACCGTCGCAAGCCTCCAAGAGACGAATACGGCAATCGATCAGGGTATCGAGGACGTCGAGCGGGCGATGGACAATCTCACCGACATTGTGGAGGCAGTGAAGGAAGCCGCCCACGGAATCGAGGAAGTCGCTACGGCGACCGATGATCAGGCCGCCAGTACTGAGGAGGTCGCGGGGATGGTCGATCAGGTCCTCGAGCGTGCCCAGGAAGTTCGCGACGAGGTCGAACAGGTGGCGGCGGCGAACCAAGAGCAGACTGCGAAAGTAAACGAAATCAGCCAGTCAGTCGAGCGGCTCACAGAGTCTTCCCAGGGGGATGAGGAGTGACAATGGGTATAACCGACGAGGCGGACACGCCGGTCGAGTCCATCATTGGACAGGTCCTGGAGTTCAGGCTCGGGGACGAGTGGTATTGTGTGGATGTCGGGAACGTGACCGAAATCGTCGACGTCAGGGAAGTCACGCCGATGCCCAATTCCCCCGATCATATCGAGGGCGTCCTCGATCTCCGTGGACGGACGACCACAATCGTTGACCCGAAAAAGCTGCTCGAACTGGATGTGGACTCGGACGACCCTCGGGTCATGGTGTTCGACCCCACCGTCTTCGAAGAGGAGCAATCCATCGGGTGGCTAGTCGATTACATTTCGGAGGTCGCTCGGGTGGACGAGGAAGACGTTGAGCAATCCTCGATGGACGAGCCATTCATCAGACGAATACTCCAGCGAAATGGTCGATTCGTCATCTGGTTGGATCCGAGCGCCTTTCACGACTGACAGAACGGACTGACCGAGAACGATCAACGCTGCTATGGCACAGAATGATCTCGCCGATGGCGTTCGCGCTCCCGTCAGCGATGCGAAGATCCTAGTGGTCGATGACGAACCCCATCTGGTCGGAATGTATGCCTCGATGCTCGAAGGCGGGCACACCGTGAAGACCGCAACTTCCGGTCAAGCCGCCCTCCGGAAACTGGATGGCAGCTTTGATATCATGCTGCTGGATCGTCGCATGCCTGATCTCTCTGGTGATGAGGTCCTCAAGACGATCCGAGCCCAGGGACTCGACTGTCGAATTGCGTTGGTCACCTCTGTGGAGCCGGATTACGAAATCATAGACCTCCAGTTCGATGCATACGTCGTCAAGCCAGTCCGACGAACTGACCTTCACGAACTGGTGGAGAACTTGATTCTTCGTTCTCGATTTAGCGATGGTGTAAAGGAAACGTTGTCAACGACCTCGAAACTCGTCGCCCTCGAATCACAGTACGACGAGGAAGAATTGTCCTCCAATTCGGAATACCAAGCGTTGCTTGAGGAAAAGCGGCGCCTAGACGAACTCAACCGGGAACGGATGGAGGAGCTCGTAGAGCGCGGTGACACCGGCATGGTGTTCCAAGACGTGTTTCGGGAGGTTTGAGCGTGCAGTACTCGGGAAACTGGCGATTTGAGTTGGTGGCTGCCGCCAGTGCCAGCCACCAGCGCCGCTCAGGGCAGACCTCGCTCGTGCCTCGCCCACTCACCACGACAGACCTGCTAAATTGCGTGGGGGTTTGGCATGGATAACGCTGCAACCCATCAGCGACCCGGCCGTTCACTCAACACGGTCGCGGGTCGAGGCGCCCGTCCAACCGTCCTCTACGTCGGTCCAGATTCTGATGTGGGGGACGAGACGACGGAGGCGCTCGAGGCAAACCACGGGTTTACCGTTCGGGAGGTAAGATCCCAACAGGCCGGTCCTATAGTAGCGGAAGGCCTCGAGGGAATCGAATGCGTCGTCATCGAGGCCGATCGACTGGCCGAACCGACGCGGACCATTCTTCCTACGCTCTCCGGTCGCGCACCCTCGATCCCGATTATTGCGTATCTGCCTGAATCGGCTGAAACTCTCCCGCCCAACGAGTGGTTCCAGTGTGGTGCAGACGATCTCGTTTACGCTACAGCACGACAGCCCGCGTCACTGCTCGCCCATCGAATCGAACTGGCCATAGAACGCACGAGAAGTAGCTCGGCCAGGGCAACCCTCGAATCGGTGCTCGAGCACTGCGACCACGCCGTGATCGTCGCGAATAACGACGGGAAAATCGTGTATCTCAACGAGACACTACGGGGGATTTTCGACGATGTGGCGACTGACCTTATCGGCCAGCCCGTGAACCACCTGGCGGCTCATGTTACCGATGAACATCAGTCGGATATCCATGAGTGGCGAGGGGCCTTATCTAGTGGGGCCACTTGGCGAGACGAAGTCGGCCTCATCGATGCGGAGGGTGCCGTCCACGTCGTGACGCTCACCGTCCTGCCTGAATCGGAGGAGTACGCCGGAACCATCGAGAACACTGCCACGAAACTGGGCTATCAGCAACGGGAACTTCGCACGTTCCGTGAAGCGGTCCAGAACGCAGCCCACGTCATTATGGTAACTGACACCGACGGAACGATCGAATACGTCAATCCTGCCTTCGAGGAGGTGACCGGATACTCTCGTCCAGAGGCCATTGGGAAACGTCCTAGCTTGCTGAAATCCGGCGAGCACGACTCCGAATTCTACCGGCAGATGTGGGCGACCATCATGGCGGGTGAGGTCTGGGAGGGCGAGCTCATCAACGAACGCAAAGACGGTCAGCGGTATCACATCGAACAGACAATCGCCCCTATCACCGACGATGACGGGACGGTCGAGCGGTTCGTCGCCGTGAACACGGACATCACGGACCGGAAGAAGCACCAGTCGCAACTCGAGCGTGAGCGCGACCGACTCGAGGAGTTCGCCCGCACCGTTGCCCACGATCTCCGGAACCCCTTATCGATCGTTCTTGGCCAACTCGAACTCGCCAAATCTGGTCAGCGGGAGATCGACCCGGCACTGGACATTGCAATGGATTCCCTCGAGCGGATGAACAACCTGATCGACGAACTGCTGGATCTTTCAAAACAAGGAGAGACGGTGCGCGAGACCGAACCCGTCGACTTCGTCACCAGCCTCAACTCGGTCTGGGACCGAATACAAACTCCGAGAGCCGAGTTGTCTGTCGATTCGGCCCTCTCTGATTGGACGCTCGGTGCGGATCCATCCAGGCTGGACTCACTGCTCGAGAACCTCCTCTTTAACGCCATCGAACATGCCGGGCCGGAGGTCTCTATCCGTGTGGGGCCCTTATCAGATGCCTCAGGGTTCTTCGTCGCGGACGACGGTCCGGGTATCTCCTCGAGTGACCGTCGATTGATCTTCGAGAGTGGGTTCTCCTCCGCCGACGAGGGGACCGGTTTCGGCCTTGCGATCGTGGACCAGATCGTCAGAGCCCACGGGTGGGAGATCGAGGTGACCGAATCGGCGTCGGGCGGTGCCCGGTTCGAGATCATCACGGATACCCTGACCACCGACAACGGAGCGGATCGGGTATGAGTGGATCAGTCAGTCCATCACGACACCTCCTCTCATTCTCGCTCATCGGCTTCTCTACGGTGAACTCTGAGCGGTCGCACCTCAGCCAACCGGTCGGCTTGGCGACCATCGCTGGCCTCGGTCTCGCCACGGGGTCGATACAGCTCTATCAGCTGCTCACCACTCCCCACGGATTCGTTTCGGTCGCGTTCGGGAGTGGGATACCGTTTTGTCTCTCTGGAGTGCTCGTCGGCATCGCGGTCTGGCTCAGACGAAGTGACACCGGCTCCATTATTGTAAGAACCGCGACATGGTGTCTGATCGGGGCTTTAGTGCTGGTGGGTGTGAGTGCGACGTCGTTCGTTTACCAACTCTCACTGGGCGTCGTGATGACCGAACTCGGTCTCGTCATCACGAACCATGCGACGGTCGGCGCACTTCTCGGTGTCTTCATCGGCCTCTATGACGGACAGCGGGCGACAAGGGGTACCGAACTCAAACGTGAACGTACCCGAGCCCAACAATTGAGCGACCGGCTCAGTATCCTCCACCGGGTCATCCGCCATGATATCCGCAACGCGGTAACGGTCATCCGCGGTCACGTATCGCTTCTAGAAGAGGAGAACGTCTCTTCGGCATACGCACTCGAAGCGATCGACGAGCAACTGGCGGACCTCCAAGCTGTCAGCGCCCAGGCGAAGCGGATCGAGACGCTCTTCGAACGGCAGAGCCAGGAAACGTCTGTAGATCTCGCGCCGATTGTGCGGGATCTCAAGGATGATCTTTCGGCTGAATGGAACAGTCTCGTCCTGCTCGTAAACCTCGAGGAGCCGCTTCAGGTAGCCACGCCACCCCTCATTGAGGTCGCCCTCGATGAGCTCCTTCGAAATGCCATCGAACACAACACCTCCGATCATCCCACCATCACGGTATCAGCCGCCCCCGAGATCGAGGATTCGGCAGAGGGGCCCGATTGGATACGGGTCGAAATCCGGGACGATGGTCCAGGAATCCCACGAGATGTCGTGGACGTACTCGACAAGGGTCGCGAAACAGCGTTAACACACACCGACGGGATCGGGCTCTGGGTCGTCCACTGGATCGTCAATGAATCGGGCGGACAGATCGATATCAGGGCTAACGAGCCCGATGGGAGCGTCGTCGAGCTCCGACTCCCTGCGGCGGAGGACACATGATGGGAAACGTGGTCGCAGTGTGTGAGCTCTCTACTCACCGTCGACCGATACAGAGACCACGACCGCGACTCGGTTTCGGGGAAGCCTTCCAGCACCCGCACTCCGAGGGTATCAAATCGATGCGGGGGGATCGCCGTGGGGAGTGATGGGCCGGTCAGGGCCCTCGTCGTCGACGATTCGAGCTTCATGCGGACCTTGATCTCCGACATCTTGGAAGCCGGGGGAATCGACGTGGTGGGGGAAGCGGCGAACGGCGTCGACGCTGTCGACCAGGTCGAGGATTTGCATCCGGATGTCGTGACGATGGACGTCGAGATGCCCGAGATGGACGGGGTCGAAGCCGTCAGGGCTTTGATGTCGACGTCACCGACGCCGGTGTTGATGCTGAGTGCCCACACCGAGGCCGACGCCGACGTCACGTTTGCGGCACTCGAAGAGGGTGCGGTCGATTTCTTCCCCAAGCCGGGTGGGGAGATATCGATCGAGATGAACCGGTTTCGGGACCAGCTCGTCGAGAAAGTTCTGGTTGTGGCGAACTCCACGGTGACCCCCGGGACACCCGACGGTGCGGCCCTCGGTGGTCAGGAACTCCGTGGAACGGACCCAGGACCACTCCCCGGCGACGGCGTTCTCGTTATCGGGGCGTCCACGGGCGGCCCGAAGATCGTTGAATCGATCCTCGGGGCACTGCCTGCCGAGCCGGGGCTGACGGTTCTCGTCGTCCAGCACATGCCAGCTGCGTTTACTAGCCGCTTCGCCGACCGGCTCCATCGGGCGAGCACGTACACCATCGCGGAAGCCTCTGAGGGAGACCCACTAGAGCCGGGCCGTGGTTATGTGGCACCTGGCGATCGGCACTTGCTAATCACACGGAACCGCAGTGGTGCTCCCGCCGTTGCCTTATCCGAGGCACCTCGGGTGAACGGCGCCCGACCATCGATTGATCGTACCATGTCGTCGGTCGCTGAGCAAGTGACCGAACCCACGGTCGCCGTCATTCTCACTGGAATGGGTCGAGATGGCGCTGCCGGGGTCGAGGCCGTCGCATCGGTCGACGGGTGGGTGATCGCCCAGGACGAACCGACCTCGGCCGTCAACGGGATGCCACAGCGGGCGATCGAAACCGGGGACGTCGATTCTGTGCTGCCAGCGAACGAGATTGCTCGCGGCATTCTGGAGGGCCTCTCGTCACTAGCCGCTGATTCCAGGGGGGATTCGAGCCATGTCTGAGGACCACCTCGACGCGTTCGTCCGGGAAACCGAAGAAAACCTAGTCGAGTTGAACAACGCCCTGGTCGACCTCGAGGAGGATCCCGAGGATAAGGCGGCTATGGACGGCATTTTCCGGACCGCGCACACCCTCAAAGGAAACTTCAGTGCGATGGGATTCCAGTCGATCGGCGATCTCGGACACGCGATCGAAGACTTACTCGACGAGATCAGGAAAGGCCACCTCGAAGTCTCACCACCGATCATGGACGCCATATTCGACGGCGTCGACCTCATCGAATCGGCCCTCGAGGAGATCGAGCAGGACGGCGAGCCCTCCATCGAAACCGATCCCGCGATCGAGCGATTGCGGGAGGTACTTGCGACGAACGGCTCAGATAGTGCCGACCGTCTTGGCGGTGAGGAAGATGTACACAATGAGGCAGACGCTTCGGATGACGCTACGGCGCTGGATGCGGAAGACCGGGCGGCGTTTGCTGAGGTCACGCCGCCGGTCGTCCACGTCTCATTGACGCTCAAGGAGACGGATATGGCGGGCGTCGATGGGATGTTACTCCTCGATGCCGTGATGGAGCACTTTACCCTCGCCGGCTCGCAGCCATCACCTGAAGAAATTCAGGACGGCGCCTTCGAAGACGGGTTCGACCTCTTCCTCGCCGGCTCGGCTCCTTCGACAGTCGAGTCGTTTCTGGCCGAGGACAGCAACGTCGCCGACGCAAGTGTCACGGATATCACCGAGGAGGTCCAGCCGGCCACCGACTCGGGGGCCGAAGGCGACGCTCCGGCCAGGGCGACCGATACTGAGACCGAAGAGACCGACGGCGTGTCGGCTGATGCCGAGGCGTCGACGACCGGAGGCGACGAGATCAAGTCGATCAGAATCGACGTCGAACAGTTGGACCAACTCTACGGTCTCGTCGAACAGCTGGTGACCAGCCGCATCAAACTCAGGCGGGCCCTCGAGGAATCGAGCCTCGACGCGGCCGGAGAGACGCTCGATGAACTCGATAAGATCTCCTCCTCGCTCCAGGGGACGGTCATGGACATGCGGTTGATCCCGCTCAAAAAGGTCGTTAATACGTTTCCGAGGATGGTCAGAGATCTCGCTCGCGAGCAGGAGAAGGACATCGACTTCGCCATGTCCGGAACCGAGGTTGAACTCGATCGGACCATCCTCGATGAGGTGGCGGATCCGCTGATGCACATCCTCCGTAACGCGGTGGATCACGGCATTGAACCACCCGACGAGCGAGAGACAGCGGGAAAATCGCCCACGGGGACCGTTCGTCTCGAAGCCCACCGGGAACGCGATTACGTCCAGATCACGGTCCGTGACGACGGAAAGGGACTGGACGTCGGTGACATCAGACAGAACGCTCTCGACGAGGGGGTCAGGACCGAGACCGAAATCGAGGAGATGGATGACTCAGACGTCCTCGATCTAATCTTCCATCCTGGGTTTTCCACCTCGGAGGAGGTGACCGACGTAAGTGGCCGAGGCGTCGGCATGGACGTCGTCGCCAGCACCGTGAATCGACTGGATGGATCCGTCTCCGTCGATTCTACGGTCGGAGAGGGGACGCAAGTCGAGCTCCGACTGCCGGTCTCGGTCGCTATCGTCCGAGTGCTATTCATCGAAGTCGGCGACCAGGAGTTCGGCGTCCCAATCACGTCGATCGATGAGATCACGAAGGACCGCGAATTGGACACTATCAACGACCGCGAAGCCATCGACCATGACGGGACGATCTACCCGGTCATCGACCTCCGGCGGGTCCTCGGCAACGGCGCCAACAACGAGAGCACGGATGGCATGCTCCTCAGAATTCTCGAGGATGAACGACAGGTCGTCCTGCGCTGTGACGGAGTAAATCGGCAGGAAGAGGTGGTCATCAAGCCGCTCGAAGGCGAACTGCAAGGGGTCCCCGGGCTCGGTGGCACGGCCGTCATCGGTGACGGGAAAGTCGTCCCGATCGTGGACGTGGGGACGCTCTGATCACCGATGCGACTGCCGCCTCTCACACTTGGTCGGTGGCGGGTGATCTCCCGATGACTGCGTTCGATTCACTCCTGGATTACATCGAATCCGACCTCGAGTTCGCGACATCGTATTACAATAACGCGTATCTCGATCGACGCATCACGGCGCGGATGCGTCGGATAGACTGCGAGGAGTACGCCGAGTATGCCGGTGAACTTGAGGCTAATCCGGCAGAGCGTGAGGCGTTATTGGACGCCCTTAGTATCAACGTGACTGGGTTCTTCCGAAACCCGACGGTCTGGGATTCATTGCGGTCTGTCCTCAGGTCGCTAACAGAGCGGGATCGGAGAGTCACCATCTGGAGCACGCCGTGTTCGGACGGCCGCGAACCGTACTCCCTCGCCATGCTCGCACTGGATGACGAGAACGTCGACGCGAGTCGAATCGACGTCCTCGCCACCGATATCGACCTCGAGGCGCTTGCCGTGGCCCGCAAGGGGCGCTACGAGGTATCAACGACGGACGATATCGAGGACGAGCTGGCGCACCTCGACGACCCGGGGGAATACGTCGACCGGGATGGTGAGGCTTTCCAGATCACCGATCAGGTCCGACAGCTGGTCTCGTTCGACCGTCACGACCTGATCCGAGATCCAGCGCCGGGTGATTTCGAACTCATTCTGTGTCGAAATCTCCTGATATACATCCAACAGGACTATCAGGAACAGATATTCGATACCCTTGATGCCGCCCTCACCGAGCACGGCTACCTCGTCATCGGAAAAACAGAAACACTGCCACCCTCCTTCAAACCACGCTACATCGAAGTCGCCGACGGGTCCGGCATCAACTGTCGCCGAAGCGCGATCAACGGGGACTCCGACGATCGACTGGAGTATGGATCCGATTCCACGGGGGGCGCCCATGGGTAACGGAGAAACCCGCATCGGAGACGCCCGCGGGAAGTTCGCATGGGTAATCCGCGATGGACGACCAATCGACGAAGCCAACTGGACCGACGGTCGCATCCTGCTCTCGAATAAACGGCTCATATTGGTCGGGCAGAACGGCAAGCGGAATCTGGCCCTCGATGCCATATCGGACCTCGGCGATCGTTTCGACGTTAACCAATCCATCGCGAGGGTTTCGAACTATGTGAGCCTTCGGTGCGACGAAGACGTCCTCCTGGTCGCGCCAAATGACATTGAGGCCTTCGAGCCTGCCCTCTACACGGCCTTGCTCGACAGCCAGGTAGTATTGGTCCGACATCCTGCCGTCGAAGGCGGCGTCATGCAAGATACAGAGTGGTCGAAGGCGAGAGTCAAACCAGACGAGGAAGGACTTAACGTCGCCATGGCCGACGGGGAGTTCCTCCCTATCGAGCTCGCCCAGATCGGTGGTGTTGATCGGACCGAGCGGTCGGTCCTTGACGAGGAACGGGCGGTCGTCGAGGTCGAACATGCCGAGGAATCAACCAGCGTCCAAACCTACTTCGCTGGCCCTGATCGACTTACATCGTTCATCCAATCCTTCCTTGCGAAAGGAGAGGAACAGACTTCCGCAGATCTCGACCTCGAGGAGGCTGACAAAGAGGTCCTCATGGCCCTCTACTCGGGAGTATCACCATTCGAAATACCCGATTTCACCGGGCTCGACGTTGAACAAGTCGAGGAACGGTTCGACTGGCTCGTAGAACGTGAGGTTCTCGAAGAAGTTCGCACACGGAGTGAAGTCACGCTGACTGCTCGTGGTCGAAACCTCGCGAGTGAGGCCATCGATGGCAACTGATCCACCGATGGCCGACCGAAGCAGTCGCCACAGCCAGACTACCCCGATTCCCGTAGAGCAGTGGACGGTGATCATTGGATATCAGTACTACGGTGGCGACGATTGACAATGACAGCAGGTGTACTCATCGCAGACGATTCGGAGTTCATGCGCAACCTCCTCCGGGAGATCCTCGACGCGGAGTACGAGGTTCTCGGTGAGGCTGAGAACGGAGTCGAGGCTGTAGACCTCGTCGAGGAGACGGATCCCGACGTGGTCATGATGGACATCGTGATGCCCATTCGTGACGGCATCGAGGCCACGGCGGAGATCAAAGACCGAACCCCCGACACCGTCGTGATCATGTGCACGAGTGTCGGCCAAGAGGCGAAGATGCGCGAGGCGGTCAAAGCGGGCGCAGACGGGTATATCACGAAGCCCTTCCAGAAGCCCAGCGTCCTTGACGCGATCAACTCCGAACTCGGCTGAGAGACCAATGAACATCAATCTGCAGACGCTGGGCACCTTCAACCAGCTCGTCCACGATGGCGCCGAACAGGCGGCAGCCGACCTTCAACAGCTGGCTGGTATCACCCCGTCCGTCGAAGCTACCCGCACTGATCTCTCGACCTACGCCGATGTCGTCGAAGAGCTCTCGAGTGAGGAGTTCGTGGCAGTAACGATACGCTTCGAGAACGGGCTCTCTGGCCGGGCGATCCTGGTATTCGAGCGGTCTGCAGCGGAGACACTGACCGATCATCTCCAAGGACGAGATGCCGCCAATGAGTCGGCTGTCTCTGAAGGAATCCAGGAAGTCGGGAACATCTTACTGAGTGGCTTCATCGATGGGTGGGCTGACCACCTCGGTCGACCGATCGATATCTCGCCGCCTACCGTGACGGCTGGCTCGGGTGAATCGCTGCTCGAGACGGTCGAAGGCGAGTACGATTCCGATTCGCCGCTGCTCTCGTTTACGAGCTCTCTCAGAACTGCCGCGGACGACATCACCGGGACAGTCTTTCTCTTCCCGGAACGCGAGTCGCTCAAACAGCTCCTGTCCGAACGAGACGTGAACGATGCTGCGCCGATCTCACTCAAGAACCTGCAGATGTTCAAAGCTATGACGCAGGTCGGGACTGAGCGTGCGTCAGAAAACGTCACCATGATGACCGGCACTGAGACCAGTGTCGATGTCAGCCGTGTCAGTTTCCTGCCCATCGAACAGACGGTCAGCCTGATCGATGACCGGCCGTATGTCGGGGTCGTCACCGGCCTTAACGGCGTGCCAAGCGGCTACTTACTGATCCTGTTCGACGAACAGTCTGCCTGTCGGCTGGTGGAACAACTCGGCGCGGGCGTCTATGAATCGGAGTTCGAGCCCGCCCATCGGAGTGCCATCGAGGAGCTGGGTAACATCATGACGAGCGGATTCATCGACGGGTGGGCCAACGTTCTCGGGACATCCATTACACACACCCCGCCCGAGTTCATCCACGATTTTGCCCCCGCGATAATGGATCGTCTCGCTGCCGAACTCGCTGTCGACCAGGAGTACGTATTCCTATTCGATTCCTCGATCGAGACGACAGATAACGCGATTTCCTGTGAAATCTTCGCTCTCCCGAACGAGGCGGAGCTCCGTGCGGCCCTGGAGGAACTCGACCCCAAAACGATGGACCTCGATGAAGAGTCATCATTGGCGGCCGCAATGGAAGCCGACCCGGACGAATTCCTATAACGAGCCCTGCTGCGTACTCGTTCCCATCATGCCAGCTCGAGGGTGGAAATGTCGGAGCCCATGCTCGAACCGGGGTTGAAATGTGGGGTCCGCACCTTTTGGCCTCATCCGGATTCAACTGTATATGACGGTTAACGAGGACTCGGTGGGGCCCAGCCAACGGATCGGATCGGTGTCGACCGGTTCTGAAATTCTCGACCGGATGTTGGATGGGGGCCTTCTACGTCGATCGAGCGTATTACTCACGGGTGGCCCCGGAACCGGCAAGAGCACGCTCGGGATGCAGTTCCTCCAGGCGGGGCTCGGCCAGGGCGATAGGTGCCTCTTCATCAGTACCGAACAAACCACCCCAGAACTCGAAGTGTCATTCGCCCCGTTCGACTTCGATCTGGACCACGAGAACCTCCTCATCACCAGTCTTCACGCCTCCCCGGGACTGACCTTTAAGAGTGACGAAGAGGGCGCGCTGACGCTCCAAACACTCGATGGAGAAGATCTGCTCGGTCGTGATCACTCTCCACCGTTCATTCCTGAGTACATCAGCCGATACGTTGAGGAGCACGGCCCCTGCGATCGGGTCGTGTTCGACAGCATCTCGGGCATCGCGGCGATGGCTGAATCACGGGAACGGTTCCGTCGAGCTATCCTAGATCTCATTCAGGTGTTCTCCGACGAGTTCGAGGCGACTTCGATCCTGATCGCCGAGGAGACCGGTAATCAACCAACCACCGACGCCGCGCCGGTCGAAACTGTCTCTGGTCGCGATGCGATCCAGTTCAACGCCCACGGGGTGATCCGACTCTGGCGCGAATCTGTCGCCGGCGAGTACCACCGCTATCTCGAAATACGCAAGATGCGCGGCGTCGGACACGATACTCGCACCTACGGTATCGAATTCGCAGACGATGGCATCCGACTCCTCCCACGACTCCGCCATCATCCAGTCGAGTTTCTCCCCACGTCGTTCTTAACGACAGGTATCCCGAACCTCGATACGCTGCTTGGAGGGGGAATCGTCACCGGTGGCGCAGCGCTCTTTCAGTACGACGGCGAGGCAACGCCGCACACATTTCTCGTGAACATCCTCTCAGCGGCTGCCGAAGCCGACATGGCCTTACTGTTCGTTCCGTCACTGGAGCTCCCCCCCAAGACGCTCAGAGATATCTTCGACAGCCGAATCGGGGAGATGCGGGACCTGCTTGATGAGGATCGGCTCTTCCTGATTGATATGGTCAACGTTTGGGAGAACTCTCACCCAAACGTGTTCAAGCCCTCAGGCCCGGAGGGAAGTTTCGAGGACATCTACAATGCCGTTGACGAGCGTCGCGACGGCACCGCACTATTCAGTCTGATAAACGTCGAGTCGCAGATCCCGTCGTACTCTCCTGAGGAAATTCGACGAGCCAGATTCTGGGAGGAGGAGAATTTCTATCGGGAAGATGATACGGCCATCTACTTCTACAATCCGAACTCGATTCCCGACAAGCTCGACGCCTTCTACACGAACGGTGCCAGTCAGGTGATTTCGACCTGGATGTCGGACCGGGGCTTGCAGTACATTACGGTGAACAAATCACCCAGCGGGTTTATGGGAATGACCAGGGCCGTGGAATATGTCGATCAAGAACCCTTCATCCGGATTCAGCGGCCCCCCGGTGGTGTCGATGGAGGTAGCTGACGACGAGTGGCCCCCCGGAAGTTCTCTTGTCGTTCTCGACCAACCGTACAGCGAAGGTGGCGGGGCGCGATGTGCATCATTGCTCGCGGGGATGGATCCTGCAACCGCTCGGGTTCTCACGGTCTCGTATACCCAATCCACCCAGACGTGGCTTAAACACTGGAACGCTCATGTAGGTCCCGGCCCAGCCGAGTGGCACGCCATCCGGATAGATGATGGTAATTCCGCCCCGACCGGGCCACCGGGAGACCATTTAATCGAGGGGGGAAGTCGAACAATTGAACGCATCGCTAACCCGGCCGATCTAACCGGGCTCGGGCTGGCAATTAGACGGCATCGAGAGCGGTCTGAGGAGCCCGGGCAGTTGACTTTGTGTCTGCACTCACTGACAGGGATGCTGCAGTTTGTATCGGCAAATACTGTCTACCGGTTCGTTCATTGGCTCACTGGACAGGTCAGGGACGCCGAAGGGCTCGCCCACTTTCATCTCGATCCGGAGGCCCATGAACAGCGTATTTTGAATCAGTTCTTCACACTATTCGACGGCCGGATCGAGGCGCCAACCGAGGTGTGATCACTCGGACGAATCGATATACTCGGCCGATCGGGTCCCCTCCAGATATTTATCGGTGGAGCGACTCCTTCAGTCCATGAGCGCCGAGAGTAGAAAGAAGGCCGAGGAAACGGGCCAGAAGAGCGGGAAGGGGTCAGCGATCCTATCGAGGGCGCTCGCAAAGCTCACTGGCTACCGCAACAACGACGACTAGGTTCGTTGGTTCACCGTTTCTGAACTCGGTCTACCGGCCGATCGCGGCGTCCCTCCCCTCACCCACTCTCGACCCGCTCGTCGAGCCGGAGCCGCGCGATCTCGTGGACCTCGTCTACGGCCGTCCGGAACTCCTCCTGCGTTGAGTGCTCGACGCGGGCCTCCATCGCCGCTCTGATCTCGCTCACGGACGCCCCCTTCACGGCCATGATGAACGGGAAGCCGAAGGATTCCCGATACTGCTCGTTCAGTCGCTGGAACGCCTCGTACTGCTCGCGGGTCAGGTCGTCGAGCCCGGCCGAGGCCTGCTCGCGCTCCGAGGCGTCGGTCATCGCCGTCTGCTCGCCGAGGTCGGGGTGGGCCCGGAGGAGGGCGAGCTTTCGCTCGCGACCCGCGTCCTCCACGACGGCGCGCATCGCCGCGTGGAGCTCGTCGATGGACTCGAAGGGGCGCGCGTCCACTGCCCCCTCGGCCACCCAGGGGGACGCCTCGTAGACGTCACCCAGTCGGTCGACGAACGCGTCGGCGTCGGCGTCGTTCAGGGCGTCTATCGTGTGCGTGGTCATCGTCTCGGGCCCTCCGGCCGGGGGACAGGAAAACCCCTGGCCATCAGCCGCGCCAGTCAGGTACCTCGCGCGCGACGTACTCCCCGTGGCCGGGCTCGCCGACGACCTCGCCGTCCTCGGCGACGACCTCGCCGCGGACGAGCGTCATCGTCGGTCGCCCGGTCACTTCCCGGCCCTCGTAGATGGAGTAGTCCGCCTGCGAGGCGTTGTCTGCCGCCGTGATCGTATACGTCGCCGACGGATCGAAGAGGATGAGGTCCGCGTCGGTCCCCGGGTCGAGCGTCCCTTTGGTCGCGAGTCCGAACGTCCTGGCCGGGTTCGCGCACATCGTCCGGACCAGGAACGGGTACGAGAAGCCCCGCCGGTTCACGGCCTCGTCGTGGAACACCGAGAGGCTGACCTGCAGGCCGTTCGCGCCGAAGGGGCCCTCCCACCACGGCCGGTCCGCCTTGCTCGCCGCCAGCTGGGCGACGTGGTCCGTCGAGACGACGGAGATCGTCCCCCTGCGGAGGTGGTCGAACATGGCCTCGCGGTCGTCTTCTGTTCGCAGCGGCGGCGCGATCTTCGGGCGGTTCCCCTGTGCTTTGTGCGCCGCCTCGGTCAGCGTCGTGTAGTGGGTGCAGGTCTCGGCACGGACTTGCGAGCCGTCCTCCCGGTGGGTCTCGATCGCCTCGGCCGACGCCCGACACGACGTGTGGATGCCGTAGTACTTCGCGCCCGCCGCCTGCGCCAGCCGCACGGCGTCGTCGGCCGCCATCGCCTCGGCGTAGTCGGGCCGGGATCGCGGGTAGTCTTCCGGATCGTCCGCCCCGCCGGCTCGAAGCTCGTCCGTCAACGCCCGACAGACCGAGTCGTCCTCGGTGTGACACACCCCGACGGCGCCGAGCTCGGCGAGGTGGTCGAACACCCGGCCCATGTAGCCGGTCGAGAGACCGAACTCGTAGGCGGTGTACATCTTGAAGGACGTGAGGCCGGCGTCGACGAGGTCGGGGAGCTCGTCGAAGAGGGCTTCGCCCTCGCGCAGGATGCCGCCGTGGAGCCCGAAGTCGACCAGGGCCTCGTCGGCGTTCGCCCGCTTCCGCTCGAGCCCGTCCCGGAGCGGGGCCTCGGCGTCCCAGGGGCTCTCGGCGCCGACGTAGGCCTGCCAGGCGAAGTCGATGAACGTCGTGACCCCGCCGAGCGCCGCGGCGGCCGTGGCCGTCTCGTAGCTGTCGATGGAGACGTGGTCGTCGACGTGGACGTGCGGGTCGACGACGCCGGGCATGACCAGCTGCCCCGAGGCGTCGATCCGCTCCTCGGCCGCGGGCAGGGCGTCCTCGTCACCGACGCCGACGATCCGGCCGTCGTCGATGGCGACCGCCGCCTCGAGCGTCGACGTGTCGGTGACGACCGTCCCCCCGGCGACGACCGTGTCCACGCCCATGGGCTCACCCGGACTCGCTGATGGTGACGGGCTGGACCCCGTCGCGGAGGGTCAGCTCCTCGACCGCCTTGAGCTCCTCGGCTGAGGCGTCGACCGTCGCGAAGTGGTTCCCGGCGAGCTCGCCGGCGGGGCTCTTGAAACAGGTCGGCCCACAGGGCAGGAGGATCTCCTGCTCGTTGCGGTAGCCCGGGTACAGCAGCAGATCGCCCCGGGAGGGGTAGACGGTGTGGTTCTCCCGGGCGATCTCGGGAAGGGGGATCTCGTCGATGTTGATCCACGTCGCGATGCCGCTCCACCGCACGTGCATCAGTTCGGACTCGAGCGGGAGGAAGTCGCGGACGGCCGCGACCGATTCGGGGGCGTCGTCTTCGTGCAACTCAGCCGTGAACGTCGTGTCGCCGATCTCGATCTGGAGCATCAGTCGTCGCCTCGGTCCGTCGAGGCCAACTGCCATAGGGATTCTGCCAGCACGCGGGTCGCGGCCGTACAGTCGGCCCAGTCGGCCGACTCGCGCGGCGAGTGGGAGTGGCCGTTCGAGGCCACGAACGCGAGCCCGGCGTCGGTGACGTCGGCGACCTGCATCGTGTCGTGGCCCGCGCCCGAGTGGAGCGTGGTCGTCCCGAGCCCACACCGGTCCGCGCCAGCGTACAGCGCGTCCTGACACCGCGGCGCGAGCGGCGTCGGCGGGACGTCGTAGGCCCGGTCGACGGTCGTCTCGACCCCGCGCTCGCCCTCGAGCCGTCCGAGGCAGTCGGTGACGGCGTCGACCATGGCCTGGATCTCGCGTTGGTCGATCGAGCGGATGTCGAGCCGGAGGGACACCGCGCCCGGGACCACGTTGACCACGTTGGGCTCGACCGTCAGCTCGCCGACGGTTCCGACGGCGGCACCGGTCCCGTCGGACGCCGTCTCCGTGGCGGCCGCCTCCAGCTCGAGCACGACCTCGCTGGCCGCCGCGAGGGCGTCCCGCCGCTCGCCCATCGCCGTCGTCCCGGCGTGGTCGGCCTCGCCCTCGATCCGCACCCGTATCCGGGACGTTCCCGTGATGTCCGTCACGACGCCGAGCGGGACGCCGGCGTCCGCGACGTCGTGGCTCTGGTCGACGTGGAGCTCGAGCCAGGCGTTCCACGCGCTCGCGTCGAGTCGCCCCTCGCCGTGGTAGCCGATACCGTCAAGCGCCGCCTCGAGGGTGGTCTCGCCGTCGGTCGCGGCGAGGGCGTCCTCGACCGACCGCTTGCCGGCGGCCACCGTCGAGCCGAGGACGCCGTCGGCGAAGCGGGTTCCCTCCTCGCCGGTGAAGCAGACGACGTCGAGGGGCCGGTCGGGGGCCGTCTCGCTCGCACTGATGGCCCGGACCGCCTCGAGGGCGGCGTAGACGCCCAGGACACCGTCGAAGATGCCGCCCCGGGGCACCGAGTCGAGGTGGCTCCCGGCCGCAACGGCTGGCGTCTCCGGATCGACGCCCGCCGGGGTCCACCGGCCCACGACGTTCCCGACGGCGTCGACGCGAACGTCGAGCCCGGTCTCCTCGAGCCGCTCGACGAGGTAGTCCCGAGCCGCCCGGTTCGCGGCGTCACCGGGGAGAGCGGTTCGGCCGCGACCCGTTTCGCTCTCGACGGCCCCGAAGGTCGCGGTCCGCTCCACGTCGGCCCGGAGGGTCTCGCCGTCGACGGAGAACCGTGACACTACGCGATCACTCCCGGGCGCCGTAAGCAACCCGACCTCGCCGAAGTCATGCGCAATCGTCGGGACCTCACGACCGCGTACGAAAAGCATTTCGTGGCCGACCCGGCTATCAGCTGCGAAAACTTGCCGGTCATCCTTTTATAGGGCGACTGAATCCCTTCGACACCGATGGCTGGCCTCGCCCATCAGCAAGCCACGTATCTCCTCCTCTTTGGGGTCTCGGGGGCCGTCAGCCTCGTCTTCGCCTACTACGTCAGAGCCCGCCACGACGCCCGCGGCACGAAGACGCTCTCGTACGCCCTGGCCGCCGTGGGCCTCTGGGCGTTCAACTCCGCGGCCCGCACTGTGACGGGCGACCCCACGCTCACCTACCTGCTCCTCTCGACCGAGGTGTTCTTCGGGATCGCCACGGCCCGCCTCTGGTTCGTGTTCGCCGCCCAGTACACGAACCGCTCGATCCACCGGAACCGGACCGTCCAGTGGGCCCTCTACGGGCTGGTCACGGCGGCCATCGTCGTCCCCTTGACGAACCCCATCCACGGCCTGATGTGGGCGTCGGTCACGCCGGTCGCCGATCCCTTCCTCCACTACGAGATCGCGAAAGGACCGGCCCACTACGCGCTGACCGTCGCGGGGTACGGGATCGTCGCTGCCGGCCTCTACTACCTCCTCCGGATGCTCCGGTCGACGAGCCACACGAAGGCCGTCGTCTCGCTCGTCGTCGGCTTCCTGCTCCTCGTGAGCGCCAACGCCCTCCCCTACGTCGTCGACACGGCGATCACCCACAGCACGACCATCACCCCACTCGGGGGGACGATGTTCGTGTTCATGTCCGCGGTGGCCATCCGGCACAACCTCCTCACCGTGACGCCCATCGCCCGGAACCGCGTCTTCACGGCGATCAACGACCCCGTGGTCCTGCTGGACCGGAACCGACGGATCATCGACCACAACCCCGCGTTCGCGGCGGCGTTCACCCGTGGGGCCGACGTCAGCCACGACACCTTCGACGCGGCGTGTCCCCGGCTCGCCGACGCGGTCGGCGAGGACATCGACGAGCCAAAGCGTGTCGTCGTCACTGGCGAGAACGGGAGCGAACGCTTCTACACGCTGACCGCCTCGCCGGTCGAGAGCGGCCCACACGACCTGGGCCGTGTGCTCGTCTTCCGCGAGATCACGGACCTCCTCACCTCCCAGCAGGAGGTGGCCCGCAAGGACTCACAGCTCGACGAGTTCTCCGACTCCGTGGCCCACGACATCCGGAACCCGCTCTCGGTGATCGTCGCCCACACGGACCTCATCCGGACTCACCTGGAGCAGGTGGACTCGGGCGACGCCGACTACGACCACCACCTCTCGGTCAACTCCCTCGACCAGCTCGACGAGAGCTCTCGACGGATCAGCTCGATCGTGGATGACTTCCTCAAGGTGACTCGCGAGGCCAAGTCGCTCCACGACGTCGAACCCCTCGACTTCGAGACGTTCGTCCGAGAGCAGGCCGAGGGACACGTCGACACTGCGGACCTGCTCGTCCCGACGACGGGCGAGTTCTACGCGAGCCGGTCCCACGCCGGGCTCCTCCTCGACACCGTCTTCCGGAACGTCGCCCACCGGGCCGAGGACGACCTGAGCGTGACGGCCCGCCTCACCGAGGACGGGTTCGTCGTCGAAGACACCGGTCTGGTGGTCCCGCCGTCGGACGCCGACCACCTGCTCGAGTACGGGTACACGACCCGCTACCGTGGGGAGGGGCTCGGCCTCTCGGTGGCGAAGACGCTCGCGGAGTCACACGACTGGTCGATCTCGATCGACGCCACCTACAAGGAGGGCCTCCGTGTCGTCGTGACGGGGGTCCGGACTCAGCTCGTCGCCGAGGACGGCGAGGTCCCCGCCCGCCGGCCGATCTGAGTCGGCCGCAACCGCCGCCCGCTCGGCGGTACCCTAAACGGTTATTATCCAGCGGTCTGGGGGGACGTAATAATGGGATCAGTGCTCGATCAGCTGCTCCGCATCAGCCGGGAGGAGACCAGCCCCGGCTACCTCTCCCGCGAGGCGTTGGTCGAGTACGTCGAACACCCAGACCGGCACCTCTACGTCTACGACGACGCGGACCCGGAGCAGGTCAGCGAGCTCACCGACGCCGATGCGCTGGCGGCCACCGACGCACGCATCCGCGGCTTCGTCCTCACGGGCATCTACGAGCGCGAGGCCTACGCCGACGTCGTGAGCGTCGACGTCGAGGAGATATTGGAGCGGACGCCGCTCCGGTCGGCGGACTTCCCGCTCTCGCAGTTCAAGGTCATCGCGGTCGATTCCGATCACACTGGCGAGGGCATCGGCTCTGCGCTCACGGCGACCGGGCTCGCGCCGCTCTTCGAGAACCCGCCCGTCACCTCCATGCTCTGGGAGCGGGACGACTCGGCGAACATCAAGCTCGCCGAGCGCTACGCGAACAACCGGCTGACGACCTTCGAGGACTACTTCCCCCCGGACTGGCACTGCCCGGACTGCGGCTTCGAGAACGTGTGCCACTGTGACGTCACGATGTACGGCTGGTTCGCGGACGCCCGGCGGGGGCCGGTGGCCGACGACTGAGGGTCGGCTGGATCGCAGGGTTTTTTCGGCCGGTTCCCGGACGCGCAGAACCGATGCCCGCCACGCTCCGCGAGTACGCGGTCCTGGCTCTCCGGGTCGTCCTCGTCGGCGGCGGCCTGCTCGTCGCCGGCGGGACGGTCTACGGTCTCGCGACGATGCCGGCCGCCCCGCCGAACGGCGAGGGGTTCGTCGAGGGACTCGCCTACCTCTTCGGGAGCATGATCGTCGCCCTCGGGCTCGGTGTAGCGACCGTCGGCCTGGTGCTGCCGACGGCCCTCGGCGCCGACGACCCGATCGGCTTCGGCCGTGGCCAGCGGCTCCTCCTGAAGGCCGCCGGCCTGCTGGTCGGCGGTGGGTTCCTCGTGGCCCTGGCCGTCGGGATCTACACCGAACTGCAGTTCGGCCTGCTGCTCTGGCTCGCCCTCCTGCCGATCGCGGCCTTCGTCGCCGCCCTGGCCGTCCTCTGGCGCGGGCTCGAGGCGCTCGTCGGGGTGGCCCGCCGGGCCGCGGACTCAGGCGCCTGAGCGCTCCCGGCGTTGGAAGGCTCGCACCGCCTCGAGGCTCGGGACGCCGCCCCGGGCGCCCTCGGCGCGGACCGACAGCGCTCCCGCCACCGTCGCGGTCTCGACGGCGGCCCGGAGCGGGTCGCCCGCCGACAGCCGCGCGGCCAGGTAGCCGTTGAAGACGTCGCCCGAGCCCGTCGTGTCCACGACGTCCACCGTCGGTGGTGTCACGGCAAAGGAGGTGTCGTCCTCGACGAGCACGGGCGCTGGGCCCCGCTTGCGGATCACGGTCCCGCCGAAGGTGCCCAGGGCGCCATCGAGGGCCGTATACTCCACCTCGTTCGGCGTGAGGTACGTGACGGCCTCGCTCTCGAGGAGCGGGTCGACGCCTGCGGCGGGCGCCGGGTCGAGGAGGACGGCCGGCGGGGCCGGTTCCTGGGCGAGTCGGTCGAGCAGGATTCGCACGGGTTCGATGGGGATCTCGTTCTGGAGGAGCAGACAGTCCGCCGCGGCGACCACGCCGTAGTGTCCCATGACGTAGGCCTCGTCCACGTGGCCGTTCGCCCCCGGTCGCACGACGATCCGGTCCTCGCCGTCGGGGTCGACGAACACGAACGCCGTCCCAGTCGCCCCCTCGACGCTCATCACGTCCTCGACACCCACGCCCGCTGCGGTCAGGGCCTCGAGCACGCCGAACTCGCTCGCGTCTCGGCCGACCGCGCCGAGGAAGGCCGTGTCAGCACCCGCCGCGGCCGCCGCGACGCCCTGGTTCGCTCCCTTCCCGCCGTGCCGGACCAGGTCGGGGTCGCCGGCGAAGCCGTCAGGGAGGGCCGAGCGAACCACGGTCTCCCCTCGATCGGGGAACCAGCCGTACCGGTCGGCCAGCCGGTCGAGGTCGGCCCGCGACGTCCGGTAGATCCGGTCGACGTTCACACTCCCGGCGCTGACCACGGCGGCCATCGACGTGGAGCACTCGGCGGCCCCACGAGAAGCTTGGCATCGATCCGTCGGGCGGGTCACCGTCACGACGCCCGGCTCCCGCGACGTCGAACGACGTAGCCAACTAGGGCGAACAGCGGCACGGCGGCCGCGAACACGACGCCGAGGACGAGCCAGTCGGCGACGCCGAGTGGCACCGTGCCGAAGTACCGGCTGAGCGGCGTGTACAGCACCGCGAGGTGAAGGACCAAGGACGTCAGGACGGCGAGGGCGAGCCACGGGTTCGACAGCGTCGGAGTCGCCCGGGTCCACCGGACGACGTAGAGTTTGCCGAACTCGAGGATGACGAACCCGGTGAACACCATCGTCACCGCATAGGGAGTCACGCCGGCCGCCCCGTCGAGCACGTAGGCCATGAGCCCCAGCACCAGGAGGGTCGCCGCCGCGCCGGCCCCACCGATGAACTGCAGCATGTCGCGGTCGATGATCCCCGCGGACACCTCTCTGGGTGGCCGGTCCATGACGTCGCCCGACGGGTCGGTCCCCAGCGCGAGGGCCGGCAGACCGTCCGTGAGGAGATTGATCCAGAGGAGCTGGACGGCAGGTAAGATGAGGTAGCCGAACAGCGAAGCGACGAAGACGACCGCCACCTCGGCGACGTTGGCGCTGACCAGGTAGGCGACGAACTTCCAGACGTTGTCGAACACCGTCCGCCCCCGCTTGATCGCAGCGCGGATGGTGTCGTAGTTGTCGTCGAGCAGCACGATGTCGCTGGCCTGCTTGGCGACCTCGGTCCCCCGGACGCCCATGGAGATGCCGACGTCCGCGTTCTTCAGGGCCGGGGCGTCGTTGACGCCGTCGCCGGTCATCGCCACCGCGTGGCCGTTGGCCTGCAGCGCCCGGAGGATCCTGACCTTGTGGGCCGGCTCCGCCCGGGCGAAGACGTCGACGTCCTCCACCCGAGCACGGAGCTCGTCGTCGTCGAGGGCCGCGACGTCACGGCCGGTCATGACGCTGGAGTCGACGCCGATCTGGGCCGAGATGGCCCGGGCGGTCACGGGGTTGTCGCCCGTGATGACCTTCACGTCGATGCCCGCCCGGCGGGTCTCCGCGATCGCCTCCGCGACTTCGGGACGCGGCGGGTCGAGCAAACCGACGAGGCCGACGAAGGTGAGGCCCTCCTCGGGCCCGCCGTCCGCATCGCGGTCCTTGTACGCGAACGCGAGGACCCTGAGCGCGTTGGCCGCGAACGTCTCGACCTGATCGCGCACGCGGTCGGCGACGGCCTCGTCGAGGTCGACCGGGCCATCGGGACCGAGTACCTGGCTCGACCGCTCGAGGACCGTCAGCGGTGCGCCCTTGACGTAGACGACGTCGTCGTGGACCGTCGCCATCCGCTTGCGTTCCGAGGAGAACGCGTGCTCGTCCCGGCGGGGCTTGGCCGACCGGAGCGCGTCCACGTCGAGCCCCCGCTCCTCGGCGGCGACGAGGAGGCCGCGCTCGGTGGGGTCGCCGTCGTCTGCGTCCGCGTCGTTACAGACCGCGCCGATCTCGAGGAGCAGGTCCAGCCGGTCCGTGCCGTCGACCCCGTCGACGGCGAGCGTCTCGTCGTGCACCCACGCGGACTGGACGCGCATCTCGCCCTCGGTCAACGTGCCGGTCTTGTCGGTGCAGACGACGTCGATAGACCCGAGCGCCTCCACGGCTGGCAGCGTCCGGACCAGCGCGTCCTCCTCGGCCATCCGCCGGACACCGAGGGCGAGCGTCAGGGTGACGACGGCGGGGAGCCCCTCGGGGACCGCGGCGACCGCGAGCGACACCGCGGTGAGGGCGGCGTCGACGAGGCCGCTGTCCCGGAAGGCGAGGAGGGGAAAGACGACCGCCGAGAGCAGGACGACCCCGATGCCGAGCCGCCGGCCGAGCCGGTCGAGGTCCCGCTCGAGGGGTGTATCGGGCGCCTCGGCTTCGAGAAGGGCCGTCGCGATCTCGCCCACCTCGGTGTCCATGCCGGTCCCGACGATCAGGACCTCAGCTCGGCCCCGGCTGACGTTCGTGCCGCTGAAGACGGCGTTCGAGCGCTCCGCCACCGGGGTGTCGGCGTCGACGACCCCGGGTGACTTCTCGACCGGAACGCTCTCGCCGGTCAGGGCGGCCTCGTCGACCTCGAGGGAGCGGCTGTCGATGATCCGGCCGTCGGCCGGGACCACGTCGCCCTGCGTGAGCAGGAGGACGTCACCGGGCACGACGTCGGTGGCCGGGACCGTCTTGTCCTGGCCGTCGCGTCGGACCGTCGCCGTGGGCATCGCGAGCTCCCGCAAGGCCGCGAGGCTTCGCTCCGCCCGGTACTCCTGGAGGAACCCGAACGCCCCGTTCGCCGCGAGGATGACCGCGATGAGGGCGGCGTCGACCACGTGGCCGATCGCGAGCGAGAGTGCGGCTGCGCCGATCAACACCCAGATGAGCCAGCTCGAGAACTGGGCTACGAGGATCCGGATCGGGTGACGGCCCCGCTCCTCATCCAGCTCGTTCGGCCCGACGCGATCGAGGCGCCGCTGGGCCTCGGCCGATTCGAGGCCGCCCTCGTCGGTGTCGAGGGTCGCGTAGAGTTCCTCGATGGGGCGGGCGTGCCAGTCCTCGCCGGGTCCGGCGGTTGAGCGGTCATCCCCGGCCTGGGTGTCGGGTGGATCGCCGCTCATTCCAGATACTCGACGGCCTCGTCGTCCGTGACCTGCGTGAAGTCGTCGTAGAACTGGCCGACGGCGCCGAAGTGTGGCGGTGTCTCGACGGCGATCACCTCGTCGGCCTCACTGGCGAGCCGCTCGATGGTGTCCGGCGGCCCGACCGGGACGGCCAGGACCACCCGGGCGGCTCCGGCTGCGTTGACCTGCCGGATGCAGGCGATGGTCGTGGCGCCCGTGGCGACACCGTCGTCGACGATGAGGACCGTCTTATCAGCGAGCTCGAGCGGCGGACGGTCGGCGCGGTAACGCTCGACCTTCTCCCGTGCGGCGGCGAGCTCCCGATCGATGGCGGCGTCGATAGCGTCCTCGCCGACGTCCATGTCCGCGATCAGTGCGTCGTTCCGCCAGACGGTCCCGTCCGACGCCACGGCCCCCATGGCGAGCTCCGGTCGGCCGGGCACCCCGAGCTTTCTGGCCGCCACGACGTCGAGTGGCACACCGAGGCGGTCCGCGACTGCCCGCCCCACCGGGAGACCCCCGCGGGGAATGGCGAGGACGACGTCGGCGTCTACACCATGGGCCTCCACGACGGTCGCGAGCTGCTCGCCGGCGTCGTTCCGATCCTCGAACATGGGCTTCCCTTGTTTGCGAGGGGCAAAAAGTACGAGCGGTGGTTATCGCTCGTCGGAAGCGGCCGTGGTTGGTCAGTCCTCGGTGCGAAGCTCACGGACTCGGTCGATGTTCCAGGCGTAGCCCTTCTCGTCCTCCGGGGTCTCGAGGACCATCGGCTTCTCCCGGAGCGCTTCGTGGTTGACGACGAGCCGGAATGCGTCGGCGCCGACCGCTCCCTCGCCGATGTGCTCGTGCTCGTCCTTCTCCGACCCGAGCGGGTGCTTCGAGTCGTTCAGGTGGAGGTACTGGACGTGGTCGAGGCCGACGGTCTCGTCGATCTCCTCGACCAAGTCGTCCATGCCTGCCTCGTCGCTATAGTCGTAGCCGGCCGCCCAGAGGTGGCAGGTGTCGAGGCACACCCCGAGTCCACCCTCTCCGTAGACGTGGTCGGACGTGGCCACCATGTCGTCGAGATCGGCCAACTGCGTACCCACGGTCGTCCCCTTTCCGGCGGTGTTCTCGAGGAGCACCGTCACACCTGCCGGCACGTCCACGGCCGAGAGCCGTTCGCCGACGTTCTCGACGCCGGTCTCGTAGCCGGCCCCGGTGTGGGCACCGGGGTGGAAGACGTAGTAGGGGATATCGAGGGCCGCACAGGCGTCCACCTCGGCTTGGACGGCGTCGATCGACTTCGCTGCGAGGTCGTCTTTGGGGGTGGCGAGGTTGATCAGGTACGTGCCGTGGACGATCCACGGGCCGACGTCCTAGGCCGCCGCCCCGGTGAAGGCGTCGGCTTCGTCCTCATCGACCGTGTTCGTCGCCCACCCTCGGGGCGACCCGACGAAGATCTGGCCACAGTTGCCGCCGAGGTCGACCTCGCGGTCGACGGCGTTCGAGAACCCGCCGGCGATCGAGACGTGTGCACCGAGTCGCAGCATGACCCGTGTTCGTCCCGCCGGGGAAACAACCGTTCCGGTTGACCGTCGGGGCGATCAGGCCGACGCCGCCCCGCGGTCGAGCGTGAGCTCGATGCCGGTGTCGTCCCCGACCGTGACGCGGATCTCGTCGACGTCCCGACGGTACTCGCTCGTGTGTTTGCCGGAGCGTCGAATGCGGATGCCCTCGAGGATCAGCCCGGTCTCCTCGAGGAGCTCCAACTTCCGGTAGGCGGTCGAGAGCGGGATGTCACAGGATTCGGACAGCTCCGACGCCGAGCGGGCCGTCTCCCCCGTGGCCTCGAGGATGGCCCGGCAGGCCTCGTCGTCCAAGGCTTCGAGGAGCCGGCGACCCTCACCGTCTGCGCTGACGGTCGTCTCGCGGTCGTCGCGGTGTAGCTGCGCCGGGATCTGGGTGATGGCCATGGGTGCGTGACTCACGTAGTGTACATGGCACTCCGGCCGCAGATAGCCACCGCCCCGGTAGCCGGGGTGGTTTAAGGGTGGAGGTGGTCACCGGTCGCCGAGAACGTCGGCGAAGAGCTTCGATTGGGCCGCGGCCAGGTGTTCCGCGACGGTCGAGGGGTCGATCCCGAGCTCGGCGGCGACCTCGGTCGCGTTCGCCCCGCGGCGTCGGTCGAAGTACCCCATCTCGTAGGCCGTTCCGAGCACCTCCAGCTGGCGCGCCGTGAGCCGGCTCCGATCGACATACACGGGGTCTCGCGTCTCGGTCGGCTTCGGGGAGCGGACGAGCCGGCGCACGTCGAGGTCGGGGAACCGATCGAGGAGCGTCTGGACGGCCGTCTGGAGCTCGTCGTAGTCGACCGCGTTGAACTCGAGCCGGAGCCGACCGTCGGTGGCTACGTATCGCTGGATGGGACAGCCGAGTCCGCCGAGGCACTCGCAGGGACACGTCTCCTCGCCGTCGTGGTCGTAGCGGAGGATGTGGCGATTGCCCAGGGAGAGCACGTGGTCGCAGGCGGGACACTCGGGGGCCGTCGCCGTTTCGACCTCGAACTCCGAGACGGCGGTCGACCCGGTCGGAGGCACGCTCCGCCAGACCCGTTCGACCACCGAGTCGGTCCGACGCGAGAGATCGACGATCGGGCAGGGTGCCCCAGAGGGAACCTCGACCGTGGCCCGGATGCCCTCGCTCATGGACCGATCCGCCTCGGCTGCGCTGGTCGCCCCCCCTCCGGGGCCAGCCGCCTGCCGATCGGGGTCGAATCGGTCACAGTTCCTAGTACTGTCGCCCTGAACATATAGGTGTGACTTCGAGGTCGAATCGCCGCCCCCGTTTCGTCGACCCGAGCTACTCGCCGTCGCGCTCGATCTGGACCTTCCGGCCGGAGAGTTCCTCGGGATCCAGCTCGTAGAGTTGGATGTCGAGGTCTGGTTTGGCCTGCCCCCAGATCTCGAAGAGCGGCCGCTTGGTCTCGCCGTACTGCTCGATGCGCTCGACCGTGAGCTCCTCGGGCTCGACCGCCTCGAGCTGGCCCGAGGCCACGACGCTGCGGTAGGTGTCGCCGTCCTCCTCGTAGACGACCAGCCGGGTCTGGGGCGAGGAGGTGAGGAAGGCGCGTTTCTCGCTCTCTGGGGTGGAGACGAGCCGAAGGTAGAAGCGTCGACGCTCGGCGTCGTAGCCGTAGGAGATCGGGACCGCGTAGGGCTCGTCGCCGCGGGCGAGCGCCAGCACGCCAGTCTCGTGCCGGGCGAGGAGCGCGTCCGTCTCGCCGGGGCTCAAGCGGGTCTGTCGGTCGAGCGACATCGTCGGTTGACGAACCAGACACGGCCGGCCACCATACCGTTTCCCCTACACGCCGCGGCCACAGGAGTAGTCAGCGGGGAGCCGGCCAAGAGCGCCCGCGGGTGTCCCTCGGCTACGCCTCGCCCTTCCTGAACGAGTCCGGACTGACGTCGGCGCCGCAGATCACGCAGCCGTTGGCGAGGATCGCCTCGCGCATCGAGGCGTTCATCGAGATCGTCTCCCGGCACTCGGGGCAGACGAACGTGAACTCCTCGGCCTCCGCCATCATCTTGCCTGTACGTCGCGGTGTCATAAAATCCGCCCCATCATTCCCATGGCTTGGCAGGCGCCGTCCGCCGTGGCCTCAGACGTGCGGGTCGGGGACGAGTTCCCGCTCCTCCCGGGCTGCCAGCCAGTCACAGAGCTCGACGAGCTGGTCCGTCGCGGCCTCGAAGAGCTGCTCGCCCTTCGCCGCCGTCGCGTCGGTCTGGTCGCCGAAGACGCCGTTCCCCGAGTTCTCGACCGCGTCGTAGAACACGCGGGTCCCGTTGCGCCGGATGTCCCGCTCGTCGACGTCCGGAACCCCGCCGTCGCGGGCGGCCTCGAGCCGACCGTCGTGGACGAGCTCGGGGGCGAGGTGCTGGATCATCGCGGTCTCCTTCGGGCCGCCGTGGGGGCCGTTGTGCTCGAAGAGGTCATCCACCAGGTCGGGGATCGAGTCGTTCCACATCCACTCGATGGCGAAGGCGACCTCGTCCTCGTGGAGCCGTCGGCCGACCTCCCGGAGGTGCTGGATGTTCCCGCCGTGGGCGTTGACGAAGACGATGCGATCGATCCCGTGGTAGGCGAGGTTTCGCGTGAACGACTCCACGTAGTCTCGGAACGTGGCCGGGTCGACCCACATCGTGCCGTGGAACTGCCGGTGGTGCGCCGAGACGCCGACGTTCACCGTCGGTGTACAGAGGTAGTCCCCGCGGTCGGCCGCCTCGCGGGCGAGCCCTTCGGCGATGACGTGATCTGTCGACAGCGGGAGGTGCGGACCGTGTTGTTCGGTCGAGCCCAGAGGCACGATCGCCAGTGACTCCGCCTCGAAGTAGGCCTCCAGATCCGGCCAGGCTTGGTCGCCAAGGTACATGTTGGGTCTTTCCCGGTGGCGGTCGCCAATAGGGGTGATGGTTCGGCGCGGCCGTCAAGGGCGCCAGAACGGGCCATCGAGCCGACCATTTTCACTTTCACCGAGCTTGGCAGCCATACTTCCCCCCGGACGCCGTAAGTGGATGTACGATCGGGGCACCACCCCGACTGATCCCCATGTCGACGACGTCCTCTGCCCCCCCGCGACTCGGCCGCTGCCCAGCGTGCCGCACGGAAATCGCGAGCCTCGACGTTCGCATCCTAGACGGCGACCGCCCGAGGGTCCTGACCGAGTGTCCGAGCTGTCGGCGTCGCGTCACCCCGGAGTGACCGCGATGGTCGGCTTCCTCTCCCGGCTACGGGGCACGAAGCGGCCTCAAGTGATCGTTGAGTGCCGCCGCTGTGGCACGACGATCGAGGCCGCGACCGGCTGCTGCCCCACGTGTGGCGCCTCGGGCTTCGCCGAGTACCGGATCCCCGGTTGATCTCACCGGGCGGTCGGCACCCATCGAACCTTTGGGGCCCGGCCACGAACACTGCGTGAGACTGGCCGCCTACCCACCATGACCCACACGATCGAGATCGACGACGACCTGGCACAGCGGATTGAAGCCCACCTCGAGGAGGACGAGACCATGGCGGAGTTCGTCGCGGAGCTCGTCTCCATGTACGAGACCGAGGGCGCCTTCCTCCAGGAAGGCTACTCCGAGTGAGGTCCCTCGACGTGTCCGCCACCGGGCGCTGATGCGCTACGAGCTACGGGGCCACACCGCTGACGTCGCCGTCGAGGGCTGGGGCGAGCGGCTCGGCGACGCGTTCGCCGCCGTGGCCGACGGCATGGCCGCCGCGATGTGCGAGGCGGTGCCGGTGACCGGCGATCGCTTCACCGTCGAGGTCGCGGCCGAGAGCGTCGAGGCCGCCCTCTTCGACTACTTAGACGAGCTGATCTACCAGCGGGACGTCCGCAGCGTCCTGCCGGTGGACAACCGCGCCCGCGTGGAACAGGACGGTGACCGGTGGACCGTGCGGGCGAGCGCCCGCGGGGTTCCGCTCGATGCGATCGAGGCCCGTGAGATCAAGGCGGTGACCTACTCGGAGATGGCCGTCGAGGAGATCGATGGGGAGTGGCGGACTTACGTGGTCCTCGACGTGTGATCGATCAGTCGAGAATGGATGACCGACTACTCGTCTATGTGTTCGATGCCTTTCTTCGAGACGTTGGCCTCGGTGATGCGACCCGAGAGCCAGCCGGGGCCGTCGCCAGGGGCCTCTGACTGCCAGGCCCACGCGTCGTAGATGTGGACCTTGTCTGTCCCCTTCTCGCGGAGCCGGATCTCCGTCGCATTGGCCTCGGCCGCCGACTCGCTCGAGGCCGGATCAAGCCGGCGCGCTGCCTTCAGCGCGGCTTGTCTCGGGTAGTTCCCCGAGAACACGCTCGATTCCGTGCCGTCCGCCTCGCGGAGTGCGAAGTTTCGCTTGCCGTCTTCACGGACCATGGTTGTCTCAACTCTCCACCACCACCCAGAGTGGCGGTTGTTATAAATATATGCCCCGAAACCCGCCGAAAGCTCGTCAATTACGACCTATCAGCCTCCGAGGCCAGGTGGATGCGTTATCAGAACTGGTAAGAAACCCCGAAGATACTTAAGTCTCCAATGGTAGGTCTCTTGGGCGCAATGGGGGAACATCGTCACCGACCCGTCGTCCTCGTCGTCGACGACGAGCCTGCACTCGTCGAATTATACGCGGCCAACTTAGACGAGGAGTACGACGTCAAGACGGCCTACGGCGGCGAGGAAGCCGTCTCGCGAATCGACGAGGGCGACGGCATCGACGTCGCGTTGATCGACCGCCGGATGCCGGACATCTCCGGTGACGAGGTCCTCGACCACTTGGACGAGGTGTCGCCGAGCTGTCGCGTCGCGATGGTCACGGCCGTCGAGCCGGACTTCGACGTCATCGACATGCCGTTCGACGAGTACCTCGTCAAGCCGATCAGCCGAGACGACCTCCTCGGGACCGTCGAACGGCTCCTCACGCTCGAGAGCTACCGGGAGCAGCGGCAGGAGGCCTACGCCCTCGCCTCCAAGGTGGCCGCTCTCCGGGCCCACAAGGACCCCGAGGAGCTCGAGGACAACGAGGAGTACCAGGGTCTCACCGAGCGGCTCGAGACGATCCGGGAACAGCTCGACGAGACGGCCCAGAGCTTCGAGGCGAGTGACTTCGCGGCCGCCTTCGGCGACATCCGCGGCGACGTCCCGGCGACCACCAGCGACTGAGCCCCGTCAGACTTACCCCCATTCTCGGTCGACGTCACGTCGTGCTCAGTTCACGGACGGTCACGGCGATCGTTGGCCTCGTCGTCAGCGTTCTCGTCAGCGTCGCCGTCTGGTGGCGCTTCGACACGTTGTTCCTCTTCCTGTTCGTCCCGTTCGTCCCGCTCCTCCTCCGGCGTGGTCGGGCCGAACCCCGCGACCGTTCGGCCCTCGAGTGTCCAACCTGTGGCTTCCGGACCGCCGACCCCGCCTTCGAGTTCTGTCCCCGAGACGGCTCGAGACTCGAGTGAGGCCACCGGCGGTCGGCGATGTGGCACCGAGTGGCGCTGGCGGCCGGGCGTTCACACCGCCGTCTCGACGTAGGCCACGGCGGCGTCGGGCGAGTCGACGGCCTCGACCCCGTCGATGTCGTGGGTGTCGAGGCCGGCGATGGGGCGGTCGAGGTCCAGGGCGTGGCCGATCTCGGAGAGCGTGCCGGACGCCCCGCCCACGGCGATCGTAGCCGATCCATTCAGCACGACCAAGGCGTTCCGCGCGTTCCCCATCCCGGTCGCGATGGCGGTCTCGACGTGGGGGTTGGCTGCCCTCGGGTCGGCGCCCGGGAGGATCCCGACGGTGTGTCCGCCCTCGGCCCGCGCCCCGCGACAGGCCGCGGCCATGACGCCTCCCAGGCCACCACAGACGATCCCGTGTCCGCGTTCGGCCAGCAGCGAGCCCACCGACTCGGCAATCGCCTCTGTCTCCGGGTCCGGCCGGCTCCCGCCGATGACGCTCACGCGCATGGCGCCGACTGCGTCGGCGCCCGGGAAATAGCTCGCGGCCGCGCTCACTCCGCGTCGGCGGGCGTGTCGAAGTCGTGGAAGTGTTCGCCCTTCTCCGCGGAGAGGATGTTCAGGGCGGCGGCGGCCCCGTCGCCGGCTGAGATGATCGCCTGCCACTCCTCGGCGCGGACCATGGCTCCGGTCGCGTAGACGCCCGGGACGCTGGTCTCCATCGTCACATCCACGTCGACGACGCCGTCCTCGGTGAACGCACAGCCGATCTCCTCGGCGAGGTCTCGCTTGGCCCCCGTCGCCAGCACGACGTAGTCGGCTGCATGCTCGCCGGCGTCTGTCGTCACCGCAAAGCCATCGCCGGACGCCTCGACGGCCTTCACCGCTTCCTCCCGCAGCTCGGCGCCGAAACCGGCGACCTGCTCGCGGGCTCCCTCGACGAACTCGGTGCCGTCGACGCTCTCGATGCCGAGGTAGTTGAAGAGGTGTGCCTTGTGCAGCCAGGTGCCGTCCGTGTCAAAGACCACCGTCTCGAGGTCGTTCTTGGCCGTGAAGAGTGCCGCGCTCAACCCGGCGGCTCCACCACCAACGACGATGACGTCTGCCATGTACTGATCTACGGTCGCGATCGGAATAAAAGACCGAGAAGCGGCGAGAATCACCCGCCGCTCAGCCGGCGTTCGAGCGTCCGGTGCCGGTAGGCGAACAGCGGCGCGAAGAACGGCTTCGCGAGCCCGGCGAGGGCCCCGGGCACGACCGGCAGCTCGTACTCGACGCGGTCGGTCACGACCGTCTCCTCCCCGTCCGCTCGGAAGGTGTGCGTGTGGACCCAGTGTGGGAAGAGCCCCTCGACCATCACGTCTCGAAAGAACGCCTCGCTCGCTCCCGATTCCCGATCGACGATGCGGGAGGTCCATTGCTGGCGCGGGCCGACGCCAAAGGGGCGCATCGAGAGCTGGATCTCGCTGCCGACCTCGAGGACCGCCGGGTCTGGCTCGCCGTCCGGACCGTGGACGGTCTCGACCTGAAGGTCGAACCATCGGGGCGTGAGGGCGCGGAGGCCATCGACGCCGTCGTGGAAGGCCCAGACCTCATCGAACGGTGCGGCGATGCGGCTCCGGCGGCGATAGACGGCCATGCCCGACGTTCGACCGTGGCCCGGAAGAACCCCTCGGCCATACAGTTAAGGCCCGCATCGTGCTAGTCCTAGCCACGTTCGATGGCGTACACCCTCGACTGCCGCGGCTGTGAGTGGGCGGTCGACGATCCGGTAGAGCTCAAGGGGGAGGCGAACTGGCTCGCCGGGAAACACATCGCGAAGACCGGGCACTCCGTCGCGCTCAAACGCGTGGTCACGGAGGACGACGACGACTTCTACCGCGGGGGCGGAACCGAGATCCTCTGGGAGCCGCCTTCGGGGACACCGTAGCTCACTTGAGCCGCTCTTGCAACACCGAGGGGTGTGCCGCCGTGACTCCCTCGATGGGCAGAATATCGTCAGCGATGACGTCGCCGAGCTCGTTCCCGTCCGCCGCCCGGACCTCCGCCATCAGCATGTGGTCGCCGCTTGACGTGTAGAGCGAGCGGACGGCGTCGATCTCCCGGATGGCTCGCGTCGCGTCGACGAACCGCTCGGACTCGACGTCGATACCGACGAGCGCGATGCTCTGGCCCGAGAGCTTCTTCGGGTCGACCTCGGCGGCGTATCCCACGATGACGCCCTCGTCTTCGAGCTTATCGACGTACTTCCGGACCGTCGGCTTCGAGACGCCGGCACGGTCGGCGATCTCGGCGTAGGACGCCTGGGCGTCGTCCTCGAGGACGTCCAGGATTCGCTGCTCCGTGGGCTCGTCGCTCACGGCGGTATATTTTCTGTTACGGCAAAAAAACCTTCCGAATCGTAAAGGAATCGCCCGGCTACTTGTGCCGGGAAATGAAATCGGCCGACCGCTCCCACTCGGCGTCCGCGTCGAAGTACCGCTCCGCGACGGGGTCCTCGGGCATGTCGCCGAGGTGGCGCTTCTCCTGCTGGTAGGACCGGCGTCCCTCCTGGACGAAGTACCGCCCGGTAAGCACCGTGCCCTCGTAGAGGACGTCCTCCGTTTCGTACATCATCTCACCGGCCTCGCGGCGGTCGTGGACGTCGAAGTCGTAGTCCTCGGAGTCCTGGACGTCGACGTAGGGGACGTACTGGCGGGCGTCCTTGTTCCAGGTTGGGCACTGCGTGAGGAAGTCGATGTGAGCGAAGCCGTCGTGCTCGATCGCCTCGACGAGGATCTCCTTGGCCTGGTTCGGGTTGACCGCGGCCGTTCGCGCGATGTAGGAGGCCCCCGAGGCCAGCGCCATCGAGAGAGGTCGGATGGGGTCCTTGGCGTTGCCCTGGGGCTGGGTCTTCGACTTATGCCCCTTCGGCGAGGTGGGCGACGCCTGACCCTTCGTGAGGCCGAAGACCTCGTTGTTGAACACGATGTAGGTCATGTCGTGGTTCTCCCGGGCGCTGTGCATGAAGTGGTTCCCGCCGATGCCGTAGCCGTCGCCATCGCCCCCGGCCGCAACGACCTCGAGGTCCGTGTTCGCCAGCTTCGCCGCCCTGGCGATGGGCAGCGACCGACCGTGGATGGTGTGGAAGCCGTAGCTCTCGAAGTAGCTGTTCAGCTTCCCGGAACACCCGATGCCCGTACAGAGGAGGATCTCGTCGGGGTTCTTGCCGAGTTCGGCCATGGCCTGCTTCAGCGCCTTGAGCACGCCGAAGTCGCCACACCCGGGGCACCACGTCGCCTGGGGCTCGATGCCGGGCGTGAAGTCGTTCGCGTCGATCTCTCGCTGCTCGCCGATCGCACTGAATGCACTCATGTCTAATCACCCGCCGCGGGTTCCATCCGCGTGTTGAACTCCGGTTGCGTTTCGATGCCGCCCTCGACCCGCGTGTCGAAGCCGTCGACGATCTCCGCTGGCTCGAAGGGGTTCCCGTCGTACTTGAGGAGGCTGTAGAGCTTCTCGCCGTAGCGGCCGAGGTGGCGCTGCATGAGCCCCCGGAACTGGCCGGAGGCGTTCATCTCCACGACCAGACACTCGTCGACGCTCTCGACGAAGGCGGCCACCTGCTCCTCGGGGAAGGGCGCCATCTCGGTGACTGTCAGGGCTTTCACCCGGTCACCGTCGGTGTTGAGTCGGTCGACAGCCTCCTCGACGGTGCCCTTCTGGCTGCCCCACGTGATGACGCCGTAGTCGGCGTCCTCGGGGCCGTAGACTGTGTTGTTGACCCGGTCCAGGCCGTCTAGGTGCTCGCGGATGCGCTCGAGCTTCTCCTGGCGGTGGTTCATCTGGACGATCCGGTTGTCCGGGTCCTCGCTGATGTGGCCCTCCTCGTTGTGCTCGTTGCCGGTGGCGAGGAAGCGCCCACCCTTCTGGCCCGGCACCGACCGCTTCCGGGCCGTCCGGGAGTCGTCGTCCCAGCCGAAGCGCTGGAGCTTGCCCGTCACGTGGTGGCCCGCTTCCTCGAGCTCCTCCTCCCGGTAGGTCGCCGGCATCGCCGGGTTCGGCTCCCGGTCGAAGACGCTCTCGGGCAGGTTCCGGAACTCGCCGCCGAGCTTCTGGTCGTAGAGGATGATGACGGGGATGTTGTACGTCCAGGCGATCTCGAAGGCCTGCCGCGACAGCTCGTACGCCTCGGCCGGGTCACCCGGCGCGAGCACGACCCGCGTCGAGTCGCCCTGGCTCGTGTAGAGCACGTGTTCGAGGTCAGCCTGCTCGGGCTTCGTCGGCATGCCCGTCGACGGGCCCGCCCGCATGGCCTCGAGGAGGACGACCGGCTCCTCCACCATCTCGGCCAGTCCGAGCGGCTCGGACATGAGTGCGAACCCGCCGCCGGAGGAGCCGCTCATGGCTTTGACGCCCGCGTGCGAGGCGCCGACGGCCATGCAGGCCGCCGCGATCTCGTCCTCGACCTGCTCGTGGATGCCGCCCACCTGCGGCATGAGCTGGGACATGATCGTGAACGCGTCCGTCCAGGGCGTCATCGGGTAGCCGGCGATGAACCGGCAGCCCTCGTCGAGCGCCCCGTAGGCGATGCCGTAGCTCCCACTGACGAGGACCTGGTCCTCGTCGTGCTTGCCCGTGGGCACCGAGACGTCGACGGCGTCCGTGTCGTACTCGTCGCGGACGGCGTCGTGGGCGGTGTGGAGGATTTCGATGTTCTGTTCGAGGATGTCCCCGCCCATGGCGTCCTCCATCAGGTCCTCGATCGCGCCGAGTTCCATTCCGGTGATGGCGGCCGTCGCGCCGACGCCGGCGGTGTTCCGCATGACCTCCCGCCCGACGTCGCGGGCGAGCCCCCGGAGGTCGAGCGGGAAGACGTGCCAGCCGTTCTCCTCGGCCCGCGCCTCGAAGTCCTCGGGGAGGTCCTCGGCCTCGATGAGGCCCTCGTCGTAGACGATGACTCCTCCCTCGCGGAGGTCGTCTAAGTTCTCGGTCAGGGGTTTGATCTCTTCCTCGCCGTAGTAGGCGTGCTCCTGGGGGTTCCTGGCGAAGGAGTCGCCCAGCGCGAGGAGGAAGTTGTACCCGTCACCGCGGGACCGAACGGGGTCGGCCGACGCCCGGATCTCGGCGTAGGTGTGGCCGCCCCGTATCCGCGACGGGTAGTGGCGGTGCGTGAAAACGTGGAGGCCCGACCGCATGAGGGCCTTTGCGAAGTTCTGGCTCGTCGAGTCGATTCCGTCACCGGAACCGCCCGCGATTCGCCAGATCAGTTCGTCGTCGCTCATTGGTAGCTCCTGGCCCGAAGGCCAACGTGAGTATCGCTTGGGTCCAAGGAGACAAAATACTTTGCTACTTGTTGACATGGAATGATTGTGAAGGATTGGGGCGTCGGGCCGTGACACCGACCGATGGCGCGTTGGCTCACTAGTTGTGCCAACGGAGCGCTCCCCCCGACCGATCCTCAGTGCTCGGCCGGCTCGGTGGCGTCGCGCAGGTGGGCCCGGCGCCTGACCACGCCCACCATGTCCGCGACCGCGTCAGTCACACTCCGGAACGCATCGCCGACCTCGCTGTCGCCGAGAACGGCCGGTTCCCCCGCGTCGCCCCCAGCCCGGACGGCCGGGTCGAGCGGGATCGATCCGAGGAACGGCATGTCGACGTCGTCGGCGAATGCCTCGCCCCCACCGGCCCCGAAGATGTCGTGCTCGCCCCCGCAGTCCGGGCAGACGAACGTGCTCATGTTCTCGACGATGCCGAGGACGGTCGCGTCGTGGCGGCCAAACATCCGAAGACCTTTCCGGGCGTCGTCGACGGCGACCTGCTGGGGGGTGGTCACGACGACCGCCCCCGTCAGCGGGATGGTCTGGAGCACGGTGAGCTGCGTGTCCCCCGTGCCCGGCGGCAGGTCGAGGATGAGGTAGTCGAGCTGGCCCCACTCGACGTCCTCGGTGAGCTGGGTGATCACCTTATGGACCATCGGCCCCCGCCAGATGACCGGGTCGTCCTCGCCGACGAGGAAGGCCATGCTCATGAGCTTCACCCCGAACTGCTCGGGGGGGATGAGAGTCTCGTCGGCGGTGGCGTTCGGGTGCTGGTCCGCGGCGACCATCCGCGGCACGTTGGGCCCGTAGACGTCCGCGTCGAAGAGGCCGACGCGCGCCCCACGATCGGCCAGCCCGGCCGCGAGGTTCACCGCTACGGTCGACTTCCCGACGCCTCCCTTCCCGGAGGCCACGGCGATGACGTTCGAGACGCCGGGGAGCACGTCGTCACCGCTCCCATCGTCCACCCGTGCCGAGAGGTCCGCCTCCAGTCCGGCGTCCCCGAGCACCTCCCGGACCCGGTCGGCGATGGCCGTCTCGCCCGGCGAGTACGGCGCGCCGAGCGCGAGTGACACCCGAGCGACCTCGCCGTCCACCTCGATCGAGTTCACGAGTCCGAGCGAAACGATGTCGGCGTCGAGGTCGGGGTCCCTCACCCCGGCCAGCAGCTCCCGGACGTCGGCTTCATCCATGGCCGCGGTAGGTCGCGAGGCCCCGATAAGGCTTGTGAGCGCCGCCCGGGAGACCTTTCACCGGCCGGCCCCCAGTCCGGCACATGGACCCGCCGTCGGACGTCTCGGACACGTTTCTCACCGAGCGGCAGACCGAGGTGCTGGCCCTCCGGTCTGCGGGGCTGACCCAGCGGGAGATCGCCGACCGGATCGGGACGAGCGTGGCGAACGTCAGCGGCGTCGAGTCCGCCGCCCGGGCCAACGTCGAGGCGGCCGCGCGGACCCTCGACCTGGCCGGCCTCCTCGAGTGTAGCGTCCGGTTCACCGCCGAGGCGGACACCGACCTCCGTGCACTCGTCGACGAGATCTACGACCGTGGGGACGAGGCCGGCCTCCGCGTCGACTACGCCGAGCCCGAGTTGACGACCCGGCTCCACGACTTGCTCGGCGACCGCATCGACGCCAGGGCCTTGACACGGTCCGTCGAGGTCGGCATCACCGGTGACGGCCGGGTCCTGGCCTTCCCCACGGACCGGGTCGGCTTGAGCGAGCGGGCCCCTGGGGGTCGTGGGCAGTGATCGGGCGCGCCGGGTCGCCCGCGGGGGTTAACCACTTTCGCCTAGAACAGGGCGCAGCTTTAACAGGATCCGATTGGAAGGTCTGGTGAATGCTGGAGGACGACTTCGGTCGGGGGTTGACGGGCATCCGGGTCTCGCTGACGGACCGGTGTAACTTCGATTGCGTCTACTGCCACAACGAGGGGCTGGGTGACACGCGGGGGCCGATGGAGCCCCAGGACGAGGAGCTCACGGCCGACGAGGTGGTGCGCATCCTCGAGGTGGCCGCCGAGCTCGGCGTCGAGTCCGTGAAGTTCACCGGTGGCGAGCCGATGCTCCGAGAGGACCTGGAGGAGATCGTCCGGCGGACCCCCGATTCGATGGAGGCGTCGATGACGACCAACGGAACGTTCCTCCCGGGCCGGGCCGAGGGCCTCGTCGACGCCGGCCTCTCGCGCGTGAACGTGTCCCAGGACGCGCTCGACCCGGAGGACTTCGCCGAGCTGACGAAGTCCGGGGCGTACGACCGCGTGCTCGAGGGGGTCCAGGCGGCCCTGGACGCCGGTCTCGCGCCGGTCAAGCTCAACATGGTCGTCTTCGAGCCGACGGCCGGCTACGTCCCCCAGATGGTCGAGCACGTCGCCGAGAACGACGGCCTGCAGCTGCAGCTCATCGAGTACATGCCCGAGCTGGCCGGCCACCCCGAGTGGGCCATCGACATCGAGCGCGTCCACGGCTGGCTCGAGGAGCAGGCCGACGAGGTCGAACGGCGCGAGATGCACGCCCGCCGCCGCTACTGGATCGACGGCGGGATGGTGGAGGTCGTCGACCCGGTCGGCAACGCCGAATTCTGCGCCAACTGCGAGCGCGTCCGGGTGACCCACGACGGCTACCTCAAGGGCTGTCTGAACCGCAACGACGACCTGAAATCGATGGGCGCCTGCAGCCGCGAGGAGATCCGCGAGACGTTCGAGCGCACCGTCGCCGAGCGCGTCCCGTACTACGGCGAGTACATGGTTCGGGACGGTGAGGGCGGCTGGCAGGTCAACGAGACCTACCTCGAGACTGAGGGCGACCGGACGCCCTACGAGTACAGCGAGGGCACCCGGGTCGCCCCCTCGGACGACTGAGCCCTGCCGGACTGGCCGCCGGCGCCGGCGCGCCGTTCCGTTGGCCTTAAATACCGGACCCCGGTAGGAACGGTCGCACGACAACTGCAGGGGCCGTGGGCCCCGAGTCCGCGAGGGCGACACTCAAGAAGGCGCGTCGTGGTAGCCAAGCCTGGCCCAAGGCGCAGGGTTGCTAACTCTGTGGCGTCAAGCCTCCGGGGTTCGAATCCCCGCCACGACGTCAGCAGCGCGCGAGAGACGCACCCAACACGACAAATGAGCACGGAAGAACCACCAGAAGACGCGGAGGAGGAAGCGGAGGACGAGGACCTCCGGTACTTCGTCCGCATCGGGGGGACCGACCTCGACGGCACGAAATCCGTCGAACGGGCCCTCACCGGCATGAACGGCATCGGCCGACGATCCGCCCAGATCATCGCCCAGGAGGTCGAGGTCGGCCGGCACGAAATACTCGGCCGGCTGGACGACGACGTCATCGAGGACCTGATCGAGGCCGTCGAGGGCTACGGCGACGTGGCCCCGGCGTGGCTGACCAACCGGCAGCGGGACTTCTTCGGCGGCGACGACCGACACATCGTCGGCAACGACGTCGAACTCGCCCGCCAGCAGGACGTCAACCGGATGCAGAAGATCGGCTCCTACAAAGGCATCCGCCACCAGCGGGGCCAGAAGGTCCGCGGCCAGCGCACGAAGTCGACGGGCCGCTCCGAGGGGACGGTCGGCGTCAACATCGAGCAGATCCGCGAAGAGGCCGAAGAGGCAGAAGAGTCCGACTCCGAGGCGACTGAACTATGACGCTCGGCAGCAACACGAAGTTCTACGAGACGCCGAACCACCCCTTCCAGGGCAGTCGTATCGCCGAGGAGCGCGACCTGGTCGGTCGCTACGGGCTGAAGAACAAAGAGGAGCTCTGGCGGGCCCAATCCCAGCTTCGGGACTACCGCCGCGAGGCCCGGAACCTGCTGGCCCAGTTCGAGGAAGACGGCACCACCGACCGATTCCTCTCCAGGCTGCAGCGCTACGGCATCCTCGACGAGAACGACGGCCTGGGAGACGTCCTCTCGCTGGACGTGACCGACATCCTCGAGCGTCGGCTGCAGACCGTGGTCTACCGGAAGGGCCTCGCCAACACGCCGAAGCAGGCCCGGCAGTTCCTCGGTCACGGCCACATCGCCATCGGCAACCGCCGCGTGAAGACCCCCTCCTACACCGTCGAGGTGGACGAGGAGGACGACATCGGCTACGACGGGTCCAGCCCGCTGAACGACGACCTCCACCCGGAGCGGACCGCCAATGAGTGAGGCCGCCAGCGGGTGGGGGGTCGCCCACGTACACGCGTCGTTCAACAACACGATCATCACGGTCACCGACGAGACCGGCGCCGAGACGCTGGCGAAGTCCTCGGGCGGCTCGGTGGTCAAGCAGAGCCGCGACGAGGCCTCGCCCTACGCCGCCATGCAGATGGCCGAGCAGGTGGCCGAAGAGGTCCTCGCCGCCGGCATCAAGGGCGTCCACGTCCGGGTCCGCGGTCCCGGTGGGAACACCCGCACCGGGCCGGGCCCCGGGGCGCAAGCGACCATCCGGGCGCTCGCCCGCGCCGGCCTCGAGATCGGCCGCATCGAAGACGTGACTCCGCGACCCCACGACGGCGGGCGCGCACCGCGCCCGGGGAACTGAGATGGCGGACTTCGACGTCGAGTTCATCGAGAAAGACGACCGTACCGCCCGGTTCGTGGTCCGCGGGCTCACGCCCGCCTTCGCCAACGGCATCCGCCGGGCGATGGTCGCGGACGTCCCCACGATGTCCATCGACACGGTCAACGTGATCGAGAACTCGAGCGTCATGTTCGACGAGGTCATCGGCCTCCGGCTGGGGCTGATCCCGCTGACGACGCCCATCGACGAGTTCGGGCCGGACGACACGGTCTCGCTCTCCCTCGACGTCGAGGGTCCCGAGGAGCGCGGTGAGACGGTCACCGCCTACTCCGGGGACATCCAGTCGAGCGACGACCTGGTCGTCCCCGCGGACGAGAACGTGCCGATCATCGACCTCAAGCGGGGTCAGCGCCTCTCCTTCGAGGCCGAGGCCGTGCTCGGTCGCGGTCGCGATCACGCCAAGCACCAGGGCGGAGTCTCCGTCGGCTACCGCCACCTCCAGACGGTCGAGGTCGGCGACGAGATCGGCGAGTACGACGACCGCGAGCCGAACATCGTCCGCGGCGTCATCGAGGAAGACGGCGAGCTGGTGCCGGCCGAGGAGTTCGGCCATGACCTCACGAACCGCTACCCCGACAGCGAGGTCACCGTCGAGGACGTCCAGGGGGCGTTCGTCTTCTCGGTGGAGACGGACGGCTCCTTCAGCGTCGACGACCTCGTGACGAGTGCGGTCCGGTCGATCGCCGCCCGCGCCGAGGACTTAGAGACCGCCGTTCAGCTGTAGCGACCGAACAACCGACTGATACCAATGACCCCCGACATCACCCCGACGCCGGCCCGACCCCTACTGAGCGTCGGCCACCCGACCGAAATCGGTATGACGGGGGCAACCCAACCGAAATTCGCGAGCAGGGATAGCCAAGTTTGGTCAACGGCGCAGCGTTCAGGGCGCTGTCCCGTAGGGGTCCGCAGGTTCAAATCCTGCTCCCTGCACTGCATTCGATTCTCCGACACGGAGGTCCAGTGACACGCATGAGCAAGACGAGCCCACGCCTCTCGGCCCTGGTCGCCGAACTCAAGGCCGCCGCCCGCGACTCGGGTGGCGACGTCTGGGGCGACGTGGCCGAGCGCCTGGAGAAACCCCGCCGAACCCACGCCGAGGTCAACCTCGGCCGGATCGAGCGGTACGCCCGCGACGACGAGACCGTCGTCGTGCCCGGCAAGGTGCTCGGTTCCGGCGTCCTACAGAAGGGTCTCACCGTCGCCGCGGTCGACTTCTCCGGCGCCGCCGAGACCAAGATCCGCCAGGCCGACGGGCAACCGATCCGACTCGAACAGGCACTCGATCAGAACCCCCAGGGGACGAACGTCCGGGTGATCCGATGAGCCTCGCCGAGTTCGACGCCGACCTGGTCGTCGACGGCACGGGCGCGATCCTCGGCCGCGTCGCGAGCCAGGTCGCCGAGCGCGCCCTCGACGGCGAGCGGGTCGCCGTCGTCAACGCCGAGGCCCTCATCATCACCGGCGACGAGTCCGACGTGGTCGCGAAGTACAAGAAGCGGACCGACCTCGGCTCCGACCGCGGGCCCTACTACCCAAAGCGGCCCGACGGCATCGCCAAGCGGGCGATCCGCGGGATGCTGCCGCATAAGCGCCAACGCGGCCGCGAGGCCCTAGAGCGGGTCCGCGTCTACCTCGGCAACCCGTACGAGGAGGACGGCGAGACCTTGGACGGGACGTCCCTCGACCGGCTCTCGAACATCCGCTTCGTCGAGCTGGGCGAGGTCTCCGAACAGATCGGCGCCAACGTAACCTGGTGACTACACTAGACATGGTCGTAAACACCTCAGGTAAGAAGAAGACGGCCGTCGCCCGCGCCACGGTGCGCGATGGCGAGGGCCGGGTGCGCGTCAACGCCCGCCCGATCGAACTGGTCGAGCCGGAGACGGCCCGGCTGAAGATGCTGGAGCCGTTCCGGATCGCCGGCGACGACGTTCGCGACGGCTTGGACATCGACGTCGACGTCTCCGGGGGCGGGTTCTCCGGCCAGGCCGACGCCGTCCGAACGGCGATCGCCCGCGGCATCGTCGAATTTACGAACGACATGGAGCTCAGGGACGCCTACATGGGCTTCGACCGCACGCTCCTGGTCAACGACGTCCGCCAGCGCGAGGCCAAGAAGTGGGGTGGCCCCGGCGCCCGGGCCCGCTACCAGAAGTCCTACAGGTGATCCACCCATGATGATCCCGGTCCGGTGTTTCACGTGCGGGAAGGTCCTCGGGGAGCACTGGGACGAGTACACCGAGCGGGCCGCGAGCCACGACGGTGAGGAGCCACCGGCGGAGGTCCTAGACGACCTGGGCATCACCCGGTACTGCTGCCGGCGGATGTTCGTCTCCCACACCGACCTCGTGGACGTGGTCTCGCCCTATCAGTGATCGCGATGCAACGAGGTGACTACAATCGGTACGAGAAGGCCCGAATCATCGGCTCCCGAGCGCTGCAGATCGCGTACGGCGCGCCGGTGTTGATCGAAACCGAGCAGACGGAACCGATCCTCATCGCCGCCGAGGAGTACGACGCGGGCGTGCTCCCCTTCACGGTACGGCGCGGGAAGGGTGCGACGCGATAGATGTCGCTGATCGACGCCGTCCGGCTCCGCCGGGTGTTAGACTCCCGGGGGAACGCCACCGTCGAAGCCGACGTGCTCACGCACAGCGGCGGCTTCGGCCGGGCGGCGGCACCGTCCGGGGCGTCGACCGGCGAGCACGAAGCGGTCGAGCGCCCACCGAAGGAAGCCATCGCTGCGGCAAGAGAGCACGCCGTCCCCCGGCTCGTCGACGAGGTGTACGCCGCGGACCAGCGGGAGGTCGACGCGGCGCTCCACGCAGCCGATGGGACGGCGGACTTCTCCGGCATCGGCGCGAACGCCGCGGTCGCCATCTCGATGGCAGCCGCGAAGGCGGCCGCGGATCTGCTCGGGCTCCCGCTCTACCAACACCTCGGTGGCGCGTTCCGGGGCCAGGACGTCCCGGTCCCCCTCGGCAACGTCATCGGCGGTGGCGAGCACGCCAAGGGCGCGACCGACATCCAGGAGTTCCACGCGGTCCCGGTCGGCGCACCGGGCGCGACGGAGGCCGTCTTCGCCAACGCAGCCGTCCACGCCGAAGTCGGGCGGCTGCTCGACGAGCGGGACGTCGTCGCCAACAAGGGCGACGAGGGCGCGTGGGCCCCCGCCATCGACGACGCGACGGCCTTCGAGCTCATGGCGACGGCGACCGACGCCATCGAGGACGACGTCGGCTTCCGCATCAATGTCGGCCTCGACGTGGCCGCGAGCGAGCTCTACGACGCCGACGACGGCGTCTACCGCTACGCCGACGACGAGCGGACGCCCGCCGAGCAGGTCGACTACATCGCCGGACTCGTCGCGGAGCACGACCTCGTCTACGTCGAGGACCCCCTCGACGAGGAGGACTTCGAGGGCACCGCCGACCTCACCGAGCGCGTCGGCGACCGGACGCTGATCTGTGGCGACGACCTCTTCGTGACGGACGTCGGGCGCCTCGAGCGGGGCATCGACACGGGCGCGGCGAACGCCGTGCTCGTTAAGCCGAACCAGATCGGCACGCTGTCCGACGCCGTCGACGCCATCGCGCTCGGCGAGCGGAACGGCTACGCCCCGGTGGTCTCCCACCGGAGCGGCGAGACCGAAGACACCACGATCGCACACCTGGCCGTGGCGACCGCGGCCCCGTACATCAAGACGGGGGCGGTGGGCGGCGAGCGAACCGCGAAACTCAACGAACTCATCCGAATCGAACAGGAGGCACTCTGACCAATGGCAGACGACAACGACCGAGAGGGGCTCGACGCCGCCGAGGTAGAACTCGAGGACGCACCCGAGGACGCCGAGGCCGAGCCCGAGACCGAGGAACCGACACCCGAAGACGACGAATCGGCGACCGACGCCGTCGACGACGACGGCCCGGCCGGCCCCGCGATGGACGACGACGTCCTCGGCGACGAGGAGGCAGACCTCCTCATCCCCGTCGAGGACTACCTGCAGGCCGGGGTCCACATCGGGACCCAGCAGAAGACGAAGGACATGGAGCGGTTCATCCACCGCGTCCGGACCGACGGCCTCTACGTCCTCGACATCGCGCAGACCGACGACCGCATCCGCACGGCGGCAGACTTCCTGGCGAACTACCCGCCCGAGCAGATCCTCGTCGCGTCCTCCCGCCAGTACGGCCGGTACCCCGCCGAGCGGTTCGCGGAAGCCATCGGCGCCCAGGCCCGGACGGGCCGGTTCATCCCGGGGACGCTCACGAACCCGCAGTACGCCGGGTACATCGAGCCCGACGTGGTGGTCGTCACCGACCCGATCGGCGACTCCCAGGTCGTCACGGAAGCGATCACCGTCGGCATCCCGGTCATCGCGATGTGTGACTCGAACAACTCGACGGCCAACGTCGACCTCGTCGTCCCCACCAACAACAAGGGACGAAAGGCCCTCTCGGTGGTCTACTGGCTGCTCGCGAACGAGACGCTCGACCGCCGCGGCGCGGAGCCGAGCTTCGCGCTGTCGGACTTCGAGACGGAGATCTAGCGGCCCCCAGCCCCCGAGCCGAGTTCCAACAGGACTTTTCCGAGGCGGCACCTTCCTCGGCCATGGCCGACGGTGACACCCTCCTCAACGCCCTCCTCGGGGCCGTGGTCTCGGTCGTGTTGTCATTCCTGCCGTTCTCTCCCCTTCTCGGCGGGCTCCTCGCTGGCTATCTCCAGGGCGGCGACCGTAGCGACGGAGCCCGCGTCGGCGCGATCTCGGGGGTCTTCGCCCTCGTCCCCATCCTCGGCTTCCTGCTCCTCCTCGGCGGCGTCTGGGGCTTTTTCCTCCTCGGCGGGATGCCGCTCCGGTTCGGGGCCATCGGCGCGTTCCTCGTCTTCCTCCTGTTCGTGCTCGTGGGCGCCTGGACCGTTGGGCTCTCCGCGCTCGGCGGCTGGCTCGGCAACTACGTGCTGACGGACACCGACCTGGGCCGGGACCCCGCAGCTTGAAGGGCTACCCCGATTCCGGCGCCGCGTCGAGTTCGCACGTCGCCCCGGCCGCGAGGTCGGCCTCGTCGATGTGGGCGGCGAGGCAGGCGTAGTTACAGTATGCCCCGGCGTCGACGCGTTCGCCCGCCTCGACTTCGGCGACGTAGACGGGGTCGTGGGCTTCGACGGCGCAGCTACAGTACTCACAGTCGGTCATTCGTACGTCTCCTCGGGCTCGAACGACTTCCCTCCAACGCCCCGGAGAGGTTCCTTTAAGCCGGGCGTCCCCCAGGGAGCGGACATGGCCAGTGCGAGCGCCCCGGGCAAGGTCTACCTCTTCGGCGAGCACGCGGTCGTCTACGGTCAGCCCGCCGTCCCCTGTGCCATCGAGCGCCGGGCCACGGTCACGGTTGAGGAGCGCGACGCCGGCCTGCGGGTCCACGCCGCCGACCTCAGCCTCGACGGGTTCACCGTCGAGTACGACGGCGACACCCTCGGCCGACCGGACGTCGACGTCCCTACCGAGCTCCTCGACGCGGCGATGGGCTACGTCGAGGGGGCGGTCGAGCAGGCGCGAGATGCCGTCGGGGCGCCCGAGGCCGGTGTCGGGGTGACGGTCGAGAGTGACATCCCGTTGGGCGCCGGGCTGGGCTCCTCGGCTGCCGTGGTCGTCGCGACCATCGACGCGACCGTCCGCGAGCTCGGCGGCCAGCTCGACACCGCGACGCTCGCCGACCGCGCCTACCGGGTCGAGCACGACGTCCAGGCCGGCCAGGCGTCCCGGGCGGACACCTTCTGCTCGGCGACCGGGGGGGCCGTCCGCGTCGAGGGCGACGACTGCCGACCGCTGGATGCCCCGGATCTCCCCTTCGTGATCGGTTACGACGGCGGCGCCGGTGACACCGGCGAGCTGGTCGCGGGCGTTCGGCACCTCCGGGACGAGTACGACTTCGCCGGGGACACGGTGGCCGCCATCGGCGACGTGGTCCGGGCCGGCGAACGGCTGCTCGACGCCGATCCCGACGACGCACTCGCCGAACTCGGTGCCTTGATGGACTTCAACCACGGCCTGCTCTCGGCGCTCGGCGTCTCCGCCCGCTCGCTCGACGAGATGGTCTGGGCGGCCCGCGACGCGGGCGCCCTCGGCGCGAAGCTCACCGGCGCCGGCGGTGGTGGCTGCATCGTCGCCCTCGACCCGTCGGACGAGACCGAGCGGGCCCTCGGGTTCACGCCCGCCTGCGAGGCGGCGTTTCGGGCGCGACTAGACCGCGAGGGGGTGCGGCCCGAGTGACCCCACCGGCTCAGCCGGGGGAGGCCCGAAGCGGATGACGACGGTGCTCAAGCTCGGTGGGTCGGTGATCACCCGGAAGGGCGAGCGCGAGACGCTCGCCGAGGACGCCCTCGACCGCGCGGCGGCCGCCGTGGCCTCGGTGCCGGAGGACCTAGTACTCGTCCACGGGGCTGGCAGCTTCGGCCACCCTCCCGCGGACGAGTACGACCTCTCCCCGACCGCCGGCACGGACGACGCGGCCGCGGCGCTGGACGTCCACGACGCCATGTGCCTGCTCAACGACGCGGTCCTGGCCCGGCTCCAGGACCATGGTGCCGAGGCCCTCCCGGTCCATCCCCTCTCGGCTGGAGTCCGCCGATCGAGTGATTCGGTGACCCTCGCGACGGCACCGATCGAGACGATGCTGGAGCGGGGGTTCCTCCCGGTGGCCCACGGCGACGTGATCGTCGACGAGGCCCGGGGCGTCTCCATCGTGAGTGGTGACGAGCTCGTCGTCGAGATCGCCCGGTCACTGCAGGCCGACCGGGTCGGCCTCTGCTCGGCCGTCCCGGGCGTCCTCGACCAGGACGGCGCGGTCGTGCCCCGCATCGACGAACTGGACGCGGTCGCGGCGGCCCTCGGCGGCTCGGCGGAGACGGACGTCACCGGCGGGATGGCCGAGAAGGTCCGCTCGCTGCTCGGATTGGACGTCCCGGCGTCCATCTTCGACCTCGATGCCCTGGCGGCGTTCCTCGCCGGCGAGTCCCCCGGCACGTTGGTCGCCGGCGGGCCCGAGGCCAACCGCTCGGCTTAGGCTCGGTCGTCTCCAACGGTTGCCGTGAAGCGACGCCGCGTCCTCGCAGGGACCTTCATCCTTCTTCCCCTCGCCGGCTGTGCGGGCGGGGGCGATGGCTCGAGACCGGGCACGACGGCTGGCACCGCGGTCCCGGTGACCACGACCAGCGCCGACGGGATCGAGATCCCGGTGGCCCAGATCGTCGTCAGGGACGGCGAAGACGGCCCGCGGGTCTACTACCGGTTCGAGAACACGGGATCGACCGACGCGACGATCGAGGTCACGACGGTGCTCCACGTCGAGGACGGCGGGAGCTACGAGGCGTCGGCGTACGTCGACGTCCCGGCCGGTGGCGAGGTGTTCCTCGAGTACCGGCTCGTCGACTGGGAGTCGCTCTCCGACGCCGAACGGCGGAACGTCCGGCAGGGGAACGCGGACTTCGACGTCTACCTCAACGGCGAGGAGCGAGCGGACGTCTGAGTCCTCGATCACGGTCCTGTCGACGGGTTCGCGCTGACGCGGGAGTATCAGTCAGCTTTTAACACCGGGGTCCATACGTCGGCATAACCGAGCGCACGGCCGCCCTGGGCGTGAACGCGGGCGGCCGGCGAGCTTTCTCGCCGACCGACCGTGCGGGAGCGCCCACCGGCGGCTCCTCTCGGAGCCAATACCATGGAAATCGAAATCGCGACAATCGGCGGATACGAAGAGGTCGGTCGACAGATGACGGCGGTGCGGGCGGGCGACGACGTCGTCATCTTCGACATGGGCCTGAACCTCTCGAAGGTCCTCATCCACGACGACGTCGAGACCGAGCGGATGCACAGCCTCGATCTGATCGACATGGGCGCCATCCCGGACGACCGGGTGATGTCGGACCTCGAGGGCGACGTGAAGGCCATCGTGCCGACCCACGGCCACTTAGACCACATCGGCGCCATCGCGAAGCTGGCCCACCGGTACAACGCGCCGATCATCGCGACGCCGTTCACCATCGAGCTGGTCAAGCAGACCATCCAGTCCGAGGACAAGTTCGGCGTCGAGAACGAGCTCGTGAAGATGCCGGCCGGCGAGTCGACCAAGATCGGCAGCGGGCTCGATCTCGAGTTCGTCAACGTCACCCACTCCATCATCGACGCGATCAATCCCGTGCTCCACACGCCCGAGGGCGCCATCGTCTACGGCCTCGATAAGCGCATGGACCACACGCCGGTGCTCGGCGACCCGATCGACATGGACCGGTTCCGCGAGATCGGCCGGGAAGGCGTGCTCTGCTACATCGAGGACTGCACGAACGCGAACAAGAAGGGCCGGACGCCGAGCGAGTCGGTCGCCCGCCGTCACCTCAAGGACGTCATGTACAGCCTCGAGGACTACGACGGGGGCATCGTCGCGACCACGTTCTCCTCACACATCGCCCGGGTCACGAGTCTCGTCGAATTCGCCAAGGACATCGGCCGCCAGCCGGTCCTCCTCGGCCGATCGATGGAGAAGTACTCGGGGACCGCAGAGCGCCTCGACTTCGCCGACTTCCCGGCCGAGCTCGGCATGTACGGCCACCGCAAGTCGGTGGACCGGACCTTCACGCGAATCATGAAAGAAGGCAAGGAGGACTACCTCCCCGTGGTCACGGGGCACCAGGGTGAGCCACGCGCGATGCTGACCCGGATGGGTCGTGGCGAGACGCCCTACGAGCTCGACGACGGCGATAAGGTCATCTTCTCGGCTCGCGTCATCCCGGAGCCGACCAACGAGGGTCAGCGCTACCAGTCCGAGCAGCTCCTGCGGATGCAGGGCGCCCGGATCTACGACGAGGTCCACGTCTCGGGGCACCTGAACCAGGAGGGCCACTACGAGATGCTCAACGCGCTCCAGCCCCAGCACATCATCCCGGCCCACCAGGATCTAGGCGGCATCTCGAGCTACGTCGACCTCGCCCGCAACGAGGGCTACACGCCGGGGCGGGACATCCACATCTCGCACAACGGCAACATGCTCCAGCTCGTCGACTGATGAGTGGCGCGGCCCGCGACCGGCGAGTATCCGAGGCGATCTCGGAGCGTCGCGATCGGGTCAACGAGGCGATCGAGCGGGAGCTGCCAGTGGAGGTCCCAGAGCGGCTCTACGAGGCGTCCCGATACCTCTTAGACGCCGGCGGCAAGCGCCTCCGCCCGGCGATGCTCCTGCTCGCGGGGGAGGCCCTCGCGGACGTCGAACCGGGCTCGACGGACTACCGGGCGTTCCCTGACGCGGCCGGGGCCCCCGTCGACCTGATGGCGGCCGCGGTCAGCGTCGAGGTCGTCCACCTCTTCACCCTGATTCACGACGACATCATGGACGAGGACGACCTCCGCCGCGGCGTCCCCGCGGTCCACCGGGCCTACGACACCGAGACGGCCATCCTCGCCGGGGACACCCTCTACTCGAAGGCCTTCGAGATCATGCTCCGGACCGGCGCTCCCGACGACCGGTCCGTCCGGGCGCTCGAGGCGCTGGCGACCACGTGCACGGAGATCTGTGAGGGACAGGCCCTCGACATCTCCTTCGAACACCGGGAGTCGGTCGCCGTCGACGAGTACCTCTCGATGATCGAGCGGAAGACGGCGGTCCTCTACGGCGTGGCCTCGAGCCTGCCGGCGATCCTCTTAGACGCCGACGAGGCGACCTGCCGGTCGCTCCACCAATTCGGCATCGACGTCGGCCGGGCCTTCCAGATCCAGGACGACGTGCTCGACCTCGTGATGTCCGAGGAGGCCATCGGCAAGCGGCGGGGGAGCGACCTCATCGAGGGTAAGCAGACGCTGATCACCGTCCACGCCCGTGAGGCCGGGGTGGACGTCGACGCGATCTTCGAGACCGTCGCGTCGGCGGACGTCTCTGACGCCGAGATCGACGACGCCGTCTCCCGGCTCGACGACGCGGGGAGCATCGACTACGCCCGGGAGACCGCTCGCGAGTACGTCGAGTCCGGGAAAGCCGAGCTCGAGGCGCTCCCCGAGAACGCCGCGCGGTCCCTCCTCGCGGACGTCGCGGACTACCTGATCGAGCGGGACCACTGAGACGCATGGCCGACCTCGAGATCCGGCTCCGCTGTACCAACTGCCGGGCGTACCGCGCGTTCGAGCGCCAGGGCCCGAACACCGTTCGGTGTGCCGAGTGTGACAAGCGCCACTCGACGGACAGCCTCCACGCGGTCGAGCCAGACGAGGAGCCGGACTTCGACGACTGACGCCCCACCGGGGAATCCCAACCGCTTTTTCCACGCCCGCGATACCCGGCAGTGATGGACGAATCGCTCCGGGAGCGGGTCGAGGCCGAGGCCGAGAAGCACGCGCTCGCGAACGCCGTCAAGCACGAGAGCGACGCGCAGGTCGGGGCCATCCTCGGGCCGCTGATGGGCGAGCACCCGGAGTTCCGCGAGCACGGTGACGAGGTCGCCGGGGTCGTGGCCCCGATCGTCGCGCGTGTGAACGACATGAGTGTAGTCGAGCGGCGAGAGCGCCTCACTGCGGTCGCCCCCGACCTCCTGGAGGACCTCGAGGCCGAGCCGGACCGGCCCGGGCTGTTCGAGGACTTTCCGCAGGCCAGTGAACTGCCCGGGGCCGAGGCGGTCGACGAGGTCCGTATGCGCGTCGCGCCGAACCCGAACGGGCCCTGGCACATCGGCCACGCCCGGATGGCCGCCGTCATCGGGATGTACAAGCAGGCCTACGACGGCTGGTTCGCCTGTCGGTTCGACGACACCGACCCGGAGACGAAACGCCCGGACCTCGACGCCTACGACGCTATCCTCGAGGACATCGCGTACCTCGGGTTCGAGCCCGACGAAGTCCTGCGGGCGAGCGACCGGCTCGAGACCTACTACGACCACGCCCGCGATCTCATCGAACGGGACGGCGCCTACACCTGCTCGTGTGCCCAGGAGGCGTTCTCCGAGCTGAAGCGCGAGGGCGAGCCCTGCCCCCACCGCGACAAGGACACAGCGACCGTCGCGGAGGAGTTCGACGGAATGGTCGCGGGCGAGTACGGCGCCGGCGAGATGGTGCTCCGCGTCCGGACCGCGGTGGACCACCGCAACCCGGCGCTCCGAGACTGGGTGGCCTTCCGGATGGTGGACACGCCCCATCCCCGGCCCGAGGCCGCCGAGTATCGGTGCTGGCCGATGCTCGACTTCCAGAGCGGCATCGACGACCACCTGCTCGGCGTCACCCACGTCATCCGTGGGATCGACCTCCAGGACAGCGCGAAGCGCCAGGGCTTCGTCTACGACTACTTCGGGTGGGACTACCCCGAGGTGGTCCACTGGGGCCACGTCCAGGTCGACGCCTACGACATCAAGCTCTCGACGACCAGCATCCGCGAGCTGATCGAGCACGGCGAGCTCGACGGCTGGGACGACCCGCGTGCCCCGACGATCGCGAGCCTCCGCCGCCGGGGGATCCAGGGCCGCGCCATCACGGCGGCCCTGTTCGCCCTCGGGACCTCAAAGCGGAACGTCGACCTGCCGATGAGCGACATCTACGCCCGGAACCGCGACCTCGTCGACGACGACGCCCCCCGACGGTTCCTCGTGCGGGAGGGCGTCGAGAAGCCCCTTCTCGGTGGGCCCGCGGCCGGCGAGCCGCCGGTCCATCCGGACCACCCCGATCGGGGGACCCGGTCGATCCCGGCCGGCGGTGCGGTCCTGCTCGAGCCCGACGACGTGCCGCCGAACGGCCAGCGGGTCTGGCTCAAGGGCCTCGGCTGCGTCCGGCACACCCGTGACGCCTTCGAGTTCACGGGCGTGGACATCGACGCGGTCCGCGAGGAGGACGTGCCCGTCGTCCACTGGGTCGGGGCCGACGACAACCGCCCGGTTACGCTTCGGACGATGGCCGGCGACCTCGCGGGACACGCGGAGCCGACGGTCGCGACCGACGATCCGGACACCGTCGTCCAGTTCGAGCGGATCGGGTTCGCCCGCATCGACGCGCAGGGGGACGCGGAGACGGTCGCCTACTTCGCCCACCAGTAGGCCGCCAGCCGCTACCGGTACCGATCGCGCTCCTCGAGCGCCGCGTCCGTCCCGAACGCGTCGACGAGGGGCCGGTAGGCATCGCCGAGGGCACGCATGCACGTCCGTCGCGAGGGGTACCCCAGGGTCTCCGCGACGGTACCCCAGTCCCGCCCCTGCAGCGGCTTCATGACCAGCAGGCGCTCCTGGTCCGGGTCCAGGGCGCCAGGGTCGGCCGGGTCGACCAGGTGCCTGACGGCCAACCGACGGAATGGGCCGGGATGGACGTCCGCGAGCCCCGGACCGTAGGCGGCCGAGGCGACGAGCCGCCACGCCCAGTCGGACAGGTCGAGGGGAACCCGGGCGTCGGTAGATCGGAGCGCGCCACGGACGACGTCCGGCTCGACGTCGGCGAGGGCATCGGTGAGCGACGCCTCGATCCGGGCGACGAACCGGGCCGCGTGCCGGTCGTGCAGCTCGCGACCGGTCTCGCTCGTTGGACGGAGCATGAGCGCCGAGTGCTCTCCGCTCGCGGCGTTCCGGGTCGTAGAGAGGTGGACCGTCGTGTAGTCGTTCCGAGCCCAGAAGTCGAGCAGCGCCGGGGTCGCTCCGTAGCCGGTCCCCAGCCAGTCGACGTCGTCGGTGAACTCATCGCGGATTCGGTCGAGGAGGTGGGACCCCAGTCCCCGCGAGCGAACCGCGGCGTGGGTCGCGATCCGCATGACACGCTGGCCGACGGGTTCGCCGGCGGCCTCGTCCCGGAGCTGGCTGGTGAGGACGTCCGGGAGCATGTTGCCCCGGACGCGGCCGCCGTCGTACATGTCCCGTCTGAGTGTGGCGGGGAGGCCGCCCTCCCGGGCGAGCAGCGCCACTGAGGTGACGTGTCCATCGTGGAGGAGGGCCCTGACGGCGATGTTCGGGGCGTCGAGGAGGCGAGCGAGGTCGGCGGGCTCGGTCCGATAGTGGGCCAGCACCAGCAGCCCGAACACCTCTCTGAGGAGCGGCTCGTCATCGACGAGTTCCCCGGCGTCGAGGGCTCGGTAGGTGATGCACTCCGGGGTGGCGGGTTCGACGACCTGGTCCGGCGCCGGGGCGGCGTCCAACAGGAGCGCCCGGAACGACCAGACCTCGACCGGGTCGCCGGCGGCGTAGCGAATGGGCTCGGCCAGGGTCACGCTGGTCACGCCCAGGTCGCTCTCCTCGAGGGCATCCCGAAACCGGATCGAGAACCCGCGGCCGGCGCCCTCGTAGCCGTGGACGGTCGTCGCGAAACCCACTCGCCCCACGTCGAGGTAGGCCGCCAAGCGGGCCACCGGGAGCGCCGCCGCCTCGTCGACGATGAGGACGTCGGGATCGGCCGCGATGACCGAACCCGGCTGCACGAACCTGACGCACCCGCCGCCTCTGGTCTCGATCCGCGTCGGTGGGTCGCTCGGCGCCCCATCGATGGCATCGAGAGCCTCCAGGAGCGCCGCGGCGCGGTCGAGGCCCGCCCGGGCGTTCCGGGCGGCCGGCGCCGTGACGACCACGTCCTCGCCGTGGAGCGCCAGCGATGCGGCAGCCAGTCCGGCGACGCTCGACTTCCCCCGGCCCCGGTCGGACTCGAGGACGACCGCCCGACCTGGCTCGCCGAGCGCCTCGAGTGCCCCGAGTGCATCGACCTGGTCGGCGGTGAGACACGCCTCGTAGGCCGTGGTCGGGAACGCGTGCTCTGATGGGAGCATGACGGGTGATCCGTCGGCTCGGGGCCGGGGGTCGGTCAACCCGTCTCGTACGACCTGTCCCGCGTCGACGTCGACGATGGCGACGCCCGGGTGCGCGCGGAGGGTCATGACGACCCGCGACCGGAAGTGACCGGTGACGTCGGCGACGTCGAACGGCGGCACGGCGAGGGTCTGGTCGAAGGCGTCGCGGCGGTCGGGCCACTCGTCGAGCGGCGGAGTCAGCAGCATCAGGAGGCCCCCGCCGTCGACGGCCCCGACCGTCTGGCCGAGCGCGTTCGGATCCAGCCGCTCGTGGGCGTCGACTACCAGGGCGTCTACGGTGTGGCCGAGGATCGACTCGGTCCGATCCATTGGAACGTGCTCGAGCTCGATATCCGCCGCCGGTCCGACGAAGGCCGCGTCGCCGGGGTCGATGCCCGCCGCCTCGATGGCGTCGATCGACGCGTCGAGCCCGGCCGACCGCTCGCCGGCGAGCACGAGGAGCCGCCGCTCGTTCGCGACGTCGGCCTCCTCGCAGAGGGCGGTGACGAGCCGGGTGATCACGGCCGGGCCCAAGGGCGCCGGCGCTAAGCATGTACTGGTCTCGGGTCACGGAAAACCGCCGTGTTGCGGCGGTCTCCCGTCCACGCTGGGTCGACCGACAGGTTATTTTAGAGCCCATCGGAAACGACGCCGCATGAGCGAAGGGACGGCTGCCGACCTCTCCGTCTACGACCTCCACGAGCGCGACTACGAGAGCTACGAGGCGCTCTGTGCGGACTTCGAGTGGGTCATCCCAGAGGAGTTCAACACGGCGTCCTACGCCTGCGACCGGTGGGCCGAGGACGCGCCGGACCGCGTCGCGATCTACGGAAAGGACCGCGTGGGGGGCGTCGAGCCGCTGACCTACGGCGACCTGGATCGGCAAGCGAGCCAACTGGCGAACTATCTGACGGCCCAGGGCGTCGGCCGTGGCGACCGCGTCGCGGTCAACGCCCCCCAGAAGCCGGCGGCCGTCGTTGCGATGGTCGCGACCTGGAAGCTCGGGGGCGTCGTGGTCCCGCTGAGCGTCCTCTTCGGCCGGGACGGGCTCTCGTACCGGCTAGAGGATGCCGACGTCTCAGCGTTCGTCGTCGACACCGAGGCGATCGACACCCTCCGGGCCGTGCGGGACGAGGCCGATCTGAACGCGGTCGTCACGATGGACGCTGAGCCCGAGGGCGACGAGGTCGCCTTCGAGGACGCGATCGAGGGCCAGTCGTCAGCCTTCGAGACGGTCGCGACCGCCCCGGAGGACACCGCGGTCATCATGTACACCAGCGGGACGACCGGGGACCCCAAGGGCGTCGTCCACGCCCACCGGTACCTCCTCGCCAACCTCACCGGCTTCCAGTTCCAGATCTGCAACGCGACCCACGAGGAGAGCGACCTCATCTGGTCGCCGGTCGAGTGGTCGTGGGGGGCCACTCTCTACGTCATCGTCCTCCCGATGCTCTACTTCGGCCGGTCCATCGTCGGCTACCCGAGCCAGGGCTTCGACCCCGGTGCGGCCCTCGAGCTCATCGAGGACCACGAGGTCACACTCTTCTTCGCCCCGGCGACCGTCCTGCGGATGATCCTCCAGTCCGACGTCGCGAACGACTACGACGTCTCGTCGGTGCGGGTGGTCTCCTCGGGTGGCGAGTCGCTCGACGCGGACGTCCGGGCCCAAATCCGCGGCGTCTTCGGCGACGACGTCGTGATCCACGAGGCCTTCGGGCAGACCGAAGCGCTCACCTTGATCGGGAGCGCCCAGAAGTACTTCGACGCCAAGCCCGGGATGATCGGGCGTCGGTTCCCCGGGCAGGAGGACTTCACCGTGATCGACCCGGAAACCCAGGAACCGGTCGAGCAGGGGGAGATCGGCGAGTTCGCCGTCCCCTTCGAGGACAACCCGGTCTGCTTCAAGGAGTACCTGAACAAGCCCGAGCAGACGGCCGAGAAGGTCGTCGACGGCTGGCTGCTGACCGAAGACCTCGGTTGGGAGGACGAGGACGGCTACTTCGGCTACCACAGCCGGAAGGACGACGTCATCATCTCCTCCGGCTACCGCATCAGCCCGGCCGAGATCGAGGAGAGCCTGGCCGAGCACGACGCGGTCGCCAACGTGGCGGTCGTCGGCGTCGACGACGCCGAGCGCGGACAGGTGCCGAAGGCCTTCGTCGTCCTCACGCCCGGCCACGATCCCACCGAGGCACTCAAAGCCGAGCTGCAGGAGTTCGTGAAAGGGAACGTGGCGAAGTACGAGTACCCCCGCCGCATCGAGTTCCGCGAGTCACTCCCGACGACCACCACCGGGAAGATTCGGCGGCAAGAACTCCAAGCGTCCGACTGACCACATCGTTCGTCACGGTAGCCCGGGATCGGATATTCCAATTAATGCGCTAACGGGCGAAATCACATCGATTGGTAACTATGGGTGGAAAGAATTATACGTCCCGGCTTCAATCTCCGCCCGTACATGCGACACAGTACCAGGCGAAGTGTGCTCAGGGGGATCGGGGCCGGCTCGGCCGTCGGCATCACCGCACTCGCGGGCTGTTCCGGCGATGGTGGCGATGGCGGTGGCAGCGACGGCGGAGACGGCGGCGATGGCAGCGGCGGTGACGGTGGCGACGGGGGGTCGACTGGGACGCCCGGGGACATGGGCCCGACGTCGTTCCACGTCGGCGTGATGTCCGCCTTCAGTGGACCGTTCGCCGACTGGGGGCCAGCCCACGAGCTCGGTGCGACGCTCGCAGCCGAGGACATCCAGGCCGACCACGACGTCGAGATCGAGGTGTCCCGGTACGACACCGAGACGAACCCGAGCGCGGCCCAGGAGCGGATCCAGCGCGCGGTGACCGCCGACGGGATCGACTTCGCGTTCGGCGGGATCTCCTCGGCGGTCTGTTCCACGATCGGGTCGTGGACCTCCGACAACGGCGTCGTCTACATCGCCGATGGGGCGTCCGGGACGCTCACCGGGTCGGACTGCCAGCCGTTCATGTTCCGGACGTACAACTCGAACAACATGATGTCGCGGGCCGCCGCACCGCCGATGGCGGAGATCGCCGACTCGTGGTACATCCTGTACGCGGATTACGTCTGGGGCCAGAACGCCCAGGAGATCATCGGCAGCCTCCTCGAGGAGGAGGGGGCATCCGTCGCTGGCCGGGACGCCACCCCGTGGCCCCCGACCAGCCGTGACTACACGCAGTACCTGAACAACGCGGCGAACTCCGACGCCGACGGCCTCGCGCTGGTCATGCCCGGTGCGGAGCCGGCGCAGGCGATGAGCCAGGCCCGCAACGAAGGGATCCTCGGCGACTTCCAGGTCATGGTCCACCAGAACGAGGACCCGACCTACTGGGGGCTCGGCAAGTGGGCGGCGGCATCGCTCGCCGTCGCGCCCACCGGCTGGGTCAACACCGTCGAGGGTGGCGAGGAGTTCAAGCAGCGCGTGGCCGACCAAGGGGACCTGGACCCGTTCGTTCGTCACGTTACCGCCTACGAGGGCATGGACCAGCTCGTTCGGGCAGCGATCCGTGCGGGCTCGAAGGAGGCCGAGGACGTCCGGGGAGCCCTCGAGGGACACGAGATCACCGACTCGCGGATCAACGACATCGAGAGCGGCACGATGTACTGGCGCGAGTGCGACCACCAACTCGTCAAGCCGACGTACATCGTCTCCGGCCGTGCGGAGGCCGACATGGTCGATTCGCCCTATCGGCAGTGGTTCAACGTCGACCAGAGCATCCCCGGCGAAGACGTGATCCGGTCCTGCGAGGAGACCGGCTGTAGCTTCTAGCGACGGTAACCACAGACACCCCATGTCCGGTACCTCGCTCGGCTCGGTGACCATCGGCGACCGACGCGTCTCCACGGAGTGGCTCGCGTTCTGGGCGGCCGTGTTCGTCCTCTGTGGCGTGGCGTTCGCCACAGAGCCCAGCCTCTTCGTCACGCAGGCGGTGAGCGGCCTGGTCTACGGGATGATCCTGGTGCTCGTCGCGCTCGGCCTCTCGATCATCCTCGGGCTGCTCGGCGTGGTGAACTTCGCCCACGGCGCCCTCTTCATGCTCGGGTCGTACCTGACCTACCAGGTGATGTCGACGTGGGGCCTGCCGTTCATCGTCGCCCTGATCCTCGTCCCGCTCCTCGTCGGCGGGGTCGGAATCCTCATCGAACGACTCGTGCTCCGGCACGTCTACGACGAGAATCCCCTGATCGGCTTCCTGGCAACGTTCGGGCTCGCCCTCATGCTGACCGAGGCGATCCGGGCGACCTGGGGCGGCTCGCCGCTCTCGGTGAACATGCCGGCGGCCCTCGCGATGGGGGCCGACCTGGTCATCACGTCGGTGGCCCGCTTCCGGCTCTTCACCGTCGCGCTGGCCGTTATCACGGTGCTCGCCGTCTACCTGATGATCGGTCGGACGGACTTCGGCCTCTCTGTCCGGGCTGGGGTGCTCGACCGGGAGATGGCGGAGTTCCTCGGCGTGAACATGCCGATCCGATTCGTCTCGATGTTCTTCCTCGGCTCGACCATTGCCGGGCTCGCCGGGGTCCTCCGGGGCACCGAGATCACCATGAACATCGGGATGGGGCAGTCGATGGTCGTCCTCGCCTTCGTCGTGGTCGTGGTGGGAGGCGTCGGGAGCCTCTTCGGGAGCGTCGTCGCCGGCATCCTCATCGGCGAGGCAGTCTACCTCACGCCGACGGTCCTCCGGGCGCTCGCGGCCGTGACTGGCATCCCGGCCCTCGACGTCCCCGCCATCGGCGGGCTCATGCCCTACCTCGTGATGATCGTCGTGCTGCTCGTCAGACCCCGCGGTCTCTTCGGTCAGGAGGGGTTCCTCGAATGAGTGACGGCTCGCCACTGCAGGGTGTCGGTGAGCGGCTGCCAGACCGGGTGGCCGGCGTGCCGACGGCCGACCTCAAGACGCCGGTCGGGCTCGTCCTGATCGTGCTGCTCCTGCGGCCCGTGATCGCCCACCCGCTGCTCGCGGGCTACCCCCAGATCGCCGATACGATACTCATCTGGATGCTCTTCGCGGCGTCGTTCAACCTCCTGTTGGGCTACACCGGCCTGCTCTCGTTCGGCCACGCGATGTTCTTCGGCATCGGGGCCTACGGGGCCGCCGCCGGGCTCACGCGGTTCGACCTCCCGTGGCTGCTCGCGGCCCCGATCGGCATCGCCGTCGCCGCGGTCGCGGCCTACGCGATCGCCCGCCTCATCGTGAAGAAGGGCGAGATCTACTTCGCGATGTTGACCCTGGCCTTCGCCCAGGCGATCCACTACATCGCGAACCAGGACCCGCTCGGCCTGACCGGGGGGTCGACCGGCATCACCGGTGCGACGCCGGCGTTCATCACGCTCGACCGTGGCGCCAAGATCGTCGAACTCGTCGGGATCCGGATCGACTGGTATTGGCTCCTCGGCCTGATCTTCGTCCTCGGGATGCTCGCGCTCTGGCAGCTCGTCCGGTCCCCGTTCGGCCGGACGCTCGTGGCGATCCGGGAGAACGACGCCCTCGCGCGTTCCATGGGCATGAACGTCGACCGCTATAAGGTCTGGTCGTTCACCTTCGCGGGCGTCTTCGCCGCGCTCGCCGGCGTTCTGATCCAGGTGAACAACCAGGGAGCCACCCTCGAGCTCCTCTCGCTGCTCGTGAGCGGCGACGTCATCCTGATGACCATCCTCGGTGGCTCGGTGTACTTCTTCGGGCCGCCGGCCGGCGCGTTCGTCTGGCTCTTCGCCGAGGACTTCCTCACGGGATTCGAAACGCTCCACCTGCCCCTGACGGAGTTCTCGCTGATCAGCGTCGAGCTTTCGGGCGTCCTGACCTACTGGCAGTTCTTCCTCGGCCTGCTCTTCGTGATCGCTGTCCTCCTCTCGCCCCAGGAGGGCATCTGGGGGCTCCTCAGACGGAGTGCCGCACGGCTCTACGGGGTGTTCGACCGGTGATGCACCGTGTCTGAGACGCCGGCGCCGCCGACGGCGGACGACCCCGAAGCGGCCGCGCTCGGGACGAGCGGTCTCACCCGGACATTCGGGGCGCTCGTCGCCGTCGACAGCGTCGACCTCGCGGTGCCCCAGGGCGAGCTCCGGGCGATCATCGGCCCGAACGGGGCCGGCAAGACCACGCTGTTCAACCTGATCACCAACCGGATCCGACCGAGCGCGGGAACCGTCTGGCTCGAGGGACGGGACGTCACCGACCTCGCCGAGGAGCGTCGACCCCACAGGGGGCTCGCCCGCTCCTTCCAGTCGAACGAACTCTTCAACGACCTCACCGCGCTCGAGAACGTACGGATCGTAGCCCAGACGGCGTCGGCGGGGCCTTTCGCCCTCGACCTGCTCGGCCGCGGCCGCTCGGTGCGATCAGAGCAGGCGACCGAGCTCTTAGAGCGGGTCGATCTCGCGGCAAAGCGCGACCAGGAAGCGTCGAACCTCTCCCACGGCGACCAGCGCCGGCTCGGGATCGCCATGGCACTAGCGACGGACCCGAGCGTGCTCTTGCTCGATGAGCCCACGAGCGGCATGGGCCCGGGCGAGACCGAGGAGACAGCCGAGCTGATCGAATCGCTCCAGACCGAGCTGGACCTGACCGTCCTCCTCATCGAACACGACATGGACATCGTGCTGTCGATCTCCGATCGGATCACCGTGCTCAACCAGGGCGCCGTCCTCGCGACCGGCACGCCCGACGAGGTCAGGGAGGACGACGCCGTCCAGGAAGCCTACCTGGGCGGGATGCGGGAGGCTATCTGACCGTGGCGCTCTTCGAGATCGCCGACCTCTCGGCCGGGTACGAGACCGGCCAGGTCCTCTTCGACGTGGACCTCGCCGTCGAGGAGGAGGAGGTCGTGGCGCTGTTGGGTCGGAACGGTGCCGGCAAGACGACGACGATGAACGCGATCATGGGCGCGGACGTACCCCGTATCCTCGGTGGGTCGATCCAATTCGACGGCGAAGAACTCGTCGGGCGGCCGAGCCACGAGATCTCGAAGCTCGGCGTCAGCCTCGTGCCCGAGGAGCGCCGGACGTTCCGCGAGCTCACCGTCCAGGAGAACCTCCGGCTCGCCCACAACCACGCGTCGGACCCGCACGATGTCGAAGACGTCCTCGGCCAGTTCCCGGAGCTCGCCGAGATGCGCGAGCGGCCCGCGCGGAACATGAGCGGCGGCGAGCAGCAGATGCTCGCCATCGCCCGGAGCCTCGTCGCCAACCCCGAGGTGATGCTGCTCGATGAGCCCTGTGAGGGGCTCGCGCCGTTCATCGTCCGTCGGATCGAGTCGATCGTCGAGGAGATCAACGAGGAGCGCGACGTGACCATCCTCCTGGTCGAGCAGAACGTCGCGGTCGCGATGGCCGTCGCTGACCGGCACTACCTCCTCGATGAGGGCCGCATCGTCGACGAGGTTGACACGGAGCGCCTCCGCGAGGACGAGGACCTCAGACAGCGCTACCTAGGGGTGTGACCGCATGACCGACACCACCTGGGAGCTCAAGCACCGGGACGCGATCATCCTCGCCGAGCTCTCTCGGGACCCCCAGCGCTCGGCCCGAGAGCTCACGGCGGTCCTCGAGGAGGAACACGACATCGAGGTGTCCCACGTCACCGTCAGTCAGTCGATCCGGAAGATGCGTGACGCCGGCGTCTTCCGGGAAGCGATCATTCCCAACGAGGAGTACTTCTCGTTCGCGCTCTTCGAATTCAAGTTCAACCCCGAGAACTTCTCGGAGGGCTGGCGCTCGGCCATGGAGGACATCCGTGACGACGAGAGCACCCTGCTGTACTGCCTCGCCGATGGCGAGTACCAGTGGAAGTCGATCATGATGTTCGAGAGCATGGAAGCCGAGACGCGCTGGGTCCACGAGTTCTACAAGGAACACGGTGACGTCGTCGAGAACGTCCGGATCTCGGCGCTGACGAACGTGCTGAAGTTCGGGACGAACCCCGGGCTCTTCGAGAAGCTCTCGAACGGGGAGTGACCGGGGCGGCTGGCTCGCCGACCAACCGGGGGTCAGTCGGGCCGGAGCGAGGCCCGGTCCAACTTCCCGGTGTTGGTCCGCGGGAGCGAGTCCACGACCGTCCAGGACCGCGGCCGTTGGTAGTCGCCCAGATCCTCGTTCGCCCGACACCACGCCGCTAAGTCCTCGGGCGTGAGGGCGTCATCGGTGAGCATGGCGAACGCCGTCACCGCCTCGCCCCAGGTCTCGTCCGGGACGCCGATGACCGCACACTCGGCGACGCCGGGGTGGCGCTCGATGATCCCCTCGACGGCTTCGGCGTAGACGTTGATCCCGCCGGTGATGATCATGTTGTCCGTTCGGCCTCGCAGGTAGACGTTGCCGTCGTCCTCGCGGACCGCGAGATCGCCCGAGAACCACCAGCCGTCCTCGTGGAAGAGGTCGGCGGTTCGATCGGGGTCTCGCCAGACGCGTTCGGCGACGGACGGGCCACGAATGATGAGCTCACCCACGTCGCCCTGGTCAACGGTAGCCGATGGATCGTGCGTGTCTGGCTCGATGATCCGGACGTCGACGCTGGGGACCGGCCGGCCGATGCTCTCGAGCGTCGCCTCGCTCACCCGGTGGGGCAGGAGGGCGAGCCCGGAGTGCATCGTCTCGGTCGTGCCGAACTGGGCCGTCACGTTCTCGGCCACGTTCGATCGAATCTCCTCGAACAGACCCGTCCCCATGGCCTCCCCCCCGTACCCGGCCAGCCGCAACGACGCGAAGTCCGCCGGGTCGTAGTCCGTACGCATCACCATCTTCCACTGGGTTGGCACGAGGTTCATCACGGTCGCAGCGTGATCTCGGACGATCGCCGGAATCCGCTCCGGGTCCCAGTCGCCCACGAAGACGACCGTGCCCCCGACGTTGACGAAGGGGAGCGTCAATATCTTCCACGCGATGAACGACGGCGTCGAGGCGTTCACCATCGTGTCGGCGTCGGTGGCCCCGAACATGTACTGGCCCGCGTGGCACGCTTCGACGGTCTCCTCGTGCGTGTGGACGATGCCCTTTGGTCGGCCAGTCGAGCCCGAGGTGTAGTTGATGAAGGCCACGTCGCTCGGCGCCACGTCGACCGCCGGTTCGGCAGCGGGTGACTCGTCGGCGAGTCCCGAGAGCGAGGTGGAGAACGGTTGGTCGGGGCCATCACCGTAGTCGAGGAACAGGTCGACGTCGGTCTGGGCCTCGGCGATCGCCGCCGCGACGTCACCGTATTCCCGGTCGAAGACGATGGCGGTCGGATCGACGTCGCGGACCATGGACCGCAGATCGCTGACCGACTCTCGGACGTGAAGGGTCGTGGTGACCGCACCGATCTTCGGGGCCGCGAAGAACAGCGTGGCGTGCTCGACCGACGGGTCGGCGAGCATCGCAATGCGGTCCCCCTGGCCGACACCCCGCTCGGTTAGGCCGTTGGCGATCCGTCGGGCCCGCTCGTTGGCCTCGGCGTATGTCAGTCGGCGGTCCTCGAGGGCTTGTACGAACGCCGTCTCCTCCGGGTACCACTCGGCGACCTGATTGAAGAGCCGGGTCACCGTTCTCGTCGCTGCCATGGTAGACGCCCGGGCTGTTTTCACGCGGTGGCCAACAATGTATTGGCGACGACCTTCGGCAAAACACTCTGTTCACTATTCTCTTGGTGGCCTACCAGCGTTAAGGAAAGCCACGATTTTTCTTTCTATCGGTAGATTGAAGGCCGCATTGGCCCACGTGCAGCACAATGCAGACGGACATCGACCGGGTCGCGGTCATCGGCGCCGGAAGCATGGGACACGGCATCGCCGAGGTGGCTGCGATCGCCGGGTACGCGGTCACGCTCCGGGACATCGAGGAGGAGATCGTCCGGGACGGCTACGAGCAGATCGAGTGGAGCCTCGGTAAGCTCGCCGAGAGCGGCCGGCTCGGGGAGAACCCCGACGCCATCCTCGATCGGATCGACACTGCGGTCGACCTCGAGTCCGCCGTCGACGACGCCGACCTCGTGATCGAAGCGGCACCGGAGGTCATGGACCTCAAGCGGGACCTCTTCGCCGATCTGGACGCATACACCCCCGACCACACCCTACTCGCGTCGAACACGTCGTCGCTGTCCATCTCCGAGATCGCCGCCGCCACGGACCGCCCGGACCAGGTGGTCGGGCTCCACTTCTTCAACCCACCCGTGAAGATGGACCTGGTCGAGGTCATCTACGGCCAGGAGACGGCCGACGAGACGGCCGAGACCGCCCACGACTGGGTGACGTCGATCGACAAGACGCCGATCTACGTCCGCAAGGACGTCCACGGCTTCGTCGTGAACACCGTCCTCGTCCCGTTCATGGAGGAGGCGGCCTGGATGCTCTCGCGGGACGAGACGACGGTCCGCGAGGCCGACGCCGCCATGGTCTACCGGCGGGGCTACCCGATGGGCCCGTTCGAGCTCAACGACTTCGGCGGGATCGACATCGCCTACCACTTCCGCGAGCAGGCCGACCAGCCCGTCCCGCCGGTCATCGAGGAACGGGTGGAGGCCGACGAGCTGGGGCGGAAGTCCGGACGGGGATTCTACGACTACGAGGACGGCGACGGCGTCGACTACGACCCCGACGACGGCGAGGGGTTCGACACCCTGCGGATCGAGGCGCGGATGGTGAACGAGGCCGCCCGACTCGTCGGCGAGGACGTCGCGACGCCCGAGGAGATCGACCTCGGCCTCCGGCTCGGCGGCCGCTTCCCCGAGGGCACCTGCCGGCTCGGCGATAAGCTCGGCCTGGATGCCGTGCTCGAGAAGCTCCGGGCGCTCCACGAGCAGACCGGCGAGGACCGCTACGAGCCGGCCGACTACCTGGTCGAACTGGTCGAGGCTGGCGAGACCGGCGAAGACGCCGGCCGGGGCTTCTACGACTACGCCGACCCGCCGTACTTCTACATCGAGCACGACCTCGGCGAGGACGGCGTCCTCACCGTCACGCTCTCGCGGGAGGAGCGGCTGAACGCGTTCAACGATGACATGTTCGCGGAGCTCGACCGCCTCCTCTCGTCCGTGAACGTCGACGACGTCGCCTGCGTCGTCTTCGAGGGCGCGGGCGACCGAGCCTTCAGCGCCGGCGCGGACGTGACCGGCTTCACGACGGCGGCCCCGACGGACTTGATGCGCTCGGACGACGTCTTCCAGACGGTCTATGCGTTCCCGCGACCGACGATCGCGAAGATCGACGGCTTCTGTCTCGGCGGCGGATTCGAGCTGGCGCTGGCCTGCGACGTGCGCCTCGCCACCGAGGACGCCCGGCTGGGGACGCCCGAGATCGACCTCGGCGTCATCCCTGGTGGCGGCGCGACCCAGCGGCTCGTCCGGCTCGTCGGCGAGATGCGGACCAAGGAGCTCGTCTTCCGCGGCGAGCAGTTCGATGGGGAACAGGCCGAGGAGTGGGGGATCGTCAACCGAGCCGTCCCCGAGGGTGCGTTCGAGGATCTCGTCACCGAGTACGTCGAGGACCTCTCGAACGGACCGCCCCTGGCTCTAGAACTCGCCAAGCGCGTCATCCACGACGGCCAAGACGCGAGTTTGGAGACCGGCCTGGAGTACGAGAGCAAGGCCTTCGGCCTGCTCGCGAGCACCGACGACATGGTCGAGGGCGTCAGGGCCTTCCGTGAGGACCGCGAACCCGAGTTCGAGGGAGCGTGACACCCTGATGAGTTCCACGCGGAACGTCGCAGTCGTCGGCGGCGGCCACACGCGGTGGGGGGAGCGGGAGGCGACCTGGAAGGACCTGGCCCAGGAGGCCGGCAAGGCGACCTTCGACGCCGTCCCCGGCGTCGGCCCGGAGGATGTCGAGGGGCTCTTCGTCGGCGCCGTCCAGCCCGAGCGCTTCGCCTTCCAGAGCCACGTCGCGCCGATGGTCGCGGAGCTGCTCGGCATCGACGTGACGAAGATGATCGCCCGAACCGAGCTCGCCTGCGCAAGCGGCCAGGCCGCGCTGCGGTACGCCTGGCTCGCCATCGCCGCCGGCCAACTCGACGTCGCGCTCGTGCTGGGCGTCGAGAAGATGAACCTTCGGGACCACATGACCGAGGCCCAGACCAGCATGACGAACGTCATGGACCGGGAGTTCGACGGGGTCAACGGCTTCAACGCGCCGCCGTACTTCGCGATGGTCGCCCAGCGACACATGCACGAGTACGGGACGACCCGCGAGCAGCTCGCGAAGGTCTCGGCGAAGAATAAGTCCCACGCGGCCAACAACGAGTACGCCCAGTTCCAGCGGTCGTGCTCGGTCGACGACGTGCTGGACTCCTTCCCGCTGTCGCCGCCGTTGTGTCTCTTCGACTGCTCGGGTATCACCGACGGTGCCGCAGGCGCCATCGTCATGAGCGAGGAGAAGGCCAAGGAGTTCGGCGATCCGAACGAGATGGCGTGGATCACGGGGAGCGGCCAGTCCTCCATGGCGGGGAACTCCATCAACAACATCCCCTCGTTTTCGGCGTGGCCCCAGGCGACTGTCGCCGCGGAGAATGCCTACCAGCAGGCCGGCATCGAAGACCCCGTCGAGGAGATCGACGTCGCGGAAGTCCACGACTGCTTCTCTATCTCCGAGATCGTCGAGTACGAGGACTTAGGCTGGGTCGAGAAGGGCGAGGGCGGCCAGTTCATTGAAGACGGCCGGAGCGAGCTCGACGGGGACATCGCCGTCAACCCCCGAGGCGGCCTCCTCGGCATGGGCCACCCACTCGGCGCCACTGGCGTCTCCCAGGCGGTCGAGATCGTGAACCAGTTCCGCGGCGACGTGCCGCAGTCACGTCGCGTCGACGACCCGAACGTCGGCCTGACCCACAACCTCTCCGGGAGCGCGTCGGTCCACAGCGTGCTGACCTACCAGCGGGAGGTGCCGCGATGAGCGACGAGCGCGAGACCGTCTCGATCCCCGAAGAGATCGAGCTGCCCCGGCTGCTCGACTTCTACGACTTCCAGACCCCGGCGGACACGCGGATCCACGAGTTCTACACGAACCTCCGCGACGGCGACCTCACGACGACCCAGTGTGCGGACTGCGGGGAGATTCACTTCCCGCCACGCGTCGTCTGTCCCGAGTGCATGGGCGAGGACCTCTCCTACGTCGGCCTACCCGAACGAGGTGAGCTCTTCGCCTTCTCGGAGGTCCGCGCGGGCGCCCCGCTCGGCATGCAGGACGACGTCCCGTTCGTCATCGCGATCGTCGACCTCGGCGACGTCCGGCTCTCCGCCCGGATCGACGACACGTCGATGGACGAGCTCGAGATCGGGGATCCGGTCGAGCTGAACGTCATCGAGATCGACGGCCCGGCCGACCACGAGCGGGTGTGGTTCCGGTTCGAGCCACTCGACTAGGGCTCAACCCTGACTAACGGCAGTCGCTACCCGTCCTCCTCTCCCGCCCCGGTGCCTTCGACCCACTGCTCGTAGGAGTCCCACCCCTCCATCGCGTCGACCGCTTCTGGGTGCTCCGCCTCGAGGTGGGCGAGCATCTCATCGAACATCGCTGCGTCGTCGTCGGCATCGAACGGGCGGCCACACAGCAAGCACTCCATACCGACCGTGTGACGGGCAGGCCGAAAAACGTACGTGGGTCACCGAGTCGACACACTCACCTGCCGGTCGGTCCAACCGGGCCCCAATGGCCGACGTCTACGACCCCGTCGAGACCCGACCGTGGGACGAGGTGCTGGCCGAACACGAGCGGCTCCTCCCCGAACAACTCGAGTACCTGGCGGAGCACTCCGACTTCTACCAGCGCCGGTTCGGCCAATGGGACGTCGATCCGTTCTCGATCGAGACCCTCGACGACCTTCGAGCGGTGCCGTTCACCACGAAGCAAGACGAGCGGGACTCCCAGACCGATCCGCTGCCGTCGCGGCCGCTCGGCGAGCACCAGGCCGTGCCCAAGGCGGCGCTCAACCGGGTCATCTCCTCCTCGGGCACGACCGGCAAGCCGACGTACTTCGGCCTTACGAGCCAGGACCGCCGGGACTGGAACACGGTCCAGAAGCGGGCCTTCTACACCGCGGGGGTCCGCCCCGAGGACACCGTCCTCTTCGGCGCCGGCCAGACGATGATCACCGGTGGGACGCCGTACTTCGAGTCGCTGACGAAGCTCGGTGCGAACGTGGTCCCCGCCGGTGGCGAGAGCACCGAGCGGCTGCTCTCCGTCGCCCTCGACGTCTACCCGGACATCCTCTGGACCACGACGTCGCACATCCGCTACCTCTCGGAGACCGCCGAGGAGGTCGCGGGCGTCGCGCCGGCTGACTTCTCGATGCGGAAGGTCATCGGTGGCGGGGGGCCCGGGATCGCCAACCCCGAGATTCGCCAGGAGTTCTACGACGCCTGGGACGCCACGCTCGTCCGAGAGGCGATGGGCCTCGGCGACGTGCTCGGCTGCATGTGGGCCGAATGCGAGGCAAAGGCCGGGATGCACTTCCACGCGCAGGGGTACGTCCATCCCGAACTGATCGACCCCGAGACGGGCGAGTCGAAACCGTTCGAGGACGGCGCGGAGGGGGAGCTCGTCTACACCCACCTCCGGCGGGAAGCCACGCCATTGGTGCGGTTCCGGTCGGGGGACTACGTTCGTGTCGGTGGCACCGACTGCGACTGCGGACGGACGGCCCCGAGAATCCAGTGCATCGGCCGGGCCGACGACATGCTCATCTACAAGGGGATGAACGTCTTCCCCTCGGCGATCCGTGACGTCATCTCCGAGGTCGAGGGAGTTGCGCCGCGGCTCCGCGTGATCGTGCCCGAGGGGCAGGTCCACTTCGAGCGTCCGATCCCCATCGAAATCGCCCTGGAGCCGGGGAGCGCCCGGACCGAATCCGCGGTCGTCGAGGACGTGATCGGCATCGTCCGGGACCGGCTCAAGGCCCGCGTCGATCCGACGGTCGTCGCCGTCGACGATCTCCCGCCCGGGCAGTACAAGACGAAGCTCGTCGAGCGCCGCGAGGACTGACCGGACCCGTCAGTCGAACAGTGGCGCGAGGCGATCGTCATAGCAGTTCGAGCAGACGTAGTAATCGACGACGCCCTCGTCGGAGCGGGTGTGGATGAGGACGTGGACCGTATCGGAGAAGGAGACCAGCGCGTCACAGATCGCACACTCTTCGCCGGCCATTCGCGCTCACTCTCCCGTGCGATATGGTCCCGCTGCACATAGCACTATCCCCGGGAGGAATCGATTGGGCGGTCCAGGCCCCGTCGGCCCTGTCGCGGTGTCGCACGCCGTCGGGCGTTTGAACACGCTTTTATGCGGGGGAGAGTTAGACGAGTCCACACCCCTACCGGAGTCGATGACGCGCCGTGCCGTCAGGGACTACGGCCGGTCCGGCGTGCGAGCTCCGAGGGGACGGTGATCCATCATGCCAGTCTACGTGACATACGACGTACCCGCGGACCTCCAAGAGCAGGCCATCGCGGCCCTCGAGGTGGCCCGGGACACGGGCTCCGTGAAGAAAGGAACGAACGAGACCACCAAGGCGATCGAGCGCGGTAACGCCAAGCTCGTCCTGATCGCCGAAGACGTCCAGCCCGAGGAGATCGTGATGCACCTCCCGGAGCTGGCGGACGAGAAGGGCGTCCCCTTCGTCTTCGTTGCCACCCAGGACGACGTCGGCCACGCCGCCGGCCTCGAAGTCGGCTCCGCGGCGGCCGCGATCGTCGACCCCGGCCAAGCTGACGAGGACGTCGACGACGTCACCAGCAAGGTCGAGGAGCTCCGCTGACCCGCCGAGGATGAGCGCCGAAGAGGAGACCGACGACTCGACGCCCGCAGAGGTCATCGAGATCGTCGGAAAGACCGGAATGCATGGCGAGGCGATGCAGGTCAAGTGTCGCATCAAGGAAGGCGAGAACCAGGGTCGCATCATCACGCGGAACTGTCTCGGACCCGTCCGGGTCGGGGACATCCTGCAGCTCCGCGAGACGGCCCGTGAGGCGGACGCGATCGGAGGCCAGTAATGGCGTCGACGCGCGCCTGTGACTACTGCGGGGACGACATCGAGCCCGGCACGGGGACGATGTTCGTCGCGGTCAACGGGGCGGTGACCCACTTCTGCTCGTCGAAGTGCGAGAAGAACGCCGAGCTCGGGCGCGAAGCCCGGGATCTCGAGTGGACCGAGGCGGGCCAGGCCGAGGGCGAAGCGGCGGCTGCCGCGGCAGCGCCCGAGGTCGACGACGAGCCGGACGAGGAGCCTATCGAGGCCGAACCGGAGTCAGACGAGCCAGCGGACGAGCCGTCAGCCGCCGAGGAACCCGAGGCCGTCGACGAGTCGGAGACGGACGAGGACCCCGTCGAAGGGCCCGAGGACGAGGCTGACGAAGAGTCCGAAGTGGTCGATTCGATCGAAGGCGAGGGCGCCGACATCGATGACGAGGCGGAGGACGAGGAGGCCGCCGACGAGGAGCCGGCTGCCGACTCGTCCGACGAGGACGACGAGGAATGAGCGAGCACGACCGCACCTTCGTGATGGCGAAGCCCGACGCCGTCCAGCGAGGATTGATCGGCGAGATCGTCTCCCGACTCGAGGACCGCGGCCTCAAGCTCGTCGGCGCGAAGTTCATGCAGATCGATCGTGACCTCGCCGAGGACCACTACGGGGAGCACGAGGGCAAGCCGTTCTTCGATGACCTCGTCTCCTTCATCACCTCCGGCCCGGTGATGGCCATGGTCTGGGAGGGCCAGGACGCGGTCGCCCAGGTCCGGACGATGATGGGCGAGACGGACCCGGCCGCGTCGGCCCCCGGCACGATTCGGGGCGACTACGGCCTCGATCTCGGCCGGAACGTCATCCACGGCTCGGACACCGAACCGGGCTCGGCCGAGCGCGAGATCGGCCTCTTCTTCGACGACGACGAACTCGTCGACTACGAGCGGGTCGACGAATCCTGGCTTTACGAATAACGGACCGGACGGGTTCCCAACTTCTTTGCCCTCACCTCGCCGAGGGCCGGGTATGGCTCGGAGGACTACCCGCCGAGCGCTCCTCGGGGCGATACTCGGCGGAGGCATCGGGGCCGCCGCCCTCTCGCCGGCCGCAGGGTACCTCGACTCGTTCGCGCCGCTCTCCGGCCGGGCGTGGCGGGGGACACGGGGGACGGTCCCCGACACCGTGTCGAGTCCTCACGGTGACGCGACGATCACCTACGACGACTACCACGTGCCCCACGTCGAGGCCGACGACGAGGCCGCCGCGTACTTCGCCGTCGGCTACGCGCAGGCGGCCGACCGGCTCTTCGAGATGGACCTGATCCGGCGGCTGATGGACGGCCGCCTCGCAGCAGCGGTCGGCGAGCGGGCCATCGAGTCGGACGTCTTCCACGCCAAGATGGACTTCCAGGGGGCCGCCGAGGCATCCGCCGAGGCCCTCGCCGGCACGCGAACCGAGACGCTCGCGGAAGCGTTCGCCGACGGGGTGAACGCCTACATCGAGGCCGGCCCCGAGCCGTTCGAGTTTGGCGTCGTCGACTACGGCCCGTCGGGGTGGACGGTCCTCGACACGCTCCTCGTCGGCACGCAGATCTCCTGGGGACTCACCGGGAGCTTCAACGCCCTGCGTCGGGACGTGCTGCGGCGCGAGCTCGACGCCGACACCTACCGCCGGCTCTACGACACGCCGTTCGATCACGGCGCGCCGATCATCCGCGACGAGACGACCGGCACGATCAGGGGGACGGGCGCCGCGGGGCCTGCCGAAGTGTCGTCGCCGTCGGCCGCCCTCGACCCCGCCTTCGTCGACTGGCTCGCCGCACACGAGCCGCCGCCACTGTGGGGGTCGAACCACTGGGCGGTCTCGGGCGCCCACACCGAAAGCGGCTCGCCGATCCTCGCCTACGACCCTCACCTGTCGTTGATGGCGCCACCGGTGTGGTACGAGCAGCGTGTCGTCGTCGGCGACATGGACGTACGGGGGGCAACCTTCCCGGGCATCCCGTTCGTCATCGTCGGCGAGAACCAACACGGCGCCTGGGGGTTCACGAACACCGGGGCCGACGTCATGGACCTCTACGCCTACGAGACCCGAGACACCGGTGACGGCGTGGCCGGTCCGGACCAGTACCGGTACCAGGGGGAGTGGCGCGACGTTGAGACCGAGACCCGGACGATCGAGGTGGCCGGCGACGACGACCGAGAGGTCGCGGTCCGGAAGACGGTGCATGGCGCGCTCGTCGATCGGGAGGTCGACGGCGAGCCCCATCACGTCGGCGTCGCCTGGACGGGGATGACCGGCACACGCGAGTCCGAGGCGATCTACGAGTTCAGCCACGCGACTGGCGTCGAGGACTACCGCGACGCCCTCCGGAAGATGGACGTGCCGACCCAGAACGCCCTCTACGTCGACGACGATCAGGTGTACTACCAGGTCACCGGCCGGATCCCGATCCGGCGGATCGACGGCGAGGTCGTCCGGGGCGACCGCGTCTTCGATGGCTCCGCCGGCGAGGGCGAGTGGGCTGGCTTCACCCCCTTCGGCCAGAGTACCTGGGAGGGCTTCGTCCCCTTCGAGGAGAAGCCGTCGGTTCTCGACCCCGACTACATCGGCACGGCGAACCAGCGGATCCTGGACGATCCGACCTATCCGATCGGCCAGGAGTACGCCTCGGGGTTCCGGGGGATGCGGATCTACGATCGGCTGGACGAGCGCGTTAGTAGCGACGACCCCGTCGACCCAGCGTTCATGCGCTCGCTCCAGCGGGACACGCTGGACGTCCGGGCCCGAGTGCTCGTGCCCGCCGTCCTCGATGCGCGGGAGCGGATGCCGGAGCGCGCCGACCCCTGGCTCGACGCGCTGGCCGACTGGGACCATCGGATGGATCGGGACTCGGCGGCCGCGCTCGTCTTTCACCACTTCTACCAGGCCTTCCGCGAGGCGACCTGGCGCGATGCGTTCGACGCACTCGGCCTCGGGGAGTCCTGGTGGCCCCAGGAGTGGGTTCTCACGACGATCCCACCTGACGATCCGTTCTTCGACGGCGACCGGGCCGAGGTCCTCGCTGAGGCGATGGGCAGGGCCGTCGACCGGATCGACGCCGGCGGCTGGTCGGTCTACGGCGAGTACCACCAGACGTCGATCGACCACCAGTTCGGCGGACAGCTCGGGGCGCTGAATTACCCGCGCTATCCGACCGACGGCACCGGGTTCACCGTCTTCAACGTCCACGATGGCGCCTCCGCCGGAAGCAGCTGGCGGCAGGTGTCGCCGATGGCCGGCGACTCCGTCTCGGTGATCCCGGGCGGGCAGGACGGCTCGTACTTCTCGCCGCACTACGACGACCAGCTCCGGCTGTGGGCCGACGGCGAGTACAAGTCCATGACGTTCGAGACGCCGGCCGAGGGAGATTCCATCGACATCCGGGGGGCCGAGGAATGAGCTGGAAGCCGACGAGACCCACCACTGGCGAAGCGACCGACGATGACGGGGTGGCCGGTCCGTGGACCCCCCTGTTCCTCGCCGACCTACGGACGCGGCGGAACCCCCGGCGTGCCGCGCTCGTGGCCGCCCTGCTTGTCGGGTTGGTCGCGGTCTGGGTCCACTGGATCGGGCTCGTTGTCGCCGGTGCCCTCGTCGGACTCGTCAGTCGCACGCTCCCTCGCGCGCTCGCGGCGGGGGTCGGCGTCGGAGCACTCGTGCTGGTTCTCCACGTCCTGGGGAGTCCCGTCATGGGCCCAGCGGAGTTCCTGGCTCTCTCCCCTGTCTCCTACGTGACCGTCGTGGCGGCGGTCGGGGGCCCGCTCTGGGGGTCCCTCGCCCGGGGCGTCATCTGACCCGTATTGACCACCGGCCGGGCCCCACGGCCGTCACCGCCAGAACTTGAGGACGGTCAGCGTCTCGCCCGGGAACGACGCGTCCTCGAGGGCTGCAGCGGAGAAGCCCCGATCGCCCGCATACTCGACGACTGCCGCCGGATCCGTGTACGTGCTCACGAGCAGGAAGACGAGGCCATCCGGCACGAGCACGCGGCCGACGTCGTCGAGGAAGCCCTCGACGACCGATCGGCCATCGGCCCCGCCCGAGATCGCCGTCTCGAACCAGTCGTCCCACTCGGCCTCGGGGTCGACTGGGAGGTACGGGGGGTTGAACGCCACGACGTCGAAGCAATTGTCGCGGAAGGGGGTGGTGCGGTCACCACGGACCGTTTCGACGCCCTCCGCATGGGCCCGCCGGCAGGCGTGCGGGTTGACGTCGACGCCGACGGCCCTCGCGTCTGTTTCATCGGTTACCCGCCCGGCCAGGTACCCGCTGCCGGTGCCGACGTCGAGCACGGTGTCCCGTGCCCGGACCGCATCGACGACAACTCCTGCGAGTAGTGCCGAGTCCTCCGCGGGCTCGTACACGTCGGTGTCGAACCCGCGCCGTTCGGCCAGGTCGGTCATCCGTCTTCGCCGGGTTCCTCGGCATCTTCGGCCTCATTGCGCGCTTCGATGCCGCCGGCGGACGATCCCTCCACCCGGAAGCCGCCCGCCTCCTCTCGCCCCATGAGCTCCCGCTGTGGGAACGGGATCTTGATACCCGCCTCCTCGAAGGCGGCCTTCACCGCGGTGATGACGGCGGTCTGGGCACGCCACTTCCGGCGGGCACTGGGCTTGTCGATCCAGAATCGGAGGCCGATCGTTACGGCCGAAGCGTCGAAGCCCTTCAACACCGCCCGCGGCTGGGGGACGGCGAGCACGTCGTCGACCTCCCGCATGGCGGCGACGGCCACCTCGATCGCGTCGTCGACGTCGGTCGTGTAGTCCACGCCGACCTCGACCTCGATCCGGAGCCGGCCCTTTCGGGTCCGGTTGATCACCTCGTTGGCGCTGACCGTGTCGTTGGGGATCATCGCGAACTCGCCGTCGAAGGTCTGAATCCGGGTGTTGACGATCGAGATCTCGGTCACGATGCCCTCCCGATCGCCAACCTGGACCCAGTCGCCGATCTCGAAAGGTCTGGCGAACATCAGGACGAAGCCGGCGATGAGCGACCCGAGCGTCTGTCTGGCCGCCAGCCCCACGACGATGCCGAGGAACCCCGCACCGACGAGGAGGCCGCCGAGGTTGACCCCCCAGACCGAGAACACCACGAGGCCGGCCAGCACGTACACGGCCACCTGGGTGCTCCGGAAGATGAGCTCGCGCTGATGCTGGGTGATCGCCGTCCGGTCCTGGGTGTACTCGTAGACGAACCGGTCGGTGAGGCCGGTGAGGAGATACACCCCCACGACGACGCCGACGGTCACGACGACCTGCATCCCCACCCTGACCGGATCGCCAACGGTCACCGCCGAGCGAGCGGTCTGCACCGCCGGGTGGTCTCCCCAGAGGGCCATCAGCACGGCAACGACGGCCACCGCGAGGCCGAAGAGGCCCAGTGCGAGGCCGACGGTCAGTATCCGTGGCGGCTCGCTCTCACCACCGACCCGGCGTCGTAGCTCGCGAGCGAGTACCCCCCCGACGAGGACGAGCGCGAGGAGCCCGATGGAAACGGCCACCCGACCGGCGGCCGACAACTCAGCCAGACCGAGCCAGTCGAGGGGCACGACCATCACTCGAACCCTCCGTGCTCGGCCGCGACGGTAGCGATCCGGGCGAACGCCTCTGGCGCCAACGAGCCCGGTCGGGCGTCGAGGTCCGACTCGGGGAGGGCCGACAGAACGGCAGCTGGTTCGGCGATGCCGGAGATGTGTGTCGTGTTTCGGATGGCGTTCCGGAGGGTCTTCCGCCGCTGCGTGAACACCGCCCGAACCACCGCGAGAAATGCTGCTTCGTCGGGGACGTCGTACGTCGGCTCGCGTGGCGTCGTCCGGACGACGGCACTCTCGACCGGCGGGGCCGGCTCGAACGCCTCGGGCGGGACCACCTCAAGGACCTCGACCTCGGCGTAGTGCTGGGCCGTGACCGAGAGACGACCGTAGTCATCGGACCCGGATTCGGCCGCCATCCGGTCGCCGAACTCCCGCTGGACCATCACCACCGTGGGCCGTCGGCGCGGGAGGAGTCGAAACAGGATAGGGCTCGACGCCCCGTATGGGAGGTTGGAGACGCAGCTAGTGTACGCGGGCAAGTCGACGGTGGTTGCGTCGCCACGGATCACGGCGAGTCGCCCGGTATCGACCGCGTCCGCGAACTCGGTCCGGAGGAACGTCGCGAGTGCCCGGTCTCGTTCGATGGCCGTGACCCGCTCTCCGACCGCGAGGAGCCGGTCCGTGAGCGCGCCGGTTCCGGCGCCGATCTCGAGGACGTGGGTCCGATCGAACGACTCGGCGTAGCCCGGCAGTCGATCCAGCACCCGTTCGTCGACGAGGAAGTGCTGGTCGCGGTGGCGGTCACCGCCCACGCCCGCCCGCGCCATCAGTGCATGGGGGTCCCGGCTCGGTGCCACGTCCCCGGGATCGGTGCGCTCGTCGCTCACGGGTCGAGACGGCCGCCTCACTCCTCTGCCCGCTCGGTGCGGGCGAACAGCTTGTACTTCACGTCCTCGTCGCGGAGCTCCTCCATGATCCGCTCGACGACGATCTCCTTTGGGCGATGGAGTCCAGAGATGCGCTCCTCGAGGTCCTCGAGGCTCTCAAACGGCCGGCGCTTGCGGGCGTCGAGGATGTCGTCCCGGAGCTTATCACCGATCCCGGGGAGGAGGTTGAGCTGGTGGAGCCGGAGCGTGATCGGTCCGGCCTCGTTGTAGAACTCCAGCAGCCGGTCCTCGTTCGCCTCGAGGCGCTCCCGGACCACGTGTTCGACCTCCGAGCGGGCGCCCCCAGAGAGATCGTCGAACTCGCTCCGGCGGACCCGTTCTATCCCCTCGGCCATCGGATCGATCGGGACCACGTCACCGATGACCAGCGACTCGTTGTCTGCGAGGATCAGTTCATAGAGCCCGAAATCCTCTACCCCAAGCCCCTGCGCGATCGGTGACTTCTGATACTGGGGCCGGTCGTCGTCGGATCGGCCGTGGGGCAAGAAATCGAGCACGACAGCTGACAGGACCGCGCCACCGTCGGCTCCGTCCCCCTCGTCGGGCCCTTCCGCTGACATGGACTTTGCTACGGTAAGCGGCCACTTAAACCGTCGCCCGGCACCTTTTTGCGGCTCGACGACGCGCGACGGCATCGATCACTACGCGGGCGGCTGACTCGGGCGCTCAGTGCCGCCGCTCCTCCACGGTAGCAGCGGTGACTCTTCGAGACCGCCTGAGACCAGTGCCTGAGCCCCGATCCCAGCCGATCAGGCGTACTTCGCGACGACGTCGAGGATCGCGTCCAGCTCGTCGCCGTCGAGCGTGTAGCGCTCCTGAGCGTAGACCGCCCGGAGCTCGTCGCGGCTCTGGGGGAGGAGTTCGGCGACCTTGAAGGCCGTCGCTTCGTCGACTTTGTCCAGCTCCTGGAGTTCCTCGACCAGCTCCCGGGACTCCTCTGGCTCCAGCACGGCGAAGCGGTTGACGTGTTCGATCGAACGGGCGAGTTCGTACGGCAGCTCCCGGTCCTCGTCGGCGGCCCGTTCCCGCTCGACGTCTTCCAGGAGCTCCTTGACCTCCCCCATCGTCAGGAACTCGTCCTCGACGTGCTCCTTGAAGATCGTCATTCCTGGGCCCGGAGGTGGGCGGCAGCGGCCAAGACCGTCTTCTCCTTCCCGCCGTCGGTGATGCGGACCTTGTGGGCGGCGCCTTGACGCCCGACGACGACGCCGGTGAGCCCGTTGAACCGGTGGTGGAAGCGGCCCTTCTGCACGCTCGGGTCTAGCTTGAGATGGACCGTCTGGCCCTCGTCGTACTCCTGAATGGCCCGCTGTGGGGGGGAGGTTCCGCGCTCTCGCGGGTCGTTCGAGAGCTTCCCCCGGCTGCCGCGGCGGGGTCCCTTCGAGTTCGGCATGGTTGCTGTCCGCGTATTGTCCGGTGGGGCTTATAAACGGCACGTTACGGTCGGCGGATCGTCACCGACCGTGACCACGACCCAGTGTCTTAGATCCGACCGACACTCTCGACGCTGACCGACTCGACACCCTCGACGCCGGCGAACGCCTCCTCGACCGCCTCAGTACCCCCGGCGTCGTCCGGCACGACGACGGTCGGGAGGAGCGCGATGAGGCCGAAGGCGACGTCCTCGCGGACGACGCCGTTGATCTTCGCCCCCTCGGGGAGGGAGGCGGCCAGGCGCTCCTCGAGCTCGTCGAGGTCGATCTCGGGGTTCTGGGGCATCACCTTGACCTGGGCGGCGACCTTGCCCATGGTCAGGGTCCCTCGAACCCGCACTCGGGGCACTCGTATCGGTTGCTCTGCTTCCGGCACTTGGCGCAACGGGAGATCTGCTGGCCGCAGTCCGGACAGGCGAAGGTCGCGGCGTTGGTCCCCGAGATCGAGATTCCACAGGAGACGCAGTGTCGGGCCGCTGCCGTCTGGCTCATACCCGAAATGGCTCGTCGTGGGCTTTAACGGTTGCCGTTTAGCTCCCGGGCAGGATGTCGCCGAGGGCCGCCCCGATGGCCATGCCGACGAAGACGAAGGCCACCTGGCCGAAGGCGACGGCCGGTTCACGCCAGTCGACACGGCCCCAGACGGTCATCAGAACCAGCGAGGTGAGGAAGGCGATGGCCAGCACACCGGCGAACCGGCGCGGGATGAACCCGAGAAGGGGCCGGGTGACCTGCACGTGCTGGATATCGGCGACGTACAGCACGCCGTAGACGATCGCCATGCCGAGCGCGATGGTGCCGGCCAGGAACAGCGGTCGGGTCGCGATGTACGCGCCCACCTCCAGGGAGCCGCCCTCGATGATCATCGGAATCCCGAAGACGAGGCTACCGAGGATCGCCTCGGCGACGTCGGCGCGGTCGAACCCGCGGATGACCCGCCCGAACACGGCCGGCGTCCCAACGGACCGGGCGAGCGAGATCGTCTCCTGGACCTGCTCGCGGGCGTCCGGGGACTCGATGCTATCGACGAGGTCCTCGAGCTCCTCGATTAAGTCCTCCATGTCCGGCGAGGCCTCGTCGGCGGGCATGTCCGTTCCCGTGCGCGCGAGCGGGAAAACCGTTCCCCACGCCGACTTAGACCGGCTCGAACCGGTACCCGTCCCAGTCCATGCTCTCGGGGACGCGAATGATGTCCGCCTCGGGGTCGCGGAGCTCCTCGACGTAGATCGGTCGGACCGTGTCGCCCGTCTCGACGGCCTCGGTCGTGAGGCCGCCGATCGCCCGGACGGCGTCGCCGTCGAGGTCGAATTCGACGATGGCCAACGGGTTCGGCTGGCGGACGCCGGGCGGCGTCGCGGCACTGACGGTCCAGGTCAGGACCTTGGCATCCCGGTCGGCGAGGTCAAGCGTCTCGGTCTGGGGCTCGCCACAGGTCGGACACCGCGGGTGCGTCGGGTACGACCGGTGACCGTTCGGGCACACGCCTGCGATGAGGCCGGGCTTGTCGTCGCTCATGCTCCCTCCTCCAAGAGCGCCGTCGTTACACAATTCCCGAAGCCGCCGACGTTGCAGGCGAGGCCGACGTCGGCGTCGACCTGTCGCGGGCCCGCGTCACCGAGGAGCTGGACGTAGAGCTCATAGAGCTGGGCGACGCCCGTCGCGCCGAGGGGGTGGCCCTTGGACTTGAGCCCGCCGGAGGTGTTGATCGGCAACTCGCCATCGCGCTCGGTGACGCCGTCCTCGATGGCCTTCCAGCCGGCGCCCTTCTCGAAGAAGCCGAGGTCCTCGGACTGGAGGAACTCGAGGATGGTGAACATGTCGTGGAGTTCGGCGACGTCGACGTCCTCGGGGCCCAGTCCCGCCATCTCGTAGGCGCCCCGGGAGGAGTCGACCACGGCCCCCATCGTCGTCGGGTCCGCGCGCTCGTGGACGACGTGGGTGTCCGTCGCGCCGTCGAAGCCAGAGACCACGACGTAGTCGTCGGTGTACTCGGCGGCGACCGACTCGGGACAGAACATGAGGGCGGCGCTCCCGTCGGTGATCGGGCAGAAGTCGTAGAGCCGGAGGGGATCGGCCACGATCGGTGATTCCATGACGGTCTCGAGGTCGACGTCCTTCCGGAACTGGGCGTGGGGGTTGTCGACGCCGTTGTGGTGGTTCTTGACGGCGACCTTCGCGAGACTCTCGCGCGGGGCGTCGAAGCGCTCCAGGTAGAGCCGGGCCGTGAGCCCGGCGAAGCTGGGCAGCGTCACCCCGTGCTTGTACTCGACGGGGTGGGTGATCGAGGCGATAACATCGGTCGCCTGGGCGGTGTCCCGGTGGGTCATCTTCTCGCCACCGACGAGGAGGGTCATGTCGCTCGCGCCGGAGGCGACGGATTGCCAGGCGGCGAACGCGCCGCCACCGCCGCTCGCACTCGTCTGGTCCACCCGCTGGGTGTACGCCGGGACGGCCCCGAGGTCGTGGGCGAGAGCGTTCATGATCCCGCCCTGGCCCTCGAACTCGCCGCTCGACATGTTCGCGACGTAGAGGTGCTCGACCTCGGAGGGCTCCACGTCGGCGTCCGACAGGCAGGCGTCGCCGGCTTCGGCGAGCAGGTCGAGGATCCACGAGTCTCGCTGGCCGAACTCGGTCATCGACGCCCCGATGATCGCGACCCGATCCATGGCGGCGCTGGTCCGGCCAGCGCCTTAGCCGTTCGGAAACCCCAACCGGTCCACCAGTTTCACTTTCACCGCGGTAGGCGGCGGTACAAGGTCACCGTCGCGGAAAGTGTAGCCATGCAGCGCGTGTCCCCAACCACCGAACCGACGGCCGCACCTGACCTCAAGCCCGACGCTGCGTGTCCAGTCTGTGGGGAACCCGTTCGCGGCATCGCCGCAGCCAAGCCCGGCGAGCACCGGTTCGTCGGCTGTGACCACTACGCCAGCGCCCGGTTCCTCCAACCTCGTACCGACCCGGCCTCGACGGCCGGCCCGCTCCGGATCGGCCCGTAGGGTCCGTTCGGCGGCCCCGACGACACCTCTCGATTTGTCACCGTCTGAACGGCGTAATCCTTAAATACTCTCGTAGCTTACCTAAGGTTAGTAGCACGGTACGGTTGTTCGGGTAGAACCACCCGGCAGCCCGCCGTAACCACCCCATCCAAATGCCCAACACCAAGACCCGAACCACTGACGAACGGACGAAACCCGAGACATCCCCCGAGCGGAGCGTCGACGAGGAAACGACCTGCCCCGAGTGCGGTGGCCGGCTCCACACTGACGAGGAGCACGGCGAGACGGTGTGTGCCGAGTGTGGCCTCGTCGTCGCCGAGGACAGCATCGACCGGGGACCCGAGTGGCGAGCCTTCGACGCCGGGGAGAAGGACCGGAAGTCCCGCGTGGGAGCCCCGACGACGAAGATGCTCCACGATAAGGGGCTCTCCTCGACGATCGACTGGCAGAACAAGGACGCCTACGGCCGGACGCTGTCTGCTCGGCAGCGCCAGAAGATGCAGCGCCTCCGCACGTGGGACGAGCGCTTCCGCACCCGGAACCACAAGGAGCGGAACCTGAAGCAGGCGCTCGGCGAGATCGACCGGATGGCCTCGGCCCTCGGCCTCCCGGAGAACGTCCGGGAGACCGCGTCGGTGATCTATCGCCGCGCGCTCTCTGAGGACCTCCTACCGGGCCGCTCCATCGAGGGCGTCGCGACCGCCGCTGTCTACGCCGCCGCGCGTCAGGCCGGCATTCCCCGGAGCTTAGATGAGGTGGCCGCGGTCAGCCGCGTCGACGACATGGAGTTCAAGCGGACCTACCGGTACATCGTCCGGGAACTCTCGCTCGAGGTCAAGCCGGCAGATCCGACCGACTACGTGCCGCGGTTCGCGGCCGATCTCGACGTCTCCGAAGAGGCCGAGCGACGGGCCCGCGAACTCCTCGAAGCAGGCATGCGCGAGGGCATCCACTCCGGCAAGTCCCCCGTCGGGCTGGCCGCTGCGGCAATCTACGCGGCCGCGCTGCTGACTAACGAGAAGCTGACCCAGAGCGAGGTATCGTCGGTCACAGACGTCTCGGAGGTCACGATCCGGAACCGCTATAAGGAGCTGCTCGAGGCAGCTGACGCCGGGACCGCGACCGCAGTCGCCTGATCGGCCGTTCTACCAGCTTCTTGTGTCGCTCCGACAGATTTTGATACCCCCCTGACTTACGCTGGCTCGTTCAGGACGCCGGAGTCACCCACGAAACAGCCGTGGTGTCTCTCGGCGGTCCGGGCGGCGAGAGTCGAACGATGTCGAACGATATCCCCCTGGACTTGCCCGAGGGCGCAGGCAGCGGCGCCGCCGAGAGCGAGACAGTGCTCGAACTCGAGCGCGTGAGCAAGCGGTACGGCGATCTGCCGGCAGTCTCGGACCTCTCGCTCTCCGTCTCTCGGGGCGAGTTCTTCACGCTCCTCGGCCCGTCGGGGTGTGGGAAGACGACCACCCTCCGGCTGCTGGCAGGCCTCGAACGACCAGACGAGGGAACGGTCCGCATCGGCGGGGAGACTGTCGCCGGCGGGTCGCGCTTCCGCAGTCCCGAAGCCCGGGACGTCGGCTTGGTCTTCCAGGACTTCGCGCTCTTTCCCCACCTCACCGTCGCCGAGAACATCGCCTTCGGTCTCCAGGACCTCCCGAAGGCCGAACGGAGCGAGCGCGTCGAGGAGATGCTGACGTTGACGGGGATGGAGGGGTATGGCCCACGTTCTGTGGAAGGACTCTCCGGGGGCGAGCGACAGCGGGTGGCACTCGCCCGGTCGCTCGCGCCTCGCCCGGACGTCGTGCTCCTCGACGAGCCTTTCTCTAACCTCGACGTCCGGCTCCGGGTTGAGATGCGCGAGGAGGTCCGCCGCATCCTCAAAGTGCTCCGCGTGACGGTCGTCTCGGTCACCCACGATCAGGAGGAGGCCCTCTCGATGAGCGACCGCGTTGGCGTCATGCACGACGGCCGACTGGCCCAAGTCGGCCGGCCCGAGGCAGTCTTCGAGTCTCCCGACTCCCGGTTCGTCGCCTCGTTCCTCGGCCAGGCGAACTTCGTCCCCGGCGAGGTGGACGCCGAGGCGGTACGGACGCCGCTCGGGACGTTCGACCGGGGACAGCTCCGCGATCCCCCCGATGACGGGGCCGAAATCTCCGTCCTCGCGCGACCGGACGACCTCATCGCCCGGTCCGCCGACATCCCGGAGACGAACGGCCAGGTCACCGAGCGCCAGTACACGGGTCCGATCTTCATCTACCGGGTTGAACTCGACGATGGCACGGTGGTTGGCTGTCAACACAACCACGCCGAGGACTTCGACGTGGGCGAGCGGGTCCGGGTCGACCTCGACGCCCAGCATCCGCTCGCCTGGTACCCGGACTGACGTCGCGGTGACCGGAGTCTCACGGTTCTTTCCCGACGGGAGCCGGCGGTACGTCTAAGAACCGGGCACTCGGGGTGGACCTATGGCAATCGTAGCAGCCGTCGACGGTGAGCGACGCCCTGACAACGTCGTGGCCGAGGCCGCCGAGCTGGCCGCGGCCTTCGACGAAGATCTCGTTGTCTTTCACGTGATGCCCGATGCCGAGTTCGAACGGCGTCGCGAAGAGCGGGAATACTTCGTCGACCATGCCGCTGAAGACGCCGCGAAGACCGCTCAGTGGGTCGTCGCCGGAACGCTCGATGACAGCGACCGGGTCCGTGCCGAAGGGGCGGTCGGCGAGCCCGTGACCGAGATCGTCGACCTCGCCGGAGAGGAAGAAGCCCGGTATATCGTCGTCGGTGGTCGGCGGCGTACTCCCGTCGGCAAGGCCGTCTTCGGCAGCGTGACCCAGGCGGTGCTCCTGAATGCGGGCCGTCCGGTCGTGACGGTCATGACCGACGAAGAGTAGCGCACCGACCGGGGGCTCTTGTATATATCACTATGTGGTTTATAGGGGCGAGAGCCGACACAGAGAACTACCTAGACTACCAACAGTTACCTCCCTCTGACGCCTAGAATAACCGGTATACGTTCGCTTCGTAGACGTCGCGGACGCGGTCACCCCAGTTGTGGGTGTACGTGTCGATGACGTCGTCTGCTACGTCACCACGGAGGTACTTGACGACGCCACGATCACCCGTCCGATCCCGGAGGTGGGTGGTGAAGAAGTGTCGGAAGTAGTGGGGGGTAACGTTCTCTTCGGCGCCCCCACCGGGTCGGTGCCATCCGACGGTTTTGGCCCGATCCGTCACTATCGACCGCACCATGCTGGGCGTGATGCGTCGGCCCCACTCGGACGTGCTCGCGAAGAGCGGCTCGGCGGCCGATGGCGTGTCCGGTCGGATCGCCAGCCATCGCTTGAGCGTCCGCTTCAACTCGTCGTCCACCGGGATGACGGTCGATCGCTGCCGCTTGTTCGACGCCGTCCGCTGCTCACCGTTGTACTCGCCGCCACGCGCCGGTTCACTCGGCACGTATAGTGAGTCCTGCCGGCCGTCGATGGCTGGTCGAGGAGTCACGTCATAGGCCCCAGCAACGGCCTCATCGTCCAGATTGAGGTCTCGGAGGTCCAGATTCGAGAGCTCCCCGACCCGGATACCCGTCTTGAGGAGCGTGACGACCAGGGCACGGTCGAGCGGGTGGGCGATGTCGCCCACGAACGACCGCATCTCGGCGATCGAGATGTCCCGCCGGTCGGGGTTTTGATCGATGGATTCGTCCATCTCCTCGACGACGAGCGCCATCGGGTTGTCCTCGAGGGCGCCGACCCGGTTCATGTACCGGTAGAACCGGTGGACGTAGGAGGCGTACGTCGCGACCGTGCTCGGGGCGGCGTCCGATCGAACGCCGTGTACCCAAGCCATGCAGTCCCGACGATCGGCCGCGGCTACAGACGCGTTTCTCGTCTCTAGGAACGACTGGAACTCGCCGAGGACGCGCTCGTAGGCGCGCTGGGTCCGGCCGGTCCGTCCGTGGTACGTGATCTCGTCGACGAAGTACTCCACGGGGTCCTCGACTACTCCGGACTGTGCTTCACTCGCCATCTCGACCTTCCACGAGCGAGTACGTGCCGTTGCGCGGACTGTGGCTGATCCGACCCTCTTCTTGGAGGGCGAGGAGCGCCTCCTCGATGTCGTCCTCGAGATCGCCGAACAACTCTTCGACCAAATCGGCCCACCCCAACTGCTCCTCTCGATCGAGAACCTCGAGGAGGGCTGTCTGCAGGTCGTTACCCCGGGGGTTGGCCCCGGGAACATCGGTCTCCACGGGCGTCTGCCGGTCCTCGTCCAACGCAAAGCCTCGACGGCCGGCCTGGACCATGGCCCGAACGAACTCGCTCTGGCTCATATCGAGGGCCTCGGCGTCCTCACGCCACCGATCCCGCTGTTCGGCCGGCACATAGGTGGAGACGGTAGCGCGATCTGTCTCCTCAGGCATGACTCACTCGTCGAGACGCCAGCACTTCAATCTTTGGCAGATTCATCGATAAGGATGTTTATCGCTCTATTCTAATTGTATATCGGGGGCCTTTGATAATATATCGATGAATTTAGATCCATCAATCTCGTGTATTCTAAAATATCTCGATATAATTTTAGAGACTCCTACATTCAGCGCGTTCGTTCTCGACGGGTGAGTGCACAGACTGCGACATGTCGCCTCCAGATTCGGTCAATGATGCGGTACTGCTCATCTAGGACGACGCTCGGACAGAGTGAATGGTCTTCCGTGACGATGCCCTGCCTTGCCGGTCACGAATCGGACCCTGTACTTGCTTGATGCAGCCCGGCAGGCAGCAGAGTGTGAGCCCCCTCGCCTCTTGTTTGCCTTGATAGGCCGGGAGAGCTGGGACACTCCGCTAGACGCCAGTTATCGCTTGGTGGGGGCGTTGAGTGCGATAGCTCTGTGTCACCGGCAGTTGGTCCGGGAGTTCACTGCAGAACATCAGATCAACTTCGAACTGTAGCGGTTGTGGTCACCACTTGCGCCCTTCACCGTCTCACCCCGACCATTCCCCGATGTCTGATGTCGTCCTGATATACTGTATGTCGCTATACGCAAGACCCGCGCCCACACCTGGGCCATGGCGGTGGTGCTGGCCAGAAAGTGAGTCGATGAAGCGACGAGTTCCCATACTGGGGGAGCCAGCCACACTATTTAGTCTAGAGGGCTCAATCGTCGACCATGGCCGACACCATCCTGGTCCCGATCGACGGGTCAGAGCAGGCATGGAACGCCCTCGACTACGTGCTCCGGGAGCACGAGGACGACGAGATCCATCTGCTCCACGTTATCAACCCGATGGAAGGTGTCTATGCGAGTGACGCCATGGGGGGTGACTACTGGGCCGGATGGTACGACGCCTCCGAGCAGCGTGCTAGCCGGCTCTTCGAGGAAGCCCGTGAGCGAGCAGGAGATCGCGCTGGGGACCTCGTCACCGATCACGAGACGGGCGCACCGGCCAGGACGATCGTGGACTATGCGGAAGCGGAGGGGGTCGACCACATCGTGATCGGGAGCCACGGCCGGTCCGGCGTCTCGCGGGTCCTACTGGGCAGCGTCGCCGAAGCGGTCGCCCGTCGAGCCTCGGTCCCGGTGACGATCGTCAGGTAGCGGAATCGCCGACGCCGCTCACGACTGCCCGCTCTCCATCGTCCTGGACCGAGACCGGCGTGCCAAAGCGCTCCAGCACGGTCGTGTTCGTCCAAATGTGTTCGCTGACCGTCGGGACGCTGTACCGACCACCGGTGAGCCCGACGAACGGGAGCAGCTGATCGGCCAGGTGCTCGTCGACCGTCGCCCCGGACTCGATCATCGGCGCGAGCCGGTCCACTGCTCGCTCAGCCACGGTCTCTGCAGGCGTCCCCTGCTCGCCGAGCGCGTCGGCGCCAGCGATCGCCTGGCCACGGTCGAGCCGAACGGCGATCACCGAGCCGGTCGAAACGGAGTCCACCGAGGCAGCGCGTTGTTCCCGAACCGCGACGTCGGCGGCATCGAGCGCGGTCTCCGCCGCGGTTGCCTGTCGCGGGGCCACGTCCCGATCGGCGAGGTCCGCTGACGCGACGGAGAAGACCTGCGCCGTGGCGGGGTCCCTCGGTGTCGGTAGATCGAGGGGCCGTACCGTGGATGGCCAGAGTCGGAGGGTCGCTTCCCCTCCTCCTGCCGGGTAGAACCCCCGTCGTTCGACGTCGAGGGCAACGGCGAGCCCGTGTCGGCGGAGGAGCGGCAGCTTCACCAGTCGGTGGTAATCCAGCGTCGGTGCCCACCGAACGTCGGTACCGCCTCGGGCTTGGATCACGAGTGGCCCATCAGCCACCGTGGCGAGCGGGAGCACAGCGTCGAAGAGGAGGGTGATGCTGCCGGCCGTCCCGATGTCGACGTCGTGCGCGCCCGCCTCGACCGCACCGGGTTCGAACGAGAACGACGCCGAGCCTACTTCGGCGCCGGAGACGTCGGCGTCGGTGAGGCTGGCGAGCAGGCGAACGGCCGCCTGGTGCTGGGGCCGGAGCCCGGGAGACGGTCGCTCCGCTCTGACGCCGGTGATGTGGAAGGACTCACCTGTCACTGCCGAGAGAGCCAGGGCCGTTCGAACCAACTGACCGCCCCCTGCTGACCCATCGATCTCCAGCACGGGCAGGCCTACTGCGCCCGGTGGGATAAACTTCGCCGGCGGTGTTTACGCGAACTGCGCGATCAAGTCCCGGAGGGTGCCTTCGTCCTGGAGGCCCACCAGCCGCTTGACGGCCTCGCCGTCGGCGTAGAGGAACAGGGTGGGAACGCCCTGAATGCCGGCGTCCATGGCCAGGTCCTGGTGGGCGTCGGTATCGACTTTGAGGACCGCGGCGAGCGTATCCTGGGCGATCGTCGCCACGATCGGCTCGAGCATCTTGCAGGGCCCACACCAGTCGGCGTAGAAGTCGACGAGAGCCACGTCGTACCGACCGACGAGCTCCTCGAAGTGCTCGCGGCTCTCGACGTGGATCGGCTCGGACGGGGCCGCTTCGGTCGCCCCCGCCTCGTCGCCCTCACCCATCATGTCGGACAGTTTCTGTTCGCGGATCGCGTCGATGTCGTCGCTTTCACTCATCAGTCCCGATACGTGGTGGGCCGGTATAACGGTTGTGGTGAAACTACACAATACTACCCGGCGTGGCTCCCATTCGTCGGCCGGTCCCGGCGGGGACCCTCACCCTGGTGATAACAGTAAAGGCCGTCGGGGTCGTCGATCGGGCATGCCCATTCGGGACGCGGTGGTCCTCGCGGCCGGCGAAGGGACCCGTCTCCGCCCGCTCACCCGCCACCGCCCCAAGCCGATGCTCCCAGCGGCCAACCGGCCGATCCTGGAGTACGTCTTCGACGCGCTGATCGACGCCGGGATCGAACGGATCCACACCGTCGTCGGCTACAAAGCGGACCGCGTACAGGATCACTTCGGCTCTGACTACCGTGACGTGCCGGTCGAGTACCTCCAGCAGACCAAGCAGCTCGGCAGTGGCCACGCCCTCCTGCAGGCTCGCGAGGCCGTGGACGACGCGTTCCTCGTCGTCAACGGCGACCAAATCGCCGATCCCAGGATGGTCGCGGGCGTGATCGAAGCCGCCGAGGTGGGGGATGCAGTCGCCCGGCTCGCCGTCATCGAACGCGAGGAGGTCGGCGCGTACGGCGCCGTGCGGCTCGAGGCCGACCGGGTCGTCGAGTTCATCGAGAAACCGGAGGCCGGGGCCTACCACTTACTCAACGCCGGTGTCTACGCCTTCGACCAATCGATCTTCGACGTCCTGTCCAAGACACCCCGTGATGAGGGCGACCTCGACCTCCCCGATGCCATCGGCTCGCTCATCGAGGTCGACGAGCCGGTCGGAGCCGTCCGTACGCAAGGGGTCTGGATGGACGCGACGTACCCCTGGGACCTGCTCGCCGTCGCCCGTGACCTCCTCGCTGCCGGGTGGATCGATGTTCAGGAGACGGCCGAGGGCATCTGGCAGGCCGACACGGCGCGGATCCACGAGTCGGCGGTGCTCCAACCACCAGTCGTGATCGGCCCGGACGCCGTCGTCGGGCCCGGCGCGGTGGTCGGGCCTCACAGCGCGCTGGGTCGGAACGTCACGGTCGGCTCGAACGCGGTGGTCGAATCGTCGGTCCTGGACGAGGACGCCCGGGTCGACGCTGGGGCCACGCTCCTCGACTGCGTGGTCGGCCAGGGCGTACGGGTCGGGGCCGGTGCGGTCGTACCCGGGGGCGACGCGGACGTCACCGTCGCGGGGACCGTTCACGAGGATCAGCGACTCGGCGCGGTCTTGGCCGACCGGGTCAGTTTAGGCGGCGGCGTCAGTGTCCAACCCGGGACGCTCGTCGGACCGAACGCGCAGGTCGACGCCGGTGCCGTCCTCCGGGGAACCATCGCCGCGGACGCGCGGGTGATGCGCTGATGTGTGGCATCATCGGCCGCGTCGCCGCAGAGGGTGACGCCCTCGACGTCCTGATGGAGGGGCTGGCGAACCTCGAGTACCGGGGGTATGACTCCGCCGGTGTTGCGCTCGCGAACGAGACGCTCTCCGTGGTGAAACGGGAGGGCGAGCTGATTCGGCTTCGCGAGGCGCTCGAGGCCGCTGAGACGTCTCCGGCCGGTCCGGTGGGGATCGGCCACACCCGCTGGAGCACCCACGGCCCCCCCACGGACGCCAACGCCCACCCTCACGTCGACTGCGAGGGGAGCATCGCCGTCGTCCACAACGGGATCATCGAGAACTACGAGGCGCTCCGGGAGGAGTTAGTCGGCTCCGGCCACCGGTTCGCGAGCGAGACCGACACCGAGGTCGTCCCGCACCTCATCGAGTCGGCGATGGCCGAGGGGGCCGATTTTCCCGCGGCGTTCCGATCGGCGGTCAGCCGCCTTGAGGGCAGCTACGCGGTTGCGGCGATCGCGGCCGGCGAAGACGTGCTCCTCGCGGCCCGGCAAGACTCTCCCCTCGTGCTCGGGGTCGACGACGAGGCGTACTACTTAGCGAGCGACGTACCGGCGTTCCTCGCGCACACGAACCAGGTCGTCTACCTCGACGACGGCGAGATCGCGACGCTCTCGCCGGACGGGTGGGCCGTCACCGATCGCGAGGGCACACCAGTGGAGCACTCGGTGGAGACCGTCGACTGGGACCCCGAGGAGACCGGGAAAGGCGGGTATGACCACTACATGCTCAAGGAGATTCACGAGCAGCCCCGGTCGCTCCGCCAGTGCATCCAGGGCCGCGTCGACGAACTAGCAGGGACCATCCAGCTACCCGAGCTTGACGAACTCGGACCGGTCGATACGGTCCACCTCGTCGCCGCCGGGACCAGCTACCACGCCTCGATGTACACCGCGCAGCTGCTCAGGGAAGCGGGCATCCCGGCCCAGGCGTTCCTAGCGAGCGAGTACGCGAGCTCCCCGCCGCCGGTAGCAGTCGGGACCCTCGTGGTCGGTATCACCCAGAGCGGGGAGACGGCTGACACGCTCTCAGCCCTCCGCGAGGCCCGCGGCCGTTCCGCGCCGACGCTCGCCCTCACGAACGTCGTCGGCTCGACGGCCGCCAGGGAATGTGACCACGCACTCTACATCCGGGCCGGGCCAGAGATCGGCGTCGCCGCCACCAAGACCTTCTCGAGTCAGGTGACGGCGGCGAACCTCCTGGTCCACGTGCTCGCCTCGAACGGCGTCTCCGATCAGCGGACCGACGACTTCGTGGCCGCACTCCGGGACCTGCCGGGTCGGGTCCAAGCCGTCCTCGACGAGTCCGAGGCACGGGTCGTCGCCGAAGAGTACCTCGACGCGGACGCCTACTTCTTTATCGGCCGGGGGCTGGCCCATCCCGTCGCGCTGGAGGGCGCGCTGAAGATGAAGGAGATCACCTACCGGCACGCCGAGGGGTTCGCCGCGGGCGAGCTGAAGCACGGACCGCTCGCGCTGGTGGGTGAGCAGACCCCCGTCTTCGCGACGGTCACCGGCGACGACGTCCTCGCCCGGAAGACCATCGGGAACGTCAAGGAGGTCGAGACGCGCGGCGCCCCGGTGGTCGTGGTCACGGACGGCGCCGCCGAGGCCGAGCGGTACGCGGACGTCACGCTCTCGATTCCGGAGACGGACCGGCGGCTCGCCCCCGTCCTGGCGAACGTCCAGTACCAGCTCGTCGCGTACCACACGGCGGCGATGCTGGATCGATCCATCGACAAGCCTCGCCACCTCGCCAAGAGCGTGACGGTCGAATGAACGTGTCACCGGTCACAGACGGCGGACCCGCCTGATCCCTCCCATGGACCACGTCGAGTTCACATACACGGGCGGCATTGACGAAGAGACGGTCCGGCAGCGGCTGCAGGCGTCCACAACCGGGGTGCTCTCGCTCGCCGACGGCGACGACGCCTACGGGATCCCACTCGCCCACCACTACGATGGCGGCGACTCCATCCTCCTACGGCTCGGCGACCACCCCGGGAGCGAGAAGATGGCGTTCCTCGACGCGACCGATCGGGCGGCCTACGTGGTGTATCACTACACCGATCCTGCGGACTCCTGGAGCGTGCTGGCGACCGGGCCTTTAGAGCCGGTTCCCGATGCGGAGCGACCGACCGACGCCGAAGTCAACCAGTGGTTCCCCGCGATCCGCGTGTTCGACGAGGCCATCGACGAGGTCGACATCGCGCTCTACGAGCTCCGGATCGAGCGGCTCACCGGCCGGGAGACCGTCCAGCGGTAGCGGGATAACCCGTCCCGTCGGGCTAGAGGTCGGTCCGATCGCCGAGTGCGACGACCTCGATGTCGCGGGGGTGCGCGAAGCTCCGCGCGTGGTGGCTCAGTGCCGAGGGATCAGCGGTCATACCGCGCCACATGTCCCAGTGGGAGGGCAGCAGTCGATCGATCTGGAGCGCCTCGGCGGCCTCGACGATGCCGTTCTCGTCGGCGTACCACCGCGTCCGTTTGGGCTCGCGCGTCTCCTTATCGGGGAGCATCCCGACGGAACCGAACGCCAGCACGCCGAGGTCGATGTCGTGGCGGTCGCCGACTGCCGCGAGAACCTCGCCGGGTTTCGTGTCCCCGCCGTGGAAGAACGTGCCGGCCGCGTGATCGATGGCGAACGAGACCGGGTGGACCGCGTCCGGGTCGTGGGCCGGTTCGACGTGGATCGTGAGCGAGCCGACCTCGAAGACGTCACCCTCGGCGACCACCGTGAACTGGTCCGGGTCGACGGCCCAGCGTTCCCCCCAGGCCTCCTCTTCGGCCACGGCGACGCTCGCGTCCGGGCCGTAGAACGTCGCACCGGTTCGGGCCAGGATGGGGGCCTGGGTCGGGCCGTGGACGTGGTCCGTGTGTTCGTGGGTGGCGAGGACGGCGTCCGCCTCGGCGACGTCGTCGGGTGCGAACGGCACTGGGATCGACCGCACTGTCCGCGGGGGATCGCCAGTGCCCAAGTACGGATCGATGAAAACCGTCGTCCCGTCGTCAGCCTTCAGCGCGAAGCCGTTGCAGCCGAGGGACCAGACGGCGAGGCCGTCGGGATCCGCTGCCTCGATCGCGCGCGGGAGCCAGTCCCCCCAGTCGGAGTGAATGGGCATGCCCGGAGTGGTTCGCGGAGTCGTCTAAGCGTTGCGCTCTCACCGGCGGACGGCTAGAACCGCTCGACGAGGGCCTCGTCCGGGCTCCGGACCCGCACGGCCTCGACGTGTTCGCTACGCTCGACCGCGTCAGCGAGCTTCTCGCGGTTCTCCGCGTGAATGGTGAAGAGTTGGTCGCCAGCGTCGACGGCGTCGCCGACGATCCGATGGAACCGGAGGCCAGCACCCTTGTCCTTCGGGGAGCCGGCTCGCCGGGCTATCTCGTTGATCAATCGATTGTTCACGTGGGTGACGGCGCCGGACTGATCAGCCGTGATGACCGCCGTCTCGGCACCGGGTTCGAGGTCCTCCGGCTCGACGTCGGGGTCGCCCCCCTGGGCTGCGACGATGTCTCGGAACGTCGCGAGCGCCCGTCCCGACGAGAGGATCTCGGCCGGATCCTCGTCCACGTCGCAGACGTCGAAGAGCGTCTCCGCTATCCGCAGGCTCTTGATCCGGAGGTTGTCTGGACCGCCCCCCGCGAGGACTTCGAGGACGTCGATCGCCTCGAGGATCGGGCCGATCCCGCGACCGATGGGCTCGCCGCCCCGCGTGATCGCGCACTCGACCTCGAGGCCGACGTGATCGCCCACGCTCGCGAAGTCCTCAGCCAGTTCACGGGCGGCTGGCAGCGTCTCGATTTTCGCCCCCTCGCCGTAGGGGATGTCGATCACGACGTGGGTCGAGCCGGCACTCCGCTTCTTCGAGAGCACGGAGGCGATGATCTGACCAGGCGGGTCCAGCGAGAGCGGCGTCTCGGCCCGGATGATCTTGTCGTCGACGGGTGAAAGGTTGACCGCGCCGCCCCAAACCATACAGCCCCCTGTCGAATCCACGATGTCCCGGATCTCGTCGATCGAGAACTCCACGCCACAGAAGACCTCGACGGTGTCGGCGGTCCCGGCCGCGGAAGTCACGGCCCGAGAGGAGGTCTTCGGGATGGTCAGCCCGGCCGCGGCGACGATCGGGACCACGATGGGCGTCACCCGGTTGCCCGCCACACCGCCGATGCTGTGCTTATCCGCGACGATCGGTCGGTCCCACGTGACGGTCTTGCCGGCCTCGACCATCAGCTCCGTCAACCCGATGACCTCGGAGCGGGAGAGGCCGTTGGCGTAGATCCCCGAGACAAAGGCCGAGAGCTCGACGTCGTTCAAGCGGTCGCGGTCGATGTCGGTGACGATCGCGCCGAGCTCCCGTCGCTCCAGTTCGGTGTCTCGGAGCTTCTTCGTGATGTAAGAGACCGATTGGGGCTTCGGCGCGAGCGTGACGTCCACCTGGCCGACGAGGTGACCGAGTTGTCGGGTCACCCCGACCGATCCCTCCTCGACGAGTTCTTCGGTCACTTCGACGATCCCGATGTGGGTGCGGCCGTCGGTCCGGAGCTGCACCCGGTCTAAGGGGTGGACGCCGAGCTCCTCGGCGTCTGCGGCATTGAACAGCACCGTGGGGGATTGGGCGGCGATGTCGAGCGGCTCTGCCCTGAACTCCATGGGTGCGTCTCCGGCGGGGACGCATAAAATCGCTCGCACGGACAGGTGGTCTTTTTTGCCCGTCTGGACCGTGGTACTCGTATGGACGCGGGGGGCGTACGACCGGCCGTTCGCGAGATCGCCGAGGAGATCGAGAGCATGGAGACCCGCGGGGCGGCCGCCATCGCCGAGGCCGCCGCGACGGCCGTCGCGATCCAGGCCCGGGAGAGCGACGCCGAGTCGGCCGAGGCCCTCCGGGTGGAGCTCCGGACCACGGCCTCCCGACTGCACGACACCCGGCCGACCGCGGTAAGCCTCCCGAACGCCCTGCGGTTCGTCCTCGCCGAACTCGCTGGCGACGACGTGGAGGCCCTTCGGGAGGACGTGATCGAGCGGTCGAGGACGTTCCGCGAGCGGCTGGACACCGCCCAAGCCGACCTCGGACGGGTGGGGGCTGGACGACTCCGTGACGGTGATACGGTCATGACCCACTGCCACTCGACGGACGTCATGGCCTGCGTCGAGGCCGCGGTCGAGTCGGGCAAGTCGCTCTCGGCGATCGTCACGGAGACCCGGCCGCGGAACCAGGGTCACATCACCGCACGTGAACTCAGGGCGCTCGACGTCCCCGTCACTCTCGTCGTCGACGGGGCCGCCCGGCGGTACCTCAACGACGTCGACCACGTCCTCGTTGGGGCGGACAGCGTCGCGGCCGACGGCTCGGTGATCAACAAGATCGGGACGAGCGGCCTCGCGGTGAACGCGCGGGACCGCGGGACGCCGATCACCGTCGCGGCGGGCACGATCAAGCTGGATCCGGCGACGCTCTACGGCGGCGCCGTCGACATCGAGATGCGCGAGGAGTCGGAGGTGATCGACCCCGACACCCGGGGGGAGATCGGGGACATCGCCGTCGAGAACCCCGCCTTCGACGTGACGCCGCCGAGGTATCTCGACGCCATCGTCACCGAGCGGGGCCAGTTTCCCCCAGAGAGCGTCGTGACCCTCATACGGGAGCTCTACGGCGAGCAGCCCGCGGCACCCTGGGAATCGGTCTGAGGGTCACCGCGGCGCGTCGGTGCCCCACTGTTCGATCGCGGCCGCGAGCGCCGGGTGCTCGGTCGCGTAGTCATCGAGCGGTGTTCCGGCCATCGCCGCGTCGACGGCCGCCCGGAGCGCCCGCGCACCGGCTCGGGTCCCGTCGGGGTGTCCGTGGACGCCACCGCCGGCCTGCACACAGACGTTCGTGCCGACCCGGTCCAGGAGCGGGGGGATAACGCCCGGGTGCAGCCCGCCCGAGGCGACCGGGAGGACGTCGCGGAGGCCGTGGAGGTCCGAATAGAGCCACTCGTTGATGCCGAGGGTGTCCTCGTTCTCCATCTTTCCGAGGCCGGCGGTCCCCGTGTGCAGCTGATCGACGCCACAGAGCCGGGCGAACTGGGCAAGACAGCGCATCGAGACGCCGTGGTCGGGCTGGCGATCGAACGCGGCGTGCATGGCCCGGTGGGCGTGGATCGCGAGGCCGAGCTCGCCACACCGCTCTCGCACCGTCTGGAGCGCAGACCAGCCCGCGGTGACGATGTCCACCATCACGTACTCGCCACCCTGGCTCGCGACCTCGTCGACCCGGTCGAGCATCGTGTCAGTCTCGGCAGTGACGTTCACCAGATAGCTCTTGGGTTCTCCCGTCTCGGCCTCGGCGTCGTCACGGCGCGCCAGCGAGGCGGTGAGGCGGTCGGCGAAGGGGTTGAACGACTGGTCCGTGAGGTTCTCGTCGTCTTTCAGGAGGTCGATCCCGCCGACCCACGCTTCATAGCCCACCTCGGCGTGCTGGTCGGTCGAGAGACCAACCTTGGGCTTTGGAACCGTAGCCGTGATGGGCCGGTCCCCGGCGTCGAAGATCTCCTCGCGGACGGCCGTGCCGTATCCCGGGCCGGGATACGTCGACGCGATCGCCGCCGGCCACTCGCCGTCGATGAGCCGGATCCGCTCGACGGCCTTCATCCCCAGGATGTTCCCGGCGATGCAGGAGAGGACCTGGGCCATGTTCCCAGACTCGAAGAGCGCCGGGGGGTAGGCGACCCGGATCTCCTCCCCGTCGATGGCGAAGGCGGTCGCACTCAGATCGGTGACGTCACCCGAGACCTCGAGTTCGGTCCAGGTCCCATTGGAGCTCTCCGAGGCGACCCGGCCCGCCGCCGATTCGATGTCGATGCCCGAGGCCGGCGTGACCCGGAACGTGCAGACCAGTTCGTCGGGGCTCGGCTCGTACTCGAGATCGAGGAAGTCGTCGTACGCGATACCCGGCATACGTCACTCAAGGGCGAGCGACCGGAAAAAGGGCTAGTCGACGTTTCGGGCTCAGTCCTGACAGCAGCCGCCGGCCTCGCCGCCGAAGTCCACCGAGAGGGGCTCGGAGATGGCGCGATTGACGTCCTCGAGGCGACTCACGAGCGCCTCCTGGGCCGCCAGGAAGTCCTCCATCTTCGGCATCGAGTGCAGCTCCTGCTGGGCGGACTGGAGCTCCATGAGGTCGGCCTGGCTCGCGTCGCCCGCCTGTCGGGCCTGGGCAAAGGCCTGTCGCTGCTGTTCGAACGCCTGAATCTCCTCCTGGACCTCATCGTCTGCTTGGACGGCGGCGCGAGCCTCCTCGAAGGCCGCGTACTCGGGCAGGTCGGCGATCGCGTCACCCAACTCGCGGCCGAGGGCCTCGACGTCGTCTGCAGTGTCGGATACGGCGTCCACTTCGGAATCGACGCTCATGAGCCGTCGTTCCATCCCCGGGCGTTTAGGTCTGCCGGTGGCGGCCGTTTTGCGCCGGTCAGGCGTCGGCGAACTCCCGCACGTCGTCCAGCCACTCGACCACGTCCTGGAGCTCGTCAGGGCCGACACCGTGGCCAACGGGATAGGTCCGATACGTGACGTCGGCGCCGAGCGCCTCGAAGCGGTCGGCGGCCAGTTCGGCCCGGCTCGCCGGGATGATTCGGTCCTGGGTGCCAGCACCGACGAACACTGGCTTCCCCTCGATGCCGGCCGGTTCGAGGTCGGTATGCGACGCGGGCAGGTAGCCGTGGAGCCCGACGCACCAAGCGAAGCGCACTGGCGTCTCGAGGAGCATCGCGAAGCCCATGATCGTCCCCTGGCTGAAGCCCAGGAGCCCGATGCGGTCTGGGTCGAGGTCGTAGGTGTCGACGGCGCCCTCGATGGACGCCGAGACCAGGTCGACGCTCCGAGAGAAATCTGACGCGACCGGCTGGCTCGAGTGGAGGTCCCCGCCGGAGAGGTCGAACTCGTACCAGGAGTAGCCGGGGCCCACCCGGTCGGGGGCGCGGAGCGAGAGGATGGCCAGCGGTTCCGGCAGTTCCTGTGCGATCGGCAGCAGATCCTGCTCGTTCGCGCCCCGACCGTGGAGCACGACGACTACAGGGGCTGGCCCGTCGACGTCCGCTCGCGGTGGAACATACTCGGCAGCGAGTGGGAGGTCGGCCTCGGTCATGGTCCCACCGAGCCCGCCCCGGCGCTTCAATCCCCCGAGTCCCGACGGCCCTCGCCGAAACGCCGGGGTTAAACCCGCGCGGACGCAAGCGAGCGGCAATGAGCGAACCGTCGCGCTCGGCGGGCGACCTCCGCAACACGGGGTTGGCCCTCACCCACGACCGGGAGTGGGACTACGAACTCGAGCGCATCGTCGACGCCGTGGCCGAGCGCGACGCCGAGACCGTCGGCCTCCAGTTCCCCGAGGGCCTGAAGCGCCGGGGGCCGGCGGTCGCCGACGACCTCCGAGACGTGCTCCCCGACCGCGTCACCGTCCTCATCTCCGGACAGCCGTGCTACGGGGCGTGTGACCTCGACACCGAGCTGATGCGTCGGTCGGACGTCTTCGTCCACTTCGGCCACTCGCCGATGAAGGAGTCGGAGAAGATCGTCTACGTGCCGCTGTTCTCGAACGTGGAAGTGACGCCCATCCTGAACGAGGCCCTCACCGAGCTCGCCGAGCCGACCTCAGACCCGGACGTCGGTCTCGTGACGACGGCCCAACACATGAACAAGTTCGACGAGATGCGGGTCTTCCTCGAGGAACGTGGCTACACCGTCCACACCCGCCGCGGGGACGACCGGCTCACCCACGAGGGCCAAGTGCTCGGCTGCAATTATGCGAGCGCGGACGTCGGCGCCGACCAGGTGCTCTACGTCGGCGGGGGCAAGTTCCACCCGCTCGGGCTGGCGATGGAACACCCCGAGAAGCGCGTCGTCATCGCCGACCCCGTCAACAACAACGTGTCCCTGGCCGACGCGGACCAGTTCACGAAGCAGCGCTACGCCACGGTGCATAAGGCGATGGACGCGGAGACGTGGGGCGTCATCTACTGCACCAAGATCGGCCAGGGCCGATGGGAGGAGGCCCAGCGGATCGTCGAGGCCAACGAGGACGCCTACCTCATCACGATGGACGAGATCACGCCGGACCGGCTCCTGAACTTCGGGCTCGACGCGTACGTCAACACCGGCTGCCCGCGCATCACGACCGACGACGGGCCCCAGTTCGACAAACCGCTCCTGACCCCCGGCGAGTACGAGATCGCCGTCGGGAACGAGCCGCTCGACTCGCTGTCCTTCGACACGTTCCACGGCACCTGGTAACGGTATCGACCTCGACGGGCCGTCGAAGCGGACGGACCAAGCGCCCCCCGCCCGCGGTCAGTCCCCGGGACGACCTCTCGGCGACCCCTCGCCACGGAGACGTCGCCAGAGCGTCACGATCCAGCTCCGGATCCGCCGAATCGTGGAGCGAATCCGCTGCTTGAGCAGCCGGAGGTAGCCGACGATGGTCTCACGCGTGAACGCGAGCACGCCGGCGACGCCGTCCTCCCGGTAGCGCTCGCGGGCGACGCCCAACCAGGCCCGGAATCGGATGAGACCGCCGGCGACGCCGTTGTCGAAGAACAGCACCACGATCAGCAGTAGGACGCCGAAGCTGAACTGCCAGTACTGCTCTAAGAGGGGGAACTGCCGGATGAACCACCGGAGGTACTCGTAGCTGAACGCCCCCAGGGCGGGGCCGAGGAACGAGTAGGGTCCACCGATGACGGTCATGATCACCGGCTCCGCCGAGGCCGACCAGTGGGCGTGGGACTCGGGATTGACGTTGGTCGAGAGCGGGATCAGCAGCGCCCCGGCGAGCCCCGAGAACGCGCCCGAGAGGATGAACGTCATCCACTGGTGGAAGGTGACGTCGATCCCGAGCGCCTCGGCACGGTCGGGGTTCTCACGGACGGCCTGGCAGACCGCCCCGAACGGTGACTGGACGATCCGCCAGAGGAGGTACATCCCCAAAGCGACGACGATCAGCGCCAGGAAGTAGTAGGCGACTGGATCGACGATGTCGACGAGGCGGAACTCGAGGCCGAAGAGGTTCACCTCGCCCATGATGAACGAGAGGCCATCCGACCCGTTGGAGAAGTTGCCGCCACCGATCCCGAACGACGCCAGTAGCGCACCGATCGTGTCCTGAAGGAAGATCACGAAGATGGCCATGCTGAAGGCCAGCGTGATGAGGGCGAAGTAGATCTCCGTCAGCCGGACCGAGAGATAGCCGATGAGCACCGCGACGATGGTGGCGACGACGACCCCCAGGACGATCGCGAAGGCCCAGGTCGCCAGGATGGACGCGCCGCCGAAGACCGAGGGGAACCCGAGTGCCGGCGCGACGACGTTGACCGTCTTCGCGACCGTATAGCCCGCGACCGCGATGAACATCGCGTGGCCGAACGAGAGCAGGCCGGTGTACCCGTACAGCAGGTTGAACGCCGTCGCGAACAGGACGAAGATCAGCGTCTGGGCGAGTAGCGAGGTCTGATAGCCGCCGAGGATGAACGGCGCGACGACGAGCAGCACGGCTGCGACCAGCCCGCCCCAGAGCCGACTGTCGCCTGTCTGCAGCCGGCGCGCGACACCGTAGCTCACGGTAGTGCCCTCGGCTCGTTCACATTCCCGGCGGGAGCCCGCTGCCATCGAGCAGGTCAACGGCCTCGTCGCGGGTGATCGAGTACTCTTCCGTGTTCACCTGGCCGACGCCGTCGTAGGGCACGTCGGCGTCGAAGGAGGACTCCCCGATGATGCAGGTGGCGTTGGCTTGGTGGGAGGTCTCGTTCATGGTGACCGTCCCGCGGGGATCGTTCTCGAAGGTGTAGCCCTCCATCTGCTCGATGATGTCCCCGGGTTCGGTGCTGCCGGCTGCCTCGATCGCCTCCTTGTAGATGTGCACGCCCGCCCAGGTGCTCCCGCCCGTGAAGGTCGGGTAGGCGAGGACGCTGTCGTCGTCGGCGTACGTCTCGGAGTAGAGGTCGACGAACTCCTGGTCGGCGTCCGTGCCGTAGGAGCCCGGCCAGTACCACCCCGAGTAGTGGACGCCCTCCGGCATGGTGTCGCCGAGTGCGTTGAAGTTGACCGGGTCGGCCCCGATCGTGTCGAAGACGTCGTCCACCTGCTCGAAGAGACCCTGCTCCGCCGCCTGGCTCGTGAAGGTGACCGTGTCGCCCGCCCAGAAGCTGGTGAACACCACGTCGGGGTCGTTTGACATGATCGTCGTGATGTTCGGCGTCATGTCGCTCGCCCCGAGCGAGGGGAACTCGGAAGCGACGACCTCGTAGTCGAAGCCGAGGCCATCCAGGTAGGCCTGGTAGTACTGCCAGCACTGCTGGCCATACGCGTAGTCCGGCCCGGCGTTGGCGACCCGAAGGCCACCGCTGAAGTTGTCGGCCGTGTACTGGGCGATGGCGTAGGTCATGTGGGCCGTCATCGAATTCGTCCGGAAGAGGTTCGGCAGCCCAGCGGCCCGGCCGCCTTCGTCCTCGTAGTAGTCGCCGTACGCGTCGGTGTCGTGTTCCGTGATGAACGGCGTCCCGATGTCGGTGAGCGTGAAGGGCACGCCGAGCGACTCGATGGTGGGTCCCGAGTTCAGCGTCACACCAGAGGAGGTCAGCCCGAGCATCACGTCCGCGCCGAACTCCTGGACGAGGCTGCGGATCTGCTGCTGCGGGTTGTCGCCGTGGTCCCGAACCTCGATTTCGACGTCCCGCCCGTTGATGCCGCCCTCCTCGTTGATGGCATCAACCGCGACCTCGGCCGCCGCCTCGGAGCCTGCGCCCAGCGCTTCGGCGAGCCCCGAGAGCAGGTAGATGCCGCCTATCCGGATCGGTTCGCCGCCGCCCCCACCGCCGAGGCCGCCACAACCCGCGAGCGCGGTCGCCCCGCCGGCCCCCGCGACCGCAAGGAACTCCCGTCTGTTTACGCCGAAGGTGTTGTCAGTCGCTTTGGTTCCCCGCGTCTGCTTGTCATCGGGTGCCATGGTACGACGCAGCAATCTTCCCCTCGTGGTAAAAATTTACTTGTTTATTCGGGATACGTTGCCAAAGCTTTTTGAAAGCGTGCTGCAGCGTGAGAGACAATGGTCACCACGGAGCTCATCATCCAACAAGTCATCAACGGGATCAGCATCGGGAGTTGGCTGTTCCTGGTGGCGGTTGGGTTGAGTCTGATCTTCGGCGTGCTCGACGTCCTCAACTTCGCCCACGGCGCCCTGTTCATGATCGGTGCCTACGTGGCGATCGTCACGCTGGGGGCTGTCAGCAACTTCTGGCTCGGTCTCATCCTCGCCGGCCTTATCGTGGGCCTCGTAGGCGCCGTCATCGAGATGGGGTTCATCCGACGACTCTACGGTCGGGAGGAGGAGGTGCTCGATCAGCTTCTCATGACCTTCGCGTTCGTCCTCATCATCACCGACGGAATCCGGGCGATCTTCGGCTCCGGCTCGGTGGTGACTGATCCCCCGCCACTGCTGCGGGGCGTCATCAGCCTCGGCGCCGGGTTCGAGATCGGGGCCTACCGAGCCTTCCTCGTCTTCGCCTCGATCGTGGTGATGGGCGCCATCCTGCTGTCGCTCCGAACGACCAACTTCGGACGGCTGGTCCGGGCGACCTCGAGCGATCGTGACATGGCGCTCCTCCTCGGCATCAACGTGCCCCGCCTGTACACGGCCGTCTTCTTCATCGGCGCCGTCCTCGCGGGGATCGCCGGGGGGCTCATCACGCCGATCCAGTCCGTGACGCCCGAGCTCGGCAACCAGGTCATCATCAACGCGTTCGTCGTGGTCGTCATCGGCGGCCTGGGATCGTTCACCGGCGCGTTCATCGGTGCGTATGCCATCGGCATCATGATCGCCGTTGGGAGCGTCTTCGCGGCCGGTGCGGGCCAGCTGTTCCCGTTCGTGGCCCTCATCGCCGTCTTGCTCGTCCGACCAGAAGGGTTACTCGGGAGTGCCCAAGCGTGACAACGGTCCTCGAGACGGAGAACCTGGTCCGCGAGTTCGGTCGGTTGGTCGCCGTCGACCGTGTGACCGTCAGCATCGACAGCGACGAGATCACGAGCATCATCGGCCCGAACGGGGCCGGCAAGACGACGTTCTACAATCTCCTCAGCGGCCGGTTAGCCCCCTCGGCCGGCACGATCAAGCTCCGGCCACGCGGCGAGGACCAACTGGAGACCATCAACGGCCTCGAACCCTACGAGATAAACCGGCTGGGCCTCTCCCGCGCGTTCCAGATCACCAACGTCTTCGAGGGATTGTCCGTCGCGGACAACCTCCGGATCGCCCGAATCAGCCACAACGGCCGGACGCTCGACGTTCGAGCGGTCGCCCAGGAGGACGAGGAACTCACCGAAGAAGCCATGGAGATCATCGAGCTGACGGAACTCGAGGAGGTCGCGGAGACGAAGTGCGCCAACCTCTCCCACGGCGACCTCCGGAAGGTCGAGATCGCCCTGGCCCTCGGCACTGACCCGTCCGTGGTCCTGCTCGACGAACCGACGGCCGGGATGAATCGGGTGGAGACCCGGCGGATGGTCGAACTCATCGAAGAACTCGACGGGAGCACCGACACGACCTTCCTCGTCACGGAGCACGACATGGAGGTGGTCCTCGGCATCTCGGACCGGATCCTCGTACTCGACGGCGGCCAGCTGATCGCCGAGGGGACCCCAGACGAGGTGATGGCCGACGAGCGCGTCCGCGAGGCCTACCTCGGGGGGGAAGGATGAGCGTCCTCGAACTCGACGCCGTCAACGCGTTCTACGGGAACAGTCACGTCCTCTTCGACTTGGACCTGACCGTCGAGCAGAACGAGGTGGTCGCCCTGCTGGGCCGCAACGGCGCGGGGAAGACGACCACGCTCCGGTCTATCACCGGCACCGTCGGCCGCCGGGAGGGCCTGATCACTTTCCGCGGCCACGACATCACGAACCACTCCGTTGACGCCATCTCCAACATGGGCGTGAAGCTCGTGCCCGAGGAGCGCCGCATCTTCCCCACCCTGACGGTCCAAGAGAACCTCGTCGTCGCGCGGGACTCCTGTACCGGGACCCCGCCCCCGGTGGAGGAGATGTACGAGATCTTCCCGGCGCTCGACGACCACCGAGACAGCCGCGGCCGGAACCTCTCCGGCGGCGAGCAGCAAATGCTGGCGGTGGCGCGGGCCCTGGTGCAGGACCCCGACCTCCTCCTGCTTGACGAGCCGACGGAGGGCCTAGCGCCGGTCATCGTGGAGGACCTCACGGAGGTGCTCGAAGACGTGGTGAAGGAAGACGTCACGGTCCTGATCACGGAACAGAACGTCGAGTTCGCCCTCGACCTCTCCGAGCGCGCTTACATCATCGAGAGCGGCCGGAACGCCTGGGAGGGCTCGATCACGGAACTCAGGGAACGCGACGACCTCTTAGAGGAGTACCTCTCGGTCGGCGCGACGGAAGCGGACTGACTGAGGCGCCGTCACGCCTCGCGGTCCCGGAGGGACGTGCGCCGAATCTTGCCCGTCGAGGTCTGGGGGAGTTCCTCGACGAACTCGATCTCGCGGGGGTACTCGTGCTTGGCCAGGTGGTCCCGGACGAGCTGTTGGATCTCCTCGCGGAGGTCGTCCGAGCCCGTGACGCCGGCAACCGGTTGGACGAACGCCTTGATGACCTCGTTCCGGGTCTCGTCGGGAACCCCGATGACCCCGACCTGCTCGACGCCGGGGTGTTCCAGAATGGCCGACTCGACCTCGCCCGGGCCGACGCGGTAGCCGCTCGTGATGATGAGGTCGTCGTCGCGGGCCTTGAACCAGAGGTAGCCGTCCGCGTCGACCGATCCCAGGTCGCCGGTCAGGTGCCAGTCGCCCACGCGGGCGTCGGCGGTCTTCTCCGGCTCCCGCCAGTACTCTTCGAAGATCACCGGGTCGTCGTCGTGTCGCACCGCGATCTCTCCGACATCGCCGGTCGGCCGCTCCTCGCCGGTCTCCGGGTCGATCACCGCGACATCGTGACCCGGCACCGGCTTGCCCATGCTCCCGGCCTGGACGGGGAACCAGCCCCGGCAGTTCGTCACCAGCAGATTGGCCTCCGTCTGGCCGTAGAGCTCGTTGACGGCGACGCCCTCCAGTTCCTCGGCCGCCCAGGTGAGGATCTCAGGGGTGAGGGGCTCACCGCCGGAGCAGATCGCCTTCAGCGTCAGATCGAAGCGGTCGGCGTCGACGTCCATCATCATCCGGATCGCCGTCGGCGGGAGAAACGCATCCGAGACGCCGTACGTCTCCAGCAGCTCGAAGGCACGTTCCGCGTCGAAGCCGCCCATCGGGTAGCCCACGATCGGCCGACCGTAGTGCCAGGCAGGAAAGACCAGGTCACCGAGCGCCCCGATCCAGGCCCAGTCGGCGGGCGTCCAGTAGACCGACGCCTCGAGGTCGCGTTCGAAGTACATCGAGAAGGCCGGGCAGTGGCCGACCCAGACGCCGTGGGTGTGCAGTGCCCCCTTCGGCGGCCCGGTGCTGCCGCTGGTGTAGAGGATGGCGGCCGGCGTGTCCGCGTCGGTGTCGGCGATCTCGAACCCAGTATCCTGTCCCTCGATGAGCGCGTCGAAGGCCGTCGCATCGCCCTCGGCCGGCCCGTCTACCTCGACCACGTGCTCGAGGTCGGGACAGTCCCCCCGGGCCGCCTCAACGGTCTCGCGGACGCTCTCGTCGATCACGGCGATCGTCGCCCCGCTGTGGCGGAGCCGGTAGGCGATCGCGTCGGTACCGAAGAGGATCGAGAGCGGGACCGAGATCGCGCCGAGCTTCCAGCAGGCGAGGTGCGTGAGGAGGTTCTCCGGCTTCTGGGGCACCACGACCGCAACACGGTCACCGAACCCCACGCCGCAATCGGCGAGACCCCGCGCCAGCTGGTCGGAGCGGGCGTCGACCTCGCCGAAGGTGTAGGTCGCCTCGCGACCGTCCGGGTACGCCTGGTGGAGCGCGACGGTGTCCTGGTCCTCGTGCTTCCGAACCAGATCGTGGGCGATGTTGTAGTCGCTTGGTAGGTCCCACGAGAACGCCGCCCGAGCCTCCTCGTAGGTGTCTCCCTCGAGCGTCACGTGCCACGTCATACCCGGGGGGTGCGGGGGCGGCCTTATCTAACCCACGGCCGGGAAGGAACCTTTGTGACCGACGGGTGTGTAGGCTCTCACAGGCGCCCGCTGGCACGAGTGACCCATGGCATCGAGACGCGCGTTGGAGCGACAACTGGCGACCCTCGAGGGCTTCGTGAGCCCGCGCCTCGACCTCGAGCAGTACCCGACGCCGCCCGACCTCGCCGCCCATCTGCTCCACCTCGCCGACCTCCGCGGTGACGTCACCGACCGACCAGTCGTCGACCTCGGTGCCGGTACGGGGGTCTTCGCCATCGGGGCCACGCTCCGGGGGGCCTCACGGACCGTCGGCGTCGAGAGCGACCCCTCGGCACTTGAGGTCGCGCGCCGGAACGAGCGGACGGTGGCCCCATCCGGACGGATCGACTGGGTGCTCGGGGACGCGACGCGGGTATCGCTGTGTCCCCCCGCGCCGGTCACGGTGCTCATGAACCCACCGTTCGGCGCGCAGCGGGGGAACGTTCACGCCGACCGGGCGTTCCTCGAGACCGCCGCCCGCATCGCCACCGTCTCCTACTCTGTCCACAACGCGGACAGCCACGGCTTCGTCGACGCCTTCGCCGCGGACCACGGTGGGACCGTCACCGACGCCTTCGGGTCCGAAATCGCGCTCGATAAAACCTTCCCCCACCACGAGGAGGCCCGCAAAGCGATCGATGTCGAAGTGTTCCGCATCGAGTGGAACGGTGTCGAGCCGGACGGCGGGACGACGCGTCCTTATCCCTCGTAGGTCTCCCGGCTGGCGACGCGGACCTTGGTGTCCCCCTGGACCGCGAAGATCGAGGCGTTCTCGCGGACGACCTGGAGGGTCCCGAGGGTGGCGCTCTCGTTCTCCGTGAGGAATGCCGTCCGCTCGACGGTCGAGCCGTTCCGCCGCAGTTCGAGCGTGATCGAGCCGTTCTCCGGCCGGAGAGCCACTTGGTTCCCAGCCACCACTGGCTCGGCGACGACGGGCGGTGACTCGTAGACGACCCGCCAGCTCGCGTCGGACTCGGGCGGTCGCAGCCACACGAGGTAGGCGGTGCCGTTCCCCGTGGCCGTCCACCCCCGTCGCAGGGCGCTCACGTTCTCGCGCCACCCCACGCCGCCGACCACGACGCGACCCTGGCCCGCGAAGGCGAGCCGCGACGACGAGAGCGCTTGCGTCCAGACCTGCCGGTCCTCGCTGACGACTATCACGCCGCTGGTTCGGACCGCCGTGGTCTCGCCGAAGGCCGAGAGGTTGACCACGCTGACCATCTGGTTCGGGACGCCCTCGGCGTAGGAGACCGTGTAGTCGCCGACGTGGATCGCCTCGCCGCTGCCCGGTGGCGTCGGGTCGGCGACCGTGACGAGATTCAACGGCACCGCCGCGAAGCCAACGACCAGGACCGGGAACACGAGGAGCAGGACCGCCACCTGCCGTCGCGGGACGTCGAGGAGGTCGCCGTCGGCCCACCGCTGGCCGAGACCGACGGTGATCAACGCAGCGACGAGGAAGAGGAGGATCACGCCCAGTCCGCGGTAGAGGACGTACTGCTCGCCGCCGCGGTACCACCACACCAACCACAGCGAGAGCGAGGACGCGACGAGCAGGGCCCCCAGGAAGAGCCGGCGGGCCGGTGGCCGGTCCGACCGGTCGAGGACGAGCGCCCCTGCGACCACCCCGAGGAACAGGCCGAGGAGGTGCCCCTGCGTCGCGACGCCCGCCCACCAGGGCGTCACGAACTGGGGGCGGGCTTCCGCCGTGATCACTGGGTCCCTGAGGACGTCGACGAGCAGGCGGACGAGGTTCTCGGCGACGAGCGCGAGGACCGTCGTCAACGGGTAGCGCACGAGGGCGAAGCCAGCGAACGCGAACACCACGCCGGAGAAGCCGATGATGGGGCCCCAACTGAACAGCGCAGTGACGACGCCGATGATGACCACGCCGGCCGGGAAGAGCAGGAACGCCCGGACGTACGGGTTCCGCGTGGGGCTACCGAAGGAGCGCTCGCCTCGGCCAGTTGGGTAGTGGCCCCAGGCGTACTCGGCGATCGGTGCCAGGACCAGCGCGGCGGCGAGGTTTCCCAGCAGGTGGCCCGGTCCCCCGTGGGCGAAGGCCGCTAGGCCCATCCCGAGCGGGTAGAAGTACGACCACGCTCTGTAAGGGATTGTCAACGGGTCGTACCAGTGGGCGAGGCCCCCCTGGAGGACGAGATAGACGAGGAGGACTCCACCGACGCAGAGGAGGCTCCCCCATGGCAGGCCGAGGAGGAGCCGCTCGCGCCGGCGATGGGCCCAGTCTCGGGTACGGTCGAGCCACCGAAGACCGAGGAGCGAGCCGAGCAGGGCCGCGACGACGCCGAGCTCGGTCAGCGGGAGCCAGGGCGGGACCGCGGCCATGGCAGACCCAGGCGGGCCGGCGGTTTATGCGTTCGCCGATGGCGGCGAGGGGCTCTGGATCCCGGCTGATCGGCGTCCGCGCCTCGAAGTCCACGAACCGAGCACGCGCCGGTCGACCTGGCGATGGTTCGGGATCGTGGGCTCGACGACGTCGAAGAGATCGTCGTCATCGCCGACCGCGGCCCGTACGACCCGCTAGAGGTCCTCTTCGCCGACGCCATCGCCCGAGAGGCGGGCGCTAGGATCCGATTCGTCTACGCGGTGGGCGAGGCAGCCACGGACGAGCAGCTCGATTCGGTCAATGGCTACCACGACGCCCTCGACGAACTCTGTACCGTGCCCACCGAGCGGACCGTCCTTCGGACCGGGTCCCGGGTCGACGCCCTCGTCGACGCCGCGGCGGGTGCCGACCTCGCGATCGTGTCGACGTCCGCCCACCACTTCCTCTACGACGTGGTGTTCGGGGGCGTGCCAGACCGGCTCGCGACCGAGCTCGAGTGCACCGTCCTGCTCGTCCACTCGAACCGTCCGAAGCGCCACACGTTCCTGCGCTACCTCTTAGAGCGAGTTGCGTTCTGACCGGGGCCGGGACGGGTAGGGCCGGTCGCGCCGTCGAGACGAAACCCTGAAAGCCGGACGCCGCCACCCGTGCGTATGGAACTCCGGGTCATCGACAAGGCGGAGGTCGAACTCGTCATCGAGATCGTCGGCGAGGACCACACGTTCATGAACGTGTTGAAGGGCGCACTGCTCGAAACCGAAGGCGTCACGGCCGCCACGTACGACATGAACCCCGAGCAGTCGGGGGGCCAGACGGAACCCATCCTCTCGGTGAAGACCGACGGGCGCGATCCGCTCGAGGCGCTCGAGGACGCCTCTGGACAGATCCGCGCCGACACCGACGCGTTCCTCGACGCCTACCAGAGCGCGGCCTGAGCTCGCCGGCGGACCATCTTCTCGAACGAGCCACCGCTCCTCGACTACAGCCGGACGGCGACGCCGTGCTCGTCTAAGTACCGCTTGCACTCGCCGATACCGAACTCGTCGAAGTGGAAGATCGAGGCCGCGAGCGCCGCGTCCGCCCCCGCCTCGACGAAGGCCTCGTACATGTCCTCCGGGCCGCCACAACCCGAGGACGCGATGACGGGCGTCGAGACCGCGTCACAGACCGCCTTCGTGAGCGGGATGTCGTAGCCGTCCTTGGTGCCATCGGCGTCGATCGAGTTGACGAAGAGCTCCCCCGCGCCCCGCTCCTCGGCCTCGGCAGCCCACTCGACGACGTCGACGCCGGTGCCCTCCCGGCCGCCCTTGACCGTGCACTCGAACCAGCAGGATTCACCGTCGACAGCGGCGTAGTGCTCGCCGGCCTCGTCGTAGCGCCGGCGGGCGTCGACGGATATGACGATGCACTGGCTGCCGAACGCCGTCGCACCTTCGGTGATGAGTTCGGGCCGCTCGAGAGCGGCCGTATTGATGGAGACCTTGTCCGCGCCGGCTCGGAGCGTCTCCTTCACGTCCGCCTTCGTGCGGATGCCACCGCCGACGGTGAGGGGGATGAACACCTCGTCGGCCACCTGCGAGACGACGTCGAGCATGGTGGCCCGGCCCTCCGCCGAGGCCGTGATGTCGAGGAAGACGAACTCGTCGGCCCCGGCCTCGTTGTAGGCCCGTGCCATCTCGACGGGGTCGCCGGTGTAGGCCAGGTCCTCGAAGTGGACTCCGGTGTAGACCGCCGGCTCCCCGTCGTCGTCTAAGTCGACGTCGATACAGGGGATGATGCGCTTCGTTAGCGGCATCGCGATCCCCCCTCGGTCCGACCCGGTCGGCTGCGGCTCACGGTCACCCTTCGCGGCAGCCGCCCCTATGGGTTTCGGATGGGCCGCCATCGGTGCCCACCGTCACGCCCGTGCGGCCCTGTCGACACGCTCAAGAGCGGGCCGGGTGAAGTGGTTGCCATGACCGACGACGCCACCGAGTCAGCCGCCGAGTCCGGCATCTGGGCCCGAACTACCGCCCCCCAGAGCGCGTTCACGATAGGGCAGGTCGGCACCGGCCTGCTCGTCCTCGCCCTCGGACTGCTCGTCGCCTTCGGACTCCCCCTCTTCCTCGGCTGAGCTCCGAACGGAGCCTACTCCATCCCGGCCGGGATGGTGTCTCTGAGGGTCGCGATTGCCTCGGCGTCCCGATGCAGCTGTTCCTCGCCGACGGTGAGCTTGAGAATCCCGGACGCAGTCGGCTCCCCGAGGGTCGTGACCGCGAGTTCCCCGCTGACGGCGTCAACCACCGCCTCAGGGTCCGTCGTTTCGACGACGGCGCGACCAGGGGCCTCACAGAAGAGCGCCTCCACCGGCGCCCCTGGCAGCGAGACCGACGCACCCACGTCGTCGTGGATCATCTCCGCCAACGTGACGGCGAGTCCCCCGTGGCTCACGTCGTGGACCGACGAGGTCGAGTCGAGGTTCGCGACCGCGGCGATGGCGTCGATCGCCCCGGCGGGGTTCGCAGGGAGCGACGGGAAGACGTCCGTCCCTCCGAACTGGGCGAGGTACTCGGAGCCGCCGACCGGTCCGGCCGGCGCGCCGACGAGGAGGAGCGACCCCGCGCCCTGGAGGGTCATCGGTGGCGCCGCGTAGTCCGGGCGGGTGCCGACCATCATGAGCGTCGGCGTGGGCGGGATGGGTCCGCTCTCGGAATCGTTGTACAGGGAGACGTTGCCGCCGACGACGGGGACGGAGAGGTCACGGCACATTCCCGAGAGGCCGTCGACGATGCCGGTGAAGCCGCCGTATACGATTGGCTTCTCGGGGTTCCCCCCGTTGAGACAGTCCACCGCCGCCAGGGGGGTCGCACCCTTCGCTGCGAGGTTCGCGGCGTTCTCGAGGGCGACGGCCCGGGCGCCCTCGCGGGGGGCGGTGGCGGTCCAGTTCGGCGCGGCGCCCGCCGAGATGGCCAGGCCGATGCCAGCCTCCCGAATCGCAATGACCGCCGCGTCGTCGCCTGGCCGACGCGCCGTCCGGACGCCGACCTCGTGATCGTACTGGCGGTAGACCCAGCGCTTCGAGGCAGTGGTCGGGCTCGAGAGGACCGCCTCGAACGCGTCGGCCAGGTCGACGTCAGGCCGGGCCGGGTCGGGCGCAGCCGGCTCCTCGGCTGGGAGGTCATTCATCGGAGCACCGTCAGTGAGGTACTCAGCCGGCACGTCGACGACGGCCTCCCCGCCAAACGTACAGACGTACCGGCCGGTGTCGGTGACCTCGCCGATCACCGAACACCCGAGATCGAACCGCTCTGTGATGGCCCTGACGCCATCCACGTCTCCCGGGGTGACCTCGTAGCACATCCGCTCCTGTGACTCCGCGAGGAGAATCTCCAGGGCGTTCATGTTGGGCTCGCGCTGGTGGACACGTTCGAGGTCGATCTCCGCGCCGAGGCCGCCCTTAGCCACCATCTCGCTCGACGCCCCACCGAGGCCGGCCGCACCAAGGTCTCGAGCCGCGACGATCAGGCCCTCGTCTAGCAGCTGTTCGTTGGCTTCGATCAGGAGCTTCTCGGTGTAAGGGTCGCCGACCTGGACCGCCGGGCGGTCCTCGGTTTCCGCGTCCGCCGCCAGGTCTTCACTGGCGAAGGAGGCACCGCCCAGGCCGTCCCGACCGGTCGCGTTGCCCACGAGGACGAGGGCATTGCCTGGTTCCCGAGCCTCGGCCGTCACCAGCCGGTCCGCGGAGACGAGGCCCACGCAGCCGACGTTCACGAGCGGGTTGCCCACGTAGCCGGGGTGGAAATCGACGCTCCCGGCGACGGTGGGCACCCCGATAGCGTTCCCGTAATCGGCGATGCCCTCGACGACGCCGTCAAAGAGGTAGCGCGAGTGCTCCCGATCGAACGGGCCGAAGTAGAGCGAGTCGGCGAGCGCGATCGGGTAGGCTCCCATCGAGATGACGTCCCGGACGATGCCACCCACGCCGGTCGCCGCCCCGTCGTAGGGGTCGACGTAGGAGGGGTGGTTGTGGCTCTCGATCCCCATCGCGAGGTATGTCTCCTCGTCGAGCCTGACGACGCCGGCGTCGTCGCCGGGGCCCAGCACGACCGCCTCACCCGTCGAGTCGAAGGCGCCGAGGAGGGGTCGAGAGGACCGATAGGCACAGTGCTCACTCCAGAGGTTCTCGAAGAGGGCCGCTTCGGCCGCCGTCGGGTCGCGTCCGAGCTCCGCGACGATCAGCTCGCGGTCGTCCTCGGGGAGACTCATTCAGGCGGAGGTGGGCAAGCCGGCACAATATCCCTTTTCATGTCGTGGGGGGCTCGCCGGCCCGGACGGTTGCTGGGCGATATCCCCCCGGACGGTGAGACACCCTAGCGATGCGGACGGACCGGGGCGTTTTTCGGGGGGCGATTCGAACCACCACTCGTGCTGACCGCGGAGCTCCACTGTCACTCCTCGATCTCCTACGACGGTCGCGATCCGGTCGAGCGGCTCCTCGAGCAGGCCGCGGCAGTGGGCCTCGACGCCCTCGCCGTGACGGACCACGACGAGATCGACGCGAGCCTGGAGGCGGTCGACCTGGCCGACGACTACGGGCTCATCGGGATCCCCGGCCTCGAGGTGACCTCGCGGGCCGGCCACGTGCTGGCCCTCGGCGTCAGGGAGCTCGTACCAGAGGGCCAGCCCTTCACGGAGACCATCGAGGACATCCACGCCGGCGGGGGGATCGCCGTGATACCCCACCCCTTCCAGAAGTCGCGGAGTGGCGTCGGGGCGAACGTGACTGACGAGGAACTCGCGTCGGCCGACGCCATCGAAGTCTACAACTCGCGACTGCTCACCGGCCGGGGGAACCGACGGGCCCGGGAGTTCGCCGAGGCCCACGGGTTGCCGATGACCGCGGGAAGCGATGCTCACATCGCCGAGATGGTCGGTCAAGCGGTCACGGAGATCGACGCGACCGAGCCAACGGCCGAGGCCATCGTCACCGCGATCAGGGAGGGCCGAACCCACGTCCTCGGGAGCCGCACGCCCTGGCGGATCAGCGTCCGCCAGGCGGCCGGCGGGGCCAAGCGACGGATCCGGGACCGGCTTCGCGAGCTGTTCTGAGGCGATCCTCGGTTACTCGGCCGCGTTCACTCGGTCGATCGCACGTCGCCCGATGTCCATCACGTCCGGTTCGAATCGGTCCTCCCGTGCGGCGAGCTCGCCCGCATCGAACCACTGCCACGCGGCAGCCGGTGCCTCGTCTGTGGCGGGATCAAGTCTCCGGCTCGACGCCCGCCCGTAGAAGACGAAGTCGATGTGCTGGTGCCCGACGGCCCCGTCGTGGACGTTGATGTCTTCCAGGAGCAGGTGCTGGGGCCTTGGGATGGAACGGACGGTGTCGGTGTCGACCTCGCCGGTGGTGGTGAGCAGATCGACCTCGAGGCCGGTCTCTTCGCGGACCTCCCTCGCCGCCGCTTCGTGTGGGAGCTCGTCCCGATCGACGTGCCCGCCGGGTGGGAGCCACATGTCGAGCCGGTCGTGCTCGTGCAGGATGGTCGCGCCGTCGTTGACGACGTAGACGGTCGCGACGAAGTGCCGAGTGGTCTCCATGCGTGCGGGGGGTTACCAACCCGAATCACTCTTGTGGTCCAGCCAGGGACCCGGTCCGAAACCCTTACCGCCGCCCCGGGGCTCCCCTCGGCCATGAGCGACCCGGTCGACGAGGCGGAGATCCAGCACGTCGCCGAGCTCGCGCGGATCGACCTGGCCGACGACGAAGTCGACCGATTCGCCGAGCAGTTCGCCGATATCATCGACCACTTCGAGACCCTCGATGAGGTGCCCACCCACGACGCCGAGCCCGACCTCGTGAACGTCCTCCGACCGGACGAGGTCAGCGAGGGTCTCTCCCAGGCAGAGGCCCTCGAGAATGCCCCCGAGACGGAGGACGGGTACTTCAAGGGGCCCCGGGTGTCGTAGATGGCGGCGGATCTGAACGCGTTCGTCACCCGCGCGTCCATCGAGCCCGACGAGGATGGGCTCCTCTCGGGTCAGACGGTCGCGGTGAAGGACAACATCTCGACCGCCGGGGTCAGGACGACCTGTGGCTCGGCGATGCTCGAGGACTACGTGCCACCCTACGACGCGACGGTCGTCGAGCGACTGCGGGCGGCCGGGGCCGAGGTCATCGGGAAGACAAACATGGACGAGTTCGGCATGGGCACGACGACGGAGACCTCACACTTCGGCCCGACCCGGAACCCCCACGACGTGGAGCACGTCCCTGGCGGCTCCTCGGGCGGTAGCGCGGCAGCCGTCGCGGCTGGCGAAGCCGACCTCGCCCTGGGCTCGGACACCGGCGGCTCGATACGGTGTCCGGCTGCCTGGTGTGGCGTGGTCGGGATCAAGCCGACTTACGGGCTGGTCTCTCGCTACGGGCTCGTCGCCTACGCCAACTCGCTGGAGCAGATCGGGCCGATCGCCCCCACCGTCGAGGAGGCGGCCGAACTGCTCGCCGTGCTGGCCGGCCCCGACGAGCGCGACGCGACGACCCGGCACGACACGGCCGGGACCCATCCGGGCGCGGACACTGACTACGCGGACGCCGCAGACGGCGACGTCGAGGGCATGACGGTGGGCGTGCCCACGGAGCTCGTCGACGAGGTCGAGGGGCCCGTCCGGGAGCGCTTCGACGACGCCCTCGACCAGCTCGAGGCCGACGGCGCGACCCTCGAGACCGTCTCAATCCCCTCGGTCGAGCACGCCGTGGCGGCCTACTACGTCATAGCGATGTCGGAGGCGTCGTCAAACCTGGCCAGATTCGACGGCGTGCGCTATGGCCTCTCCGGGGGGTACGACGGCAATTGGAACGACACCTACGCCCGATCCCGCGAGGCGGGCTTCGGCGACGAGGTCAAGCGCCGGATCCTGCTCGGGACGTACGCCCTCTCGGCGGGCTACCAGGAGAAGTACTACGCGAAGGCCCAGGACGCCCGCGCGGGGATCAGAGCGGACTTCGAGGCGGCCTTCGACTCGGTCGACGTCCTCGCCTCACCGACGATGCCCGTCGCGCCACCGAAACTCGGCGAGAGTCTCGACGACCCGCTGACGATGTACCTCATCGACGCCAACACGGTGCCGGTAAACCTGGCGAACCTGCCAGCGATCTCCGTGCCGATGGGTGACGTCGATGGGCTTCCAGTCGGCATGCAGTTCGTCGGCCCGGCCTTCGGCGAGGAGGCGATCCTCCGAGCGGGCAGCGCCCTGGAGTGAGCCCGACCGGGGGCGGCTCACCGGCCGCCCGCGAGGACGATCCGCCGCCGTTCCTGCGGTGATTGGCAGGGCCTTTGTATCTCGAGCCGCTTCTCGCAGATACCTGCCGTGGAGTATCAGTGGCTGATCGATCGCGTCGACGACCAGATCGTGAGTCGGCCCGGGACGATCATCCTCCTCTTCCTGCTCGCGACCGCGGTCTTCGCGTCGGGGCTTGGCTCCATCACGACGGAGTCCGGCCAGGAGCAGTTCATCGAGGACCTCCCCTCCTTCGAAGCCCTCGAGGACGTCCAGGAGGACTTCGGCGAACCGTTCGCCGGATCTACGACTTCGACCACGCTCGTGCAGCACTCCCAGAACGTCCTCTCGAAGCCCGCCTTGCTGCGGATGCTCAGGACCCAGGAACGCCTCGCCGAGAGCGACCCGCTCCGCGTGACGGGCACCGACAGCCCGGCACGAACTGTCGCGGTGACGCTGGACCCGGATGCGGAGACACTCGAAGACGAAATCAATGCGGTCGAGCGCGCGACGCCGCGCGAGATCGACGACGCCGTTCGTCGGGCGGCGGCGCGGAACCCGGCCTTCGGCGCTGGCCTGAGCACGGACTTCTCGACGGAGGCCGCCTCGGCCTCGGCTGCCGAAGCCTCGCTGACCCACCGGGCGGGCCGCGGCATCGGCGGCGGTGGTGGCCCCGGTGGGAGCACGACGTTCCCGCCGAATCGGGACGAGCGCGTCAAGGCGATCGTGACCGCAACGGCCCCGGACATCCGGGTTCAGGGGAGCACGCCCGACACGATCACGGCGACCCTGATCCTGGTCCTCCCGGCGGCCCTGATGTTCATCATCTTCTTCCTGATCGTGGCCTACCGGGACCTGGTCGACCTTCTCATGGGGCTCGTCGCCATCGTGATGACGCTCATCTGGACGTTCGGCTTCCTCGGGTTGTCCGGTATTCCCTTCGCCGTCCTCCTCGTGGCGGTGCCGCCGCTGCTCTTGGCCATCGGTATCGACTTCGGCATCCACGCGATCAACCGGTATCGGGAGGAACGGGTTCGGAACAAGTCCATCACCGAGTCGATGCGGCTGACGACCGACCAGGTCAGCGTCGCCTTCTTCATCGTGATGGGTACCTCGACGATCGGGTTCCTCTCGAACGTTGTCAGCGCGTTTCCCCCGACCCGGGACTTCGGCATCGCTGCGGCCGCCGGCGTCGTGTTCACGTTCCTCATCTTCGGCATCTTCATCCCGGCGATGAAGGTGTATATCGACCACCTCCGGGAACGGTATCCGATCCCGACCTTCAGCCAGACCCCGTTCGGCTCCGAAGACTCGCCGCTCGGTCGGGTCTTGACCGGCGGCGTCATCGTCGCGGAACGCGCCCCCGTGATCTTCCTGGTGATCGTTCTCGTCGGCTCGGCCGCCGGCGGTGTCTACGCCAGCGGCGTCGACACGGGGTTCAGCCCCGATGACTTCCTCCCCGCCGAGGAGACGCCGGCGTTCCTCCAGGTGCTGCCGGAGCCTTTCCGGCCGCCGGCCGAGTTCGAATACGTCGAGATCGACAACTTCCGGGAAGAGAACTTCGAGCAGACGGGACAGGTGTTGATGTACGTCGAGGGGCGGATGACCCGGGACACCGCTCTCGAGGAACTCCACCGGGCGGGCCAGGACCCACCGGCCGCCTTCGAGCGGGACGGCCGGGAGGCCGAGGCACAGAGCGTGGTCACGCTCATTCAGACCAGGGCGGCGGATGATCCCGAGTTCCGGGCCCTCGTGGCGCGAAACGACCGGAACGACAACGGCATCCCCGACGACAACCTCCCAGACGTCTACGACGCGCTCGAGGACTCGGCTGCCGGCGACCGCCTCGATGAGTTCCTAGGCCCCGACCGGCGGAGCGCGTTGGTCCTCTACACGGTCGACGGGGACGAGTCGGACGACGTCGTGACCGCCGACGCCTATCACGTGGCCGGCGGGTATCGGATGGCGGCCCAGCCAACGGGGAACTCCGTCATCTTCGACGAGGCGCTCGGCCTCGTGCTCCAGACCGTCATCCAGAGCCTACTGTTAACGATCGGCGGGGCGACCCTCTTCCTGGTCATCATCTACTGGATCGTCAACGGCTCGCCGACGCTCGGGATCGCGAACATGCTCCCGATCGCGCTCACGCTCATCGCGCTGGTCGCGTCGATGCGGGCCCTCTCGATCAGCTTCAACGCCATCAACGGGACCATTCTCGCCATCGCGATCGGGCTCGGAATCGACTACTCGGTGCACGTCGTCCACCGGTTCATGGACGAGTTCGAGGAGATGGAACTCTTCCCCGCCCTCCGACGGACGGTCGTCGGCACCGGCGGGGCCCTGACCGGAAGCATGTTGACCACCGTCTTCGGCGTCGGCGTCTTAGCCCTCGCACTCAACCCGGCCGTCGGGGTGTTCGGCATCCTGATCGGCCTCAGCGTGTTCTATGCCTACCTCGCCTCGATCTTCGTCCTGCCGACGGTGTTGGTCCTCTGGGTCCGATGGGTCAGGAACGGGCCGGTACCGGGTAGTGACGCCGGGGCCGACCGCGGCGTCACTCTTCGTACGCCAGGTTCATGATCCACTGGGAGAACGCGTCGGACCGATAGTCCACGTCCTCCTCGCCGACGAACGGCGAGAGCATGTCGCCGGCCATGAGCAGTGAGAAGTCGAGGTCGCGGGGGGCGGGCGAGATGTGGTAGGTCCGGTGACCTTCGTAGACCGCCTCCTCGCGGGCGACGAGTCCCTGCTCGAGCAGCGACTCGACGATGCGGCTGCCCTTTCGGGAGGAGACGTCCAGGCGCTTCCAGAACTCGCTCTGGTAGATTCCGCCGGTCTCCCGGACGAGCTCGAGTCCGGCCCGCTCGTCCTCGGAGAGGTCGGCCTCGTCGGCGGCGCTCATGTGCCTCACCACCCTTGCCGGGCGTTTAACTCTGTCCTTCGATGTCCCCGACGCGGACCGGTTCGAACGGCGTCACACACGGTGGGCCGTCGGCGAAGTGGTACTCGGTCGAGCCGTCGGCCCCGAGCCGAATCAGTGACGATGACTGGGTCCCGTAGCCGTCCCCGTGAACGCAGACGCCGTAGTCGTGGTCGCCGAGAAGGCGGCCCGCCCGGGCGAGCCACTCGGTGGCGACCTCGGCAGGCCGTGGACGTAGCGCATCTCGCAGCCGATGGGCGCTCTCGGCTTGCGCCGCAGCGGCGTCCGGTCGACGGCTGACCGTCCTGAACTGGTCGTCGAAGCCGGCGTTCATGACCACGTGGACCCCCGGATCGAACTCCGTCACGGCGAGTCGGCCATCCCACTCCATGAGCACCGCGGCGTCCTTATCCGCCAGCACGAGGTTGAAGCCGGCGTACTCGGCGTCGGCGACCGCCGCTTCGACCGACTGCGCGGCCGCGTCGGCGCTCCTCGCCGACAGGACGTCTTCGACGAGCAGCCCCCGTGATCGCTCCCCGCCGCGCACCGCGTCGCCCCATCGGTTGCTGAGCCCAGCGAAGAGGCCCGCCTCGTTGTACCCGATCCAGGTCCCCCCGGCCCGGTCGTCCCGCGGCGCCACGACGGCCGGCGGTCCCTCACGGCGAGCCGGCGGGCTCGACGGGCGGTCGGCGGCTTCGTCTCGGTTCGCCGCGACCACCACCGGCGCGTCCGCGAACACCTGCCAGGCGAGGACGAGGGTACACACGGACGCGAGTTGGCCCCGGCGGGGTTTAAATGGGCCACTCCCGGCGGGCTGGCCGCCGCGAAGAGCCGGTCTGTGCCGAACCGTCTGCGGTGGGAGAATCGCGCCGCCACACCGCGACCGACCGGTGGAATCGAGGACCCCTCCGCAGTCATCGAGTTACCCTCCCGCCAAGCTTAAGAACCCCCTCCCCGAACGGCCGACAAGGTCCAATGGTGAAGGCGGAAATCAACGTCCCCGAGCACCTCGACATGCAGATCGCCCAACTCGTCGAGCAGGGCGAGTTCATCAACCGCGAGGAGGCCGTAGAGGAGCTCCTCGCCACCGGCCTGAAGGCCTACAAGACCAGCGGCCCAGTCTCGGACACGGACGCAGAGACGGGCTTCGACGAGGACATGATGGGCCATGAGGACGAGTACGTCTTCTGAGACGGTCGCCCCGGGCGACACCGGCCCTGGCGGGTGCGATACCTTCTCAGGCAAGGCTTAAACGACCTTTCGACCTAGCGACAGTATGCACAAAGACGAGCTCTTGGAGCTCCACGAGCAGATGGTACTCATCAAGGAGTACTTCCAGAGCCGCGAAGACGTCGAGCCCGGGACCTTCGAGGAGTACGACACGCTCGACGTCGACCCGTCCCACGTCCACAAATCGAAGAGCGAACACAAGCACGCCGTGTTCGTCCTGGGGAACGCGCTCGCCGAGGCGATGAGCGAAGACGAGTTCTCGAACGCCGGACGGATCTCGAAGCGGATGGAAGAACTCGCCGAAGACGCCGAAGGCAAGCTCTGACGCACGTCGGACGGTTGCCGAAACCTATTTCCTTCGCGTCGGGCAGGGATGCACATGGACCGCGCCACCCGCTCCAAGATCGAGGAGTGGGAGAGCCGACCGATCTCGGGCGGCTACGCCGGGCTCTCCGAGCTGGCGTCGGCTGAATTCACCGGCGCCGTGGCCGCGGGCGGCGCACACCTCTTCATGCTGAACGGGAAGGTCGTCGGGGTCGTCGACGGCACGATGTCGGCCTTCGAGACCGGGGAGGCGACCGCGTACCCCGCACCGGACCCGGCGCTCCCGCTCCTCTTCGCCATGCGGGAGCGGAATGGGGAAGTCCAGGGCCAATACTACACGGACGACACCCCGCTTCAGGAGGTCGATCAGACGCTCTCGGAGGGGGGATTCACCGGCTTCCTCGAGCTCTCGGAGAACGTCCTCTCTGGCGATTACTACGTGGTCTACTACGGCGGCCGGTCGCTCTCGGCGGCCTTCGTGGGCAACGAGGAGCGGGTCGTCACGGGCTCCGAAGCGTTCGACCTCGCCGCTGACGAAGTCGGCATCTACGAGGTCCGCTCGGTGGACCTGGAGGTCGTTGACGTCCCCGAGCCAACGGCGGAGCAGACCGCGGCCGCGGCGGCCGAATCCGACGAGTCCGACGCGACCGACGCGGAACCAGCCCCCGACCAGGCCCCGACCGAGGAAGAACCGGAGCCGGCGGACGACGCCGCAGCCGACGACGAGAGCGCCGAGGGCACCGGTTCGACGGCCGAAGCCCCCGCGGACGAGCCAGCGACGACTGACGGCGTCCCTGATGACGACGCGGCTGCCGAAACGTCGGCCCACGACGCGGAGGCCAGCGACAGCGAGCCGGCCGATGCAGCGCCGTCAGTCGACAGCGACCCGATCCCGGACGCGGACGCCGACAGCGATACCGCGGCGGTGGATTCCGGGCACGAGGACACCGAGGCGGCGGCCGAGCCGAACCAGTCCGCCAAGGCGGCCGACACGGACCCCCAGCCCGCCGAGACCAACACGGGTCCCGACGGATCGGCTGGGAAGCCTCGGGCCGAACCGAGCGCGGAGCAGAGCGAGGAGCGCTTCAAGGAGGAGGAACGATGGCGAGAGTCCCGAACGGTCCCCGCGTTGGACCCCGAGGAGTCAGAGCTGCCTGGCGAGCCGGCGCCCAGTCCGGAGCCGAGCCCGGCCCAGCCGACCCAGCCAGCGACCGAACCCCCGGAGACCGAGACGGACGAGCACTCCGACCTTCACGAACGGATCGACGAACTCGAAGCGGCACTCGAGTCCACCGAAGAGGAACGCCGCCGTCAGGCCGAGCGCGTCGAGGAGCTGGTCGAGGAGCGGAACGAGCTCCAGACCGAGCGTGACGCGCTCGAGGAGCGCATCGACGAACTCGAGGCGAAGATAGAGGAGCAGGCGGCCGCGACACCGACAGGATCGGTCCAGGCCGAGCCGTCGAGCCAAGACAGCGGTAGCGCGGCCACCCAGTCGGTCGACGCTGCCACGGCGTTGGACCAAACCGACCTGTTCGTCCGGTACGACTCGAAGGGGCAGGCGACGCTCCAGACCGCACACGACGGCCGGGCGAACCGGGAGGAGGTCGCGGAGAACCTCCGGATCGAGATGCACAGCCGCTTCGACGCCGACGAGACGACGGTCGACGGCCGCCCCTTCCAGGACTACCTCGAGGACACTATCGAGTACCGCTTCGTCGCATGGTTGATCGAAGACCTCCTCTACGAGATTCAGGACACCGGATCCGAACGGGCACTTCGGCTACTCTACGACGCGCTCCCGCAGGTCGACCGGGCCGAGTTCGCCGGGACGATCACAGCGACGGACGAAGAGGGCGAGGAGCGGTCCATCACCTTCGACGTGATCTGTCGCGACCGGATGGGCAAGCCGCTGATCGTGGCTAACATCAACGACTCGCTCGACCCCGCCACGGGGGAGATGATGGCGGGCTTGATCGAGGACGCCACGGCCGCCGGCGAGGGCCACGAGGCGATCGGGGCGGCGTTCCTCGTCACGGCGAGCTTCTTCCAACCCGACGCGCTCGAGACGGCCTCGGGGGCGACCGGGGGCGGGTTCCTCTCGCGCGACTCGAAGAAGAGCTTCGTAAAGCTCGCCCGGAAGGGCGGCTACCACCTCTGCCTCGCCGAGGCCCGGGGCGGGGACTTCCACGTGGCAGTCCCCGACTTCTGAATACCACCGCCGCTGATCGATCGTCGTGATCGACCGAATCGGTACCGGCGGTTGAGACCCTCGACGCTACAGTTCGGCGGATAAGTCTTCGATCTTCATCGTCTCGAGCTTCGCGATGATCTCGTCGACCTTGCCGTCTAAGTCCGCGACGAACTCCTGGGTTCGGTCCGTCGTGATCGCGCCCTGGCTCGAGGGTTCGATGAGGGTTTCCTCTTCGAGGACACGGAGGGAGTACCGGACTTTGTGGTGGGGATACCCGGTCTCGTTCGACATCTTGACGATGCCGATCGGCTCGTTCTCGATCACCATTCGCAGGACCTGCAGATGGCGTTCGAGCATGTCGACTTCCTTCTCAAGGCGATCTATCATGGCACGTGTTAACTCGTGAGGCGCGTGTTTAAACGTTGCCCCTCCGCAAGGGGCCGATCAGTTCTCGATCGACCGGTAGGCCGCGTCGATGTCGCCACGTTCGAGGAGTTCATCGAGCGTCTGGTCGGCCTCCTCCTCGGCGTCGCGCAGCCGCGCCCGAAGCTCGGCGTACTCGTCACTCCGCTCGAGCTCACGTGGGTCACGGTTGGCCTCGAGGGCAGCGATCTTCGAGGCCAGGGAGAAACACTCGCGGAACTTATCATCGAAGGCCGCCCGCCGGAGCAATGCCGCGACGAGTTCGAGGAGTTCCGTCTCCGAGACTGGCTTGACGGCGTAGTCGTCGAAGCCCATTTCGACGATGTCGGTCCCCGGTTCGACCGCGGTTACCATCGCGATCTGGCAATCGATGTCGCGGGCCCGGGCTTCCGCGAGGACCTCGTCGCCGGAAAGTCCCGGCATCCGCCGGTCGAGGAGGATGACGTCCACGGCTCCGTCGAGCTGCTGGAAGGCATCCTCGCCGTTCGTGGCCGTCCGGACGTCGTACTCCGATTCCAGCCATCGGGCGAACGCCTCGACGTACGCCTCTTCGTCGTCCACGACGAGCACGGTGGGTCTATCAGGAACGTTCATTGATGGGTTCCGCCTCGGGACGTCAGCCCACCGCCCGAGTGCGTGGCGATCGCGTCGTTGGGAAAACTGATAGAAGCAATAGTAATGAATGTATCGCCCACGCCACACACGCCCGTCCGTCCGACGTCAGACGCCATCGGCGTCCTCGGCCCACTCGAGTCCAGTGATTTCGAATCGGGCACCCCCTCCTCGACTCTCGGCGACGGTGATCTCCCAGGCGTGAGCGTTGGCAACGTCCCGAACGATGGTCAGGCCGATGCCCTGACCGTCCGCCGCGGTCGAGTACCCCCGTTCGAAGATGGTGGCGCGCTCTTCCGGATCGATCCCCCGGCCGTCGTCCTCGACGTAGAAGCCGTCTTCGAGCGTGCCGACCGTGACCGAGATAGCCCCGCCACCGTGATCGATGGCGTTCTGGAAGAGGTTCGAGAGCAATCGGACCACGAGGTCGTGGTCGGCTCTGAAGGATGGCGAGGCCGTGACCTCCAGGTCGGCGCTCCCCGATTCGATGGATTCCCACGCGAGCCTCGCGTCCTCCTCAAGGGGGCCGGTCGTCAGGTCGAGCGTCGGTTCGCTAACGGTGCCGGTGCCGATCCGGTCGATGATGTCGGCCATTCGATCGAGGGCCGATCCGGCCCGCTCGAGCGGCTCGAAGTCCTCGTCCTCCCGGGCGATCTCCAAGTGGGATTTGGCGATCCCGAGCGGGTTCCGAAGTTCGTGGACCAGCGTCTCCATTTCCTCGTTCGCCGATCGCACCGGGGCCGGTCGATCGGGCGGGTCGAGGCTCCAGAGCGCGTGGCCGACGATTGCCCCGAGGTCAGCCAATAGCTCCCGCTCGGAGCCATCGAAAGCCCCGGGCTGTTCCGTCGAGATCAGCGCGACACCTACCACCCGGCCGCCGTGGAGGAACGGCACTGCGGCACTCTGGAGGACGGTCGGGCCATCCGCCGAGGCCGGGGTGGTTCTCGCAGTCGCGCGGGTGGAGACGGCACGTTCCGTGGCGACGACACGGCCCGCCTCGACGGCCCGGTCGATGAAGCCAGGGTCCCCACCCCCGACCAGATCGCCGAGCGTCCCTTCGTCGACGCTGCTCGCGACGGGTACGCTGACGGTGAAGCCCTCGCCGGCGTCAGTGCGTCCGATCCAGACGTGACGGTAGCGCTCGGTACCCACCAACCGGTCGTAGACGGCCGACTCGATGGTTTCGCGGTCTTCTGCGGCCGCGGCGTCGACCGCGATGGCGGCGACGGCGGCGGCCAATCGGCGGTGCTCGGCGAGTGCGCGATCGATCCGGGTGTCCGTCTGGAGGTTTCGGACCTGCTCGGCGATGAGGGCATCTCGTTCCCCCGGGACGTACGCGTCGACATCGACCAGCGCGGCGACCTCGTTCGGGTCACCGGGCAGGTCCCCGTGGACGACGATGGAGACCCCGGGCTCGGCCGCCCGAACCCGCTGTACGAAGGCGTCGAGGGGAAGATCCGGGAGGGACGCCGGTGCGACGACGCAAGACGTCGTGACTGGGTCGACAGTGAGCCGTTTCAAGGCGTCGACAGCGCCCCGAGCCAAGACGACGTTGAAGTCGGCTTCGAGCGCGTCGGGGGCGCCGGCCCCGACGCCGTCAGCGTGGATGAACAGCACCGATCCTGTGGAAGTCACACGTCCGTCCTCTGGGCCGTTCTATGGCTGGTCTCGCCGCGGCTATTTGAGCGTTTCGACACCACGAGCGACCGCTACGCCCGCTCGCGGATCGGGCGGATCGTAATCGGTTTAGCGGGCCCCGCTCAACGGGCGGGCGGAATGCCCGTCACGATCGTGGGTTCGCAGCTCGGCGACGAGGGGAAGGGAGGCATCGTCGACCTCTACGGCGACAGGGCCGACGTGGTCGCGCGTTACCAGGGCGGGGACAACGCCGGACACACGGTCGTTCACGGCGGCGAGGAGTACAAGCTCTCGCTCGTCCCGAGCGGGGCCGTCCGGGGGAAGGTGGGCGTCCTCGGGAACGGCTGCGTCGTGAACCCGCGGACGCTCTTCTCCGAGATAGACGCGCTAAGAGAGCGCGGCCTCGACCCGGACGTCCGGGTCGCCCACCGCGCCCACGTCATCCTGCCGTACCACCGGGTCCTGGATGGGATCGAAGAGGACGCGAAGTCCGGGTCCGACCTGGACGCGGGCACCACCGGCCGGGGCATCGGCCCGACCTACGAGGACAAGGTGGGCCGCCGGGGCATCAGGGTCGGGGACCTCCTGGACCCGCAACGGCTCCGCGAGCGGCTTGAGTACGTCGTCCCGCAGAAGCGGGCGGTCGCCGAGTCGGTCTACGCCGTGGATCCCGACGAGGTGCCGGGTCCCGAGGGCTACGAACCCGGCGAAGCCTTCGACGTGGAGGTGCTCCACGACGTCTACAGCGGCTACGGGGAGCGAATCGCCGAGGAGGAGATGGCCGTGACCTCCGGCGAATTCATCGCCGGGCGACTCGACGCCGGCGACGAGGTCATGTTCGAAGGGGCCCAGGGCACCTCGATCGACATCGACCACGGCATCTACCCCTACGTCACCTCGTCGAATCCGACCTCGGGCTACGCGGCGACGGGCACCGGCGTCGGGGCGACGACCGTCGGCCGTGGGGAGGTGATCGGCGTCGTGAAGGCCTACCTCTCCCGGGTCGGGACCGGGCCCCTCCCAACGGAGATGACCGACGAGGAGACCGACCTCGCCGACGAGATCCGCGAGCGGGGCGGCGAGTTCGGGACCGTCACCGGTCGCCCCCGCCGGATCGGCTGGCTCGACCTCCCGATGCTCCGTCACGCCGCCCGCGTGAACGGTTTCACCGGGCTGGCCATCAACCACATCGACGTCTTGGCCGGCCTCGAGGAGCTGCAGGTCGCCCACGCCTACGACCTCAACGGCGAGACGCGATCGACGATGCCGTCGACGACCGAGCGCTGGGGCGAGTGCGAGCCGGTCTACCGGACGTTCGAGGGCTGGCCGGAGGTCGACTGGGCCGCTGCTGGCACCGATGGATACGACGCACTCCCGGCCGCCGCCCGGGCCTACCTCGAGTACATCAGCGAGGAGCTCGACGCCCGGGTCGTCGCGGTCGGCGTCGGCCCCAACCGCGAGGAGACGGTCGTGCTCGAGGATCCCTTCGACACTTGAGCGACCCGGACCTAGCGTCAGTGGGGCAGACGGTACCCTTTTGGTCGGGGTCGCCTTCCCCTTGGCCATGAAGGAAGACCTCATGGACATCCTCTGCTGTCCGCTCGATAAGCAGGCGCTCGAGCTCTCCGTCGAAGATCGCGACGGCGAGGAGATCCTCGAGGGCGAACTCGTCTGCACCGAGTGCGGCGAAGTCTACCCGATCGAGGACGGCATCCCGAACCTGCTCCCGCCGGACATGCGTGAAGAGACGGCGGCGTGAGCCCGTCGCGGCCTGAACCTTTTTGAGTGCGCTGAGCGAGGTGGAATCGTGGACACACTGGTCGTCGATCTCAATGCGGACGGCCCCCACGCCATCGACGTAGCGGCGTCCTCGTTCCGTGCGGAGGGCTCCTTCGAGATCGTGCTCGACAACCACGGATCCGCCCTCCACGTCTACCTCCAACTCGACGACGACCTCGCCGACGCCGTCAGGCTCTCCGCGGCCAACCACTACGTCGAGCAGGACAGCATCCGTCGGGTGGCGGTCGACGTCGACGAGTCGATGGCGCCCCTCCGCGGTCGGCTGAAGATCGTGACCGGGTACGGTGCCGAGACGGAGTTCGTCACCGTCGCCGTCGAGGAGGTCGACGAGTCCGCGAACCGGGTCGACGTCGACGAGTCCCTGGGACAGCCGCGACCGCGGCCGGTGGTCGACGAGGAGGAGCCCATCCTCGACCCATCGGACCTGCCGGCGCTGGGCCTGGTTGCCCTCGCGGTCGTGGTCGCGGGCTTTGCGGCTGTGAGCGTCGGTGGCGGGCTCGCGGTGCTGGCACTGCTTGGTGCCCTCGTCGCCATCGCCATCGCGGCCGCGCTGATCTCGCAGTAGCACGGAGTCCGGTCCGACCGACACGGTTTTCCACCGGGGGGGCGGCCACCCCACCATGTCCCTCGCCGCGGAGACCCGCGATGCCGTGCGGGCCCGGCCCTTCTTGCTCGAGGCCCTGCGGGCGGGCGTGGTGAACTACGCCGGCGCGGCCCGGGCGTTGGACGTTGCCGAGGACACGGAAGCCGTCGCGACGGCGCTTCGCCGGTTCGCGGAGACCCTCGAGGCCCGGGAGACCGAGGCTCGAGACGTCCGAGTCACGATGCAAGGCGGCGTCGACCGTGGCAGCGACGAGCCCCTCCTTTCGGTCGGCGACGTCGGCTTCGGCGGGGAGGACGGACCCCTGACCGCGGTGCTCGCGACCGGCCACGTCGACGCCGACGCGCTCCGCCACGCCATGGGAGTGCTGGCCGCACACGGGGTCGACGTCGTGGCCGCGGGCGTGAGCGAGGCGGCACTCGTCGTGCTCGTCGCCCGACGCGAGGGGCCGGAGGCGCTCCGGCGCATCGAGACCGCCCTCGACGCGGTCCCGGTCTAGGCGGCCCGGGCCGGGCGAAGACGACGCTTTAAACCTCCACCCCGACAAGCCCCGGGCGATGACGCTCACGGTGACGAACTCGCTCTCCGGCGAGCGGGAGCCGTTCGACCCCCGGGACCCCGAGAACGTCCTCCTCTACTACTGTGGGCTGACCGTCTCCGACCTCCCCCACCTCGGCCACGCCCGGTCGTGGGTGCACGTCGACGTGATGCACCGGTGGCTCGAGCACGCTGGCTACGGGGTCCGGCACGTCGAGAACTTCACCGACGTCAACGAGAAGATCGTCGCCCGGATCGGCGAGGACGCGTACGGGGGCTCGGAGGCGGCCGTGGCCCGCCACTTCATTGCCGCCGTGATCGAGGACATGCGCTCGCTCAACCTGAAGCGGGCGGAGGTCTACCCCCGTGTCTCGGAGCACGTCCCCGAGATCGTGGCCCTGATCGAGCGGCTAATCGACGCCGGTCACGCCTACGAGTCCAACGGCTCGGTGTACTTCGACGTGGGCTCCTTTCCCGACTACGGCAAGCTCTCGAACCAGCGGGTCGAGGAGATCGAGTCCCAGGGCGACCCCGACGAGCGGTCAGAGAAGCGCCACCCGGCCGACTTCGCGCTCTGGAAGGCCGGCCCGGTGACACCAGCCGACGCCAACGAGCATCGACACGAGGGGCTCGAGCCGCTGACCGAGCCCGCGGGCCAGACCTGGGACTCGCCGTGGGGCGAGGGCCGGCCGGGCTGGCACATCGAGTGCTCGGCGATGAGCATGACCCACCTCGACGAGCACATCGACGTCCACGTCGGGGGCCAGGACCTCGTCTTCCCCCACCACGAGAACGAGATCGCCCAGAGCGAGGCGGCGACCGGGGAACGCTTCGCCGACTACTGGCTCCACGTCGCCCTCCTCGAGACCGGCGACGAGAAGATGTCCTCGAGCCTCCAGAACTACTTCACCGTGCGGAACGCCGTGGCAGAGTTCGGCGCCGACGCCGTCCGGACCTTCCTGCTGTCGACCACCTACGACCAGCGACAGGCGTACACCGAAGAGGCGCTCCACGAGGCGGTGGAGCGGTGGAACCGGCTGGCGCGGACCTACGACCGGGCCGTCGACGCCGCCGACAGCCCCGACGCCCGGACGAAGGTCGAGGACGACGGGCTCCGCGAGGCGGTCGAGACCGCGCGGACCGAGTTCGGCGAGGCGATGGACGACGACTTCAACACCCGGGAGGCGCTCTCCTCACTCTTCGACCTCGCGACCGCCGTGAACCGGCACGTCGACGATCACGAGGCATACGACTACCAGGGTCTGCGCCGGGCCATCGAGGCGTTCGAGGCGCTGGCCGGCGACGTCATGGGCCTCGGAATCGGGACGGCAGATGCGTCCGGTGGATCGGTCGAGATTGTGGACGGGCTGATCGACCTCGTCCTCGACGTCCGCGACCAGGCGCGGGAATCGGGGGACTACGACCGCGCCGACGAGCTGCGCGCCGCACTGGCGGACCTGGGCGTCGAGGTCGAGGACGAGGGCGAGGGGACGACCTACCGGTACTGACCCCCGATACCCTTTTCTTCGCGTCGGGAGACCCCGGAGGCATGAACAGGTTCCTCCTCTCCGGCGGGGCGTTGGTCGTCCTCGGCCTCGGTGGCTACGCCCTGGGAGTCGCTACCCCTTACCCGGGGCGGGCCTTCGCCGTGACGGCCGTCATGCTCGGCATCACGCTCGTCGCCGTCCGGGCGGCCGACGAGGTGGTGGCCGAGTGACGGTCGAGTGCATCGTCTACGACGAAGACGGGCTCACTGAGTACGGGGACGCCGCCGAGGCGAAGGCGGCACAGGGCACGACCTGGGTCCGGGTCCACGAGAGCGACGCCGGCGAACGGCGGACGGTCGCCGACGTCTTCGGTATCCACAGCCTGGCCGTCGAGGACGTCGAGAAGGACGTACGGCCGAAAACCGAGGAGTTCTCCGCCTACACGTTCACGCTCGTGAAGACGGCGGAACTGACGCGGGGGGAGGCGAGGTTCGACGAGGAGATCATCGAGGAGCCCATCGGCGTGTTCATCGGCCCGGACTGGGTTCTCACGCTCGCCCCCGGCGACGACACGCCGGTGGGACGGATCTGGGGTGCGGTCAGGGAGGGCGACGAGCGCCTCCTCCAGCGGGGCCCCGACTTCACGGCCTATCGCGCCATCGACGTGGTCGTCGACGAGTACTTCGAGCTGCTCGACCGCATCGAGGACCAGATCGAGGCCATCGAGGAGGACGTGCTCGTCTCGACCGAGATCGAGACGGTCGAGGCGATCAACGGCGTCCGGCGAGACCTCCTCTCCTTCCGCCGGTTGGCCTGGCCGATGCGGGAGGCGGTCGGCACCCTCGCCCGCGGCGACAGCGACGACGTGCAGGAGTCCACGGAGAAGTATTTCCGCGACGTGTACGACCACCTCGTGCAGGCGGTGGAGCTGACGGAGATCTACCGCGACCTCGCGAGCGGGGCCCGCGACATCTACCTCAACACGGTCTCACAGTCCACCAACGAGGTGATGAAGGTGCTCACGGTCGTCGCCACCATCTTCCTCCCGCTGACGTTCGTGGTCGGGGTATACGGGATGAACTTCGACGGCGGACCGCTCAACATGCCCGAACTCGGCTGGACGTTCGGCTACCCGGCGGTGATGCTCGGCATGGCCCTGATCGCCGTCGTCCTCCTCTGGTACTTTCACGACCGCGAGTACCTCTGAACGGGCCCCCCAGGCGGCCGTGAGGCGTTCCTCTCGGGCTCCAGGCACAACGTTACAACCTTGGATAGGTTTCTTCACCCGCAGACCTAAGCTCGTTCAGAGCGAATACCCCGCGAAATAATGGCCACCGACCAGGGGCGGCCCGATGAGCGGCCCGCCCGCTGCCAGGACTGTGGCACGCCCCTCGCCGGGAAACCGACGGTCGACGTCGTCATCGAGCGCGACGACAAGCGCCGGATAACCGTCCTCTGTGAGGACTGCGCTACGGTCGACTGCGTCAACTGCGGCCACGAGGTGCCGGTCACGTCGGCGCTGACGGACCGCGGCGACATCTGGGAGACGGTCGAGCTCTACGAGTGCGTGAAGTGCGAGCGCGCGGTGCCGAGCGCTGACATCGTCGAGCTGCGCCACGAGAACGACGCCGGCTACCGGAAGCTGGTCTGTGGCGACTGCCTCCAGGAGATCTCCATCCCGTCGAACATCCGGGTCAATCGGGACGTCCACTGAGCGGCGGTCACCCGACGATCAGCGGGCCCATCAACACGCCCATCAGGTGCACCCGTCGGGCCCCGAACCGCGGCGGGAGCATGCCGATGACGGACGCGACCGCGAAGGCACCGACACCGGCGACGCCGGCGAAGAGGTAGGACAGCGTCGCCAGGCCCAGCAACAACGAGACCGACAGCTTCGCGTAGTCGACGCGACCGGCCGCCGCGAGGTATCGGTCGCCGACGACGGGCACGAGCACCACGGCGACCGCACTCGCGATGCCGACGGCACACAGCAGCAGCGGGAGGTTCAGCGGGACCCCGGCCTCGTTCAGGGCCACGAGTACGCCGTTCCGCGGCGAGCCGAGGGCGACCAGGGCGAAGAGGCCGAAGATCGCATTGCTCGTGTTCACGCCGCTGACGGCCACCACGAAGCTCCTGGCGCCGCCCCGTGGCATGGCGCCGAGCACGACGGCGGCGGCGATCGCCGAGGAGACGCCGGGGACGTAGCCGACGATGGCCCCCGCGAGGGTCCCGAGCGAGGCCGTGAGTCCGACCGTTCGGCGGTCGGTCGCGAGCCCCGCATCGCCCTGTGGTGGCACGCCGCCGCCCCGGAACGCGTCGACCAACACCGGGGCGCCGAAGAGTCCGCCGAACAGCGGCGCGAGGACGTCGCCGGTGGGCAGCGGGCCCTGGAACGTGAGGTCGAGTAACACCAGGCCGAGGGCCGAACTGGCGGCGAAGGCGATCGCCGCCCCGATCCGACCGAGGCGGTCGCCCTCGGTCGCGATCATGAAGACGGCGACCGCCGCCAGCAGGATCGAGAGGTGGGGTCGCAGGAGCGGGTAGACCCGGACCATGGCCCAGGTGAGCGGGACGGCCAGCGGGACGGCGACGACGACGGCCAGCCCGCTCCCGAGCGCCGAAAGCCGGAGTGCCTCTCGGCCCCGACCCTCGAGTACGAGCCGGTGGCCCGGCAGCGCGGTCACCGCCATCGCCGCGTCCGGGACGCCGAGGGCGAGCGCCGGGATGACGTCGAGGAAGGTGTGGACGATGCCGGCCGCTAGCATGGCCGCGCCGACCAACTCCGGTGGCCCGGGGATGGACGTCGCTGCTGCAGCGAGCAGCAGCGCGAAGTTGTTGGCGTGGAGTCCCGGTGTCAGGCCCGAAATCGTGCCCAGGGCGACCCCGGCCAGCACGGCCGCCAGCGCCATCGCGCTGGTTTCGGGGGCGACGAGAACGCGGACGCCGAAGGGGTCCATCGGCCCCGGCTGGGCGCCTCACCCTACCTAAACCCACGCGTCAGATGTACGGCGGCGCCGCTCGATGCTTGAGTGCGCGGTGAGAGAAGTGGTGCGCGTCGGTTCAGCCGAAGAGGTCGCCGAGGCCCTCGCCGCTGACCTCTTCGTCCTCTTCCTCGCCGGCGGCTTCCTCTTCGTCGCCACCCTCGTCGGCCGCCTCCTCGGCCTCGCCGTCGTCGGCCTCGGCCTCCTCGGGCTCGCCACCCGTTGCGGCGGCGCCGCCAGCCGCGCCGGCGGCGGCGGGGACGGCCGCCGATTGCTCGACGGCTTCCTCGATGTCGACGTCCTCGAGCGCGGCCACGAGGGCCTTCACCCGGGACTCCTCGACGTCGAGGCCGGCGGCTTCCAGCACGCCGGTCAGGTTGTCTTCGTTGATCTCTTCCTCCGCTTCGTGCAGCAGCAGGGCTGCGTATACGTATTCCATGGTGTGTTCACCCGAACATGGCGCCTAAGGCCTCGCCGCCGTCCTCGTCATCGTCGTCACCGTCGTCGTCCTCGGCCTCGGCGTCCTCGGTGTCGTCTGGTTCGCTCGATTCCTTCGCCTGTTCCTCCGATGCAGGCGCTGCCTCCGGTTCCTCGACGGCAGCCTCACCGGCCGCCTCGAGGAGGTCCTCGGGGAGCGCGTCGGGGTCGTCGATCAGCGCCGCGAGCGCGCGGACCTGCGAGTCCGCCCGGCTCACGAGGTCGCCGACGAGGTCGGGGCTCTCGACCTCGGCCGCGATGCCGACCGACTTGGCCGCGCCACTCGCCTTCGCCAGCATCGGTCCGACCGTCCGCGCGGTCGGATAGCTCGCGTTGACCGAGAGGTTGCGCCCGCGGGCCACGCCCGCCTGGATGTCCGCCCGGTAGGCGTCGACGTCGATAGCCAGCTCCTCTGCCTCGAACAACACGCCGTCGGAGTACACCGCCCGCAGGTCGAGACCGACCTCCTTCGGCTCGATCCCGAGCTCGGACAGCACGCTCGCCAGGTCGTCGGAGACGACGTCGCCAGCCTCGGCGACCGTCGAGTCCGACATGACCTTGATCGAGCCCTCCGTGATCTGGGCGGCGGCGCCGACGTTCTGCAGTTCCCCGACGAACGGGCCGGGGTCCATCCCGGTGTCGCCCTCGGGGATGACGATGTCGTTCGGCGCCACCTCGCCACCCGAGATGGGGGCGGGGGTCTTCGACGCCTCGAGCTGGCGGAAGAGGCCGAACGGGTTGTCGTCGGTCCCGATGAGGCCGACCTGGCCGGAGACGTACTCGCCTAGGGCTTCGACGCCCTCGTCGACCTCGTCCAAGGCACGACGCACGAGCGTGTTACGGCCCATCCGGAGTCGGGCGGTACCGTGTAGCTCCGCCCGCATCTGCTGGAGCTGCCGGCTCGCGATGCCCGAGACGTCGACGACGCCCACGCTCTCGTAGGCATCGATGAGCTCGACGAGGTCGGCGACCTCCTCGCGCTTCCACTCGGGGATGACCTCCGTTCGGCGCTCGGTTTCAGCGCTCATGCGACACGCTCCGCGGGCCCCATGGTCGTCTTGACGTACACCGAGTCGACGTTCAGCGGGCCCTTCTCCAAGGAGCCGTGGAGCCGCCGGAGGATCACGTCGATGTTGTCGGCGATCTCCTCGGCGTTCATGTCCTCGGCGCCCACGCGGGTGTGGAACGTCCGACGATCGCGGCTCCGCAGTTGGACGGTGTTCTTCATGCGCTCGACGGTCTCGACCACGTCGTCGTCTGGTTGCAGCGGTGTCGGCATCTTCCCCCGCGGGCCCAGGACGGTTCCCAGCAGGCGCCCGATGTCCTGCATGAGGCTCGCCTCGGCCACGAAGAAGTCAACCTCGTCCGCGAGGTCTTTCGCCTGGTCTTCGTCGTCGCCCAGGTCTTCGAGGTCGTCCGCGTCGAACACCTCGTCGGCCACCTCGCGAGCGCGGACGGCGGTCTCGCCCTCCGCGAACACGACGATGGTCGTCTCCTGACCGGTCCCCCCGGGCAGCACGATAGACTCGTCTATTCGGTTCGACGGATCGTTGAGATCCAGATCCCGCAAGTTGATCGCGAGGTCCACCGTCTCGCGGAAGTTCCGCGGCGGGGCCTCCTCGAGTGCGCGGGAGACAGCGGTTTCTAAGTCCTGATCTGCCATCGTTCACCTCCGTAGTCCGCCACCGTGGCTCCTACGGCGTGAAACAGGCGCTGGCCTGTCTCACTCGAATCGATGGGAATCGGACACTTAAGGCCGTCGAACCGGCCATCAGAGCTGATAGCCCGGCACCCGACGCCCATCGCGGAACTGAAACGACACCCGGGTTCTTATCGGCCGGTGACGTACACGGGATGGATGACGACACCGTGGTATCGGTCAACGCGCGGTATCGCTGTGGTGGCCCTCTACGGCGTCCTCACGGTCGCCGCGGTCGCCATCTCCGCGGGCTGGCTCGTAGACGCGTCGTTCTTCCCGGACGCCGACACAAGCGTCCCGACGGGCCAGGTGCCCCCCTACGTCTACCTCTACGCCTTCCTGGGGGCCATGGCTTACGCGTTCACCAGTGTCGTCGCCAAGTTCGAGCGTGGGACCGTCGGCGTCTTGAAGGTGGGGCTCCGAGCCCTCGCCGCGCTCCCCCTCGCGGCCGGCGTATTCTTGCTCTCGAACGCCCTCGGCATCGACGCGACGAGCGGGCAGTTCGTCGCGGGCGTGGCGTTCCTCGTCGGGCTGTACGTGAACCTCACGCTCCGGGCACTCGGTGGGCTGGCCGACCGGCTGTACGGTCGGGGGTCCTCGTCGAAGGACACCGAGGAGTGAGGGACGCTGATGGAGACGGAACTGTCCGCGCTTACGCCTCGGCCGTCGCCGCCAACTCCTCGTCGTACTCGCCCGCGTCGACCTTCGCCTTGAAGTCGCGGGCGTTGTCGCCCTCGATGGTCACGCCGAGTGAGACGCACGTCCCGGCGACTTCTTTCGCGGCACCCTTGACGTCGTAGGCGAGGAGGTCCGGCAGCTTCTGTTCGGCGATCTGCTTGACCTGCTCGACCGAGAGGTTGGCGACGAAGTCGCGCTCGGGCCGCCCGGAGCCGGTCTCGAAGCCCGCCTCGTCTTTGATGAGGGCCGCCGTCGGGGGCACGCCGACTTCGATTTCGAAGGAGCCGTCGTCCTCGTAGGTGACCGTGACGGGCACCTCGGTGCCGTCGAAGGCGGCGGTCCGGTCGTTGATCTCCTGGACGACCGCCTGCACGTCCACCGGCGTCGGGCCCAGCTCGGGGCCGAGCGGCGGGCCTGGCGTGGCCTCTCCGCCGGGGACGAGCACGTCGATAGTTCCAGCCATGTCCCAGAGGAGCGGAGCGGCGGGTTTAAGAATTGCTTTCCGCGAACGGCCTCGACCGCCATGCCGGTTGCGTCGCCGGCCGCAGAGAGCTCAGATGACTTTGTAAACGGAGAGCCGGACGCCGCGCGGCATGCGCGTCCCCGGCGCGACGAACACGCCTTCGGTCAACCACGACAGCTCGGGGGCGGCCGTCTCGAAACGCGGGGTCGACTGGAAGTAGACGTCCTCGGGGGCGACCGGTTCGCCGTCGCGCAGCCGGCGCTTGTTCTCGGGCGAGGCGTGGCGGATACCCCGGTTCTCGACGTAAACGCGGTGGCCCTCGTCGGTCTCGAAGGCGTACTTCGCGACGAGTTCGGTCGGGCGGTCGACCCGGAAGAGCTGGTAATCCGCGCCGCCCGGGAGGATCTCGCCCTGGATGCGGCCCGAGAGTTGGCCGCGCTCGATGGGGATGATCCGGCGGAGTCCACTGCCGGTTTCGCCGATGTCGATCGGGGCGGAGACCTCGACGTCGACGTCGAAAACGTGCTGAAGTTCTGGCGTGGGCGGTCCGTCGGGGGGATCGTCGGTCGGTTCGGCCATGGCGGGTCCATCCATGGGCGACGGCATGTATGTATCGCGACCGGCAGGAGGACCCGGAACGCCGGTCCCGCTGGGGGGCGTCACACGAACGACCCGCTCACAGGGACACCGGGCCAGGGCGGCGGTCGCAGCGTTCGCTGACTTCGTTCGGGACCGCGGCGAGTGACTGGAGCGTACTCGCCGCCGGTGCGACCCGCAGGGCTTTTCGCCTGGGGTCACCCAGAAACGCCCGATGGGGGTCGAAGAGGAGATCGAGGCGATCCAGGAGGAGATCGCCGAGACCCCGTACAACAAGTCGACCGAGGCGCACATCGGCCGGCTGAAGGCCAAGCTCGCCGAGAAGAAGGAGACACTCGAGCAGCAGTCCAGCGCGGGCGGGGGGCACGGCTACGGGGTCGAGAAGACCGGAGACGCCACGGTCGCGCTCGTCGGGTTCCCGAGCGTCGGCAAGTCGACACTCCTCAATGCGCTCACCAACGCGGAGAGCGAGGTCGGCGCCTACGAGTTCACGACCCTCGAGGTGAACCCCGGGATGCTCTCCTACCGTGGGGCGAACATCCAGCTCCTCGACGTCCCCGGACTCATTCAGGGCGCGGCCGAGGGTCGCGGCCGGGGCCGCGAGGTCCTCTCAGTGGTGCGGATCGCCGACCTGGTGCTGTTCGTGCTCTCCCCTTTCGAGGTCGAACAGTACGACCGGCTGCGCGAGGAGCTCTATGAGAACAAGATTCGCTTGGACGTCGAGCCGCCGAAGGTCTCGGTGACGCGGACGGGCCAGGGGGGCATCCGCGTGAACGCGAGCGAGGACGTCGGCCTCGACGACGACACGATCGCCGAGGTGCTCCGGGAGCATGGGGTCGTCAACGGCGACGTGGCCATCCGCGAGCCGCTGGACATCGACCGACTCATCGACGGCGTGATGGACAACCGCGTCTACCGCCCGTCGATCGTCACCGTGAACAAGGCCGATCTGGTGGAGGGCGACTACGAGGAGACCGTTCGTGGGGACCTCCGCGACCACGGGATCGATCCCGGGTCGGCGATCTTCGTCAGCGCCGAGGCGGAAACGGGGCTCGAGTCCCTCAAGGAGGCGATCTGGGACGCGCTGGGCCTCATCCGGATATACATGGACAAGCCCGGGCGCGGCGTCGACTACGAGGAGCCGCTCGTGCTCTCGAACGGGGCGACCGTCGGGGAGGCTGCCCAGAAGCTGGGCGGCGACCTCGAGGAGCGGTTCCGGTTCGCCCGGGTCACCGGGCCGAGCGCCAAGCACGACGAGCAGCAGGTCGGGAAGGACCACGAGCTCGCCGACGAGGACGTCCTCCGGATCGTCACGAGTCGATGAGGACTGGCGGCCCGGCTGTCCGGCCGACCGGGCGGCAGCTCCTCGTGCTCGTCGGGGTCGGCCTGCTCCCCTGGACGGTCATCACCTGGCCAGGCGGGACGCAAGTCGTCGCGCTCTGGGGGCTCCTCAACCCGGCGACACTGCACGTCGTGAGCCTACCCGAGTACCTCTTCGTCCTGACCGCCGGGCTGCCCGACCGACTCCTCGCGTGGCCGGCCAGCGCGCTGCTCTATCTCGCAGGACTCGGCGCTGTCGTCGCCGATCGATACGGCCGCGGCGACCGCCGGCTGACGGTCGGCCTGTTGGGGCTCGCCGGACTCGCCCACCTCGGCTTCGCGGCCGGGGTGGCCGCCCGCGGGGCGGCGGCAGTGCTCCCGATCGGGCCCGTCCTCCTCGGAGCCGCCCTCTGGTGGTTCGATGGACCATTCATCCGTCGGTGGGTGGCCGGCGAGCGGTAGCCCTTTAGGGTCAACGCGGCAAGCCCCGCCATGAGCGAACGGGGCATCCTAGACCACACGATGATCCGGGTCGAGGACCTGGAGGCCTCCCTCGACTGGTACACGACCCACCTCGACTACGTCGAACACCGACGCCACGAGTTCGACACCTTCACGCTCGTCTTCCTCGCCCCCGAGGACGTCCACGACCAGGGTGCGATGCTCGAGCTGACCTACAACCACGACGGGCGCTCCTATGACGTGGGCGACGCCTGGGGTCACGTGGCCGTCCGCGTGCCTGAGGGCGAGCTCGAGTCGAGCTATGACCAGCTCATGGCCGAGGGCGTCGAGGACTACCGCGACCCCGAGAGCTGTGGGGGCCGATACGCGTTCATCAAGGACCCCGACGGCCACGAAATCGAGCTCGTCACGCGGGACCACGGCGCCCGCTTCAGTCTCGACCACACGATGACCCGCGTCGAGGAGGCGGATCTCGCGCTCGGCTGGTGGGCTCGCAAGTTCGAGTACGAGCCGGCCGGTCGCTGGGAGTCGGACACGTTCGCGAACTACTTCGTACGGCCGCGGGACGCCCCGCCCGAGGCGATGTCGATGGAGCTCACCTACAACTACGACGGCCGGAGCTACGAGATGGGCGACGCGTGGGGCCACGTCGCGGTCCGCTCCGAGGAGGACCTCCAGAACCACTGGGAGAGGCTGATGACACGTGAGGCCGAGGACTACCGCGACCCCGAGAGCTGTGATGACATGTACGGGTTCACGAAGGACCCGGACGGCCACGAAGTCGAGGTCCTACGGCCGCGATAGGACCCTCCCACGAGGTGCTCAGGCCTCGCCAAGGAACCCTGCGTCCTCGAGGTAGGCCACCACGTACGGGTGGAGGTCGACCTCGTCGAACGGTGCGTCGAAGACCCGAAAACCAGTGTGTTGGTCGTCCGGCTCGAAGTCTTCGCGCGTTGGTTCGACCAGGTAGCCCACCGGGACGTAGTGCTTGCCGTCCGCGTCGGGGACATCGGCGACGTCGTAGAAGTGTTCGTAGACGCCCAACCGGCGGACGATGCGGACGGGGACCCCGAGCTCCTCGCGGGCGACCCGGCCGACGGCGTCTGCGAGGCGTTCGTGCTTCCTGACCCGACCGCCGGGGATGAACCACTCCCCGCGGGCGGGCTCGTTCCGTCGCTTCCCGAGCACGACACCGCCGTCGTGGCGAACCACCAGGTCGACCGAGACGATCGGGACGTGGCGGACGACGGTGGCCCACGCCTCCTTCGGGACCGGCCGGCCGTCCTCGCTCATCGATCCCCTCGCCCCGCCGTCTCCGCGAGGGCCGGCGGTGCGCCCGCGAACGCCTGGAGCGCCGCGGCCTCGACGTGGTGGAGATCACCCGGGATGATCACCAGGTGAAGCGGGTCGCCGAAGTCGCGGTCCGCGAGGGCGGAGAGGCGGTCGGCAGCGACGACCGGCGCATCGCTGCCGGCCCGGGCGATGGCTACGCCGAGCGGGTCGTCGAGCGGGACAGCGAGGAGCCCGGCCGCCTCGGCGGCGGTCATGTAGGCCTCGTGCTCGGCCTCGATGTCCAGGTAGACCAGCGTGTGCAAGCCGCGCTCGCGGTTCTCGGCGATGGTGTCGATGACGCTCGCCGGGACGCTGCCGTCGGAGCGCGGGAACGGCAGCGTCGTCGCTTTGCCGAATCGGTAGTTCTGGAGGCCCGAGAGGCTCGCGGCGGCCGACCCCGCGCTCGTGCCGTGGACGATGCGTGTGGAGATGTCTCGGCCGTGGGCGCGGAGCCGGAGGTCGACGTGCGTGGTCGAAACCATCGGGTCGCCCCCGACGAGGAACGCCGCCTCACCCGACGCCGCGGCGTCCAGGATCGGCTCGGGGTCCCGCTCGACGCCGGTACGGTCGCGGACCCTGATGTCGACGCCGTGGAAGGCCTCGAGGTCCTCGACCGTCGCCCCGGCTAGCGTGCTGGTGTAGCGCTCGACGAAGACGCGGTCGGCCTCGCCGATAGCCTCGCGTCCCTCGACGGTGATCGAGCGCTCGTCGTAGAGCCCGAGACCGACGAACGTGAGCATGTGGCCACCGGCGCGCCGCGGCGGAATAAACGACCCGACTCCCGGGTTGCCTGTGTGGGCGGGCCGGCCGAAGCGTCAACCCTAACCCCCGCGAGCGCGCGATTCCGGCCGGATGAGGCGTCCCTGCGTTCGCGTTCCCACGGAGGAGGGCGAGGTAACCCGCTCGCGGCTCGCCGAGGCTGGCCTCCTCGATCGGGCGTGGGCCATCGGCCGCGACGGCGAGGACCTCTACCTCCCGGTCGTCGACGCCGACGCCGTGCCGGCGGACCTCCCGGTGGTCGAACACGACGTTGACTCCCGAGAGACGCAGACGCTGCCCGAGGACACCCTCGACTTCGAGCCGACCTACGAGCGCCTCGGCGACCTGGTCTTGCTCTACGAGGAGGACGAGGCGCAGGCTCGAGCCGCCGCCGAGGCCATCATGGCCTCGGACCTCCCTGCGAAGACCGTGCTGAACCGGGCCTCGGAGATCAAAGGGGAGACACGGGTCCGTGAGTGGCAGGTGCTCGCCGGCGACGGCACCGAGACGGTCCACCGGGAGTACGGCTGTGAGTTCGCGCTCGACGTCGCCCGGGTGTACTTCTCGCCACGGCTGGCCACCGAACGCCACCGGGTCGTCGAACAGGTCGAGTCGGGCGACCACGCCTTCGACATGTTCGCCGGGGTCGGTCCGTTCGCGATCCCGATGGCCAGGCGAGGAGCCGAGGTGGTCGCGACCGACCTGAATCACGTCGCGATCGACTACTGCCGGGAGAACGCCCGCCGGAACGGGGTCGATGACCGAGTGACGGCGATCAACGACGACGTCCGCGAGGTCGCCCCCGAGTACGCCGGGTGGGCCGAGCGGGTGGTCATGAACCTCCCCCACTCGGCCGACGCGTTCCTCGATACCGCGGTATCGCTGGCCGGGGCGGAGTGCGTCGTCCACTACTACGACATCCAACACGAGGACGACCCATTCGGGCCGGCCGAGCGGGCGATCCGGGCGGCCGCCGAGGAGGACTACGCGGTGAGCGTCGAGACCCGGCGTGAGGTCCGCTCCTATGCGCCCCACGAGGTGAACGTCTGCCTCGACGTTCGGCTGACGGCTCGCGGTTGACCCCTAAGTATCGGAAGCCTTATCGGGGTCTCTGGGACTACCTGTACCTGCGCCGGCGTAGCTCAGACTGGCTAGAGCGATTCCTTCGTAAGGAATAGGTCGAGGGTTCAAATCCCTCCGCCGGCTCTCCCGGTTTCTCGGAGAGACACCGGACTGCCGGTCACGTCCAACTGGTCCCAGCTACCGCTCACGAGTAGTGGAGGTGGGTTGGATCGGAAACCATGATCCGTGTGGAAGCTGACGACCCAACCCGAGAAACCGTACGTGCCCGAGCCCTTTCCGTCTGTCGCGCGCGGCACGCTAGGACGGCTTCTGAACCGAGAGATCGTCGGGCTCCTCGACCGGCGGTCGTGGCGAGTGGACCTCATCGCGCAGGCTCAGCCAAGTCAGGTATGCCATCGCCACGGTGAGGAGGCTGAGGAACAGTGCAACCACGGCGCCGACGGCGGTTTCGACCACGGCCATGGCCGAATTACCGCGTCCTGGGACCCTGATACCGGACCCAAAGGATTGAGGGACTGTAAGGTCCGCCCGTGGCTGCCCCGCCTGCCGGACTCCGCCGACCGATCGACAGTCCGTCCGACGAAGACCTCCCGTAGTCCCCCAATTTCGGCCCAAACGACGCGAACCGAGCGACGTGGTAACACTCGTCTGGACCGTCCCAACCACGACAGACTTAATGCTTCGTAGACATTACTTGCCACCAGTCATGCACGACTTGACTGGCTTCCAGCGCGACCTCCTCTACGTGATCGCCGGACTGGACGGACCGAAAGGCCTCGCGATCAAAGACGAACTCGACGAGTACTACGGGGCCGAGATCAACCACGGGCGGCTCTACCCCAACCTCGACGCGTTGGTCGAGAAGGGCTTAGTCGAGAAGGGCCGGATCGACGACCGGACGAACGCCTACACCCTCACCCAGCGCGGCGAGCGCGAACTCGAAGCCCGGCGCGAGTGGGAGGACGGCATCGCCGGCGAGATCATCGAAGAGGCCGTCGCCGTCTGAGGCGGCACCCGCTGACTTTTAGCGCCACCGACTCCTCCCCGGAGCCATGCGACTCGACGTCACGACCAGCGACGCCACCGACATCGTCGACGTCACGGCCCGCGTCGAGGAAGCGGTCCCCGCGGACGCCGACGCCGGCCTGGCGACTGTCTTCGTTCCCCACACGACGGCCGGCGTGATCGTCAACGAGGCGGAAGCACGGTTGCTCGAGGACCTCGAAACCTACATCGACGGCCTCGCCCCGTCCGGGCGGGACTACCGACACGACACGATCGACGACAACGCCGCCGCCCACCTGCGAGCGACGGTGCTGGGCGAGAGTGTCGCGGTCCCGGTGGACGCGGGGGAGCTCGCGCTCGGCACCTGGCAATCGGTGCTCTTTGTCGAGTGTGACGGGCCACAATCCCGCAGCCTCCACGTGTCGGTCGTGCCGGCCTGATCAGGGGGCGTTACGCTGAACGCGTCGCGATCAAGGCAAACGTCTCAGGTCGCTCGGCCCCTCGATCGACCGTGAAGCCTTCCGATTCGACGAACTCGGTGGCCCTCTCAAGGTCGTGGCGTTCACCGGCCGGCGGCCCGGCCTCGCCGGCGCCACGGGCGGACCAGTCGACGGTCACCAGCCGCCCACCGTCCCCGATGACTCGGGCGAGTTCGGCGATCGCGCCGGTCCCGGCGAACTCGTGGAAGGTCATGGTCGAGAAGGCCCCATCCAGGGCGTCGTCCTCGAAGGGGAGGTCCGCGGCTTCGCTCGTCACTAGGTCGACGTTCGCCGGGACGCCCTTTGCCTCGAACTGCTCGTGCATCGCCGGCTGGACGTCGACGGCATAGAGCGTCTCCACGAACGGGGCGACGTCCCCCGTATAGAAGCCCGTGCCGCTACCGAGGTCGGCGACGACGTCGGTCGCCGCGGGGTCGAGCATCGCCACGAGCTCGTCGCGGGAGCAGAACCGGTAGCGGCCGACGTCCTCAAGTTTCCCGGCGTTCGCCGGGTCGAAGGTGTGGGGCATCGATGGCTGGTGGTCGGCGGCTCGCAACCAAAGGGCCGTCGTTCGCCGGGCTAGATGGCGTACTCGTCTTCGGCGATCTGGACGTATCGGCCGTCGCGGTATCGCCGTTTGCGCCACTGGTAGCCGGCCGCGAGCCGGAGGCCGGCGACGCCCGCCGCTCGGACCCCGCGAAGCACCGTGATCCCTCCGTCGGCCCCCAGCGCCTGTAGCCGCGAGGCGATCCGGAACGCGCGGTCCCAGTCGGCGGGCTCGAAGTCCCGCACGAGGTCGGCCATCGCGACGTTCCTGAGGACCTCGCTGCCGATGGCCTCTTTCCACGTCCGGTTGTATCGGGCGAGCTCGCCTCGGGCGGCGAGTTCGCCGGCAATCTGGCCCGTGCGTACGGCGACGTGGCCGCCACCCTCATGGAACGCTGAGGTGGCGCCCATCGCCCCGCCGACCACAGCCACGTTCGCCCCGGCCGGCGAATCCACGGGGCGCGTCGAGGAGATCGGGTACGTCTCGGTCCCGTTGCGCTTTCCCCGGTCCTCGACGAGCGGAAAGTCGTCGACGTCGTACCGGTCACCGTAGGCGAACTCCAGCAGCCGTCGCACGTACTCGCCCCCGGCAGGCACGCGCTCGTCGTCGGGCCGCAGGAGGGCGTATGCGTCCCGCTTCCGGACCGTCTCGAGGTCGATGCCGATCGGCATCGTGAGGCCCACGCGGGCCACCGTATCGTCGTTCGGGAACACCCAGGGGTAGGCCGTGTGCCCCGGCATGTGCCCCCACCAGAACTTCAGCGTCGAGGGCTCGAATGCGTCCTCGGGGAAGCGCCGGTACTCCTGGTAGGCGATGTGGTTCGCCACCGTCGAGTCGAGCGCGGTCTCTGCCCGGCCGTCGGGCAGGAACTGGGCCAGGACCGGGAGGGTGACCGTCCGCTGGGGGCCGTCGGCGAGGACGAGCGCGTCGGCCTCGAGCGCCTCGCCGGACCTGAGCGAGACGTGGTGGGTCGGCCCGGTGGGATCGGTCTTGACCCCGGCCACGGCGGTGCCGAGCCGATAGTCGGCCCCTGCCGTCTCGGCCCGCTCGACCATCCAGTCGTCGAAGCGGGCCCGGTCGTAAGTAAAGCCAAAGTGCGGGTAGTCCGCGTCGATCCCGGTCTCGCGCAGTCGCAGCGTCTCGGTCGGGCCGATGAACTCCGCGGCGTCGAGCTCCCGGAGGACGACGCCGTCTGGGAGGTCCGCGGGATCGATGCCCATGAGCTCGACCCAGTAGTCGAGGATCCCTGCCGCGTCCGTCGAGTCCGGACCCGGGCCCTCGCGGTCGGCGCGGGGGACGCCCTTCTCGAAGACGGCCACCGACGCGCCCCGCTCGGCCGCCGCCGTCGCCGCCGCGGCGCCAGCCGGCCCCCCACCGACTACGGCGACGTCGATCCGCTCCATACCGGCCCACGACGGCCGGGGGGCATAAATCCGTCCTCATGCTCGCGGTTCCCCGTCGGCACGTCCAGCGTGTGCGGCTGCCCTCACCCCGCGAGCCGGACGGCGGTCGTTCCGGATCGATCGCGGTGGGCCCACCGATCGTACCGCGTCCAGAGCATCAAGACCGACGGCAGGACGAGCAGCGAGGCGAGGTAGGAGAGCAACACCGACAGCGCGGTCAGCAGGCCGAAGTTGCCGATGGCGGGGAACACGGCCAGCACGAGGACCCCGATGCCGAACACCGTGGTGAACATGCTCCCGGTCAGGGCGCCGCCGGTTCCCCTGACCGTCCGGAGGAGGGCGGCGTCCACGGTCTCCTGCTCCCGGTACTCGTCGGCGAACCGGTGGGTCACGTGGACCGAGTAGTCGACGCCCAGGCCGATGGTGATGGCCAGGATGGTCGCGGTGAACGCGTTGAACGCGATCCCGAAGACCCGCATCGAGCCGGCCAGCACGGCGACGGTCACGACGATCGGGACGAGGTTGGCCACGCCGAGGGAGGCCCGGCCCTCGAGGACGTGATAGACCAGGAGGAGGAACAGGGCCGAGGCGGAGAGCGCGATGGCGAGGCTGAGGATGGCGGACTCGAAGATGAGGTCCGAGATGACCTGGAAGACGACCGTCTGGCCGGTCGCGATGGCGGTGAACCGATACCGGTCCGCGACGGTCCTGCCCGCCGCCACGACGGCCGATTGACTGGCGTCGGACTCGACCGAGTAGACGACCCGCGTGCTCCGGTAGTCTTCGGTGAGGTAGGCGTCCGCGCCGGCGTCGGGCGCCGAGCGCAGCGCGTCGTAGACGCGGTGGAGGTTGTCGTCGGGGATGCCGTTGTCGTTTCGGTCGTTCCGCTCGACGAGCTGGCGGAATTCGGGGTCCGAGGCGGCCCGGGACTCGATGACGTCGATCACGCTCTCGGCCTCGGCGTCCCGGCCGTCCGTGATCATCGCGTCGGGCGGGTTCTGGCCGGCCCGGTGGATGGATTCGAGGGCGTGGTCACTGGTCAGGGGGCCTTCGACGTAGACCGTCACGCTCGACTGCTGGCTCTGGGCGAAGCGTTCCTCGAGGAAGTCCAGGGTGGCGACGATGGAGTAGTCGCCCGGCGCGAACGGCTCGGGGAGCTGCTGGAGGTAGTCCGGGGTGTCCGCAGGCGGCAGGAAGTCCTCCTGGCTGAACGAGGTGTCGACGCCGGTCGCGTAGTAGCCCGCGCCGAGGCTCCCGAGGAGGACCAGCACGAGGAAGACCGCGGGCGCCACGCGAGCGATGGAAACGCCTCCCGTGAGGACCCGACCGAGCAGGGAGCCCTCCGAGCCGAGGGGCTTCTGGCTGATGACGGGCAGCGGGTATCGTCGGCTCAATCGGTCGACGAACACCTTCGACGCCGGGAGGTAGATGCCGAAGATCACGAAGGTGAAGAGGATGCCGATGGCCGCGACGAGCCCGAAGTCCTTGATCGGGGCGAGCTGACTCGAGAGGTTGGCGAGAAAGCCGATCACCGTCGTCCCGGTGACGATGAAGAACGCGACGAGCAGCTGGTCCGTGGTGATCCGCATGCCGGTCTCGATGTCGGCTCCCGCCTCCCGTTCCTCGCGGTAGCGGTTGATGGCATGGATGCCGAAGTCGATCCCGACCGCGAGGAGCAGCGGTGGGACCGCGATGAGGAACTGGGAGAAGGCGATGCCGGCCAGCCCCATGAAGCCGAAGGTCCAGACGATCGTGAGCGCTAAGGCCACGATCCCGAGGAGGAGGTCGATCAGGTCGCGGTAGGCGATCACCAGGAAGAGCACGATGAAGAGCACGGCGGCCGGGACGACCAGCAGCAGCGAGTCGCCGATGACGTTCGAGAACTCCGCCGCGAAGAGCCCAGTACCGAACACGCGAAAGTTCCCACCGACGCTATCGACCACCCGGTCGGTCCGGAGTTGGATGGTGGTCAGGGGACTGGAGCCCCCGACGCCAGCCCCCGAGGAGAGCCCCGCGGGGACGGAGTGAGAGACCGTGCCGATGGTTGCCGAGGCGGACGCATCCTGCCGGTTGAAGTCGTTCGACAGCAGGCCGGTGAACCGGGCGTTCCGGTCGGCCGCGGCCCGGACGGCGCGGTCGACCTCACCCGGCGTCGACCGCTCCAGAACGCGGATCTGCGCCTCAAGCGTGGTCGCCGATGGGTCGATCGTCGCGGCGACGATACGGGCCGCACTGGCGGTCTCGATGACCCGCAGCCCGTCCGTCTCTTGGAGCCGCTCTTGGGCCCGGAGCATCCGCAGCAGACTCGGCTTCGAGAGGACGTTCTGCTCGTCCTGGATGAGCTGGGTGCTCCCGGTGTCCGCACCGAAGGTGGGCGAGAACTCCTCCTGGACCTGCTGGAAGGCTTCCTCCGCGGGGAGGCCCGTCGTGAACTGCTGGGTGCCCGCCTCCGTCGAGATGTTCCCGAGTCCGGCGGCGAAGACCAGCGTCACCAGGAAGACGGCGAGGACGATCTGTCCCGGCCGCTCGGCGATCTGGTCGTCGACGCGGTCGATGACCCACTGGTAGTCCATCAGCCGGACTGGCGTCGCCGGTAGAGGTAGTACCCTGCACCGGCCAGCACGACCACCACGACGACGATCGGCAGGATCGGCAGTCCGCCACCCTCCTCAGCAGGCGCCTCGACCGTCACCGGGATCTGGTAGGTGTCGGAGAGCAGAGTGTCGCCGTCCGCGTCGTCGTACTGGAAGTCCATCGAGACGGGATACGTCTTCGCGAGGGCCGACCCGCCCGCGCTGACCGCGAACGTGATCGTCTCCGTCTGGCCGGGCTCGAGCCGGTCGATGAACGCTTCGTCGTCGCTGGTCGAGAGCGGGGAGTTCGCGAAGAGCTTCGCGGACACGGCCGTCACCGGTTCGTCGCCCTGGTTGGTGACCTCGAGCTCTAAGAGGCCACTGCCGCCGGGTTGGAGGGTCGCGCTGACCGGGTTGACCGCGAACGTCGCCCGATCGGCGCCGACGTCCACGCGGGCGTCGATCGGGTCGCTCTCGGTCACCGCGTTGTCCGCGTCGCGGTAGCGGACGGTGAAGGAGAGCTGGCGGGGCCCACCGGCGGCGGACTCGCTGACTTCGACGTCGAAGTTGAAGGCGGTGGACTCGCCGGCCCCCAGGTCGCCCAAGGAGTACTCGGTCTCCGTCGGCTCGAGGTTGCGGTTGTCGGCGCTGAGCACTAGGACGGCGTTCCGGGCGTCCGAGAGTCCGTCGTTGGTGATCTGCCCGGTGACCCGGCCCTCGCGGCCGACGGCGAGGGTACTCTGGACGTCCTGGATGGAGAAGCGGGATTCGACGCGGGGCGTGACGCCGGTCCGGATCGTCTCGGACGTCTCGGACTCGCCGTCGGTGTTCTCGTAGTCGACGCTGGCGCTGATCGGGTAGGATCGGCTGTTGGCGCCGGCGGCAAGGCTCCCTTCGAGGGTCACGGTCCGCGTCTCGCCTGGCGCCCAGTTGCCCACGAAGGTGGACGCCGCGGCGTCAGTACCGAAGGTGAGCTGGCTCGTGCCGGATTCCACCGCGACGTTCGCGTTGCGGGCCGTCGCGGTCCCGACGTTCTCGAGGGTCAGCGTGATCGGTCCGGAGGTCCCATAGAGGTCTTCGGCCGACGCTTCGACGACCGAGAAGCGGGCGTCGTCCTCGATCACGATCGTGAACTCGAGGTCGCGGCTCCGGTCTCGCTCTTGGTAGACCGGGGGGACCCCGCTGATCTGCTCCGTGTATCGATAGGAGACCGTCGCGGTGACGGTGTACTCCCCGGCCTCGGCGTCTTCATCGACGGACACCTCGAACGGGATCGCCGAGGTCACGCCCTCGGGGACGTTCCCGATGGGGGTCGTCCCGGTGTCGATCTCGATCGGCGCGTCCTCCGCGTCCAGCGCCACCCGGACGTTCCGTGCGGTGGTCACCCGGGCTTCCTCGGCCGCACTCGAGGCGTAGTCGACATCGCCGGCGTTCTGCAGGTAGATCTCGAGCTCGGTGTCCTCGCCCGGCGTCAGCTCGTTGTCTGGAGCAAGGACGGAGAGTGCCGGGTTTCCGCGGGCGCTGGCCAGGGCGACGCCCGAGGCGGTGACGATCAGCACGACGAGGGCAGCAGCTGCGAGTTGGGCCCTACGCATCGGTCGGTGACCTCCAGGCCGTCGCGGCAGTCTCGGTCGTCGCGCGAGAGGGGGCGCGTCGTGGGACCATTGTTGACTGAACGTTCAGTCAACATCGACAAGAGCCTTTCCATCCCGAGCGAACTCCGGCACGTGGCAGCAGTGCAGCACACCGGTTGGAGAGCGGCTGACCGGTCGGCCGGCCGGCAGGTTACCCAGCCGTAACTGGATAAATTATGAGGGTGGCTTCCTTGGTTTCGGTCGATGACGGACCAATCCATCCAGGACGCACCCCCGAGCGCCAAGCTCGTGTACAAGGTCCTGGAGTACAATGGCGGGCTCACCCAGAAGGACATCGTTGAGAAGTCGATGCTCTCCCAGCGGACGGTCCGCGACGCGCTCTCCCGGCTCGACGAACTCGGGGTGGTCACCGAGGAGGTGTACATCCCGGACGCGCGACAGAACCTCTACACGCTCGCCGTCTCGGACGCCGTCGCCGAGACGGAGCCGAACGTCTCTGACTGATCGACCGGTGCCGGTGCCCTCGTGGGGGCTCGGTGTGGACCGAGTGGGGCTCAGGCGAGTTCGTCGGCCAGGGCCGCCAACGAATCGACGACGAGCGTCGCGTCGCCGCCGACCCGCTCGGGCGGGTCGTCGTTCCGATTCACCCAGGCGACACCCATTCCGGCACTCGCGGCGCCGGCTGCATCCCAGGCGTTCGAGGAGACCAGCCAGCAGTCGTCGATCGGACGCTCCAGCCGGTCGGCGGCGTTCTCGTAGACCGCAGGATCGGGCTTGAAGGTCTGAACCTCGTCGGCACTGATCAGCGTCGAGAAGTACTCGGTGATGCCGGCTCGGTTGGCGAGGGCCTCGAGTGAACGGGGTGCCCCGTTCGAGAGGACTGCCAGCTCGACGTCCGTCTCGGCGAGCCGTTGGAGGGCCGAGACCGTGTCCGGGAACGGTTCGAGCTCGTCGTAGGCCGACGCGACCGCCGCCCGCTGGTCGCCCTCGAGGTCGAGCCCGTAGTACGCCAGGGCGTAGTCCATCGCCGCCAACGTCACCTCGTCGAAGGGTCGGTAGTCGTCCATGAGTGCCACGAGGTAGGAGTACTGGAGCTGCTTATCGCGCCAGAGCGCGACGACGTCATCGACGACGCCCGCAGGGGCGTCGGCGTGCTCACGGAGTCGAGCGGCCGGACTTTCCGTGTCGTAGAGGGTGCCGAAGGCGTCGAAGCAGAGCGCGTCGGGCATGGGCGGAAATCGGGCCCGGTGACCAAAGCCATTGGGCCGCCGGAGCGGTTTTCCGCGAGGGCATCGAACGTGACTCCATGCGGGTCGTCTCCCTGCTCCCATCGGCGACCGAGATCTGCTACGCGCTCGGCGTCGAGCCCGTCGCCGTCTCCCACGAGTGCGACTACCCGCCGGCCGCCCGAGAGCGCCCGTCGGTCAACCGGAGTCGGGTGTCGAACGAAGGGTCGAGCACGGCCGTCAATGCCGAGGTCGCCGCCGCGGAAACAGATGGCGTCTACGAGATCGACACCGCCGCCCTGGCGGAGGCCCATCCGGACCTCGTCATCGCCCAAGGCGTCTGCGACGTGTGTGCGATCGACGGGTCCCTCGCCCGCGAGGCGGTCGAGGCCGCTGGGCTCGACGCGGACGTGTTGACGCTCCATTCGCACACGCTCTCGGGCGTCCTCGAGGACGTCCAGCTGGTCGGGGACCGAATGGATCGATCGGAGGCCGCGGCCGACCTCGTCGAGCGGCTTCGGGACCGAATCGAGGCGGTTCGACGCACCAGCCCCGCCGTCGACGCCCGGCCGCGGGTCGCGGTCCTGGACTGGATGGAGCCGGTGATGGTCGCCGGGCACTGGGTGCCCGAGATGGTCGAGGCGGCCGGTGGCGACTACGGCCTCGCCGACGCGGGCGACCGCTCCACCGTCAGAGAGTGGGACCAGATTCGGGCGTACGACCCGGAGGTGCTCGTCACCGCCCCGTGTGGTTTCGAGCTGGAGCGGACGCTCGAGCACGCGGGGGAACTCACGGGCCGGGATGGGTGGGCGGACCTCTCCGCAGTCCAGTCGGGCCGGGTCTTCGGCATGGACGGTCACCACTACGTGAACCGGCCTGGGCCCCGGCTGGTGGACACGCTGGAGTACCTGGCAGGGGTCATCCAGCCGGAGCGGTTCGACGCGCCGCCGGCCGAGGCGCTCCGCCCACTAGCCCAGACGCACTCGGTCTGACCAGTCGACGGCGAGGGCGAGTCGGTCGCCGACCTATCCGAGGTCGAACATCGCCGCGGCCTGTTCCATGTCCTTGTCGCCACGCCCGGAGAGGTTCACCAGCACAGAGTCGTGATCGTCGGCGATCTCCTTGGCCAGGGCCAGTCCATGGCTCGACTCGAGGGCCGGAATGATGCCCTCGGTCTCCGAGAGGGTGCGGAACGCCTCGAGCGCCCGGTCGTCGGTGACGCCGTGATATTCACAGCGGCCGATGTCGCGGAACATGGCGTGCTCGGGCCCGACACCGGGGTAGTCGAGGCCGGCCGACACCGAGTGGACCTCGACGTCGTCGTCGATGACGCGGGTCTTCATGCCGTGGATGACGTCTTCGTGCCCCCGTGCGAGCGGGGCGGCGTGGCGCGTCGAGTCGGCGCCCTCGCCACCGCCCTCGGCGCCGTAGAACGCGACGTCGTCGTCGCGAAAGGCGTGGAAGAGGCCGATGGCGTTCGAGCCGCCCCCGACGCAGGCGACTGCCGCGTCGGGGAGCCCGCCCGTCTGCGCCTTGAACTGTTCGCGCGCCTCCTCACCGATCACCGATTGGAACTCCCGCACCATGCGTGGGAACGGGTCCGGCCCGACGACGGAGCCGACCAGGTAGTGGGTGTCATCCATGTTCTGCGCGAAGTCCTCGAGGGCGGCGTCGACCGCGTCGGCCAGCCCGGCGCCACCCTGTGTGACCTCGTTGACCTCGGCCCCCATCAAGCGCATCCGGAAGACGTTCATCTTCTGGCGCTCGACGTCCTTCTTCCCCATGTAGATCTCCGTGGGGATGTCCAGCAGGGCGCCAACCATCGCCGTCGCCGTGCCGTGCTGGCCCGCGCCGGTCTCGGCGATGAGCCGCTCCTTGCCGGCCTTCTTCGCGAGCAGGCCCTGGCCCACGCAGTTGTTGGCCTTGTGCGCCCCGCCGTGCAGCAGGTCCTCCCGCTTGAGGTAGACCTCGGTGCCGTAGGCCTCGGAGAGGGATTCGGCGTGGTAGACCGGCGTCGGGCGGCCACCCCACTGCTCGAGGACCCGGCGGAACTCCGCCTGGAACTCCTCGGTCGGGACGATGTCGTCGAAGGCGTTCGCGAGCTGGTCGAGCGGTTCCAACAGGGGCTCCGGGACGTGTCGGCCGCCGAACTGGCCGAACTCGCCAGGTGTCTCTGCCATGACACCGCCGACGTGGGCGCTGCGCCTCAAAGCCCTGCTGGTGCCGTTCCACGGGACCGACCCGAGCGTTATTGTTGTAGGTCGCCGAATCGTCGGCCATGGCCCCTCCAGCCGCGGACGGCTCGATCGACTACGGCCGGTTCGAGGCGGGCCGGCACGTCAACTACTGGGCGCTCGACCGGACGATGCAGCGCGAGCTCCGACGGGTCCTCGATGCCGACGAGATGGCGTGGGCCGAGTCGCGGTTGTCGGACTTCGGTGCGGCGGTGGGCCACACCATCGCCGACAACGCCGACTACATCGACGACCACGGGCCGGAGCTCTCGACCTACGACGCCCACGGTGGCGTCCAGAACTTCGTACGGTACCCCGCGGAACAGTTCGAGAACGAGCGGCTGGCCTACGAGGCCGGGATCGTCTCGGACGTGTTCCGCGCACCGCCCGGCCGTGACGAGCCGATGCCGTTCACCCACTACCTCGGGATGCTGTACCTGCTTGGCTATGCCGAGAGCGGCGGGTTCGCCTGCCCGGTCGCGATGACCGCGGGTGCCGCCCTCGTCCTCGATCGCTTCGGCGGGGAGGCCACCGAACCCTACCTCGACGGCCTGGTGAGCCGCGACTACGACGACGTGATCGAGGGGGCGATGTTCCTCACGGAGGAGCAGGGCGGCAGCGACGTGGGCGCCATCGAGACGACCGCCGAGTTCGACGAGTCGGCGGGTTGGTGGCAGCTCACGGGCGAGAAGTGGTTCTGCTCGAACATCGACGCCGAGGGGACGCTCGCCCTCGCAAGGACCCCCGACGCGCCGGCTGGCACCGCGGGGCTCTCGATGTTCCTCGTCCCCCACGGTGACCCCGAGGAGGGTGTGTTGACCAAGGGCCGGCGGGACGGTTTCGAGGGACCGCCGCCGGGCGAGGCGTTGAACGACCAGCGCTACCGCCGTCTGAAGGAGAAGCTCGGCACCACCTCGGTCCCGACCGGAGAGGTCGAGTTCGAGGACACGAGGGCGTACCTCGTCGGCGAGGAGCGCGCCGGGTTCAAGCAGATGGCCGAGATGCTCAACATCGAGCGGCTCTCGAACGCCGCGGTGGCGTGCGCGGTGATGGCCCGTGGACTGCTCGAAAGCAAGGTCCACGCGGCCACCCGTGAGGCCTTCGGCGGGACCATCGACCGGTACCCGCTCATGCGCGCGGACCTGGTGGACATGGCGGTCGACCACGAGGCAGCGACGGCGTTCACCTTCGAGGCCGGTCGGCTTTTCGACGAGCGCGAGCGGGCCGTCCGCGCGGGCGCGTCCGCCGAGGAGGCCTACCGCCTGATGCGGCTCCTAATCCCGGTCGCCAAGCTCCGGACGGCACGGATGGCGGTCGACACCGCCTCCTACGCCATGGAGATACATGGCGGGAACGGCTACGTCAACGACTTCGTGACCAACAGGCTGCTCAGGGACGCCCAGGTGCTCCCCATCTGGGAGGGAACGGAGAACGTACTCTCGCTCGACGTGATCCGGGCTCTCGAACGGGAGGCCGCCCACGAGCCGTTCATGGCGGCCGTGGAGGACCGACTGGACCGCGTAACCCACCCGGCCCTCGCCGACGCCCGAGAGACCGTCGAGGCCGAGTACGAGGCGCTCGTCGGCGCCATGCTCGAGCTCGCCGATGCCGACGACGAGTACGTCCAGCTCTCGGCGAAGCGGCTCGCCCACTACGTCTTCGACGTGTTCACGGCCGCGCTCCTGCTCGCCGAGGCCCAGGCCGACCTCGACGGCGAGGGGCCGAGTGGCGAGGCGGACGGCCGGACCGCCGTCGTCGCTCGACGGTTCGTGGACCGGCAGTTGGCGACGCACGAGGCCCGCGGCATCACGAGCGGGGACCGCCTCCCGATCGAGCACTACGACGCCATCGTTCGGTTCGACCCGGTCGACCCCGAGGCCCTCCTCCAAGCGCCCGAGGCGGACTGAGCCGTGTCGGCATTCCGCACCGAGATCGACGTCCGGTTCGGCGACCTCGACCCGATGGGTCACGTCAACCACGCGGCCTACGCCGGCTACTTAGAGCAGAGCCGGGCGCGGTACTACGACGCGGTCATTGGGACGGCCATGGAGGAGGTCGACGTCGTGGTCGCCCATCTCGAGATCGACTACATGCGACCGATCGGGTTTCGAGACGCCATCGAGGTCCACCTCGAGGTGTCGGCGATCGGCGAGTCGAGCGTCCCGATGGACTACGAAGTGTACGTCGACGGCGAGCTCGCCGCGACGGCACGCACGGTTCAAGTCATCGTCGACCCCGAGACTGGCGAGGGGCGCCCGGTGCCCGACGCCATCGCCGACCCGATCGCCGAGTACCACGGCATCCAGCGGTGACCGCCAGACCGTAACGCTTTGCGTCGGCGGCCGGCTATCGGGCCGCGTGGAGAACGTCACGGACCGGGTGAGCAACCCCTTCGGGATGCGTCCCCCGTGTCCGCATGAGTGTGCCGGTGGTCACGCCGCGGTCTTCGGCTATGGCGACGCCAACGCCGACTTCCACGTCATCGGCGACCACCCCGGAGTCCACGGTGGCACCGAGTCCGGCGTCCCGTTCACCGGGCACGAGGCCGGCGAACGGGTCCTCGACGTGCTCGAGACGGTCGACCTCGTAGCCGGCCGCGACCCGCTCCGGCCGGCCAACAGCTTCCTGTCCTACCTCCACTGCTGCTGCGTCCCGCCGGACGAGACACCGACCGAGTCGGCGTACGCCGAGTTCGAGCGCTTCTTCGACGCGGAGCTCCGCGGCATCGCCGCGGACGTCCTGCTGCCCGTCGGCGAGCGCGCCACGGCCCACGTCCTCGCCGAGTACACGGCGAAGGCCCACCGGATCGAGGTCGACATGACCCAGCTGCACGGCCAACAGATCCGGGGGCGTGGGTTCCTCGTGCTGCCGATGGCGGACCCCTCGACCTGGGCGGACGGCGACCTGGAGGACCTCGTTACCTCCCTCGCGGAGCTCATGGCCATGGACTACCACCAGATGGTCGACCTCGGCCGCTTCCTCCCGGACGACGACCCGTATCTGGTCCGATGACCGGCCGCTCACTTCCACCGCGGGTAGTAAACGACTAAGAGTCGGGCGGTCCGTCCGATGGACGTGCGGCTGGAGTCCTACTGGGGGGTCGGGCCGAAGACGCGCGAGCGCCTCGAGGGGGCCCTCGGTACCGACGGTGCCGTCGCGGCCATCGAATCGGTGGACGTACGCGCCCTCACTGGCGCGGGCCTGAGCCGCGGGCGGGCGACCGCGATCCTCCGTCGAGCACGTGGCGGCGAGGGCATGGCCGTCCTGGCGACCCGTGACGCCCGGTCTGTGTACAAGGACGTCCTCGAGCTCGCGGCGGCCCACGCGCTCACGCGACACGCGGCCGATCGCATCCGGGTGCTCACCCCCCTGCGCTCGGCATCGGCCGTGAGCGAGCGGCTCGATGCGGTCGAGGCCGCGATCGAGACCTGGACGGGCCTCGGCGGCGAGGTCCGGCGGGCAGTCGAGGCGGCCTTCGAGGCCTACGACGGCGCCGACGGCGGGGAGCGGGCCGCAGTCGAGGCGGCGATCGCCCTCCGAGCGACGGGGGCGAGCGGGGAGACGTTCTCGCGCCTCGAGGCCATCGACCCCGCGGACCTCGACGCGGCCTCGACCGCCCTGGCCCACCTCGACGCCGACGGATCGGTCAAGGAGGGCGCCGACGCCGAGCTGGACCGCCTGCGGTCTGGCCTCCGGACCGTCAAGGACCTCGAGGGAAGCGCCTTCGACGTCCTCGAGTCCCTCCGGGAGGAGGGCGTTCGCGGGACAGAGGAGTTCCGCGAGGCCGTCGTGGGCTACCTCCGGCGGGAGACGGACGTCTCCGTGGACGCCATCAGGGAGGCCGCACCGGACGACGCGGCCGACGCCACCGACTTCGTGGGGGCGACCCTCCGGACCCTGGCTGGGAACCTCCGGGAGCGCGTCGACGAGCGCGAGGCGGCGGTCGCTGACGATCTCGGCGAGGCGGTCGAGGAGGCCCGCGAGGCCATCGACGCCGCCGTCGAGGCGGTCGACCATCTCGCGCTCTACCTCTCGCTCGCCCGCTTCGCCGCGGCCCACGACCTCGTCCGGCCGACCGTGGCCGAGGACCGAGACGTCTTGGCGGTCGAGGCCGCGCGCAACCTCTCGCTCGCCGCCGCCGAGGAGCCCGTCCAACCGATCACCTACGCCGTCGGGGACCACGGCGTCGACGGGCCACCGAGTGGCGACCGGGTTTCGGTGCTGACCGGGGCGAACAGCGGCGGGAAGACGACGCTCTTGGAGACGCTTTGTCAAGTCTCGCTGCTGGCCCAGATGGGCCTGCCCGTGCCGGCAGAGGCCGCTGAGGTCGGGCTGACCGACGCGGTCGTGTTCCACCGGCGGCACGCGAGCTTCAACGCCGGCGTCCTCGAGTCGACCCTGCGCACGATCGTCCCACCCCTCGCCGAGGGCGACCGGACCCTCATGCTCGTCGACGAGTTCGAGGCGATCACCGAACCGGGCAGCGCGGCCGACCTCCTCCACGGGCTGGTGACGCTCACCGTCGCCCAGGACGCCCTCGGTGTCTTCGTGACCCACCTCGCCGACGACCTCAAGCCGCTACCCGAGGTCGCACGGACTGACGGCATCTTCGCGGAGGGCCTCGACGCGAACCTCCGGCTCCAGGTGGACTACCAGCCGCGCTTCGGCACGGTCGGCCGCTCGACGCCCGAGTTCATCGTCTCGCGTCTCGTCGCCGACGCGGCCAACGCCGCGGAGCGGGCTGCCTTCGAGACGCTCGCCGAGGCGGTCGGGCAGGAAGTCATCCAGCGGACCCTCGCCGACGCCCGGTGGAGCGAGGGGGAATCGGAATGATGCCGCTGTCGGGGACCGCAAGCCCTTAGCGAGTTCCGCCGGAGCGAGAGCCATGGACCTCACGGGCCGACGGCTGCTGGTGACGGGCGGGGCGGGCTTCGTCGGCTCCATGCTCACGGACCGGCTCCTCCAAGAGAACGAGGTCGTGGTGGCCGACGACCTCTCCAGTGGCGATCGGGAATCGGTGCCCGAGGCGGCCACGTTCGTCCAAGCGGACCTGACGGACCCGGCCGCGGTCACCGACGTCGTGACGGCCGACCTCGACGGCGTCTTCCACCTCGCGGCGGCCTCGAAGGCCGTCGACGACGACAGGCCGCGCGAGCAGTTCGAAGCCAACACAGCGATCACCTACAACCTGCTCGAGCGGATGGACGCGGTCGGCGTCGACTGCATCGCCTTCACCTCGTCCTCGACCGTCTATGGCGAGGCACCGCGGCCGACGCCCGAGGACCACGGGCCACTCGAACCCATCAGCGCCTACGGGGCGGCGAAGCTCGCCGAAGAGGCGCTCTGTGCCACCTACGCCCACACCCACGGGTTCACCGTCTGGACCTTTCGGTTCGCGAACGTCGTCGGACCCGGCCTCCGTGGTGCGGTGATCCCGGACTTCATCGAGAAGCTTCGGGCCGACCCGACGACGCTCCGTATCCTCGGCGACGGCCGCCAGGAGAAGTCCTACCTCCACGTCGAGGACTGCATCGATGCGATGTGTCACGTCGTCGACCGAGCGGACGGGCCGGTGAGCACGGTGAACCTCGGGACGCCCGAAACCACGTCGGTGACCCGGATCGCGGACATCGTCGCGGACGTCCTCGGCGTCGATCCCGCCTACGAGTACACCGGCGGCGACCGTGGCTGGCCCGGTGACGTCCCGCGGATGTGTCTCGACGTGGCGGCGCTCGCCGACCTGGGCTGGGAGCCCTCGCTCTCGAGTGACGAGGCGGTTCGGCGGGCCGCCGAGGAGCTGGCGGCGGAACTCGATTGAGCGGGCCCGCGAGGGACAGGCGCTCCCGGGTACGATCCAGCCGGCGAACACCGCTGACGCCGTCGCGTTCCTCGCCGGGCCGGACAGCGGGGGTCCCCACCGGCCGAGTCTCGAACACGACCGCAGGGTGGACCTCCGACTGCGGAGGTGAACGCGTTCGGGCGCGGCGGGATGAACAAGCTATTTGCGGGCCGCCCCGATGGACCGGCATGGTCGATGCTGACGCGTTCCGTGACGCACTCGGGCGCTTCGCGACGGGCGTGACCGTGGTCACCTACGCCGACGAGGACGGCGATCACGGCATCACCGTCAACTCGTTCACGTCGCTATCACTGTCGCCACCGCTCGTCCTCTGGAACTGCGACGTCGAGGCGACCACGCACGACCGGCTGGACGAAGGGGACGCCTACGCCGTGAACGTGCTGGCCGCCGACCAGCAGTGGCTCTCCGACCGGTTCGCCGGGGCCCACCAGGAGATGGCGGACCCGTTCGACGACGTGCCCGTCGAGCGCGGTGTGACCGGTTCGCCACTCATCGAAGACACCCTCGCCACCATCGACTGCACCGTCGAGGCGGTCCACCCGGGCGGGGACCACTCGATCCTGGTCGGTCGGGTCGAAGAGCTCGGCGTCGGAGACCCAGACGCCGACCCGCTGCTGTTCTACCGCGGCGAGTACCGGGAGATGGCGTAGGGCCGGTCAGATCGCTGTCAGCGCCTCGTCGGGCGAGGCCTCGAGCCGGTAGGCGTCGCCCGACCGGGCGACCGCGCCGTGGGCCTCGAGGTGGTCTAAGTGGGCCCAGGACTCGCCGGGACCGTGGAGGATGTGTATGCCCTCCAGGTCACCGAAGAGCTGCTCGCTCACAGCCCAGGGCGTCGCCGACCCCAGGTCGTCGAGGACCGAGACGACCCGGCGGGTCCGCTCGCGGTGGTGATCCAGGATGGTCCGGATGCGCTCATCGGGCGCCTCGATGGGGTCGCGGTGGCCGGGGTGGAGTCGGTCGAACCCCTCGGCCTCGAGGCGCTCGAGCGTGTCGACGTAGGTCGCGAGCGGGCGGTCCACCCGGAGGTCCGCCCCGCCGACGTTTGGCGTGTACTGCGGGAGGACCGCGTCGCCGACGAAGGCCTCGCCAGTGTCCTCGATGGCGAGGGCGATGAGGCCCGCGGTGTGCCCCGGCGCGTGGATCACGCGGAGCGTGTCGTCGCCAGCCGGTAGAGTGTCGCCCGCCGCGATGGGCTCCACGCGTGGCGTGTCGCCGCCGGACCGGACGGCGGCAGCGAAGATCTCAGCGAGCATCTCGCGGTCAGCCTCGGGGACGTTCCACTCGGCGAAGCGTCGCTCTCGGAGGGCGTCCATCTCGGCCCACGCCTCGGGGTCCCGCCCGATGACCGGGGCGTCGGCCTCGTGGACGTAGACGGTCGCGTCGGCCGCCGCCTGGACGTGAGCGGCCAGCCCCGAGTGGTCCTGGTGCCAGTGGGTGAGGACCACGGCGTCGATGTCCGTCACCGCCACGCCGTGGTGGTCGAGCCCGCGATCGAGCTGGGCGCGGACCTCGTCGGTCGCGACACCCGTGTCCACCAGCGTGGTGGGTCCGTCACCGGTCAACAGGTAGGCGTTGTTCTTGCCCTCGAACTCGTCGTTCTCGAGGCGGATTCGATGCACGCCATCGTGTTCGTCGAGGCCTGGCATGACGGTTGTTGTTTGCAGTCTGTCGAACGGCTGGCCCGCGTAGACGCGAAGAAGCTCTCGTTCAGGGTCGAGGAGGGCTTGTACCCCGCGAATTCCGGTGGCCTGCCGGGTCGCTCACTCGAGGTCGAATCGATCGAGGGTCATCACCTTGTGCCAGGCGTCGACGAAGTCCTCGACGAGCTGCTCCTCGCCATCGTCGGCACCGTAGACGTCCGCGACGGCCCGGAGCCGAGCGTTCGAGCCAAAGATGAGGTCGAAGCGGGTGGCCTCCCATTCGACCTCGCCGGTGTTCCGGTCGCGCACCTCGAAGCGCTCCTCGTCCTCGTCGACCGCCTCCCACTCGTATCCCATGTCCAGGAGGTTCACGAAGAAGTCGTTCGTCAGGGCGTCCGTCCGCTCGGTGAAGGCAGGGTCGGCGTCGCCGTAGGTCGCCCCGAGCGCACGCATGCCGCCGGCCAGCACCGTCATCTCGGGCACGGACAGGTTCAGCAGCTCCGCCTTGTCCACCATCCGCTCCTCAAGCGAACCGTTGAAGTCCTCGAAGTCGCCGTCGCCGAGGTAGTTCCGGAAGCCGTCGGTCTTGGGTTCGAGCACCTCGAAGGACTCGATGTCCGTCTGCTCCTGACTGGCGTCCGTGCGGCCTGGCTCGAAGGGCACGTCGACGTCGTAACCGGCGGCCGCCGCCGCCCGTTCGACGGCCGCGTTGCCACCCAGGACGACGAGATCGGCGAGCGACACCCGGACGTCGTCCGGGCGCGAGTCGTTGAACGCGGTCTGGATGTCCTCGAGGGTGTCGAGGACCGTCGAGAGCTCCTCGGGCTCGTTGACCTCCCAGTCCCGCTGGGGCCGGAGCCGGATGCGACCGCCGTTGACGCCACCGCGCTTGTCGCTGTCGCGGTAGGTGGAGGCGGCCGCCCAGGCGGTCTTCGCCAGCTGCGAGACCGTCAGGTCGGCGTCGAGAATCTCGGCCTTGAGTTCGTCGGCTTCTTCGTCTCCGATCAGGTCATAGTCTGCGTCCGGGATGGGGTCCTGCCAGATCATCTCCTCGTCGGGGACCTCCGGGCCGAGGTACCGGACTGGCGGGCCCATGTCCCGGTGGAGGAGCTTGAACCAGGCCCGCGCGAAGGCCGACTGGAACTCGTCGGGGTGCTCCTGGAAGCGCTCGAGGATCGCCAGATAGTCGTCATCGTGTTTGAGCGCGACGTCCGTGGTCAGCATCATGGGCTGTTCCAGCTCGTCGGGGTCCTGTGAGCCCGGCGCGTAGTCGATCTCCTCCGACTCGACCGGCCGCCACTGCCACGCGCCGCCGGGACCCTTGACCGAGGTCCAGTCGTGACCGAGCAGGTTGTCGATGTAGCCCATGTCCCACTGGGTCGGGTTGTCGGTCCAGGGCCCCTCGATGCCACTCGTGATCATCCCGCCGACGTCGCCGAGGTCGTGCTTCCAGCCGAGCCCCTGTTGCTCCATCGGTGCCGCCTCGGGTTCGGGGCCGAGGTGCTCGGTGGGGTCGTCGGCACCGTGTACCTTCCCGAAGGTGTGGCCGCCGGCGATCAGCGCGACGGTCTCCTCGTCGTCCATGGCCATCCGGTCGAACTCCTCGCGGATGTTCTTCGCCGAGCCCTCGACGTCCGGTTCGCCGTTGGGCCCCTCCGGGTTGACGTAGATGAGCCCCATCACGGTGTTCGCGAGCGGGTCCTTGAGGTTGCCGAGCTCCCCGTCGTGGAAGCGCTTGGGTGAGCTCTCCTCCCAGTTCTCCTCCGGGCCCCACTCGGCGGCCTCGTCCGACTTGAAGGCGTCCACGCGCCCCCCGGCGAAGCCGTACGTCTCGAAGCCCATGGACTCGAGGGCGACGTTCCCGGCGAGGACGATGAGGTCGGCCCAGGAGAGCTTCTGGCCGTACTTCTGTTTGACCGGCTGGAGCAGCCGGCGCGCCTTGTCGAGGTTGATGTTGTCCGGCCAACTAGACTCCGGGGGCAAGCGCTGGAGGCCGCCGGACGCGCCGGCACGGCCGTCGAGGGTCCGGTACGTGCCGGCGCTGTGCCAGGCCATCCGGATGAACAGCGGGCCGTAGTGGCCGTAGTCGGCCGGCCACCAGTCCTGGGAGTCCATCATCAGGGCCTCGAGGTCAGCCTTCACGGCCTCGTAGTCGAGTTCCTCGAACGCCTCGGAATAGTCGAAGTCTTCGCCACGCGGATCGAGCTCCGCAGCGTTGTCGTCGAGAATGTCCAGCCGCAGCAGGTTCGGCCACCACTCGAGGTTGGACCACGTCATACAGGAATACTTCTCCCTTTCCCATGTAAAATTTGTCTTTCGAAAATGAAGTCTTTGCTCCGACCGAAGCAATCTGTCCTATTAATGAAGCCAAATCGATGGGTCCGGCCCCACCGCTGGCGGGCCATTCCAGCGGAAAGGGCAGCCTCCGATAGACGCCAGGCGGCTCAGCGGTCCTCGACGGAGTCGACGACCGATTCCATCGCTTCGGCACCCTCGCGGCCCCGGACGGCCTCCCGGACGGTGCTCGAGGAGTGGATGCCCTCGCCCTCCCACGGACCGATCTCGACGACCTCGACGTCGGGGAAACCGTGCTCGGCGAGGTCCTCGCGGAGGGCGTCGGCGTCCCAGCGTTGGTCGTGGCCGAGGGTGATGATGTCCGGCTGGATCCGATCGACACTGTCGTAGACCGAGCCCTCCGAGCCGAGGACCGCGACGTCGACCATCTCCAGGGCCTCGATGACGATGCGGCGGCTCTCCTCGTCCATGTAGAGGTCCGTGCGGTCGGCGACCCGGTCATCCCGGGCGACGACGACGGAGAGTTCGTCGCCCAGGGCGGCACTCTCCCGGAGATAGTGGACGTGGCCAGGGTGGAGGATGTCGAACTTGCCCTGGGCCATGACGCGAACCATACCTGTCGTTTCGCATGGACGCCCATCAGCGTACCTTTTCCGGTGCGCGAGATGCAAGATGGCGGCGCATCGGGATTGAACCACTCGGAATAGCGATAGAATAAAGGCCCCCGTCCGTCAGTGGGAGGTGAGGGATTCGACGTGGACGTATCCGACGACTTGCTCTGCCTGTATACGGCTCGACTCGAGAATAGCGATGGCGACTACACCTTCGAGGTGCCCGCTGCCGAAATCGAACACGGCGACCTCTCGGCGGGCGGCACCTATCGCGTCGCGGTGCTGCCCCGCCGGGGCGACGCCCAGGAGGAACCCGACCGGGAGACGGGCCGCAGCGGGCACCGCCAGCCGAGCCGCGAGCCCCCCGTCAACGAAGGGGACGTGCGCGAGGTGACGATCGAGGGGCTCGGCGACCAGGGCGACGGCATCGCGCGGGTCGACCGCGGCTACGTCGTCATCGTGCCCGACACCGACGTCGGCGACGAGGTGGAGATCGAGATCGAAGAGCTCCACGACAACTTTGCCATGGGCCGGGTCGTCGGCGTCGCCGGCGGCGAGGACGAAGAGCACTCCGTCATCTGAGGCGGCCGACGGTCACCGCCACTCGATCGATAGGTCCGAGCGACAGGGTCGCTCCCGGGTAGGGCGACGAAGAAAAGGGGTCGACCGTTCAGTACGCGCCGCGGTCGACGAGGCGGTCGGCGATGCGTCGGGCGCCCATGGCCGCCGCGCGGTCCGGTCGGTCCGGGGCGACAGCCTCGACCTCTCGCTGTAGCTCTTCGGAGAGGCGCTCCTCGAACTCGTCGACGATACCGGGCACGCAGGCCATCCCGCCAGTGAGCACGATGGGTTTGCCGAGGGCCAACTGGTAGACCTTCATGTAGTCGTTGGCGAGGTTCGGGAGGAACGCGTTGGCCACCTCGTCGACCACCTCGTCGACGTACTCGTCGGCGGCGTCCATGACCGAGCGCTCGATGGTGAACTCGTGAGAGCCACCGCCGGGCTGCTGGATGACGTCGGTGAACGGCGAGAAGTCTTCGAAGTCCGCGTGGTCTTCCTTGTACTCACGCGCGGTGGTGCGGTCGATGTTGACCCGCCCCTGGGTCTCCTCCTCGACGTAGTTGGCGATCTTTCGGTCGACTTCGTTGCCGGTCACCGCGCCGGTGGCGAACGGCGCCAGCTGCTCGCCGCGGCGGTACGCACAGGCCTCGAGGTTCGTCGAGCCGAGGTTGAGCGCGAGGAAGATCTCGTCGACCGCCTCGAGGTCGTCGCCGACGGCGGGGACGGCACCACAGAAGGACTCCGGGTAGCTGCGGACGAGGGCGTCACCGAGGGCCGCCCCCTCGATGACGGACTCGAGGTTTGCGATGCCCTCTTCGTTGTCGATGGTCGGCATGGCGTAGACGACGACGCTGTCCTCCGGGACGCCGACGGACTCGACGTAGTTCTCGAAGAACGTGCCCGCAAGCTCGGCGCGGTCGGCGTCCTCCGGGAGCCCCGAGCGGAGCATGAACTCGACGCGGTCAGGGTACTGGGTCGCGGCTTCCTCGCCGAAGAGGTACTCCTCTTCGCCGGTGAGGGCGTCCTCGTACGTCGCGAGGCAGGTGAGGCTTTGCTCCAACCGGTCGTCGTCCCCGTCGTGGAACGAGATGACCGTGCGGGTGCTCCCGAGCTTCACGCCGACGGGCGTGGGTCCGCCGTCGTCACTGCTCGTGTCTTCATTCGAATCGGATGCGTTTTCGGCCTTAGCCATGGCCGGGATGAGCCATGCCCGCTGTATAACTTTACTCCGGCAGTTATCACGACCGGTAATCTATCCCTCGACCTCGATGCCCTGGAACGGGGGTCGAGCCGGCGGCGGGATTATCCCGCTGGGCCGTCACCATCCAGTATGGATCCGGCCAACTTCCTGTTCGTCTCTGCGGACGCGGCGCTGATCACGGACCTCGCCTGGCAGGTCCACCGCGAGGGCCACGACGTCCGGTACTACATCGAGGCCGAGGGCGACGGCGAGATCGGGGACGGGTTCGTCCCGAAGACCGACGACTGGCGCGCCGACGTCGACTGGGCCGACGTGATCGTCTTCGACGACATCTGGGTGGGCTCGGACATCGGGACCGGCGAGCTGGCCCAGGAGCTCCGCAAGGAGGGGAAGGCCGTGGTCGGCGGGACACCCAACACCGACCACTTAGAGGAGGACCGCGGCTACGCGATGGAGGTCTTAGAGGCCCACGGCGTGAACACGATCGACCACGAGATCTTCCACGACTTCGATGCGGGCATCCAGTACGTCAAGCAGCACGCGGCGCCCTACGTGATCAAGCCGCTGGGCGAGGTGCAGAACGTCAAGCGGCTCCTCTACGTCGGGAACGAAGACGACGGCAGCGACGTCATCGACGTCCTCCGGGCCTACAAGAAGGCCTGGGGCCACCGCATGAAGGGCTTTCAGCTCCAGCGGAAGGTCGAGGGGGTCGAGATCGCCATCTGTGGGTTCTTCAACGGCGAGCGGTTCATCGACCAGGTCAACTTCAACTTCGAGCACAAGAAGCTCTTCCCGGGGAACATCGGGCCCTCCACCGGGGAGATGGGCACCTCGATGTTCTGGTCTGGCCGGAACAAACTGTTCGCCGAAACCTTCGGCAAGCTCGAGGGCTGGCTCGCCGAGGAGGGCTACGTCGGCAGCATCGACCTGAACTGCATCATCAACGAGACCGGGATCTACCCCCTCGAGTTCACGCCGCGCTTTGGCTACCCGACGATCGCCCTCCAGGAGGAGTCCTTCGAGTCCCCCACCGGCCAGTTCTTCTACGACCTCGCCCACGGGAACGACCCGAACCTGGAGGTCCACACGGGCTTCCAGGTCGGGGTCCGCGTCGTGCTCCCTCCGTTCCCGTTCGACGACGAGCAGACGTACGACGAGAACTCCCGGAACGCCGCGGTTGTCTTCCAGACCGAGAGCCGCGAAGGGATCCACTTAGAGGACGCGAAGAACGTCGAGGGCCAGTGGCGGGCCGCCGGAGAGAACGGCATGCCGATCGTCGTGACGGGGAAGGGCGAGACCATGCATGAGGCACGCGAGCAGTGCTACGGCCGGGTCGACGACATCGTCATGCCGAACATGTACTACCGTGACGACATCGGCGAGCGGTGGATCGAGGGCGAGGGCGATCGACTGTTGGCCTGGGGCTACCTGGGCCCGACGTAGTCCCGACGTTCACATCGATATCAGGGCGATCGCGAGCACGCTGAATCCGATGCCGGCCAACTTTCGGGGCGTCAGAGACTCATCGAAGAGGACGATGCCGAGCACGGCGCTCACGACGATGAAGAGACCGTAGATCGGCACCACGACGCTCACGGGGCCGAGCGCCAATGCTCGGTAGTAGGTGAGGAGACCGACGGTGAGGAGCACCCCTGAGAGGACGATGAGGCCCGTCGCCCGGTGTCTGAGGTACGGCCGGACCGGCTCGCCGCGGTAGCGGACGAGGCCGCCGACGAGGACGAGCAGGACGAAGTTCGAGACGAACACGGCCGGCGTAGTGGGGTAGGTCGCCATGGCGATCTTCAGGAGCGGTGCGACCAGACTGTAGGCGACCATGGAGACGAGCGCGTACCCGAGGTAGCGCTCCGTCATCGCTCCCCTCCGGCGCTCAGCACGACGGCGACGATCGCACACCCGATGCCGGCGACCCGGGTGACCGAGAGGGATTCGCCGAGGAACGCGATCCCGATGACCGCGGTGCCGACGATGAACATACCGTAGATCGGCACGACGACGCTCACCGGCCCCTGCTGCAGCGCGTAGTAGTAGGCGAGGATGCCGACGGTGAGGAAGAGTCCCGCGGCGTACACGTAGCCGACCGCGGGCGCCGTCGCGAGGCCGATCTGCAGCGTTCCCTCAACGGCCATCACCACGAGCGTCAAGCCGAGGAAGACCACGGTCGAGAGGAACAGCGCGACGGCCGGGGGCATCTGCTGGGTCATCTCGCTGGTCACCGGCGCGAGGGCACCGTAGGCCAACAGCGCGACCACGACCCACACGAGGTATTCCATTGACCGTGTCGAGGTCCGTCGGTTCGGTAAAGCTCCCGGTCCCGACCGGAACGGAGGTGTTATTAAATCGGAGTTATTAGTTAATAACATGCGATCCACGGTGGGGCTCATCGGCGTCGTCCTGTTGGTCGGGCTGTCTGCCCTGGGGGCCGTGCTCGGCCTCCCCCTGAAAGTACTCGGCATCGCCTGGGTGGCGTTCCTGGCGATGGGTGGCGGCGTCTGGCTCGGTCGACGGGAGGCCGGGGCGGGGCACGCGAACCGGCTCGTCTGGGGCTACGGCCTCGCGAGCGGCGCCATGGTGACCAGCGCCGCGCTGTTCCTCGTCCCCGAGGCGGTCGGCCACCACGTCGCGGCCGGGGGCATCGGCATCGCCGTTGGGGTCATCGCGGGCTACAGCGCCCACACCGTGGGCCACCGATTGACCCACGTCGAGGGGCCATTCGACGCCCTCTCGCTCCGGCTCGCCGCCCACTCGCTCGCGGACGGCGCGGTCATCGGGATCGTCTACGCGACGGTGCCGGCCCTCGGCCCGCTGCTCGGACTCGCTATCGTCTCCCACAAGGCACCCGCCGGCTACGCCGCTGCCCATCGGCTCGCGGCGAACGGGCGGTCCGTCACGCCGCTCCTGCTGCCCGCGGCCGGCGTCGGGATCGCAGCCATTCCGGCTGCACTGATCTCGGTGCCGGCGGTCCCCTGGGTCACTGGTCTCGTCTTCGGCTTCGCCGCTGGCGTGTTCGTCCACGTGGCGATGGATTTCCTGCCCCAGTGCGAGGTCGGCGGGGAGATCCACGACCTCGCCACCAGCCAGGACGATGGCCACGCGCTCCTCGACCGGCTCCGGCTCCACGCGGTGGCGAGCACGAGCTTCGGCGGCGTGGTCGTCGTGGCAGCGTGGGTGCTCCTGAGCGGCCAGGTCTGAGGCCTCAGTTGTACTCCCGCCACCGGTAGCCGCATTCCTTGCACTTGAAAAACCGGGTGGGGGGCTCGTCCGCCGAGGCCGTCTGCTTAATCGTGTACCAGGCTTCGTCGTGCCCACACCGGTCGCACTCGACGTCCTTCGCGGTCGGCATCCCTTCCTCGGCGACGCCCTCCTCCGTTTCGATCACGTCGTCGAAGGTCTGGGACTCGGTCGTGGTGTACGCCTCCCCGAGCGACTCGTCCTTCGGCTCCGTGGCGCCACAGCTCGAGCACACCATCTCATCGCCCTGGGCGCGCATCATCGACCCACACTCGGGACAGAACTGCACGGGGGCTCACCCCGGACGGTCGAGCTCTCTGGCGCGCTCGACCCACGTTTCGACCCGCGCGGGGGCGATCTCGGCCGCGTCGGAGAGCTGGTCGGGATCGGCGGCGGCGAGGGCCTCGACGGTCGGGACCCCCACCTCCCGGAGCCGCTCGGCGTAGGCCGATCCGATGCCGGGCACGGCATCGACAGCCCGTTCGGCGTCCGACTCGAGGTCGGCGCTCGACTCGGCCGCCGCGGCCTCAGTCTCAGACTCCTCTGCCGGCCGATCCCCGTCCTCCCCCACCCCCACCACGGTCGGCCGTGACCGCTCGGAGTCCGTCCCGAGGTCATCGAGCGCTGGACCGTCCCGAGCGCCGGGCTCCTCGAGTGCCGGCCGCGAGCCCGTTCGCACGACCGCCGAGCGGAGGAATCCGCGTGTCTCGACGTCGGCGAACTCGGCTTCACAGTGGGGACACCGCGCCGCCGTCAGGAGACCGAGCTGAACGCCCCCGCCACAGTCCTCGCACTTCGCCGATGCCACCCCCTGGCTCTGAGCGCGGGCTTGCAGCCGTTCCGCCGCCGCCCGCTCGGCCCGGCGGGCTTCGAGCCGGCCGACCCGCTCCCGGACATCGACGACGGCGTCGACGATCCGAGCGATCCGGCCCTCCACGGCGTCTGCCGTGTCCAAGAGGTGCTCTAAGACCTCCTCGTAGTTGGTGAAGCCGGCCTCGAGGCGGCCCTCGAGCCCATCGACCGTCTCGGCGATCCGCTCCTGGTCGGCACGCAGCTCCCGAAGGTCCGCTTCGAGCTGCTCGCTCGAGCCGTCCATCGCACCCGCCAGCTCGGGGTGGTCGTGGTCGGTGGGTGCCTTCGCGTCGGCTTCGCGTTTGACCTGGATGACCCGCGCCCGGACGTCCTCGATCTTCTCGTCGACGTCGCGCTCGAGGGCCTCGACGGCGTCCGCCAGCTCGTCGACCCGGTCGGCGAGATCCGCCACCCCCGCCGTCGGATCCAGATCGCCGCCCTCCGACGCCGGCTCCTCGGACATCTGTCCCCCGTTTACGCATCCCCTCCTTTAACCCTTGGCGTCCGACGGCCGGCAGTCAGGCTGCCTACCGGATCTTCCGGACATCGCTGATGTCGAACCCGGCGTCGTGGATCTCGGTCTCGAAGCGGACGATGTCCTCCTCCTCGATCTCCGGGAGCACTCCACGGAAGGCCTTCACGACCATCGTGCGAGCGAGCTCGTTCCCGCCGCGCTCCCACTCGAAGACGAGTGTGCCGTCGGCGGAGCCCATGAGCACGCCGAAGTCCTCGTCGGCGATGCCCTCGCGGTCGACCAACAGCAGGATGAGGCCGTTCCACCGGCGGGCGGCGCGCCGGAGGCCCTTCACGAGCATGGCGACGTCGCCCCACTCCCGACCGTCGCCCGTCCCAGCGACCAGGTCGGATAAGGAGTCGATGAGCACGAGGTTGCCCGACGCGTGTGCGTCGAGGTAGTCACCGAGGGACTCGAACGTGTCCCGGCGTTCGCCGCGCTCGCCGAGATCGGTGAGCGCCTGGCTCCGGCCGAGGTACCACGACCGCGGGACGGGCGAGAGCTGGAAGTACGAGGCCGAGAGGTCCTCGAAGACGATCTCGCCCATGGCGGAGGAGACGACTTCCGGGGTGATGACCTGAGACAACTCGCGTTCGAGCTCGTGCTCGCTCTCGGTGAAGGAGACGTAGTGGACCTCGTCGGGGAGCGAGGCCCCCTCGTTGACCTGCCCGTAATCGAGGTCGAACCGCGCCGGGTCGGCGTGGCCGAGAGCGGTCATCACGGCGCTGGTGTAGAGGAATTCGCGGGCGCCGGCGCCCGCTTCCCCGGCGAGGACCACCACGCTGCCCGGCGGCGCACCGCCACCGACGATCTCGTCGAGTCGGGCGATCCCGAACGGGATCCGGTCCATAGGCAGGGGTCGCCCCCGGGGCGCTTACCCCTTACGGGGCCGCTGGCTCACGGCGATCGACCGACACCGGCCGCCGTCTGCCCGATGCGCCCACACGCGTCAAGACCCTTAAGTCGGTCCGGGGCGGACCCGGAGCCATGAGCCAGCAGTCGCCGAAACGCCGCTCGGAGAAGGACCCAGACCTCCCGAGCGTCGAGGTCACGGAAGGGGTGGAACGGGCACCCCACCGCGCGATGTTCCGGGCGATGGGGTACGACGACGAGGACCTCGCTTCGCCGATGGTGGGCATTGCGAACCCAGCCGCGGACATCACGCCGTGTAACGTCCACCTCGACGACGTCGCGACGGCCGCCCGGGAAGGCATCGACGCCGCCGGCGGCATGCCCATCGAGTTCGGCACCATCACCATCTCAGACGCCATCTCGATGGGGACGGAGGGGATGAAGGCCTCGCTCATCTCTCGGGAGCTGATCGCGGACTCCGTCGAGCTCGTGAGCTTCGGCGAGCGGATGGACGGGCTGGTCACCATCGGTGGCTGCGATAAGAACATGCCGGGGATGATGATGGCCGCCGTCCGGACGGATCGGCCGAGCGTGTTCCTCTACGGCGGCTCGATCATGCCAGGCCAGCACGACGGCCGGGAGGTCACCATCCAGAACGTGTTCGAGGGCGTCGGCGCGGTCGCCGACGGCGAGATGAGCGAAGCTGAACTGGATGACCTAGAGCGGAACGCCTGCCCCGGCGCGGGCTCCTGTGGTGGGATGTTCACCGCGAACACGATGGCTTCCATCTCCGAGGCGCTGGGCTTCGCGCCCCTCGGGAGCGCCAGCCCACCCGCGGAGGACGATGCCCGATACGAGGCCGCGCGGGAGGCGGGCGAGCTCGCCGTCGAGGTCGTCACCGAGGGTCGTCGACCCTCGGCGTTCCTCACGAAGGCGTCCTTCGAGAACGCCATCGCCCTCCAGGTCGCCGTCGGCGGCTCGACGAACGGCGTCCTCCACCTGCTGGCGCTCGCGGCGGAGGCGGGCATCGACCTCGACGTCCAGGACTTCAACCGCATCAGCGAGCGGACCCCGAAGATCGGCGACTTCCAGCCAGGCGGTCAACGCATGATGAACGACCTCCACCAGGTGGGTGGCGTGCCAGTCGTGCTCCGTGCACTCTACGACGCGGACCTCCTCAACGGCGACGCGCTGACTGTCACCGGCCGGACGATGGCAGAGGAACTCGAAGCGCTCGACCCGCCCGCGATCGCCGACCTCGGCGTCGACTTCCTCCACCCGGTCGAGGATCCCATCCACGAGCGCGGGGCCATCCGGATCCTCACGGGAAACCTCGCCCCGGACGGCGCGGTCATCAAGATCACCGGCGAGGATCATCTCCACCACGAGGGGCCCGTCCGCGTCTTTGAGACCGAGGAGAAGGCCATGGCCTACGTCCAGGACGGCCACGTCGAGCCCGGGGACGTCCTTTGCATCCGCAACGAGGGCCCACGGGGTGGGCCGGGCATGCGCGAGATGCTTGGCGTCACGTCCGCCGTCGCGGGCCAGGGCCACGCCGACGACGTCGCGCTGTTCACCGACGGCCGGTTCTCGGGGGCGACGCGGGGCTTCTCGATCGGTCACGTTGCGCCCGAGGCGTTCGTCGGCGGCCCGATCGCCGCGCTCCGTGACGGCGACGTGGTTACCATCGACGTCGACGCACACGAACTCTCTGTCGACCTCACGGCCGAGGAGATCGAGGCCCGGCTCGAAGACCACGAGCCAGACCCGCCGTACACGAACGGTGTCTTGGCGAAGTACCACCGCGACTTCGGCTCCGCCGCCAACGGCGCGGTGACCAACCCCGGGGCGAAGCGGTAGCCCCGGGCTTTTTGGGGTCCACCCGCCGAGTGCCGACCGTCGAACCGGGGGATGCCGATGTCGAGAACCGTCCACGTCTGTGCCGGCTGTGGGGTCGAGCTCGCGAGCAAGCGGGACCTCCGCGAGGAGGTCGGGTCGGTGTACTCGTCCTGGGTGTGTCGCCACTGTGGCACGTCGGTGCCGACGATGGTGGCCGAGAAGATCAAGCACCAGCGCCAGCACTGACGGCCCGCCAGTCAGGCGACCACTCTTGTCTCCGCGATCATCCGCCCCGACGGGACGTCAACGAGCTGCAGCGTGTACTCGCCCCGGGGGGCGATCCCATCGATCTCGTCGGAGGCGCCCCCGTAGTCCTCGCCCCCCACGCCGTCCCAATCAATCTCGCCCGAGGTGACATCGATCTCTGCCCGCCCGCCGACGCCAAGGATGGCCCGATCCACGGCCGGCTGCCAGGTCGACACCTCGTCCGCGCTGTGGTTCCAGAGCACGACGCGGGTCCGGCTAGCGTCGAGGCGATCCCCGCCCCGGTGGGTGATGGTGAGTGTGTTGGCTGTCGCGTCGGCGGTCACCGTGACGGCGGCCGAGGGCGGCCGACTCGCGGCGAGTCCACCCAGGTCGAGGACGAAGGTGCCGATCACCGCGGCGAGCACCACTGTCACCGCCACCATCAGGATGACGCCGATTACGGGGCTCACCGCCCGGTCGGTCCCGTGCTGTCTGGCTTTTCGTTGGCTGCGTGTCATGGGCTTCATCTGGTGGATTCAGCGAGTGGATGGGCGTGTTATCGTCCGTGATACCGGTGGCGATAGCTATTTGGCGAGCCATCCGATGGGTGAGCCATGCACCTCGACGCGCTCGACGCGGTGGGCGCGCCGGTCTGTCCCCGGGAGCTCGCCCGGACCTACGACCGGGGCTCCTACGACGACCCTTGGCAGGTCGTGCAGGACTACACGCAGGCGATGGCGGTGCTCGCCGAGGACCCGGCGCTGGGTCCCACCGCCGTCGCCCGGGAGATCGGGATCCCCCGCTCTCGGCTGCGGCCGTGGCTCGACGGCTCCCTGCCGGACCCCGTGCGGGCAATCGAGCGGGTCGACGGACTCGGCTGGCTGCTCGAGGACGAGGGCCACTTCGGGGCGGATGTCGGCCGGGCACTGAACGTCCTGGTCACGTGGGTCTTCTCGGGGGGGTCGTTGAAGTCCGACACCTTCACGCCCTTTTTCACCGTCGACGACTTCGACGACGCGGACCGCCTCGAGGCCGCCGGCGACATCGTCGGTGTCGACATGGACTTCACCCGCTCGGCCGCCGAGAACCGGGCGACCGAGCTCCGTCCCGTGCGGAACGCCTCGCTGCTGGGCCGGGTCCTCGCCGTACTCGGCGCCCCCGTCGGGGAGAAGAACGCGGCGGCGGACATCCGGCTCCCGGACTACCTCCGTGACGCTCCCGAACTCACCCTCCGTGAGTTCGTCCAGGTCTACCTCGACAACCGCGGCCAACGCTACCCCGATAAGGGCACGATCACGATGCAGGAGTCCCGGTCCCAGGGCTACCTCGAATCGCTGGCCGCGCTCGTCCAGCGCGTCACCGGCGAGCGCGCGTCGGTCTCCGGCAACGACGTCGTGGTCTCGGCCGCCGCGGCTCGACAGATCGAGACGTGGCCGGAGCCCCTCTCCGACGTGAGTCTGGCCGCCGACCGACCCCACTGACGACGTCGACATCCCTCCCGTGCACCCGGGCCGCCGTGGCCGCGGCTTCGGATATAAATGGTCGCTTGTGGGGGGTCATCCCGCGATTGCCGCCACGATCAGCACGCCCGTGTTCCAGCCGGTGACGAGCACGCCGAAGGCCGCGAGGCCGAGCGGCACCCCGACGGCGTGTGGCCGGGGGGTCAACCGCCAGAGGCCGTAGCAGATCCCGACCGCAACCACCTTCAGCGGCAACATGATGAGGAGGCCGTGTGCCTGCATCAGCGGCCCGACGACCGGGCCCACCTCCGCGACACCGCCGTTGACCAGGCCGACCGACGTCGTGAGGAGGTCCCCACCGACGAAGAACACGAGGGTGACGATCCAGAGTTCCGGCGTCAGGCTATCGATGGCGCTGACGACGTCCTCGTCGAACTCCGGGCCCCCCAGTACCCCTGCGAATGACATGCGTCTGACTTGGAGAGACAGAACAGGTACATAAATAGCCAGGGTTTAAATCAGGGCGATCGGGGCTGCGTACTGGATCTTTTTTGCGCGCGTGCGCCGTAACGGCCCGTATGGACTTCACCACGACACAAGGAGACATCGCCACGGAAGCTGCCGACGCACTGGTGAACGCGGCCGGCACGAGCCTTCGGATGGGCAGCGGGGTCGCCGGCGCCCTCCGCCGGGCGGTGAACGGTCCGATCAACGAGACCGCCATGGAGCAAGGACCCGTCGAGCTCGGGGCGGTCGCCGTCACGGACGCCTTCGACCTCGACGCGGACTACGTGATCCACGCCGCCGCGATGCCCCACTACGGCGACGGCCAGGCGACGCGGGAGAGCATCCGGACCGCGACACAGAACGCGCTGGCGGAGGCGGAGTCCCTCGGGTGTCGCTCGGTCGTCCTCCCCGTGCTCGGCACCGGCGCTGCAGGCTTCGAGTTCGACGCGGGGGCCCGGCTCGTCTGTGCTGCCGTCCGGGACTTCGAGGCGTCGGGGCTCGACGACGTCCGCCTGATCGCCTATTCGGACGAGGAGTACGAGACGCTCGTTCGGGTCGCCGAGTCGGTGCGCGGGGTCGACGGATAGGATAAGGCTTCTGGCCAACGTTTACGGGACGGGCGACCCGCCATATGGTGGGTCGCTTGCATGCTTCCGCCGATCCGGGCATTGACGAAGACGTCGGGCATCGAGACGCTCATCGAGACCCCCCTCGGGGGCCGGGAGCTCGATGCCGTCCGAATCCTCCACGTCGACGACGACCCCGAGTTCCTCGAACTGGCGACCACAATGCTCGAGCGGCAGGACGAGCAGTTCGACGTCGTCGCCGAACCCTCGGCAGCGGCTGGCCTGGACCGGCTTGGGAGCGAACGCATCGACTGTGTGGTCTGTGATTACCAGATGCCCGATGAGAACGGCCTCCAGTTCCTCGATCAAGTTCGGGACCGGGACCCGGAACTCCCGTTCATCCTCTTCACGGGAAAGGGGTCTGAGGAGATCGCCAGCGAGGCCATCTCCCGGGGCGTGACCGACTACCTCCAGAAGGGCGGTGGAAGCGACCGGTATACCGTCCTCACCAACCGGATCCGGAACGCGGTCGACGGCTACCGGACGTACGACGACTTGCTGACCGCGCTCTCGTGGTACCGACGCCTCGTGGAGCAGGACCTCGCCGGCATCTACGTCGTTCAGAACGAGACCATCGTGTACGTGAACCAGGCGTTCGCGGACGTCTTCGGGTACTCCCAGAACGCGCTCGTCGGGCGGTCGGCACTCTCGATCGTGGCCGAGAGCGACGAGGCGCTCGTCGAAGAGAACCTCCAACGGCGTGACCGCGGCGACATCGAATCGGTGTCCTACTCCTGGACCGGCGTACGGGAAGACGGACAATCGGTGTCGGTCCGCGCCCACGGTGGCACCGTCGATTTCCGGGGCGAGGTGGCGATACTCGGCATCCTAGTCAAGCGCAACCCCGACGACGAGTGACATCGGCCTTGATTTCAGCCACCGTGAACTGGCCAGAAAAGGTTTACCGGTGACGAGTGACCGCCGAACTGCGATCCTCGATGACCGTGCGAGGGTCGCGGGCCACGCACCACGCGGATGGTGTTCACCGGTCGTGTGCCCCCTCCCACGCCGCGTGCTCGCTCGTGGCCGACCGTGTCACCCCGCATCACGCGACGGCGGTCGATCGTCGACGTCGGCGCTCCCCCCTGCCGGCGTCGGGGACCGGCCGCCGGTCGCTTTTCCTCGGACACCGCATCCGCCGTGTCGGGTAAAGGGCATTGGTTTCGAACCATCAGGCTGATGGGTGCCCGAGCCATACGTTATCATATCCCACTCAAGCGTTGCATGTGTGGGATGTATCGAGCACTGAACGACCCAGCGACCGCATGACCGGTCGAGTGGGATTCGGGACACCCCACGTCTTCACGCCCCCCGCTCGACCTTTTTCGTGGACTGGATTGCCTTCGGACGCCGTACTCGTTTCCGAGAGCCCATCGTGGCGAGGCCTACCCCGCCAACGGGCTCGATAGCCGTCGCGGGCTGGAAGGCGAGCCGCCAGATGGTGACCGCAGCGACTGTGTTCGAGGCCATACCAGCATTAGGAGCCGGTCACACCGCGGGCAGGGAGCCGACGATGTCGAGGACCGTCTCAAACGTCCCGACCAAAGAGACCAGAGTAAGGGGGTGACCACGATAGGAGCAGTTTGAGTCGGGGCTGGGTGAGCAAGCAAACCCCCGAGGAACCTGCCTCCATGATGGGACCGTTGAGATTTGAACTCAAGTCAGACGGACCCCATCCGCCTAGGATACCAAGCTACCCCACGGTCCCGCGTTCTACCGAACACCGGTCGCGGGGTTAAGCCCTTCGAATTCACCAACGTCGCGGGCGGCCGATCCCGTCGCGGGGTCGGTTCCCGGCTACACTAACACCCGTTCGAGGTCGACCACCGTGCCCGAGACCGCGGCCGGGTCGCCGACCAATCGACCGAGACAGACCGCCGACCCATCCGGCGTGTAGCAGGCCACAAGCGGCTCGTCATCCTGCGGTTCTGGCCCCTCGATGACCCCCGGCGCGTACACTGGCGCGCCCTCGGCGACCTCGCGCGCGGCGCTCTCGGCGATCGTCAGGCTCGGCAGGTGTTCGATGGCTCGCTCGGCGGGCGAGACCAGCTCGCGGAGCGCGGTCTCGTCGCCCTCATCGGCCCAGGCCAGCGCATCCGTCAGGTCGTGGAGGGTCGAGAGCGTCGAATCGTCGAACGGCTCGCTCGCAGTGCGGCGCAGGTCTCCCATGTTGGCGCCGGTGCCGAGCGCCAGCCCGAGGTCGTGACACAGCTTCCGGACGTAGGTGCCGCTCTCGCAGGCGATCCGGAGGAGCACCTTGCGGCCCTCCTGGTCGAGCACGTCCACCGCGTAGATCTCTCGCACCCGCAACTGCCGGCTGACGGCGCTCTTCCGGGGCGGCTTCTGGTAAATCGGCCCGACGAACGTGGCGAGGACCGACTCGAGGTCCGAGGGCGCGTCACCGTGCAATTCCAATACCGACACGTACTCCTTCCGGCCGAGCGTCGCCTCCGCCAACCGGGTCGCATCGCCGAGCAGCACCGGGAGGCAGCCGGTGACCCTCGGGTCGAGGGTTCCCGCGTGAGCCGCCCGGTCCAGCCCGGCGAGGTCACGGACCCAGGCCGACACCTGATGGGACGTGGGCCCGGGCGGCTTATCGAGGTTCACGACCCCGAATCCGAGCAGCGCCTCGATCGTGCGCTCGTCGGGAGGGTCACGCAGAGTCATCTCAGAACTCGTAGTCCGCCACGACCGGCACCGCGCCCTCGTCGGTCGCTCGGTCGTAGCGGCGGATGGCGCCCTCGACGATGGCGGTCACGGCTCCGGCGTCCCAGCGGGCCGTGTTGACGGCGAGGTCGTAGATCGAGCGGTCGGCGAAGTCGATGCCGTAGTACTCCCGGTAGCGGGAGCGCTCGCTCGTCTCTCTGGCTTGCGTCTCATCCCGCGCCGCCGCCACGGCGATGCCCTCCCGGTCGGCGATACGGGCGGCTCTGACCTCGAGCGGGGCGTCGAGCCACACCCGGAGATCGGCGTGCTCGCCGGCCATCCAGCCCGAGAGCCGGGACTCGAGCACCACGTCGTCACGATCGCGGGCGGTCTCGCGGAGGCGTCGGTCCAAGTCACGGTCGATGGAGTCGTCGGTCTCGGCGAGCTCGTTGAACTCGGCCAAGGACAAGCCGCGCTCCTCGGCGAGCCCGCGGAAGACGTCGCCACCGCTGACGTGCTCTAGATCGAAGGTCTCGGCGACCGCGGCGGCGACCGTGCTCTTGCCGCTCCCCGGTGGTCCCGAGATCGTGATCAACATATCCTCCCTCGGCGGGCCCGGGAAAAAGTCGTTACGAGTCTCGGCCCGGCTACGTCGGCGTCGTCTGGATGTTCAGCGCCTTCCGGATGACCTGGGTGAAGGCCATCGAGCAGACGAAGTACCAGACGATCCACACCGGGACGATCCCCATGAAGTTCTGGTTCCACCCCTGCTCGAGCGCACCGACCAGGGGCATCACGACCGTCGGTTCCTGGCCGACGAAGCCGGCGCCGCCGGGCAGGATCTTCCAGTACATCCAGAGGAACGCCGGGATGGTGAGGAGCATGATCCAGACCATCGGGCGGAACTGGAGCTTGAACATGCCGAGCTGGTCGCCCATCGCCTCCATCTGCTCTTCGCGGATGGCCTCGACCTCTTCCTCGTCACCGCGCTCCTTGGCCGCCTTCTGGCGCTCCTGGATGTCCTTCATCCGCTGCTGGTACTCGCTCATCTTGTCCATGTCCATCAGGTTGGCCTGCAGCAGCGTCGAGTAGAGGCCGGTGAGCGTCGCGAGGAGCAGGACCACGACGTAGAAGGGCAGCATCGCGTCGAGGGGCCCGAGCAGGACGTTGATGACGGCGCCGATCGTGTCACGGACGCTCGGGATGGAGTAGCCGGCGAACATGCCGATCGACCCGACGGCGGCCACCTTATCCCACGTCGACCATCCCCCGTCCCCGTCCTCGCTGACGGCCTTCTCGGCCTCGGCGACGGCCTCGTCGTCGGAGACGACGGCGGCGACGGCGTCGGGGTCGGCGATGACGAACCCCTCCTCGCCGTCCGCTAAGATGCCGGTCTCGATGAGCCGGCCCCACTGTCCCGAGGAGAGCTCATCGCGAACGTCGCCCCACTCGACCTCTGACTTGCCGCCGTCGGTCTGCTCGAAGACGAGCTCGAGCGCCGCCATCAACCCGGGATCTTCCTCGACGAGCGACCGGACTCGCTGGGCGCTCCGTGCCATTGTGACGGCGTTAGCGCCGGGCCGTAATCAACCTTTTACCCCACGATCGACCGCCGAACGGACGGCGTCCCAGACCTCGTCGGGGGTACCCTCGCCGTCGACCCGGACCAGGCCGCCGGTCTCTTCGTAATACTCGATGACGGGTTCGGTGTTCTCCTCGAAGACCCGGAGCCGCTCGCGGACGGTCTCCGCCGTGTCGTCGTCACGCTGGATGAGCTCGCCGCCACACTCGTCGCAGACTCCAGACGCGTCGGGCGGGTCGAACTCGACGTGGTAGTTGGCGCCACAGCCCGAGCAGACCCGGCGGCCGGTGAGCCGGTCGATGAGCTCCTCGCGGGCGACGTCCAAGAGCAGGACGACGTCGAGGTCGGTGATATCGGCGAGGTGGTCGGCCTGCTCGACGTTTCGGGGGTAGCCGTCCAGGACGAAGCCGTCGGCGTCCGCCACCGCCGCCTCGACGATGGCGTTGACCACCGGGTCAGGAACGAGCTCGCCCGCCTCCATGTACTCGCGGGGGGTGCCCCACTCCGTCTCCATGTCCTTCCGGGCTCGGAGGGCGTCCCCCGTCGTCACGTGCTCGATGTCGTAGTGGTCGGCGAGCCGGGTGCTCTGGGTGCCCTTGCCCGCGCCAGGCGCGCCGAGGATGAGGATGTGCGGGTCCGCCATTCGTGGGCAACGGTTGGTCGGGGTGGGTTAAAGGTGTGAAGAAACGGCCGCGCTCGGAGCGGTCGTGTTCCTAGTTGGAGAGCCGGCTGCCGGTACCCCACTGTGCACGGTACGCTTTTTACCGTGGGTTGGGCCGTCCTAGGACATGCCCTCGGAGGACCTCGAATCCTGGGTGCAGTCGCAGGCCAACGTCGTCGACGCCCTCCGGCGGAACGGCCGACAGACCAGCCCATGGTCATACCAGTTCACCCCGCCGGCCTACACCAACTGGATCGAGGAACAGCGGGCTACCGTCGAGGGGTGTGCGCTCGGCGACCTCTCCCACCACATGACGGCGGTCCACCTCGAAGGGCCGGATGCCGTCGAACTTCTCGAAGACCTCTGCATCAACGACTTCGAGGAGTTTCCGACGGGCCGTGGGAAGCAGATCGTGATGTGCAGCCCCGAGGGCTATGTCATCGGAGACGGCCCACTCCTGCGATTCGGCGAGGAGACGTTCTACAGCGCCGGCATCTTCGGGACCAAGTGGATGCAGTACACCCTCGAGACGGGTGACTACGACGTCTCGATGGACATCGAGCCGCCGAGCCGGCTGCTCCCGGACAACACGCCCGAACGGTACGTGTATCAGGTCCAGGGGCCGACGACGGGGGCAATTCTCGACGAGCTGACCGACGACGACTTCCGACACATCGACTTCTTCGGGTTCGACCGCATCACGCTCGCAGGCCACGAAGCCATCGCCTTCGGCCACGGCATGTCGACCGAAGCGGGGTACGAACTGATCGGGCCGTACGAGCACGCCGAGGACCTCAGACAGGCCTTCGCCGAGGCGGGGGCGGACCACGGCTTCCGCTTCCTCGGGTCCGAGACCTACTACACCCAGTACGTCAAGTCCGGGTGGATCCCGGTCTGGGTGAAGCCCGTATATCACTCGGACGCGATGCAGGGCTACCGGACGTGGGCGACGGGTGATAAGGAGCGCGAGTACGGCAAGGCCTACTGGACGGCGGAGGGGACCTGGGAGGAGACCGTCGACATCGAGGGGAGTTTCGATTCGGACGACATTACCGACTACTACTTCACGCCCGTCGAGCTCGGGTACGGCAACCTCGCCGACATGAACCGGGAGTTCGTCGGCAAAGCGGCGGTCAAGGCTGAACTCGAGGACCCACGTCGAGAGCGGGTGACCCTCTTCTGGGACGACGACGAGGTCAACCGGGTCAACGAGTCGCTCCACGGCGACGGCGACAACCACCTCTTCCTCGCTGGGCAGTATCCAGCGATCAGCTGGGCTCGACAGCCCTACGACCGGGTCCTCGCTGGCGGCGAACAGGTCGGGTTGTCGTTGGCGCGGGCCTACGAGTGGGACATCCGTGGGATCGCGTCGCAGTGTCTCATCGACCCGGCCTACAGCGAGCCGGGAACGGAAGTGACGGTAGTCTGGGGGGCACCAGACGGCACGTCACCGATCCCGAGCATGGAGGACCACGTCCAGACCGAGATCGGCGCGACCGTTCGACCCTCGCCCTACAAACCAAAGGAGAAGTGAGCGCGAGGCGAACAGCTGGTACAGCATCGGTCGAGGGGGACACAGCAGGGCCCTGAAGACGAGCGGCTAATCGACATCTCCAGTCGAGGGACTTCGCACAGCCCGGTAGGGTCCTGGGTGAGTGTCGGTCACGCGCCCGGGCCGATACCGGTGGACGAACGTGGCCCCAACTCAGGTATTGACGTTGAGTGTCCCTTCCTCGGCTGAGGCGGCCTCTCGCCACCAGACGAGTTCAAACTCGATGCTCTGTTTGGCCTCTGTGTCTCCTTCGGACCAATCCGACTCACCTTCGAGTTTGAACGTGACGGGGTCTGTTGGGTTGAATTGTGCCACCGTTCCGCCGAGGGTGAGGTTCACCTCACGCCCACCGTCGAGCTGGTCGGCCAGGTCTCGAAGGTAGCTGGCAATCTCCGCACGCGTCTTCTGCTCCTCGGTCTCAAGTTCTCCCATACCCGGCACTACACCGCTCTGCTCGAAAAGTGCGGGGTTGATTCCCACCTCACGCCATACGTTCGATGAGTTCGTCGAACGTCTCGTCCTCCCGGTTTACTCGTTCTCACAGACGCGTCGCTTCATCAGAGACGCGGATGGACGTACTGATTCGTATACAGATTGTGAACGGCCGTATATACAGATTGTGAACGGCCGTAACTAGTTTACGCTGACTCGTGCTATCACAAAAAATCCGCGATATCGGTGATCGGATAGCCGGGGCCGCTCAGCCGACCAACTGGCGCATGTTCAGTCATTTGGGGCCCCAATGGGGACCCAACGATATCGGCCCGTTTGCGATATCTACAGGCTAGAGAGTTACCGTACTTCGTCTGAAATAAGTGTTAGCTGATAATAACGGCGTGGTGAATAGCGGGTGCGTTTGTGGTCGTCTTGATTGATCGATAAGGGCCATTTACGGGAGAGTACGGTCCAGCTTTTTTTGTGCGTCCGCGAGAAATAACACTCTCAGTTTGTCTCGTACCCGAATAATCGGCTTGTTCTTTCTCGTCACGCTCCTGTTCGGGTCAGGGTTCCCGGCGGTGAAGACTGGCTTGTCGTTCATCCCGCCACTGCTGTTCGCAGCGTCACGGAGTTACCTGGCTGCCGCTCTCCTGTTGGTCTATGTCGGCACGACGACGGAGTATTGGTATCCACGTTCTCGACAGGATGTGACAGCAGTGCTTGCCGGGGGGCTGTTTCTAGTCGGCGGAACGGGTATCGGCTTTGTCGCCCAGCAGTTCATCACCGCTGGCGTCGCTGCAATTATCTTCAGTCTCGCCCCCATAATCACCGCGGTACTCGCGTGGCCGCTCCTCCCAGCCGAGCGGCTTGCCGGTCGCGACTACCTCGGAGTTCTCGTGGGCTTCGTCGGAATCACCATCGTCATCCGCCCGGACCCAGCAGGCCTTCTTGACCCGGAACTCGTCGGGAAATTGCTCTTCTTTGGCGCCCTGGTCATTGTTGAACTCGGTGCAGTCCTCATCAGACGGAGCCGCCCATCCATGCCAATTCCGGCGCTCACTGGCTGGGCGATGGTGCTCGGGGGAACCGTCCACGTCGTGTTAGCAATGGCAATTGGCGAATCGATTGCGAGCATCCAACCGACGCCGCTAGCAGTGGCGATGGTAGTCTATCTCAGCGTCTTCATCGGGGTGTTCGGGCTCGTGACCTACCTCGTGCTGATGGGTGAGGTGGGTCCGTTGAAGGCGAACCTGACGACATATCTCACCCCCATCGTCGCCCTGGCGATCGGGTGGGTACTCCTGGGCGAGCGCATCCAGCCCCTGACGCTCGTCGGCTTTGGGGTCATCCTTGCAGGATTCGTGCTCCTGGAGAGCCGGGAGATCAGCGCCGAACTCATCAAGTACCGTAGCTTGTACCGGTGAAACTGATATCCGTGGGTGACGCCCCGAGACATCCAACCACCGTATTCAAGGGGCACGAGTGATTCTATGAATCGATCTGACACGTTTCGAGTCATCACTACGCAGCTCTTGAGACCGGTACTATGGGCCAATTTGTGTGATTGCCACCCTTATGTGGACAAGTCCATAGGTTTAACCCTATGGAGGTGATAACATACGGCGACGGATGGCATCGTACACGGCGATCGCCGACTGGCAGGATGTCGAAGCAGGCTTCGTCGTTGGCGACACCATCCGTAGGACAAAGGATGAACAGTCTCCGAGTGGGTGGGCCTACAGCCTACACCTCGGAGAGGTCGGTGGGGCCACCGTCCTCCGATACGACAACGCCCACGAACCAACGAAAGGACACGAGCGTCACACCGGGGGCGACGTTCAGACCATCGAGTTTCCGGGAATACTCACGCTCTACGACCGGTTCAAACGAGAGGCCGACGAGCTCTCACCTGTCTCGTGGGACTGGCCCGAGTGATACACAGACACACCCACTATGCCCACGTTAATAGTCACGGTCGGCGAACGCGACCGCCTCGACGAGGACACGCGACACCGCATCCGAGCCGCCCAAGAAGGGGCGGATCTCGACGATGCCCAGCCAGTACTGAACTTTGGATCGTACGCAGAACTCAGTCGGCTCCTCAGTCCGAAGAACTTGGAACTCCTAGAGGTAGTCTTCGAACACGAACCCGAGAGTATCCGGGAAGCCGCAGATTTGGTAGACCGCGACTACAAGCAGGTCCACCGGAACCTCACCGAGCTCGAAGACATCGGAGTGATCGACTTCGAAGGTGGGGGCACGGGGCAGGCAAAGAAGCCGACGTTGGCCTATGACGGTCTCGAAATATACCTGCCCTTCAGTGACTCGGATCGCAGCGTTGGCACAGCGGCTCCGTAACTCCCGAACGTCCGCTGTATGTGCAGCCAGGTGGGGTCAAGCCAAGGAGTTATTAACAGAGAGGCCTTTAGACAATTGTAGGTAAATATCAGAAATAACTTTACTTCTAGCCAAACATCTGCCGCATCATCGGGTGCATCTCCATCAGCTGCTCCTCGGCGATCTCCTCGTAGAGCTTATACGTGATGGAGACGGTCAGCAGGAGACCTGTCCCGGTGACACCGCCGACGGTCCCGAGCATGTTCGCGGCGACCGCGAGCAGCCCGACGAGCGCCCCGCCGATGACTGTCACCGCGGGAATGTAGCGCTCCATGACCTTCTCGATGACGCCGGGGTTCCGCCGGAAGCCGGGGATCTGCATCCCCGAGTTTTGGATCTGTTTGGCCGTCGCCTCGGGCCCCATGCCGGTCGTCTCGACCCAGAAGATCGCGAAGATCGCGCCGCCGATGACCATGAACGTCAGGTCGACGCCGACGCGGGTCAGGATCTGCCACGGCGCGGGGTTCCCCGGTGGCGTCGTCACGAACCACATCCACTGGTCCGGCCCTCGGATGGGGTTCATGTAGTAGAAGATCCCACCGATTGGCTGGCCGTTCGAGTACACCCCGAGCCAGGCCGGCATGCTCTGGAGCTGGGAGTTCAATATCTGCCCGAGGAACTGGATGTTCGCCTGGAGCGCGCGGACGAGGATCATAGGCAGGACGCTCGCGTAGATGAGCTTCACGGGGAAGCGCCCGCGGGCACCCTTGACCCGGGCGTGAGAGAGCGGGATCTCGACGCGCACGGATTCGGCGTAGACGACGACGCCGAAGATGAGCAGCGTCGTGAACAGGGCGATGACCTGGCCCTGGCCGAAGAGGATCGTCTGGAGGCCGCCGGAGAACAGCGGCGGCACGGGGACGCCCCCGGTGAGCATCGCGAACCAGGTTGGGAAGAGCCCACCTGGGCTCTGGGGGCCGCCGGGGGCGATGAACCCACCGATGAGGCGTTGGCTCACGCCTGCGATGATGAACAGACCGACACCGGAGCCGACCCCCCACTTGCTCACGATCTCGTCCATGTAGAGGATCATGATCCCGCCCACGGCGATCTGGGCGAAGAGCAGCCAGGAGACCCCGGCTGCGCCGATGCCCAACTGGGCGGCGAGGGCGACGTCCGGGGGCAGGAAGTTGCCCGCGAACACCATCGGTAGCCCGGTCAGGAAGATCATGACGACGACGAGCAGCTTCTGGAGTCCCTGATAGAGCACCTGATCGCGGGGCTCGTTCGTGTCCAGCCCCAAGAGATCGGCGCCGCCGAGCAGCTGGAGCACGATGGACGCCGTGACGATGGGCCCGATGCCGAGTTGGAGCACCGAGCCCTGGGCACCGGCCAAGATCGAGCGGAACTGCCCGAAGATGTCCTGGGCGTTCCCGCCCAGACCGTAGAGCGTGACGTTCGTCAGGAAGAAGTACAGCACGAGAATGCCGGCCGTCCACATAAGCTTCCGGCGGAACGGCACGTGGCCCTCCGGTCGCCGGACGGTCGGCATCCGCGTGAGCAGCGGTTCGGCGGTCCGCTTCCAGCTCATTGTCTACGCCTCTGGTTCGTCGTCTGCGTCCTCGTCCGTAGTGTCTTCGGCTGCGAGTGCCTCCCCCCGCTCGGTGAGGACCGCCTCGCCGCCCTCGGCCTCGATCAGCTCGACAGCGCGCTCGCTGAACGCGTCGGCGACGACCTCGAGCTGGCGTCGGACCTGGCCGTTGCCGAGGACTTTCACGTAGTCGGCGTCGGGGTCGTCCACGACGTCGCGGGCATCGACCCGGTAGCCGAAGTCGGTCTCCTCGGCGAGGCCCTCGGCGGCCCACAGTGGCGCGTCCTCGTCGATGGACCGCACGTCGAGTTCGGCGACGTCGCGCTGGACCGACTCGGGCCGCTTGAAGCCGTGTTTGCCCAACGGAGGCTGCCCGTGAATCTGATGCTTCGACCGGCCGGCGTTGCCGCGACCGCCGCGGTTGCCGGCCCCGCGCCGGTTCTTGTGCGTGCCGCCGCCGCGGGTCCGGCTGCCGCGCTGGCGGTCCTTCTTGGACGTCATCGCATCGCCTCCAGGAGCGCGTCCATGGCCTCGGTGGAGTGTTTCCCGAGCTCGCCGCCCTCTTTGACGGGCTTCTTGATACCCTTGTGGCCACCCCGCGGTGGGTGCAGCCGCAGGACGGGCGAGAGCCCTTCCCCACGGAGGGTCGTCTCCTCAGCGAGGAGCGCCCGCGCGAGGCCGTCGATGTCGTCGTACTCGGTGTGCTCGGCGACCCACTCGTCGTCGATCTCGTCGTCGCCCTCGGCGGGCTCGGCCCGCCGTCGGAGCAGCGTCGCCAGCACCTCGGCGCTCGGCTCGCCGTAGGCGACTACGTCGTTCACCTTCGTGACCATGCCGCGGTAGCTATCGCCATCGGGGACGAGCGCGCAGTGGTTCACGCGGTGGAGGTTGAGCATCTCCAGGGTGTCCCGCACTGACTGACTGGTGTTCACTTCACCACGGACCTGCACGACGGCCTGCATCAGCCCTCGACCTCCTCGAGTCGCCGACCGCCCGTCCGGGCCTGCGAGGAGTTTCGGAGGGCGTTGTAGGTGGCCTTCGCGAGGTTCATCGTCGTCCGGGTGTTCCCGTGGCTCTTGGTCCAGGCGTCCTGGATGCCCGCGAGCTCGAGGATCTTCCGGACGTTCTCGGCGGCGGCCAGCCCGAGCCCCTCCGGGGCCGGGATGAGCTCGACCGTCACCGAGCCGGCCTTGCCTTCCGTGCGCCGGGTGAGCGAGTGGGGTTGATCGGAGCGATCTTCCCAGGAGCCCGAGCCACGGTCGACCTCGATGATGTTCATCTTGGCGACCTCGATGGCCTTCTGGATGGCCGCGCCGACCTGGTCCTCGCGACCCTCGGCGTAACCGACGAAGCCGTCGCGGTTGCCGATGGCCACGCAGCAGCGGAACTTCACCCGCCGGCCGGAGTCGGTCATGCGCTGGACCATGTTGATGTCCAGGACCTCGTCCTCTAAGCCGGGGAGGAGGTGGTCGACGATCTCGGGCTCCTTCAGCTGGAGGCCCGAGTTGAGCGCGTCGCTCATCGTCGTGATCTCTTCGTCCAGTACCTTCCGGCCGAGCCGGGTCTTTGGTTCCCAGGCGTCTGCGTCGCTCATATCAGAGATCCTCCTCGTCGGCGTCCTCGATGGCCTCCCGAACGGTATCGAAGTGTTCGGGGAGCGTCGTGGCGTCGAAGTCGCCGGCGTAGAGACCGTCCTCGGCCTCGGCATACTCGGCGATGTGCTCGCCGCGGGTTCGCTCCCAGCCGGGGAAGACGTCCTCGTTGTGCGGGCTGTAGAGCCCGCCGTCGATGGCGCCCTCCTGCACCGCGAACACCTTCGCGCCGGGCGAGGCGGTGTTCAGGCCGATGTCGAGGACCGCCTCCTCGACGCCCGCTGTGGCCGCCCGTCGGCCCAGTAGGAATCCGGTGAGGTAGGCGGCCGGCAAGTTGCCGGTCGGCGCCTCCCACCCGAATGCTTCGAGCTCCGTCGAGGCGGCGCTCGTGAGGGTCTCGTCACCCTCAGCGCCCGGCGCGATCAGCTGTGCCCGGACGTGTTGGTTCGATACGCGCGCGACCAGCCGGGGGCTACCGGATCGCAGCAGCCGAAGCCGCTGGTGGTAGTTCGTCCGGCCCTCGCGGCGTCGCCGCATCGGGACGTTGTATCGTGGTCCTGTCGCCATCACGCATCACCGTAGTGTGTTTCGATGTAGTTCTCGAGGTACCGGACGCTCCGGAACTCGCCCCCGCTCGCCTTATCGTAGAGCTCGCGGTAGGTGGAGCGGTCGATCTCGCCCTCGTCGCGGAGCTCCCGGAGCCGACGGCGCTGGGCCCGGATGCCGTCGCGCCACTGCTCCTTCGAGTTCTGACGGGCGCCGGCGGTGCCCTTGCGAGTGCCGGGGCCCGTCCGGTGGCCGTAGGAGCGCTTCTCGTCGCGCTCCCTGGCTCGGCCCCGTGCGTTGCCCCGGGCGCCTTCCGCCCGGATCGTGCCGTCCCGGACGAGCGCACGGACGTCCTCGCGGGTGATCGCCTCGGCGATCTCCTCTTGGGCCGCGGGGTCGAACCAGACGCGGTTCTTGCCGACGTCCATGACGTCCGCCGCGAGCCGTTTCTGTGCGGAGAGGTCCGTCATTCGACGGTCACCTCCTCGTAGGTCGGGTTCAACACGCGGATGCCCTCGGCCTCCGCGCGCTCCTCGATCCGCTCGCGCTTTCGGGCGCCCACGGCCGAGGCGATCCGGACCGCCTCGCGGTCACCGTCGACGCCGTCTAAGTCCTCGGGCCGGTGGACGCGGACCTCCTCGAAGCCGCTCGGGTGGCGGCCGCGGACCGCCGCGGGCGAGCCGTAGCCCGCCTCGACGGTCGCGCCCTTGCCCTTGATCCCGCGGCGCTGCTTCGAGAGATTCCCGCGCGGCTTCCGCCAGGACGCGGGGACTCGCTTCTTCTTGTGGTTGTCCTGTCGGCCGAACGCCGGCGTCGAGGTGCCCTGCTTCTGGGCGAGCAGCCGAGCCTCCTCGTCGTCCAGCTCGGGCGTCTTCTCGGCGTGCCCGCGCGGGCGGAGTTCGGTCTCGACGTCCTCGCGCGCCTCGGGCTCACCGACCTCTTCGACTTCGCCGGCGGCCGCCTCGGCGACCTCGACGTCGCCGACGTCGGCCTTGATCCGCGCGGCGAGAGCTTTGCCGATGCCGTCGACGGCCGCGAGCGATTCCTGGCTCGCCGACGCCACGTCGCGTGGCGTCTCGTAGCCGGCCTCCCGCAGCGCGTCGGCCTTTGACGCCCCCACGCCGGAGATGTCCTCCAGCGACTCGGGGAGGTCAAGCGCGGACTCGTCAGACTCGTCCGCCGCCGGTTCGGGCTCGTCGACCTCGGCCTCGGCGTCGTCCGCTGGCTCCGGAGCCTCCTCGGCCTCGGAGGCCTCGTCCACGAGGTCGTCGTCATCCTCGACCTCGGAGTCGGCCTCGGTGTCGTCTGCCGTCGCTTCGTCGGCCGCCTCTGTGGAGTCCTCCACCTCGAGCTCGCCGACGTCGGCTTTGATCCTGGCGGCGAGTGCCGCGCCGATGCCGTCGACCTCGGCCAGCTCGTCCTGGCTGGCCGCCGCGACGTCCGCGACGGTCTCGAAGCCGGCCTCGCGGAGGGCGTCCGCCTTGGACGCGCCGACCCCGCTGATGTCCTCTAAGTCCTCGGGTTGATCAGGCATGGGTCACACCTCCTGTTTGCCGGGCTTGCGCGTGATGTAGACCCCGTCCTGGAAGACGCGGGTGTCCTTATCCGTCACACGTGTGAGCTGTTCGATGTCCGCGGCGGTCTGCCCCACGGCCTCCTTGTCGGGGCCGGAGAGGACGATGTCCTCACCGTCGACCGCGACCTCGGTGTCGCCGTGGACGGTCGTGCGTCTGGGCGCCCGCTCGCCGAGGAAGTTCTCGATAACGACTTCCTCGCCCTCCGAGCGCACCTGCATGGGGAAGTGGGCGTAGAGCGCTTTCATCTCGTACTCCCACCCCTCAGTGACGCCGTGGATCATGTTCTCGACGTGGCTCTCGAAGGTGCCCATCGTCGCGGTGGTCTTCGCGTCGTCGGCGTCGGACTCGATGGTCACGACGTCGCCGTCGACGGAGACGGTCACGTCGGGGAACCAGAGCCGTCGCTCGACGCTGCCGTTCGGTCCCGAGACGGCCAGCTCGAGGCCATTCACCTCGGCGGTCACGTCCTCGGGGAGTTGGATTTCGATTCGTGGCATTGTCTTAGTATACGTAGGCGACGAGCTGGCCGCCGACGCCCTCGGTGCGGGCCTCGGCGTGGCTCATGACGCCGCGGCTCGTGGTCACGACGAGCGCCCCGTAGTTCTGGGCCGGGAGGTACCGCTTCTCCCAGTCCTCGAAGGCGTCGCCGGCGACCGCGTATCGCGGCTTGATGGCGCCACACTCGTTGATGGCGCCGCGCAGTTCGACCTCGAACTTTCCGGCCTTGCCGTCGTCGACGAACTCGTAGCCGTCGATGTAGCCGCGGTCGGCGAACACCGACAGGACGTTCCCGATCAGGTTCGAGGCGGGCGCTACCGTATGTCGCAGATGGCCCACGCGCTCGGCGTTGTCGATGCCCGACAGCGCGTCGCTTAGGGTGTCATTTCCGGTCATGGTCTAGCTGTACTTCTTGAATCCCATCTCGCGGGCGATCTCCCGGAAGCACTGGCGGCAGAGCCAGATGTCGTACTTGCCGACGAGGCCCTGTTCGCGGCCACAGCGCCGGCAGGCGTTGAGCTGGCCGGTGCGCTTCTCGGCGTGCTCTCCCGTCGCCTCGCTCTCTGATTCGCTCATCTACTGCACCTCCACGTCGAACTCCGCCTCGAGGAAGTCGATGGCGTCCTGGACGGTGAGCCGGTGTCGGCTCGGAATCGACCGGGACGCGTGGTCCCGCTTCGACACCCGGTAACCCGGCCGCACGAGCGCCACCGTCACGTCGAGCCCGTAGATGCCCACCGACGGGTCGTACTCCTGGCTCGGGAAGTCGGTGTGCTCGGCGACGCCGAAGCTCACGTTGCCGTTGTCGTCGAACTGCTGTCGCGAGATCCCGGCGAGGGGCAGGGCCGTCTCCAGGAACGCGTTGGCGTCCTCGTCGCGAAGGGTGACCTTCGCGCCGATGGGCTCGCCCTCCCGGATGCCGAACTCGGGCGTCGTCTCCTTCGCTTGCGTTCGGACGCTCTCCTGGCCGGTGATCTCCTCTAAGATGGCCTCGGCCCGCTGGAGCTCCTCGCCCCCTCGGCCGACGCCCATGTGGACGACGACCTTCTCGATCCGGGGCTCGCGCATCTCGTGGAACTCGGCTTCGCTCACGCGGCCTCACCTCCCGTGAACTTCTCGTCGATCACGACGACGTACTCCGAGACCGTCTCGAAGCCGCCCTCGTCCGTCTCGACCTCGACCGTGTTCGGCCCGCTACCCGGCGTGACCGAGATCGATTTGATCTCGCCGATCTCGCCGGCGTGCTGCCCGTCGACGGCCGTCACGAGCGCCCCTTCCTCGTAGGGGAAGTGGGCGACGATCGACTGGTCGTCGTTGTCGATGACGATCGAGTCGCCGGCGTCGTAGGCACGCTCGTCCTCGACGAGCAGGGTCGTCCCGTCGTGGAGGGTGAGCTGCGTCTCCCCGCCGGGCACCTGGGCCTTGCCGACGATCTTGCCGAGGCGACTGTCCGCGGCGTCTTCCTCGATGGAGGTCAGCGCGAGCCGACCGCCCTCGTCCGGGAAGACACGGTAGTACTCCTCGCGCTCGGTGAACGCGATGATGTCGAACATCCCGATCGGCCGCTGGGGGGCAGCCACTGGCTTGCCGTTCACGAACACGTAGTCGTGGCTGAGCGCGTAGCCGGCCTCCTTAGCCGACTCGACGTAGCCGAGAACGTCCCGGAGCAGGACGAGCAGCGGGACCCCGGACTCGCCGTGGGGGCCCGCGCCCGCCTTGACCGTGAACACCTCGGTCTTCCGCTCGACCGGCCACGACGTCGGCGCCGAGAGGCGCTTCTGGTGCCGGGTCATGCCTCGCCCTCCAGGCGCTGGCGGCGCCGGTCGTCGTCGAGGTCGAGGTCCGTGACGCGGAGGTTCGACGCGCGCAAGGCGCGGGGGACCTCCTCGCCGTCGGCGGCCTCGACCGTGACGCCCTCGACGGTGACCGTGGCGTCCTTCATGTCGACACCGATGACTTCGCCCTCTTCGCCGGCGTGGTCGCCGCGCATCACCTCGACGGTGTCGCCGGCGGCCACGCGGACGTTCCGCCGGCCGTGACGCTCGCGGAGGTCTCCGTCGAGCGTGGCGCGCACCTGGTCGTGGCGCTCATGGAGGGGCGCCCGTTCCGTCGCGTTCCGCTGCTTGCGTGGCTGTCGTGTCATAGTATCATCGTCGCCGTCGAGGCGATCGAGCCGAACCGCTCCGCGACCTCGCGGGCGATCGGCCCCTTGATCTCGGTCCCACGGGGCTCGCCGACGTCGTCGATGAGGACGGCGGCATTGTCTTCGAACTTCACCCGGGTGCCGTCGGGGCGCCGGATGGGCTGGCGCTGTCGGACCACGACCGCCTGGAGCACCTGCCGCCGCATCTCCGGCGTACCCTTGGTCACCGAGACGGTGATCCGGTCGCCGAGTCCGGCCTTGGGCTGTCGGTTGATCGTGCCGTGGTAACCGTCCACGCTGATCACCTTCAGTTCACGAGCGCCGGTGTTGTCGGCGCAGGTGATCCGCGAGCCCTTCACGAGCCCGCGCGTGACGTCAGCGGCCATCGCTTCCATCAGGCGTCACCTCGCGCTTCGACCTCGACGACCACGTGGGCCTTCGTCTTCGAGAGCGGCCGCGTCTCCGCGATCCGCACCGTGTCGCCGACGGCGACGTCGACGCACGGCGGAAGGTGTGCCGGGACCCGTGACCGCCGCTTCATGTACCGGTCGTACTTCGGGACGTACACGTCGTACTCCCGCTCGACCACGATCGTCTTATCCATCGCCGTGGAGGCGACCTCGCCGGTGAGCGTGCCGCCGCGCACGGAGAGCTCTCCGTGGAACGGACAGTTCGCGTCCTCGCAGGCCGTCTCCGGTTCCGGTACGTCTAAGCCGAGTGCCATGTGCTTCCTCCTGTCATCTGCTGGGTCCGCCGGGCGGGCCGGGCGACGAGTCGGGCCCCGTCCACGACGACAGGGCCGTTCTCGAGCGCGAACTCGAACGTCGCGCCCGCCTTGGGCGCCGTTCTCGTCCGCCCGTCCGTCCCCTCGATCCGGAGGGTGTTCGTCGTCTCGTCGACCACCCGGCCGGCCAGGCCGACCAGATCGTCGTTCGCCGCCTCGACGACCCGGACGTCGAGGCCGATCAACTCGTGGACGAGGATGGTGTCCGCGGTGACCGTCATCGCTCGCCCTCCTCCCGCTGGATCGTCTTGATGCGGGCGATGGCCCGCCGGAGCTCCCCGATCCGGCCGGGGTCGTCCGGCGCCCCACCGGCCGCCTGGACGGCGCGGGCGTTGAGCAGCTCCGTCTCGAACTGCTCGAGCTCCTCCTCCCGCTCCTGTTCGGTCATGTCGCGGACGTCGTCGGGGTGGATGATCGTCATTGGCTCTCGGCCTCCTCCTCGGCGGCGGCCATCTCCTCGACGAGCGCCTCGGCCTCCGCCTCGACGTCAGCGTCGAGGTCCTCGGGCTCGTCGCCCGCGGCGTCCGGCTCGTCTTCGTCGTCGTCTGCCGTCTCCTCCTCGACCGCCTCGGCGACCTCCTCGATGACCTCCTCGTCGACGTCGGACTCGTCGGACTCCGCGTCTGCCTCGTCGTCGCTGTCGGCGTCCGGCTCCTCGCCGTCCTCGGGCTCTTCGATGAGCTCGTCGACGCTGCCCGCCTCGGCGCCGTCGTCGGTCGAGACGTCGGCGTCCTCGACGAGGCGGAAGTCGTCGGGCAGGTCCGCGTCCGGCGGGATGATCTTGACGTTGACACCGATGGTGCCGAGCTTCATGACCGAGACGCCCTTGCCCCGGTCGACGATCGTCTCGGCCGGCTCGCCGTTGTGCTTGACGTAGCCGTCGGTGAACTTCTCGACGCGCCCACGGGCGCCCGTGACCTTCCCGGAGAGGACGATCTCGGCGCCCAGCGCGCCGGCGTCCATGATGCGTTCCAGCGTCGTGTGGCCAGCCTTCCGGAAGTACCAGCCGCGTTCGAGCGCGTTGGCCAGCCGGTCCGCCACGATCTGGGCGTTCAGGTCGGGCTCCTCGACCTCCTGGACGTCGATCTGCGGGTCGTCTAAGTCGAATCGCTCCTCGAGCTCGGTGGTGATGGCGCGGATGTTCTTCCCACCCTTGCCGATCACCATGCCGGGCTTCTCCGCCTTGAGCACGATCTGGGTGCCCATCGGCGTCTTGGCGAGCTCCATGCCGCCGTAGCCGGCGCGAGCCAGCTCGGTGGCGAAGAACTCGTCGATCTGGGAGCGCTGGAGGCCGTTCTCGATGAACTGCTGTTCGTCCGCCATCTAGGCCTCCACCTCCTCCTCGGGCGTCTCCTCCAGGATCAGCTCCACGTCGACCTCGGGCGTGTTCCACTCGCCCGCGCGGCCGAACGCCTTGGGCTTCCGCCCCCGGCGCTCGCCCACCTTGTGGGCGGCGACGTGCATGATCGTCATCGCCTCGCCGTCGAAGCCTTGTTCGTCGGCGTTGCCGATGGCGTTCTCGAGTAAGTCGAGGAAGGCCTCGCTGGCCTTCTCGGGATAGCGACCGGCGTCCCACCCGTCGATGTCCGAGCGGTGGCCGACGCCGGAGTTGTGCGAGCGGAACGGCACCGATCGCTCGCCGGCGATCACGGCATCGAGGTAGGAGACGGCCTCGGCGGCCGTCTTGCCCTTGATCTCCCGGGCGATCGCCTTCGAATGCTTGGGGCTGATCGGCTCCTCCCTGAGCATCGCTTTCGCCGTCGTGTCGGGGTCGGCGTCGACTGAGTAATTGATGCCCATGGTTACTTGAGAGGTACGAACTTCGAGGAGCGCGTGGCCCCGATCCCGGCCTGACCGTGCTCGACGGATGTCCGGGTGAGGTTGAACTCGCCCAGGTAGTGGCCGAGCATCTCCTCGTCGACCTCCACCCGCTCGAACTCCTGGCCCGTGTAGACCGAGAACGTCAGCCCGACGAACTCGGGGAGGATCGGCATGTCCCGGAGGTGCGTCCGGATCGGATCATTGGCCGTCTCCTCGGGGTCGGCGTTCCGGGCCGTCTCCCGGAGCTTCTCCTGGGCGTCCGAGAGCCCTCGATCGATGGTTCGCCGCTGTCGGGCGGGGAGCAGTGCCGCGACCTCCTCGACGCTCATCTCCTGCAACTCGTCTAACGTGTGGCCACGGTAGGTGAACTCGCCCTCCTGGCCGGTGCGGTAGTCCGTACTCATGTCAGTTGCCTCCTCGTCCGGTACGTCGGGAGGAAATCGCCCCGACCTTGCGTCCCGGCGGCGCGTCCCGGGAGACGCTCTTCGGACGCCCCGGGTGTTGGCGACCGCCGCCACCGAAGGGGTGATCGACGGCGTTCATCGCCACACCGCGGACCCGCGGGTACTTCGTCCCACGGGCACGCATCTTGTGGTATTTCTTGCCGGCCTTCACGAACGGCTTCTCCGTGCGTCCGCCGCCCGCAACCACGCCGATCGTGGCGCGGCACCGCGGGTCGAGGCGTTTGACCTCGCCGCTCGGCAGCTGAACGACGGCCGCGTTTCGGGCGTGGGTGATCAGCGTCGCATTGACGCCGCTTGCCCGCGCGAACGTGCCGCCGTCGCCGGGGCGCGCCTCGACGTTGCAGACCGGCACGCCCTCGGGAATCTCCGCTAGCGGGAGCGTGTTTCCGGGCTTGATCTCCGCGGAGATGCCGACCTGGATCCGCTCGCCGACGCCGACGCCCTCGGGCGCCAGCACGTAGCGGCGATCGCCGTCCTCGAACTCGACGACCGCGACGGGCGCCGAGCGGGCTGGGTCGTGCTCGATGTCGACGACCTCGCCGGCGATTGTGTCGATGTCCTCGGCTTTCGGGTGCTCGAGCTTCGCCTTGTAGCGGTGGGAGGGGGCCCGGAACGTCGGGCCGCCACGTCCTCGCCGTTGTCCTTGAATACGTCGTCCCATCGTCAGAACACCCCGATCCGGGAGGCAACGTCCTGGGCGTCGTCCGCCTCGGACAGCCGCACGTTCGCTTTCTTCTCGCCGTCCATCGTGACCATGGTGTTGACCGAGTCGACGGTCACGTCGTAGCGCTCCTGGACGGCGTCGCGGACGTCAGCCTTGGTGGCATCTAAGTCGACGACGAACTGGAGCGTGTTCTCGAAGTCCATCTTGTCCATGGCCTTCTCCGTGATGAGCGGGTGCTTGACCACACTGTGCGTCATCGGTCGGCCACCTCCTCGACGGCCGACTCGGTCCAAAGCGTGAGCCGACCGGGGTGGGTGCCCGGCGCCAGGTCCTCGGCGCTGACCGTCGCCGCCGTGGCGACGTCGGCGCCCGCGAGGTTGCGGGCGGCCCGGGAGGGCTCGCCGGCGGTCACGAACAGGATCGACGTCGGTCGGCGGTACTTGCGGCCGCGGGTCGTCCCGCGCCCGGCGCGCACCGTGGCGGAATCGGCCCGTTCGACGTCAGCAGCGATGCCGAGTGCCTCGATGGCGTCGGCGGCCTCGCGCGTCTTCACGAGGTCCTCGAAGTCGTCGCCCACGACGAGCGGGAGCTCGAGGTCGTCGTCGAAGCGGTGGCCGCGCTCGCGCACCAGATCCACATCGCCGGTCGCGGCGATGGCGCTCCGGACGGCGAGCTGGCGCTCCTTGTCGTTCACCTTCTGCGTTCGGTCCTTCTCGGCCTTCGGCGGGTGCGCCCGGCGGCCCTTCACGGCCTGGGGCACCCGTCGGGCCCTCCCGTCCTGTCGGGGGACGTGGGCCATGCCGCGGCCGGAGCCGAACGACTCGGCCGGTGTCCGCTTACCCGCGAAGGGGTCGGCTCCGTGGGGCTGCTTCCGATTGGCCTGGGCAGCGAGCACCGCCCGCCGGATGAGGTCCGGGCGGTACGGCGTCTCGAAGACGGACGGCAGGCCGATCTCGCCTGCCGCGTTCCCTGTCAGATCTCGGATGGTTGCTTGCATGTTGAAATCACCCCTGGTTCGAGGCCGTCGAGACGTAGCGGACCTCCGGGTCGAGGCGCGGCTGCGCCGTCGGCCGGACGGCCGGTCGCATTCGAAGAAGCCGCTTGTCCGGGCCGGGCAGCGAGCCCTTCAGCAGCGCGTACTGGCCGGAGACTTCGCCGTAGTTGACGAAGCCGCCCGCCGGGTTCACGTCGTCCTCCTCGCCGAGCGCGATGAGCCGCTTGTTCAGCTCGGTCCGCTGGTGGTAGCCGGTCTGGCCCTGCTGGGGCACCGTCGACCGGACCCGGCTCGGGTTCCACGGGCCGAGGTTGCCGATCCGGCGCCGCCACCCCTGGCGACCGTGCTTGCCCTTGCGCTTCTGGACGCCCCAGCGCTTGACCGGGCCCTGGGTCCCCTTGCCCTTGGTGACGCCGGACACGTCTAGATACTCGCCCGCGCGGAAGAGGTCGCCCGCGTCGTGGGCGCCGCCGTCGCCGAGCAGGTCGAGCGCGTAGTCGAGACGGTCCCCGACTGATCCGCCGCCGACGCGCGTTTCCATGACGTCGGGGTCCCGTCGGGGGACGCTCTTGATGTCGCCCGGGACGGTGTGCGTGATCATTCGGACATCGTCGACCCGCCCCTCATCGGCGAGGCCACGGAGCTCGTCCGCGGCCGCATCGAGGTCGGTCTGGTCGGCGAGGTCGACGACTCGCGCGAGGTCCTCGTGGACGTCGTCGGTCCACGCCTCCGTGACGGGGCGCTTGCCGTAGGCGGTGTCTTCGTACACCCTGACGGCAACGGCCCGCATCGGCGGCGTCTCGACGATCGTCACGGGGACGGTCTCCTCCATCCCCGCCCGCGCGGAGTCGGCCGAGTCGTTGATGAGCACGACGTGGCTCATCCCGGCCTTGTAGCCGGCGAAGCCTTGGAGCGACGGCTGTCCGTCGTCGTCGGGCCACGAGTTGAAGCGGGGGACGGGGTCCGTCGCCCGCTTTCGGGGCCCGAAGGCCAGCGATCCTTTGCGTGGTCTGTGTGCCTGTGGCATCGTTCACTCCGTGAGTGAGAGGGGCGCGAGCGAGGCGAACATCGCTTCCTCCGTTCGCACCGTCTCGCTCCCCTGGTTCGGAACCGTGTTCAGCCAGCGGTCGAAACCCGTTCCGGCGGGGTCGACGACGCCGTCGGCGCCGCGCTCGACACCGCAGATCTCGGGCAGGCCGCGTCCGGGCGCGCCGAACGCGACCGTGCACCCGTTTCCCGCGATGCGTGCCGACAGTCGCTCGAGGCGCCCCAGCGTGAGCGGGGTGCCGTGGCGAGAGGTGGCGATCGTTTCGCCGGCGTCCTCCCGGGTGAGCGCGTCGGCGAGGTCCGCGCGTTCGACGACGAGCGGTGGCCGCTCGTCCACGATTCGGGCGCGGACCGGTTCTCGCGAAGAGACCCTGACGGTCACGCGCTCGCCCTCGGCGACCTCCATACCGTCGGGGAGGTGGAGGGCGATCGGGTGTTGCAGTCCGCAATTGACCCGAACGCGCCCGTCAGCTCCGACCTGGGTCACGATTCCCTGTCTTGACGACCCCGAACCGTTCGATCCGGAGCCGGTCCGCGGCGAGAGTTTGAGGGGCGGGAGCACGCCGACGTACTCCAGTTCGTCGCGCTCGTCCCAGACCTCCTTCCGGAGGTAGGGAGGAGTCGCGGCGTACCGGAGGACGGTTTCGACGAAGCCGCCACCCCAGTCCCGTTCGCCGGCGGGGTCCGGGAACACGCAGAGGCTGTCGAACCGGAAGACGGCCGCGGCGCGAGCCACGTACCCGAGCTTCCGAGTCGCCTCCCGTTTGTCCCCGGCCTCGGACACCAGCGACGTGGGGACGAGCACCGTCCGTGTCATGGCGACACGGAGGCGCCCTCGCCACTAGACTGTGGCGGTCCTATCCGGTGGTCGCTAAAAAGGGTGGCGCTTCGGGGTTGGGGCTGTCAGACGGTCACACGGGACGGTGTGGGACCGCAATCGAGCGTGTCGAGGAGCCGTAGGGGGTTCGTCGTTTCGGAAGCCTTTTTATCGCATCCACGCGGTAGTTGACATGCAGGACGGGCGCCGATAGTGTAGTGGTATCACGCGACCTTGCCATGGTCGCAACCGGGGTTCAAATCCCCGTCGGCGCACTTCTCCGACTTCAATTCGAAGCGAACGGCAGCGGTACCGAACGCGCTGTCGAGAGGCCCCACCGACACCTTCACTTCCTCACCACCCAGCGGTAGCCCCATGCACACCATCCGCCACGACATCGACCGACCAGACGGAGAGACCGTCGCCACCTTCGAGGGGCTGCCGAGCTCCGCCGTCTCCGACGCGATGGGCCGGGACCGACGCGCCATGGACGCCGGCATCGAGCCGATCGCCGGCGACACCCAGCTCGTTGGGACCGCGCTGACGGTGAAGGCCTCGCCCGGTGACAACCTCATCATCCACAAGGCCATCTCGATGGCCGAGCCCGGGGACGTCCTGGTCATCGACGGCGACGGCTACGTGGGCACGGCCTACCTCGGTGAGCTGATGTGCACGTCGTGTCAGGCCAACGGGCTCGCCGGGATCGTCATCGACGGGGCCATCCGCGACCGGGCAGAGATCGCGGCCATGCGCTTCCCGGTGTACGCACGCGGCGTCCACCCACAGGGCCCGCTGAAGAAGGACCCCGGCTCGATCAACGTCTCCATCTCGTGTGGCGGCATCCCGGTGGAGCCGGGCGACATCGTGGTCGGGGACGGTGACGGCGTGACGGTGGTCCCACAAGCCGAGGCTGCCGAGGTCGCCGAGCGCGCGCAGGCCAAGGTCGACAGCGAAGCCGAGGCCCGAGCGCGCCTCGAGGACGGCGCGACCGCCTACGAGATCAGCGGCTACCACGAGGCGTTCGAGGACTTGGATGTGAAAGTCGTCGGTACGGACTCCTGAGGCGCGACGCTGCACCGCCTCGCGATCGAGCACCCCCTCTACGTACGCGAGCCTGGATTGAGGGCCTGGCGGTCAGTCCGCTCCCTCGACCTCGAAGGCGGGGAGCAGCCACCCAGCGGCCACCACCGCCAGTCCGCCCAGCGCGAGCGCGGCCAACCCGACGTCGAACGTGCCAGCGAGGTCGACCGACACCCCCAGGACCACCGGGCCGAGGAACCCGCCGATCTCCCCGATGGTGAAGACGAGGCCGGTGGCCGTCCCAGTCAGCCGCGGCCCGATCTCGGGGAGTTCGATCGGGAGCGTCCGGATCAAGGGGGCGAGTCCGCCGAGCCCGAGGCCGGCGACGAGGACGACGGCCGCCGAGAGCACGAGGTTCGAGCCGGAGACGAGCAGTCCCCCGACTCCGGCGGCGACGAGCGCCCCACAGGCGATCACGACCGGGCGCCGGAGACCGAGCCAATCCGAGAGCGGTGCGATCGCCAGGATGCCGACGGTCCGGGCGACCACGAGTAGCGTCGCCAGCCCGGCAGCCAGGCCCGCCGAGAGGCCACGGCCCTCCATGATCGTCGGGAGCCAGGCCTGGGTCCCGTGCATGACCAGGAGGTAGACCGTGCCGACCACGACGAGCAGCCGGAGCCCCCGGTGGGTGAGGACCGTCCAGAGGTCCTCGCGGACGCTCCCCACATCGTCCTCAGCATCAGCCGCCTCGCTCCGCCCCGACCCGAGGACCCGGATGGCGAGCAGCCAGGCGAGCGCCACGGCCAGGACGACGAGCCCACTCCACCAGAAGGCGGGCCGCCAGCCGCCGAGGGCGGCGCCGAGAACCGGGCGACCGGTCGCGAAGGCGATCGCCATGCCGGCCGAGGCGGCGACGACGTAGACCGACGTCGCGCTGCCCCGGCGGTCCGCGGGCACCGTCAGGGAGATAAGCTTCGGCATGCCGAAGGTGAGGCCGGTGCCCCCCACGCCCATCGCGGCCGTCAGGAGGAACAGCTCGGGGAATCCAACGGCGACCGAGCGGAGCGCGTGACCGACGCCGACGATGGCCAAGCCCACGCCGATGGCCCGGCCCGGTCCCACTCGGTCGACGACGAGCCCGCTCGCGAGCGCCACGGGGACGTAGGTCAGCGGGATGGCCCCGGTTACGACCCCCGCGAGCGTGGAGGAGAGCCCGAGCTCGGCGACGATCGGCGCCAGGAAGGCCGGCAGCGTGAACCACGCGAAGGTAAACGCGGCGTAGCAGATGCTCCCGAGACCCACCAGCAGCGGCACCCGGAGTCGGTGGGCGTCCGGCTCCATCGGTGGGCAGACCCAACCTCAGGATCGGTGTTAATCGGTCCGGTTCGGCCGCAACCCTTCTGACGGGCGGCCGCCTTCCTCCTGGCATGACCGTCGTTGCACTCCTGAGCGTGGCACCGGTGCGGGAGGGGTCAATGGCCGCGGAGGTCGCGAAGGCCATCGACGCCCTCGAAGACTTCGACGTCGCCTACGAGACGAACCCGATGGGGACGGTGATCGAGGCCGACGAGGTCGGCACGTTGCTCGACGCCGTTGAAGCGGCCCACCGGGCCGTGGACGGCGACCGGGTGAGCACCTTCCTGAAGATCGACGAGAAGCGGGGAAGCGATGCCACGGCCGCCGAGAAGGTCGAGCACGTCGAGCGCGAGCTCGGTCGGGCGGCCCGGCGCTCGTCCCGGTGACCGCGCCCCACGCATACCGGTGAAACTGGCACTGTTTTTACCCGACGCACCCGAGGCGACCCCATGGACGACCCGAACCGGCTGAGCCTGGATCTGGTCGACGAGGCCATCGACTTCGCCGACGAGCTCCGCATCGGCGTCCGTCACCTCGAGAGCGAGGCCGCCGTGCTCGACTTCGGGGTCGACAATCCCGGCGGCATCGAGGCGGGCGTCCTCCTCGCCGAGCTCTCGACGGGCGGCCTCGCCACGGTGCAGGCCGGCCTCAAGGACGTCGACGGCGCCGCCCTCCCCCAGGTCGAGCTCTCCACGGACCACCCAGAGCTGGTGCTTGCCGGCTGCCAGGCGGCGTCCTGGGCGGTCGAGGCCAGCGGTAGGGAGACTCGGGTTCGCGGCCCGGGCCAACTCCTCCGAGAGGGGGCCGCCGTCGGCCTGCCGGTCGGCACGGACGAGCCTGACTTCGCCGTCCTCGTCGTCGAGGCCGACCGCCACCCGGACGACGCGCTGGCAGAGGCAGTCGCGTCGGCCGCGTCGGTCCCCCCGAGCGGCGTGTTCCTCGCCGTGGCGCCAGCGGCGAGCGTGGCTGGGGCCGTCGCGGCTGCCGCCCGCGCCGCCACCGCGGCCGTCTCCCGGCTCGACGGCCTCGGCTACGACCTCGGCGCGATCCGGTCGGCGTCCGGCGCAGCGCCAGTAGCCCCCACCGCGGCGTCCGAACCCGAGGCGCGGGCCCGGTCAGCGGGCGCGGTCGCCTACGGTGCGCAGGTCCACCTCGTCCTCGACGCCGACGTCACGGCGCCCGAGCGGCTGGTCTACGGTGGATCGGATGGGGGGAGGGATCCGCCTCCCGAGCGCCACAAGGGTGCCGAGGGGCTCGAGGAGGTGCTCGCGCCCGCCCAAGCCACGCTCGACGTCGTCGGCGGGCCGACCCACGTCGTCGGGGGCGTGGAGCAGGGCCTGCTCGCGGAGCAACTGGGGGTATAGCGCCGCGAATGCGGGTCAAGCCGGTCCCGCCGCCACCCGAGGACCTCGAGGCCGTGCGCGCCGCTCAGCGGTCGGTCCCGCTGGTCCCCGGGTCTGAAGCCGACTGTTGTTCGCGGATCATGGACGCGCTCGACCTGCCGAGCCGCGACGTCGCCCGAACCTGGCTGACCTTCCTGCGCGGCCTCGGGCTGGTTTTCGAGGGCGAGCGGGGCTTCGTCCGCACGGACCGCGAGCCCGACCGCGCGACGCTCGCCCGTGAACTCGCTACGGGCGTCTTCGGCGCCCGCGAACTTCGCGCAGCGCTCGGTGACGAGCCCCGGACGGCGGAGGCCGCGATCGACGCAATGCTCGTGGCGGTCCCCCGGTGGGAGCGCGACCGTGACCCGACCTGGCGGGAGACCTGGCGGAAGCGCGGGGAGCACCTGCTCGAGTGGCTCGTCCTCGCCGGACTCGTCGACGCGGTGGAGGGCGGCTACGTCCGGACGGACAGCGATCGAAGATCGTGACCGGTCATGGCGACTGGAGCTGCCGCCCGTAGTACCAGTAGAGCGCGCCGCCGACGCTGCCGACGAGGAGCACGCTGGCGGCAGCCTGCCACCACTCGAAGCCGCCGGACGACGTCTCGGTGACGTGGGAGACGCCCCCGTGGAGGAGCCAGAACCCGAGGGTGGCGAGGTCGACCACGGCGATCACCCCGCTGGCGTGACGTCGGTCACGGTCCCGATGCCCTTGCTCTGGCCCTCCCGGAAGACGAAGCGCTGGCCCGGCTCGACGAGGTAGGAGCGGAACTTAAAGCGGATCCGGGCTTCGCCGCGGTCACCCGGAAGGAGGTGGCCATCGGCGGGGTAGAACGCGGCCGCCTCGCTCACGGTCTCGAGGTGGACGACCGGCTCATAGCCCGTCCCGATGCGGGTCGGGTGGTTGAGCACCATCACCTCAGCGTCGAACTCCCGGACTGGCGTCGGGTCCGCGTCGCGGGGCAGCAGCACCATGCCGCGCTCGAGGTCGGCCTCGGCGACCCCCTTCAGGGCGATGCCGACGATGCGGCCGGCTTGCGCCCGATCGACGCGGTGGTAGTGCATCTCGATCGACCGGGCCTCGACCTCGTGGAACGTCCCGTCGGGGAACGGGCCGAGGAGCAGTTCGTCACCCGCCTCGATGGTGCCCGTCTTGACGGTCCCGGAGGCGACGGCGCCGACGCCGGTCACGGCGTAGCTCCGGTCGACGTACATCCGGAAGTCGCCGTCCTCCCGCCGGGTCTTCGGGAGGTGCTCGAAGAGGTAGTCCAGGTCGTCTAGGCCGCGGCCGGTGACCGCACTCGTCGGGAGCACCGGCACCACCTCAGCGGAGATCTCCTCGACGGCAGCTTCGATCCCGTGGCGCTCCACCCGGAGGGGCGTCCGCCCGACGTCCCGGAGGAGCCGCTCGACCTCCCGCTCGACCTCAGCGGCCCGGCCGCCGTCCACGAGATCGACCTTCGTCACCGCCACGATAGTCGGCAGCTCCGTGGCGAGGAGGATTCCGAGGTGCTCGCGGGTGGTCCGGGTCGGCCCGTCGTCGGCCGCGACGGTCAGGAGGCCGTAGTCGAGCTTCTGCCCGACGAGGCCGCGGATCGTCGTCCTGAGCCACGGCTCGTGGCCGACGGTGTCGACGAAGGAGACGAGCCGGTCGGCCGCTTGGACGATGCCGGCGCGGTCGCGCTTCCGGTTGGGGTCGTCGAGCCGGACCGGCCCGTCGGCGTCGAAGCCGTAGACGCCGTAGGAGAGGTCGGCCGAGAGCCCCCGCTCGACCTCGTGGGGTTGGACATCGAGGAACGAGCGGGTGCCCCCCTCGCCGTCGTCCGGCTGGCCGGTCACGAGTGTGCCGACGAGCGTGGACTTCCCGTGGTCGACGTGGCCGGCGGTCCCGACGACGATGTGGTCGTCGTCGACGTCGAGCCGGCCGCCGTCACGGATCTCGGCGACGCCAACCAAGCCCCGGCCAGGTTCCTCGTCCGATCCGGCGTCGGTGACTCCGTCGACGCCCCACGTCTGGACGGAGTCGATGTGGGCGCCCGCCTCCTCGCACAGCAGCGAGAGGACGTCCATGGATTCGGAGAACGCCTCGGGCGGGATGCCGGCGATGCCCCCGTCGTCCGTGACGCCCACGACGTAGGTGGCCTGGCCGTCCCCCGAGAGCACCCGGTGGCGGAGCTGGGCCGCGAGGCTCTCGAGGCGACCGTCGGCGAGGTGGACGTCCTCACGGAGCCGCTCCTTGAACTCCACGGGCCCACCCTCCTGCTCGCCGCGCTCGACAAGTTCCTCGAGGGCAGCCCGGTCGGCGCTCATGGCGCCCGGTTGGGAACCAGCGCGGAAAAGCCTACCTCCCGTCCGGGCCGTCGCCGCTACCGGTTCGACGTGAGTCGGTCGTAAGCCGCGCGAACGTCCTGGAAGGCGTCCGCGTCCCCGTCGGGCGCATCCGGGTGGAGCTCCCGGGCGCGCTCCCGGTAGGCGGCGCGGATCGTATCGGCGTCCGCGTCCGGGTCGACGTCCAGGAGGCGGGCGGCCTCGCGAAGGCGCTGCGTCTCGGCCGCCTCCGGCCCGGCTCCCTCACCCGTCCGAGCGCGGCGACCAGCCCTGGAGCCCCCGGGTCCACCGGTGTCGCGGCGTCCGGCGGCCCCCGCATCGCGTGCCCCCCGGGCCGCGTCGAATGGCGACACGCGCTCGCGGCGGCGGGGGGTCAGCCGACCGGTGACGTGGCGCCAGACCACGTAGGTCGCGGCGCCGAAGGGGGTCGCCGCTACGAAGAGGATCGGGTTGTAGACGACCCCGAAGATGGCGAGGATGGCGGTCGTGCCGGCGAGGACTGCGGCGAGTCCCAGGAGCACCGGCGAGTGGGTCACGCGCGGTGCTATGGGCCGCCGGCACAAATCGTTCCCGGGGGCCCGTCCCGATCCACCTGCACACCTCGTATCAGGCAGCGTCGACCCGACTACGACCAGCGCGGGTCCACGTATCCGAGGACCCCCACGTCCTCGACGAAGAGGATGCTCCGCATGAACTCGAGCGTCCGCATGGCACTCCCGAAGAGGTCACCGGACCCCCGGTAATTGACGGGCACGATCAAACAGCCGAACTCGATCTTTTTGCGGTTCTCTCGCTGGGTCTTCCCGCCCTTGATGAACTTCAGGATGTCGTCGCTCACCCGCTTCCGCTCGCTCTTCTCGATCTCGATCGCGATCCGCCGCGACGGGTGGTATAAGTCGACACTGTGGTCGAAGCCATCCTCCTTCCACAACTTACAGACGTGGTTCCGCCCGCCGTCGCCGGCGTGTTCGTACTCGTACTCACGGAGACCGTCCGCGACGAAGCCATCGAATTGCCGGATCTCGGCACCCGAGGAGCCGGACCCGAATATGGCAGGAGGCACCGCCCGGACTGCAGCTTCGATCTCCTGGAAGGCATCCCGTGGAAACGTCCGGGAGCTGCGTTGGCCTCTGAGGTCGCTGAGGAAACCGCGATCACGTACCTCGACCATCGACGGGTTCGACGGGCGGGCCCGGTTTGAACCCTCTGAGTGTGGCGGGCCCTGGCGAGCCGGCGTCACCAGAACCCCCTTGTCAGTTCACACCCTTCGTCTCACCATGAGCGTCAGCGGCCTCTGTCAGGTCTGTGAGGCGGCCCAGGCCCGCCACCGCTGTGAGAACTGTGGCGCGCTGGTCTGTACGGAGCACTACGAACCGGGGCTCGGGCTCTGCATCCGGTGTGCCCAGTCGGGCGGCGGCCGCACGCTCTGATCGCCCGAAAACCCGCTCACCGGAATGCGTTGAGCCGTCGCTTCAGCCGCTTGGCGGCCTCGCCCGCGGCACGGTCGAACGTCTCGCCCTCGCCGGCGAAGATGATCCCGCGAGACGAGTTGACCAGGCCGACCCCGTCGGCCAGGCCGTACTCGACCGCCGCTTCGGCGTCCCCGCCCTGGGCGCCGACCCCGGGGACGAGGAACGGCAGCGTAGGGACGCGCTCGCGGACGGCCTCCAGCTCGTCGGGTGTGGTCGCGCCGACGACGAGCCCGACGTTCCCTCGCTCGTTCCAGCCGGCGGCCAGGTCGGCGATCCGCTCGTACACGAACCGACCGTCGGCGAGCTCGGCGTCCTGGAGGTCGGCGCCGCCCGGGTTCGACGTCCGCGCGAGGATGAAGACACCCGCGTCCGCCCGCGCCAAGAACGGCTGCAGGGAGTCCTGCCCCATGTAGGGGTTGACGGTGATGGCGTCTCCCAGGTCCAGGAGCTCGGCGTACTGGCGGGCGGTGTTGCCGATGTCGGCCCGCTTCGCGTCGAGCAGCACCGGGATGTCCTTCCCGTGGGCGTAGGCGACCGTCTCGACGAGGGCCCGCCAGCCGTCGGCGTCCTCGTAGAAGGCCAGGTTCGGCTTATACGCCGCGGCGTGCTCGTGGGTCGCGTCGATGATCCGACGGTTGAACGCCCAGCGCGGGAGGTCCGCGTCGGCGAGGTGGGCGGGGAGCCGGTCCGGGTCGGGGTCTAAGCCGACGCTGACCACGCTGTCGACGCGTCGGATGCGGTCGGCGAGCCGGTCGAAGAACACCGCAGTCATCGTGGCTGGCCACTCCCGCGGGGGGCATACGCCTGTCGGGTTAGCTTCAAACGGCCCCGCCGCCTAGGGGGCTTGTGACCATCTCGGCGGTCGGCTTCGACCTCGATTACACCCTCGTCGTCCCCGATACGGCCCGCGCTGATCTCCTCGACGGGGCCGTCCGTGACGTCGGCGCCGAGCCCATCGAACGCGAGGCGTACCTCGACGCCCACCGCGATCACCTGACGGCCGAGACGCGGGTGCCCATCTTCGACCGGCTTCTCGACGAGACGGCCCAAGGCGAGGAGCCAGAGGCCACCGCCGAAGTGCTCGCCACGGCCTATCGCGACGCCATCAACGCGTCGCTGGTGCCCCTCGAGGGCGCCGAATCGATGCTCACGGCGCTCCGCCGGCGCTACCGAGTGGGGCTCCTGACGAACGGCCCGACGCGAGCCCAGCGGGAGAAGCTCGCCACGCTCGGCTGGGAGGACGCCTTCGACGCGACTGTCGTGAGCGGGGAGCTACCGGCCGGGAAACCCGACGCAGCGGCGTTCACGGCACTGCTGGACGTGCTCGACGCCCACGCAGACGAGACCGTCTACGTCGGGGACGAGGTCGACGCCGACGTCGGTGGCGCGTCGGCCGCGGGCCTCACCGTGGTCCAGGTGGTCTTCCCGGGAGGGCCGAACCCGGACCCCCGAGCCGATGCCCACGTCGAGCGAGACGAGCTCGTGGCGAGGCTGCCAGCCCTCCTCGAGACGCTCTGATCCCGAGGGATCCTCACTCACCGAGGAGCGCAGCCCGGGCAGCCGTGGCGGCTTCCGAGACGTCCAGACCCCGGCGCCGGGCGAAGACGACCGCCGCCGCCTCGACCGTCACGTCGAGCTCTGCCTGCAATCGGTTGATGCCCGCCACCGCCTCGCGCTTCTCGACGCCGGCGGCCACGAGCGCCTCGACGATCCGCTCGAAGGGCGACTGCTCAACGAGCATGGACTCATCGGGGGTGAAGCCTCCAGGGATCTCGACGGACTCCGGTTCGAACTCGGGGCGGAGGTCGTCTCCGTCGCGGCTCAGGAGCCCGGCACCGACGGCCAGGTCGACGACGCGAGCCGCCTGATCGGGCGAGAACCAGTCACGGTCGAGCGAGAGGGCCACTACGAACTCGCTCTCGGCGAGTTCGCCCTTGCCGGCCCCCCGGAACGGCGCAGCGACGACGGTCCGGAGGCTCATTGCCGGGCGATCGCCCGGGTGGGTTTAACCCGTTGCGGTCGGACGCGACCCGAGCCGGGGCCGGACCGGGGTGCTTTTGTACGCGACGGGACTCCACTCGGGCATGCAATACCAGGGACGCGCCGACCGGAAGCGGACCGGTGGCCGGCTCCGGCCCCACCGGAAGAAGCGCAAACACGAGCTCGGCCGCGTGCCGGCCGAGACCGAGGTCGACGAGCCGCGGATCCAGATCATCGACGCCCGTGGGAACGGCGAGAAGCGACGGGCCCTCGCGACGAACGTCGCCTCGGTCGCCACCGGCGCAGAGACCGTCGAGGCCGAGATCGAGGACGTCGTCGAGAACCCGGCGAACCCGAACTACGTCCGCCGGAACATCGTGACGAAGGGCGCCCTTATCGAGACCAGCGAAGGGCGCGCCCGGGTCACGTCCCGGCCAGGCCAGACGGGCCAGGTCAACGCGGTCCTCCTCGAGGACTGAGCCAGCGATACGTCTCCCGGCTCGCAACCCAGAGGTAGCCGGCGGCTTCTTTAGCGCCCGTGCCGTCGGGCGGGACGAGATGTCGAACCCCACGGTACTCGTTACGGCCGAGGCCGACGCCGACCGACGGCGGGCCATCGAGGACGCGGTCGACGACGGCATCGAGTGGCGATTCCTCGGCGACCTCGACGAGGCCGACCACCCTGACGCGGTCGAGGCCGCCGAGGGGGTCCTCTGCTTCGCCCCCCACCAGGAGCTCTCGACGGCCGCCTTCGACCGCCTCCACGACGGGCAGGTCCTCCAGACCATCTCGGCGGGGGTGGACTTCCTGCCGTTCGAACGGTTGCCCGACGGGCTCACCATCCAGAGCAACGCCGGGGCGTACGCCGACCCGATGGCTGAGCACGTCGTCGCGCTGTACCTCGCCCTGTGCAAGCGGCTCCTCATCGAACACCGCAAGCTCACCGAGGGCGAGTTCGACCAGTTCGAGCCCAACCGGCGGGTGGCCGGCTCGACCTGTGCCATCTTCGGCTACGGGGCCACCGGCCAGGCGGTGGCGCGTCTGCTGAAGCCCCTCGGCGTCGAGGTCCTCGCCATCAACCGGAGCGGCGAGGCCGATGAGCCAGCCGACTTCCTCGGAACCCCTGACGACCTCGAAGCTGTCCTCGAGCGATCCGACGGCCTCGTCGTCGCGGCACCGCTGACACCCGAAACGCGGGGGCGCATCGACCGGGAGACGCTCCAGCACCTCCCCGCCGACGGGATACTGATCAACGTCGCCCGTGGCGAACTCATCGATCTAGGCGATCTCTACGAACACCTGACTGCCAACCCCGCGTTCCAGGCCGGCATCGAGGCGTGGTGGACCGAGCCCATCCGTCACGGCGAGTTCTCACTCGAGTACCCGCTGCTGGACCTCCCGAACGTCCTCGGCTGTCCGCACAACTCGGCGCAGGTGCCCGGTATCCACGAAGAGGGAATCCGCCGGGCGGCGGCGAACCTCGTCGACACGCTTCGGGCCGGTGAGGCGTCGAACGTCGTCGACCCGGACGTCGGCTACTGATCGGCCGGCCGGAGATCTAACTGGAATGCGTAGCTGCCCGCGGGCCGCCGTCGGGTCAGATGGCCTCAGTCCTCGGAGAGGTGGCCGGGGTTCCACTCGCCATCGAACTCCTCGTGCGTGAACGGCTTCGCGTCGGCACCAGCGTAGGTCCCGACGACCTGGCCGCTGCCCTCGAGATGCCACTTGTAGGTCGTGAGCCCATCGAGGCCGACCGGGCCGCGGGCGTGGGTCTTGCCCGTGCTGATGCCGACCTCGGCCCCGAGGCCGTAGCGGTATCCGTCCGCAAAGCGCGTCGAAGCGTTGTGGAAAACGCTCGAGGAGTCGACCCCACGCATGAACGCGCCGGCGCGGGAGGCGTCCCCGGTGACGATCGAGTCGGTGTGCTTCGAGCCGTAGGTGTTGACGTGGTCGATGCCGGCCTCGAGGGACTCGACGACCCGCACCGAGAGGATGAGATCACCGTACTCCGTCGACCAGTCCTCCTCCGTCGCCACGGCCATCTCGACGAGTTCCCGGGACGCCGCGTCACCGCGGAGTGCGACGTCGGCCTCGCGGTAGCGCTCGACCATTCCGGGGAGGAACTCAGCCGCGACGTCCTCGTGGACCAGGAGCGTCTCCACGGCGTTACAGACCGCAGGGTACTGGACCTTCGCGTCGAGGGCGATGTCCGAGGCCATCGACAGGTCGGCGTCGCGGTCGACGAAGACGTGACAGACCCCCTCCGTGTGGCCGAGCACCGGGATGCTCGTGTTGTCCTGGACGTGCTGGACGAAGGCCGAACTCCCCCGGGGCATCAGGAGGTCGATCGACTCGTCCATCCCGAGCATGGTCTCGACATCCTCGCGAGCCTCGACGAGCTGGGCCCAGCCCGACGGCGGGTCGACCGTCGCCTCGCGGATGCACTCATACAGCGCGCGGTTCGACGCGCTCGCCTCGCTCCCGCCCTTTAAGATGACCGCGTTGCCGGACTTGAGCGAGAGGGCGGCGATCTGCACCAGGGCGTCCGGCCGGGACTCGAACACCGTACCGATGACGCCGATCGGGACGGACACCTGGTACAGCTCGAGGCCGTCGTCGAGCTGCCGGGCCGATCGTGTCTCACCGAGCGGGTCCTCCTGCCCCGCGACGCTCCGAACCATCTCTGCGATGTCTTCGATCTTCGTCGGCGAGAGCTCGAGCCGGTCGACGAGCACCTGGCTGTACTCGCCCGCTTCGAGGAGCTCCTCGGCGTCGCGGACGTCCGTGGCGTTCGCCTCCAGAATCTCGTCGTGGTTGGCCTCGATCTCATCGGCGATGGCGTGGAGGGCCTCACGGCGCTCCTCGTCGTCGAGCTGCGCCATCGACAGGGCGGCCTGCTCTGCCTCGGCGACTTTCGCTTCGGTCGTGGGCTCGGTCGCGGTCGTGTTCTCGCTCATGGGTCACCGTTGACGGGGACGAATATCGTTCCTACGGGTTCACCGTCGGCGATCTTCGAGAGGACGTCCGGCTCGGTGGATCGGGCGATGATGGCCGGGCTGCCGTGCTCGCTGACGGTGCGGGCGCCCTGGACCTTCGTCCGGATGCCGCCGAACTCGCCGTTTGCGCTCTCTTCGACGATGTCCTCGACCGCCGCGTAGTTCCGGCCGACGGCCTCGATGGGCTCCGCGTCGGCGTCCTCCTTCGGGTTCGCCGTGTAGACGCCGCTCACGTCGGTGAGCGTGACGAGCAGGTCGACGTCGACCCCGACCGCCACGGAGGCCGAGAGCATGTCGTTGTCGCCGATCTGGATCTCCTCGGTGGCGACGGCGTCGTTCTCGTTGATGATCGGAACGACGTCCCACGAGAGCAGTGTCTCGATGGTGTTCCGGAAGTTGGTGAAGCGCTCCGGGTTCTCGAGGTCTTGCTGGGTGAGCAGGACCTGGGCGACCTCCTGGTCGTACCGCTCGAAGCTCTCGGTGTAGTGGCGCATGAGGTGGCTCTGGCCGATGGTCGAGAGCGCCTGGGCCTCCTCGACGGTGCCGCTGGCCTGTCCGATGCGACCCATGCCGGCGCCGATCGCACCCGAGGAGACCACGATCACATCCGTGCCACGGTCGAGGAGCGAGACGACGTCGTCGACGAACTTATCGAGCTTCTCGCCGTCCAAGTTCGACGACTCGTCGGTGAGGGAGTTCGTCCCGGCCTTGACGACGACCCGCTCGGCGTCGGCAGCGAGCTGTCGGGTACGCTCGATCGTGGCGGCCGCGACGGCCTCACTCACGGTCCACCTCTGTCGCGAGTTCACGCGAGCGTTCGGCGGCGGCCGTCAGGGCATCCCCCACCACGACCTCGAGATCGCTGTCCCAGAGGACCTCCATGCCCTCGATGGTCGTGCCGTTCGGCGAGCAGACGGCGTCGATGAGCTCGTCGACGCTCCGGTCGGCACGCAGGACGGTCTCGGCCGCCCCCTTGATGGTCTGGGCCGCGAGCACCTCGGCCTCCCCGGGGTCGAGGCCCTCTTCGACCCCAGCTTCGGCCATCGCCTGGAGGAAGTAGAACGCGAAGGCCGGCCCGCTCCCGTTGAGCGCCGTGGCGACGTCCATCAGCTCCTCGTCGATCTCCACGTACTCGCCGAGTTCCTCCAGCAGCGCGCGCACATCGTCGTCGACGTCGGCCCATGTGACCGCAGCCGCCATGTCGCGGGTCTCGGCCGCCAGGTTCGGCATGATCCGGACGACGGTCGCGTCGGTACGGGCCTCGACGAACTCGGTCGGGACCCCCGCGGCGACGGTGACCACGGTCTGCTCCGCCGAGAGGTCGAGTTCGTTGAGCACCACGCCGACGACGTCGGGTTTCACCGCGACGATGACGACGTCAGACTCGGCCGCCTCGTCGAGGTCAGTCGTGGTCTGCGAACAGTGGGCAGCGACCGCCGCGAGGGCGTCCTCGTCGATGTCGTAGGCCGTCACGGCATGGTCGTCGCTGGTCGCGAGCCCGCGGATGAGGGCCCCGCCTAAGTTGCCACAGCCGATGATGGTGAGGTCGACCATGCTTGGTCGTCTGTCCCAGTCCACACGCCGGGGAAATATACGGACATTGGTTTTCGGCGTTCGGTCGCGACGGCAGGGACCGCGGGACGGGTCGGGAGCCCGCCCCCACGTCGCCGGCTGGTGGGCATCGCGAGAGCCGACGTCGACGGAACGCCTCCCGGGCTGGCACACCGCCCCTCGACCAGCCGTGATCAGAGCCTGAAGCGGAGGGGTGGCGACCGATCGGGGCTACGGCCGCGGCGCCGCCTTCTGGAGGGCCGTCTCGGCGATGTTGCCGCCGTAGTCCGCGGATCGCGAGAGCGAGTCGACGATGAGCCCGAGTTGCTGGGCCTGCCGCGGATCCACGTCGTAGAGGAGCTCGTCGGCGGCCCGGACGTGTTCGTCGATCTCGGGGATGGCCCGGCGGGCGTCGTTCGCCAGGCGCGTGGCGCGGTCGGACTCGTCGGTGAAGAGCGCCTCGAGGGCGGTCTCGATGACGTCGGCCGCCTCGGCGTGGAGCCGTCGCAGGGCGTCGACCACCTCGGCAGGGACCTCGTCCAGTTCGAGCGAGACGCGGGCGATCTTGGCCGAGTGGTCGGCGATGCGCTCGAGCTGGCGGGCCGAGGAGTGGTAGTCGAAACAGATCTCCCGCGGAAGGCCGAGCTCTTCCGTCGCCGCCGGGCTCCGCAGGGTCGCCCGGAAGGTCCGGGAGACGACGAACCAGAGCCGGTCGACGTCGTCGTCGCGCTCGACCACGTCCCGGGCGAGGTCGTCGTCGTTCTCCGCTAAGGCAGCCACCGCATCCTGAAGCATCGAGGTCGAGATGAGCCGCATCCGGGTGATCGCGTTGTGGATGGAGAGCTCCGCCGAGTCGAGGAGGTCCTGGACGACGACCCGGTCGGCCGTCTCCTCGAGGACTTCGAGCCCAACGAGGCTCTGTGTGGCCTGCCGGATCGATCGCCGCTGGTCGGTCGTGATCCGGTCGGCCTCGAGCGCGATGACGTCGAACCCGGAGACGTACATCGTCATCACCGCCCGGACCAGTTCGTCGCCCGAGAGCTCCGAAACGTCGAGCGAGCCTTCGGTTCGCTCGTCCGACAGGCTCGGTGAGAGGACTAGGACGTCGTCCTCCGGGTAAAACGCGACGGTGCTGCCAGCGTCGACGTCGTTGTCGGTCGCCCAGCCCTTCGGGAGCGAGACGGTGTACGTCGAGCCGCCGGTGACCTGGACCTTTCGCGTCTCCATGCGTCGGCTGAGCTACCCCTCGACAATAAATCCATGCATATCTATATACTCACAGTGACCCGGCGGGGCGACGCAGAGAGCCGCGTTTGGAAGTCGAGCACGTGTGGCGATTGGTTCGAACTATAGCAACGTCAGCGGGCCCAGACCAGCGTTGAGATACCGTGTCAACGGTTCCCGTAATTATATCTATATAGCTATCATAGGAGTGTATTTATTCGGGGGTTTCGCTACTGACGAGCGATGGCAGGAAACCCAGACCACCCGGCTGGCTCGGTCTCCAGACGGCGGTTCCTTGGCGCGGCGGGCGGCGCCGGCGCGCTGGCACTGGCTGGCTGTACGACGACCCAGGACGGGGGCGACGGCGGTGACGGTGGCGGCCTCTCGGGCAACATCAACATCGCGGGCTCCTCGACCGTGTTTCCCCTCTCCGTGCAGCTGAAGGAGCGGTTCCAGCAGGAGCACTCTGACGTCAGCATCTCGGTGCAGTCGACCGGCTCCGGTGGTGGGTTCCAGAACTACTTCTGCGTGGGCGACACCGACTTCAACAACGCCTCTCGCCCGATCCAGCCCGAGGAGGAGGACCTCTGCTCGGAGAACGGTGTCGAGTGGGTGGAGCTGAAGGTGGCGACGGACGCCCTCACCGTCATCGTCAACAACGACGCCGACTGGATCGACTGCATCACCACGGACCAGCTGCGCGACATCTGGCGGGCGGACGGCGTGACGAACTGGAGCGACCTCGATGCCGACTGGCCCGACGAGGAGATCCAGCTGTTCGGGCCGACCGAGGCCTCGGGGACCTTCGACTACTTCAACGAGGCCATCCTCGGCGAGGAGATCGATCACACCAGCCGGCACCAGGCGACCGAGAACGACCGCACCATCGTCCAGGGCGTGAACCGGACGACCTACGCCATGGGGTACCTCGGCTTCGCCTACTACACGAACAGCGCGGACCAGGTGACGGCACTCGGGGTCGACGACGGCGACGGTTGCATTGAGCCATCGCTCGAGACCGCTAAGTCCGGCGAGTACGCGCCCCTCTCGCGGCCGCTGTTCACCTACCCCGCGGTCTCCTCCCTCGAAGAGAAGCCCCAGGTGGCGGCCTTCGCGGAGTTCATCGTGAACAGCTCCACGAGCACCGAGATCGTCGCCGAGGAGGTCGGCTACGTCCCGAACTCGGCCGACGAGGCCGACGCCCAGCTCGAGAAACTCCAACCCTACCTCGGGTGAGTCTCTGACGTGCGCCGGGTCGACGCCAATCGCGACGAGACGGGAACGCTTTTTTCAGGAGTCCGCGAACCGTCCCCAGCGACCGCATGAGCACCGACCTCGCGGCGGACCTCACCCGGCGGACCGAACGCTCGCCACGCGAGGTCCTCGCGCTCGGCTTCTTCCTAGTCTGTGCGGGGCTCTCGGTGCTCACCACGCTGGGTATCGTGCTCGTGCTCGTCCGGGAGTCGGCCACGTTCTTCGCCGAGACGGCCCCGCTCGTCGGCTTCGAAGGGCCGTCGGTCCCAATCGTCGACTTCATCACCGGCACGACCTGGAGTCCGGTCTCGACGGGCGAGTTCGGCGTGGTGCCGCTGGTGATCGACACCCTCGTCATCGTCGCCGGCTCCGCCGTCATCGCCCTCCCGCTCGGGCTGGCGACCGCCATCTACCTCTCCGAGTACGCCAGCCCGGCGCTCCGCTCCTACCTCAAGCCGGCCCTCGAAATTCTCGCAGGGGTGCCGACGGTCATCTACGGGTTCTTCGCGCTCACGTACATCACGCCCGCCCTCGGCTCGGTCTTCCCGGAGATCACCTTCTTCAACGCGCTCTCGGCGAGTATCGTCGTCGGCATCATGATCATCCCGATGGTCTCCTCCATCAGCGAGGACGCCATGTCAGCGGTGCCCGACGAGCTCCGAGAGGCGGGCTATGGCATGGGGGCGACGAAGTTCGACGTCTCCGTCGGCGTGGTCGTCCCGGCGTCGGTGTCGGGCATCGCCTCCTCGTACATCCTCGCGCTCTCCCGGGCCATCGGCGAGACGATGGCCGTCGCCCTGGCTGCGGGGGCGACACCGAACATGCCCGCCGCCGAGCTGGCCAGGGCGAGCCTCCCCATCCTCGGCGACGTCGCGGTTCCGCTGCCCCAGATCTACCTCGAGCCGATCCTGCCGATGACGGGCGCGATGGTCCAGCTGCTGACCGGCGACATCACGGGGGGCGGCGTGGCCTACCGAAGCCTCTTCGCGATCGGCATCACGCTCTTCGTGATCACCCTGGCCATGAACGTGATCTCGGACCTCATCGCCCGGCGCTATCGGGAGGAGTACCGCTGATGGCGACCGGTTCGCGGACCGCTGAGGGGTTCGGGCAGGTCAGCCGAACGGTCGGGACGGTCTTCCGGTACGTGCTGCTCGCGGCGACCCTCGTCGGCATCCTCGCGCTGGGCATCCTCCTCATCTACGTCGGCATCGACGCGTTCCAGCCACTCACCGCCGACACCGGCTGGCACCTGACCTACCTGGTGACGCTCGTCGTGCCGACCGCGGCGGTCGCCGGCTACCTCCGCTCCCGGACCGCTCGGGGCTTCGGGACCGGGGTCACCGCACTCGGGGTCCCCGTCGTCGGCGCGCTGTTCGGCGCCGGGGTCAGCATCATCTTCGTCGACCTGGTGCCGCCGCTCGCCTGGCTGGCCTATCTCCTCGCGGCGGTGCTCCCCCTCGGGATCGTGGCTGGCCTGTCACGGTTCGTCGCGCTCCCGAGCCTCGTCCGCGCCGGCGGCGCCCTCGTGCTGCTGGCGGTCTCGCTGGCGCTCATCCCCGGGTTCGTGACATCCCTCCGCGTCGTGCCGACCCCGGGCGTTATCCTCCTCGCGTCCCTCGGCCTCCCCGTCGCAATCGGCCTCGGTCGAGCCGTGGCTGCCCGCTCCGAGCGTGCCCGGGCTGGCTGGCTCGTCGGTGGCGCCGTGTTCGTCTCGACGGCGGTCGCGACGTTCGTCGGCCCGCTGCTCGGGGTGGGCCCCGTGCCGGCGGTCGTGCTCTGGCTGGCGGCGGCCGTGCCCGGAGCCACCTACGTCGGCGTGGTCCTCCACCGCGATGGCGTCCTCGCGGGCGCGAATCGGACCGCGGAACTTGACGCACAGGCGCCCGACTGGCACGGTCTGCTCCTTCCGGCCGTGGTCATCGGCGGGCTGGTTGGGGGCGCACTGGTCACCGCCGCCTTCGGGTTCACCGGCCCCGAGTCGTCGCTGACGTGGGGGTTCCTCACCAGCACGACGGTGACGGACCCGGCCACCGCGGGCATCTACCCCGCGCTCGTCGGCTCCATCCTCCTGATGATCGTCGTCGTGGTCGCGGCCTTCCCGGTCGGCGTCGGCGCGGCAGTCTACCTCGAGGAGTACGCCAGCGACGGACCGGTGACACGCCTGATCCAGGTCAACATCTCCAACCTCGCTGGCGTCCCCTCCGTCGTCTATGGCCTGCTGGGCCTCGGCGTGTTCATCCGCTATGGCGGCTCGGCTCCGGGGACCGTCGTCGTCGGGGGACTCACGCTCGCGCTGCTCATTCTCCCGATCGTCATCATCGCGGCCCAGGAGGCGCTCCGGTCCGTGCCGGACTCGCTCCGAGAGGCGTCCTACGGGATGGGGGCGACCCGGTGGCAGACGGTCAAGAACGTCGTGCTCCCGCGGGCCTTCCCCGGCATCCTGACGGGGACCATCCTGGCCATCGGCCGGGCGGTCGGGGAGACCGCCCCGCTGCTCGTCGTTGGCGCTGCCAACGTTGCGGACGTGCCGACGGACCTCACCTCCCGGGTCGCCGCCCTCCCGCTCCAGATCTACGTCTGGGCGACGACGTTCGCCGACCCGGCGTTCTTCGACCGGGTCATCCCCGCGGGCGTCATCGTTCTGCTCGTGATTCTCCTGACGATGAACTCCGTCGCGATCGTCTTGCGCAACCGATATCAGACCGAGGGATAACAATGAGCCACGAGATGTCAGAGGATGCCGAGGGGGGCGAGGCGGTCATCGAGACCGACGTGACCGCCGGCCTCGAGGGCAACCGCGAGGCATCCGGTGCCGCGCGAACCATCGTCGAGTCCCGCCACATCGACGTGTTCTACGGCGACGAGCAGGCCCTCGACGACGTCTCGCTCGAGATTCCCGAGCACCAGGTGACGGCCATCATCGGCCCCTCGGGCTGTGGCAAGTCGACGTTCCTCCGCTGCATCAATCGCATGAACGACCTCGTCGAGAGCGCCCGCGTCGAGGGCGATCTCCTCCTCTCGGGGAAGAACGTCTACGACGACGACGTCGACCCCGTGGCGCTCCGTCGCCGGGTCGGCATGGTGTTCCAGTCGCCGAACCCGTTCCCGAAGTCGATCTACGACAACGTCGCCTACGGGCTCCGTATCCAGGACCGGACCGAGGACTTAGACGAGAAGGTCGAGCAGGCCCTGAAGCGCGCGGCCCTCTGGGACGAGGTGGCCGACCGACTCGACGAATCGGGCCTCGAGCTCTCCGGCGGCCAGCAGCAGCGCCTCTGCATCGCCCGGGCCATCGCCGTCGACCCGGAGGTCATCCTCATGGACGAGCCGGCGAGCGCCCTCGACCCCGTGGCGACCTCCCAGATCGAGGACCTCATCGAGGAGCTCGCCGAGGACTACACGGTGGTCATCGTGACCCACAACATGCAGCAGGCGGCCCGCATCTCTGATAAGACCGCGGTCTTCCTGACCGGCGGCGAGTTGGTCGAGTTCGACGACACGGCGAAGATCTTCGAGAACCCGCAGAGCCAGCGGGTCGAGGACTACATCACCGGGAAGTTCGGTTGAGCGGTCGGGCGCACCCATCTAGTCAATTCGTCTACACGTGTCAGCCACGCGTCCGACAAAATTGGGAGATTTCGGCGGATATCCGCCACACACCGACGGGCTACTGTGACATATGTTGACAATCAAACCTAAATATCGGGACCCCGAACCGTCTCCCATGCCCCGCCAGAGTTACCAGGATCAGCTCGGCGCCCTCCGCGACGACGTCCTCTACATGAGCGAGGTCGTCCTCGAGCGGCTCCGCTTGGGCCTCGACGCCCTCGAGCAGAAGGACGATGACCTCGCCTGGGAGGTGATCGAGGGCGACGACGAGATCAACGAGATGTACCTCGGGCTTGAGAAGCAATGCATCGACCTGCTGGCCCTCCAGCAGCCGGTCGCGAGCGACCTCCGCTTCATCGCGGCGTCCTTCAAGATCATCACCGACCTAGAGCGGATCGCCGACCTCGCGACGAACCTCGGCGACTACACGAAGGACGCCGAGCGGGACCTCTTCCCCGACGTCGACGTCCAGGAACTCGGCGACATGGTCATCGAGATGGTCGAGGACGCGATGGCCGCCTACGAGAACGAGGACGTGGACGCGACCTTCGCGATCGCCGAACACGACGACGAGATCGACGCCTTCTGTGACCGCGCCGGTCAGGTCGTCGTCCGGGACCTCATCGAGTCCCAGTTCGACGCCGAGGGCGAGGACGACGAGGTCGAGCGGCTCATGGCCGACGTCTCGCGGCTACTGCTCACTATCCGGGACCTAGAGCGGGTCGGCGACCACGCGGTGAACATCGCCGCGCGGACGCTCTACATGGTCGAGAACAACGACGAGCTGATCTACTGACTCGTTCCGTCACACCGCAGGACGGCCGCATCCGCTGCCGTCGGCACTCGCGTTCCCCCCGTACACGAGCGCCGTGTCCAGCTCCTCGGTCACGAGGGGGGCAACCTGACGAAGGCGTGCTGGTCCGTGGCGGTCACGAGCGTGGCCTGGGAGCGAGCAGGGGCGCGAGCACCTACGCGGCCGGGACGGCGCCGGGTCGGCCCCGAACCGTTAACCCCCACCCTGCCGACCCCCGACCATGTCTGAGGCGCTCCCCTTCCGCCCCGCGTCGGAACTCGCCGATGGTGTTCAGGCGGGCCGACTCTCCCCCCTCGAGGTCACCGAGGCCTACCTCGAACGCATCGCCGAGCGGAACGATCGCACGAACGCCTTCGTGACGGTCGTCGAGGACCGGGCGAGGGACCAAGCCCGCGAGGCCGAACGAGCCCTCGAAGACGGCTCGGCTGGCCCCTTGTGTGGCGTCCCGGTCGCCATCAAGGACCTGACCGATGTCGCCGGGGTTCGAACCACGTACGGCTCGCCCTTCTTCGGCGACCACGTCCCCGAGTCGAGCCACGCCATCGTCGAGCGGCTCGAGGACGCGGGGGCCGTCGTGCTCGGGAAGACGAACACCCCGGAGTTTGGCTATAAGAGCACGACCGTCAACCCGGTGTTCGGCGCAACCTCGACGCCCTTCGATCCCGAGCGGACGTCGGGCGGCTCCTCCGGCGGCTCCGCCGCCGCGGTCGCCGACGGACTCGCTGCCTTCGCCCAGGGGTCAGACGGCGGCGGGTCGATCCGGATCCCCGCAGCCTGCTGTGGCGTCTACGGGCTGAAGCCCTCCTTCGGCCGGGTGGCCTACGAGAGCCGCCCGGACGGCTTCGGCCACCACACGCCCTTCACCTACCTCGGGCCGCTGACCCGGACGGTCGAGGACGCCGCGCTCGCCCTCGAGGTCATGGCCGGGCCAGATCCGGCAGATCCACTCGCCATCCCGGCGAGCGACGCCGACTACCGCGCCGCGACCGACCGCGAAGTCGACGACACCCACGTCGCCTACAGCCCTGGCCTCTCGATGTACCCGATCGACCCGGCCGTCCGGGACGAGGTCGAGGCCACCGCCGATGCGCTCGGGGAGGCGGGCGCGACAGTCGACCGGATCGACTTCGAGGACGCGTCCGGGCTCTCGCGCTCGTGGGAGGAGCTCGACGACGCCTTCGCGTCGATGTGGCAGGCGTCCTTCGCCGCGATGGCGGAGCGTCTCAAAGAGGAACGGGGCATCGACTACCTCGGCGCGGACCGCGAGGAAGCCTCGCCGGGTCTACCGACGCTGATGGAGGGCGGCGCGGCCATCGACGCCGCCTCGTACGTCCGGGTCAACGAGGTCAGGACCGCGTTCTACGACGCCCTCGAGTCGGTGTTGGCCGACTACGACGCGCTCCTCACGCCGACGCTCTCGGTCGTGCCGCCCGGCCGGGAGGGGCCCGGTCCAGCGAGGGTGGACGGCGAGCCCATCGACCGCTACACCGGCTGGCTGCTCACCTGGCCGTTCAACATGGTGCCGAACCCGGTCGCCTCCGTCCCCGCGGGCCTCGTCGACGGGCTGCCCGTCGGCATGCAGGTCGTCGGGCGACGCTTCGCCGACGACGACGTGCTCGCCCTCAGTGCCGCCATCGAGCGCGTCCGGCCCTGGCAGGACACCTACGCTGCCTTCCGGTAGCCGCATATGCGAACGGTCGTCTCCTGGAGCGGCGGGAAGGACGCGGCGCTGGCCCTGGCCGAGTGCCTCGACGCTCCGGACGTGGAGGTGGTCGAACTCCTGACGACGGTCAGCGAGGAGACGGGCCGCTCGAGTATGCACGGGGTCCGTCGCGACCTCTACGAGCGACAGGCGGCCGCCATCGGCCGCCCCGTCCGATTCGTCGAGATTCCCGAGGACGCCTCGAATGCGGCCTACGAGGAGCGGATGGCCACCGTGGCCGACGAGTACGCAGCACGCGGCGTCGACACCGTCGCCTTCGCGGACCTCTACCTCGAGGACATCCGGGCCTACCGCGAGGACCGGCTCGCCGAGACCGGGATCGACGGCACCTGGCCGCTCTGGAAGCGCGACACCGAGGCGGTGGCTCGGGGGTTCATCGACGCCGGCTTTCGGGCCATAGTGGTCTGCGTCGACGGGCAGGCGCTCGGCCAGGACTTCCTCGGCCGATCGTTCGACGGGGCCTTCCTCGATGCCCTCCCGAACACGGTCGATCCGTGCGGCGAAAACGGCGAGTTCCACACGTTCGTCCACGACGGCCCGGTCTTCGATGCGCCGGTCCCCGTCGCCGTCGGCGAGACCGTCACCCGCGAGCCCGGTGACGGCGTCTACCACTACCTGGATCTCCGGGAATCCGACGTCTGACCGTTCCGGTGATGCTTTCTCGAACTTCTAAGGCCCCGGGCTGTGGAGATGACGCCGAATGGCAGGCGGACCCCGCGTCGGCGTGGACGTCGGCGGCACGTTCACCGACGTCGTCACCGTCCGTGACAGCGAGCTCTCGGTGCGAAAGGTGCCATCGACGCCAACGGATCCGGCCGATGGCGTGATCAACGGCCTCGAGGCGGGCATCCCGGACCCGAGCGGCGTGACCTTCCTGGGCCACGGGACGACGGTGGCGACGAACGCCGTCCTCGAGGGCACCTGGGCCGAGGCCGCCCTCGTGACGACCGAGGGGTTCCGCGACGTCCTCGAGATCGGTCGGCAGACCCGGCCGTCGCTGTATGACCTGACCGCCGAGAAACCCCCGCCGATCGTCCCGCGAAACCGCCGCTACGCAGTCCCCGGACGGCTCGACGAGCGGGGCGAAGTGCTCGAGCCCCTCGACGAGGAGGCGGTCCGGACGGTGGCCGCCGAGATCGACGAGTCACCCGTCGAGACCGTCGCGGTCTGCCTCCTCTTCGCCTTTGAGAACGACGCCCACGAGCGCCGCGTCGCGGAGATCCTCGACGCCGAAACCGACTGCTCGGTCTCGCGCTCCTCGGCCGTCCACCCCGAGATCCGAGAGTACGAGCGGAGCCTCGCGGTGGCGCTGAACGCCGCCCTCGTCCCCGTGATGGGGACGTACCTCCATGGCTTGCGGAGCCGGGTCCAGGACCTCGGCGTCGAGACGAGGCTGGCCGTCATGCAGTCGAACGGGGGCACCGTCGCCGCCGACCGGGCCGCCGAGGAGCCGGTGCGCACGCTGTTGTCGGGGCCAGCCGCGGGTGTCCGTGGGGCCGCCCACGTGGCGCGAGCCGCCGGCTTCGACGACGCGCTCACGATGGACATGGGCGGCACCTCGTGTGACGTCTCGCTGATCCGGGACGGGGAGCCGGCCGTCTCGAAGGAGGTGGCCGTCGGCGACTACCCGGTCCGGGTGCCCATGGTCGACGTCCACACCATCGGTGCCGGCGGCGGGTCGATCGCCTGGGTGGACGCCGGGGGGGCGCTCCGCGTCGGGCCGCGCTCCGCGGGCGCCGACCCCGGCCCGATCTGCTACGGCCGGGGTGGCGAGGCTCCGACCGTGACCGACGCCCAGTACCTCCTCGGCCGGCTCGCGCCGGCACGGTTCGCGGAAGGGGCGCTCGACGTCGACCGATCGGCGGTCGAGGCGGGTCTCCGAGAGCACGTGGCCGACCCTCTCGGGACCGACGTCGAGGCGGCCGCCCGCGGCATCGTCGACGTCGCCAACGCCGCGATGGAACGCGCCCTTCGCGTCGTCTCGGTCGAGCGTGGTCAGGATCCCCGGTCGCTCGCGTTGGTCGCCTTCGGCGGGGCCGGCCCGCTCCACGCGGGCACCATCGCAGCGGGCCTCGAGATCCCTGAAGTCCTTATCCCGCGCGCGGCCGGGGTACTGTCGGCCCTCGGCCTGCTTGTCGGCGACGTGCTCGAGGACGTCGGTGCCACCCAGGTCCGGCCGTGGGACGCGATCGAGCCGACCGAGATCGAGGCACGCTTCACTGCGTTCGAGGCCGAGGGCGAGGATCGACTGGCCGACCAGGGCGTGCCCGAGGCCGATCGTCGGTTCGAGCGGTCGCTTGACGTCCGGTACGCGGGCCAAGCCTACGAGTTGACCGTTCCGGTCCCCGACCAGGTCGATCGGACCGCGCTCGAGGTTGTCGCCGAGCGGTTCCACGCCCGGCACGAGGCGCGCTTCGGCCACGCGAACCCGGGCGCCCCCCTCGAGCTCGTCGGGCTTCGGGTGCGCGCCCGTGGCGTCGTCGAGCCGCCCGAACTGCGGGCGACGGCGGGGGCGACCTCGATCGATGCCGCCCGTCGCCCGTCACGACGGGTCGGCTGGGCCGACGGGTTCGCCGAGACGCCGGTCTTCGATCGTGACCGGCTCCCGGTCGGAGAGCCCATCGACGGACCGGCCGTCGTCGAAGGGAGCGAGACCACCGTCCTCGTTCCCCCGGGCACCGACGGCCAGGTCGACGAGCACGGCACGATCGTCCTGGAGGTGGCCTGAGTGGACGCCGTCACCCTCGAGGTGCTCCGGAACGCGACGGCCGCGGTGGCCGAGGAGATGAACGCGACGCTCGTCCGCACGGCCTACTCGCCGAACGTGACGGACCGGCGGGACTGTTCGTGTGCCCTCTTCGACGCCGACGGCGCGATGGTCGCCCAGGCCGAGAACATCCCTGTCCACCTCGGCGCGATGCCCCACTCGGTCGCGGCCGCGATCGAGGCCCACCCGCCCGAGTCACTCGAGCCGGGTGACGCGGTCCTACTCAACGACCCGTTCCACGGCGGCGCCCACTTGCCGGACCTCACCCTCGTGAGTCCGATCCACCGCGACGGCGACCTGGTCGGTTTCGCGGCCAACCGCGCCCATCACGCCGACGTTGGCGGGGCGAGAGCGGGGAGCGTCGCCGCCGACTCGACGGAGATCTACCAGGAGGGGCTCCGGATCCCACCGGTCAAGCTGACGGCCGCCGGCGTCGAGAACGAGGCCGTCCTCGACCTCCTCCTCGCGAACGTGCGGACGCCCGAGGAGCGTCGGGGGGACCTGGCGGCCCAGCGGGCGGCCAACGAGACCGCGCGTCGGCGCGTTGCCGACCTGATCGAGACGCACGGACTCGAGACCTACCGGGAATCGCTGGCCGCGGTCCAGGACTACGCCGAGCGCCGAATGCGGTCGGCGGTCGGTGACCTGCCCGACGGCGAGTACGCCTTCGAGGACGTGCTCGACGACGACGGCCGGGGCAATGCGGACCTCCAGATCGTGGCGACGGTCACGGTCTCGGGGGAGGCGATGTCGGTCGACTTCGCCGGGACGGCTGGCCGGACCGAGGGCCCGCTGAACGCCCCGATCGCCGTGACGACGTCGGCGACCTACTACGCGGTTCGGTGCTTGACCGACCCGGAGATTCCACCGAACGCGGGGTGTTATCGGCCGATCGAGATCGACGCGCCGGCGGGCTCCATCGTCCACGCCCAGCTTCCGGCGGCCGTGGTCGGGGGCAACCTCGAGGTCTCCCAGCGCATCGTCGACGTGGTGCTCGGGGCGCTGGCCGAGGCCGTCCCCGAGCGGGCGGCCGCAGCCGGTCAGGGCACGATGAACAACCTCACGCTCGGGGGGACGGACCCGAGGACTGAGACGCCCTACGCCTTCTACGAGACGCAGGGCGGCGGCGCCGGGGCCACCGCGAGCTGGGACGGCATGGACGCCGTCCACGTCCACATGAGCAATACGCGGAACACGCCGGCCGAGGTGCTGGAGACGGCCTACCCGCTCCGGGTGCGTCGATACGCGCTCAGGCCCGACTCGGGCGGCGCCGGGGAGCACCGCGGCGGCCTCGGGCTCCGGCGAGACGTGGAGGTTCGGGCAGCGGCCGCCTGCAGCCTCCTGGGAGACCGACGCCGCCACGCCCCCTACGGGTTCGCCGGCGGTGAACCGGGGGAACCGGGAGCGGATCTCCTGCTCCGGGACGGCGAGGCGACGCCCGTCGAGGCGAAGACGACCCTCGACCTCGCGCCGGGGGACGTCCTCTCGATTCGAACGCCCGGCGGTGGCGGGTATGGCGACCCCGCCGACCGGGACCCGGAGGCCGTTCGCCGGGACCTCGAGCTCGGTCGGCTCACGCCGGAGGCGGCTGGGGAGCGGTACGGGATCGAGCCGACCGAGGACGAGGGGTGAGGGCCGTCGGGGGGCCAATCGCCACGGTGGCGGGCTCGGTTCGCCCGGCCGCCACCGAGTCTCTCGACCGACACCTACAGGGAGCCCCCCGGCCACCGGGACGCTATGGAAAGTGTCCTCCCGAGTGCGGTTCGAGACGTCCTCGCCGCCGCCGGCCCGGCCGCGTCGCCGGTGCAGCGCGAGATGGAGGCCCAGGCAGAGGAGACCGGCTTCCCCGTGGTCGGTCCCGAGGTCGGCGCCGTGCTCCGGCTGCTGACGCGGGCGGTCGCGGCCGAGCGGGTCTTCGAGTTCGGCTCTGGATTCGGCTACTCGGCCACCTGGTTCGCCCAGGCGATCCCCGAGGACGGGCTGGTCGTGCTGACGGAAGTGGATGAAGGGGAGCTCGAGGAGGCCCGGGACTACTTCGAGGCGGCCGACTTGGCCGGCCGGGCGGCGTTCGAACACGGCGACGCCTTCGAGGTCTTCGACCGGTACGACGGGCCGTTCGACGTGGTGCTACTCGACTCGGAGAAGGCGCGCTACCCCGAGGCCATCGACCCGATCCGGGCGAAGCTCTCGACCGGCGGCCTCCTCATCGCGGATAACGCCCTCGCGGGGCCACACTCGCCCGAGGAGGTCGCCGCGGGGTTCGAGGACGGTCCCGCCGGCCCGCACGCAGAGCAGGTCGCCGGCGTCGTCGAGTACCTGGGGCGAATGCGCGAGGACCCGGGCTTCGAGACGGTCCTTCTGCCCCTCGGTGAGGGGATCGCCGTCAGCCGGCACACGGGGTGAACGCGGTTGACCCACCACGAGGAGCGAGCAGAGATCCGGGACCGCGACCGGCTGGCCCGGACCGAGGCACACGCGCTCGCCCTCGACTGCGTGACGGCCGGGATCGAGGCCGCGGACCCACGGACGGCGATACGGGCCAGCGTCGACGTCGACCAGCACGGGCTGACGGTCGACGGCGTCCGCTACGACCGGGACCGCTTCGAGCAGGTCCTCGTGGTCGGGGCTGGGAAGGCTTCGGGCCGGATCGCCGTCGAGCTCGAGGAGCGTCTCGACGAGTGGCTCGCCGGCGGCGTCGTCGTGGTCCCGGACCCCGTCGAGACAGACCGCATCGAGGTGGTGGTCGGCGGCCACCCGCTCCCCGACGAGGGCAGCGTCGCCGGTGCCCGCCGCGTCCGGGAGCTGATCGAAACGGCGACCGCGGAGACGCTCGTGCTGGCGGCGGTGACCGGGGGTGGTAGCGCCCTGCTCGCCGAGCCCGCCGAGGGCATCGACCTCGAGGACCTCCGCGGGGTGACCGAGGCGCTCCTGGCAGCGGGGGCCGACATCGACGGGATCAACGCCGTCCGGAAGCACTGCTCGGCCGTCAAGGGCGGCGGGCTGGCCCGGACGGCCGCGCCGGCCACGGTGGTCGGCCTGTTGGTCAGCGACGTGGTCGGGGACGACCCCGCAGTGATCGCGAGCGGGCCGACGGCGCCCGACGCGACCACGTACGCCGACGCGGTCGCGGTGCTCGACCGTCACGAGGTCGAGGCGCCGGCGTCGGTTCGTCGCCGGCTCGAGGCCGGCGTCCGAGGCGACGCCCCGGAGACGCCCGGTCCCGAGGACCCGTGCTTCGAACGGGTCAGGAACGTCGTCGTGGCGAACGGGTGGACGGCCCTCGAGGCCGCGGCTGCCGTCGCGACCGACCGGGGGGTCGACACCTGCGTGCTCTCCTCGCGGATCGTCGGTGAGGCGAGCGAGGCGGGCGGCGTCCACGGAGCGGTCGCCGCGGAGGTGGCCGCGACCGGGAACCCGCTCGAGCCACCCGCCGTCGTGCTCTCGGGCGGAGAGACGACCGTCACGGTCGAGGGGGCCGGCACCGGGGGCCCGAATCTGGAGTTCGCCCTCGGGGCCGCCCATTCACTCCCCCCTGGTGCCGTACTCGCGGCCGTCGATACCGATGGCGAGGACGGGTCGACCCACGCAGCGGGTGCGCTGGTCGATGCCGGGACCGCCGAGGACCAGGGGGCGGCCAAAGACGCGCTCGAGCGCAACGATGCCTACGAGTATCTCGCGGCGCAGGAGGCGCTCATCGTGACCGGACCGACCGGGACGAACGTCAACGACCTGCGCGTGCTGGTCGTCCCGGCGTGAAGGAGGGGCGGTCCGGTCCTACGCCTGGGGCACCCAATCGGTGGTACCGCCGTCCATCCCGACGAGGCGGACCTCGCGCCCGTTGCCCCCCTCGCGGAGCTCGATCATCCCGTCGAAGAGCTGCTTCAAGGTGTTCACCGTGCTCTCGTCGTGGGTCGTCGGGTCCACGGCGAAGACGCCGACGGCGTCGATGCTGCCGATGCGGCCGGTGAGCACGTGCAGGAACCGGAAGACCGTCTCGAGCTCGGCGTACATCAGGAGCGTCGAGAGCGAGTAAAAGGCCACCCGGGTCCGCTCGACGTCGGAGTCGTCGAAGCGACGGAGCTGCTCGGAGACGGCGATCCCGATGCCGGTCAGGTCGCCGGGCGAGGAGACGTATTCGACGTGGTCGGCGGGGAGCGCGTCACCACCGCCGCGCTCGGAGACGCAGTCGACGAGCCGAAGGCGGTCGGGGACCTCGCCGAGTCGGTCTTCCACGTCGCCGATGACCCCTCCGGCGTCTTCGTTCGTCGAGACGAAGAGGGCCCCATCGCCGCTCCTGATGCCCTCGACGGCGAAGGAAGTCAGGAGGTCGTACTTGCCGGACATGGCGGGCCCAGCCAGTAGGTAAGACCCAGGTTCGAGGTCGTCGACGGGAAGCGTATCACCTACCGAGTACATTGAGCTGAGCCGTTGACACTCAAATTGTGACCGTTCGGGTTATAGGTATTGTCATTAAGAGACGGCTAAGCGACAGGTTGCGGGCCGTCGACGGCACTCGAACGGCTCGGGTGACCCGGGGCAAGAAATCGATGGCTACATCTGCCCGACGGACCCGGCTCGGGACCATGACTGGCGCCGAGGAGACGTCCACGCTCCCGTTCTCGCGCTGGTGGCTCGTGATCGCGGGCGCCGTCGCCATGGGCACCGGGGGCGTCTACCAGTTCGCCTGGTCGTCGATCCGTGGGCCGCTGGGGGCCCAGATCGGGGCCGGCGAGACAGCCCTCGGGACCGTCTTCACCGTCTTCGTCGTCTTCCAGACCGTCTCTCAGTTCCCAGCCGGCTGGGTCCGGGACCGATACGGACCCCGGTGGCCCCTGGCGGTCGGGGCGCTACTGCTCGCCGCCGGCTACCTCGGGACGGCCTCGGCGGCAGGGGCTCCCCTGGTCTACCTGGCCTACGCGGTCGGTGGGATGGGGGCGGGGATCGGCTATACGGTCGCGATGAACACCCCCGTGAAGTGGTTCGACGACCACCGGGGGCTCGCAACCGGCGTCGTCGGCATGACCTACGGTGGGGCGAGTTTCCTCCTCATCCCCGCGATCCGTCGAGGCGTCACCACCCAGTTCGAGCCGACCCTCCTCGCGCTGGCCGCCGGCTCCGGGATCGCCGTGGCGATCGCCGCGATCGTACTCCGGGACCCGCCGGGGATGGCGCTCCGCGGCGACGGTGCGGGGGGCGAGTCCGGGTGGAGCGAGGCCACCTCACCCGACGACCACGACCGAGCCTACACCTGGCGGGAGACGCTCAGGACCTGGCAGTTCTGGCTGCTGTATGCCGTCTTCGTCGTGGTCAACGGAGTCGGGCTGATGCTCATCGGCAAGGCGGTGACCTACGCCCAGCAGTTCGGGCTCGCCGCGGCCGTCGCGACGGCCGGCGCGTCGGCCATCGCGGTGTCGGACGCCGCCGGCGTCCTCGGTGGCGGGTGGCTCTCCGACCGTCTCGGGCCCATCCGAACGGTGGCGGGCTCGCTCGTCCTCTGTGGGCTGGTGCTCGGCGGATCGGTGCTCGCGGGCAGCGCCGGGATCGGCCCGGCGTTCGTGCTCCTGGTGGGTGCCGCGGCGTTCTTCCGCTCGCCGTCCTTCGCCGTCTTCCCGGCGCTCGTCGGGACCTACTACGGCGAGGCCCACTCCTCGACGAACTACGCGCTGCTCTACTCCGCGAAGCTATGGGGTGGCGTCTTCGGCGGCACGATCGCCTCAGGGCTAGTCGTCTCGCTGGGCTGGGCCGAAACGTTCGGCCTCGGCGCCGCGCTGCTCGTCGCCGCCGGGTTGGCCACGACGCTCGTCCGGCCGGTGTGAGCTGAACCCCCCGCTCCGGCTCGCCAACCCGTCGCCCCCATCCCAAAGCGGAATGGCCATGTGTCAGCGCGAAGAGCGTCGACCATGCATCGAGTCAGGTTCCGTGACCCGGCAGGGTCGGTACGCAATGGTGAGTGGACAGCCGACGGCGTCGAGTTCTCCGGCGAGCACTACGACCACGACGAGGTCGACATCCTCCCGCCCTGTGAGCCCACGAAGCTGGTCTGCATCGGGCGGAACTACGTCGCCCACGCCGAGGAGATGGACAACGAGATGCCCGACCGGCCGATGCTGTTCCTGAAGGGCCCGAACGCCCTCGCCGCCCACGGCGACGAGGTCACGCTCCCGGCGGGCAAGGAGCGCATCGACCACGAGGCCGAGCTCGGCGTCGTCATCGGCGAGCAGTGCCGGAACGTTTCGGAAGCGGACGCCATGGGCGTCGTCGCGGGCTACACGGCCGCGAACGACCTCTCGAACCGCGACGACCAGCGCGAGGAGCAGAACTGGGTCCGCGGCAAGGCCTTCGACAACGCCTCCCCACTCGGTCCGACTCTGGCGACCCCCGACGAGGTGCCCGACGACGCCTCGATCGAGCTTCGGGTCAACGGCGAGACCCGTCAGGACTCCTCCATCGATCTGCTGGGCTTCGGCGTGGCCGAGCTGATCGCCGAGATCACCGAGCACGTGACCTTAGAGGCCGGCGACGTCATCCTGACCGGCACGCCCGACGGGGTCAGCCCACTCGACGACGGCGACGAGATCGAGATCGACATCGAGGGTATCCCGACGCTCGAGCACAGCGTCCGGATCCCGTAGGCCGGACCCCCATCAGAAGACGCGCTCGGTCGCGAGGGCCGCACCCTCGACGAGGGACTCGAGCTTCTTCCAGGCGATCTCGGGGTGGAGCGCCCCGAAGCCTGCGAACGTGCCCAGCCCACAGTCCGCCCCCGCGATGACCCGCGTCGGATCGCCCACCGCGTCGACGAACCGCTCGATCCTGTCTGCGACGACGGGCGGCGGCTCGACGTAGTTGACGTTGACGTCGATGACGCCGGGGACGAGGACCCAGTCGTCGGGAATGCCAGACTCGGCGAGCAGCACGTGGTCGTGCTGGTGGCAGGGGTTCGCCTGCTCGATGAGCCACCCGCCGACGTCAGCATCCTCCAGCACGGGGAGTACCCGCTCGAGCGGGATGTCATGGTGGTGGGGGCCCTCGTAGTTCCCCCAGCAGGTGTGGATCCGGACCTGCTCTCGGGGCACGTTCTCGAGTGCCCGATTGAGAGCCTCGACGTGGTATCGGGCGATCTCGACGAACTCGTCATCGGTACGGTCCTTGAACTTGAGGTGGCGGCCGCCCAGCAGGTCGGGGGCGTCGACCTGGAGGACTGCGCCGGTGTCGGCGACGAGTTCGTACTCCTGCTGGATGGCCGCGGCGACGGCGTCGGTGAAGGCCTCGTGGCTGTCGTAGTGCTCGTTCCCGAGGTATGATGTGACGGTGCCGGGCGACGCCGCGGTGACGAACGCCTCCTCGAAGTCGGCCTCTGTCGAGTCGACCGCGGCCTGGAACGCGTCATACTCGGCCCGGGTCGCGTCCTCGCCGACGTACTCGACGGGACTGGTCACGGCGGGGATCGTCGCCCCGGGCTCGGACCACGCCTTGAAGGTCGGAACCTGCTCGGCGTAGGCCGGGTACTCCTCCAGGTCGGCCCACTGGATGGCCGGCACCTCCCCGTCGAACCCGGAGAGGCGGTCCACCACGTAGGTCACGAACGAGAGCCGACCCTGCTCACCGCCGGTCGCGACGTCGATGCCGATCTCGTCCTGACGGGCCACCGCCGCCTCGGTCGCCTCCCGGACGGCCGCTTCGAAGCCCTCGTCTTCGATCGGCTCGCCGGCCTGGCGACGTTGGAAGTACTCGAGGAGCGGTTCGGGTCGGGGGAGGCTTCCGACGTGGGTCGTGAGGATCCGGTCGTCGCTGTGTTTCATCTGGATCACATCCAGGTGCGTCATCGCGTAGTACCTCAATGATATTTGCGATAGCACATAATATTGCCAAAGACTATTACTAAATTGCATTATTTCGGCGGGCGACGGGGGCGGGAACAGCTATGCCCGCTCGCGACGTAGGCGCCTCATGCACTCAGAGGCCGAGGCCGACGTCGGCGAGATTGCCGATGCCGTCCAGACCTTCCTCATGCGGAACTTCCCCCAGATCGCCATGCACGGCGGGAACGCCGCCGTCGAGTCCGTCGACGAGGAGACCGGCGAGGTGTGGCTCCGGCTCGGCGGCGCCTGCTCTGGCTGTGGCATCTCGCCGATGACCATCCAGGCCATCCAGGCCCGGCTCCCCCAGGAAGTCGACGGCGTCACTGAAATCCACGTCGACGCGGGGTTCGAGGCCACCCCCATGTTCCCCGGCCGTGACGAGGGCGGGTCCCGCTTCCCGGACGCACCGTTCTGAGGCTCGCAGCGATCGCCGGTCTGTGTCGGACGGGCGTCGCGCAGCCGTCGGGGGTGCCGGCGCGGGCCAGCGCCATCCCTGAGAATCGCGGCACAACCCTTTTTAACGAACCCGAGAGATGAAAGGGCAATGACACCCATCGAGGAGGCCGTCGGCGACCTGGCCGCCGACGTCGACGCGCTCGCCATCTTCGGCCCCTCGAGCTCCGAGTACGACCGGTTCACCGGCGCGGCCGAGGAGACCGACCTCGATTGTTTCGTGGTCGCCTCTGAGAACGTCGTGGAGGCCGAGACGTTCATCGAGCTTCCCCTCGAGTTCCAAGACATCCGCGACCGGCTCCGCTTCGGCATCGAAGGCGCAATGGGCCAAGGCTTGGTCTCCGAAGGTGACGTGGTCGCCTGCGTCACGGACGTCTTCTCCGACGACATCGACGCGGTCGTTCGGCTCCGGGTCTCTGAATCCCTCGCGTCCGGCATCTACAACCTCTTCGTCAACTCCCGGGCCGGGCCGGCCGTGATCCGCGACGTCCTCGAGCTCGTCATCGAGCTCGGCCGGAAGGGCCAGAAGGGCGAGCCTGTGGGGGCGCTGTTCGTCGTCGGCGACGCCGGGAAGGTGATGAACAAGTCCCGACCGCTGTCGTACAACCCCTTCGAGAAGTCCCACGTCCACGTCGGCGACTCCATCGTGACGGTGATGCTGAAGGAGTTCTCCCGGCTGGACGGGGCGTTCGTCATCTCTGATGAGGGCAAGATCGTCTCGGCCTACCGGTACCTCGAGCCCTCGGCCGAGGGCGTCGACATCCCGAAGGGGCTCGGGACCCGGCACATGGCGGCTGCAGCCATCACCCGAGACACCAACGCCATCGCGGTCGTCCTCTCCGAGTCCGACGGGCTCGTCCGCGCGTTCAAGGCCGGAGAACTCGTCTTAGAACTCGACCCGGAGGAGTACTAGGATGGCCGCCGTCGAGGAGCTGCTGGCCTCGGTACCGAACCGGCTGTTCCTCGCCGCCGGGATCCTCATCCTCGGGAGCATCTTGGGCCTCGCCGCGGGCCGGCTCAACCGCCGACTCCTCCGACGGGTCGGGGTACCGGAGGCGGTCGACGGGACCGCCTTCGAGCGGACGATGCGTGGGTTCGGTACCTCGACGGTCTCCATCATCTCGAGCCTCTCGGCCTGGTTCATCATCGGCGTCTCCGTGCTGGCGGCCGTCTCGATCGCCGAGATCAGCTACCTCCAGGTGCTCACGGGGCAGGTCACCTCGCTCCTCCCGCAGCTGTTCGTGGCCACCATCGTCCTCATCGTCGGCATCGTCATCGGCGATAAGCTCGATCTCGTCGTCTCCGAACGGCTGAAGGGCATCAAGTTGCCCGAGGTGAACATCATCCCGTCGCTCGTCAAGTACAGCGTCGTCTACGTCGCAGTGCTCATTGCCCTCGGACAGGTCGGGGTGGTGACGGGGGCGCTGGTCGTGATGCTCGGGGCCTACGCCTTCGCGGTCGTGCTGCTCTCGGCCGTCGCCTTCATGGACCTCCTGAGGGCCGCAGCGGCGGGGATCTACCTCCTCCTGAACCAGCCCTACGGCATCGGCGACGAGGTCGAGATCGGCGATGACAGGGGCATCGTCCAGGAGGTCGACGTCTTCGTCACCCGCGTCGAGTCGGACTCCACGGAGCACGTCATCCCGAACAGCAAGGTGTTCGAACACGGCGTCGTCCGGACGCGGCAGGACTGACGACCGGCCGCCGTCGCACTCGTACAGCGGGAAGGCGTCACTCCCGCGGCTCGACCCGCATCTGCATCTCCGTTCGGGGGTGGGCGGTCAACGTCGGCATGAGGTCGAGTGGCGACGTCCCGAGGTACTCGAGTCGGTACCGGCTCGCCACCGTCGCCACGATGAGTTTGGCCTCGAGCATAGCGAGGTGCTTGCCGATGCAGTGGCGCGGCCCGCCGCCGAACGGGAAGGACGCGAAACGGTGTCGCCCTCGGTTCCGCTCCGGGGTCCACCGGTCCGGGTCGAACGACGTTGGGTCCTCCCAGAGGCGGGCCGACCGGTGGACGGCCCACTGCGGGAGCATGACCATGCTCCCCGCCGGGACGGTGTAGCCGTCGACCTCGAACCGCGCCGTTGCCGTGCGGAAGATCGCGTAGACCGGCGGATACAACCGGAGGGCTTCCTGGATCACGCGATCGGTGTACTCGAGCGACTGGACGTGGTCGAACCCCGGCGAGGCGCCATCGAGGACGGCGTCGACCTCAGCCTGGACACGGCGCTCGACGTCCGGGTGCTCGGAGAGGAGGTACCAGGTGTAGGTGAGCGTGAGCGCCGTCGTGTCGTGGCCGGCCAGGAGCATCGTCACGAGTTCGTCCCGCAGCTGCGATCGGCTCTGCTCGCCGCGCTGCCGGGCCCGGAGGAGGATCGAGAGGAAATCCATGGGCGCATCGGGGTCGTCGGGCGACCCGACGTCGCCTTGCCGCCTCGCGATCACGTCATCGACGATCTCTTCGACGGCGTCGACGGCCGCCTCGAACTCGGCGTCGCCGGGCATCGGCACCCAGTTGGGCAGCGCGAACCGAATCGGGTCCGGCTCGAACCGGCGACCCAGTGGCTCAAGCTGCCGCTGGAGGCGCTTGACCGTGGCCTCGTCGAGCTCGACCCCCATCATCAGGTCACAGATGACGTCGAGGGTGATCCGGGTCATCGCCTCCTCGACGTCGACGGCCGCACCCGGTGACCATGCCTCGACGCGCGACTCGGCGTGGGCCGTGATCCGATCGGCCATGCCGGAGAGGCGGTCCATCCCGAAGGCCGGGTTGGCCAACTGCCGCTGGCGACGCCAGGTCACGCCGTTCGAGAGCAGGAGCCCATCGCCGAGGAGGTCGCCGATGGGCCCCTCCTGGAAGTCGGGCTTCCGGAAGTCCGAATCGGCCTCGACGAGGACGTACTCGATCGCGTCGGGGTCGAAGAGGACGTACACCGGCATCGGTCCCAGATCGAAGCGGGCGATCGTGCCGTAGGCCCGCTCGAGCGCGGCGAGGAAGGAGAAGGGGTCGCGGGCGTATCGGCGGCTGCTACCGACGAGGGGCGGCCCCGTCGGACCTGGCGGGTTCTGGGCCATCGGGTCGTACCACTCGAAACGAGGGGGTCCCCGCGGTTAAGCCCGTCCCCAGGACGGTCGCCACCTCGATCCATCGCTGGCCGACCCGCGATCGATCAGGGCTCGTCGATCGGTGCCGCGGGGATGCCGGCCACCGTCGCACCTTCCGGCACGTCTCGGGTAACCACCGAGTTCGCCCCCACGCGGGCGTTGGCCCCGACCCTGACGCCGGGGAGGAGCACCGCGCCGGCCCCGATCATCGCCCGCTCCCCGATGACGACCTCGCCGGTCCGGTACTCGCCCTGGAGGAACTCGTGGCAGAGGATGGTCACGTCGTAGCCGACGATGGCGTCGTCACCCACAGTGACGAGTTCCGGCCAGAACACGTCGGGCGTGGACTCGAGGGCGAAGGCAACGCCGGAGCCGACCGTCATGCCGAGCCGCCGGAAGAGCCAGTTCTTCAGCCGGAGACTCGGCGAGTGTCGGGCGAGCACGATGGCGGCGTAGTTCACCGCAACCCGGAGGGGCGACCGGGCCTCGGTCCACCGCCAGAGCGAGCTTCGGTCGCCGGGCGTCTCGTGCACCTCGATGCGCTCGTGGCGGGCGCTATCGGCGTCCGGGTCCTCGACCGCCGGGTCGGCCGTCACGGCGTCGGCTTCGCCGGGCACGGGTTTGAAGCTACTCCTCGGCGTCGGCCGGGTCCCGGCCCGACGTCACTTCCGTCACCCGAACGCCCTTCTCGGCGAGGTGGCGCATGCGCCGTCGGGCGAAGTCCTCCTCGTCGGTACCGCGGGTCGCGAGGACGTACATCCGGGCACGGCCGACGGGACGCATCGTTCGGCCGGCACGTTGGGCCCCCTGGCGACGGGAGCCGCCGAGCCCCGACGCGTCGATGGCAACCTCTGCCTCGGGGAGGTCGATGCCCTCGTCGCCGATCCGAGAGACGACGAGGACGTCCCGCGGCCCACTGCGAAACTGCTCGAAGAGGCGCCGACGCCGCGCGTGTGGGGTCTCCCCCGAAACGAACGGAACGCCGAGGTCCTCGGCGATCTCGTCGCCCTGCTCGAGGTATTCGACGAATATCAGTGCCTTCTGGCCCGGGTGGGCCCGGAGGATGTGGCGGATCTCGTCGACCTTCGCCGGGTTCGAGGCCGCGAGCTGCCGCCGCTCGTGGCCCGTCGCAGAGACGTAGGCGTTCCGGTCCTCCTCGCCACCCCACGGCACGTACCGGATCTCGACCTCGGGCTCGGCGACGTACCCAGCGTCGAAGAGGGCGCCCCAGTCGGTGCCGATCGGGGGGCCGATCAGGGTGAAGATCTCCTCCTCCTTGTCGTCCTCACGGACGGGTGTCGCGGACAATCCCAGTCGGGACTTCGACTGGAGCTCGGCGGTCCGCCGGAAGATCGGGGCGCTCACGTGGTGGACCTCGTCGTAGACGACGAGGCCCCAGCGCCGATCCTCGAAGAGCGCCCGGTGGCGGTCCATGCCCGCGGTGTGGTAGGTGGCGATCGTGACCGGTCGAATCTCCTTGGTGCCGCCATGGTACTCGCCCACGGTCTCGGCAGTCAGTGAGGTGTGCTCCAATATCGCGTCGCGCCACTGGGAGACGAGCTCCCGGCTGGGCACGAGGATGAGCGTCTCGCCCTCGACGGCGGCCATCACGCCGAGGGCGGCGATCGTCTTGCCGCTACCTGGTGGACCGACGAGGACGCCGGCACCGCGCTCGACGAATCGGTCGACCCAGGTCCGTTGGTAGTCGCGAAGGCGGGCCCGCAGGTCGATCGGGAGCTCGTCACCAGCCTCGAGCGCCCGCTCGTCGACGACGGGGTACCCGGTCTCGTAGAGCGTCCGCTTTACGGCCGCCGTCTCGTCCTCGGCCACCCAGGCCTCGGTGTCCGAGATGCGGGCCCGGAGCTGGCCCTCCTCGAGGTGCTGCTCCGCGACGTTCCCGAGGAGGTCGGCGCTCCGGGCCTCGAGGACGACGTAGCCCTCCTCGTGGGTGTAGAGCCGGAAGGCATGCGCCCGGTCCCACTGGCCTTCGATCCACTCCTCGAGCCCTCGGTTCCGCTCGCCGACGACCGCCCGAACCGACTCGAGCAGGGAAGCCAGGTCGTCGTACGGCGCCTGCCAGACGTCCTCCGGGCGGATCTCGTAGACGTACCCCCCGGTCCGGTTCGTCTCGACGAGGTGCGCGAAGCCGGCCAGCCGGGCGCGGGTGAACTGGCTCGGCCGATCGACGACGACCTCCCGCCGGTTCGGGAAGAGGACCGCTCGCTCGCGGTCGACGGTGGCCTTCCAGTCGGCGGGGTACCAGACGATGGGGTCGGTCTCGGCGTCGAACCGGTCGAGCTCCCCGGCCGCGACGAGGGCCTCGAGGGCGTCCTCGGCCGCGGCGGGCGAACACCCGTGCGCGCGGGCCACCTCGCTCGCGGTAGCGAGGGGCCGGCCGCGCTCCTCGAGGACGTCGTAGACCGTGTCGATGTCGAGTTCGAGAGCGTCCTCGGCCCCAGGGTCGTCGGTCACTAGGACCGGGTAGCCGGGGGAGGCGTAAAAGGGGCGCGTCAGTCCCCGAAGAGCCGTCGGGCGAGAGCCAGCCGGGAGCTCACCCGCGGATCTCGGCCATGTGCTCGATCCGCCGCTTTACGAGGTCGGGGGTTCCGATGTCGTGGCGGACGCGGAGGCCCTCCTCGCCGGCGGTGGCCAGCGCCTCCTCCGCGATCGCTTCGGCCTCAGTAATGGAGTCCGCGATCCCGACGACGGCGAAGGAGCGCGAGGTCGTCGTGTAGACCCCGTCCTCACGGGCGTCGACGCTCGCGTAGAAGAGCAGGGCGTCACCCGCGGCCTCCTCGTCGATGGTGATCTTGGCGCCGGCTCTTGGATCGGTCGGGTAGCCCTCTGGGACGGCGTACTTACAGACCGTCGCTTTCTCGGCGAACTCGAGCTCGGGCAGCGGGTCGCCCTCCCGAGCGGCCACGAGCACGTCGAGGAAGTCCGTCTCCAGCACCGGGAGCGTGTTCATCGCCTCGGGGTCGCCAAAGCGGGCGTTGTACTCGACGACCTTCGGCCCGTCGGCCGTGAGCATGAACTGGCCATAGAGGACACCGCGGTAGTCCGGCAGTGCCTGGACCGTCGCCTCGAGCACCGCGACGGCGGCCTCGTAGTCGGCGTCCGTCATGAACGGGAGCGACGGGTCGGCGTCGGAGTAGCTCCCCATGCCGCCGGTGTTTGGCCCCTCGTCGCCCTCGTAGGCCCGCTTGTGGTCCTGGACCGCCGGCGAGACCCGGAGCTCGCCGTTGGCCACGAGCGCCTGAATCGTGAACTCCTCCCCGACGAGGCGCTCCTCGATGACCCACTCCTCGTAGCCGCTCTCCCTGAGGTAGGCCGGGGCCTCGCCTTTCGGGAGCTGGTCACCGGTGACGCGGACGCCCTTGCCCCCGGTGAGGCCGCGCGGTTTCAACGCCACGTCGCCATCGACGGACTCGACGTGGTCGATCGCGGATTCGACGTCACCGAAGGTGGCGAACTCGGGCGTGCCCGGCATGCCGTGCTCGGCCATGAACGCCCGCTGGTAGGCCTTGTCCGTCTCGATGCGTGCCTCAGCCTGTCGGGGGCCGAAGGCGTAGACGCCGGCCGCCTCCAGGGCGTCGACGACGCCGGCGGCCAGGGGGGACTCGGGCCCGATGACGGCCAGCGTCGCATCGGTGGCTTCGGCGTAGTCGACGACGGCCTCCGGGTCCGTCGTGTCCAGCGTCTCGTAGTCGGCCGCGAGGGCGTCGATCCCGGGGTTCCGGTTCCCGGCACAGGCGACCAGTTCGGCGTCGCGGTCCGTCGCGGAGACGGCCCGGGCGATGGCGTGTTCGCGGCCACCACCGCCGACTATGAGGACTCGTTCGGTCATGGCCAGAACCGGGGCCGGGTGGGGGGTAAACGTTGCCGTTCGGGGGGACCGCGCCGACGCGGGCCCGAGCACTCGTCCCGACTCAGAGTGGCGGGGTTTACCCGTCGGGGCACGAAGTCAGGGGGCATGAGCGACGCACCGACGGACCGCAACCGGCTGGACGAGGAAGCCTCGCCCTACCTCCGCCAGCACGCCGACAACCCGGTTCACTGGCAGCCCTGGGACGAGGCGGCGCTGGCGGCGGCCCGGGAGCGCGACGTCCCGGTCTTCCTCTCGGTCGGCTACGCGGCCTGTCACTGGTGTCACGTCATGGCCGACGAGAGCTTCGAGGACGCCTCGATCGCCGAGGTGCTGAACGAGCGGTACGTCCCGATCAAGGTGGACCGGGAGGAACGCCCGGACGTCGACAGCGTCTACCAGACCATCGCCCAGTTAGTGACCCGCGGTGGGGGGTGGCCGCTCTCGGTCTGGCTCACGCCCGGGGGCCGGCCGTTCTACGTCGGGACCTACTTCCCGCCCGAGGAGCGCGGTGGGATGCCAGCGTTCCCGGACCTGCTCACGGGCCTGGCGGACGCCTGGGCGACCGACCGCGAGGAGGTCGAGAACCGGGCCGAGCAGTGGACCGCGGCGATTCGCGGGGAGCTCGAAGACGTGGAGGGGACCGGGGAGGCGCCCGAGCCGGGGCTGCTCGAGTCGGCCGCCGAGAGTGCCCTCCGGAGCGCCGACCGCGAGCACGGCGGCTTCGGCACCTCGGGCCCGAAGTTCCCACAGACCGGGCGGATCCACCTGCTGCTCCGGGCGTTCGACCGGACGGGTCGGGACGCGTTTCTCGAGTGCGCCGTCGGGGCCCTCGATGCCATGGCGACGGGCGGTCTCTACGACCACGTCGGCGGCGGCTTCCACCGCTACTGCGTCGACCCCGAGTGGGCGGTGCCCCACTTCGAGAAGATGCTCTACGACAACGCCGAGCTTCCACTCGCGTACCTGGCGGGCTATCAGGTCACGGGTGAGGATCGCTATGCCGACGTGGTCCGCGAGACGCTGGCCTTCCTCGACCGCGAGCTGGCCCACCCCGACGGGGGGTTCTACAGCACCCTCGACGCCCAGAGCGAGGGGGAGAATGGCGAGCGCGAGGAGGGGGCGTTCTACACCTGGACGCCGGCCGAGGTCCGCACGGCCGTCGACGATGCGGGCGGCGACGCCCTCCACGCCGAGCTGTTCTGCGATCGGTTCGGCGTCACCGAGTCGGGCAACTTCGAGGGCCGGACCGTGCTCAACGTGTCGTCGACGACGGCGGCCGTAGCCGATGCACACGACCTCGAGGAGACCACGGTTGACACCCATCTCGAGGAGGCGCGAACCGCCGTCTTCGATACCCGAGCGGGCCGGCCTCGCCCACCCCGCGACGAGAAGGTGCTCGCGGGGTGGAACGGCCTGGCCATCTCGGCCTACGCCGAGGCCGGACTCGTCCTCGACCCAGCGTACGCCGAGCGCGGCGTCAGGGCCCTCGATTTCGTCCGCGAGCACCTCTGGGACGGCGACCGGCTCTCGCGGCGCTACAAGGATGGCACCGTCGGCGTCGACGGATACCTCCAGGACTACGCCTTCCTCGCCCGTGGAGCCCTCGACTGCTACCAGGCGACCGGCGACGTCGAGCACCTGGCGTTCGCGCTCGACTTGGGCCGGGGAATCGTCGAGGCGTTCTGGGACGGAGACGTGGGCGCGCTGTATCTCACGCCCGAGGGGGGCGAGTCGCTCCTGGCGCGACCCCAGGAGCTCTCCGATCAGTCGACCCCGTCGAGCGCCGGGGTCGCCGTCGACGTCCTGCAGGCGCTCTCGCACTTCGCTGCCGGGGAAGCCTTCGACGAGGTCGCCGCCGCAGCCCTCGAGACGTACGGCTCCCGGATCGAGTCGAACCCACTACAGCACGCCGCGCTGGCGCTCGCGGCAGACCGGTTCGAGGCGGGGTCGGCGGAGCTGACAGTCGTCGCGGAAGCGCTCCCGGAGGACTGGCGGGAGCGGATCGGCGAGACGTACCTGCCGGGTCGGCTGCTGTCGGTCCGGCCCGACAAGCTCGGCCCGTGGCTCGATCGGTTGGGTCTCGACGATTCGCCGCCGATCTGGGCTGGTCGGACGGCCGAGGGCGAGGAGCCGACCGTCTACGCCTGTCGGGACTTCACGTGCTCACGGCCGGAGACGGACGTGGACGAGGCACTTTCCTGGCTCGCCGAGGAAGCCGAATAGGCTCGTAGGCTCGACCATCAATATGGTGCCGGCCCAAGAGCAGGCACCCATCTCGACCGAGGAACGGTGCCCCCTGAGCAGTTGTAATTACCCCTCGTAGGCGTGCCCGTCGCGAACCCGTGGGGCACCAACGGCGACCACGACGGCCTCGGACGAACTGTCCTGGTGGTTGAACGCCCGGTGGGGGCTCCCCGGCCCAACGACGAAGAATTCGTCGGGACCAACGGCGTACTCGCGATCCGGGGTCTCGATCCGGAGTGCTCCCGACACGACGTAGAACGCTTCCTCCTGTTCATCGTGGTAGTGGAGACCGGTCAGCGGGATGTCCTCGCCAGGGGCCACGACGTAGCGACGGAGCCCGAAGTTCTCGAGGCCAGTGACGTCCGCGACGTCGCGCGTCTCGGACGGCCGATCGGGGAGCGGTTCGACGTCCGCAGGGTCGACGTGGTGATACCCCATGGCCGGACTATCCCCGGCCATCATAAGTAACGGACGGGCCGCGGCCGGTCGATGGGGCTCCCGTGTCAGTGTAGCGCCCGAATCCCGTCACGAAGGAACGCGCCGCGTGCCGCGAGCTGGGACTGGATTCGGTGGACGTCAAGGTCCCGCGGGTCGGCATCGGACTCGGTCGCTGCCATGGCGGCGGCCACGCCGGCGGCTTCGCCCATCGCGAAGGCGGTGCCGATCACCCGCATCGACGCCTGTACCTCGTGACTGGCGCTCGCGCACCGCCCGGCGACGAGGGCATTCTCTAGGTCGCGAACGACGAGTGACCGGTAGGGAATGTCGTAGTAGCCACCCTCCGGCAGCCATTCCCAGTCGCTGGCCCGGGTCTCCGGGTCGTGGTTCTCCCGGGCCCAACCACAGTGGGCTACCGCGTCATCGAACCGAGCATTCTCGAGGAAGTCGTCGTGTGTGAGGACGTACTCACCGATCACTTTCCGAGTCTCGCGGATGCCCAACCGGGGCGCGATCGAATCGATGTATGCCTCCCCAAAGCCCTCCAGTTCGTTCCGGAAGAACTCCATGTAGCGCTCGGCCTGGCTGCGACCGTCCATCACACCGTGGGATCTCGCCGCCGCATCCATGGGATCGACCGGGACGTCGGTGAAGTTGACCCAGGCCTTCCCCTTCCCGGAGAGCAGTAAAAAAATCCCGTCCGTTTTCGGCAGGTCATAGTCGCCGCGCTCGACGGCCTCCGCCATCGCAGAGCGGACGTCCGCCATACTGTGGGCGCGTGCCGCCTCCTCGTCCACGCCGCCGGCGAAGAAGATGGTGGTACTCGACTGGCACTCCTCAGGCACGTGATTGACCGCGGCCCCGGCACGGTGGGCGAGGGCTCCGTCGCCGCTGGCGTCGATGACTTGCTCCGCCCTGATCGCGAGCGGTCCAGCTGGGTGCTCCGCGACAATCGCTTCGACGCGATCACGCCCGCCCTCGCCAGGGGTAGTCACCACGTCCGTGACTAATGCATTCAGGAGCGGGGTCACCGAGCCGCCATCGACGAGGTCGTCGAACACCAGCTTCAGCGCCTCAGGGTCGTAGACATAGATGCTCGTCCGGTCACGGAGCGAAATCGGTCCTTCCAGCGCGTCACGATCGGCCAGTCCGTCGAGGACCTCGTCGGCGACGCCCGCGACGATCTTCTCCGGGGGCGACCCGTCGGTGGTGCACGAAAAGAAGCCACAGAAGGTCGCCAAACCACCGCCGGTGCTCGTCCCACCGAAGTACCCTTCGGCGTCGATCAGGAGGGTCTCCGCCCCTTCTTGGGCCGCCGTGTACGCGGCGGCCATCCCTGCGGCCCCCGCGCCAACCACGGCGACGTCGACGTCGTATCGGACCGGCACCGTTCGGTCCTCGAGGGTTATCGAATCGCTCATCCAGTCGAGTCCCCTACAGGTGCGTCGCCGCCCTCCCCCGGACGCCCACCGAGGTAGAGCCGTTCGACGTCACGGTTCTCGAGGAGTTGTTCACTCGGACCGGACAACACCACATCCCCCTGGTCCATCACGTAGGACCGGTCGGACGCTTCGAGGGCGCGCCGTGCATTCTGCTCGATGACGAGGAACGAGACCCCCTCGTCGTTCAGGCTCGCGATCCGGTCGAAGATGTCCGCCGTGATCTTCGGCGCGAGCCCCATGGAGGGCTCGTCGAGGAGCAGAAGCGCCGGGTCCATCATGAGCGCACCACCCATCTCGAGCATCTGCTGTTGGCCTCCGGAGAGGGTCTTGGCTTTGTCGGCGCGCTTCTCTCGGAGCGGGGGGAACCGGTCGAAGACGGCCGCGAGCGCTTCTTCGACGTTGTCTTTTAGGTAGGCGCTCATCTCAAGGTTCTCCTGGACGGTCATCTCCGGGAAGGTGGAGCGCCCTTGGGGAACGTATGCCACCCCCCGACGGAGGAGTGCCCGGGGCTCTGCACCGGTGACCTCCTCCCCGTCGTACAGAACCCGACCGTCGTAGACATCGAGGATTCCGAAAATAGCCTTAAATAGTGTCGACTTGCCCGCTCCGTTCGAGCCGACGACACCGACGACCTCGCCCTCGCCGACCCGGACATCGACGCCGTGGAGGACCTCAGAGCCGTCGTAGCCCGAGTAGATTCCCTCGGCCGCGAGGTAGTCGTCCACTGTCAGCCACCCTCTCCAAAGTACGCCTCTATGACGCGTTCGTCGTTTCTGATCGCCTCCGGCTTCCCGGTGGCGATCGGCTGGCCCGCGTCGAGGACGACGATACGATCACAAAGATCGCTCATTACGCGCATGTTGTGCTCAACCAGTAGGAACGACTTCCCTTGTTCGTTGAACTCCCTAACGTAGTCCGAGAGCTTATTGATCATCGTTGGGTTGACACCCGCCATTGGTTCGTCAAGCATGATGAGCTCCGGCTCCGGATGGGTCATCAGTGCTGCCGCGAACGCCAGGATCTTCCGTTGGCCATATGAGAGCGACTCGGCGTCGGCATCTGCGAGGTGATCGAGCTCGACCGTTTCGAGCATCTCGTCTGCGCTCGCCACGAGGTCGGTCTCAGTACCACCCCCGCCAAGGGCGGCCGTTGCCGTCGCCCCGATCGACTTCTCCTGGGCGGCGAAGACCAGGTTCTCCCTAACCGGGAGTTCCGGATACACGCGGACCTGCTGGAAGGTGCGGCCGATGCCGGCTCGTGCGATCGCGTCGGGAGCTAGCCCGGTGATGTCCTTTCCCCGGAACGTCACCTCCCCGCGGTCGGGGGAGTGCTGACCAGTGATGCAGTTGAAGGTCACGGTCTTCCCGGCCCCGTTCGGTCCGGCTAGCCCAAGAATTTCGCCCTTCTCCAGCTTGAAACTCGCGTTGTCGACCGCCACGAGGCCACCGAAAGTCTTCGTCAAGTTGGAGACGGTGAGAAGGCTCATCGGTCAGGCCCCTCCAACTCTGTGCCGGCCCGGTGATCGTCGAGCCACTCGCGGAACCGGCCGGCGATGCCTTCCGGGACGTAGATCACGATGACCATGAGCAGGGCACCGAAGAGTACCAACCGGGCTTCGCCGAGGGCCCGGGAAATCTCTGGAAGTGGTACGAAGATGGCCGGGCCGACGACGCTGCCGGCGAGCACGCCGGAACCGCCAACGACGGCCATGACAAGGATCTCGGCCATGAAGTGGAGCGAGAAGTTGTCGGGACCGATGACACCTTGGTAGTGGGCGAACAGCGAGCCCGCGACGCCGGTGATGAGTCCAGAGATCGCATACGCAGTCACCTTATAGTGCATCAGGTGCAGTCCCTGGGCCTCGGCGAGGTCCTCGTCCTCGCGTATCGCACGGAAGCACCGGCCGACCGGAGACGCCAGGAGCCGCCGTACAACGAGCAACGCAACCACCACGAACACGAGGACGAGGTAGTAGTATTCGAGGCGAGTGTCGATCCTGCCGAGACCTGGCAGAAGCGGGTTCGGAATCCCGGTGACACCGAAGGGACCCTCGGTCAGGGACACCCAGTTCAGGATGATCACGTGGATTACCTCGCCCATCGCGAGCGTGACGAGCGCGAAGTAGTGTCCCCGGACCCGGAAGGCCGGCACGGCCATCGCCGCGGCGAACGCCGCGGTGACCACCGCGGCCGCCGGGAGGGCGACCCAGAATGACACGCCGAGCTTCGTGGCCAGGAGCGCCGAGGCATACGCGCCGATGGCCCACAGCCCGTGGTGGCCCAGCGAGAGGTAGCCGGTGAAGCCCAAGAGGAGGTCCAGCGAGAGGACGAGCAGGACGAAGACGCCGACAAGGACGAGGATGTTGATCTGGTAGCTGTTCGCCAACAGGTGGGGGGCGACCACAGCTACGACGAGGCTAGCGACGATGAGCGTTCGCGGAGCCGCCCAGAGACGTGCCAAGCCGGATGGCGTTGTCGATCCACTCATCGTTGCCACCCACCGAGGAGCCCCTGCGGGCGGAGCAACAAGACAACGATCAGCAGCACAAACGCGAAGGCGTCACGGTAGCCGCTACCCCCCGGGATGAGCCCGGCGCCAAGTGCCTCGACGACGCCGATGAGCAGGCCGCCGAGGAGGGCTCCCGTCACGCTCCCGAGGCCACCGATGATGATGGCGGCGAAGGCCTTCAACAGCGGCAGCAGACCCATCGTCGGCGACACCGAGAAAAGCGTCCCGTACACCACCCCCGCAGCGGCAGCCAACGCCCCAGAGATTGCGAACGTGGTCATGTAGACTCGGTCGGTGTCGATGCCCCGGATGACGGCCGCTTCCGGATTCTGAGCGGTCGCCCTGAGCGCTTTGCCGATCTTCGTCCGCATCAGCACGGCCCACATGCCGCCGAAGAGGACCACCGCCATCCCCATCGCGAAGAGCCGGAGATAGGAGATGTAGAGGCCCGCCACTCTGAGGGTCGCGTTGCCGAATGGGTCGGCGATGGACTTTGGAATACCGCCCCAGGCCATCAGAGCGGCATTCTGGAGGAAGAGCAACAGCCCAAACGCCACCATGACGATCGCCAAGAGCGAGCGGTCGTAGAGCGGCCGGAACACCAGGCGTTCGATGCCAATGGCCGCGATCCCGACGAGCGCGATCGCCAGCACGAGCGCCACCGGATACGGAAGCCCGGTCAGCGCCAGGATCCAGAAGCCGGCGTACGCGCCGAGCATCACGAACTCCCCGTGGGCGAAGTTGATGACGTCCATGATCCCGAAGATCAGCGTCAAGCCGACCGCTACCAGCGCGTAGATCGCGCCGATGGAGAGGCCGTTGACGATCTGTTGGAAGACGAGCTCGGGGGTGACCATTAGCGCCCGTTCACTCCTGCGCGAACGGACCCGTCAGGATTTCGAGGTTGTCACTCTGCCACCGGCCGATCCCCGACTGGACGTCGGCCTGGTTGTGCTCGCCGAACTCGAGCGTGAACTCGGGATACCCATAGACGCCGGTCATGCTAGCCTCGGTCATCGCCCTCTGGATGTCGGCGGGGTCTATCGAGCCCGCTCGGACGATGCTATCGGCGATGACGTTGACCGCGTCATAGGTCGGCGCACCGATGTAGTCAGGCGGGACCTCGCCGTCCGTCGCCGACTCGAGCGCAGAGACCCACTGGTCGACGTGGGAGATCCCCTGTGGGTTCGATGGGAACGGGACTTCGACGTACAGCCCGTCGAGTGAGTCACCGTAGTTCTCGGGCGTGTCCGGACTCGAGAGCGGCGCGGGCGCCATGATGTTCGGGAAGCCGACCTGTCGAGCTTGCGGCAGCATTGTCTCACCCATCGCCGGGTCGTTAATGGCCATGTAGAGCAGGTCCGGGTCCGACGATTTGATCTGCTGGAGCTCCGTGTTGAACGACTGCTGGTCTGGGTTGAAGGCGATTTTGTTCGTGACGTCGACGTCGTGCTCCGCCAGGTACTCCTCGTACGTGTCCATCTGGTCGACGCCGAAGTCGTTGTTCGGTCCGAGCATCCCCACGGTGCCGGCGCCGATCTCGTTGGCGATCCCCTGGGTTATCCACGAGGCGCGCATTGCCGCCGTGTCCTTGTTTCGGAACATCCACTCGTGCCAGTCCGGCGGCGAGGTGATCTTCGGGCTGGTGGAGACGCTGGTGATCTGGGGGACCTCCGACTCCTGGGTGACCTCCATGACCGCCAGGGAGGTCGTCGAGGAGATGCAGCCGAGGATGACTGGGACGCCGTCCTGGTCGATGAGCCGCTCGGCTGCGCTGACGCCGACGTTGGGCTTAGCCTCCGTGTCGTAGGCCTGGAACTCGAGGTCGACCGAGTTCCCACCGACATCTAGGCCGCCGCCGTCATGGACGAAGTTGCCATCACCATTGATCTGGTCGACGGCGAGCTTGACGTTCTCGCTGTAATAGGGCCATAGCGATGACAGCGCACCGGAGCGGGGCCCGAGGACGCCGATGGTCACGCTACTCGGCCCGCCGCCACCCGTGCTTCCGCCATCCCCACTCGAGCCGTCTTCCCCGCTGCCGTCGCTACCGTCGCCGCTGCTGCCGTCACCACTGCCGCCATCACCGCCCCCCGTACAGCCTGCGAGCGCGAAGGTCGACACCGCTCCGGTCGTTTTCAGGAATCGTCGCCGTTTCAGGTAGTCACCAGGTGCCATAGACCAAGTGACCGGGGTCGGTTTGAAAAAGTTCGGATGTGAACCACCGGATTCGCAGCCTCATTGGGCAAGTGGGACTCAATCGACGCTGCCGACGCTTAGGCGCTCGCCTCGATCTCGCGGAGCCGCTCGGCGAGGTACTCCGCGATGGGCAGCCCCTCGTCCTCGACGAATCGGGCGACCTCCTCGCCGTCGCGCTCGACGACGACTGTCGGGATGCGCTCGATGCCGTATTCGGGGACCTGCGGGCCGCGCTTCTGCCCCTCCGGGAGCCGCTCGACGGCGTACTCGACGATGCGGTCGGCCGGAACGTCGGCGGACTCGAGGGCCGCGCCGAAATCCGGCAGGAGCGCCTGACAGTCGCCACAGCCGTCGTCGCCCCACACGAGGAAGACGTACTCGTTGCCGAGCCCGGCGAGCGTGTCGATCGCTGCTCGGTGGTCCGTCGGCTCCCACGTCGGTGCCGGGGCCAAGGTTTCGAGGGTCATTGGCCGAGATTGCGGTCCGACCCGTTTAAGCGGCTCGCCCGGCAGCCCGTGCCGCGAGGGGCAGGCTCTTTTCGTCCGAGCCGGTAGCCCGACCATGGAGTTCGACACGACCACGACCGCCGCTGGCTTCGTGCTGCTGGTCCTCATCGGCCTCGGCGTCTCCTGGGTCATGATGCCTCCGCGGATCGTCCTGATGATGGTGCTCCCCTCGCTGGTGGTCTATGGCGTGCTCGCGCTCGCCCTCGGGGTCAAGCACGGCCAGCACCGGTCGACAGCTGGCCACTGAGTAGTCAGATGCCGGGCAACTCGTGCGGGCGCCGCGTCCACTACCGGTTTAACGACCGAGGGTGTAGGGGCGGCCAATGAAGGCGAGCGTGCTGGAGACGATCGGCTCGCCGCTGGTGCGGGTCTCCTCGCCGCCGGGGTCGATCGTCGCCGCGAAGCTTGAGGCACGAAATCCCGGTGGGTCTGCGAAAGATCGCCCCGCGTTGTTCATGATCGAGGCCGCCGAGCGCGCGGGCGTCCTGTCCCCGGGCGGCCGCCTGGTCGAGCCCACGAGCGGCAACACCGGCATCGGGCTCGCGGTTGCCGCGGCGGTGAAGGGCTATGAGCTGACGATCGTCATGCCCGAATCGAAGTCACCGGAACGTCGGGCGCTGATGCGGGCCTACGGCGCCGACATCGAGCTGGTCGACGGCGACATCTCCGACGCCATCGACCGTGCGGACGAGCTCGAGGCCGAGCGGGGGTGGGTCCAGCTCCGCCAGTTCGAGAACGCGGCCAACGTCGAGGCGCACTACCAGACGACGGCCCCCGAGATCGTCGAGGCGGTGGGCGAGCGGCAGGTCGACGCGTTCGTCGCGACAGTCGGAACGGGCGGGACACTCACCGGCACGGCCCGTCGCCTCGGAGAGGCGTATCCCGACGTCGAGGTCGTCGCCGTCGAGCCCGAGCGGAACCCGGTGCTCTCGACCGGCGAGTCCGGCGAGGACGAGTTCCAAGGGATGGGCCCGGGCTTCGTGAGCGACATCCTCGACGTAGACCTGATCGACACGGTCGAGACCGTCGGCCTCCAGGACGCGGAAGCGGCCTGTCGCCGGCTCGCCCGGGAGGAGGGAATCCTCGTCGGCCAGTCCAGTGGCGCCGCGCTGCTCGCCGCGCGTCGCGTCGCCGAGCGGCTCGCCGACCAGTCCCTCGACTGCGGCGAGGCCCCGGATCGGACCCGACGGCTGACCGGCGACGGGCCGATCGAGAGCGGAGACACCGACCCCGACCCCGACTGCCCGCTCGTAGTCACGGTGTTTCCCGACCACGGCGAGCGGTACCTCTCGACGGGGATGTTCGACGAACCTGCCGAGTAAGTATCGGGGCGGCTACGCGCCGAACTCGTCAGCCGTGACCCGAACGACCAGCGTATCCTCGACGGTTCGCAGGTCGTAGTCGGGGACGTCGCCGTCGACCCGCTGGGCGAAGAGCGGTTCGACGAGGCGGCGCGCACCCTCCTCCGTCCGCTCGACTCCGTAGATCTTGAGGAAGCTCCCGGTCTCCTCGGGCTCGACGGTCTCGTTCCTGACTGTCGTGGCCAGCTTCCGGGAGAGCCACTCCGTCTCGGAGACGCTCGGCTCGAGGACCAGCGCCTCGTCGGCCAGGCGAACGAGGTACCAGTCCAGGTCGTTGAGCAGGGAGACCGCCGCGCCGATGCTGATGGTCTCGACTGCAACCGCGTTCGCGAACGGCCGGTCGAGCGCGTAGGCGTCCAGGGCGTCACGGGCCGTCGGATAGGAGAGGAGGTCCTCGGGCAGGGTGGCGTCCTCGGCGCCGAGGATACAGACCCGTGTCACGGCAACCTCCGGAGCCAGCCGGGACCGGGTCGATCGGTGGCTGCGGCGCTCGGACGCTGACACCGGGTCCGGGCGGCGCGGGTAATCGACACACCGGCCGTTCACGGGGCCGGAGGATAACGTTCACGGGCCGCGGACGGTCAGAACGTCGTCAGCTCGCCCTCGATGACCCGTTCCGTGACGGAGGTGACGTCGGCGAGCCCGCGGTCCACGATGGCGTGGACGTCGGCCTCGATGTCGGCTAAGTCGACCCCGTCAGCAGTCACGGCCCGGACGTCGGCGATGTGGGGCTCGTCGATCGGGCGGCCGATCTGGGAGAGCAGTCGGATCCGCATGTCACGGATGCCGTCCACCTCGTCGACGACGTCCCGGGCGATGTCGTTGGAGAGGAGGTTGTAGATCTTCCCGATGTGATTGACCGGATTCTTCCCGGAGCTCGCCTCCATGCTCATCGACCGGTTCGGCGTGATCAGACCGTTGGCCCGGTTCCCGCGACCGACGGAACCGTCATCGCCCTGCTCGGCCGACGTGCCGGTAACCGTGAGGTAGAGCGACTCGGCGTCGACGTCGTCGGCCGTGTTCACGTCGACGTTCACCGCGCGGTCGGTGTGTTCGTGGGCGACGTCCGTGACGAAGTCGCGGACGGCTTCGACCTCGTCGACGTAGGCCTCGACGTCCGGCACGTGGGCGTCGACCATGGCCACGGCCACGGTGAGGTCGATCGTGTCCTCCTCGCGCTTGCCCATCACCTTCACGTCCGGGCCGACCACCGGGTGCTTCCTGGCGTACTCCTCGTTGAGTCGGCGCTCCGTCTCGAGGACGATGCGCTCGGTCTCCGTGAGCGGCGCGTGGCCGACGCCGAAGCTGGTGTCGTTGGCCATGGGGACCTGCCGGCCCTCCTCGCCGAAGACGGCCTGGAGGTCGCCGCTCCCCTCGCCGAGCTTGGCGTCGACGACGACATGGGTGCCCAATTCGAGGCCGGGGAGGTGCTCGGAGAGGTAGTCCCGGGCGGCCTCCAGGGCCATCCGCTCGGCCGGGATAGTCGTCCCCTCGTACGCTTTGGTGGCTCGGCCGACGATGAGGAGGTAGATGGGCGCGAGTACCTCGCCGCCGCCGTATGCTGGCGCCGCATCGCCGGCGACGAGCTGGGCCTCGTCGGTGTTGTAGTGGAGGACCTCGCCGACGCGATCCAGGTAGCCCTGGGCCAGCCGGCGAGAGACCGCCTCGGCCACCCCGTCACAGATCGAGTCCGGATGGCCGATGCCCTTCCGCTCGACGATCTCGACCGCCTGGTCCTCGACCGCGAGCCGGTCGATCGGCTCGATCCGGATGTTCCGCTCCGCCATGGGCCGCGGTTGGCAAGGGCGGGTTCTATAACTTCCGGAAACAACGGCGGCGGATTCGATGACTGGCGGTTATCGGCCCGGCTCAGGGCTGCTCCAGGAGCAGCCCGAGATAGGAGGTACGGGTGGACTCGTCCGGGTCGAGGCCGAGGCGGCGACAGAGATCGAAGGCTCGGTCGCTGAGCGCCTCGAGGTCGGCCGCCGCGCTCCCGGCTTCGACCTCGACGTAGGAGCCGAGGCCCTCGACCGCGTCGAGCGTGACGACGAAGCCGTCTATCCCGTATCGCTCGCGGTGCTTCTCGACCACGGCGGCCGCGTCGAACCCGACCGCCTGCAGGATGGCGTGGGCGGCTTCGCGGTCCTCGACCTCGGTCTCCTGCTCCTCCCTGGTCTTCGTCCGGTCGTCCACGAGCGGCCCTTTGTACGTGAGCACGGCCACCTCCGGACCGTCCCCGGTCGAGGATTCCCGCCGCAAGCGGAGCGCCTCGTCGGTCTCGGCGAAGTCGCGAGTCGGGTGATCGTAGTACGTGTCGTGCTGGCGGACTGCGCCGAGGGGCTCCGCGTCGAGTGCCTCCAGCCGCTCCCGGACAGGATCGTGCGTCGCCGGGATCTTCACCTCGACCTCGTACACGGCGGAATCCACGGCCTGGCCCGAGAAAAAGCGCCGGGGTCCGCGCCGGCCGAAACGTGACTGTTAAGGGTCGAACGGGACACCTCGGGGTATGAGTAACGAAGAGTCGGTCGAGGAGCCAGAGGAAACGGCCGACGCGCCCGCAGACGAGGACGCCGTCGAGGAGGAGACAGCCGACGAGGAGCCGGCGACCGAGGACGCCGAGGCCGAAGCGGAGCCCGAGGGGCTCCAGGAGGGCGACTTCGTCCGCCTGGCCTACACCGCCCGGACGGTCGACGAGGACCAGTTGGTCGACACCACCGACTCGGCGGTCGCCGAGGAGGAGGGCGTCGACACCGAGGGCCAGACCATCGAGCCCCGCGTCATCGTCCTCGGCGAAGGTCACGTCTTCGGCGCGGTCGAACAGGACATCGTCGGGAAAGAAGCCGGCGAAACGGGGAGTGTCGTCGTCCCCGCCGCGGACGCCTTCGGCGAGTACGACCCGGACCAGGTCCGGACGGTCAGCGCCGATAAGATCCCCGAGGACTCCCGGCACCCCGGCGGCCACGTCGACATCGACGGCCAGCACGGCCACGTCGAGACGATCATCGGTGGGCGCGCCCGGGTGGACTTCAACCACGTCCTGGCCGGCGAGGACGTCGAGTACGAGTACGAGATATTGGCGGAAGTCACGGACCGCGTCGAGCGGGCCAAGGGCCTGCTGGGCATGTACGTCGACGCCGACCTCGACGTGCACTTCGAGACCGACGAGGAGGAAGAGACGGTCTACGACGACGAGGGCGAGGAGGAAGGCACCGAGACGGTCGAACTCGAGACCCTCTACATCGAGTCGACGCCCCAGCTGGCGATGAACCAGCAGTGGCTCTTCCAGAAGTCCCAGATCGCCGCCGACCTGATCGAGCGGCTCAGCATCGACCGGGTCATCGTCCAGGAGATCCTGGACGGGGGCGGCGGAATGATGGGCGGGCTCGGCGGCTTAGGCGGCATGGGCGCGCCGGAGGTCGACGACATGGACGACGTCGACGCCGAAGAGCTGGTCGAGGAGCTCGGCGAGGACATGGACGTCGACCTCGACGACCTCGAGGAGTAGTCCGGGACCGTTCTATCGCGGTCAATCCCCCGATAGCCGCCGCACCCCGCCGCCGACGAGGAGCACGCTCGCCGCCGCCCCGCCAGCGAGAATGGACGAGATCTGGCCGAACACACCCGTCCCGTTCAGGGCGACCGCCGACCCGAGCAGGACCGCCGCCCACACGATCGCGTTGCCGATGACTACGGCGGTGCCGGTTCGATTCATGGTCGAATGATCGGTCGGTCGGCAGAAAACCATCGGGGTCGATCCCCCACACCGGGAACGGCCTCAGGCGATGTCCCGGCTCGTGTCGACGCGGACGCGGTCGCCGAGCTCGAGCTTGATGGTCTCCTGGAGCGCGACGCCGCCGCGGAACTTCGGCACCGCCAGGCGCGTCTCGACGTCGTTGCCGTTGACCACGACGTCCAGACTGAGGACCACGTCGGCCATGTGCTCGGTGGTCGGCCTGACCGAGGAGGCGTGGTCGCCGGAGAGGCAGTGGAGGACCGCAACCCCACCGGTGTTGAACATGTGGTTCCGCAGCTCGTTCAGGAAGTTCCGGTAGCGGGTCTCGTCGACGCGTTCGAGCGGATCGACCGGGTCGACGATCAGGTTGTTCTCGCCCGCGAGCGAACGGAACAGCCGCCGGGCGTTCTCGAGGGGGGCGTCACCGGCGACGTACCGGACCTCAGGGTCACCCGTCGGGCACCTGGCCCGTTCGAAGGCGTCCTCGACCGCGTCCTCGGTCCGCTCGGTCGTCATGTACAGCGTGTCCCGCGCCGCGGTGAGCTCTTGGAGGAGGAGTTCGCTCTGGCTCGCCGCCGGGGCCGTGTAGGCGACGAGGCTCCCGCCCGGCAGGCCGCCCTCGAGCTCGCGGTCGAGGGCGTCGATCCCCGTGCGCAGGCGGGCCATGGCGACGGATAGCCAGACGGGGCGCAAAAAGCCTCTCGCCCGAATCGCAGCGCTGATAATCTGGCGGAGGGCCACCGACTGGACGAGCACCGCCCGACGGCTGGTCGGATGGGAACCTTCTATAGCCCGGGGCGTCCCTTCCCACCCGATGCGGCGTCAGCTCATCACCACCAAGGGGCTCTCCCGGGATGAGATCGAGGCCGTGCTGGACCACGCTGCCGCCATCGACGAGGACGTCGCAGCCTACGGCGGCCGACACGAGGGGGCCCTCCTCGGCCTCCTCTTCTACGAACCGAGCACCCGGACACGGATGAGTTTCGAGACGGCTATCAAGCGCCTCGGAGGCGATGCCGTCGACATGGGGACCGTCGAGTCCTCGAGCGTCGCTAAAGGGGAGACGCTGGCCGACACCGCCCGCGTCATCGAAGGCTACGTCGACGCCATCGTGCTCAGACACCCGCGGGAGGGTGCTGCTGCGATGGTCGGCGAGTACGTTGACGTGCCGCTGATCAACGCCGGCGACGGCGCGGGGCAGCACCCGACCCAGACGCTCCTGGACCTCTACACGATGCGGCAGAACGCCGGCCTCGACGATCTCACCGTCGGGATCATGGGCGACCTCAAGTACGGCCGGACGGTCCACTCGCTGGCCCACGCGCTGGCCAACTTCGACGCCCGGATGCACTTCATCAGCCCCGAGAGCCTCCGCATCCCCGAGGGTGTGCGCTACGACCTGAGCGAGGCCGGGGCGGACGTTGCGGAGCACACCGGCCTCACGGAGGTCCTCCCCGAGCTCGACGTCCTCTACGTCACCCGGATCCAGCGCGAGCGGTTCCCCGACGAGGACGAGTACCGGGCGGTGGCCGGGGAGTACCAGATCGACGCCGAGACGCTCGCGGTCGGCTCTGCCGACCTCACGGTGATGCACCCGCTGCCGCGTGTCGACGAGATCGCCGCTGACGTCGACACGACGACCCACGCGAAGTACTTCGAGCAGGCCCACAACGGCGTGCCCGTGCGTATGGCCCTCCTCGACCGGTTGCTCGGAGGGGCAGATGAATGAGTGACGCCGACCGCGAGCTCCGGGTCGCCAAGATCCGCCAGGGCACCGTCATCGACCACATCGCCGGCGGGCAGGCACTGAACGTCCTCGCGCTACTGGGGATCGACGGCTCCGAAGGGGAGGCCGTCAGCGTCGCGATGAACCTCCCGAGCGACCGGATCGGCCACAAGGACGTGGTGAAGGTCGAGAGCCGGGAGCTCTCCCAGGACGAACTGGACGTCTTGGCGCTCATCGCCCCGGACGCCACGATCAACATCATCCGCGAGTACGAGGTCGTGGAGAAGCACCGCGTCGACCGTCCCGAGCGCGTCGTCGGGGTGCTGGAGTGCCCGAACCGGGCGTGCATCACCCGGGCCGAGGAGCCGGTCGCCTCGAAGTTCGAGGTGCTCGCCGACGGCGTCCGATGTGAGTACTGCGGGACGATCATGCGCGAGGGCATCCCCGAGCACATCGCGGTGGGCTGAGCCCCCGGCCACCACTCGCGAACCCTTTCAACCCCGGGCGACGAACCGGAAGCTGTGTACGGGCTCATCACGCGTCACGCGGGCGAGCTGGACTGGGCCGGCTTCGACCGGTCCTTCTACGAAGTGAAGGACGCCAGCGGCGCCGAGCGCGAGCCCGTCGAGACCGCCGTGAACGCCCTCTCCTGCTTCGGTGACAACGCGGCGGCCCGCGACGACCCGTCCCTGGTCCCAATCGACGACGAGGGGACGCCGGCGACGGCCGAGCAGCCCTACTTCGACTGGTCCTACGTCTGTCCGAGCCGGGATGCGTACCGGGAGGGGCTGTTGGCCCTGATCGACCGCTGCACCGAGGTGAGCCCGGACGTCCGGCTCGACGACGTCGGGTTCCCCCGCGACAACTACTGCCACTGCGAAGCATGCACGGAACGCTTCGCCGAGAGCGAGTTTGATGACTGGGGGGCCTGGCGAACCGCCTCGATCACGGCCTTTCTCGAGGACGCTGCCGAGCGGGTGCCCGGCGAACTCTTCCTCGCCGTCCACCCGGACCCCTACCCGGGCCACCTCGAATCGCGGACGGGGATCGACCTCGACGCGCTCGGATCGGTCGTAGACGAGGTGGTCGTCCCCCTCTACGATACGGCCTACGGGACGACCTACTGGCTCGAGATCCTCGCCTCGGGGTTCCTCGACCGAGTCCAGTCCCGCGTCGGCATCGAACTCTACGCGGTGAACGTCGACGTTGACGCGCTGATCCGCGCGAGCGAGGTGGTAGCGGCCTACGGCGACGCGGTGTACTTCGGGTACGATGCGGCGAACGCCCGGGCGGCCTTGCGACGGATGCGAGCCGAGGGCAGCGATGGCGCCACCCACGGCGGGCCCGACCAAGGGTAAACTGCTTCGGTTTCGAGGGTACAGCGCCTGAAAGTGGCCGAAGACGTAATGGGGGGTGCCGGCAATTGGTGGCACAAGTTTCGGCCGTGTCACGAGTATCGCCCCTCGATGCAAGCCTAATTATATCGCGTGAAAACCGACGAGGAAGAGGTAAAAGTCGGCCGGGTGAGGGAGGAATAGCACCAACTGGTCGTGTCGATCAGATGCTGCCTCGGCAGGACCCCAGGGACCGACCAGACCGACGACTACACCAACCGCGACGCTATCGATGAAACTCCGGACGAAATTCGCCGTCGGCCTCTTACTCGCCACGGTCGTCTTGAGCGGTTCCGTCTATGGGGGCCTCGAGTTCTACAAGGACCAGATCGTGGACCAGGCGCGCGACGACGTCAACGAGACCGCGACGCTCACGGCCGAGCAGCTCGACTACGCCATCGAGGACCGCAAGGACTTCGTCGGGTTCGCCGCCTCCCGCCCTGACGCCTCGGAGTTCAACGAGAGCGACCGGTTCTTGCGAGAGTTCGTCGATAACTCCCGCTTCTTCGCAGCGCAGCTTATCGACGCGAACGGTACGATCATCGACTTCCACGGCGACGTCACACAGGACCTCCAGCGCGAGTCCATCGGGTCTGACGTGAGCGAGCGGCCCTACGTCGCAAATGCGCTCCAGGGCGAGGTGTACGTGAGCGACGCAGAGTACGCCAACTCCACGGAGCAGTATCTCGTGGTCATCAGCGCACCGATCTTCGAGGACCGAGAGATCAAGGGGACCCTCGCCGCGGCACTCTACCTCGAGCGGCAGACAGTGTTTGGGGTCCTCGGGCCCCTCGCCCGGGAAGACCAGCGTGTGAACGTCACTACGGGGACGAACAACCTCTACTCCGGCGGTGGCACGTTCGACCAGACGATCCGATCCTCTCGGACGGTCGAGGCGACCGGTTGGGAGGTGACCGTCGTCCGCAACCGCGCTGGACTCATCACCCAGCTCCGACAGCTGGCGATTGCCCAGGGGCTCGGTATCCTGCTCGTCATGCTCGCGGTCGTCTCCTTCGGGGTGTGGGAGTATCGGACGACCCTCGGTCAGACCAGACAGCTCCTCGACGGCTTCGCCGCGCTCGAAGAGGGGGACTTCAGCTACTCCCTCGACCTCGCGGCAGCCGAAGAGTGGCAGCAGATCAGCGAGGGGTTCAACGCCTTAGCGACGAGCCTCGCGGCCCGAGAGGCCACGCTCAAACAGCGCGAGCAGCGCCTGCAGGTGCTGAATCGGGTGCTACGCCACAACCTTCGGAACAGCGCCTCGGTCGTCCTCGGGTACGCCGAGGTGATCCGGGATACCGCCGATGACCCGTCGGTCCTGGATGCGGCGATCAGCATCGAGGAGGCCGGAAACGGCCTCGAATCAATCTCCGAGAAGGCACGGCAACTCGAACTGACGGTCGGGGCGAGCGATGCGCCAGCTGCTCAGGATCTGGTGCCGCTGATCGAGGACGTGCTCCAAGATGTGCGATCGAAATACCCGAGGGTCGACGTAACCGCGTCCCTGCCGGAGGCCGCGTGGGCCCAGGCAGGGTCCTCACTCAGGCTAGCCATCGAAAACATCTGTGAAAACGCCTGCGAGCACAACGAATCGGCGGACCCCTGGATCGAAGTTGCGATCGAGGCCGATGACGACGCGGTCGCGATCACGGTCAGCGACAACGGGACGGGTATTCCAGAATACGAGCGCTCAGTGATTCATACAGGGGAAGAGACGCCGCTCGAGCACGGCAGCGGTCTGGGACTCTGGGTCGCGAAGTGGGCCGTCGACCAGTTCGATGGGTCGCTTGACTTCGAGTTGCGCGAGCCAACGGGGTCGACCGTGACGATCCAGCTTCACCCGGCCGAGGCTCCCTCGGCGGACGAGTCTGAGAACCAGACTGGTGGCTCGGGATGAGCAAGGAGCCCGCTCAGCCGCGACACCGGACCATATAAAGTCGTGTGACGAGGGATTCGTGGGTTGACGACCACCCATAATGATGCATTAATCGATGACTGAAGAGCGATAGGTTTGAATCAACAGTCACCATTTCTTTGGTCTTAACGCCCGGTTTAACCCTGCTGAATATCGGCCCAAACACTTAACCGGACGATGCCCGTGTCAATAGAAGATAAGCCATGCACCGGCGCACAGATCAGAGTCCGCGTGATCGGGCTCAACGAATTCAGCGCGACAGATCCATGCGGTGGCCCCGCGTGGACGCACGGCGTGTTCTAGCGGTGTCCCTGACGGTCGTGATGCTACTGTCGCTGCTCGCGGTGCCGGTGGCCGCAGCCCCGCCGGACGGGGCGGGAGACGGGAATGGAAACGGAGGGAACGACGCCGGCTCGAGCTCCGGGGGCGGTAGCTCGAGCAACGGTGGCGGCAACTCTGGTGGCGATTCCGGCGGGAGTAACAGCGGTGGAGGGAACGACGCTGGTAGCGGATCGAATGGGGGGTCCGGTAGCGGCAATGACGGTGGGAGCGACGGCAACTCCGGCGGTGGAAACAATGCCGGGAGCAGCTCCAACGGCAACAACGGAAACTCCGGCAGTGGCAACGAGGCGGGAAGCAGCTCCAGCGGCAACAACGGAAACTCCGGCAATTCGAACAGCGGGAACGCCGCAGGAGGGAACGGCAACGCCGGGAACGCGGGTGAGGGCTCGTCCGATGGATCACCAGGTAACTCCGGGTCCGCCGGTCCCCCGGACAACGCTGGGCCATCCGATGACCAGGGTCCTCCCGAGAACGCAGGCCCCCCGGACGAGACTGGCCAGCCGGATGACGCCGGTCAGCCCGACGAGACGGGACCGCCGGACCAGGCCGGTCCGCCGACAGTAGCGGTATCGACCGGACCGCCAGACAACACGGGGGATCGCGGCCCACCAGCGTCACCCCCGGGGCAGTCCGATGGCCCGTCTCCGCCGAGCGTCGTTGACGTCGCCGTTTCGGGCGCTAACGCCGGTGACGAGGTCACCATGGACGTCTCGACCGCCGCGGCAGCGGACGACTCGGTCGCCTTCGACGGCATCTCCGTCCAGGTCAAGCGTGGCGGCGACTTCACGATGCGCGTGACCAACAGCGAGGAAGCCCTGCCCGGCTCACCGGAGTTCGAGCCGCCAGAGGCTGCTGAAGCGTTAGGTCGGGTGCGTCTCGATCACTCCATTACGAACGAGGAGGTCGAGGACGTCTCCTTCACCTTCCGCGTGAGCAAGGAGCGACTCTCCTCGAGCGACACCGACCCGGAGGAGGTCGCTCTGTACCGGTTCTCCGACGGCGGATGGGCCACCCTCCAGACCGACGCAGTCGGCGAGACCGATACACACTACCTCTTCAAGGCAGACTCACCGGGCATGTCCGAGTTCGCGATCGGCGCGAAGCGGCCCGAGTTCGACACCTACTGGGCCGACGCTGAGGCGGCGACCGCGGCGCCCGGCGAGACCGTCAGCGTGAGTGGCCGCATCTCGAACGTCGGTGCGGCCGACGGCGTCTACGAGGCCTCCCTGGTCGTGGACGGCGAGATCGTTTCGACCCGTGCGGTCACCATCGCGGCCGGCGGGACGCGACAGGTCAACTTCCAAACCGACTTCGACGAGTCGGGGAGCTACGAGATAGCCGTCGACGACGTCTCGGCCGGTGAGGTCTCTGTGAAGACCCGATCGGCTCGTGCCGAGGAGGAGTCGCTCTCCGAGGTGGCGCCGGTATCGTTTGACCGGTTGATGGACGTTGGCCGGTCGCTCGGGACGACAGTCGTCTCACTGGTTTCGGTCCTGTAACGGCGCAGGCTGTACGGAATTACCACTCTCAGCATCCTGGCCAGATAGCGATAGGTCAGCTACGAGAGGACACGAATCAATTCCTTTTTGCGCCACCGGCGGTTCGAACCGGACATGAGCTTCGAGGAGGGCGACCGCGTGGTCTTCCACGACGTCCACAGTGAGTTCGATGGCGAGGTCGGCACCGTCTCCCAGGTGATGGAGACCATGTTCGGCGATGAAAACTACACGGTGCAGTTCGAAGATGGCCAAGAAGCCGGCGTCCCCGAAGACGCCCTAGAGGCAGCAGACGAGGACGAGGAGTAGGCGGGTAGGCCGGCATCCGCGAGGTACCATGGCTGCACTCCCGCTCCACTACGTTGACCTCCGAGCGTTCTGCTACGCGACGGAGGACGAACCCCGCGTGGAGGCCGCACTCCGGACCTACCTCCCCGAAGAGTTCCCTATCGAACGCGAGGTCGGGGAGGGCCACCACGGTGACCGGATCGTCGTCCTCTCGGCACGCGTCGAGAACGCGGACCATGTGCGCCACGTGCTCGGGAAGGTCCGCGAACTGCCAGACCTCGACAGCGTCCTCGACGAACTCGACGAGCGCGTCGACGAGAACTGCTCGTTCTTCCTGAAGCTGGACAAGCAGGCAGCGTTTCGCGGCGAGGTCCGCCGGGGCACGGGGATCCTCCTGCGAGCCAAAGTCGAAGCCTATCCTGCGAAGAAGCCCGCTGCGGTCGAGAACGCTCGATCCGCCCTCGCCGGCTGACCGGCCCGGCCGCCAGAACGCTTATGCGCTGCGCCGGTGTTGTGTGCTTCGTTAGCACACCACTTGGTAAACGATGGAAGACTGTCCAAACTGTGGCTTCGAGCTGAACAGACCGACGCGCCGCGTCGAGAGTCGAACCAACGCGTCCCCGGGCGGGAAGAGCACCGGCGCCGAGCTCGTCACCTGCCCGGACTGCGGGGAGGTCATCGACGGCTTCAGCGCCCACTGAACCCGTCTAACCGGATTAGTCGCCCAGACCGTCGAGCCACGCGTCGACCGCCTCGGCGATGATGTCATCGAGATCGCGGAGCTCCGTGGCGGCCTCGAGCCGGAGGTCATGGTAGAGGTCGATCGGCAGCGAGACGTCCTTCCGCCCGGGCAGCGCGTCGTGGTCCGCGAGGGCGTCCTCGATCGACTGGCCGTCGTTGACGGCACTCGCGATGGTCCGGACCTCTTGGACGGTCAGGCCGTGGTCCAGGACGGCCCAGGCCAGCAGGAACCGGCTGTCGCCGTCGACCCGGGCGATGTGCTTGGCCGCCGACGGGACGATGTCGCCGAGGGCGATGTACCGGCGGATCGAGATAGGGAGATCGTGGACGCGGGCCCACTTGCGGAGGAAGTTGACCGTCACGTCGCCACCGGCCCGTTCGGCCGCCGCTCGGTAGGAGCCCTCGCCGCGGACGAGGGCCGCACACGCCGCCGCCCCGCGGAGAACGTAGATCTGGTCGGCGTCGTGATCGCCACCGGTGGCGAACGAGCGAACGACGCTCGCTGCTTCTGCGAGGCTGGCCGGGTCGTCCGGATCGAAGGCCACCGCCTCTCGGGCACGCTCGCCGGTGATCTGTGGGTCACCGCGGACGACGGGCTCGCCGGTCGGCTCCCGGCGATCGGCGGCATCGTCGACCCGGTCTCTGGCCATCGTCTGTGTGGTGTTGCGGCCGGCCGGTATTAATCCCGACCGCTCAGTGGTCGTCGTCGTGCGGGTTGAGCGTCGTGCCGTACTGCTCGGCGTGCTCGGTGTACTCGATGAACCGGGGCGCGTCGGGGTCGAACGGGCGCTGCAGCGACTCGAAGGCCTTCTTCTTGTCCCAGCCCTGGAGCTTGCCGACCGCCGAGCGGTCCTCCAGGTCGTGGTAGTCGAGGTCGGGTTCGGTGAGCTCCCAGGCGTCGAGGCCCCGCTCGGTCCGGACGATCACCGACGAGTACTCGTCAGAGGACCCGACCGAACCGACGGTCAGGTCGGCACAGTACCCCGTGAAGTCTGCACACTCGTCACAGCCCTTCAGCGCCGCGTCGTGGAAGTTCTCGACGTCCTCCTCGACGATGAGTTCGCCGTCGTGGTCGTAGGCCATCATCTTGCCGTGGAGCACGTCCAGCTTACCGATGTCGGCGGGGTCGACGCCGCGCTGCTCCTGGAGCTGCTCGCCGATGAGCCGCTCGTAGTTGAAGTTCTTCGTGCACATCAGGGCGATCGTGTAGTCGATCGCCCGGACGCCGTCCTCCTGGGACCCGTACTCCCAGTCGAAGTCCTGGGCGGCCCGGATGCCCTCGACCTCACAGGGCGTGCCAACCAAGGCAAGCGACGCCTCCTCGACGGGCACGTCGAGTTTCTCCGACCATCGGTCGAGGTCGAGGTTGCCGAGCGCCATCGTCTGGTTGTAGAAGCTCCCGGCGTTCTCGATGCACTCCTCGGGCGTGGTCGCGAGGAAGGACTCCGCCTTCCAAGGCTCGTCGTCGCTCTCCGTCGCGATCAGCGCGCCGTCGATCTCGCCGGCCTCCAGGAGGTGGATGAGCACCGACGTGACGAGCCCGCCGTCTTGGGCGCCCTCGCGCCAGTCCTCGGTCACCTTCGCGGAGAACTCCGTGATCGGGTCGCCCGCCCCCTTCACGTTGTCCTCGCCGCCGGTGATCTTCCACTGCCGCTCGTAGCGGAGCCCGCCGCGGGGACAGAAGTCCCAGCACAGCGAGCAGCCGGTGCACATTTTCACCAGTTCCGGCAGGTCGTCGTCACCGATGCCGATGGAGTCCGACGGGCAGGCGGCGACGCAGGTCCCACACTGGATACACCGGCCTTCGTCGATGACCGCCTCGTCGAGTTCCATGAACCACGTCTTCTCGTCCGGCTCCGGCATGTCGTTCATCTGCCGCCGAATGGCGTAGCTCGGCGTGTCGAGCGTCACGCCATCGGGGAGGTTAACGCGCTCGTCCGGGGCATCGTCGTAGACGTCTTGGCTCGCCCCGGCCGTCGGTTCGGTGAACTCGAGGTCGCCGAGGTCGCCATCGGCGGAGACGTTCGCTGGCGTCGCACCGCCGTCGGTGGCGAGCGCTGTCGTCGCCCCGTCGTCACAGCCGCAGCTCCCGGTCTCGCAACCGTCGTCGTGCGTGGCGTCGACGGCGTCGGCCGACTCGTACGCCGGCCCAGTCCACTCCTCGTCGACGGGACCGACAGCGTCGGCGGGGACGGTGCCAGACTCGCTCGCCGGGCGGTGGATACGGGCCCCGTCGGCTGCCGGCACCGACTCGGCGCCGTCGTCCGATACCTCGGGGACCCGAGGGAGCCGGCGCCGTTCAGTCACCCGCAGCCACCCCACTCGAGACGGGCGCGTCGGCCCGCTGCATCACTTCGCGCAGGCGCTCGTCGCCGGCGCGCCGGCACCACTGGTAGAACCGTTCGCCCTCCTCGCGCTCGTCCCCGAACGCCTCGAAGAGCTCCTCGAGTGCCGGGATCACGGCGTCGGCGGGAACGGCGGCCTCCACCCAGTTCAGGAACTCGTTGTCCGCCCCGAGGGAGCCACCGAGCCCGAAGTCCATCCCCTCGACGATGGCGTCGCCCTCGAGGTTCGTGGCGGCCTCCGGGTCGTCGGCCTTCACCGTCTCCCCCCGGAAGCCGATGTCCGCGATCTGCGGTTGGGCACAGGAGGCCGAGCAGCCCGACATGTGCATCCGCACGACGTCGAGGTCGTCCGGCGTGTCGATCCGGCGGTCGAGCGCCCGGGCCCACTTGTACACCCGGTCTTTCGTCTCGATGATCCCGTAGTTGCAGAACTCGCTGCCGGTACAGCCCACGGCACCCCGGGCGAACGGGTCGGGGTCGTGCTCGTACTTCCGGGCGAAGGGCTCGCCCAGGAGGCCGCCCAGGTTCGCTTCCGGCACGTGGCTGATCAGGAAGTTCTGGTCGGTGGCGAGCCGAATCGTCGTGTCCTCGGTGCCGTACGCCTGGGCTGCCTCGGCCGCCTCGACGAACTCGTCGCCGCCCATCCGGCCCGTAATCACGTTGAAGCCGACGTATTTCAGGCCCTCTTGCTTCTGGTCGTGGACGCCCACGTGGTCGCCGCGATAGCCGCGTGTGAGGTCCTCGCCCCGCTCCCGGAGGTCGACGCTACAGCGGTCCCGGATCGCGGTCTCGAACGCCGAAGGCCCCATCTGCTCGACGAGGTAGCGCATCCGGCAGACCCCGCGGTTGTTCCGGTCACCGAGCTCTTTGAACACCTGGGCGACGGCCCGGCAGAACTCGACGGCGTCCTCCGGGCGGACGAAGACGTCGATGTTCGAGGCCATCCGTGGGCCGTCGGAGAGGCCACCGCCGACCCGGGCGTGGAATCCGTAGTAGCTCTCGCCGTCGATTTCCTTTTTGGCCGGGACGAGCCCGATGTCGTTAATCTGGGACTGCGCGCAGTCGTCGTGGCAGCCCGTGATGGTCATCTTGAATTTCCGCGGCAAGTTCGCGTACTCGCGGTTCCCGGTGAAGAAGTCCGAGACGGCGTCGACGACGGGCTGGGCGTCGAAGGCCTCGTGCTCCGAGAGCCCGGCGGCGGGACAGCCCAGGACGTTCCGGGCGCCGTCGCCACAGCCCTGGACGGTGGTCAGTCCGACCTCGGCGTAGCGGTCCCAGATCTCGGGCATGTCCTCGATCTCGATCCAGTGCATCTGGACGTCCTGACGGGTCGTGATGTCGAGGAAGCCGTCGCCCCAGATGGCGTTCTGCTCGTCGCCACCGTGGTCCTCGGGTGCGGTCGCGAAGTCCTCGGCCACCTCGCCGATGACCGCCGCCTGCTCCGGGGTCAGCTTGCCGCCAGGGACCTTGGTCCGAAGCATGTAGTAGTCGTCGTGGACCCCGTGGGTGTACATCCCCGCCCACTTCATCCGTTCGAACTCGCCAGGGCCCGCACGCTCCTCGATCTCTGCGAAGGACAGCCCCTCCGCTGCGTAGGCCCTGACGTCGTCGATGACGTCGAGCGGGTGCTTCTCCTGCTTCCAGCGTTCGACTTCGTTCATCCGTCCCACCGACCGCGGGAGGCGGTCGATCGGGTTCGACGGTAGTCCATGGAACTCGCCAAAACCGCCAGACGGTTTTAGGTCTGCATCGCGGCGACACCTGCCCGCGGTTCCCGAATCCGGAAGTTTTTGCTGGTTCCCGCGAGTCCCGCAGGCGACCCGCCGCCGGTGGGACGGGTGGCACGTGGTCGAGCGCCTGTGCCTGTGCAGATCGCGGGCACGGTGGCCGGCTCCGGGAAACCAGAGATATTTTCCGGTTCGGGCGACCGGCGGAAAGGACCGCCACATTGGCTGGCGTTTTGAGAGGGTGGAGTCTAGTGAAGGTCAATGAGCCATACCCCCGCGCCGTCGCTCGGCCGCCGCCTCCTCGAGGCGGTCCGTCGGCGACTGCCTCTCGGCCGCCCGGACCGGTCCCTCCGAACGGACGGCGGCCAGGATCGAACAGAGGACGACGACACCGACGACCACCTCCGCGACGTCCCCGATGGGGCGGGCTGCACGGAGATCTGGGAGCACCTGTCCGAACGGGACGCACCCGAGGCCCGCGCCGATGACTGAGCCGGTCCACGGATGAGCCGAGCCCAAGCGATCGTGCTCGCCGGGCACGGCTCACAGCACCACCCGCGGACGGCGGAGCCGATTCACGAGCACGCCGACCGGATCCGGGCCCGAGGGCCGTTCGAGGAGGTGCGAACGGCCTTCTGGAAGGAAGAGCCGTCCTTACGCCAAGTTGCGTCGAGCCTCCGGTGCGAGGAGGCGTACGTCGTCCCCGTCCTGACCAGCGAGGGGTACTTCGCCGACCAGGTCTTCCCGCGGGAACTCGGGGTCGATGGCGGGGCCGGTTCGGTCGAACTCCACTACGCCGACGCCGTCGGCACCCACGAGGCGATGACCGAGGTCGTCCTCGACCGCATCGAGTCGGCGATCGACGGCCCACCCTCGGCGGCCGGCATCGCGCTCATCGGCCACGGCACCGATCGGCACGAGCGGAGCGATCGCGCCACCCGTGAGCACGCCCGTCGGATCGACGCACTCGGTCGATACGCGTCGGTCTGCGCCCTGTTCCTCGACGAAGCGCCCCACGTCGGGGAGCTCTACGACCGGCTCGAGGCGCCGGAGATCGCCGTCGTCCCCTACTTCGTCGCCGACGGCCACCACACCACCCGGGACATCCCCGAAGCGATCGGCCACCCGGGCGTCGGGGAGACGGCAATGATCGACGGCTGCCGCGTGCACTACGCCGGGGCCGTCGGGACGGAGCCGCGGCTGGCCGACCTGATCCTCGATCGTGCCGTCGAGGCTGGGGCACGGTTGTACGCCGGGGACGCCAGCGAGCCCGCGGGACCGGCCGCCGGCGCCGACGCGGCGTTTCGCTCGTGGCTCGCCGAGACCGACGGGGCCCGTCACTGGGGCCAACTCGTGATCGATCACGGACCGTCAGGGTTCGAGGTTCGCCACCGCGCGGACGCCAGTATCGATCGCGACCGCCTCGTTCTGCTCGACGGCACGCGAGCCCTCCGAGCACGCGTCCGGCACGACGAGGGCGGACGGTATCGCCCGCTCTCGGGGGAACGGTCGCTGCCGTCCGGATGGATCCTCGAGGGACTCGACGAGCGAGGACTCCACCGCGCGGTCCGGGTCGTCTACCCGGGCTCGGTCGCCGACTGGTTCCACGGCCGCGAGGGTGCGCTGGCCCCGACGTCCTTCCGGGATACCGCCGCTCGGCAGACGGGTGAGTACGCCGACCTCCACGACGTGAACCGGGCCGAGCTCGCCGCCGTGACGGCGGCCGTCTGCGGGAACTGCGTTCGGTCCCGGGCGTGGACGTTCGACGGCGATGGCACGCGATGCGTCGGAGGCGAGGACGGGGACATCCCGTGTCGCGAAGCGTGCCCGTTCTTCCGCTCGGCAGCGCTCGACCTCGACGACGCCGATGGCCCGGTGGCCGAGCGCGAGGATCCGGCCGTTCCCATGGTCGCCTTCGAGGAGCCGGGCAATCGCTATCGCGTCAGGCACGCGACCGCGCGGACCCGCCAGCGCCGTGGATCGGTTCCACCCCTCGCAGGGGGTGACGACTGATGCGGCCGGGGACCGTCTCGATCGTCGGCGCGGGCCCGGGCGATCCGAAGCTGCTGACGATCAGGGCCCGGGAGCGGCTCGACGCGGCCGACCTAGTGCTCCACGATTCGTTGGTCGGCGACGGTGTCGTGGACTCGATCCCGGGGCCGGCGACGGTCGAGTACGTCGGGAAGCGGCCGGACGGCGAACGCACGACGCAGGCGGAGATCAATCGCCGGCTCGTCACTGAGGCCCGACTCGGGAACCGGGTCGTGCGACTGAAGGGTGGCGATCCGACCGTCTTCGGCCGCGGCGGCGAGGAGGCCGAGCACCTCGCCGCGAACGACGTGCCCTTCGAGATCGTGCCCGGGATATCGTCGATCCTCGCCGGCCCGCAAGCGGCGGGCATCCCGCTCACGCACCGCGAGCACGCCTCGAGTCTCACCGTCGTGACGGGCCACGAGGACCCGACGAAGCCGGACAGCTGCCTCGATTGGGGGGCGCTCGCCCAGACCGTGTCGACGGGCGGAACGCTCGTGATCCTGATGGGCGTCGGCCGGCTGCCAGAGAACACGGCCGCACTCCGAGCGCAGGGCGTCGATCCATCGACCCCGGTTGCGATGGTCGAGCGGGCGACGCTCCCGGGCGAGTTCGCGGTGACGGACACGCTCGAGGGGATCGTGGAGACGGCAAACGAAGCCGGCATCGAGCCGCCGGCCGTGACGGTCGTCGGCGAGGTGGTCACGGTCGGCGAGCGCATCGCGGACGTCGACGGGGCGGCCCCAGCCCTGGTCGGCACGCTCGCCGGCGCCGCCCTCGAAGCCGACGGCGGCACGACCGACAGCCCATGAGCCAGGACCACGAGTGGCCGCTTCGCCGGCTCCTCACCGACGTGATGGGATCTGGCCCGAAGTCGGCCGCGGACATGGACTACGAGCAGGCGCGCGGTGCGATGGCGCAGGTCCTCGACGGTGTGGCGGACCCGACGACGCTCGGCGCCTTCCTGCTCGCGAGCCGGTGGAAGACGAACACGCCCGAGGAGCTCGCGGGGTTCCTCGACGAGATCCGCGATCGTGCGACGATCGCCGAGCCGTCGGTCGAGCCGGTGGACTGCGGCGCGAACTACGACGGCAAGCGGGAGACCGCCTTGCTCGGGGTGGCCGCCGGTGCGGTCGCCGCGGCAGCGAACGTCCCGGTCGTCGTCCACGCGGCCGACCGCGTCCCTGCGAAGTCAGCTGACGCCTACACGCACGTCTTCCAAGCGCTCGGAGTGGAGACCGATCTCGCCCCGGCAGAGAGCGCCCGCATGGTCGAGGAGACCGGCGTCGGGTTCTACTCGCAGCCGCGGTTCGCGTCGGACCTCCACGCCATCCTCGATCGCCGCGAGGCCATGGGCGTCCGCACGCCGATCAACACCGTTGAGACGCTGGTGAATCCGGCGAACGCGTCGACCCACCTCGGGAGCTTCTACCACCTGTCCTACGGCAAGCGGGTGATCGAGACGCTGCAGGCGAGTCGAACGCAGACGGTCGACCGCGTGCTGATGCTCCAGGGACTCGAGGGGTACGACGACGTCCGGCCCGGCCACACCACGATCGCGGAATGGCAGGATAGTGAATTCGAGGAATCGGCCATCGAGACCGCCGGATTCGGCATGGACCTCTCGCGCGAGGACCTGCAGGTCGAGGACGTGCCCGTGGACACGGCGGCGATCACCGAGGACGTCCTCGCCGGCGATCGGACGGACGGGTTCGCCGACGCGGTCGCCCTCAACGGGGCCCTCCGGATCTACGCAGGTGGCGGTGCCGGGACCATCGAAGCCGCGCTCGAGCTCGCCCGCGGGATTCTCCTCGACGGCTCGGCCCGGTCGGTGCTCGAGGCCGTGCGGGGGTTCGACCCGTGAGCGACGAGGCCATCGACCCGGCGGCGGTCGGCGAGGTCGACGCACCCGCGATCGAGGAGAAACCCTACAAGGTGATCTTCGACGCGAGCGCGTGTATCGGCACCGGCAAGTGCGCGACCGTCGCCGCGAACTGGGAGCTCGACCTCGAGACCGGCATCGCCCGGCCGCGGTCCTACTTCTTCGACGAGGAGGAGCTCGACGCGAACGTCCGCGCCGCCGAGGTCTGCCCGGCAAGAAAGGGCGATGGCGTCATCCACGTCGTGGATCGGCGCACGGGCGAGGAGCTGGCGCCGAACCCGCACGGTGACGGGTCCCTGAGCGTGGACTGGTGAACCGGGCACCCGGCCTCGGTTCCGACGCCCGGGGGCCGGAGGACCGCCAGCCGTCAGACCTTTCGGCCCGTATCGAGGGGAGCGTTTATCAGCCCACGTACCTATCTGCATACCGAGGGGTTCGCACATGAACAAGAACGTTGGCGGGTACGACCGGATCGCGAGGCTGGTCATTGGGTTCGTCCTCCTCGTCGTGGGCATCGGAGGGCTGGCCATCGCGCGCTCGGTCCCACTCGCCGTGGGGCCGGTGCCGCAAACGGTCGCGGCCGTGATCCTGCTCCTCGTCGGAGCGATCCTCGTCGTCACCGGCTACCTCCAGCAGTGCCCCATCAACCGGCAGCTCGGGATCGACACCTTCCGCGGCGCCGGACGATAGCGCCCCGGCGCGGACGGCACGAACCCGACCGGTTTTAGCCGCGGGGCTCCACGACCAGGTCATGTACGAGGCGGCCCACGCCCGCCCGGAGGGCGAGAGCACGGTGGCGCGACTGGCCGCCACGGCCGCCGACTTCGGGTTCGATGGCCTCGTCGTGCGGAATCACGGGGACGTCGAAGCCGACTACGACGCGGAAACCATCAGGGACGCGTACGGTATCGACGTCGTCGAGGGCGTCGAGATCCGGGCGGAGGACGCCGCCCAGGCGAGCGGGTACCTCGGCGCCCTCCGGTCGCGGGCGACGGTGCTCTGTCTCCACGGCGGCTCGACCGACCTGAACACCTTCGCCGTCCGCCAGGACCGGGTCGACGTCCTCGCCCACCCGATGCGCGGTGGTGACTTGAACCACGTTCTCGTCAGGGAGGCGAAGGCCCACGGCGTCCGGCTCGAGGTCAACCTCAGCCGCGTCCTGCGGTCCGAGGGGGGGCGGCGCGTCCAGGCCCTTTCGGGCCTCCGGAAGCTTCGGGAACTCATCGAAGCCTACGACGCACCCTACGTGGTGAGCGGCGACCCGTCGAGCCACCTCCAGCTGCGGGCGCCACGGGAGCTGATCGCCGTGGGAGAGGCCATCGGCTTCTCGCGCGAGATGGTCGACGCCGGCCTGGCCGAATGGGGGCGCATCGCCGCCGGGAACCGTGAGCATACCAGGCCGGACTTCATCGAGCCGGGTGTCCGCCGCGGCCGCTACGAAGAGAGCGGGGGCCAGCCGTGAAGCACCTCCCGAAGCACCTCCAGCCCCGCTGGCGCTACCTAGCCGTCGAGTTCGAAACGTGGCCCCACGCCGCGTTCGACCGTCGTGCCTTCCAGGCCGCCCTCTGGGCCGCCGCCCGATCGCTGCTCGGCGACGCCGGAAGCGCCGACGCCGACCTCCACGTGCTCCGGTTCGACCTCCAGGACGGCACGGGCGAGGCGGTGGTCCGCGTCCGGCGTGACGAAGTGGCCCGCGGCCGGGCCGCCCTCGCGTGCGTCCACCGAATCGACGACCAGCCAGTCGGCCTGGTCGTCCGGGGAACGAGCGGGACCGTCCGTGCCTGTGAAGAAAAGTACTTAAGTGGACGACAGCAAGCCCCCGCCGAGAGAACGGTCGCGTTCGACGACGCGGAGCGCAATGCCGTCGTCCGCGGGCCCCGACTCGACGTTGCCGGAGACGACGGGTTTACAGGCGCGACGAACCTCGATTTCGAACAAGGATAACCTATGCAGGGACAAGCCCAACAGCAGGCCTACGACCGGGGGATCACCATCTTCTCCCCGGACGGACGGTTGTACCAGGTCGAGTACGCCCGCGAGGCGGTCAAGCGCGGCACCGCGAGCCTCGGCATCCGGACCGCCGGCGGCGTCGTGCTGGCCGTTGACAAGCGGATCCGGTCGCCGCTCATGGAGCGCTCCTCCGTCGAGAAGATCCACAAGGCCGACAACCACATCGGCATCGCCAGCGCTGGCCACGTCGCCGACGCTCGCCAGCTCATCGACTTTTCGCGCCAGCAGGCCCAGATCAACCGCCTGCGCTACGAGGAGCCCATCGGCGTCGAGACGCTGACCAAGGCCGTCACGGACCACATCCAGCAGTACACTCAGCTCGGCGGCGCTCGGCCCTTCGGCGTCGCGCTCATCATCGGCGGCATCGAGGACGGCGAGCCCCGCCTCTACGAGACGGACCCGTCGGGGACGCCCTACGAGTGGAAGGCCCTCGCCATCGGCGCCGACCGCGCGGACCTCCAGGAGTACCTAGAGGAACACTACGACGAGGGCGCCTCCCTCGACGACGGCGTCGACCTCGCGCTCTCGGCCCTGGCGTCGGTCAACGACGGGTCGCTCGCGCCGGAGACCGTCGGCGTCGCCACTATCCCGACGGAGACCCATACGTTCGGCGAGCTCTCCGACGACGAGGTCGAAGCGCACCTCGAGGCGAACGACCTGCTCGGGTCGGACGACGAGGAGTAACGCCGGGTTCGATCGTCTGTTCTCGTGAACCCAAACGAATAATCGGGCGTGGGTCGGAGTCTGGCCCATGCCGCCCTCCCCCACTACGGCCATCGTCGCCGAGGGCTTGCGGAAGCGATTCGGCGACGAGGTTGCCGTCGCCGATCTCGACCTCGAGATCCCCGCCGGCACGGTCTATGGCTTCCTCGGGCCGAACGGCGCCGGGAAGACCACGACCATCGCGATGCTCACCACGCTCCTGCGCCCGACGGCTGGCACCGCCACGGTGGCCGGTGAGCCGATCGAGGACCGCGACGCCGTGACGCCACACATCGGCTACCTTCCGGAGGACCCGCCGGTCTACGACGAGCTTACCGGTCGCGAACAGCTCGAGTACATCGCCGGGCTGCGCGACCTCGCCGAGGGGGAGGCGGGCGACCGCATCGACGACCTCCTCGGCCGGTTTGACCTCACCGCGGACGCGGACAAGCGCATCGGCGCGTACTCGAAGGGGATGAAGCAGAAGACCGCCCTCGTCCAGGCGATCCTCCACGACCCGGCCGTGTTGTTTCTCGACGAACCGACGAGTGGGCTCGACCCGAGAGCCGCGCGCACGGTCAGAGACGTCATCGCCGAGCTCGCGGCCGGCGAGACGACGGTGGTGCTTTCGACGCACATCCTTCCGGTCGTCGACGAGCTGGCCGACGTCATCGGAGTGATGGCGGACGGCCGACTGGTCGCCGAGGGGTCGCCCGAGGCGCTGAAGCAGCGCGCTGAGGGTGGCGAGCGGTCGCTCGAGGAGGTCTTCCTCGAGGTCACGAGCGAGCAAGTCGAGGTCGACGGGGAGTCGTAGATGGACGGCCGCCACGTCTGGCTCATCCTGCGGACCGAGGTCCGGCGGCGGATCCGGGCGACGGACGACCCGAAGCAGGGCCTGGCCTACGCGTTCTCGGGGTTGTTCGGGCTCGGCTTCGGCGTCGTCGCGGTGGGCGGCGCGTTCTTCGTGGGCCGAGCGGTGGTCGGCGGGGAGATCGGCTCGCCGGTGTCGGGCGCCGCCGCCATCGGGGCGTTCGTCCTCGGGCTCGCGGCGTTCATGACCGGCCTCCGGGCCGTCCAACACGCCGCCGTCCCGGCCCACCTCGACGGCCTGCTGGTCGCCGTCAGCCACCGGGACGTCGTGGCGGGGCTCCTCGCGGTCGAGACGCTCCTCCCGCTCGCCATGCTCGGGGGGCCCGGCGTGCTCGCGAGCGTCACGTTCGCGGCGGGCGCTGGCTCGCCGGCGTCGGCCCCGCTCGCCGCCACTGCGGTCCTCCTGCTCGTGGTACTCGGTGGCGTCATCGGAGTCGCCTCGGGACTGCTCGTTCGGAACGCAATCGCCCGTTCCCGACTCCTCGCTCGCTACAAGAGCGGGATCGGGATCCTGCTGATGGTCGCCTACGTCGTGGTCGTCTTCGGCTCCGGCGCCGACAACGTCTTCGCGCCGGTGGTCCGGGCGATGACGGAAACGCCACTCGCGTGGTTCGGGGACCTCGCGCTGCTGGCCGTGGCCCCCGAGGCGAGCCCGATCCGCGCCGTCGGAGCACTCGCCGTGGCGGGCGTCAGCCTGGCTGCCCTCTGGGTGGGCACCTGCCGGTTAGCGGCGTGGCTCTGGTACGCCGCACCGGTCGAGCCGCGGGTCGAGGCGGACGGATCCTCGATCGGCGGGCTGCCGCTCGTGGGGCGCGGAACGGCCCGCATCGTCCGGAAGTCCTGGACTCGGGCGCGGCGGGCACCGATCCGGCTCCTCTACGTGGCCTACCCGATCATCTTCGCCATCGGCCCGGTCGTCTCCGGGTTCCACGGCGAGGTCCCGGCGTACGCCGCGCCCGCACTCGTCGTCTACGGCGCCTGGGCGACGGGCGCGGCATTCACGCTGAACCCAATCGGGGACGAGACGCCGGTGCTCCCGGTGACGCTGACGACCCCGGTCACGGGTCGACGCTTCGTTCGCGCGCTCTGGCTCGCCGGTGGCATCATTGGGGCCCCCGCGACGCTTCTCGTGGCCGTGGGCTCGGCTGGGCTCGCCGGGGCCGACCCCGTCGGCATCGCCCTGGTCGGCATTCTCGGCGTCGCGCTTCCAGGCCTCGCGCCAGGCGTCGCCGCTGGCATCGGGGCCGCGTTTCCCCGGATGGAGCCGGCGCGGGTCACCCGGAGCCGGCAGGCGGTCGTGCCGAGCCTGGTCGCCTTCGGCATCTACTCCCTCGTGCTGCTGGTGCTGGCCGCGCCGGCGTGGCTCGTGCTCGGGGGAGTCAGGCGGACGCTCGCCCAGCTGCTCGGGACGACGTCGATCGCCGTCGGGGTCACGGCAGCTCTCGCCGCCATCGCGCTGGTCGGCGTCGCCGCCCTGGTGAGCTACCGGCGCGGCGCCCGGGCCTTCGACGCGTTCACGATCGCCTGAGACAGGCCCCGGGTATCAGGCGGCGGCCGCCCGGCCCTCGAGCCAGTCGACGATTCCGGCCGGCACGTCCACGTCCGGCACGGCCGCGTTGAGGCCTTTCCACTCGCAGGTGCTGTTGACCTCGTGGACGGTGTAGCCCTCGGGCGCCTCCATCAGGTCCACGCCGAGGAGGCCGCCCCCGACGGCCGCAGAGGAGCGCCGGACGAGGTCGGCGACCTCGTCGTCGACGTCGAAGGCCTCGGCGGTGCCCCCCTTGGCGACGTTCGTGATCCAGTGGCCCGAGGAGCGCGTCATCGCGGCGATGGGCTCGCCGTCTGCCGCGAGGACGCGGATGTCGCGGTCGGGCTTGGCGACGTACTCCTGGAGGTAGAACACCTTGTGCTCGTAGCCCCCCAGTGTCGCCTTGTGCTCGAGGATGCCCTCCGCGGCTTCGCGAGTGTCCAGCTTCGCGATGAGCCGGCCCCACGAGCCGGTGACGGGTTTGACGACGCACGGGTAGCCGAGGCGCTCGACGGTTTCGAGGGCGCTCTCGACGTCGAAGGCGATGTCCGTCCGCGGCGTCGGGACGCCGGCCTCCTCCAACGCGACGCTGCCCCGGACCTTATCGGCACAGACGCGGGACGTGTGGGGCGAGTTCACGACGGGAACGTCGTAGTGCTCGAGCAACTCCGAGACGTACCGGACCCGGCTCGACTCGACGCAGCGGTTGAACCCGATGTCGACCTCAGCCAGCGCCGGGAGGGGGTCACCGATGGAGAACGTCGGCTCGCGGACGTCGATCTTCGTGACCTCGTGGCCACGGGCTCTGAGTTCGGTGAGGAGGAGCTTCTCGTCCTCGCGGATGCGGGAGTAGAGGAGGCCGAGGTTCATCGCCCGGTCAAACGGGCGCGAGGGCTAAAGCCGTGTTCCCGCGGGCTCACTCGCCCCAGTCTTCCTCGAGCTCGGGGGCGAGCTCCAGGACGACCGGGTCCACGTCGACGACTTCGAGCTCCGATCCGCAGGTCGGGCAGTCGACGATCTCGCCGACCTCGACGTCGTCGTCGAGCTCGATGTCGGCGCCGCACTCGACGCACTCGCTCATGCCACACACCCCGCGACCGCGGGGAGTTCGTGTATCCGATGCGTGCCGGCTCCAATCGGTCGTACCATGGGCGACCGTACGCCAAGCGTCAATTTAGAACCTCCGGACCCGACTCCCGCTCCCAAGGCGTCATCGGTGGGAAGGGTTATCCGCCCGCTAACCGAATCTCCGGGTGATGTCGGGCCCCGCGTTTCTCTCGGGTGAACGGGTCGGCCTCCGCACCGTCGAAGAGGCGGACCTCGAGTTCATCCGTGATTCCGTGAACGACCCGGCGGTCTGGAAAACGGTTGGGGGACAGACCAGGCCGACGAACCTCGCGATGGAGCGGAAGTTCTTCGATGACATGAGCCGGAGCGACGACGTCGTCCAGTTGCTGGTGGTCGACGGCGAGACCCGCGTCGGCATGGTCGAACTCGATCCGATCGAGTGGGACCGCTCCCGCGCCGAGGTCGCGTTTTGGGTAGGCCCGGAGTTCCAGGGCGAGGGCTACGCCCGTGACGCCCTAGAGACGCTCATCACCTACGCGTTCGACCAGCTCGGCCTGCACAAAGTCAGTGCCGAGGCCTACGCGTTCAACGAGGCGTCGATCGGGCTATTGGAGTCAGTGGGCTTCGTCGAGGAGGGACGGTTGCGAGAGGAGGAGTGGATCGATGGCGAGTGGGTGGACGTAGTGCGGTTCGGACAGTTGGCCCGCGGCTGAGAGGTGTTCGGTTCACACTCGCCGATCGCCCGTATTCCGGGAAACCTCTTTACCCACCGCAGCAGAATACCGCGGCATGATATCACTCGACGAGGCAGTGACGGCGCGCCTCGAGTCCCACGGGACGCGCTTCGAGGTGCTCGTCGATCCCGACGCCGCGTTGGCTATCAAGCGCGGAGAGTTCGAGGGCGAGCTGGAGGACGTCATCGCCGCCGAGGACGTCTTCGAGGACGCCTCGCGGGGCGACCGGCCGGCTGAGACGGACCTCGAGAAGGTCTTCGACACCACGGACCCGATGGCGATCATCCCCGAGGTGATCAAGCGCGGCGAGATCCAGATCACGGCAGAGCAGCGTCGGGAGATGCAGGAGCGCAAGCACCGCCAGCTCGTCAATCTCATCGCCCGGAACGCGATCAACCCGCAGATGAACGACGCCCCGCACCCGCCCGAGCGCATCGAGTCCGCGCTGGAGGAGGCGGGCTTCACGGTCGACCCGATGGAGCCGGCCGAGACCCAGGTGGACGATGCCCTCGACGCCCTCCGGCCGGTGATCCCGATCCGGTTCGAGGAGATCGCCGTCGCCGTCCAGTTCCCGGCCGAGCACGCGGGGAAGGCCCAGGCCCGCGTCCGGGACTTCGGCGACCTCCGCGAGGAGGAGTGGCAGCCCGACGGCTCCTGGATCGGCGTCCTCGAGTTCCCCGCCGGGATGCAGGACGACTTCTACGATCTCGTCAACGAGCTCTCCTCCGGCGAAGCCGAGACCCGCATCGTCGAGGACGAGGACGACATCAGCACCCGGTAGGCCGCCTCGTCGGGGAGGGGCAACGGTCGGGACGCCAGTAGGAGCCATCACCGACTGCCGCGGCGTCTCGACCGAGGCTGACACCGCCGCGACGGCCCAGCATTAGACCCAGTGGCTCGACGCGCTCGAGGCCGCACTCGATTGCGTCGGTCGGCAGCCCTCAGAACGCCTCGAGGTGTGGCCGGAGGTCGAGCTCCAGCGTCCAGGCGCTCCGATCCTGCTCCACGAGGTCCCAGTAGGCGGCCGCGATTTCGTCCGGGTCCAAGAAGGTCTCCTCGTCGCGGTCCGAGTAGGCATCGAGTGTCCGGGGGTTCGCGATCTGCCCGTCGATGACCACGTGAGCGACGTGGATACCCTCTGGGCCCAGTTCCCGAGCCATCGACTCGGCCATCCCGCGGGCGGCGAACTTCGCCGCCGAGAAGGCGACGGCGCCGTCGCGGCCCCGGAGGGCGGAGGTCGCCCCGGTGAAGATGACCGTCCCGCCGTCCCCGTCGAGCATGTCCGAGACGGCCTCCTGGGAGCAGAGGAGCCCACCGCGGCCGTTGACGGCGAGCGCCTGGTCGAAGTCATCGGGGTCACAGTCGAGCAAGCCGTCCCACGAGGCGGCGCTGGCGTTCACCACGAGTACGTCGACCGGGCCGAGCTCCCCACGGACGCGGTCGAACCCCGCGCGCACCTCGTCTTCGTCCGTGATGTCGGCCGAGACGGCAACGGCCTCGCCGCCAGCCCCCCGGAGTTCTTCCGCCAACTCCTCGATGAATCCCGACGACCGGGCGAAGAGCCCGACGTCACACCCCTCCTCGACGAACGTGCGGGCCAGCGACGCCCCGAGGCCGGGGCCGACGCCGGCAACGACGGCAGTTCGTGCCATACAGCACTCTCGGTCGGTCGGCTCCTAAGGGCTCGGGTGCCGGCGGCCTCGTAGTGGGTCATCCCTTCTTGAAGCCGAGGAAGAAGCCCCCGGCGAAGCCGGCGCCGATGGAGAGCGTCGAGAGGATCGTCGCGAGCCAGGAGGGCGGGGTCTGGGATGTCGCCGCCTCACCGGCGGAGAGGAACGAGGCCCCGAGCCGGTCCCAGTTCACCTGGAGGATGCCCCGGGACTCCAAGAACTTGAAGAGGACGAGCTCGAGTCCAATGATGACGGCGATGAGTTTCGCGACCTTCTTCGCCGCGAAGCCGATGATGCCGCCGATCACGGCGCCGGTGCCGAATTCGAGGCCCAGCTGCCGGAACCCGATGTCCAGTTGGAGCACGAAGAGGTCGATCGGCATGTCGCCGACGTCGGGCCGGCGGGTTATGCGCTTTGTGGCCCGCGGCCGGATTTAAGTAGCATCACGCCCTACGCGCGGGTTGAGTGACGGCGACAGACCCCCAGCCGGCGGTCATCGCGAAGCGCGTCGACGAGGGCTCGGTGGACACCGCCGAGGTCCGGGACCTGGCGCGGGCGGCGGGGTATCGGGTGGTCGGGACGCTCACCCAGTCGCGACCGGAGGACGCCGAGTACAATCTCGGGGCCGGCAAGGTCGAGGAACTCGCGTCCCTGGTCGCGGAGACGGACGCCGAGACGGTGCTCTTCGACAACCGTCTCGGTCCCTACCAAACCTACAACCTCGGGACCGAACTCCCCGATGGCGTCGAGGTGGTCGACCGGTTTACCCTCATCCTCCGCATCTTCGGCCAGCGCGCCGAGACCCGCAAGGCCCAGCTCCAGGTAGAGCTCGCCGAGCTGCGCTACGAGCTGCCGCGGGCCGAGACCAAGACGAGCCTCGCAAAGCGACAGGAGCACCCCGGATTCATGGGGCTCGGCGAGTACGACGAGAGCCGCGAGCAGGACATCAAGTCCCGCATCAGCCGTATCCGCGACGAACTCGCCCGCATCGAGAAGACCGACCAGCAGCGCCGCGAGCAGCGCCGCGAGCGCGGCTTCGACCTCGTGGCGTTGGCCGGGTACACCAACGCCGGGAAGTCCACCCTGCTCCAGCGCCTGGCCGAAGACCTCGATGTCGGGGAGAACGAGGACCGCCACCCGGACCTCCACCCGACGGCCGAGGCCCAGGACCGCCTCTTCACCACGCTCGGGACGACCACCCGCCGGATGGCGATGGACCGCCGGGACGTCCTCCTCACGGACACGGTCGGATTCATCTCCGAACTGCCCCACTGGCTCGTCGAGTCGTTCAAGTCCACCCTCGATTCGGTCTACCGGGCGGACCTCGTGCTCCTCGTCGTCGACGTCACTGACCCCGTCGAGGCGATCCGCGAGAAGCTCGCCACCAGCCACGACACGCTCTACGAGCGGAACGAGGCGCCGATCGTCACCGTCCTGAACAAGACCGACCGCATCGACGAGGCGGAGCTGGCGGAGAAGCGCCGGGCCCTCTCCGCGCTCGCCCCCGACCCGATCGCAGTGAGCGCCCAGGAGGGGACCAACGTCGAGGCGCTGGTGGCACGGATCGACGAGGAACTCCCCGAGCGGAAGCGCGAGCGCCTCGTCCTCCCGATGTGTGACGACGCCATGAGCCTCGTCTCGTGGGTCCACGACCACGCCCACGTCGAGGCGGAGGACTACGGCGGCGAGCAGGTGGTCCTCGACTTCGAGGCCCGCCCCGCGATCGTCGAGCGGGCGCGGGCAAAGGCGAGCGATCTCGCTCCGGCGGCGGAGTCGTAGCCCGCGGTCGAGCCACCGGGTCAGCCCGTCCGGTCTAGCTCAGCTACGAGCATCTCCTCGAGCCCATCTCGGAGGGGCCGGTGCTCGAGGCCGAGTTCGCGCGTCGCCTTCCCGTTGTCCCCCAGATAGGTAGTCCCGCCGAGCACCCGGAGGCTCTCGGCGTGGTACTCAGATGGGAGGGGCAGGAATCCCTCGATCGGCCCGACCAGACGCGCCATGAGCCGGAACCACCGGGGAGAAACCGCACGCGGGGCGGCGATGCCGGTGATCTCCTCGGCCAGGTGGAGTGCCTCGGTGAGGGTCGCTGGCTCCCCCGCGATGATGTAGGTCTCGCCAGGCTCACCCCGATCCATCGCCTGCAGGTGGGCCCGGGCCGTGTCCTCGACGTGGCCGAAGCAGTAGGCGGTCTCGCGCGGAACCATCGGGAGCGACCGGGTGAGGAAGCCCTCCCAGACGGCCCGCATCGGGCTGGTGTCGCCGACGCCGTAGGTGACGCCGGGCATGACGACCGTGAGCGGGAGACCCAATTCCATCATCGGGACCGCCACCTCGTAATGGGCCTGCCACTTCGTCCGGTCGTAGGTCGAGAGGTGTGGCCCGTCGTACCGATACGTCTCGTCGACGACCTGTCCGTGGGTGTCCGAGTTCACGGCGAGCGTGCTCGTGTAGACCGCCTTCGGCACCCCCGTCTCATCGACGAGTTCGAGGACGTTCCGGGTGCCATCGACGTTGACCCGCTCGGCCGCCGTGTCGTCGGTGCCGACGTCGTACCAGGCCGCCAAGTGGAAGACGCCGTCAGCGCCCTCGATCGCCGGGCGCAACGACGCCTTCTCGGTCACGTCGCCACGAACGAGTTCCGCGCCGAGGTCAGCGAGGTCGGCGGCACGATCAGGGTCCCGAACGATGGCGACGACCTCGTCGCCACGGTCGAGGAGGAGCCTGGTGACGTGGCCACCGATGAAGCCCGTCGCGCCGGTGATGGCGTATCGCACGGGCCCGGTACGGAGGCTTCAATCCTGACCCTTTCGCCTACTCGAGCGGCCGTTTCGTCTTCTCAAGGACGCGTACGTCCTCGATCGAAGTCTCGGGGTAGACGCCCTCCTCGTCCTTCTCGGCTGCCTTCACCATGTCCCAGACGACGCCGAGGCCGGTCGTCACACCCTGGAGGGCCTCCATCTCACAGCCGGTCTTGCCGGTGGTCTCGACGGCGACCTCGAGTGCGACGTCTGCCTCGCCCAGCTCGAAGTCGGTCTCGACGTTCGAAATCGGAATCTGGTGACAGAGCGGGATCGCCTCCCAGGTGTGCTTGACCGCCTGGACGGCACCGATCCTCGCCGTCGCGAGGACGTTGCCCTTGCCGACCTCGTCGTCCCGGATGGCCTCAACCGTCGATGGCCGCAGCTCGATGTGACCGCTGGCGACCGCCCGGCGTGCCGTGTCCGGTTTGTCGCCGACGTCGACCATCTGGGCCTCACCGGCGTCGGTGGTGTGGGTGAGGTCGTCGCTGTCTCCCGTCATCGCTCCCCCCACAGCGCCTCGGGCAGCCGGTCCGGCAGGTCGGAGGCGAGCAGGCCGTACCCGCGTTCCCCGACCTCGAGGTCCCCGGCGCGCCCGTTTGCGTAGGCCGCCATGGCCGCGGCCTCGACCGGTGGCTGTACCGCGAGCATGGCCGCCGTCGCCCCGGCGAGCACGTCGCCAGTGCCGCCGACCGTCATGCCCGGGTTGCCGGTGCGGTTCACGCGGGTCGTCTCGCCGTCGCTGATCACGTCGTAGGCACCCTTCACCAGCAGGACGTGGCCCAACTTGGCGGCGAACTCCTCGACGAGTCCCGACCGCTCCCGCCAGTCCTCGGCACCCGGGCCGCCCATGTCCTGGAGTTCGCCCTGGTGGGGCGTACAGACCAGTGTCGCGTCGGTGTCTACTTCGGGGACCACGGAGAGGGCGTCCGCGTCGACCACGGCTCGGCCGTCGTAGGCGCCGAGGAAGTCGGCCACCGCGTCCATGGTCTCGGCCGCCTCGCCGAGGCCGGGGCCGAGGACCACGACGTCTCGCTCCTCGGCGCGGTCGAGCAGGTCGGAAACGTGTGGCGGCTCGAGTCGATCGCCCTCGAAGCCGCTGACGATCAGGTCCTCGGCGTAGCCCTGGATCTCGCGGGCGACGGTATGGGGGGCCGCGACGTAGGCGAGGTCTGCGCCGGCTCGAAGGGCGGCACGGGCGGCGAGTGCGGGCGCACCGGTGTAGGGTCCGCCGCCGACGACGAACACCCGACCGAAGTCGCCTTTGTGACTGTCCGATGGCCGCGAGAGCGACAACAAGTCGCCCGGCCCGACGAAGCGCTCGGCGGCCGGCGGAATCCCAATGTCGGCGACGACGACGTCGTTCCGACCGGCGAGTCCCGGCTTCAAATCGTGGAACGTGACGACGCGGTCCGCCTCGACGACGAGATCGGCCTCGCCCGTGTCCGCGTCCATCCCCGACGGGACGTCCACGGCGATGACGGTCGCGTCCATCCCGTTGATCGCGTCGATGGCCGAGCGCTCGGGCTCCCGCGGCGCGCCCGTGATGCCCGTCCCGAGCAGGCCGTCGACGACGACGTCCGGGTCATCGAGGCCGAGGTCGGCAGAATCGCCGACCGGTCGCGCGTCGGCCTCCGCATTTGCAAGGGCCTCCCAGTTCGATCGCGCCACCGCCGTCGTGATCGTCTCGGGCCGGCCGAGGAGGTGGACCGTCACCGGGTACTCGTCGAGGAACCGGGCCGCGACGAAGGCGTCCCCTCCATTGTTCCCTCGGCCGGCGACCACGGCCACCGATGCCCCGGGATCGGCGACTTCCCGGACGGTCCGAGCGACGGCCGCCCCGGCCGACTCCATGAGCTGGCGCTGGGTCACCCCGAGGGCCGCCGCGTTCCGGTCGACGGCGGCCATGCGCGCAGCGGTGATCATGGCCCGGCGTTCGGCACCGGGCGGGTTAAACCTCCCTACCGATTCGTGGCGGGAGCCGTGGACCAGTCCTCCCGGGCCTACCACCGGACCGCGAAGCCCGAGAGCCCCTCCGGTTCGCCGAACTCCGCCTCGACGTCCCGAACGTCGGCCCCTGGGCTGCCTTCGTGGCACCACTCGACCATCGCTTGGACCTCGGCCTCTGGCCCCTCGAACACCGCCTCCACGCGACCGTCGTCGAGGTTCCGAACCCAGCCGTCGACGTCATGTTCCTGTGCCGTCTCCCGGGTTGTCGCGCGGTAGTACACGCCCTGGACCCGGCCGGAGACGAAGACGTGGGCACGCGTGCGGTCCGTCATCGGGCCGGCATAACACGGGCCGGCTGAAAGGCCTCCCGGCGACTCACGCGTCCACTGGCGTCCGCCGCCCGTGTCGGAGGTGGTGGAACACGTACGTCTGGGCATAGCCGGCGTAGGGGCCGAACCGCTCCCGGATGGCCCGGGAGGTCTCGTCGTAGGATCCGCGGTCACAGGCCGGGTAGTGGTCGGCGATCGCCGTCCGGATCCACGTGTCGAGGGGGACCGCCTCGAGGTGGCCGAGCGAGAAGAGGCAGACACAGTCGGCGACTTTCGGGCCGACGCCGGCGTATTCGGTCAGCGCTGCCCGCGCCGCTTCGTAGTCCGCAGGGAGGTCCGCCGGGGTGCGCTCGCCCTCGGCGACCATCCGGGCGGTCTCGACGACGTACGGGGCCCGGTACCCGAGCTTCAGCGACCGGAGTTCCGCCTCGGACGCACGGGCGAGCTGCGTGGGCCGCGGGAAGGCGTCGTAGGTCCGGCCGTCCGCCTCGATCGTGTCGCCGTAGGCCTCCGCCAGGGCCTGCTGCATCGCGAAGATGCGTTCGGCACGCATCTGGGCCGAGCAGATGAACGAGACGAGGGTCGTGAAGAAGGGGTCGCGCGTCAGCCGCATCCCGCGGTAGGTCGCGTAGGCTTCGTCGACGAGCGGGTCCGGCGGCGTCGCGTCCACGATCGCGTCCAGGTCGTCGTCGAGCCGGAGGAGGTCGGACAGGAGTGGCACCGCATCGGTCGTAGCCGCCCACTCCAGCCGGCCGTCGACCTGTCGGGCCCGAAGGACCTCGCCGTCGACGACCGTCTCGTACCAGGCCGACCCGCCGTACGTCCCGGTGGATTCGTAGGTCCGGCCGTCGGCGCGGCGCCAGTGGTAACTCTGGCCGCTCTCGAGCGTGGACTGGAGGTCGAGGCCCCCGGGCAGGTCGGCCACCTCGATCGCGCCGCGCTCCATCGATCGGCCGTGGGCCGCCGAAGGGGAAGAAGGGTTCGGAGTCGACGGGGGGCCAAGTTTCTTACCGCTCGGCCCGTAGGTCCGTGCCAGCCATGGACTGCAGAGTTGTCGTCGAGGCCGCCGTCCCGGTGTACGACGTGGAGACGCCCGACGAGGCCGTCCGGATCGCGATCTCGAAGACGGGAGACATGCTCAACCCCGACCTCTCCTACGTCGAGATCAACATGGGCGAGCGGTCCTGTCCGGAGTGTGGCCACGTCTCCGAGCCGGCGTTCATCGCGGCCGACGAGGGCCTGGTGGCCCTAGAGCTCGAGATGACTGTCTTCAACGTCGAGCGTGAGGAGCACGCCTCTCGCATCGCACGGAAGGAGATCGGTCAGCGGCTCAACGACATCCCGCTGACGGTCCTGGAGGTCGAGGTGCTCCCCGACGAGGACGAGGAGGACGACGAGGAACCGGAGCCGGTCGAGGCCGAGGTCAGCGCGGGTGAGGCCGATGACGCCGACGACGAGGACGTCCTCCCCGACTTCGACGACTTGGTCGAGTGAGGGTCGAGCCGGGAGTCGACCGGCGGCACCGCTGGGACGTTGCGAGTTCTTCGAGAAGAGTTCCCGTTCAGTCCGCAGCGGCGGGGACGACCTCGGGCTCCTCCATGGTGAAGCTCGAGGTGATGCCGTCGGCCAGCGCAAAGACCGCCCGCTTGTGGTCGGTCTTCGACTGATGAATGGAGGTCGGTCGGATGCCTAGCGTGTGATACGTGTCGAGGTCGATGGTGAGGTCGTCTGTCCCGGCACAGTGGGCTGATACCTCCGCGAGGAGGCCGTGGAGGTGGATGAGTTCCTGCTTTTTCATAGGCAGGTTGGCGTAGCGACTGGAAGACTATAGTATTATCTTGAGTCCCGTTAACACGGCCCCTAGAGCCCGCTGAAACGTTTTTATGGCCCGACCGACTTCGATTCGAGCATGGTGGACTACGACGAACAGCTCTCGCGGGCGATGGACGAGACCCCCGAGATCGCCAGCGGTGGCGAGCGGTTCGACGTTCCCCATCCCGACGTCCGCCAAGAGGGGAACGTCACGGTGTACGAGAACTTCCAGGCGACGGTCGACCGGCTCGACCGGGAGCCTCCGTTCCTCCTGAAGTACCTCCAGAACGAACTCGGCACCAGCGCCCACATCGACGAGCGGGGTCGGGCCCGGTTCACCGGCGAGTTCAACGCCGACCGCATCGCCGATGCCATCGACGCCTTCGTCCAGGCCTACGTCCGCTGTCCGGAGTGTGGCCTCCCGGATACCCGACTGGTCGAAGAGAACGGCGCCGATGTCCTGCGGTGTGACGCGTGCGGCGCCCTCTCACCGGCCGGCTAGGCCGGCAACGACCTCACCCGAACTGCTTCAGCGTCTCGAGGTCGTGGTCGGTCCGAGTGAACTCGGCCGTCCGCCGGGTGGCCCGGCAGCCCGGGCAGTCGAAGGACTCGGCTGGACCGGGGAGCTCGCCGGGCGACGCCTCCCAGGCCTTCCCACACTCGGGGCAGAGTAGGCGGACGTACGTCTCCTCCATGCCCCTACCCTCGGGCCGTTCGCTCCTAAAGCCTTGTTCCGGATGTCGAGCGGCGACGTCGCGGCGGTCAGGCCGGGGCAGCGCGGTCGGCCGCCTCGAGGAGCTCCTTGTAGCGGTTCCGGATCGTGACCTCGGAGACGTCGGTCACCCCGGAGACCTGACTCTGGGTGACCTTCTCGTTGGTCAACAGGGCGGCGGCGTAGATGGCCGCGGCGGCCAAGCCGACCGGCGACTTGCCGGAGTGGACGCCCTCCCCCTTCGCCGACTCGAGGAGCTCTCGAGCCCGGCGCTCGGCCTCCTCGGAGAGGTCGAGCTCCGAGGCGAAGCGCGGGAGGTAGCTCACGGGGTCGGCCGGCTGGACCTCCAGGCCGAGCTGGCGGACGATATACCGGTACGTACGCGTCAGTTCCATCTTGTCGACGCGGCTGACCGCGGCGATCTCGTCTAGGCTCCGCGGCGTGCCCGCCTGGCGGGCCGATGCGTACAGCGACGCCGTGGCGACGCCCTCGATGGAGCGCCCCGGCAGCAGGTCCTCTTGGAGGGCCCGGCGGTAGATGACGCTGGCTGTCTCCCGGACGTTCTCCGGGAGGCCGAGCGCGGAGGCCATCCGGTCGATCTCGCCGAGGGCCTGCTTGAGGTTGCGCTCCTTCGAGTTCCGGGTGCGGAACCGCTCGTTCCAGGTCCGAAGGCGCTGCATCTTCTCGCGCTGGCGCGGCGAGAGGGACTTGCCGTACGCGTCCTTGTCCTGCCAGCCGATGTTGGTCGAGAGGCCCTTATCGTGCATCATCGTCGTCGTGGGCGCGCCGACGCGGGACTTCTCGTCCTTCTCGCGGGGGTTGAAGGCCCGCCACTCGGGCCCGCGGTCGATGCCGTCCTCCTCGACGACCAGGCCGCAGTCCTCACAGACCGTCTCGCCGTGCTCCTGGTCGACGATGAGCTGGCCGCCACACTCCGGGCACTGGAGCTCCTCGTCGACCGCCTCCTCGACCTCTTCCTCGGTCCGTTCGTCCGCCGTGGTTGTTCTGGTTGTGGTGTCGCTCATGGTGTGCTACGGGGACCTCACCGGGGAGGGAATCGCCCCGAAAATCCCGGAGGCTCCGTTTCCTTGACCCTCAGTTAGTTCGTAACGCTTATAAGGGTTTCGGTGATTCCAGGGCGGGAGAATCGGCGGTTCGAGGAGGGCGGCCGGGCACTACCTGTTGCGATTGTTCCCCCCGCGCGCGAACACGTCACACGGTGAATAGGTCGCCGCCCGTCGGAACGGCTAACACCCCAACGCGGGCCCCGGCGTCGAGCCAGCCGTGGCCGTAGGCGAAGGCGGCCAGGGCGTTGACGAGGTCGTCCTCCTCGCGGAAGTGCCGGCCGTCATCGAGGTAGGCGGTCGCCATCTCCAAGCAGGCTGCGGCGTGCTCGGCCCCCGACCCGGTCGTGGTGGCCGGTTCGGCCGCCCCGAGTGCCTCGGCCAATAAGTCCTCGTACCGGTCGGTCTTCTCGGCCAACTCGGCGGGCATGAGTCGATGGCCGGCCGAGGCCGTGGTAAGCGTTCCGGCGGCGCTCGCTCCGTCGCCGCGGTCGGAAGCTAAAAGCGGGTCCGTCACCTACTTCCAGTATGACCTCCACGGACGCTTCCGACGCCGACCCGACCCACCGCCGCCTGCTCATCGCCGGCAGCGGGAACGCCGGACTCTCGGCGGCGATCTACGCCGGGCGATCGAACAACGAGCCCCTCGTCCTCGAGGGAGACGAGCCGGGGGGCCAGCTCACCCTGACGACCGAAGTCGAGAACTACCCGGGCTTTCCGGACGGCCTCACCGGCCCCGAGCTCATCAACCGGATGAAGGAGCAGGCGAAGAAGTTCGGCGCCGAGGTCGAGAACGCGATCGTCGAGTCCATCGACGATTCCGTCCGCCCGTTCCGCGTCGAACTCACCAACGGTGACGTCTACACCGCCGACGCCGTGATCGCCGCCAGCGGGGCCAGCGCCCGCACGCTCGGCATTCCGGGCGAGGACGAACTGATGGGCTATGGCGTCTCGACGTGTGCCACCTGCGACGGCGCCTTCTTCCGCGGCGAGGAGATGCTCGTCGTCGGCGGGGGCGACGCCGCAATGGAGGAGGCCCACTTCCTGACGAAGTTCGCCGATAAGGTCTACATCGCCCACCGCCGCGACGAGTTCCGAGCCGAGGACTACTGGGTGGAGAAGGTGATGGAGAAGGTCGATGCCGGCGAGATCGAGGTGCTCTGGAACACGGAGGCGACCGAGATCCACGGGACCGCCGAGGACGGGATCGAGGGAGCGACGCTCCTCACGCACCCCGAGGGGCACCCGACGGGGAAGCCCGAGGATCCCGACACCGAGGAGTACCGCCTCGATGTCGGGGCTGTCTTCCTGGCCATCGGTCACACGCCGAACACCGAGTACCTCGAGGGGACCGGCGTCCGGCTCGACGAGGAGGGCTATATCGTCACCCAGGGCGGCCGGGGCGGCGGGCAGACCCGGACCGACGTTCCGGGCATCTTCGGCGCAGGCGACGTCGTGGACTTCCACTACCAGCAGGCCGTGACGGCCGCCGGCATGGGCGTGGAGGCCGCGCTCGACGCCGACGACTACCTCGACGACCTGGACCGGGGCGCGGTCGCGGCGGCCGGCTCTGCCGCGGCGGAGTCCGACGACTGAGCGGCCCGCGCCAGGGACCCAAAGAGCTTACCGACCCCTCGCCGAGGTCGGCCCATGGTCGATTCAGTCACGGTCGGCATCGACGTCGACGGGGACGCGGCCGAAATCGAGGTCCCGACTGCCATACTCGAGGCCCTCTCCGAGCCAGACGACTCGGCCGCCGAGGTCGTGGCCGACGTCGCCGTCATGTCCTTCGCCGGGCGGGCCCACGCGCTGCTCCACCACACCGAGGGGGCGCCGAGCGAGGCGCTTCAGGAAGCCGAAGCCGAAATGATGGACCTCTTCGAGGCACGCTTCGGCGTCACCTACGAGGAGGCCACCGGCCACTCGCACTAGCGGGGGTCAGGCGTCGCCGTAGGTCGGCCACGTCGGGACGAACGGCGTCCGCGACGTGAGCGCGTAGCTGCCCTTCTTGAGCGCGCCGGCCACGTAGTGGCGGGCGCTGGCGGGGATCGGCGTCCGTCGGCCGCGAACGCCGGTTTCACCCTCCCGAATCGCCCCGACGATCGCGTCCGCGGCCGCCTCGGGGCCGGGGTCGCCGTCGAGCACGACCTCCGTGTAGGCCCGGCCGACGTTCGGGAGGTAGTGGGCGTCGCTGCCCGCGACCCGGGCGAGGTCCCGGAGCCGGGCAAACCGGTCGGCACGGCGGTTCCGGTAGCCGGTGAAGAGCATCGAGTTGTACACCTCGATCGCGTCCGGGTCCAGCCCGGCGAGACGGCGTTTTCGCACCCCGTGACGGCTCCGCTGGAAGGGGTGTGGGACGACCGCCGCGCCCCCCATGTCGGCGATGGCGTCGAGGGTGTGCGGGAGGGACCGCCGCGGCTCTGGGGCGTCGTCGACGCCGATCGCGAGCACGTGGCCGGCGGCCGTCGACACTTCGACGCCCGGGATCCCGACCAGGCCGTACTCCGGGGCCAGCGCTGCCGCCTGTCGGGAGGCGTCGATCCCGTCGTGGTCCGTGACGACGATGCCGTCTAAGCCGATCTCGCTCGCGTGCTCGAGCAGCAACTCGACCGGCTCGTGGCCGTCGTGGGACTCGTGGCTGTGGACGTGCGGATCGATCCGGAGGGGGGGACCGACCATTGCATCCCCTCGTGGGTCGGGAGGTATGGGCCTTTTGGCGATCGGGGCTCAGGCTCGGTAGTGCAGCAGGACGCCGTCGTCGACCCGTTCGACCGATTCGAGCGAGAGCGACGGGAAGTCCTCGACGAACCCCTCGCCGTCGGCCAGTGTCGGTGCCTCCCGGCCGCCGATCACGACCGAACCGACGTACACCGAGAGCTCGTCGACGAGGTCGGCGGCGAACAGCGAGAAGAGGAGTTCGCCGCCTCCCTCGACCATGAGGTCCTCGACGCCCGCCGCTTCGAGGGCGGCCAGTGCCTCGGCGAGGTCGACGCGGTCGTCGCCCGCCGCGATCACCGCCGCGCCGCTCGCCTCGAGGGCCTCGAGGCGGTCGGTCGGTGCGGACTCGGCGACGAGCACGTAGGTGTGGGCGGCGTCGTCGAGGATCGCCGCGTCCGGCGGAGTCCGGGCCCGGGAGTCGGCGACGACCCGAGCCGGCTGCACCGGCTCGCCCCGCGCCTGGCGCTCCGCCACGAGTTCGGCGTGGGCCACGGTTAGCGAAGGATCGTCGGCCAGCACCGTCCCGACGCCCACCATGACCGCGTCGTGTTCGGCGCGGAGCCGGTCGACGCGAGTGAAGTCCTCGGGCCCGGAGATAACGACCTGCTCGCGGCGGCGGCTCGAGAGCTTGCCGTCGGCGCTCATCGCGACGTTGACCCTGACGTGCACGGCCCCGATTGGTACCGGGGGACGAACGGGCTTTCGGTCGCGGGCAGCCGTGCGCCCGCTTTTGTTCGTCGGCCCCCACTGCCAGGCATGGACGACCCGGCCGACGTGGTGCTCGCGAGACCCGCCGAGGAGAGGGCCCTTCGTCGAAGCCGGCGGCTGGCCACGCTCCTCGACGACGCCGTCCGGGTCCCCGGGACCGACTACCGGGTGGGCATCGACCCGGTCGTCGGCCTCCTGCCGGTCGGCGGCGACGCCCTCGGGCTCGTGCTGTCGTTGTATCCTGTCGTCGAGGCCGTGCGGCTCGGCGCATCGCGCTGGACCGTCGCCCGGATGCTCGCGAACATCGTCATCGACGCGGCCGTAGGATCGATCCCACTGGTTGGGACCGTGTTCGACGCCGTCTGGAAGGCCACCGACCGGAACGTCGACCTGCTCGATCGCGCGCTGAACGAGTCTTAGGGACTGGGTGTCGCCGCCGGCAGACGATCCCGGTCGTGGGGTTCCGTGAAGTCGAGGTCGGGCCCGACCGGGACGATCCGCGAGGGGTTGACGCTCTCGTGGGTGGTGTAGTAGTGCTCCTTGATGTGGGCCATGTTCACCGTCTCCGCGACGCCCGGGAGTTGGTACACCTCCTTCGTGTGGTTCCAGAGGTTCGGGTAGTCGACGAGCCGGCGACGGTTGCACTTGAAGTGGGTGTGGTAGACCTGGTCGAACCGGACGAGCGTCGCGAACAGCCGGAAGTCGGCGAGGGTGAGGGTGTCCCCGGCCAAGTACCGCTGGGTCTCGAGGACCGACTCCCAGTGGTCGAGCGCGTCGAAGAGGTCGGCCACCGCCTCGTCGTAGGCCGCCTGGGACTGGGCGAACCCGGCCCGGTACACGCCGTTGTTGATCGGCTCGTAGATGGCCTCGAGGACGCCGTCGACGTCGTCCCGGCGACCCGCGGGGTAGAGGTCGCGGTCGCCGTCGAACCCGTCCGCGAGCATTCGCATGATCTCGACGGACTCGTTGTTGACGATGGTCTCGTCCCGTCTGTCCCACAGCACGGGCACCGACACCTTGCCGGTGTAGTCGGGATCGGCCGCCGTGTACACCTGGTGGAGGTAGTCGAAGTCGTGCACCGAGTCCGGCGTGCAGTCCTCTCGCTCGGGGCTGAACTGCCAGCCGTCCGCCCCGCGGTACGGGTCAACGATGTCCATCGTGATCGCGTCCCCGAGGCCGAGGAGGGTCCGGGTCAGGACCGCGCCGTGGGCCCAGGGGCACGGCCGAGCGACGTAAAGGTGGTAGCGGCCCGCCTCGGGCGGGTAGTCGGCACCCTCGTCGGTGCCGATCCGGTCACGGAAGGTCGTCTCGATCCGGTCGAACGCGCCGTCGTCGGTCGTCTGGCCGAGCCCCTCCGGCTGGAGCTCGCCGTCGACGAGGAAGGTCATACGACCGGTAGGTGATTGCGCCGGTTATAGGCTGCGCCGTCGGCGAGACGAACCGTCTCGGCGAGGGACCCCCGTCGGCGGTCGGCAGACCCTTTTATACCACGCCGCGCCCAACGCCGGACGATGACTGCAGACGAGCGTGCCGAGGAGCTCGCCTCCGACCTCGGCGCAGACAAAGCGGAGGTCAAGCGGGACCTGGAGAACCTGCTCGAGTACAGTGTGCCGATGGAAGAGGCGGTCCAGAGCCTCCGCCGAAAGTACGGCGGCGGGAGCGAGCGCGAGGGCGCTCCGGAACCGACCACCATCGCGGCGATCACGACCGACGATGCCTCGGCGTCGGTGACGGCCATCGTCCTCACCGTCGGGAAGCGCTCCATCCGCTACCAGGGCGAAGACCAAGTGATCGTCGAGGGCGAGCTCGCCGACGAGAGCGGCCGCATCTCGTACACGGCCTGGCAGGACTTCGGCCTCGAGCCGGGGGATGCTGTCACGATCGGTAACGCCGGTGTCCGTGAGTGGGAGGGCGAACCGGAGCTCAACCTGGGCGAGTCGACGAGCGTGACGCCGGCCGAGGCGGCGCCCGCGGTCGACGTGCCGGTCGGCGGCGAGGCCGACCTCATCGACCTCGCGCCCGGCGACCGCGGCCGGACCGTCGAGGTCCACGCCGTCGAGGTCGAGTCCAAGACCATCGACGGGCGCGACGGCGAGACCGACATCCTCTCGGGGGTGCTCGCCGACGAGTCCGCGAAGCTGCCGTTCACGGACTGGGCCCCTCACGACGACCTCGTCGAGGGGGCCGACCTCCGTCTCGGCGACGTCTACATCCGCGAGTTCCGGGGCGTCCCCTCGATCAACGTCACGGAGTTCTCGACCGTCGAGGTCCTCGACCGAGCCGTCGAGCCGGCCGAGGCCACGCGGCTCTCGATCCAGGCGGCGGTCGACGCCGGTGGCGTCTTCGACGTGGAACTCGTCGGGCACGTCCTCGGCGTCCGCGACGGCTCCGGGCTCATCCAGCGCTGCCCGGAGTGCGGCCGCGTCATCCAGAAGGGCCAGTGTCGCAGCCACGGCGAGGTCGAAGGCATCGACGACCTGCGGACGCGGGCCATCGTCGACGACGGGACCGGGACGCTCACGGCGACGTTGGACGACGAGTTGACCGCCGAGATTTACGGCGGTGACCTCGACGACGCCCTGGAGGCGGCGCGGGAGGCCATGGACCAGTCGGTCGTGGCCGACGAAATCGAGTCGGCCATCGTCGGGCGCGAGTTCCGGCTGCGGGGGAACTTGAGCGTCGACGACTACGGCGCGAACCTCACGGCGACCGACTTCGACCCCGTCGAGGACGACCCGGCGACCCGCGCGACCGCGCTCTTGGAGGCGGCCCGATGAGCGCCGGCGCCGGCCGCCGGGAGGTCGCGGTCCGCTGCTTTGCCGCCGAGTACGAGGACGCCGACTACGAGTACTCTGAGAGCGACGAGGAGCGCGCGCCGAACTACGTAGTCACCCCAACCGGAGCCCGGGTCAACCGGCTCTTCGTCGTCGGGGTCCTCACCGAAGTCGAGCCCGTCAGCGACGACGTCCTCCGGGCCCGGATCGTCGACCCGACCGGGGCGTTCGTCGTCTATGCCGGCCAGTACCAGCCCGACGCCAAGACGTTCCTCGAGCGGGCCGAGCCGCCCGCGTTCGTCGCGGTGACGGGGAAGGCCCGGACGTTCGAGCCCGACGACGGAGACGTGGTCTACACGTCGGTCCGGCCGGAGTCGATCACCGAGGTCGACGCCGACACCCGCGATCGGTGGACGGTCCAGGCGGCTCAACAGACGCTCGATCGCGTCGCGACCACCGCGGCTGCACTGTCTCGGGCGGAGCGGGGCGACGCCCTCCGCGAGGTCTTGCTCGCGGCCGGCGTGGACGAGCGCCTCGCCGCTGGGGTCCCACGGGCCATCGACCACTACGGAACGACCGAGGCCTACCTCGCAGCGGTCCGGGACCTCGCGATCGAGGCGGCCGAGGTGGTCGCTGGCGAGCGGGACGAGGTGGGGTCGCTGTCGGTCGAGCCGGGGGAGGGCGGCCCGGTGGAGGTCGACCTGGCCGGGGACGTCGACCTGAGCGAGATCGACGCGGTGGGCGAGCCCCCGGTGGACGCACCGACCGAGACCGCCGAGACGACGGCGGCCACCGACAACACGACGGCGGAGGAGGGGCCCGCCACGGCCGAGGCTGATACAGCCGCGCCGTCGTCTGCGGAGGAGGCCACGAGCGAGACCACCGAGGCGCCGGCCGCTCCCGAGTCGACGACGGCCGAGCCCGAGGCTGACGCCACCGCCGAGGTGGACCCGGACGACCACTACGAGCTCGACGCCGAGGAGCGGGCCGAGATCGAGGAAGAGTTCGGGACCGAGTTCTCGACGGGGAACGAGGTGGGTGCGGCCGGCGAGGCCGACATCGAGACGCCCGGCCCGGTCGACGAGGACGACGACGAGCCCGAGGAGCCGACTGAATCGACGGTGGAGTCAGCGCAGCCCCAGGAAGCGGAGGCCCAGTCGGATGGGTCGACGGCAGATGAAGCCGAAGTGGACCTGCAGGACGCCGCCATCGAGGCGATGGCCGACTTGGACGACGGCGACGGGGCCGACCGCCAGGCGGTCATCGAGACCGTCGCCGACGACCACGACGTCGAGGCGAGCGCGGTCGAGGACGCCATCCAAGAGGCGCTCATGGCCGGGCGCTGCTACGAGTCCGGGGACGACCGACTGAAAGCCATCTGATGGCCACGGTCGAGCCACTCCCTGGCGAACCCGCGGCCGTCGTTCGCGTCGACGCCGGCTCGGCGGAGCCGACGGTCGAGCCCGGCGACCGGGCGCTCGTCGTCGCCGACTATCACGCGGGCTTCGAGGCGGCGCTGCGCGCGGAAGGCGTCGAGCTCCGGGACCGGGGGACCCAGCGCCGCGACCACCTCCTCGACCTGCTCGACGCCACTGAACCGGACCGGGTCGTCTTCCTCGGCGACCTCGCCCACTGGATCGGGAAGCCAGCGTGGGGCGAACGCGACGAGCTCGACGCGTTGGTCGAGGCCGTGACCGACCGCGTGCCGGCCACGCTCGTGAAGGGGAATCACGACGGAGAGCTCGAGGACGCCGTCGACATCCCGGTGAGCGACGCGCGCGGGCTGTGCTTGGGCGACGTCGGCTTCGTCCACGGCCACACCTGGCCGTCGGCCGAGGTGCTGGCGGCCGAGGTCGTCTGTATCGGCCACGAGCACCCGACGATCCGGCTCGAGGACGCTGTCGGCGGCCGTCGCATCGAGCGCGTCTGGCTCCGCGGGCCGCTGGAGCCGGCGGCCTTCGCCGACCACGTCGGCGAGGCGGCCCTCGAGGCCATCGACGGCGAGCTGGTCGTGTTCCCGGCGTTCAACGAGCTCGTCGGCGGGACGTGGATCAACGTCGAGGGGCAGGACTTCCTCGCGCCCTTCCTCCCGGAGGGGCTCGCCGACGGCCAGGCCTACCTCCTCGACGGGACGCGGCTCGGAGACTATCGAACCATCTGAGCGGGCGAGTCGACCTCACGCGAGCAGCCGCTGGAGGACCAAGATCGCCAGGATCACGAAAGCCACGAGGGCGATCCCGACCCGGACGCCCGGCTCCGTCGGCCCGCCGGCCCGGTCCGGGAACGCGGCCGCGTATGTCGAGACGCCGACGATGAACAGGCCCAGGACCAGCGGGATCGCGAGCCTGACCGTGAGGCTGCCGACCGCGGCGTAGTCCAAGGCGCTCAACAGCGTGAAGCAGACACCCGCCCCGGTGAACAGCAGCCAGTACACCCGCCGGTAGTCCATAGCGGCCACACTCCCGGGGGGAGCAAAACCCTGTCCCCCACCCAGGAGCCACCGGACCGCCGGCCTCAAGAGACTCGACCGCCAACTCGTGCCGATGACCGACGGGGAGGTCGCCGCCGGGATGGACGCCTTTACCCACCTCGGCGCGCCGGTGCGACAGGCGCTCTCGGAGCGGGGCTTCCAGACCCCGACGGAGCCCCAGCGCCGCGCCATCCCGCCGCTCGCCGAGGGACGAGACGGGCTCGTCATCGCCCCGACCGGCACCGGCAAGACCGAGACGGCGATGCTCCCCGTCTTCGACGCCCTCGTCGAGAACGGGCCGCGCTACGGGATCGGCGCGCTGTACGTGACGCCGCTCCGGGCGCTCAACCGCGACATGCGCGACCGGCTGGAGTGGTGGGGCGAGACCTTGGACCTCGACGTTGACGTCCGCCACGGCGACACGACGCGCTATCAGCGGACGAAGCAGGCCAACGACCCCCCGGACGTCCTGATCACGACGCCGGAGACGATCCAGGCGATGCTCACCGGCGAGAAGCTCCGCCTCGCCTTGGAGGACGTCGAGCACGTGATCGTCGACGAGATCCACGAGCTGGCGGCCTCGAAGCGGGGGGCCCAGCTCGCCATCGGCCTCGAGCGGGTCAGGGCCCTCGCCGGTGACTTCCAGCGCATCGGCCTGTCGGCGACGGTGGGTGATCCGGACGAAGTCGGTCGGTTCCTCACCGGCGGATCCACCCCAGCGCGGATCGAAGTCGACGCGGCGAGCAAGCTCGAGCTGACGGTGCGGACGCCCGAGGTCCTCGAGGAGGACTCGGTGGCCGCGACCGAGCTCGTCACCGACGCGACCGTCGCGAGCCACCTCCGAGAGATCGTCGAGATCGTCGACTCGAACGACTCGACGCTGATCTTCGTGAACACCCGCCAGACGGCCGAGGCATTGGGGTCTCGTTTCAAGACGATGGGCGCTTCGATTGGGGTGCACCACGGCTCGCTCTCGAAGGAAGCTCGTATCGACGTCGAGGACCGGTTCAAGGCGGGCGAGATCGACGCCCTCCTCTGTACGTCCTCGATGGAGCTCGGCATCGACGTCGGGCGGGTGGACCACGTCGTCCAGTACGGCAGCCCGCGCGAGGTCGCCCGGCTGCTCCAGCGGGTCGGCCGGGCCGGGCACCGGGCCGACCGCGTCTCGCGGGGGACCGTGATCACGCGGCACGCCGACGACACGCTCGAGTCGTTGGCGATCGCCCGGAAGGCGCTCGCTGGTGAGGTCGAGCCGGCCGCGATCCACGAGGGGAGCCTCGACGTGCTGGCGAACCAGCTCGCCGGCCTCGCGATGGACGTCGGCGAGATCGAATCCGAGCAGGCCTACGCGCTCGTCAGGCGGGCCTACCCGTTCCGGGACCTGGAGGAGGCCACGTTCATGCAGGTCCTCCGGGAGATCTCGGCGAACCGGATCGTCTGGCTCGACGAGGACGAGGGGAGCTTCTCGAAGCGCGACGGCACCTGGCAGTACTACTACCGGAACCTCTCGATGATCCCCGACGAGGAGACGTACGACGTCAAGGACATGGCCGGGGGCCGCCGCATCGGCTCGCTCGACGAGAAGTTCGTGGTGAACTTCGCCGAGCCCGGCGCGACGTTCGTCCAGGGCGGGGACATGTGGCGGATCGCCAACGTCGACGAAGAGGAGGGGACGGTCGAGGCGACGCCCGTCGAGGACCCCGGCGGCGAGGTCCCGTCGTGGGTGGGCGAGGAAATTCCCGTACCGTATGCCGTGGCCCAGGAAGTCGGGGAGATCAGGGCGGTCGCCGCGGACCAGTTCGCCGACGGGGCCGAGCCGGACGCCGTGGCCCGCGACCTCGCCTCACGGTACCCCGGGGACACCGGGACCATCGCCGGGGCGCTCTCGGCGGTCGCCGACCAGGTCGACGAGGGGCACCCGGTGCCGACGGACGACCGGGTCGTCATCGAGGGCCGGGGCGGCCGGCTCGTCCTCAACGCCGCGCTCGGCCATCGCAGGAACGAGACCGTCGGCCGGCTGCTCTCCTCGCTGCTCGGCCAGGAGACCGGCTCCTCGATCGGCATGGACGTCGACCCGTACCGGATCGAACTCGACGTGCCACCCGGGATCCCCGGCGAGCGGGTGGCGGCGGTGCTCCGGAGCACCGACCCCGAGCACGTCGAGGCGTACATCGAGCTCGCGCTGAAGCGCTCGGAGACACTCCGCTTCACGCTCTCGCAGATCGCCTCGAGCTTCGGCGCACTGAAGCGCTGGCAGCGGAGCGGGCCGGGCGCCGGCATCTCGGGCGCGCGGCTCGTCTCGGCACTGGAGGACACACCGGTGTTCGCGGAGGCCGTCCGGACGGTGTTCCACGAGGACTTAGACGTGGCGGGCGCCGGTGCGTTCCTCGACGCCGTCCAATCGGGCAACCTCGCGGTCGAGGTCGTCGACGAACGGACGCCGCTCGGCACCGGCGGGCGGACGACTGGCACGGAGCTGGTGACCCCCGAGAACGCGGACGCGAGCGTCATCGCGACCGTGAGAGAGCGCCTCCAGGAGGACCGCGTCCGGCTGGTCTGCGTCCACTGCACCGAGTGGACCCGCCGGACGAAGGTCAAGCGCGTCGCCGACCAGCCCGAGTGCCCGGAGTGTGGCTCGACGCGGATCGGGGCGCTCAGTCCCTGGGCGGACGAGGTGGTCCAGGCCGTCCAGTCGGCGGATAAGAGCGAGGAGCAGGTGGAGATGACCCAGCGTGCGCACAAGTCGGCCAGCCTCGTCCAGAGCCACGGGAAGAAGGCCGTCATCGCGTTGACGGCCCGCGGCGTCGGCCCCACCAACGCGGCCCGCATCATCAATAAGTGGCGCGAGGACGAGGACGACTTTTACCGAGATATCCTGACAAGAGAGCGGGAGTACGCGCGGACGAAGGCGTTCTGGTGACTGTAGTCGCAGATTTGCACTCTGGCAATATCCCCCTGGCGAAGTCGTCTTCATGCCCATGCGCTGGCCGCGGTCGTCGTGGGGTCACTGCGAACAGGAAAACCAAACCCATGTCATCAAACGAAATGAACGACCTTAGCCCAGGGGATGCGCTCGAATTGTATCTATCCGAACTCTCGGACAAACTAATAGAACAGACGAAATAGGGCGTTATGGTACAGATCCTGATCGGCGGGCTTCATTTCGAGCCCTTCTGGGGCTCACGAACCACTCTGGCATCCTACAGAGGCCGCAACGATGCAATTCTAATGAGCGATTTACAAGTGATCGGCGACCACCGGTTTGTGTTTATCTCTGACTCGGTGGCCGACGGTCTCAAAAACGTCCGGAATCGGCGGTGAAAGGTGATACGTCTCTTTTATCGGGGGTAGCGTAAGTCGGACCATGCGAGATGCCACTCGCGGAAGGGTTGCCCAGAATGATAAGATAAGCCCGAGTCCAAGGAGGAACCGATATGTCTGAAGTGATGGAGGCGATTCGAGGTGCCTTTGGGTTGATCGTTGGCGGAATCATCATATTGGCATTAGTGAACATTTTCGCTGGTACGTCATTGGATACCGGAGCCTTTGATTTGCGGATTGTCGGGATACTTGCGGTGTTCGGTGGTTTGGCCCTCCTTGCCGTTATTGTGGTCGTTATCATTGGGAGGCTACTCGAATAATATGTCACTCCCGGACGCATTAAGAGGAGAACACGGTCTTGAGCCTCCGAATGAAATAATCCTAAACGTCATTCGGAAAAGTGAGGGCCGCGGCATCGGAACATCCGAAATCGTCGAGTCAGTCAATCTGAAACACGACGCTGTCCGCGATCGCCTTAGAGGGATGGAAGCGGAGGGGTTGGTCGAATCAGAAACAATCGGTTCGTCTCAAGATTACACACTAATTTGGTTTTTGGCAGAGGGTGTCCGAACCGAACCAGTGAATCCGGGTTTAATTAATCTTGTTCAGAAATGTGAGCTAATCAAAAGGTTCGGGAATATCATCTCAAGGACTGGAACGGTTGGGGCCGTGGCTGGCGCTTTCACCGTCATTTTCGTTTTGACTCTGATCGTTCAGGGGATCAATCTTCCAGGGATGAATCGAAATTTCGGGTTGTTTATGGGTTGGGTTTTTGTCATACTGGCTGGCGGTGTCTATGTTCTCGGAAATGTCCTCATCTCGGTTAGCATATTAGCTGAGTGGCTCGGCGAAAGGTATGTTTCTGGATCGGAGTAGAGATTTTTGGCTGCATGCTCAAAAGGACCTATTCTTCCCTGACCGCCAGCTCTATCCTGCCCCGTCAACCGGTTCCAAGACGATGATCGGCATGTCTCGATCGCCGGACCGGCGTGCATAGGCTTCAAACCCGGCGTACAGCTCCCGGGCTCGGCTCCAGTAGGCATCGTACTCGTCGTCCGTGGCTTCTCTGGCCCGGTAGGCCCCGGTGTCGCCGTCGGCTCTCACGGTTACCGCTGGGTTCACCCGGAGGTTATGGTACCACGCCGGGTGGCGTGCGCTCCCCCAGTTCGACGCCACGACCACCCACTGCTGCCCGTCCCTGAGGCCGAGCAAAGGCTTCGTCCTCGGCTGGCCGGATTTGGCGCCCGTAGTCGTGAGTTCGATAACGGGGAGACCGGCGAGAATCTCGGGGATCGCGAGGCTGCCGTCCGTGAGGTCGAGCAGGATTCGGTCGATATGGGGGAGCGTTCGCGCGTACACCCAGGATCCGACGGCTGACGAAGCCGTCCAGCGGACGATTTTCTGGTACCATCGCAGGCCCGGGTCCTGGCCCATACCTGTCAACCCCAGAGGAATGATTGCAGGACCTTAGGTCCAGCGCTGTCGCGGGTCCCGCGCCGGGAACGGGACGGCACTACCGTTTGAGGTCGGCCACGAGCGCCTCGATCGCCTCGCGCCCGCCGGCGATCACGTTCGAGCCGTGCGTCACCAACACGACGTCGAAGTCGTGCTCGAGCAACCCCGCGATGCTCTCCCGGGCTGCCGCGTCGTCGGCGTTGTAGTCAGGGGTCATCGGCGCCAGCGGTCCGGACCAGTCCCCGGTGGCGGCGTACTGGGAATCGACGCCCGCGACCGTGTCCCCGGCCACGAGGATGCCATCGTACCGGTACGCCATGTTGTCGGGGGTATGCCCGGGTGCGGCGATCGCCAGTACTCCGTAGAACCGATCGCCGTCTTGGAGCCGCCGATCCGCCTCGATGCCCGCGTCGTCGAGGAACGTCGCGTCGCCGGCGGGCACGGCCACGTCGACGTCCTCGAGCGCATCGCGGAGGGCGGGAATCCCCTCGTAGTGGTCGACGTCGCCGTGCTCGACGATGACGGCGTCGACGTCCTGGGTACGCGCGACGTCGACGAGTTCCTCGGCGGTGTACTGGTCGCCCGCGCCGAAGAGGACCGTACCGTCCTCGGTTTCGTCGACGTGCACGGAGAGAGGCTCTCCCCGGTTCCACGCGAGGTCGTATGTGTCGACGCCCGGTCTGACCTGCATGCCCCAGGGAGAGTCCGGGTCGTCGAAAAGCGTGTTGGCGCCCTCACGCCCCGCCCGATGGGTCCACGTGCTGGAGTGGCACCACGACACGGTCGGCGATGCCGCCGTAGGCGTCCTCGACGGCGGCGAGCAACTCCGATGGGCGCGCCTCGATGGCGAAGGTCGAGAGCATCTCGTCGGTGACGAGGTCCGCCATGGCGTCCCACTGGCCGTCCGTCGAGAGCTCGTGGAGCTCCTCGCCGATGCCCTCCCAGCCGTGGTGGGCCAGCACGTCGTGGTAGGTCCGGGTGCTCCCGTAGAAGGCGATCTGCCGACGGACCGCCTCCCGCTGGGCCGCCAGCTCCTCGTCGTCCCGGCCGGTGACGACGAACGGCGCGGCCGAGAGCTCTACGTCCGTGAGCGATCGGTCGCCGCGGTCGGCGCCCTCGGCGACGGTCGGCGTGATGACGTCCTCGGCGTAGGCGGGCGTGTTGAACGGGTGCATCGCGAGGCCATCGCAGAGCTCGCCGGCGAGCCGCAGATTGTACTCGTTGATGCCGGCTATGTGGATGGGGACGTCCGGGTGGTCGATCGGTCCGGGGTTGAACGTCTCCGTCATGAGCGAGAGCGAATAGTGCTCACCCTCGAAGTCGAGCTCGGCCTCGCCCTGGAAGACCTCGAATACGTGCCGGAGGGCCTCGACGACCTCCCGGAGCCGGGGGCCCGGGGCGGCCCACTCGACGTCGAACCGACGCTCGTTGTGGCCCTTGACCTGCGTGCCGAGCCCGAGGACGAACCTGCCGTCGGAGTAGCGTGCGAGGTCCCACGCCTGGTAGGCGAGCACCATCGGGCTCCGCGTGAACGCCAGCGCGATCCGGGTGCCGATCTCGATCCGGTCGGTGTGCTCGGCGGCGAGGGGCACCGGCAGGAACGCGTCGCCGTCGGTCTCGTGGGTCCAGACGCCGTCGAAGCCCCGCTCCTCCGCCGCGACGGCGGCCTCGACGACCTCCGTACTGAGCCGCGGGAGGTTCGCGTCGAGCGTGAGGTCGGACATGACTCCGCCTCACCCGGGCAGCCCTTGAGCCTGCCGCCGGTACGCAGAAGATTTGTGTCGTGGCTGGCGAACGGGGGAGACGATGGAGCGTGACGGTGCGGGCGTGAGCGGCGTCCTCCCGGTCGGCTACCGGGCGGCCATCGCCCGACGGCTCGCCATCGACCCGCGGGGACTGGCCGCGCTGCGGGTGTCGGTCGGCCTCCTGCTCCTCGCCGATCTCGCGCTGCGGGCGGGCGACCTCGTCGCGTTCTACACCGACGCCGGTGTCCTGCCACGGCGCCTCCTCGCCCAGGAGTTCCCGGCATTCGCCGCGATCTCGATCCACGCGCTCTCGGGGGCGACCTGGTTCGAGGGGTTGCTCTTCCTCGTCGCCGCCGCGGTCGCGCTCGCGCTGGTCGCGGGCGCCCACACGCGGCTCGCGACCGCCGCCTCGCTCGTACTGCTCGTCTCGCTCCACGCCCGGAACCCGGTACTGCTGAACGCCGGCGACTCGCTCCTCCGGCGGCTGCTCTTCTGGGGCCTCTTCCTCCCGCTCGGCGGCCGGTGGGCCGTCGATGCGGTGGCCGATGGACCTCGCAGAGACCGCGTGGTGGGCGTGGCGACCGCCGCGCTGCTCCTCCAAGTCGTCCTCGTCTACACCACAAACGCCGTCTATAAGCTCCGCGGCGAGCTGTGGCGCTCCGGCGAAGCTATCCGCTACGTCTTCGGTCTGGACCACCTCACCATCGGTCTCGGCGACGCGCTCGCGGGCTACCCCACACTGCTGGTCGCCCTCGACCGGCTCTGGCTCGCGATGCTCGTCGGATCGGTGCTGTT